>Ga0163216_100004_pt1 | contig 1141597 bp, 1104 predicted proteins | sample SynspAceP_FD_167610 | JGI IMG/M metagenome (GOLD analysis project Ga0163216, IMG submission 167610) | Saline lake microbial communities from Ace Lake in Antarctica - Synechococcus sp. Ace-P (Illumina Assembly) | ecosystem: Environmental > Aquatic > Non-marine Saline and Alkaline > Saline ...
ATTGATTGCACCGATTGCGATGGAAGAAGGTTTACGCTTCGCTATTCGTGAAGGTGGCCGTACTGTTGGTGCGGGTGTTGTTGCTAAAATTATTGAATAGTAAGTCATTTAAAATAAGGCGGCAGGCTTAAGCCTGCCGTTTCGCTCTTTATAAGGAAAAAACATGGCAGCTCAAAAAATTCGTATTCGTTTAAAAGCATTTGACTATCGCTTGATTGATCAATCAGCTCAAGAGATTGTTGAAACAGCAAAACGTACAGGTGCTGTAGTTAAAGGTCCAGTGCCTTTGCCAACACGTATTGAACGTTTTGATATTTTACGTTCACCGCATGTTAACAAAACATCACGTGATCAGTTTGAAATCAGAACACATCAACGTTTGATGGACATCGTTGAACCAACAGATAAAACAGTTGATGCATTGATGAAGTTAGACCTGCCAGCTGGTGTTGACGTAGAAATTAAGCTGTAATTTAGCTTAAGGGTTGTAATAAAGTTTGGAGTTCGGTATAATCCGCGCTCTTTCACAGAAGTCGGTCAATTGTAATCGGCTTTTTAATTAAATAATAAGGAATAGATCATGAGCTTAGGGCTTATTGGTCGCAAGGTGGGCATGACCCGCGTGTTTACTGAGGAAGGTAATAGTATCCCAGTAACCGTGCTTGAGGTTAAGCCTAACCGTGTGACACAGATCAAGACGGTCGAAACAGATGGCTATACTGGCCTTCAAGTCGCTTTCGGCGAACGTCGTGCTAGCCGCATTAATAAGGCGCTTACTGGGCATTATGCCAAGGCAGGCGTTGTTGCGGGTTCTGGCATACAAGAATTCAATGTTGATGAAGATGTTGCTGCCAGCCATGCAGTAGGCTCTGAAGTTTCAGTAGCATTGTTCGAGGCAGGTCAATTAGTTGACGTGACTGGTACATCTATTGGTAAGGGTTTTGCTGGCGGTATTAAGCGTCATCACTTCTCATCAGGCCGTGCATCGCATGGTAACTCTAAAGCGCATAAGAAAATTGGTTCGCAAGGTATGGCGCAAGATCCAGGTCGAGTATTCCCTGGTAAGCGTATGGCTGGCCATTTAGGTGATGTTAAGGTAACGACGCAGAATCTAGAAGTGGTTCGCGTTGATGCTGAGCGTAACTTGTTGTTGATTAAAGGTGCTATTCCAGGCTCTAAAGGTGGTGACGTTGTTGTACGTCCTGCGATTAAAGCTAAAGCGACCAAAACACGGGGAGCTAAATAATGGAAATTAAATTAATCGATAACGCGGGTAAAGTAGCTAAAAAAGGCATTACTGTCTCTGACGTTACATTTGGTCGTGAGTTTAACGAGGCTTTGGTGCATCAAGTGGTTGTTGCTTACATGGCAAATGCCCGTACATCAACACGTGCACAAAAAACACGTGGCACGGTTGCTCACTCAACTAAAAAGCCTTACGGACAAAAAGGAACGGGTAATGCGCGTGCTGGTATGACGTCTAGCCCGATTTGGCGTGGAGGTGGGCGTGCGTTCCCTGCAAGTCCTAAAGATAACTACACACACAAAGTAAACCGCAAAGCTTACCGTGCTGGTATGCAAACCATTCTTTCAGAGTTGGTTCGTCAAGAGCGTATTGTGATTGTGGAAGACTTTAAAGTGGATTCACCAAAAACGAAGCAATTCGTAGAGAAAATCAAAGGTCTTGGCTATGCTGATGGCGTGTTGTTGCTAACGGATGGTTTTGACGAGAATTTATATTTATCTTCACGTAACCTTACCAATGTAATGGTTGTGGAGGCGCAGCATGCTGACCCAGTTAGTTTGGTTCGTTTCCCAAGAGTGTTGGCAACCGCTGGCGCAGTGAAGAAACTTGAGGAGATGCTAGCATGAGCGCACTAATTCATACTCAAGGTCGTTTGTTGCAAGTGATTGTTGCTCCGCAAGTGACTGAAAAAGCGACTTACATTGCTGATAAGCATGAGCAAATTGCTTTCAAAGTGCTAAAAGATGCAACTAAACTTGAAATTAAAGCTGCAGTTGAGCTTGTGTTTAAAGTTGAAGTTGAATCAGTTACAACAATGAACGTATTAGGAAAAACAAAGCGTGCTGGCCGGACTATGGGCAAGCGTAACGACTGGAAGAAAGCTTATGTAAGCTTGAAGCCTGGTCAAGAAATTAACTTCGCGGCTGGCGAATAAGGAGAGATGAGATGGCATTAATTAAAGTCAAACCAACTTCCCCGGGTCGTCGTGGAGTTGTTAAGGTTGTTACGCCAGACTTATATAAAGGCAAGCCACATGCGCCGCTTTTAGAGAGTCAAAGCAAAAATGCAGGCCGTAATAATAATGGTCGCATTACAACACGTCACCAAGGTGGTGGTCATAAACAGCATTACCGTCTTGTCGACTTCCGTCGTAATAAAGATGGTATTCCAGCGAAAGTTGAGCGTTTAGAATATGATCCAAACCGTTCTGCACACATTGCATTGCTTTGTTATGCGGATGGTGAGCGTCGTTACATTATTGCACCAAAAGGTATTTCAGCTGGCGATCAATTGATCAGCGGTTCAGAAGCGCCAATTAAAGCAGGTAATGCATTACCGTTACGTAACATTCCTGTTGGTAGCACGATTCACTGTATTGAGTTACAGCCTGGTAAGGGTGCTCAAATTGCACGCTCAGCTGGAACGTCAGTACAATTGCTAGCAAGAGAAGGCATCTATGCCCAGTTGCGTTTACGCTCAGGCGAAGTTCGTCGCGTACACGTTGATTGCAAAGCAACAATGGGTGAGGTTGGTAATGGTGAGCATTCACTACGTTCTATCGGTAAAGCTGGTGCAATGCGCTGGCGCGGTGTTCGTCCTACGGTTCGTGGTGTTGTGATGAACCCAGTTGATCACCCGCACGGTGGTGGTGAAGGTCGTACTGCAGCTGGTATGAATCCAGTCAGTCCATGGGGTGTTCAAACTAAAGGTTTCCGCACTCGTAACAATAAACGTACGGACAATATGCGCGTTAGTCGTCGTCCGAGAGGCGTAAGGTAGAAAATATGGCACGTTCAATTAAAAAAGGCCCATTCATAGATGGGCATCTAGCAAAAAAAGTAGAAGTTGCTGCTGCAAACCGCGATCGCAAGCCAATCAAAACTTGGTCACGTCGCTCTACTATTTTGCCTGATTTTATTGGTTTAACGATTGCTGTGCATAACGGAAAAATTCATGTGCCAGTACTCATTTCTGAAAACATGGTCGGTCATAAGCTTGGTGAATTTGCGGCAACTCGTACATTCAAAGGTCATGCTGCTGACAAAAAAGCGAAGAAATAGGAGCTTATGATGGAAGTAACAGCAATCTTAAGGGGTGTGCACATCTCTCCGCAAAAGGCGAGACTAGTCGCTGACCTAGTACGTGGCAAAAAAGTGGATCATGCACTTAATATTTTAGCTTTCACACCTAAAAAAGGTGCTGAGATTATTAAAAAAGTGGTTGAATCAGCGATTGCCAATGCAGAACATAATAACGGTGCAGATATCGATGAGTTGAAGGTGACTTCAATCTACGTTGATAAAGGTATTGTATTAAAAAGAATCCGCGCTCGGGCCAAAGGCCGTGCAGGGCGTATCATTAAACCAACCTGCCACATTCATGTGACAGTCGGCGATACAAAGGCGTAATATGGGACAAAAAATACATCCAACCGGTTTCCGCTTAGCGGTAACAAAAAACTGGCAATCACGCTGGTACGCAAACTCTAAAAACTTTCCTGAGATGTTGCAAAATGACATCAAAGTGCGTGATTTTTTAACTAAGAAATTAGTAAGCGCAGCGGTGAGTAAAGTGGTTATTGAGCGACCTGCTAAGAATGCAAAAATTACGATTCACAGTGCCCGTCCAGGTGTTGTAATTGGTAAAAAAGGTGAAGATATCGAATCTTTACGTTCAACTTTGCAAGGTATGATGAATGTGCCTGTGCATTTGAATATTGAAGAAGTGCGTAAGCCAGAACTTGATGCTACATTGATAGCACAAAGTATTGCACAACAATTAGAAAAGCGTGTCATGTTCCGTCGTGCGATGAAGCGTGCAATGCAAAACGCAATGCGTCTTGGTGCTAAAGGCATTAAGATTATGAGTTCAGGCCGTTTAAATGGTATTGAAATTGCTCGTACAGAATGGTATCGCGAAGGACGCGTTCCGCTTCATACTTTACGTGCTGATATTGATTACGGTGTTGCTGAAGCATTAACAACATACGGGATTATTGGTATTAAAGTATGGGTATTTAAAGGTGAAGTTTTTGCTGACAATGCACAAACAGCAGTTGATTCTGCAGATGCTGAACCAGAAAAAAAAGTAAGAAAGCCGAGGGTTAAAGATGCTACAACCGTCTAGACAAAAATTCCGTAAGATGCAAAAAGGCCGTAATAAAGGCATTGCAACAACGGGCAATAAAGTAAGTTTTGGTGATTTTGGTTTGAAAGCAATCGGTCGTGGCCGTATTACTGCTCGTCAAATCGAGGCTGCACGTCGTGTGATGACACGTCATATTAAACGTGGTGGTCGCGTTTGGATTCGTATTTTCCCAGATCAACCAATTTCTAAAAAGCCAGCTGAAGTGCGTATGGGTAAAGGTAAAGGTAGTGTTGAGTTTTACATTGCGCAAATTAAGCCTGGCAAAATGTTATATGAAATGGATGGCGTGAGCGAAGAGCTTGCACGTGAAGCATTCAAATTGGCGGCAGCAAAATTGCCAATTGAAACAGTATTCATGACCCGTCAGCTTGGTGGTTAAGGAAAACATGATGAAAGCTACTGATTTAAGAAGTAAAAATGTTGACGAGCTAAATAATGAGTTAATCGAGTTGCGTCGTGCACAATTTTCATTGCGCATGCAATCAGCAACACAGCAACTTAATAAGCCAGATCAAATTTTAAAAACACGACGCAATATTGCGCGTATTAAGACTGTGCTAGCTGAAAAAGCTAAAGCCTAAGAGGATTGATGATGACAGAAACACAAGTAAAAGTTGCTCGTTCATTAAGCGGTCGTGTCGTAAGTGACAAGATGGATAAAACCGTCACTGTATTAGTGGAGCGCAAGGTTAAGCATCCATTAATTGGTAAGGTTATCTCTAAGTCAAGAAAGTTTCATGCACACGACGAAGCAAATGAGTGTAAAGAAGGTGACCTCGTAACCATTACTGAGGGCCGTCCACTATCTAAGCATAAATCTTGGGTAGTAACTAAAGTTGCTAAAAAGGCATAGTTAAGTCTTTTTAGAAATGTAGTAATAATTTACATTTTCTGCTTGCTAGAGGATGTAAATGAAGTATATAATGTTGGACTTTTCGGCGCTCGTGTAATGTTAGCTACGCTAATAACGCACTAAAGCAAGCGCCCCAATACTGACCGTGGTCAATAGGCCGAACCAATTTTTGGCGGCTGTTTTGGTAAATACGGATTAAGTTGGAGATTATTTCATGATTCAAATGCAGTCAAGGCTAGAAGTGGCCGACAACACTGGTGCGCGTTCAGTAATGTGCATTAAAGTGTTGGGTGGTTCTAAACGTCGCTACGCCAGTGTTGGTGATGTGATTAAAGTCACCATTAAAGATGCGGCTCCACGTGGGCGCGTTAAAAAAGGCGAGGTATACAACGCTGTTGTGGTGCGTACTGCCAAAGGTGTGCGTCGTCCAGACGGATCTCTAGTTAAATTTGATAGCAACGCTGCGGTGTTGCTAACAGCTAAGCTTGAGCCAATTGGTACACGTATTTTTGGGCCAGTAACGCGCGAATTGCGTAGTGAGCGCTTTATGAAAATCGTTTCTTTAGCTCCTGAAGTGCTTTAAGAGCGAAGTAGAGGATATAAAGATGAGTAAAATTCTTAAAGGTGACCAAGTCATTATCAACACAGGTAAAGATAAAGGTAAGCGTGGTGTTGTTTCACGTGTGCTTGAAGATGGTCTTGTGATTGTTGAAGGTATCAATCTGGCTAAAAAACACGAAAAGCCAAACCCAATGAAAGGTGTTGCTGGCGGTATCGTTGCTAAAGAAATGCCAATTCAGATTTCTAATGTTGCTTTATTTAATGCGGCAACAGAAAAAGCTGATCGAGTGGGCTATAAAGTTTTGAAAGACGGTCGTAAGATTCGTGTTTATAAATCTAACGGCGAAGCTGTTGAAGCTTAAGTGAGTAAATAGGATAAATTATGGCACGCTTAAAACAATTTTATAATGAGTCAGTCGTCAAAGAGATGACAGAGAAATTTGGTTATACCTCAATAATGCAGGTGCCAAGAATCGAAAAAATCACACTTAATATGGGTGTTGGTGAAGCTGTTGCAGATAAAAAAGTAATGGAACATGCTGTTAGCGATATGGAAAAAATTGCTGGTCAAAAAGCAATTGTAACTAAAGCTAAAAAGTCTGTTGCTGCATTTAAAATCCGTGATGATTATCCAGTAGGTTGCAAAGTAACGTTACGTCGTGAGCGTATGTATGAGTTCTTTGATCGTTTGGTTACTGTTGCTATCCCACGTACAAGAGATTTTCGTGGCTTGTCTGCAAAATCGTTTGATGGTCGTGGCAATTACAACATGGGCGTTAAAGAGCAAATCATTTTCCCTGAAATTGATTACGATAAAATCGATGCGATTCGTGGTATGAACATTACGATTACGACGACTGCAAAAACTGACGAAGAAGCTAAAGCATTGCTTTCTGCGTTTAACTTTCCTTTTAGAGGTTAAGACATGGCAAAAACATGTATGACAGAGCGTGAGATTAAGCGACGCGCTACCGTAAAAAAATTCGCTGCTAAACGTACTGCGTTAACGACAATTATTAATGATCAAAGCGTTAGTGTTGAAGAGCAACGTGAAGCGCGCTTGAAGTTGCAAGCGTTGCCACGTAACTCAAGCCCTGTGCGTTTACGCAATCGTTGTGCGCTTACTGGCCGTCCTCGTGGCGTGTTTAGTAAATTTGGAATTGGACGTAGTAAATTGCGTGACTTGATGATGGCTGGCAAAGTGCCGGGCGTTACTAAGGCTAGCTGGTAAATAAGGAACAGATCTATGAGTATGAGTGATCCAATTGCCGACATGTTAACGCGTATTCGCAACGCGCAAAGTGTTAATAAGATTTCGGTGTCAATGCCAGCATCTAAAGTAAAAGGTGCTATTGCTAATGTGCTAAAAGATGAAGGCTACATTGAAGATTTTCATGTGGACGCGAACAATGGCAAGCCATTGTTGAATATTAGTCTTAAATATTACGCTGGCCGCCCAGTAATTGAAAAAATTGAGCGTGTTAGTAAGCCTGGTTTGCGTGTTTATAACAGCGGGCAAAATATACCTAAGGTAATGAATGGGCTTGGTGTGACAATTGTGTCTACATCCAAGGGTGTAATGACAGATCGTAAAGCGCAAGCTGCTGGTATCGGCGGTGAGTTACTTTGCATAGTGGCTTAAGGAGAAGCAGATGTCACGTGTTGCTAAAAATCCAGTAGTCATTCCATCTAAAGTGGAAGTTACTTTAAGTGCTGACAGCATTGCTGTTAGTGGTCCTTTGGGTAAATTGTCTCATCCTTTGACTAATGCAGTTAACTTAAATCGTGATGGTGAAACGATTACGTTTACAGCAGCTAGTTCAGATGCGCATGCGCGAGCAATGTCAGGAACTTTACGTTCTTTGGTTGCAAACATGGTGCATGGTGTTTCAGAAGGTTTTACACGCAAATTGACTCTTGTTGGCGTTGGTTACAAAGCGCAAGCGCAAGGTCAAATGTTGAACTTGGAGTTAGGCTACTCACATCCAATCAGTCATAAAATGCCTGATGGCGTGACTGTAAAGACGGCTACGCCTACAGAAATTGAACTAACAGGTGCTGATAAACAAGTTATCGGTCAAGTGGCTGCACAAATACGTGCATATCGTCAGCCTGAGCCTTATAAAGGCAAAGGTGTTCGTTACTCTGATGAAGTTGTTCAGATTAAAGAATCTAAGAAAAAATAGCAGTAATTTAGGAAATAAAGGCTAAATATGACTACAGTAAATAATCGCTTGCGCCGTGCACGTAAAACCCGTGCCATTATTGCCGGGCAATCTGTAACGCGCTTAAGCGTGCATCGTACAAACTTACATATCTATGCGCAAATTGTTGATGCATCAGGTGAGAAAGTGCTTGCAAGTGCTTCTACTGCAGAAGCAGAAGTGCGTAAAGCAGTGAAGAATGGTGGTAACGTTGAAGCGGCTGCTGTTATTGGTAAACGCATTGCCGAAAAAGCAAAAAAAGCAGGCATTACTACAGTAGCTTTTGATCGTTCAGGCAATAAATATCATGGTCGCATTCAAGCGTTGGCAGAAGCTGCGCGTGAAAATGGTCTGTCATTTTAATAAGCGAGAATAGATTATGGCTAAAGGTTTTGAGCAACAAGCACAGCAAACAGATGGTTTGCGTGAAAAAATGATTACAGTTAACCGTGTAAGTAAAACGGTTAAAGGTGGACGTATTATGAGCTTTGCTGCACTGAGCGTTGTCGGTGACGGCGATGGTGGTGTTGGCATGGGTAAAGGTAAAGCACGTGAAGTGCCTACCGCTGTACAAAAAGCAATGGACGAAGCGCGTCGTGAAATGGTTAAAGTTAACCTAAACAACGGCACACTTCATCACACGGTAGTAGGTCGATTCGGCGCTGCTAAAGTGTTGATTCAACCAGCACCTGAAGGTACAGGTATTATTGCTGGTGGTGCGATGCGTGCGATTTTTGAAGTGATGGGCATCACGAACGTGACTGCAAAATGCATCGGTTCAGCCAACCCATACAATGTTGTTCGCGCTACGTTAAATGGCTTAGAAGCAATGAATACGCCTTCGGACGTAGCTGCTAAGCGTGGTAAATCAGTTGAAGAGATTAGAGGCTAACAAATGGCTAAAGCAAAAAAAGAGTCTGGCGCTACTGTTAAAGTGACCTTGGTTAAAAGTATTATCGGTAGACTAGAGTCTCATCGTGCAACCGTTAAAGGTTTAGGTTTGCGTCGTATGCACCATACAGTTGAGTTGCAAGATACACCAGCTGTACGTGGCATGATTAATAAGGTCAACTATCTATTAAAGGTAGAAGGATAATGGAATTAAATACAATTAAGCCTGCTGAAGGCGCTAAAAAAGTAGCTCGCCGTGTTGGTCGTGGTATTGGGTCTGGATTAGGTAAAACGGGCGGTAGAGGTCATAAAGGTCAACACTCACGTTCAGGTGGAACACACCGTGTTGGTTTTGAAGGTGGTCAAATGCCTTTGCAACGCCGTTTGCCGAAACGTGGTTTTAAATCAATGACTAAAGCGGATACTGCGCACGTTCGCACAAGTGAACTGTTAGGTTTGGATGCTAAAGTGATTGATTTATTAGCATTGAAGGAAGCGAAAATTGTTTCTGGTCGCGTTAAAGCTGCCAAAGTATATTTGTCAGGTGAGTTAACCGAGAAAGTACAAGTGCAAGGTTTGTTGTTGACTAAAGGCGCACGTGCAGCGATTGAAAGTGCTGGCGGTAAAGTCGTAGAAGCATAAGAGAAGATAATTGGCACAAGATAATTTATTGAAGTCTTTTGGAAAAATGAGCGAACTTAAAAGTCGCTTATGGTTTGTGTTAGGTGCGTTGGTTGTATTTCGCTTAGGGTCGCATATTCCTGTGCCAGGAATTGATCCTACCGTATTGAAGCAGCTTTTTGATTCTCAGAGTGGTGGAATCTTGGGTATGTTCAATATGTTTTCAGGCGGTTCGCTTGAGCGTTTTGCGATATTTGCACTTGGTATTATGCCGTACATTTCAGCTTCAATTATTATGCAGTTGTTAACTGTTGTTTCGCCTAAGTTAGAGCAATTGAAAAAAGAAGGTGAAGCTGGTAGACGTGCAATTACAAAATATACACGCTATGGAACAGTAGCCTTAGCCACTTTTCAAGCGTTAGGTATTGCGATTGCATTTGAAGGACAAGCTGGTCTAGTGATTGATCCAGGCATGTCATTCAGACTGATTACCGTTGTAAGCTTAGTTGGCGGTACGATGTTCTTAATGTGGTTGGGTGAACAAATTACTGAGCGTGGCATTGGTAATGGTATTTCGATTATCATTTTTGCAGGGATTGTTGCTGGATTGCCAAGAGCGATTGGCAGCACTTTGGAGTTGGCGCGCACAGGCGCATTCTCGATTCCATTGGTTGTGTTCTTGTTTGTAATGGTAATTTTAGTGACTGCTTTGGTTGTGTTTGTAGAGCGCGGTCAACGCAAGATTACAGTGAACTATGCTAAACGCCAAGTAGGTAATAAAGTAATGGGCGGTCAAACGACGCATTTACCATTAAAACTGAATATGGCTGGTGTGATTCCACCAATTTTTGCATCAAGTATTATTTTGTTTCCGGCATCGCTTGCGGGCTGGTTTGGTAGTAGTGAAAGCATGTATTGGTTGAAGGACTTGTCTAGTGCAATTTCTCCAGGTCAGCCAATTTATATTTTGTTATTTGCTTCTGCTATTTTGTTTTTCTGTTTTTTCTATACGGCGTTGGTATTCAACCCAAAAGAAACAGCTGATAATTTGAAGAAAAGTGGTGCATTTGTTCCAGGTATTCGTCCAGGTGAGCAAACTGCAAAATATATAGACAAAATTATGGGTAGACTGACATTAATCGGTGCTGTTTATATTACCTTGGTTTGTTTATTGCCAGAGTTTTTAAGCTTGAAATTTAATACGCCGTTTTATTTTGGTGGTACTTCATTGTTGATTATTGTTGTTGTCACAATGGATTTCATGGCGCAAGTGCAATCACACTTGATGTCACATCAATATGAAGGATTGTTGAAAAAAGCTAACTTTAAAGGTGGCACAACTAGTCGCTAATTTTGAAGTATTAGGTTGGAATTTAGGGCGTGAGTTAGTCTTACGTGAAGAAGTTAAAGATTGAGTTGTTTAAAGAGGTTAATTATGAGAGTTCGTGCATCAGTTAAAAAATTATGCCGCCACTGTAAAACAGTGCGTCGCCGTGGTGTATTACGTGTTATTTGTACAGATCCACGTCATAAGCAACGTCAAGGATAGTGTTTTAATCTAGCCTTGTTTTATTTGAAAAACAAAGTGCAAACTGATAGAATGCAAGGCTTTTTTTATTTGGTCGCTTTTGTAAAAAGCGATTCATTTTGGAGTTAAGAGTATGGCTCGTATTGCTGGGGTAAATGTCCCAAATCATAAACATACAGAAATCGCGTTAACGTCGATTTATGGTATTGGAAAAGTGACTGCAAAAAGCATTTGTGCTGCTGCAGGCGTAGCAACAACTGCAAAAGTGAAAGACTTAAACGATGCAGAAGTTGAGAAGCTTCGTGAAGAGGTTGCAAAGTTCACCGTCGAAGGTGACTTGCGCCGTGAAGTGACAATGAATATTAAACGTTTGATGGATTTGGGTTGCTACCGAGGTTTACGTCATCGTCGTGGTTTGCCAGTACGTGGACAACGTACTAAAACCAATGCGCGTACACGTAAAGGCCCAATTAAGCCAATTAAGCAATCTAAATAACATTAAGTTAAGTTTTTTAAAAATTATTTGTAAGGACAGTACAACATGGCAAAAGCTAATGTACGCGTAAGAAAAAAAGTTAAAAAGAATATTGCCGAGGGCGTTGCCCACGTGCATGCTTCATTTAACAATACCATTATTACGATTACCGACCGTCAAGGCAATGCCTTGTCATGGGCGACTTCAGGTGGACAAGGTTTTAAAGGTTCACGTAAAAGTACGCCTTTTGCTGCACAAGTTGCGGCAGAAGTTGCTGGTAAATCAGCACAAGAGAACGGTGTGAAGAATCTTGAAGTACGCATTAAAGGTCCAGGACCAGGTCGTGAATCTGCTGTCCGTGCACTTAACGCTGCTGGCTTTAAAATTACCAGCATTACTGATGTGACGCCTGTGCCACACAATGGCTGTCGCCCACCTAAAAAACGTCGCATTTAAGCGAAAAAGATTACTGGAGAATTATCTTGGCTAGAAACTTAGATCCTAAATGCCGTCAGTGTCGTCGCGAAGGCGAGAAGTTGTTTTTAAAAGCTGAAAAATGCTTTACTGATAAATGTGCAATTGAAAAACGTAACTTCCCACCTGGTCAACACGGTCAACGTCGTAGTTCACGTTTGTCTGACTATGGTGTTCAATTACGTGAGAAGCAAAAAGTACGTCGTATTTACGGTGTATTAGAAAAACAATTCCGTAGCTACTACGCTGAAGCTGATCGTAGAAAAGGCGTTACTGGTGAAAACTTATTGCAATTGCTAGAGTGCCGTTTAGATAACGTTGCTTACCGCATGGGTTTGGCTGGGTCACGTACAGAAGCACGTCAAGTGGTTAAGCATAATGCGATTCTTGTTAACGGTAAACGTGTCAACATTCCTTCTTACCAAGTAAGAGCGGGCGACGTGGTTTCGGTTGCAGAAGCATCTAAGAAACAATTGCGTATTAAGTCTGCTTTAGAAGCGGCTGATGAGCGCGGTTTCCCGGAATGGTTAGAAGTTGATGTTAAAGCTTTCACTGGCACATTTAAATCTGCGCCGCAACGTGATGACTTGCCTCCAACTATTAACGAATCATTGGTGGTTGAGCTGTACTCTAAATAATAGTTGTTTAGAGATACGCTTTTTATTAACCAATTAGGTCAAGGACTTATATGCAAAGTAATCCTACAGAATACTTAAAACCACGTGTTGTAAACGTGGAAGAAATAACGCCTTTGAGAGCGCGTGTTACATTAGAACCAATGGAGCGTGGCTTTGGCTACACATTAGGTAATGCATTGCGTCGTGTATTGTTGTCATCAATTCCAGGCTTCGCAATTACAGAAGTAAAAATTGATGGTGTTGTGCACGAATATTCAACCATTGATGGCGTGCAAGAAGATGTTGTTGATATTTTGCTCAACCTTAAAGGTGTAGCATTAAAATTAAACAGTAAAGCTGAAACAATCTTAACATTAAGCAAGTCTGGTGAAGGTGTTGTAACAGCAGCTGACTTTGAGACTGGTCATGATGCAGAGATTGTTAATCCAGAGCATGTGATTGCCCATTTAACAAAAGGTGGCGCACTTAATCTAGAAGTTAAAGTGGAAATGGGTCGTGGTTATCAACCTGTTCCAGCTAGAGCAAAAGTGAATCAAGAAGATCGTACACTTGGTTTTATCATGGTTGATGCTTCATTTAGTCCAATTAACAAAGTGAGCTATCAAGTTGATAGTGCGCGTGTTGAACAGCGTACTGACTTAGACAAGTTGATTATGGATGTTGAAACTAATGGTATCGTGGATCCAGAGCAAGCGATTCGTGATGCAGCGGCAATCTTAATTGGTCAACTTTCAGTGTTTGCAAACCTTGAAGGTGCGCCAACAGAAGAGGAAGAAGCGGCGGCACCACAAGTTGATCCTATTCTGTTGCGTCCAGTTGATGATTTAGAGTTGACAGTACGTTCAGCAAACTGCCTTAAAGCAGAAAATATTTTCTACATTGGTGATTTAATCCAACGTTCTGAAAATGAGTTGTTGAAAGCGCCTAATTTAGGTCGTAAATCACTGAATGAAATTAAAGATGTGTTAGCTTCAAAAGGTCTGACGTTAGGCATGAAGTTAGAAAGTTGGCCACCAGTTGGTCTTGAAAAAGCTTAAAAGCTAAATTTTAAAAGTTTAAGGAAGTTACTATGCGTCACGGTAATCAAAATCGAAAATTAAATCGTACGAGCAGTCATCGTGCAGCTATGTTTCGTAACATGTCAGTATCATTGCTTCGTCACGAAGTGATTAGAACAACATTGCCAAAAGCAAAAGAGTTGCGTAAATATGCAGAGCCTCTTATTACTTTAGGCAAAGAGGCAACTTTGGCTAATCGTCGCCTTGCTTTTAATCGTTTACGTGATCGCGATATTGTTGGTAAACTATTTGGTGAACTAGGTCCTCGTTACCTTGAGCGTAAAGGTGGTTACTTACGCATTCTAAAATGCGGTTACCGTAATGGTGACAATGCACCAATGGCATTTGTTGAGTTAGTTGGCCGTCCTGAAGTTGCTGAAGTAGTCACTGCAGACTAATAACTAAAAATCGATAAACAAAAAAGCCAGCTACACGCTGGCTTTTTTGTTTGCTAAATTAGCGATTAAACTAGCCTATCTACTAATAAAGTTAAGTACATCCTCTTGATTAAATGGCCACTTCAATTCATTGGATGGATTAGCTACTTTTTGTAAGACAGGAATGCGTGTTCCATACAATGCAATCAATTCATCATCGTCTGCTATTTCAATAAGAGCTAGGGTTATATTGTCTTGTGATGAAATTAGCTCTATTGCTTGTTCACATAGATGACAGTTGGATGTGGTATAAAGTCTTAATTGGATTAATGTAGGCATTTTATTTGGGAAATGTTAAAAACACTTCATAATAACGGTTAATGAACGCAATGTTATAACACAAGGCAACGATGGCGGATATTCAAGAGTCAAAAGATAGATTAAGCGAAACACTAGACCAGGTGGTTTCTTTATTGAAGAAACACCAGCTAGTTGAAAATCTTGTGCACAAGCAAGAGATGCTTAAGCATGACCTGATTGAGACGATTGTCCATCGGCAAAATAAAATTGAGTTGCAAAACATTCTTAATGCTTTGCATCCTGCAGATGTTGCTCATATCTTAGAGGCCTTACCACTGGATGACCGACTTTATCTTTGGGATCTCGTTAAAGTTGATCGTGATGGCGATATTCTTTTAGAAGTTTCTGATGCGGTTAGGCAGACGCTTATCGCTGACATGGATAGTGAAGAGTTACTTGCTGCAGCAGAAAAGTTAGGGACCGATGAGTTAGCTGATTTGGCGCCAGACTTGCCAAAAGATGTTCTACAAGACTTGATGGAAAGTCTTGATACCTTCAATCGAGAGCGTTTGCAATCTGCACTTTCTTATCCAGAGCACACCGTTGGTGCTTTGATGGATTTTGACATTGTGACTGTGCGAGAAGATATTACGTTAGAAGTTGCATTGCGATATTTGCGTCGACTCGACGAGTTGCCTGATCACACTGATAAAATCTTTGTCATTGATCGACATGACAATATTAAAGGCGTTTTGCCTATTACGACGATATTGGTCAATGATTTAGACGTTACTGTCCAAGATGTGATGGCGGCAGATGTTGTGTTATTTCACCCTGAAGATGTAGCAGATGATGCTGCAAAGGCCTTCGAGCGATACGACTTGGTTAGTGCGCCGGTAGTAGACAAAAACAATAAGCTTGTTGGACGATTAACTGTGGATGAGGTCATGGATTATATTCGTGAGGAATCTGATGCAGATAGGCTGTCAATGGCTGGCTTGCGTGAAGAGGAAGATTTTTTCTCTAGCGTATGGGCCTCTGTACAGAACCGTTGGGCTTGGTTAGCAATTAACTTAGTGACAGCTTTAATAGCTTCACGCGTGATTGGTTTATTTGAGAATTCAATTGGAAAAGTGGTGGCTTTGGCTGCGCTGATGCCAATTGTGGCCGGTATTGGTGGTAATTCTGGCAATCAGACAACAACGATGATTGTGCGTGGTTTAGCGCTGGGGCAGATATCGGGTAGCAATATGCGATCACAACTAAGTAAGGAGCTTGGTGTGGCACTTGTTAATGGTTTAATCTGGGGGGGCGTATTGGGATGCGTGACTTATGCATTATATGCCGACTATCGCTTGAGTTTGGTGATGACGGCAGCGATTACCCTTAACTTGCTATTAGCGGCGCTTATGGGCGTTGTTATACCATTGGTCATGAACAAGTTTGGAAGAGATCCTGCTGTTGGCTCTAGTGTATTAATTACCGCGATGACAGATAGTGGTGGCTTCTTTATCTTTTTAGGATTAGCTACAATTTTTTTACTATAAATAAAGAGGTGTCAATAGACGTAAAAAAACCCGCGGCAGCGGGTTTTTTAATTAACAAATCAAACATTACTATTTGATTTTGTTTTCTTTGTACATCACGTGCTTACGAACGACTGGATCAAATTTCTTGATTTCCATTTTTTCTGGCATTGTACGTTTGTTTTTAGTCGTGGTATAGAAGTGACCTGTACCAGCACTTGACTCTAATTTAATTTTTTCGCGCATCGTAATGCTCCTTAGATTTTCTCGCCAGCAGCGCGCAATTTAGCCAATACTGAATCAATACCATTTTTATCAATAGTACGTAATGCAGCATTGGTAATGCGTAAGCTTACCCAGCGGTTTTCGCTCTCAACCCAAAATTTACGGTTTTGTAAATTCGGTAAGAAACGACGTCTTGTTTTATTATGTGCGTGAGAAACATTGTTACCCACCATTGGCTTCTTGCCTGTTACCTGACATACACGTGCCATGGTTATCTCCAAATACTTTGTCTTTTTCAGAAAGACCGCAATTATAGTAGAAAGACTTACCTTATTCAACTCATAAATACATATTTATCTTAAATAATCTGTATTTAATGTTTGCCAGTGCTGCCAAAGCCACCTTCACCACGATCGGTTTCGATAAATTCGTCTACAAGATGAAACTCTGCCTGTACAACAGGGACGATAACAAGTTGTGCAATGCGCTCCATTGGATTAAGGGTGAAGGGCTCTTTACTACGATTCCAGCAAGAGACCAAAAGTTGGCCTTGATAGTCTGAATCAATCAAGCCAACCAGATTGCCAAGCACAATACCGTGTTTGTGGCCCAATCCAGAGCGTGGCAGAATCAGCGCGGCATGGTAAGTGTTATCAATATGAATAGCAATTCCTGTTGGAATCATTACTGTCTCACCAGGTTGTATGGTTTGCGTATGCTCGGTACATGCACGTAAATCTAATCCTGCTGAGCCTTTAGTAGCATAGCTAGGCATCATGTTGCGGATGCGTGAATCAAGAATCTTTAAATCGACATTGATAGACATAACAGTTTCTTTGCATTGAATGTGAAGTGATATTAAACACTAAATAAGCATGAAAATCACTAAGCAGTAAAAAGCCAGCATAGTGCTGGCTTTCAAGAAGTTGCAAATACTAAAACTTATAGTTGGCATTTAAGCCTAATAAGTAATTTCTACCTGCTGCTGGCTCGAAAAAGCGATTGTTACTGTCGCCTATTCTGACAGAGCCAATATAGTCTTTATCAAACATATTTTCTACGCGTAAATATTCTTTAAATTGCCAGTTCTTTGTGTTTTGCTCAAACCCAGCTCGCAAGTTGAAAATAGTATAAGAGGGTGCTGTGTCTTCGTTTTGATCGTTCACATAAACTTTGCTGTTATAGCGACCTTCAAATGCAGTATTAAAACCTAATGGCCTATATTTCCAGGCAATTTCACCATAAAGCTGGGTTTTGTAGGTGCCAGGAATTCTATTCCCAGAATCAATTGGGCCACGAAGACCAGTGAATGCTGAGTCAAACTTAGCGTTGAGTAATGAGTATGAGAAATAGGTTGAAATATTATGATCAAAGTCAGATTCGACGGAGAGTTCAGCGCCTGTGCGTTTAGTGTCATTTGCATTGGTAAATACGCTTCTACCACCAGAAAAATCTGCAATGACAATTTCATCTTTGGTGGTGATTCTAAACAAATTTAAGTTCACTTGTGTGGAGTCACTGATGAATGCTTTTGCCCCAAGTTCGATGTTTTTACTTTCGCTCGGTTTTAAGCCCAAGTTTGGAGTTGCCGAAGCGGCGGTTGAGTTGTATCCCAGTTCAAAGAAGGTAGGCGTTTCATAGCCTATACCATAGTTTGCATACAAGTTAACAGCAGGGCTGACTTTCCACGTAGCTCCAATGACAGGCGTGGTTTTTTGGTATTCAACACTACCGCTGTTATCAGGATTAAATCCTGAGATAAGGTTGTCTTTGACTTTCATTCTTACTTTGCTATGACGGGCGCCTAAATGCAAATCAAGGTTTTCTGACACGCTGAGTTTGCTTTGGATATATTGGTCAAAGTTTGTTGCGATATTGTCTTCATCGCGATTTAAACTAAATGGCGTACCAATTACGCGTTGAACACCATTATCTGCATTAATATCAGTTCTCGCATCTGTCATTTTTCCATAATTTAATCCCAAGCTGATGTTGTATGGCATATTTGACAACATTCCTTTGTTGTCCCATCTGACATCAGTTCCCCAGAAGTCTCGAGAGATGATGCTGGCGCGGCCGTTGGCATTCACTGGTGGGATGGATGGAAGTGATAAGTACTGTTCGTTATCACGGTTGCCAACGTAAGACATGACATTAATTGTGTTATTGGCATCAAATGCGTGACTGAGATTGAATCCAACCTGAGTATGTTTACGGTAAACGCGTGTATCAGATACGATCGCACCAGGAGCAGCGCTTTTTGGGTCGGAAAAAGCCTCTGCACGTGTTAAGCCAAGCGGATCTTGAGCTTTTTGATCAAACCAGTTTACTAAGGCAGTTAGTTTAGTGGCGTCACTGATATTGAGCTTGAATTTTGCGGTTACTGCTTCTTTTTGCCCTGCGCCATGTTCTCGATAGCCATTAGTTTCTGCGTTAGAGGCACTTAGAAAATATTCAAGATTTTCTGATGTACCTGATGCTTTTAAAATTTGCCTTTTTGTATCATAGCTTCCAAACATGACGGTAGCGCCAACCTCAGGTGTTTTTGAAGCATCTTCGGTAAACAGTTGAATCACGCCACCAGAGGAGTTGCCATAAAGAGCAGAGAATGGACCTCGCATGACCTCGATGCTTTTTATCGAAGATAAATCAACCACTCCTGGCTGACCCTGGCCATCAGGCATCGTTAATGGGATGCCATCGACATATAAACGAATTCCACGAACACCAAAGCTTGCTCGCGATCCAAATCCGCGACTTGATATTTTAGGGTCTTGTGCTTGATTGGTTCTATCTTGCGCACTGATACCTGGAATCCGAATTAGGCTTTCTGATAACTGAAACTGTAATTGACCATCTTGAATATCTTTTTTAGTGACGACATCAATTGCAACAGGCAAGTCAAAACTATTTTGTTCCACCCGTGTTGCCGTGACTACAACAGGTGAAAGACGCATCGTTTTTTCGGAGAGATCTTCGGCAAAGCTAATTTGAGGTCCGCTGCAAGCAATGACTGCTAATGTGAGTGATTTTATTTTAAATGCGTGATGAGCCATGATTGTAATTTTTATAAAAATGAAAGGCGCTTATTTTACTGAATGTAAGCATATTCGCCTTCATTATTTTCATTAAAAAACCATGAATTAACAATGGTTAAATTTACAACATACGCTGAATATGATTTAGGATTTCTGTCGCAATATTTAATTTTGAGGCTCGTTGCAGTGGATGGTTACCATTGTCATCAATAAGCGTGACTTGATTGTCATCATTGCCCATAGCAGAAGTCACTTCATTTGCAACAATTAGCGGTAGTTTTTTAGCGGTACGCTTTTGTGTTGCGTACTCAATCACATTCTCACTTTCTGCTGCAAAGCCAACACAGAAAGGAGGGCTAGGTAGATTGGCAACATCGGCCAAAATATCTGGATTACGTTTTAGGTTTATCGTCAGCGAGTCGGCGCTTTTCTTAATTTTTTGATTGGCAATTTCATTAGGCGCATAATCAGCGACTGCTGCTACCCCAATAAAAATATCTTGCGATTGAATATTTTCCATCACCTTAGCGTACATAGCGCTCGCACTACTAGCATATTGAGTATTGACATTCATTGGTGCGGATAAGTGACTAACACCACTTACCAAAGTCACCTCTGCGCCCATATTAGCTGCGGTTTGTGCTAGCGCGTAACCCATTTTCCCGCTACTTAAATTCGTGATGCCACGCACAGGATCAATCATTTCTAAGGTTGCTCCAGCAGTGATTAATATTTTCTTGCCCGCTAATACTTTTGGCGTGAAATGCGCTTTAATATGCGCTAGCAACTCTTCAGCTTCCAACATGCGCCCATCACCACTTTCTCCACAAGCTTGCTCACCATTGCCGGGACCAAGCACTGCGATATTATCGGCTTTTAATTGTTCAAAGTTACGTTGTGTGGCTGGGTTTTCCCACATTTGCTTGTTCATGGCTGGCGCAACGAGCAAAGGGCAATCACGCGCTAAGCACAAAGTAGAAAGTAAATCATCTGCGCGACCATGCAATAATTTTGCAACAAACTCAGCCGAGGCAGGCGCGATTAAAATCGCATCTGCTTCACGGCTCAGCTCAATATGTGGCATGCCATTATCAATAGTGCTATTCCACATCCCAACGTACACGGGCTTGCCAGATAGGGCTTGCATGGTCATTGGCGTGATGAATTTTGTTGCTGACTCGGTCATTACAACCTGCACGCTGATATTTGATTTAATCAATAGACGCACTAATTCTGCCGCTTTGTAGGCTGCAATGCCGCCAGTGATACCCAATACTAAAGATTTATTTTTTTGCATAAGTGATTTTAATATACGTTTTTTATAGCATGTCAGTTACATTATTATCATGCATTATAGAATGCTAACATTTTAATATGAAACAACACGAATCGGCTTAAAACCATGTGCAAACTGTTAAGAATCAGTATTTTATTGCTTATTTTAGGCATTGTTATACAGCAATCATTTATGGATAAAGCTGATTTGGATTGGCAAGATAATTTTTATGTTGCGCTGTATCCTGTGAATGCGGATGGTAGTGAAAGTGTAGCGCGCTATATTAATAGCTTAAAGCAAGATGATTTTGCGCCCATCGAAAGCTTTTTTGCTGAAGAAGCGGCGCGTTATTCGCTCAATATGCATCGTCCTATCGCGATTGAGTTGGGGAATGTGGTAGAACAAGTGCCACCGCTACCACCTAGCAATGGCAATATTGTTCAAACCATATTATGGAGTCTCAGCTTCCGTTGGTTCGCTTGGAACAATAGTCCTACTGTACCTGTGCCACCTGATATTCGACTTTATTTATTGTTTTACGATGCGAGCGAACAGGAGGTGTTGTCGCACTCGACGGCGCTGAATAAAGGCCGTATTGGGCGGGTGAATTTGTATGGTCATCGAGCCTATGCGCAGCAGAATTTAGTGATTACTGCGCATGAGTTATTGCATACCTTAACGGCAACCGATAAGTATGATTTGCAATCAGGTTTACCTATTTATCCAGATGGTTATGCAGATCCTGATAAACAGCCGCGCTATCCACAATATTATGCTGAATTGATGGGCGGTTATGTGCCAATCAGTGAAAACAAAAAGAAGATTCCAGCCAGTCTTAATCAAGTATTAATTGGCTTTAAAACAGCAAAGGAGATTGGTTGGATAAAATAGTAAGTAGCTAAGAAAAGCAATTAAAAATAATATTCGTTAAAAAGAAAGAAGAACAATAATGGCGATTACAGATTGGCCTGCCAGCGAGCGGCCGCGTGAAAAATTAATGGAATGTGGTGTGCAAGCGCTATCGGATGCGGAATTATTAGCCATCTTTTTACGCGTAGGCGTAGTAGGAAAAAGTGCGGTGGATTTAGCGCGTGATTTATTAACGCAATTTGGTAGTTTAAATGGCGTGTATGCGGCTTCAGCCAAAGAAATTAGCTTAGTGCATGGTATTGGTATGAGCAAATATGCACAGTTGCAAGCTGTGTTTGAAATGAGTCGCCGAGCCCTGAATGAGCAAATACGCGCGCGTGATATATTAAGTTCGCCACAATTGGTGCGCGATTATTTAAAGTTAAAGCTTGCTAACCAACTTAAAGAAATTTTTGTTGTTTTGTTTTTAGACGCACAAAATCGCTTAGTGGCGACAGAAGATATGTTTACTGGCACGCTCACACAAACGAGTGTTTATCCACGAGAAGTGGTGAAACGGGCGTTACATTACAATGCAGCTTCGGTGATGTTTGCGCATAATCATCCTTCTGGTTTAGCTAAGCAAAGCAACGCGGATGAAATGATTACGCAGGAATTAAAAAAAGCACTCGCTCTCGTCGATGTGCGTGTGTTGGATCACTTTATTGTGGCAGGTAACGAAACGCTGTCATTTGTAGAAATTGGTTTATTATAAGAATGTGACAAAGTGGTAGAGAGCTAGCAGCTATTAAACAGCAGTGTTTAATCAAATGTGCTGCTTGACTCCTCAATATTGATTAACGAATTGATTGAAAAATATGATGCAAAAATTACTAAAATCCGTCGCTTGGTTTGCCGTTGCTTTACTGGGCGCTTATGCGTTATCGGGCATTGCGCTCAATCGTGGTGAGAGTGTTAATGCTATTTGGATGGTGACGGCGGCAGCTTGTATTTATGCCATTGCTTATCGCTTTTATGCCGCATGGATAGCCGCAAAAGTATTGACCATTGATGAAACGCGCGCAACGCCAGCAGAACGGCTAGACAATGGGCGTGACTTTTTACCAACCAATAAATGGATAGTTTTTGGACATCACTTTGCTGCAATATCAGGCCCAGGCCCATTGATTGGCCCAACATTGGCGGCGCAGTTTGGCTATTTGCCAGGCACCTTGTGGATATTAATTGGTGCTGTATTAGGTGGCGCCGTGCAAGACATGGTCGTTCTATTTTTCTCAACTCGTCGTAATGGCCGTAGTTTGGGTCAAATGGCGCGAGATGAAATTGGCTCGATTGGCGGTACGGCGGCGCTAATTGGCACTTTTTTGATTATGATTATCCTTATTGCCGTCTTGGGTTTGGTTGTTGTTAACGCAATGAAACATAGCCCGTGGGCAACCTCAACCATTGCGGCAACCATACCGATTGCGATGATAGTGGGTCTTTACATTCGCCATATTCGTCCGGGTAGAGTGTTAGAAGCTTCTGCCATTGGCGTAGCCTTATTGCTGTTCTCTGTATTTGCTGGCGGCTGGATTGATCATCATGAAAGTTTGCGCACACTATTCGACCATGATGGACTTTCATTGGCATACGCCATCATTTTATATGGCTTTGCCGCCGCCGTATTACCAGTTTGGTTGCTATTAGCGCCACGTGATTATTTATCTACCTTTATGAAACTAGGCACGATATTTCTGTTAGCGATTGCCATTGTCATTTTGCAACCAGAAATACATATGCCAGCGGTGACTCAGTTTGTTGATGGTACGGGCCCTATTTTTGGTGGCAAGCTGTTTCCATTTGTGTTTATCACCATTGCCTGTGGTGCTGTGTCTGGCTTTCATGCCTTAATTGCTTCTGGCACTACGCCAAAATTGATTGCCAATGAACGCGATATTCGCATGATTGGTTATGGTGGCATGTTGCTAGAAAGCTTTGTGGCGATGATGGCCATGATTGCCGCAACGGTGTTAGAGCCTGGTGTATTTTTTGCCATTAACAGCCCAGCAGGTGTCGTTGGTAAAACTGCAATTGATGCTGTTGCGACTATTAATAGCTGGGGTTTTGCAGTCACAGTTGAGCAAATGGAGCAACTAGCAAAAGACATGGGGGAGTCGACTTTATTTGCCAGAACTGGCGGCGCACCAAGTTTAGCGGTTGGTATGGCGAGTATTTTTGCCAGCGCTTTTGGTAAGCACTTATTAGCGCTTTGGTATCACTTTGCCATTATGTTTGAGGCTTTGTTTATTCTCACAACACTCGATGCCGGCACACGTGTGGGTCGCTTTATGTTGCAAGATATTTTAGGCAATTTCAATCAAAAACTCGGCGAAACCTCCTATATGCCATCAGTCATTTTAACCAGCAGTGTAGTGGTGGCTGGCTGGGGATATTTCTTATATATCGGCGTGATTGATCCAAATGGTGGCGTTAATATTCTTTGGCCTTTATTTGGCATTGCTAATCAAATGTTGGCGGCGATTGCTTTGTGTGTGGCGACCAGTATTATCATTAAATCGGGCAAAGCGCACTATGCTTGGGTAACTGGCTTGCCGCTCACTTGGTTGATTGTTATTACCAGCAGTGCCGCCTATGAAAAAATATTCAGCGATGATATTCGTGTTGGTTTCTTTGCGGCAGCTAACCATCTCAGTACACAATTGCTCAATGGTGAATTGAGTGCTGAAAAGGCTGCGGTAGCGCCACAACTCATTTTCAATCAACATTTAGATGCTTACCTGACGATGTTTTTTGTTGTTGTATTGTGGATAGTGGTGATTGATATGGTGAATATTTCGCGCCGTCATTTGCAAGGCAAAAAAGTATTAAGCTCTAGCGAAGCGCCTTATGTGAAAACGGTTTTGGAATAGTAAGTGTTTAACAAGCTTAAACAGTTTAAGTACATGCAATTCAAATTGATACATTTATGGCACATTCTTCGCCGTCTTTCAGGTGATGATGCCTACGAACGTTATTTAACACACCATGCTGAGTTTCATGCATCGATGGTTGATACGCCACCACCGTTGTCACGAAAAGCATTTGTTAAGTTGTGGCAGGATAATAAATGGTCAGGCATTAACCGTTGTTGTTAAAGCGGCTTTGCTACTTTAATTACTCAAAACGTTTCTGATAAGCAGCGCGTAGCATCCAAATGCCAACCAAGACCATCGGCAAGCTCAACCATTGGCCCATCGATAAGCCTAATCCTAATAAGCCTAAAAAGTCATCAGGTTGGCGCGTATATTCGACGATAAATCTAAAACCGCCATAACCAATCAGAAATAATGCAGAGATAGCGCCAGTTGGTCTTTGTTTATTAGAGAACCACCATAATAAGATAAATAAAACGACACCTTCTAAAGTAAATTCATATAGCTGTGATGGATGGCGCACAAGGTTATCCGCTTGTGGAAAAATCATACCAAAACTCCCATCTGTTACACGCCCCCATAATTCACCATTTATAAAATTACCCATACGGCCAGCGCCCAAGCCAATCGGCACTAGTGGTGCAATAAAATCCATGGTTGTTAACCACGGTTGAGGGTGTTTTTTATTAAATAAAAACATCGCAACCAACACGCCTATAAATCCACCATGGAAACTCATGCCACCTTGCCAAACGGCGAATATTTCTAGCGGGTGCTGAATAAAGTAACTGGCTTGATAAAACACCACATAACCTAAACGGCCGCCTAAAATAACACCTAAAGCGCCATAAAATAAGGCATCATCAATCATCGCCTCGCTCCAGTTAAACCATGGTTTATGCTTAACTTGATATCGACCTAGCAATAAAAAGGCAATAAATCCAGTGAGATACATGAGTCCGTACCAATGAATACCAAATGAGCCAAGATGAATGGCTGTCGGGTCAAATTGGGGGTGGGTAAAAATCATGGATATCCTTTGTTATTTGCTGGTGATTTGCACAAATTATACGTGCTCAAGCGTGTTGTGAATATAGTGAGAAGCTAGCATGATAAAGCCTGCATCAGTTAGAATAACGTTTTAATTAGTTTATTTAGGTTTTTTATGCCTCAGTATCGTTCTAGAACTACTACTCATGGTCGCAATATGGCCGGTGCACGCGCTTTGTGGCGTGCAACAGGCATGCAAGATGGTGATTTTGATAAACCAATCATCGCTATTGCTAACTCGTTTACCCAGTTTGTCCCAGGTCATGTGCATTTAAAAGACATGGGTCAACTAGTTGCGCGTCAGATTGAAAAAGTGGGCGGTGTGGCAAAAGAGTTTAATACCATTGCGGTCGATGATGGTATTGCCATGGGGCATAGCGGTATGTTGTATAGCTTGCCAAGCCGTGACCTAATTGCGGATTCTGTCGAATATATGGTGAATGCTCACTGTGCGGATGCTTTGGTCTGTATTTCAAATTGCGACAAAATTACTCCGGGCATGTTGATGGCAGCCTTGCGCTTAAATATTCCAGTGGTGTTTGTCTCAGGTGGACCAATGGAAGCAGGTAAGGTTAACTGGCAGGGTGGCGCAACGATTAAGCTCGATTTGGTTGATGCTATGGTAGCGGCTGCAGACAGCAATGTGTCTGATGCTGAATCTGATGAAATTGAGCGCTCAGCATGCCCAACTTGTGGTTCATGCTCAGGTATGTTTACCGCCAACTCAATGAATTGCTTAACAGAAGCGCTTGGTTTGAGTTTGCCAGGTAATGGCTCTACATTGGCGACACATGGCGCGCGTAAAGAATTATTCTTGCAAGCGGGGCGTACCATTGTTGAATTAGCAAAACGTCATTATGAAGAAGATGATTATTCTGTATTGCCACGCAGCATCGCGAATAGAAAAGCATTTGAAAACGCGATGGCATTAGATGTGTCGATGGGCGGCTCAACCAATACCGTTTTGCATTTATTGGCGGCGGCCTATGAAGCTGAGCTTGATTTTAAAATGGCGGATATTGATAAAATCTCACGTAAAGTCCCTTGTTTAAGCAAGGTGGCACCTGCAACAGCCAAATATCATATGGAAGATGTTCACCGTGCAGGTGGTGTCATGGGTATTTTAGGTGAGCTAGATCGTGCAGGTGTGATTCATCGCGACACGCCAACTGTGCATAGCGCCACCATGGGTGATGCGCTTGATAAGTGGGATATTAAAGTGACGCAGGATGAAGAAGTTAAAAAGTTCTTCCGTGCTGCGCCAGGCGGTATTAGAACGACGATTGCCTTCTCACAAAGCATGCTTTATCCAACGTTAGATGATGATCGTGCTGAAGGCTGTATTCGCGACAAAGCGCATGCTTATTCACAAGATGGTGGTTTAGCGGTGTTATATGGCAATATCGCGTTGGATGGGTGCATTGTGAAAACTGCTGGGGTAGATGACAGCATTTTGAAGTTCACAGGACGTGCCCGAATTTTTGAATCACAAGATGCTTCAGTTGAGGCAATTCTTGCCGATAAAGTAGTTGCAGGGGATGTGGTTGTCATTCGTTATGAAGGGCCGCGTGGTGGCCCAGGGATGCAAGAGATGTTGTATCCGACGTCTTACCTCAAGTCTAAAGGGCTTGGCAAAGAATGTGCTTTATTAACGGATGGAAGATTCTCTGGTGGTACATCAGGTTTGAGTATCGGACATGCTTCGCCTGAAGCGGCTGAGGGCGGTGCAATTGGGCTTGTAGAAGAGGGCGATACTATTGAGATTGACATTCCAAATCGGACGATTAATTTGAAAATTAGCGATGCGGCCTTAGCAGAGCGACGCACTAAAATGGAAGCGAAAGGGAACAATGCATGGAAACCAGTGCAGCGAGAGCGTTACGTTTCTCCTGCTTTGCGCGCGTATGCAGCGATGACTACCAGTGCAGCTTTTGGTGCAGTGCGAGATGTATCGCAGATTGAAAAAGGATAAATATGAATACAGAGGCAGCGATGTTAGAAGGTGCACCAGTAACCCAAAAGCGGCTTAAGTTGCATGCGCATGTTAACCAGACACAAGATGAATCTGGCTTGCAGTATTTGGAAGTCGATAATCCTTTAGCTACGGCTAAAATTGCATTGCAAGGGGCGCATGTAATGACATGGCAGCCTAAGTTTTTAGCTGATCCTGTTCTATGGTTATCTAGCAATGCGCGCTTTACTAAAGGTCGCTCGATTCGCGGTGGTGTGCCTATTTGTTGGCCTTGGTTTGGTAATCACCCAACTAATAGCACTTTTTGTCCGCATGGTTTTGCACGTGTAATTCCATGGCGTGTGATGGACGTGGATGCGACACCAACAGGTGCGACGCGCATTATTTTATCAATGCAGGTGACTGAAGAAACTAAGCGTCAACTGACTTATCCTTTTGAACTGAGCTTAGTGATTACCATTGGCCGTCGGTTGCGGGTTGATTTGGCAACGACCAATCTAGCTGATCATCCATTTGTCATTAGTGAAGCTTTCCACACTTATTTCAACGTCAGCGATATTGCTAATATTGAAATTACAGGGTTGCAGGATTCTGTATATGCCGATAAGCGGCTTAAGTATGAGCGCAATGTAGAACACAATGCACTGACTTTTGATGGCGCTGAGTATGATCGGGTTTATATTGATCACAGTAGTGATTGTGCGATTCATGATAAAGGCTATAACCGTATTATTCATGTGTCCAAATCAGGTAGTGATACGACCGTGGTTTGGAACCCAGGTGCAGAAAAAGTGGCGCAAATGACAGATATGGGTACTACAGACGAGTGGCGTAAAACAATTTGCGTTGAAACGACCAATGCTTTAGATAATATGGTGGTGATCAATCCTAGTCGTAAGCATGTATTAAGTGCTGAATATTACGTTGAGACTATGTAATGAAATCTTTTAAATTAAAAATAGTTGATGTCAGTCAACTTTTTAATGTTGTGTAGCGTTACTGTATTAATTACAAATGTAAATTATTGAAGATTTATTAATTGTAGGTATGATACAGCTTGTAGGGAAGCGGTTCTTTTAAGCGTTTAAGGAGATAACATGAAAGCATTTTTAATAATGATAGTAACTGCTAGTGCGTTAATGGTAGCTGGTCAAGCAGCTGCAAATGAGGCGTTAGCAAAGAAAAGTGGTTGTTTAGCATGTCACGGCGTGGATAAAAAAGTATTAGGCCCAGGCTTTAAGGATGTTGCAGCCAAATACAAAGGTGATGCGTCTGCTGAAGGCAAATTAGTCACTAAAGTGAAGGCGGGTGGTAGTGGTGTTTGGGGTCCTATGCCAATGCCAGCGAATAGTCCACAAGTGAAAGATGCTGATATTAAAACGATTGTTAAATGGATATTGTCACTTTAATGATGTGATTTGATTACATGTAAAAAAGCCAGCGTTTGCTGGCTTTTTTATTGATTTTTTATAATGACTAAACAATATTGAGTAAGTATAAAAATACCGAACAAATGGCGATTGGTGCAATAATGTTATTGGCCATGCGCCAGAGGTTGTAAGTTTTTGCTGTTAAGTCTAGTTCATCTTTAGAGTGACGTTTCTTCATAAAATAACCAGCGAAAATCGCCATCAGCAAACCACCTAAAGGTAACATAATAGTGCTTGTTAGCTTGTCTAATGTATCAAAAATACCTAAGCCAAAGATGATTGTTACGTCTTGCCAAATATTGAAAGACAGTAAAACGCTGATGCCGATGCTCCAGATAAAAAGGCCTAAACCAAGACAGGCTTGTTGGCGATTTATGCGCGTATTTTCTACTATCCATGCAATAGTAGGTTCCACCAATGAGATTGCAGAGGTGGAAGCGGCAAAGGCGACTAGAATGAAGAATAAGATACCAAAAAAATTACCCCATGGCATTTGACCAAATGCGATTGGCAGTGTTTGGAAAATCAGGCCTGGCCCTTCGCTAGGGTCTAGGTGGTTTGCAAATACCAGCGCGTAGATAGCTAGTCCGACCAATAAACCAAGTAATGTATCTGCAATCGCAATATAGATAGAGGTGCGAGAAATAGACACATCTTTTTTCAAGTAAGACCCATAAACCATTACTGAGCCCATACCGATACTGAGAGAAAAAAAAGCATGCCCCAAGGCAGCTAATGCAGTGATTGGACTAATCTTTGAAAAATCTGGTTTGAACATAAAGTCGAAGGAAGTTTGCATATCGCCAACCGACATGCTGTAGCCGAGTAAGATAAATAAGATAATAAATAATGCGGGAATCAGAAAGTTATTGGCTCTTTCTAATCCAGAAGTCACGCCGCGCGACACAACGCCCATTGTGATTATCATAAAAAGAGTGTGCCAAAAAAGTAGTGTGAGTGGTGATGCTAGTAAATTGCCAAAATTAGCGCTGGATTGTTCAGTGGTAATGCCAGTGAATCCTTCTTGGACAGCAATACTGATATAGCTGAGCACCCAGCCACCAATGACGCTATAAAAGCATAAAATCATCACGCCCGTCAGCATGCCCATGCCACCAACATACTTCCAGTTGTTGGAGCGGCTTGATTCTTTTGCAAGACTTTTCATGGCGTCTATTGGATTTTTTTGTACGCGCCTGCCCAGCATAATTTCGGTCATGAGTAAGGGGATGCCAACACATAAAATACTGAGGATATAAATCAGCACAAATGCGCTACCGCCATTAACGCCAATCATATACGGCAGCTTCCAAATATTACCTAAGCCGATTGCAGACCCTGTGGTGGCCAGTACAAAAGACCAGCGGCTATTCCACGCACCGCGATGTGTCATTGCTTTGTCCTTATCATTGATTATTTATTAAAGTAACGTTCCGTTTCTTGTTTGATGACTTTTGACAGTAATAGCAAGCCAATTAAATTAGGAATCGCCATTAAGCCGTTCATGAGGTCAGAGAAGTTCCATACAAACTCTAAGCTAGTCAAGGCGCCAACCATCACCGCTACTGTAAAAAAGATACGGTAAATGTGAATTGATTTAGGCCCAAATAAAAACTCAATGGCTTTTTCGCCATAGTAACTCCAGCCGATTAGGGTAGAAAAAGCAAAAAATGCCGTTGCTATTGCCACAATCACACGGCCAGTATCACCTAAGGTTTCAGCCATACTAGCACTGGTTAATTGGCCAGCATCTACGCCTTGTGTCCAGCTGGTTGCAGTTAAAATCACCAAAGCAGTCATGGTGCAAACCACCAAAGTATCAATAAACGTTTGCGTCATGCTCACTAAGGCTTGCTTTACGGGATCATTAGTACGGGCGGCAGCCGCAGCAATAGGTGCGGAACCTAAGCCAGATTCGTTGGAGAAGACACCACGTGCGATACCATAGCGCATGGCTGCTGCAATGGTTGCGCCAATAAAGCCACCACTTGCTGCTGACGGATTAAACGCATGATAAAAAATTAAGCCAAAGGCATGTGGAATAGCTTCTATATGTAAAGCCAATACCCATAAGCTACAAATAACATAAGCAGTAATCATAAAGGGCACGAGAAATGAGGTGAATTTACCGATGGTTTTAATGCCGCCAATAATGACTAAACCTGTTAGTAAAGTCAGTACGATTCCCGTCATTTCTGACGGAATTTGAAACGTCGCTTCAAATATTTTTGCGGTTGCATTGGCTTGCGTCATATTGCCAATTCCAAATGCCGCGCATGCGGTAAAGATGGCGAATAACGTTGCTAGCCAAGGTAAGCCAGCCCCAATACTCAAATAATACATTGGGCCGCCACGCATGCCATGCGGGCCTTTTTCGCGGTATTTAACAGCCAGTACCGCTTCACTATATTTGGTTGCCATGCCGACCAGACCTGTGACCCACATCCAAAACACAGCACCTGGACCTCCGAAAGTAATTGCGGTTGCCACGCCAACAATATTACCAATCCCAACGGTTGCTGCTAGCGCCGTCATCAACGCTGCAAAATGGCTAATGTCACCTTCTTCATGTTTATCTTTGTTGAAAATGAGGCGTAAGGCATGCGGTAATACCCGAAATTGCATGCCTTTTAATAGGATCGTTAGATACAAACCAGTGCCAACTAGTAAAGTCAGCATATATGGCCCCCATACAATTCCAGAGAGTGTTGATACGAGTGCTTCTATTTTTTGCATTGTAAAATATTCCCCTTAGCATTGATTATAGCCATAAATGGCGATGCTATGCTAGGTAAGGGCTTAGATGCTTAAGACTGAAAATGCTGTTTCAACACATCAATCATATAACCATGATCGATTGCGCCAGCACTTTCACGGATGCTATGCATCGCCCACATTGGGTTGCCGACATCGACAGTTGGCATGCCAAGTTGTGTGGCTAGTGTAGGGCCAATGGTGCTGCCGCAACCTAAATCAGTGCGGTGGCTATAGGCTTGGTAGGGCACTTTGGCTTGTTTGCATAATTGAATGAAACGCGCGGCTGTATCTGCATTGGTGCTGTAGCGTTGGTTGGCATTGGTTTTAATGACAGGGCCTTGATTGACCGTAGCATGATGATGCGGCTCATATGCACTCGGATGATTGGGATGATAGGCGTGTGCCATATCTGCGCTAATTAAAAAGCTATTGGCAATGCTACGTAAACGGTCTTCTTCATTGGTCTTGGCGTGATTAAAAATGCGTTGCAACACATCTCGCATAAAACTGCCACTGGCACCTGTCGCACTTTCGCTACCGACTTCTTCATGGTCAAAAAAGGCACAAATGCTGGTTGATGCAGGATTTTCTGTCGCCAATAATGCCGTGAGCGCGGCATGGCATGAGGCTAAATTATCGAGTTGGCTATTGGCAATAAACTCTTGCTTTGCACCCCATAGGCTACCTTTTTGGGTATCGTAAACAGTTAAATCCCAAGTGAGAATATCGTCTGGCTTAATGTTAAGTTCATTTGCCAATGTTTGTGTAAGTTGTGCATGCGCTTCTGCACTATCCGCGGCAAAACCAAAAATTAACGGCAAGCCAGTTTGTTTATTTAACACTAAGCCTTTTTCATTCACTTCACGGTTCATATGAATGGCTAGGTTAGGCAAGCGCACGATTGATTCTTTTAGCCGCACGATATGGGTTTCTAATGTACTGCCATTTTGCACAACAACGCGGCCAGCAATACTCAAATCTCTATCGGTAAACGTTGCTAGAATTGGTCCGCCATAGACTTCAACGCCAAGCTGCGCAAAACCTTCAGTACAGTAAGCAGCTTTAGGTTTTAAACGCAGGCCTGGCGAGTCGGTGTGAGCGCCTACTATCTTGAAACCACTTTCTAATATTGGTTTATTCCCTAATGTAAAAGCGATAATTGAAGCGCCATCACGTACAACATAATACTTACCACGTTTACCAAAATCCCAGTGTTGGTCTTCTAATAAAGGCCTAAAACCATTTTTTCTGAGCCGCTCTGCAATGGTTGAAACGGCATGCCATGGGCTAGGACTGTTATCAATAAAGTCGAGTAAATCTTGCGCTTGCTGTCTTGTCTCTATTGATATGCTCATACATTAAACCCAGTCTCTAGCAATTAAGAAATCAGTATATAACTTTGCTTCTGCGCTACCAGCATCTGGTTTCCAATCATAACGCCACTTCACAATCGGTGGCATGGAAAGCAAAATCGACTCTGTGCGACCATTAGACTGCAAACCAAAAATAGTGCCACGGTCAAAGATAAGGTTAAACTCAACATAGCGTCCACGACGATAAGCTTGAAAATCACGTTCGCGTTCGCCGTAAGGTGTCTCTTTACGACGTTGTACAATCGGTAAGTACGCTTGTGTAAAAGAGTCGCCCACAGCACGTAGCATGGCAAAACTTTTCTCAAAACCTAATGTATTAAAGTCATCAAAGAAGATGCCGCCAATACCGCGCGGTTCTTTGCGATGTTTGAGGTAAAAATATTCGTCACACTCTTTTTTGAGTGTTGGATAAAGCGATTCGCCAAAAAGCGCAAGCGCTTCTTTATTGACACGGTGAAAATGAGTGCAATCTTCTTCATTACCATAATACGGTGTGAGATCCATACCGCCACCAAACCACCAAATATCTTCCTCATGTTCATGTTGTGCTTTCGCCATAAAAAATCGAACATTCATATGCACGGTTGGCACGTAAGGGTTGCGCGGATGAAACACCAATGAAACGCCCATGGCTTCCCACTGACGACCTGCAGCTTCAGGGTGTGCCACACTGGCGGCTGGCGGTAATTTATTACCTAATACATGCGAAAAACCAATACCAGCACGCTCAAAAACATTACCTTCTTCTAACATGCATGAGTTGCCGCCACCACCTTCTGGCCGTTGCCAGCCATCATGTAAAAACGTTTTGCCATCGACGAGCTCTACTGATTCAATAATTCGCGCTTGTAAGCCTTGTAAATAATCAAAAACAGCTTGCGTGTTTACAGTTTGTTTATTGACAGCCTGTTTGCTAAGAGTACTCATTTTTTGTGATTAACCTTTTATTGCACGGAAGCCAATATCAGTTCGATATTGAGCGCCATCAAAATGAATATCTTCAATAATGCGATACACTTGTTTTTGGGCGAATTTGACAGTTTCACCCAGCGCAGTGACGCAGAGTACGCGACCACCACTGGTGGTTACTTTGTCTCCATTCAGTGTTGTACCTGCATGGAAAACATAAGCGTCTTCTAAGTTCTTTGGTAGCCCTGTAATTTCATCGCCTAGTCTTGGGTTAGCTGGATAATTAGCGCTCGCCATCACCACGCCTAAAGCAAAACGTCTATCCCATTCTGTTTCAGCTTGGTCTAAGGTGCCATTGACAGCATGTTGTAGTAAGCCTACTAAGTCAGATTTTAAACGCATGAAAATTGGCTGCGTCTCAGGGTCGCCCATACGGCAATTAAACTCTAATGTTTTAATTTGGCCATCAGGACTAATCATCAAGCCAGCGTATAAAAAGCCTGTATAAGGAATGCCATCTTTCGCCATACCTTCAACTGTTGGCCTAATCACTTCACGCATCGCACGCGCATGAATTTCTGGTGTGACAACTGGCGCTGGGGAGTAGGCACCCATGCCACCAGTGTTAGGGCCTTGGTCGCCAGTCAATAGACGTTTATGATCTTGGCTGGTAGCTAGTGCCAAAATGTTTTTACCATCCACCATTACCATAAAGCTGGCTTCTTCACCTGTTAAAAACTCTTCAATCACCACGCGCGCGCCAGCATCGCCAAAGGTATTGTCGCCTAGCATCATATCGACTGCCGCATGTGCTTCATCTAAGGTCATGGCAACTACCACGCCTTTACCTGCCGCCAAACCATCCGCTTTGATAACGATTGGCGCGCCTTGTTGCGCGATATAATCGTGCGCTGCTTTGATGTCAGAAAACGTTTCATATGCCGCAGTTGGAATGTTATGGCGAATCATAAATGCTTTAGAAAAATCTTTTGATGACTCTAGTTGCGCCGCTGCTTGCGTTGGGCCAAAAATCTTAAGATCTTTCGCGCGGAAGGCATCAACAACGCCTTGGCTTAATGGTGCTTCTGGGCCAACAACGGTAATCGCGATGTTCTGATCTTGCGCAAACTGCACTAAATCTTCAATCTTAGTCATCGGCACATTAACCATGTCTGGATTGGTTGCTGTACCTGCATTGCCTGGGGCGACATAGGTCAGACTAACCGCTTTATTTTGTGAAATTTTCCAAGCTAAAGCATGCTCACGACCACCGCCGCCAATCACTAATACTTTCATTGCTATTCCTTAAATGTAGAGCGGCTTAATTAATGGCGGAAGTGGCGAATGCCTGTCATTACCATGGCTAATCCACGTTCATCAGCTGCGGCAATCACTTCGTCATCACGCATGCTGCCACCAGGTTGAATCACACAAATAGCGCCTGCATCCGCTAACACGTCTACGCCATCGCGAAATGGGAAGAACGCATCAGAAGCGACGACTGAGTCTTGCAAACTGAGGCCTGCATGTTCAGCTTTAATGGCGGCAATTTTGGTGCTGTCAACGCGGCTCATTTGACCTGCACCTACGCCAAGCGTCATGCCATCGCCACAGAAAACAATGGCATTAGATTTAACGTATTTAGCGACATTCCAAGCAAATAATAGGTCTTGCATTTGCGCTGGTGTTGGTTGTTTTTTAGTCACCACTGTTAAGTCAGCCATTTGCAATTCATGAATGTCTGATGTCTGTACTAAGATGCCAGAACCAACACGCTTGGTATCATGCGAGTTACGACCTTGTTCCCAAGCTGTGTTGCCACCCGTTGGTAAGGCGATTTTTAAGACGCGCACATTCTTTTTAGCACTCAAAACTTCAAGTGCTTCAGCAGTATATTCAGGGGCAATTAACACTTCTAAGAATTGTTGTGCAATCACTTCAGCCGCCGCTTTATCCACTGGCATATTGAAAGCAATAATGCCACCAAAAGCAGAAGTTGGATCTGTTTTAAATGCTTTGCTATACGCTTCTAATGAGGTTGAGCCTAATGCAACACCACATGGATTAGCATGTTTAACAATCACACAAGCGTTGCCATCAAATGCTTTTACCGCTTCCCAAGCAGCGTCTGCATCTGCAATATTGTTATAGCTTAGTTCTTTACCTTGAATTTGTTGCGCAGTCACTAATGAGCCAGGAGCAGGGCATTGATCTTGATAGAAAGCAGCCGTTTGATGAGGATTTTCGCCATAACGCAAGTCTTGCACTTTGGTGAATCGTGTATTCATTTGCGCTGGATAGGCGCTGCGCGTACCATCTTCATTAAAGCTTGATAGATAATCGCTAATGGCGCCATCGTAATTACTCACACGATTAAACGCGGCAACTGACAAAGCAAAGGTTGTTTTTTGAGTAAGCTGACTATTGTTAGCATTTAACTCTTCAACCACCGCTGCATATTGGCTAGCATCGGTTAATACGGCTACATCTTTCCAATTTTTTGCAGCTGATCGCAACATGGCTGGTCCGCCAATATCAATATTCTCAATCGCATCTTCTAATTTGCAATCTGGCTTCGCAACGGTTGCTTCAAAAGGGTAAAGATTAACCACCAACATATCGATATTAGGAATATCAGATTCCTGCATCGTTTTAACGTGCTCAGGTAAATCACGGCGACCCAATAAACCGCCATGTACTTTAGGATGCAACGTTTTCACGCGACCATCTAACATTTCAGGAAAGCCCGTATAGTCACTCACCTCGATAACTGGAATATTGTTTTCACGGAAAAGTTTAGCGGTACCGCCAGTAGAAAGAATTTCGATGTCCAGCTTGTGTAGATTTTGTGCTAACTCAACAATACCTGTTTTGTCTGAAACGCTAATAAGTGCTCGTTTGATAATGGCCATAGTTTTAATTTAAATAGTGTTAATTTGTATTGATTCGACTTGTTGTAATACGCATTGCAAGGATGGTTCTGTTTTATTATCACAACAAAAGTATAGATTGAAAGTGTAGTTTAGCTTAAGTTATATAACGCCATTTTTTTGCGCAAAGTATTGCGATTTATGCCCAATATTTCGGCTGCTTTGCTTTGGTTTCCGCCGACTTTGTTTAAAATGAACTCCAACATGGGCTTCTCTACACAACCAAGCACCATGTCATAAATTGCATGAGGAGGCTGTCCATCCAGATTGATAAAATAATCATCTAGTGACGCGATAATCGCTTGGCTTAATACGCAGTCTTTACTCATTATGCAGCAATCGCTTCTGATGATGGGTTAGTCGAGACCTCTTCATAGACTAAGCGCTCGTTTTTGGTTTTTAGCTCAGCAAAGAAATCACTAATAGCTTGCAGTTGTAGGGGCGTTGTTTCTAAAGTGTTCATGTGGTGGCGGAATGCAGCTGAACCTGCGAGACCCTTGGTGTACCAAGAGATATGTTTACGCGCTACGCGCATGCCGGTTAATTCACCATAAAAATCATATAAATCATGTAAATGTTCTAACATAACCGTATGGATTTCTTCAACGGTTGGCGGCAACATATGGGTGCCGGTGAGTAAATAATGCTCAATTTCACGGAATATCCAAGGTCGTCCTTGAGCCGCACGACCAATCATCACCGCATCTGCGCCTGTGTAATCTAAAACATATTTAGCTTTTTCTGGAGTGGTAATATCGCCGTTGGCAATCAGCGGTATATTAATCGCTTGTTTAACCGCGGCAATCGTATCGTATTCCGCATCACCTTTGTACAAGCAGGCGCGCGTGCGTCCATGCATAGCGAGCGCTTGAACGCCAATATCTTCCGCCATTTTAGCGATTTCAATCGCATTACGATTATCTTTATCCCAGCCTGTTCTTATCTTAAGCGTCACTGGCACGTCCACCGCATTAACCACGGCTTTGAGAATTTGGGCTACAAGCGGTTCATCTTTCAATAAAGCCGAGCCTGCCATCACATTACATATTTTTTTGGCAGGGCAGCCCATATTGATATCAATAATCTGCGCGCCGTTATCTACATTATGCTTAGCCGCTTCTGCCATCATCGCTGGATCAGCGCCTGCAATTTGCACTGAAATAGGATCAACTTCACCTTCGTGATTCGCGCGTCTTAGCGTTTTTTCACTACCATAAAGTAGAGAGTTAGAAGTCACCATTTCAGATACCGCTAAACCTGCGCCCATCTTTTTACAAAGCTGACGGAAAGGTCTGTCCGTCACGCCGGCCATGGGGGCGACGACCAAATTGTTTTTCAGAATATGATTGCCAATTTGCATAGTTCTTAACTTGCGAGGAAAGGTTGTCTATTTTATACGCAATTGAAGATCTCGCAAAACAAAATCGCCTCTTATTTCATGCGAATGCGGTGGATTTTTTGGGGATGTTGTGTTTTAGATGGGTGTGTTTATTTTTTACGTAAATTGATATGTGCTTTGATTAGCGTTTCAGCTTGACCTCTCAGGCGTGAGCCGTCGCTATCTTTAACCCACATATGCAAGAGGCCGCTAAAAAACAAATGCGTATCCATAGCAAGCTGTGCTGGTGAAAGATTAGGATTGATTAATCCTTGTTGATGGGCATCTTGATAAACGCGTTCTATATTCTCGACAATGCCAGAACAGTTGCCAAGAATCTGTTGAAGCACACTTGCGAATTCATCAACATACTCACATTTTGACATGATGATTTCATAGGTTTGACGCGTCACTTCATCTTCATTGAGTAAGTGAATGGTATCAAGTAGGAAGTTTTCGATACGTGTTAGCGGATTTTGCTCATTACTGCTTGCCAATAATGTGGCGTCAATTCTTTCAATTAATGGCAGAAAAACTTGCGCATGCATCGCATGAAATAGCTCTGTTTTATTTTCAAAATGCCAATAAACTGCGCCGCGCGTCACGCCAGCAAGCTTAGCGACTTTCTCTAAACTAGATTTACTAACGCCTGTTGTTGAAAACATTTCGCGAGCAGCATGAATAATGCGTTGGCGAGTGACTTCTGCGTCTTCTTTTGTCTTGCGTACCATAATGTTTTTTTTGAATCTTTTATTAAACTTTAAGAATTTTTAATGAAAACCATTTACATACATTCATGTTTGTATATAATATACATTCATTCTTGTATGTATGCAAGCGTAACTTGCAATTTTAAAACAATCACAGAGGCAGCAATGATTAATCTTACACATAATACGCAACGAACAATATTCGTAATCGCCATCACTTTCTTTATGGTGGCGTGTGGCAAAAGTCAAGAGTCACAACAACCAGCCATGCCAGCAATGCCTGTGAGTGTGTTGGAAATGCAGCCAACCACTGTGCCTATCCAAACCGAAGCAGTCGCCCAAACAGAGGGCGCGAAAGAGGTTGAAGTGAGGCCGCGTGTGGGTGGTATTTTATTGAAGAAGTTGTTTGCAGAAGGTGAAGAGATTAAAGAGGGGCAGCCGATGTTTTCAATTGACCCAGTGCCTTATCAAACACAAGTCTCGCAAGCGAACGCACAGTTGGCACAACAAAAAGCACGTTTAGTACAAACGCAAAGAGAAGAAGTTAGATTAAAGCAACTGTTAGAAACCAAGTCAATTAGTCAGCGCGAATACGATAACGCTGTTTCTGATCAAGCGATAGCGAATGCAAGCTTGCAACAATATAAGGCGCTTTTAAATGAAGCACAGTTGAATTTATCCTATGCTAAAGTCAAGGCGCCAGCAAGTGGTATTGCAGGCCGCTTTTTATATTCAGAAGGTGCTTTAGTGAGTGCGAACACCAGTTTATTAACAACAATCGTGCAAACTTCACCGATTTGGGTGCGTTTTAGCTTGTCTGATTCTGAGTTGGCGCAATTAGGCGGTATGTTGACAGAGGAAACCGTGCAGGGCATAGCGCTTATTTTGCCTGATGGCACACAATATGCAGAGTCTGGCAAATTAAACTTTTCGGCCAGCAGTATAGATCCGACACTCGGTACGCAACAATTACGGGCAGAGTTCAAAAATGCCGACAAAAAACTAATCCCAGGTCAATTTGTGCGGATACGTGTTACCACTGGTAATAATGACGGTGTATTTTTGGTGCCTCAAGCTGCGGTGTTAACTGGCGATCAAGGCAAGTTTGTGTTTGTTGCTGAGCAAGATAAAGAAGGTAAAACTATTGCTGCAGTTCGACCAGTTCAAGCCGGTGGGTGGAGCGGACAAGACTGGGTTATTTTGGATGGGTTGAAGCAAGGCGACAAAGTGATTGTTGATAACTTGATTAAAGTGCGTCCTGGTGCGCCAGTCACTCCAAATCAGCCAGCTGGAAAAGCAGCAGAAGTAAAAGCTGAGACTGTTTCTAACGAAATAAACTAAACAATAGGTGAATTAATTATGACCAAGTTTTTTATTACTAGGCCAATATTTGCCTCAGTATTATCCATCATTATTGTGTTATCTGGATTAGCGGCTGCTTTTCAGCTGCCTGTTGCACAATACCCTGAAATTGCACCGCCGACTGTGCAAATTACAGCAAGCTATCCTGGTGCTAGTGCAGATACATTGTCGAAAACCGTTGCTGCTCCCATCGAGGAACAGCTCAGCGGTGTAGATAATTTGTTGTATTTCAATTCCAGCGCTGACTCAAGCGGGACGTTGGTGATTACGGCAACATTTGATATTGGTACTGATATTGATCAAGCGACTTTCAATGTGAGTAACCGCGTGAACATTGCTACACCTCGCTTGCCAGATGAGGTGCGTCGTAATGGATTAATCGTACAGAAAAAATCAAATGATATTTTGATGGCAGCGATGCTGACATCGACTAATAAAGAACACGATCGTTTGTACCTCAGCAATTACGGTACGTTAAATGTGTTAGATGAGCTGAAGCGAATTAACGGCGTTGGTAGCGCCTCTATTATTGGAGGTCAAGATTACTCTATGCGTATATGGTTACGACCAGACCGCATGGCGCAATTAGGTATCAGTACGACTGATATTGCATCGGCCATTGGTGCGCAAAATAATCAATATGCGGCAGGTAAAATTGGGGCAGACCCAGCGCCTGCAACGCAACAATTAATTTACACTGTGACGGCAAAAGGCCGCTTAGTCGACCCTGCGGAGTTCGGCAATATTATTGTTCGCGCAGATGGACCAAACGGTATTTTGTATCTTAAAGATGTTGCACGCATAGAGCTGGGGGCGCAGAGTTATAACGCCTCTTCTGCATTAAACGGTCAAACGGGCGTTGCTATTTTAGTGTTCTTGCAAAGTGGTGCAAACGCATTAGATACCGCTAGCGCAATTAAAGATAAGCTCAATGAATTGCAAGAAAGTTTTCCAGAAGGCATGACTTATGCCATTCCTTATGACACCAGTGATTTTGTTAGCTCAACCATTGATGAAGTTTTTAAAACCTTTGCTGAAGCGTTGGTGCTAGTAGTGTTAGTGGTGTTTTTATTCTTGCAAAGCTGGCGCGCAACCATTATTCCCATCATTGCGGTGCCTATTTCCTTAATTGGTACTTTTGCTGGCCTATATATTTTTGGATTCTCAATCAATCTACTAACACTGTTTGCCATGATTCTAGCCATTGGTATTGTGGTCGATGATGCGATTGTGGTGTTGGAAAATACAGAAAGATTGATGAAAGAAGAAGGGCTAGCACCGCTACCAGCTGCGATTAAGTCAATTAGTCAAGTATCAGCTGCGGTGATTGCCATTGTCTTGGTACTGTGTGCTGTGTTTGTACCAGTGGCTTTTCAAGGCGGTATTGCCGGGCAGCTTTATCGCCAATTTGCGATTACGGTTGCAATTGCAGTTGTCATTTCAGGGGTAGTTGCGCTTACCTTGACACCTGCGCTTTGTGCCATGATTTTAAAAGGTGCACATGAACAGGAAAGCACTTTTTTCAAAAAATTTAATAGTGGCTTTAGTCGTTTAACTAAGTTTTATACCAATATTGTTGATTTAACATTGCATCATAAAATCATTGGTGCGGTTGCTTTTGGCGGTTTTGTTATTGCCATGATATTGCTATTTCGCACTGTGCCAGGCAGCCTTGTGCCATCAGAAGATCAGGGCTATATCATTACGGTAATCGCGATGCCAGATAACGCAACATTAAGCCGAACAACAAAAACAACTGAAGATATTCGTGCCATGGTGGCACAAGATTCGGCAGTAGCATCTGAATTTGCGATTAACGGATTTGAGCTATTTACAGGCGCTAATAAAACCAATGCGGCGACTATGTTTGTGCGGATGACCGATTGGGATGAGCGGAGTGCGAGCGCCGATGATATGGTAGGTAAAGTATCAGGTATCGGCATGCAACAACCTGATGGACTGGGTTTCGCTGTGAATCCACCAGCTATTCGTGGCTTAGGTGCATCGGCGGGCTTTGAAGTGTATGTGCAAAGTCAGCGTGATTCCGACCCGATTAAACTGGCGCAAGTCATGAATAATTTGATGGATGCCATGCGAGCAGAGCCAACACTGACTGGGTTGAACACTTTTTTCCGTCCCAATGTGCCACAACTTAAAATTGAAGTGGATGAAGCAAAAGCGATTTCTTTAAATGTGAGGATTGCCGATATTTACACGACATTGCAAAGCACCATGGGGCAATTTTATGTGAATGATTTTAATAAAAATGGACGGACTTATCGCGTGCAGTTGCAAGCGGAGCCTGAGTATCGAATGAAGCCTGAAGATTTGGGTAAAGTCTATGTTCGTAGTCAGCCAACGGCAGAAAATCCAGCTGGCAATATGATTCAATTATCGGCTTTAAGTACCATCCATAATGTGGTGGGTGCGGAGCAACTTGAGCGTTATAACGGATTGCTATCAGCCAAAATTTTTGGTAGTGGCGCAGCAGGTGTTAGCTCAGGTGATGCGATTGAAACAGTCGAACGTATTGCTAAAGTGAATTTGCCTGATGGTTATAAAATTGCTTGGACAGGCCAAGCCTATCAAGAAAAACGCACAGGGAATGCAGCGTTAATTGCATTCGCCTTCGCTATTATCATGGTGTTCTTGATTTTGGCGGCGCAATTTGAAACATGGGCATTACCATTGGCCGTGATTATGGCGGTGCCATTCGCATTGACTGGTGCGTTGTTGGCCGTCTTATTTAGAGGTATGCCAAATGATATTTATTTCCAAATTGGTTTGATAACGTTGATTGGTTTAGCGGCCAAGAATGCAATTTTGATTGTGGAGTTTGCTAGCCAAAAAATGGAAGAAGGCATGCCAGTTGGGCAAGCCGCGCTAGAAGCAGCTAGATTGCGATTTAGACCAATTGTCATGACGTCGATGGCTTTTGTCTTGGGTATCGTACCACTAGTGATTGCAACAGGTGCAGGTGCTGCAGCGCGTCAGTCCATGGGTACAGGCGTGTTTGGTGGCATGATATTAGCAACGTTTGTGGCAACCATCTTTATTCCATTGTTCTTCACTTGGCTGACAGATGATCAGCATGTCAGACATCATGGACATATTGAAGGTGCGGATGAAGAGAAGGACGCAAAATGAATAGATTAATAAAAACAGTTAGCGGAATAACATTAGCAGTCACTTTGTCTGGTTGCACGATGTTGGGACCTGATTTTTTTAGACCAAAAACGACGTTGCCTGAAACTTATCAGCAAGTGGAAGCAACAACGCTAGCTGAAATTCCAGATCAGTGGTGGACGTTGTATCAAGATCCACAACTCAATGCATTAGTTGAAAAAACGCTTAAAAATAACAGCGATATTAAAATAGCTGTTGCGCGTATTGAAGAAGCGGATGCGCAAATGCGAGAGGTGGGTGCTGCTATATTACCAACAGTCAGTCTGGGTGGTAATGGAACCCGTAATCAAGTAACAGAAACTGGTATTTTTCCTGTTTTTGGCCCAAATCCACGTAACAGTTACAACTTGAGCCTAAGCTCTTCTGTTGAAATCGATTTTTGGGGTAAGTTAAGACGGACAAAAGAAGCGGCGCGTGCGAATTACTTAGCCACGCAATATGCGAAAGAAACGGTACAACTTTCTACTGCAAGCTTGGTAGTAACGAGTTATTTAAATATTCGTAGTTTGGATTCGCAGTTACGCAATGTAAAAGAAAGCCTTAGCTTTAGCGAAGAAAGTTTAGCATTAGCAAAAAGACGTGAAGAAGGTGGCATTGTTTCCATCTTAGATGTACAACAAGCTTCATTGGTGCGTGATAATTTGTTATTGCAAGAGCAAGAACTGATTCGCACAAGAAAGCTAACAGAGCATGTGTTAAACCTGTTAACGCTTGAAGCGTTCGAGGTTACTAAAGGTGAATTGGCAAGCTTGCCAATGCCGCCAACACCACCTGTTGGTCTGCCATCAGCGCTATTGGAGAATCGTCCAGATGTGCGACAGGCTGAACAAACATTGATTGCAGCAAACGCCAATATCGGTGTTGCCAAAGCAGCGTTATATCCGAGTATTTCGCTAACAGGTGCTTATGGCGGTGAGAGTATTGAGCTTGGTGATGTGTTGAAATCTGCTTCGCGTGTTTGGTCGTTGGGACTTGGTTTGAACTTGCCTATTTTTAATGGCGGCGCATTATCTTCACGTGTTGATCAAGCCAGTGCGAGAGAAAAACAAGCGTTGCAAACGTATATCGGCACAGTGGCAACTGCATTTAAAGAAGTGAATGATGCACTGGTTAATTTGCGTCAATATAAGGCGATTGAAGCGATTGCCGATTCAAAAAAGGTAACCACGCAAGCGATGTTAGAAGTAGCGCAAAATCGCTACAAAGCAGGCTACTCAGGTTATTTAGATGTATTGGAAGCACAGCGTAGCCATATTGATGCAACGCAAGGTTTTGTACAAAGCCGTCAAAACACATTAACCGCAACGGTAGATTTGTTTAAAACATTAGGTGGTGGCTGGCAACAAAGAGTTGAGTCAGAAAAAGTCGTCAAAAAATAATCAGTTATTCACTTAATACTGATGCATTAATATCTGGATTGCTTCGTCACTGCGCTCCTCGCAAAGACACATTGTCATCGCGAGCGTAGCGTGGCGATCCAGAGCATCTGCGCTGAGATCATTTATTTCATCTTCTATTACCCGCGGTAAACAGCAACAAAAATAAACCTTTGCAATTAATTCCTGCGCTTTTATGATGGCGACATGGAAAAAGTATCGACCACCAAAATAGCCTTTGCTAGCTTTATTGGCACCGCCATTGAGTTTTATGATTTTTATATTTACGCGATGGCGTCTGCCTTGGTTATCGGGCAAGTCTTCTTTCCTGCTAGCGATCCTGCAGTTCAAACCTTAAATGCATTTTTAACCTTTGGTCTTGCGTTTATCGCAAGGCCTTTTGGCGCTATCTTGTTTGGACATTTTGGCGATAAAGTTGGTCGAAAAGCGACATTGGCAGCTTCTTTATTAGTCATGGGAATATCAACATTGCTGATTGGCTTATTGCCAGGTTACGCCACATTAGGATTTTGGGCGCCATTGTTACTGTGTTTGTTGCGTTTTGGACAAGGCATCGGTTTAGGTGGTGAGTGGGGCGGGGCTGCTTTACTAGCAACTGAACATGCGCCGAAAGGTAAACGCGGTTGGTTTGGCATGTTTCCACAGCTAGGCCCTTCTGTTGGCTTTCTATTCGCAACCCTAAGCTTTTTAGGATTAAGCCTATGGCTAACCGATGCACAGTTTAAAAGCTGGGGTTGGCGAGTGCCATTTATATTGAGCGCATTATTAGTTGGTGTTGGTTTGTACGTGCGATTTAAATTGGCCGAAACACCCGCATTTGCCAAGGCATTAGCAGAACAATCAACGCACAGCATGCCGATTAAACCATTACTCAAAACGCACCTTAAGCCAATTGTATTAGGTGCATTGGCAATGGTGGTTTGTTACAACCTGTTTTATACCGCCACTGTTTTTTGTTTAAGTTATGGCACTACAAAACTTGGAATTGCACGTCCAGATTTTTTGTTGATGTTATGTGTGGCAGTCTTGATGATGGCAATTGCCACACCTATTTCTGCTTGGCTATCAGATAAGTTTGGACGTCGACCAGTCTTATTAATCGGGAGTCTCTTAGCGATACTGGCTGGTTTTGCCATGAATACTTTATTAGCGGATGCTTCTATCGTTAACATCACGCTACTTTTATCATTGTTACTATTCTTAATGGGCGCCACATTTGCGCCGATGGGCGCTTTTTTACCTGAGCAATTTCCCGTTGCAGTACGCTATACAGGAGCTGGTTTAGCTTATCAACTCGGTGGCATTTTAGGGGCTTCTTTTGCACCAAGTATTTCACAATGGCTAACGATACAAGGCGGTTTACCTTGGGTGGGATTGTACGTATCAGCCATGGCGACGATTAGTTTTGTTGCGGTTTGGTTAATGCGCGAAACAGCGCACTCATGAAGGCTTGGTTAGCTTTTCTAGCCGACTAAGCCAAGTCATGGCATGCGCTTGCGCATTTTCTAACTGGTCATCGCCACACATTTCTAAGCTAGGTTGTAAGCTCGCGCAAAAAGCAGGACGTTCTGGCTGGCCAAAAATCATACAGCGATTTTGATTATCTAGTTGAACGCAGCGTACCCCTGCAGGCTTGCCATTCGGCATACCAGGAATCGGACTGTTGATACTCGGCGCGATACAGCAAGCGCCGCAATTTTCTCTACACTGCATGTTAATTATTAATAATCATTGATTGAGCAAACCGAGCTAAAATTTTTTTGACTGTTATTGCCAAGAGAAACCCAAAGCAGTCACCCCTGCTTTTAAATCTTCCATAGCAAGTTCTACTTGCGCAGGCTCACCTTTTGCACCCAATTCTATCTGCCGATTTGGTTTAAGTTTGGGTAAGCTAAATACTTTAATAGCTGGATATTTTTTGAGCACATCATTCATCAAATCAATCAATTGGCTTTCAATGCCATCGGGGATAATAATGGATTGCTCTGCATATTTCATTTGGTGAAACAGGTGTGAATAATATGTCTCAAGCACCCATTCCACCATAGGATGTCCCATGTCAGGAAAGCCAGGTACAAAGTAATGTTCGTTAATGCTAAAACCAGCCACTCGGTTCACTGGGTTAGGAATCAAATCCGCGCCTTGCGGAAAGTCTGCCATCAATACGCGTTTAGGGTAAGCGCCATCGCCAAATTGCGCCTCAATTTCTACCACAGCGCCTATATGTCGCTCAATTGCCACACCAGCTGCGTCTGCCGCACACTGTCTGGTGTAATCATCTGGTGTCGCGCCAATGCCGCCAAAGCTAAACACAATATCGCCACGCGCCATGCTTTGTTTAAACATCATGGTGATTTGGTCTGGAATATCGCCTAAAAAGTGCGCCCAACTGAGCTGTAAACCTCGCGCTGCTAACAGCTCAATTATCTTACTCAAATGTGCGTCTTTGCGTTTACCTGAGAGTATTTCATCACCAATAATATAAAGGCCGATATTTTGCATAAAGCTAACTTAATCATTTAGAAAAGCAGATATTACGTTGTATCGTGTTATCCGTCAGTATCTAATTTAGCCAAACGTTCATTAAATGCATTTACAAATAATGGCGCCAAGCTTTTAATCGTCAGCGCATGTGTTAGCGCTTCGGCATCGCCTTCTTTTAGCTTATAAAGCCCCAACGCCGCTCGAATGCTAATGCTGTGCTCATCACGTTCTAATAAAGTAATCTCATCGCCAGCGCCCACTTCGCCTTCTTCAATGACTTTATGATAAAACCCGCTATAACCACTCCATAAAAAATCTTTGATAATCGAGGTGTTATCAAGCTTATTAGCTAGTTTAAAACAAGGGATACGTGGCATGGTTGCTTGAATGACAGCGCCGCCTACTTTAAAAATATCACCCACATAAACCTCGGTTTCTAATAAACCTGAAACGGTAAAGTTTTCACCAAAAGTGCCATAAGGCAATGATTCTTTACCTAAGCATTTTTGCCAATGCGCATAATGTTCAATTGGGTAACTATAAACCGCTTGAAATTCACCGCCATGCACCGTTAAATCGGCTTGACTATCACCAACCAGATTGATTTTGTTTAACCAAATGCGCTGATTTTGTGGCACTTTATTAATGCCTGTTGATACCGTATCGCCATTGATAACGATGGATTCTGGTTGAGAGACGTTGACTGAAATTAGCTTCATTGCTTCACTTTATAAATGATTGAAATAGAATCGTGACCGATAAAAAATAATACCGCAATGCGTAACATTGCGTAATCGCCAATTTAATTGCTGAACTAATTGTATAGATAATTGCTCAATGATAGCCAGCGTTGTATGATTTAAATCGCAATCAAAATTCATCATTGGATGATGACTACCACAGAGAAAGTTAGCCATTATGTTGTTCGTTATATCCCCCGCTAAAAATTTAGATTTTGAAACGCCAGCCGTGACTAAAACCGCTAGCCAACCGCAATATTTAAAGCAATCTACAACGTTGATTAAGCAACTAAAACAATTATCCGTGCAAGAAGTCGCATCGCTAATGAGCCTCAGCGATAAATTGGCAGGGCTTAATCTCAGTCGCTATCAATCATGGGGAACACCATTTAATGCAGACAACGCCAAACAAGCGATGTTGGCTTTTAATGGCGACGTTTATACAGGCCTTGATGCCACCACATTAGATGAAGCAGGCTTTACCTTCGCGCAACAACATTTACGCATCTTGTCAGGGCTATATGGCGTGTTAAAACCACTCGATTATATTCAGCCGTATCGCTTGGAAATGGGCACCAAACTAGCGAATAAAGCTGGCAAAGATTTATATGATTTTTGGGGTGATGAATTAACGAATGCGCTAGTAGAAGAACCTGCATTTGCCGATAAAGTGTTGATTAATCTTGCCTCTAATGAATACTTTAAAGCCATTAAAACCAAGCAACTAAACGCACGCATTATTACGCCAATTTTTAAAGACGCTAAAAATGGCCAATATAAAATCATCAGCTTCTATGCTAAAAAAGCGCGGGGTTTAATGAGTCGATATATTATTGATAACAAAATTACAGAGCCTGAGCAAATTAAACAATTTGATTCAGATGGGTATTATTTTAGTGAAGCGCAATCAAAAGGGGATGATTGGGTGTTTTTGCGGGAATCGATGTAATGTATAGAAATAATGGTTAAAGAAAAATTCAAGAAAATTCTAATATCAGGTTAATTTATTACCAAGTCGCTTTTCGCGCGACGGCGACCCTATTTCTTTTGCTTGTCCAAAAGAAATAGGGGAAAGAAAAGGACACCCCGTCGACTCAACCTAAAGGTTCCCCTGCGCTACTCAGTAAGCAAGGCGTCTGCGGAACTCGCTACGCTCAAACAGTCCTCGACGAAAACTCCTTGCTTACTTCCGTTGCTCGGCGTGGCTAAAGGGGGCGTAAAACCCTTGAAGTTCCCACATTGCAGTACTGAACAAACGAAAAAACAATTTACAGTATTGGGTTTGACTTTGTATCCCTTTATCAAGCTGACAACTAAGACTGCAAAGCAGTCTGTTGCGGTGGAGGCTAACCTTTAGGTTAAGTGAGGCGGCCGTAACCAATAGCGCGACAAAATAAGATGAAGGCGAGTACCCGTTTGAGCACCGCGACAGACTACGTTTTGTGTAGTCTGTTAGGGCGAGTTCCGTCTCAACTCACTTGATGCTTTAGCATCTAGTGAAATTGGTGATGCCTTTTACGGGTACAGCCGCTTATTTTGTTGAGCAACGCAAGGAACCCGAAGGGCTTGATAGCAGGGTGTGTGTTTCTTTCTCAATCGACTTAGTGCTTTAGCACTTAGTGAGATTGGGGATGCCCCTTGCGGGTATGGTCACTTTCTTTTCAGGCAGTTAAAAGAAAGTAACTCGCCTAAAGGCGAAAAAGAATGTAACTTAAAAATCCGCATACGGCGCAATTCGCTATCGCTTATTGTTGCCCTATTTATTAGTCGCTACCATTGCTACATTCTGATGTGAATGGGGATGCATTTTTAATAACCAAAAATAAAGAGCGCTTTAACATTGGTATAATTGCCTTCATGGAAAAGAGGAGACATCCTATCAACAACTTTTTTGAATGCATTATGTGATTTTTGGCTGTTGTTTTGCTTTAATTCGGCAGGCACTAATAAAAACAAAAAATCAGCTTCTTTACAAATATGACATTTCCAAAAATCTAATAAATCCATATTATTCATGATGGTCTTACCACGTTCCACTTCAATTAAAATACCTGAGTTATCCACTTTTAAGAAATAGTCTGGCCTCAAGGCAATATTGGTATAGTCTTTGAAAAGTCCCTTTTTTTCACTCGTAAATCCTAGTGATTCAGCAAACTCTAAAAAAACACTTTGTACTTTGCTACTGCTATTACCTGGCATATTCGCTAGTATTATTTGGGCGTGCACATCATCCTCACATAAGTATTTATGCAATAAGTCTCCAATTTTGTTTACTTTTTGATAAATAGTTGATGTTGCAATTTGAGGCTGAACGAATTTTTGCAGTTGAACATTCACTCTAATGCGCGCCTTCCCAATTCCCACTAACCCCAACTTCCGCCAACAATGGCACATCCAACTTAGCCACATTCTGCATCAATTCTGGCAACTTCTGTTTCACCAATTCAAGCTCAGCATCAGGCACTTCCAACACCAATTCATCATGCACTTGCATAATTAGTATGGTTTTTAAACCTTCACTTGTTAACCAATTCTGCACGGCAATCATGGCTAGCTTAATCAAATCAGCCGCTGTACCTTGCATCGGCGCATTAATCGCGGCGCGTTCTGCGCCAGCTCTTCTGGTGCCGTTGGGGCTGTTGATTTCTGGTACCCATAGTCGTCTGCCAAAGTAGGTTTCTACATAGCCTTTTTCTTTGGCAAGTGCTCTCGTGTCGTCCATATATTGGCGTACGCCAGGGTAACGGGCAAAGTAGCGTTCGATATAGTTTTGTGCGGCGCTGCGTTCGATATTGAGGTTTTGCGCTAGGCCAAAAGCGCTCATGCCATAAATTAATCCGAAGTTAATGACTTTGGCAAAGCGTCTTTGTTCGCTATCGACTTTATCTTTTTCTACGCCAAATACTTCTGCCGCAGTTGCTCGGTGAATATCTTCGTTATTGGCAAAGGCTTTTAGCATGCCTTCATCCTTGGATAAATGCGCCATAATGCGTAGCTCAATTTGTGAGTAATCCGCCGAGACAATGTGCGAACCTGCTGGCGCAATAAAGGCTTCGCGTATGCGGCGGCCTTCTGCAGTGCGCACGGGAATATTTTGCAAATTAGGATCTGAGCTAGCCAATCTCCCAGTTATCGCAACGGCTTGATTGTAACTAGTATGCACGCGACCAGTATTTGGGTTAATCATTTTTGGTAGCTTATCGGTATAAGTCGATTTTAGCTTTGCCAAGCCGCGATATTCTAATAACACTTTTGGTAATGGATAATCCAACGCCAGTTGTTGCAACACATCTTCATCGGTGCTTGGTTTGCCAGAAGGTGTTTTTTTAATCGGTTTAATACCCAGTTTATCAAACAAAATTTCTTGTAATTGTTTAGGAGAGCCTAAGTTAAATTTTTGGTCGGCTAGTTCGTAAGCTTTATTTTCTAACTCAACTAGACGCATGCCAATTTCATGGCTTTGTTTATTCAACATATCGGCATCAATCAACACGCCATTGCGTTCGATGGTATATAAAATTTCCATTGAAGGCATTTCGATATTGCTGTAAATGAAGTTGAGTTTGTCGTCTTTGGTGATATGCGGCATTAAGGTTTGGTGCAGTTGCAGCGTGATATCCGCATCTTCTGCCGCGTATTCACTCGCGGTTTCTACCGTCACTTCGTTAAACTTTACTTGCTTTGCGCCTTTGCCAGCCACATCTTCAAAATGGATGGTTTCTAGGCCTAAATGTCGCATGGCGAGGTCATCCATATTATGCGTGCGATGACTCTCTAATACATACGATTGCAGCAATGTATCATGCGCGATGCCATTTAGTGCAACGCTATAATTGGCTAAAACATGTTTGTCGTATTTTAGATTTTGACCGACTTTTTTAATGGCATCATTTTCTAAAATGGGTTTAATTTTAGCTAATGTTTCCTTAAAAGGTAGTTGGGTTGGCGCATCAAAATAATCGTGCGTCAATGGCAAATAAGCTGCTTTTCCAGCCTCTACACTAAAAGACATGCCTACAATTTGCGCTAACATGGGGTCAAGTGAAGTGGTTTCTGTATCAAAACATATCAATTCAGCTTTGCTTAGTTTATCTAGCCAAAGATCTAAATTAGCGCTTGTTAATATCGTTGTATATTCACGTTCTGTATTCACAGAAGCGGCAAATAAATCCGTCGTATTTTGTTTGGCTTCATGCGTCGCTTGCGAAACAGGTGCTTTGCTAATGCCCGTTGGCACAACATTATTTTCATCCATGTTTTCTAAATCGCGTTTCCAGCTTCTTAATTCAAAGCGGTCAAACAATTCGACTAGTTTGGATTTATTTAAAGGCCTTGGTGCAAGGTCAGTTAAGTTATCTTGAATGCCAATATCACAACGGATGGTAATCAGTTCTTTCGCCGTTGGTAGCCATGCCAATGCTTCACGTAGATTTTCACCGACTTTGCCTGTAATCTTGTCGGCATTCTCAATAATGCCATCCAATGTCCCATATTCTTGTAGCCACTTAACCGCCGTTTTAGGACCGACTTTTTCGACACCTGGCACGTTATCCACTTTGTCGCCAATGAGCGTTAAATAATCAATAATCAAGCTTGGCGGAATACCAAATTTCTTTTCTACGCCAGCAATGTCCAGCACATCATCGGTTTTTCTAAACGCATCGCGCATGGTATTCACCACGGTAATGTGATCGTTCACTAGCTGCGAAATATCTTTATCACCCGTTGAAATAATCGTGCGTATGCCTTCGCTTTCCGCTTGTTTAGCCAACGCGCCGATGACGTCATCTGCCTCAACGCCTTCAATCATAATTAGCGGCCAACCTAAGGCAACAATTGCCTCGTGTAGTGGCTCTATTTGAGGGCGTAAATCATCAGGCATTGGTGCACGATTAGCTTTGTATTCTGGATAAATATCATCACGGAAAGTTTTACCTTTGGCATCAAACACGCAAGCGCAGTAATCAGCTGGATAATCTTTATGTAAACGGCGCAACATATTGAGCACACCGTGAATCGCGCCTGTCGGTTCGTTAGCGGCATTGCGTAAATCGGGCATCGCGTGAAAAGCGCGATATAAATAAGAAGAGCCATCAACGAGTAATAAGGTTTTCATATCAACATCTCATGTTTGCTAATTTGTTTGCAGTAGTATTTCTCATGGGCTACTATTTTCCCATAGATAGGCAGACTTTATGTAATATGATTATTGATGAGACTGAATGCGCATTAACTAAATAAGGATAAGAAATGGCAATTAATAAATTACCGCAAATGACCACGGCAGAAATATTGCATAGTGATGTCGAAGCCAATGAGTCATGGCATGCGTTTGAGATTATGGCTGAGTATGTTGGTGCAACCGAAAAGCTGAAGAAAATTACCCCTGCGATTTCTATTTTTGGCAGTGCGCGCACCAAGCCAGATCATCCCTATTATCAATTAACTGAAAGAATCGCACGGTTGTTATCAGATTCTGGCTTTACTGTGATTTCGGGTGGTGGGCCTGGTATTATGGAAGCCGCCAATAAAGGTGCTTACGCAGGAAGTGGGCCTAGCGTAGGGTTGAATATTGAGCTGCCTTTTGAACAATCTGGCAATGGTTATCAAGATATTGGCATTACGTTTAAAACTTTTTTCTTACGCAAGGTGATGTTTGTTAAATATGCCTCAGCCTATGTGGTAATGCCCGGTGGCTTTGGCACGATGGATGAGCTGATGGAAGCAATCACCTTGGTGCAAACGGGTAAAACGCGCAAAATTCCAATTATTTTGGTGGGATCTGCATTTTGGGGAGGTTTGCTCGATTGGTTGCAAAATACCTTGATTGCAGAAGGAATGGCTTCGCCAGATGATATGAACTTAATCCAAGTGATTGATGAGCCAGAAGAAATTGTGGATGCGATTTTTAAATATTATCAATCTAAAGGGTTTGAATTAACACCAGAAGAAAAGAAAAATCAGCTTTATTTGTAATCAATCAACGAATATAAGCGTGCTTTTTGTTAGAATGAACATATAACTTTTATCTTGGATAGGTGGCATGTGATGCATAAAAAATTATTGTTAAGCTTGTTGGCAATTATGTCACTTAGTTTAGTGCCTAGAATACTGTTAGCAGTAACTCCCTCTACAGCTGAGCTATTAGAAGAAGTTGAGCCTCCGCCTAAAGTGCAAGAGGGTCAGCCCTTAGAAGATGAGCCTGAAGTCACCATTCGCAAAGAGGGCAAAAAAACGATACAAGAATATCGTATTAATGGCGAGCTTTATATGATGAAAGTCACACCAGATCACGGCGTCTCTTACTATTTATATAAAGAAGATCAGCAAAGTGATTGGGTGAATGTTGGTCCTAATCCGCCATTGGCAGTGCCTAAATGGACGCTATTTAGATTTTAATTTCAAACCTAATAAAGGCTAAAGCGCCTGTATTTAGCCTCTTTAATCATTAAGTAAGCCTTATGTCGGTTTTTACCACGTTAACACTTGAAGAAGTCCAAGATTGTTTTCAGGATTTTTCTATCGGAAAAATAACTGAGCTTAAAGGGATTGCAGCAGGTATCACCAATACCAATTACTTTTTAATCACAGAAACATCACGGTATGTGCTCACTATTTTTGAAGCCAATACCATTGATGAGTTGCCTTATTTTGTTGATTTAATGAGCTATTTGGCTGAGCATGACATTCCATGTCCAGCACCTATAGCCGATAAACATGGGGTTGCATTACGCGTGATTAAAGATAAGCCGGCTTTGCTGGTGAGTTGTCTGAAAGGTAGTGATGTTAAGCATCCAGATGAATCTCAATGTGCACAAGTTGGTCGCGTATTAGCGCAGATGCATGTTGCAGGTGTTGCGTTTGAGCAGACTTCTAATAATCAGCGTGATGCTATTTGGCGTGCCGATACAGCGGCGCAAGTGATGGATAAATTGTCTGAAGACGACCAAGCGCTATTAACACAAGCATTAGCGTTTCAAGCTAAGTTAGATTTAACTGCGCTACCAAAAGGCGTCATTCATGGAGATTTATTCCGTGATAATGTGTTGTTTGATGGCGCAACTTTGGGTGGTTTTATCGATTTTTATTACGCCTGCCATGATGTGTTGGCCTATGATGTGGCGATTGCCGTTAATGATTGGTGTTTGACGGAAACTGGTGAGTTTGATGAACCGCGTTTGAATGCCTTTATGCAAGCTTACACCGAAGTGCGCGCCTTTAATGAAGATGAGCAACAAGCGTGGCAAGGTTTGCTCTGTATTGCTGCATTGCGTTTTTGGCTCTCTCGTTTATATGATTTGCATTTCCCCAATGAAGGTGAGTTAACGCATGCTAAAGACCCTAATTATTTTAAAAATATTTTGCTAAAAAGAGCAACGCCAAGCGCGTTATAGCGAGGAGCTGACATGGCAATTTTAGCGTCACGTACAAAAACAGGGATTAGTTGGGTTGGTGAGAGCATTGCGTTGTTTAAACAAGCGCCAAGAAAGTGGCTGTTGTTAGCGCTCACTTACCTTGGAATTTTTGTTTTTATTCCTTCTTTTCCAGGTATGCAGATTTTTGCCTTTATCACGATTTTAATCTGGCCTATTTTTATCGCGATTGCCATTCGCTTGTATCGCAATACCGAGTTTCAAAAAGAAGATAACCTTTCAGCTGTCATGCAATTAATACAGCCTAAAATGAGAAAGTTAGTGATGCTAGGCTTTGTCAATCTGGCTTACTTTATCATTGTTAGTCTATTGTTAAGCTCGGATATGCAAGTGTTAACAGACATCATGAATAAGGAAGCCGAAATGAGCGAGCAAGAAGTGATGCTAGCAATGCAAACCATGATGCCAATTTTTATTAAATTGATTGTATTTTTTATTCCATTAGTAATGGCCGTTTGGTTTGCACCCATGCTGATTGCATTTAATGATTACGCAGTAACGAAGGCACTTAAATCAAGTATTGCAGGATCGCTGCAATATGTGGTGGCGATGACAGCAGCTTGGTTATTGTTAACCTCAGGCATCATGTTACTCATGTTAGCCGCAAGCATCTTTTCTGGATTATTCGCGTTTGTCAGCTTAGCATTCGCCCAATCGTTAATGACGATTCTAGTCTTTGGCGCTTTATTAATCAGCGTTGCACTGACGTTAGCTTTTCAATATGTGAGCTATCGCGATATTTTTCGCGCTGCTTAACTTTATATTTAAACGCTTAAATAGGATTGAGCTTAGCAAACTCTAGCGCTAACCATTTTAAGCCCTCATTGCTAAAGTTCACCTGTACGCGCATATCATTCGCGGCACCTTCATAACTCACCACCACGCCGTTACCAAACTTAGCATGCGCAACGCTCTGGCCGACTTTCCACGGCATAGCATTCTTTTGTTCTTGGCTTTTATGCCCCGTCATCACATGCGGCATTTCTTCATAGTTGTAGTTGGATAATTTAGCTGCTGGCTTACTATTGAGTCGTTTAATCAGTTCTTCTGGAATCTCATCTAAGAAGCGAGAGGCAATGCCATAACGGACTTTACCGTGCAACATGCGGCTTTGGGCATAGCTCAAATATAAGCGTTGTCGCGCACGCGTCACGGCGACATACATTAATCGACGCTCTTCTTCTAAGCCATTGTGCTCATACATGCTTTGCTCATGCGGACACAAACCTTCTTCTAAACCGCTAATAAAAACCGTTCTAAATTCTAAGCCTTTTGCCGCGTGTACGGTCATCAGTTGTAGCGCATCATGGCCTACTTCAGCTTGGTGCTCACCGGCCTCTAAGCTGGCATGGGTTAGAAATTGGGTGAGTAAATCTTGTTCGGTTTCGCCATCGACATTGTTATGGTTGCCAAAATCTTGATTGGTAAACGCAACCGCGGCCGTGACGAGCTCTTCCAAGTTGGCAATGCGATCTTCATTATCTTTAGTATTCTCATAATGTGCTTTTAAGCCAGATACAGTCGTCACTAATTCCGCCACCTCTGCTAAAGAAACGCCATAAGCTTGGTCGGTCATTTCACGAATGAGTTGTACAAAACCTGCAATTTTTCCTGTTGCTTGGCAGGCTGCTGCCCATAAGCTGCAATCTTGCTGACGCGCTGTTTCTTGTAATTGTTCTAAGCTGCGTGAGCCAATGCCGCGTGCTGGAAAGTTAATCACACGTAATAAAGCCGTATCATCGTTGGCATTCGCCATTAAGCGCATATAGGCCAAAGCGTGTTTAATTTCAGCCCGTTCAAAAAAGCGTAACCCGCCGTACACACGATAAGGTAATTTTGCCGAGAATAAGGCATGCTCCAAAATACGCGATTGCGCGTTGCTGCGATAAAGCAGTGCCATCGCACTCAGGTTAATGCCTTCGGCATGTAGCATTTTAATTTCATCAACAATAAACGCGGCTTCATCGGTGTCGTTATAAGCTTCGTAAATACGAACGGGTTCACCTTTGCCAGCAGACGTCCATAAGTTTTTGCCGAGCCTATTTTTGTTATGCGAAATAATGGCGTTAGCAGCATCTAGAATATTGCTATGCGAACGATAATTCTCTTCCAACTTGACGATTTTTTTGACGTTGAAGTCGCGTTCAAAATCTTGCATATTGCCTACGCGTGCGCCACGGAAACCATAGATCGATTGGTCATCATCGCCCACAGCAAACAGGCAATTTTCTTTACCCGCCAATAGTTTCAACCATAAATATTGCAGGCGATTGGTATCTTGAAACTCATCAACCAAAATATATTTAAAGCGGCTTTGGTAATGGTTGCGAATATGTGGGTCACGCTCTAATAACTCATAGCAACGTAATAATAGTTCCGAAAAATCAGCAACACCTTCACGGTTACATTGTTTATCATACTCGGCATAAATTTCTCTTAAGCGTTGCGAATGCGCATCGTAAGCATCCACTTGATCAGCGCGTAAGCCTTCTTCTTTGCAGGTGTTGATATAGCCTTGTACTTGCTTAGGTACAAACTTTTCATCATCCACATTCATTAATTTCATTAAACGCTTGATGCTAGACAATTGATCGGCTGTATCCAAAATTTGGAATGTACTCGGTAAGCCAGCCTCCCGGTGATGCGCGCGTAATAAACGATTACATAAACCATGAAACGTACCTACCCACATGCCGCGCGTATTGATCGGCATCATCGCGGTTAAGCGCGTCAACATCTCTTTTGCTGCTTTATTGGTAAACGTTACCGCCATCAAACCCATGGGCGAAATCTGTCCAGTTTGAATCAGCCATGCAATACGCGTAGTCAATACACGCGTTTTGCCACTGCCCGCGCCCGCTAAAATCAAAGACGATTGGTGCGGTAAGGTGACGGCTTCTAATTGCTTATTGTTTAAACCTGACAGTAAAGGGTCGCTAGCTATATTCGGAGTGTCCATAGCGTTATTATAGCGTGTGAATAAGCAACTTTAGTTGCTATATTCCACGGATAAGACCCTTGCGGTCTTGGTAGGTGGCAATCAATTAGATGTTTTTCAACCGACTTAATGCTTTAGCGTTTAGCGAGGTTGGGGACACCCTTTACGGGTGTTTACTTTAGTTGCTATATTCCACGGATAAGACCCTTCACAATTCACTTTCTGCTTCAGCAGATTAGTTAATTGGTGACACCCCTAGCGGGCATGCGGTCTTGGTAGGTGGCAGTGAATCAGAGAGTTTTATAGCCGACATGATATGCAGCTTTTGAATAGTTTAAGGGGAGTCTTACTAGTTAATTTTTCGCTTTTACAATTCGTTACAAAAAACTGCATAGATGAAATGAACTTCACTAGCCATGACTAGTCATATTTGCATGGTAACGAGATGTATGTTTTGTTACCGTTCCGCTTTTTTCCTCCCTGAGCGGAAGCCTTCCAAAAAAGGCATTTTCACCCTGACCGATCCCCTTGGTTGGGGTTTTTTTTGACTAAAACTTGATTAAATAAACTGAGTAGCCATTGAGGCAAACACACACCAAGCAACGACGAATAATGGTGATAACCGCCATTTGACTAATAGTAATAACGCGATGCCAGCGATGAGTAAATCGACGATGGAGATCATGCTGGAAATGATAATTGGGTCTATCAATGCAGCAGCTAAAATGCCAACAACCACGGCATTAACACCACTAATGGCTTTAGTGGCTAAAGGCTTGCTGGAGACTGACTGCCACAAAGGCAATGCTGCGGCGATTAATAAAAAGCCTGGTAAAAACATAAAGGCTAATGCAACTAAAGCACTTATCCAACTGATGCTCTGACTATCAGGAATAATCGCACCCAGATAGGCAGAAAAAGCAAACATCGGCCCCGGGATTGCCTGCGATGCGCCATAACCCGCTAGAAAATTTTCATTACTTACCCAGCCCGTATTCACAACAGATTCTTCGAGTAATGGTAATACGACATGCCCGCCGCCAAAAACCAACGCACCTGCGCGATAAAATGCTTGGCTAACTGCAATCAGTCCTGACTGGTTTTGGATGAATAAGGCAGCAAGCAATAATGCAGTGAATAGGCTCAATAGTATTAACGCAATCCGTTTATTCCATTTACTTACTGAAGGGATAGCGCTATTGATCGATTCAGTCTCACGGCAAAGAAATATACCCGCGACTGCACCAACGATAATAATTAGAATCTGCGCCCAAGCAAACTGCATCAATAGCAAAGCACTCGCGGCCAATAGTGCAATCAAGCGGCGTGTGGTATCAGGGCAGAGCTTTTTCGCCATGCTCAATACAGCATCTGCAACCACGGCAACGGCAACTAGCTTTAAACCGTGAATAATAGCAATGCCTACAGGGTTAGACAGTAAAGATAGCATTGAAGCAAAGCCAATCAGCAGCAGCGCAGAGGGTAGGGTAAAGGCGGTAAAAGCAGCAAGTGCACCCAGCCATCCTGCGCGGATTAAGCCAAGTGCAAACCCCAATTGACTGCTAGCGGGGCCTGGTAAAAATTGGCAGATGGCGAGTAACTGGCTAAATTGATGTTCATCCGCCCATTGCTGTTTTTCGACTAACTCTTTACGAAAATAGCCAATATGCGCGATTGGCCCACCAAACGAAGTGAGTCCTAATTTTAGGAAGGTAATAAAGACGTTGGCAATACTGGCTTTTCGACTCATATTTCCTTAATGCTATTAGTACATCGAATTACCGTTTTTTGTTTCATTTGGCACACCTTGGATGGCATCCCAATGTTCAACAATCTTGCCATTTTCATCAAAGCGGAAAAAATCCATAGTTACATATTCATCATTGCCTGGCCACACTTGATGGGTATGCAAGGCAACCAAATTATCCTCTGCAATTACGCGAACAAATGTAATACTTTTATCTGGATAATCACGTGCCATTGCTTCAAAGTAATCAATAAAGGCTTGTTTACCATTGCCAACCAAGGGGTTATGCTGAATGTATTCTGCACCAACATAATCCGCAACCGCTTGCGCAGGTTCGCCCAAATAGGCGGTGCGATAAAACGCAATGGCATTTTGTTTATTGGCGGCTAAGTCTAGATTTTTTGCCATATTAATCTCTGACCAATTGCCACAATTCTGCGCCCGTAAAGACGCCATTGATATAATAAGACCTTGAAATCATTAAGCTGTTATTCTCAAGGATGATGTTAAAAATGGTTTCAGTTATGCGGCTGAGTCGTTTTGCTTCAGGCGTTTTTGTTGTTGTGGTTTCTTTAGCAGTATTTTCTGTCGTCGTATTCTCAGCTTTTGTATTACCTGTAATTTTATTAATAATCGTCTTTAAGTTGCTGCTTGTGGCATTAGGATTTTGTTTTTTTAAGGGTGTATTCATCCGTCTATATTTTTCTGAAAAGACCAAGTGATGATCATCAGTAAGCTCAACATTAAAAACAGCTGAATTGCCTAATAACGCTAAAAGTTCTGATTTTTTGATGTTTTCTTGCACATAGTGTTTATTGGCATTGACTGATAATCCCATCACGGAGTCAATACGTGCCCGTGCAGTGATCGTTGCATCGCTTGACTTAATCTGTGGCGCACGATCTGGTCCGCTACATTCAATTGCTTGGGCATTGCCTTTCCACTGGCCAGCTAACGCACCAAAGAAAGTATTAATTTTATTTTTCGTTTCATCAGATAAGACACTGGTATTTTCTAAATCGTAATAGGCGTCACCGAAGGTAGTGAGATTAGGTGAAGGTGCATAACAATCAAGCACGTTGGCATAAGCAACATGGCTTAATAATGTCAGCATAGTAATCACAATAATGAGTACGTGACGCATGCACAGTTCCTTCAGGGTTGATGAGTTAATGTTGCAGTGATAATACAGCATCTATTGTATGAATTATATGACATGCAAAGGATAACGCTAAAGTTGCCAATCAATAGGCGCTTGGCCATGTTGCTGCAAATATTGATTAATCGTTGAAAATTGATGATTACCAAAAAAACCACGATGCGCAGAAAGTGGCGAAGGGTGTGCTGATTGCAACACCAAATGTTTTGTTGCATCAATCGCAGCGCCTTTCTTCTGCGCATAACTGCCCCACAACACAAAGACTAGATGTTCACGTTGTGCATTTAAGGCTGCAATGGCCGCATCAGTAAATGTTTCCCAACCGCGCTTTTGATGCGAGCCTGCATTCGCTTGTTGTACAGTTAATGTCGCATTTAAGAGTAAAACGCCTTGCTGAGCCCAAGGCGATAAATCACCACTTCCGCTCATATTAATCCCAAGGTCAGATTTAATTTCTTTAAAAATATTCACAAGCGATGGCGGTGGTTTAACACCATTAGGTACAGAAAAACTCAAGCCATGTGCTTGTGGTAGGTTTTTATCTTGGCCATGATAGGGATCTTGTCCAATAATCACTACGCGTACTTGCTCAAATGGCGTGTGATGGAATGCATTAAAAATTAACGGACTAGGTGGATAAATCACTTTGCCAGCGACTTTTTCCTGCTTGAGGAAATCGCGTAGTGATTGCATATAAGGTTTATCAAACTCTTGCCCGATAACGGCCTGCCAAGAAGCATGAAGTTGTCCAGATTTTTCTTGTTGCATAACAGTCATTGCTTGGGTGCGAAAGTTAGCATTATGTTCATCACAGCACAAAAGCGTCAATAAACAAATGCGCTGTTGCTAATTTGGTATTTCCTCTACTACTGAATTATCGGCTTGTTTGTCGTCCCACAACATAACAACGCGACTATGTTTTTTGGTGATATTTACTTGTTTTGTTTGTTTAATATCATGATAAGTGGCAGTGATTGTGTACTTGCCATCAGGTAAATTCACAAACAGAAACGGACCGTCAGTTACAACATACAAAACTTCTTCTTGTTGCGCGTTGTGCAGGTTAACGTTCACATCAGCAATATAAATTTCTTTACCATCCACTTGTTGGACAAGGACGATTTCTAACGGAAAGTGCTGTGCAATCCCTTTCATAAAGTTGACTTCTTCGCTACAAACGCCGCCAGTTACATAAGTAATTTCGTTTGTTTTAGCGGGTTCTGGCGTTACCGCTGCCAATAACTCTTCGTCTGATTGCTTTACGCCACATGGAGAAAATGCTTCGTTATCATAGGCGTAGTCAATGTCTTTTGATGAGTTCTCAACTTCCTCAGCAATGGCAAAACTAGATAAACAAACGCTGATGATAATAGTGCTTAATAAATGTCGAATTAACATATTTAATCTTCTTTCTTATATTGAGCGGTCTTGAATAATGGCTTTACCTTCGCCGCCAAAATGCGTAGTTAAATAGCCCATGATTAAGCCAATAATCGCGCCTTCTGCCACAAACCAAAATGGTGAACTGATGACGCCATCGTAGCCGAACATATTAAGGAGTAAGGTTTGCATGGCGTCGTAGGCAAAAAAAGTTAAAACAAAATTCATCCAACCGCCTATTAATGGCGAACGTATCCACCAAGGCATGGGTAATCTTAAAACAGGATGGTAAGTGATAACACCAAATACGCCAATAATGGCGCCAAGCGTGGTGTACCAGAATAATATGCCGACTCTTAATAATAAACTGACATCGGGCCAGAAATAGGGCAGCGAAATAAAACCAATTAAGCCAAAGAAAAAGCCAACAGCTTTACCAATTGCGATGCGAGTAATTAATGATGGGTTACCAAACATGACATTCTCCTTTGCAATTTATTGATATACAGTATGACAATTAAGTATGAATTAAATTCCTTTATTATAAAAGGGTTAATCAATTGTTTTAACTGAGAAATTGCGCAACAACATGAATAAACGCTTGTTGCTGTTCTGCATGTACCCAATGACCAGCGGTCAAGCTGGCAAATTGCGCGTTGATGAAATGCGATTTGATTTGCTCAACATCATCATCTCGGATGTAATCGCTACGCTCCCCACGAATAAACAAGCACGGTTTGTGAAATTGCGTTGACTCACAGATTGCCTGCCGGATGAGCGGGTAATTGGCTTTTAGCGCAGGTAAGTTAATGCGCCATTGCAAATTACCATTGCTTTTTTCATCACCAACTTTGACTAAATTCATTAATAAAAATTGGCGAACAGTTGCATTTGTAATTGTGCTGCTAAGTGCTTGGTCAGCCTCGCTACGTGTTTGTATTGTAGCAAGATCTAACGCCAACATGGCATCAATGAGGTGAGTTTGTGCATCTGGATAAGTGCGCATGGCAATATCTACAACAACTAGCCGCTCAACGCGTTCAGGGTATTGAGTAGCAAACTGCATCGATACTTTTCCGCCTAGTGAGTGACCAAGTAAATCAATCGACTTTAAGTTAAGCGAATCACACAGTTCCAGTAAATCTTCTGCCATATCTGGGTAGTTTTGCGTATCAGCATGTGGCGACTTACCATGATTCCGCAAATCAACACTAATGACTTGATGCGTTTGTGAAAAATGTTTGGCAACAGCGCCCCAATTGTTAGAAGAGCCAAATAAACCATGCAGCAAAATAAGTGGCTGACCTTGACCAAGGCTTTGATAGTGTAATTTCATAGGTGCCTTATTTTAGCGCGTGTTGTGTAGAATCGATAAGACGATATTAAGATTACTGTCTTAAACGTGAGCTAATGTTGCGTTGCGGCAAGTGTTTAGGTTTGTTATGTAAGAATGACAAACGTTATTCACGTTAAGTTGTCATACTCTCCTATTCTTAATTATTTGTAGAAATTTCAACTAATGGCAACAGCAGATATTACGACTCAACAAGAGACGCTCAAACAAAAACGCAACCCAAAACAAGTCGTGTCTTTAAAAGATTTATGGCCGTTTTTAAAACCTTATCGCTTACAGATGGCGATTGCCTTTGTACTGCTCAGTCTCGCTTCTGCCGCATTATTATTAGTGCCATTGGCATTTCGAGATTTAATCGACGTCGGTTTTGGCAAAGCTAATGGTACAACGCCGACCATTAATATTGATACCAAATTTGGCGTACTGTTTGGTTTGGCTGCCTTTTGGGCACTCATGGTTGCCTCGCGTTACTACATGGTTTCGTGGATAGGCGAGCGCGTAACGGTAGATTTACGCAGTGCTGTTTACGCCAGTGTATTAAAACAGTCGCCACAGTTTTTTGAAACCTTACAAACAGGCGAAGTGCTTTCACGATTAACGGGTGATACCACGCTGATTCAAACAGTTGTGGGTAGTTCAGCCTCGATGGGTTTGCGGAGTTTGTTTCAGTTTGTCGGTGGCATGGTGATGCTGGCGGTAACCAGTTTTTATTTGTTTTCAATCAATATCGGTTTAATGATTTGCTTGATTTTCCCCATCATGTTAATTGGTCGTTCAGTTAAAAAGCTATCACGTGAATCGCAAGATCGCATTGCCGATAGCTCAGCCATGGCGGGTGAAATTTTAAATGCGATGCCAACCGTGCAATCTTATACCCAAGAAGCACGTGAAACTAATCGCTTTGCGAATAGCGCACAACTCAGCTTTGTAACAGCAATCAGACGCGTTAAGGTCAGAGCATTACTCACTGCGGTGATTATTACTGCTGTTATGGGCACTATTATTTTTGTCTTATGGCTGGGCGCGCGCCAAGTCAGTCAAGGCGTAATGACAGGTGGTGAACTTGCTTCATTTGTCTTATATGCCGCCATGGTTGCCGGTAGCGTCAGTACCATGGCACAAGTGTGGGGCGACATTATGCGCGCTGCTGGCGCCACTGAGCGATTGCTGGAATTGTTACACACACAAACAGCCATTGTTGATACAGATAAGCCACTAACATTAGCCAGTGAAACTGAAGCAACCATCCAGTTTAACAATGTGCAATTTCATTATCCATCACGACCACTAATACCCGCATTAAATAAGGTGAATTTACTGATAAAAGCAGGTGAAACGGTGGCGTTGGTTGGCCCATCGGGTGCAGGCAAAACCACCATGTTTCAACTATTGTTACGATTCTATGATGCGCAAACTGGCAGTATTAGCATTAATGGTCAGAACATTAATCATATTCGTTTACAAGATTTGCGCCGTCTCATTGCAATCGTGCCGCAAGATCCCATTATTTTTTCCGCTAATGTATTAGAAAATATTCGCTACGGAAAACCAGATGCAACGGATGAAGCCGTCATCGCTGCTGCAAAAGCTGCGCAAGTCGCACAATTTGTACCGCAATTGCCAGATGGCTACAACACCTTTTTAGGAGAGCGCGGGACACGTTTATCGGGCGGGCAAAGACAGCGTATTGCCATTGCGCGCGCTATGTTAAAAGACGCTCCGATTTTGTTATTAGACGAAGCGACTAGTGCACTAGATGCTGAATCTGAAATTCTTGTGCAAGCTGGACTCAATGCGGCGATGCAAGGTAGAACAACATTGATGATTGCCCATCGATTAGCTACCGTGCAAAAAGCAGATAAAATCGTCGTGATGGAAAACGGACAGATTGTTGAAACTGGTGATGCAGCTGAACTACGCAAAAAAGGTGGCCTATATGCAAGACTTGCAAGGTTGCAGTTTGATGCTTAATTGCGGGTCGCTTGTTGATAGAAAAAAGGATTAAACAAGATGGGTATATATTATGTTTAATGAGCAACAGTGAACACCAATATGAATGATGATTTAATGCCTGATGAAGAGACCAATCTCGCTTTATTGCCGATTCATCAATTAAAAGATGAAGTGCAATTTTTACATGCAGTGATTAATCATGCAGGCGACCCTATTTTTGTTAAAGATGCGCACAGCAGAATTATTCTTGCTAACGATTCCTTTTGTAGCCTTTTTGGATTGCTCCGAGAGGATGTTTTAGGCAAAACATTGGCCGAAAACGTGCCAGAAAATGAGCGGGAGCAATTTATAAGAATTGATAAGCAGGTGTTAACCGATGGTGTTAAAAACGTAACTGAAGAAACGCTGACCACTAATGACCGTGCACCAAAAACCATCATTACCACTAAAACGCGATATACCGATGCCAATGGTGACCATTTTCTGATTGGCGTCATTAGTGATATTTCTGAGCGTAAACTGCTTGAGCAACAGCTGAGAGAAAAAGCGAATACCGATTATCTGACGAACTTGAACACCCGCCGCCATTTTATGGATTTAGCTAATCAAGAACTCACTCGCTTGGCGCGTTATGACAGTCCGCTTTCTTTTATGGTATTGGACATAGATTTTTTTAAAAAAATCAACGATACCTATGGGCATCAATCGGGCGATATTGTGATTATGAAATTTGCAGAAGTTTGCCAAAGTATCTTACGCAGTGTGGATATTATGGGTCGAATTGGCGGCGAAGAGTTTGCCGTGATGTTGCCAGAAACAAGCAAAGATAAAGCGATAGAAGTGGCTGAGCGCTTACGTGAAACAGTAGAAAATATGCGCGTGGTATTAGAGGGGAATGCGTTACCAATACAGGTGACTGTTTCTATTGGCTTGGTTTCTCATACTTCAAAAGATAAAAGCTTGGAAAGTCTACTAAAGCTTGCTGACCAAGCGCTTTATCAAGCCAAAAATTCAGGACGCAATCGCGTTTGTGTTTTATAAAAAAACAAGCAGACGTTTATTTTTGGTAATTATCAATTTAAGCAGTATTATTTTAGCCATGATTAAACCGTAAGATTAGATAGGAATATGATGAAAAAATACTTGATTGCCATGGCGCTCTTATTCGTTGCTACAAATGCATTTGCAAAAGCAGGTGAGGCAGATAGTGATGTGATGAAGGCTGACGCTAACCATGATGGAAAAGTCAGCTTTGAAGAATTTAAAGCTGCACACGAAGCGGAGATGTTAGCGCGTTTTAAAGATAAAGACGTTAATAAAGATGGTTTTATCGACTTAGAAGAAAAAGTGGTGGCGCAAGAAAAACAAAAAATCGAAGAGCAAGCCAAAGAAGAGGCTGAAGCAAAGAGCCTAAAAGAAAAATATGCTGAAGAAAGAGAAGCGCGTAAAAAGCATTTCTTCAAATATAAGTAATTATTTTAGTGAGATATTGTCTTTGCGAACGGAGTGAAGCAATCTTGGACTTATTATTCAATTAGCGGAATGGATTGCCACAGGCTGCGCCTTCGCAATGACGGATAATTGGTAGATAAGTGCGCTTATAAGCATCAACAAGCAAAGCGCATTACGCTGTAAAAAAGTTTTGTTGACGTAGCTACCGGTATCTACGAGAGCTGATTTTGATTTTGTACAGGGAGTAAAGCCCTGCAAGTGATAGACACATACAGGCTGGAATGATTAAAGCAAAAAATGAAAGTGCATCAAATAAGACTACCCCTAGTGACCCTCCTAAAATAAAACCAAGGATGATAATTAAAAATAACAGCGCTTTTCTTTTATCAAATGGTACACCTCTTAGCTTTGCACCCAACATAATACCCAAGTCGGTAAATATGCCAGTCACATGGGTTGTACGAATGATGGCGCCACTAAAAGTCGTGGCTAGTGCATTTTGAAGTCCGCAAGCGGCAGAGGCCAGACAGTGTCCATAAAAAGATTGATTGATTAATAAATAGGAAGCAGCCAGCAGAAAAATAGCTTCTAAAGAGAGAACGCTACTGTAGTTATGACCCAATTTTAAAGCGCCGCCTGGTAGCAAGTAACCCGATATAGAAGCGCCGATAAGAAAGCTCAAGAGTACAGCAAATAATTGAAGTGCATCTCCAAGTGGCGCATTAAGCACTTCTATACCAAGCAGGGTCGCCGTACCTGATAGGTGTGAAATTGATTGATGTTTAAGTCCCAGTAACCCAACAGCATTCACGCAGCCGGCAACCAAGGCAAGTACAAATGCCCCGAATTCTACCCAACGGGGTAATTTTGAAATCATGCTACTCCTTTAGATAGGAATGGTTCAGCCATAGCAGTATGGTCAATTTGTTGAGACTACAAGTTTTTACGCATCACCAAATCTACTCTCATTTAATAATACATCCAATAACCAATTTCGACCATATATGGCTTGTTTAACAGATTGATGAAAGTGGGTTGTCTTTGCGAACGCAGTGAAGCAATCTAAAGTGTATTATTTGATTAACTGCTGCTGGATTGCCGCGGATTGCGTCCTCGCAATGACGGGCAAATGCAGACAAAAAGAATGGTGAGCGGTTGTCATCTATTCCAGATAAAACAAAAGGCGCCCAAGTGGGTTTTGTTTTACAGAGTTAATTTTACAGTGACTCAATTATTCCAAGAGTAAGCTTTAAAAACACAACTTATTCTCACGATTGGAATCAGCAAAAACGCAATAAAATTGAATCATCATTTATTGCTAAGTTAGTTACATGACGACAGATATTGCACAAGTCGGTGAAGAGGATTTTATTGTTCGCCACAATCTACAAATCTTACAAATTTTAAAAGCCTTAAAAGATGAACAGAATGACTTAAAAGTATCATTCAATCATGGAGAGGAAGATTATGTAACGCGCATTATTCATTTCGCGGCTGACCACAAGCACCTCTATCTCGATATAACCATTGATGAAGACTTTAACAAGCGGATGATTGCTAGCCCTGAATTGCTCATACATAAAGACAATGGCATACGGATTAAATGGAAAGCACAGAACCACAGTGTGGCGAAAATGACTGATGGTTATGCACTTAAAATGGAAATGCCAAAAGCGTTAGTGCGACTGCAGCGCCGTGAGTTATTCCGTTTAAAACCACCGATGACTACGCCCATTCCGTGCGAGATTCCAGTGCCAGACCATGAAAACCCAAAAGGAAAGAAAAACATTCAATACCACTTGGTGGATGTTAGTTTAGGTGGTGTCGGCTTAATCATACAAAATGCCTTACATCCCTCAATACAAGTGGGTGCCATATTTGAAGGCTGCACAATTAACTTCCCAAACCTAGATCAAGCGCTACTAAACCTAGAAGTAAAAAATATTATTGCATTAAATAGTAATCAATCTGAAGAAAAATACCGGGTAGGACTTGAGTTTAAAAACCCTAGCCGTAGCAGTGAAAGCCTGATTCAAAAATACACGTTTAATCTAGAGCGATCTTTACTCGTTACAAAAAATTCCACAGTGTAATGTATTCAGAAAATCAAGTTGGGTGACCACTTGATTTCTTTATACATTAGGCAATGCGTTGCAAGTCAATCAATTTATTATCATCACTGAAGCTAATGCTAAACAGGCCATTCACACCATTATGGTCAATAAATTGCCTGATATGTTCTGCTGGGAATCGAAGACGCTGGCCATTTTCTGCTTGCACAAACACATTGCGCGCTATGCCATGGTAATAACGCATAACTTCGTCTCGTGGGATCGTTAATCTAAAGTGTAGTGTTTTAGCCATTAGCGATAATCGCATGATTTCTCAGACAGTGATGTCTAGGACAATACACATTATTCAGACAAAACAAAACCCGCCGAAGCGGGTTTTGTTTGATGAAAAGCTGTTTAGGGCATTTCAGTGAATGAAAATCAAGCTCGCTGACATCTTGATGTGAGGCTTGTCTTAAATTAATCGTGGTCTGACCCCTATTATTATTATGACCCCTATTATTATTTAATTTGCCTTACGCTAGCTAGAATTTGATCACAAACTTAGCGCCCTTGTTTACTAGAGTGCTAATTCTATAGCCTTTAATTCTTTCTTTGTTTAGTGCTGGGAGTAGTTTTTTTGAGATGTCTTTTTGTGCATCTTTCACAGCGTTTCCAGTATTTTTAGCTTCTATAATTTCTAGTCTACACTCTTTGTCACTGACAAATAAAATCACACCATCTAAATCTGTATACATTCTTTTTTCTGGACTTGCAGTTGTATCTAAAACTAGTAACCTGTCTATGCATGCATAAACATAGTTATCTTTAGGTCCCCTATAATTCTTCAACTGTGCTTCAAGAACCTTGATCTCATGTAATCTGTCAATATCATTCTTATTCTTTTCTTTAGCTAGCCTAAGATTTTCTTCGAAGGGAGCTCTTATTGTGTTCATCCTAAAATCAAAAGCTTTGTAATTATGATTTAAATGTTTCAAGTCAAGATCATATTGGTCAAGAAAGATATATTTAAGGGCGCAATATAAAATTGCTCTATATGAAGGGGTCGCTAACTCATTCATGCTTTCTAAGAAGAATGGGAACATTTCATTTGACCACAATTTATGCACCTCGTTATTTAATGCTTCGCTTCCACCATGCTCAATAATCTTATTTTCTAGAGTATGTTTTATATGGTTTAGTCGCTCACCTTTCTTGTTAATAGTATGAAATAGATAGTCATTAACTAAAATTGAAATTTTATAGTAAATTTCACCAATTTCTTTTCGTGACAACTTTTCAGAGGAGGCTAAGACATCTAAATATCTATGACCTTGGTAAAAGTTTTGATCAATTGTTAGTTCAATGTTTGGGCAAGCCTTACCTGCTAGACGGACTCTTCTTAGTTCATCATATATAGTTGATGTCGGCGTCAGCTCTTTTGCTAGCTTTAATCTTAAAAATGGTTGGAGTGGAGTAACTTTATCTATTAAACCTATTGTTAGAGCTGCATATACAGATGTATTAAAATCAGGTTTTGTTTTTAATAATTCTAATGCTTCAATTTCATATGCACTTTGCAGACCAACAACGTTTTTATCTAAATAAATCTCTTCATTTAGTATCGCAAGTAATGGTTCGAGTGATTGAGAAATAAAACTTTCATTGTATGCGTGTTCCGAGTCGCGCATGGAAGAGATTAACGGAATTATATCAATTGAAACAGGTGTGTGAGTGTAGTGCCCATCAATAGCGAGTATTGCAATATCTCTTATTGTTTGAAACATTCTTCTTAGTTGAGTTAGTTTAGGCCAGTTTTTTATTAAGTTTGGACATTCATCTTCTGGAAGTAAGAGCAGTTTTAGAAACATTAATGGAGTCGTTTTTTTTGAGCTTCTGTAATATTCCTTTGATAGCCTGTAAATAGTAATTACATAGTTAAACTTTCGGTAGTCATAATTGTTAATTACTTCGCGTGACCAATTTTTTAAGTCTCTATCTTTTATGCTATTCAAGAAAGTTGCTTTTTCTGCTTTATTTTGTAGCAAGTAAAGTAATAGTGATTTAGAGTCGCCATATGTATTAAAGCAATGTCCATAATTTGACAACATAAACCATGACTTTAGTAAGCCATTTCCCATATGGTCTACCCCATTAATACTTATGTCACCTAAGGCTACTTGAGATGCACCTTTGTTGAGAGTATCAACTAACTCAACTAGTGCGCATTGCAACATTAAGTATTCGTAACGAGTGTGGTTAGATGAGTCAAAGACACGAGACATTAAACCTAAATGCTTAACTTTTTTGAGTCTTTCAAATTCATTTTTTTCTATGAAGATGTTGTAAACTTTAGATGCACAGTTATAAAAAGTTATGCGTGTTTTACCCGTGATTGGAATGTAAGTAATTATTGAAGGATCAGCCATGCCTTGAACTCCAGTTTATCGGGTTGTATCGGGAATATATATGCATAAAGAATGGTATGCAAATATATTGCAAAAACAAAACCCGCCGAGGCGGGTTTGTTTTTTGGATGCTAGATAAGCACATTCCAACTTCAATTCGAAGGTGAGGCTAGGCGGTGAGCCGTTTGCAACGAAGGCAGTACGTTAAGTACGACTAGGCGCAAACGGTGAAGCCAACGACGCATCACCGAAGAAGTGATGATTGGAATTACATCATGCCGCCCATGCCACCCATTCCGCCCATCCCGCCCATATCAGGCATTGCAGGAGCGTCATCTTTTGGTGCTTCTGCAATCATGCAGTCTGTTGTTAGCATTAAGCCAGCAATAGAAGCAGCATTTTGTAGTGCAGAGCGTGTTACTTTTGTTGGGTCAAGAATACCCATTTCAATCATATCGCCGTAAGTTTCGTTTGCTGCGTTGTAACCGTAGTTACCTTTGCCACCAGCTACGTTGCTTACTACGACTGATGGTTCAGCACCAGCGTTTGCAACGATTTGACGTAATGGCTCTTCAACCGCACGTAGAACGATTTTAATGCCTGCCTCTTGCTCTAGGTTGTCGCCTTTTACTTTAGCAATGGCATCACGTGCACGAATCAATGCAACGCCACCACCAGCAACAATACCTTCTTCAACCGCTGCGCGTGTTGCGTGTAATGCATCTTCTACGCGTGCTTTTTTCTCTTTCATTTCTACTTCAGTTGCTGCACCAACTTTAATCACTGCAACACCGCCAGCTAATTTAGCCACGCGCTCTTGTAGTTTTTCACGATCGTAATCGCTGCTTGAAGCTTCAACTTCTGCTTTGATTTGGGTAATGCGTGATTTGATGTTGGCTTCTGCACCAGCGCCGTCAATGATGATGGTGTTTTCTTTACCAATTTCAATGCGTTTCGCTTGGCCTAAGTTTTCTAGTTTGACATCTTCTAGTTTCAAGCCAACTTCTTCAGCAATCACAGTGCCGCCAGTTAAGATAGCGATATCTTCTAACATCGCTTTACGACGATCACCAAAACCAGGTGCTTTTACAGCTACTGTTTTTAAGATGCCGCGAATGTTGTTTACCACTAATGTTGCTAGCGCTTCACCGTCGATATCTTCAGCAACGATTAATAGTGGACGACCTTCTTTAGCCACTTGCTCTAATGTTGGTAGTAAATCACGGATGTTTGAGATTTTTTTGTCGTGTAATAACACGTATGGGTTTTCAAGTAAGGCGATTTGACGCTCTTGGTTGTTGATGAAGTATGGTGATAGGTAACCACGATCAAACTGCATACCTTCAACTGTTTCTAGTTCATTGTCTAAACCAGAACCATCTTCAACCGTAATCACACCTTCTTTACCCACTTTTTCCATTGCGTCAGCAATGATTTTACCCACTGATTCATCTGAGTTAGCTGAGATAGAACCAACTTGTGCAATTTCTTTGCTGGTTGTACATGGTTTTGATTGTGATTTTAATTCGCCAATCGCTGCTTCAACCGCTTTATCAATACCGCGTTTTAAATCCATTGGGTTCATGCCAGCTGCAACTGATTTCATGCCTTCACGGATGATTGCTTGTGCTAATACCGTTGCTGTTGTTGTACCGTCACCAGCGATGTCATTGGTTTTAGAAGCCACTTCTTTCACCATTTGTGCGCCCATGTTTTCGAATTTGTCTTGTAATTCGATTTCTTTAGCCACTGAAACACCATCTTTAGTGATGGTTGGTGCGCCGAATGAACGCTCTAACACCACGTTACGGCCTTTAGGGCCTAATGTTACACGCACTGCGTTTGCTAATACGTTTACACCAGTTACCATTTTTTGACGAACGTCATCGCCGAATCTTACGTCTTTTGCTGCCATTTAAAATTCTCCTAAATGCATTAATTTCTAAATTAGTTCGAAAGGGAATCGTTTAATTTATTCAACGATTGCCATGATGTCTGACTCAGTCATCACTAATAATTCTTCGCCGTCTACTTTTACTGTTTGACCTGCGTATTTACCAAATAATACTTTGTCACCAACTTTAACGTCTAAGGCAATTACTTTGCCATTGTCGTCTTTTTTGCCGTTACCAATTGCAACAACAGTACCTTGGTCTGGTTTCTCAGTTGCTGAGTCTGGAATAACAATACCTGATGCGGTTGTACGCTCTTCTTCTGAACGTTTTACGACAACGCGATCATGTAATGGACGAATTTTCATTAGATTTCTCCTTGGGTTATGCTTAAACTGTTAAATATGAATTAAAAATTGCAATGCGAGAGAGTTTAGCACTCTCACTGCTAGATTGCTAACTTGGGGCAAATGTTGTGATTTCAAGGGGCAAACTAAAAAATTTGTTTAGGAGTATTGGGCGTTGACAGAAGAAGATACATCATTAGAAAAGACACAGGAAATTGGTATTCAGCAACTGAATTTAAGTTACGACAAATTGCAAGATCGCTTGTTGTTTCGGGTTGGTTTAAGTGACGAAAGCGAAATTGCTTTATGGCTGACGTATCGATTTTCACGACAATTGTGGGCAGAGCTGAATCAAGAGGCGCATTTGCCAGAGGCTAAATCGTTTGCCAGCGATGAGATTGTAGATGCTGTTTCGCAATTTCAACAAGAGGTTGAGGCAACAGAAGCGTTAAAGAAAATGGACTTTGCAACGGATTATCAACCGCGTGAGAAATTACGCACAGATGGTCAACTACTTGCTGTCAGCTTTACCTTGTCCGAGGATGCTAAGCATTTAGAAGTGACTTGTTTAGAAGAGGTTGCGGTTAATTTTAACTTAACACCTGAATTGATATTGGCGATTTGTAGTATGTTGCAGTTGGCAGCTAAGGAAGCGAACTGGGAAATGACGACAGCTGTACCTGCGATTATGATGGATGAATCGTCCGTCTCTAAAGTATTACATTAGGATAGTAATTGATGGAAATGACAACATTAGGCAATACCGATATTGCCGTATCAAAAGTGTGTTTAGGCACCATGACATTTGGTGACCAAAATACGCAAGCAGATGCCAATGCACAGTTGGGTTATGCGCTGGCACATGGCATTAATTTTATTGATACTGCTGAGATGTATCCTGTGCCGCCAAAAGCAGAAACCTTTACCCGTACGGAAACCATGGTTGGCCATTGGTTAAAAACGCAAGCGCGGGATAAGATTATTCTTGGCAGCAAAGTGGCAGGGCGAAACCGTTATATGCCTTGGATACGCAACGGCGATGACTCGTTAACGCGTACGAATATTCGTAGCGCAATCGAAGATTCATTAACGCGTTTGCAAACTGATTATCTGGATTTGTTTCAAATTCATTGGCCTGAACGCAATGTGCCTTTATTTGGACAATATCAGTTTGACCCTGCGTTAGAGTTCGATGAAACTGGCGCGGAAAAAGAATGGGTGAGTATACAAACTCAGTTAGAAACATTGGCTGAGCTGGTGAAAGAAGGCAAAGTGCGCGCGATTGGCGTTTCGAATGAAACGCCTTATGGTGTAATGGAATTTTGCCGTATTGCCGATGCGTTTAATTTGCCGCGAATTGCGACCATTCAAAACTGCTATAACTTGATGAATCGTGGCATGGAGTTTGGATTAACGGAAGTACTGTATCGCGAGAATATTAGTTTGCTGGCATATTCGCCGTTAGCATTTGGTCACCTCAGCGCAAAGTATATTGATAATCCGCAATCCAAAGGGCGTGTGACGCAATTTCGAGGTTACGCACAGCGCTATAAAAAACCAAATGTAGAACCTGCAGTGGCAGCTTATGCCAAATTGGCACGTGCCAATGATTTAACGCCGACACAAATGGCACTCAGTTATGTCTATCACCGTTGGTTTGTTGGTAGCACTATTATTGGCGCGACCAATATGGAGCAATTAGCAGAAAATGTTGGCGCTTATCAAGTTGTATTAAGTGATGCGTTAATTGCAGAGATTGAGCAAATTCATTTAACCATGATGAATCCAGCGCCGTAGACTGAAACGATGAGATTAAAACGATGGGGTTGGAGTTAGCGCTTCGTTCTGGATCGAATAAATCCAAAAACAACAAAGCCAAGCCCAATCATCAGCCCAGTTAAAACAATACTCGCCATATGCATTTTGATAAAAGGAATGCTGCTGAAAAAATAACCTGCGAGCATTAATAAACTAATCCAAAGAACACTGCCTATGGTTGAAGCGAGTAAATATTGTTTTTTTGGCATTTGGCTGACGCCAGCTAGTAATGGCGCAAACGTTCTAATCACCGCAATAAATGGAGACACCATTAAGGTGTATTGGCCATATTGATCATAAAAAAGCTTTGTTTTGCCAAGTGCTTTTTGATTGGCCCATGGCGATTGACTATGCGCAACTTTCCGCCCAAATGCATTGCCAATTTGATAACTGACTAGGTTGCCTAATAGCGCAGCACTCAAGAGAATAAAGATGGTAGGAAGTAGGTGTAGTGAGCCAATTTTACAAAAAGAACCGGCGATAAAAATCAGTGGATTACCAGGTAAAAAGAACAGCGGAAATAGGCCGATTTCTAAGAAGACTATTGAGAACAATAATAAATAAACAAGGCTGCCATGTGCGGCGATAAAGCTGGCAATTTGTCCGTCTAAGTTAGCAAGCAAGGTTAACAATTCCATGATGAGAAGTATAACAGTCGCTAGCTTTTTAGGTGAACAGCGTTAAAAGCTTGAGTAAGCGAAAGTATTATGGATAAAAAACACGTACAATTTAGCTGTACAATTTAACTCATGACCAATCACGACTTATTAAATAGAAGCCTGCAAGCCGTTTGGCATCCTTGCACGCAGATGAAGCAACATGAACAATTGCCACTGATTCCGATTCGTAGCGGTGATGGAATGTGGTTAACTGATGTCGAGGGTAACCGCTATTTAGATACGGTGAGTTCTTGGTGGGTGAATTTGTTTGGGCATAACAATCCGCGGATTAAAGCAGCGATTAAGCAACAGTTGGATACCCTAGAGCATGTGATGCTGGCAGGATTTACGCATGAGCCAGTGGTTGAGTTGTCAGAAAAGCTCGCTCATCTAACAGGTTTAGGCCATGCGTTTTATGCCAGCGATGGCGCCAGTGCAACCGAAATTGCGTTGAAAATGAGCTTTCATTTTTGGCGTAATAGCGGCAAGCCAGCAAAAAACAAATTCATCAGTTTGCAAAATAGTTATCACGGTGAAACATTGGGCGCATTGGGGGTAACCGATGTTGCTATTTTTAAAGATACTTATGCGCCATTATTAATGCAGTCCGCGCAAATGCCTAGCCCAGATTTTCGCTTGGCTGAAAAAGGTGAAAGTGCAGAGGCGTTTGCCTTACGTTGTGCACAGGTTTTAGAAGAATATGTAGCGCAACATCATGCAGAATTGGCCGCGTTTATTATCGAGCCATTGGTGCAATGTGCAGCAGGCATGGGGATGTATGACGCCATTTATATCAAACGCGCGCGTGAGATTTGTGATCGATACCATGTACATTTAATTGCTGATGAAATCGCAGTTGGTTTCGGACGAACAGGTACCATGTTTGCCTGTGAACAAGCGCAGATTAGGCCAGATTTTATTTGTTTGTCAAAAGGGATTACTGGTGGTTATTTACCGTTATCAACCGTGCTAACAACAGATGAAATCTATGCCGCGTTTTATGATGACAGCACGATAAAAGGCTTCTTGCATAGCCATAGTTATACCGGTAATCCGCTTGCCTGTAGCGCAGCGTTAGCTACATTGGCTATCTTTGAAACCGATGATGTGATTAACAATAATCAACAAAAAACAGCTGCCATTAATGAAAAAATGCAAGTGCTTACTGACCTGCCTATTCAACATATACGTAATAAAGGCATGGTATGGGCATTTGATGTTGTGACAGAAAATGCTGGCTTTGCAACCACTTGTTATCAGCAAGCTTTGCAGCATGGTTTGCTGTTAAGGCCGATTGGTAAGACGGTTTACTTTATGCCGCCCTATATCATTAATGAAACTGAAATGGATTTTATGGTTAACACTACCAAATTATGTATTGAACAAAGTTATGCTTAAGACCAAGATAATCAAACAATTTATTCTTTTTGCTAGTCTGCTATTTGTCATCGGCAATGCCTCTGCCGCGCTACCGACTGAAATTGCGGATGCGCTTAAAAAAGCGGGTGTACCTGAATCGGGTACCGCTATTTTTGTGCAAGCGGTTGATGGCGATAGACCGATGATTAGTTTGAATGGCGATAAGCCTATGAATCCTGCATCGGTGATGAAGCTGGTGACGACTTATGCAGCGTTAGAGATATTAAAGCCGACGTTTCGCTGGCGGACAGCGGTTTATCGTGATGCTGTGATGGAAAATGGGGTATTACATGGCAACTTGATTATTAAAGGCTATGGCGATCCTAGTTTTAAAGAAGATGAGTTTCGCCGTTTGTTATTAGGTTTGCGCCAACAAGGCTTGAAAAAAATTGAAGGTGATTTGATTATCGATAAAAGTTATTTTGCGACCAGTGTTAAGGACTATCAAGTATTCGATAATGAAAAGTGGCGTTCATATAATGCGTTTCCTAGCGCTTTTTTAGTAAACGGGCGAAATACAAGTTTTAGATTTACCGTGAATAAAGACGCAGTGAATATTGCGCAAGAAGCTGAATTGCCAGAAGTAGAAATTGTCAACAATATGAAATTGGCCAAGAACGGTTGTGGGAGTTGGCGTGATCGTTTTAGCTATGATGTAAATGTGACAAAAGATAAAGCGGTAGTGACGTTTACGGGTAAATTTTCATCTCAGTGCGGTGAGCGGTATTTAGAGTTAAGTTTGTTTGATGATGAGCAATATGCTTTTTTTATGTTTCGAAAGTTGTGGCGTGAGCTTGGCGGACAGTTTAACGGAAGTTATCGCAGTCAAACCGAGATGCCATTGCAGGTGGTTAAATTGGCAGAGCAAGGCTCTGAGCCGCTTGCGAATGTTGTACGTGACATCAATAAATGGAGCAATAATGTGATGGCTCGGCAAGTACTGTTGACCATTGCTGCTGAGAAGCATGACCAGCCTGCAAATGAAGTGAGGGGGATGCTGGCGGTTAAATCTTGGCTGATGGATAAAGGGAGAAATGCGGATCAGTTGGTGATAGAAAATGGTTCTGGGTTGTCTCGAATTGAGCGCGTTGCAGCCAATAGCTTGGGTCAAATGCTGATTGATGCGTATCAAGGCCCTACCATGCCAGAGCTGATATCATCGTTACCGATTCTTTCATTAGACGGTACCTTGATTAAACGCTTACGAGGAACGCCAGTAAGCGCAAGAGCGCACATGAAAACAGGCTCGATTAATGGTGTGAGTGCGATCGCAGGTTATGTATTAGACGCAAAAAATCGCCGCAACGTGGTGGTGATGATCGTGAATGATGCAAAAGCATATGCCAGCAAAAATGCCCAAGATGCGTTGATTAACTGGGTGTATGAGCATCCTTGATTAGATGTAATTTAGAACTTAAACCAATATGCAGTATCATACTGACTTCATTATTTAAACACTTTTTGAATACCCATGATGAATAAATTAAAACCAATTATTGCCGCTATGTGTTTCTTATCACTATTAAATGCATGCCAAGCTGAATCTAATGATGTGAATGAAGACAATAAGGAAACGACCGGAATGACACAAAATATTACTGAACTAGTTAAAAACGATACCGTTATCGGTGAAGGTCGTGAGGCTGAGCCAGGTTTTATGGTTTCAGTGCATTACACTGGTTGGTTATATGATGAAAATGCACCAGAACACAAAGGTGAAAAGTTTGATAGTTCAGTGGATAGAGGTCAGCCGTTTGAGTTCGCTTTGGGAGCAGGTCAAGTGATTCAAGGCTGGGATCAAGGTTTTGCAGGGATGAAAATTGGCGGTAAACGCACATTGATTATTCCATCTGAAATGGGCTATGGCAAACGTGGTGCGGGTGGTGTGATTCCGCCGAATGCAGCACTGGTGTTTGATGTTGAGTTATTGGATGTGAAATAAATGAAAGTACGCATTAAATGGATTGAAGATGTTGCTTTTATGGGCGAGTCTGAAACAGGTCACGCGGTTGTGATGGACGGCGCGCCTGAAAATGGCGGACGCAATATCGGTATGCGTCCTATGGAGATGCTGCTCATCGGTATGGGTGGATGTACCTCATTTGATGTTGTGACTATCCTAAAAAAAACACGTCAAGCTGTGGTCGATTGTGTGGCAGAAATCAGTGCTGAACGTGCAGATGAAATCCCTAAAGTATTTACCAAAATCCATGTCCATTTTGTGGTGACAGGTCATGATTTGAATGAAAAACAAGTCGAGCGTGCAGTTTCATTATCAGCAGAGAAATATTGTTCAGCGTCTATTATGCTCAGTAAAAGTGTAGAAATCACCCACGACTTTGAGATTCGCGCAGCGGAGGCAGTGTAGACGATGTCACAGCCCAAGGGGATGATTGGGATTCGGCATATTGCACTTTTTGTACAAGAGTTGGAAGTGGCGGTTGATTTTTATACGCGCATTATGGGCATGCGGATTGAATGGCAGCCCGATGCGGATAACGTCTATTTAACGAATGATGGCGATGTGTTTGCATTGCATCGCGTGGACTACACCCCAGAAGCAAAACAACGCCTTGATCATATTGGGTTCGTGTTAAACAAAGCAGAAGCTGTTGACGATTGGTATGATTATTTTGTTCAACAGGGAGTGCGCATTACCGAAGCGCCTAAAACCCATCGCGATGGCTCGCGTGGGTTTTATTGTTTAGATGCGGTTGGACACTTACTAGAGTTGATTTACCATCCACCGATTGTAAACAGAGTGCAAGTTCAGTAACAGGCTAACGTTTTATACGTAAATAACCTTAACGGTTAGCGGGTCTTGATCCTCTATTACATTGAATAGTTTGTCAATATTAGGGTGTTTGCCAGGATTGTCTTCCGCATCTGCAGTATGTTCTGCATATAACGATAAGCCTTCAACAGCGGCATCTATATTAATGCTGCCAAATGTTTTATATAAGTGATTAAATACTTTAACTGAGCCTGTACTACCTGGTCTATTGTGAATAACACCTGCAGACTCACCATCTTCATAATAGAGTTCAATGCGCAGTACGTCGTCTGCATCATCTAAATCAAGTAATACATCTTTAAATTTATCCATTTCAAGCCTTTAAACGTAGTACGCAGTTGTTGTCATCACCTTTGAGGAAACTCTCATGGCGGCTTTGATAGAAGCGGGTAGTTCAGCTGCGCCCAAACTCACTGCTTCTTGTGCATGTTGTGTTTCGTCAATATGCATTTGCTCAATGATTGCCCGTGTTTTTTTATCTTCACTAGGCAATTGCGCCAAATGGCTAGAGAGATGAGCGCTCACTTGTTGCTCGGTCTCCGCCAAAAATCCTAAATTCCATTTATCACCAATGGCACCTGCTACAGCACCAATTGTAAAACTACCCATATACCAAATTGGGTTAAGAAAACTTTTTCTGCCACCCAATGATTTAATGCGCGATTCACACCACGCAAGATGGTCAGTTTCTTCTCTAGCAGCATTTTTTAATGCTGCTACTACTTCTGGGTTGCGCGAAGTAAACGCTTGTCCACTATAAAGTGCTTGTGCACAGACTTCGCCCACATGATTAACACGCATTAACCCAATCACCTTCTGCTTATGGAGGTCATTTATTTCATCGTTTTTGATAGCTACATCTGGGTGAGTTCGTGTTGCTTTTGCTTCCGCAAAAACGGTGCGTAACGCAGTATCGAATGTGGTAATAAGCCTATCCATTAACATGGAGCCAGTTTAATTTAAATTATCATTAAAGCAACTAGTTTTATGTGTTTTTTTGTAACAAAAAACCCTGCAGTAAAAATGACTACAGGGTTTGTTTTTAATACGTTGAATCACTTACTTTTTATCTGATTTTTCAGTATCAGATTTTACTTTTTCTTTCGGCATCTTTTCAACAGGCAAGCCTTTTAGTACGTTCATGGCTTGCACAAATTGGAAGTCATCTGCTGATGCAGGCTCAATTGGACCTTTAGGCTCAGCAAACTTCTCTTCTTTTGCCTTTTTCAAAGCTTCTTCTTTTTCATTGCTTATCACCGAAGCTGGCTTCTCATTTCCACCATCTTGCAACTTAGCATCTTTAGGATTTGATAAATGACCAGCCAAATCCGCTTCATGAATTCTAAATGAATCATCTGAGCCATCACCGACTTGAATGTCAGGCTCAATGCCTTTGGCTTGAATAGAGCGGCCATTTGGCGTGAAATAGCGCGCGGTTGTTAGTTTGATTGCGCTACCATTATTCATTGGCAAAATCGTTTGTACAGAGCCTTTACCAAAGCTGGTTACGCCTAAAATGGTCGCACGTTTGTGGTCTTGCAATGCACCTGCAACAATCTCAGACGCAGAAGCTGACCCAGCATTTAATAGCACAACCATTGGCGTTTTCTTATAACTGTCAGGCACCGCTTTTAGGTAGTCTGATTTGCCGCGACGCGCATAATCTCTTTCATTTGCCCTTAAATTCATTTTAGAGTCTTCAATACGACCTTCCGTATAAACCACTAGTTTGTCCTTCGGTAAAAATGCCGCCGATACGCCGACTGCTGCATCTAGTAAACCGCCAGGATTGTTGCGTAAATCTAGTACAAGGCCTTTAAGTGGTTTTTTATTTTGTTTTTCTAACGAAATTAATGCTTTCGCTAAGTCTTCACCCGTATGGTCTTGGAATTGCGTAATGCGAACATAGCCATAATCTTGCTCAAGATATTTATTTTTCACACTTTGTGATTTGATGACATCGCGTGTGATAGTAAATGTAAGGGGTTTATCCGTATTTTTACGTAATATAGTTAAATCAATCTTAGTACCAGGTACACCGCGCATGATTTTAACTGCATCATTTAACGTCATGCCTCTAACTGGCTTGTCATCTAGTTTCATCACAAGGTCGCCAGATTTTAAACCGACTTTATAGGCTGGGCTATCTTCAATTGGTGTAACAACTTTTACTAAGCCATCTTCCATTGTTACTTCAATACCTAGGCCACCAAACTCACCTTGCGTGCCAGCTTGCAAATCTTTATAGGCATCTTTATCCATGTAGGCAGAATGAGGGTCTAAGCCTTGCAACATGCCTGTTAATGCTTCATCAATTAGCTTTTTATCTTCTACAGCTTCAACATAATCGCTTTTAACTTTACCAAAGACTTCAGCAAAAACGCGCAAATCATCAACGGGTAAGTCAGAGACGCCTAGCTTTTCAGCTAGAGCAGTTAAATTAAGGCTAATTAGTAAGCCAATAAGAATGCCTGAAAAGATTAAGCCAAATTTTTTAAATATCGCGTGCATGTGTTGCCTTTGTTATTAATATAAAATTGAATGTTTCGTCAGTGTATAAGAATACATAACAATATAATAGGTTCATTATTTAATTATTTTATATGCATTATATCGGCTGATTGGCAAAAATAATGAATTGGAGACGCTAGTGAGTTATTTGCATCGCATTGAAATCGAATATTGTACCCAATGTCGCTGGTTATTAAGAGCGGCTTGGATGGCGCAAGAGTTATTAACAACGTTTGAAACGGATTTGCACAGCGTTGCTTTAGTGCCTGGGACTGGCGGTGTGTTTGTTGTGAGATTAAATGGTGATATTTTGTTTGATTGAAAAACAGTTGGTCGCTTTCCAGAGTCAAAAGAGTTAAAGCAATTGATACGAGATAGTATTGATCCTGAGAGGAGTCTTGGCCATAGCGATAAGCCTGTGAACTGATACAGATTTAGTTGGCGGCTATTTCGTCTATGCGTTTGGCACCGTTAAAATGCTGTTGCCAGTAGCCTGATTCCATGTTTTCAACAGTCACCGTTTTACCCGCTCTCGGTGCATGGATAAAATCACCATCACCAATATAAATGCCAACGTGTGAGTATGCACTTCTTCTGGTATTAAAAAAAACCAAATCACCTGGTTGCAATTCGGCAGCATCGACTGGTTGACCAATTCTGCTCAAGCCGCCCGTTGTGCGAGGCAGCTCAACGTTAGCCGCTCGATTGAAAACGTAGTTAACAAATCCACTGCAGTCAAATCCTGTTTCAGGTGAATTGCCACCAAATTTATATCGGCTACCTTCAAGACTCATTGCTTGGATGAGGACTTCTTGCGATAGACTATTTTTTGTATTGGCTAAATTTTCATCTTCTAAGAAGGTTATGGTGACGCCTTCTGCATTTTTTGTGCTGAAGTTACCAACTACAATACTAGGTAGCAACAAGCTGACGGCAAATGTAGTGTAAAAAATAAAGCGTTTCATTGTGTTTGCTTGAGCGTCCCGCTTTTTTCGATTAGTTTGATATCTTACTCTTAATTTTAACTAAAACCTACGATGCAATAGTGGTTATTGTAAGCCTTGTGACGATAAAAATGCAGCATTAGTTCCACACACTGCATTTCGTGCACCAAGGCCGATTCATGGGATAATTCGGTCTATGTCTGAGTCTATCAATCAAAGCACATCGCTAAGTCAATTATTTACGCCGCAAGGGCCGCTGGCTAGTGCAATAAAAGGCTATTCTGAGCGCACTGAGCAAGTGCGGATGGCGGAGGCGATTGCAGATGCGATTGCCCATAATAAGCAATTGGTCGCTGAGGCGGGTACTGGCACTGGAAAAACGTTTGCTTATCTGGTTCCAGCGCTACTTTCTGGCGGCAAGGTTATTATTTCAACGGGTACAAAAACCCTACAAGATCAATTGTTTAACCGTGATTTACCCAATGTGCGCGATGCGCTCAAAGTGCCTGTAACGGTGAGTATGTTAAAAGGTCGGGCTAATTATGTTTGCCATTATCACTTAGAGCGCGCAGAACAAGATGGTCGGTTTGCTTCACGTGAAGATGCCAAATATGTACATCTGATTAAAAGCTTTGCCGAACATAGTAAAACAGGCGATAAAAGTGAGTTGGTGGAAGTGCCAGAAAACGCGATGGTTTGGGCGAATGTTACTTCTACGCGTGAGAATTGCTTAGGCCAAGACTGTACTTATTACAAAGACTGTTTTGTGATGGAAGCACGTAAAAAAGCATTGGCAGCAGATGTAGTTGTAGTGAATCACCATTTATTTTTTGCTGATGTCATGTTGCGTGATGAAGGTGTGGCTGAGTTGCTGCCTAGTGCCAATACCGTGATTTTTGATGAAGCCCATCAATTGCCCGATGTGGCAGGTTTGTTCTTTGGCGAAGATGTATCCACCAATCAGTTATTAGAGCTGTGCCGCGATAGTACTTCGGCTTACCTTACCTTAGCAAAAGACTGTATTGCTTTGAGTGAAGCCGTGCCGCCACTCGAAAAAGCGGTCAAAGATTTTAGATTAATCTTTGCGTATGAAGGTGCGCGCATGCCAGTGCAAAAAGCGCTGGTGTTAAAAGGCTTTGAAGAGGCTTATAGCGAGATGCAAACACAATTAGCTGCACTTACCAAAGTATTGGAAAGCCAAGCAGCGCGTGACCCAATGCTGGAAAAATGCTGGCAGCGTGGCGAAGAGTTGTTGATACAGCTGCGTCGTTGGCAAAAAGCAGAAAATAGCAATTTAGTGCGCTGGGTAGAAGTTTTTACGCAGTCTGTACAGTTGCATGCAACGCCTCTCAGTGTTGCCGATGGCTTTGGTAAACAACTCAACGCCGAACCGCGTGCATGGATTTTTACTTCTGCAACGCTAGCTGTGAAAAGCGACTTTAGTCATTACCAAGCCCAAATGGGTTTATCGCAGGCAGAAACGCTGTATTTGCAAAGCCCGTTTGATTATGAACAACAAGCCTTGCTATACGCGCCAGCGAATATGCCAGATCCGAATAGCCCAAATTATATTGAAGCAGTCGCTGAAGCGGCGTTACCCGTGATACAAGCCAGTCAAGGCCGTGCATTTGTATTGTGTACGTCCTTACGCGCTATGCGAGAAATCCATGCGCTTTTAAAAGAATCTTTTGCAAATAATGGCATGGAATATCCATTGTTATTACAAGGCGACAGTACGCGCACCGAGTTATTAGACCGTTTTCGCTCACATGGCAATGCGGTATTGATAGGCTCACAAAGTTTTTGGGAAGGCGTCGATGTCCGCGGTGAAGCCTTAAGTGTGGTGATTATTGATAAATTACCCTTTGCACCGCCAGATGACCCAGTGTTATCCGCGCGAATTGATAAACTCAATACCGAGGGTAAAAATGCCTTTATGGAATATCAATTACCTTATTCTGTGATTACTTTAAAACAAGGCGCTGGCCGTTTAATTCGCGATGAAACCGATAGAGGCGTGCTGATGATTTGCGACCCACGACTGATTACAAAATCTTACGGAAAACGCATTTGGCAAAGTTTGCCGCCATTTAAGCGGACAAAAGAGCTTGCAGATGTGGAAGCATTTTTTAGTGAAGCGATGCCTTAATGATGCTGGTGGTTAGCGAGTCTGAGTATGTTTTAACGGCTATTCGCGCCCAAGGTGCTGGTGGGCAAAACGTCAATAAGGTGTCTAGCGCGATTCATTTACGCTTTGATATAACGGCGTCTAGTTTAAGTGATGTTTTAAAAAGCAGGCTACTAAATAGTAAGGATAAGCGCATTACGAACGAAGGTGTGTTAATTATCAAAGCACAGCAATTTCGGACACAAGAGGCGAATAAAAAGGATGCGATTAAGCGCTTGCATGCGATTGTAAATGCCGCCAATCATGTGCATCCGACCCGTTATGCAACACGGCCGACGTATGGCTCGCAAAAAAGGCGATTAGAAAGCAAAGCGCAACGCGGCCGTGTTAAGGCGTTGCGAGGGCAAATTGCAGACGAATGAATCTATTATTTACAGCGTCTATCACGTTTTAATGTCAAAATAACACTTATGAAATTATTAGCTTTTGATGCATCGACTGAGTTTTTGTCGATTGCTTTACAGACAAATGAACAACTTGAAACGCTTGATATTCAAGCAGGGCAAACGGCATCACAATTGATTTTGCCGCAGATTCAAGGGTTGTTAGATAAGGCTCAGTTGAATTTGAGCGATTTGGATGGTATTGCTTTTGGCGCTGGCCCTGGCTCATTTACTGGTGTGCGCATTGCTTGCGGCGTGGCGCAAGGTTTGGCGTTTGGCGCGAATCTGCCAGTGGTTGGCATTAATGTATTGATGGCTTTAGCCGAAGCAAGTGGTGCTGAACGCGTGATTGCAGCATCGGATGCGCGGATGGGTGAGGTGTATCATGCAGCTTATATTCGCAAAGACGGCGATTGGACGGAAATGTGTGCGGCTGGTGTTTATAAACCGCAGGATGTGCCAGCTGTTGAAGGCGACGATTGGGTTGGCGTTGGCACAGCATGGAAAGTCTATGATGAAACTTTGCGTGAAAAATATCAGCAACAAGTGAGTAAAACATTGTCTGAAATGACACCGAAAGCGGAAGCAATTATGCGTTTGGCGATGCCGATATTTGCACGGGGCGAAGCTGTTTCTGCGAGTAAAGCAGCGCCGATTTATATCCGCAATCGTGTTGCGCTAACCTCAAAAGAACGCGAACAGGGCTTACGTTTATGAGTGCTGTGCTTAAACCCAATTATGCGTTCAGGCCGATGCAAGAAGCCGATTTGGATGCAGTGATGCAAATCGAGCCAACAGTTTACTCACACCCTTGGACGCGTGGCAATTTTAACGATTCGCTTAAATCGCGTCACAAGGCTTGGGTGTTAACGCAGCAAGATGAGATTGTTGGTTATGCGCTCATGATGATGGTGTTAGACGAAGCACATTTGCTGAATATCAGTGTGGCAAAACCGTATCAAAAACAAGGCTTAGGTCGCATGTTGTTAACGCATATGACCGACCGCGCGCGTGAATTAAATGCATTGAACATGTTTTTAGAAGTGAGAGCGAGCAACGTTGCTGCGATTACTTTATATGAAGATATTGGTTTTGTTGAAATGAGTGTGCGTCGTGGTTATTACCCTGCTGCTAAAGGTCGGGAAGATGCCGTATTAATGGGGTTGGCATTATGATAAGTCGTGAAGATGTGTTGCGTGAATTAGAGTTGTTGCCTGTGTGGCAGCTACGTAATCCTGTAGCAGCACCAGCAACAGACCTGACGCAATCAGAACAAGCGATTATCCAAGAGACGATTGGCGACGAGCAAGAAGCAGAAGTACCATCAGCTAGCGTTAGGTTGATGGCAAGCGAAGATGGTCAATGGCTATTTGTACTCAAACCGCAACAGTCTGAAGCCGCTGAAACTTTATTGCACAATATGCTAGCAGCAGTGACGGTGAAAGTAGGTCAGGAGATGACTGCAGTGCAGATAACATCGATTGCTGATTTTAAGCCAAAAGTGATTGTGGTGATGGGAGAGGATGTCGCACAACAATTATTAGCACTTACCCATCCTTTAGCGCAATTGCGAGGCAAAGCGCACACGTTAAATAAAACCCCAGTGATTGTGACTTATGCGCCTGATGATTTACTGCTAAACCCAGCAGACAAAGCAAGCGCTTGGGCAGACTTATGCCTTGCAAAGTTTACAATTGCTAACTTGTAATACCATCAAAAATCACCATATACTAAGCAATTTCATCCAATATTGAGCAAGCAATTGCTTATTTTACAAAGGAAAAACAGTGAAAAATCTATTGCTGAAATGTCTATTAATTATCTCTATGTTAGCGCTAACGGGTTGTGGTTATAATCAGTTTCAATCGTTAGATGAAGAAGCAAAAGCCAGCTGGGCTGAGGTGTTGAACCAATATCAACGTCGTGCAGATTTAGTGCCGAATTTGGTCAGTACGGTTAAAGGCTATGCCGAGCATGAAAAAGAAGTGTTTACTGAAGTCACCAAGGCGCGTGCCAGCGTTGGTAGCATTCAAATGACGCCAGAATTGCTGAATGATCCAGCGGCGATGGCTAAGTTTCAAGCGGCACAAGGACAAATGACGAGCGCGTTATCTCGCTTGATGTTGGTTGCAGAAAACTATCCGAATCTAAAAGCCGATCAAGGTTTTAGAGACTTGCAAGCGCAATTGGAAGGCACAGAAAACCGCGTAACAGTGGCGCGTAATCGCTTTATTGAAACCATTAAAGATTACAACGTTGTGGTGCGTAGCTTCCCGACTAACCTAACGGCAATGGTGATGGGCTATAAAACCAAACCATCATTTATCGTTGAAAATGAAGCTGAAATTTCAGCACCACCCAAAGTTGAATTCTAAGATTTAGGTTAGCTCAATCAGTTGAAATTATTAATTAAGACAGGATTGTTAACGCTACTTGCGACGGTATTATTGGCGTCGCAACTAGCGTTAGCTGCGCTGGTAGAAGTGCCAGCTTTTTCTGCGCATGTGGTTGATTCAACGCAAACCTTATCTTCAGCTCAACAATCGGCGCTTGAAGGCAAGCTAGCCAGCTTTCAAGCAACTAAAGGCAGTCAAATTGCGGTATTAATTGTACCAACAACACAGCCAGAAGCGATTGAGCAATTTGCGATTCGCGTTGTAGATGAATGGAAAGTAGGGCGCGAAAAAATTGATGATGGCCTATTGGTTTTGGTTGCAAAAGATGATCGTAAGATGCGGATTGAAGTGGGTTATGGTTTAGAAGGCGCTGTGACGGACTTATATGCCAAGCGCATTATTAGCGAGACGATGACACCACATTTTAAGCAAGGTGATTTTGCTGGCGGCATAGACGCTGCAGTCAATCAATTGATTGGTTTAATTGAAGGAGAGCCGCTGCCCGCACCTGCTAAGCCAAAAGTAAACGCTGGCCAATTAGAAGATTTGCTACCAATGTTGCTATTTGGCGGTCTTGTTTCAGGCATGATGTTGCGCAGCATATTCGGCACATTTTTTGGCAGCGCCCTGAATGGCGGCTTGATTGGTGCGATTGTTTTCTTTATTGGATTATCACTGCTCGGCGCTGGTGTATTGGGTGTGATTGCTTTCTTTTTTACCATGATGATGGGTAATCGAGGTGCCGGTGCTTATGGCGGTTTTCCAACAGGCGGCGGATTCGGCGGTGGTCTAGGTGGAAGCGGTTTTAGTGGTGGCTTGGGTGGCGGTTTTGGTGGCGGTGGCGCGTCTGGGAGTTGGTGATGTTTAAAAAGATGACTCGTTTTTTTAGACACTTATTCAGCAATCCTTGGCAGGTAAAAAAGCATTTTTCAGCACAAGCTTTGCAACACATAGAAGCGGCGATTACTGCAAGTGAAGTAAAGCACACGGGTGAAATTCGATTTGTAGTGGAAGCTGGTTTGCATCCTTATGAAATTATGGGTAAAAAGTCACCTAGAAATCGCGCAATTGAATTGTTTTCGCATCTCAATATTTGGGATACCGAACACAATAACGGTGTGCTAATTTATTTGTTATTGGCTGATCGAGATGTGGAAATTGTCGCTGACCGCGGCATTGATAAGCATATTGGTTATGATCAATGGGACATGATTTGTCATGAAATGGAAGTTATGTTTAGGCGGGGTGAATTTGAGTTGGGTGTGCTGCAAGGTTTGAATGCAGTGAGTGCCGCGTTAGAAAAGCACTTCCCAGTTGAATCTATTAAAAATAAACGTAAAAGAAGTGTACAACGTAAAACAAATGAGTTGCCAGATAAACCACTTATTTTGTAGTCTTAGTCTGTTATTGTTCACACAAACTGCATGGTCTGCGTTTGATGATATCCAGCGCATTTACCGACATGCTCCGCAATTAAATCAATTCGAAATTTGTCAAGGTGGCGGATGTGCTAATGTTTTTCAAATAGCACTTAATGATGCTGATTGGCAATCAGTCGAGAGTTTATTTTCTGAGCCAGTGAGCAATGCTGAGGAAGAAAGAGAAAGAATCTCGCAGGCAATTGGGTTGTTGGAAGAAATTATTGGGCATAAAACAGGCACCAGTGAAGATAGGGCGGGTACTTTTGATAATTCAAATTTTAAAGGTCAGCAGGATTGTAATGATGAAGCCATTAATACGACTAGTTATCTACGGTTGCTAAAACAAGCGGGCTATATGCCTTTGCATGAAATTGAAGATATGCGCACGCGCAATTTTTTCTTTACGGGTTGGCCGCATACTACTGCAGTGATTCGCGAAGTGGCAACAGAGCAACGTTTTGCGGTGGATAGTTGGTTTTACGATAACGGACATCCTGCCACTATTGTGCCGTTTAATTTGTGGAAAGCTAACTATCAGCCTGAAGATAGCCCAATTGGCAAACCCAGAAAAGACGAATAGTCGTTAATAAAAGCGGTGCGCTTAGCTGACTTAACGTGCGTTTCGCGCTAAAATCCCCCTCTTTCAATGATAGGCAACATGATGCGTAGCTCTCAATTTTTTATCTCGACTCAAAAAGAAGCCCCTGCTGATGCAGAGTTAATTAGTCATCAACTCATGGTCCGTGCTGGCTTAATTAAAAGACTTGGTAGCGGTTTGTATAGCTGGATGCCATTGGGCTTACGTGTATTGCGCAAAGTCGAAGCGATTGTGCGTGATGAAATGAATAAAGCAGGTGCGTTGGAATTGTTAATGCCAGCCGTGCAGCCCAGAGAGCTGTGGGAAGAAACAGGTCGCTGGGCGGTGTTTGGTCCACAAATGTTGAAGATTCAAGATCGTCATGAGCGTGAGTTTTGTTTTGGGCCCACACATGAAGAAGTGATTACGGATATTGCACGTAAAGAAATCAATAGTTACAAGCAGTTACCACTCAATTTCTACCAAATTCAAACCAAATTTCGTGATGAAATTCGTCCACGTTTTGGTGTGATGCGCGCGCGTGAGTTTTTGATGAAAGATGCCTATTCTTTTCATACCAGTCATGAAAGTTTGGTAAATACTTACAATGTAATGCATCAAGCCTATAGTAATATTTTTACGCGCTTAGGCTTAAAATTTCGCGCGGTAAAAGCCGATTCTGGCGCCATTGGTGGCGATGGCTCGCAAGAGTTCCACGTGTTGGCCGATAGTGGTGAAGATGGCTTGGCTTACTGTGAAAATTCAGACTACGCAGCGAACGTTGAGTTGGCAGAAGCTATCGCCATTGGCGAACGCCCGGCCGCTAAAGAAACCATGCAGGAAGTAGATACGCCAAAACAAACGGCTTGTGAAGACGTAGCAAAGTTGCTGGAAATTGGCGTAGAGCGGACGGTAAAAGCCATTGCGTTAATGGCGGCGGAACAATTTTATTTGGTTTTATTACGTGGCGATCATCATTTAAACGAAGTGAAATTAACCAAAGTGGCAGGCTTAAGTGATTTCAGATTTGCCGCCGAAGAAGAAATACGTGGTCATTTAAATTGCCCGCCTGGTTTTATTGGACCGGTTGGTGTGGCGGAAAATGTAAAAGTGATTGCAGATAGCACAGTTGCGTTGATGAGTGATTTTGTTTGCGGCGCTAATAAACCAAAACTGCATTTAACTGGAGTGAATTTTGGACGTGACTTAGCTGAACCAATAATCGTTGCGGATGTACGTAATGTGGTTGAAGGGGATGTAAGTCCAGATGGTAAAGGCAAGCTTTCGTTGTGCCGCGGTGTGGAAGTCGGCCATATTTTCCAATTAGGTTCTAAATACTCACAAGCAATGAATGCGACTTATCTGGATGAAGAAGGCAAAAGCCAAGTGATGGAAATGGGTTGTTACGGCATTGGCGTGTCACGCATTGTTGGCGCTGCGATTGAGCAGGGCAATGATGGCAAAGGTATTATCTTTCCACTAAGTATGGCGCCATTTACGGTCGTCATTTGCCCGATTGGCTTGCACAAAAGTGATGCGGTAAAAGACGCAGCTAATCAGCTGTATCAAGACTTATTGCAAGCTGGCGTTGATGTGTTGTTAGACGATCGCGCAGAACGCCCAGGTGTGATGTTTGCAGAGAGTGATTTAATGGGCATTCCACATCGCATTGTAGTGGGGGAGCGTGGTTTAACCGAGGGTCAAGTTGAATATAAAGCCCGTCAACAAACTGAGGCGCAGAACGTTAATTTGACAGAGGTTAAAAGCTATATTCTGAGCCAATTGAATTAAAGTGTTACCTGTTTTTAATATGATTAAACAACTTTTATTCACTAGTTTTATACTATGGAATTTAATGCTATGGACGGCGCATGTTTATGCGGGTGGGCAAAAAGAAGAGAACCTCTCGCATAGTGTGAAAGCTGTCATGCAAAAGTCTTTGAGCGACTCTGCCGCACCCAAGCTGATTTTTTCTGACTCGCAAGCTGGGCAGGCATGGCTAGCTGAAATGTCGCAACGTTTGCAGAAAAGAATGCCTGATAAAGCGTATCGGGAAGACTTTTTAACAACAGTGCATTACGAAGCAACCCGTGCAGGATTAGACCCACAATTGGTTTTGAGTTTAATTCAGGTAGAAAGTGCGTTTAAGAAGTATGCGGTTTCTCGTGTTGGCGCGCGCGGCTATATGCAAGTGATGCCATTTTGGGTTAAATCCATTGGGAATGCTGACCATAATTTGTTTAATTTGCGATTAAATTTGCGTTACGGATGCACTATCCTGAGGCATTATTTAGATATCGAGCATGGAAATTTGTTTCGGGCACTGGGCCGTTATAACGGTAGTTTAGGTCGCGCAACTTATCCAAATTTAGTGCTTGATAAGCAGCGTAAGTATTGGGATTATAAAGATAATTCAAGAAATTAAGGCAGCACTTTCTAAGCGGCATTCTAAAGAAATACCAATCAACTATTTTATGCAAATAACAAAAAATTTGCATATTGCACCAAAATAGGCATACCATGCACTGTCTATTGGATTTGTATTGGTGCATGTTCTAAGACATCAAACTTCAATAGGCAGTTGTTCTCGTAATATTATTTTTTTATTAAGAAGTAATTTTTTCAGGGAGAGTTGAGTATGTCGAAGTTGACAGCATTAGCAGTTAGTATTGCGGTATTAGGTGGTATTTGGGCTTACATTGCATTAGGGCCTTTTGGGATGGGTGATGGCGATGCCGAGTTGTTAGTTTGGGTTGGATTTATTGCTTGGGCTTGCTATTTTCATACAGGCGCTGATACTGCGGCATTACAAAAAACAATTGCAGGGATGATTTACGGTGCGGTGATAGCAGGTGTAGCCTTATTTTTGGTGGGTATGAATCCATTAGGGTTGCCAGGTGCAGTTGGCCCAGCGGTTTATATTGCGGTAACAGTTTTCTTATTGGTTATCGTTGCAAGCCAAAGTTTGTTGTCCGTCGTTCCTGCCAATGTTTATGGCTATGCTGCTACAGCAGGCTATGCATTACAAACTGCAGGTGCGGGTAGTGTAACCGCGATGGATATGACCAATCCAGTGTTGTTGGTTGCAGTGTCGACAATTTTGGGGGCTTTGTTTGGTATGGCATCAGGTAAAGTTGCAGGAAAGTTAGGCAAGTAATTTAGTGCTTGTTTGAAAGAAAAGCCGCGCAATTGCGCGGCTTTTTAATGTCAGATACTTTGCTATTTAATCACTTGATAACCGTGATAAGTGCCAAATTCACCTTCATTTTCATTGTATAAAAAGAACATGTCGTTTGCATAACCAAGACCATTGTAATAGTTCTTTGCACGTAGTTTAATCGTGTCTGGCAATGCGCTTCTGCCAATAAATTTTCCTGATAAATCAAATAGTAAGATTGCTTTATGGTCTAAATCTAATAGCGCGAGCTCTTCGCCTTTTGATCCAGTATATGCAACAAAACTATCACTAATATCATCCGTTTTTGCACCGGCAGTTGCAATGTCTAATGTGATTTCACCAATCGGCTCTACTTCTTTAATGCTGACAATACGAACGATATTGCTACGCGTCTGTTTAGCAAAATAGCGGTTGTTCTCAGCATCATAGGACGGCATGGTAAATGAATCGCCAAATGCTTTATGGAATTGTATGACTTCTTTTGATGTGTCTTTTATTTTGCCTGTTTCTGACATTTCTAAAGCATACATGCCAGTGTTAGGCGCAAAACCAAATGCGCTGGAAATATTGTAAGTGATGGTTTCAATATTAGCGGTGTTTGCGTTGTAGTAAATAGAGCGATTATCGTAGCCAGGGTTTGCTGAGTTAACGTATTTTCCCTCAGCATCAAACGCATGCACTTGTGATTTGGAAATTGGCGCTTCCCATTCGCTACCCAATGGCGCTAAGCCACCATCTGCGACGTAATAATGCATCAGCGCAGGGTGGTAAGCGACTGTCATTGGGCGCGTGGTTGGTGCTTTTGCCATTGGTATTTTGAGTTTTAATTGCGCTTCTGGCAAAACAGCAGCTTGCACAGAGTAAGTTAATAACAGACTAGCTAACAATAAGCCTATTTTCAATGTACGTTGATGTTGGTTCAATTTAATCATCTCCAATTGTTTGATGGATATTCATTTGTCATTCTGTTGCGCCATCATTTAGGTTCTCTTCTCTATTAACATCGCATCGCCATAGCTAAAGAAACGGTATTCTTTTCTAATCGCATGTTGATAAGCATTTTTGATGGGCTCAAATCCAGCAAAGGCAGACACTAACATGAGTAAGGTGCTTTTGGGTAGGTGGAAATTGGTTAACAATCGATCGACTACCTTAAATGTAAATCCAGGCGTAATAAAAATATTTGTTTCTTGGCTGCCTGCATTTAGTTGCCCTTCACGCGCCGCACTTTCTAACGCTCTCAATACTGTTGTTCCTACTGCAGTGACCTTGCCGCCAGCTATTCGCGCTCGCTCTATGCATTCAACGGTTGCTTCTGGAATATGGTAGACCTCACTATGCATTTTATGTTCACTGATATTATCAACGTTCACCGGTTTAAAAGTGCCTGCACCTACATGTAGGGTGATATAGGCAATTTGAATGCCTTTTTCTTTGAGCTGGTGAATCATCTCTTCATCAAAATGTAAGCCAGCAGTTGGCGCGGCAACTGCGCCTGCATGTTTGGCATAAACAGTTTGATAACGCGTTTCATCTACGCTATCCGCAGCATGGTCAATATAAGGTGGTAAAGGTAAACTGCCGTATTGTTCTAATAAATCTAAAACAGGTGTTTCAGATAAAAATTTAACATGAAATAAATCGTCATCACGACCGATTACTTCTGCATCAATCGCATCTGCTAATCTTAATCGGCTACCCGCTTTGGGTGCGCGTGAGGCACGAATTAAAGCGTAAACTTCATGATCGTTGATCACGCGCTCAATAAATACTTCCACATTGCCGCCAGTTGCTTTATGCCCAAATAATCGGGCTTTAATGACGCGCGTATCATTAAAAATAAGTACATCATTTTTGGATAAATAATGCGGTAAATCTAAGAATAAATTGTCGCTCGGTGCACCTGAAATAGCATCTAAATAAAGTAGTCGACTAGCATTGCGTTCTGTTGCTGGATGTTGTGCGATTAAATGTGATGGTAAGTTGAAGTTGAAGTCTTCTGTTTTCATAAATATTAATTAATTGTGAATATTTGGTTTCGCAATTGATAAAGAGCTTGTTATAATTGCGCCGTTGCAATTATACAGTAATGTGTAATCCGAATAAGCCGGGATGGCGGAATTGGTAGACGCACGGGACTCAAAATCCCGCGTTGGTGACAACGTGCGAGTTCGATTCTCGCTCCCGGCACCAATAAAATCAATGACTTATGAAAATTAAGTCATTTTTTTGCCTCAAAAAAGCGTTACGCAGTCGTTGCGCAAAATAAGCAACGAATATACAGTTTTAAGCTACACTTAACGCATTAGTTATGGGGCTTAAAATATGCCACAAAAAGCATCTCACACAGTACATATACTTGAAGGTAAAGCCACGCTGTACCAGCGACTTAATACACCATGTTGGTTTGTAAGATATAAAGCTGATGGTAAGTGGTTAAGAAACAGCACAAAACAAACTAAGCTTGAAGATGCCAAACAAGCAGCAGTAGATATAGTGACTAATGCTTGGTTTAGAGAAAGAAATAACCTACCACTCATAAACAAACGCTTTAAGTACATAGCTAACTTGGCTATTAAGCGTATGGGCGAATTGTTAGATAACGAACAAGGCAAAGTTACTTACAAGCACTACATACTTGTTATAAACAACTACCTCATCCCATTTTTTGCTCAGCATAATATTGATAAAATTGATTATGCGTTACTGAACAAGTTTAATGTTTGGCGTGCTGAGAAAATGAAAAAAATACCAACTCAAAGCACGATGAACACACATAACTCAGCACTTAACAGAGTGTTTGATGAAGCTTTGCTTAGGGGCTTTATTACTAAATCGGAAATACCGCATTTAGAGAATAAGGGTGTTACAAGTGAAAGGCGTGATGACTTTACTGTTGAAGAATACAAAAAATTATATCAGTACATGCGCAAGTGGGTTAAAGAAGCTAGAGAAGGGCATGAGAGGGCTGTTAGATACTTGTTACGCGATTATGTGCTAATACTAGCTAATACTGGTATTAGAGCTGGAACAGAAGCGATGAACTTAAAGTGGCGACAAATAACTGTAGTTAAGCAGGATGGACAAGACTACTTAACTTTACACATTAAAGGTAAAGCGAAAAAAATGAGGGCAATACAAGTGCCGCATAGAGTTGCCGTTTATTTAGAACGTATACAACAGCGTGATGAAGAACTTAAACATATGAGTTTTTATGAGGTAATTAACGCAAAAGTAAACAAGCATGTATTTAGAGTTAATGGCAAAGACATGACAACTAACTTTGGCAGAATTTTTAAACGTTTATTAGAAGGTGCTGATTTGCTAGAAGATAGAAGAAGTGGCAAAGATAGAACGCTATATTGTTTGAGACATTATTTTGCGACGTTAAGAATTACGATAGGTGAGATTAGCACAGCACAGCTTGCTGAATACATGGGTACAAGTGAGTCAATGATTGAGGCGCATTATGGGCATTTGGATTTACAGCGAATTGCTAATAAGTTTGTTGGTGCTGGAACATTGGCTAAAGCATTAAAAAAGCAATATGCTACGTAGGTGTGCTTAACTTGAATTTAATAGCTTGTAGATGCTGTAATTTATAAACTAGATACATGAATAGTTAATGTTGATTAATGAAAATGTTGAGAGTAAAGTAAGATTGGTTTTTTAGTTAATATTATTTTAGGGGATTAAAATTGGCTATTACACGTAAAAGAAAAAGTATTGATGAAAAGATTGATGAGTTAGAAAAGCAATTAAAAGAGGCTAAAATTGCTAAAAAAGAACAAGCTAAAAATAAAAGCACTAAATTGACCAAAGATAGTGCTGGAATTGCGGACGTAATAACTGCTATTGAAAATGCGGCGGAGGCTAATAAATGTAATTTAGCTGATGTAATAAAGGCGGTAGCAAGTATTAAGCGTACTGGGTTGAAGATAGAGAATGCGGTTAGAAAACCTAAGTCATAATTTAAACTTAACTCTGCTGTAATAAAAACAATAAATGCCAAACATAATCTCACCACGCAAAGCTCTTAATAAAGCGTACCTGAAAGTAAAGCCTGTTCGCAACGAAATTGAAAACTTCAAAAGCAATTTAATTAAATTGCTTGAAGAAGTTAATCATGCCGAAAGTGAAGAGTTTAATAAAAATTTATTAGCTGACTTTCTCAAAAATACGTTTTATTCACCTAATTACTTCATCAATACTAAAGGTAGAAATGATTTAGTAATACATAATAATAAAGCAGCTAGTGATAGCGTTGGCGTAATTATTGAAGCAAAGCGAAGTGCTAACGCTGGTGAAATGATTAAAGCCGACAACATAAACAGTAAAGCATTACAAGAGCTAGTGCTTTATTACTTACGTGAGCGGATTACACTTAAAAACTTAGAAGTAAAAAATCTAATTGTAACTAATGTGAGCGAGTGGTTTATTTTTGATGCGAATATATTTGAAAAGCACTTTGCGCAGAATAAGAAGTTAATACAACAATTTATAGACTTTGAAGCTGGCACATTAAGCGGAATTAAAACAGATTTTTTTTACAAAGAAGTTGCTAGTGTTGTAATTGATGAAGTTAAAGAGCATATTGAATATACGCACTTTAATATAGCTGATATTGAAAGCGCATTGCGAAATAGCGACAAAGGGGATGATACAAAACTAATCCCTTTTTATAAACTGCTATCACCTCAGCACTTACTAAAAATACCATTTGCTAATGATAGTAATAGTCTCAATAAAACTTTTTATAGTGAGCTATTACATATTATTGGTTTAGAAGAAACTAAAGAAGGTAGCAAGAAGTACATTTCACGTAAAGCAGACGGTAAGAGACACAGCGGCACACTAATAGAAAATGCGATTATTCAGATAGATAGTTTAGACAAGCTAAGCAGATTGTCGAATAGACGGCAGTATGGTGAAACAAAAGATGAGCAGTTGTTTAATGTAGCAATTGAACTAGCTATTACATGGATAAACAGAATTCTGTTTCTTAAGTTGCTAGAAGCGCAGCTAATTACTTATCATAAAAAAGACAATTCTTACGCATTTCTTAACAACACACATGTGCGTGATTTTGACGAGTTAAATACATTGTTTTTTCAAGTTCTTGCTGTAAAGACAAGTGACAGAAATAATGATGTTAAAACTAAATTTTCTAAAGTCCCATATCTTAATAGTAGTTTGTTTGAACCTGCTGAAATCGAGCATAATTTATTGTTTATTAGTAACTTAAGTGACGACAAAAAAATCCCAATACTTTCATCTACTGTACTTAAAAATGAGCAAGGTAAAAAGTTAATAGGTGAATTAAATGCGATTGAATATTTGTTTAGCTTTCTCAATGCTTATGACTTTGCTAGTGATGGTAATGCGGATATACAAGAAGATAGTAAGTCTTTAATTAATGCTTCTGTACTTGGCTTAATATTTGAAAAGATAAATGGTTACAAAGATGGTAGTTTTTTTACGCCAGGCTTTGTAACTATGTACATGAGCAGAGAATCACTTAGAAAATCAGTTGTTAAAAAGGTTAATGAAAACAGAGGGTTGGAATGTAAAGATTTGCGAGATATTTATAATAGTAAAATTGAAGCTAGTGAACTTAATAATATAATCAATAGTATCAAAGTATGTGACCCAGCAGTTGGTAGTGGTCATTTCTTAGTTAGTGCGTTGAACGAATTAATAGTAATTAAAGCGGAACTAGAAGTTTTACAAGATAAGGATGGAAAAAGATTAAAAAACTATAGTGTTGAAGTTGTTAATGATGAATTAATTGTAAGTGATGAAGATGGAGAATTGTTTGAATACAATCCAAGTAATTCAGAAAGCCAACGCATACAAGAAACATTGTTTAACGAGAAGCAAATAATTATTGAGGGTTGTTTATTTGGAGTAGATATAAATCAAAATTCTGTAAAAATATGTCGTTTACGTTTGTGGATAGAGTTACTTAAAAGTGCCTATTATAAAACTGATGGTGAACTTGAAACACTGCCAAACATTGACATCAATATTAAGTGTGGTGATTCATTAATTAGTCGTTTTGATTTAGATACCAACTTAAAAGATGCGCTTAAGAAAAGTAAATTAACTATCGCTCAATACAAGTCAGCTGTTCAGTCATATAGAACAGCAAAGAGCAAAGAAGAAAAATGGGAGATGGAAAGATTAATAAATGAAGTTAAAACAGGTTTTAGAACTGAGATACTTTATAACGACCCTAAAGTTAAAAAGCTAGAAAGCTTACGGGCAGAAGTTAAGATGTTAGAGTTGCCGCAAACTATTTTTGATGAAACATTTAGAGAAAAGAAAGAGCGTGGAGATAAGCGTAAAAAAGCACAAGAAAAATTATCTAAATTGGATGCTGAAATTACTGAAATTAAAAGTAACAAAATATACGAAAACGCATTCGAGTGGCGCTTTGAATTTCCCGAAGTACTAAATGAACAAGCGAGTTTACTGGATTTGATTTAGTCATTGCTAATCCACCTTATGTCTTCGCAAGAGATAATTTCACACAAGCGCAAAAGGAATACTTCTATCAAAACTATACTTTATCTAATTATCAACTAAATCTTTATGTGTTGTTTATTGAAAGGATTGTAAGTATTTTAAGAATAGATGCGTACCTAAGTATTATTACGCCAAACAATTGGCTAACCGTATCAAGCGCAGAGATTGTGCGTGAATACGTATTAAAAAATTCAGATTTGAATATAGTAAGTTTTGATAAAAAGGTATTTGAGGATGCTAATGTTGATACTGCTATATTGACTATGCGTATTGGCTTAAGTGGGGATGAAAATATAAATATCTATCAATCAGTATTTAATATAATTTCTCATTCACATTCTATCAATAAATCAGTTATTAGAAATACAAAAGGCTTTATTATCAATCCAGTTTCAACTATTAATACTATATACAGTGCGCTATTATCAAAAATTGAAAATTGTGCTGATAGTTTATCTAATATTGCTAAAGTTAAGGTTGGATTAAAGTCATATCAAACAGGCAAAGGAAAGCCTAAACAAACTGATGAAATTAAAAAATCGCGCTTTTTTCATTCAAGCCAAAAGCTTAATGATACATACCTCAAATATTTAGAAGGTAGAGATGTCAGTAGATATAAGTTGAGTTGGAGTGGTGAGTATTTAAGTTATGGTATTTTTTTAGCAGAGCCACGTAATATACATTTGTTTATGGGTGAGCGAATACTAGTAAGACAAATTCCGAGTAAACCACCTTATTGTATTCATGCCTGCTACACAAATGAGCCATTGCTAAATGATATTAACTCAATGTTAATTGTTGATATTAATATAAATTCAAAATACTTATTAGCGATACTAAATTCAAAACTCATTTCATTTTGGTTTGTACATAAGTTCGGCAAATTACAACGTGGAATTTTCCCACAATTTAAGGTAAACGAGTTGGCTAGCTTTCCCATCCATATTGCTACTAACAATGAGCAAGAAGAGATTGCTAAAATTGTAGAAGAGATTAATGACAAGAATTATGATGATTTGAGCAGTAAATTAGACTTTCTTGTATACAAGCTTTACAAGCTCAATAAAGCTGAAATTGATGTTATTGAAGCTAGTAATTAAACCAACTCTACAGCAGCCCGCTTCATATCTTGCGTTACATCAATATAACGTTGTGTCGTTTGTAAGCTGCGATGCCCAACCATTTCCATCAGCACTTTAAGTGGTACTGACTTGGCACTTAGTTTAGTAATAAAGCTACGTCTACCACTGTGACTGCTACAACCATCTAATCCAGCCCCTTTGTAAAGCATATTAAACAAGTAGCAAGCAGTATTAGCATCAAAGCCATCGCGCTTTTGTGTAATAAACAACGGCTTGTTAATGTAGTCGCTATATGTAATAGCTAGTAACTCATTACTGTTAAATCTTGTTTGTAAGTACGTCATAATTTCTTTACGTAACTTCTCTGCCAAAATCACAGTACGTGCTTGACGACCTTTTGTTTGTTCTGCTGTTAAGTTTAGCTCTTGTTTAATTGTCCCATCATGTGCCAATACATCCTTAATCTTTGTCGCTGCTACTTCACCAATACGCATTCCAGCCCAATAAGTCATTAATACCATTGCTCTGTCTCTCGCAGCGTGTTTACGTGTGTTGATGTATAGCAGTAATAAATTTAATTCTTTGTCATTTAGTGTTCTTGCTTGTGCCATTGTTTTTCTCCTAATAATGTTTAGTAATCATTATTAATATAATGTTTTCTTTTGTTACTAATTCCTACCTATTCATTACATATAGTACTTATCATCATTTTCAATATATAAAACAATAAGTTAATCTAATTAATTTCAATAATGTTTAGTATTGTGTATTAATAAACATTTCATATTTAATAGTTTTGATGTTGTTATTTTCATAAACAATAAACAGCACAAAGCAACTAGCCACCGTCCCGTAACTAGCTTTGTACTGTCTCGTTATTAAGTAACCTTATGTCAAAGTAATAACGCAGCATGCGGTATGTAGCAATTTTGCCAATCTATACATTCCGCATTGCCGTAATCAAATTCCTTAGTTATATATGTAATCCATCTATCGCTAGTCATCTGCTGTATATCTATATCATCAACACCATCAGCAGTTGCTAGCCATTCATTTCTAATTATTGTCTTAAGTTGTTCTTCGGTCTGTATACATGAATTAGATGTCAGTATGTTGCCCAGTGCTATGTGTAAATGTAGTGTTCTGTTTTTATCGTAAATATTCTTTGTGCCTTCAATAGCTGTAATAATTAATGGACTGTAAAGCGCAGGCTTACGTATTGCGCCATTGCTATAAGCAGCTACAGCTAATCGTCTATTAAATTGTCTTGCTGTTCTTTGCGCACGCTCTTTAAGCATAGTCATTTTTACTTCACTAACGTTTAAAGTTGGCAAGTTCATTTGTAGCGTTAAAGCGTGTGTACAAAATGGCGCATATAAGTTGATAAAGTGTTTTGTTGAATCGTGTAATTGTTGTGTTCGCATATATGTATTTATACAAACAAATGAAAATCGTAATCGAATATGGTTTTTGTCCGTACACAAGCATTGGTGCGGATTACAGGGCTACTGAGGTTTGTTAAATTGAGGTATGAATTGCTTTAAAGAGAATTTAAACTAAAAGGTTTAATGCGAGGTGAAGCAATGAGTACATACAAAAGCTTGGTTAAGTTAATTGTCACTAAAACAATCACTGCTAATGTTGAGGTGGAAGCGAAAGATGCTGACAAAGCAAAACTACAACTTGAAATAATGTACGGCAAACAAAATGTGCTTACTAAGCCTACTTTAGTTAGTGCTAAATAACTGTATGCGAATATTAGAAGTCACATCAAAAATTATTAAGCCGCTAACACCACAGCAAGCTAGAGTGTCTGCGCTTAAGCAACAGAAAGAACGAGCAAGTGACAACTTGAAGGCAGAGAAAGACAGGCAGAAGCAACAGAAACAAAGAGATAAGATAAGTAGTGCGCAACAAGTGCTGGCAAAAATAAGGTAATATAAGCAGTATTGATTTTGTGTAACTTCTAATCGTTACGCAAAACGTAGCACAGTAAATTTTTTTAGCTTTAGAGCATGTTATAGATAGAGGTTGATTGGGTGGTTTGTTCTCAAAATCCCGCGTTGGTGACAACGTGGGGGTTCGATTCCCCCTCCCGGCACCACGTTTTTTCTTCAATATGGTTTCATCTGGAACCGCTTCTAAGCCGTAAAAAAATGTAACTATTTTGTTACATTCTTCTTGATAAGCACCAGCGCGTGTGCTAAATTGGGCGAAATTTTAGATTTGCCACAATCTTTTTCATTGAAGATTGATTTAAATCAAAAACTTTATAGTAAATATAAAAACTCGCGGCTGTTACTTGGTCGACACGTTTGTTGTCAGTGAAGTTGGCGGTAAAAGGCTTTGTTGGCTTTGACCTTTTATTAAGTTGTTCACATTTTTTTTGGGGTGGATTCAGTTATGAACAAGAGAACAATTCTCTCTTTAAGTGCTACATTTTTATCATTATTTGCCGTCAATTCCCATGCGGCATATGCATTAAATTTAAAAACACCAGCAACGGAAATTGCTGGCCAAATATATGGTTTGCATATGTTGATTTTGTGGGTATGTCTTGCTATTTTTGTCGTCGTTTTTAGTTTGATGTTTTACTCAATAATCAAGCATAGAAAGTCAGTAGGTCATCAAGCAGCTCAATTTCATGAGAATCACTGGTTGGAAGTGATTTGGACGATTATTCCTGTGATTATTCTTGTTTGTATGGCGTATCCAGCAACCAAAACAATTCTCGCGATGAAAGACACAAGTGCAGAGGACATGAGCATTAAGATTACGGGCTCTCAGTGGAAATGGGCTTATGATTATTTAGATCAAGATGTTAAGTTCATCAGTACTCTATCTACACCTCAAGATCAAATCGAAAATAAAGCCGAAAAAGGTGAAAACTACTTATTAGAAGTAGATAATCCAATGGTTGTCCCAGTTGGTAAGAAAGTTAAGTTGTTAATTACCTCACAAGATGTAAATCATGCATGGTGGATTCCAGAATTTGGTGTAAAGCAAGATGCAATTCCCGGTTTTGTGAAAGAAGTTTGGATTCGTGTCGAGCAGCCAGGTGTATATCGTGGTCAATGTGCTGAATTGTGTGGAAAAGCGCATGGGTATATGCCGATCGTAGTAGAAGCAAAACCAGAAGCTGAATACCAGACTTGGGTTGCTGCCCAAAAAGATGCAGCGGCTGCGGCAGATGCTGGCGCTGATAAAGAGTGGGCAATGGATGAATTGGTGACGGCTGGTAAAGCAGTTTATGAGAAAAATTGCGCTGTATGTCATGGTGCTACAGGCGCAGGCATTCCACCAGCATTCCCAGCGATGACAGGTAGTGCAGTGGCTAACGGACCTGTAGAGGGCCATATTGATATTCTTTTAAATGGTAAAAATATTATGCCAGCATGGAAAGATGTCTTGAACGATACTGATATTGCGGCAGTCATTGCCTACGAGCGTAATGCTTTAGGTAATAGTACCGGTGACTTTGCTCAGCCTTCAGCAGTCAAAGCTGCACGTTAGATTGCGAATAAATTTTAAATTTTTGAATTATTAGAATTAAGCTTTAGTTTTTAGGAGAAACTGATGAGTACAACTACTGCAACACATCACGATGATCATGGTCATCCAACTGGCATAATGCGCTGGGTTGCATCAACGAATCACAAAGATATTGGAACACTATATCTTTGGTTTAGCTTCTTTATGTTTATGTTCGCAGGGGCATTGGCATTGGGTATCCGCGCGGAGTTGTTTCAACCAGGATTGCAATTTGTAGAGCCAGAAAACTTCAATAGGCTGACTACATTGCACGGTTTGATTATGATTTTCGGTGCAATTATGCCTGCATTCGTAGGCTTTGCTAACTGGATGATTCCACTAATGATTGGTACATCAGATTTGGCTTTTCCAAGACTAAATAACATGAGTTTTTGGTTGATGGTGCCAGCAGCAATATTGCTTGTGGGCTCTATCTTTGTTCCTGGAGGTGCGATGTCTGGTGGTTGGACTATGTATCCTCCTTTGTCTGTGCAGAATCCTTCAATGGGTGTTGATATGTCGATATTGGCATTACACATTCTTGGTGTTTCTTCGATTGTTGGCTCTATTAATATCATTACAACTATCTTAAATATGCGCGCGCCTGGCATGACGTTGATGAAAATGCCATTATTTGTATGGACATGGTTAATTACAGCGTTCTTGCTTATTGCTTCAATGCCTGTATTAGCTGGTGCATTAACAATGTTATTGACTGACCGTCACTTTGGTACATCTTTCTTTGATGCTGCAGGTGGTGGTGATCCAGTATTGTTCCAACACGTGTTCTGGTTTTTCGGTCATCCTGAAGTGTATATTATGATTTTGCCAGCGTTTGGATTGATTTCTACTATCATTCCGACATTCGCACGTAAACCATTGTTTGGTTATGCCTCAATGGTGTATGCAACTGCAGCGATTGCATTGCTATCATTTGTGGTATGGGCACACCATATGTTTACAACAGGTATGCCTGTTGCAGGTCAGTTGTTCTTTATGTATAGCACGATGTTGATTTCGATTCCAACGGGTGTAAAAGTGTTTAACTGGGTTGCAACGATGTGGAGAGGGTCGATGACGTTCGAAACACCAATGTTATTCTCAATTGCAGTTGTGTTCTTATTTACAATTGGCGGATTTAGTGGCTTGGTATTAGCTGTTCTGCCAGTTGATATCCAATTGCAAGATACTTACTATGTGGTTGCTCACTTCCATTATGTATTGTTTTCTGGTGCTGCAATGTCGATTATGGGTGCCGTATACTACTGGCTACCAAAATGGACAGGTCATATGTACAACGAAACACTGGGTAAATGGCACTTTTGGTTAACAACTATTGCTTTTAACATTACTTTCTTCCCAATGCACTTTACTGGTTTAGCTGGCATGCCACGTCGTATTCCAGACTACGCATTGCAGTTTGCTGAATTCAATATGATTTCAACAATTGGTGCATTTGCATTAGGTATTAGTCAATTATTATTCTTATATGTAGTGGTTAAATGTATTAAAGGTGGTCCTAAAGCGGCGGCAAATCCATGGGAAGGCGCTGAAGGTCTTGAGTGGACAGTGCCATCACCAGCGCCATTCCATACATTTGAAACACCTCCTACAGTAAAATAATAGTGCTGTTTGAGATCATTAGAGATATAGAGATAGGGAGATAAAATGAGTCAGAATACGAATAATTATTACCTGCCAGCACCATCGCTCTGGCCGCTGATTGCTTCAATCGCATTGTTTTTAATGGCGAGTGGTTTCGCCATGCAAATGAATGATGTTGCATCTGGTCATTATGTGTTGATTGCAGGTATCTTGGTGTTTTTGTACTTGTTGTATGGTTGGTTTAGAGATGTGATTAAAGAAAGTATTTCAGGCTTTTATAATAAGCAAGTTGATACTTCTTTTCGCTGGGGCATGGGTTGGTTTATTTTCTCTGAAGTGATGTTCTTTGCAGGTTTCTTCGGCGCATTATTTTATATCCGCACCTTTGCATTAGATTGGATTAGCAAATCAACGCTAGTTTGGCCAAACTTTGTGGCAACATGGCCGACTTCTGGCCCAGCTGCAACAGAGGCGCTAGAAGCGATGGGGCCATGGGGTTTGCCAGCGATAAATACGTTAATTTTATTGGTTTCAGGTGCAACATTGACTTATGCACACTGGGGTTTAATGAAAGAAAATCGTAAGCAAATTATTATTGGCTTAGCATTAACCATTGCATTAGGTTCCATCTTCTTGTATTTGCAAGCGCATGAATATGCCGAAGCTGCATTTACGATGGACTCTGGTATCTATGGTTCAACTTTTTACTTGTTCACTGGCTTTCATGGTTTGCACGTAGCAATGGGTACTATCATGCTTGCTATTATTCTTTTTAGAATATTAAAAGGTCACTTTAGCGCACACAATCATTTTGGGTTCGAGGCTGTGGCATGGTATTGGCACTTTGTTGATGTAGTTTGGTTATTCTTGTTCGTATTTGTATACTGGCTATAGTTTAACCCACTACTTAATAACGCCACTTGGTGATAACCAGTGGCGTTATTTTTTACATAACAATCTTATGAGAACTATCCTAATAATCATTATGTCTATTAATGATGAAGTGCTTATATCGTATTGAGGTGAAAAATGGTTGATATTAAAAAACGTGCACGTAATAGTAAATTAATCGGTTTATTAATTGCGGCCGTGGCTGTCGTAATGTTTGTGCTGGCACTTTATATGGGCGCTGGGATGCAATAGAAATGTCTGAAAAAGAAAATACATCGGCTAGCAATAAGAATCTAGCTGTTAAATTATTAATTATCGTCATTGCTGGTCTCGCTTTTGGCTTTGCCATTGCACCCCTTTATGATGCGGTTTGCAAAGCGATTGGGCTTAATGGTCGTGCAGATACAACAGCTACCGATAGCACACAAAATATAGCAGTCGATGAGTCGAGAGAAGTTACGGTCATTTTTACAGGTACAACAATGCCTGGCCTAGACTGGAGCTTTGCCGCGAATGAAAACAGCGTGACTGTGCATCCAGGAGAAATAAAACTAACTTCTTATCAAGCGATTAATAATGGACCAGAGGCCATTGTTGGTAGTGCTGTGCCAAGTGTGACGCCTGAAGTGGCTGCGCTTTACTTTAAGAAAATAGAATGCTTTTGTTTTAACAAACAAACGTTACGAGCTGGCGAAGTTAAAGATATGCCAATTCGCTTTTTTGTTAGTCCAGATTTACCTAAAGACATTAAAACAGTGACGCTGTCTTATGCCTTTTATAAGTCAAACGATAAAGTGGAGTAGTGGAAACGTTTAATGACAATGCGCTGCTTATACTGGCGCTCTAACAATAACGCCGCTATAAAGACCTAATATTAACAGTGAGAAAAGAAAGATAGACATCGCAACGCGCCACGTGAGTGATTTAATCATCTTCGCGTCTTTTTTCTCACCTTTCATCATGTAAAAAAGTGCAGAAAATAAGTTGTAAGCTATTAACAGCAACATGACAATGACAATGACTTTAAATAACATCGTAAATCTCCAAAACGTATCATATGATTATGCGACCAGTCGTGTGTGTTTGCAATGGTTGTAATTGTTGTTGATTCAATTAGCCAATGATTAATTATCGATTTAAACCTAAGTTAGGAATGACGATTGCCACGGCAATTGTGATGGCCCTATGTATCAAGCTAGGTTTTTGGCAATATAACAAGGCGCAATCTAAAATAGAAGCGCAGCATCAAATTGATCAAGGTATGCAATTGGCTCCAGCTACACTGCCTTCCACGATTGATGATGAGGAAAAATGGCGCTATAAGCGAGTAAGCTTCAAGGGCGAATATATGCCTGAGTATCAAATCATACTAGATAATCGCGTCCATAATACTAAGGCGGGTTATCAAGTGATTACCCCTGTTAAATTGCTAGACGAGGAGCGTTATGTTTTAGTGAATAGAGGGTGGATTGAAGGCAACCCCAATAGGACATTGCCTGATATAGCTACGCCGCAGGGCGAACATAACTTTGTAGGAGATTTGTTTTTTCCTTTGGCTGCTGTATTCACGCTTGAATCAGTCCAAGCCCAAAATGCGGCGTGGCAACCTTTATGGCAACATATTGATCTGCAACGCTATCAATCTTTGGTTCCTTTTAAAGTAGCACCCTATATTGTGCGTTTGGCTCCAGATCAGGTGGCTGGTGGTTTTGTAAGGGATTGGCCTGTGCCTAAGAGTCGCATCACTGTACATTTGGGATATGCGTATCAATGGTTTGGTTTCGCAATCACTCTATTTGTTATTTACATCGTATTGAATATTAAGAAATTGAAAAAGGAAAATGAGTCAAATGAGTCAAACTGATACAGGGGTAAAAGTCACAAAAGACAAAAAGATATTGCTAATGTTAGCAGTCGTGTTTTTTTTGCCTTTCACATTGGCATTTACATTGCATTTGCTTGATGTTCGGCCAGGGGGCAAAAGCTTTGGTCAACTAGTGACGCCACCAATAGTATTAAACATCCCAACATTTTCCGCTAAGGAAGGTAAAGATTTTTCTGCTGAGCAATGGACTAAAATTTGGAATATTGTGATGATTAACCAAACCAATTGTGATGAGGCCTGCGAAAAAAATGTTGATAAGTTAGACAGAGTGCAGCGTTCCTTACATAAGGATAAAGACCGTGTGCAGCTGATACTTATTCTAAAAAATAACGTTGATATCGCACGTGCGCAGCAACTAGAAAATCAGTTTCCAAACCTTATTCTATTAACAGCACAAGATGATGCTCAGCAAGCGTTTATTGATCAGTTTGCTAATGTCGCACCTGAGGGAAGTGTTTATTTAGTTGATCCATTAAAAAACTTAATGATGCATTATCCGAGTGATGTAGAGCCGAAAGCGTTGCGCTCTGATGTTAGAAAATTATTAAAAAATTCATGGGGTGGTTAAATGTTTAAGAAGTTAGCTTTTATTGCAGCGATTTTGACATTGTGTGTAGTTGTTTTGGGTGCTTATGTGAGGCTGTCTGATGCGGGTTTAGGCTGTCCTGATTGGCCGGGTTGTTATGGCACACTGACCGTTCCGCAAAGTAATGAGGCACTTGAGCATGCGCATGCAACCTATCCAGAATCGCCAGTTGAACATGCGAAAGCTTGGAAAGAGATGGTGCATCGCTATGTTGCGGGTATTTTAGGCATATTGGTATTTGCTTTGTTCATTCAAGCATGGAGAGAAAGAAAAAATATCAAAGTGAGTCCTTGGTTACCAACAGCATTAGTCGGCATTGTTGGGTTTCAAGCAATGCTAGGCATGTGGACAGTCACCATGTTATTAAAACCAGCAATCGTCACCATGCACTTAATGGGCGGAATGACAACATTAGCGATATTGACATGGATTGCCCATCGGCATTGGGGTCTTTTAGCAGGTAATGCCTTAAAAAATAGTGGTGCAAAACTCTTTGTGCGATTTGCAATGGTTATTTTGTTTGTGCAAATCTTTTTAGGGGGCTGGACCAGTACTAATTATGCTGCGTTGGCATGTACTGATTTCCCTACTTGCCATGGTGCTTGGATGCCTGAAATGGATTTTGCCAATGCATTCCATTGGTTCCGCGAACTCGGTGAGAATAAAGAGGGTAATCCATTAGGGTTGCCTGCCTATGTCGCCATTCAGTGGATACATCGCATCGGCGCGCTGATTACATTTCTGTATTTAGGCAGCCTTGGCATCTATTTAATGAAGCGACCACAGCTAAGCAAACTAGCTAGTATCATGCTAATACTGTTGCTAGTTCAAATTGGATTAGGTATAGCTAACTTGCTTCTTTATTTGCCAACCGTGCTTGCTGTAGCGCACAACATGGGCGCCGCATTGCTCTTAATGACAGTGGTTATGTTAAACTCAAAAATAACAGCACTTACAAAATAGTGAAAATAGTGTGATTAATATAAAGCAAGTAAATAACAAGGGTATGGAATGAGCGCAACAACAGGAATGAATCCCTTTGGGACAAAGGCTGAGTTAAGTAGCTTTTTTGCATTGTGCAAACCACGCGTAACAGCATTGATTGTATTTACCGCAATCATTGGGATGTTTTTGGCTACACCGGGCATGGTGCCGTTACATATCTTAATTTCAGCAACTATTGGCATTGCAATGGCGTCTGGTGCCGCTGCCGCATTTAACCATTTAGTCGAGCAAAAAATTGACGCAAAAATGGCACGGACTAGAGGTCGCCCATTACCAATGGGGCAAATTAACTCAAAGCAGACATTCATCTTTGCAACTGTAGTCGCTTTAATTGGCTTATCGATTTTATATTTCTTAGTAAATCCACTTACCATGTGGCTAACTTTTGCTACTTTTATTGGCTACGCGGTCATTTACACCATCTTTCTAAAACCAGCAACACCGCTTAATATCGTGATTGGCGGCCTATCTGGTGCCATGCCTCCCGCACTAGGTTGGGCGGCAGTAACAGGTGTGGTTTCTGCGGAAGCATGGATTTTAGTATTAATTATTTTTGCTTGGACGCCACCGCACTTTTGGGCTTTGGCGTTATATCGACGCGAAGAATATGCAAAATCAGGCTTGCCAATGTTGCCCGTCACCCACGGAGAAATGTACACCAGATTACATATTTTGCTCTATACCATTATTTTAGTCGCCGTCACGTTAATTCCATTTGCGATGCGAATGAGCGGTATGATTTACTTAGTTTCAGTCTTGTTATTGGATGCTGTGTTTATGATGTATGCCATCAAACTGTATCGCCAATATTCAGATGCATTGTCCAAAACAACATTTAAGTATTCAATTCTTTATCTAATGCTCTTATTCTTTGCCTTAGTGGTTGATCATTATTTGCTGATATTACCCTATTAGACAGGATTAACTAATTAGGCTAAGTTGATATAAAAGGCATCCTTAACGGATGTCTTTTTCTGTGGAGGTAGAAGTGGCGCGCCCGGCGGGATTTGAACCCACTACCCTTGGCTTCGGAAACCAATACTCTATCCAAATGAGCTACGGGCGCTTGTGGCGGATTATAGCAAAGCGGCCGTCACTTGTCTCAACCGACTTGGCGCTTTAGCACCTAGCGAGGTTGGGGACGCCCCTTGCGGGTGTCTGGGACTTGGCGCTTTAGCACCTAGCGAGGTTGGGGACGCCCCTTGCGGGTGTCAGAAACTTAACGCTTCAGCTTGTGATGAAGTTAGGAAATTCAATTTTAGATGTTAGGTTGTTTTACTTTGGTGATTTCTGTTGCAAGTTATACCTTGCTGGTATAATCATTAGCTTTAAATAACGGTTAGGGTATCAATAATGAGCAACGAAACAAACGAGTCATCAAATGTGAGTTTGGTGCAAAAGATTATCATTGGTTTAGGTGGCATTATTGCGCCTATTTTTGTACTTTACACGATTACTAAATCACCTGATGCGCCTAAAAGTGCAGCAGAAGCGCCAGTTGAAAGAGCGGAAGTGCTAGAAAATATTAAGCCATTAGCAGTCGTTGAACTTGCGACAGATAGTGGGCCTAAAGTAGAAAAGAGCGGTGAAGAGATTGTGAATCAAGCATGTGCTGCATGTCACGCTTCTGGCATGATGGAGTCGCCTAAATTAGGTGATGCAGGCGCTTGGTCAGCACGTATTGCGCAGGGTTATGAAACCTTAACTAAGCATGCTATTGAAGGTATTCGTATGATGCCAGCACGTGGCGGTAACCCAGATTTAACTGATAACGAAATTGCTAAAGCGGTTGCTTATATGGCAAATGGTGCGGGTGCCGATTTTACAGCGCCAGAAGCTGTTGAGACTGAAGCTACGGAAGCTGAGTCTGAAACAGAAACAGCAGAATAATCTATAAAAACACACTGTTTGTTTTGTTAAGGATGCGCTGATGGCAACATACGCAATTGGCGACATTCAAGGTTGTTATCATGCTTTTCAAGCACTGTTGCAGCGCATTCAGTTTGATTCCAACTTAGATCAGTTATGGTTGGTTGGTGACTTAATTAATCGAGGCAACGGGTCACTTGAAGTATTACGATGGTGCTACCAGCACCGAGATAATATTCAAACGGTGTTAGGTAATCATGATTTGCATGCAATTGTTGTGGCGCATGGTATTCGTAAATCTAATCGCAGTGATACTTTACAACCAATATTAGACGCGCCGGATGCTGATGTGTTGCTCACTTGGTTGCGCCATCAACCGCTTATGGTTTCAAATGACGACTATGCGATGGTGCATGCAGGATTGCTACCGCAGTGGGATGTTAATCAAGCTTTGGCTTATGCCAAAGAAGTTGAAACTGCATTGCAAAGCGACACATATGGTGATTTTTTGTTAAATATGTATGGCAATACGCCGAATGCTTGGCAAGATGATTTAACAGGTTATGATCGCTTACGTGTCATTACTAATGTGATGACGCGGATGCGTGTTTGTACGGCGGATGGTGCGTTAGATTTTAGCTTTAAAGGTGGGCTGGTTGATGTGCCAAAAGGATTCACGCCTTGGTTTGACTTGCCTAATCGCGCATCTAAAAATCAAGCAATCATTGTTGGGCACTGGTCAGCATTAGGTTTGCATCAATCTAACAATGTCTATGCCTTAGATACTGGCTGTTTATGGGGTGGCCATCTAACAGCGATGTGTCTTGAGACAAAGCAGGTGACACAAGTTGCTTCCAAGAAAAAAGATAAGCCACAGAAAATTAAACGCTAAAGCTTAAGCGCGCTTGAAATGCCTTTATATGCTAACTCTGTGAGGGTTTGTCTATTGGCTGATTGCGCATCAATCGGCGTTAAAAAATGTAATTCCACCATTGGTTGTTTCTGTTTCAAAACATGCATCATTGATTCACATAGCGTCGTTTCGCCTGCATAAGCCATCTCCGTATTAATGCCGCCATTTGGCAGAGGGTAGCGAATGGCGACAGGGCGCAACTGAGCCTTTGCGTTAATGGCGGCTTGCACAAGACTGCTTTTAAACTGTGCAAGAGAGGTGCCGTCAGTGGTTGTGCCTTCTGGAAAGAAACCAACATTACCACCTGCCATCAAACGCTCAGTTGTGGTTTCTACGATACGAGAAGTGTCTTTTCGGTTAGATCTATTAATAAAAATCGTGCCTGACTTTCTAACAAGGTAACCTAGTATTGGCCAGTTGTTGATATCGGATTTGGCAATAAACTGCAGTGGCAGAATGCTATTGAGTGCGTAAATATCAGCCCAAGAAACATGGTTGGCTAGAAACATGTTGTTAGATGCATTATCTTGCGGCGGTTCACCAAATACAACAGTGATAATGTTAAAACACTTAAGAAGCCTTCTACACCACCATTTACTTAGCGTTGTTCTGGTTTTTTCTTCAGTGAACGGCCAGCTGATGGCGATAATTAGTATGCCGAGCAATATGTGGCTCAGTATACGAATAATGCGATAGGCGATAATAAAGGAGTTAGTTTTTTGCAAATGTTATGTTAACAAAGATTATCTTAAGAAGTGCGCCGCATATTTTTTATTAATATCAGACATAGATAACATTACCAGTATATCGGCTGTATTGAAATAGCTATCCCAAGCGGGTTCGCCACAAATTTTTGCGCCTAATCTTAGATAGCCCTTAATTAATGGTGGGCAATCTACTTGCATATCGTTCTTGAGTGATTCAATCGGCAAGTGCACATGCGGGAATACGCGATATTCGACAGGGCATGAGTGTTTATCTTTAAGGTGGTGATAAATAGATGCAGCTGCATGGCCGCCATCATTCATTGGAATGCTCGCGCAGCCAATCATATGTTCATAGCCATGCGCTAGCATGTATTTAGCTAGTCCAGCCCAAAGTAATGTAATGGTGCCGCCACTGCGGTAATCTCGGTGTACGCAAGCGCGGCCGACTTCTACTGTGTTGCCAAGTAAATGGTTAATTCGGCTTAAGTCAAACTCACCAGATGAGTAATAGCTGCCAGCTTCGTTGGCTTGCTTAGGACTAAGGATACGATAGGTGCCGATGACTTGCTGAGTGTTCGTGTCGCGGACAAGAAGATGATCACAAAAAGCATCAAATCCATCAATATCAAGACCATTGTTGCCTGTAATGCGAGCGCCCATTTCTTCTGCAAACACTTTGTAACGTAAGCGTTGTGCTTCTTTAACTTCACTTGGATTTCTGGCAAGTGAAACTTGTAGATTTGGTTTTGATGGTGATAGATTTTGTTGAACTGCTGCTTGTTTTAGCATCATATTATCTCTCCTTGTAATTGGAGAGATAATATGTGAATCAGATGACTGTTAGATTAAAGTCAGATGACGCTTTTGTGACGAGGGTGCGTTAATGACTGACGCGTGTAGTGCCGCCGCCTTCTACAATGCGCACTTTCTCGCCTGGATTAAATTGTTCATCTGCTTCTTGCACGATAGCGATGAGTCCGCCGCCATCTAGTTTGACGGTGATTTCTAGCGCATCTTTACGGGTAACGCCTTCTTCAATTGCTGAACCCGCAAGGCCGCCTGCAACGGCACCAATGACAGCCGCAATTGCGCTGCCTCGACCGCCACCAACTGAACTACCAGCAATGCCACCGATTGCACCACCTGCAACTGTACCCACAGGAGATTTTGTCCCTTCGAGCTTAACCGTACGTACACTTTCTACTACGCCAGTTTTGACCGTTTGCACTTTACGTGCATCATCTCGCTTATAAACACTGCCTGAGTTTGAGCTAGCGCAAGCCGCAACAAATAGGGATAAGGTCGTAATAAGGATTAATGTCGAAAGTCTCATAATTTTTCCTATCAATTTAGCAATATAAATAAGGTTATGTCGGTTGCGTTTGTGTCGCTACCTCTTTGACCAACGCCTGGCTATAAATGTTCTCTATTTCTTCGCGGCTCGGTTTGTGATTTTGGCCACCACGACTTGCAATTTTAATAGAACCCATTGTAGCGGCTAATCTACCGCAAGTTATCCAGTCCCATTTTCTTGCAATGCCATACAATAAGCCTGCACGATACGCGTCACCACAACCCGTTGGATCTACCACTTCTTTAGCTTTAACGCTTGGAATCTCATGACGTTGACCATCAGCATAAATATGAGAGCCTTCTGCACCTAATGTCACAATCATTGCTTCTACTTTTTCAGCTAACTGTTCTAAGTTGAAGCCAGTTTTCTCTTGCAGCACTTGCGCCTCGTAATCGTTCACTGCAAGATAAGTTGCCATGTTGATGAAATGCATCAACTCTTCACCATTAAACATTGGCAAGCCTTGACCTGGATCGAACATAAAAGGAATGTTGGCATCAAAGCACTCTTGTGCATGTTGGAACATGCCATCACGTCCGTCAGGCGCAATAATCGCTAATGTCACATCTTTTGTGTCGTTCACACTGTTTTGATGTGATTCCATCATTGCGCCAGGATGGAAAGCCGTAATTTGGTTGTCATCTAAATCAGTTGTGATAAAAGCTTGCGCAGTGAAGCTATTAGGGATAGTTTTAATGTGTTGCTTGGATAATTTGTTTTTATCCATCCATGCTTGATAGTTAGCAAAATCTTCACCGACAGTTGCCATAATTAATGGCTCACCTTCTAATAGTTGCAAGTTATAAGCAATATTGCCCGCAGTTCCACCGAACTCCTTACGCATTTCAGGCACAAAAAAAGCAACGCTTAATTTATGAATTTGGTCAGGTAAGATATGATTTTTAAATTGATCTTGAAACACCATAATGGTGTCAAAAGCGAGAGAGCCGCAGATAAGTGTTTGCATAAAAAATAATGGTTGAATTAAGTTAAAACAACATTATCTTGTAGCAACGGTAGTCATTGCAAGTTAAAACTAAATATAAGTGGTTGACTGTTATTGATTAATCGCGCCATCAATCAGCAGCTTGGCTGCTTTTTTGGCATATTTAATGGCGCCTGAGCCGCGCTTCATTTGCTCTGCTTGCACAGCGCCCTCAAATAGTAGAGATAGTTGTAAAGCTAAGCCATCTGCATCTTTAATGTTAGCTTCGCTCGCCAGTTTGCTGATAAATTGCCTAAACTCACGCGATTGTTTAGAAGAGAGTTGATGGATAGGGTTTTCTTCATTAGGAAACTCTGCTGAAGCTTTAATAAAGCCCATACCTAAAAAACTAGGGGAGGTGACCCATTCCTCAATAAAATCAAATAATTGTTTGATTTTATCTGCAGGCGCTTTGCTATTAGTATTGAGTTTGTTATCTAGCCAACTTTGGAAGTCTTGCTGGCTTTTATTGAGCACTTCTAAAATAAGGCCTTCTTTGGTATGAAAGTATTTATAAAGCGTCATTTTTGTGGTGCCAGCGACCGCAACAATCGTATCCACGCCAGTGGAGTTAATGCCACGGGTCTGAAATAAATCCGTAGCAGTATTTAATATTTTGTCTCTTAACGCACTCATGCGATGAGTATAACATGAGATTATTAGTATGTTGTAAATTCTATATACAGACTTGTAATGTTTAATACGCTCTAACAGTTGCTAAGGTGATAAGCGCAATAGAAATATTTATTTACATTGCGTTAATATCGTAATATATTATACAGAACGGTATAGTATATCCGTCAATGATAAAGGAGCTTGAAATGAAAAAATTAATCAGTTTATTACTCTCTATTGGTGTTGTTACATTAACAGCCTGCGCAACAACGGGCGGGGGTGCGGCTCCAAGTTCGGCAAGTGAATTGCACGTGATAGAAAAAGTGACGATAAATGCGCCTGCTGAGCTGGTGTGGACTAAGGTTAGTAACTTTGGCGATTTAGGCGCTTGGCATCCTGCCGTAGCAAAAACTGAAATTACCGCTGGATCAAACAATGAAGTAGGAGCCGTGCGATTATTAACGCTACAAGATGGCGGCAAAATCACTGAGAAATTAACGGCTTATGATCCTGCTAATAATACTTATTCTTATGAGATTATAGAAGGTGTGTTGCCTGTTAGCGGTTATGCTTCTACTATTCAAGTGTTACCAGTTGGTTCTGGCTCAGAGGTTGTTTGGGCAGGTAATTTTAAGCGTAAAGATACTTCAGCACGACCATCAAAAGGGCAAGATGATGATGCGGCTACTACAACCATTAGTGCCGTTTATCGAGGCGGTTTAGATAATCTGAAAAAAATATCAGAATAATGATATTCGTCTAATGAAGGATGTAAAGAGCCAGCTTAATCTTTAGCTGGCTTTTTTACTGAGCGCGTTTAAGTGGATTTTTTCATTAGCATAGGCGTGTAATTACATTGTATTTTTTCTAGTAATTCTCGCACTAATACTTGCTCGTTTGCATCTGAGCTAATTTGACCAAGTACAATATTTTTAAAATAAATTGATTTATATCGATCAGGCAGCTGAATTGCTTCCAGCAAACGACAGTTGCCGCTGCGCATCGTCTCAATTTGTGCAACTAGTGCTGCTGTGCTTTGGGGCGATGCTAGCTCAGCATTAAAGATTGGCTCAAATGGCGTTTCTAAAGGAGCAGAGGCTATTTGAGAGGGCGCTTCTATTGTTGGTTGGTAAAGCAAAAACAAGCTGGAAGAAATCACTAGTGCGCCAATAAAACTGGCTGCAATTGCATAAGCCGCAGTGCGTGAAATATGAAATTCTTTTTTTGTTTGGGCGGTGATTAATGCTTCCGCAGCACTTTTTGCATGCAGTAATGCGCCAGAATTGTGTGCTAGCAACTTCTCATGCATGGCGGATAGCGCCATCACATACAGTTGGGTGGCTAGCATTTCCGGTAACGCAGCTCTGGCTTTTGCTGCTTCGAGGCTTAAATAGGTTTTAAGTAAGTTCGCCTCATTCGTACTAGCCTGCTGATTAATTTGCGCGTCTACGCCTGGCGCTTCCGCCCAGTCATTTAAGATATCAAACAAACTGAGTAGACGCTTTTGTGGCGTATTGCCTGCTTTTTTAAGCATTTGAATAAGCCAGTTTGAGTGCAAGATGTCCATCATGTTTTCCTGTTTTTTTAGAACGGTTTAACAACGACGAGGATAACAATGGCTGTGAGCGCTAATACTGGCAGTTCATTGAACCAACGAAACCACAGGTGACTGCGCTTGTTCGCCCCAGCTTTAAAATTGCGAATGATTTTGCCGCAATAAGCGTGATAAACAATTAAACCAGCCACTAGCGTCAGTTTTGGATGCATCCATTTACCTGTTATGCCGTAACCTATCCAGAGCCATAAGCCAAAAGCTAATGCGAGCACTGCTAAAGGCAACATAAAGCGATACAGCTTCTGCTCCATCATGGATAGCCGTTGAATGGCTTCTGAGTTGGTTTCCATTGCATGGTTAACAAAAATACGTGGTAAGTAAAATAAGCCAGCAAACCAACTAGTGACAAAAATAATGTGAAAAGCTTTAATCCAGAGCATTAGCGAAGTTCCTCTTCTAATAGGGCATGTAATTTATTAAAGTTTAAGGCGCCAATCGCACGTTGAATGCGTTTGCCATCTTTATTGTAAATATAAGCTGTTGGCGTTAGTTTAACATCACCAAATTTTTGTGTAATTTCTGCGTAGCTGTCATGAATGACAGGGAAGGGAAGCGCTTTTTGAGTTGCAAAATTAACGACTTGTGCAGGCGGGTCGTAGGGCATAGCAACTGCGATAATTTCAAAACCTCGCGGTTGATATTGATAATAGGTTTTGATTAAGTCGGGCATTTCAGCCACGCAACTTTTACAGTCAGTCGCCCAAAAATTGACTAACACCACTTTGCCTTTTAATGATGACATACTAATGGTTTCACCCTTAATGGTGGTGAAAACAACGTTGCGCACTTTGGATTGTTGTAATAGCGAGTATGCAATGAATGCCATTAGTATTAAGAGCACTGCAGCAATCATTATTTTTCTAAAAATAGGCATCAGAAGATTGTAACGTTTTTCATCTGCATTGTGCGAATAACCACAACTAGTTTGCAGTTTTTGTGTGCATTACCACGTGTTATAATCGCGTTTTGTTTATGATAATTTTTTAATGAACGCACCTATATCTCCTGAGTTACTCAAAGCGAATCCAGACTCTCCAACGCGCTTACGTGAAATTCCTTACAACTACACTTCTTTCTCTGACCGTGAAATCGTTATTCGGTTCTTGGGTGAAGACATGTGGACTACCTTGCAGACCTTACGCACGGAGCGTAAAACTGGTAGAAGTGCACGTATGTTGTTTGAAGTGTTGGGTGATTTATGGGTAGTGAGTCGTAACCCATATTTGCAAGATGATTTACTGGATAATCCCAAACGTCGTACCGCATTAATTGAGGCCTTGAATCATCGTGTAGCCGCGATTGATGAGCGCAGAAGCGGTAATCCGCAGGTCGAAAAATTGGTGTTAGCGGCTAAAACAGCAATTGATAAATTTGCCGATGATTTTCGCCAGACTTATGATTTACGTAAAAAAGCACTGAGCAAATTCAGTAAATATACACGTAAAGATAATGTTCAATTTGATGGGTTAGCACGCGTTTCGCACGTGACCGATGCAACAGATTGGCGTGTCGAATATCCGTTCGTTGTGCTTAATCCAGATACAGAAGCGGAAATTGCCCATCTCATCAGAATTAGTATTGAGCTTGGCCTAACGGTTATCCCGCGTGGCGGCGGTACAGGGTATACCGGTGGAGCAGTACCATTAACACCGCTATCAGCTGTGATTAATACGGAAAAGTTAGATCAACATACAGGCGTACAAATGCGTACCTTGCCTGGTGTATCTCATCAAGTACCTACGATTGAGTGTGGTGCAGGTGTGGTCACGCGTCGTGCGATGGAAGCGGCTTCAGAAGCTGGTTTAGAGTTTGCTTGCGACCCAACGTCAGCTGATGCTTGTTGTATTGGTGGTAACGTGGCCGTAAACGCTGGCGGTAAAAAAGCCGTGTTATGGGGTACTGCTTTAGATAACTTAGCCTCATGGCGCATGGTGACGCCCGATTCTACATGGATGGAAATTGAGCGTTTAGATCATAATTTAGGCAAGATTCATGACATTGCCATGGCGCGCTTTAAGATTAGCCGCTATGACATTGATATGAAAAATCTAATTGCTGACCCTGAAATTATTGAGATTCCAGGGCCTAGTTTCCGCAAAGTAGGTTTAGGTAAAGACGTTACAGATAAATTTTTATCAGGTTTGCCAGGTGTGCAAAAAGAGGGTTGTGATGGTCTGATTACCTCAGCGACCTTTATTTTGCATCGCATGCCTAAGCATGTGCGTACGATTGCGCTGGAGTTCTTTGGTCATGTTTCTAAAGCAGTGCCGGCAATTGTGGAAATTAAAGATTATTTAGATGCCACAGCCAAACAAAATCCTGCGGTGATTATGGCTGGTTTGGAGCATATGGATGAGCGCTATATTAAAGCGGTTGGCTATGCGACCAAAGCGGCACGTCAGCAACGCCCTAAAATGGTGTTGCTCGCCGATATTGCTTCAGATGATGAAAATGCGGTTGGTGAAGTGGCTTCTGCGATGGTGCGTATGTGTAATGCGCGCGATGGTGAAGGTTTTATTGCAGTTTCAGCTGAGGCACGTAAAAAATTCTGGTTAGATCGTTCACGTACAGCGGCAATTGCCAAGCATACCAATGCTTTTAAGATTAACGAAGATGTAGTGATTCCGTTGCCGCAACTTGGCGAATATTCAGATGGCATTGAGCGCATTAATATTGAGCTTTCTATTAATAATAAGCTTAAGTTAATTGATGCATTAGAGCATTTTCTTGAAGGTGATTTACCGCTGCAATCTGATGAAGATGGCAATACCGATCCAGAAGGCGTGAAATCTAAACAGGTATTAGCGTTACAGTTGGTGCGCGATATGCGTAGGCAATGGCGTTTGATTTTAAATGCATTGGATGAGCCATTAGCAGCATTGGGACCTGTTGGCGAGCAGTTTGGTCAACATGCTACTGTATTCGAAGCGGTGCAATCTTATGATTTACGTGTCTCTTGGAAACGAGAGTTAAAACAGCCATTGGGCGATATTTTTGCGGGTCGTGAATTTCAGAAAATCATTGATGGCTTAGATGCCATTCATAAAAAAGTATTAAAAAGCCGTGTGTTTATTGCGCTGCATATGCATGCGGGCGATGGCAATGTGCATACCAATATTCCAGTGAACTCTGATGATTACGACATGATGCAAGAAGTGCATGGTGCGGTCGTGCGCGTCATGGCTTTGGCGAGAAAACTCAATGGTGTGATTTCTGGTGAGCATGGTATTGGTATTACTAAAATGGAATTCTTGGATCAAGAAACCATTGATACTTTTACTAAGTATAAAAATAAAGTTGACCCGAATGGTCATTTTAATAAAGGTAAGTTGCTACAAGGTTCAGGCTTAGAAAATGCGTATACGCCAAGCTTTGGCTTGTTAGAGCAAGAGTCCATTATTATGGAACAATCTGCCATGGGCGAGATTGCCGACGATATTTCTGATTGCTTGCGCTGTGGTAAATGTAAGCCAGTTTGTTCTACGCATGTGCCGCGCGCTAACTTGCTGTATTCACCTAGAAACAAGATTTTAGGTACGTCATTATTGATGGAAGCTTTTTTGTATGAGGAGCAAACGCGACGCGGTGTTTCACTGAGGCATTTTGATGAGTTCAACGACGTAGCCGACCACTGTACGGTTTGTCATCGTTGCGAAAAGCCTTGTCCAGTGAATATTGATTTTGGTGATGTTTCCATCAAAATGCGTAACTTATTGCGCGAGCAAGGTAAAAAGAAATTTAATCCAGGCACAGCCGCTGGCATGATGTTCCTAAATGCTAAAGATCCTGCAACGATTAAATTTATTCGCGCAACCATGATTGGTATGGGCTATAAAGCCATTAACTTTGCTAATAGTTTGGCTAAACGTTTTGGTTTATTAAAGTACAAAAAAGCACCGCCATCAACGGTAGGTAAGGCTGAAATTAAGGCGCAAGTGATTCATTTTATCAATCGACCGATGCCGAAGAAAATGCAATCTAAAACATCACGAGCGATGCTGGGTGTTGAAGATGACACCATGATTCCAGTGATTCGCAACCCAGCAAAAGTCACGGACGATTCAGATGCGGTTTTTTATTTCCCGGGTTGTGGTTCAGAGCGTTTATTCTCTAACGTAGGCTTGGCAACGCAGGCAATGTTGTATGAAGTTGGCGCAATTACCGTATTGCCGCCAGGATATTTGTGTTGCGGCTATCCACAAACCGCGAGTGGTAATCATGATAAAGGCCAAGAGATTACCGCAGAAAATCGCGTGTTATTCCATCGTGTTGCCAATACATTGAATTATCTGGATATTAAAACAGTGATTGTGTCTTGCGGTACTTGTATGGATCAATTGCAAAAATATGAGTTTGAGAAAATTTTCCCAGGCTGTCGTTTGTTGGATATTCATGAATATCTAATGGAGAAAAACCAAAAGCTTTCTAGCATTACTGGTACGCGTTACATGTATCACGACCCTTGTCATAGCCCGATGAAAACATACAAGCCCTTGGAAGTGACGAATCAACTTATGGGTCAAGATGTTGAGCTAAATGATCGTTGCTGTGGTGAAAGTGGTACGTTTGCTGCGGCGCGGCCTGATATTGCGACGCAAGTAAAATTCCGCAAGCAAGAAGAGTTAGAAAAAGGCATGCAGAAGATGGGTTTAACCGTTGGTAAGCCTGAGCAAGCCGTGAAAATTCTAACCAGTTGCCCAAGTTGCTTACAAGGCTTATCGCGTTACGGTGACGATACTGGTATCGAAGCCGATTATATTGTGGTCGAAATGGCAAAACATATTCTAGGTGAAAACTGGATGGAAGATTACATTGATAAAGCCAATAGAGGCGGTATAGAAAAAGTGTTGTTGTAATACGCGCTTCTAATAAAAAAGCCTACCAACTTGGTAGGCTTTTTTATGCGTTGAAGCTAGGCATTTTGAAATCTGGATTGCTTCGTCGTTACACGCCTCGCAAAGACATGCTGTCATCGCGAGCGCAGCGTGGCTATCCAGAACATTCGTGAAGGCCTATGAGTATTTTTATTTAAATCATGCTAGCTAATTGCTGTTGTACATATTCCAACGGTTTGCGTTTAAAACCACTCTTCACATATTGATGCCAGCGTCCAATAACAAAGCACATCATCATATTGGCTTGACTCTCTGGTAATATTTTTTTGCCAGACTCAGCAACCGCTAATTTTAAGCACTGTTTAAGCGAGACTTCAATACGGTCATATAGTTGATTAATACGTTCTTGCAGTCTTTCATTTTCATTCACTAACGCATCACCAATCAGTACACGCGTCATGCCTGGATTTTTTTCAGCAAATCTGAGCAACATACTCACAATCAGTAAAATTTGTTTGCCACCATCAGGTTCTTCTGTCGTAATTTTATTAATCACGCCGAAGATACTGGTTTCAATAAACTCAATTAAGCCTTCAAACATTTGCGCTTTTGTCGCAAAGTGGCGATAAAGCGCAGCTTCTGATACGGCTAATTTTGCAGCCAGTGCTGCAGTTGTGATTTTTTCACGTTTAGGGTTCTCTAACATTTTTGCCAATGTTTCTAAGATTTGTTGCTTGCGTTCACCTGCCATACGATTCCCTGAAATAATCTTAATATTTGTTTGTCCGATTATAGCGTAAGGTGCGCAAGTGCCGATACCTTACTTAATCTAAAATCCACAAAATTTGGTTTATGTAGTCGCTTGCTAATCCAAATGGTTTTCATCCCTAAACGTTTAGCCGTCATTAATGCGGCTAGGTTATCTTCTAACATAATGCAGTCGCTGGGTTTTGCGCGAATCATTTTTAAAAGACCTTGAAAGCCGCGCACAGAAGGTTTTCCATGAAATCGCGAAGATTCAACACTAAATACCAACTCAAATATATCCGCAATACCAAGGATCTCCAGCACGCGAATTGCATAGTTGCGTGGCGCATTGGTGAAAATGACTTTGCGACCTTTTAAGCTGAGCAATAAATGTCGTAAACGCTTGGTTAAAATAACGCGCTCGTTTAAGTCTGGAAACTTGTGTGTTTCATACAAAAAATGATGTGGGTCAGTATCGTGGTGGCGCATTAGCCCTTTGAGCGTTGCACCATAGACTTTCCAATAATGTTTGCGTAATGCATCAGCGGCCTGTTCATCCAAGGCGAGAGAGTCTTGGATGAAGTTTGTCATAGCGCCATTCATCACTGGAAAAATGTGCGCAGAAGCATTATGCAAGGTGTCGTCTAAATCGAACACCCAAACGGTTGGCATTAGCTAAATCGACTTAACTAGTTAGCTTTAATCAATGTGCCAACACCTTCATCGGTTAGCACTTCTAGTAATAATGCATGCTCTACACGACCATCGATAATATGTACCGCTTTTACACCGCTTCTAGCCGCATCTAAAGCCGAGCCGATTTTAGGTAGCATACCGCCAGATAGAGTGCCGTCAGCCACCATGCCATCAATTTGTTTCGGCGTTAGACCTGTCAATAACGTGCCATCTTTATCTAATACACCTGGCGTGTTCGTTAGTAGAACCAACTTTTCTGCTTTTAAAATTTCAGCCAGTTTGCCAGCTACCACATCGGCGTTGATGTTAAATGTGCTGCCGTCTTCGCCCACGCCAATTGGAGCAACAACAGGAATGAAGTCTCCACTATCCAAGAAGCTAATAATGCTCGGGTCGATGGTGCTAATTTTGCCGACTTGTCCGACATCAATGGTTTTTAGTTTGTCATTAATGTCTTCCATCATTAACTTATCGGCACGAATAAAATTACCATCCTGTCCCGTTAAGCCAACGGCTTTACCACCATGGCGGTTAATTAAATGCACGATCTCTTTATTGACATGGCCGAGCACCATTTCAACAATATCCATGGTTTCTTCATCGGTCACGCGCATGCCTTGAATAAACTCACCTTTTTTACCCACTCTATCGAGCATCTGGTTAATTTGCGGGCCGCCACCATGCACAATCACTGGATTCATGCCGACCAATTTAAGCAAAACGACATCGCTAGCAAATGAAGCCTTTAGGTTCTCATCGGTCATGGCGTTACCGCCGTATTTGATGACAATGGTTCTATCAAAAAAGCGCTTAATGTAAGGAAGCGCTTCGGAGAGGGTCTTGGCTTTTTTGGCGGCGGCGGATTCGCTAATCATGTGTTGAGTCCCAAATGAGTTGATAGACAGATTGTAACCAAAAAGCGCGGCTTGATAAAACGAAAGTCTTAATTAAAATGAGACAAAACTACAACCGTTTAACATAGACCTTCGATTTTCTTTGCAAGTTATACAAATTCTGTTTTGATTGCGGCAATTTTTCAATTGGTGACAAATCAAATCCACGTTCTAAAAACCAATGCTCTGTCCGCGTTGTTAAGCAAAAAATTTGCTTAAATCCCAGCTCTCTAGCTTGTTGCTGGCAATAATTAAACAACTTGTCGCCACGACCGCCGCCTCTATATTGCGGATCAATCGCTAAGCAAGCAAACTCGGCCATTTTGTCGTCAATATAAGGATGTAATGCCGCACAGCCGATGGTTCTATTGTCATGCTCCATCACATAAAAATGTTTAATATCCATTTCAATTTGCTCACGACCACGTCTAACTAAAACGCCTTCATTTTCTAGGGGTTCAATCAGTTTTAAAATACCACCTACATCATCAATCGTGGCTTGGCGCATGGTTTCTAATGGCAGTTCTGTTACCATTGTGCCAATGCCACTCAGCGTAAATAACTCTTGAATAATGGCCCCATCAATATGGCGAGAAATTAAATGCGTACGCGCCACGCCGTGCTCGCTCGCTTTAACAGCGGCGTCTAAATAATATTCAATGTCTTCGGTGAAATGCACTGGCGCATCATTTTCATAAACGTTATTCAACAAGTTTTTGGCTTTATCCGCCGTCATTTCGCGCAACAATTCACCACGCAAGTTTTTAACCCCTTGCGTATCCATCAGGAAAATTAACTTTTCAGCATCCAGTGCTATCGCGGTGTTAACGGCTACATCTTCTAAAGATAGGTTAAATGTTTCCCCTGTTGGTGAATAACCCATCGGCGATAGCAATACCATCTCGCCATCATCTAAGCGTTTTTGGATGCCAATTGCATCAATCTTGCGCACTTCGCCTGTGTGTTGCAAATCAACACCATCAATCACGCCAATTGGTTTTGCCGTGACAAAATTGCCACTCGCAACGCGAATATCTGCACCAGCCATCGGTGAATTGGCAATGCCCATTGATAATAAAGCTTCAATCTCTACCCGCACTGCGCCATTAGCCTCTTTCACCGCTTCCATTGCTGCATCATCCGTAATACGCAAGCCTTCATGATAAACAGGCGTTAAGTTTTCTCTCATTAGACGCTGCTCAATTTGTGGGCGTGCGCCATGCACCAGTACCAACCTTACTTCTAAACTAGCAAGTAAATTTAAATCGTGCGAAAGCGCAATAAACTGTTGCTCACTCACCACTTCGCCACCAAATGCAATGACAAACGTCCGTCCGCCAAATGCATGAATATATGGCGCAGCAGACCGAAACCAATGCACAAAATCCATTGGGTTTTCTAAAGGCGATTCAATCGCTGTGCTCACTGGAAGTGCGATATTATCTGAATCACTTTCAGAAAATAAACTAGCAGGCGTGGTATTTAATGCATGTGCAATCTTACGAATCTGCGCTTCAGAAATGCCAAGCTCGCCACGTTCAATACGCGACAAATTACCAGCATCAGAATCAATTGCAGTAGCTAGCGTCTCTAAAGTCATCTTTGTAGCCTGACGACGATTGCGAATAATGTTACCTAACGACATAAACAAACACCTATTTATGTAAATAATACAAAATTATAATTTTAATTTGTATTTAATGCAAATTAAATGAGTGAAATTAACTATCTAATAGCTTGATTGTTAATTTTATTGAATATACTATCGAGGCATAGTTTAACTATCCAAAAGAGTAACTCTCCCACTAGCCATTGCATGCCGTCTATTGAAATTAACTGCGAGCTGTGATTTATTTGTCTGTGATGATGGAAATTAGCTGTTAGAAAAAGTGTGACTTTTAATGGACATAGGTAGAACTGAATAAGGAAAGTAATCGTGTCGGATCCCGTTTATAAAGATGAGCCTGAATTGGATCAGTTAGAAGCTGATGATTCCCCTTTTGTCGTACCCCAGCCAGCAGAGTTAACTACACGAGCGCCAGAAGCGCCGCGGCTACATGCTTTTGCAATGGTTATTGGCTTGTTTTTGCCGTTTCTTGGATTAGTTGTCGCGATGTGGCTTGCATGGCAGTACGGTTGGTTTGATAGAGCGCAGTTTTTAATTTTAGCGATTGGCTATCTACTAACAGGGTTAGGGATTACATTAGGTTACCATCGTATGTTGACACATCGCGCATTTGAAACTTATCCAGTTATTCGTGCCTTCTGGATGATGTTGGGCGCTTTGTCGGTGCAAATGTCACCGCTTGATTGGTGCGCAACCCACCGTAAACATCATGCGCTGAGCGATCGACCTGGTGATCCACATTCGCCACATGAGTACGCGCCTAGTTTTCTCAATGCAATAAAAGGCTTATGGCATGCGCACAGTGGCTGGCTGTTAACCACAGGGCATATTATCAAAACTGATCATAATCGATATGTTCCAGATCTGGTGAAAGACCCTGTAGCCAAATGGATTCATCTTACTTGGGTGCCTTTGTGGTATCCATTAGCATTTCTGATACCAACAGCTATTTCATGGCTGATTACTGGCACTGGGCAAGGCGCATTAATGGGGTTTTTGTGGGGTGGCTGCGCAAGGGTTTTTTTGGCTCAGCACAGTGCGTTTTCAATTAACTCAATTTGCCATGTTTTTGGAAAGCGTGATTATCAAACTAAAGATGAATCACGTAATAATATGATTTGTGCTCTTTATAGCGGCGGCGAAGGTTTTCATAATAATCATCATGCGTTTCCGTCGTCCGCTAGACATGGGTTGGAATGGTGGCAATTTGATTTGACGTGGTGCGTGATTCGTTTGATGCAACTGACTGGGTTAGCATGGAATGTAAAATTGCCCTCGGCCAAACTGCGTGAAAGCAAGCGTCTCCAAAGTGGCTAATCAGTCGTAAAGCTAATTTTATTTGAAATTCTAATTATTATTGCATCTAGTTATTAGATTTAAATGTGATTTTAGCGCTATGATGTTGTGGTTAAAGCATTAGTAAAATACTAGGCTTAGATTTCAGCTGATGTCACATTTGACGGTATTTATGATTAGGCAATAATTTTTTAAATCATATCCAAAAGTATTTTGTATGAAAAAATATTGAGGGTTTAATAAAGCTGAAATAGTATGCATATGTCACCAAATTCTCGTAGTCAGTTTCAATTTATTTCTGTCAGATGGCAGTCTGCTGTGTGTTGGTTTTTGTCATTTGTCATGCTGGCATCATGCCAGCTGACCTATGCAAATGGTGGAATGCTGATTGTGAGCAAAGACAAAGGTAAAACGTATTTGTTATTTGTACAAACACATAAGCACGAATACTATGAGTTTCCTGGCGGCCGGCAAGAAGAAGGTGCGAGCTTATTGGATAATAAAAGGCGTTTGGAGTCCGTTTATGAAACAGCTCTTAGGGAAACCGTAGAGGAAATGCGTGGTTATTTAGGAAGGCAGCAACTACTTTCGGTTTCTTCCGAAAAGCGCGTGATTGAAGTAGATAAGTTCAAACTTTTTGTAGCCAATGTGCCTTTTTTTCAACTCAATGATGTTCGCGCAATTAAAATTCCCAGTGGAAAGAAATGGTCTGTGATGAGAGAGGTTGTTAATTACGCTTGGGTTGATGTTAATTCAGTTGAGTTCGGTAGTAACTCTTTAGTTACTACATTAGATGGGGATGTGATAACGATGCACCCTATTGCGCAGGAAGTGGTTAAGCGGGGACTTTCGCAACAATTGTTTTAATTGTTCCAGATATGTAACTACTCGTCATTTTGGTCTTCAGAAATAGATACTTTTTGTGCAAAATTATTCGCTTGTAGTGCCTCAATCAATTGTTGATTGCTGATGTTTTTATTGCGTTTTATGTGAAAGTTGTATTGATTGCTCGGACCCTTAATATTTTCTTTTAAGTCGATTAATACAAATCTTTTGCAATATTGCTGCATAATTTGATTCAATTGTTCAGGATTGGCGCATTGCAAACTTAGAATACAGTCGAAATAAGCGACGGGACTAAAAGAGGCATACCGCAAGAATATTGATGCTAATGCAAAACACAAGGTTCCTTCGATTGCGACAATAAATGCACTGGATCCGCAAGCAATGCCTGCTGCTAATGAGGCAAACAAATAGATAGTGTCGCGAGGATTTTTAAAGTTCGTTCTAAATCGAATGATGCCCACAGCAGCAATAATGCCAACACCACGTGCAATGCTATCACCAACTGATAAAATAATGACACAAGCAATAATTGAAATAAGCACTATTGATTGTAAATAGTTGCGAGAGTAAGCAGTTTTTTGCAGCGTCCAAACATAGATGTAGGCAATCAATGTGGATAGTAAAAATGAAAGAAAAACCGTGAATGTTGTGTTTAAGAAGTCAATGTCTTGACCTGTGGGGACTAGTGGATGGCTAAAATCAAACATAATTCCGAGACTTAAAATAAGATATTAGAGACTATATATCAAAAAGTGTGGAAAACTTTATGAAATTTATATGATAAATGCTTGATGCAGTGTTGTTATATAAGGATTTGACGATGTTAAAAATCACCCCAAACAGTGTGTATGCTGGTCATGGCGGCTAATGCAGCAGTTTCTGTTCTTAAAATTCTTGGGCCTAAAATGATGGATTGGAAGCCGTTGGTAGAGGCTGCTTCAATTTCGTTAAGGCTTAAGCCGCCTTCTGCGCCGATGAGTAATTGAATTTCATGATTTGTCTCATGACTTGTGTCATGGATCGGTTTTTCTAGTTCCGCTAGGCGTTTTGCGCCAATTGGATTTAAAAGTATGCGACATTGGTTTTGATGTGGGTTTTCGGCGAGCCAATGACTGAGTGATTTTGGCTCTGCTATTTGCGGTACAACCGCACGACCTGATTGTTCGCAAGCGGAATGCACAACATTTTGCCAATGTGCTAAGCGTTTGGCGGCGCGTTCTTGATTCAACTTAACTACGCTGCGTTCGGTAGCAATCGGTTGGATATGATTAACGCCAAGTTCTACTGCTTTTTGGATGGTGTAGTCCATACGGTCGCCGCTAGAGATGCCTTGTAATAAAGTGATATTGAGTGGTGACTCGTTATTAATTGGATTACTGGCATTTACTTTAGCTAACACTTCATTTTTTTTTACCAACGTGAGTTCGCAAGTGTAGTCATGACCATCGCCGTTGAATAAAATCGCTTGGTCACCCACAGTCATGCGTAACACGCGGGCAGCGTGAATGGTCGCGGATTCTGGCAGGCTAACAATAGCGCCTAATGCTAGTTTTTCTGGGCAATAAAAGCGATTTTGTGGCATGTGGCTTGATGTTGAAATAATGATAATATTCAGATTATAAATTGTTTTAGGAGTTAATGATGGCGAGCATTCATCCACCAGTCTGTGCCTTTGGTTGGCAGGCACCAGATTTTAATTTAAAAAATGTTGATGGCACGACTTTGTCGCGCGACATGATCATGGGTAAAAATGGCTTGCTAGTGATGTTTATTTGCAACCATTGCCCTTATGTTAAAGCAATATTGCCGCGCCTAATTGACGATGTGCGTGAATTAAAAATGTTGGGCGTTAATACAGTCGCGATTATGTCCAACGACCCAACAGATTATCCTGAAGACAGTTTTGACAATATGCAGCAGATTGCTCATGACATGGATTTTCCATTTCCCTATTTGTTAGATGCGACACAAGAAGTAGCGAAAAGCTACGATGCAGTTTGCACACCAGATTTCTTTGGCTTTAATGCGCAAGGTGAATTGCAATATCGTGGTCGCTTTGATGAGAGTCGTAAAGAAACGGCACCCGAGAGTACGCGCGATTTATTCCATGCAATGAAACTGGTTGCTGAAACAGGTCAGGGACCTAAAGAGCAGGTTCAGAGTATTGGCTGTAGTATTAAGTGGATTGGTGAATAAATAGCGCTAATACTAAGTGCTAACGTAAAGCTTAAGTAAGCACATTAAACCAAACCGTTAGCGTTCCTATGCTTAGAGCGGTAGTCAAAAAGATGGCGGCAGCATAAAGTCCACTATCTAATTGATAGCGTTCACAAATCACAATACCAAAAATCATGGTTGGCATGGCGGCAAGGATAACGGCAGTGGTTAGGGTTGCTGTTGGTAGATGAAGTGTAGTCGCTGTCAAGTAGGCAATCATTGGTGCAATGACTAATGCAATGATGCTTACAGGGAGTAGAGCGGGTAAGTATTTCAGTTGAATGGTGTCCCAACGGATGCTCATACCAAGTGCGATTAACATTAATGGCACTACGCCGCCTGCTAAAATCGCTAAGCCGTTATGCACTTCTGTAGGTTGTGGAATGTTCGCCACGTTTAATACAATAGCTAACGCTAATGCCCACAATGGCGGTACTTTGGCGAGCTCTCTGAGTGGGTGAACTTCAGCACTTGATTCACCAAAGTGATGCGCGATTAATATACCAACGGTTAGCACCATTGGCGTGCAAGCGAATAAATCATATTTCAATACAATGGCTTGCGACCAATCTCCTAGTGCTTGCGCGGTGACAGGCAAGCCCATATAGGTGGAATTTGGAAAGGTAGCAGCGATTAATAAAGCGCCTTTTTGTGACCGATTGACCTTTAAAAAACGGAGGATAATCCACATTAATACAAATGAAGCAGCGATGCTGGATAAGGCGGTGATGGATATTTTGATGGAGTCGATATTTAAAGGCGCTTGCCACATCACGTTCATTACCAAAGCGGGCAATAAAATATAAAAAACTAAATCAGTCAGTGCACGGCGATGCGATAATACAGGAATATGTTTTGGAGCAAAGCGTTGCCAAATTATGCCGATGGCAATCAATAATGCCATTTGTAACATCACAGTAAACAAAGTGAAAACCTTAACAAATAAAATAGGATGTTAGCACGATGTTAGCTGTAGACGCCGTATAGCATCTCACGCTTTTTGCCAAACCCAGTGGCTTTTCTCACATTAAATCCAGCTACTTGTAGATGCCTTCTTACCTCGCCTGCGCTAGTGAATGTGGCGAAAGTGGTGTCGGTTCTTGAGAGTCTTGCAATCTCATGAAATAGCGTTTCTGACCACATGTCGCTATTTTTTGATGGTGCAAACCCATCTAAAAACCATGCGTCGGCAGGGGTGTTGATTTGTGGTAATACGTGACTCACATCGCCAACCCATAGATCTAATTGTATGCGATGATCACAACAACTTAGCTTGTTAAGACCTTCTGCTAAATGAATGTAAGTACTTGCTAACTGATTAACCATTTGCTCAAATACAAACCAGTAACGGTTGGCCTTAATAAAATCATCTACAGTGAGTGGATAGCGTTCTATTGAGATAAATTGCAAAGTGGCATGATTAGGTGCATGCGCTAAAAAATGTTGTGCGGCACAGAAGAAATTAAGCCCAGTACCAAAGCCGGTTTCAATAATCGTAAAGCGATTTTTATCTAATTGGGTAAAGCGTTGACTGAGCTGATTGTGTTGAATAAACACATAATTGGTTTCGGCTAAACCATCATCTGATGAGTAATAAACATCATTAAAATCGAGTGAATAAGGCTGTTGATTTTTCCATTGTATGTTGGCAAATTGCATGCGCACATTTTATTATGGATTACTTAAATTAGCACGTGGTTACGTGTTCTAAACCAACCGGTTAAGCTAATGCGCTCTCGGTTTGCAGGTAACACTTCATGCCAAAATTTAGCTGATAAAAAAAGCACAATGCGCCCTGCGTTCGGCAGAATATCAATGGTATTTTCTTCATCTAAATACAACTTTAATGCGCCGCCATGATGTGCTTGCCAGTTTTGATTCAGGTATAAAACCGCACTTAATTGACGATGCTGAATGTTGTCTGACGAGCCATGACTAAATTGATCAAGATGTTTTTGGTAGCGACCGCCAACAGGGTAAAGCGCCACATGTGTTTCAAGTTCTTGCACATTCATAAACAACTGGGTGTTGAGCATGAGTCTGAGCATTTCCATCTGTCTAAAGTAGGACTGTACTGCAGGTGTCGTATCTTCTTCATCTAGCCAAGCAATATAGTCACTGCGAATAGCTTGGTTTTTTAACCCGTTTTTACCTGTTTTTGCGCTCACCATTTGGCCGTCAAGCCATTTATTTTTGATGATTTCGGCTAATGTTGTTACCTCATCAGGCAACAAAAAATCATCAATAATGACATAGCCATGAGCCGCAATGGCTTCGACAGCATGCGCTAGCGGGTCTACTTCTGAAGTGAGCATAATGAGGATTTCATTGTTTAAATGGTTCAGGAAGTAAAGAGACGGATGCCTTTAGAAAATATTGCTATCGCTTGCAATAAAAGTGGCTGTATTTTAATGGTTTTTTGGCGAAAGTCACGCTAATTTTTCAGATGGGAAAGTGTCGATTAACTGCTTGTTTTATTTGAAGTAAATAACAAGTTTTTTATACGGGTAGGCCGTGTGCTTTGCGTGCTTTGAAGCAGCCTTCACTACCCATCTCAAATTCTCTGCATGGACTAGAGCGTTTTTCATAAATCGTGCAGCCAACAGACTGTCCAATTTCTCCTGCCAGTGCTACGCAGCGTGGTGAGGGTGAAGTTGAGCCTTGCATGGCAACGCGGTATGGACTAATGGCTTTTGTCAGCGCTTGTGGCACTTGCCCTAAAGGATGAGCGTCGGTCTCTGCCCAATAAAACGAAATGCGAAAATAAGCGCAGCAGGCACCGCAAGTTTGGCAATCAAAAGATACTGCATCCGTCGTCATATTAAAGCACTCAAAAAAGGGTTGCCATGTCGTCATGACATTTGATGCATTGTATAATGTTTTTTGACATTCAATTGAGGAAATAATGATGGCAGAACGTAAATTAAAGTGGGGCATTTTAGGGGCTGCACGCGTCAATCAACGTTTATTACCAGGAATCATGGAAGCGCCTAATTCGCAATTGGTCGCAATTGCCAGTCGCCGTGAAGGTGCTGCTAAAGCGGTTTATGAGCAATATGCTACTGTGCCTCATTATTCTGAAGTGACATTTTACGATGATTTGGAAAGCTTGATTACCGATGCTAATGTTGAAGCGATTTATTGCCCAATGGCCAATGAAGAGCATGCAGAATGGGCGATGAAGGCGATTAAAGCGGGCAAGCATGTGTTGATTGAAAAGCCAATGGCAACGAGTTTGGTGGATGTAATTAAAATGGAGTTTGCGGCTAAAGATCATGGTGTGAAAGTGATGGAAGGCTTTATGTATCGCTTTCATCCGCAACACACCAAGTTACATGACATGATTAATACAGGGTTGATTGGCGATGTGCTGTCAGCGCGTGCTAGTTTTTCATTTTTAATGCAGCCTGCACGTATGTATCGGGTTAATCGTAACATGGCAGATGGTGGTGGCGCATTGTGGGATATTGGCCCTTATGCGATTCATGCTTTGCGCTGGTGTTTTCAACATGAAGGTCAACCAGTGAACCCGCAAGCGGTTGTTGCGCATGCTAAGCTGAATACACATGGCGCAGATATGGTCACAAGTGGCGTACTGGATTTTGGCAAAGATGCAAAAGGGCGTGCGCGTTTTGGTCATTTTGACATCAGCTTTGAGCGTAGTCGCAAAGCGGAATATGAAATAATTGGTGATAAAGGTTGGATTAAATGCCATAACGCTTGGACGTATGGGACTGATGTGCCAGTGATTAGCTGGGAAACGGACGATGGGAAAAGTGGCGAAGAAAAGCTGCCAATGAGCAACCATTTCAATTTAGAAATTGAACACTTTAGTGATTGTGTGTTGCATGATTTAGTACCGTTATTGTCTTTTGATGACGCTAAAGGCAATTGCATGGCAATTCAAGCAGTGATTGAATCGATTGCAGTCGAATAGTAACTAGCAAGTTTATTCGGTTTTAATCATCAATAAAATTAAACGGATACAGAAGTGATGCTGACTCGCATTATTTCTACCTTTTTATGTTTTTTCCTAAGGTAAACCTTGCTCAAAAAGGCTATATAAGCAATAATTTACCCCTTTGCGGAAAAGTGATTTTTCAACGCACTTTTTTAAGAATTCAACTATAGTTTTGTATGCAACTATATAAGACTACTAAATAACTATCGATAGGGAGATAACAATGGCAACTCGTACCGACTTATGTAATGCCATCCGTGCGCTAAGTATGGATGCAGTACAAAAAGCAAGCTCAGGTCACCCAGGCGCGCCTATGGGCATGGCTGAGATCGCTGAAGTGGTGTGGAACCACAACATGAACCACAACCCAAATAATGCAGACTGGGCAGATCGTGACCGCTTTGTATTATCAAACGGTCATGGCTCTATGCTAATTTATTCATTGTTGCATCTAACAGGCTATGATTTGCCGATGGAACAATTGGCTTCTTTCCGCCAATTGCATTCACAATGTGCTGGTCACCCAGAATATGGTTATGCACCAGGTATTGAGACAACAACAGGTCCATTAGGCCAAGGTATCTCAAACGGTGTTGGTTTTGCTATGGCTGAGAAATTAATGGCTGACCAATTCAACAAGCCAGGTCACGACATTGTTGATCACTATACTTATGTGTTCTTAGGTGATGGTTGTATGATGGAAGGTGTATCTCACGAAGCTTGTGCTTTGGCGGGGACATGGGGTCTTGGTAAATTAATGGCTTTTTGGGATGACAACGGTATTTCTATCGACGGTCACATTGAAGGCTGGTACACAGATGACACACGTGGTCGTTTCGAATCATATGGCTGGCATGTTGTTGAAGTTGATGGTCACGATGCTGATGCAATCCAAAAAGCGATTGATGAAGCGAAAAAAGTTACAGACAAACCATCATTGATTTGCTGTAAAACAATCATCGGTAAAGGTTCACCTAACAAATCTGGCTCACATGACTGCCACGGTGCTGCATTAGGTGAAGACGAAGTTGCTTTGGTGCGTAAAGAAATCAACTGGCCACACGAGCCATTTGTGATTCCACAAGATGTTTACGATGGCTGGAATCAAAAAGACAAAGGTGCTGCAAAAGAAGCGGCTTGGAATGAAAAATTTGCTGCATACGCTAAAGCGTTCCCAGCAGAAGCAGCGGAATTTAAACGTCGTATGGCAGGTGAATTACCAGCTGACTGGAAAAAACTAACAGATGCAATTATTGCTGAAACAAACGAAAAAGCTGAGAAATTAGCAACACGTCAAGCTTCACAAAAAGCAATTACTGCACTTGCACCAATCTTACCTGAGTTCTTAGGTGGTTCTGCTGACTTAACAGGTTCAAACCTAACAGCGGCTAAAGAATTCAAACATGTAAGCGGCAAAGAGCCAGGTAACTATATCTCTTACGGCGTACGTGAGTTTGGTATGGCAGCTATCATGAACGGTATGGCATTGCACGGTGGTTTATTACCTTACGGTGGTACATTCCATATGTTCTCTGACTACATGAAGAGCGGTATGCGTATGTCTGCATTAATGCATCAACGCGTAGTTTATGTATTAACACATGACTCTATCGGTCAAGGTGAAGATGGTCCTACGCATCAACCAGTAGAAAACACAGCTGGTTTACGTTACATTCCAAATATGGATGTATGGCGTCCAGCTGACTCAACTGAAACAACTATCGCTTGGGTTGCTGCTGTAGAGCGCAACGATGGACCAACAAGCTTGGTATTAAGCCGTCAAGGCGTACCTGGTGTTAAACATGATGCGAAAGATTTCGACTTAGTACGTAAGGGCGGTTATGTATTCTCTGACGTTGCTGGTGCAGAAGTCATTATCATTGCAAACGGTTCTGAGTTGAGCTTAGCTGTTGGTGCTGCTGCAGAATTAAATGCAGCGGGTACAAAAACACGCGTGGTTTCAATGCCATCAACGAATGTATTTGACCGTCAAGACCAAGCTTACAGAGACAGCGTACTAACGCCTGGTGTTAAACGTGTTGCTGTTGAAGCGGCTCACCCAGATTTCTGGCGTAAGTATGTTGGTTTAGAAGGTGCTGTGGTTGGTATTGATACATTTGGTGAATCAGCGCCAGGTGGCGAAGTGATGAAACACTTCGGTTTCACAGTTGAAAACGTTGTGAAAACAGTTAAATCAATCCTTTAATGGTTAATTAAGTTTGATTTAACGCAAGTAATATAAAAGGGCCCCAATGATGGGGCCTTTTTTTTGGTAAACTTAAGGCTATTAAAAAACTAAAGTAGTTAGGGGAGATAGATGGCGATTCGCGTTGGGATTAATGGATTTGGTCGGATTGGTCGCATGGTGTTGCGTGCGGCTGTTAATGAAGCAGAGTTTAGCGACATTGAAGTAGTCGCCATTAACTGTTCATATGATACGGCTTATATGGGTTATATGCTGAAATACGATTCTGTACATGGACGCTTTAATGCAGAGGTCAATACGGATAATGATCAATTTGTTGTGAATGGTCACAATATTCAAATTACTGCGGAACGTGATCCGTCAAACATTGATTGGGCGGCAGCTGGTGTTGATGTGGTTGTTGAATCAACGGGTGTATTTCTAACGCAAGAAACTTGTCAGCCACATATTGATGGCGGTGCAAAAAAAGTAGTGCAATCTGCACCTGGTAAAGATGACACACCGATGTATGTGTATGGCGTGAATCATCAAGAATATAACGGTCAAACAATTGTCTCAGCGGCTTCATGCACGACCAATGCGTTAGCGCCTTTGGCAAAAGTATTGCAAGATAACTTTGGGATTAAACGTGGCTTAATGACGACTGTGCATGCGGCAACTGCTTCGCAAAAAACTGTAGATGGCACCAGTAAAAAAGACTGGCGTGGTGGTCGCGGGGTTTTTGAAAATATTATTCCATCTAGTACTGGCGCGGCTAAGGCCGTTGGTAAGGTGATTCCAGCACTTAATAAGAAATTAACAGGCATGGCGATGCGCGTGCCTTCAGCTGATGTTTCTGTTGTTGATTTGACTGTTGAATTGGAAAAAGAAACCAGTTATGCCGAAATTTGCGCGGCGATGAAATTGGCCTCACAAGGCGAATTAAAAGGCGCTTTAGGCTATACCGATGATAAGGTTGTTTCCACCGATTTTCGCGGTCAGCCTGAAGCAGGTATTTTTGATGCAGATGCAGGCATTATGTTAGACAGTACTTTTGTAAAAGTGGTCGCTTGGTACGACAATGAGTATGGCTACACCTGTAACCTACTTCGTTTAGTGCAACACGTTTCTAAATAATTTAATATTAGTGCGGCGATACTCATTAAAGGAAAAAGATGAAGTTTATTAAAATGACCGACTTAGATTTGCGTGGCAAGCGTGTCTTTATTCGAGCCGATTTAAATGTGCCTGTTTCTGACGGAAAAGTGACCTCCGATGCCCGTATCACCGCTTCTATGCCGACCATTGAATTTGCACTTAAAGCTGGAGCAAAGGTCATGGTTACTTCGCATTTAGGGCGTCCAGAAGAAGGTGTTTACTCGGAAGAAAATTCTTTGCAACCTGTGGCAGATGTGATGTCTGAAAAGCTAGGTCAGCCTGTACGTTTAGTTAAAAATTGGCTAAGTGATGATGCACCTGCAGGCAGTATGACGACTGAAGACGGTCAGCTTATTTTGTTAGAAAACTGCCGCTTTAATGTGGGCGAAAATAAAAACGATGATGAGTTGTCGAAGAAGTACGCTTCTTTATGTGATGTGTTTGTGATGGATGCGTTTGGAACAGCACATCGCGCCCAAGCCAGTACACATGGCATTGCAAAATATGCGCCAGTTGCTTGTGCTGGTATTTTGTTAGCGGAAGAGTTAGAGGCGCTGACTAAAGCCTTGCTCAGCCCTGCGCGCCCGATGGTGGCGATTGTTGGCGGTAGCAAAGTATCGACTAAATTGACCGTGTTAGAAAGTCTTTCAGACAAAGTGGATCAGTTAGTTGTTGGTGGCGGCATTGCGAATACCTTCTTGCAAGCTGCTGGTCATGAGATAGGGCTATCATTAAGTGAAAGTGACTTAGTGCCCACTGCTAAAGCATTAATGGCAAAAATGACCAATCGCGGTGCAACAATTCCGATTGCTGAGGATGTAGTATGCGGTAAAAAATTCGATGCCAATGAAAAAGCAGTGCTTAAAAATGCAAATGCAGTCGCTGCAGATGATATGATTTTTGACATTGGACCGAAGTCTGCTGCTGAGCTTGCCGACATTATTATGAACGCGGGAACCGTCGTTTGGAATGGCCCAGTTGGTGTGTTTGAATTTGACCAGTTTGGTGAGGGAACAAAGACCATTGCCAATGCGATTGCAAACACCAAAGCCTTTACCCTTGCGGGTGGTGGCGATACCATTGCTGCTATTCAGAAGTATGATATTTACGATAAAGTCAGTTATATTTCTACCGCAGGCGGCGCTTTCTTAGAGTTTCTAGAAGGTAAAAAATTACCCGCCGTTGAAATATTAGAGTCACGTAGCTAAGCTAAACTGTCCATTGCTTAGTGTATAAGTAATGGCGCTTTCAATTAATTAGACAGCCCTTTTTAGGGCTGTTCTCATATCTAGCACTAAACTTGCTTATTTACACCTAATTGCTAATTTTCAGGAGAATGAAATGGCTATACGGGTTGGAATTAATGGTTTTGGACGTATTGGACGGATGTTGTTGCGCGCAACACTGAACGAGCCATTGTTTGCCGATGTGCAGGTGGTTGCGATTAATGGTTTGGAAGAGCCAGACTATATGCTTTATATGCTGAAATATGATTCAGTGCATGGGCGGCTAAACTTTGATGCAAGAATAGAGGGTGATTATTTAGTCGTTGATGGTCGGAAAATTCTGATTTCATCAGAAAAAGATCCTGCTAATATTGACTGGGCAGCCTCGAAAGTGGATGTGGTGGCTGAATGTACTGGCGTGTTTTTAACCCAAGAAAGTTGCCAAGCACACATTGATAGTGGTGCGAAAAAAGTGGTGCAATCTGCGCCAGGTAAGGACGATACGCCGATGTTTGTTTATGGTGTTAATCACTTGGATTATCAAGGTGAAGCGATTGTCTCGGCGGCTTCTTGTACCACCAACGCTTTGGCGCCAATTGCTAAAGTACTCAATGATGCATTTGGCATTAAGCGCGGTTTAATGACTACGATTCATGCGGCAACGGCTTCACAACAAACAGTCGATGGTGTTTCGAAAAAAGACTGGCGTGGTGGGCGCGGCGTGTTTGAGAATATTATTCCTTCTAGTACTGGTGCGGCGAAAGCCGTTGGCAAAGTGATTCCGTCGCTCAACAAAAAATTAACGGGGATGTCGATGCGCGTTCCTAGCGCGGATGTCTCGGTTGTTGATTTAACGGTAGAGCTCAATCAAGAAGTAAGCTACGAAGAAATTTGTGAAGTCATGCGTGTTGCTGCTTTTGGTCGATTAAAAAATGTATTAGCGTATACGCAAGACAGTGTCGTCTCCACCGACTTCCGCGGCGATCCAGCAGCGAGTATCTTTGATGCAGGTGCCGGCATTATGTTAGACCCGACATTTGTTAAAGTAGTGGCTTGGTATGATAATGAATATGGCTATACCTGTAATTTAATTCGATTAACGCAACATCTGTTTAAATACAAATCAGTCATGGAATATATGCATCTTGAAGAGTTGGCTTTTGCAGAGACTGTATAATGATTCATTAATTTAAAAAGTAGGGCAGTTTTTGACCATACGCAGAACCAAAATAGTCGCAACCTTAGGGCCCTCTTCCTCCAGTGAAGAGATGCTCGCACGTTTAATTAGTGCAGGAGTGAATGTGGTGCGGCTAAATTTTTCTCATGGCACAGCTGAGGAGCATATTGCTAGAGCGAATATTGTGCGCAGTATTGCGCTTAAATTGAATCGGCCGATTGGTGTTTTATGTGATTTGCAAGGCCCAAAAATTAGAATCGGCAAGTTTGCAACAGGCAAAATTACCTTAAAAACGGGTGATGTTTTTATATTAGATGCTAATTGCGTATTGGGCGATCAAGATCACGTTGGATTAGATTATAAGGCGCTACCTAATGAGGTTGAGGAAGGTACTATCTTATTACTGGATGATGGGCGTATCACCATGCAGGTGGACCGCGTGCTTAGCAGTAAGATTTATTGTGTTGTGTTATCTGGCGGCGCGCTGTCGAATAATAAAGGCATTAATAAACAGGGTGGTGGCTTGAGTGCTGAAGCATTAACAGCCAAAGATAAAGAAGACATTAAAACGGCAGTTGCGTTAGAAGCAGATTATGTGGCGATTTCATTTCCGCGAGAAGCTGCAGATATTCATTTGGCGCGTAAGCTAGTTTTAGAGGCTGGTGGTAACGCTGGCATTATCGCTAAAATTGAACGTGCAGAAGCGATTGATGCGGCAGAGGAAATTATTTTGGCATCCGATGCCATTATGGTCGCACGCGGTGATTTGGGCGTTGAGGTTGGTGATGCAGCTGTGCCTGGTTTGCAAAAACGGTTAATCAATATGGCTCGCATCCATCACAAGCCCGTAATAACAGCGACACAAATGATGGAGTCTATGATTTATAACCCGATTCCAACCCGAGCAGAAGTGTCGGATGTGGCGAATGCAATTTTAGATGGCACCGATGCGGTGATGTTGTCGGCAGAAACCGCTGCGGGGCAATATCCGTTAGAGACGGTTCAAGCCGTGCATCGTGTTGCAGTCGCGGCGGAAAAAGAATATTTTACGCGGTTTGACTCTAGAATCAGTCGCAATGAGTTTAATGCGTCGGATGAATCCATTGCCATGGCAACCATTTATATTGCACAACGGCTTAAAGTCAAAGCAATTGCTACATTAACGCAGTCTGGCAATACGGCACATTGGTTGGCGCAAAAAGACAATATGGCATTAATTTATGCGCTATCACCTGACCGTGTTGCGCGTCGTAAATTAACGCTATATCGCAGTGTATTTCCTTTCCCAATTGAGCAAGAAGGCAAGAATCGAGATGAGATTTTGCACGAAATGGAAGAAGTCTTGCTAAAAGAGAAAGTGGTTGAGCATGGTGATAGAGTCATCTTCACCTTTGGCGAGCCCATTGGTCACCCAGGCGGAACTAATACCATGAAGATCGTTGAAATAGGTCAAAGCGCAGCAAGCTAGTTTCTCATCTGATTGGCAAGACAACTCAACGTCATCAGATTATAATGAGATGATTATTTAATGATAGTTCAACATGGCCAACCCTCCATTACTCAAGACCAATATTGCTAGTTTAAAATTACTTCACCAAGGCAAAGTGCGCGACATCTATGATATTGATGCCAATCATTTGCTCATGGTCAGCTCCGACCGTTTATCAGCATTTGATGTTATTTTGCCAACAGGCATTGTCAATAAGGGTGCAATGTTGACGCAAATGGCTAACTTTTGGTTTGAGAAGTTAGGTCATATTGTGCCGAATCATTTGACTGGCATTGCCCCGAGTGCAGTAGTGAGCGATCCGCAAGAGCTGGCGCAATTGGGTGAGCGGGCTGTTGTGGTTAAAAAATTAAAACCATTGCCAATTGAAGCCATTGTACGCGGCTATTTGGTGGGTAGTGGCTGGAAAGAATATCAAGCAAAAGGAACGGTGTGTGAGATTCCATTGCCAGCGGGATTAAAACTAGCGGACAAATTGCCACAGCCATTATTTACACCGTCTAGCAAAGCGGCTATAGGTGACCATGATGAAAATCTCAGTATTGCTCAAGTGGAAGCGTTAATTGGCCAAGAGATGACGGCAAAAGTGGCTAAAGTGGCGATTGAGCTTTATTCACAGGCAGCAGAGTATGCACTGACTAAAGGCATCATTATTGCCGATACCAAGTTTGAATTTGGATTAGATGAGCAAGGTGTGTTGCATGTGATGGATGAAGTATTAACGCCAGACTCATCCCGTTTTTGGCCGCTTGAAAGCTATCAGGTTGGTAGCAATCCACCAAGCTATGATAAACAATATGTGCGTGATTGGTTAGAAAGTAGTGGCTGGAACAAGACGCCACCAGCGCCAGTATTGCCTGCTGAGGTTGCGCAGAAAACTAGTGAAAAATACGCTGAGGTGTATACAAAATTAACAGGTAAAACGCTGAGTTAATACTGTTAATGTTTGAGCGATTTAAAAGTCTTGCAAAGCAGCTAAAGCAAGAATTTGACGTCTATCGATTGGTCGCTAAACATCCAGATACCCCTTGGTTGGCAAAAATGTGTTTGGGTTTGGCGATAGGCTATTTATTATTACCCTTTGATTTAATACCCGATTTTATTCCTGTATTGGGACAGTTAGATGATGTGGTGATTATCCCACTATTAGTCTATATTGCGCTTAGACTGACGCCTATTTCAATCATCGCTAGCTGTCGCCAACAAATAAAATAATGCTGTTCGACACACTTTTTTAACAAGCTCTTGTTATAATCCGCGATTCAAAAATATTGGAAGTTATGACATGTCATTGAATTTAGTGCCTTCAGGTAAGGATTTACCTAACGATTTTAATGTCATCATTGAAATCCCAGCCAATGGTGATCCAGTTAAATACGAAGTTGATAAAGATAGCGGCTCACTGTTTGTTGACCGTTTTATGGGTACGTCGATGCAATACCCATGTAACTACGGTTATATTCCGCACACCTTAGGTGGCGATGGCGATCCTGTCGATATTTTAGTAGTGACACCAGTGCCATTATTGCCAGGTGTTGTTGTGCGTTGCCGTGCGCTAGGTATGTTGAATATGCAAGACGAAGCTGGCGATGATGCGAAAGTATTGGCAGTGCCAATTGAAAAAGTGTGCCCGCTATATGCTTTCCAAAAATCATATAAAGATGTTTCACCTTGGCGTTTAGAAATGATTGCTCACTTCTTTGAGCATTACAAAGATTTAGACAAAGGTAAATGGGTGAAGATTTTAGGTTGGGAAGATATTGATGCTGCCCATAAAGAAATTATGGATGGCGTTGATCGTTATAACTCGGCAAAAGTAAAACCAGCATTCTAAAATAGTCTGAATGTAAAAAAGCGCGGTTAACCGCGCTTTTTTGTTGCCCTTATTTAGCTCGTTATTACGCCAAATAAATTGCCTATCATGGCAGTCGCTAACATTGCTAAGCTTCCCCAAAAGGTAACTCTAGCAATGCCAATGACGACATTCGCACCACCTACTTTAGCGGATAAAGCACCAAGTAGCGCTAGAGAGAATAAGGTTGCGATGCTGAGCGTTACTATTATTTTATCTGGCGTGGCAAAGATAGTGAAGGTGAGTGGTAGTGCTGCGCCTGCTGTAAAAGCGATGCCAGAAGTAAACGCCGCTTGTAATGGTTTCGCACTATTGGCCTCTGTAAAGCCAAGTTCATCACGCGCGTGAGCGCCTAGTGCGTCATGTTTCATTAATTGGTCTGCGACCTGATGTGCTAGTTCGGCTGTTAAGCCACGCTCAATATAAATATGGGTAAGCTCATCTAACTCACTGGCATGATTAGTCGCTAAGGCATGACGTTCAATGGTTAAATCAGCAGCCTCGACATCGGCTTGCGAGCTAACCGACACATATTCACCCGCAGCCATCGACATAGCGCCCGCGATAAGGCCAGCAACGCCTGATAAAAGGATGGTCTCATGTGCTGCATTAGCGGCCGCTACGCCAATCAGCAGGCTGGCAGTTGAAATGATGCCGTCATTCGCGCCCAATACAGCTGCGCGTAACCAATTGGAATGTTGAGAGCGATGTTGATGTTCAGTTGTATGTTTCAATCAATGTCCTATTTTTTTGTTATATATTCAAGAGTATAGAAAGCGGTCATCACTCTCTTTTTTGCCTGTGAACATGGCTTTAACCAGTTTCTCTTTATCAACTATGCTGGGCATCATAATGCCACCAATATGCAAAATTACAAGTAATAGCATGATGTTAATGAAAGTTTCATCTATCCTTTCCAGCGTTTTCCATCAGCCTCGCTGACTTTATGCGCTATGCTGTAATTGATTAATTCTAATATTTAGCTATTTTGTGCTGTGCAGCAACGGCTAAAGGACGTCTAGTCAACTAGTGGTGATTCACGATATAAGTGGTCCCATACGGCTATCGCTTTCATTTTAGTCATGCTTCTCTCCTTTTGTAAGGTAGTGATTCAAAATTAAATGCAATTGCATTCGATAAGGTTATTTTGGGATAAACTGGCTAATCAGACATCCGCCAAATGGCATAAGGTATTGCACATATGAAGAAAACAAAGCAACAAGATGAGCGTAAACAGCTAAGCCAATGGGCAACTGCCATTTGTGGACTAGTTTTTACATTGATTATTGCTGATATTTTAGGTGACTATCAAGAGGGTATTGCTTGGCGTCATATTGTTATCGAGGTGGGCATACTGCTTCTCTCACTTACAGGGATTGTCTATTTTGGATGGTTTTATTATCAAGCAACGCAATTAACAATTAATTTACTGGAACAAAATGTATATGCCGCTAATCAGCAAGCGCAGCAATGGCGCGAAGCGAACAGAGAGTTGGTTGCAGGACTGTCAAAACAGATTCTAAAACAATTTCATATTTGGAATATGACGCAGGCTGAAATGGAAGTAGGGATGCTAATGTTGAAAGGATTAAGCCATCAAGAAATCGCGGATGTTAGAGCAACTAGTGAGCGGACGATTCGAGATCAGGCGCGCGCGGTTTATCGTAAATCCGGTTTGGCTGGACGTTCTGAGCTATCTGCATTTTTTCTAGAAGACCTGTTGCCAGCGCTTGATATTGATTGAAAAAGCGATAAAAAACCAGCGACTAGTCGCTGGTTTTAAACTAGACAAAAATATTAATTTAGCCTAACAAAGGTGTGCCTAGCAATGGCACAATTAATAAGGCCACGATATTAATAATCTTAATCAGTGGGTTAATCGCAGGTCCGGCGGTATCTTTGTATGGATCACCCACGGTGTCGCCAGTGACTGCGGCTTTGTGTGCCTCAGAACCTTTTCCACCATGATTGCCATCTTCGATATATTTCTTCGCATTATCCCAAGCGCCGCCGCCTGTACACATAGAAATAGCGACGAATAACCCTGTGATAATCGTGCCCATTAGTAAGCCGCCAAGTGCAACAGGACCTAATATCAAGCCAACTGCAATCGGTACAGCAACAGGCAGTAATGAAGGCAACATCATTTCTTTAATCGCAGCTGTTGTTAGCAAATCGACCGCTTTGCCATACTCTGGCTTACCAGTGCCTTCCATAATGCCTTTGATATCACGGAACTGACGGCGGACTTCTTCAACAACAGCGCCAGCGGCACGACCAACTGCTTCCATTGCCATCGCAGCAAACAAGAAGGGAATTAAGCCGCCAATAAATAGGCCAATAATGACCATTGGATCGCTTAAATCAAAGTTTGCCACAATGCCCGCTGACTCAAGTTTGTGCGTATAGTCTGCAAATAAAACCAATGCAGCTAGCCCAGCAGAACCAATCGCATAGCCTTTGGTCACCGCTTTTGTCGTATTGCCAACGGCGTCCAATGGATCCGTTACATCACGCACACTACTTGGCAGTTCTGCCATTTCAGCAATGCCACCTGCGTTATCTGTAATTGGGCCATATGCATCTAATGCAACCACAATGCCTGCCATACTTAACATAGAGGTAGCCGCAATTGCAACGCCATATAAACCGCCTAAATAGAAGGATATCCAAATGGCTAAACAGACAGAAAGAACAGGCCAAGCAGTTGATTTCATTGAAATGCCAATCCCTGCAATAATGTTGGTTGCATGACCGGTGGTTGAAGCTTGTGCAACATGTCTAACTGGTGCGTACTCTGTACCTGTGTAGTACTCGGTAATCCAAACTAATAGGCCTGTTAATACCAACCCAACTGCACATGAGCCAAATAACGCATTGGCAGACACGGCTTTTGTATCAATCATAATGCCATCTGGGAACATTTGCATGGTGACGAAATAAAATGCGATGAGTGATAACACGCCTGCAACAGCTAAGCCTTTATACAACGCAGGCATCACGTTCTTCATGGTTGGTTTTGCTTTTACAAAGAAACAACCAATAATAGAAGCGACGATAGAAACCGCGCCTAACATGAGTGGAAACAAGACTCCATTTGAGCCGCTGTTATGTACCATTAAGCCACCCAACACCATGGTTGCAATCAGCGTAACAGCATAGGTTTCGAATAAATCAGCCGCCATCCCCGCGCAGTCGCCGACATTATCACCCACATTATCCGCAATCACAGCGGGGTTGCGTGGATCATCCTCTGGAATACCTGCTTCAACTTTACCAACCAAGTCAGCTCCAACATCAGCACCTTTGGTAAAGATGCCACCGCCTAAACGCGCAAAAATAGAGATAAGTGAAGAGCCAAATGCTAAGCCAATTAATGGATTCAGATTATCAGCATTCTCTGCACCTAAATACCAATAAAAACCAGCAACGCCTAATAATCCTAAACCAACCACTAGCATGCCAGTAATGGCGCCGCCCTTGAACGCGACATCCATTGCGGGTACGATACCGTTGGTCGCAGCTTGTGCTGTACGTACATTCGCTTTAACAGAAACATTCATACCAATAAAGCCGCATGCGCCAGATAAAACTGCGCCGATTACAAAGCCAACTGCCGTTGTTACATCTAATAAGAAAGCAATTGCGATAGTTAATACAACACCAACCATCGCAATGGTTTTGTATTGGCGGGCCAGATAAGCGGCTGCACCTTGTTGAATCGCACCTGCAATTTCCTGCATGCGAGCGTTGCCTGCGGGAAGACCAGAAATCCATTTACTCATGACTAAACCATATAGCACTGCTAAAACTGCGGCAGCTATGGCGATTATGATTGCAATTGACATAACTTCTCCTAATTTTTTAATGCATCTTAACTATAATTATTTTGGTAACTTGATTGGTGCAACCGCGATTACAAAGATGTAAATGATTTGTAACAGCTGAGGCATTATGGCATTAATAAGACATTGGAACAATACCCATGAATGCAAATGTGTTTCATATGAAAATTCCAATTAAATCAATTAATTAAATGGATTATGATGGTAAGACTGTATTTTAAATATGGGTGGTAGTGTCTAAGCATTGTCTGCTAATTTATTTAGTTTTTCGGCAAGTGTTGAATCGCCAAGCTCTAGCGCGAGTTTTCTTAGTGTGGTTGCTGCGCCACTAGATATCGTGCGAGGCGTTGGTTTTAGGCGCTTTTGTTCAGATTTTACTTGCACTTTTACCTTAATTGCAGTAACTTTACACAGCTTATAAAGCGGGTCTTCTTGTTGTAAATTTTGTAATTGAGTCAATAAGCTAGCGCTAGTTAACTTGATTTTTGTGGCGACGCCACTATTGTGCGCGTGAATGGTCAGTAGTCCGTCCTTTAAGCTACTGGCAAAGCTAGATTGGCTAATGGCAATCGGTGCTATCGCCTGCCAAAATTGTTGAAGACTAAGGTGTGCATCTGTTTGTGCAACCAATCGATTAAAATGGTTGTCAGATTCGCTTTTATTTTTATTAAGTAATGCATTAATTTTTTGCATGCGTTTATTTTAAAGAATATCGAATTAATATACGATGAATATTATCCTAGTTTCTAACAATATGACCAAACCGAGAAGTTTGTCAGGTTTGCATGTTGCCGTACTGTTAATCGGTTTTTTTATACTGGCTAGCTTGATGACTGCTGTTGTTATTTCAGAAAAAAGCAATATCAAGCGTCAAGTTGTAAAAGTCATGTCTCCCGCTCAGTTAGAAAAATCCATCAGTTCTTCTCAAATGCATTTAGATGCATATGCTAAACAGATTGGTGAATTGCAAGCACGTATTATGCGACTAGATGCGCAAAATAAGCGATTGGTGAAGTTGGCAGGTATTGAAACGGATAAGAAAGTAGCAGAAAAAGCTAAAGAGATTAATCTTACCCCAGTTGATGGATTAGTGACTCCTGGTGTTGGTGGCCCATTAGTGAATGCAACGCCAATGACTGAGCCTGATTTACGGGCAGCTATTGCAGAGTTGGCATCTGCGGTTGGTAATCGTGATGAGTATATGAACTATGTTGAGGCAGATGTGTTGCAAAGTAGCGTGCTAAAAGACATGCTGCCAAATTCCAAGCCTGTTAGTGTTGCTTATCGTTCTTCCAGTTACGGTTGGCGAATTGACCCATTTAATGGTAACAGAGCGTTTCATGAAGGGTTGGATTTTACGGCTGCTACTGGCACTAAAATCAGGGCTGCTGGTGATGGTATTGTTACAGCAGCAGTACACACTCCCGCGTATGGTAATTTGGTGAAGCTGAATCATGGTGCAGGATTAGAAACACGCTACGCCCATGCTTCAAAGTTGCTTGTAAAGAGTGGTGATCGTGTCGTTAAGGGGCAGGTTATCGCCTTAGTTGGCAGTACTGGACGTTCTACAGGACCACATCTGCATTATGAAATTCGCTTAAATGGTAGTCCACTAGACCCAAGAAAATATCTAAGCAGTAATTAAAATTAGTTTTGATTGTGCTTGAATTAACCATTATTATCCCCAATTTAACTAAATTCTAATCTAACTTTTGAGGTTTCCGCCTGTTCGGAAAATCGGTGTCATTTCATGTTATCTAAGATGTTCAAAAAAATAGTCGGTAGTCGTAACGATAGGCTAGTCAAAAACTATACCCAAATTGCTAAAAAAATCAGTGAATTAGAGCCCAGTTTGCAAGGCTTGTCTGATGAGGCATTACGTGCCAAAACAGCAGAGTTTAAACAACGTTATAGCAATGGTGAATCATTAGATCAATTGTTGCCAGAGGCTTTTGCTGTCGTGCGTGAAGGTAGCGTGCGTGCCTTAGGGATGCGTCATTTCGATGTGCAGTTGATTGGCGGCATGGTATTAAACGCGGGCAAAATTGCTGAAATGCGTACGGGCGAAGGTAAAACCTTAGTAGCTACCTTGCCAGTTTACTTGAATGCATTAACTGGCAAAGGTGTGCATGTAGTCACTGTCAACGACTACTTAGCTAAACGTGATGCTGAGTGGATGGGCAAGCTCTATAACTTCTTGGGTTTGACGGTTGGCATTAATTTATCGCAAATGAAAGCTGAAGCTAAGCAAGCGGCTTACGCGGCTGATATTACTTACGGCACGAATAATGAATTTGGTTTTGACTATCTCCGTGACAATATGGTCTTTAGCGCAGCGCAACGCTCGCAACGCACTTTAAGCTATGCCTTAGTCGATGAGGTCGATTCAATTCTAATTGACGAGGCGCGTACGCCATTGATTATTTCAGGCCAGGCGGAAAGTGATGTTGATTCATATATTCAAATTAATGCCGTTGCTAAAAGGTTAGTTAAGCAAGAAACCGAAGAAGGTGCTGGCGATTTTTGGGTAGATGAAAAAGGGCAGTCAGTTAATTTTTCTGAAGCTGGCCATGAGCATGCTGAGGCTTATTTAGAAGAAGCTGGGTTGTTGCCAGCAGGTTCCAGTTTGTACGAAGCCGCTAATATTGGTTTGGTTCATCACTTAAATGCAGCCTTGCGTGCATTGAATTTATTCCACCGTGATCAACATTACGTGGTGCGTGATAATGAAATTGTGATTGTTGATGAGTTTTCAGGACGTATGATGCCAGGCCGTCGTTGGTCAGACGGATTACATCAAGCTGTTGAAGCAAAAGAAGGTGTTGAGATTCAAAAAGAGAATCAAACCTTGGCTTCTATTACTTTCCAAAATTACTTCCGTATGTATGAAAAGCTGAGCGGGATGACAGGTACAGCGGATACAGAAGCTTATGAATTTAATCAAATTTATGGTTTAGAAACGGTTGTTATTCCTACGCATCGTCCGATGCAACGTAAGGATGCCATGGATAAGGTGTATCGCACCGCAGCAGAAAAATATAATGCTGTAATTGAAGATATTAAGGAATGTCAAAAACGTGGTCAGCCAGTGCTGGTGGGTACAACGTCGATTGAAAACTCGGAAATCATTTCTAATGCATTAACCAAAGCCAAACTAGACCATCAAGTGTTGAATGCAAAACAGCATGAGCGCGAGGCACAGATTATCACGCAGGCAGGTCAGCCTAGCATGATTACGATTGCAACCAATATGGCGGGTCGTGGTACCGATATTGTATTGGGTGGTAATCCTGAGCCGGAAATATTAGCAATAGAAGCCGATGAGACGTTAACCGACGCGCAAAAGGCAACTAAGGTTGCTGAGGTTAAGGCAAAGGCAGAAAAGTTGCATGAACAAGTGCTTGGCGCAGGTGGATTGCATATTATCGGCACAGAACGTCATGAATCGCGTCGCGTTGATAATCAATTGCGCGGCCGTTCAGGTCGTCAAGGCGATCCAGGCTCTAGTCGTTTTTATCTATGTTTAGAAGATCAGCTATTACGTATCTTCTCTGGGGATCGTGTAGCTGCGATTATGGAACGCTTAAAAATGCCAGAAGGTGAGGCGATTGAGCATGCCATGGTGACCCGTGCGATTGAAAATGCACAGCGTAAAGTAGAGGGTCGTAACTTTGACATCCGTAAACAATTACTAGAGTTTGATGATGTTTCTAATGATCAACGCAAAGTGATTTACGAGCAACGTAATGAGTTATTAGAAGCTACGGATATAGGCGAAACAATTAAAGTGATGCGCCATGATGTGCTGACCGATTTAATCTCAACTTATATTCCGCCAGGCAGTGTTGAAGAGTTGTGGGAAATTCCTGAGCTTGAAAGGGCGATTGAAGCTGAAACAGGCTTAGACTTGCCCATTGCAAAGTGGTTGGAAGAGAATCCAGATTTACACGAAGAAACCCTGCGTGAGCGTGTGGCAGAAGCGGCAGATACCGCTTACGCTGAAAAAGAGGCATTGGCGAGCGCTGAGAATATGCGTCAATTTGAGCGTTCAGTCATGTTGCAAAGTCTGGATAATCATTGGCGTGAACATTTGTCTGCTTTAGATCATTTGCGTCAAGGTATTCATTTGCGTTCTTATGCGCAAAAAAATCCTAAGCAAGAATATAAACGTGAAGCATTTGAGTTATTTTCTGGTTTATTAAATACCATTAAATCTGAAGTAACCAAAGTAACGATGTTGGTTCAAATCAAAACGCGTGAGGATGTAGAGGCCGTAGAGCCTCCTGAAGCGGTTGAAAATGTGCAATATCAACATGCTGATTATGAAGACGCATTAGAAGATGAAGAGGGCAAAGAGCAATTGCCAGAAGGCGCGCAACCTGTTGTACGTGAAGGTGTTAAAGTCGGGCGTAATGACCCATGTCCATGCGGTTCTGGCAAAAAGTATAAACAATGTCACGGTGCATTAAGTTAGTTGGTAAGCAAAATGTCTGATAATTTACAGAAAGAAGTGCAATCGCCTTGTATCGGTGTTTGTGTGGTTGATGATGGTAATCAGCTTTGCCAAGGTTGTTTTCGCACCTTAGATGAAATTCAAGATTGGTGGGATTTAGATAATGACCAAAAGCAGAAGATAGTAGAAGAAGCCAACCTACGTGCAACCGCTCTGTTTGATTAATTTTGCAGCAATAAAAAACCAGCCTAGGCTGGTTTTTTATTGCTTATTCAATTGATTAAAAATATCGACATTTAATGTTAGTGGCTTACCTAACCATCTTGCATCTTCTGTATGCGCAGCAAAGTCATCACCATGTACAGGATGAATCAATACATCTAACCCCTCTCTGAGTAGCTCAATTTTTTCCATTGCATCCTCTAAAATAGGCGTAGGAATGTGAACCTCAAACATTGGTTTTGGATGCCGCCCAACCAACATGGGAATGAGCCTGCCTAAATAAGTGAGCTCTGGTATAGCGTTGGCAATCGCAAGGCGTACGCGCTCTGCTAGCGCTAATTGCTCAAGTTCAAAATAAATATGGGCGTGATAAGCATTAATCATTATTTTTCAACAATGGTTTTGCCAATCGGAAACACGGCTAATTCGGCCAGTTTTAAATGCTGTAAGCCAAATGGAATGCCAATAATCGTGATAAAACAAGCCAGCGCAGAAACCAAGTGCCCAATCGCTAGCCACCAACCAGCCAAAATAAACCAAATCACATTGCCTAGCACGCCAAGTGCGCCCGTACCAATATCTTCTTTTTTTGATAGTTCATTTCGCGCAACCGCTTTTTTACCAAAAGGGAAAAATGAGAACTGACCAATGACAAAGCAAGCTTTTGCCCATGGAATGCCAACAATCGTTAGTAGCGCAACTAAGCTAGTCAACCACCATGCTAGCCCCATCAAAAAGCCACCTAAAATAAACCATAAAATATTACCAAGTGTGCGCATAAAAAATCCATGTCGTGATAAAGACTATAGTATAAAGTAAGATTAAAACTTTCTCTTGCAACACTAGGTTCTTAACGGCTTCATGGCAAAGCAACGCAAAATTATACACGTGGATATGGATGCTTTTTTTGCATCGGTAGAGCAACGCGACCAGCCTGAATATCAGGGGAAACCGCTTATAGTTGGTGGCCAACCGAATAGTCGTGGTGTGGTTGCCGCTTGCAGTTATGAGGCGCGCAAGTTTGGTATTCACTCAGCCATGCCTTGTTCACGCGCCTATCGGCTATGCCCTCAAGCGATTTTTGTGTCACCACGATTTGATGCTTATCGCGAAGTATCGCAGCAAATACGCGAAATATTTTGGCAATATGCCACGCAAGTAGAACCGCTATCGTTAGATGAGGCTTATTTAGATGTAACTTATACAGCAGATTTTGATGGTTCAGCTACGCGCATTGCACAAGCCATTAAAGCTGAAATATTAGCCAAAACGCAACTGAATGCTTCAGCTGGTGTTTCCTATAATAAATTTCTAGCCAAAATTGCTTCTGATATGGATAAGCCGAATGGTTTATATGTGATTAAGCCTGACCAAGGTTTAGCTTTTGTCGCTGATTTGCCGATTGGAAAATTTCATGGAATTGGCCCAGCAACAGAAGCAAAAATGCAAAAGCTAGGCATTCAAACTGGCGCAGATTTAAGGCAAAAAACCTTAGTAGAGTTAGTCGAGCGATTTGGCAAGTCAGGTCAATATTATTACAACATTGCTCGTGCGATTGATGAGCGTCCAGTCCGCAGTACGAGAGTGAGAAAATCGCTAGGTAAAGAAACGACCTTTGCAGAAGATATTTTGTCGATTCAGTTGTTAACAGAAACGCTCAATGGATTAGCCGAGCAAGTATTAACCAAATTATCTGAGCAAGAATTACAAGCCAAAACAATCACGTTGAAAGTTAAATATGCTAACTTTCAACAAGTCACTCGAGCACAATCAGTCGATACTACTTTGGAGATTAATGCTGTAAAACGATGGATTCCGCAATTGCTGAAACGCACAAAAGCAGGTGAACAAGCGATTCGCTTAGTCGGATTAAGTTTAAGTGGGTTGGAGAAGGTTAATGTTGAGAGTGAGACGGCACAGTTGGCGCTAGTGTGATGTGTCTATGAACCTAGCTGAAAAGTTATTGAATATGGATTTGCATGTACGAGAGTGCATTACGCATGAAAAAAGCCGCTATTGCGGCTTTTTATTGGAAAGGAAATATACAGCTTATTTAGCCATTGATTTTTTAATAAATCCAACAATCGCCATCAATACAATGCCGCCAATTCCACTACCTGCTACTGAGCCAAGCATGCCGCTAGTTGCTGCGCCGCCAAGTGCTGCGGATAAGATTTGACCGCCTAGGCCACCGCCTACGATACCTGCGATACTATTGCCTAATGTACCTAAGCTTAAGTTTTTGAATAAAGCGCCACCGATGTTGCCACCTACTGCACCTAATAACAATTGAATAATCAGATCCATCGTTACTCCCCTTTTTATATAAACTTTGTAATGAACGTATTTATTGTACGCTCGGATTAAAGTTAACTCTCACCTTACTAAGCAAAGTGATGTTTGCATTCTATACTTGGTTTATGGAGTTGGCTACTATTAAGCCATTGCGATAATATAAATTAACATTTCTTATTGATTGCTGTTGCCAATAATATTTCGCTTAGAACGGCAGAAAGACGGCGGAAGCGAGGCTTTGCGCAATGCGTGAAATGAGGCGCTGAGATTTTTCGGCTAAGGCAATCGCATAAAAGTCAGTTCTACCTATCATCTTGCCAAATTCTCTTTCAAAACTTAAATTTCGGTCTGTCTCGTTGATTTCATTCGTGAGTAGATATAAATTGCCGTTTACATCACGGCTGTTTGAGAGTTTCCATGCAGCGATTTCGATATTGCGGGCAACATTGTAAATTTTTTGTGGGTCAAGATTATCTGTTAGGTAAAACGCTGTTTTATTGTTATGCGCTTTGGCTAGCATGGTCTGTAAGCCAACGATAAAAGCTAACACGCGGTCGCCCTGGTAATTGGCATCAAAGGCTAGAAAAATGGCTTCTGTGTCTTGTTTGTTCTGCAGTTGTTTAAACTGCCATTGGTGTTTTGTTGTTTCATCGAAGACATAAGCCACCATTTTTTCAGCAGAGTGATGATTGCTTTTGGCTAGTTCATGCGGATTGCGCTTATACAGCTTAATCATTAATGTACGCAAACTTTGCGTATTACTTTCTAACTCCATATCCGCCATACGGTCAAAATCTGCTTTGGCTAATTGATTAATGCTACTGCTATCGGTGCGATGCGGAATAGGGTGTTTGCTCAGTGGGCTGTTAACACATGCACTTAATAATAAGATACAAAGAGTGGCAATCAGTCTCATGCGGCTTCTTTGTTGGGCTCACTAACTGTACGCGACTGTGGAAATACGATGCTAAATGTGCTGCCTTTAGCAAGCATACTTTTAACTTCTAGTTTTGCTTTGTGGCGGCTGAGGATATGTTTGACAATAGCAAGTCCTAAACCTGTGCCGCCTGTATCGCGGCTGCGCCCAGTATCTACTCGATAAAAACGTTCAGTTAATCTAGCAATGTGCCGCTCCTCAATGCCAATGCCAGTATCTGAAACACTGAATACCGCTTGTTTATTTTTCAACTGCCAGTGTATGGTAATGGTGCCCCCTTCTGGGGTATACCTAATTGCATTAGTCACCAAATTAGTAAATGCGCTTAATAGCTCTTCGCGACTGCCTTTGATGTTAAGTGAGTCCTCGGCATCAAGAAGAATCGTGTGCTTACCATTACTAAGCGCATTTGCATCGTTCTGAATCATGGTCAGCAGCGTTGACATATGAATCACAGACGCAGACGGGACTTCATTATTGCTTTCAATGCGTGAAAGGGTGAGCAAGTCTTCGATAATTAAACGCATGCGCGCAGTTTGATTAATCATTAGGTCGAAGTAGGTTCTGGTACTGTCGGTAACAGCATCTTTAGTATCAAGTAATGTTTCTAGGAATCCACCAACTACCGTTAACGGGGTGCGTAGCTCGTGTGACACATTTGCAATAAAGTCTCGGCGCATGGTGTCAATCTTTTCTTGTGCAGAAATATTGCGGCATATCAGTAACTTTTGGGAAGTGCCAAAGACAATCAGTTGAATTTGTAACGTTGTCTCGATGTTGCGAGCGGATTTTACAATAATTGGATCGTTATAATTTTTACTTTGTAAATAGCTAATAAACTCTGCATATCGGACTAAATTTTGAATCGGCTGGTTGCTATCTTTGCTCGCATCTAACCCTAGCAATAACTCTGCTGGTGGGTTGCACCATTCAATTTCATCTCGATGATTCAGCACAACCACGCCATCCGGCAGTGCGCTGGTTGCGCGTTGAAATCCTTCAAGTGCCGTAACAAGCTCAACTTCTGCTCTACTGTTTTTACGCTGGTGTTGAAATAAACCTGAAAAAATGATGGCCCAAACGCCTCTGCCATCGGGTACTTCATTCAGGCTGGGTGTTTTAAGCCAAATTTGTAATTGATGTAACCAATAGAGATGATTGACGATGTAAATGACAAGCGCTATGCACAAGAATATAAGTGCTGCGACCAAACTTTTTGCAGCCCAAATAATAAGAGAAGCGCCTAATAGACTTAGGCCAAGCCAAAATGTTTTCCACCTAATATCTGACACGTTTGCCTATTCATACAGTGTGCGCATATTATAGTAGCATTTGCTGCTTGCCGCGCGTTTGGATTTAATTTTTTAACGCTGAAAGTCGGTAACCAGCACCACGTACAGTTTGAATTAAATCTTCATGGCCTGAGATTGATAGCGCGTTTCTTAGGCGACGAATGTGAACATCAACAGTACGATCTTCAACAAATACGCGATCGCCCCATACTTTATCGAGTAGTTGACTGCGAGAGTGCACACGTTCTGGATTGCTCATAAAGAAGTGTAAAAGCCTAAACTCAGTTGGGCCCAGTTCTAATATTGTGTCGTTACCTTTAACCCGATGCGTAATCGGATCAAGATGCAAGCCTTGAATCTCAATAGGATCGTCGGTCATTTGCGGTGCTCTGCGTCGTAATACAGCTTTAATACGTGCATTCAGCTCTTTAGGGCTAAACGGTTTGGTCACGTAGTCATCTGCGCCTACTTCTAATCCACGCACCTTATCAAACTCATCACCACGTGCTGTTAACATAATGATAGGAATTTGTTTAGTCGCGCTATCGGCTTTCAGTTTACGTGCAAGCTCAATACCACTCATGCCTGGCAACATCCAATCCAGTAAAATCAAATCAGGAATTGCATTACGCAATAACTCTTGCGCATGCTCAGCACTAATAGCCCGCATTGGGGTGTGACCAGCTTGCGTAATATTGAGCGCTAATAGCTCTTGAATCGCAGGCTCATCCTCTACAACTAATATATTTGCAGGCATTTTGCCTCCACACTTTAAAATAAGATAGGCACATTATGTGACTATAATATTTCAATTTTATGACATTGGAAAAAGATTATCTATTTAGTGCAATATCGCAATTGCCATTTCTGCCATTTTGTAACAATATGTAACTTGAGGTTAAGTGGGCACAAGTAGAAACTTAAAATAGGGGAGCAACATGGCGGGATTTTTAGAAAAAGAAAACACAATTGCAGGTGCTGGCTTTAATCGTTGGCTAGTGCCACCTGCAGCATTGGCTGTGCATCTGTCTATCGGGATGGCTTATGGTTTTAGTGTGTTTTGGAAGCCGCTTGGCAACGCATTAAAAGACACAGCAGGCAATCCACTTGAGACCTGTGCTGCAGGCGCAGCTACTTTCGGTGAAAAGCTGGCGGGGACAGGTAAAGCACTATTTGCAACGGATTGTAATTGGACGCAATTTGATTTAGGTTGGATGTTTACCTTATTTTTTGTCTTGCTCGGTTGTTCTGCAGCATTGTTCGGTGGTTGGTTGGAACGTGAAGGGCCAAGAAAGACAGGTTTTGTTGCAGCTATTCTTTGGGCTGGCGGCTTATTAATCTCTGCTTATGGTATTTATATGCATCAACTTTGGTTGCTGTGGTTGGGTAGTGGTGTAATTGGTGGTATCGGTTTAGGGTTAGGCTATATTTCTCCAGTGTCTACGCTCATTAAATGGTTCCCTGATCATCGCGGCATGGCGACAGGCATGGCGATTATGGGTTTTGGTGGCGGCGCCATGATTGGTTCGCCAATAGCGACAAAACTGATGGCTCATTTTTCTGAAGCTGGTGATGCAGGTGTGTGGCAAACCTTTGTGGTACTTGGCATTATTTATTTTATCTTTATGGTGGTAGGTTCATTTGGATATCGCATTCCTGCAACAGGCTGGAAGCCTATGAACTGGAACCCGCCTGCAACTAAAGCCAATGCGATGATTGCTTCTAGGCATGTCCATTTAAATAAAGCCCATAAAACACCACAGTTTTGGTTGTTGTGGTTGGTGCTTTGCATGAATGTTTCAGCTTGTATTGGCATTTTAGGAGCCGCTTCTCCAATGTTGCAAGAAACGTTCGGTGGCGCATTGATTGGTCAATCTGAGCTTGGTTTTGCAGAAGTGAAAGGAAATAATGAACTAACAGCTGCCGCTGCTCTAGTTGGTGCTGGTTTTGTTGGGCTAATTTCGGTATTTAATATTTTTGGTCGTATTGGTTGGGCGTCCTCTTCAGATAAACTGGGTCGCAAGCGGACTTATTATATTTTCTTTGTCTTGGGTGCGATTTTATATTGCTCTGCTGCTTATGTTGCAGGGTTCAAATCATTGGCGTTGTTTGTCGCTTGTTTCTGTATTATCTCTTCTATGTATGGCGGCGGTTTTGCGACCATTCCAGCCTATTTGGCAGATATGTTTGGGACTCAGTTTGTGGGTGCGATTCACGGACGTTTGCTCACTGCATGGTCAACCGCAGGCATTGTTGGCCCAGTGGTGGTTAACTATATGCACGATACCCGTTTGGAAGCAGGTGTACCTTTTGACCAAATCTATGCGCCAATTATGTTGGTCTTAGCTGGCATGATGGTCATTGGGTTTGTCGCGAATATGCTGATTAAACCAGTTGCGGATCAATATTTTATGACAGATGCTGAGTTGGAGGCTGTTCGCAGTGCAGGGCATGAAAAAACTGTCACAAAATCAACTTCCGGGGTAGGAGCTGAAAAGCATGGTGTTGTGTTGTGGTTAGCTTGGTCGGCAGTGTTAATTCCAATTGCTTATGGTATATGGAGCACCGCACAAAAAGCGTGGTCATTATTTAGTTAGGATGAGTAATCGCTTGCTATGGTTATGCCTTAAATAGCGTAAAATATTGTTTTTATGAAATTGAGAGAGTATTTTGGATAAGATAGCAATAAACTTAGATGGCTCTGGTAAGAAAATCGGCATTGTGATGTCGCGCTTTAATAGTAATATTGGTGAGGGTTTATTAAAAGCTTGCCATGCAGAGTTGTTAAAGCTTGGCGTTGCTGCTAACGATATTCGTATTGCAACCGTAGCTGGTGCATTAGAAACGCCATTGATTTTGCAACACATGGCGTTAAGCGAGCAATATGATGCTTTAATCGCGCTTGGTGCAGTGGTGCGCGGAGAAACCTATCACTTTGAAGTGGTTGCAAACGAATCAGCGCGTGGTGTTTCTGAGGTGCAGTTAAATACGGGCGTGCCAGTCGCTAATGCTATTCTAACGACGGAAAATGATGAACAAGCCATGGTCAGAATTGATGTTAAGGGTGCTGAAGCAGCACAAGTTGCAATTGAAATGGCGAATTTGGTGCATGTGTTATGAGTGATATCACATCGGAAGTCAGCGCAAAAAAACGCAAGCCTAGTCGCAACCGTCACAAATCGCGCGAGTTAGCTTTAAAAGCCATTTATCGATGCATGATGAATGAAAGCGATATCAAGCAAGTCTTTTTGGATATGAAAGACGATCCAGACTATAACAAGGCCGATGAGGATTATTTTAGAGTTTTGTTAAATGGTGTGTTTGAGCAGCAAGAAACGCTAGATGCACAAATCACTACCTTCATAGATCGTACTTTAGATGAGTTAAGTCCAATTGAGCATGCCATTTTAAGAGTTTCATCCTACGAGCTACTGTTTGATATGAGCATTCCGTATCGTGTTGTGATTAATGAAGGGGTGGAATTGGCCAAAACCTTTGGCGGTGCGGAAGGGCATAAGTATATTAATGGTGTGCTTGATAAAGTTGCCGCGTCAGCTAGACCGCAAGAATTTAGAAAGTAATTCATCCTAATGGGTTTGTGTCAATTATGGATGTAACAGGCGCTATTCGTATTGCTAGCCTATCTGATGTTGGATTGGTTAGAGCGCACAATGAAGATGCGGTTGCAAGCGATTTGACTAGTGGACTAGTGATGCTGGCAGATGGCATGGGCGGCCACCAATGTGGTGAGGTTGCTAGTGCAATGGCGTCGCTAATTATCAAAACAGAGCTAAGTGATTTGTTCGCGAAACAGCAAGCTGATTCGTCGCAGGCACTCTCGGTTTCAGGCATGCTGGAAAAAGTAGTTATGCTAGCAAACGACAGCATTGCGCAAACAGCGCAAGAGCTTGCAGATTGTGAGGGGATGGGCACTACATTAGTTTGTGGTGTTTTTGCCGATAATAAAATAGTGGTTGGACATATCGGCGACTCTAGAATGTATCGATTAAGAGATGATGCATTTGTGCAACTAACGGAAGATCATTCGGTGCTGCAAGCGCAAATTAACGCAGGCTTGATGACTAAGGCAGAAGCACGTCATTCAAACAATAAGCATTTGGTCACTCGCGCTTTAGGTACGAGCTTTGATGCAGAGCTTGAGTTGTGTGAGCATGGTGTGCAAGTTGGTGATGTCTATTTGTTATGCTCCGATGGGCTAACGGATTTGGTTGATGATGATGAAGTAAAAAATACGATTATTAGCGCAAATGGCGATATCAACCTTGCCGTTAAACAATTGTTAACGCTTGCCAATACTTATGGAGGCAACGATAATATTTCGATGCTCATTGCATTGGTTGAAAAGCCATTCCCAATAAAATGAATAAGGTGCGCGATGAATATAATAATAATTAAGTTAATAAGGTAATCATGGCAAAGCTAATTTTTTTATTAGATGGAAATGTCATTAGAGAATATGCCCTTGAAAAAGAGCGATTCACGATTGGACGCCGTGCATCCAACGATGTGCATATCGATAATTTAGGCATTAGCGGAGAGCATGCCGTTATCGTGACCAAAGAAGATGGTGCTTATATCGAAGATTTGAATAGTACGAACGGTACTATTGTGAACAGACAAAAAATTACAAAGCATATGCTTGCAGATGGTGATTTGATTAAGCTAGGCAAGTATAAGCTGAGATATTTGCATGATGCTAGAATCAATAAACCGCGTCATGAAGGGTTTCAAGAGACGGTTTTGGTTGCTGATATGCCGGAAGTAGATGACCCACCTGCAGTAAAAGAAATAGCATCAGCGGTACCTAAACAAGATGCGCCAGTCACAACGGCGAAGCAGAATTCAGTAGAAACTCAACGCAGTATAAAACAACCGCCGCGATTGCAAATCTTGAATGGTAAGGATGCTGGTGCTACGTTAGCGCTCGATAAAGCCATTGTCAAAATTGGTCGACCGAATGAACAGTTGGCTTTGGTCACAAAGCGTGTGCAAGGCTACTTTTTATCACATGTTGTAGGTGATGATTATCCTTTGGTGAATGGTATGCCTATTGATACGCATGCAAAAGCGCTCAATAACCATGATGAAATTGAGTTGTTGGGCGTAAAAATGGAGTTTCGTCTCGATTAACGCTGTGTAAGCAGGTTAAAGCTGATACGGATGAAATCCCTGCTTATCAACTCTTAAATAACTTCCCTGTTCATACCAATCACCCAATACCCAACGTGTGCATGCGTGCTGATCTACTTGATGTTGATGCTGCATAGGTCGGTGTGTATGTCCATGAATTAGCGTCGGGTAGCCGTGGTTGGCAAGCAGTTCTGCAACGGCAGTCGGGTTGACATCCATGATTTGCATTGATTTGATGGATTTTTCTTGATCACTTTTCTGACGCACTGATTCAATATAGGCAATACGCTCAGATAGCGGTTGATTTAGAAATTGTGTTTGCCAAGTAGCACTACGTACTTCTTGCCTGAAATGCTGGTAATCAACATCATCGGTACACAAAATATCGCCATGGCTCAATAGTGTTAATTGCCCGTACAGCGACACTAATGTTGGGTCGGGTAAAATGATGGCATTAGTTGCCTGTGCAAAACCATCACCAAGTAAGAAGTCTCTATTGCCGTGCATCACGTACAATGAAACGCCTTGTAAACTGAGTTGTTTAAGTGCACTAATAATTGACACATGTACGCCATGGTTAATCGCATCATCGCCTGCCCAATATTCAAACAAGTCGCCCAAAATATAAAGCGCATCTGCATGGATGGCAGTATGCGCTAGAAATTCAATAAAAGCGTCTATTACGCTAGGGCGAGATTCACACAGATGGCAGTCAGAGATAAATAAACTATGATCCATGTGAATTGAAATAACAGATTAACAAACGGTCGCTTTTTCGATAATAACTGGTTCAGCAGGTACGTCTTGGTGGCCTGCTACCGTTTTTGTTTTAACAGTTTTTATTTGATCAACAACATCCATGCCTTCAACTACTTGCCCAAAAACACAGTAACCCCAGCCGCTAGGCGTTGGAGCGCTATGGTTTAAGAAGTCATTATCGTTAACGTTAATAAAAAATTGACTACTTGCAGAATGTGGAGCAGAAGTACGTGCCATTGCAATGGTGTACTTGTCATTGGTTAAGCCGTTATCGGCTTCATTTTTAATTTCAGCTTCTGCTTTCTTTTGCTTCATTTTGGTGTCCATGCCGCCACCTTGAATCATAAAATCATCAATCACACGATGAAAAATCAACCCATCATAAAAGCCGCTTTCTACATATTGTAAAAAGTTGGCAACCGTAATTGGTGCTTTTTCAGCGTTTAGTTCAAGCGTAATGTCGCCAAAATTTGTTGTGAGTTTAACCACGAGAATCCTTATAGATGAATAGGTGAAAATTATTGCGTCGTGACTTTTTCAAGCAGTTTAACGCTTTTAATCGTAATTGCTTTGGTTGGTACATCCTCGAACCGGCCAACGTTGGCAGTAGGTATGATAGCAATCTTTTTAACAACATTCATGCCGCTAACCACTTTGCCAAAAACACAATACCCCATTTCGGAAGGATGGCTGCCAGTGTTGTTTAAGAAATCATTGTCTTTCAGATTGATGAAAAACTGAGCCGTTGCTGAATTTGGCGCTTGCGTACGCGCCATTGCAATGGTTCCTACGTCATTTTTTAATCCATTTGCGGCCTCATTGACAATGGGGTCACGGGTTGGCTTTTCATACAAGTCGCGCTCAAAGCCGCCACCTTGAATCATAAAGTCATTAATGACTCGATGAAAAATTGTTTTTGCGTAGAAATTATCTTTAGCATATTGCAAAAAGTTAGCAACAGTGACTGGGGCTTTTTCTGGATATAGCTCAACAATAAAGTCACCTTCACTAGTCTTGAATTCTACTTGTGTAGCAGCAAAGCTATTGCTTGTTGCTACAATAAAGAGTGAAATTGAGAGTAGCCAATGTTTTAAATTAATCATCATTATATCTATGCGGCACCTTCATAAATGATTTTCCATTGTTTATTTTCATGCTTCCAGTATTGACGCTTACGCATTTTATTTTTTAGGGTGGGGCTTTCATAATATTGCTCAAAATTGATAACGACTATCTGATCTGTATTATCAGTTATTTTTTTTGCGTTATGGATATGTGTCGGATAACTGAACATACTCACATTGCTAATTTTAACGGTTACTTTTGGTTTCCCTGCTTGTACGCGACGTTTATGTTCAGACCATTCGCGCAATTTACCATCGCTGTAAAAGAAGTCCTTGGAATAGTTACTTAAATAAGCATTTGTATTTTGAGAAACCCAGTCGGTGCGCCAGTTTTCTAGTGCTTCGTTAAGTGGTTCTATTTCAGCTATTTTTTTTGATGCACTCGTGTTGTCAATCCATTGCACAGTATCAGAGATAATCACGGGTATGTTGCCTGCGTTTAAGATAGGCTGTAATTTTTTTAAGTCTGGGTTACTAAGCACAACACAGCCATCACTAGCACGCGGTGGGCGACTGTATGTATCTTTTGGTGTGCCATGTAACCAAATGCCAGAACCTGTTTTGTTGTTATAAATATCTAATTCATTGGGATAATTCAGTGGATATGCCCCTTCGCCATAAAAGTCAGACAAAGGTGTAGTTAATTTTTTACTAGAAAAATACAAACCAACTGGCGTGCGTTTGTCGCCTTCAAAGCTTTTGTCTGCACCATTCTTGCCGATGGTAATGTAATAATCCGACATGTACTGTAGACCAGCATCTGATTTCTTGTATACGAACAACCTGGATTTAACGGTGTCAATCAGGATGAGGTGTTGTTGTTGGGCGTCCATTTTAACTGACAGATCAGGCACTAAGCGCTCATTATCTGCAGAAAAGTAATGATTGATACGGGTACGCGCTTCCTCGCGCAAGCCCTTGACTTCGTCAGTGCTTGATGAGATGAGCGCCGCATTATTAGCACCAAATGTGCGTGCTTGCGCACTTAATAAGTCACCGCGAATAAGGTGTGCAAGTTTGAAGTTAGGCGTTGTGCGAATCAGTTCATTCACAGTGTCCATGGCTTGCGTAGTATTGCCTTCAGCTATTTGCATGAGACTTTTTACTAGCAAGCTTTCAACAATGTCGCGACTCGTTTTGCTAGAAAATAATTCTGTCGGTAGTTTGCTTTGATTGACAGCAGTTGCAGACCAAGGCAAAAATGTACAGCAAATCACTAGCAGTGACTGTAAAAGCCTCGCTGGTCTAGGTGTGAATAGTTTCATTAATTTCATTTTTGACATGCTTAACTTGTGCGCTATTTTATTTGCATAAAACCACTTTAGTTTGATGCAATTTCCTCAGTAATTAACCAATTGCCATTTGTTTTCTTGAAAACAAGCGTTTTGAATGTATGGATCGGGCCGCCATCTGCTTTGTAATATTGTTTAAAACTTGCTTTAGCATTGTTGTCATCAATTACGATTACTTTCCGATTGCTAAGTTCTAAATTGATTTTAGATGGACTTGTCACACGAGTATTTCGAAGCTTTTTCCAAGCACTCAAGCTTTGACCTCTGGCAGGTGAGAAGTCATCAGCATAACTAGCAAGATAGTTATCTATATTTTGACTTGACCATGCAGCTGCCCAAGCATCTACAGCAGCATTGACGCTACTTTCCACGTTCGCTGTGTTATCAACAACCGCTTCAGCTGGTTTTTTAAGTGGCGGAATTGCTTTTGGTGTTGGAGCCGCTGTTGGTGTTGCTGCTTCAGCTTTGCGAATTGGACGCGTTGGCGTTGCATTATTCGCTGCTACTCTTGTTTTGCCATCGTTGCTAAACAAATCTTTAATTAACGATAATTTGCTTTGTGCACGTGAATTTTTGTTATCTAGTTTCAATGCTTTGTCGTAAGCTTCAGACGCCATGCGTGCATAAATATCACCTAGATTTTCGTGTGCGGTTGCATAGCTCGGGTGGGTTTTAATGGCTGTCTCAAGCGATTTTTTTGCCAAATCATATTTGCCAGCATCAGCATATAAAACAGCTAAGTTGTTGTATGGCTCTGGTAAATTTGGATAGGTTTTGGTTAAGTCGTTGAACGTGGCAATTGCTTCATCACGTTTACCACTTTCCGCTAAAATAATGCCTTTTGTGAACAAGCCTTGTGCATCTTTTGGATTTGCATCCAAATACGCATCAATCCTTTTTAAAGCTTGTTCTTGTTGACCCTGATCAGCCATTGTTGCAATGTCTTTTAACTCATCAGCAATGGCTGGAGAAGCTGCAAATAAGAGCGCTAATAATAATGGGGCTACAAACTTTTTTGTTAAAATATTGTGGATTGTCATTATGATATACTGATTTGTTGGTAATAGCGGTATTCTACCAACAGGGAAGCTAACATCCAATAGCCTAATAGATAATTCCTTGTAAATAATGGAAAATAACTTGTTTTGTTGTTTATGTAGGTTGTTTTATTAATCGATTTTTCCTTGAAGTTGAACCCATCAAATTTGAACGTATGTTAAAAATTTATAACACGCTGACGCGTCAGAAAGAAGTATTTTCCCCTATCCAAGCCAACAAAGTGCGTATGTATGTTTGCGGCATGACCGTTTATGATTATTGCCATTTAGGCCATGCGCGAGTGATGGTGGTATTTGATTTGGTTTCACGTTGGTTCCGCGCCTCTGGGTATGAGGTGACTTATGTGCGGAATATTACCGATGTAGACGATAAGATTATTCAGCGTGCTAATGACAATAAAGAAACGATTGGCGCACTGACGCAACGCTTTATTGATGCAATGGATGAAGATGCCAACAAGCTTGGCGTAATTCGACCTGATATTGAACCACGCGCCACGACACATATTGATGCCATGATAGAAATGATTGGCAAGCTGATTGAAAAAGGCCACGCTTACGTGGCTGAAAACGGCGATGTTTTTTATTCGGTCAGAAGCTTTAATGGTTACGGCAAACTCTCAGGCAAAAGCCTAGATGACTTGCGTGCAGGTGAGCGTGTAGAAGTCGACACTTTTAAAAAAGATCCGATGGATTTTGTGTTGTGGAAATCAGTTAAGCCAAACGAGCCAAATTGGGATTCGCCTTGGGGGGCTGGTCGTCCTGGCTGGCATATCGAATGTTCCGCAATGAGCGGCCAACATTTGGGTGCGCATTTTGATATTCATGGTGGTGGGCAAGATTTGCAATTTCCACATCATGAAAATGAAATTGCACAAAGCGAAGCGACACATAGTTGTCAAATGGCAAATTACTGGATGCACAATGGTTTTGTGCGGGTAGATGATGAAAAGATGTCGAAATCGCTCGGCAACTTTTTTACCATCAGAACGGTTTTAGAACAATATGATGCTGAAGTTGTGCGCTTTTTTATATTGCGTGCACATTATCGTAGCCCGTTAAACTACAGCAATCAACATTTGGATGATGCAAAAGCTGCACTAACACGATTGTATACAGCACTGCGCGGAATAAACGTTACTGAGCAAAAAGTGGATTGGTCTCATCCACAAGCTTTGCGTTTTAAAGAGGCGCTTGATGATGATTTTAATACGCCAGAAGCGATGGCTGTGCTGTTTGATTTGGCAAACGAGTTCAATAAAGATAAGTCAATTATTGCTGCTAGCTTGTTAAAAAACCTAGGCGCTGTTCTTGGCTTATTAGAACGTGATGCCGACGCTTTTGTGCAAGGTGAAGTGGGTGATGATGGTTTGGATATTGAGGCGTTAATAAAAGCGAGAATTCAGGCTAAACAAGCAAAAAACTTTGCAGAAGCTGATCGCATTCGCGCCGAATTAACGGGCGCAGGCATTATTCTAGAAGATACACCACAAGGTACAACTTGGCGCAAAGCCTAATTGAATGCGCGGCTAATTTTTCATCAAACCGTAAGATGGAACTGGCTTTTAATGCGCTAGAATAACAGTTGATGTTTGATGGAAAGTTTTGATAGGAATTTTTACAGAAAGTATAGTCATGCCAGTGAATCTCCCCACAATATCTGCTTCTTCGTTATTGCCCATCAATGGCGTTACGTTGGGCTTTGCCGAAGCGCATATTCGTAAGCCAAACCGTAAAGATGTTTTAGTGATTCAGCTGGCTCAAGGCAGTCATGTTGCAGGTGTTTTTACCCAAAATCGATTTTGTGCGGCACCTGTGATTGTGTGCAAAAAACATTTGGCCAGCAACAATGATATTCGCGCTCTAGTCGTGAATACAGGCAATGCCAATGCGGGAACGGGTGAGTCAGGTTTGCGGCATGCTAATCAAAGTTGTGATGCGCTTGCTAAATTGTTGAACCTAAAAAGCGAGCAAGTTCTGCCATTTTCTACTGGCGTTATTTTAGAACCTTTACCAGTGGATAAAATTGTCGCTCACTTACCAGCCGCCATTGAAAATGCGCAAGCTGATAATTGGTTAAACGCAGCGCAAGCGATTATGACCACGGATATTGTGCCTAAAGCAACTTCGCGCCAATTAAGCATAAACGGCAAGACTGTCACAATTACCGGTATGAGCAAAGGCTCTGGCATGATTCATCCTAATATGGCCACCATGTTAGGTTATCTAGCGACAGATGCAGTCATTAGTAAACAAGCGTTAGACGCCATCATTCATTATGCTGTGAATAAATCATTTAATTGCATCACAGTCGATGGCGATACCAGTACTAATGATAGCTTTATCATGATGGCGACTAATTTGGCTGGACATGCAGAGGTGACGACTAGTAGCGAAGATTTTATTGCTTTGCGCGATGCTATGACAGATGTGGCTATTGAGTTGGCGCAAGCGATTGTGCGCGATGGCGAAGGCGCTACTAAGTTTATGACGATACAAGTTGAAGCGGGAAAAAATGAAGCTGAATGCCGCAAAGTCGCTTATGCCATTGCCCATTCACCATTGATTAAAACCGCATTTTTTGCCTCTGATCCTAATTTAGGCCGTATTTTGGCGGCTATTGGCTATGCAGGTATTGATGATTTGGATGTGAGCAAATTGTCACTGTATTTAGGCGATGTGTTGGTATCTGAAAATGGTGGTATTGCTGCAAGCTACAAAGAAGCGCAAGGCGCTGCTATTATGAAAGAAGCAGAGATTTTGGTGCGCGTAGTCTTGAATCGAGGCGAAGAAAGTGCAACGGTTTGGACTTGTGACTTTAGTTATGATTACGTCAAAATTAATGCTGATTACCGTAGCTAATTAGGAAGCGATGTGAGCCAACAATTCGAAAGTTTGATTGCGCGCGCTGAGAATTTATTGCAGAAACTAGAAACGTTTTTGCAACCGAAAACGCAGACGGTTGATTGGAGTGTAACCGCTTGGCGTTGGATCGAAAGTAATGGTTCTGGCGCGTTAGAATCCATTCCACACCCGCATCAGATTTGCTTGGATAATATCCAATTTGTCGATAGACAAAAAGCTGAAATTGTAAGAAATACACGTCAGTTTTTACAAGGTCTAACCGCTAATAATGTATTGTTAACAGGGTCGCGCGGCACAGGAAAGTCTTCATTAATCAAAGCGTTGCTCACGGAGTTTTCCTCACAGGGATTGCGATTGATAGAAGTCGAAAAACACGATTTGGTTCACTTACCTGCAATCGTGAGTTTCATTAGAAATCGACCCGAAAAGTTTATTATTTATTGTGATGATTTAACCTTTGAGAGCAATGATATTGCTTATAAAGCATTAAAAGTGGTATTGGATGGTTCGCTAGCCAACACTTCTGAAAATGTGTTGGTATATGCGACTTCAAACCGCAAAAACCTAATGCCAGAGCTGATGGTTGATAATTTGGCCACGACCAATGAAGGCGGAGAAATTCGTCCAAGCGATACGATAGAAGAAAAAACCGCCTTGGCAGAACGTTTTGGTTTATGGCTGTCTTTTTACACCTTTGATCAAACAGAATATTTGGCAATTGCAGCCTATTGGTTAACAACATTTGATGTTGCTTTTGATGAAAAAGCAAGAAAAGCCGCGCTAGCTTTTACTTATACCCGTGGCGCTAGAAGCGGCCGTATTGCTTACCAATTTGCGCGCGATTATGCAGGGAAGCTAAAGCTGCATGACTAAAGTCACGCACGTTTCGGTGGCTGTCTTAAAGAATGAAAATGGCGAGTTTCTCTTAGCCAGTAGGCCAAGAGGAAAGCCATGGGCTGGTTGGTGGGAATTTCCAGGCGGGAAAATAGAAGCGGGCGAGTTGCCAGAGCAAGCGCTTGCGCGAGAGTTGTATGAGGAAATTGGCATTGTGCCAACAAAAATGCAGCCTTGGATGCAAAGGCGTTTTGATTATCCTGCAACGCATGATGCTTTAGCAAAAACCGTGCATTTACACTTCTTTTTTGTTACGAAGTGGCAAGGTGATTTAAGCCCAAAAGAGGGGCAGTCTCTAAGCTGGCAAATGGCAGATCATGTCACTGTCGAACCAGTTTTACCAGCGAATGTGCCGATTATGAAGGCATTGGCATTGCCTTCTGTTTATGCGATTACGCATTTGGCTGAGCTGGGCGAGCATATTTTCTTTGATGCTTTACAACGACAATTAACTGCTGGCTTGCGATTAATCCAAGTGCGAGAAAAGCAGCTTGATTACAAGGCATTGTCTCAGTTTGCAACAAAAGTAAAGGCGTTAGCGCAGCCATTTGGTGCAAAAATATTGCTCAATCAAGACATTGAGTTGGCCGTTGCGCTTGGCTTGGATGGTGTGCATTTACCTAGTCGAGCATTATTGCAACTGCAACATAAACCTGAGAATTTTTTGGTCGCTGCTTCTTGTCATAATGATGTTGAACTGGCGCATGCTGAAAAGTTAGCGTTAGATTTTGTAACCCTGTCGCCCGTCGCGCGGACGGGCAGTCATCCAGATACTCAGCCATTAGGATGGCAGGCTTTTTCTAACCTGATGAGTAAAGTTACGCTGCCCGTTTATGCATTAGGTGGTATGAAGATGGATGATTTGCCGCAAGCGCTATCGAATGCAGCACAAGGCGTTGCGATGCAACGCGCTATTTGGGATATTACAAATCTTTAACTGGCGCTGTTACCATTTTTTCTATGATGTTGCCTTGTTCATCTTTAAAACACAGTCTAAAAACGACATTTTGATCTGTTTCTAAAGGCGCTTTTAAATCAAATAGCATTAAATGAAAACTGCCTGGTTTTAGTGCAACGGGTATATTGGGCTCTAATGTTAACTCATCTAACATGCGCATTTTCATTACGCCATTGTCCATTGACATGCTATGGATTTCGACTGAGCCTGCAATATCAATCGCTTCAGCATAAACCAATGCGTTTTTTGTTGGGCTGTTGAGTGTCATATACGCGGCGCCTATTTCTTGGCCTGGTGCATTTTTGCGCACCCAAGCGTCGGAGATAGAAATCTCGTTATTTGTTTTGCTATCGCATGCACTAAGCGTCAATAAAATGGTTGAAATAAGTATAGCTGGAATCAGTTTAAGTTGTTTCATTGCGTTTCGTACACCAGTTTGGGTAGCCTTAATTAGTTTAAATATTAGTTTAAGTCGTCTGAATCGGTAGGAACTGTTTTTTCTGGAATTCTATAAGTTTCATTGGCCCAGTCGCCTAAATCGACCATTTTACAACGTGCTGAGCAAAAAGGACGGTACTGATTTTCAGGGCTAAAATCGGATAGTGATTTACAGCTAGGACAAGGAACTTGTTTGGTTTTTTTCGTGGAATGTTGCATGGTCTTTACATCAGTTTCAATAGAAATTTCATCACATTAAATTACACAAGGTCATCTTGAAATCAATGTCATTATCGCAGCGGGTCGATTTGTCATTAAAATCTATGGTGTAAAAGTGTACATTAATTGCATATTTATTGGCGCTTATTTCAGGAAAACAGTCACAATTGCCAAGCACTTCAATCTGTAATAATTGCATAGGCTTTGTGCCACCCAGCATTTTTTCGTAAATACCTTTTTTAGCTACGTAGTTGCTTTCCATGCCACTCGCGCGGAGTATATGCAGAATGATTTTAATGCTTTCGTACATGGGTAACAGCTGATTTAGCCAAAGATTAAAATCTTTATTACGTTTTTCAGTCGATTGATTTAGCCAGTAATGATAAGAAGGTAAATCGAACTGGCATGCGCCACCAGGAATGGTAGTGCGTTTTTTAATGCTCATCAACCATTCGTTGTCGCGTAAAGATTGGCCGATTTTGCTGCTTTCAGCGCGTAATTTTGCTACACTGGCTTTTGTTTCTTCTAATGTTTTTGCCAGAACTTCGGTTGCAATATTGGGATTGCCTAGCAAGTTTTGCATGGAGGCTATTTGTCTATCTAGCTCATGCATAATATCCAGCTTGATATCGGTGCGTTCAATTAAATCCAACATCTGTAGCAATAAAATGAGTGCGCAATGGTGGTTATGCTGATCTTTAGCGTCAACGTGAAACAGCACTTTTTTGAAAAGGTCTTCTAGCCTTAAAAGTGCGCGAATACGTTCATTGAATGGAAATTCGTAGCTAGCCACTTTGCTTAATGCTTGCAATCCAGAGTGAAGAATTGACGTAGATTATGAAATTGTTTTGCTAGGGATGCAAGTTTTAATGTATTTTTGATGTAGTTTATTGATTTTTTGATGTAACTCTTTGATATTTCCTGTATTTTCAATAACATCATCTGCTATTGCTAATCGTGTGCTTCTAGGTGTTTGTGCCGCAATAATATTGATGATTTGTTGCGCATCTAATTGACTGCGTTGTTTAACGCGCTCAATTTGAGTGGCTTCATCACAATCAATTACCACAATTTTGTCGACAATCGTTGAATAGGCACCATCTTTATCTAACAGTGGAATAGCTAAAACAGTATAAGGTGAAGAAGTATGCGCTTGCAATTGCTTTACCGCCTCGTCATAAATAGCCGGGTGTAAAAGCGCATTGAGTTGAATACGCGCTTCTGAACTTTCAAACACCAATTGGCGCATTTTATTGCGGTCTAACGCGCCATCTTCTGTCACATATGTCTGCCCAAATTTGGTAGCAATTTCGGCAACAATAGGTTGATTGGGCGCTGTGAGCTGATGGGCAATCACATCTAAATCAACAATAGGGACGCCAAGATTTGCAAATGCATTAGCGGCTTCTGATTTTCCACTGCCAATACCGCCTGTTAAAGCAACGATAAACATATGTCTGGATGAATCTTACACTAAGTAAAAGCTAGCGAGTTGTTGACCAAAAAACAAAGCGGCAATGCCACCCAGTGCCAAGAAAGGCCCAAATGGAATGGCGGTTTGACCTGACTTCCCTTTAAACGCAATCAGCGCTATACCGATTGCTGCGCCTAATACGGAGCTTAATAAAATAACCGCAGGAATCAATTGCCAACCAAACCAAGCACCTATCGCCGCCAATAATTTAAAGTCGCCATAGCCCATGCCTTCTTTTTTGGTGGCTATTTTGAATAGCCAATAAATCGACCATAAAATCAAATAGCCAATGATTGCGCCAATGACGGCTGATTTCAAATCAGTGAAGCCGCCATTTAAGTTGAATAGCAAGCCGATCCATAATAAAGGTAGCGTAATGTCATCTGGTAATAGTTGTGTATCGTAGTCAATAAACGTTAATGTAATCAATGCGAGTGTAAAAATCCAAGCGAATAACGTGGTGTAAGTATAACCAAACTGGTAGGCAATCAGTCCTAATAAGGCGCCAGTGAGCGCTTCAACTAACGGGTAGCGCATGCTAATCTTGGTTTTACAACCTTTGCATTTTCCGCCTAAAAATAGATAGCTGATAATCGGGATATTTTCTAATGCGGTAATTGTATGATTGCATTTTGGGCAGCTTGAACGCGGTAATGATAAAGATAATGGTGTTTGCTCTGGAACCTCTTTGCCTTGAAGTGTCAAACAATTGTTATGCCATTCGCGCTCCATTATTTTAGGCATTCTGTAAATAACGACATTTAAGAAGCTACCAAACAACAACCCCAGTATGACTGAGAAGCTGATAAAAATAACGGGAGTGTTGCTAAAAATAGCAGATAAAGAATGTACAAAATCGAACATAGAATTCTCAGGTTGATGTAAACTTTTGTATCATCTCACCGTTAATTAAACTATGCAATGTTGAAAAAATGGCATGTAAAGTGCTTGAAATATAGCGTGGTAGACCTCATTTATAAATTGTTGCTCATCAATTAGTAAAGGAATCGATAATGAACGACCAACATGATTTGCAAGCAGAGTTAGCTAACTTGATAGAGCTTGATGATGCCATTTTTTCTGAATGGAATGAGCCGATTGTTTGTCGCGTAGAGGTTGATTTGCCAGGTTGGCTGACACAGCTTGCTGGCGGCAAAGAATGGGAAGTGTATAGCGAGGATGAGGATGAAACTTGCATCAGCTTTGCCATGCGCGAAAAAGCGGCTAAAACGGCAAAAACAGCAGAGGTGACCTTATATCACAATGGCTATGCTGTGGTTGACGTAGATGGGACAGCACTATTTGATGGCACCCTGACATCAGGGACAAGTGAGTGCGCGCACTTAACTTATTACCATGCCAATAGCGGTGAGCCTGTTACATTGAATTAATCAGGCTTGATTGCTTTAATATTGCCGCGCAACAGCAAACGCTGCTAGCTCTAACATCGCCGTTTTGTATTCAGACTCTGCAAAACGGGCGATAGCAGCGCAAGCCAAATCTGCTTCTTTTTTCGCTACGCCTAGCACATAATCGCTAGCATTGGTTGCGGCAACAGCAGCAAGGACAGCAGGCACATCGGCTGCACCACCATGTTCAATCGCTTTACGAATCACCGCTGCTTGCGCTTCGTCACTTTGGTGCATCGCATATAAAAGCGGTAGTGTTGGTTTGCCTTCTGCTAAATCATCACCCAAATTTTTACCAATTTTGTCAGCGTCCCCATTGATATCTAATACATCGTCGACCAGTTGAAAGGCCGTTCCTAAATGCATGCCATACAGTGCAAGCGCCTCTTCATCATCTGTATGATAGTGTTCGCTCATGACCGCACCTAATCTGGCGGCCGCCTCGAATAGCTTAGCTGTTTTATAGTGAATAACCCGCAAATAGGCTTCTTCAGTGACGTTTGTATCGTGTAGATTCAGTAGTTGTAATACTTCACCTTCAGCAATCGTGTTGGTCGCATCAGATAAAATTTCCATGACCCGCATATTTTTCAATGACACCATCATTTGAAACGCGCGCGAATATAAAAAATCGCCGACTAAAACACTCGCGGCATTACCAAACACATGGTTCGCTGTACTTTTGCCGCGACGCATTTGCGACTCGTCCACTACATCATCATGTAATAAAGTAGCGGTATGAATAAATTCAATCACCGCGGCCAGTTCATGTTGCTCCTTGTTAATACGACCAAATAAACCACTTGAAAGTAAGACTAGCGCAGGCCGTAAGCGTTTGCCGGCGTTGCTAATAATATGTTCGCCAATGGTATTAATGAGTGCTACCTCAGAATGTAGCGAATTACGAATAACCGCATCAACGGCTTGCATGTCATTGTAGATTGGGGATTGAATTTGCTTTAAAGTCACAGGGAAATGGTCAAGATTTAAGTTGTTTGAATTAATTCATTTAATAGCGAGCATTTTATCATATCGCGTGAGATAATTTGCGCACAAGAATTTGTGGCACAAAACAATCATTTATCATTTGCTTTATCTCATGGATTTAGTATAATGCGCGATTCAATTTGAACGTGTGAATCAAGGCAAACAACATGTACGCAGTTATTAAAACAGGTGGCAAACAATATAAAGTTGCTGCTGGTGACTACTTAAAAGTAGAAAAATTAGATGGTGATGTAGGCAGCAAAGTAGTGATTGATAAAATCCTTATGGTAGCTGACGGTGATAATGTAACGATTGGTTCGCCATTAGTTGCTGGTGCTAAAGTGAATGCAACTGTGCTTTCACACGGCAAAGGCGACAAAGTGATGATTTTTAAATTCCATCGTCGTAAACATTACCGTAAAACGCAAGGACATCGTCAAAGCTATACAGAAATTCAAATTGACGATATCAATGGTAAAAGCGCTGCTAAAGCAGAAGCTAAGCCAGCAGCAGCTAAAGAAGCGGTTGCTAAGAAACCAGCAGCTAAAAAAGCAGCTGCTACTAAAGCAAAATCAGCAGAATAAGGATTAGATAATGGCACACAAAAAAGCAGGCGGTAGTTCACGAAATGGCCGCGACTCCCATTCCAAACGATTAGGCGTTAAAGCGTTTGGTGAGCAAATCGTTTCAGCAGGTAGCATTATCGTTCGCCAACGTGGCACAAAAATGCACGCAGGCGACAATGTAGGTATGGGTAAAGACCACACATTGTTTGCTAAAATTGATGGCAAAGTAACTTTTTGTACTAAAGGTGCATTGAAGCGTCAAATGGTGAATGTAGTCGCAGTTTAGAAACTGTGCTTAAATAGAAAGCCCTGCCTTAGGTAGGGCTTTTTTATTTTGAATATTATGTATAAGTAAGATGCAATTAGAGCAAGCTGTTAAATAGAATCGTAGGGTAAAATGAAATTCATAGATGAAGCGACAATTAAAGTGTATGCAGGCGATGGCGGCAACGGCATTGCTACGTTTCGTCGTGAAAAGTACGAGCCTATGGGCGGACCTAGTGGTGGCGATGGCGGCAAAGGTGGTTCTGTTTATGCTATGGCTGATCGCAACATTAATACATTAGTGGATTATCGCTATACCCGTACCTTTAAAGCGCAGCGCGGTGAAAACGGGCGTAAGGCCGAGCAGTATGGTGCTGGTGGTGAAGATTTGGTTTTACGTATGCCTGTTGGTACCGTTATTTCAGACAAAGCCACAGGAGAGGTAATCGTTGATTTAGCGGACGATGGCAAAAAAGTGCTTGTCGCCAAAGGTGGAGCAAATGGCTTGGGTAATGTGCATTTTAAATCGAGTGTGAATCGCGCACCTCGTCAATGCACGGCAGGGCAAGAAGGTGAATCATTTGAGCTGTTTTTAGAGCTTAAAGTGTTGGCAGATGTTGGTTTGCTTGGTATGCCAAATGCAGGTAAGTCGACGTTTATTCGCTCTGTATCTGCGGCAAGACCTAAGGTAGCAGATTATCCATTTACTACCTTACAACCTAATTTAGGCGTTGTTCGCGTCGATACTAATCGTAGTTTTGTCATTGCAGATGTGCCAGGATTAATTGAAGGTGCAGCCGATGGTGCAGGTTTGGGCGTGCGCTTTTTAAAGCATTTGACTAGAACATCATTGCTATTACATTTAGTTGATTTAGCGCCTTTGGATGGTGTTACTGACCCTGTTGCTGAGGCGAAAGCCATTGTGAATGAACTAAAAAAACATGATGAAGAGCTCTATGTTAAGCCGCGATGGTTGGTGTTAAATAAAATTGATATGGTTCAGGATCCTGAACAAGTAGCCGCTGATTTCGTTAAAGCTTTTGACTGGGATGGCCCCGTCTTTGCTATATCGGCCATTAACGGTAATGGTTGTAAGCAGTTGACCTATGCCATCATGGAGCATATGGAAGCGATGCAGTTGCAACAAGAAGAAGCTAAAAATCCCGATGAACAAATCACTCTTACACAACAGTAAAACCTTTGTAGTCAAAGTTGGTTCTAGTCTTGTCACCAAAAATGGTGAGGGACTTGATCGGCTGGCGATAGAGCAGTGGGCAGCGCAAATTAGTGATTTGGTGAAACAAGGTCAGCAGATTATTTTGGTTTCTAGCGGAGCGGTGGCAGAAGGGATGCAACGCTTGGGTTGGAAAAAAAGACCTGTTGAAGTGCATGAGTTGCAAGCGGCGGCGGCAGTTGGTCAAATGGGTTTAATACAAACCTATGAGAGCTGTTTTTCTAAGCATGGATTGCACACAGCGCAAGTATTATTGACACATGAAGATTTGGTCAATCGCAGACGTTATTTAAATGCGCGAACCACACTGAAAACTTTGTTAAATTTCAATGTGATTCCGATTATTAATGAAAATGATACCGTCGTTACGGATGAAATTCGATTTGGTGATAACGATACGTTGGCTGCTTTAGTGGCAAATCTGATGGAAGTTGATGCATTGGTGCTGTTAACTGATCAGCAAGGTCTGTTTTCGGAAGATCCGCGTAAGAATAAAGATGCAGTCTTCATTCATGAAGAAACGGCTGGGAATGTTGCGCTAGAAAAAATGGCTTCAGGTTCTGGTACTAGTGTAGGTACTGGCGGTATGTTAACTAAAATATTAGCGGCAAAACGCGCAGCGAATACAGGCGTGCATACGATTATTGCTTCAGGCAATGAAAAGGATGTGTTGTTACGTTTGCATCGTGGTGAATTGATTGGTACTCACCTTAAATCAACAAAAGCAAAAAACGTTGCTAAAAAACAATGGCTAGCAGATCATTTACGTACAGGTGGAAAATTAGTGCTGGATGCAGGGGCTATTGATGCATTGCGAGTGGAAGGTAAAAGCTTACTTTCTATTGGCGTGCTTGATGTGGTTGGTAGTTTTGAGCGTGGTGATGTTGTTGCTTGTGTGGACGGCGTTGGAAATGAAGTCTCACGTGGTATTGTGAATTATAATTCACAAGAGGTTATGCGGATTAAAGGGCATGCCAGCCATCAAATTGAACAAATATTAGGCTATGTCGAAGAGTCTGAGTTGATTCATCGAGATAATTTAGTTGTGCTTTAAATGTATGCGTTAGCTAAATAAGCTAGTTAAAAAAGATTTTGTTAGGAATAATATGGATAAAAAACAACCATTGGTTGCTATCATCATGGGGTCTAATAGTGATTGGCCTACCATGAAACATGCTGCACAAGTGTTGGCAGATTTTGGGGTGCCATATGATGCCGAAGTGATTTCGGCGCATCGTACACCAGATAAGATGATGGCATTTGCTGAGAGTGCAGCTAAAACGGGCTATAAAGCGATTATCGCTGGTGCTGGCGGCGCGGCGCATTTGCCAGGCATGGTGGCTGCAAAAACAATTTTACCAGTGTTAGGCGTGCCAGTGACAAGCAAGCATTTGCAAGGTCAAGATTCTTTATTGTCTATTGTGCAAATGCCAAAAGGTATTCCAGTGGCTACTTTTGCGATTGGTGAGGCTGGTGCTGCGAATGCGGGTTTATTTGCTATCGCGTTATTGGCGAACCAAGACCCTATATTAGCTGACAAATTGCACGATTTCCGTCAGCAGCAAATTGAAAAAGTCAAAGCGATGGAGTTAAACGAAAAGCCATGAGTTCAAACGTAATTACTGCACCAGCGATGCTGGGGATGTTAGGCGGAGGCCAATTAGGTCGTTTTTTTGTCATAGCAGCACATGAAATGGGCTATCAAGTGACCGTGCTAGACCCAAGTAAAGATAGTCCCGCAGGAAAAATTGCAGATGTGCATTTATGTGCAGACTATGATGATGCTGTGGCACTTGCTCAGATGGCTAAAACTTGCGTAGCTGTTACAACCGAGTTTGAAAATGTGCCAGCCAGCACTTTGGAAAAGTTAGCGGAGTCGAGCGTTGTAAGGCCTTCTGCTGCTTGTGTTTCCATCGCACAACATCGCGTACTTGAAAAAAACTTTATTAAAGAAGCTGGTTTGCCTGTAGCACCATTTGTCGTGGTCAACAGCGCTAATGATTTACCAGAGAATGATAGTGATTTATATCCTGCTATTTTAAAAGTAGCGCGATTTGGTTATGACGGTAAAGGTCAGGCACGTGTCAAAAACAAAACGGACGCAGTCGCTGCTTTTGAAGGATTTAAGCAAGAGGTTTGCGTGCTTGAGAAAATGATGCCCCTCGATTTAGAAGTATCTGTTGTTTTAGTACGAGATGCACAGGGGAATATCATGAGCTTCCCTACGGCAGAGAATCAGCATTTAAATGGTATTTTAGATATTAGTATTGCACCTGCAAGGTGTTCAGATGTCGTTAAAGCGCGTGCACAAGGTTTAGCCAAGAAGTTAGCAGATGCGTTAGATTATGTAGGCGTACTCGCTGTTGAATTCTTCTTGGTGGGCAACGATTTGCTAGTCAACGAAATTGCGCCACGTCCGCATAACTCAGGGCATTACACCATTGATGCCTGTGTAACAAGCCAATTTGAGCAACAAGTGCGCGCATTGGTTGGTTTGCCGATTGGTAGCACAGCTTTGCATAGTAAAGCTGTGATGGTCAATATACTCGGTGATAGTTGGGTGAATAATCAGGAGCCTGCTTGGCAGCGTGCGTTTGCGCATACTAATTTAAAATTACATTTATACGGTAAGCCTGATGCTCGGCAAGGCCGTAAAATGGGGCATTTCACGGTGATTGATAAAACTCAAGAGGCTGCGCTTAATACTGCATTGATTGCACGTGGTGAGCTTAATATTGGACTGTAAAAAAATCTGAGTTTAATAAAAAAGCCTCGTAAATACGAGGCTTTTTTATTGGCTGAATAATGAGTTATTCCGCTGATTTTTTTGCTGCTGGCTTTTTCGCTGCAGCTTTAGGTTTTGCTTCTGCTTTTGGTGCGGCCGCCTTTTTAACTTTAGCTGTTACAACAGGTGCATCACCACTCATTGCTTTAATTGCAGCGCTTAAACGGCTCTTATGACGAGCGGCTTTGTTTTTGTGAATGATTTTCTTATCTGCAATACGATCAATCACGCTCACATTAGCAGTATATGCGTTTGCTGCTATTGCTTTATCGCCTGACTCAATTGCTTTGATGATTTTTTTAATTGCAGTACGCATTGTTGAACGTAATGCTGCATTGTGTGCGTTAACCTTAACCGATTGGCGCGCGCGTTTGCGAGCTTGTGCTGAATTTGCCATGAGTACTTTGTCCTAATGCTTGTCTATGTGTGTATATGTAAGATACGAAACCGTGCATATTAGTGTTTTTTCGACGGTTTTGCAAGTATAAAGTGAATTTATATCTAACTAAAGTATTGTGGAGCAGGCATGCTAGAATCTCAGCAGTTTGTAAATTACAGAATGTGCTTCTCAATCTGCATGAAATTATCTACATGAAATGACCGTATGAACTTGCTTAAAACGCTTTTTACCGTTGGCACTATGACGTTTGCATCACGCTTGCTTGGTTTCGTTCGCGATACCTTGATTGCGCGGGTGTTTGGGGCGGGTGTGCTGACCGATGCGTTTATTGTGGCGTTTAGGATTCCGAATTTTTTACGGCGTATTTCTGCTGAAGGTGCATTTAGCCAAGCGTTTGTACCAGTGTTGGCTGAGTATAAACAACAACGCTCGCAAGATGAAACCAAAGCGCTGATTAACCATGTTGCAACGTTATTGGGATTGTTTTTAGTTGTACTGACTATTTTAGGGATGTTGGCGGCGCCTTGGGTTGTCCAAGTAACGGCGCCAGGCTTTGCCGCTGATGCGACTAAATTTGATTTGACGGTCGATTTATTGCGGGTGACATTCCCTTATATTTTATTTATTTCACTCGTCTCGCTAGCAGGTGGCGTATTAAATACTTATGGTAACTTTTCAACGCCTGCATTCACGCCTGTTTGGTTAAATGTCTCTTTTATTGTGGCAATGTTATTTGTTGCGCCTTATTTTGATAACTCGATTCGCGTATTAGCATGGGCTGTGTTTGTCGGTGGTATTTTGCAACTGCTCTATCAATTACCTTATTTACGCAAATTAGGTTTAATGCCGCGTATTGATTTGAATCTGCATGACGAAGGTGTTTGGCGGATATTAAAGTTAATGGGACCTGCCATATTTGGGGTATCGGTTGCACAAATCTCTATTTTAATTAACACCGTTATCGCTTCATTTTTAGTTAGCGGCAGTGTGTCTTGGCTGTATTTTGCCGATCGATTAATGGAATTTCCAACTGGATTATTGGGTGTTGCCTTAGGCACCATCTTGCTTCCTAGCCTTTCCAAAAGTGTTGCAGATAAGGACGATAGTGAATACTCACATTTATTGGATTGGGGTTTGCGGCTAACCTTTATGTTGGCATTGCCAGCCGCAGTTGCATTAGCTGTGTTAGCGGTGCCTTTAGTGACCAGCTTATTTATGTATGGCGCATTTACCGCACACGATGTTGTGATGACTAAAGTTGCTTTAATGGCTTATAGCTTTGGTTTGCTTGGACTGATTTTAGTGAAAGTGTTAGCGCCCGCTTTTTACTCGCGTCAAAATATCAAAACGCCCGTTAAAATAGCGCTCTTTACCTTGGTCATTACACAATTAATGAATGTGTTATTTGTGTTTGTATTAGATTTTAAAGAGTTTAAACATGCAGGTTTGGCATTAGCGATTGGTCTAGGCGCCTGTGTTAATGCTAGTTTATTGTTTTATCAATTGCGTAAACGTTCGCTATATCAACCACAGGCTGGCTGGACTTTATTTATGCTCAAATTGGTGTTCGCTGTTATTGCGATGGCGGCGGCATTGTATTTTGCTGCAGGTGCTGATACGTTGTGGTTTGATTATGGTTTGCTTGAAAAAATGTGGCGATTGGTCAGCTTATTATTCATCGGTGTGGCGGTTTACTTTGTGATGCTTTGGGCAATGGGTATTCGGATAAAAGACTTTATTCGTCGCACAGCTGTGTGACAAGCGCAGTGTAATGATGATGAACATTTATAGACATATCCCTTCCAGCCAATCTGCACGCTTAGTAAACGCATTGCCGCGCGCATTAGCGATTGGCAATTTTGATGGCTTGCATTTGGGTCACCAAGCGTTGTTAGCTAAAACGGTGGCGACAGCTAAAGAGCAACAACTAACGCCAGCTGTGATGACCTTTGAACCACATCCACGCGAGTTTTTTATGCCGCAAAATGCGCCTGCGCGGCTTTCTTCACTGCGCGAAAAGCTAGAATATTTTGAAGAGGCTGGGATTGAAGATGTTTTTGTGTTGCGCTTTAATCAAGCGTTTGCTGCCATTTCTGCGCAAGACTTTATGCACCAAGTGCTGAAGAACTCGCTGAGTGCGACGACAATTTTAGTCGGTGGCGACTTTTGTTTTGGCGCAAAACGTCAGGGTACGGTAAAAGATTTAATGCAGTCTGGATTTCAGTTGATTGATTTTCCTGAGGTAAAAGTCGAGCATGAACGCGTTTCAAGCACCTTGGTACGTGATGCGCTTGCTGAAGGCGACTTTACCCAAGCTGAGCGCTTGCTCGGGCGGCCTTATAGCATCAGCGGCAAAGTGGTGCATGGTGCAAAACGTGGCAGACAATTAGGTTATCCAACCGCTAATGTGCATATGCGACATGAGCGACCTGCCTTTACAGGTGTTTATGCGGTAAAATTAGATGGGCGCGAAGGCGTGGCAAATTTAGGCGTGCGACCAACCATTGCGGGTATTCCAAAATTAATGCTAGAAGTGTATGTGTTTGATTTTTATGGTAGTTTGTATGATCAACATGTGCATGTGCAGTTTTTTCATAAAATACGCGATGAAATGAAGTTTGATGGACTCGATGCACTAAAAGCCCAAATTGCCCAAGATGTTGTGATAGCAAAAGCATTTTTTTAATACCGTCATTCCGACGAAAGTCGGAATCTAGTGACTTGTTACCCACTTTCAAAAAGACACTGGATTCCGTGTCATGCACGGAATGACGAAGAGATTTACTTGAGATTTAAAATGACTGAAGAAAATAAAGATTCAAAATATCCTTTAAACCTGCCAGAAACCAGCTTTCCGATGCGTGGTAATTTGGCACAGCGTGAACCTGCGTGGCTAAAAGATTGGCAAGAAAAAAAGCTTTATCAAAAAATTAGAGCGGCACGTAAAGGGGCAAAGAAGTTTATTTTGCATGATGGTCCGCCGTATGCAAATGGTGATATTCATATTGGTCATGCAGTTAATAAAATCTTAAAAGATATCATTGTTAAATCTAAAACCATGAGTGGTTTTGATGCACCTTATGTGCCCGGTTGGGATTGTCACGGCTTACCAATTGAGTTGGTGGTAGAAAAAAATCACGGCAAAAATATCGACCCTGCTAAGTTTCGTGAGCTTTGTCGTGAATATGCCGCAGAGCAAGTAGAGAGACAAAAGAAAGATTTTATCCGTTTAGGCGTATTGGGCGATTGGGATAATCCTTACTTAACCATGGATTTTAAAACCGAAGCCGATATTATGCGCGCGCTCGGTGATATTAATAAAAATGGCTATCTCTACCAAGGTTCTAAACCGGTGCATTGGTGTACAGACTGTGGTTCGGCTTTGGCCGAGGCTGAAGTTGAGTATGAAGATGTAAACTCGCCAGCGATTGATGTTGGTTTTAAGGTTGTTGATAACGCAGTATTAAGCCAAGCATTTGGTGTTGAAGTGACGGGTGACGCGTATGCGGTGATTTGGACGACAACCCCTTGGACATTGCCTGCCAACCAAGCAGTGAGCGTGCATCAAGAGCTTGGCTATGATCTAATCCAAACAAGCAAAGGCCTGTTGATATTGGCGCATGATTTGGCTGCTACGACGTTAACCCGTTATGAAGTAACAGATAGTAAGGTGTTAGGCACAGCCAAAGGAACAGATTTAAAAGGCTTGTTGTTACAACATCCTTTTGATAACCGTCAAGTGTCAGTGATTTGTGGCGACCACGTCACCACAGATGCAGGTACTGGTTTGGTGCATACGGCTGCTGCGCATGGTAACGATGACTGGTTGGTGATGCGCGCTAACTTTCCGAATGAAAAACCGCGTGTATTAATGGGCGGCGATGGACGATTTTTTGAAAGTGATTTAGTCCCATTTGAGGCAATTCGTGGTTTGAATCGACAAGAGGCTAATAAAGTCATTCTTGAGCAAATGAAAGAATCAGGGGCGCTTATTGCTAGTGCGCGCCTTAATCATAGTTTCCCACATTGTTGGCGTCATAAAACGCCGTTGATGCAATTAGCAACGCATCAGTGGTTTGTTGGCATGAATGCCACGGATAAAGCAGGTGTGAGCTTGCGGGAACATGCGAATAAAGCGGTTGATGAAACACAGTTTTTCCCTGATTGGGGTCGCGCTCGCTTAGAAGGCATGATTAAAACCCGCCCTGATTGGTGTGTGTCACGCCAACGAAATTGGGGCGTGCCGATGCCTTTATTTGTGCATAAAGAAACAGGTGAGTTACATCCTAAAACAGCTGAATTATTGGAAGAAGCGTGTCTATTAGTTGAACAAACCGGCGTTGAAGCTTGGTTTAGTTTAGATGTCGATGCTTTTTTAGCAAAGCATGCTCCTGATAATGCCGCACAATATAAAAAAGTAACCGATACCTTAGATGTTTGGTTTGATTCAGGCACAACGCATGCGTCAGTATTAAAGCGTCGTGAGAATTTAAATTTTCCAGCTGATATGTATTTAGAGGGCTCAGATCAGCACCGTGGTTGGTTCCAATCTAGCCTCTTAACAGGCTGTGCCATTGACGGTCGCGCACCGTATAACGCGTTGTTGACGCATGGCTTTGTCGTAGATGGCAAAGGCTACAAGATGAGTAAATCCAAAGGCAATGTGGTTGCGCCGCAAAAGGTGATGGATAGTTATGGTGCCGATATTTTGCGTTTATGGGTGGCAAGTACCGATTACTCAGGCGAGCTGACGATTTCTGATGAAATTCTAAAACGCGTTGCAGATAGTTATCGCAAGATTCGCAATACCTTGCGTTTCTTATTGGCAAACGTTGAAGATTTTGATGCGGCTACGCAATCCGTGCCGTATGAAAATCTGCTTGAAATTGATCGTTATGCATTAGGCATGTTGAGCGATTTATCAAACACCTGCAAAGCGGCTTATGACAGTTATGAGTTGCATCGTGTTGGGCAGGCATTACAACATTTTTGTGCGGAAGATTTAGGTGCGTTTTACTTAGATATTCTAAAAGACCGCATGTATACCAATGCGGAAAATTCGCATGATCGTCGTGCGGCACAAACGGTATTGCTGAAAATTACGCAAGTGTTGGCAGGTTTAATGGCGCCAGTATTGAGCTATACCGCAGAAGAAATTTGGCAAACGCTTTATCCTGAAACAGCCGATTTTATAGTGTTGCATGACTGGTCGAATGCCGATGATGTGATTAGTCCAGTAGCGCACACAGAATATACGCAAACGTTAAAAGCCAAATGGGAAACGATACGCGCTATTCGAGCGGAAGCGGCAAAAGAGATTGAACTCGTTCGCGGCACAGGGCAAGTAGGTTCTTCATTGCAATCAGAGTTAAGCTTCCACGTAGCTAATAATACTTTCGATGCGCTCAATAGCTTAGGCGATGATTTACGTTTTGTGATGATTACTTCAGACGCAAAAGTGTATAAAGCGGCGAGTGAAGCAGAACAAAAAATCAGCGTATTACCAAGTCAGCATAAAAAATGTGCCCGTTGTTGGCATTATCGTGCCGATGTTGGCGCGAGTGCTGAACATCCAACGATTTGCGGTCGTTGTGAAACCAATTTGTTTGGCAAAGCGAAGTCTAGACAATATGCTTAATCACTTTAGTCATACCGACGCAAGTCGGTATCCAGCGTCGTTATGCATCAAAAGCCACTCTGTGCCGTTTTTGCGAGCATCTGCTTTGCAGATTGCCTGCTTGAATCATTTGAATGACATGACGGAGTCTATATGAAAGCAACCTTAAAGTGGTTTTTACTCAGCGCCATCATCATTGCGCTCGACCTCTACACCAAACATCTTGTGCAGCAAGCTTTTGAATATGCAGATAAGTTAACCATTACCAGCTATTTTGATTTAGTGCGGTATCACAACGAAGGCGCTGCTTTTAGCTTTTTGGCAGGTGCAGGCGGTTGGCAGAAATGGTTTTTTACTGCTATAGCGGCAATTGCAAGTATTTTTATTGTGTATTTACTTAACAAGCATCACACAGAAAAATTATTCTGCTTAGGACTAGCCTTGGTATTAGGTGGTGCATTAGGCAATTTGTATGACCGCGTTACGCTGGGTTATGTGGTCGATTTTCTTTCTTTTCATGTAAACGACCTTTATTGGCCTGCTTTTAATGTCGCTGACAGTGCGATTTCTGTTGGTGTTGGTATCTTATTATTGGATAGTTTTAAACCTAAAAAAGGGTAGTGCTGCGCCAATGCCAGATTGGAAAAAACTAATAGCGGGAAAAATTGCGATTGCCAAAAAAGGTAATATTAAAAGCAAAGCAACTACTAACGAACGGATTCCTGCTGGTCAAACCCAAGTGACTAATTTCCCCGTGTTAGATTTAGGGGTAAAGCCTGATGTTTCTACCGATGATTGGCAACTGAGAATATTTGGTTTAGTAGAAAAAGAACTCACTTTAGATTGGCAAACATTTCAGGCGCTTAATCATGTCACAGAGGTTTCTGATTTTCATTGTGTCACGCGTTGGAGCCAACTCGATATAGATTGGCAAGGCGTCCGCGCACAAGATATATTAGCGTTAGCAGCGCCATTAGAAACTGCAAAATTTGTCACCATGCACGGTTATGATGGCTACACCACGAATTTGCCTTTAGAGGCGCTCTTTGATGACGATGTAGTAATTGCACACAGCGTGTTCGGTAAGCCGCTTAGTAAAGAGCATGGCGGCCCCGTTAGAATGGTGGTGCCAAAACGTTATGCTTGGAAAGGGGCTAAATGGCTAAAAGCCATTGAGTTACATCAGTATGATAGACGTGGCTTTTGGGAGGTGCGTGGCTATCACAACGATGCCTTTCCATTTGAGGAGCAACGCTTTTCGGAAGATGATGATATCTAATTTTATGCAATTCTTGCTGCATTAAACGCTACTGCTTGTTTTCCATTAATTTTGTCGTCACTGTATAAATGCCAACAGTAAGTCCGCCAGCAACAATGCCTACAATTGCATCAAATAGGATTGGAGCTATGAAGGTTAAGAATCCACCAATCGCGCTTACATTTTGCATAAGCTGCGCAAGATGTTCAGTAAAGTGATGTAACACTGGAATGCCATGACCAATAATACTGCCGCCAACTAAGAACATCGCTGCCGTGCCAACAATCGTGAGCATGCGCATTAAATACGGAGCAAAAGCTAGCAGTAACCGACCAAATCTACGTTGTAATTGCTGAAAAACACCTTGTCCTTTTTTAAGCATTAAATGCAGACCTGCATCATCCAGTTTTACAATTCCCGCCACTAGTCCATAAACAATAAAAGTGACGCCAAGCGCGATAAGCGAAACGACAAAAACTTGCATCATAAAAGTTGAAGCGGTGACTGTGCCTAAAGCAATCACGATGATTTCAGCAGATAAGATAAAATCAGTACGAATAGCACCTTTAATCTTATCTTTTTCTAATGCGAGCAAGTCGACATTTTTATCTTTGAATGCCTGTTTTAGTTCAGCTTTGTGTGAATCTTCTGCTTGTTCGTTATGCAAAAACTTGTGCGCAATTTTCTCAAACCCTTCGAAACACAAAAAGAGACCGCCTATCATGAGTAGTGGGGTAATGAGCCAAGGAATAAAATAACTGATGGCAAGCGCTGCGGGCACTAAAATCAGTTTATTGATGAAGGAGCCTTTTGCCACCGCCCATACAACAGGTAGTTCACGTTTAGCATCGACCCCTGAGACTTGTTCTGCATTAAGCGCTAAATCATCGCCTAACACCCCCGCCGTTTTTTTTGCTGCCACCTTTGCCAAGACGGAAACGTCATCCAAAATAGTGACGATATCGTCTAATAATGCAAGTAAGCTACCCGCTGCCATTGTTATCCTTAATCAATAAAGTATTAATATCGTTGAAATATTTTAACTAAAAATGATAAACTCTGCGGATGTTGTCGAGAAAATTATTTGGCTGGGTGCATAAAGTCGCATTATTTGCGATTGTGTTTGCATCGCTCGCGCCTAGCGTTTCTCATGCGTTAGCGAGCCAACAGCAAGGCTTTAAGCAAGAAATTTGTGGTGTCGGCGGGCAAAAGCTCTATATTCAAGTGGTCACTACCCAAGGTCAGCAACTGCAAGCTAGCTTAGACATAAAGCCTGGTTCGCAGCCAGCTTCTATTAGCTTGCATATGCAACATTGCCCATTCTGCCATGCGGGCGTGGCCGATGTTGTTATTCCTAATCGTAACCCTGCGTTTGCGCTATTTTTAGCGCAACAAGAAACTGAACAAGCGTTTAACTATCAAGCGCCTGTTATTTCAACCGTTGTTCACCTTGCGCATCTCACGCGCGGACCTCCTGTTATTTCCCTTTAGTTTTTTACCATTTGCAAGCCGCTGATGCTTGTTATGAGTTGTTAGGTCGTTTGACTTGGGACATCACAATCATAACGTTGCGACTTGCTAATTACTAAATATTGTTTTGGGGAGTAATGTTGTGAGATTAAAAAAAATACAAGCCGTATTATGGATTGAAGTAGCACTGATTTGTAGTGCTTGGGCGCCAACTAAGGCTTTAGCTGAGCATTTAGATTTGGACGAGATTGATGTTGTTTCAGAAGCAATACCAGCACTTGATAAAAATAATCCTAGTATAGCTGGTGATACAGCTAGATTATTGAGTGACAAAGCGGGTGTGAGTTTTTATCGTGCAGGGGGAGTTTCTAGTTTGCCTGTTATTCGCGGGTTAGCGGACGATAGAGTCAATGTACAGGTGGATGGTATGCAATTGATTTCAAGTTGTGCCAACCATATGAATCCGCCACTATCCTATATTTCACCAACTAATGTTGCGTATATTGATGTATTTAAAGGCATTTCTCCTGTGAGCCTTGGTGGCGATAGTATTGCGGGCGTAATACAGGTGAACTCAGAATCACCAGAGTTTGCCAAGTCGGCAGAAAAATTATTTACCCATGCCTCGTTCAATACTTTTTACAAAAGTAATAATAATGCAAGAGGTGTTAATGCGTCTGCAAGCGTGGCGAATGAAGAAGTTTATGTGCGTTATACGGGCTCAACCGTTGAAGCAAACAACTATCATGCAGGCGGTAACTTTAAACCAGCTGGTCAAGCTGCAGTCGGCAAAGGGTGGTTAGATGGTGACGAAGTTGGCTCAAGTTATTACCGTGCAATTAATCATGCGTTAGCTTTTGGCGTGCACCGAGATAATCATTTGTTTGAATTTAAGTTGGGCTTGCAAAACATTCCTGAGCAAGGTTTTGCCAACCAGCGCATGGATATGACGGGCAATCGTGCAGAGCAATATAACTTTAAATATAAAGGTGACTATGATTGGGGTAAGTTAGAAGCGCAAGCCTATCATGAGCGGGTTCGTCATGCGATGCAGTTTGGCGAAGATAAGCAGTTTTTTTATGGAAATGCACCTGGTATGCCAATGGATACAGAAGGTAAAACCACTGGTTTGAAACTAAAAGCCAGTATGGATATTTCTGAACGTGATTTATTACGAGTGGGTACAGAGTATCAGCGTTACCGTTTGGATGACTATTGGAATCCATCAGGAACAGGCATGATGATGTCGCCTAATACATTTCAAAATATTAATAACGGACAGCGAGATCGTTATGATGTGTTTGCAGAGTTAGAATCACAGTGGAATCAGCAATGGCTGACCCAAGTTGGTTTGCGTAGTAGCACGGTTAAAATGGATGCAGGCAATGTGCAAGGTTATAACAACGGCTTAGTTGGTATGGCTGGTTATGGTGCAGCAGCTAATGTATTTAATGCAGCTGATAAAAGTGAAACTGATCACAATATTGATATGACTTTACTGGCACGGTTTACGCCGAGTCAAAGCCAAAGTTACGAAGCTGGCTATGCCATGAAAACACGCTCACCTAATGTTTATGAGCGATTTGCTTGGTCTAACACCAATACCATGGTGATGAATATGAATAACTGGGTTGGTGATGGCAATGGATATGTGGGCAATTTAAACTTGGATCCAGAAAAAGCGCATACCGTGAGCATGACTGCAAAGTGGAATGATGCAGCGAATCAGGATTGGCAAATTAAAGCGGCGCCTTATTTTACCTATGTAAACGATTATATTGATGCAGTTGCTTGTGTCGAAGTAGGTAAAACTTGTATGGCAAGAATGGATGGTTTTTCTAACCTAAGTTTAGATAACCAGTCTGCACGATTATATGGACTTGATTTAACGGCTAAAAAATTGTTGTCAGAAGGGCACGCGCTAGGTCATTTTACTGCAACAGGTTTGTTAAGTTATGTTCGTGGTGAAAATACAAAAACCAATGATGATTTGTATAACATCATGCCGTTAAACGCCAAACTTGGTTTGCAACATAAACTAGGCGCTTGGAAAAATCATTTAGAAGTGCAAATAGTAGCCGCAAAAAATCGTGTACAAGCCGTTCGGAATGAGCTGAAGACAGGCGGTTATAGCTTAGTGAATTTCTACACGAGCTATGATTGGAAGCAAGCCCGTTTCGATTTGGGATTGGAGAACATTTTTGACAGAAAATATGCCGATCCATTAGGCGGTGCCTATTTAGGTCAAGGTGCAACCATGGGAATGGGCGTTACACAAGGTACGCAAGTGCCAGGTATGGGGCGCTCTGTTAATGTTGGCTTGACACTGTTTTACTAAGCAATGCGTAAAGACTGTACTTTAAGTGGTTTATTGCATACAATTCACCAACTTAGGGTACAGTTCTAGCGAGATTGGGATTGTAACAACGGAAATAATGACAACATGATGCTAACGCAGAAACTATTTAGACAGATAAGCAGAATCGCACTATTTGCGATTGTGTTTGCGTCGCTTGCGCCTAGCATCTCTCATGCACTTGCGGCCAAACAAGGGTTAAATAGCTTTGCGCAAGAAATCTGTACCACAGACGGTCAAAATATCACGATTCAAGTAGTGACCACTCAAGGTCAGCAATTAGTCACTGAACTTGAGAAAACAACATCGCCAAGCACAGTTGTTAGCCACTTAAACCATTGTCCTTTTTGTAGTAATCCAAGTGTTAATGCAACATTAGAGCCGCCGCATGCTTTTATTGTTGCAGTATTAAAAGACCAAGCTGAGCAGCTTGAGGTCTCTGTTTCACCTGTAATTCCAAGCTTTATAGCACTTCCTCCGCCTGCACAGGCACCACCCAGCCTTTAAAAAACTGAACATTTTTTTGAGTTAGCTGCTTTTTAGCAAGCTAACAATTTATCTGTATGCATTTTTGCGCGTACAAAACAGGTTTATTTAAGGTGAATTAAACATGATTTATATCCAAATTAAAGAAGTAATGAAAGCCAAAGCACAGGCTTGGGGTCGCAAGATTACATTGTCTGAATTAGCAGAAGCGACAGGTATTAGTCGCATGACGCTATCTCGCATGATTAACAATCAAGGACACAGCACGGTCACTAGCCATATTGATCGGCTGTGCACATTTTTTGGTTGCGAGCTTAATGAGTTAGTGAAATATGTGCCTGACCATCACGCACAGCAACAAATAGCAGCATAAATATAATAAAACGATAAATCTAGAGGGAGTTAGCAATGAAATTGAAATCTTGGCAGCTAATAATGGCTGCCGTATTGTCACAAATGGCTACGGCTGCTTATGCTGATCATATTGCATTAGATCAGATTGATGTTAAAGGTGAACGTATTAAAGGCTCAACCACTCAGCCTAATATTGTTAAGGCGCGTGAAGAGATTAATAAAACGGCTGGTGGTGTAACTGTGGTTGATATGGAGCAAGTGCGTGAAGGTAGAACTTCAAACTTTGCAGATACGCTTGGTTTAGCGACAGGCGTGTTAGCACAATCTCGCTTTGGTGCTGAGGAAACTAGACTTTCTATTCGCGGTTCTGGCATACAGCGTACTTTTCATGGTCGTGGCATTAAATTAATGCAAGACGGTATTCCTGTGAATTTGGCTGATGGCAGCTTTGACTTTCCATCAATTGACCCAATGGCAACGGATTATATTGAAGTACACCGTGGCGCAAATGCTTTGCAGTATGGTTCAAGTAATCTAGGTGGTAGTGTTAACTTTATCTCTAGAACTGGCTACACTGCGCCAAAGTTTGAAGTGCGGTCTGAAGGGGGTAGTTATGGTTATTATCGATTAGGTGTATCTGCTGGTGGAGTGGTTGATAATTTGGATTATTTTGTGACTGCTAGTAAATATCATAGCGATAGCTTTAGAGATAATGCACAACAGAGCGCAGATCGATTAACGGGCAATGTTGGTTATAAAATTAATGATAATATTGAGACGCGATTTTATGTTGGTTACATCAATACAGATTCTCAGCTTTCAAGCAGCTTAACGAAGCAACAGCTTAAAGATAATCCTAAGCAAGCAACGCTGACAGCAGGTCCTTTAGCCGGTCAAGGGATTAGTGAGCGGGATATTAGCCTAACGCGTATTGCGAATAAAACTACTTTTCAATTTGATTCTAGCAAGTTAGAGCTCGGCGCATTTTATTCTAAGAAAAGCTTATTCCATCCAATCATTGATTTATTTGTTTTTGGTAATGACTCTATTGGTGTAATTGACCAAGAAACGGATGACTATGGTTTATCTGCAAAATATATACATCAAGGCCATTTGTTTGGTTATGCTAATGAACTGACCGTTGGTTACCTTCCTACCTATGGCGAGGTTGATTATAAAAACTTCAGAAATGTGAATGCGACACGTGGCGCACTAATCAATAAACAAAGTCAGGTAGCCAGTAACCATGAAGTGTTTGTTGAAGATAGATTGAGCTTAACACCAGACTTAACCTTGATTGCTGGCTTGCAATATACCAATGCAAGGCGTAAGTCTAATGATGAATTTATCCGCCCAGCAACTGGCGACCAAAGTTATGATGCACGCTACAATGGCTACAGTCCAAAATTAGGTGTGTTGTATCAATTGCAGCCTCAAGTGCAATTATTTGCTAATGTATCGCGAAGCTTTGAACCGCCAAGTCATGGTGAATTAAACCTAATCGTTGCAGATGCTTTAAAAGCGCAAAAAGGAACCACTTTTGAGGTTGGTACGCGTGGCAATAGCGAGTTTGTCGATTGGGATATTGCTGTGTATGAAGCACATTTAGACAATGAATTGTTGCAAGTAGGTATTGCAGGCTCTCCATTCGCAACCGTAACAACTAATGCTGATAAAACAATTCATCGTGGACTAGAGCTTGGCTTAACTGCACGGTTGCCCTTTAGTTTAGAGTCTAGAACAAGTTATCTACTTAATGACTTTAAACTGGACGGTGATGCTACATATGGCAATAATCGTTTGCCTGGTATCCAACGTCAATTGCTGAGGTCAGAGTTGCTGTATCGTGGTAGTCATTTTTTAAGTAATTTCTATTTTGGACCAACTATCGAGTGGTCACCAGAGCGCTATAACGTCGATTTTGCTGAATCGTTCTATGCGGATAATTACTTTATCTGGGGTTTAAAAGCAGGTCAAAAAGTGAATGCACATTGGTCATGGTTCTTGGAAGGGCGTAATTTAGCGAATCAAAAGTATGCAGCTTCTACGGGCATTTCAAGAAATCTAAATGGTGCTGATTCAGCAACATTTTTACCAGGTGATGGCAGAACAGCCTATATGGGCGTTACTTGGACGTATTAATTAAAATTTGGGGCGGTATGGAAACATACTCGTCCCAATTTTTTTGGAGTTGTAATGATGTTCAACAAAAAAAGCATACTTGCCATGATTGGCGTGCTTATCCTCGTTTTAATATTTTCATTGGTTTGCGCGGTTGCAGAAGGTAAAGAGACGGCTGCCATTGAAACGGCGCTTAAAGTGCAATGGGATAAGCCTAATCATCCGATACGCGTTCCGGTGATTGTCACTTATGGCGATTATGCGATAGCTGATTGGATACAAGAACCGCGTGGTGGGCGTGCATTATTAAAGCGTGAGCAAAGAGGTTGGCAAACATTATTATGTGGCGCTACCAATATGAAACAGGTTCACAATCTAGTGAGCGCTGGCGTACCGCGCGAAGATGCAGCGCATTTAGCGGATGCTTTAGCTCAAAAAGAAAAACGATTAACAGATGCCGATAAAACCCTAATCAATAGTTTTAAAGGCATTGTCGACTTATTGAAAGAGCCTCAGCATCATGCGCATTAGCAATCAAAAATTTAATTGGCTGTTTTGGCATCGTTGGTTAGGTATGTTGACTTGTGTTGGCATTTTGCTGTGGGCGACTTCGGGTATCTCTCACCCAATCATGTCGCGTTTGCAGCCGAATCCTGTTGCCTTTTCTGCGCCAGCAGCAAAATTTGATTTGAGCCAAAGTCAGTTTGTAAAAACGATATTAATGCAACATGGCATCAGTGCTGTTACGCATATTAGTCTAGCCCAGTTTGCTGGTGCTAGTTATTATCGAGTGAGCGTTGATCATGCATTGCCTGCACGCTATTTCAGTGTGGCCGATGGCACAGAACTGGTTGATGGAGATGCGTTGTATGCGAGCTACTTAGCACTTCATTTCACTGGAAAAAAGACACAAAATATTACCAATGTTAAGTTGGTTACAGCATTTAGTGATGACTATCACGAGGTCAATCGTTTGCTTCCAGTGTGGCGCGTTGAGTTTGCCGATAATCAACACCTGCGTGCTTATATTGATACAGAACAATCGCGTCTCGCCACTTTGGTTAACGATACGCGTTATTGGTTAACGCAAGTTTTTCAGTTTGGTCATAACTGGTCATTCCTGAAAGGTTCGCCAGTATTGCAAGTCACTCTCGCCACAATCGTATTGTCTGCAGTACTTATTTCTGCTTTTTCGGGTTTGTATCTCTATTTTAAATTAGGTAAAGCTAAACAGCGCTTAATAGGTAAGCCACTACGCATTTGGCATCGACGCCTAGGTTTAATTGTGTCTCTCTCAGCATTGATTTTTGCTTCTAGTGGTTTGTTTCATTTAATCATGAGTTATCAACAGCAAAGGAACGCAATTGAGTCTGCAATGGAAGTAGTTTCTATTAACCAGCTTAATGAGCAGATTTGGCAACAAGTAATTGCAAAACCTTTAGCAAAACTGGATTTGTTATCCTATGCGCAAAAGCCGTATTGGTATGTTTTGCCAATGTCTGCAGATGGTAAAAATCAGCAGCCAGTCTCTCAAGTAGCAGCGTTAGCGAAAGAGAAAATAGAGGCTGATCAGCATAATCATCATCCGCATGAACCAATAGCGGAAGCGGTGAAACCTTATGTGCTGGTAGCCGATATTGAATCTGCAAACATGAATCGGATTGAGGATTTAGTGAAATCCAAAGCGGTGAATATCGCTAAAACTACAGATTCCGCAGTGAGAAAAGTAGAGTGGATTACGAAGTTTGAGAATGAATATGGTTTTATTTTTAAACGAATGCCTGTGATTAAGGTTCAAATGAACGATGCGGATAATACCCGTTATTATATCGAGCCAGCAACTGGCATACTATCTGCCAAAGTGCGCGATATTGATGGTGCAGAGGGTTTTGTGTTTGCTTATTTACATAAATGGAGTTTTAACTTTATCAATAAAGATTTACGTGATATTTTGGTGTCATTATTTGCATTAGGTAACATCCTCGTTGCGGCGATGGGTTTTATCATGTTTTATAGAAAATATGTTAAATAAAACAATTGCTTATTGAGATAGTGTGTTGTCTTTTGGTTTGAATAAAGGTGTTGATAAAGGGTTTTTGATGCGTTTTTTGATTGTTCTACTAAGTTTGATTTTTGTAACAAGCACATCAGCTCATGAGGCAAAGCCGAGTAGTGCTGAAAAGCAGCTGGCGATTAGTTTGGCGACAGACGAGCAAGGTCAGTTATGGCGTGCAGAAATCAAAGACGGTTTTGTGGTCGTTTCCATGAGCCAAGATTTAGGAAAAACATTTTCTAAACCGGTGCGCGTTAATTCAGAAAAGCAAAAGCTCTCTGCAAAAGGTGAGGTGCGACCTAAAATTACACTCGGTACAAAAGGTGAAGTTTATGTGGCGTGGATGCAAAATTTAACTAAACGATTTGCAGGTTATATTTGGTTTTCGCGTTCGCTAGATGGTGGAAAAAGCTTTGAAAAGCCCATCATCGTGCATCAAGATCGCGCAGAAATTGGCCATGCCTTTGAGGAGTTGACCGTCTCTGCAGAAGGTAAAATCACTGTATTGTGGCTAGATGCACGTGACTTGGTCGCCGATAAGGTGGCAGGCAAAAAGCGTAGTGGTAGTTCTATTTACTATACAACGTCATCGGATAAAGGCGCCAGCTTTGCTCCAGAAGCGAAGTTAGCTGACTATTCATGCGAATGTTGCCGAATAGCAACCACGACCAAACCAGATGGCACGGTGATTGCCATGTGGCGCCATGTGTTTGACGGCGGCGAGCGTGATCATATGATGGCAGAAATTCCTCAATCAGGTGAATCAGCAGAATTACACCGAGCAACCTTTGGTCGTTGGCAGCTAGATGGCTGTCCACACCATGGTGGCGCACTTGCAATAGGCGGCGAAGATGTACATTGGTGGGGATATCACATGGCCTATTTTGATGGTAAAGAAAAGAATCCAGGTCTTTACTACAGTCGAATGGATGGCGAAGCCTGGGTGACTGCGCCCGCTAAACAGTTTGGCGACAATAACAAGCAAGCAGCTCATCCTGCCTTATTATCAAGCGGTGAAAAGGTATGGTTGACTTGGCAAGAAACACATGCTGGCAATGTGAAAAAAGTCATTGGTATGTCATCGAATGATGGCGGTAAGACATGGTCTAGTACGACTTCTTTACTTAGTACGAGTGCCAAAGTCGATTACCCGCAATTGCTCAAATTTAAAGATGCAACTTATTTAGCCGTTAATACATCAGAAGGTTTAAAGCTGAAGATTATTCCGTAATTAAATGTATTGCATGTTGTTTTAACATTTGGTGTGCAATCAATCGATATTTGGTAGAGCGAACATGACACCACCTATTATTATTGACATAGAAGCCTCTGGTTTTGGCGTAGGCAGTTATCCAATTGAAGTTGGTTATGTTGATCGGCGGGGCAAGACTTGGTGCTCCTTGATTACGCCTCGTGATGATTGGCTACATTGGAGTAAGACGGCAGAAACGCTGCATCATATCTCGCGAGAAATGTTGCTAGCGCATGGCAAAAGCGCTCACCTGATTGCCACTCATTTAAACGATACCTTTTTAAATCAAACCCTTTATTCCGATAGCTGGTTGCATGACTTTACTTGGTTAAATTGCTTATTTCATGCTGCCGATGTTTCTCCGCATTTTAAGTTTGAAGATTTGCGCGCTGTGTTAAGCCCTTTTCAACAATCCGTTTGGCATAACACCAAACAATCACTTCTCAATGAATTGCAAATCAGTCGTCATCGAGCTAGTGCTGATGCGCAAATATTGCAAATGACATGGCTTAAAACAGCACAAATGGAAGCGTTGGCTTGTGCCTAATAGTAGGGCAATAACCATATTGCTAGCAGGTCTATTGAAAACCAATAAATCACCCGCATTATATTAATAACAACAGAATATTAATGAAGGAGATTGAATATGCGGTTTGATAAACTTACAACCAAATTTCAGCAGGCGATAGCCGATGCGCAAAGTATTGCATTGGGCGCAGATAATCCAGCAATAGAACCACAACATTTGTTACTGGCTTTGTTGAATCAAGAAGACAGCAGTGCCGAGGCCTTGCTTGCTCGCGCGGGTGTGCAAGTGAATGCACTGAAAACAGCGGTTAATAGCGCCGTTGATCAGCTGCCAAAAGCAACTGAGAGCAATGGTGAAATAGCGATTTCTCGCGATTTAAATAACTTACTCAACATCACCGATAAATTAGCGCAAAAGCGTAACGATACCTATATTGCCAGCGAGATGTTTTTACTGGCATTAGCCGAAGATAAAGGAGAAGTAGCTAAGTTACTCAAGAAGCATGGATTAACTAAGAATGCGCTAGAAGCGGCTGTGATGGCAGTGCGTGGCAATGATGGCGTCGATAGCCAAGAGTCAGAAGGACAACGTGAAGCATTAAAGAAATATACGTTAGATTTAACGGAGCGTGCTCGCGCTGGCAAATTGGACCCCGTGATTGGCCGTGATGATGAAATTCGTCGTGCGATTCAAATTCTCGGCCGCCGCACAAAAAATAATCCTGTATTGATTGGTGAGCCGGGTGTAGGTAAAACCGCGATTGTGGAAGGTTTGGCACAACGGATTGTGGATGGCGAAGTGCCTGATACGCTCAAGAACAAAAAAGTGTTGAGCTTAGATATGGCTGCGTTGTTAGCGGGTGCAAAATACCGCGGTGAATTTGAAGAGCGCCTTAAAGCGGTACTCAAAGAGTTGGCGCAAGATGAGGGGCAAACGATTGTGTTTATCGATGAGATTCACACTATGGTGGGTGCAGGTAAAGCAGAAGGTGCGATGGATGCGGGCAATATGCTGAAACCAGCGTTGGCGCGTGGTGAGTTGCATTGTGTAGGCGCGACCACTTTAGATGAATATCGAAAATATATAGAGAAAGATGCGGCGCTGGAGCGTCGTTTCCAAAAAGTATTGGTTGATGAACCTAGCGTCGAAGCTACCATTGCGATTTTACGTGGTTTACAAGAGAAGTATGAGTTGCATCATGGTGTTGAGATTACGGATCCTGCGATTGTGGCTGCAGCGGAGTTATCTCATCGCTATATTACTGATCGCTTCTTGCCAGATAAAGCGATTGACCTGATTGATGAGGCTGCCAGCCGCATTAAAATGGAGATTGACTCTAAGCCTGAAGTGATGGATAAATTAGAGCGTCGATTAATTCAATTGAAAATTGAACGCGAAGCCGTGCGCCGTGAAAAGGATGAAGGCAGTAAAAAACGTTTTGAGTTGATTGAAGAAGAAATTGCGAAATTAGAAAAAGAATATGCGGATTTAGAAGAAATTTGGAAGGCGGAAAAAGCCCAAGTGCAGGGCTCTGCTCATATCAAAGAAGCCATTGAAAAAGTGAAATATCAAATGGAGGAGGCCACACGGAAAGGTGATTGGCAGCAAGTCTCTGAGTTGCAATATGGCAAATTACCGCAATTAGAAGCGCAGCTTAAACAAGCTGCGACTTCAGAAAGTGAACAAGCTAACGTCAAGTCTAGAATGTTGCGTACCGAAGTCGGCGCGGATGAAATCGCAGAAGTGGTCAGTCGTGCGACAGGGATTCCTGTAAGCAAAATGATGACGGGAGAGCGTGATAAATTACTCACGATGGAAGATAAATTGCACGAACGTGTGGTTGGTCAGGATGAAGCGGTTCGTTTGGTTTCTGATGCCATTCGTCGCTCACGCTCAGGTTTAGGTGATCCGAATAGGCCTTATGGCAGTTTTCTATTTTTAGGACCGACTGGCGTTGGTAAAACGGAGTTGTGTAAATCATTAGCTAACTTTTTGTTTGATTCAGAAGACCATTTGATTCGCATTGATATGAGTGAATTTATGGAGAAACACTCTGTTGCGCGGATGATTGGTGCGCCGCCCGGTTATGTGGGTTATGAAGAAGGAGGAACCTTAACCGAAGCGGTGCGCCGTAAACCTTACTCTGTCATTTTATTGGATGAGGTGGAAAAAGCGCATCCAGATGTATTTAATGTTTTGTTGCAGGTATTAGATGATGGACGTTTAACTGATGGGCAAGGCCGTACGGTCGATTTTAAAAATACGGTGATTATCATGACCAGTAATCTTGGTAGTCAAATGATACAAAGCATGAGCGACCAAGATTATCAAGTGGTGAAATTGGCCGTAATGGGTGAAGTAAAAACACACTTTAGACCAGAGTTCGTTAACCGTATTGATGAGGTAGTTGTTTTCCATGCTTTAGGCGAGGACAATGTAAGAGAGATTGCCAATATTCAGTTGCAATATTTGGCAAAACGATTGAACGCGATGGAGATGGGATTTGAAATGACGGACGCTGCGATTGCTGAAATTGCTAGCGCTGGTTTTGATCCTATTTATGGTGCTAGACCATTAAAACGTGCCATACAAAGTGAAATTGAAAATCCATTGGCGCGTGAGATTTTGGCGGGCAATTTTGTGGCTAAAGACACCATTACTGTTGATAGTAAAGCGGGCAAAATGGTCTTCAATAAAACGTAAGATGAGGGGAAGCACAGTGATATGAGCAATTGGGCAGTACGGATGCTTTATGGTTTATTAATGTTCTTAAGCGCGCCTGCTTATGCATTAAGCAGCGCGCAGAATGAAACATTTGAGTATGAGCCGGAGGTCATCCGTGAAATATTGCTCAAAGCCAGTGCGCTCGATGGTAATACGTATGATGTAGAGTCAACTTGGAAGGCGGCTGATTTATATTGCAAGGCTTCCCGATATGGCAGTGCTGAGGCGATGTATCGTTTGGGGATACTGTATGCCTTTGGTAATGGTGTGGAAAAGAGCCGAAATTATGCCGCTAACTTGTTCGGACTCGCTTCCATAAAAGGCCATTTCGAAGCGCAAAAAATGTTGGAAACAATCGAGATGAGCGCCATTGATACGCCGCCTTGTGTATTGGCGGAAGTGTCGCCCAAACGCGCGCCTGATCTCTATTATGGTGATTATGATGGCACACCAGAGATTGATCGCTATGTGAATAATTTACCTAAAAATAAACGTTGGGTCGTCAATCTCGTGGATACGGTTGCAGATTGGTATCATGTGGATAGAAAGCTGGTTTTATCCATTATTAGCGCAGAATCGGACTTTACCGTTTCTGCCATGTCTAACAAAGATGCGCACGGTTTAATGCAATTAATTCCTGCAACAGCGGAACGATTTAATGTAAAAAATGCCTATAACGCTACACAGAACATTAAAGGTGGCGTCGCTTATTTGCGCTGGTTACTGTCTTATTTTAGAGGGGATGTGATGTTAGCTGTTGCGGCTTACAATGCAGGAGAAAGAGCCGTTGATAAGCATCATGGCATTCCACCCTATAAAGAAACCAAAGCTTATGTTGCTCGCGTCTTAAGTTTATATCAGTTAAAACGGCATGGTTTTGATGAGAATATTACACAAGCATCGCCTGTTGTTGGAAAGTCGAAATGGCAATGAAAATCAATATATTATGCATATTAGCAATGATGTTTTTACTAAGTGCTTGCGCAACCACCAATGGATCATCGGAACCGCAAATCAAGCGGATTACACCAGCTGAATTAGAAAAGCTGATTCCAACGGCAGTGGCTTCTTATTCTTTAGAGCAAATTGTAGCCGACTCGAAACTAGCAAAGACGCCAACTGAGATTATTGCTAAGATTAAAGCAAGCGATTCACGTTATGATTTAACGGCCAGTAAAATTCTGGAATTGAATCAGCAAGGTGTGGATGAAGAAGTGCTCAGCTATATTCAGCAGAGCAATGAGTTAGCCAAACAAAACTATCTTGCAGAAGAGATTAATAAAGTGGAAAGAGAAAAAGCCGAAGCATTAAGAAGGCTAAACGCAGAACGTTTGATGCAAAGACAGCAATTTTATGATCCATTTTGGTATGGCCCACGTTTTGGTTATCGTTACAGAAATTGGCCGGGCTCTCGTTTTGGTTGGGGTGGTTATTATGGTTGGTAGCGTTTGCGTGTCAGCGTTAACCTAGAAGAAAATATGCAGCAATTTACAGAAATAATACAAGTTAAGGCGCAAGGTCGTAAGCTTTATGACATTACGCCGCAAGTGCTAAAGTGGGTGAATGAACAAGTGTTAAGCACAGGCTTGTTAACACTCTATATTCAACATACTTCTGCTAGTCTATTGATCAATGAAAATTACGACAGCGATGTGCTGGTTGATATGGAAGCATTTTTTAATCGATTAGTACCAGATGGTGATTCACTATTTGTCCATACAGTCGAAGGTCCTGACGATATGCCGGCACATGTGCGCACAGCTTTAACGCAAACAAGCTTGTCTATTCCTGTCGTTGATGGCGGCCTTGCATTGGGGCAATGGCAAGGCTTATTTTTGTTTGAACATAGGCATATGCCAGCAACCCGCCGTATTTTGATGCATTTAATTGGCGATTAGCTAAGATGACTGCTCAAGAGCGGCCACTAACCGCTGAAGAAAAACACATTTTTAAACCTTATTTTGCAGTAAATGTCATTGCGCAAACCAGAATTATTGATGGGAATGTGCCATTTTGGCTACACAAAAAGATGTGCGCAGTGGTTTTGCAGCATCGCATCTACTTTAGGACGGGTGCTTATCGCCCAAATACTCAATCTGGTATAGAATTATTGGGTCACGAACTCATGCATGTTTCTCAGTTTTTACATGGAATGAATTGGTTGACGTATTGTTGGTCATGTCGATGGGGGTATCGTAAAAGTCGATATGAAATAGATGCTTATGCCAAAGGGAGGCTGATTGCTGCAAATTTCCAACAAATGGGGTAGTCTTTTATGCAATATTTGTAAAATTGTTTTACAGGAGATTGTCAATTGACTTTAGTTTTGGTATTGTCGTAAGCGAAGTCTGGGTTTTTTTTAAAAAAGTTCTTGGGAGAAGATGAATGAAAGTAACATATAAATTATTGGTTCCTGCTTTATTAGCTGGCTTTTTACTAGCAGCATGTGCAGAAAAAGAAGCTGAAGCACCAGTAGAAGAAATGACAACTGAAGAAGCTGCACCTGCAGAAGAAATGGCAACTGAAGAAGCACCAGCAGAAGAAGCAGCTTCAGATGAGCCAGGTGGTTATGTTCCTACAGATGACGAACGTATTCCTGGTGAAACTAGATAATCATTTAGAACGCCAAAGAAATACTTAGAAAAAACGCACTTTTTAGTGCGTTTTTTTGTTTGATTGGACTTTACGACGATTATTCTTAAATAGTTATGTTAGCGTAAGGAGCTCCAAGCTAAAGGGTCAAATGGCACGCTTTTTTTACGCAACTCGTAATACAAGCCATGGCTTTTATTGCCGCCAGTGTTGCCAACAGCAGCAATCGTATCTCCGCCTTCTATGTCTTCACCAACATTTTTCAATATCGTCTGATTATTACCGTACAAACTCATGTAGCCACTACCATGATCTACGATGATAAGATTGCCAAATCCGCGCATCCATTCGGCAAATACGACGCGTCCACTAGCAACAGATTTAACTGGCGCGCCTTCATCGGCGCGGATAAATAGTCCTTTCCAGGAGAGTCCACCATCTTGTCGCTCTCGGCCAAAACGATTGGTTACTTCACCTTTCACGGGTAGCTTCAGTTTCCCTTTGAGTAACGAGAATTTTTTTCCGCTATAACGATTGTCAGGAGTCTCTTGGTTATTGGCAATGATGGTTGTTTCTTCCTTTTCTGGCTTTGCTATTTTCGAAGGAGCTACTTTAGGGCGAGCTGGTTTAGCGCGCGCTGTTAATTTAGTGACCAGTTGAGAAAGACGTTTTTCGTCTCGCTTGAGTTTGTTGATTTGTCCTCGTTGCGCTGAAATCTCTTTAGATAGTGATTTTAATACGAGTGCTTTTTCAGATTTCTGTTTTTCTAGTACTGCTCTCTCACTTTCTTGTTTAGCTTTTAATTCAGCTACTTGCTGTAGTGCTTCAGTTGTTTTTTTATCAAGCAGCTTAATCTCATCTAAGTTGCTCTGCATGTCGTTAATAAGTTTAGTATGCGCTTTGGCAATATAGGATTGATACTTAAGATCACGTGAAATTTTACTTGGGTTTTTACTTTGTAAAATCAGTTGCGTATAACTTTGATTGCCGACGGTGTAACGTTGATAGAGTAGTTTGCTCAACTGTTTTTGCTGTTGAGCAAGCTTTCCACTGATGGAGAGTGATTGTTTTTTTAGCTGATTAAGCTTGGCTTCGTTTTGCTGTTGCTCTTGTCTAATTTTATGTAAAGTTTTGTTCGCATCACTAATCGCTGTCTCTGATTTTTTTAAGGCGTCAGTGACATCATGTTGTTCTTTTTTTGTTTGATTAATCTTTTGCTCAATGGTATTAATTTGTTTTTGTATACCGCTAATATCTTTTTTTGCAGCGCCAACTTTGTCGTCAGCATGGCTCATTTGGCTCGTCATCAACAGACAAAGCATCATCAACCAAGCCAACGTTGGCATTAACAGTCGACTGATTAATAACACATTAGTCATCAAGCGCTAGTAGCAAAGGTAATCAGATTTTTCCCTGTCATTTCGGCAGGTTGAGTGACGCCCATCATATTGAGTAGTGTCGGTGCGAGATCGGACAACGCGCCATTTTCTGCTAAAGTTGCGCGACGACCGACATAGATCATCGGCACTAAATTAGTTGTATGTTGTGTATGCGGTTGATTGTTTTGATAATCGCGCATCAATTCAGCATTGCCATGATCGGCGGTAATAATCACTTCGCCACCGATTGCTTGCATGGCTGCAACCACGCGACCAATACAAACGTCTAAGGCTTCCACCGCTTTGATTGCAGCATCTAAAAAACCAGTATGACCTACCATGTCGCAATTGGCATAGTTACAAATAATGGCGTCATACTTTTTAGTTTGAATCGCTTCAATCAGCTTATCGGTCATTTCATAAGCACTCATTTCAGGTTGCAAATCATAAGTGGCGACTTTTGGAGAAGGCACCAAAACTCTATCTTCACCATTAAATATTGATTCTTCACCACCATTAAAGAAAAACGTAACATGCGGATATTTTTCTGTTTCAGCTATACGTAACTGAGTGAGCCCTAAGTTTTGTAAGTGTTCACCAAACGTATTTTTAACAGAAAAAGGTGCAAATATAGGAATCGCTTTATTCTGATTTTGATCATGTTGTGTCAGCGTAAAAAAGTGAGCTAGCTGAGGCACACGTTTTCGGGTGAAACCATCAAAGTGGTCATCTAAAATGGCGTCTGTTATTTCTCTAGCGCGGTCGCCGCGGAAGTTCATAAAGATGACACTGTCACCATCTTCTAATTTGATTGGCGCCTCGCCAGCTTGGCGGATTGTTGTACATTGTACGAACTCATCATTTTCGTCACGTGCATAAGCGTCTTCTAATGCTTGGCTGGCAGACGTTGCTGATAATGCAGCTTCACCCTCTACAATCATATTGAAGGCAGGCTCAACGCGTTCCCAACGTTTATCTCTATCCATTACATAAAAGCGACCACAAACACTGATAATCTTACCAGCGCCTAGTGATTTTATTTTTTCTTCCAGCGCTTCAATATAAGGTTTTGCGCTAATCGGTGGCGTATCGCGACCATCTAAAAAGGCATGCACATAAACTTTATTTAGCCCTTGTTTTGCTGCCATGTCCAGCATGGCGTGAATATGCGATTGATGGCTATGAACGCCGCCATCAGAAAGTAAGCCAAAGATGTGAAGGGCTTTGTCAGTCGCTTTTAATGTCTCAATTGCTTGTATTAAAGCGGGCGTCTCAAAAAACTCACCAGTTTTGATGCTGTTATTGATGCGTTCAAAATCTTGAAAAACAACACGACCTGCGCCTATATTTAAGTGACCAACTTCAGAGTTGCCCATTTGACCATCTGGTAAACCGACATAGTGTTCAGAAGCATTAATCAGCGTATTTGGATAGTCACGTTTAAGCGCGTCTAAGTTCGGTGTGTTTGCAAGTGATATGGCATTGTCTTGGGAATCTTCGCGATAACCAAAGCCATCTAAAATGAGTAAAATTACTGGCGTTGTAGACATATTTAATATTTCACATGAAGCATAGGGGTAGTTACATTATAATGGTTGCCTGTGTAAAAAAAAGTAATTCATCAATAAACTTCTTGTTGCGCCTTCGTTAACCTTTGCGTTAACCCTTGAATTTATAAGGATAAGGTCGCATATACTCATTGAAACTTAATAGAAAGCTGAAGAAATACTGTGGAATTTATTATTGACAATGCAATCTTTATTGGTCTCGCATTAGCATCTGGTTTGGCGCTAATCTGGCCGATATTAACTAACAGTAATGCAGGCATGCCAAGCGTTACGCCAAACGAAGCGGTGCTGTTGATGAATCGCGCAAAACTATTTATTTTGGATGTGCGAGATGATACCGAGTTTGCAGCGGGGCATATTCAAGGCGCAAAACACATTCCTGTTGCCAAGCTAGAAGAGCGGATTCAGGAGCTTGCTAAGCAAAAGAACAAACCAGTGTTGGTGGTTTGTCAACGTGGCGTGCGCTCGAATGCGGCATGCAAAACATTAGCAAAACATGAGTTTGCGCAAGTGAGCAGTTTAGCAGGCGGTTTGGATAAATGGATAGAGGCTAAAATGCCTTTAGTAAAGGGTTAATAATGGCAAATGTAGTCATGTATACAACGGGTTATTGCCCATACTGCGTCAATGCAGAGCGTTTATTGACAAGTAAAGGCGTGACGGATATCAATAAAATTCGCATTGATGAAGCGCCAGAACTGCGCAACGAAATGATGGAAAAAACGGGTCGTCGCACAGTACCGCAAATTTACATTAATGAGCAACATATTGGTGGCTTTGATGATTTGCGTGCGCTGGATTTGGCTGGTGAACTTGAGCCTTTATTGGCTAAAGAAGCCTAAGTAAGCTTAAGTTTGACAATATTTAGGGTGATTAAAACGTCATAAAAAGTTAAAATAATGCGTTAGAAATGTTGCAAGCTTCAATCAATTAAAAATTATTAGGAAATTTAAATGGCAAAAGATAACAACGCTGCGGCAGAAGCAGCTGGAACAGAACAAGCGCAACCAGGCTTTGCAATTGAGAAATTGTACGTAAAAGATGCTTCAATTGAGGTGCCGAATGCGCCACAAATTTTTACGAACAGAACAGCGCCGCAAGTCAGTGTTGAGCTTGGCAACAGCGCAACGAGATTAGATGATGGCGTTTTTGAGGTTGCTATTAAAGTAACAGTAACGGCAAAAATTGAAGAGACAACTGCATTTTTGGTGGAAGTAACGCAGTCTGGTATTTTTGGTATCCGTGGTATTCCAGATGAAAATCTAGAAGTGGTACTAGCGATTACTTGTCCAAATATCTTGTTCCCTTATGCAAGAGAAGCGGTTTCTGACATGGTAACAAGAGCTGGATTTATGCCAGTTTTATTAAATCCAATCAACTTTGAAGCGTTGTATGCGCAACAAAAAATGGAACAAAACCCATCAGAAGCACCAAACTAATTAAAAGAAAGCTGAATTCATGAAATTATTATTTTCTAAATTCAACACTTTTTTATTACGGTTAAACTTTCTAGGATTAAACCCAAGCTCAGTATTGCTGAGTTTGGGTTTTTCTTTGTGTTTATCGGCACCAGTGCAAGCAGCTGATTTTCGCTCAATACTGCCTGCGAAAGCCATCGCTTATGATGCGCCCTCAGCCGAGTCGACCAAGGCTTATATCATGACGCAAGGTTATCCTGTAGAAGTGATTGTTAATCTGGGTGCTTGGGTAAAAGTGCGCGATCAGCGTGGCGGATTAAGCTGGCTAGAAGGTAAAAATTTAGATGCTAAACGAACAGTGATAGTGACGAACAATACTGAAATTAAAGCAGCAGAAAGTGCTGAGTCTTCATTGTTAGCAAGCGTAGAAAAAGATGTGGTGCTTGAGGTGTTATCTCCAAGCATTAACCAAGGTTGGGTTAAAGTTAAGCACCGTGATGGCATTATTGGATATATCCAAAGTAGTGCAATTTGGGGATTGTTTTGAAAAAAATTGCAGTATTAGGTGCAGGTGCATGGGGTACCGCGTTGGCCATCCATATCAGCAATCAACACCAAGTAACCTTGTGGGGGCGTAATGCTGGCCATGTCTCTGGCATGCGCAAAGCACGGGCGAATCCTTTATATCTTGGTGATTTTAAATTTAACGACAATCTAGAAGTTGAAGAAAATTTAGAGCAAGCGATTGCCGGTGCGGATTTAATTTTATCGGTGGTGCCAACAGCAGGTTTCCGCATCTTACTTAAAGAGCTAAAAAAGCTGGGATCCACACAGCCGCTTATTTGGGCGCATAAAGGTTTGGAGCCTATTTCTGCATTATTACCACATGAAGTAGCGATTGAAGAGTTGGGCATGAGTCAGCAGTGGGGCGTTTTGTCTGGTCCTAGTTTTGCAGCCGAATTAGTGCGCGGTTTGCCTACAGCAGTCACATTGGCAGCTAATGATTCGGCATTTGCACTAGAGGCTGCTAAATTATTGCATGGCGGTAGTTTGCGCGTTTATAACAGCGCAGATGTCATTGGCGTTTCAGTTGGCGGCGCTGTTAAAAATGTAATGGCGATTGCGGCCGGCATTTCTGATGGCATGGGCTTTGGTAATAATGCACGTGCCGCGATGATTACCCGTGGCTTAGCGGAAATTACCCGTTTTGGCGTTGCCTTGGGTGCAAAGCCTGAAACGTTTATGGGTTTAGCTGGCGCTGGTGATTTAATCCTCACTTGCACGGGACAATATTCTCGCAACAGAGAAGTTGGTTTACAGTTAGCTTCTGGTAAAGCATTGGAAGAAGTATTAAGTGGGTTAGGTCATGTTGCAGAAGGTGTTAATACGGCACGTGAAGTGATGCGCCGCGCTGAAAAAATCAATGTTGATATGCCAATTACTTATGAAGTGAATCAAGCCTTGTCTGCTGGTAAATCTGCAAAAGAAGCGGTGATGGATTTGCTTGGTCGCGAGCAGAAATCCGAAGTTATATAAATCCAAAGTTATTTAAACAGCTACAAACCACCTTCAAAATCAATTTGTCGCCAAGCTTCATATAACAATACGGCAGCAGAGTTCGATAGATTTAAACTCCTACTTTCCGCTAACATTGGCAATCGCACTCTGCGCCCTGGTGGAAAAGTGTTGCGAATTTCATCAGGCAGGCCACGCGTTTCTGGACCAAATACAAATACATCATCCGCTTGAAATTGAATATCACTGTGACGAGTGCTGCCTTTAGTCGTAATGGCAAACATTCGTTTGTCAGCTAATGCTGTTACGCATGCTTCCCAGTTTTCATAAACTTTGAGCGTAGAAAACTCATGGTAATCAAGTCCAGCACGCTTTAATTGCTTATCTTCCAGCTTAAACCCCAATGGTTCAACCAGATGTAATTGCGCGCCAGTGTTAGCGCAGAGGCGAATAATATTACCCGTATTAGGTGGGATTTCTGGCTCAAATAAGACGATATGGAACATAGCGCGTCATTTTACCGTATCAATGCTGAGCATGGTATCAATTACTGCGTTCGGGCTAACACATAACAACTCACCTTGCGTGCACCTGCTTTTTTGATTGTTTTCGCCAGCTCATTGAGGCTGCTGCCTGTGGTCATCACATCATCAATCAATGCGATATGCTTACCTGAAAATGATTGATTACATGCAAAAGCACCCTGCATATTTTTTAAACGGTTTTTGAGTGGCAAGCTAGCTTGGGGTGGTGTGTTTTTAATTCTGTTGCAGCTTGCACTATCCAGTGCAATGCCATGCTGTTTGGCGATTATTTTTGCTAACTCTAATGACTGATTAAAACCGCGTTCTTTGATTCTGCTTGGATGTAAAGGCATCGCAATAATGACGTCTATATCTTTATCTTGCATCTTTTCGGACAGCAGCTGCGCAAAAGTTTGGCTCAGGTATAAAGCATTGTTGTATTTGTAGTGCTGCAGCAATGCATCAACTGGGTAGCCGTAGGTAAATAAGGCATGTGTTGCATCAAAGTGCGGTTGTTGTTTAAGGCATTTCCCGCAAATGTCGCCTTGCGTGCTTAAACCGCATTGAGGGCAACTTGGATGAGGCGCAAGCGGTAAATCCTGAACGCAAGCCGCACAGATGCTGAATTCGCTATTAGTTGCTGCATCGCATAAGGTGCAATTTTGCTTGAATAAATGCGTGCGGAATGGCTTGTAATTTAACCATTGATTAATTTTTAACCAGTTGTTCATGTTATTTTTATTATTACTTTACAGTTATTAATTTATTGATTAATATAGCAAAAATTAATTTAAAAGGCGTTCGTCATGCTCAAAGAAACACAACTACAAACACCAGAAACCATTATAAACGTGGATGCACTCAATCCGAATAAATCAAATGATTGTCAAACGGCTAAAAGAAATACGGTAGCGCGTTGGAGTGTTGAAGATATTGTGGCTTTATATGAGATGCCGCTAAATGATTTAATGTTTAAAGCACACAGCGTGCATCGTGAGCATCATGATCCTAACGCAGTGCAAGTGAGCACTTTATTGTCGATTAAAACGGGTGGTTGTAGTGAGGATTGTGGTTATTGCCCACAAGCGGCGCGTTATCACACTGAAGTTGAAAACGAACCAATGATGCCGATTGAGGAAGTGTTAAAAGCAGCACAAGCGGCAAAAGATAGTGGCGCTAGCCGTTTCTGTATGGGCGCTGCTTGGCGCAGCCCAAAACAAAGAGATTTAGAGCCAGTGTTAAAAATGATTTCAGAAGTGAAAGCAATGGGCTTAGAAACTTGTGCAACTTTGGGTATGTTAAAAGAAGGCATGGCAACACAGCTTAAAGACGCTGGGTTGGATTATTACAATCACAATCTTGATACCGCACCAGAATTTTATGGCGATGTGATTAGTACGCGCACTTATGAAGACCGTTTGGATACTTTAGATAGCGTGCGTGAAGCGGATATTAATGTGTGCAGTGGCGGTATTATCGGCATGGGCGAAACGCGCAAACAACGTGCTGGTTTATTGGCGCAATTTGCCAATATGGAGCGTCCGCCAGAAAGCGTGCCGATTAACTTGCTAACTCAAGTGGAAGGCACACCTTTACACGGCACTGAAGAGTTAGATCCTTTTGAGTTTGTACGCACGATTGCCGCTGCGCGTATTGTCATGCCGAAGAGTTTTGTGCGTTTATCAGCAGGCCGTCAAAGTATGCACGAAGGCATCCAGGCTATGTGCTTTATGGCGGGCGCGAATAGTATTTTTTATGGTGAAAAATTACTGACGACGGGTAATCCAGAAGCTGAAACTGATAAAAAGTTATTCGAAAAACTAGGCATACACGCTATTTAATATGCGAGCTATATAATTATGTTAGCAGCCTTGCAAAAAGCACTGGATCAGCGCGCAGCCGATGGCTTGCTGCGTCAACGCCGCTTATTAGATTCGCCGCAAGCGGAAACGATTGCCACCAATAATCAGCAATATTTGTCGTTTTGCAGTAATGATTATTTAGGGTTAGCTAATCATCCGCATCTGATTAAAACCATGCAAGATGCTACTGGAAAAGCAGGCGTTGGTAGCGGCGCATCGAATTTAATTACTGGCCATCATCGTTATCACGATTTGCTAGAAAAGCAATTAGCGCAATTTGTCGATATGCCAGCCGCCTTGGTTTTTTCAACAGGGTATATGGCGAATATTGGCGTGTTAGGCGCATTGGCTGGACGTGGCGATGCTATCTTTGCCGATAAGCTCAATCATGCTTGTTTAAATGATGGCAGTTATTATTCTTTGGCAGAATTTCACCGCTTTGCACATAATGATGTTACCGCTTTAGAAAAACTGCTTAAAGCGAGCAATGCAAAACGCAAAATAATTGCCGCAGATGCGGTGTTTAGTATGGATGGCGATCTTGCGCCGTTAGCCGAATATTTAGCGCTATGTGAACAATATGATGCGTATTTATATGTCGATGATGCGCATGGTTTTGGCGTGTTAGGTGAGCATGGGCAAGGTTCACTCAATCATTTGAAGCTAAAGTCACCACGTATTATTATGATGGCCACTTTAGGTAAAGCAGCAGGTGTAGCAGGTGCTTTTGTGGCGGGCGAACAAGTGGTGATTGACTATTTAATTCAAACGGCGAAAAGCTATGTTTATAGCACGCCAGCGCCGCCAGCTTTATCAGCAGCCCTATCAGCTTCTGTGCAATTGATAGAGCAGGGTGATCATTTAAGAACGCAATTACGCTTATTGATGCAAACCTTAAAGCAGAATCTTAAACTCAGTAAATGGCAATTAATGCCGTCAGAAACCGCGGTGCAGCCATTATTGGTTGGCAGTAATCATGATGCGCTTAAACTAAGTGAATACTTGCAGGAAAAAGGTATTCTCGTACCAGCGATTCGACCACCGACCGTGCCTAAAGATACCGCTCGATTACGCATTTCGCTGTCAGCAGGGCATACGGAAGCGGATGTTATACAATTGGCAAAACTGATTAATGAAGCAGAGAGAGAATTAGCATGACATGTCATGTTGAAGTGATAGGAAAAGGTCATCCGTTAGTGTTAATTCACGGCTGGGGCATGCATAGCGGCGTATGGCAGTCACTGATAAAACGTTTATCAAAAAACTATATGTTGTATGTTGTTGATTTGCCTGGCATGGGGCAAAGCCCTTCCATAGAGCCTTATCATTTATATCGTCTAGCGGAAGAAGTGGCGGAGGTTATTCCTGGCGTTTCCGATATTTTAGGATGGTCACTTGGCGGTTTGGTTGCGCAAAATATTGCCGTGACTCAGCCAGATCGTGTCAAAAAGCTCATTTTAGTTGGTTCTACGCCGTGTTTTATAGAGAAAAAAGGATGGCAATCTGCTATTCGTCGAGATTACTTTACGGAATTTTCTCAAAACTTAGAGACTGACTATCAGCGCACCATGATTAAATTTTTGACCTTACAATGCATGCGCGCCAAAGATGCCAGAGATACCGTTAAACAATTACGCCAGAGCTTCGAGTCAAAACCTGCGCCGTCGCAAAAGATATTAAGAGAAGGTTTACATATCTTGCTAGAAAGCGATTTACGTGAAGAAAGTATCAAAATTCGCAAGCCAACGCTACTGATTCATGGCGACCGCGATACCTTAGCGCCTGTACAAGCCGCGCATTGGATGATGCAACATCTACCAAAAGGCGTGTTGCGCGTCATCTCTGGCGCAGCACATGCGCCGTTTTTGTCTCATAGCGAACAGTTTATCGAAGCGCTCGATCAGTTCTTAACGCCACACGGCGACGCATAATGAACCAAGCCTTAACTGATCAATATTTTATTGATAAAAAACGCGTTCGTGCGTCCTTCGACCGAGCCGCTAACACGTACGATGCCGCCGCTGTGTTGCAAAAGCTCGTGCGCGAGGAAATGTTTAGCCGCTTAGATTTAATTAAAGTTAAACCGCACACCATCTTAGATGCAGGTTGCGGCACAGGACACGGTAGTTTTGAACTACAAAAGCGTTATAAATCGTCACAAGTCTTTTCTTTAGATTTAGCTTTTGGCATGCTGCAAAAAACCCATGCGCAACAGTCTTTTCTTAATAAATTATTGCGTCCTAAACGACTCATCTGCGCCGATATCGAAAATCTCCCGATTGCCGATAACAGTATGGATGTGGTGTGGTCAAACTTGGCTATACAATGGTGTAATGATTTAGATAAAAGCTTTACTGAAATCAGCCGTTTATTAAAACCAAATAGCCTATTTATGTTTAGTACTTTTGGCCCCGATACCCTCAAAGAACTACGCGCCGCTACCAGTAATGGAGAGACGCATGTCAGCCGATTTATTGATATGCATGATATTGGCGATGCCTTAACACGCAATGGTTTTAATGCGCCAGTATTAGACGTAGAGCGCTATACGCTGACATATGATGATGTGCGCAGCGTGATGGTCGATTTAAAGTCTATCGGCGCAAATAACGCAACACAGGGTAGAGGGCGCGGTTTGGCAGGTAAAGGCTTTCTAAAAACACTAGCGGCGCAATACGAGCAGTTTCGTGTTGATGGCAAACTACCTGCAACGTTTGAAGTCATTTACGGCCATGCTTGGACGCCAGAAACACCACAATATTCCAGTCAAGATTTAGGCGATGGCGTTTCACCGATTAGCTTTAGACCGAGAAATTAAACCATGAGCAAAGCGTTTTTCGTCACAGGCACCGATACCGAAGTAGGCAAAACCCATGTTACCTGTCTGCTATTAAAACAATACGCAGCACAAGGTTTAAAAGTCATCGGCATGAAACCGATTGCAGCGGGTTGTGAGTTAGTGAATGGAGCATGGGTGAATGAAGATGTACAAAAACTCATCGCCGCCAGCAATATCACAGCGCCTTTGGATTTAATCAATCCTTATCGCTTCAAAGAACCCATCGCACCGCATCTGGCAGCCGAAAAAGCGGGTGTTACGATAGAGGTTGATAAAATCGTCAACGCGTTTAAACAATTGCAAGCCATGGCAGATGTCGTAATAGTCGAAGGTGCGGGTGGTTTTTTAGTTCCGCTGAATGCAAAAGCCAATATGGCAGATTTAGCCATTGCACTAGGTTTGCCAACAATATTGGTCGTCGGTATGCGCCTAGGTTGTATTAATCATAGTTTGTTAACGGTTGAAGCGATTAAAGTGCGTGGGTTAGGTTTGCATGGTTGGGTGGCGAATCATATTGATGTTGAGATGGAAGTGCAGAAAGAGAATATTCAAACGATAACGGAGCAGCTTGGGGTGGAACCTATGTTGGTTTCGGAGTGGGTTGGGTAAGACTTTCTTGGCATTCATCATGTCGGGGGTAGCCCGACAGCTAGTTACTTTCTTTAGCACAAGCAAAAGAAAGTGAGTCGCCTAAAGGCGAAAAGGAATGTTGATTAGATAAGTGATAAGGAGTATTACGCTATGTTAGTACACTCTATGTGCTGAATCCAAATTCATTATTGCTTAGAACTAATTCAATTGGCATATGATCGCTAACTTCTATCCAGTTATGGAATGCTCCGATTTTTAAAGTGCTCAATTTAAGTAAGTCTACTGAAATAAAAGCGTAATCAATGTGATATGGCTTGGCTAAATTTCTGTGTAAATAAAATGATGGCTGACTTTCGCTACCATGGCGTTCATTATTCTGGATATGGTAAACACTTTTGAAGTTTAGTAGTTCTAGCTCTTGTACTACTCCGGAGTGACTCCACCACCTGTCTGGCTTATCCCAGATAGCATTGCTATTAAAGTCGCCGATAATCAGTGTATTTTTGTTACTTAGTTCTTTGTGATGTATTTGAATATACTTCCAAAGTTGCCCTATGTATCCAAATGCTTCCGTATCGCTTCCTTTTGTCCAAACACCAAGCAGGGTGTATTGATTGTTGAGTGTAAATGGAAGAAATAATTTTAAGTCAGAAGACGACCACTTAGAGGCGCTGTGTATTGTATTTATACCATTAAGACTAAACGAACCATGCCAGTTTAATATATTTACAATATTTCCTTTTTTAGGAAATACTCCAAGACCTTTATTCTTATTGGTTCCTAACCAAAGGTAATCCCCAGCCCAGTCGCGGTAACTTAATGTTGAACTTGCTGGATCCTCACATTCTTGAATGATGTATACGTCTGCATCTAACAAATCTAACTTATTAAACTTTTTTCTTAATGCTCCATTGCAGTTCCATGTAACTATTTTCATAATTGATTAGCAGGTATTTATCTTATGAATACTTATAATTGATAAAGATCCTGTTGCCGAATATACCCAAGCACCTGATTTTGCAACAAATATTTTACCGATTGCCCTCGTTTCAATAATTCTCGAATCTGCGTCGCACTAATCTCCTGCGCTGAAATAGCTTGCATATTAATCAAGCCAGCTTTTTCTTCATGCAAGTCACTGACTTGTTCTGCGTAATGGTCGCGCAATAGTGTTTGTAGCTCTTCTGGCAGTGGTTCTTGCGGTTTACTTTGGTTTGGTCTTTGTACCAAGATAATATGCGCGTAATTGAGTAGTTCTTGCCAGCGGTGCCAAGTGTTGAGTTTGATAAAAGCATCGCTACCCATCATTAAACAAAGTGAAGTATCGTTGCCTAATTCTTCGCGTAAGCTGATTAAGGTGTCGATGGTGTAGGAAGCACCTTCTCTCTCTAGCTCTCGTTTATCTAGGGTGAATAACGGGTTGTCAGCAATAGCGAGTTGAACCATGGCGGCGCGGTGTTCTGCCGATACGGTGACGCTGTCTTTATGTGGCGGATTGGCGGAGGGGATGAATCTGACTTCATCCATGCCTAAGCCATCCGCTAATTCTTGCGCCATGCGCAAATGACCATAATGAATGGGATTAAATGTGCCGCCAAGAATGCCGACTAAGCGCATAGTAGCAATTTTTTAAGCGCGAATATGACCGTCACCTAAGACCACATATTTGAGTGAAGTTAACCCATCTAAACCAACTGGGCCACGTGCATGTAATTTGTCAGTTGATATGCCAATTTCAGCGCCTAAACCATATTCAAAGCCATCGGCAAAGCGAGTTGAGGCATTAACCATGACGCTGCTGGAATCGACTTCGCGTAAAAATCTTCTTGCCTTAGTATAGTTTTCCGTGACGATACTTTCGGTATGTTGAGATGAATGTTGATTGATATTGGCAATCGCTTCATCTAAATCTTCTACTACTTTGCAAGAGATAATTGCATCCAAATATTCCGTATAGAAATCTTCATCAGTCGCCACTTTGGCTTCTTTTACAATAGCGCAAGTTTCCGCGCAACCACGAATCTCGATGCCTTTAGCAATTAACATTTCAGCGATTTTAGGCAACATAGCTTTAGCTACGCTACGCGCAATCAATAAAGATTCAGCTGTGTTGCAAGTGCCTAAACGCTGCGTTTTGCTGTTTTCTACAATGCGTAATGCTTTATCAAAGTCGGCTTCGCTATCCACATACACATGGCAATTGCCATCTAAATGTTTAATCACAGGAATACGTGCATCATTAGAAATACGTTCAATCAAGCCTTTGCCGCCGCGTGGCACAATGACATCAACATAGTCTTTCATGGTAATCAATTCGCCCACCGCTGCACGGTCTGTTGTTTCTACCACTTGCACCACTTCTTTTGGTAAGCCTGCTTTTTCTAAGCCTTCATGCACTAATTTCGCTAAAGCTTGGTTACAGTGAATCGCTTCTGAGCCACCACGTAAAATCGCGGCATTGCCAGATTTAATACATAAGCCAGCCGCATCTGCCGTTACATTTGGACGCGCTTCATAAATAATGCCAATCACACCTAAAGGCACGCGCATTTGTCCAACTTGAATGCCGCTTGGCATATATTTAAAGTTGTTCATTTGGCCAATTGGGTCAGCCAAACTGGCGATTTGTAATAGGCCTTCTGCCATGCTATCAACGGTTTTTGCCGTTAAGGTTAAGCGATCCACTAATGCGCTTTCTAGGCCACTTTCTTTTGCTGCAGCTAAGTCTTTGGCATTAGCCGCTAACAAGCTGTCTTTTTCGCGCAAGATGGCATTGGCAATCTCAGTCAGTGCCAAGTTTTTAGCGTTACTGTCGGCATTGGCAATCGCACGTGATGCTTTTCTAGCACTTTTGCCCAGTGCGTCCATATAGTCTTTGATATTTGCAATGTTCATATTGTGTTTTCTTTATCTATTTAGCGTCTGCTTTTTACTTTTGCTAGACCAAAACACAGCCTAGAGAGTTCTAACCATGCATCACCAATCATGATGCCTTTAGCGATTCTATCAATATCGCACAATTTTTGTAAGGCGGCTTCTAATTGGCGCAGACTTAAACGCGATAATGCGCGTTGCGTTAATTGCTGACGGTCGCCATAAATTCGCGCATTGGTCATGGCTTGATTGATATTTTCACCATTGGCCTGCGCACGCTTAACGCGTACTAATGGGCGTAATACCCAAATTAAAGGATTCATTACGGCTACTGGCTGTTCGCCTTCATCTTGCAATCCCTGCAAAATACGGGATGTGCGCTCCGCATCGCCAGCTAATAGCGCTTCACCTAGTTTAAAGGCATCATAGCGCGAGACATTGAGCACAGCGGTTTCTATATCTTCAAAGCTGATTTCACCTTCAGGATAAAGCAATCCTAACTTTTGAATCTCTTGATGTGCCGCTAGCAAATTACCTTCCACTTGATGCGCCATAAAAGCCAACGCTGCATTATCCGTGCTTTGATTTTGTAGCGCTAATCGCTTTGCAATCCATTGAGGCAACTGTGCAGGTGCAACATCATTTAACTCAATGACCGTTGCTGCGCTTTGCAGTTTGTTAAACCAAACACTTTTTTTAACTTCGCGCGCTAAAGCAGGCAGCACAATAATGGTCGTCGTGTCAGGAATGGCTTTTTCCGCTAACTCGGCTAAGGCTTTGCCACCTTCAACACCTGGCTTGCCATTGGGAATGGCAATTTCTAAAATGCGTTTTGATGCAAAAAGCGATAAAGCTTGGCCAAATTGCTGCACAGATTGCCAATTAAAGCTACGGTCAACAAGCAAGCTAACACGTTCTTCCGCACCAGCTTTTCTTGCCGCTAGTCTAATCGCATCAAGGCATTCGGTTTGCCCTAAAGGTTCATCGCCCACTAATACATAAATGGGCGATAAGGTTTTGTTGAGATGTTGCTGTAGTTGAGCGGGCGCTAACTGCATGCTATTAATTAGTTTGTTTTTTTAAGGCAGATAGTCTGCGAACTAAGCGGTTAACCACATCTTTTTGCATGACTTCGTTGAGTTTGTTCTCTTCCGTTTGTTTCGATAAGAGGGTGGCATTACTGTAGGTGAAATCACGTCTAGATTCAATGGTGCTGACCTCACTCCACAATGGCTGATTAATCAGTTTGGATCGATAGCTAACACGGTAATAAAGCTCATACTCATTAACCGTACCATCGCCAGCCAGAGATAAAATACGCTTTTCGTTTTCTTCACCGACTAGCTCAAGTAATAACTCAGCCTTATCCGCAGTAGGTAAAATCTGAATGTCATTTAGCGTTAAATATTTTTTAAGGTCTTTAGAAATTGTTAACGTATTCCCTTGAATGAAAACAGACTTAAACTGAATATCGCTTGGCCCCCGTAAATGAAAGCCACAGGCGCTTAAGCTGGCAATGATGAGCGATGTTAAGAATAAGTAAGTTATCGATTTCAAGTGTTATCCAATCACAACATTAATGAGTTTGTTTGGTACAACAATGATTTTACGCACACTTTGACCATCAACCAAGAATTTCGTCACGCATTCTTGAGTGACCACTAATTGTTCAATTTCTTCTTTAGCCGTGGTGCGCGCAATCAATAAATTGCCACGCAATTTACCATTCACTTGAATCATCATTTCGATTTCATCTTGCACCATGGCAGCTTCCAAAGGTTCTGGCCAGCTTGCCTGCAAAATATCGTCGCCGTAACCTAATTCTTTCCACAAGGTTTGGGCAATATGTGGTGCTAATGGTGAAAGTAAACGTAATAAAATAGACAGTCCTTCATGCGCCACGCTTTGCCAATCTTCCTCAGCTTCTTTTTGTACTTTTTCCAAGGTGTTTAATATTTTCATACCGCTGGAAGCAACGGTATTAAATTGCTGGCGATCCAAGTCATAACTGGCTTGTTTTAGGCCCAGATGCACATCGCGCCTTGCATTCGCTAAGTTGCTATTGAGCTTGGCTGGCATCTCTGTTTTTGCTTCCGTTGATAGCGCATAACCAAAGTTCCATAACCTTTTTAGGAAGCGATGCGAGCCTTCAACACCAGAATCTGACCATTCTAATGTTTGCTCAGGCGGTGCAGCAAACATCATAAAGAAGCGCGCGGTATCTGCACCATATTGTTCAATCAATGACTGCGGATCGACACCATTACGTTTTGATTTGGACATGGTGCCCATGCCTTGGAAGTCGACTGGTTTGCCATCGGCAAGCAAGGTTGCACCGATGGTTTTGCCATGTTCATCATGCACCAATGTGACTTCTTCTGGCGCGAAATATTCAATGCCGCCTTTATCGGTGCGGCGAGAGAAAATATGGTTTAACACCATGCCTTGCGTTAATAAGTTTGCGAAAGGTTCGTCATAATTGACTAGGCCTTTGCCATTAAAGTCTATATCGCGCATCACTTTGCTCCAAAAGCGAGAGTAAAGTAAATGTAAGATAGCGTGTTCAATACCACCAATATATTGATCAACTGGCATCCAATGGTTAGTTTCTGCATCGACCATGGACTCATCAGTTTGGCCGCTAGCATAGCGCGCATAATACCAACTGGAATCAACAAAGGTATCCATGGTATCGGTTTCACGTTTTGCTGGTTTGCCACAACTTGGGCAAGCACAGTTAACAAAGCTTTCTAACTTATTCAACGGATTGCCAGAACCATCTGGTACGCAGTCTTCTGGTAATTTTACGGGTAATTGGTCATCAGGCACCGCTACATCACCGCAATCATCACAGTGGATAATTGGAATTGGACAACCCCAATAACGTTGGCGAGAAACACCCCAATCACGCAAGCGCCAGTTGATTTGTTTGTCGCCTAATTCTTTAGAATTTAAATCTTTAGCAATCGCATCAACTGCGGCTTCATAAGCTAAACCATCATATTGTGCTGAGTGAATACATACGCCTTTGGTTTTGTCGCCATACCATTCTTGCCAAGCCTCATCGGAGAATGCGCTGTCCGTTGCGATGACTTGTTTAATCGCTAGATTGTATTTTTTCGCAAAACCAAAATCGCGTTCATCATGTGCAGGCACAGCCATTACTGCGCCTTCGCCATAAGACATCAGCACATAATTACCAACCCACACTGGCACAGCTTCGCCAGTCAATGGATGCTTGACGGTTAAGCCAGTGTCCATACCTTCTTTTTCCATGGTTGCCATATCAGCTTCAGTCACTGAGCCTAGCTTGCACTTTTCGATAAATGCCACCAATTCAGGATTGTTTTTTGCAGCGAATGTCGCTAATGGATGTTCTGCCGCTACTGCGCAGAAAGTCACGCCCATAATCGTGTCGGCACGGGTGGTAAACACCCATAGTTTGCCATCATCAATCAGCGTATTGTTTGCATCTTTAATATCGTGGGTAAAAGCAAATCGAACGCCAACGCTTTTGCCAATCCAGTTAGCTTGCATGGTTTTTACCCGCTCAGGCCAGCCCGTTAATTGGTCTAAATCATCTAATAATTGTTGTGCGTAACTGGTGATATTGAAGTAATAGCCTGGAATTTCACGCTTTTCAACCAGTGCGCCTGTGCGCCAACCACGACCTTCAATGACTTGCTCATTAGCTAACACAGTTTGATCAACGGGATCCCAATTGACGGTTTGCGTTTTTTTGTAGGCGATGCCTTTTTCTAACATACGCAAAAATAGCCATTGATTCCATTTGTAATATTCAGGTTGGCAAGTAGCTAATTCACGTGACCAATCAATGGCAAAACCTAATGATTTCAGCTGCTTACGCATGTACGCAATATTGTCAAACGTCCATTTTGCTGGCGGCACATTGTTCTGAATCGCCGCATTTTCTGCAGGCAAACCAAATGCATCCCAACCCATTGGTTGCAACACATTAAATCCTTTCATGTGATGATAACGGCTTAAGACATCGCCAATGGTGTAGTTACGCACGTGCCCCATGTGCAATTTTCCGCTAGGGTAGGGAAACATGGATAAGCAGTAATACTTGGGTTTGTCGCTATTTACTTTGGCGGCAAAAGCTTGATTGTTATCCCAATAAGTTTGCGCATCTTGTTCGATTTGTTTGAATGGGTATTGCTGTTGCATGGTGTTGTTGGGGGTGTTAAGTAAAAGGGGCATTATACTGCAAGGCAGGTGCTTTGGCATGTTAATGCCCAGTGATTCAGCTTGCAAAAGTCAGTTAAACTTGCTCAACTAAATCACGATAGGCATGCCAGCTTGCGTGACCAATAATCGGCATGGTAATGATAAGGCCGATGAAATGTGTGGCAAAGCCGATAGCAACCAATAAGACAATAGTGAGGGCCCATAAGGACATGGGAATAACGTTACGGGTAACAGATAGCAAGCTGGCAATAGCAGCCGTGACAGCATCTGTTTTGCGGTCTGCCATCAATGGAATGGCAACAACACTAACGGCATAAACAAAGGTAGCAAAAAAACCACCAACGGCAAAATAAACCAGTGCAAAAATCGGTTGTTCAAAGCTAATCAGTGTTTGAATAATTTCTAAAAAAGTCGGTAGACCGCCTTGAAAAAACATTGCGAAAATAACCAAGGATGCACGAGCCCAAATTAACAAGATAACAACCAGTACACCAGCGAAAATGCCGACATTCAGCAGGTTTGAACGCCAAGAAGTTAGCGTAGGCATCAGCTTTGGTTGCTCTCCTAATTCAATGCGACGGCTTAGGTCATAAAGACCCATGGCAAGAAAAGGGCCAATCAGTAGAAAGCCAGTAGTGAGCCCCGATAACAACCAACTCACTTCAAACAGCACTTCGTGCATCAATAGACCAGCGCTTGCAAAAACTACGCCATAAAATAAACTGGCGAATTTTGCCTGACGAAAGTCATTAAAGCTGTGACTGAGCCAATCAATAATTTGGCTGGATTTGATGTTGCGAATAACAGGAAAGCGATAGTTGTCGCTTTCCGCTTCTACTGTGCTATTGATGTCCATCGGACTGCCCCTATATTTATAGTGTCCCTATCACTGATAAGGTTTATTTATACAGGGGATTTATGGCTTAAGCAAGCGCGGCAAAAATACTGTCGCGGATGCTATTCATTTCACCTAAACCGTTCACTTTGACGTGTGTTGGTGCGCCAGTTTTACCACTGCTTGCCCAGTTCGCATAATAATCAACTAATGGTTTGGTTTGGTCATGATAGACCTCAAGCCGTTTTTTCACTGTTTCTTCTTTGTCATCTTCACGTTGGACTAGGTTTTCGCCTGTTACATCATCTTTGCCTTCAACTTTTGGTGGGTTGAATTTGACATGGTAAGTACGGCCACTCTCAGGATGGCTGCGACGGCCACTCATGCGCTCAATAATCGCGCTGTCAGGCACATCAATTTCAACCACATAATCAATCATTACACCTGCTTCTTTCATCGCATCAGCTTGTGGTATGGTGCGTGGAAAGCCATCAAACAAGAAACCATTTTTACAATCAGCTTCTTTAATTCGCTCAGAAACCAAGCCAATAATCACGGCATCTGGGACTAGTCCACCACTGTCCATATAACTTTTGGCTTCTAATCCTAATGGTGTGCCTGCTTTAACGGCGGCGCGTAGCATATCGCCAGTCGAAATTTGTGGAATGTTGAAGTGTTCTTTGATGAAGGTGGCTTGTGTGCCTTTGCCAGCGCCTGGCGCACCCAATAAAATGATTCTCATACGATTCTCGCTAAAGGTTGATTAAACTAAAATTAAACAAATACTAAAAAATAAAACTCAGACAGTGCTATTAAAGATACAGAACATCAAGATAAAGAACTATACAGATAATTAGTGATGACAACAAACTCAGCAACACTGAACGTTTCAGCGCGTCGTTGAGCATCAATATCTAATTTAATAAAGTCATCATCATTTAAAAACGGCTTTAAGGTATTGCGAATGGTTTTACGACGCTGCGAAAATGCCGCTAGCACCACCTTGGCGAATAAATCCGTGTCTTTTGCAATAAAAGGTAGTTCAGCATGTGGCACACAACGCACAAAAGCAGACTCTACTTTTGGAGCTGGATTGAAGGCTTCAGGCGGCACTGTAATCAAGTATTCCATTTGCAAATAATATTGCAACATCACGCTGAGCCTACCGTAGGCGGGCGTTGCTGGGGCAGCTACCATGCGTTCAACTACTTCTTTTTGCAGCATAAAATGCATATCGGTAATACTAGGTAAATTGTCTAGCAAGTGAAATAAAATTGGCGTTGAAATGTTATAAGGCAAATTGCCAGTGACACGCAAATGACTACCAAGTGATGAAAAATCAAACTTCAAAGCATCCACGTTATGAATGGTCAGTTTGTTTTTCTCATAGCTTGGCATGCTGTATTCAGTATTCATCCAGCTGACAATATCACGGTCAATTTCAACCACATGTAGCTCGGTTACTTTGTTAAGTAACGGTTTGGTTAACGCGCCTAGACCTGGTCCAATTTCAATCAGCATTTGTCCTTCTTGCGGGTTAATTGCATCGACTAAACTCGTAATAATGGCTTGGTCGGTTAAGAAATTTTGCCCAAATCTTTTTTTGGCTTGATGCTTCATGATAGAGTGCCCGTGCTTAAACGGTTTGTGGCTAATTCAATGGCAAGGTTCAGCGCTGCTTGCATACTGCCAGTACTGATATGACCAGTACCAGCTAAATCTAGTGCAGTACCATGGTCAACTGATGTGCGAATAATCGGCAAGCCTAGTGTTATATTAACGCCATTACCAAAACTGGCATATTTTAGAACAGATAAGCCTTGGTCATGATACATCGCTAGTACCGCATCTGCATTGGCTAAATGTTGATTGGTAAATAAGGTGTCAGCGGGTAGGGCGCCGATTAATTGCATGCCTTCATCACGTAGCCGATCCAATACTGGATTAATGGTCGTGATTTCTTCATCACCTAAGTAACCATTTTCACCTGCGTGCGGGTTCAAACCTGCTACTAAAATGCGAGGGTTGCTGATGCTAAACTTATTGATTAAATCAGTATGCAGAATACGAATAGTCGTTTCTAATGAAGATTGATGAATCGCATCAGCTACTTTTGATAAAGGGAGATGTGTCGTGGCGAGTGCAACCCGCAAGCCGCCGCCGACTAACATCATGACGACTTGTTTTGTATTGGTTTGTTCTGCTAAAAACTCGGTATGGCCAGTGAAAGCAATGCCAGCTTCATTGATAATGCCTTTATGTACTGGCGCAGTCACAACAGCATCGAATTGTTTGTGTTGGCAACCTTCTATCGCTGCATGCAGTGTGTTGAGTACATACTGACTATTGTTGGCGTCAAGTTGTCCCGCTACAACAGCCGATTGTGTTGGCACATGCATGACCGATAGTGATGCTGTATTGTTTACTCTAGACGGTTGTTCTGTTGCTATATCTGACAACACAACATCGAGCTTAAGCAGTTTGGCTCTTTCTGTGAGCATGGTTATATCGCCGACAATCATAATATCAGCATCAATAGGTTGCTTAGCAAGCATTAAACATAAGTCTGGCCCAATGCCGGCAGGCTCGCCAGCAGTAATGGCAATGCGTGGAGTGACTTTTTTCAATGTTAATTTAAGTGCTAGTAAAGGTTATCTTCAAGCCTTAGCTCGACAAAAGCACGGTCACGTAATTCGTGTATCCAGTCTTCATAAGCTTCTTCTACTTTGCGGCTGAAGATTTCTTTACGTGCTTGAATGCGCGCAGCTTGATCGGTCATGTCTTGTTTGCGGCGTTCTAATACTTGAATAATATGCCATCCAAACGGAGAGCGGATTGGTTCGCTAATCTCTTCTGGTGCAAGTGCATTCATCGCTGTTTCAAACTCTGGCACGGTATCGCCTGGATTGACCCAGCCTAAATCACCACCGCTATTTGCCGACCCATCTTCAGAATACTGCTGAGCCAACTCTGCAAAGTCAGCACCGTTGTCTAGGCGTTCTTTTAGAGCATCCATTTTTTGCTTAGCTTCTTGCTCTGAAACAACTTCATTTAGCTTGATTAGGATATGGCGCGCATGCGTTTGTTCCACTATTAAGGTAGAGTCAGCACTGCGTTTATTATTAATTTTGATGATATGAAAGCCATTTGGGCTACGGATTGGTTTTGAAGCTTGGCCAACAGACATTTCTTTTAAGAGCGCTAAAAATGCAGGTGGAATTTGACTGCTACTGCGCCAACCCATATTGCCACCTTCAAGTGCATTAGGTGCATCTGAAAAGCTAGCAGATACTTTTTCAAAACTTTCACCTTTATTTAATTCTGCAAGTACTTCTTCGACCTTGATTTGTGCAGCTTCTATATCTTGCGGAGAGCTTTCTTCAGGTGTTCGAATAAGAATCTGCGAAAGTTCAAACTCCTCTTGTTTGCCATCTTTACTGTTTTCTTGTGTAGTCAGGTAGTTATCAACTTCACCTTCACTAATATTGATGCGATTATTAATTTCAGATTCTTTTAATCGGGCAATGGTGATTTCATTGCGCATATCTTCGCGGAATGCGTTATAAGAAATACCATCGTTTGCCAAAGCGGTTTTAAAAGTTTCTACACTCATTTGATTTTGTTCGGCAATCCGCTCTATTGTTTTCTCTAGCTGTATTTCATTGACTTTAATACCTCGTTCTGCCGCTAATTGCAGTTGTATGCTATCAACAATCAGGCGCTCCAAAATTTGTTTTCTAAGGATGCGCTCTTGCGGAAGCTGCTTACCTTGTTTTGTTAACTGATCTGACACAGTGCGTACTTTTGCTTCTAGCTCTTGCTCGGTGATGGCATTTTTATCGACGATAGCGACAATGCGATCAAGTTTAACAATGTCATTAAGCGCATAGGCACTCAATGGAAGCAGGCTTAGCCAAAAGGTAACAAAAAGAAAAAAGGCTGAAGTAGATTTTATATTTAATAATTTCATCGGTTGTAGTTTTGCTGCCTGTAAATATCTGGGATTTCACCGGCGCTTAAATATCCAGGGATATCGCGCCTTAGTAAGTTTAATGGGTTAGAGCCTATTGAAGTCAGCCCGCCTAATTCAAGTTGGATAAAAAAGCCATAGTTTGCATTTGCTGTTGCTGTTTCTACACGTTGCACAACGGCTCTTCCTTGCCAGCAGCCTGCATCATATTCTAGTCCTGCCAAGCTTTCAATCAGTGATTTGTCACGGATTGAGTAGTTAAATCGCCCAACGCCATACCAACCGCGGCTAAGTGGCCATTGTCCTGACACATTAATTTGCTCTAAAAATTGTTGTGTATAACGATAGCCTGCATTAATCAGTTTGCCTGGCTCCGGGTTGTATCGCGCAAGGAGGTTAGTTCTGACGATGCCAGCATCGTCAGTATTGTATTGCCAAAAGCTATCTAGGTTCCATTGGTTGGATAAGCGAGCCGTGACGCCTCCGATAATGTCAGAGGTATTACTCTTGGAAGCTATGCTACCAGATGCTGCGCTGGTTGGTACTATGTTATTCGGTAAAGTGACTTCTTGATCCGCAAAGTAGTAGCGTTGTCCAATCGTGGCTGCTAAACGCTCAACCCCTGTATCACTATCAATCATCCTGGTAGTTAATGCTAAGCTGACTTGGTTGGCATTATTGATTCGGTCTTCTCCAGCAAACTGATTTTCACTAAACAATGTTGTCATGTTTAAATCGGCTAAGCCTGTATCGAATACTGGTAGCAAGTCTTGTTGTTTACTCGGGATGTAAACATAAAATAAACGCGGTTCTATGGTTTGCGTATAGTTGTTTTTTACGATGCCAACATCGCGTTCAAAATATAAACCACTGTCGACACTAAAAATAGGCAGTGTACGTGTAGCTGAATTATTGCTAATATTTTGACCATTAACCACAAAGTTATTGTTATTTAAATCGTAGTAGCTAGTATGCACCCCAAATTTTGGGGTGATAAAGCCGTATGGTTGTGTTAATGGAAAGCTGATACTTGGATAAGCGGTCAATCGGCTGCCTGTTGGCGCAATAGGTGCTTTGTTGTTGATATCAAAATATGTATATTGGCTTGCTAGATTGGTTTGAATGCCACCAAAGTCTTTATCTGCACTCAGCGACAATTGTGGCAAGCGCTCATACGGAAAGCTCAACTCATCTAAGGTTTGGTATTTTTGTACTAAGCCATTAAAACGCCAAACATCGCCAACATAGTCTACGCGACCAGCTTGCGACAAGTTAACCTGACTGGTGCTGATAATGCGGGTGGACATATCAGAGAAGTATTCATCATCGGATACTTTTTCGATGTTATAGCCAGCTGACCAGCCATCACCTAAGAAATGGGTATGACTAATATTGGCAAAATAACGCTGATTACCAGTAAGACTGTCATTGTTTAAATATTCAATGCTATTTGTGCCGGAGTAGTTTTCACCAAGGTAACGAAAAGTGCCTTGTAATTGCGCACCACGACGACTCAAAAAGCGCACGCCAACGGTTGCATCTTTATTTGGCGCAATATTGAAGTAATAAGGAATCAGTGTTTCAAAACCGCTTCGACTTGTTGAGCCAACCGTTGGCGCTAAAAAGCCAGATTTTCGTTCATTATTAAATGAAAAGCTCATGTAGGGTGAATAAAGCAGAGGGACACCTTTAAATTCGACATAAGCGTGCTTGGCTGAGCCTGACTGAGTAAATTGGTCCAACTCAATTTCATTGGCTTTAATATACCAATCATCTACGCCCACTTCGCAAGTGGTATAACGTGCATTTTTTAAGCGCTTTTTGGACCGGCCCTCAAACAGAACTGCTTGTGCATCGCCCCTAGAAGAGTTGAATCTGGGGTCAATTGACTGCTGATTTTGTGCTTCTTGTCTAAAATAGCTGTCTTGATAAAACCTTGGATTGTCAGTTAATGTTGTTTGTGTGTTAAGCAGTTTGGATTGCGCATAAACATTCGGATCATTATACGTTTTGACCTTATTTTCATTAGGTGTCAGTTGTTTTTTTAAGGTAATGCTCGCCTCTTTCATTTCTCCTATTGATTCGCCTAGTCGCATTTTTAATGCGGGACCAGTAATAAGGCTGTCACCTAAATCAACACGTACATTCCCTTTTGCCCGCAACTCATCGTTAGGAATATTATATTCAATGGTGTCTCCGTATATTTTTTGATCACCACGCGAGATAACGGCATTACCAATCGCATGCATTTTTCTATCTAAATATAAATCAAGTGTATTACCTTCAATTTCAACAGCGCCAGGTAGTGCAACAGGTTTAACTGTTTCTGGTATTTTGAATAACTCGCGAGTCAGGGTCTCTGCTACAGGCGATGCGCTATAGCTCAGCAGATAGATAACGACTGCGTTAGCAATCAGTTGCTTAGAGCGATTTATATGTGTACGGTGAATAGTCAATGAAATTTAAATGATAATTTTTATGAAATAAGAGTTGAATGCAGTATTATCTCCGCGCATGATAAAGTCTCATAAAACTGATGCTTAATCAATAAAAAATGTAGCTTTTTTACAAGACGTTAGCTACATTATAAAAGCTAATTTTACATTAAAGAAGGTTGTTGTGGATAGAAAAAAAGAATTAGAACAATGGCTAGCTAGCGTGCTCGCTGAAGAGACATTTACATTGAGTGTTGCATCGGCAGATGCTAGTTTCCGACGTTATTTTCGCGTACATCTAGCCGATAGAAATTTAATCGCAATGGATGCGCCTCCTCAGCATGAGAACTGCCAGACATTTGTTGATGTGGCTAAATTGTTTTTAGGCTGTGGTTTGCATGTGCCTGAAATTATTGCTCAAAATCTAGAACAAGGTTTTTTGCTCCTGAGTGATTTAGGTGATGAAACTTATCTATCGAAACTGACGAGTGATAGTGCACAAGCTTTGTATAGCGACGCGAGCAATGCCTTAATCAAACTACAGCTGGCCAGCAAGCCTAACGCGTTACCAAATTATGATGCTGCGTTATTAACGCGCGAGATGCAATTGTTCCCAGATTGGTATATTGCTCAACATTTGGGTGTGCAATTGGATGATGCACAACAGGCGGTCTTAGACAAAACATTTGCTGTTTTGACGGAGAATATTTTGCGTCAGACGCAAGTATTTGTACATCGAGATTACCACTCTCGTAACTTAATGGTTTGTGAAAATAATCCTGGTATTTTGGATTTTCAAGATGCCGTTTATGGCGCGATTACCTATGATTTAGTGTCGTTATTAAAAGATGCTTATATTGGCTGGGAAGAAGCGCAGATGATGGATTGGGTAGTGCGTTATTGGGATGCGGCTAGAAAAGCGGGATTATCAGTACCAACCGATTTTAGTGAATTTTACCGCGATTTTGAATGGATGGGCGCTCAGCGACATATTAAAGTGCTGGGTATTTTTGCGCGACTATCACATCGGGATGGTAAAGATGGCTACTTGAAAGATATGCCATTAGTCATGGATTATCTGCGCCGTGTCTGCGGCCGTTATTTAGAGCTGAGACCAATGTTGAAGTTACTTAACACGCTTGAAGGTTATCAAGAAAAGGCAGGATATACTTTCTAATGAAAGCCATGATTCTAGCGGCTGGACGTGGAGAGCGCATGCGTCCATTAACGGATAGTACGCCGAAACCGTTATTGAAAGTGGGCGGCAAACCGTTGATTGTATGGCATATCGAGCGGCTGGTTGCAGCAGGCTTTAAGGAGCTAGTGATTAATCATGCTTATCTCGGTCAGCAAATTGAAGCGGCACTTGGTGATGGTAGTCAATGGGGCGCTGATATTGTTTACAGTGCAGAAGGCGTTGCGCTAGAAACTGCAGGTGGTATTGCCAATGCTTTACCACTGTTGGGTGATGCACCATTTTTAGTGGTGAATGGCGATGTGTTTTGTGAGATAGATTTTTCACACTTGGAGCAAGTTTTAAAGCAACCGAACTTAGCGCATTTAGTGATGGTCAATAACCCAGAACAACATCCAAAAGGTGACTTTTTATTGCAAGACGATAAGCTCAAAGCCGATGGCCTTAAAGCTAATAGTGAAGATAAGCTGACATTTTCTGGTATTGGCGTTTATTCGCCTATGCTGTTTAAACAGATTGTGCGAGGAGAGGCGGCGAAGTTAGCGCCTTTGCTAAAACAAGCTATGCTAAATGGCTTGGTATCGGGTGAGCATTTTCAAGGCGTTTGGCATGATATTGGCACGCCAGAGCGCTTACAGGCAATTGATAACGCGTTAACGCAGGCCGTACAACATGGACGTAGTTAACATGCATATTGATGTTTTTAATGGGGATGCTGATGGCATCTTTTCGCTGATTCAATTACGTAAAGTCAATCCAATTGCTGCTGAGAAACAACGTTTAGTGACTGGAGTCAAGCGTGACATTAGCTTGGTTAGCAAGATTAGCGATACCGAGGCGAGTCAAGCTAAGATTACGGTGCTAGATATCTCATTTGATAAAAATGAACGTGAAGTAGCTAGGGTGCTAACGCAATCCGAGTCTGTTTTTTATTGCGATCATCACCAAGCAAAAAAGCTGTTTGAAGATAAGCGATTAACAACGTTCATTAATACAGATCCAGCTGTTTGTACGGCCTTGCTTATCAATGATTATTTACAAAATGCGCAACCTTTATGGGCGGTTACGGCAGCGTATGGCGATGGTTTAGATGACTCTGCGGAACGGTTGGCCGATGAGCTAAAGTTGACGATGGCGCAAAAAACATCATTAAAAGAGTTGGGCATGTTAGTTAACTATAATGGTTACGGCAATACAGAAGCAGATTTGCATTACCCGCCAGCCGAGTTGTATAAGCGTTTAATGACTTATGACAATCCGTTTGCGGTTATTGCGGATGCGACATCGCCTTATGCTCGATTGAAAGCTGGTTATGATGCAGATTTGGTAAATGCGCAAGCGGTATCTGTGCAATCTGAAGCAAAAGCGGTATTAGTTGTTGAACTGCCCAATGCGGCATGGGCGAACCGTATCAGTGGCACTTATGGCAATATTTTAGCGGCACAAAATCGCGATAAAGCGATTGTGATTGCGAGCAATAATTTTCACGACAGCTTAACCATTAGCTTGCGAGCGCCTAAAAATAATCCGTATGGCGCTGCTGATGTTTGTAGCCAATTTGCGACAGGTGGCGGGCGTGAAGGAGCTGCTGGTATTAATGCCTTACCAATGGCTGAATTAAGTCAGTTTGTTAAGTTGGTTAGTCAAACTTACTCGAATGAAAGATAAGCCAGAATGAAAGATAAGAAGGTACATGCATAATGGATACGTTTAGTCACGCCCTGTGGGGTTATGGATTATTTGGTTATAAGCGTTACGCATTGTTGGCTATATTTTTTGGCGCGATGCCAGATTTAATCTCATTTGGTGCTTTGATGGCGATGAATGTGATTGATGGCACTATGCAATTTGGCAAGCCAGCGCTAGAAAGTTTGCCACCATGGCTATATAGCAATTATGCCATTGGACATAGTTTTTTGATTAGTTTGCCGATTATTGGATTGGTGGCATTGTGGCGAAAAGGTATCGCTTTTGCCATGCTAGCTTGGCCTTTTCATATTGTGTTGGATTTCCCATTTCATACCAAAGCGTACTTTGCGACGCCAATTTTTTGGCCGCTATCAGACTTTCGCGTTGATGGAATTGCTTGGTCGCATTGGTATATTTGGTGGCCGAATGTCGCAGGAATTGTTATTTTGCTCTGCTATCGGTATCGCCAAAAGAAAAAAGCGATTTAAGCACAGACTGCAATGCAGTAATGTGCGCTTATGGCAAGTTAATGCTAACAATCCTGTTTTTAGGATTGATTGCGTAATAGGCGGTCACTTCTTTACCATTAGCAGCTAGCATTTCTGGCGGTACATAATAATCAAAATGGAATTGCGTGCCTGCTTGATCAGTCACTGTCACCAAGCCTGGTAAATCACTCTCCGTTACCTTGTCAGCACCAGATAAAATACCCGTGATTTTCTTTAGCGAAGCATCTTTCCAGCCATCCAATATTGGCTTGCCATTAAGCTCCATTTCCAGTAAATCATTCTCTAATGTGCTGGTGTAATTGAACGTGACGTATTGACCTACCGCTTTCTCTAAGGCAGACGTGTCAACGGAGGGGCTTTCTACGTTAAGTGAAAATATTTGTGTTAAATGAGCTTTGGGGAACGCCATCGTGACCGAGTACATCGGATATGCAGCATCCTCTACCGTAGTGATTAAGCCAGTCTCAGTTATCTGCTCATCATCTGTCTGACTCGTATTTTCCTCTTCCAGCCATGGACGCACGCATTCTTGTATTTTTTCTGACCATTCATACCCAGCGGACGGAATGCAATTGTGTTCGTCGCGATAGGCGCCTGGCATCATTTCGTCGCTATCCAGATTGTCGAGCACATCTTCAACGGAAACCGCAATTTCTTGCTCTGGAATCACATGCTCTGCGTCGTCAGGTAACGTTGATAAATCAAAATCAGATAAAAACTCTCCACTATCGTTGCAGAATTTAAGGTCAATTTTGTCATAACCTTTAAAAATAAGCAGCCCCGAATAATCTGTAGCGCCTTTGCCCTCATCGTTAGGCGAAGCCCAGCGATTAAAAATGACATAACTATTATCTCCCTGACGGAATCGCAGCTGTTTGTCTTCTGCATGTGCCCACACTTCGTGATGATAAGCAACGTTGCCACTATCAACATTACCTCTGATCAGGATGTTGCCGTAATTGAAAATAAGTTGAGTACCTTCAGTCGTGACCGTCACCGTTTTTTCACCTAAGTCACAACTAAATACTGGCAAGCTCTTTTCTGCCGAATTTTGCTTTAATGCGAATAAGCCAGCTAACCCAATCGCTAGTACTGCAACAATTAGTAAAATTTTGGTATCTTTTGCCATGCGCTTATTTCAGTTATGAACACTTAATTTAAGATTAAACGGAATAGACGCGAAAGTCATTTTTTATTAAAGCCTCAAGCTGATAAACAGACACTTTAAGCTAGTGTGTTTAATCATTGGTTGTTAAAACAACAATCAACGTTCAATCTATTGGAACCGAATGCGCAATCAACGACCAAATAAGCTAAAATGCAATTAGAAATTAAGCGCAAAAGTTAAGGATGTTATTTGAGTTTCTCAATGCAAGAATTTAAGGCAAGACGCGATCAATTATTAGCCAGTATGGGTGAAGGAGTTGCTATTGTGCCGACTGCGGCTGAAGCGGTGCGCAATCGCGATAGTCATTATCCGTATCGTTTTGATAGTTATTTTTACTATTTAACAGGCTTTAAAGAGCCTGAATCGGTATTGATATTAATTGCGGGCGACAAACCAAAAAGCATTTTATTCTGCCGCGACAAAGACATAGAGCGTGAGATTTGGGATGGTTTTCGCTATGGACCAAAAGCCGCCCAAGATGGTTTTGGTTTTGATGAAGCTTATACCATTAATCAATTAGACGAAATGATGCCTAAGTTGTTATCTAATCAAGCCAAGCTCTTTTATAGCTTGGGCGCAGAGGCTAGCTGGGATGTGAAAGTAACGCAGTGGTTAAATCAAGTTAAAGATTTGGCGCGAACTGGTGTTTCTGCACCAGAGGCAGTACTGGATGTGCGCCAGTTGGTTGATCGCCAACGACTAGTAAAGACGCTATTTGAAATTGATGTCATGCGACGTTCTGCCAATATTGCGGCTAGTGCGCATAATCGTGCCATGCAAAAAACAAAAACTGGCAAAATGGAATATGAAATTGAAGCTGAGTATTTGCATGAGTTTTATCGCAAAGGCGCACAAGCACCTGCCTATACTAGCATTGTGGCTGGCGGCGCAAATGCTTGCACTTTGCACTATAACGCCAATAATGGTGTGCTGAATGACGGTGATTTATTATTGATTGATGCAGGCTGTGAATTAGATGGTTACGCCAGTGATATTACGCGCACCTTTCCAGTCAATGGCAAATTTAGTGCACCACAAAAAGATTTATACGAGTTGGTACTTGCCGCACAACTGGCTGCGATTGATGCAGCAAAGCCAGGTAACCATTGGAATATGCCGCATGAAGTGGCGTTGGATGTGCTGGTGCAGGGTTTTATTGATGTTGGTTTATGCCAAGGTAGTAAAGATGAAGTGTTGGAAAATGGCAGCTACCGTCAATTTTATATGCACCGCACAGGGCATTGGTTAGGTTTGGATGTGCATGATGTTGGCGACTATAAAGACAAACAAGGTAATTGGACAACATTAGCTGCAGGCCATGTGTTAACGGTAGAGCCTGGTTGCTATGTGCGCCCAGCTGAAAATGTACCTGAACATTTTTGGAATATTGGCATTCGCATTGAAGATGATGTATTGATTACTGCGCAAGGGAATGAAGTGTTGAGCAAAGACGCGATTAAGTCAGTAGCTGATATTGAAGCGCAGATGGCGGATGGTCAATAAGTGGCAACACAACAACATCATTCCGTAGTGATTGTTGGTGGCGGCCCTGTAGGTTTGGTGCTGGCGCTTTCCATGCAGCAGCAAGGCTTGCCCTTTAAAGTATTAGAAGCACGTCAACGAGGTGCGGCGTACCAAGATAAGCGTGCGTTAGCCCTTTCTTATGGCTCAAAAATGATTTTAGAGAAACTGGGTGTATGGCCAGCGGTTAAAGCGCATGCGACGGACATTAACACCATTCATGTTTCGCAGCGGGGCAGTTTGGGACGTGCCAAATTGCGTGCTGAGGAACATGATTTGCCAGCGTTAGGTTATGTGGTTTCTTATGGCGCATTGATGCAAGCGCTAGACGGCGCAGTGAATGCAGAAGATGTATTGTATGAAGCTTCGGCGACGGCAATTAGACAGAATAATGAAATAGCTGAAGTAGACTTTACTTTGGCAGGAGACGCTACCTCTTATTCATGTGCTTTGCTGGTAATTGCAGAAGGTGGTCGAGGGCTAGATAATATGCCTAATTTGCAGCGTGACACTAAAGCTTACGGACATGATGCCTTAGTCAGTAAAGTGAGTTGTGAGCAACCACACAACAATATCGCTTATGAACGTTTCACCCCAACAGGGCCAATGGCTTTGCTGCCAAATGGAGGACGTGACTTTTCCTTAGTTTGGACAGGTGGAAAAGCCAGCATTGATCGTTTGATTAACATAGACGATGCAACATTTTTAGCAGAGTTGCATGACGCTTTTGGCGATCGAGTTGGACGATTTTTAACCGTACAAAAGCGCATGAGCTTTCCTTTGGTTAAATCACAATTAGAAAATAATACTACCCAGCATATGGTCGTCATTGGCAACTCTGCGCAAACCATGCACCCAGTTGCAGGGCAGGGGTTTAATGTGGGGTTGCGTGATGCAACTGCATTAATGCAACAATTATTAGCAACGCCAACAGCTGATTGGGGAAGTCAATCGATGTTAGAAGCCTATGGTAAAACCAGAGTGCGAGATACCAAAGGTGGCTTGTTGTTCACTGACTTTTTAGTCAGCTTGTTTACCAATGATGTCATTGGCATCTCTGGAATGCGTAGTGTTGGCTTGGGTTTGTTTGATGTGCTCAAGCCAGTTAAAGACGCTTTAGTGAGTAAGATGAGTTATGGCAAATAATAAAAAAATCCTGACTTGTGATGTAGCTGTCGTAGGCGCTGGTTTAGTTGGATTAGCTGCTGTGATTGCCTTGGCTGAACAAGGTAAGCGGGTTGCATTAATTGATGCACAACAAAAAGCAGTGAAACAAAAGGTTCAGAAAACGCAAGAATTTGATGCGCGCATTTATGCAATAACACCATCTACTGAAGCCTTTTTGAAAAGGCTAGGCGTATGGGCGTTTGTTGATTTGTCGCGGGTGAATGATGTTGAGGCGATGGCGTTATGGAGCGCGGATGAGGAGCAGCCACTGCGTTTATTAGCTGAGGATGCAAATCTATCTAAGATGGCTTGTATCGCAGAAAACGATAACTTAATGCAGGCTTTATGGCAAAAAGTAGAAGCGCTAGATGTCTCTGTGGTGATGGGAGCGCCTTGCCGAACCATTCATTATGATCATGATGTTGTTGTATTGGATTTAGAAAATGGTAGTCAAATCTGCGCGAGTTTGCTGGTTGCGGCCGATGGCGCGCATTCTTTTGTAAGGCAGCAACTTGCGATTGCGACTAAAACGAAAGTGTTTAATCAAACAGCATTAGTTGCGAATTATCGAGTAGAAAAAGCGCATGGTAATGTAGCAAGGCAATGGTTTGCAGCGCATGAAACACTGGCTTTTTTACCATTGCCACAACAACAAGTCTCTATCGTGTGGGCATTGGAGACGGAACTTGCGCAGGCCTTATTAAGTCTGACAGATGAAGGATTGGCTGAGCACGTGCAAAAACGGTCAAATGATGTGTTAGGTGAATTAAAACCTACGAGCCAAGCGTTTTCTTTTGCACTGAAACAAGTGACAGCCAATCAGTTAATTGCTGATCGAGTAGTATTAATTGGCGATGCTGCACATCAAGTCCATCCGATGGCTGGGCAAGGCGCTAATTTAGGATTTAGAGATGTGATAGGCTTAGAAAGTCTAATAGCGAATGCTCATGTGATGCAAGATATTGGCGAGTTTTCTTTTTTAAGGCCTTATGAACGCGCGAGAAAAGCAGATGTGTTAAGTATGAACACACTCACTTCTGGGCTAGACACTTTGTTTGCTCTTGAGTCACCAGCCATTAAAAAAATAACGAATTTCGGCATGCAGCAGTTAGATAAACACGCTAGTATAAAGAATATTTTAATTCAACAAGCGATTGCGTAAAGCAATCCATCAGAAAGAAAAAATGAAACTTAAACATGTATTATTAGCTGCACTTATTACGATTAGTCAGATAGCTTGCGCTGACGAAACGAGCCTGAAGAAAAAGATTGAAGCAGCCTATCCTAAGTTTGAGGTGGAAAGCGTCGTGAAAACACCTTATGCGGGTTTGTACGAAGTTTTTATGGGTGGGCAGATTATTTATACCGATGAAAATTTAACTTTTTTAATTGCTGAAGGACATTTGGTTGATCCTAAAACGAAGAAAGATATTACAGGTGAGCGATTAGAAGAATTGACTAAAATTGACTTCAATAGTCTGCCATTAAATAAGGCGATTAAGGTTGTTAAAGGCAATGGCAGTCGAAAAGTGGCGGTATTCTCCGATGTTGATTGTCCATTTTGCAAAAAATTAGAACAAGATGAATTAAGTCAGATGACTAATGTGACGATTTATACCTTTTTATATCCATTAGAACAGCTACATCCTAATGCCGCTGCTAAATCAAAATTAATTTGGTGCGCTGAGGATAGAGTGAAAGCGTGGAACAACTGGATATTCAATAATCAACTACCTAAGACATCAGGTAATTGTAAAGTGCCTTTAGAAGAGATTGGTGAATTAGCTAGAAAAGTAGGCGTTTCTAGTACACCTACATTGATTTTTTCAGATGGTAAACGCATGATGGGCGCGCAACCACATCAAGCAATTGAGGCGGCGATGAGAGCAGCTAGCCAGTAGTGTTGAAATCAGAAGTGGCGCTTAGATGTCCACTTCTGTTTTTAAAAACTTATACTACGGATCCAAGTTTGAATATTGGTAGGTACATAGCAATAACTAAGCCACCAATTAGCACGCCCAGTATGACCATGATGATAGGCTCCATTAAGCTGGATAGGCCTTCCACAGCATCGTCTACTTCACCTTCATAGAAGTCAGCCACTTTACTTAACATACTGTCCAACGCGCCAGACTCCTCACCAATTGCAGTCATTTGTAGCATCATATTGGGGAATACTTCTGTATTTTGCATTGCCACCGTCAAACTGGTGCCAGTACTAATTTCACTTTGTATTTTCTTCGTAGCATCATAATAAACACGATTGCCAGAGGCTCCCGCAACTGAGTCTAGCGCCTCTACTAAAGGCACGCCTGCAGTAAACATCGTTGCTAATGTCCTCGCAAATCTTGCAAGTGTGGCTTTACGAATGACCTCGCCAAAGATCGGTAGCTTTAGTAATAGTCTATCCATGGTGGCCTGCATATTTTCTGAACGTTTCCATGTGTAAAAGAAAAACCAAAGACCAAAACCAATTGCGCCAAAAATAGCCCACCAGTAATCGACAAAAAGATCAGAAAGAGCCATCACGAATAGTGTCGGGCCAGGCAAGTCAGCGCCGAAGCTAGAAAATAACTCTTTAAATGCAGGTACAACAAAAATCATAATCACAGCAGTAATAACAAAGGCGACCACGATAATAGAAATAGGGTACATCAGTGCTGATTTGATTTTACTTTTGATAGCAATAATTTTTTCTTTATAGGTTGCTAATCGGTCTAGTAGCGTATCAAGAATACCTGCTTGTTCACCTGCACCAACTAAATTACAAAATAGATGATCAAAATGTAATGGATATTTGCGAAAGGCCGCACTCAGGCTGCTACCTGTTTCTACATCTGCTTTAATGCTAGCTAATAATTTTGAAACCGCAGGATTGCTATGTCCTTTGCCAACAATATCAAAGGCTTGTAATAAAGGGACGCCAGATTTCATCATTGTGGCCAATTGACGTGTAAATAGGGTCACATCTTTTTCAGACACTTTTCCACCTTGAGCAAAGCCGCTTTTCTTTTTCACTTTAGTTGCATTAATACCTTGCCTTCTCAGGGTGGCTTTAACAACAGAGTCACCATTGGCGCGCATCTCTCCTTTGATGATTTTTCCCTTTTTGTCTTTACCTTCCCAAAGGTAGACAGCTTGTTTGCTAGTGCTTGCAGCCATTATGCATCCTTAATTTTTTACTCGTTGGTACAAGCTTCTACCTCACTGATAGAGGTGAGGCCTTGCATGACTTTTAAAATGCCAGACCTTCTTAAGTCATATACACCTTCTTTTTCCGCTTGGTCAGCAATATCAATCGCATTGCCATTCTCCATAATAATGCGAGCAATTGCCTCCGTGACTGGCATAACCTGATATATACCTAGACGTCCTTTATAACCGCCGTTACAGGCTTCACAGCCGCCTTCTTTGGGACCATATATTTGAAATGTATTATCAAAATCTGACTCAATAAAGCCAACTTTTAACAATGCTTCTTTGGGAACGTTAATAGGTATTTTACAACTTTTACATAAGCGCCTTGCTAGCCGCTGTGCGGTAATAAGCGAAACGGCGGAGGCGATATTAAAGGGGGCAACGCCCATATTCATTAAACGCGTCAGGGTAGAAGGTGCATCATTGGTATGTAAAGTGGAAAGTACCATGTGCCCAGTTGACGCAGCCTTAATTGCCATATCGGCTGTTTCTAAATCGCGAATCTCACCAATCATAATAATGTCAGGATCTTGCCGTAAAAATGCCTTAAGTGCTGCGGCAAATGTCAGTCCTTGCTTTTCATTAACATTTACTTGATTAATGCCTGCTAATGGAATTTCAGCTGGATCTTCTGCAGTAGAAATATTTACATCAGGCTTATTTAAAATATTTAAGCATGTGTATAAGGATACTGTTTTCCCTGAACCCGTTGGTCCTGTCACTAACACTAAACCATAAGGGCGATTAATTGCATCCAATAATACTTTTTGTTGTTTAGGTTCATATCCTAGTGCTTCAATGCCAAGTGTTGCACTCGTTGGATCTAAAATACGCATCACAATTTTCTCGCCATGAATTAATGGCAAGGTGCTCACCCGAAAATCAATCGTCCGTGTTTTAGATAAGATTAGTTTCATTCGGCCGTCTTGGGGAATTCTTTTCTCAGAAATATCTAAGTTAGAAATCACTTTAATACGGGAGGCTAACTTATCTTTAATTGCTAAAGGGGGTTGCGCAATATCACGCAGTTCACCATCAACACGAAAACGAATGCGATAGAATTTTTCGTAAGGCTCAAAATGCAAGTCAGAGGCCCCAAGATTAATGGCATCTAACAGCATTTTCTGTAGAAACTTAACAACAGGTGCATCATCAACTTCCTGTGTATTATCGATTTCTTCTATATCATCAACACCACTCACTTCTAACTCAAAATCGCCATCTATTTCTAATGAGCTTAAGCTAGTGTCTTTGGACTCTACAATGCGGTCTATCCATTTTCCTAACTTGTCATCTTCAACAATCACTGGTGACAACTTCATGCCCATTTGAAAACGGACACTATCTAATGAATGAAGCACAGTTGGATCAGAGACGCCGACGAATAGAATATTGTTTCTATTTTGCAAGCCAATGACGCGATTATTTTGCATCAGTTTGACATCAATAGACTTAGGGGGTAGGTAGTCTGGGTTGAGAGCGTCTAAATTAAAATAGGGGAAGCCAAAGGCCTCAGAAGCAATCTCTGCAATTCTTTCAGCAGACATTTTTTTACTGGCAACCACTTGCGTGATAAAAGCGATTTTTGCGGCATCGGCCTGCGATTGCAGCGCAATAGCCTCTTCTTCGGAAAGCTGATTTTCCTTAATCAGCATACGGGCCAACCCGCTCAGTTTTGCTGTTGCTGTCGTTATCGCCATAGTGTGCGTTTCTTTTTTAACCTACTTAATGATATATTTTATATAAACTATTGTAGTTAAACAACATTTCACACTGACTAATAATGCATGCTAAGCCCTTATTTGTAAAGCTTAAGCAAAGCGATAAAGGCGCTTGATATTGTTCATTTGATTGTTGGTGGTGTAAGTACAACAACTTTTAAATTGGATGTTGCAGATAAAAGCACATTGTTGTTAATTACTTAAAATAAAAAAGCCCATGAGAATCAAGGGCTTTTTTATGTGCTAGCGACTGTTATTACATCTGATTGATAATCTCATCACCAAATTCGGCCGTACCTACTTGTGTAGCACCTTCCATTTGGGAAGAAAAGTCACCCGTCACGCGTTTAGACTGAATCGCCTTGGCGACTCCAGACATGATTAAATCAGCAGCTTCTGTCCAACCCATGTGACGCAACATCATTTCTGCAGAAAGAATCAATGAGCTTGGATTAGCAATGTTTTTGCCAGCAATATTAGGTGCAGTGCCATGCGTTGCTTCAAACATGGCGGTGCTATCACTTAAATTTGCACCTGGAGCAATACCGATACCGCCAACTTGTGCAGCCAGTGCATCGCTCATATAGTCGCCATTCAAGTTTAATGCTGCGACCACGTCGTAATCACTGGGATGCAACAGAATTTCTTGCAAGAATGCATCAGCAATGCAGTCTTTAATGACAATGCCATTTGGCAATTCACACCATGGGCCGCCTTTTATTTCTACAGCACCAAACTCTTCTTTTGCTAGTTCATAACCCCAATCTCTGAAACCACCTTCAGTAAACTTCATGATATTACCTTTATGGGTAATCGTCACTGATTTGCGGTTGTTGTCGATGGCATACTGAATTGCTTTACGAATTAACCGTTTGCTGCCGTCAATCGAAACAGGTTTAATGCCAATAGCAGATGATTCAGGGAAGCGAATTTTCTTACGCATACCCATGTCGCTTAAGAATTGAATCACTTTCTTCACTTCATCAGTGCCAGCTGCCCACTCAATCCCAGCATAAATGTCTTCGGTATTTTCACGGAAAATCACCATATCTGTTTTTTCAGGGTGTTTGACTGGGCTGGGTACGCCTGTGAAATATTGGATTGGACGTAAGCAAACAAATAAATCTAGCTCTTGACGTAAAGCTACGTTTAACGAGCGAATGCCACCGCCAACAGGTGTTGTGAGTGGACCTTTAATTGAAATAACATAATCTTTAAGCGCAGCCATTGTTTCAGCAGAGAGCCATGTATCTTCATCATAAATCTTAGTCGATTTCTCACCAGCATAAACTTCCATCCAAGAAATTTTACGCTTTTTGCCGTAGGCTTTTTCTACAGCAGTGTCGACGACTTTCATCATTGGCGGAGTAATATCTACGCCAATGCCATCGCCTTCAATAAATGCGATAATAGGATTGTTGGGGACAATCAGTTTATTGCCTTCACCGATGGTGATTTTTTCACCAGTACTTGGAACCTTTATTTTTGATGCCATTACACGTTTCCTAAAAAATGATAATTTTGTTCAACAAGCCTTTTAATGTGGTCTGTCAATTCAGTGCACACGAAAAACACCAAACATTAAAAGACTATATAGATATTCCGAATGTATATGCAGCGGGTCGGCTAGATACAGATTCTGAGGGTTTACTTATTTTAACCGATGATGGCGCTTTGCAACATCGTTTAAGCCACCCAAAGTACAAAGAAATCAAAACTTATTGGGTGCAAGTCGAAGGAAGTCCATCAAAAAATGATTTAAAGCCGCTGAGAACAGGGGTGCATTTAAGTGATTTTGTGGCAAAACCTGCAGAAGTGAAGGTTATTGAAGCGCCGATAGGCCTTTGGGAGCGCTCCCCGCCTATTAGAGAACGGAAGCATATTCCAACAACGTGGCTCGAAATCAAAATTAGTGAAGGAAAAAACAGGCAAGTCAGACGAATGACCGCAAAAGTCGGATTTCCTACATTGCGATTAATTAGAGCGGCAATTGGGGTTTATTCAGTAGATAGCATTCCATTAGGAGAATATAAAATAGTGCAGAAGTAACAAAACAGAGGGTGTGTTAGTGAAACCAGTCGTTGTATTTAGACATGCACAATGCGAAGGCGCCGGTTATTTAGGTGCTTTTTTGGATGACCATGATATTGCTTGGCAACAAGTGCGAATTGATTTGGGCGAGGCGATTCCTGCATCAGTGGATGAGTATAGTGGTTTGGTTTTTATGGGTGGTCCAATGAGTGTCAATGATGATTTGCCATGGATTGCGCCCGCGACAACATTGATTCAACAAGCAGTAGATCAAGATATCCCTGTCATTGGGCATTGTTTAGGTGGTCAATTGATGAGCAAGGCATTGGGCGCAACCATTACTAAAAACCCTGTAGAAGAGATTGGTTGGGGTGAGTTGCAGGTCCATGATAATGCGGATGCTGAGCGGTGGTTTGGTCAAACTAAACGCTTTATGGGCTTTCACTGGCATGGAGAAACATTCTCATTGCCAGAAGGCGCTACCCCTCTGCTGTCTAGTCAATATTGCAGTAACCAAGCCTATGCCATTGGTAAGCATTTGGCCATGCAGTGTCATGTAGAAGTGACAAGTGAATTGGTGCAGAAATGGTATCAATGCTGGGCATCTCAAGTAGAAACATCGCGCAGTCCTGCGGTACAAACCAAACATGAAATGCTGGAGAATCTGTCTGAGCGCATAGACCAGCTCAATCAACAAGCACATGCCTTATATACGCGCTGGGTTGCGGGCTTAAGCATTTAGTTTTTAAGCCGTGCTTGGCTGCGCTAGTCAATCACGCTTTCTTCTCATTGCCTTGTAAATCGTTGTGGTAAAATTCACACTTCGTCTTTCATATTGAGATTGCAACATGTCGGGTAACACCATTGGTACTTTATTCACATTAACCACTTTTGGCGAGTCGCATGGCCCTGCTATTGGTGGGGTAGTCGATGGTTGTCCACCAGGCTTGGACATTTGCGCAGAAGATTTGCAACTGGATTTGGACCGCCGTAAGCCTGGTACTTCACGTCACGTGACGCAGCGTAAAGAAGCGGATGAGGTCGAGATTTTATCGGGCGTCTTTGAAGGAAAGACCACGGGCGCGCCGATCGGTTTGTTGATTCGCAATACCGATCAACGCAGTCAAGATTACAGCAAAATTAAAGATACCTTTCGCCCAGGGCATGCCGATTATACTTATAGCCATAAGTATGGTATTCGTGATTACCGGGGTGGTGGGCGATCAAGTGCACGCGAGACCGCTGTGCGCGTGGCTGCAGGCGCCATTGCTAAAAAATGGTTGAGTACGCAACTGGGCGTTAGTGTGCGCGGCTATATGAGCCAACTTGGCGAGATTGAAATTCCGTTTCAATCTTGGGCGCACGTCAATGAAAATCCATTTTTCTCCCCCAATATTGATGTATTGCCACAGCTGGAAAATTATTTAGATACGATAAGAAATGAACGTGATTCTGTTGGTGCGCGAATTAGTATCGTTGCGGAAGGCGTGCCTGTTGGTTGGGGTGAGCCTGTATTTGACCGTTTGGATGCAGACATCGCGCATGCGATGATGGGCATTAACGCAGTCAAAGGAGTGGAAATTGGTGCTGGTTTTGATAGCGTTTCACAACGCGGCACCGTACATTCTGATGAAATGACATCAACTGGCTTTTTAAGCAATCATGCAGGCGGCGTTTTAGGTGGCATTTCAACTGGGCAAGCGATTCAAGTGAATATTGCATTGAAACCAACTTCGAGCATTCCGCAAGCGCGACGCTCTATTGATAAGGATGGGCATGATGTCACTATGCAGACCACAGGGCGGCATGATCCTTGTGTCGGCGTGCGAGCTACCCCAATTGCCGAAGCGATGCTTGCCTTGGTATTGATGGACCATGCTTTACGCCATCGCGCACAAAATGCAGACGTGATTTGCACGACACCTAAAATTTAATGCCTAAATTTAGCAGTTGCAGTTAATCCTTGAGTCATAGTCTACACAAAAACCTATCGCGTTTTTATTTTGTTTATTACTTCTTTGTTGGCGTATTTGTGCCTTATTGGGCGCTGTATTTACAATCAGAACATTTTTCACCAGTAGAAATCGGCATTCTGATGTCAATTTTTCAGATTAGCCGGATATTCGCGCCTAACTTTTGGGGTTGGCTTGCGGATCATACGGCTAAGCGCACGGTTTGGATTCGACTTAATACGGTATTGGGTGTACTCGGTTTTATTGCCGTATTTTGGGCCGAGGGCTTTTGGTCGATGCTATTGGTAATGGGCGCATTAAGTTTATTTACCAGCTCAACCATGCCGTTATCGGAATCATTGACCCTTGCACATTTGGCTAATACAAAAGGGCATTACAGTCGCATTCGCATGTGGGGCTCCGTCGGCTTTATTGTAGCCTCTATTTTTCTTGGCTATCTCATTGATTGGGCAGGTATTTCTAGTTTGTTATGGGCAATCTTAGTGGTGCAAATCACTTTATTTCTACTCACTTTTACCTTAACCGAAGCCAACGTAGCGCCGCATCATACCGATCATTTTTCAGTTTGGAATATTTTACGAAACCCTGCTGTCGTTGCCTTATTAATCGGATGCGCTTTAATGGTCAGTGCGCATGGCGTGCTTTATAACTTTTATTCCATTTATTTGGCCGCACATGGCTATAGCAAAGGGATGATCGGGTGGTTGTGGTCGCTTGGCGTTATCTGTGAAATAGTGGTTTTTATGTTGATGCCAATCATCATGCGCCGCTTTAGTCTCAAAGCGATTATATTGGTGAGCTTGGCATTAGCTGTGATTCGTTTTGCCATGATAGGTCTTGCTGTTGATTACTTGGTTTTATTATTAATTGCCCAAAGTTTGCATGCGGCCACCTTTGGCAGCTTCCATGCGGCAACGGTAGAAGTGGTTGCAAAATTCTTCAACGGACGACATCAGGCCAAAGGGCAAGCGATTTATAACAGCGTCACCTATGGGCTAGGCGGTGCAATCGGCGGCATCGCTGGCGGTTATGCTTTGCAAGGATTGGGTGGCGAGTTAACCTTTCTATTGGCAGCGATATTTCCATTGATTGGATTTGCGGTGATAGCATTTGGCATGAAGTTAGCTGAAACACACGGTGACGCAGGCATGTTCAGTTAATATTGATGAGTATGGGGGTAGCGTGAAAAAAATAAAAATAGCATTATTTTTCATCAGCTTATTTGCTGCTACACAAGTGTGGGCGGCGATACGCGTTAATGTTGTCGGTTTATTTACGAATAAAGCATTCGTCATGATTAATGGTAGTGGCCCGCATAGTTTAACGGCAGGACAGACTAAAAATGGCGTTAAATTGTTATCGGCCGATAGTGCTTCAGCCACCTTTCTGATTGAAGGAAAGCGCCAAGTTTTAGGCATGGGTCAGGCTGTTTCAGTTGGCTCTAGTAGCGCGTCTGCAGATGGTGGTGTGAATACGCCTGTTAATTTATATGCTGATAGTGCAGGTCACTTTTTTGGCAAGCTAACCATTAATGGTGTGTCGCTTAAATATCTGGTTGATACGGGCGCAACCAGCGTGTCGATGAATAGCGCTGATGCCAAATATGCCAAGATTGATTTTGAAAAGGGTGAAAAAATAAGAGTTTCTACGGCAAATGGAATTGCACCAGCTTATCTGTTAACGGTGAATACTATAAAAATAGGAACGATTGTGTTGCACAATGTTGATGTGACTGTCAAAGAAGGTGGCTCACCACCTTTTGTGCTATTAGGTATGTCGGCACAAAATCGATTAGACATGAAGCGCCAAGGCAATATTTTAACAATGTCGAAAAAGTATTAGTGTTTAAATTACATAATAAAAAACGGGCAACTGCCCGCTTTTCATATAATCGTTGGTGGACTATTTAACAACAAAAGTCACTTTTAACACAACGCGATATTTAGTTACTTTACCATCTTTAACTTTAACACTCTGATCTTGCACCCAAGCGCTCGTAATATTTTTAATTGATTCTCATGCTTTTGCAACACCATTTGCTACCGCATCTTCAAAGCTTATCTCACTTGATGCGATGATTTCAATAACCTTTGCGACAGATGACATTATTCGTTCCTTTTCACATGACTGAACAGTCATCATACGCTTTAGCTTAAATGGTTGATAGCCAAGTTAACAAAAGTTAACACCGTAAAAATAAACAGAAGCGCACCAATAATTCCCGCAATAATGATTTGTTTCGGTTTGATTTTGGCAATATCGTTCTCGTAGCCTTTTTGACCTCTTACGCCTATCATGCTCCATAAGACTGCTTTAATGACTTGAAAGATCGAAGCGCTTTCTTGCGCTTTTGTTTGATTTTGCATGGCACTGTTCCTAAAATTTTAAGATGAGAATTTGTTATCGTTTAACGGTTTTATCATGCTCAATTAACGCGTAAGCAGAGTGATTATGTATCGATTCAAAGTTTTCACTTTCAACAATATACGCATCAATCCGTTTTTCCTTATTAAGCGCTGAAGCGACATCGCGCACCATATCTTCCACAAACTTAGGATTGTCGTACGCTTTTTCCGTCACATATTTTTCATCTGGACGTTTTAATAAGCCATAAAGCTCGCATGAGGCTTGTTTTTCAACTAAAGCAATAATGTCTTCTATCCAAATAAAGTCATTAATTTTGGCAGTAACTGTCACGTGTGAACGCTGATTGTGCGCACCATAGTCTGATATTTTTTTACTGCATGGGCACAAGCTAGTCACCGGCACCAATACTTTAACTGTGATACTAAATTGCTCATCTTTGATTTCACCAATGAAGGTCACGTCATAATCTAATAGACTATTCACACCGGAAATTGGTGCCGCTTTGTTAACAAAATAAGGAAAGCGCATTTCTACGTAACCAGAGTTTGCCTCGAGGCGGTGCACCATTTCTCTGAGTATTGTTTCAAATGACTCAATTGAGATAGCACGTTCGTTGGTATTGAGAATCTCAACAAAACGTGACATGTGTGTGCCTTTAAAGTTGTGCGGCAAATGCACATACATATCAAACACAGCCACTGTGTTCTGCTCGCCGCCGTGCTTATCTTTCACCACAACGGGGTGGCGAATGGATTTAATGCCCACTTTGTTAATGTCTAAATGGCGGACATCAGGTGTGTTTTGGACATCTTCTATGCCTTCTAGTTGATTATTCGGCAGGTTAGGTTGGTTCATAACAGAGATTATTCTCCAAAATTAAGCATTTTTTTAATGCATTGATTAAAATTGTATTTGTTTAAGCTTTAAGTTTAATTGATTATGTTATTAGCTCAAACCACATTGTTAGTATGGGTTAATTAGTATGGCTTAGTTGCCCGACATTAAATTGACGATAATTTGTTCTTAATTGAGTTGATAATGCCATCACTATCTAGACCACATTGAGCCAACATAGTTTCATGTACGCCGTGCTCAATAAACGTGTCTGGTAGCCCTAAACAAAGCGTAGGCGTTGATAAATTAAGTGTTTGCATTGCTTCCATCACAGCAGAGCCGGCGCCTCCCATCAAGCTATTTTCTTCTGTAGTGACAATGAGGTCGTGCATTTTCGCCATTTCTTCAATTAGCGCTACATCTATCGGTTTTATAAACCGCATATTCACAACGCTAGCATTGAGGTTAGTGGCGGCTTTTATACTTGGTGCAACCATGCTACCAAAAGCCAATATAGCGACTTTTTTACCGTCGGTTAGCGACGTTCTTTTGATGATTTCACCTTTACCAACAATTAAGGTTTCCAATGTATTGTTTGTTTCAACGCCTCTACCAGAACCGCGTGGATACCGTACTGCTGCCGGCCCTTGATGCTGATAGCCTGTTGATAGCATTTGTCGGCACTCATTTTCATCGCTAGCCGCCATAATCATCATATTAGGAATGCAGCGTAGATAAGCCAAATCAAAGCTTCCTGCATGGGTTGGCCCATCTGCGCCGACAAGGCCGGCGCGATCAATGGCAAGCAATACATCTAAATCTTGCAAGGCGATATCATGAATCAGCTGGTCATACGCGCGTTGTAAAAAGGTACTGTAAATCGCAACGACTGGTTTTAACCCATCGCAAGCCATGCCAGCTGCGAAGGTTAGCGCGTGTTGTTCAGCAATGCCTACATCAAAATAACGGTCTGGATATTTATCAGAAAACGCGTTTAAACCACTGCCATCGCACATGGCAGGCGTAATGGCGACAAGCTTGTTATCGCTATCGGCCATATCGACTAACCAGTCAGAAAATACTTGAGTATAGGTTTTGTTGCTGCTATTAGCATGTGCAACACCATTCGTTCGGTCAAACTTATTGACGCCGTGATATTTATTTGGATCATCTTCGGCAGGTTCAAATCCCTTACCTTTTTGCGTCACTATGTGTAAAAACTGCATGCCTTCCAATGCACGAATGTTAGTTAGCGTATCGACCAGCGTATCGATATCATGCCCATCAATTGGTCCGATATAGTTAAAGCCAAGCTCTTCAAATAAGGTTCCACCTGGTGAGACCATGCCTTTGGCATGCTCTTCTGCACGTTTGGCAAACTCTTTAACCGGCGGCACAATGTCCAATACTTTTTTACCTTTTTTACGCACAGTGTCGTAAAAGCGGCCCGATAATAGTTTGGCTAAATAGTTGTTGAGCGCGCCAACATTTTTAGAAATGCTCATGTCGTTATCATTTAAGATAACGAGCAAATTCGCTTTGGTTTCACCTGCATTATTCAGCGCCTCAAACGCCATACCGGCCGTCATGGCGCCATCGCCAATAATAGCAACACTATGCCGATCTAATCCGCCATGCTTAGCGGCAACAGCCATGCCAAGTGCGGCAGAAATTGAGGTGCTTGAATGACCTGTGCCAAACGTATCATATTCACTTTCCGATTTTCTTGGAAAGCCAGCAATCCCATTCGGTTTACGCAAAGTTGTCATTTCTTCACGGCGGCCAGTTAAGATTTTATGCGGATACGTTTGATGACCAACATCCCAAACTAAACGGTCTTCTGGCGTATTAAACACGTAATGCAAAGCAATCGTCAGTTCAACCACGCCTAGATTGGAAGCCAAATGACCGCCCGTTTTCGATACGCTATCAATTAAAAATAGTCGTAATTCTTCTGCCAAACTTTTTAATTGACTACGGTCTAGGTGACGTAAGTCAGTTGGTGAATTAATCGAAGAAAGTAATGGAGTAGTCATAAAGTGGCTTCTGTATTAGAAGCTGCGCTGAGTGATAAAGTGAGCTAATTGCCGCAACAAATCGGCTTCTTGCCCGTAATTGGATAATACATCAATCGCATTATGATGCAGTTCTGCGGCTAATGCTTTCGCTTTGCTTAACCCTAATAGTGTGACATAAGTGGATTTATTGGCTTGCGCATCTTTACCAGCAGTTTTACCTAATGTTTGCGTATCGGCTTCTGCATCTAAAATATCATCGACTACTTGAAATGCCAAACCAATCGATTTTGAAAAGTGGTCGACCGCATTGATTTTATCTGCATGTTCTTGGTCACTACTATAAGCGCCCATCAACGTTGCTGCATGAATTAAAGCGCCTGTTTTATGCAAATGCATCACTTCTAATTCTGCTTGCGTGATTAATAAACCCGTATTTTCTAAATCAATCGCTTGCCCGCCTGCCATGCCTCTAGAGCCTGTTGCAACGGCGAGTAAATGTAACATTTTTATTTTTTGAGAATCTTCAATATGAGTATCTTGTGCAATTAATTGAAACGCTAAACTTTGCAACGCATCACCAACCAATAACGCGGTGGCATCATCATATTGCTTATGCGTTGACGGTTTGCCGCGGCGCAAATCATCATCATCCATACATGGCATATCATCATGCACCAGCGAAAAAGCATGAATCAGCTCAACAGCTACGGCAGCGGCATCAGTTTTAGCCGTTTCAGCCTGACAAAATTCGCCAGCAGCATAAGCAAGCAACGCCCGCACCCGCTTTCCACCACCTAAAGTGGCGTAACGCATCGCTTCGTGCAAACGCTGCGGAATAATTGTAACGGCAGGCATCTGTTGTTCAAGCACAGTTTCAGTCCGTAACTGCATATCAGTCAACCATTGCGTAAATGCTTGGTTTTCCATAGCGGCGATTGATGGGCTTGTCATGCGATGCTTTATTCTTTTTCTGGATTAAACGACACAAGTTTATTTTCTTCAGAAACAATGCGCACTTGCTGCTCTGCATCAGAAAGTGATTGTTGGCAAATCTTGAGCAATTCCGCGCCACGCTTATAGGCTGTTAACGCTTGCGCAAGCGGCAAATTCTCAGATTCCATTTGACGGACGATGCCCTCTAATTCCGCAATCGCCTCTTCATAATTAGGCCGTGTATCAGGATTCTTTTTTGACATGTAAGCTTGCTTGTTTTGCGCCATTATTTGGCATTATCACCAGAGGCATTATTTTAACAAAAATTCACCTCACCTTGCGGCTTTTCATTTGCATCAATTAATAATGCTCAATAAAAAAGTACGAATATCATCAATCTCTTCCATTGAAACGCTATGTGTCATTGGATATTCATGCCACGCTACATTATATTGTTCCGTTTGTAATGCTGATAATGAAAGACGGCTTGTTTCAATGCTAATCACATCATCATCAGTACCATGCGCCATAAAGATAGGCGTTTGTTGATTTTGTGGTGATTTCTGTGCAGCGAAAGTCGATTTAAGCGGCAAATAAGTGGATAACGCAATCACGCCAGCCAATGGCTGGTGATAACGCAATGCCGTATGTAGTGCAATTGCGCCACCTTGCGAAAAGCCTGCAATCACAATCTTGTTACTAGGAATGCCTTTATCTAATTCATGTTGAATCAATTGTTCAATACTTGCCTGCGTTTCAATAATGCCAGCTTCATCTTCACGGCTGCCTACTGTTAAACCAAATAAATCATACCAAGCACGCATTTCATAACCATTATTGATGGTTACTTTGCGGTAGGGTGCATGCGGCAAAATAAAGCGCAACATAGGTAAATCTAGCATTTTTACTACTGGTGCAAAATCGTTACCATCCGCACCTAATCCATGTAACCAAATCACACTACCGATTGGATTATTGTTACCGCAAATTTCAATTGCTGGTTCGTTCATATTATTGCTTTCATTGTTGTGTGATTATCCCGTGTTATTTAATGTTATTAAACGCACTCTTCAAAGCCAGTGAACCAAAGTGTTGATTCAAGACCTTGATTCAACAGTTTGATTCAAATCATGCGAAGGGTGATAGAATAATATGCATTATCACGTTACATCATGTGTAGCGAATATTAATTATTAAAGATGATAACCTTATGGTGCAAACAGGCGCAAATAAACCTTTGTTAGCAGGTAAAGAACGATTACAACAATTAGTGCCATTATCCACACTGTCACCCGCTAGCTTAGATGCTTTAGCCGAAGTGCTGGCCATAGAAAAAATAAGCAGAGGCATTGACCCAACAAAAATGCGCGCGCATCAAACAGAAGCGCTTTATCTTATCTCAGGTGATTTAGGGGTACGTTATCAAGATGGAAAAAAATTAATTTTACGTGGTGAAACAGCTGCGGCAAACAATCCAATTAATACAGTACGTTTGGGTATTAAAGACACCATTGCTTTAACACCAATTGAAATTATACGCATTGATTTAGATGTATTAAATGTGACCCAGACTTGGGATCAAATGGTAGTGCTGACTAATCGAATGCATAAACTGCTGAAGCAAGTACTATTAAGGGCGGCGGTTGAGCAAAGGTAGTGGTTTGACTCGTTACGAAAAGTTGTATTTAAGTAAGTAGCTCTGTAACTACGGAGTTTTTTTGTTATTTTGAAATTATTCAAATAAAAAAAGCAGAGAATAATCTCTGCTTTTTTCAAACATTAAATATGCTATCTAATTACGTAAAATGTAGTCTATATCTATTATCCGCGGCAATTTGATGGCACATATTTTTTATCTGTTGTTGTTGTACAAGTCCAAACTGTTGGGCTGCCTGCTACTGCGGTAGGTGTTAGTATTAATGTGGCGCTTTGTGCTCTCGCTCCCATTGTTACTGTAATTACGCCAGTCGCGGCTGCACATGCTGTTGATGCAATATCAGAAACTGCTGTTGCACTTGTTGCAACACCAAGACATGCATTGGTAGGTAGAGTACCGCCATTAGCTTGAATATTTTCAGATACTGTGGTTTTCATTGAGCTTGCAACACCAAGGCCTTCGGTTACACGTGCACGTACGGTGTAATCGCTATAAGCTGGAATTGCAACCGCTGCCAAAATACCAATAATCGCAACGACGATCATTAGCTCGATTAAGGTAAAACCTTTTTGAATTTGATTCATTTTATTTCCTTTAAGTAAAAGTTTGCATCAAGTTATGGTTATTTAACCTGTTATTAATTTGGTATAGCATAAAACCTATTAATAACAGTGCTTGCGATGTTGTTAGCAATGGCTGTGCCATGTCCTATGTGGATTGTATAACTAATTGATATTAAATTAAATAAAATTTTATCAGTGCTATAAAGAGTACGTTTCTGATAATTAAAGCAATAAAAAAGCGGGGAAAGACCCCGCTTTTTAGCCTATAGAGTGACAATTATTGTCACTCTAATCTTGTTTCTGTCAAAGATAGTACCTTGCCAAAAAACAAACTATTTACCAAAATTTCCACCATGGTTTTTTATCAACCACAGTTTTGCTTTTTGTTGCTGCGCTTGTTTTAGTAGCTTTAGAAGTTGCGCTAACTCCCGAGCCCGCTACTTTGAGTTTTCAATGACCTTTTTTAAGTTCTCTAAAGCTGGGGTGTAGGTGTCTTTAACAAACTTTACTGCTGAGGCATCATCTTGGCCTTCAGGAATAGGCGGGTTGTTTGGGTAAAAGCGATAAAAGCGGTGGAAGTATCTTACTGAGCTCTCACCAGCGTTTGGGCCAGGTGATACTGAGATGTATGGACTATAATTGGCTACTGGGCCGCCACTGACAAATTCAAATTTAATTTTCATATCTGCATCATCAACATCTTTAACGCGTTCTACTAATTTTCCACCACTTTTTAGCGTGAGCGTTCTTAAGGTTTCAGCGCCTTTTTTCTCAGTTGTTGTGCTGGCAACATTTGGCATCCATGCTTCTGCTTTACCAAAGTCTTTAACCATCGCCCATACTTTAGCGGGTTCAGCTTTAATGACAATTCTATCGTCAACTTTTTGTGGTGTTGGGCCGTGAGCGACAGCGCTTGCTGAAAATACTGCCATGGCGATGAGTGCTAAAAACTTCTTCATGTATGGTCTCCAAAAATATTTAGTGTGAATTTATCTAAAACTAGATAGCCACTTATTATAAATGACTTCGTTGTTTAAGCCTACGTTAACCATAACGTATTTTGTCTTTGAGGGTTGACGAGATGGTTATTTTTTATTGAGAATAAACTGCCCAAAGGCGCGTGGTTTATCGCCAACAGTGATGCGGTTAATCATTTTATTGGTGGTAGCATCAATCACGCTGACGTTATTTTCACCCCAGTTTGCAACCAATACACGATGGTTAATGGCATCGTAACTAATGCCTTCTGGCGTTTCACCAACGTCAATTGTTGTGATGACTTTTTGGCTCGCAAGGTCAATAATCGAAACATTCTCGTCTAATGTGTTGGTGACATAAAGCGTTTTGTTATCGGGGCTAGCTACAGCGCAATAAGGATGATCGCCTACGTTTATCACAGTTTGCTCCCAAGACTGAGTGTCGATAATCGATACGGTATTAGCATAGACATTAACGCTGTAAAGCGTATTTCCATCGGCGCTTAGATGGATGCCAAACGGATGCTCGCCTACTGCAATGCGGTGATGGATGCTCAAATCGTTGGTATTTAACACCGCAATTTCATTTGAATCACGTGCGGCAACATAAAGGCGCAGGTTGTCTGGGCTCACCACAATGCCCGCAGGCGCTTGCTCAACCATGGCTTGATTTAAAATAGCGTAAGTTTTTGGGTTAATGGCGAGTACGCGATTGCTATACCAATCAGCAACATAGAGTGTTTTATCATTTGGCGCCATGGCAATACCGACAGGAGAGCCTTCGACCGGAATAGCATGAATAACTTTGTTTGAGTTGGTATCGATGACTGAGATATTTTGACTGTCTACATTAGTCACAAAAACACGTTGTAATGTTGCTGAGCCAGCAATGCCAACAGGCGCTTTATCGGCTGGAATGGTATCAATGACTTTTTGCTGTTTGGTATCAATCACTGAAATAGTGTTATCGCCTTGATTGCTAATGTAGGCGAGCGTAACAGATTGCTGTGCGCAGGCGTTAAGCATACTGAAAGTAACGAGTAAAATAATTGGCAGTAAACGACGGTGAAAATGCATGAAGACTCCTTAATATTCATAATATTATAGGTTAAATACAAAGCGCTACTTTCATTCATACCTAAAGTGTGAAAAAATCACAATAAATATTATAGGCAGTTAATTATGTTAGATCGTGACGGTTTTCGTCCGAATGTGGGTATTATTTTGTGTAATGCGCAAAATAAAGTGTTTTGGGGTAAGCGAATTAAAGAGCATGCTTGGCAGTTCCCACAGGGTGGCATTGATTATGGAGAGAGTCCTGAAGTAGCGATGTATCGCGAACTGATGGAAGAGGTTGGTTTGCGTCCTGAACATGTCGAAATTTTAGGGCGTACACGTGATTGGTTACGTTATGAAGTGCCCAGTCACTGGGTAAAACGTGAAATTCGTAGTAGTTATCGCGGACAAAAGCAAATTTGGTTTTTATTGCGGTTAACTGGTCGTGATAGCGATGTGTCATTAAGAGCGACAGCGCATCCCGAATTTGATGCATGGCGCTGGAGTGATTATTGGGTGCCGCTGGAAGATGTTGTTGAGTTTAAACGCGAGGTATACAAACTAGCGTTGAATGAGCTGGCAACTTATTTGCATCACAAGCCGAAAGCTGTCCGTCAAAAGAAAGCAAAACGACCTACAGCCGTGCCTGCTGGGACGACGAGTAACTAACTTGTAGTAGCGTTGCCCATGACTTCGCCCAGTTGAATAAATTGGGCGGGTTGCCAGTTTGGATTAAAGCTTAATGAATCTTTCTGAAACAGCATAACAACTGTTGAGCCGAGCATAAAACGACCCATTTCTTCGCCTTGTTTCAACCTGATATCTTGTTGGCTATATTGCCATTCTTTTACTGTTTTGCTGCGCGGAGGATTAACAACGCCATGCCAAACGGTTGCCATACTACCAACAATCGTTGCGCCAACTAATACCATGACAAAAGTGCCGTGTTTTTCTGAGATAAACTCACAAACGACACGCTCATTGCGCGCAAATAAGTTGGGCACGTTTTCCGCTGTCGTTGGATTAACCGAAAATAAATCACCGGGCACATAAGTCATGCTGATTAATTTCCCATCGCAAGGCATGTGAATGCGGTGATAATCTTTTGGACTGAGATATAAGCAAGCAAAGTGACCATCTTCAAAGTGATTTGCTAAAGGCGCATTACCAGCAACAAGCGCTAATGTTGAGTAATCATGTCCCTTTGCTTGAAAGATTTGATTCTGACGAATTTCACCAAATTGACTAATCGCGCCATCGACAGGACAAATAAAATCTGCTTTTGCGATTGGTCTTGCACCGTTTTTTAACGGACGTGTAAAAAAATCATTAAAGGTTTTATAGCTGCTGATTTCAGGATTTTCGGCTTCTTGCATATTCACTTGATAGCGCTTTACAAACCAAACAATCACTTTTGGAGTCAGTGCAGGGCATTGTAGATTAGCTAGTTTTCCAGCAACAATAGTGATGAGTTGTTTAGGGGCAATGTGTTGTAAAAGGATGGCGAATTTCAATGCAATCTTTCAAGGGTAATGGTGAATTAGGTTGAAGGTGTGATTATATCGCTTTTTCAAAAGATGGATGCATGGCGCGGCTAACTTAACAAATGCTGGATCGCCGCGCTTCGCTCGCGATGACGGGGTAAGAGTAATAGATGATCATGTTGTTTTTTCGCCGTAACTCTATGGACATTGCTTAATTTTACTAGCCTGAGTAACCGTCTTTGCGAGTCACGCAGTGGCGAAGCAATCCAGTTTTCTTATTCACTAAATCAGAGTGCCCATAAAAAAGCACAGCGCCGAAGCTAGCTGTGCTTTTTAAGACGATAAAAACTAATTAGTTTTTATTTTTATCAACAATCTTGTTTGCTGCAATCGAAGGCATCATAGCGCGTAATTTAGCGCCAGTGATTTCAATCTGATGTGCTGCGTTGTTGCGACGACGAGCAGTCATTGAAGGATAGTTTGTTGCGCCTTCTGTGATAAACATTTTTGCATATTCGCCAGACTGAATGCGTTTTAGTGCGTTACGCATCGCTTCACGTGATTGCTCGTTAATCACTTCTGGACCAGTGACATATTCACCGTATTCAGCGTTATTTGAGATTGAGTAGTTCATGTCAGCAATGCCGCCTTCGAACATCAAATCAACAATCAATTTCAATTCGTGTAGGCACTCAAAGTATGCCATTTCTGGTGCGTAGCCTGCTTCAACCAATGTTTCAAAACCCATTTTAACTAACTCAACTGCGCCGCCGCATAATACAGCTTGCTCGCCGAATAAATCAGTTTCTGTTTCATCTTTAAATGTGGTTTCGATAATGCCGGTACGACCACCACCAACACCCATTGCATAAGAAAGTGCTAAGTCTTTTGCTTTGCCTGATGTATCTTGGAATACTGCAATTAAATCAGGAATACCGCTGCCGCGCACGAACTCAGAACGTACTGTGTGGCCAGGTGCTTTTGGTGCAATCATGATGACATCTAAGTCAGCGCGTGGCACCACTTGGTTGTAATGAATGGCAAAGCCGTGTGCAAAAGCAAGCGTACCACCTTGTTTAAGGTTTGGTTCAATCACATCTCTGTAAAGTGCGCTTTGAAATTCGTCAGGCGTTAAAATCATAACCACATCAGCCGCTTTAATCGCATCAACTGTCTCAGCTACTTTTAAGCCTTCGTTCTCGGCTTTTTTCCAAGAAGCAGAACCTTTACGTAGACCAACAGTAACGTCTACGCCAGAATCTTTAAGGTTAAGCGCATGGGCGTGACCTTGTGAACCGTAACCAATAATAGCTACTTTTTTACTTTTAATAATGCTTAAATCAGCGTCTTTATCGTAATAAACTTTCATTTCTTTTCCTTTAAATGCAATTACTTATTTTGTTTGTATAGTGTTAATTTTATGATGACTATTTATAGTTTTAAAATTCGGTCGCCGCGTCCAATACCAGACGCGCCAGTTCTTACTGTTTCTAAAATTGCGCTTTTGTCTAAGCTTTCAATAAAGGCGTCCAGCTTATGACCAGAGCCAGTGAGTTCAATGGTGAAGCTACCATCGGTGACATCAATAATGCGACCACGGAAAATGTCACACATACGCTTCATTTCTTCTCGATGCGTGTTTGATGCTTTTACTTTAATTAGCATTAATTCACGCTCAATATGTTTGCCATCGTTTAAATCAAGCACTTTGACCACATCAATTAACTTATTCAGTTGCTTAATAATTTGCTCAATAATGGCATCGTTGCCACTGGTAACAATGGTCATGCGAGAAAGGGTTGGGTCCTCTGTGGTAGCAACCGTGAGTGATTCAATATTGTAACCACGTGCTGAGAATAAACCTGCGACGCGTGATAATGCACCTGGTTCGTTTTCCATTAAGATTGAAATAATATGACGCATTATCCATTCTTCCCTGTAATCATTTCAGACAAGCCTTTTCCATTTGGCACCATTGGGAACACGTTTTCAGCTTGATCGGTTATAAAGTCCATAAATACCATACGGTCTTTTAATTTGGGGCTAAAGGCTTCTTTAAGCGCGTCTTCCACATCCGCTGGGTTAGTGATACGCATTCCGACATGGCCATAAGCTTCTGCTAGTTTAATAAAGTCTGGCAATGCATTCATGTAAGACTCTGAATAGCGATTCTCATAGAAGAACTCTTGCCATTGTCTGACCATGCCCATGTAGCGATTATTTAAGGTAATCACTTTGATAGGTAGATTGTATTGTTTACATGTAGAAAGCTCTTGAATGCACATTTGAATAGAGGCTTCACCAGTGATACAAGCAACTTGTGCTTCTGGGTGCGCTAATTGCACGCCCATAGCATAAGGTAAGCCGACGCCCATGGTGCCCAAGCCGCCAGAGTTAATCCAGCGACGAGGTTTATCGAACGGATAATATTGCGCTGCCCACATTTGATGTTGACCAACATCTGATGTAATAAAAGCTTCGCCTTTAGTGACCTCGTATAAGGTCCTAATCACTTGTTGCGGCTTAATCAGTTTGTCATCCAAGGCAAAATCTGAATAGCGTTTGCCACGCCATGCGTCAATCTGCTTCATCCAATCAGCCAGTGCTGCTGTGTTTTGCGCGGGTTTTTCTTCTTTAATGAGTGCGTTTAAATCCGTTAATACCGATTTAACGTCGCCAACAATAGGCACATCAATTTTGACACGTTTTGAAATGGATGACGGATCAATATCAATATGAATAATTGTACGTGGTCGGCTTAAAAAATGCTCTGGGTTACCAATAACCCGATCATCAAAACGCGCACCAACTGCGAGTAAAACATCGCATTCTTGCATTGCCATGTTGGCTTCATAAGTGCCGTGCATGCCAAGCATACCAAGTGACTGCTTGTCTGTTGAAGGGTAACCGCCTAAGCCCATTAATGTGCTAGTCGTTGGGAAGCCCATAGATTGAATGAATTGTGTTAATTCAGCTGATGCGTTACCTAATACTACGCCGCCACCCGTGTAAATCATTGGGCGTTTAGCTTCTGCAAGCAGCTTAAGCGCTTTTTTGATTTGGCCAGCATGCCCTTTGGTAATCGGATTGTATGAACGCATTTCCACTTTTTCAGGATATTCAAACTTATTCAAAGTGGCCGTAATGTCCTTAGGAATATCAACAAGTACTGGGCCTGGACGACCAGTTGCCGCGACATGAAAAGCTTTTTTCATGACGGGCGCAATGTCGTTAATATCTTTAATTAAAAAGTTGTGTTTTACACAAGGTCGCGTGATGCCAACCGTATCGCATTCTTGAAAAGCATCTTCACCAATGGCATAAGTGGGCACTTGACCACTAATGACCACCATTGGAATAGAGTCCATATAAGCAGTAGCAATCCCAGTTACTGCATTGGTTGCGCCAGGGCCTGATGTCACTAATGCAACACCAACTTCTCCTGTCGAGCGAGAGTACGCATCTGCAGCATGCAACGCTGCCTGTTCGTGGCGCACTAAAATGTGTTCAAATTTATCTTGCTGATAAATAGCATCGTAAATATTGAGCACGGCGCCGCCCGGATAGCCAAACACATATTTGACGTTTTCCGCATGTAGACATTTAATCAGAATTTCAGCTCCAGTAAATTGGGCTGTCGTTTCTTGATGCTGATTGGGAGTGATGGAATCCTTCATAAATCTTATCATTTAGCTGTTTTGTACGAACCGTACACAATAACTGTTAGAACATATTTGGTCAAGAAAAGTGCTTGTTATTGTTAGATTTAATCATTGCTTGACAATGTAAATGATAATCATTATCATTAATTAACTTCAACATTGAAATTAAGGAGCTGATGATGAGTAGAGTGCAAGTGATGAGTAAGGCGACGCTGCCTAGTAACGAGCGATATAAAGTTGTTTACGATCAGCATCGAGATACGGTTGTGTTGGAGATTGGAGGAACTTCATTAAAGCTAAATACCTTCAATTTTATGCGGATGAACGAAATGATGCGCAAAGCGGCGGCGCGTTTGGCAATGCAAACTGAAATTAAAGATACAAAATTAATATTAAGTAATGCTTTACATAATTAATGAGAATCATTATCATTAATATTTATATGAATTTGAGATGGCCCTAACCCGTCTCGGATGTAGTAAGTGCATAGCAATATGCATCTCCTTAAGATCGTGAACGATCGCTTTGGTCGCAGTTGGTGATAAGTCGATGTAAGACGACCATTTTTTTGAAAGTAATTATTATTAAAGAGAGTGGATCTGCTTAATGGGAATTGAGTATCAAGTGACAGAGGGCAGTGCAAAAAGCCTAAACGCTGTTTCAGAAGATAAAAACTCGCGCGTTAAGCAACTAACGACGGAGAAGTTATTTGATAATGCCAACGAAATATTAATTTTGCATGCTGGTGAAAACTATCTGTTGACGATTACTAAACAAAAGAAATTGTTATTAACAAAAGTGAAACACGGCTTTAGATAATTGGAATAACCAAAGGTAAAGATTATGGCGCCTAAAAATACACACAAGCGTTTTTTGCTGAATAAAAATCAGAGTGGACAAATTGACTATTGCGAAGAATGCAATGTGGTGGAGTTAGAGGTTGGGCCAATCAGTTTGCGACTGCATGAACAAGATTTAGAATTATTTAGTGAGCTCGTGCAAGATGCGGAGTCACGATTGCGTTATTACAAAACAGAAAAAGCAAAATTTGAAACACAGATGGTTAAAGTAGGGGGTATCCATTGAGCGCAAGCTTATTATTAAAACATCCAGCAGGTTTTATCCCGCTGAAAGTCAACAAGCATCATGCAGAGTGGGATGAATATGGGTTAAATAGGCAACATTTAAAAGACAAACCAACGGATGGTTTGTCTTTTGGCTTGTTGCCGTTAAAGTCAGCTAAGCCTAATGCGGTTAAGCCATTTGGTTATAAAAAGCCGATTGGATTAGCGTTGGTAATATTAGCGCATGTTGGCTTGTTTTATCTGATGATGAACCTTAATCCGATGCCGCTAGTGATACAAGAGCCAGCAACGCCGATAACCGTCAGTATTATTGCACCACCTTCGCCAGAGCCGCTACCAGAGCCTGAAGTTGTGCCGATTATTAAGCCAGTAAAAGTGGCTAAAAAGGTGATTATTAAGCCCAAAAAAGTCGTTCAAAAAATTGTGCCAGTTGAACAGCCAGACCAGACAATGGTTGAAGCAACAACAGAGCCAGTGGTCGAAGAGCAGCAAGATGAGGTGGAAGAAGCTGCGCCAGTGGTTGAACAAAAGGCTGCAGCTAAATCAGCGCCAGTAGAGGAAGTGATTGAACAGCCTAAGTTTGGTGTGGCGTATTTGAATAATCCAGCACCAAGCTATCCAAGACTTTCTCGTCGGATGGGTGAAGAAGGGCGTGTGTTGCTTAAAGTGCTGGTTTCTGCAGAAGGTGCGGCCAATTCAGTCTCTATTGAAAAAAGCAGTGGATCTGCAAGGTTGGATCAATCGGCGCTAGATGCGGTAAAGCGTTGGCGTTTTGTTCCTGCACGTAGAGGAAGTCAGGCGCTGAGTGCTTATGTACTAGTGCCGATTAATTTTTCGCTTGATAGTTAGGGTAATGAAAGCAGTAGCAACTGATTAACAGTTGAAGTGATAAAAATAATTTTATAAAAATTTATTGATAGGAAATAAGATGGAAATGATTCAACAATTTGAAATGCTTAACTTTATTGCACAGGGTGGTTTGGTCTCTGTTTTGGTGGCGGTGATGTTGTTACTGATGTCAGTTTTTAGCTGGTACTACATAGTGACAAAAGCGTATCAGGGCTATAAAGCAAAATCTAGCATTAAGCGTTATTTAGCTAATTTTTGGGCTAAGCCAACATTGCAGGCGGCATTGCAAATGCCAGAAACAAAAGTATCTGCTTATCGCCTGGTAATTACGGCAGTTGAATCGGCGCAACATCATCAACAACATGCCAGCAAAAACTTGGCGGCTTCTTGTAGTCAAGATGAGTTTATTGCGCGCAATTTGCGCCGCGCACTTTCCCATGAGCAAGCAAACATGGAGTCTGGTTTATCGCTGTTAGCAACGGTTGGTAGTATTGCGCCGTTTGTTGGATTGTTTGGCACGGTGTGGGGCATTTATCATGCATTGGTGGCGATTGGCACCAGTGGGCAAGCGTCTATTGATAAAGTAGCTGGTCCAGTTGGCGAAGCATTAATCATGACGGCAATTGGTCTTGCGGTGGCGATTCCAGCCGTATTGGCCTACAACGCCTATGTTAAAGCAAACCGCAATATCATGGCAGAGCTTGAACACTTTTCACAAGATTTACATACCTTATTAACTACTGGTGCGCCTTTGGTCATTAAAAAGCCATTTACTATGCGCAATAATGTCGCTGATATTAGCCGTGAAAATGCGAAAACAGATGCTGGAGCAACAGCATGATGGGTAATAACCAATTCAGCGCAGGCGAACATACGCAGCCAATGAGTGAAATTAATACCACGCCATTGGTTGATGTGATGTTGGTGTTGCTGGTTATTTTTATCATTACTGCGCCATTATTAACGCATGCCGTCAAAATTGATTTGCCGCAAGCAACGAGTCAGCCGATTGAAGATAAACCTGAAATTGTGAGTATTGCCATCAATGAAAGTGGCCAACTATTTTGGAACGATATGCCATTGGTGCAAGATGAGTTGAAACAAAAATTATTGCAAATTGCCGATGTTAAACCACAGCCAGAATTGCAAATTCGCGCAGATAAGGCGACGCGTTATCAAATCTTGGCTGAAGTGATGGCAGAAGCGCAAAACGCTGGCGTTACAAAATTGGGCTTTGTTAGCGAACGAAAAGCGGGCGAGTAATAGGCATGGGTTCAATTAAAACATGGGCATGGGTGCATAAATGGTCTAGCCTCATTTGTACAGTCTTTATGCTGTTACTCTGTTTGACTGGCTTGCCATTGATTTTTGGTCATGAAATTGGCCATTTATTAGGTGATGAAGTTGAGCCGCCAAAGATGTCGGAGAATACACCATTCGCTAGCATGGATGATGTGATTGCAAGCGCAAAATTACGTTATCCGAATGATGTGGTTCAGTATGTGTTTAAAGAGCCTAACGAATCGACATTTTGGTTCGTTAGCATGGGAAAAACACCACTGGATGAAGACAGTAAGTTCTTAATGGTTGATTCAAGAACGGCAAAAATATTAGATGAACCGAAGTTTGATGAAGGCTTTATGCACATCATGCTGAGGCTGCATGTTGATTTGTTTGCAGGGTTGCCGGGTATGTTGTTTTTAGGTTTGATGGGTTTTTTGATGGTGATTGCGGTGGTATCAGGCGCTGTTTTATATGCTCCTTTTATGCGGCGAATAGCCTTTGGCGAAATCCGTAAAAACCGCACAGCTAAACTAAAACGCTTAGATACCCATAATTTTTTAGGTGTTGTCACTTTAGTTTGGGTGTTTGTTGTCGGGTTGACTGGGGTTGTTAATGCATGGTCTGAGTTAGTAGTGAATTATTGGCAGGCTGACCAAATGGCCGAAATGGTTGCACCCTATAAAGATTTATCGCCGCCAACGCGTTTTGCTTCTATTCAGACTGGGATTGATGTCGCTAAGAAGCTTGAACCTGATTTGAATTTAGCTTTTATCGCCTTCCCAGGCACCGCTTTTTCTAGCCAGCATCATTACGGCATTTTTATGAATGGCAACTCGCCATTAACCGCGCGCTTATACAAGCCTGTCTTAATTGATGCGCAGACGGCTGAGCTGACAGATAGCAGAGAAATTCCATGGTATATGACCGCGTTTCTAATTTCACAACCACTACACTTTGGTGATTATGGTGGTATGACACTTAAAGTCATTTGGGCGATATTAGATATATTAACGATTGTTGTTTTGTGGACAGGGCTCATGCTCTGGTGGAGAAAGCGTAATCAGTATGTGCCAGATATCGAAACAAGAGTCAGCTTAAGCGAGGCTTATTAATTTTATGATGACACATTTATTTATGCAAAATAAAAACTTAACACAGATTTTTAAGTGGCCAATTGTGCTTGGGCTACTCACACTGTTTGGACTAATCATCGCGCTATTAGAAGATGGTGTATTAGAGAGCGTTTCTCTAATTGCGCTATCCATACCAATCATCGTCATCATTTATTTTTATTATCGAGATTAATATTTAATCAATATATGTAGCCAGCAACCGTATTCACTTACCTGTAGCCAGCCAAGGAGTTTTTAAACACAGGGGGAGTAATATGCAATCTACTTATAGAGGGCGCCAGCGAGCGCTTGTTTCAGCGTTGTTGTTAGCGCTACCACTTGTAGCAATCAGTGCTGAAGATGTTGAAGTCATGGCGGAAGTCCAAGTGAAGGCGGATAACTTTGAAGGGGAAATACCTTCAGAGCAGACTGAGTCTTACACCATTAGAGACACCGCAACGGCAACAAGATTAAATACTAGCATTAAAGAAACACCACAATCCATTTCTGTCATTACTAGGCAACAGCTTGATGATTTCCGTGTATTAACGGTCAATGATGCGTTGGCTTACACTACTGGTATTAAAGTTGAAGCCTTTGAGACAGACCGTACTGAGTACACAGCACGTGGCTTTAAGATTACCAATTTTCAAATAGACGGCATTAGTACGCCGATTACCTACGGCACCAATTATGGCGATTTGGATTTAGCGATTTATGACCGCATAGAAGTGTTGCGCGGTGCGAATGGCTTATTAACAGCAACAGGCAATCCATCTGCTACCATCAACTTTATTCGCAAACGCCCAACAAAGGATTTTCAGGCAAAAATCGATGTCTCGGCAGGGTCTTGGGACAATCGGCGCATAGATGCGGATGTTTCTAGCGCATTAAATGCAGATGGCAGCGTGCGTGGACGTTTGGTAGCAGCACACCAAGATAAAAATTCCTATATTGACCGCTACAGTACAGAGCGAAATGTATTGTACGGCGTGATTGAGGCTGATTTGAGTGAAAACACGAATATCGCTCTTGGCCACACTTATCATCAAAATGATTCTAGTGGAAACAATTGGGGGAGCTTGCCGTTACTCTATGCAGATGGCAGCAAACGCGACTACAAGCGTTCAGACTCGACAGCACCAAACTGGACTTATTGGAACGTGGATACCAATATTACCTTTGCTGAACTCACCCATTATTTTGATAATGATTGGAAAGTGAAAGGACAGCTAACGCACAAAACAACGGACTCTAAAGCGCGTCTTCACTATATTTACGGTAACGAAGATCGTGCGACTGGGCTTGGTTTGTTTAGTTACCCAGGTATGTACGATACGCAGACTGAAGATAATGTCGCTGATATTTATGTGAATGGGCCTTTTGATTTCGCTGGGCGTCAACATGAGTTAGTGTTTGGAGCCACGTTAAGTAAAGCAGATGTTAAAGATTATGGTCGAAATGGTCCGATTGGAGCGCCGGTAACTAGCTTTGAAAGTGCGGCTGATTTTCCGCTACCTGCTTACGGCGCTGAGGCTAAAAACGCTGACTTTACAACTGAAACGACTAACTTTTACGCAGCCGCTAAGCTGAATCCAACAGATGCACTAAAAGTGACGGTTGGGGGAAGTTTGCTCAGTTACGAGTTAGAAGGTGTTAGTTATGCTGTTCCGCAAGAGGCTAAGGAAAACAACAAACTGACGCCTTATATTGGTGCTGTTTATAATCTAAATGACACGCACGCATTGTATGCAAGCTACACTGGTATTTATAAGCCACAAGTAGAAACAGATGCTAGCAATCAACCATTAGCGCCATTAAAAGGTAAAAATATTGAGGCAGGCATTAAAAGTGATTGGTTTAACAAACAGTTAAACAGCTCTTTTGCGGTGTTTAGAACAGACCAAGAAAATGTTGCCCAACAAGTTGGTATGGTTGGTGTCAGAACGATTTATGATGGTATTCAAGCGATCAGCAAAGGCTATGAATTTGATGTGTCAGGTGAGGTGACTAATCGATTAAATATCAATGCTGGATATACCCGCTTAATGAGTGTTAAAAATGATCAAGGCGACAATGTCAATTCTTACACGCCTAGGCATTTAGCCCATTTAACGACCGTTTATAAAGTCCCTCAAATTGAAAATCTTAAAGTAGGAGCGAGCTTAAATTGGCAAAGTGATACGCATGTTGATATCGCTGTACCTGGTTTAACCGTGCCTGTGCGCTATGAGCAAGGTAGTTATGCCACATTAAACTTAATGGCTAACTATAAAATTGATGACCACTGGAGTGCGGCGCTTAACTTATATAACGTCACGAATAAAAAATACTTAGCTAGCATGATTTATGCGGGTTCTGGAACGAGTTACTACGCAGCGCCGATGAATGGTTTAGCCACACTCACTTGGAAATATTAAGTAAAAAGTGCGTATTTACAACAATTTTACATAAAAACACAATGCACACTTTACACAACAAATGATAACCATTATCATTTCTATTTACAGCATTAATAACAGCTTAAGTAGCCAACGAGTTTAACTCCTGTAGCCAAAAGTGCATTACAAAAAGGGAGTTTTATCGTGGGTCAGTTTAAGAAAAAGTCATCGTATTTGGCGGTGATGTTGTTGGCACAAAGCTATGCAGTAATAGCGGAGGAAGTTAAGCCTGAAGCAACGCCAGATACTAAAGTGGTTGAGCAATTGCAAGAAGTGTCTGTAAAAGCAACGAAAGAAAGACAAGCTGATGGTTATCAGGCAACTAAAACGCGCGTTGGTCGCGTGTTGCAAGACCCACATGATATTCCACAAGCGATTAGCACGGTTACGCATGAATTGATGGAAGATCAGCAAGTTGGTTCGTTGCGCGAAGCATTGCGGAATGTGGCTGGTTTAACTTTTAATGCGGCTGAGGGTGGTAGAACAGGTGATAACTTTATGTTGCGTGGTTTCTATACATTTGGCGATATTTATTTAGATGGTTTACGTGATACCGCACAATATAATCGTGAAACATTTAACTTAGAGCAAGTGGATGTATTGCGTGGATCAGCCGCTATGCTGTTTGGCCGTGGTCAAGCAGGTGGTGTGATTAACCAAGTAACTAAAAAAGCAAATTTAAAAGATGCTTACACACTCAAGGCAGGTTTTGGTAATTATGGCTATGAGCGTTACGACGCTGATTTGAATAAAACACTAACTGATACAGCTGCTATTCGTGTCAATATCATGGATAGAGAAGAAGAAGGTACGCGTAAAAACGACTCAAATGGCGATCGTCCAGGCTTAGATAGAAAAGGGATTGCAATCAGTGCTGGGTTTGGTATTGGTACTGATAATGAGTTATTTCTTAACCATGTTTATACACAAACACGTGATGTGCCAGAGTTTGGTTTGCGCTTTCAAAATCAAAGACCTAGAAAAGACTTTGGCGCTAATGCTTTCTGGGGAAGTGACTCTAATTTTGACAATAGCGACACGCGTGTAACGACAGCTGCATTTACGCATAAGTTTTCTGATGAAACGCAATGGCGTACAACATTAAGAGATGCTTCTTATGAACGTGCTTATTGGGTTACAGGACCTGGTGGCGGCAATTATGCTGCGCCAGCACCTGTAGGTATAGGCGATAATAAAAATCGTAAATTAGACTATGACACGACAACACTGCAATCTGACATCAATACAGAAGCAGAGTTGTTTGGCATGACACATGAGTTACTTGGTGGCGTTGAGTTTTTCCATGAAAACTCTTATCGATCTAATCTTCAAAACTTAGGAACAGCAACGGTTCAATTTTATAAGCCAGGTATTGCAGCCGCTAACAATGCTGGTTTGAATAAATTCAAAAGCGACAGTATTGCTGCTTTTGTACAAGATTCTATCGAGTTCGTGCCTGATTGGAAATTGCTTGTTGGTGTAAGGCGCGACCATATGGATGCAGACTATAAACGTGCTACAGGTGGCGTGATTACCCCATCAAAATTAACTTACTCAGAAACCAGCTATCGAGCAGGACTTTCATGGGAGCCATCTGAAAATAGTCATTATTATGTTAGTTATAGTGACTCATTTAGTCCAACAGCTGATTTGTATCAAATATCAACGGCTGACAATAAGCCAGAAACAAGTCAGACATATGAGCTGGGGGCTAAATGGCTATTCCTAGATGGGGACTTGTCATTGCGAACTGCTTTATACCGTGCAGAAAAAAATTGGGAGCGCAACCAAGATCTAGAGGCGAACCCTTCAAATTCTATCTTAAGCAAAAAGCGTCGTACTAATGGTTTGGAAGTTGAAGTGGTTGGAGATGTGACGGATAAATGGCAAATTGCAACTGCAGTAGCTCTGATGGATGCCAAGATTATTGAACAAGCCCCAGGTGCAGACCCACGCTATAAAGGTCAGCGTGCGCGAAATACGCCTACAGCAACCTTTAATTTATGGACAACTTATGAGTTTATTCCAAATTGGAAAGTAGGCGGCGGTGTTGAGATGAAGGGTAAGCGTTATGGCTATGGCTCGAACTCAGCGGTAGGTGCCGGCCGCTCACCCTTTTCCACTGGTCGTTTTGAGCCGAATGTTGCACCAGGTTATTCACGTTGGGATGCGATGCTAGCGTATGAAGACCAACGCTGGGGTGTGCAATTGAATGTGAAGAACTTGTTCGATAAAGAATATTACGACGCGCTTTATGATAACGGTGGCTTTGTTGTGCCAGGTAACGGTAGAACGGCTATTGTCACAACTGAGTTGAAGTTTTAATTTAAAATAATTTAAGTGCAATAAGCAGCGGCAAGTTTTACGTGTCGCTGTTATTGATATAAAGGTGATGAATGTTACTGCATGTACCCAATGTATTAAATCCTGATGAGTTGAAAAGTTTACGTCAATTAATGGCGCAGGCGGAATGGACTGATGGCAAAGTGACAGCGGGCACACAGTCAGCACAGGTAAAGCGCAATATTCAGTTGCCAGAAGCGACCAAAGATGCAGAAGCCGCAAGGTTGATTGTATTAAAAGCACTCAATCGAAATGCGTTGTTCTTTTCAGCCGCATTGCCAAAGAAAATCTATCCACCATTATTTAATCAATATCGTGAAGGCATGGATTTTGGCGCACATGTGGATAATGCGGTGCGTACGCACGCAATCTCTGGCGTCAATGTGCGAACGGATATTTCTTGTACTTTGTTTATTGCTGATCCAGATGAGTACGAAGGTGGTGAGTTAGTCGTAGAAGACACTTACGGTCACCAAATGGTTAAGTTGCCAGCGGGTGATATGGTGTTATACCCAGGCACCAGTTTGCACCATGTGCGACCAGTAAGCAAAGGCGCGCGATTGGCGAGCTTTTTTTGGATACAAAGCATGGTGCGAGAAGATAATCAACGCACTTTATTATTTGATATGGATGCGGCGATTGTGACATTGCGACAACAAGTTGGCGATAATCATCCAGCCGTGGTGCGGTTAACGGGTAATTATCATAATCTTATCCGCATGTGGGCGGATACTTAACGGTTAGAAAAGGAAGAAATATGCGATTATTATTTATATTGTTAGCGGCGTTTTCGAGTCATGCGTTTGCTTCAGCGGATTGTGTTGAACATCCAAAAGAAGAGTGGGCTTCGGAAGATACGTTGAAGCAAGCTTTAACCGATGAAGGTTATACCATTAAGAAATTTAAAGTGGATGGTAACTGCTATGAAATGTATGGTCGAAACAAAGAGGGCAAAAAAGTTGAAATTTATTTCGATACTAAAACATTAGCCATTGTTAAAGCTGAAGGCCTAAAAGATTAGCTTAATCAAGTAGGTTGAAAAAGAATGTGGAGTTTATTTGTTCGATTAACGCATTGGGTTGTCGCCCTTTGCGTGTTAATCAACTTTTTTAATGACACTGGTTACACGCATCGTCTGATTGGTTATGTGTGTTTAGGCATCGTTGGCTTGCGGATTTTATATGGTCTACATAAAAACACATCAAACAACGCACACTTTTACCTGCCGCGATTATCTTTGATTAAACAGCATGTTGCAGAAATCAAAACGAGTCACGTTGCACCATATCAAGGACACAATCCGCTCGGTATGTTAGCGGTTTATTTGATTTGGCTATTGATTGCTTTGCTAGCACTTACTGGCTGGATTAGCCGAACGGATGCCTATTGGGGAGAGGATGGACCTGTTATTCTGCATGAAACATTGTCTTATCTGCTTCAAGGCGTCGTCGTGCTACATGTATTGGCTGTTGTCGTGATGTCTAAGTTGCAGAAACAAAATCTAATTAAAGCGATGCTTGTAAAATCTAATCACCGCAAATAACTAATTTACTCATCTAGATGCGGCGCAACCTTCATCACTTCTTCAATCGTTGTTAAACCAGCCGCTACTTTTTCTAAGCCATTTAGCATCAACGGTTGCATACCTTCTTGATAGGCCAATTTTTTAATGTCAGCCAAATCAGCATTAGGCGTAATCAATTTACGTAATTTAGGGGTAATAGTGAGCATTTCATAAATGCCGCTTCGACCTTTATAGCCAGTATTACGGCACTCTATACACCCAACTGCTTTCATTGCGCTTGTTGGTTTTGTCGCTTTAAATGGGCGCGTCACTGCTGTCCACTCAGCATCCGATATTTCAGTTGGTGCTTTGCATGCAGGGCACAAAGTGCGTACCAAACGTTGCCCCATAATGCCTAAAACGGTAGAGTGAATTAAGTAAGAAGGAATGCCTAAGTCTAATAAGCGTGTGACTGCTGACGGCGCATCATTGGTGTGTAATGTTGATAACACCAAATGACCTGTTAATGCGGCTTGAATCGCCATATCTGCCGTTTCAACATCACGAATCTCACCCACCATAATAATGTCTGGATCTTGGCGCATTAAGGTGCGAATGCCTTGGGCGAAGCTCAAACCAATATTGGTCGTCACTTGCATTTGATTAAATGCAGGCTCAATCATTTCAATCGGATCTTCCACCGTGCTGACATTGACTTCAGGTGTGGCGAGTTGTTTGAGCGTGGAATACAGTGTCGTCGTTTTGCCTGACCCCGTTGGGCCCGTAACTAAAATGATGCCGTTGGGATGTTTAGTCCATTCTTCCCATAAAGCGGCTTGTTTTGTAGAGAAGCCTAACTTCACAAAATCTTGCAAAATTACATCTGGGGTAAAAACACGCATCACCAATTTCTCACCAAAGGCTGTCGGCATGGTTGATAAACGCAACTCAATTTCATGACCATCACTATTAATGGTTTTAATACGACCATCTTGCGGACGGCGCTTTTCCACCATATCCATACGACCCAATAGTTTAATCCTACTGGTGATCGCATTCATGATATTAGGAGGTAGTTGATAGACTTGATGTAGAACGCCATCAATTCTAAAGCGCATAATACCTTTGCCACGGCGCGGTTCTAGGTGAATATCACTAGCACGTTGTTCAAAAGCATATTTGAATAGCCAATCCACAATATTAACCACATGTTGCTCATTGGCATCTAAGTTTTTATCTTTGCCTAATTCAACTAGTTGCTCAAAGTTTTGAACACCAACAATTTGTCCAGCTTTAGATAAGTTAGCTTGATTAATAGATGAAGCTAAATTATAGACTTCTGGCAGATAACGATTAATTTCCAGTGGATTGGCAACCACCAGTTGAATTTTCATCCCTAAAATACGTTGTAGTTCAGGTACCCATTCAGTATGGTATGGATCTGCAGTGGCAACCACCGCTTCATCGCCAACGATAGAGATAGGCATTATTTTTAAGCGTTGCGCATAAGCTTTGGAAACCATTTGTGAAGCAGAACTAAAGTCGAGCTTTAATGGATCGATATGATAAAACTCATGACCAGATTCGGTTGCCAGCCAACGTGATAGAGAGTCAGCATTCATGGCTTTGCCAGTGACTAAATCTTGCCACTTTTGCTCGGCAACGATGATGATTGGATGCAAATTAGAGCTATCTAATTTACGGTCTTTATACAGCGTTTCAGCTTGTCCTTTACTCACTTTGCCAGCATTGACGAGCATGCGTAAAAATTCACCTAAACTAAGCTGGTTTTTATTATCTGAATAATTTGTTTTTGCCATATGTGGGTTAAGCCTAACTTAAAGGTGCGCAATCAATAGCATGGTCACAATCCTATTGGATTCTCATTGACAAATCAATGGCTTGTATATTTTTTGTTAGTGCGCCAATCGAAATGCGGTCTACGCCTGTTTCTGCAATTTGGCGAACCGTGTTGAGATTTACATTGCCAGAAGCTTCTAATAACGCTGTGCCATTGCTGATTGCAACCGCAGTACGCATATCGGCTAAGCTAAAATCATCTAGCAAGATACTGGTTGCGCCAGCGGCAAGCGCTTCGTTTAATTCGGTTAAATTTTCCACTTCAATTTGAATGCTGGCTTCCGTGTTTAAAGCAAATGCTTGTTGTAATGCAGCGCCAATACTACCAGCGGCAGCAATATGATTCTCTTTAATCAAAATGCCGTCATACAAAGCAATACGTTGGTTAAAACCGCCGCCAACTGTCACCGCATATTTTTGCGCTAATCGTAAGCCAGGCAGGGTTTTCCTGGTATCTAATATTTGTGCTTTTGTACCTTTAACTAACTGCACATATTGATGTGTATGCGTGGCAACAGCAGATAGGGTTTGAAGAAAATTAAGCGCGCACCGCTCAGCGCTCAACAACGCACGTGCACTGCCTTTAATCTCACACAGCAACTGATTAGGACTAACTTGCTGTCCTTCTTCAACTTGCCAATTAATTTGAATATTTGCATCTATTTGCTTAAAGCAGGCATTCACCCAATCGATACCGCAGATAATCGCTTTTTCACGCGAAATAATGGTGGCATTGGTCTCTATTTCTGGCACTAGCGATGCGGTTAAATCACCCGAGCCAATGTCTTCTGTTAAAGCATGTTGAACCAATGCATTGACTAGCAGACTAAACTGCTGACTGCCGCGCGGATAAAATTTTGTCATTAGAGATACATTCATATTTGCATTATAATGCAGGGAATAAAAACTAGGTCGTTACCTTATGAAACTGTTATACACACCGAATAGTCCTTATGCCCGTAAAGTGCGTATTGTGGCGATTGAAAAACACATTGAACTGGAACTGCAAGAAGTAGTGCTGGGTGATCCAGACTCACCAGTAATGCACTACAATCCATTGGGCAAAGTCCCAACTATTGTGTTCGATGATGAAACCGCTTTATATGATTCCCGCGTGATTGTTGAGTATCTTTCTGCCCGAACGCCAGTCAATCATTTGCTACCAAGTGAGCATAAGTTAAAAATTGAAGTATTACGCTGGGAAGCGCTTGCGGATGGTGTTTGCGATGCGGTAGTTGCTATAATCCTTGAACAGCGTAAGCCTGAAGCGCAACAGTCAGAAGCCGTATTGACGAAACAGCGGTTAAAAGTAGAAGCTGGATTAGCAGCGCTAAACAAAGATATTAGCAAAAAGAAATGGTGCGTTAACGAGACTTTTAGTTTGGCTGACATTTCGGTTGGCTGTTTGTTAGGTTATCTTGATTTACGTTTAAAACAATTAAACTGGCAAGATCAATATCCAAATTTAGCTAAGCATTTTACGATTCTTAGTAAGCGCCCTAGCTTTAAAGAAACGATGCCAATTCCTAATTAAATGTAATGCGGCGGCTGAAGCTAAACCGCGCCAGTGATAATACCGCCACCCAAACACACATTGCTTTCATAAACCACGGCTGATTGCCCAGGGGTAATTGCCCATTGTTTTTGACCAAAGCGAATATCCACTTCTTCCGCATTAATCGCGTCAATTTCACAAGGTGCATCAGGCTGGCGATAACGCGTTTTTGCCGCATAGACCCAATTGGTTTCAGGTTCTTCGCCACTAATCCAATGCAATTGACCAGCTTTTAAGCCATCATTCAGCAGTAACGGATGGTCATGACCTTGCACCACGATGAGCTCATTGTTTACCATGTCTTTTGCCGCCACAAACCAAGGCTCGCCGTTACTATCGCGGCTGCCACCAATTTTTAATCCTTGGCGTTGACCTAAGGTGTAATACATCAAACCATCATGTTGACCAACTGTTTTGCCTTCAGGTGTTTTAATATCACCTGGTTTTTTAGGTAAATAACGTTGTAAAAATTCTTGAAAAGGGCGCTCGCCAATAAAGCAAATGCCAGTCGAATCTTTTTTCTCAGCATTGGCTAAACCAATTTCACGCGCCATTTCACGCACTTCACGTTTTAGATATTTACCTAATGGAAATAAGGTTTTGCTCAATTGTGCTTGATTTAAACGATGTAAAAAATAGCTTTGATCTTTACTGCCATCATCCGCTTTGAGTAATTGATAGTGACCTGCTCGCAGCGGATTTTCCCGCACTTGTGCATAGTGACCAGTAGCAATTAAATCGGCGCCCATTTCCATGGCGTGGTCTAAAAATGCTTTAAATTTTATTTCTGCATTACAAAGAATATCGGGGTTTGGCGTGCGACCTGCTTCATATTCTGCTAAAAAGTTAGCAAATACGCGGTCTTTGTATTCTTTACTAAAGTTAACCGCTTCAATCTCAATGTCGAGTTTATCGGCGACTGCAACGGCATCGATTAAATCTTGTTTGCTCGAACAATATTCATCATCGTCATCATCTTCCCAATTTTTCATGAAAAGACCTGTGACTTCATAGCCTTGTTGTTTTAATAACATGGCGGTAACGGATGAATCAACACCGCCAGATAAACCGACGACTACTTTTCTACTCATATTGTGGTACTCATAAATTAAATAACTTTATATTAAATGATTGTATATTTAATCATCTTATAAATGGGTGATGGCTGCTAATGGATATTGTTTGCCCGCGAGGTAATCTTCAAAACAAGTTAGTACTTGGTCGCTACGCATCAACGCTTGTTTTTCGCGAATCTCATCAATACTCATCCAAACCGCTCTGATAATGCCATCGTCTAACACTTGCTCAGGATAGTGTTTGCCGACTGAACCAATAAAAGCAAACCGTAAATAGGTCGTTTCATTGTGTTCATGCCTCCAATGATAGATGCCTAGCAATGCTTCTGGCGTAAATTCGTAAGCGGTTTCTTCTAAGGTTTCTCTAATCACTGCATGTACAATCGTTTCGCCATCTTCTAAATGACCAGCAGGTTGATTAAAACGATTGCCGCGACTGGTTTCTTCTTCCACCAATAAAAACAAACCGTTTTGTTCAACGATTGCCGCGACTGTTGCGTTAGGTTTCCAAATTTCTTTATTCACATTGCTTTTCTTAAAAGATACTTTTACTATTTTACGCTAAGCTGTGCGCTACGGATAGCTTAGCGTAATCCCACTTAAACCAGTAATCGTTTGGTAAACTGAAGGTAGTCAATTAAAGTATCGACATGACAATGAAGCATAATAAACAAATGGTAATTTTGGCTTCTAGAAGTCCACGCCGCATAGAATTACTTAAACAGGTTGGCATTGAGTGCATTGTGTTACCAGCCGATATTGATGAATCGCTGAGGCAAGGTGAGTTGCCTGCACAGTATGTAAAGCGCTTGGCCAAAGAGAAAGCATTAGCAACAGCCGCGAACATGAAAAAAGAATACTCACACATGATAGTGCTGGCCGCTGATACCACCGTGAGTGTGGGCGATGAGGTTTTAGGAAAGCCAGAAAGTGATAAAGACGCTGCTAGGATGTTAGCGTTATTATCGGGTACAAAGCATGCCGTACATACGGCAGTGGCGGCCTATCATGATGGTAAAGTGAGCGTGGTATTAAACACAACCACCGTTAAGATGGCAAAGTTGACTACAAAAACCATTGATGCCTATATTGCTTCTGGTGAGCATCGCGATAAAGCGGGTAGTTATGGCATACAAGGCAAAGCGGCTGCATGGATAGAAGCGATTGAAGGTAGCTATTCGGGCGTCATGGGTTTGCCTTTGTTTGAAACCGTGCAATTGATGAATAAAGTCACCGCAGCATCGCTAAAAAGATTATTAAAAGCTAAAGAAGAGTAAAACAATTGGGACAAGAGATATTAATTAATGTGACGCCACAGGAAACACGTGTGGCGGTGTTAGAGCATGGCGTTGCGCAAGAGCTGCATATAGAACGCAGCTCATCGCTAGGCATTGTCGGTAATATTTACTTTGGTAAGGTTTGCCGCGTATTGCCAGGTATGCAATCCGCTTTTGTGGAAATCGGCCTGCAACGCGCTGCTTTTTTACATGCGGCAGATGTTAGGCTGTGTCAAAGTGACGGCGAAATAGAAGGTAAGCCCATACAAGAAGTTTTGCATGAAGGCCAGCTGATTATTGTGCAAGTGATTAAAGAGCCGATAGGCACGAAAGGTGCGCGGCTAACGACAGAGATCAGTATCGCAGGTCGTTTTTTAGTGTTTTTGCCACATCAAGAACATATTGGCGTTTCACAACGGATTGAAGATGAAGACGAGCGCGAATTATTACGAAATCGTTTATTGGGATTGTTACCCAAAGAGCGAAAAGGTGGCTTTATTATTCGCACCATGTCTGAAAGCGCAACCGACCAAGAGTTATTGGCAGATGTTGCGTATTTAGAGAAGGTCTGGGAAAAAATTCAAGAAGATAGCAAAGTGGCGACTGAGCGCTCTTTGATTTTTTATGATTTAAGTTTACCAAGGCGTGTGTTGCGCGATGTTGTAAATGCCGACACCGTTAGCATTCGCGTTGATTCAAAAGAAACCTATGTGTTAATGAAAGAGTTTGCAGAGTTGTATGTAATGAATGCAGTCAAACTACTGAGTCATTATCAAGGCAAGCGACCAATTTTTGATTTTTATAATATCGAAAAAGAGTTTGAGCTTGCATTTTTGCGTAAGGTTGACCTTAAATCTGGCGGTTATTTAATTTTTGATCAAACAGAAGCATTAACAACGGTAGATGTGAATACGGGTAGTTTTGTTAGTGGAAAAAGTCTTTCTGATACTATTTTCAAAACCAACTTAGAAGCAGCGCAAGGTATAGCACAGCAGCTACGTTTACGTAATTTGGGTGGCATTATCATTATTGATTTTATTGATATGGATGAAGATTCACAGCGCGAAAAAGTGTTGGAAGAGTTGAATCGTGCATTGAGTATTGACCGTGCAAGAACCAATGTGAATGGTTTTACGCAGCTAGGTTTGGTTGAGATGACGCGCAAACGAACGCGTGAAAGTTTGGCGCATTTATTATGTGAGCCTTGTGATGTTTGTTCAGGCCGCGGCGAATATAAAACGGCGCAAACCATTGCTTATGAGATTATGCGTGAGTTATTGCGCGAGTCTAGACAGTTCGAAGCAACGGAATTTAAAGTTATTGCTTCGCCTAGTGTGATTGATTTATTGCAAGATGAAGAGTCGCAAAGCTTGGCTAATTTATCTGATTTTATTGATACACGGATTGTGCTCCAAGTGGATACTCAGTATCCACGTGAAGTGTTTGATATTGTTTGGAGCTAACGGTTTATCAGACCGATATTAAATACCAAAAGCCAAGCTTCTTGCCAATGTATCGACAACCGATACATTAATCATTTGCAATAAAATGATCGCAACTAACGGTGAAAAATCAATGCCGCCTAACGCAGGCATCAGTCGCTGAATAGGGCCTAAGATTGGTTGCGTTAGGCTGTGAAGCACGGGTGCAATTGGCGTGTGTGGGTTTACCCAGCTTAAGATGACATGCAGAATGAGTGCATAGAAAAAAATATCAAGCACCGCACGGACAATACCTAACAAGCTCAACACAAGTACATTTGGCCAAATCGGCACATCTGCCACCGCGAAAGGAAAACCGCTAAGTCCAATGAGCGCTAGATGTAACAACACTTGCGTGATAAAAGCCAGCACGAGTGTCGATAAGTCATTTTTCTTCCAGCTAGGAATAAATCGGCGTGCAGGTTTTACGGCAAAATCCGTTAAAGCGATGACGATTTGACCAATGGGATTATAAAAAGATACTTTAAATGCTTGCATGATGAAACGCAGCAAAAACATCATGGTGAGTAAACTAAAAATAGTAGTCAGTAAAAATTGGGTAGCGCTTTGAATCATGGTCATTAACCTTTTTCTGTTTTGTTTGTGTGTTTCATTGTATTGCCGACTTGCTTATTATTTACTATCACTAGCCATTTTACCTAATTCATCGCCCAGTGATTTTGCTCGTGCATAAGCACGTTCAGCCGCTAGTTTAATGGCTTCTTTCACCTTTGAATTCTCTAAACTCAGTAAGCCTTGTTCGGTCGTGCCGCCTTTGGATGTTACTTGTTCTCTCAATCTTGCAACGGATGTTTCGCTAACGTCCGCAAGTAGGCTAGCACCTTTAAAGGTGGCCAGACTTAATTTTTTTGCTTCAGATTCGCTTAAATTAAGCGACTGTGCAGCGGCTTGCAAAGCTTCGATAAAATAAAACACATAAGCTGGGCCACTACCAGAAATTGCGGTGACAGCATCAAGCTTTTCTTCGCTATCAACCCAAATTGTTTCTCCAGCTGCTCGTAAAATTTGGTCAGCTATTGCAATCTGTGCTTTAGAAACGGCAGGGTGCGCATAAAGCCCGGTAATGCCCGCTTGAATTTGCGCGGGTGTATTAGGCATGGTGCGGACAATGATTTGATAATCATTTAGCCAAGCACTTAAGTCTTGCAATCGAATGCCAGCTGCAATTGAAATAATTAATTGTGTTGTTAGCAGTGGCGCGAGTGTCTTGGCTAAATCAGGTAATTGTTGCGGTTTAACCGCTAATACAATCGCATCACAAGCTACGGTATCAGCTAAATCGCTGGTAGCTTTTATACCAAACTGTTGTTGCAGGCCAAGGTGTTTGTTGACATCTAATTCAACAACAGTGATATCAGACATTACAAACTGCTGTGTTTTAAGTCCGGCGAGCATGGCTTGCGCCATATTACCGCCACCAATAAATGCTAATTTCATGGTTATTTACTCATCATTTTTAACGGGTGTTCTTGCGCCAAAAATCGCAGAACCGATACGTACAATAGTAGCACCTTCTTCAATTGCCGCCACGTAATCATCCGACATGCCAATCGAGAGGGTGTCAATATCAAAGCCATTTTGCTGTAGCCGCATAAAAGCTTCTCTAACGACTTTAAATTGCTGACGTTGTTTTGCAACATCAGAAGTAGGCGCTGGAATAGCCATTAAGCCTCTTAATTTGAGATTCGGTAGCTTTCTAATTTCTGTTGCTAGATCAATTAACTCTTGTGATTGAATGCCACTTTTAGAAGCTTCATTGCTACTATTAATCTGAATGCAAATATTAAGCGGCGGCAATGTAATATCACGCGCTTTGGATAGACGCTGTGCAATTTTAAGACGATCAACAGATTGCACCCAAGTAAAATGCTGCGCAATTAATTGCGTTTTATTGCTTTGAATAGGGCCAATAAAATGCCACTCTATGTTGCAATCACCCAACAGATTTTGTTTAACAATGGCTTCTTGAACATAATTTTCACCAAAAACAGTTTGCCCTGCTCGGTAAGCTTCTCTCAGCCGTTCAGCGTCTTGTGTTTTACTGACAGCAACTAACTTGACGTTATCTTGGCGATTGACACGATTTTTTGCCTGCAGAATATTTGTTTGAATTACTTGCAAGGAGTTGGAAATTATGGTCATAATTCAGTGATAATAAAGAATATACTTTATGTAGAATCTTAAGTATAAAATTATAACAGGAGTTGAAAGTGGATATTTCAGATTTACTGGCCTTTTCAGTCAAAAATAATGCTTCAGATTTACATTTGTCCGCAGGTTTGCCACCGATGATTCGTGTGCACGGTGATATACGTAAAATCAACGTACCTTCTTTGGAAAACTCCGAAGTATATGACATGGTGTATGACATCATGAATGATGGTCAGCGTAAGCGGTATGAGGAGACGCTGGAGTGTGATTTCTCGTTTGAGATTCCTAATCTTGCGCGGTTTAGGGTCAATGCATTCAATCAAAGCCGTGGCGCTGGCGCTGTATTTCGTACGATTCCATCCAAAATTCTGACCTTAGAAGAGCTGAAATGTCCGCCTGTTTTTAAAGACATTATAGATGTGCCACGCGGTATTGTGTTGGTAACAGGGCCGACTGGTTCTGGTAAATCAACCACACTGGCAGCAATGGTTGACTATGTGAATGAAAACCGAATGGACCATATTTTAACGATTGAAGATCCGATTGAATTTGTGCATGAGTCTAAAAAAAGCTTAATTAACCAGCGTGAAGTTGGACCACATACCTTGTCATTCCAAAATGCACTACGCGCCGCATTGCGCGAAGATCCTGATGTTATTTTGGTCGGTGAGTTACGTGACCTTGAAACGATTCGTTTGGCGTTATCAGCAGCCGAAACTGGGCATTTGGTTTTTGGTACGTTACATACCAGCTCAGCCGCTAAAACAATTGATCGTATTGTCGACGTTTTTCCTGCAGCAGAAAAAGAAATGGTACGGTCTATGTTGTCAGAATCGCTTAGAGCTGTGATTTCACAAACGCTGTGTAAAACACGTGATGAACAAGGCCGTGTAGCTGCGCATGAGATTATGATAGGCACGCCAGCAATTCGCAATTTGATTCGTGAAAATAAAGTGGCGCAAATGTATTCGGCGATTCAAACAGGTCAAAATATTGGCATGCAGACATTGGATCAGAGTTTGCAAGATTTGGTCAGAAAAAATGTCATTTCTTCAAAAGAGGCCCGATCAAAAGCGGCCAATAAAGAATCTATTGTTGGGTAAAGGTGAGGTTATAGATGGAAAAAGGGCAGGCAGAAGAGTTTGTATTTGATTTGCTTAGACTGGTGCTTGAACAAAATGCATCTGATCTGTTTATTACAGCAGGATTTCCGCCAGCGCTTAAGGTTGATGGGAAGTTAACGCCGGTTAAATCAGAGCGGCTCACTTCTCAGCAAGCCCGTGAAATATGCCGTTCGATTATGAATGATAAGCAAGCGGCCGAGTTTGATCGAACCAATGAATGCAATTTTGCCATTGGTATTCCCGATATGGCGCGCTTCCGTGTTAATGCTTTTATTCAACGCGGCTCTGTTGGTTTGGTGTTTAGGCCAATCACTTCTAAAATCCCAACGCTTGATGAGTTGGATTTGCCAAAAGTGCTTAAAGATATTGCCATGACAAAACGTGGCTTAGTGATTTTTGTTGGCGCAACGGGTTCAGGTAAATCAACTTCATTAGCGGCAATGGTTGGTTATCGCAATCAACATAGCTATGGACACATTATTACGATTGAAGATCCTGTTGAGTTTATGCATGCACATAATAATTGTGTGGTGACACAGCGAGAAGTCGGTGTGGATACTGATAGTTGGGAAATTGCACTCAAGAATACCTTACGGCAAGCGCCTGATGTTATTTTAATCGGAGAAATTCGGGATAGAGAAACGATGGACTATGCGATTGCTTTCTCTGAAACGGGTCATTTATGTATGTCTACACTGCATGCAAATAGCACAAACCAAGCAATCGATCGGATTATTAACTTTTTCCCAGAAGAGCGTAAGCCACAATTACTAATGGACTTGTCTCTCAACATCCGTGCTTTTGTTTCACAACGATTATTACCTAAAAGTGATGGTATTGGGCGCGTTGCAGCGATTGAAGTGATGTTGAATTCACCTTTAATCTCGGATTTGATTTTTAAAGGGGATGTACACGAAATTAAATCGGTCATTGCACGTTCACGCGAGTTAGGGATGCAAACCTTTGATCAGGCTTTGTTTGATTTGCATGAAGCTGGGAAGGTAACGTACGAGGATGCTTTACGGAATGCTGATTCTGCTAATGACTTGAGATTGCGCTTTAAGTTGGAAAGTAAAATCGCTAAAGATAGAGGTGCTTCTTCTAGCTTGGATCATGTTGGCATGCTGTAAATGGAAGCTGTAAATAGAATAACTGGGCCAATAAAAAAGCTGATATTAATCGGCTTTTTTATTGAGGGTTGGGAGACTTATTACTCTATCGATACTTCTACCCGACGCGCTTCATCTAAATTGCCTCCACCATCGGTACTGACTGGCTTACGCATTTCAATCTTGTCTGCGTTAACGCCTTCAGCAACAAGTGCATCATAGACCGATTGCGCGCGTTTCTTAGCAAGTTCTTGATTACTGGCTAAATCGCCAGTGGTATCGTGATAGCCTGAAATGATGGCTGTTTTACTAGGATTATTTTTTAGAAAAGTCACTGTGTCATCTAATAGCGCTGCGCCATCAGCAGGTAATCGATGATAGCCACTATCAAAATATAATTTTGCTGTTGATGGAGGTGGTAATGGATCTGTGTTAATTGCTTCTACAGACACCGTGACTTGATTGTCAATAGTGACGTCAGCACCAAAAAAAGCTTGTGCATCCACTTCTTTTTGTCGCTTATCTTGTTCAGAATTCACAGCGCCTGACAATGTGATGGTTTGGTCGTCGCCTACTACCTTTAAATTACCGCTGAGCAAGTTTTTCAGCGCATCGACATTGTTAATCCAAGCAATATTGCGAGTATCTCCATTACTGGTAAAGTCGTCAGCAGAGGCTGAAAAGCTAAAAGCCGCTGTTGTATCGACTGGGGCTTCTGTTGTATCAGTTGCTGCTGGCCCTACATGGTGACAGCAGCCACTGTGACCAGTATTAGTTAACAACATCCATAGCAAAATTAATGTAAGAACGACTGCAAAAATCCAAGTCCAGCGAACGTAGCTATTTGATAGATTGTTATCCATGAAGATGCCTTTAAAGTGAATACTTCAGTTATTTTTTCTTGCCACCAGACAGCTCATCTTGCAATTTTTTAAGTTCAGTCCATTTATTGTTGGCAGCTAATTTGGCTTGTTTAGCCCAAGTGCCCGGATTAGCCATGCGATAGCGTGCGCCACCTTTATCTAAAATAGTACGCATTTGTGTTACGGTAGCATTGCCAACATCTGCAAAAGATTTCAGCCCATTATCTTTAAACAGCTCATTAATTTTAGGTCCAATACCTTCAATAACGGTTAAGTCATCTGCATTTTTAATGGAGATGCCTGCCGCTTTAGCTGCGGCTAAGTTAATAACGCTCTTAGTTGCGGCGACTGTTTTTGGTTTAGTTGCTGCTGTTTTAGACGCAGCTTTTTTAGGGGCTGTTTTTGCAGGTGCTGGTGTTTTTTCAGTTGGAGTAACGCTAGCAGCAGGCACATCAGCCATTTTTGCTGCAGGAGGAGAAGTGGTTTCTTTTGGTTTTTTGCAACAACGTTTAGATAGCCAATAATTGAGCAACCAACCAAGCAATGCACCAACCAAGAACCATATTACACAACATCCTAAAGAACCCATTTTTTAGTCTCCCAATTAAAATAAATGATTACATTTAAATTTGCTCTTAATTGAGCAAGATGTTCAAACATGTAGAAGAGCACACTATTACTCTCTATTTTATAATGCGTCAAGTCTTCGTGTTGTATTGCAATGATCAATATTGTATTTACTTCATCTTGTCTTGATAGGTAATTTGCCCATTCAGCAGGGTATAAATTACTTTGCCTGTCAGTTCCATATTGATGAAAGGCGTATTTTTACCTTGACTATTAAGCGCAGTTGGCGTCACTTGCCAAGCAGCTTCAGGATCGAAAATGGCAATATCTGCATTCGCCCCTACACTAAGATTGCCACTATTAATACCTAAAATTGCAGCGGCTTCGCTGGTGATTTTAGCAATGGCATTTTGTAGTGAGGCTTTATGATTGCTTGACCATTTCAAGGTGAGTGGTAGCAGCAACTCTAGACCAGTTGCACCAGCTTCAGCTTCTGCAAATGGGAGTAATTTGGCATCATCATCTACTGGCGCATGATCAGAACAAATAGCGTCAATGGTGCCATCTTTAACGCCTAAACAGAGCGCATCTTTATCGCGTAGTGTGCGCAGTGGAGGTTTTAGGTGGGCATTACTATCAAAATAACCAATATCATGCTCTGTAAGGTGCAGATGATGAATGCTGACGTCGGCGGTAATAGCTATGCCATTTTTCTTCGCTTCTCTAATTAGACCAACGCCTTCAGCGGTAGAAATACGGCAGAAATGAATCTTCGCTTTTGTTTCTTGCGCAATACGTAAAACAGCCCCTATTCTTAATGACTCTGCCGCACTTGGAATGCCTTTTAAACCAAGTCGTCCAGCCACTTCGCCATCATGCGCAACCCCATCCTTGGCTAAAAATGGTTCCTCTGGTCGTAAGAATACGGTATAGCCAAAAGTAGCCGCATATTCAAGCGCACGCCATAACACTTGCGTATCAATAATCGGGTGGTCTGCTTGCGTGAAACCAGCACAGCCAGCTTCGGTTAGCTCGCACATTTCAGTCAGCGCTTTGCCTTCTAGCTTTTGCGTTAATGCCCCAAGCGGGTAAATGCGCGCTAGATTATGTCGCCATGCGCGAAGTTTGAGCATTTCAACTAATCCAGGTTCGTCTAATACTGGATCGGTATCAGGCGGGCAAGACAAGCTGGTTACACCTCCAGCAGATGCAGCACGTAATTCGCTTTCTAGTGTTGCTTTGTACTCATCGCCAGGTTCGCGTAATCTTGCGCATAGGTCTACAAAGCCTGGTGCGACGATTAAGCCAGTAGCATCAATGGTTTGATTGGCAGAAAATCCTTTAGGTGCTTCACCGATACCAACAATTTGCCCAGCAGCAATATAAAGGTCTTGCTTAGCATCGATATTGTTCTTCGGGTCGATAATACGTCCATTTTTAATCAGTATTTTCATGCTGCACCCCCTGCAAGAATCGCCATAACTGCCATACGAATGGCAATACCATAAGTGACCTGCGGCAAAATAACGGCTTGCCCAGAGTCTGCAACGCGTGAGTCTATTTCTACACCGCGGTTCATTGGGCCAGGATGCATGACAATGGCATCTGGTTTAGCTAAAGCCAGTTTTTCGGGGGTCAGGCCGTAGGTTTTGAAAAACTCTTGTGTGCTTGGCAACATTGCACCACTCATCCGTTCACTTTGAAGTCGCAACATCATCACAACATCTACGTCTTTCAGTCCGGCTTTCATATCGTGGAAGACATGTACGCCTAGCTTTTCAACCTCATTTGGAAGCAGTGTTTTTGGTGCGATGACCCGTATTTCTGGCACACCTAATGTGGTGAGTGCGTGAATTTCACTACGTGCTACACGAGAGTGTAAAACATCACCTACAAGTGCAACCCGCAAGTTGTGCATCTCTGGCTTGTATTTTCTAATAGTAAAGACATCCAGCAAACCTTGTGTTGGATGTGAGTGCCGGCCATCCCCAGCATTGACCACGCTGATATTGTCCGGCACATGTTTTGCAATCAGGTGGGCTGCGCCGCTTTGATTGTGACGAACTACGAACATATCCGTATGCATAGCAATCAGATTATTCACTGTATCAAGAATCGCCTCGCCTTTCGATTGCGATGAAGTATTAACGTTGAGATTAATCACATCTGCTGATAAACGTTTAGCGGCAATTTCAAATGTCGTGCGCGTTCGTGTGCTGTTTTCGAAAAAGATATTGCAGACTGTTTTTCCGCGCAATAACGGTACTTTTTTAACGTCACGTTGTGCAACACTCACAAAAGACTCAGCTGTATCGAGAATCTGTACTAACACCTTTTTAGGCAGGCCTTCTATGCTCAATAGGTGCTTGAGTTTGCCATCACTGGTCAGTTGCGGGTTATACATCGGCATCCTCAGTAATTTCTAAAGCAAGATTCAGCTTGCCTTGCGTTGTTTGTGAAAGCTGGAAACGTTGATTAGAGGTGAGCGGAATAGTAGCGCCAACAATCTGTGGTTGAATCGGCAGTTCTGCACCGCCACGATTAATAAGTACGGCTAAGGTAATACTCGCTGGGCGACCAAAATCAAACAATTCATTGATAGCGGCACGTGTGGTTCGGCCAGTGTAGAAAATATCATCAATTAATATAATATGTTTGCCTTGCACATCAAAGGCAATATTCGCTGCTTGTGATTGATTTTTTAAGCCACGTTGCGCAAAGTCATCTCGATAAAGCGCTGCATCCAATGTGCCATGCGGTACTGCTTGCTCCAGGCTAGCCAGTATGCGTTCCATTAACCAAACGCCACCACTGTGAATGCCAACAATGGCCGTATCTGGCTTGATAAGCGCCGTGATTTTTGTGGTGATATCGCTGAGTAAGGTTTCTGGATTAGGTAGTTGCATCGTTTATGTTTTTTGTACGCTATCAAAGTAAGATTGTAATATGACTTGCGCAGCCACTGCATCAATTATCGACTTTTGTTCTCGCGCGTTGATGCCCGCATTCGATAATTGCTGTGACGCTTCGACCGAGCTTAAGCGCTCATCCATCATCATGACGGGTAAATTAAAACGGCCTTCCAGCCGCTGCGCAAACTTCTTCGCTAACTGCGTTAATGTATGCTCTGTACCATCTAAATAAGTGGGTAAACCAACAATTAGCAAACTAGGTTGCCATTCATCAATCAGCTTTTTAATGGCGGTAAAGCGCACCTCTGTGATTTCTGAGCTAATCGTTGTATGCGCGTGCGCTGTTTTTAACATGGTTTCGCCCACAGCAACGCCAATGCGTTTTTCACCAAAATCAAAGGCTAGCACAGTGCCAGTAATATCTGGGTAACTACGTTCTATTATCGGCAAATGGCTTTGGCTTAACATCATGCATGCCCCGCAATATCAGATAGGTTGCCCAAGTTTAGTCCCATGATACTCATGCCTAAGTTGAAACGATTCGCAGGCGGTTCATCAAAGATAATTTGATGGAGCGCTTGCGGATCTAACATCTCTACGCTCAACCAAGCATTAAGCCCCATTTCTTCTTCTAATTGCCCCGCAGACCAACCTGCATAACCTAATGCAATCATCATTTTTTCTGGCGCTTGGTTATTCGCCGCGGCTTCTAAAATGTCTTTTGAAGTGGTCAGTGACAGTGCGTCATTAATGAGCAGGGTTGAATCGTATTCTTGATTGGGAATATGCAGTACGAAGCCGCGCTCTTGCTGCACAGGGCCGCCCTCATAAATATGATTTTTCAGAAACGGCGCTGGTTTTGGCTCCAAATGTATTTGTGCAAGCAAGTCAGCCACATTATGTTCAGATGGGCGATTGAGGACGATGCCCATGGCGCCGTCTTCATTATGGGTGCAGATAAAGGTGATTGTTTGAGAAAAACGCGGGTCAGTCATGCTAGGCATTGCGATGAGAAACTGACCTGTAAGATTTAAATTTTCCAATATTTTAAGTTTAACACATTTTTAATATTTTTTAATATGAAAGATAAGTGAATAAACCAAGTCCAATCATAGTGTTAGCTTGGTTGATTATTATTTATCTGACTCCAAATAACCTGTAATTTCTAAGCCAAACCCATCCATACTTGGCATTTTGCGCGGCGTTGCCATTAACTTCATTTTTTTAACACCTAAATCCAGCAAAATCTGAGAGCCAATACCATAAGTTCTCAACTCTTGGTTATAGCGAATAGGCTCATCCGCATTTTGAATGCGATGAATCAAATCGGTGTCTGATTCGCTGTGATAGAGCAACACCATCACACCGCATTCTGCATCAGCAATGGTTTTCATGGCTTTTAAAGTGTTCCAGCTATGCGATGTACTTGTGCTGTCTAGGAAGTCAAAAACAGATAGTGGTTCATGAACGCGCACTAAGGTCTCTTTATCTGCACTAGGTTTGCCTTTGACGATAGCAAGATGCGTTTCTTTAGAGATGTTATCGCGATAAGCAATCAAATGCATTTTGCCATAAGGCGTGTTAATTGGGCGTTCAACCGCACGTTCAATCAAGGTCTCATGTTCGCTACGGTAATGGATTAAATCAGCAATTGTGCCAATTTTAATTTGATGTTGTGCAGCAATCTCAACCAAATCTGGCAAGCGCGCCATTTCGCCATCATCTTTTAAAATTTCACAAATCACGCTGCAAGGCGCTAAACCAGCTAATGCAGCTAAATCGGAACCTGCTTCAGTATGACCAGCTCGCACGAGAACACCGCCATTCATGGCTTTTAGTGGGAAGACGTGTCCAGGGCTGACGATGCTTTTTGCATTAGCGTCTTTTGCCACTGCGGCTTGAATCGTTTTGGCGCGGTCGGCGGCTGAGATGCCAGTTGTTACGCCTTCTGCGGCTTCAATAGAAACAGTAAAATTAGTACCTAGGCGGGTGCCATTATGATCAACCATAGGCGGTAGGTTTAATTGCTGACACCTTGCTTCATCTAAGGTTAAGCAAATTAATCCGCGCCCATGCTTTGCCATAAAGTTAACATTGGCAGCGGTAGCAAACTCTGCTGCAATGACAAAATCACCCTCGTTTTCACGGTTTTCATCATCGACTAAGATGACCATTTTGCCTTCTCGAATATCGGCAATAATTTCTGAGATGGGGCTAATTTGTTTGTGTGGCATTTAGTTACTTTCGGTTTCCCATTGTTGCATTCTTTCAACGTAACGGGCTATTTGGTCGATTTCTAAATTAACTAGGTTGCCAACTTTAAGTGCGCCTAGTGTGGTTTTTTCTAGCGTATGTGGAATGATGTTAATCGCGAAATTATCTTTTTCTATGGAATTGGTCGTCAGACTCACCCCGTTAACGCAAATTGAGCCTTTGCGCGCAATATATTTTGAAATGGCGTGCGGTGCGCGAATCACTAATAACCAACAGTCATTGATGGCTTCAAATTGAACAACTTCTCCAATCCCGTCCACATGCCCGCTCACTAAATGACCACCTAGTCGACTATCAAGGCGCATCGCCTTTTCTAAATTAACGAAACCTTTTTGATTGAGGCCAGTAGTAACGCTTAATGTCTCTTTAGAAACATCTGCGGTAAAGTGCGTTTGGTTGATGGTCGTAACGGTTAAACAGACGCCATTAACCGCAATGCTGTCACCGATGTTGACATCACTTAGATCAAGCTGATTAGCAGCTATGCTGATTTGAATGTCGCTTGTTGATTGTGTGGCTGGTGTTAATTGACCAACCGCTTGAATGATTCCTGTAAACATGTCGCCATTTTACCGTTGTCACTGTATTTTATCTATGGATAAAGATTGAAGAGTTAAATTTTTTTCAATGGCTTGCAATCTTTAAGCCATATGCTGTTAAGATTTCGCAATGTCATTTTTCAGCCAATTTTTTTCAAAAATAAGTTTGCCGTATGAGCTGTTTGTTGGTTTGCGCTATACCCGTGCTAAACGTAAAAATCATTTCATCTCATTTATCTCACTGACTAGTATGGTGGGTATTGCTTTAGGCGTTGCCGCGCTCATTATTGTGTTGTCGGTGATGAATGGTTTTCAGGCAGAGTTACGTAACCGCATACTCGGCGTGGCGTCTCATATTGAAATTACTGAAAACAATAATAAATTAACGCATTGGCAGGCGCTTGCAGCACAGGCTGAAGCACAGCCCAATGTGCAAGCAAGCGCACCTTATGTGATGGCGCAAGGCATGTTAAGTAATGGGCAAGCAGTGCAAGGTGCATTGGTGCGTGGCGTGCTGCCTAGTGAAGAGGATAGAGTCGCTGACTTAGGCAAAAGCATGCAAATCGGACAATTGTCTGAACTGGTGTCAGGTGAGTTTAATATTATTTTAGGCACCGATTTGGCTTATAACTTAGGTGTATCTGTTGGTGACAAAGTGGTGCTAATGGCGCCGCAAGGGCAGTTTACGCCAACAGGCGTTATTCCGCGTTTAAAGCAATTTAGAGTAGTTGGTTTATTTCAAATTGGCATGTACGAATATGATGCAGGTTTGGCACTTATTCATATTGAAGATGCAGCTAAGCTCTATCGCATGGGTGAGCAAGTGTCAGGCTTGCGATTGAAAATTAATGACTTATTTGATGCGCCTACCATGACCGCAGAGTTAAACAAAAGCTTACAACCATTAGGCGCTTATTACATCACTGATTGGACGCAGCAACATGCTAATTTTTTTAAAGCAATCCAATTGGAAAAAAGAGTGATGTTTATTATCCTGACCTTAATTGTTGCCGTAGCTGCGTTTAATATTGTCTCTACATTAGTAATGGCCGTGACCGATAAACGAGCAGACATTGCCATTATGCGAACTTTGGGCGCCAGTCCACAAAGTATTATGCAAATTTTTATTATTCAAGGTGCGCTCATTGGTATTATTGGTACCTTTTTTGGCGCTATTTTAGGCATTGTGATTGCATTGAATATTGATACGATTATTCCATTTATTGAGAATTTGTTTCAAATACAGTTTCTTGCAAAAGATGTTTATTACATCAGCGAATTGCCTTCAAAATTAGAATGGAATGACACGATTACTATCATCGTGACGTCTGTTGTTTTAAGCCTTATCGCAACTTTATATCCTAGTTATAAAGCTTCCAAGATTAATCCAGCGGAGGCCTTGCGTTATGAATAGTATTGTTCGCTGTCAGGGGCTTAGAAAAACCTATACAGGTTTAGATGTAGCGGTATTAAATGGCATTGATTTGTCCCTTAAAAAAGGCGACCAGATTGCTATTGTTGGTGCTTCTGGTTCCGGCAAAAGCACCTTGCTGCATTTGCTCGGTGGCTTAGATACGCCGAGTGGTGGTGAGGTGGCGTTGCTTGGTAACAATTTGAATCAGCTGTCTGAGGCAAGAAAAGGTCAAATTCGTAACGATTCTTTAGGTTTTGTTTATCAGTTTCATCACTTGTTACCTGAGTTTACCGCGATTGAAAATGTTGCGTTGCCATTGCTAATTGGCCGTATGCCGCGCGAACAAGCTTTAGTTAGCGCCAGAAAAATGCTAGAAAAAGTTGGTTTGTCCCATCGCTTAGAGCATATGCCTGGTGAGCTTTCTGGCGGAGAGCGTCAACGCGCGGCATTGGCACGTGCTTTAGTGACAGAACCAGCTTGTATTTTAGCGGATGAGCCAACTGGTAATTTGGATCGAGTAACCGCGAATCAAGTGTTTGATTTATTGATTGAAATTAATGCGGTATTGAATACCAGTTTGATTGTGGTCACCCATGATTTAACATTAGCAGCTAAGATGCAACGGCAATATCGGTTGGAAGATGGTTATTTACAGACATTGACTTAACACTGATTTAACGAAATTTCGCCTAGTTTTTATACCAAATGCAATTAGATTGAGCGTCTATGGACGCTGTAATGTAGATGCAATAACAACAATAAGAATAAAAAACGATGCAAATATTACTGGTTTCAGCCTTTGTTGCTGGTGTTTGGTTATTACAGCAGCAATCCAATTTACCTTCGCTATCTTTATTTTTTTGGCTTGTCACTTCCGTCAGCCTTTTCACCTTCGTTTTATCCAAATTCACACAATTTCCACCTCAACTAAAACGACTGATGATGCTTCTAGCGGTCGGTTTATTTGGCTTCTTTTATGCTGCTAGCTTTGCCACCTTCCGCTTAAGTGATGAACTGCCCAAAGGGTGGGAACAAAAAAATATTGAAGTTGAAGGTGTTGTGTCTAGTATGGCAGAGCGCAATGCCTATGGTGAGCGGTTTCGTTTTGATGTGGAGCGAGTGATTACATCAACGGCGCTAGAGCAGACAGTACCAAAGCACATCACACTGAATTACTATCAAAAGAATGCTTGGCAAGCAGCAGCACCCATAGATTCTGCTTATTTGCTGAGACCATCAACATTTAAAGCAGGCCAACGTTGGCGTTTGACTGTCAGATTAAAACGACCGCATACCACTTATAACCCAAATGGCTATGATTTCGAAGCATGGGCATTGGCGCAGAATATTCGCGCTATGGGCTATATCCGCAATCAAAACGATATGGAGAAACTGGCGGATTTTGTTTGGCGGCCGCGCTATATGATTGAATATTGTCGTGAAAAAGTGGGCGGGCGCATTACACAAACATTAGCAAACCAACCATATGCTGGCGTGATTCGTGCTCTTGTTGTTGGCGATCATAGTCAGATTAGTGCAACCGAATGGGAAGTTTATTTGCGCACAGGCACTAACCATTTGATGAGTATTTCAGGTTTGCATATTACGATGTTGGCAGGCTTGGCGTTTAGTTTGATTGCTTTTTGTTGGCGTCGCTTTCCGCGCCTAGTATTAATAATGCCAACTAGAAAAGCAGCGGTAATTGGCAGTGTATTCGTCGCTTTGCTTTATGCATGCTTGGCTGGATTGTCGGTGCCAACACAACGAACGTTAATCATGTTGACTACATTTGCAGTGGCATTGCTGCTTAATAAACGAGTGTCAATGTCTTATGTGCTAACGGTTGCAGTGCTACTTGTTGTGTTGTTAGATCCTTGGGCTGTCATTGCGCCTGGTTTTTGGTTGTCTTTCTCTGCAGTCGCGTTTATTACGTATGCCGTGGTTAATCGATTAAGGGCAAAGCATTGGTTGGCAGAAGCAGTGAATACACAGTGGGCTGTAACGCTTGGGCTGTTACCCTTTTTAATTTTAATGTTTGGGCAAGCTTCCGTTATCTCGCCAATTGCCAATGCAATAGCCATTCCCATCATTAGTTTATTAGTGGTGCCACTAGCGATTATTGGCGCTTTGCTGCCATTTGATTTTGTTTTGCATGGCGCACAACAGATTCTGGAAGTTTGCATGATTGGTCTGAACTGGTTAGCAAGCTCGCCGATAGCGACTTGGCAGCAAGCTGCACCACCAACGTGGACAATTGCTTTATCCATACTCGGCGTATTATGGCTAATGTTGCCACGTGGCTTTCCACAAAGATGGTTAGGGGGCTTGCTTGTTTTGCCAATGCTATTGGTGAGCCCTGCTCAATTGGCGCAAGGTGAAATGCAAGTGACGGTGTTAGATGTTGGGCAAGGTTTATCTGTTGTTATCAAAACAGCTAAGCACAGCATGGTGTATGACACTGGACGAAAATATAATGATGAAAATGACGCGGGCAGCCAAATCGTTCTGCCTTATTTGCGGAGTCAAGGGAGTAAGCATCTAGACGCAATGGTGATTAGTCATGATGATAGTGATCATAGCGGTGGCGCAGCTTCATTATTAGCGCAGATGCCAATTGGATGGGTGGCAAGCTCATACACAATGCCAAATGGCGAAAATGCCTTAGCTAAACAGTCAATGCCTAAACAGCTTAAGTGCTACGCAGGACAGCGCTGGATTTGGGATGAAGTTAAGTTTGAGGTGCTATATCCGCAGTTAGAAAGTTATCAAGATGCTGATATTAAAGACAATAATAGAAGCTGTGTGATTAAAGTGAGTAGTCATTTCGGCACTTTATTATTAACAGGTGATATTGAAGCGCAAGCTGAGCAGACTTTGTTGGAGAGTCAAGCAGATAAACTAAAGAGTGACGTGATGATTGCACCGCATCAGGGCAGTAAAACCTCTTCAACAGATGCGTTAATTGAAGCAACAAATGCTAAACATGTCATTTTTACGGTTGGTTATTTAAATCGCTTTAAGCATCCTAAGCCTGAAATCATGAGTCGTTATCAATTAAATGGCGCAACACTCTATCGATCAGACCATGATGGCGCACTGATTGTCGACTTTATGCGAGAAAGTTCGTTGCAAATAAATGCTTGGCGCACAGTGCACCGTCGGTATTGGCATGATGATTTTTTATGAAGTGTTGCTTGCCGAAGTGTGCGCTTCTACGCTAAAGTAGCGTAAGTTTTGTTTTGTCCGATTTAATTAAGGAGTCACCACTGTGTGGGAAATTATTAAAGCCGCAGGTTGGCCAATATGGCCATTGATTTTTGCTTCAATCATTGCATTAGCGATTATCGTGGAGCGTTTTTGGGCGTTGCGTAGCGAAATTGTCTCGCCGAGCAATCTCTTGCCGGAGGTGCAAAAATGGATGGGGCAGGGTGTTGTGAATAAAGACAGTCTTGCAAAATTGGAAAGTCATTCTCTACTAGGCAAAATATTTGCCAGCGCCTTAGCCAATGAAAAAAACTCCAGAGAAGTGATGAAAGAGTCGATTGAAGAAACGGGTCGTGCAGTTGCGCACAACTTAGAAAAATATCTGTCTACTCTAGGTACGATTGCGACCGTTGCGCCGTTACTTGGTTTGTTAGGAACAGTGATTGGGATGGTGGAATTGTTTGGCGCTTTTACTAATTCTGGACATGATGTTGCACAGTTTGCGCGCGGTATTTCTGTGGCTTTGTATAACACGGCAGCAGGTATTGTTGTCGCGGTTCCAGCGATGATTGCTTACCGTTATTTCCGTACTAAAGTGGATGCTTTATTATTAGATATGGAACAGCAAGCCATTAAATTAGTTGAAATTTTACATGGTGAACGTTAATCCAGCATTAACGATTAAAGGAATACTAGAATGAATTTTCAACGCGGTAAAAATCATGAAGAACTAGAAATTAACTTTATTCCGTTAATTGATGTGTTACTAGTGATTATTATCTTTCTTATCGTGAATGCGACTTTCTCACGTACCAGTGAATTGCAAATTAATTTACCAACAGCGGAGGCGAGTGCCCCAGAAGATAAGCCGTTAATTATCACGGTTGATATCGATGCGACTGGCCGTTATATGATTGAATCAAAAGAGGCAGGCACTAGCGTGCAAGAGATTGCTAGTGCGCTACAAACAGCCGTTGGTGATGGTAAAGACCCAACCATTGTGATTAATGCAGATGCTAAATCAACACATCAATCTGTTGTCAATGTGATGGAGGCCGCACGTGTTGCTAACTACACACATATTACTTTTGCAACACAATCAGGACCTAGCAATTAATTACTATCAATTTCTTCATCAGTTTCTACAGGCTTAATCATGTCGAAACGTTCGCGTAACAAAAACGCACTGCCACAAATTCATAATGCCAAAGCGCTTTTTTTGCGTATATTTTCTTATGCTTGGCAATATAAATACGTTTTCTTAGTCACTATTCTCGCGACAGCTGTGTTGTCTTTAAGCAATACAGCTTTCTTGGCCATGATTAAAAAAGTGACTGATGAAGGCTTTATGCGTCAGTCAGCAGAGCAAGTTTTTATTCTGCCCCTTATGTTATTCGCTTTAATGACAGTACGAGGCATTGCAGGCTTTGTCTCTATGTATAGCATGCGTTGGATAGCACGGCGAGTGGTTGAAACATTGAGAAGGCAGGCGTTCGGCCGCCTGATGCATATGCCTGTTAGCTTCTTTGATATGCAATCCACTGGCATCATGGTGTCTAAATTAACCTATGACGCAGAGCGTCTGTCTAGCGTTGCAACGCGGACGGCGATGAATGTCTTGAGAGATGTATTGACGCTAGTCGGCTTGATTGGCTACATGTTGTATCTTGATTGGCGACTCACTCTAATTTTCGCAATCGTTGCACCGTTGATGGTTTTATACCTGAGAAAAACCACGCCAAAATTACGGGCAACTGCAAAAAAAGTGCAATTGGCTGTTGGTGAAATGACTAAAGTTTCAGAAGAAGCAATTTCTGGGCAACGGATTGTTAAAATCTTTGGCGCACAGGATTATGAAGATCAACGCTTCTCTAAAGTAGTGATTGATAACCGAGATTTGGAATTACGCTCAGCGCGTATTGTTGGGCTGAATAGTTTTGTAATTGAAGTGTTAGCTGCGGTAGCGTTGGCCTTGGTTGTTTACTATGCTTTAGGCCGTTTCAGTGTGGGTGAGTTTGCAGCATTTATTGGCGCTTTGCTCATGTTAATTTCACCTATTAAACATATCACTGCTGCCAATGAAGATTTTCAGGTTGGATTAGCTGCTGCGCAAAGCGTGTTTGAGGTGATTGATGCCCCGACTGAACAAGATGAAGGTAAGCATGAATTAGGGCAACTTAATCATGGTGATATTGAATTTAAGAACGTGAGTTTGCGCTATGAAAATGCCAAGCGTTTAGCCTTAGATGATTTAAGTTTTACTGTTAAAAAAGGTGAAAAAATTGCTTTAGTTGGACGTTCAGGCGGCGGTAAAACTTCTCTAATGAATTTATTGCCACGCTTTTATGAGTTACAACAAGGGCTTATTTTGCTCGATGGTGTTGATATTCGTGCATTATCGTTAAAAGATTTACGTGCGCAGTTTTCGCTGGTGAGTCAGGATATTATTTTATTCAATGATACGGTTTTTAATAATATTGCCTATGGCGTATTAAGAGAGACGAGCGAAGAAGACGTGATTAACGCTGCAAAAGCAGCCAATGCATGGGAATTTATTCAGCAAATGCCGCAAGGTTTGCAAAATGAAATTGGCGATAGGGGCGTGCGCCTTTCTGGCGGACAACGTCAGAGAATTGCGATTGCGCGCGCAATTTTAAAAAATGCACCTATTCTGCTCTTGGATGAAGCAACCTCCGCCTTAGATACTGAATCAGAGCAGCATGTGCAAGCTGCATTAGATGTCTTAATGCAAAATCGAACCAGTATAGTAATTGCGCATCGTCTCAGTACCATTGAAAATGCCGATAGAATATTGGTGATGGATAAAGGCAAAATTGTTGAGTCTGGGACGCACAAGGAACTGCTGAAATTAAAAGGCTATTACACCAAACTCTATCAAAAAGAGTTTAACGAGTAGGTAATCGGTCATGCTAGACCACATATTGCGCGCTTGGAAAAATAAAAATTCTTTTTTCTACCTTGTTTTAATCCCACTTTCTTGGTTGTTTTCTGCGATTATTGCTTTACGCCGTAAAGCTTATCAAGCTGGTTTGCTAAGCTCATATGCATTAGCTGTCCCTGTCATTGTCGTGGGTAATATTAATATGGGCGGTAGTGGCAAAACGCCTATTGTAATCTGGTTGGTAGAACAGCTCAGAAAAAATGGCTATACCCCAGGTGTCATTAGCCGTGGTTATGGGGTTAATCATATTAAGCCTATGCATGTGCTTTCAGACAGTGCAGCAACGCAAGTTGGCGATGAGGCCTTGCTGATTGCCAATCGAACAGCTTGCCCAGTTTGGGTAGGCAAGCATCGGGCTGAAGTTGGTCGCGCTTTACTTAAAGCACATCCAACCTGTGATGTGATTATTAGTGACGATGGCTTACAACATTATCGATTAAGGCGAGATATAGAAATTGCAGTGGTTGACGCAGAGACGACGAATGCACAATATTTATTACCAGCAGGCCCATTGCGCGAGCCGCAGTGTCGTTTAGAAACGGTCGATGCGATTGTTACGCATGGCACTAAAAAGGTAAGTGAAAATGCGTTTGAAATGCAGTTGCATGGACAAACGTTTTATAATTTAGCTAATCCAAAACAAACGGTAACAGCGGATTACTTTAACGGTAAGCACACTAAGGCAATCGCAGGGATTGGTAAGCCAGAACGCTTTTTTAATACGTTGACTAGCTTAGGGTTGGCTGTTGAAGGCATTCGCTTTGATGATCACCATGCTTTTACCGAGCAAGATTTACATGAAATTGGCTGTGATGCATTAATCATGACCGAAAAAGACGCGGTAAAATGTCAGCCTTTTGCGCGAGCGCATTACTGGGTATTGCCAGTTGAAGCGAATATAGAAGCTGATTTGCTGACATTGGTGCTAGCAAAGTTAAAGACGATACAACATACAGAATAATGAAAGAGTAGAGGACGCATAATGATAGATGCAAAATTACTGGCAATATTAGTTTGTCCTGTGACGAAAGGACCGCTAATTTATAAAAAAACACAAAATGAACTCATTTCAACTTCAGCAGGCTTAGCTTACCCTGTGCGCGATGGCATTCCTGTGTTGTTAGAAGAGGAAGCGCGCAAGCTCGATACTGATGAAATTGAACAGGCAAAGAAAGCAGAGTAATGACCTTTAAAGTCGTTATTCCTGCACGTTACGCTAGCTCACGTTTGCCTGGTAAGCCATTATTGGATATCGCAGGCAAGCCGATGGTGATTCGAGTGGCCGAGCAGGCTAATAAGAGCGGTGCAGCTGCGATAGTGATTGCAACCGATTTTGAAAAAATCATGCAAGTGGCTAAAGCGCATGGTGTTGGTGCAGTCATGACTAATGTTAATCACATATCTGGTACAGATAGAATTGCCGAAGTTGTGCAAACCTTAGATTGGGATGACGATGATATCGTGGTGAATGTGCAAGGCGATGAGCCATTAATTGATCCGCAGCTTATCCAAGAGGTTGCGCTTACTTTGGCACATAGCAAAGAAGCTGTGATGGCAACCGCTTGTCATGCAATCCATGATGAAGCGTCAATGTTGAATCCCAATGTAGTAAAAGTAGTATTGGATACGAATGGCAATGCCCTATATTTTAGTCGCGCACCCATCCCTTATCCACGCGATGAGATACATAAACAACAGATCAAAGCCTATCGCCATATTGGCATTTACGCTTACCGTGTGGGCTTTTTAAAACAATATGCTGATTTAACGGCAACTGAATTAGAGCAGATAGAAAGTTTAGAGCAATTAAGAGTGCTACATCATGGTTATAAAATTGCGGTAACAATCACCGATAATGCGCCTGCTAGTGGTGTTGATACGCAGGCAGATTTAGATAAAGTGCGGCGCATTTTGTCACAGCAAGTGATAGATTAAATGAATACTTACTTACTTGGATAGTATTAAAACTTAAGATTTATTTAAAAAGGAATACTGAAGGGTAGTACTCTGGTTAGCATTGATATGCTAACCAGTCTTGAAAGACTTAAACAGCTTCTTCGCCAGTTTCGCCTGTTCTAATCCGTAAAGCTTGCTCTACGCTTGTGACAAAAATCTTACCGTCGCCAATCTTGCCAGTATGAGCGGCTTTAACAATGGCATCCATTGCAGAGTCTAAAATGTCGTCAGAGACAACCAATTCTAGTTTTACTTTTGGTAGGAAATCAATGGTATATTCAGCGCCCCGATAGAGCTCTGTATGACCTTTTTGGCGACCAAAACCTTTGACTTCAGTAACGGTTAATCCGTTGATGCCAATTTCAGATAGCGCTTCACGCACCTCTTCTAATTTGAATGGTTTAATGACAGCCTCGATTTTTTTCATTTAACTCTCCCTGAATACTTCATTAAATTGTACTACTAATTAAAGTTTAATTTGCAAGTAATTGGATATCTTCTATCTTTACCAAATCCACGTTGCGTAATTCTGACACCAATAGGCGCTTGGCGGCGTTTATATTCATTAATATCAATTAATCTGGTGACGCGTTTAACATCTGCTTCGCGGTAGCCAAGCTTGATAATATCAGCATGACTTAAGTCGTCTTCAACATAAGCTTGCATAATCGCATCGAGTATTTCATAGGGCGGTAAGCTATCTTGGTCAGTCTGATCATCGCGTAACTCCGCGCTAGGTGGCCGTGTAATAATACGTTCTGGAATGACGGTTGATAGACTATTGCGATAGTTAGCTAATTGATAAACGAGTGTTTTGGGCACATCTTTTAATAAAGCAAAGCCGCCTGCCATATCGCCATATAAGGTGCTGTAACCAACAGCGGTTTCAGATTTATTGCCAGTGGTGAGCACAATGCTACCGAATTTATTTGATAGCGCCATCAATAGCATACCGCGAATACGGGCTTGCAGATTTTCTTCTGTGGTATCTTCTGGTTTGCCTTTAAATTCTTCTGACAGTGCGCCTTTAAATGCTTCAAATAATGACTTGATGGGTATCAAGCTGTAGTCAACGCCGACTAATTCAGCCATTGCTATCGCATCATCTACACTCATGTTAGCCGTATATTGAGATGACATCATCAACACTTTTACCCGATCTGCACCTAGTGCATCGACTGCAATCGCTAACGTTAGCGCAGAATCAATGCCGCCAGAAAGGCCAAGCACCACGCTAGGAAAACCATTTTTATTCACGTAGTCAGCTAAGCCTAGCTTAAGCGCATTGTAGACCATAGCTTGTAAACTTAACGCTGGAATAATAGAAGTCGCTACTGGTTGTTTATTCGCAATTTCAACATAATCTAATGCCTCTACAAACGAGGGGAGTTGGTGCGTTACATTGCCTTGAGCATCCAGTACAAAAGAAGCGCCATCAAATACTAGTTCATCTTGCCCCCCAACGAGGTTGGCATAAATCAGTGGTAAGCCAGTTTCTTTAACGCGATTAATTAATACTTCATAACGCGTTTCTAGCTTGTCCATATGGTAGGGAGAGGCGTTGAGTGAGAGTAAAAATTCTGCACCAGCTTCTTTGGCTTTTCTAGCTGGTTCGGGTTCCCAGCCATCGGCACAAATCATGATGCCAAACTTAATGCCTTCAAGTTCAAGTATTAACGATTTGTTATCAGCTTCAAAATAACGGTCTTCATCAAATACGCTGTAGTTAGGTAATATTTGCTTATGATAAGTCGCAATGATTTTGCCATTTTGAAGGACGCTAGCTGCATTAAATAGCTGCTTATTCTCATAATGCGGATGACCAACCAATATAGTAATACCAGTGGTCGATTGTGCGATACGATTAAGGGTTTTTTGGTTGGCAATAATAAAATCTTGCCTAAACAATAAGTCTTCTGGTGGATAACCACACAAGCCCAATTCTGGGGTAATGATTAAATTGGCACCTTGTTGTTTTGCTTGGTTTGCCAACGCGATAATTTTATTAGCATTACCAGTGATATCTCCAACAGTCGCGTTGAATTGTGCGATAGCGATTTTCATGAATTAGTATGTTCCGCCAGCGCTTTTAATCAGATTAACAATTTCTGGATTTCCTTTTTTAAGGGCATACACATAAGCGGTTAGTCCATATTTATCACGTGCTTTTAAATTTGCTTGATGGGCTAATAGCAATTTCACCAACTCTGCCGAATCAGCATCAATTGCTAGCTCTAATATTGGTGTGCTTTGTGAGTCTTTATGGTTAACATCCGCACCGTTATTGATTAACACTTTTGCTGCATCAATAGCTGACTTGTTAACTGCCCATGCCAAGGCTGTCCACTCGGCATTATCTTCTATATTAATGGTAGCGTCATGCTGCAGAAGGTAACTTACAATCTCAGTATTGTTATTGCGGGCGGCAACCATTAGTGCAACGACGCCTAAAGGATCTTGCAGGTTAACATCTGCACCTTGTTTGATTAGTGTTGCAACCGTTGGCAAATCACCAGCATTGGTGGCATACATCAGTACCGTTTTTCCATCATCGTTTGTAGCATTCGGGTCAATACCGTGACTAATTAGCAACTCAACAGCTGCATTATTGCCCTCAGCTGCAGCCATGCTTATAGCTGTCCAAGCAGTGTTATCTGATATTTTTGCGTCAGCACCCTTGCTTAATAAAACCTTCATAGTCGCGATATGATTTCTTCTTGCTGCATACATCAGTGGTGTCCAGCCATCACTATCTTGCGCATTAACGTTAGCGCCTTTATTGATTAACAACTCAGCCGCGACTGATTGGTCTTTTCGTGCTGCGTACATCAATGCGGTAATCTTATCTTTATCCTTCATGTTTGGATTAGCGCCAGCTGCCAACAACTCATTGACTGCTTCTATGTCACCTGAGGAAGATGCCGTCAATAAGTAAGACATGTCCTCAGCCAGACTACAATGGCTGAATAACGCTAAATACACCAAAAGAAGAAAAGAGTATTTTTTCAATGGTTATCTTTCTTTGTTTTGCATCGCTTGCATCACAGCTTGTCCAAGTCCTGCAGGAGAGTTTGCGACGACAGCACCAGCACGTTCAAGTGCAGCAATTTTGTCCTCTGCACGACCAGAGCCGCCAGAAATAATAGCACCAGCATGACCCATACGCTTACCTTTCGGCGCGGTCAAACCTGCGATGTAAGCGGCAACAGGTTTAGTCACATAGTTCTTAATATAATCTGCCGCGGCTTCTTCGTCGCTGCCGCCAATCTCGCCTACCATGATAATGGCTTCTGTTTCAGGATCGGCTTCAAATAAAGCCAAGCACTCAATAAAGTTTAAACCTTTGACTGGGTCGCCGCCAATGCCAACGCAAGTCGTTTGGCCTAGTCCAAGCGCTGTGGTTTGTTGCACCGCTTCATACGTTAACGTACCAGAGCGAGAGACAACACCTACTTTTCCTTTTAGGTGAATGCTGCCAGGCATAATGCCAATTTTGCATTGATCTGGCGTGATGATGCCAGGGCAGTTGGGACCAATCAATTTGGTGCCATTGGCATCTAAGGCAGACCTGACTTTAATCATGTCTAACACTGGGATGCCTTCAGTAATACACACGACTAATTCAATGCCTGCATCGCTGGCTTCCAAAATGGAATCTGCCGCAAATGGCGGCGGCACATAAATGACGCTCGCATTGGCTTGCGTTTCACGCACTGCTTCGCGCACGGTATTAAACACTGGCAAGCCAAGATGGGTTTGTCCACCTTTGCGCGGCGTAATACCGCCAACCATTTGTGTACCGTAAGCTATCGCTTGCTCAGAGTGAAATGTACCTTGTTTGCCAGTAAATCCTTGGCATAACACTTTGGTGTTTTTATCAACTAAAATGCTCATGCGACCGCCTTAACTGCTTGCTCAGCTGCATCGGTTAAGTGTTCAGCCGAAATAATATTTAAACCGCTATCTCGTAACATTTGTTTACCTAATTCCACGTTGGTACCTTCTAATCGAACAACGACTGGAATCGACATTTCCACTTCTTTCACAGCAGTGATAATGCCCGTTGCAATAATGTCGCAACGCATGATGCCGCCAAAAATATTCACTAAAATTGCCTTTACATTTTGGTCGGCCAAAATGATTTTAAAGGCTTTAGTTACGGTTTCTGCCGTTGCGCCACCACCGACATCTAAAAAGTTAGCTGGCATACCGCCATGTAGTTTGATTAAATCCATGGTCGCCATGGCAAGGCCTGCACCGTTTACCATGCACCCAATGTTGCCATTTAACGCAATATAATTAAGGCCAGAGTGATGCGCTTCCGCCTCTTTGGTGTCGTCTTGTGACCAATCACGTAAACCAGCCAATGTTTTTTGACGATAGAGTGCGTTGTCATCCACCGTCATTTTGCAATCTAGTGCGACGAGATGCCCATCTGTTGTAACCACCAGTGGATTGATTTCGAGTAAGGCCAAATCATTTTCAATAAACAGCTTATACAAACCTTTTGCCAATTTAGTAAATTCAGCAATTTGATCGCCTGATAAATCTAAAGCAAATGCAAGGTTGCGTGCCTGAAAATCAACCAAACCATTTAAAGGATCACACACTTCTTGCAGTATCTTTTCAGGTTCATTCGCGGCTATTTCTTCAATATCCATGCCACCTGCAGATGAGGCAACCATCACCACACGGTCTAATGCTCGATCGACTAACATGGATAAATATAATTCGCGTGCAATTGGCAGTGTTTGCTCTACCAATACGCGATGCACAGGCTGTCCATCAGGTGCATTTTGATAAGTGACTAAGTTTTTGCCTAGTAAGCTGCCCGCTGTTGCTTGTGCTTCAGCAGCAGAAGTGACTAGTTTAACGCCGCCAGCTTTCCCGCGACCACCTGCATGTACTTGTGCTTTAACCACCCAGGCATTGCCTGCAATTTCTTTGGTCGCCGCTGCTGCCGCTTCTTCTGATTGCACTGTTTCACCGATAGGGGTGGCAATGCCGTATTGCTGTAGAAGTTGCTTCGATTGATATTCGTGTAAATTCATTATGTTGATAATTTTTTGATTGTTTATACTAGTTTGTATTTTCTCGCAAAAGAACGTTTGAGGCTAGTAAAAAGCACTTAAACAAAAGCCACAGCGCTTAAACTGTGGCTATGTTGTTACTTTTGCGAACTATGGATGCGATTTACAAATCTTGTTCCCAAGCATTGCCATACAGTTGATCGCCACTTTTATACAGAAACATTTGGAACATGCTGGTAAACCACATATAAGCAGAGGCAATGCTATAGCCAATGCCACCAATAATAGTGAACCAAGCAAAGTGTGGACTGAGCTTTGTTAACCACCAAGACATCACATCAATAATGAGGAAGGCGAACGGAATCGCAATCACAATCATTTTTCTTCGTTTAGGAATGTTGACCGCAAAGCTAAAAATAAACGCCATGAAAAAGAAAATAAAACTGATGCCGAATAGATGAATATGTGACACACGGGTTAGCCCACTAATGCTAGCGCCTTGGTCAGTTTCTGCAACACTTTGCACTTCTTCATAGTTGGTGAAGTTAGGAATGCCTGGAATTTGGCTGTGGCACATGGTGCAATGTTGCGCAAAGACTGCTTTGTAATGTGTTTCCCATTGCGCTTCTGGCGCACCTGCTTCTGCCCACTTAATAATATCTTGACGCACTTCAATTGGCGCCTTATCTTGCATTGAGCCATTTAACTTAGCCGCTAAAGTACTTCCAGAGCGATCTCCATAATAGCTATAAACAATATCGTTAATTGACAAGCCTACTTTACCATCTGCCATGCCATGCGTTAGCATAATTTGTAAACCAGCCATGCAAAGACCAATGCCAATCACAAGTAAATAGCCAGCAAAAAGCGCTTTTATTGGCGCCGGCATATTCGGCAGGTTTAACCATGTCATATTAGATGGAGTGTATTTCATCTTTTCAGCCTTATGTAAAATTGAAGGAAATAATAGCATTCATTAATGTAATCAACCAAACAAATAAAGAGTGAAAAATCGCTTAGTTCATATCACACAGCGTGACTGAGTGAGCTGTTATAATTTACTTTTATTTTTTAGTAGCAGATTATTTCATGCGTTTAGTTGTTCAAGGTCGCGCGCTGAGCGTTGCCCACCTTACCCATATTCATCGCTTAATCGGCGGCAATACCCAATTTATGCAAATAGGCGAATTTGCCTATTACTTGCCAGTCCATTCCTCGGACATTGAAGCGGTTAAATTGTTCTGCGCACAGCAGCAGATTGATTGTGCTTTAGTGCCAAATGGTCAGGTATTGAGCAAATTTGGCTTATGCGTGATGGATATGGATTCGACGTTAATCGCCATTGAATGTATTGATGAAATTGCCGACATGATGGGCATCAAACCACAAATAGCGGAGATTACCGAAGCAGCCATGCGCGGCGAATTAGACTTTGCTGAAAGCTTAAAAAAGCGGGTTGCTTTGCTCAAAGGCTTAGATGAAAGCGCATTGCAACGCGTGATTGATGAGCGTCTAAAGCTTAATCCTGGTGTGCTAGATTGGGTAAAAGCGTGTAAAGCAAATAATATCAAAACTATGGTGGTGTCAGGTGGTTTTACCTTCTTTGCTAATCACGTAAAAGAATTACTAGGTTTGGATTATGCGGTTTCTAATGTATTAGAAATTGTTGATGGCAAGCTAACTGGAAATATAGTTGGCGATATTGTCGATGCACAGCGTAAAGCGGACGAGTTGGTCAAATTGCGTGACCAATTAGGTTTAAAAGCATCACAAACGATAGCGATTGGTGATGGCGCAAATGATTTGAAAATGATGGCAGTGGCGGAAGTTGGGGTGGCTTATCATGCTAAGCCAGTCGTGCAGGAGCAGGCGACTTATGCGTTGAATTATGTGGGGTTAGAAGGTGTGGTTGGATTGCTTACGGCTTAAAACAGTGAATGTAACGTGCGGCGTAATGTCTCTCAGTTGTTGCGCATATCAGAATATTTACTCACCACGCATTCCCATCCGGCGGATAACGCTACGCTAATCTGCTCTACGAGCTTATTTGATATACATTTTCTGGATATAGAAATAAGTATATTTCATTGAAGCCTGTTTTTATATCAATTGCAGGTTCAATAAACGAAAGCATCCCAGAGCTGTAAGTTCGATCGGCTACTAACAAAAGTCTTATATCATTTAAATATGTTCAATATTTGACGAGCTTACTTTCTTTTTCGGTAACAAATGGAGAAATGAACTGACTATCTATTTTTTTTGTCCAGCCGACTTTATCACCAATAAAATTCCAATGGTATTTGTACATACCTCTAGGGAGATGAGTTGCATGAATTGTTAAATTATCTTTAAGTTCTAATTGCTGCTTAGAGAAAACTTCACTCTCATTTGAGAATTTAAGTAATGATTTTAGAATGTCTGTATTATTTTCTAGTTTCCCAAGGATATCAACTTTTATAGGGATGTCTGATTTTTCATAATAGCATTTAGCTAGATTTTTAATAAATTTTGAGTTCCTATGCTCATTGGATTTCCGTAAGGAACCTTTTTTTGTCTCTTTGTCTTTTGTAATCTCTCTAATTTCTAGACCAAACTTTCTTGAACCTTCATGGATAATTAAATCGGGCCACTCCTCTTCATTTAAAGGAAGCTCTATATCCCACACTAGACCAAGGGCTAAAGCAAGCTGAGAGGCGAACATCTTTTCTTTACTCTTCTGAAGGTCGCTAGTCATAAACTATCTAAATCATTTCACCATTTAAATAAGCCAATTCTACTTCTGTAAAGCCCGCTTTCCGTCTAGCCTCCATATTAAAAGGCGGCCTTAATTTTGGCGCTCTATATTGTTGGCATAAGCTTTCAAAAGTAGCGATTGGTTCTAACTCACGCTGTTGGCATAGATAGTTAAACCAATGATTACCAATAGCAACATGGCCAATTTCATCGCGCAAAATAATATCTAAAATTTCTGCGGCTGGTTGGTCGCCTGCTTGGGCGATTTTATTGCGGATGGCGGGGGTGGCGTCTAAGCCGCGGGCTTCCATTGTTCTCGGGACTAAGGCCATGCGCGCGAGTACATCTTCTTGTGTGCGTTCTACCATTTCCCATAGCGCGTTATGGCCTGAGAAATCACCATATTGATAACCTAGCGTTTTAAGGTGGCCGTTTAATAAAGTGAAGTGATAGGCTTCTTCCGCCGCGACTTTTAGCCAGTCTGTATAGTATTGTTTTGGCATATCTGCAAAGCGCCAAACCGCATCTAAGGCTAAATTAATGGCATTAAATTCAATATGGCAGAGTGCGTGAATGAGTGCTGCGCGACCTTCTTCTGAACGCATAGAACGTTTTTTGACTGCTAAGGGTGCAACCAGTTCTGGTTTGCTTGGGCGTCCTGGAATTGGTTTGTTTCCAAATTGATTAATATTAAGCTGCGCTTTTGTATCGAGAGCAACTTGTTTTTCATTAAAGGCTTTTTTTAAACCAGCGACACCATTTACTTTGCGCTCAGGATCGTCAGCAAGCAACCAGTTGAGTGCGCTTTGGCGCAACTCAACTGCCTCTAAGTAGCAAGTGTTTATAGACAAAATGTAGTTTTAAGTTTTTATTATCGGATTAGCGCTAATCGTTAATTAAGCGGAATAAAGTCCAAAATGCCCGCTTTCATATCAGGTACCATTAAATAGTATTCATCTTTGGTAATCGCAATATCTGCTGCCGCTTTGTAGCCTTCTTTTAACAGGCTGACGTCGCCATTCATATTCATGCTATACACTTTGCCAGATTTCCAATCGCTTATGTACATTGTGCCGTTACTATGATGCACAACGCCATCACCACCTCCAAAATTAGTTTCAGATAGATCAGTTAACTCTTTGTTGATTTGATTATATTGATAGAGGATACCTGAAGTAAAATCGACAAAAATTAGGTAATCGCCAGTATCGTCAGCTAATAAGCCGTTAGGCGCTATGATGCGCGAATCTTGTTTGTCATCAATCAGTAGTGTGGTGTTGCCTGCTGGATCGATTTTGTAAATAGCGCCACCTTTGCCAGTGCCAAAAACATCACCACTATCGCTAACATAAAGGTTACCTTTCGGATCAGCTTCTAAATCATTTAAAAACTGAGGAGGATTAGCAAAAGCACTGGCTTCTACAAAAGTAGATAATTGCGCGGGTGATTCATTTAACGTCACTTTTAGCACTTTAGTTTTGTCTGCGATATAAAGGTTATCACCAATAATGGCGAGCCCTTTAGGGTCGTCTAAACCTTTGACTAGAGTGCTGACTTTACCATCACGGATAACGCTGATTTGGCCATCACCATCTTTGTCAAACTCATTAATTTCTGATACATAAATAGCGCCGTCAGTCGCTTGAACCACAGACTCTGGTGTGAGGAGCTTAGTCACTTTTTCTAAGGATGGTGATTCTGCAGACATGCATGCTGTATTCAATAAGGCTAAAGCAACGACTAATTTCTTCATAATGAATTCCGTTTTAAATTAAATGTGTAAGGCTAATAGTAAAAAGTTTCTGATGGCAATTTATCTAAAGTATTACACAACTCGCCCGCTTTAATTGGCGTATTTTTGTCTAAAGCGCTCAAGAAAGCTTGATCAGCCAACAATACTTCAATAGTTTGATTCATTGCACTGATATAACCTTTTTCTATAAAGAATTCTGGTGTGCTACTTAAGAGGCCTAATTGTTCAGTTTCTCTTCTAACTTGGGTAATAGGGTCGCCAGCATTGGTATAAGCACGCGCAATAAATTCGGTATGAAAAACACGTAATTGCGCATTATAAAAAACATTAGGCTCTAATAATAAGACGACACTCGCCTCGCTATTGGCGCTACATTCATTGATATTACTAAAGCGCGTTTGTAGTGCTGACATGGCCGCTTTTTCTGCTAAAGGACCTTTCATATGCCATACATCTAGATAAGGGTGCAAGAGGCGGACTGGATGAAAGTAATTTCTTTTTGCAATATGAACGACAATATTGCCGGATTGTGGGTTTGCTGCTGCATAGCCAAAAGGTATGTAGCTAATTGAAAGTAGTGCAGCTGCTAGAATAAGTTTTGTCATTTTAGTTCCATTTCTTTGTTTGTTTAACGTTGTTGATAAGTAATACGATAAATATAGTTCGTTCTATCGTCCGACACATAAAGTGCGCCGTCTGGGCCAACTACAACATCAACGGGTCTTCCCCATGCTTGATTGTTATTCAGCCAACCTGTTGCAAAATCGACTACTTTGATGGGTTTGCCTTGTTTAAATTGAATGCGAACCAGTTTATAACCACTTAATTGCTCTCGATTCCAAGACCCATGTAATGCGACAATGGCATCGCTTTTAAATTCAGTGGGAAAGTGACTTTTGTTTAAAAAGGTAATGCCAATCGGCGTGGAATGCGATGTCAACATGATGGCAGGTGGCATAGCTTGTTGGCAGAAATTTTCAGACCCTGGAAAGTTAGGGTCAGTCGCCATGCCGCCACTTTGATTACCCCAACAATGCGGCCAGCCATAATTGCCACCGCGTTTAATTTCATTAATATGCTCTGGCGGCAATGCATCGTTGATTTGGCCGCCTTTGCTATCTGAGCGCATATCAGCACCATTATTGGTTGCAAACATCGCTTTGGTTTCTGGATGCCAAGCAAAGCCTTGTGTGTTTCTTAAACCACTCGCCCAAATTGGAGGTAGAGCGGTGTGCTTTCCAACTACAGCTAACGCGCCAGATGGTTTTCCATCAATGGTATAACGTAATAGCGTTGCACGTGTTGGGTCTGCTTCATTGCAGACATTACAGCTAGAGCCAATATTGAAATATAGATGATTATCTGGGCCTAATTTAACGGTTTTGACCGTATGCCCCCCCGTGGCTAAACCACTAATAAAGGGCGTAGGCGCAGACCATTTATTATTTTGGTTAGTGAGTTTCACAATGCCATCTTGATTCGCTACCAATAAATCATCCTCAACAAATGCTAAGCCATTCGGTGCATTTAAATCAGAAGCGATGGTTGTTGGTGCTTCAGCAATTCCATCGCGATTAGCATCCGTTAGCATGAGCACTTGATTACTTTTGGAGGAGGATACGAATAATTTGCCGTCTGGTGAGAAGGCCATCATGCGTGGCGCGACATCTAATTTAGCGTAAATATTGGCTTCAAAGCCTGCAGGTAATTTCAAGTTTAACGTTGTTGGCGCTTCTGCCGCACAAGTTAAAGACGGCATGATGCTACACATCGCTAACGCAAAATAACTCTTAATTTTATAGATGAAAATTTCAATCATATTAATCTCTTTATATCACTTTACTAAGTGAGGACATCAGACCAAATATTGGTTGCCCAAGCATTGGCATATTGTCCTTCTTGCTCAGATGGCTTTGCTGATACGCCACCACCTTCTTCGGAGACCATGATTTTTTTACCTGCATCATAGCGATAGACATTGGCAACATGTATCGCTCGTTTGTCATCGACAAAGCTATAGCAAGTATTGGCAAAAACGGGCTCTGGATCAGGTAGCCTGCCCTGCATCAGCTCAACAATGGCGCTAGCACAGACGCGTGCTTGAGAGGTCGCCATGTGTGCTGATTTAGGTAAACCAGCAGCTACACTATCGCCAATCACGTGCACATTAGGCACTCGTTTAGACTCGTAAGTTAAAAAGCTGACTTCACACCAAGGGTAATCTGGTTCTAATAAGTCTGCAATTTGCGCAGGCTTACCCGCACGTTGTGGTGGAATAATATTCAGCACATCTGCTTTAACGGTTTCAAAGTCAGTCGTCACTGTTTTTGTTGCCACATCGACATCAATAATGCTGCTATTCGGCCTGTAATCAATGATGGTTTTATAGTCGGTTTCCCATACTTTAGAGAATAAGCCTTTTTTAGATACGATGTCAGGATTCGCGTCCAGCACAATCACTTTGCTTTTAGGTTTATGTGTTTTGAAATAGCTAGCCACTTGGCATGTGCGCTCATATGGGCCTGGTGGGCAACGGAAAGGCAATTTCGGCACGCATAACACAAATACGCCACCATCAGGCATCGCTTCAAGTTGCTTGCGCAAGTTAACCGTTTGCCAACCTGCCTTCCAAGCATGCGGTATTTTTTCCTGTGCGGCAGCATTTTGTAAGCTAGGTAAATCTTCATAAGTAAAGTCAACACCTGGCGCAACTATGAGTCTGTCATAGTTGACCTCACCACGCTTCATTTTGACTTGTTTACGCGTGGTATTAATGGCCGTGACTTCATCTTGCACCCAATTAATGTCATAGTTTTGCTGGATGGCAGCATAGCCAAAGGTTAGATCATTAATGCTTTTGCTACCGCCTAACACTAGGTTGCTCAATGGGCATGAAACAAATTGTGATTGCTTTTCAATCACGGTCACGGCAATTCTATTATTGCTCCACATGCGGATATATTTAGCTGCCGTTGAGCCTGCATAGCCGCCACCAATAATGACAACATGGCCAATCGGTTGCTTTGTTCCTAGTCCAAATGTAGGGCTAGCAAGCAATAAACTACTTACACCTAAGCCAGCTGCTTTAATAAAAGTGCGTCTATCGAATGCTGAGTTATTCAGGCTGGATTTATTCAAATCTTGACTTAACTTACTCATGATTCGTCTCCAACATTTGAGATTGCAATTCAGGGCTTGTCATGCGCTTTTGTTGCGAGAAGTAATGCGCTAACTGCTCAATTTCAGTTTTAGTAAGGCCAGCAGCATGATGGTGCATTACCGTGCTAGGACGACTATTGTCTTTGAATGCTTGCATTTGAGAGATAAAGTGCGTTGCATCTAAGCTAGCGAGTACAGGTGTGGTGCTATGGCTATTGCCATTTGTGCCATGACAGGCGGCACACGAAGCAGCCAGTGTACGGGTATGAATCTCTGTGGTGGTTAACGTTTCAGCTGAGTGGGCGATAGAGCAATTTAAGAATAAAGCTGTACAGACGACGAAACTAGATAAAACAGAATTGATTGTTATGCGGAGCATGGTGTTTTAACCTTAATTTTTTCGATTAAAACACCATTCTAACCACAAATAGGTGACTTGTATGTGACGGCAAACACCTTATTAATTAGCAATATTCGCCTTTACAACCATCATCTTTAACACCTAACGTTTTTAAGAAGGTAATCATTTTTTCATCACCTTCATCACGGAAGAATTGAATTAAAGACAAGTCGTTTCTCAACTTAATATTTACGTCAGCACCGCTTTTGGCTAAGAGTTGAAGCAGTTCTTTATCTTGGTTGAATGCTGCTAAATGAAAAGCAGTGTGATTGGCAAACGGTTGTAAGTAATTAAGGTCAGCACCTTTTGAAACCAAGTATTCAACCACTTTTATTTGATGTGCATTGGTTGCCATCTGCAATGGGCTCCAGCCAAATATCTTTTCGTTGACCACTTTAGCATCAGCATTCACATACTGTTGAACAGTTTTGAGTTGGCCTTGTATTAAAGCTTCTCTCCAGATGGCTTCGTCATCATCGGTCATTGCTGCAGCGTTAAAAGATAAGCATAAAGCCATTGCTAGTAAAACTGTTTTAATCCATTGCATATTGTCATTCTCCAAGCTAAATAATTATTATAAAAATACTATTTTACAAAACGCTTTTTTATAAAGCGCTATCTTACTAGTGCGTTGATTTACAAAAAATACTAACCAACAAAATGCCTTGCATTGCGGAACATCCGCATCCAAGGTCCATCTTCTTGCCATTCATCAGGATGCCATGAATGCTGTACTGCTCTAAATACCCGTTCTGGATGAGGCATCATAATACTAAAACGCCCATCTGTCGTGGTAAATCCCGTCAAGCCTTGCGGTGATCCATTTGGGTTAAACGGATACATCTCAGTTGCCGTTGACGTGTGATCAACATAGCGCACCGTTGCTAATTTGTTTGCCAGTGTAGCATTGACAGTAGATTCGTCAGAAAATTCAGTAAAACCTTCACCATGTGCAATCGCAATTGGCATGCGGCTTCCAGCCATGCCATTAAAGAACAGTGAAGGAGACTCTAAAACCTCGACCATGGCAAAGCGTGCTTCAAACTGCTCTGATTTGTTGCGCACAAAATGCGGCCAATAATCAGCGCCAGGAATAATGCTATGCAAGTTGCTCATCATTTGACAGCCATTGCAAACGCCGAGCGCAAATGAATCGTTACGGTTAAAGAAGGCGCTAAATTCATCTCTTGCGCGATTGTTGAATAGAATTGACTTTGCCCAACCTTCGCCAGCGCCAAGCACATCGCCATATGAAAATCCACCGCAAGCCACTAAGCCAGCAAAATCTTGTAATGATACCTTGCCAGAAATAACATCGCTCATGTGAACGTCGACGCTATTAAAGCCTGCTCGGTTAAAAGCCGCGGCCATCTCCGTTTGGCCATTGACGCCTTGCTCACGCAAAATCGCCATATTCGGTCGAGCGCCTTTGTTGATATAAGGCGCTGCAATATTTTCATTGAGATCAAAAGTAAGGTGCGGCTGTATGCCAATGTCAGCATCATTCAGAATGCGGTCATACTCTTGCTGAGCGCAAACTGGATTGTCGCGTAAGCTTTGCATGTGAAAGGTGGTTTCTGACCACATGCGATGTAAATTAATGCGGGTATCAGTAAAGGTAGTATCATCTTTGCTAATCATTATTTTATTTTGATTAGTAACGCTAGCAATGCGATAAACACAATTGCCGAGTGCGCTATTTAACTGAGCCAAAATGGATTCAACTTCGTTGCTGCGGACTTGAATCACAGCACCTAATTCTTCATTAAATAATGCACTAATCATATCGCCATGCAACGCACTTATGTCAGCCTGTAAGCCACAATGCCCAGCAAACGCCATTTCAGCTAAGGTGGCAAATAAGCCGCCATCACTACGGTCATGGTAGGCCAATAATTTGCCATCGCTATTCAAAGCTTGAATTTGACTAAAGAAAGCTTTTAATTGCGCAGGGTTGTCGACATCAGGTGCAGTATCGCCGATTTGACCATACACTTGCGCCAATGCTGAACCGCCCATGCGATTTTTACTATTGCCAAGATCAATTAACATTAATGCAGTTTCACCTAAGTCTGTTCTTAGTTGTGGCGTTAATGTTTTACGTGCATCACTGGTGTTGGCAAAAGCCGTCACGACCAGAGAAATCGGAGAGGTGACAGCTTTTTTTGTATCAGCATCCTCCCACACGGTTTTCATGCTCATCGAATCTTTACCGACGGGAATACTAATACCAAGGGCAGGGCAAAGCTCCATGCCGACCGCTTTAACCGTATTGAATAAAGCGGCATCTTCGCCTTCATGGCCTGCTGGCGCCATCCAGTTAGCTGATAATTTTAAATTGCCAATATCACTAATCAAACTAGCCGCAATATTAGTAATCGCTTCACCAATCGCCATGCGACCAGAGGCTGGTGCGTCAATTAATGCTAACGGAGCGCGTTCGCCAATGGCAAAAGCTTCACCTGCGTTGGTTTCAAATCCCGCTGTTGTCACGGCTACATCAGCCACTGGCACTTGCCATGGGCCAACCATTTGATCGCGTGCAATTAAACCAGTCACACTGCGGTCGCCAATGGTAATCAGGAAGGTTTTATCTGCCACACCAGGTAAATGTAAAACGCGAGCTACTGCTTCTTTTAAATCCATGTTACTCGTATCAAACGACGCTAATTTTTTGCTAATACTGCTAACGTCCCGTGTCATTTTAGGCGGCTTGCCTAACAAGACTGACAAATCCATATCAACAGGCTTATTATCAAAGTGGCTGTCTTCTACGGTTAAATGACGTTCTTCTGTTGCAACGCCAACTACCGCAAATGGGCAACGCTCACGTTCGCATAGCGATTCAAATAAGGGTAAGTCTTCTTGCGCAACAGCTAATACATAACGCTCCTGCGCTTCATTGCTCCACAGCTCGCGTGGGCTCATGCCAGGTTCTTCATTATGCACATCACGGAGTTGGAAAATAGCGCCGACTTCAGCATCATTGACTAGTTCTGGGAAAGCATTAGAAATGCCGCCCGCGCCAACATCATGAATGCTGACAATTGGATTGTTGTCACCCATCTGCCAGCAGCGATCAATGACCTCTTGCGCACGACGTTGTAATTCTGGATTGCCACGTTGCACTGAATCAAAATCTAAGTTTTCCGTATTCGCGCCCGTATCCATACTAGAGGCTGCGCCACCACCTAAACCAATCAACATCGCTGGGCCACCGAGTTGAATCAATGCAGCGCCTGCGGGGATTTTGCTTTTAAAAGAATGGCTATCTGAAATATTACCAACACCACCTGCCAACATGATTGGTTTATGGTAACCACGCACTTCTGGGTTGCCTTTACTGTCAGGCACATTTAATTCAAATGTACGGAAATAACCAGCAATATTGGGACGACCAAATTCATTATTGTAAGCCGCGCCACCTAATGGTCCATCAATCATAATTTGTAGTGGACTGGCGATGCGGCTTGGTTTGCCATAGGCTTTTTCCCAAGGTTGGGGCAAGTTTGGCAAGTTCAGATTGGATACTGAAAAACCTGTTAAACCCGCTTTTGGTTTAGAGCCAATGCCCGTTGCACCTTCATCACGAATTTCACCGCCCGCACCAGTGGCTGCGCCAGCAAAAGGTGAGATGGCTGTTGGATGGTTATGCGTTTCTACTTTCATTAAGTAGTGCATATTATCTTCAACAAATTGGTAACTATTATCTTGGCTAGGATAGAAGCGTTTGGTTTTTTGTCCTGCCACAATAGAGGAGTTGTCCGAGTAAGCAACGACAGTATGACCTGGGTTAAGTTTGTGGGTATTACGTATCATGCCAAATAGCGAAATATCTTGCTGCGCACCATCAATCACCCAGTCAGCATTGAATATTTTATGGCGACAATGCTCAGAGTTAGCTTGCGCAAACATCATGAGTTCTACATCGGTTGGGTTGCGCTCCATTTTGATATAGTTTTCAACCAAATACTCAACTTCATCTGGTGAAAGTGCCAAGCCCATATCATTATTAGCGGCTTCTAGTGCGACCTTACCGCCTTGTAAAATATCGATGGTGTTTAGTGGTTTAGGGTCAGCGTGATGGTAAAGCTTTTCTGCATCGGCTAGTGACGGTAACACGGTTTCTGTCATGCGATCATGAATAGCAGCAATCAATGCAGCTTTTTCGCTCGCATTTAATGCCTCACCATTGTGTGTGGTTACATAATAAGCCACGCCACGTTCTAAGCGTAATAAGCTAGTTAAGCCACAGTTATTCGCAATATCGGTTGCACGCGACGCCCAAGGTGAAATCGTGCCAATACGCGGAATCGTTAAAAAGAGTTCGCCAGCTGGTGCTTCTACTTTTCCGCTAGGGCCATAACTTAAAATTTGCGCTAATGTATTTTGTTCAGTTGCATTTAATGCGTTTTCGCTAAATGCAAAATGCATTAATTCAGCATAAATATGCTGAATACTCGGTGCGCTTTCTTTAAGCGAAGCATAAAGTTTATCTAAACGAAATTGTGAGAGAGCGGGGGCGCCGCGAAGGCTTAAAAAGTGCGTTTGATTTGACATTGAAGGCGTTGGAATTTAATTAAATTTCAATCCATTATTTTAGCAGAAAGCAGCTATCAGCTCATCAAAAAATTATTTTCTTTAATGGAGCGGCTATCGCTGATATTGACGTTATTTTATTGTGCTAATAGCCGCACACCATTTGCAATCATTTCGATGGCATAAGTGCCTGTAAATACGGCGACCACTCTGCCGAATATCTCTACGTAGCGGTTGAGTAATCGTTCATTACTCTTTTTTAATGGGTCGTGAATAAACTTGAATAAAATCAATGAGATTAATGAACCGAAAACGGCAATTGTAATCGCTAAAATCGCTTCATTTTTGGGGAGAGATGAACCGATTAATACGCTGGCGCTTAACGTGCCTGGCGCAATCATAAAGGGCATCGCAATAGCGCCAGCAATGTGTTCAGGATCTCCGCGTGTTTCAAGTAAGGTGATTTGACCTGAAAAAACAGCTTTAATGCCAATCATTAAAAAAACGATGCCACCAAAAATGAGGAAGGAAGCAAAGCGTACTTTAAAAATATCTTCAAAGATACTTTCACCCGCAATGGCAAAAATAACAAACGCGATAAAGCTGATAATGTGAGCTCTAACGATGACTTTGTTGAATTCGCTAAAAGAGAGGTCCCTGATTAATTGAATGAGGTAAACGCTCATCAAAAACGGATTTAACAGAATGAAGAGTATTGAAGAGGCTTTAAATATTTCCATTGCTTTAAAGTGTTGAGTCTTGTTGTGATTGGCTCACTATCATAACAAATCTAAAGCGCGCAGTAAGCCCTTGTGTTTATTTGCATGGAAGGCAAGCGCTAAAAAGGGCTTGTTTGACTATCGTTTAAAAGCCTAGCGCTCTAGCGCCTTGATAAAAGATAAGGCTGACGACCCAAGCGAGGCCTAATGACCAAACAATAGATAGCCACATAAAAGCACTGCTTTTTGATTCAGTTTTAAGGGTGGCAATTGTAGAAAGGCAAGGCGTATAAATTAAGCTAAACAACATAAAGCTCATGCCTTGTACCCAATCAAGGTTTTGTGCCATTTGGCTAATCAAGGCGTCGCCTTGTAAACCGTAAATAACCGCCAGCGAGCCAACAACGATTTCTTTAGCAACAAAGCCAAAAATAAGGGCAATCGCAAGGTGAGTATCAATGCCAATTGGATCTAGTATTGGTGCAAATAAAGTGCCAATTTGACCTGCATAAGTATCAACGCTTGCGGAGGGGACATTGCTTGGAAAGTTAGTTAATAGCCAAACCATGACCACACCAAAGATAATGAATTTAGAGGCGCGGATTAAAAAGTGCCTAACTTCTTGCCAGCCTCTCGCCCAAATTTGATGGGCGGTTGGAAAGCGATACGGAGGGAGCTCTAAAATAAAAGGCTCGTTGCTCACAAAGCGGCCTTTAAAGATAAGCGCGGTAATAAAGATGGTGAATAAACTCATCATGTAGAGAGAAAACATGACCCACGCTGCTTGGCTAGGTTTAAACAACACCGCAATCATGAAAATAAAAATTTGTAAGCGTGCAGAACATAAAGACAATGGAATAGTCAGCATGGTCAGTAAACGCATGCCTCTAGAGCGCATGACGCGTGTGCCCATTAGTGCAGGTACGTTACAACCAAAACCCATTAACACCATGACAAAACCACGGCCATCTAAGCCAAGTTTTGCCATAAAAGCATCCATTAAAAAAGCGGCGCGGGATAGATAGCCACTGTCTTCGACCATGCTCATCACTAAGAAAAATAAAATAATAATCGGTACAAAAGCCGCGACTGTGCTGACACCGTTGTAGATGCCGTCTAATAATAAACCGTTTAGCCAAGTAGGTGCTGTTGATAATAGCGGGTCAAGAATGACGGTTCGCGTTTGATCGAACAACCAAGCCATTGCATCTTGCAGTGGTGCGCCAACAGTAAAAATAAACTGGAAAAGAAAAAATATCGAGATGATAAAAATGGGTAGACCAAACCACGGATGTAGCAATACTTTGTCGATATTGTCGGTCGTTTTGTTATTCAGTGTTGTTGGAATTTGCACGGTATTATTAACAATCGCTTGCATTTCCAATTCAATTTGATTATCTGCTTCTAAACGCTTTGCAACCTCATCGGCATTCATCTTTGGCGTATTTTGATTAATCACTTCTGCTATTTTTTGCAACAGTGCAGGGCAGCCGTCGCCATATTTAGCACTTAATTGTAATGTTGGCATATTGATATGCGCTGCCATTGCTGCAGCATCAATCGTGATGCCCGCACGCTTCGCTTCATCTTGCATATTGAGCAATAAAATAGCAGGAATACCCAAGTTGCGAATTTGCAATGCAAGTGATAGCTGACGATCAATTTGTGTAGAATTGAGCACGATGCAAACTAAATCAACTTCGTTATTACTTAGAAAATGACGAACCACTTGCTCATCATCAGAGAATCCATGTAAGTCATAAAGACCTGGTAAATCAATCAGTTCGGCAATATGGCTACCAGCTAAAATTTTGGCACTCATTAAATCGACAGTAATGCCAGGCCAATTGCCTACACGAGCCGATGCCCCAGAAAGGCGATTGAATAAAGTGGATTTGCCAGTATTTGGCATGCCAAGCAAGGCGATTCTTTTCATTGTTGAGTATCTATTAAGTGTCTTGTTAAATGATGTTATTGGGTGGCGTTTATTGCTTTTACTGATTAAATGTGGGCGCTACCATACCTACTCAGTCACTTGAATCAGCTTTGCTTCAGACTCTCTTAATATAATATCGGTTGAACCAATTCTAACGTGCAGCGGGCCATTGAAGTTAGCCTTACGCATCACTTGGATTTGCTTGCCGACACGAAACCCTAAAGCAATTAAACGCTGCATTAATGGTTGATCAACATTGATAGCGTCAATGCCACTTATCGTAGCAAAGGCACCAGACTGTAAGTTGTATAGCAAACGCATGACTGATTGGATGGTTGAGAATAAGAATGGTTCTTATTATTACATAATTTTTTAAATAATGTCAGTGTTCTAGTTATAAATCCTAGCCGCAAAAAAAGCTTGCAATAGCAAGCTTTTTTATTGAGTCAAGCGCGTAAATTATTTGCTACCTGGAACAACAATTTTTGCTTTTTCTTTTAAACCTAACATTAATTGTTCAAGTTTACGTTGTTGCAATGTACGTTTTAAACCGTCTTTTGCTTTATCGTAAGCCGGCACTTGGGTTGCACGGCTGTCGTTAAGTTTGATAACGTGCCAGCCAAACTGTGTTTGTACTGGAGCAGCAACTGTCGCCCCTTTTTTAAGTTTAGATACGGCATCACCAAACTCAGGAACCATGCCTGCTGGTGAGAACCAACCTAAGTCACCACCGTTTTCTTTTGAGCCTGGGTCAAGTGATTTTTCTTTTGCAATTTTTGCAAATTCAGCACCTTTGTTCAGTTGCGCTAATACATCATTAGCCTCTGCTTCAGTTTTAACCAAGATATGTTGCGCTTTATATTCTTTATCACCCAACTCTTTTTTATATTGCTCGTAAGCTGCTTTAGTATCTGCATCTGAAACAGGGTTTTTGTCCATGTAGTCAGCTAAAAAAGCATTCACGACTAATTTGCGCTCACCGATTTCTGCTGCAATTTTAATGTCTGACTTTTTATCAAAGCCTTTTTTTGTTGCTTCTTGATAAGCCAACTCAGAGCCAATCAGTTCATTCAGCACTGCATTTTTTAGCCCTTCACCTTTTTGACCACGTGCTTGAGCGTCTTTCATTATGAAATCAACCCATGATTGTTTAATAGGCTTGCCATTGACGGTTGCTGGGTCAGCAGCATAGGCAGTAGCAGTCAGCGAAAGTGCAGTGAAAGCTGCCATTGCGATTAATAATTTATTCATTTTCATGAGCTTCCTTAATTGTTAAAAGTAACTACGGTTAGTATCTGGGGTCAGTTGGCGAAATTGCAATGATGCTTATCGCATGAATTTGTTGCGGAATTAAGTCATTAAGTGCTTGATAGATTAAACGATGTCGCATTATCTGCGATTTTTGTGAAAAATGCGAGCTAGCGATTTTAAGCGTAAAATGCCCCCCGCCACTGTTACCTGAATGTCCTGCATGCGCTGCGCTGTTGTCTTCAATCTCTAAAGTGATTGGGTTGAAAACAGCTAGTCTCTCTTTAATTGTGTCAATCAAATTAGTCACCATTTTAAAGTGTTGATTTTTAGGGTAGTGTTTTTCTAAAAGGTTTCACTAACACGTGATTATAAACACCCGCTTCAACATAAGGGTCTGCATCTGCCCATGTTTTTGCTGCGTCTAAATTATCAAATTCTGCAACGATTAAGCTGCCAGAAAAACCTGCTGCCCCAGGGTCGTTGCTGTCAATCGCTGGAAAAGGACCTGCAATCAATAATTGCCCAGCATCTTGCAATGCTTTTAACCGTGCTAAATGCGCTGGTCGTGCTTGCATGCGCTTTTCAAGACTATTCGGCGTATCTTCCGCAATAATGGCGTACCACATGATCTGTCCTTACTTTTGACTTTCTACGGGTTCTATTAAATAGTCTTTGAGTGCGATTGTTTGCGCAATCATAAAGACAAACATCATTGACGTAACGCCAAATAGTTTAAAGTTAACCCAAGTATCTTCGCTGTAATGTTTGAAAACATAGATATTAACAAATCCAAGCACAATTAAAAACGTTATCCAAAGCCAATTGAGTTTTTGCCAAATATGCGCAGGTGGATTGAGCATTTTACCCATCATTTCTTGAATTAAGTTTTTCTTGAAAAATAGATTGGAAATGAGTAATGTGGCCGCCATTAACCAATACAAAACGGTAGGTTTCCACATGATGTAAGTTTTGTCATGCAATAACAGGGTGATTCCGCCAAGAAGGGAAATAATCACGCCATTAATCATCAGCATCTTTTCGACTTTGCCATGACGCAGTTTGCTATAAACAATCATCGCAATGGTTGCGCCAATGGCTATCGCAGTTGCAATAAAGATATCGTATAGCTTGAAACCGATAAAAAATAAGATGACTGGGAATAAATCAAAAAATACTTTCATGCTGACTTTCGCTTTTTCATTAACCCATGTTTTCGGGCAGTTACGGTTACAACGATAGGAATAAGCACTTGGATGACGTAAAATATAAACATCATTTAATGTTAAGTTTTAATGCCTGCCACTATCGATCTACATTGCCATTCTACCATTTCTGACGGATTATATTCACCAGAAGAGCTTGTTGCGTATGCGTATGCGCAAGGCGTGAAAGTATTGGCACTAACAGACCATGACGACATGAGCGGTTTAAGCCGAGCGCGCAACGCAGCAGAGCAGCACGGGATGCAATTTATTAATGGTGTTGAAATCTCTGTTACTTGGAAAAAGCGCACCTTACATATTGTGGGCTTAAAGGTTAATCCTGACTATGCGCCATTAAAAGCGGCTTTAGATGCTGTCAAGCAGGGACGATTAGACCGTGCAAAATTAATGGCGGAAGGTTTAGAAAAAGTAGGCATCGAAGGTAGCTTTGAAGGCGCGCAAGCGATGGCTGGCAATAGTATTATGACGCGTAGCCATTTTGCGCGCTTTTTAGTCGAAGCTGGTTATGTTAAAGATGTTAAAACCGTGTTCAAAAAATACTTGGTGAAAGGCAAGCCAGGTTTTGTTGAGCATGAGTGGATGACGTTGGAAGAAGCGGTTGCGTTAATCAAAGACAGTGGCGGTGTTGCCGTTATCGCACATCCAGGCCGTTATGATTTGGGCCGAACCAATATGCCTTTACTAATGCATCAATTTAGAATGTGTGGTGGTGAGGCGATAGAAGTGGTGACCGGTAGTCACACGCCGCCGCAATATACCCAATTTGCCAAAATCGCCCATCAATTTAGTTTGAAGTCATCGCTTGGCTCTGATTTTCATGGTCCTGGCATGTCTTATATGGCAATGGGGCGCATCGCCGAACTGCCAGCAAACTGCATTCCTGTTTGGCAAGATTGGGAAGAGGCAAAGCATTTAAATTGAAAAAACATTTCAATTAACGATTTAATCATTCATTATGGCGCAATATTTTGTTATTCATGCGGAAAACCCGCAAGCAAGACTCATTAAGCATACAGTAGAAATATTGCGTGACGGTGGTGTCATTGCGTATCCAACCGATTCAAGCTATGCCTTTGGGTGTGTGTTAGGCAATAAAGAGGCACAAAATCGCATACGCCAGATTCGACAAGTTGATGATAAACAACTGTTTACCTTAGTCTGCAGTAACCTTAGTGAATTGGCGACTTATGCCAAAGTAGACAATGCGCAATTTCGCTTATTAAAAGCCAACACGCCGGGCGCGTACTCTTTTATCCTAAACGCGACCAAAGAAGTGCCAAAGCGTTTGCAACATCCTAAGCGCAGTGCTGTTGGCATTCGCGTACCCAATCATCAAGTGGTGCAAGCGATTTTAGATGAGTTGGGTGAACCGATGTTGAGCATGACTTTGCAGATTGGTGAGGAAGAGCCAATGAACATTGCTTGGGAAATTCGTGATAAATTAGAACATCAGCTGGATTTGGTGATTGATTCTGAGATTCACCATATCGGGTTTACCACTGTGATTGATTTGACTGAACAGACGCCACAATTGATACGGCAAGGCGTGGCGGATGCTTCACCATTTGGACTATAAAATAGAAACAATTAAATGATGGAATTAACCTTAATACAAAAAATTACGGTATCAGCAATCCCTATTATTTTTGCGATTACCGTACATGAAGCTTCTCATGGTTATGCAGCAAAATATTTTGGCGACTTTACTGCGGAAAAAATGGGGCGGATTACCCTTAATCCGATTAAACATATTGACCCGATTGGCACTATTTTATTACCAGCGCTGACTTTAATGTTAGGCGGTATTTTATTTGGCTGGGCCAAACCTGTGCCGGTTAACTTTGCTAATTTAAACAATCCTAAAAAAGATATGTTATGGGTAGCTGCCGCTGGGCCAGCTTCTAATTTTATCATGGCCATTTTTTGGGTTTTAGTGCTTAAATATTCGGCTAGCGCGCCAGAAGTCGCTGCTTTTTTCCTATTAGAAATGAGCAAAGTTGGCATCATGATTAACTTAGTATTAATGGTATTAAATTTATTGCCATTGCCACCATTAGACGGCGGCCGCATTGCAGTCAGTTTGTTGCCGATGGATTTAGCCATGAAATTTTCTCAGATAGAGCGTTATGGCTTCATTATTTTAATCGCCTTATTGTTTACAGGCATACTAGGTAAAATTATTTCGCCGATGATTGATTTCTTTGCGCGATTGATATTAAGCATCTTTGCTTAATAATTATTTGTATAATGGCATTATCTTTAAACTATTTATCCACATTAGGTTAATTCATGGCGGTTGAACGCGTTTTATCGGGCATGCGCCCAACAGGTAGTTTACATCTTGGACATTACAACGGCGTGCTGAAAAATTGGCTACGCTTACAACATGAGCACGAGTGCTTTTTCTTTGTTGCTGATTGGCATGCCTTGACTACTCACTACGACACACCAGAAATTATTGAAGAAAGCGTGTGGGAGATGGTGATTGATTGGCTTGCGGCAGGCGTTGATCCTGCGAGTGCAACGGTATTTATCCAATCAAAAGTGCCTGAGCATGCAGAGTTACATACTTTATTATCAATGATTACGCCATTGAGCTGGTTAGAGCGTGTGCCGACCTATAAAGATCAACAAGAAAAATTAAGCAGTAAAGATTTATCTACTTATGGCTTTTTAGGCTATCCGCTGTTACAAAGCGCCGATATTTTGATGTACAAAGCCACGCAAGTACCTGTTGGCGAAGATCAAATTCCACATATTGAATTTACCCGTGAAATCGCCCGCCGCTTTAACCATATTTACGGCAAAGAAAAAGGCTTTGAAGAAAAAGCAGAATCTGCCATTAAGAAATTAGGCAATAAACGCGGTGCTTTATACAACGAATTGCGCAATGCTTATCAAGAAAGTGGTGACGAAGAAGCATTAGAGTCTGCCAGAGCATTAATCGAAGAGCAACAAGGTATGAGCATGGGTGACAAAGAGCGTTTGCTTGGCTATCTTGAAGGCGGCGGTAAAATCATTTTGATTGAGCCTGATTATAAATTAACACCCGCGTCAAAAATGCCAGGTTTGGATGGGCAGAAAATGTCTAAATCGTATAACAATACGATTTCTCTGCGCGAGTCGCCAGAAGACATTACCAAGAAAATTAGAACCATGCCAACCGATCCTGCTCGAGTAAGGCGAACCGATCCAGGTGATCCTGCTAATTGCCCGGTATGGCAATTGCATGAAATCTACTCTGACGACAACATTAAAGATTGGGTGCAAATGGGCTGTAAATCAGGCTCAATTGGCTGTATTGAATGTAAGCAACCAGTGATTGATGGCGTATTAAAAGAGTTGAAGCCGATTCAAGAGCGCGCGGCACAATATGCAGAAGATCCAAGCTTAGTTAAAAATATCGTATCAGAAGGCTGTGAAAAAGCCCGTAAACTCGCGCGTGAGACTATGCGCGATGTGCGTGATGTGATGGGTTTGGATTATGGATAACTAAATAGGCTGATTTAGCCTATTTAGTGTTTTATCTTTACTAAAAGTGCTATATGATGTGGTTTGTTAAAGACAAACTGTTTAAGGGATTGTTTTGTTAATCACCACATCAGATATTAAAATCAATGGCGAAGCGCTGTATGAGCTGCCGCACGATTTATATATTCCACCTGATGCCTTAGAAGTTTATCTAGAGTCTTTTGAAGGCCCGCTAGACTTATTGCTTTACCTCATCCGTAAGAACAATCTCGATATTTTAGATATCCCAATGTCAAAACTGACGATGCAATATATGCAGTACGTCGAGAAAATGAAAGCCATTAAGCTGGAGTTGGCGGCTGATTATTTATTGATGTCTGCGATGTTGATTGAAATTAAATCGCGCATGTTATTGCCTAAACCAGAAGCCATTGAAGATGAAGATGATCCGCGCGCTGAGCTAGTTCGTCGATTGATGGAGTATGAAGCCATTAAATTAGCTGCCCAGAATTTAGACGACATGCCTAAAGTGGGTGAGCAGTTTCAAGTTGCCGATGCTTATTATCAACATATTGCCGATATTAAACCGCCAGAAGTGAGCGTTGATGAGTTGGTCGAAGCGTGGCGCAATGTGCTCAAACGCGCTAAATTAAACTCACATCACAAATTAGGCCGCGCAGAGCTTTCTGTCCGCGAACACATGAGTTCAGTGCTGCGTCGTTTACAAACCGATGGCATGTGCGAGTTTTCTCAACTATTCGATTTAAGCGAAGGCGGATTACCTAAGCTAGTCGTTAATTTCTTAGCTATTTTAGAGCTTGCTAAAGAAGGACTGATTAAAATTACCCAGCAAGCGGCGTTTTCAACGATTTATTTGCAAGTGAGTCATGCTGAATGAGAGAGCCAGAAAATATCAGTGAAATGAAACAAATCTTGGAGGCGGCTTTGTTAACAGCTGGACAGCCATTGGGTTTAGATGACTTATTAAAGTTATTTGCCGGACGGATGGAACGGGCAACCTTGAGAATGTTATTGGATGAGCTGAAACAGGATTGGGAAGATAGAACCTTAGAGTTAGTGCAAGTGGCAACCGGTTATCGTTTTCAAGCCAAACCAGAATTAAGTGCTTTTATTGCGCGGCTAAATCCAGAACGCCAGCCAAAATACTCACGTGCCGTCATGGAAACCTTGGCGATTATTGCTTACCGCCAGCCAGTCACACGCGGAGATATTGAGCAAATTCGTGGGGTAACGGTCAATCCAAATGTGATGCGTCAACTCATAGAGCGCGATTGGATAGACGTGGTTGGGCAACGAGAAGTGCCTGGCAGACCATCGCTTTATGCGACCACCAAACATTTCTTAGATGATCTTAATTTGCGCTCACTCGCTGAGTTGCCGCCATTTGAAGACTTTGCGCAAAGCGAAATGCCACTCGATAGTTAGTTTTGTACCCAAGCTAAGTATTAGAATATTTAGTCGGAAGTGAGTAGTTGCTGTAAAATCACACACTTACCGATTATTACTCATTATTAAGCTCCTTTCATGGCCAGACCGTTTAAAAAACCTCAAGATAAACAAACCGCTGCACGCAGACCAGTATCCGACGAAGTTGCAGCACAAGAGCCCGCCCAGCGTTTGCATAAACTACTTGCGATGGCTGGCTTAGGGTCGCGCCGTGATATGGAGAAGCTCATTGAAAGTGGTCGCGTCATGGTCAATGGCGTAGTTGCACAGCTAGGTGCTGGTGTGACTAAGTATGATGAAGTTAAAGTCGACAATCGTCCTATACGCTTATCTTTCACCCCTGAGTTGCCACAAGTATTGATTTATCATAAGCCTGATGATGAAATCGTCAGCGCGGATGATCCTGAAGGTCGTGCCAGTGTGTTTGATAAATTGCCTCGCATCAAAGATGCTAAATGGATTGCCATTGGTCGTTTGGATATGAATACCTCTGGGTTGTTGATTTTTACTACTTCAGGTGAGTTGGCGAATCGATTTATGCATCCACGCTACGAAGTGGAACGAGAATATGCAGTGCGCGTGTTTGGCGAATTGACCGATGAGCAAATTGATATGCTTAAGCAAGGCATTGAGTTGGAAGATGGTCCTGCCGCATTTGACTCTATCGTTGCCCAAGGTGGCGAAGGTGCTAACCATTGGTATCAAGTGATTTTGCGCGAAGGTAGAAACCGCGAAGTGCGTCGTTTATTTGAAGCTTTTCAGATGCCAGTTAGCCGCTTAATGCGCGTGCGGTTTGGCCCTGTGACTTTACCATCACGCGTAAAACGCGGCGGTATGTTAAAACTGGATGCTAAACAGGTAACTGGTTTAATGGAGTGGGCTGGTTTAGAGGTGCCAAAAGCACCGCCAAGACAGCTTAATCAGCGAGAAAAAGATAAAGTCACGACTGTATTTACCCCAAAAGTACGCAAGCGTCGTGGTGGCGTTTTAGAGCATCAGCCAAAAGAAAGAACGGTCGATAGTCAAACTGTCGAACGTAAAACAAGTGAACGCAAAACAGACGAAAAACGCAGACAGGGCGCAAAAACACGCACAACAGGCGAAAAAAGAAAGCCTGCTAAAAACCGCCGTATTAGGGGCTAAAACTAAACTGCTTGCCTAAATTTTAAATCTTAGATGGCAAGTAGTTGTGCTTTGGTTAGCAAGAATACAAACTGGTCGCCACCACTGGTATCTAACCAAACAAACGATACGTCAGGGTAAGCATCAAGTAGCGCATCTCGATTGTGGCCAATCTCGACAATCAAAATACCGTCATCACTTAAGTAATTTGCCGCTTCGCGTAGGATGGTGTGGGTATGATCCAACCCTGCATCACCACTGCCTAGCGCTAATTGAGGCTCATTGCGATATTCGGTTGGTAGTGTTGCCATGCTAGGCGCGTCGACATAAGGCGGATTGCTGATGATGACATCGTAGGTCTTTCCTGCCAATGCGCTGAACATATCGGATTGGATTGCCGTTACCTTCTCTTCTAAACCATAGTTAGCGATATTGATATTGCTCACTACAATCGCATCGGGTGAAATATCAATCACATCAACCGCTGCTGATGGAAACGTATGCGCCAATAAAATGCCTAAACAGCCACTGCCTGTGCAAATATCAGCTGCATTCTCAATCATTTCAGGATATTCAATCCAAGCACTTAAGCTATCATCTAGCAATAGTTCTGCAATAAAAGAGCGAGGCACAATCACGCGCTCATCGACATAAAATTTAAAATCATGCAGCCAAGCCTCGCGTACCAAATAAGCTGTTGGAATATGTTTGGTGACACGTTGCTCTATTAAATAAGCCAGATGCTTACGTTCTGCCGTAGTAATTGCGGCATCCAAGAAGTTATCTAAGGTTTCCATTGGCAGATGCAAACCGCTCATGATGAGCCAAACCGCTTCATCATAACTATTGTCTGCGCCATGACCATAAAAAATATCCGATGCTTCAAACTGGCTGACCGCATAGCGTATCCAGTCACGAACCGTGGGTAACTCTTCCGCTAACTTGATTGGGTTGCTCATGCTAATAGTTTTTCCATAGTCTTTTTATAGGTTTCTTTGAGCGGTTCAATATCCGCTACGGCAACACATTCATTTAGCTTATGAATAGTTGCGTTAAGTGGGCCAAATTCAATGACTTGTTTACAAATATCTGCAATAAAACGTCCATCGGATGTGCCGCCTGTTGTCGATAACTCAGGTGTTACGCCGTAGCTTTCTTGAATGGCTTCAGAGATAGCGTCTGATAAATTGCCGCGCGGTGTGATATAGGGCGGTGAGTATTCCCAATCAATGCTGTAATCTAATGCATGTTGATCAAAAATCGCATACACGCGCTCTTTTAAGCTGGCTTCTGTGCTGGCTGTACAGAATCGAAAGTTAAATAAGATTTCTACTTCACCTGGCACCACATTAGTCGCGCCTGTACCGCCATTGATATTACTGATTTGCCACGAGGTAGCGGGAAAATATTCGTTACCTTCATCCCACACGGTATCAACCATGTCTTTAATCGCTGGCGCTACCATGTGAATCGGATTTTTGACTAAATGTGGATAAGCAATATGACCTTGAATGCCTTTGACAATCAGCTTGCCAGACAATGAACCACGTCTACCATTTTTAATCATATCGCCAACGACTTTATTAGAAGTAGGCTCGCCAACGATGCAATAGTCAATTAACTCGCCACGTGCTTTTAGCGCTTCAACTACTTTAACTGTACCATCAATCGCCACATCTTCTTCGTCTGACGTAATCAATAAGCCAATCGAACCATTATGATCTGGATTTTCTGCGACAAACTCTTCTATGCTGGTGACAAAAGCGGCTAGCGATGTTTTCATATCAGCAGCACCGCGCGCATATAAAACACCATCTTTAATGGTTGGCTCAAATGGCGGTGTATGCCATTTTTCTAGCGGGCCTGTTGGCACCACATCGGTATGACCTGCAAAAACCAATAGCGGACCAGATGTACCACGACGCGCATAAAAGTTATCCACTTTGCCAAAACGCATACGCTCAGTCTTAAAACCGAGCGGTTCTAAGCGCGCAATCATGGTTTCTTGGCAGCCTTTATCATCTGGTGTTACTGAGCTGCGTGAAAGTAAATCAATAGCGAGTTCTAGTGTTTTTGTCATTTACATCTCTCTTTTAAGCGTCTCTTCGTAATGGTCTTCATTAAAACCAAGACACAAGATTGCATTATCTTTTTCTAAAACAGGGCGTTTAATCACCGATGTTTTCTCCATCATCAACGCAGATGCGCTGGCATTATCGGTGATGCCAGCTTTGGTTTCATCGCTAAGATTACGCCAAGTCATGCCTGCGCGATTCACCAGCTTCTCCCATGGTTGTTGCGTTAACCATTGGTCCAATGTGGTTTGCGTAACCCCTAGTTTTTTAAAGTCATGGAAAGTATAACTAATATTGTTTTCATCTAACCAAATGCGCGCTTTTTTGACCGTGTTGCAATTAGGAATGCCGTAGAGTTTCATGTCGATTTTGTGTTGCGATTAAGTGATTTAGTCACCATTTTACCAGCTCATACCATGCCTGTGCAGTTAAGGTTTGTTGGCCGTTGTGATTGGTATATCAAAGTCAATTTGTAATTGCTTGTATTGCAGCTTTTTATATAAAACAAACAGCTCATCTTGTTTGACTGGTCTAGTAAATAAATAGCCCTGCATAAAATCGCAGCCCAGCTTGATAATCGTATCTTGTTGCGCTTTATCTTCAATGCCTTCAGCCGTCACCTGAAAACCTAATGCATGGGTGAGTTTAAACACCGCATCAATCAGCGCTTTAGCACCTTCATCCTTATTAATCATGGCAATAAATGATTTATCAATCTTAATTTCATCAATGTCTAAATCGAGTAAATAAGTCAGGCTGACAGGTAACAAACCAAAATCATCAAGGATGACTTTAATACCAGCTTCTTTAAATGTGCCAAGCAATTCTTTAAATTGCGCTTGATTATTAATCGCTGCCATTTCTTTAATTTCGAATGAAAGACAATTGGGATGCAATTCATGATTCTTAATTGTTTTAACAATTTGCTGCACTAGGTTTGCATCGCGGAATTGATAACTTGAGAGATTAACGGAAAGATTTAAATCTAAACCAGTTTCTCTTGCTTTTACTAGTGTACGACAGCACTCATCCACGACCCAGTCGTTAATCTCTTGAATCAAGCCACATTGTTCTGCTATGTCTAAAAAATCATTAGGTAATATTTCACCTTTAGTGGGATGGTCCCAGCGGATCAACGCTTCAGCGCCAACTGCAACCATGGTTTTGCAATTCAACTTTGGCATATACGCAATAGAGAACTCTTTGTTTTTCACCGCCTGCGTTAAATCGCGTTGTAGGTTCTGTATTAAAATGTTGGCCGATTCGATTTCTTCATCATAAAATTTATATTGATTTTTACCTTGGTCTTTTGCTTTATACATCGCCGCATCAGCGTTAACTAATAGCTTGTTGTCTTGATTATCTTTAGGATAAATCGCAATGCCGACCGAGCAAGAAAGCTCAATATTAAGGTGGTCGATAAAATAGGGCTCTTTAATCGAAGTCACAATGCGCGTAACCACAGGTCGAATATCATCTTCAGAATCAATTTCTTCTAAAATCGCCACAAACTCATCGCCGCCAATCCGCGCTACAAAATCACAACCGCGAATAGCCGCATTCAGTCTGTCTGCAGTCATGGTCAACACAGTATCACCGACATGATGGCCATACGTATCATTAATAGGTTTGAACGCATCTAAATCGATATACGCGACAGCAAATGCATGACCATTTCGAACGCAGCGTTTTTCTGCAGAGCGCAGATGAGACTCGAATGCGCGACGATTAGGTAACTTGGTCAGTGGATCGCTGAGATTGTTTTTATCAAATTTATTTGCGCTTATTGGGCGAAATGCGCCAGCGAGTTTGAATACGTTTTTTCCATAGCGCTCATAGAGCAAGAAAAACATAAAAGCCATCAATAGCAAACTAAGTAAGCCCAGCACAATGGCAATCGTTGCAATTTTGAATTCAGTTAACGGTTCTGGAGTTGATGATGTGTCAGTAGATTGAGAAAAAACGCTATAAAAAACAAAGTGAATAGTGAGGATAATCGTGCTGATAGCAACGGCTAATATGATTTTAATTGGCGTATCATTTTTGCCCGTATAGTTTTTTAACCAATAGGCAATCATCAATATCACCGCCATTGCCGCTATCACAATCACCGTTGCTGTTGCTGCCATTAATGGATTAATTAGCGTCGTTTGTGTGCCATTAATCGCAAGATAACTGGTATAAAAAAGGCCAAATGTACAAATGCCAGCATGCGCACTACCCACCATAAAGTAGCGTGCTTTCGGTTCAAGTATCATCACAATCGTGATAAAGCAGACTGCAATCATGAGTGCAAACAGCCATGTGATGAATAATGGCCAAAAAAGACTGATGCCACTATTGATATGCGTACTAAAAAAAGTGAGTAGATGACTCGCCCAAAGTGTTGTACCTGCTGCTATCGGTAAGTTAATAAGAGTCGATTGGGTGAGTTGCTTAGGCGATTGCGTAATCTTATCCACAAAGCCAAAGGCAATGAATATAGCGCCACTATTCGCGATGATGGAAATGAGGATGAGCCAGATGTCGTAATGTACAGCCATTTATTTCATTTAATCATTTACACTCAATCACTGCTCGCCAGTTGATGACTAGCTACATAAACGGGGAAGAAAACTTGGGTTAAACAGCTGCTAAAACAATGCTGCTAAAACAACAGGGGTGAATACCAAAACCCCTGTGCTTAAACAATTGTAGGCAATTAAATACCGCGTAACAGCTCGTTGATGCCGACTTTACCTAATGTTTTTGCATCGACTTTTTTCACGATAACCGCACAGTAAAGGCTGTAGCTGCCATCTTTAGAAGGTAAGTTGCCAGAAACCACAACTGAACCAGCAGGAATACGACCATAAGTCACTGTGCCTGTTTCACGATCATAAATTTTAGTCGATTGACCAATATAAACGCCCATTGAAATCACACTATTATCTTCAACCACAACACCTTCAACCACTTCTGAACGCGCACCGATAAAGCAGTTGTCACCAATAATCGTTGGGCCAGCTTGCAATGGCTCTAAAACGCCACCAATGCCAACACCGCCAGATAAATGGACGTTTTTACCAATTTGAGCACAAGAACCAACGGTTGCCCAAGTGTCAACCATGGTGCCTTCACCCACATAAGCACCAATGTTGACGTATGAAGGCATTAACACTGCATTTTTACCAACAAATGAACCGCGACGTGCAACTGCGTTTGGTACGACACGGAAACCACCATCTTTAAAATCTTGCTCAGAATAGTTGGCAAATTTAGTTGGCACTTTGTCATAATATTTAGCAACGCCGTCGCTCAACAATACATTATCTTCAAGACGGAAAGACAATAACACCGCCATTTTCAACCATTGATGTACTTCCCAGTTTTGCGTATCGCCAATGCGAGAAGCAACGCGTAATTTGCCTGAATCTAAGTCAGCTAATACGCTTTCAACAGTCGATTTGATTTCAGCAGATGCATTTGCTGGGTTAATGTTAGCGCGGTCTTCAAAAGCCGCTTCAATAATGCTTTGACGTGAGTCCATAAGAGTTTCCAAATAAATAAGATGACTTTAATAAAAGTGCGTAAATAATAGTGCGTAATTGCAAAGGCGCTATTTTAACCTAAACTCTGTTTCTGCCCAAAAAACAAAAAATGCGCACATTATTCATGCACGCATTTTTAAATTAATGTGAGTTGATTACTTGCGTTTTGCCGCCAAATACAAAGGGCGAACTTTTGGCGCTAGCGCTTTTAAATCAGCAATACGGTTTTCACTGGCAGGGTGAGTGCTTAAGAACTCTGGTGGTGCGCCTGTGTTGCCAGCGCTCATTTTTTGCCAAAGCGTCACAGCGGCATCTGGGTTGTAACCTGCGCGAGCGGCTAATTCTAAACCGATTCTATCTGATTCACGCTCTTGCTCACGACCGTTTGGCAGAGCAAAAAACAGTTGGCTACCTAAACCAGCGCCTTGCATGGTAGCGGCACCAGCAACGCCATCGCCAACAAAAGCGGCGAGTGCTTGTAAGCCAAATTGTTGCACATAGGCTTGTGACATACGTTCACGGCCATGTTCACGTAAGGCGTGGGCAATTTCATGACCAATCACAGCGGCGAGTTCATCATCAGTTGCTTTGATTTTTTCAACAAGGCCAGAAAACACCATGATTTTGCCACCTGGCATGCAATAGGCATTGAGTTGGTCATTTTTTTCTACGTTCACTTCCCAAGCCCAATCTTTTGCATCTGGTCTAAACACACCAACTTGTGCAATCAAGCGCTGAGAAATGGTATTAACGCGGTTATACATCGCTTTGTCTACATTCAGCGTTGATTTCTGTTTTGCTTCCGTTAATGTTTGAGCGTAAGCCTGTGCTGACATTTGATCAACTTGCGATGCTGGCATGAGCAAGAATTGTGAGCGGGTTACACCAGATTGGCTACTATTGGTTGTGGTTGCACATCCACTGAGTTGTAAGGTAAATGATGCGACTAAAATGGAAATAATTTTTTTCATTGTTCACTCCTCGATATCTGAAGGTTTGAAAGTTAGCTAATTTTTTGGTTGTTAATGAATCATATTAACGCATGGTTTTAGCAATTGGTTGAAGCATTTATTAAAATTTTACTTGTGCACCTAATTCAACTACGCGGTTAGGAGGCAATTTTAATTGGTTAGTAATGGTTTCAGCGGAGCGAAATAACAAAGCGAATATTTTTTTACGCCACAATGACATACCTAAGCGACCATGGGTAATCAAGATGTCTTTACCGATAAAGTATGAGGTTTCCATTGGTTTTAAATCCAATCCTTGCATATAGCAATTCACCAGTTCTTTTGGCAAATCAGGCTCATCCATAAAGCCATAATTGATAATGACGCGATAAAAACCGTGCGGTAGCGTTTCTACGGTTAGCCTTTCATCCACATTGGTATGAGGGTAGTCCAAAAATCGTACTGTGAGGATGACAATTTTTTCATGAAGGACTTTATTGTGTTTGATGTTGTGTAACAACGATCGCGGAATACCATCCGCATTGGGCGTTAGAAAAACAGCAGTTCCTTCTACGCGCGAAAGTGGTTCTGCATCAATCGACTCAATAAAAGGGGCGATTTGAATATCATCATGTTTTAGTCTACTGTAAAGTAGTGTGCGTCCAGTTTTCCATGTCAGCATTAAGGTGAAAATAATGACGCCGATGAGTAATGGAATCCAACCGCCATCTGGAATTTTTAAAACATTGGCGCCAAAGAAGGCTAAATCTATGATGAGGAATAGCGCAACGAGCAAACCTGTGCGCCATTTACTCCATCTCCATACTTCATGAAAAACAATGGCCGCTAATAAGCTGGTGATAATCATGTCACCCGTCACAGCAATACCATAGGCGGCGGCCAAATCATCAGAGCTGCCAAAACTAATCACTAGGAGCATGGTAGCGACCATTAACCCCCAGTTGACGCGTGGCATATAAATTTGTCCTTGCGTGCTTTCTGAAGTGTGTTGAATTAGCATGCGTGGAATAAAACCCATTTGCAATGCTTGTCGTGAAACGGAAAATGCGCCGGTAATGACGGCTTGTGAGGCAATTACAGTTGCTAATGTCGCAAGGGTAATGAGTGGAAACAATGCCCATTTAGGCGCTAGAAAATAAAAGGGATTTTGAATGGCTTCAGCATTATGCAAAATAGCAGCACCTTGTCCAAAATAATTGAGTAGCAATGCGGGTAAAACAAAACCAAACCAGACCAATCGAATAGGGTAGCGCCCGAAATGCCCCATATCAGCATAAAGTGCTTCTGCGCCAGTGACGGCTAACACGACGGCGCCTAATGTGCCAAAAGCAAGCCAAGGCGTGTGCAGAAAAAAGTTAAAGGCATACGCTGGATTCAACGCATGCAAAATGGTGACATCATGGGCGATGTTGATCATGCCTAAAACGCCAAGAGTGCCGAACCAAAGTAACATGATAGGCCCAAAAAAAGCACCAACTAAAGCAGTGCCTTTACTTTGTACAAAAAATAAGGTGAATAACACAATGAGTGTAATTGGAACAATAAATTCATGCAGGGTTGGCGCAGCAATTTCTAAACCTTCAACGGCAGATAGTACTGAAATGGCGGGTGTAATCATACCGTCTGCATAAAACATACAAGCGCCCAAAATCCCCAACAACATGATTCTGCGTCTTTTTTTACTACCTTCTGCTGCATGACGACTAGCTAGAGCGAGTAAAGCCATGATGCCGCCTTCACCACGGTTATCCGCACGCATGATGAAAACAATATATTTAATCGATACAATTAAAATAAGCGCCCAAGTGATGAGCGATAAGATGCCGTAAACATTAGCAACCGTATGCGCAATTGGGTGGTGGCTGGAGGAAAAAACTTCTCTTAAGGTATACAGTGGGCTGGTGCCAATGTCGCCAAATACAACGCCTAAGGCAGCTAAAGCGAGTGCTGAGGTCTGTGAGTTTGATGAATCGTTTTGCATGGATGTCATAAATGCGCCTAAGACTTTTTGGTAACGTTCGCTTCTAGTTCGCCAACATGTAATTGAATCTGCAGAGTTTGCCCAAGCTGTAACTGTTTGCTATCTGTAATTGCTTTATCATCCTGTGACACGATGGCATAACCTCTGGCAAGCACCGCTTGTGGACTCAGTTGTTCAATACTAATTTTCAGTTGTTTATAGTGTTGTTGATGCTTTTGCAATATTTGTTTACTTGCATAGTTTAGTCGACTTTGTAGCTGTTTAACATAGTCTATTTGGTTTTTTAGTTTTTGCGCTGGTGAAATAAGGCGTTGCGCTAAAAAGTCTAATCGTTGCGACCGTTGATTTAAACTTAATTGCATTTGCCGATTCAATTGCTGATAAAAATTGCTTAGCTTTTGTTTTAAGTGGCTACTATCCTGACAAGCTAGCTCAGCAGCTGCTGTTGGCGTTGCTGCCCGTATGTCAGCGACAAAATCACAAATGGTAAAGTCAGTTTCATGCCCAACGCCGCTGATTATTGGAATACGACAATCAGCAATCGCACGTGCAACAATCTCTTCGTTGAACTGCCATAAATCCTCAATACTACCGCCGCCACGACAAAAAATGAGCGTATCGACTTCTTGGCGTGTATTGGCTTTATGAATGGCATTGGCAATTTTTTCTGCCGCACCTTTGCCTTGCACTGGCGTTGGGTAAATAATCACTGGCGTGTTTGGATTGCGTCGTTTGAGCGTTGTCAGTACATCGCGTAAAGCCGCAGCATCTGGGGATGTGACGATGCCAATGGTTTTAGCATATTCTGGAATTACCTGCTTGCGATCAGCATCAAACAGGCCTTCGAATTTTAGCTTACGTTTTAACTGCTCAAAAGCTTCAAATAAATCACCTAAGCCAGCTTGTCTCAAAAACTCTATTGTCAGCTGAAAATCACCGCGTGCTTCATATAAAGTAACAGTGGCACGGGCTTCAATTTTATCGCCTTCACGCGGAATAAAATCGACATAACTATTACGGCCTTTAAACATCACGCAGCGTACTTGAGCGCTGGCATCTTTGAGTGAAAAGTACCAGTGACCACTGGCGGCGCGGGTTAAATTGGATATTTCACCGGAGACCCAAAATAAGGGAAAACTCGCTTGTAACACATCGCGGGCTAAGCGATTTAACTCGCTGACTGAGAGTATTTGCTGAGGAATTTTTTGCGGGCTAACGCTGTCATAATCTGCCATAGGGTTTATTATCTATTACAATTCCATAAATACGAAGACTGTTTAACCATTAATTAGGAAATTGCATGCAGAAAAAAATAATTGAAATGATAAAAGGAAAAACAGGTTATTTGCTCGGCTTTATCAGCTGTTTTCTAATCGTTGCCTTAGCCTTGGTGATTCAAACGCAATACAATTTAGAGCCATGTCCGCTGTGCATTTCACAGCGTATTATATTCATGAGCTTAGGTGTTTTGTTTTTAATTGCTGCTTTTATTCCGCCAAAGATGATGCTAACGAAAGTATTCACTGGTTTACAAGTGCTGACTGCTTTGGGTGGCGCTGGCGTAGCGATTCGTCATTGGTATTTGCAAGCGAATAGAGAAAGCATGATTGCCGATTGTGGTGTGGGCTTTGATTATATGTTTGAAAATTTTCCGTTAGAAAAAGCGCTTAAATTGGTTTTCCGCGGAACGGGCGATTGTGCTGCTATTGATTGGACTTTCTTAGGATTAACATTACCGCAGCTTGGCTTGATTAGCTTTATTGCTATCGGTCTGTATGCCATCTACTTATTGAAGTTAAACAAATAATGAAAACGATTAACGACTTTGTTGGCAATACGCCGTTGGTTGCTTTGCAACGTATGCAAGGCAAAACCAGTAATACAATTTTATTGAAACTAGAAGGTAATAATCCTGCAGGTTCAGTAAAAGATCGACCTGCTTACAGCATGATTATGCGCGCGGAAGCACGTGGCGATATTCAACCGGGCGATACCTTGATTGAAGCCACCAGCGGCAATACAGGCATTGCATTAGCCATGGTGGCCGCTATGCGTGGTTACAAAATGATTTTAGTGATGCCAGAAAATCAAACAATCGAGCGCCGGCAAAGCATGAAAGCCTATGGTGCAGAATTAGTGTTGACACCTGCCGACGGTAGTATGGAGCTGGCGCGTGATGTTGCGATGAAAATGCAAGCGGAAGGTGAAGGCATTGTCTTAGACCAGTTTAGTAATATGGACAATCCACAAGCCCATTACGAAGGCACTGGCCCTGAAATTTGGCGTGATACGGAAGGAAAAGTGACACATTTTGTGTCTAGCATGGGTACAACTGGAACAATTATGGGTACTTCGCGCTTTTTAAAAGAGCAAAATCCAGCGATTCAAATTATTGGCGTACAGCCAGAAGAGGGAGCGCGCATTCCTGGTATTCGTAAATGGCCGGAAGAATATATGCCGACTATTTTTGATAAAAGTCGGGTTGATTCATTGATCTATGTGAATCAACAACAGGCGGAAAATACGACGAGAAAACTAGCCACCATGGAAGGTATTTTTGCAGGTGTTTCTAGTGGTGGAGCACTGTATTCAGCACTACAATTATCTAAGACAGTAGAAAATGCGGTCATTGTTAGCATTGTGTGCGACCGTGGCGATCGTTATCTTTCTTCAGGTGTGTTTCCCGCTTAGCAAATGCCTTATCTCGCTACGCTTTATCCCGTGATACTTTACGTAGTGAAGCAATGTGGTAAAGCCGTTGTAGACAATAGTGTTGGCGTTTTTCGCAAAGCATTGCTATTTGCGCTACTGATATTAAATCAGTCAGCGTTTGCCGTTTCTAGCATCGAAATGCGTATTGGCAGTGTCGATGCGCCAGTCGGTCAACTCAAAGACACCAAGTTACACGTCGATTTAAAAGGCAAGAAGCCTAAGCTTAATTTAACCGCGGCAGTTAAACCCGCTGCCGCACCTGATTTTATGCCATTTAAACTGGTGTGTGACACCTTGTTTAGTGAGCAGCTTGGTTATATTGATTGCTTTGATGGCAAGCTGACTTCTGCTGTCATGGATATCCCTTTTTCTTTACATATTGCACAGCAAGCCAATCAAATTGCTTTGGATGTGCTATTCAATGGTGCAAAATTTAGTGATGCTGCAGGTTTGCATGCGGGCGAAGGGTTAATTGGCGATATTCAGTTTACCGCTAATAAAAAACAAACGGGTTGGCAATGGCGCAGCGAGCTCAATTGGGAGAAAGGGGAAGTATTTTGGCAGCCTTTTTATTTTGGCGATGCAGGGAGTGCTTTTTCGGCCAATGGGTTTGTTGATGCAAAAAAAATAGTGGTTAACAATGCAGGCTTGATTGTTAAAGACGTTGGGGAAATCAAAGCCAACGCCGCGATTGATGCTAAAACCAAGCAGTTGACTGATGCAACAATCACGGCCAAACAAATTGATTTTAATGGGCTTTATACCTTATTGCTTAAACCAACTTTAGAGAAGTCGGCTTTTGCTAATTTAAATGTTTCTGGTAAAGCCAATTGGCAATTTCAGATTAAAAACACGCAACCTGCTCATTTTGAATTGAAATTAATTGATGCTGATATTGAAGACAAAAATGGCAAGTTTTCCTTTAGTCATGTCAATGCCAATATTCCGTGGGATTATGATGTTGCGCAGAAAATTTCACTGGCTTATGAGAGTGGCAATTTATTACATTTGCCATTAGGACCTGCGCATTTAAAAGCTGAGTTAAATCGCTATGCTTTAACAACGCCTGAGTTGGTATTGCCTTTGCTTGATGGCGCATTAAACTTTAAAGACGTTTCAGCTGCGTGGCTAGGTAAAAACTGGTTTTGGCATTTACGCATGGATTTAACGCCGATTGATTTGAGTCAGTTCACGACAGCGCTTGGATGGCCTGCGATGGCTGGGCATATTTCAGGGCAAGTACCTTTGGTCACTTATGCCAATAAGCAATTGAATATGGACGGCGCGATGACGTTTAATGTGTTTGATGGCACAGTTGGTATGAACAATCTGCGGATCGATGATCCGTTGGGCGTTGTAACGCGCCTGTATGCTGATTTAACGATGCGGAAATTAGATTTAGGTGTGCTAACGCGAACCTATCGTTTTGGTGCGATAGAAGGAAAGCTAGATGGCGATGTTAAAGGCTTGGAACTGGAAAATTGGAAGGCCGTTCGATTTGATGCTTCCTTGCAAACCAGTGACGATAATCAGAAAAAGAAAATATCACAACGCGCTGTTGAGAATATTACAGCCTTAGGTGGCGAAGGCACTGCTGCGGCGTTGCAACGCACATTCTTACGCTTCTTCGATGAGTTTAATTACGACAAGATTGGCATTAGTTGCAAATTGCGCGGCGATATGTGTGAAATGGGCGGTGTTACGTCAACGCCTGACGGGTATATAATCGTTAAAGGGAGTGGTATTCCTGCGATTAATGTCAATGGGTATAACAAGCAAGTCAGCCTGACTGACTTATTGGGTAGGATTAAACGCATTACTGATAGCAACACGAACGTGATAGTTAAGTAAAAAGGAAAATAATGGAAAAGAACATACTGGTATTGTTATTGGCTGGCGTATTAACGGCATGTGTGACCATTAATATCTACTTTCCAGCGGCGGCGGCACAAGAGGCTGCGGATCAAATTATTGATGATGTGTGGAAAATTAAAGAGGGTGATGCCAAAGCACCCGGTGCCGCATCTGAAACGCCAACACAAGATAAATAAAGGGATGATGATGAAGCAAACATGGATTCAAACTTGGATTAAATTTCAAACATTGATTAAATTGCTAGTGGCGATAATGGCTGTCTTTACAATACATTTGGCTTATTCCGCACCTAATTTAGAAATTGATACCCCTGCAATTAATGCATTAAAAAGTAGTATGCAAGCGCGTCATGGGCAATTGGCACCATTTTATGGTAGCGGCGCGATTGGCTTGACCAGCAACGGCTTGATTGCTGTGCGCGATGCTAAAGCATTGCCACTAAAAGATAGGCAAGGCATCAATGCATTGGTTGCATCAGAAAATACAGACCGCAGTAAGCTTTATCAAGAAATTGCAGTTGCCAACGGGCATCCAGAATGGGGTGGCAGTATTCAAGATGCGTTTGCTGGACGCTGGATAGATAAAGCGCAAACTGGTTGGTATTATCAAGCTGCTGGCGGTTGGACGCAAAAGTAGTCAGCTAACTCATCGTGCTGTTCATTAAAACCAGCTTCTAATATCAATATATTGTTTTATACAAGTTTATAGAATTAGTCCGTTATTCCACTGTTGTTTTTCGCTTGGGTAGACTTCGTTTTAGGCTAGACTTTATTTAACCTAGTTTACTGTAAGCTGGGGTCAAGCACAGGGGGTTTTATGACGAGTAATGTTGTTAATTTACCTACATATGGCAAAGCCATTAGCCTTGATGATCAAGGTGTTTATTTCACTTTAAATCCAAGCACGGGTGCCGTGCACAGTATTATTCAACTGGTTTACGACGATGAATGGTATTTATTCCAGCTGCAAAAAACTGGCCAAGAAGATGAGGCTGGCTGGATTATGATGACCGAAGAAATTGATGGTGCTTTGGTTAGTGTGCCTACCGTAGAACTTCGAAGGTATTTTTCGAAACCTGAATATGCCGAACCCAGAGGCGCATGGCAAGTCATTCGCAATTCGAAATTTGGCTTTGGTAAATTCACACCCGCTGACGAACAGGACATTGTTTATCATGCCATTATGGCCTTTTCAGGCGATGAAATGCATACGCCAGTTAGACTTCACAAAGCCGATAAAGAAACATTGCGAAGAGCCGAGCAAGTAGCGGCAGAGCAAACTGAATTAGTCTAAAACATAACGGGTCATTACCCACAGGAACGGTTAGCGTAAATTCGCTACGCTAGCCCTTTTTATTGTATCCTTATGGCTATGATACCGACCCTCGTTTTTGACATTGAAACCATTCCAGATGCAACTGGTTTACGTGATTCATTAGAGCTCCCAGCTGATACGTCAGATGAAGATGTAGTGAATCTGGCTTTGCATCAACGCCGCCAACAAAATGGCACCGACTTTTTACCCTTGTACCAACACCGTATTTGCGCGATTTCTTGTGCGTTGCGTGAAGGCGCTAACTTCAAAGTGTGGACGCTAGGCGATGAAAATGCCAGCGAGGCTGAAATCATTCAACGTTTTTATGATGGCATCGATAAATACACGCCACAAATTATCTCTTGGAACGGCAGCGGTTTTGATTTGCCCGTTTTACATTATCGCGGCTTAATCCACGGCGTGAATGCTAGCCGTTATTGGGAGCTGGGCGATGATGATAAAGAGTTTAAATGGAATAATTACATTAGTCGTTATCACATGCGCCATTTAGATTTAATGGAAGTGATGGCGATGTATAACGCACGTGCCAATGCGCCATTAGATAGCTTAGCGAAACTCTGTGGTTTTCCAGGCAAGCTTGGTATGGATGGCAGCAAGGTTTGGGATGCTTTCAAAGCGGGTAAAATTAAAGAAATCCGCGATTACTGCGAAACCGATGTTGCTAATACGCATTTAGTGTTTTTACGCTTTCAACTTATGCGTGGATTGTTAACTAAAACTGCCTATGAAAGCGAAATTGCACTGGTGCGAGAAACTTTACAGAGTTATGAAGGCGAACACTGGGATGCCTTTTTGGCCGCTTGGAAATAAGACATTACCTATTAGTAATTAACTAGTAACTATTAATCTGCTGTTAATTCTTCACTGGGCAACTCTTCGGTTGAATCAGCATCTTTCCAATTTAAAATAACCCGTTTCATTTCGTTGTCTTCTAAGGTGAAATGATGGCTTTGTTTTTCACCGTTGAACGTGGCCACAATGCTATAACGATCGGCTGGCAAACGAATGTTCAATCTCGGTGATGCGCCTAGCAATCTGTAGATGAGTTGATTGGTGCTGTCGAAGATCCTTACATCCACATTAGTCGCCGCTTCGCCATCACCAATAGAAAAAACCAAATGCAAATTAAACTGCTTCTGACTTTGCTTTAACAAGTCAGTTTCCTCTTCGCCAATGCCGCCCGTCATATAAGCAAAGCCTTTTGATGAATGCTTAATGTCAGCAGCAAATGCTAAGTTTGTCGTTAAGGCAAGCAATAAAGTGAGCCATACAAATGCAAGTAACCGTTTCATAGCATCTTTCTTAGAATAATTTTCAACTATTGATTCAACGATAAAATTAAGCAATTGAATTCGAATTGCTAATATTACCACTGCGTAAAGTGGTTTGGATATAGTGGCAGGATTGATTAAGAATAGAGCGCATTAACGAAAGATAATGCGCCGCAAGTGACTGGCTAATCGTTATAAACCAGCCCCAGCTGTTTTTTAGCCTCTTTAATTAATTGCTTATCTAACGGTGGTGGCGTTAAATCTACCCCTTCTGCCAAGACATGGTAAACATGCTTTAGCACCGCAACACGCGTAAACCACTTGCGATTAGCGGCAATCAATTGCCAAGGCGCGGCTTCGGTAGAGGTATAACGAAATAGATCATTCGCCGCTTCTACATAATCATCCCACTTAGCGCGGTTGCGGATATCTTCACTGGTTAATTTCCATTGTTTAGATGGGTTATTTAACCGCTCGTCAAAGCGCGTGAGTTGCTCTTCTGGTGTGATATGAAGAAATAATTTAGCTATCCGCACACCATCATCCATTAAGGTGCGCTCAAATTCATTAATCTCTTGATACGCGCGTTGCCACGCTTGCGTTGAGGCAAAACCTTCTACACGTTCAACCAACACGCGCCCATACCAAGAGCGATCAAAAATCGCAATCTTGCCCGACGCAGGCAAACGCATTTGGAAACGATGCAAATAATGTTGTTGAAGTTCTTCAGCAGTCGGCGCGCCAATCGGGTGCACGGCATATCCCCTAGGGTCTAACTTCTCAGTCAATCGCCTAATCGCACCACCTTTACCACTGGCATCCCAACCCTGCAACACAATCACCGCACGGCGGTTTTGATGATAATACGCCTGCTGCGCCTCAACAATTTTCTGCTGCCATTTTTTCAACTCTTTTTTATAAATCTTGGAGTCGCCAATGATGGAAGACTCGAAATCAGCGTTGGCTAGGAGAGGTGGGTTCTTTTGTAAAATAATGTCACTAGGGGTATGCACAGATAAACCTTATTTAAATGATTCACACCAGTTTAGCAAATAGGGTGTGTGTTAGGTAATAATCAAACAAACGTTACCTTGCTTTTAGATTTTTGTCGAAAAAATGAAGTGCTACTTGCTCAATGTTGAGGTGAAGTTCGGGGCGGATTTTTTCAGTATTGCTTCGGTGTCCGCAAACGTCAAAACGGTGAAAGTAAGTAAATAACTTGCCCGGTGTTGTACATTCTGGCATGAATACAAAATGGCCACCTTGGCTAAGTGTTGTTAGTTTTGCCTTAGGAATCTGTTGACTAAAAACCGCCGCATTCTCTGCGAATTGAACAAGTTCATCATCCTCAGCAGCCACAATCATCACTGGTACTTTAATGCTGTTAAGACTATCAATGCTTATGGCGGGACCTAACGCTGGTGCCATTGCAAATACAGCTTTTATTCTAGTATCTAAATAAGAAAGTGTTGATTGGGTAGCATCAATTGAATCGAAATCTGCTCCTGCAACTAGATCACACTCCTGCTGCCAATTTTTAGTTTCGCAGTATGTTTGCATTTGTTCTACATCGTATTGAGCGCCCGCGAGTGCAAGCGCGGTATAACCGCCTGCCGAGTGACCAGCTACGCCGATTAATTGCGCGTTGATTCGCTCCCTCCAAAGCTTATGCTTCAGTAGTCTATTGAGTGTGAAGCTAACGTCTTTGGGGCGTTCCCACACAGCTATGGTCGCTTCTGGTGTATTCTCCATCCAAGTATTTAACCAGTGTGATGGGGCTGCAACAATATAACCATTTGCTGCCAGTGATTCCGCCATCCAAGACTGATCAATGTGACTACCTCTATCACCATGAGACAGCATAATTAGTGGGTAGTGGCCATGGCCTGATAAGTAAGGCGCATCACTAATCGCCGTGCCTTTAAAGGCAGAGTAATAAGTAATACGCTCTGCATCTGGTACTCTTTTGGCGGGATACCAAACTCTGACTTCAATAGGCCTGTTTCTAGTCTCATCAGTAAACTTTAAATAAGTAGTCCCTACTTCACTGGCCCAGCCAGAAAAGGGCATTGCAAAAAGTAAGTAGGTACAAAATGTAAATAACAATTTCATAATTAAATCCACTGAAACAAAAGTGAGCGCATAAAGAGCTAATTTTTTAATTAAAGGCTGACTTAAATATTATATTGCTTTGTAGATCAAGCCTATTCTTTTGAGCAATTCACTTAATGCGCTAAAATGCGAACCTTCTGTTTTTACTTCCTTTTTTGAAAGTTTGCTATGGCTCGTCGTTCTCGTCGTCAACAATCAGTTCCGGCTGAAATTTCTGCTGCTGTCATGGTTGAATCACTCGACCAAGAGGGTAGAGGGGTTGCGCATGTAGATGGCAAAGCCATTTTTATTGATGGCGCGTTGCCGACTGAAAAAGTGACGTATCAAGTCACGCGTAGTAAAGATAAGTATGCGTTTGCCAATGTGGTGGATGTGCTTAAGCAATCTAACTTGCGGGTGAATGCTAAATGTAAACATTTTGGCTATTGCGGCGGTTGTAAATTGCAGCATTTAGATGCTGTGGGGCAGGTGGCGGCGAAGCAACGTTTATTAGAAAATGACATTAAACATATCGGTAAAGCGAAGCCTGAGAATATGTTGCCGCCATTGTTTGGGCCAACGTGGGGTTATCGTCATAAAGCCAGATTAAGCGTTAAATATGTAGCGAAAAAAGAGCGAGTCTTGGTTGGTTTTAACGAAAAAGGCACACGCTTTGTGGCGGATATGCAAAGTTGTGAAGTATTAACACCAGAAGTTTCTGCGTTGATTACACCATTGCAAGAACTCATTTTTAATCTCAGTTTGCGCGACAAAATTCCACAATTGGAACTAGCTGTGGGTGAAGCAATCGAAACAACACGTAAAAATATCGTGTTAATTTTTCGTATTATGGATGTGCTATTACCAGAAGATGAAGCGTTATTAAAAAACTTTGCCGACCAACACCATGTGAGCATTTGGACGCAAACCAAAGGCCCAGATACAGTGAAGCCGTTTTATCCATTAGATGCGCCATCGCTACAATATTCACTAAAAGAGTTTGATTTAACTTATCCGTTTAAACCGAATGAATTTACCCAAGTGAATCCACAAATTAATGAGGTGATGATTCGTCGCGCGATGCAATTGTTGCAACCACGAGCTGGTGAGCGTATTGCGGACTTCTTTTGTGGCATTGGTAACTTCACTTTGCCAATTGCGCGTAGCGGAGCAACGGTATTTGGCTACGAAGGGTTGGATAATTTAGTGGCACGTGCGGTAGAAAGCGCAACGTTGAATGGCTTAGAAAGCACAACGAAATTTGGCGTATCGGATTTATTTAAAATGACAGATGAATCACTCACCGCGCTCGGTCGTTTTGATAAATGGTTAATCGATCCACCACGCGATGGCGCTTTTGATTTGGTTAAAGCGATTGATGATAGCAATGCGCCTGCTCGGATTGTGTATGTTTCTTGTAATCCCGCCACATTGGCGCGGGATATTGATGTGTTAGTGAATGAAAAAGGCTACAAACTGAGCGCCGCTGGTGTGATTAACATGTTCCCGCATACGGCGCATGTTGAATCGATTGCTTTGTTTACAAGAGATGCTGTTTAAAAGAAATGCTGTTGTTGTTTCTTTCTATCTAAACTGTAAGCTGTTGCTCCGCTTGTGGCGAGTATTAATAACCCACCAGCCATGGCAATGTTTTTTAGAAATAAAATCATCTGCATTTTATCGCTAAAATCACTGTGGAAAAGCACCGCTGCTGCGATTGAAAAAAGCGCTAAACCTAGCGCTGCTAACGCGGTTTTATAACCTATCGCAATCGCAATACCGCCCAGAATCTCCAATAAAATAGTTGGCCAAAGTAGCGCACTAGGAACGCCCATTGCTTCCATATAAGCACTCGTGCCTGCAAGGTCGGTTACTTTTCCAACCCCAGCGAGAATAAAAATAAGGGCTAGCATGAGTCTGCCTAAAGGTTGCACTAAAGCGGCCATATTCATTTTCCTGTTCGATATATTGATTTGTAAAACTACATCATACCTATTTTTATTTTTTTTGATAACCTTTGTTGGCACATAGATTGCTGGCTACAAAAGTTTGATGCAATTCGCATCATTTTTTTGGAAGTGTTTAATAGGTATGATTAAGAAGCAATTTTCCCCTTCTCTGTTGTTGTTATTTTTCTCATCATTTGCATTTGCAGCTGAACCAAGCAACGTCGTCGAAGTGATGAATACATTATGGGTACTAATAGCAGCTTGTTTGGTTTTTCTGATGCAGGCGGGATTTGCCTTGCTCGAATCTGGCCTATCGCGTGCAAAAAACGCGGTGAATGTCATGATGAAAAATTACATGGATTTGTGCGTTGGCTCCATTTTATTTTGGTTGGTTGGCTATGGCTTAATGTTTGGTGACAATGTGTATGGTTTTTTTGGTACCGACCTATTTGCCTTATCCAGCATGACGGATTGGCATTACACCACCTTGTTTTTTCAGACAATGTTTGCCGCAACCGCAGCAACGATAGTGAGCGGTGCGGTTGCAGAACGCACTAATTATGGGGCTTATTTACTTGGTGCGATTGGACTGACGGCTTTTATTTATCCTGTTTTTGGCAGCTGGGTTTGGAACGAAGGCGGCTGGTTAAACCAAATGGGTTTTATTGATTTTGCAGGTTCAACTGTTGTCCATTCAGTTGGTGGCTGGGCAGCATTAGCCGCGATTATGGTATTAGGGCCAAGATTAGGACGCTTTGGACCAGACAAAAAACCGAGAAACATGCCAGGGCATAATTTGAATTATGTTGCCATTGGCGGCTTGTTACTTTGGTTTGGCTGGTTTGGGTTTAATGGCGGCAGCACGTTGGCTGCAGGCACAAATGTTGGGCATATCTTGCTCAATACGCACCTGGCAGGTGCGGCAGGCGCGTTAGGTGCGTTGTTCATCCATTTTATTTTAAGGCAACCTGCTTTAATGACGAGCGGCGTAAATGGCAGTATTGCAGGATTAGTTGCGATTACTGCTGGTTGCGCAACCATGGAGGTTCATTTTGCCGTGCTGACGGGTTTAATTGGCGGTGTGATTTCGGTGTTAGGTAATAAATTGATAGAAAAAACGGGCTTAGATGATGTTGTCGGTGCTGTTTCTGTTCATGGTTTCGCTGGTGTTTGGGGAACCTTGGCGGCAGGCCTTTTTCTGACTGGCAATCTGTTTGATCCGCACCAAGTAACGGTTCAGCTGATTGGCATAGCCGCCGCTTTTGTTTGGGTGATGATGACAGCTTTTATCATGTATTGGTTAATTGCTAACACCGTTGGCATGCGAGTGAGCACCATGCACGAACAGCGTGGATTAGATATTACCGAGCATGGTGAGATTGGTTATCCAGAGTTTAGTCACCAAGCTGCGTATACGGCAGATAAATTAAATAATCTAGAAAAGCTATAGGAAAGAGATTTTAAAGATGGAGTTGTTTTAAATGGATGCTGTTTATACAAGAAGGGTGATATTTACCGCAATGCGACCCTTTTTAGAGGATGCTGATTTATTGTATGCGATGACAATTTGGCAAGAAAAATACGTGAGTAAAACAACTTATGCTTTTACCCAGTTTTTATCAGAATGCTGTCGTACGCAAACACTTAAACGCAACCGACCTGCGCTGTTAAATGCGATATTGAAAACGCTAGAGTCGCCTGAGCAGGATTTATTGCTCGACCCATTAAATGCACAGACGAGTCAATTTGATATATTGATGACAAATCAAACGCAATACGTAGACGCTAATGTCGTGTTTGTGCAATTTGTCGAAAATTTGCTGAAAAACTTGGGTGACGATATTGGCTTAAAAGCAAAAGCTTATTTGATGAAGCATGTGGGTGTTAAGCTTAAACTGAATACACAGCAAACCTTTGCCTTAAAAACGTGGGCACATCAAAATACCGCAGCGCTCGATGCCGCTTTTGATAATAAGCAAAAGCAAATTATGATCAATATTCTCTATATCGCTATCTGCGAATATATTGGCCCAACTAAAGCCGATCAGTTGTTGGCAACGGCGGTGCGAGAAACTGAACCGCTGGCTATCGCCCACCAAGTGGATTTGCATGATTATCTTTAGGCCTAGCACTGTAAACGTTAGGGCGCTGTAAAAGTTAGGGATTTGTAAAAGTTGAGGCGATTTACAGTAAACTGTCACCAAGATGAAGTTGACACCGTTTATTGTTGCGTTGGGCCTATTGTTGTTGGCTGGCTGTGAAGAGCGATTGCCTGATACGGCAATCCATTTTGCTATCGCGCAAGCGCCGATTAATTTAGATCCACGCTATGCAACCGATGCCGCTTCTGAGCGCGTTAATCGCTTAATTTACCAACGGCTAGTGGAGTTTGATGCTGCATCAAAACCAACTCCTAGCCTAGCCACTTGGCAAAAGCTGAGCCCAACCCACTATCGATTTACTTTACGCAATCATGTTGCTGCTTTTCATCATGGCAACCCATTAACGGCGGCAGATGTAAAAGCGACTTATGACAGCTTATTGGCATTAAACGATGCACCACATGCCGCAGAGTATCGCAATATTAATCACATTGAGCTGATTAATGCGCAGACGTTGGATTTTGCGCTTACACAGCCAGATGCAGATTTTCCCGCAAGATTAATTATCGGTATTTTGCCTAAAGATTTGATTGAGCAAAAGCATGACTTTGCACATCAGCCCGTTGGCAACGGTGTGTTTACATTTGTGTCTTGGCAGCGGCGATTAACCTTAAAGCGTTTGCGCGACCATCAATTAGTCACATTAACCGAGGTGAAAGATCCGACGGTTAGAGTGCTTAAATTAATGCGCGGTGAAACCGATTTATTGCAAGGCGATTTGCCGCCAGAGTTGGTGCAATATTTACAAAAAAAATCTGACATTCAGGTTAAAACAGCGCAAGGCACTAACTTTTCCTATTTGGGTTTAAACATGCAAAACCCTGTTTTGAAACAACTTAACGTCAGAAAAGCCATCGCCCATGCCATTGATAGAGACGCGATTATCAAGCAAGTGATGGTCAATGATACGCGGTTGGCAGAAGTGATTTTACCGCCTGAACATTATGCGGGTAATGCTTCGTTACCGCACGCTGAGTATAATCCCGCCCTAGCCAAGCAGTTGTTGCAATCGGCTGGTATAACATTGCCACTAAAGTTGGTGTATAAAACCAGCACGGATGCACAGCGCGTACGGTTAGCAACAATCTTACAAGCGCAAATGGCAAAGGCTGGAATTGATTTGGAAATCAGAAGCTTAGATTGGGGTACTTTTTTTGCTGAAGTGAAGCAAGGTAATTTTCAACTCTATGGTTTAACGTGGGTTGGCATTAAAACGCCTGAAATTTATAGCAAAGTATTTGGCTCACAATATTTGCCACCAAATGGGTTAAATCGTGGCGGATATCAAGATGCAACGCTCGATACTTTATTGCAAACAGAAAATTGGCCAGCGGTGACAGCACATATTCATCAGCAGCTGCCGTACATTCCATTATGGTATGAAGGGCAGGTTGCTGTGATGCAAAAAGATATACAACAATACAGCCCACAATCGGATGGTAATTGGGATAATTTAGCAAGCGTTCAAAGGTCAGCTACAATAAGCAACTATGCACATTAATATTTCTATCGCAACGCAAACACTTACGCTATTAGACAATGATGCTGAGTTGTTGGCGCAATTTCCTGTCTCAACCGCTGCCAACGGTGTTGGTTGCGAAAAGGATAGTGGTTGCACGCCATTAGGGGCGCATGTGATACGCGCCAAAATTGGAGAGGGTGTCGCACCAAATACTGTATTTGTTGGACGAAGAGCAACGGGTGAAATTTGGTCGCCTGAGTTGATGGCTGAACATCCGAATCGTGATTGGATACTGACGAGAATATTGTGGCTATCTGGCAAAGAGGTTGGCAAAAATCGCTTAGGCAATGTCGATACTATGCAGCGGTATATTTATATTCACGGCACACCAGATGTGACAGATATGAGTGTTGTCGGCTCACACGGTTGCGTGCGTATGCGTAATGCCGACATGATTGCGTTATTTGACATGGTCGTCGTCGGCACAACAGTCTATATTGACAATGATTAGCAGATTGCTCGGTTTTATCACCGTTATTTTCGGTGTTTTAATCCTTACCTTTTTATTGATTCATTTAGTGCCAGGCGACCCTGTTGAAGTCATGTTAGGCGAATCTGCCAGCATGGCTGACCGTGAAGCTTTGCGCGAGCAGTTAGGTCTGAACCAGCCACTCATTACTCAATTTGGCACGTATCTAAATAAATTAGCACATGGTGATTTAGGCCAGTCAATTCATACTAAAACACCAATTACCGAATTATTTAAAACGCGCTATCCAGCCAGTGTTCAGTTAGCGTTATTGTCTATGCTAATTGGATTATTAGTTGGTGTGCCGCTAGGCGTTTACGCCGCGCTAAAAGCAGGGCATTGGCAAGATGTTGTTGTCACCGTTGTGAGTGTGCGTTTATCTGCAATGCCTGTTTTTTGGCTAGGCCCAATGTTAATGTTGGTCTTTGCCGTTTGGTTGGGTTGGCTACCTGTAAGCGGCATGGATGAGCCTGCTGCGATTATTTTACCTGCGCTGACCTTGGGCTTTGGTCTTAGCGCAATCCTAACCAGAATGACGCGCACCAGTTTGTTAGAAGTGCTGAATGAAGACTTTATTCGTACCGCTCGCGCGAAAGGGTTAAGCGAACGCACCGTGATTGTTCGCCATGCATTGCGTGTTGCTTTGTTGCCAATCGTCACCATTGTTGGCATGCAAATGGGTAGTTTGTTGGCAGGAACAGTCATCACGGAAACTATTTTTAGTTGGAATGGCATTGGTCGTTTATTAGTAGAAAGCATCGAAAAACGCGACTATCCTGTTACGCAGGCCTGCGTGCTGGCGGTTGCGTTAAGTTATGTGGTGATTAACTTTTTAACAGATATTGCTTATCGCTTAGTTGATCCAAGAATGAGGCATGCTTGAGATGGCTAACATGATAAAAGCAACGGTATTAGGTATTCTGCTTTTTTGGCTGCTCGCCGTTATTATTGGGCGTGCACTCGGTTTGCATGGTAATGAAGTGGATTTACATCAAGTATTGGCAAACCCAAGCTGGCAACACTGGTTTGGCGCGGATGATTTGGGACGCGATATTCTGGCGCGTATTTTACGTGGCGTAGAAGTGTCGTTTTTAGTGGCGCTTGGCGTGACGACTGTCACCATGACTGTTGGCGTCACGATTGGCTTGCTGGCTGGTTTTTATGGCGGCAAGCTTGATAAAGTATTGATGCAAATCACAGATATTTTCTTGGCTTTCCCTGGTATTTTGTTGGCGATTGCCTTTGCCGCTGTTTTAGGTCCAGGCATTTTTAATTTAATGATTGCGCTTTGTTTAACAGGCTGGGTAAGTTATGCGCGACTAACACGTGCGCAAACCTTAAGCCTACGCAATCGCCAACATGTGTTAGCTTCAGAATCGTTAGGGGCAAAGCCATTACGTTTAATGCGTTATCACATTTTCCCGCTCTTACTTTCTGTCTTAATTGTAGAAGCAACCTATAGCGTAGCCAGCATTATGATTGCTGAAGCCAGCCTTTCATTTCTCGGTTTAGGCATACAAGCGCCCAATGCCTCATGGGGTGCGATGTTGCGCGATGCGGTGCGTTATATGTTGGTTGCGCCGCATTATGTGTTGCTGGTGGGAGCAAGTTTAATGAGCTTGGTTTTAGCAATTAATTTAGGGGGTGATTACCTCCGTGATAAACTAGACATTGCTTCGTCCATGAATGAAAACTGACGTTGTTATTTCGACTTGCCTTACTAGCGTACTGTCTACGCCGAAATGCCTAGGCATTTTCCATTCATGAACGAAGCCACTTCTTAGAAACTATAATACCTACTGGAAACCCCTTTGACACTAGCTACCACCATCACTTGGCAAGAAAACAATAAAACCAAAGAAGCATTTTGGCAATCTGCTGCTAATAACCAACCACCTAAAAGAATTCAAGTGATTGATGACACCATCAAAGCAGATGCGGCTTACAAGCTGGTTTGCGAAGGCACGGCTTTATTGTGGCGCGGTGACTTTCAGAATGCTAAACATTTATCGCAAGCGATTTCGCGCCGTATTGATAATCGTGATTTGAAGCCAAAAGCAAAAAATAAGCGTATTATAGATCTTAAAACGGGAGAAGGGCCTAGCCCGAAAGAGCAATTTCATTTATACCGCAAAAGCCAAATTGAGCGAGCACGCACATTGGGCATGTTGTTGGTGGAATTAACAGGCGATTATCGACTGCCATATAACCGCGCGCCAGATATTGCCGATGCTTGCGAACATGCTTATGGCAAAAGTGAAAGCCATCATTCACGCTTGGTTTCATTGCGCGAAATTCTAGGCTTAATTGGTGCTTATGAATGGCATAAAAAAGGCGTAGAAATACTACAATTAGACGCGAGTATTACGCCAAGTTACGGCGTGTATTCGCCTGTGCGCGGCGAATATCTCGAATTAGTGAATACAGCACCATTAGAAAATGTATCAGTGGCTTTTGATATTGGTACAGGAACAGGCGTAATCGCAGCTATTTTAGCTAAGCGCGGCGTAAAGAAAATCATTGCAACCGAATTGGCTTCACGCGCATTAGTCTGTGCCAAACACAATATTCAAAAGCTAGGTTACGCAGACCAAATTAAAATTGTTGGCGCAGATTTATTTCCATCAGCCGATGCAGGACTTGCTGATTTAATCGTTTGCAATCCACCTTGGTTACCAGCTAAAGCCAATAGCGCGATTGAGCAAGCGGTGTACGACCCTGACAGTCAAATGCTAAAAGGCTTTTTAAAAGGCGTAAAAAACTATTTAGCCGTCAATGGTGAAGCATGGTTAATCCTGTCTGATTTTGCCGAACATCTTGAGTTGCGAACAAAAGAAGAACTGCAGCAATGGATAACTGATGCAGGTTTGACCGTAATCGAAAAGCTAGATATTAAACCTAAACACGGCAAAGCAAGCGATCCCTATGATCCGCTACATCAAGCACGCTCAAAAGAAGTGACTTCGCTTTATCGTTTGCAAGTGGCTTAAAATAATCACAATAGTGGTTTAAACTCATCATTATTTAGTTATAGAAAGCGCATATGTCGTTAGGTCCAGTCATGTTAGATGTTGTCGGCACGGAGTTAACTGCCGATGATATTCGTCGTTTGCAACATCCATTAGTTGGTGGGGTGATTTTATTCGCGCGTAACTTTGAAAATTGTGAGCAACTAAAAGCACTCACAGCGAGTATTCATGCCGTACGCCAGCCACCATTGTTAATTGCTGTTGACCATGAAGGCGGTCGAGTGCAACGCTTTAGAGAAGGCTTTACCAAGATTCCGCCGATGCGTGAGTTTGGCAAAATTTGGGATAAAGATCGCAAAAAAGCCATGACGTTAGCAGTGGAAGCAGGTTGGATTTTGGCGGCTGAGTTACGAGCGCATGGTGTGGATTTTAGTTTTACACCAATATTAGATATGGATTACGGCGATAGTTTAGTTATTGGTGATCGTGCTTTTCATGTAGAGACGCGTGCCATTAATGAGTTGGCCTTTAGTCTAATGCAAGGCTTGAAAAAAGGCGGTATGGCGGCGGTGGGTAAGCATTTTCCAGGACATGGTTTTGTGGTGGCAGATTCGCATGTCAGTATTCCAGTTGATGAGCGTGAGTTTGACCAAATTGCGCAAAATGACATGCAACCGTTTAGACAAATGATTGATGAAGGGTTGCCTGCTATTATGCCAGCGCATGTGATTTATCCTAAAGTCGATGATAAGCCAGCAGGCTTTTCTGCCAAATGGTTGCAAAAAGTGTTGCGTGAACGGCTGGGTTTTAATGGCGTTATTTTTAGCGATGATTTGAGCATGGAGGGCGCAAGCGTAGGTGGTGATGTAACCACGCGCAGTTTGGCTGCGTTGCATGCCGGTTGCGACATGGTGCTGTTGTGCAATCGCCCTGACTTGGCTGATGAGCTATTAGATAACTTGGTTTGGAAAATGCCAGCACAGAGTATTGTTCGATTAACGCGTATGCATGGCGGTCATCATCCACAGAGCATAACGCAGTTGCGAGAGAGCGGTGTATTTGCCGATGCGGTTAAACGCGTTGCGATGGTTGGGCAATCAGAAGGCGATTTTTTTGCTTAATACGATTGATTGGCACGGTTTAATCAAACATTCACAAATTGTTACTTGAAACTTTTAACAATAGTCGCTATCTTAGATAGTAATACCATTTGGTAGTTTTAATATAAGGATTTGATTTAATGGCTGACAATATTGAAGTATTAGGTCGCGAGACCAGTGTTTCTAGCGCAACAAACAAAGTGATGCGTAACACTTACGCATTGCTTGGTATGACCATGATTCCAACGGTGATTGGTGCGATGGTTGGCATGACAATTGATTTTTCATTTTTATTTGCAGCAAGTCCAATCGTTGCTTTTATCGGTATCATGGCAGCAGTTTTTGGCATGAGCTGGTTGGTCACTAAAAACGCAAACAATGCGGCCGGCGTTTGGCTATTGTTTGGTTTTACTTTCATTATGGGTTTATTGTTAGGACCAATCTTACAAGTGGCTTTAAGTTTGAGTAATGGCGCACAATTGATTGCATTAGCAGCAGGCGGCACAGCGGCATCATTCTTAACATTGGCTGCAGTTGCTTCAAACACAAACCGTGATTTTAGCTTTTTAGGTAAGTTTTTAACGATTGGTTTCGTACTGGTTGTATTGGCTATCCTAGCTAACTTCTTCTTCCAAGTGCCTGCATTGTCATTAACCATTTCAGCTGTGGTTGTGTTGTTGATGGCTGGTTTTATCTTGTATGAGATTAACCAAGTTGTACGCGGTGGTCAAACCAACTACGTATTGGCAACATTAAGCATCTATATTAGCTTGCATAATATGTTTACACATTTGTTGCACTTGTTAATGGCATTGATGGGTAGCAGAGATTAGTTTGTTACTTGATTAAAAAAACCCGCTTCGGCGGGTTTTTTGTTATGCATTATTGCGCGGCTTTTTTATTTCTACGCTCTTTAAAAAAAGCCGTTAGCAAAGCACCACATTCTTCAGCTAAAACACCACTAGTCACTTGAGTATGATGATTAAGTTTAGCCTCTGCCATTAAATTAATCACGCTACCGCAAGCGCCTGTTTTAGGGTCGCTAGCACCGTAAACTAACTGGGCAATACGCGCATGTTGAATCGCGCCAGCGCACATGGCACATGGCTCTAATGTGACATATAAGGTGCAATCAATAAGTCGATAGTTGCCTATATTGTTTGCTGCATCACGTAAAGCGCGAATTTCGGCATGCGCAGAAGGATCGTGCTGTTTGATTGGTGCGTTGTAGCCAAGTCCAATAATTTGACCATCTTTTACCACAACGGCACCCACAGGCACTTCACCATAAGTGGCAGCTTCTTGTGCCAAGGTGATGGCGGTTTGCATAAATCGTTGATGGTCAGACATACGTTATTTTTTAATCATTAAAAATGACATTGTGGCATTACATGAGTAATTCTTCTAGTGACAGTTGTTCAAGCTGTTTTAGTAACCATTGCTGAGCTTTGCCAATCTCAGCATCATTACGCCATGCTAAAAAAGTAGGGCCAATTGGCTTTGATTCAGACACCTCTTTAATAACGAGTTTGTCTTGATGCTGTAGCGCCAATTGTTTGGGTATAAAGCCAACCCCTAGCCCAGCTATTTGAGCACGGACTTTTGCATGCATATCGGGAACTGTCAGCACATCTTGCCCCGATAAAATACCAGAAGTGCGTGGTGCTAAATGACGTGAACTATCGGCAGCAGCAACGGCGCGATGTTGAATGATATCTTGATTGTTGAGTGGTTCTGGCAGTTGAGCGAGAGGATGATGTGGTGCGACAGCAAAGACAAAATTCAAGTGACCTAATAGTTTTGTCGCATAACCGCCACCAGATGGCACATCGCCTGGCGCCCCAATGGAAATGTCTGCACGACCTGAAAGAAGTGCATCCCAACTACCGCCAAACACCTCGCGTGAAAGTTTAATGCGCGTGCCAAAGTTTTGTGAATAAAAAGCAGTTAATACATCTAATATGGGTTCAATGCTAAATAGGTCGCTAACCGCAATATTGATATCAGTTTCAATGCCAGTCGCAATGCGCTTCACTCTTGACTCTAGCGCTAGTGTTGCATTGAGTAATTGTCGACCTTCTTTGAGCAACTCTGCACCTGCCGCCGTTAATGTGGCACGATGACCGCTGCGATCAAACAAAGAAACGCCTAAATCTTCTTCTAGTTTTTTAACGCTGTAAGTGAGCGCTGATGGAACACGAAACAAAGATTCTGCCGCCGCCGCAAAGCTACCTTTGCGATCAATCGCATCAATGATTTCTAGAGACTCTATAGATATTTTAAGTGACATGAGGCGTTAAATTATTATTCAGATTAATTGAATTAGTTGAGCAAAAATGTCCGCTATGAATGCCATATTTATTCAATATACTATAGTTTTACCAATTCAACTATATTGAATGAAATTATATGATAAATATTAGAAAGTCCGCAGATAGAGGTCATGCCGACCATGGATGGTTAAATGCACGACATTCTTTTTCATTTGCTGAGTATCATGACCCAGCGCAAATGGGTTATTCGGTTTTGCGAGTAATCAATGAAGATATGATTGCTCCAGATGCTGGTTTTGGGATGCATTCACATCGTGATATGGAGATTGTGACCTATATTTTATCGGGTGCATTACGTCATCGCGATAGCATGGGCAATGGTGCTGTAATTGGTGTTGGTGACGTGCAACGGATGACAGCGGGTAGCGGCGTTAGACACAGTGAGTTTAATGCGTCGGCAGATGCGCCAGCACATTTGTTGCAAATTTGGTTGTTACCTGCAGAAAATAATTTGCCACCCAGTTATGAAGATAAACACTTTACGAATGAACAAAAACTTAACCGTTGGTGTTTGATTGCATCAGCTGAGGCAAGTGATAGCGCACTGACGATTCATCAAGACGTGCGTCTGTATGCGAGTTTGTTGTCAGCGGAATCCACATTGGCGATGGACTTGGATGTCAAGCGCTGCGCCTATTTGCAAATAGCCAAAGGTGAGGTATTGATTAATGGCATTGCATTAACAGCTGGTGACGCCGCTAAAATTGAACAAGAAGTAATAATTGAAATACAGGCTCAATCAGATGCAGAACTACTTTGGTTTGATCTGCCGTTGATTGAATAAACAAAACCAGCAACTTTTTGGCCAAATAATTGGTCGGATACTTTTTTGAAAGAGTAAATAATGAAAAAACAGCTTATAGGATTATTGAGTTTTTTATTGGTAAGTCATACTGCATTGGCGGCTACGGAGACTTATCAAATTGATAATAAACACAGCTTTGCTAACTTTACTATTCGCCATGTTGTGGCTAAAACGGCTGGCAGTTTTACCGATGTGACAGGTGTTATTAAGATTGATAGTGAGCATTTAGAGAAATCAAGTGTGAATGCTAAAATTGCAGTTGCGAGCGTGAATACTGGATTAGCAAAACGCGATGAGCATATTCAGAAGCCAGATTATTTAGATACCGTTAATTTTGGTGAAATTACATTTATTAGTAAGTCTGTAAAAGCAACTTCTGCAACTGAAGGGCTAATGACGGGTGATTTTACTTTACATGGCGTCACAAAATCAATCACGATACCTTTTAAAGTGTTGGGTTTTGGTGCGGATCCTTGGGGCGGACAGCGCGCTGGATTTGAAGCGACAACAACAATTAAAGCGTCTGATTATGGTTTTGGCTGGATGAAAGAAAGCAATGCGCCAGTAGGCGACGATATTGAAGTAACCTTGTTTATTGAAGCGATTAAAGCAAAATAAACTACACTTAATTAAGGAGTTAGAATGACAGCTGATTTATTTTCTGCCGTTAGTTTGGGTAGTATTGCATTGAACAATAGAATGGTCATGGCGCCACTCACGCGTAACCGTGCAGGCGAGGGCGGTGTGCCACAAGCAATTAATGTGAGCTACTATGAGCAACGTGCGACTGCTGGCCTCATTGTGACTGAAGCAACACCCATTTCTAACATGGCACATGGTTATCCTGCATTGCCTGGTATTTATACCGATGAACAAGTAGAGGGATGGAAAAAAGTAACGGAAGCAGTGCATGCCAAAGGTGGAAAAATTGTTATTCAGTTATGGCATGTGGGACGTATTTCTCACCCCAGTTTATTACCTAATAATGCATTGCCTGTTGCGCCTTCAGCTATCAAGCCAGCTGGACAAGCTTTTACGTATCAAGGCTTGCAAGACTATGTTGAGCCGCGTGAATTAGCGATAGATGAGTTACCTAAGATTGTGCAAGATTATGTGCATGCAACAAAATGTGCCATTGCGGCAGGTTTTGACGGTGTAGAAATTCATGCTGCCAATGGCTATTTGTTAGACCAATTTTTACGTGATGGCAGTAACCAACGGACTGATGCTTATGGCGGTAGCGTTGAGAATCGCGCACGATTATTGATGGAAGTGACGCAAGCAGTGGTTGATGTGATTGGGGCAGACAAAGTCGGTGTGCGTCTTTCACCCGTTAATCCATTTAATGATATGCAAGACAGTAATCCGCAAACAACATTTAATTATGTCGCATCAGCGCTTAATCCATTTAATTTGGCTTATTTGCATGCGGTTGAAGGTGGTATTCATGGTGGTGGCGAATCGGATCCATTTGATTTTTCAGCTTTCAGAAAGCTATTTACAGGCAAATATATGGCAAATCTAAGCTATGATAAAGCCCGTGGAAATGCTGCTATTGCTAACGGACACGCGGATTGCGTTGCATACGGTGTGCCATTTATCGCAAACCCAGATTTAGTCGCTCGCTTTAAGGCGGATGCGCCGTTGAATGAAGCGAATAGCGATACATTCTATGGCGGTGGTGCGGAAGGTTATACGGACTATCCATTTTTACAAAACTAAATTAACAAGATTGATAATTGATTGGAATTAATACATGCAAAAGCCAGCAATAACACAAGCACCTATTCACGATATTATTGCTAACCGCTGGAGTCCGCGTGCCTATGATGCGAATAAAGCCGTTAGTCAAAAGCAGATTATTAGCTTATTAGAAGCCGCGCGCTGGGCACCATCTTGTTTTGGCGATGAGCCTTGGCGCTTTATTGTATGGGATAAAAATCAAGATGCAGCAGCTTGGGAAAAAGCATTTGATTGTATTGTGCCAGGTAATCAAACGTGGGCGAAAGATGCGCCAGTGTTGATATTGATTTGTGCGGACACATTGTTTAGTCACAATCAAAAGCCTAACCGTTGGGCTAATTATGACACAGGTGCCGCCGCTGTAAGTTTGTGTTTGCAGGCGACCAGTATGGGCTTAGTAACGCACCAAATGGGTGGCTTTGATGGCGAAAAAACACGTGCAGCGTTTGGTATTCCTGAGCAGATTGAGATGATGTCGATGTTAGCTGTTGGCTATGCGGCCGATGCTGATACTTTATCTGATGAGCTCAAAGAGCGCGAATTAGCGCCTAGAAAACGCCGCCCACTTGGCGAACTGTTTTATGATGGTGTGTGGAATCAAGCCATCATCTGATAAAATGCTATTTTTATTTACTTTATAGGAATACCCCATGGCGGTTGTAGCACTGACAAAAGAGAATTTTAAAGACACAATTGAAAAGAATGATTTTGTGATTGTCGATTTCTGGGCGCCTTGGTGTGATCCTTGTGTTGCATTTACACCAGTCTTTGAAGCAGCTGCTGAGAAGAATCCTGACATTCTATTTGGCATGGTTGATACCGAGAAAGATCCAGAAATTGCAGAATATTTTGAAGTGAATAAAATTCCAGGTATTTTGGTCGTTCGTGAGCAAGCGGGTATTCATGCGCAACAAGGTGAAATTGGTGCGCCAGCATTAGATGAGATTATCAAATGGGCGCGTGAAAAAGACATGAATGCAGTACGTCAGTATTATTCTGATGAAGCTGCTAAGCAGCAATAGATTGATCAATACTATAAAAAAGCCGCATCATATGCGGCTTTTTTATAGCTCATTGCTGGGCGTATGTCAGCGCTAAAATCCACCAGTTGTCAAAAATTGAAAAACATAATAAACGCCTAGTAACATCATGATATACATAGGTAAGTTGCCACTTCTTTTTGTTTCAGCCTTATTTGGCGAGCTAATCCAGCGATTCAATAGCCAAAACACCAACAGAATGACAGGAATCAGCAACATGGTCTGCGTGGACTGAAACAGAAAAGAAAGCGCTTGTTGAATCAAGCCGTCTTCTTTAAATGCATCTAATGCAATACCGATAATGCCGATAACCATTAATATAAAAGATACGGTTGATAGCATCGTCCGTGAAAGTGATTCGGGACGAATATTGGCATTCTTTACATACTTATTTGGATCCATAGCAACTAACCTTTCAGTCTAACTGTGCACAGTTAATTTTTTGGTAAGAATAGTGCAGGGTCAACCGACTTCCCTTTTTGACGAATCTCGAAATGTAATTTGACGCTATTGGTATCGGTGTTGCCCATCTCGGCAATTTTTTGACCAGCTTTAACAATCTGCCCTTCTTTAATATTGATTTTGCTATTGTGCGCGTAAACAGACAATAAGGCATTGTTATGTTTAACAATCACTAGTTTTCCATATCCACGCAAATCAGAGCCAGTGTAAATTACTTTGCCATCTGCAGACGCTGTAATCGCTTGCCCAGTTGTGCCTGCAATATCAATTCCTTTATTGCTTGCGGCATTAAATGTTGCACTGATCTTGCCTTGTGTTGGCCAAAACCAAGTGACCCCTTCAACCACAGATGAGACTGTTTTACTTGGCGCATTCTCACTTTTGCTTGATGCACTTTCGCCAGTGGTATTGGCTTCAGTTGTTTTAGTTTCCGTTACCTTTGGCGCGGATGTTTCTGTTTTAGCTACTACAGTTGGCGGTGTTTCTGCTGCTGGTGCACGGTTAAATGCTTCCAAACTATACGGTTCTCGAATAGCCTTGGGCGCGGTTAAAGTAGGTGGTGTTGTCGACGGTGTTGTTGGTGTTGAGGCTGAAGTTGAGGGTTTTGCCGTCTCCTCAATACTTGGCCCATCAACATCAATTGGAGAAATAATGACGCCATCTTCGCTCTCATATGTGGTTGGTTTTGCCGCAGCAGTGACTTCTTTATTAAGGCTAGAGAAGTTGAGTGTTTGCCCAATTTTGATGGTGTAAGGCGCATAGATATTATTAGCAGCAGCAATCTCTCGATAGTCGTAACCGTGCTCTAAACCAATGCTGTATAAAGTATCGCCTTTTTTAACTGTGTAACTATTGGGACGCCAATCATCGCTTTTAGCGGTCGCACTTGGTGTGGCAGCTTGTGGTGAGCGGTTAACAACGGGTGCAGGTGTGTGGCTGGCACAACCTACAATAAACAGGACTAAAAAACTAATTAAAAAACTGCGTAAAACATTATATTTCATTAACTTAAACCACCTAATAAAGGGACGAATTTAACCGCCTCTAATTCTGTTTTTTTGAATTCATCATTTAAACGCTCAATCAAATAAAGCGTTTGCGATTCTGTGCCAATAGGAATCACCATTCTGCCACCCTCGGCAAGCTGTGATAACAAATCTTGCGGAATATGGCTTGCGGCAGCTGTAACAATAATCCCATCAAATGGCGCATAGTCTTCTAGCCCTTTACTGCCATCAGCATGGTCTAGTTTAACATTGCTACACTTAAGCGCACGCAAATGATCACGTGCTTTTAATAATAGCGGACGAATGCGTTCTACAGAAAGCACTTCGCGCGCAACGCGCGATAACACGGCAGTTTGATAGCCGCAACCGGTTCCGATTTCTAATACTTTATTTAACGGTTTATCATTACGCAAGATTTCTGTCATACGCGCCACAATATAAGGCTGAGAGATGGTTTGACCATGACCAATCGGCAACGAAACATCTTCATATGCGCGAATTGATAACGCTTCATCAACAAAAATATGACGTGGTATTTCGCCAATCGCCGATAAAGTGGCTTCATCTTTGATGCCTTGTTCACGTAAACGCGCCAACATGCGATCACGTGTACGTGCTGAGGTCATGCCAATACCAGGTTTTTTACTGAGAGTTCTTAAAGCCATTAATTACGCTAACCAATTCTTTAATTCTGTTAATTGTTCATGTTTAGTTAAGTCTGCACGAATCGGCGTAATCGAAACTTGATTATTAGCAACGGCATAAAAGTCGGTGCCCTCGCCACCATCGTTTGGTTGACCTGCCGCGCCAATCCAATACACTTGTTCGCCACGCGGTGTTTGCAGTTTAATCACTGGTTCAGCTTTATGCCGCTTGCCTAATCGTGTAATGACTTTGCCATTTAATTCCTCATAAGGCACATCTGGCACATTCACATTCAGTAGCATCGGCGGTTGAAATGGTTTGCTCATATAATGTTGAACCAGTTCAACTACTACTTTTGCTGCTGTTTCAAAGTGGGTTGCGTTGTGCCGTGACATAGAGACAGCAATTGATGGGATATTGAGCAAATAACCTTCCATTGCCGCAGCAACCGTACCACTGTAAATGGTGTCATCACCCATATTGGCGCCATCATTAATACCAGAAACAACTAAATCTGGCATTTCTGTCATTAAACCTGTTAATGCTAGATGAACACAATCTGTCGGTGTGCCGTCGACATAAAAAAAGCCATTACTAGCTTCTTTTATAGATAAAGGCCTATCTAAAGTGAGTGAGTTGCTGGCACCGCTGCGGTTTCGGTCTGGACCAACTACCGTAACGTCCGCAATCTCCGAAAGGTGTGTGACTAACGCTGCAATACCATTAGATAAATAGCCGTCGTCATTTGAAATTAAAATTCGCATAAGCTTATTATAAATTACAAGCCCGCATTGCGCGTAAGACGGGCATAAAAAATTGCACAGCCAAAAAAGATAACGCTCAATGCCGTTTCTATCATGGCCAGTTGTGCGGACAACCCCTGATCAGACCATGCGCGCACTGCACCTTCAATAAAGTAAAGCAAAATCAGCATGCTAGCCCATTGGTAGGTGTAGCGGCGACCTTTTAGAATGCCAAATAATGGGGCAAGCAAAGGCAATGTTTTTAAAAAAAGTAATGAGCCATTATCATTGAGCGGCGCGAGGAATATTTCCCACGATAAACATAAAACAATTAATGCAACTAGAGTGATAGATGCGCCAAGTTGTAGCCATTTAACATGGCTTGGTTGCATTAGGCGCGACATGCTTTTGCCATCGCGACTAGCGCCGCTCTTGCTTCCTGTGCATTATTAATCGTTTGCTCAAAGTTAAAGCGCAATTGTTGGCCTGAATCGATGCGGACATCAAAGCCCAAACTATCGATGCCTATCATAGTAGCCTCTGATGTTTGGATTTGATGATAATGCTGGCAATAGGCTTTCAAATTGTCAGCGTGGTCTGCATTCATGTGGTCGAGAATACCTGCTTCTTCGGTAAACAGCGGATTGGTCGGAACCTGAAAATCATCGCCTTCTATCCAGCCCATTTTGCCAAAACCAGCAATATAACGACAATGCGTAATATAGAGCGTATAAAAGCTAAAGTCATGCGCGTCAAAGTAAGATTCCGCTTGTGGCATATAACGTAAATAACGCGCGCGGATTAATGCATTGTTTTTATCGGTTTGCTCTGCTTTAGCCAGTAAAGTTAGCCGCGCATTCGCTTGTAAATCATTTTCATTGTTAAACACTAACAAGGAAACATGCGCATTTTCGATGATGTTTTTAGTATGCTCAGCCAAGCTGCTAATCAAAATCACAGGCATGCCTTGATGATTCAACACAAATGGCGCAACTGAGCCAAAAGGGTAGCCAGCAAATTTAACTGAATGGGTAGAAAGTACGCCTTTTTGTGCACTGAATAAAAACTGTTGCGCCTCTAAATGTAGATTCATCTTATCCGTTTAACTTCAATGCAGTTTCAGCCAAGCGCTTACCTAAAGCTAGACACAATTTTTTTTCATCTTCGGTAATCGACTTATCATCCATAGCACCGCCAACATGGCTTGCACCATAAGGAGTGCCGCCAGATTGTGTTGTGGCTAAGCTCGCTTCGCTGTATGGAATGCCGAGTATCATCATGCCATGATGCAATAAAGGCAATGTCATGGTCAGCAATGTGCTTTCGTTACCGCCATGCATGGAGCCGCTAGAAGTGAATACACAGGCTGGCTTATTAATCAGTGCGCCCTCTAGCCATAAACTGGAAGTGCTATCTAAAAAATACTTCATTGGCGCTGCCATATTGCCAAAGCGGGTTGGGCTGCCCAGCGCTAATCCACTACATTCTTTCAAGTCGGCAAGCTCAACATAAGGATCGCCTGTTGCTGGAATATCTGACTCTGTTGCTTCACAAGTCGCTGAGATTTTAGGCACTGTCCGTAAACGTGCTTGTGTGCCCTTAACGCTTTCTACTCCACGTGCAATCAGTTTTGCCATTTCGCGAACCGACCCGCCCCTGGAGTAGTAAAGGATTAAGATATCTGCCATTACTTTTTAGCAAGCTCTGCTGCTTTGCCTGTGTAGCTAGCTGGCGTTAATTCAAGTAGCAATTGTTTTGCTTCAGCAGGAATTTTTAAAGTTTGAATAAACGCTTGGATAGAGGCTTTATTAATGCCACCTTTGCCGCGCGTTAGTTCTTTTAGTTGCTCATAAGGATTTTCTAAGCCATAACGACGCATTACGGTTTGAATTGGCTCTGCTAGCACTTCCCAGCTATTATCCAAATCTTCGTCAAGTTTGGCACGATTGATTTCTAGTTTGTTTAAGCCACGTAAACAAGAGTCATAACCTAATAGCGTATAGCCAAAACCAACGCCCATATTACGCAATACCGTGCTGTCGGTTAAATCGCGTTGCCAGCGAGAGATCGGTAGTTTTTCTGCCAAATGACGTAACACAGCATTGGCAAGCCCTAAATTACCTTCACTATTTTCAAAGTCAATTGGGTTCACTTTGTGCGGCATTGTTGAAGAACCAATTTCACCCGCTTTGACTTTTTGTTTGAAATAACCAACTGAAATATAGCCCCAGATATCACGATTCAAATCAATTAAAATGGTATTCGCTCGCGCTAACGCATCATATAACTCAGCCATATAATCATGCGGTTCAATTTGAATGGTCATTGGGTTATAGCTTAAACCCAAACTTTCTACAAAACGTTTGGCAAAAGTTTCCCAATCAAAGTCAGGATAAGCCGATAAATGCGCGTTAAAGTTACCAACGGCGCCATTAATTTTGCCTAGTATTGCATTATTGCTGATTTGTTGTTGTTGTCGTTTTAAGCGATAAGCAACATTAGCTAACTCTTTACCCATGGTGGTTGGCGATGCGGTTTGACCATGTGTGCGAGACAGCATTGGTTGATCCGCAAATTCAGAAGCCAACTCACTTAGTCTAGCAATCACATCGTTTAAGAAAGGTAGCATCACAGCATCACGCGCCGCTTTAAGCATGAGCGCATGCGATAAATTATTAATATCTTCGCTAGTACAAGCAAAGTGAATAAACTCACTGGCTGCTTTTACTTCATGATTGCCAATGAATTTTTCTTTTAGCCAATACTCCAGCGCTTTTACATCATGATTGGTGCGCGATTCAATCGCTTTGACTTGAGCGGCGTCCTCTTCGCTAAATTCAGTAACAGCAGCATCTAGCTCTTTAATCGTTTCTACACTAAATGGCGCAATTTCAGCGAGTTCTTTAGCAGCGCTTAACGCTTTCAACCATTCAATTTCAACCCATGCGCGGTGTTTAATTAACGCATACTCGCTAAAGTAGGGGCGCAGTGCATCGAGTTTTGATTGGTAACGGCCGTCAAGCGGAGAAAGGGCATTTAAGGTAGTAAGTGACATATAAAAGCTAAAAATCAGAAAAACGCTATTTTACGCTTTTTATGCCACTTAATCTATTGATGGCAACTTTCCAGACTAAACTTTTTAAAATGTCATCATGTCGACAAAATCACTGACAGCCGTGTTTTCTAACTTAGATTGATTCAAACACAATTCTAAAATTTCCTTTTGCTTGTTTTCGTCAAAGCGACGCGCTAAATTGACTTTAAACTTCTTGACGAGTTCAGGAATGCCTTCCTCACGACGGCGACGGTGACCGATTGGGTATTCCACTGCGATATTGCTAGATTGTGTGCCATCTTTAAAGAAAATTTGAATGGCGTTAGCAATAGAGCGTTTTTCAGGGTCAAGATAATCACGGGTATATTCAGCTTTTTCTACGCAAACCATTTTTTCACGCAGGCTATCTATACGTGGGTCACTGGCAACGGTATCTTCATAGTCTTTTGCAGTTAAATTGCCTTTTAATAATCCAATCGCTGCCATATATTGAATACAGTGATCGCGGTCGGCAGGATTATCTAATGGGCCAGTTTTATCAATAATACGAATAGCAGATTCATGGGTGGTAATGACGATTTTATCAATCTCTGCAATTTGGCTGGTTGTTTGCAGCTTATGACCAACTTCTTGATAAAGTTGAAAGGCACACTCAACAGCAGTTTGTGCATGAAATTCAGCTGGAAATGAGATTTTAAACAACACTTGTTCCATAACATAAGAGCCATAATCACGTTGAAATGTGAATGGCTTGCCTTTGAATAACACATCATAAAAGCCCCATGTTTTAGCCGTCAATGCGCCTGGATAACCCATTTCACCTTGCATAGTCATCCATGCCAAACGCACAGCGCGAGAAGTGGCATCGCCAGCTGCCCATGATTTACGCGAGCCTGTATTTGGCGAGTGACGATAGGTGCGCAAACTTTGACCATCAACGAAAGCGTTGGAAACGGCATTAATAATATCTTCTTTTGTGCCGCCCAATAATTTGGTAACAACAGCAGTAGAAGCAATTTTGACTAAAATAACATGATCTAAACCGACACGATTAAAGCTGTTTTCTAGTGCTAACACCCCTTGAATCTCGTGCGCTTTAATCATGGCGGTGAGCACATCTTTCATAGTGAGTGGTGCTTTGCCTTCAGCAACGTTTTTGCGAGATAAATAGTCTGCGACCGCTAAAATACCGCCTAGATTATCGGATGGATGACCCCATTCAGCCGCCAGCCAAGTATCGTTAAAGTCTAACCAGCGAATCATGGCGCCAATATTAAAAGCCGCCAAAATTGGATCTAACTGATAATTAGTACCAGGTACTTTTGCGCCATTTGGCACAACAGTGCCTTCAATCACAGGGCCTAATATTTTTTTGCAAGCAGGGTAGTCGAGGGCTTCAAAGCCACAGCCTAGCGTATCCATTAAGCAGTTTCGTGCAGTATCGTATGCTTCATCTGATTGAATTTCATAATCTGCGACGTAATTGGCAATATCGACAATCACTTGATCTGGTGCGGGGCGAATGTTGGAGATGTGTGCTGACATAATGCGTTAACTTTCTTTAAAGTGTTTTAATAATTAAATTTCACAGATGCGTCATCCCCACCTTGGCATGAATGACGCTAACGATTTATCTTTTACTCAATGGAATGTAAGCCCGATTATCTGGCCCAACATATTCAGCGTTTGGGCGGATGATTTTATTATCAACGCGTTGCTCTATAGCATGCGCTATCCAACCTGTCGTTCTTGAAATCACAAAAATTGGCGTGAACATACCAGTTGGAATGCCCATCATGTGATAACTAGAGGCGCTATACCAATCTAAATTTGGGAACATTTTTTTCTCACGCCACATGGTTTCTTCAATGCGGGCAGAGATGTTGTATAAATTCATGTCGCCAGCATCTTCACTCAGTGCGTGACTCACTGCTTTGATTGACTCGTTACGCGGGTCGCCAATGGTGTAAACGGGATGGCCAAAACCAATCACTATTTCTTTACGCGCCATTCTTTCCATGATGTCGGCTTCGGCTTCATCTGGTGTTTGATAGCGTTGAATAATTTCCATGGCTGCTTCATTGGCGCCGCCATGTTTTGGGCCACGCAATGCACCAATGGCGCTGGTCACGCAAGAATACATATCGGATAGCGTGCCTGATACAACGCGAGCAGTGAACGTCGAAGCATTAAATTCATGCTCGGCATATAAAACCAATGAGGTGTTCATGGCATCAATATGCAATTGTTTAGGCTTTTCTCCATGTAGCAAGTGTAAAAAGTGTGCCGCAATTGAGTCATCATCGGTTTCAACTTCAATGCGTTTTGCATTATGGCTATATTGATACCAATAAATCAAAATAGAGCCAAAACAAGCAATGAGTCGGTCACCTAAATGTTTGGCAGCTTCTATGTTGTGGTCTTCTGATTCTGGTTCTAATGTACCTAACATGGAGCAACCGGTGCGCATCACATCCATCGGATGAGCGCTGGCTGGTATTTGTTCTAAAACGGTTTTAAGTGCGCCTGGTAAACCGCGTAATTTCTTCAGTTTTTGATGATAAGCAGATAGTTGGCTTTGATCAGGCAACTCACCATAAATCAATAAGTAAGCGACTTCTTCAAAAGTGGCGTGCTTAGCCAGTTCAATAATGTCGTAACCGCGATAATGTAAATCATTGCCTGTATGACCCACTGTGCAAATAGCAGTGGAGCCAGCAGATACGCCCGCAAGCGCAACGCCTTTTTTCTTTTTAGGCATTTCCTTCGTGTTGTCCGTTGTCGTATTCATCTTTACCTCCCAATGTTTGATACTCTCTATTTTTGATGTCCGCTATTTTTGGTATAGCGCATCGAGTTTTTGCTCAAATGCGTGGTAGCCCAAGTGTTCATATAGATCCATACGTGTTTGCATGGTATTTAATACATGTTGTTGAGTGCCGTCTTTGCGAACCGCTTCGTACACATTAAGCGCCGCTTGGTTCATTGCGCGGAAGGCAGAGAGTGGGTATAACACCATGCTGACGTCAACCGTTGCTAACTCGTCTACGGTGAATAAAGGGGTAGAGCCAAATTCTGTAATATTGGCTAGTACAGGTGCTTTAACGGCATCGACAAATTGTTTATACATGCCTAGTTCTGTTATCGCCTCAGGAAAAATCATATCTGCACCGGCTTCAACGCAAGCGCAAGCGCGGTCTATCGCCGATTGCAAGCCTTCAACAGCCAATGCATCGGTACGTGCCATGATGACAAAACTATCATCCGTTCTTGCATCAACAGCAGCTTTGATACGATCCACCATTTCATCTTGCGTCACTATGGCTTTATTCGGACGATGACCACAACGTTTAGCCGTCACTTGATCTTCAATATGCACAGCTGCCGCGCCAGCTTTTTGTACGCTTTTAATGGTGCGTGCAATGTTAAATGCACCTCCAAAACCAGTGTCAATATCGACTAATAATGGCGTATCAACAACGTCAGTAATACGGCGAACATCGACTAATACATCTTCCAGCGTTGATATACCTAAGTCTGGCACGCCTAGCGAACCTGCTGCTACGCCGCCACCAGATAAGTAGATGGCTTTAAAGCCTGATTGCGTTGCCAACATTGCATGATAGGCATTAATTGCACCGATAATTTGTAATGGATTTTCGGCTTGTAATGCTGCGCGAAAACGCATGCCGGCTGTTTCTATTTTACTCATGGTAAAGCCTTCATCTAAAAAATGAGATTAACTAAAGAATGCGGCAGTTGCTTCCTCTGAAATGCCAACGCCAGTTAGTTTTGCTTTCTGCAAAATTTCCCAGAAATAGCGATAAGTCGCACGGTCATGTAACTCTCCAGCGTACTGGATTGGGCCCCAATCTGCGGCTTGTGCCGTCAGTAAAATATTGGCAGCATCAACCACCTCGTCGAAGTTAGGTTTCATGGCATCGACAATGGCTTGAATTTGCGTTGGGTAAATGCTCCACATGCGCATAAATCCGAATTCATTTCTTGCGCGAGATGCATCGCTAAATGTTGTTTCTACATTTTTTAAATCGAGCGTTACGTTATGCGCAGGCACAACGCCATTACCTAACGCTGCAGATGTTACTTCCGTTTTTGCACGTGCCAATAAGCGATGTTCGAACTGACCAGGGCTACGCATTGCGCTAGCTGGAATAGCGCCGTTATGCGCGCTGACAAAATCCATCAACCCGAAGTCTAATACTTGTAACCAAGGCAATTTAGCAATGTCATGCACTTGATGTAGTGCGCCGTGTGTTTCAATCAAAATGTGAACAGGAATAACGCGCTCAACGCCGCTAAAGGTCGCCATTTTTTGCAAATAAGCGATCATTTCCTGTGCTTGGCTAATATCCGTGCATTTAGGAATGGTGATATAACTTAAGACATTACCCGCACCCGCAACTAAGATGTCAATATCCTGCTTCCAAGCAGGGTGCGTGTAGTCATGAATTCGCGCACCTGCCATTTTGTGTTTATTTGCGTCAGAAGTCAGTACGCGTACGATCATTTCTGCATGTTCGCGTTCTTGCCCGCTGGCGGCACCATCTTCACAATCACAAGTGATATCAAAGACTGGGCCAATGCTATCTTGTAAGCTTAATGCTTTTAAAATAAGCTTTTCACTGCCAGCAAAATGCTCACAAGTTGGAATTAAAGGGAACGGTTTTTCACCGCCAAACAGTGCTTCATTTGGATGTACAGCCATTATTCACTTCCTTTGCGTGGCATTGCCACCGTGTAATCTAAATCTAACACCACATTCGGGTGATAATCTTGATTGGTTTTAATGGATTCAACTGCGCTAGCTGGCATGTTTTTGATGCCCACCATGCGGAGTCTTAATGCGCCGATATCTTGTCGATTGGGTAAATCCCATTTATCAATCACCTCGGTAATGGTATAAATGGTGTCGCCAGCAAACGTTGGGTTAACATGTGTGCCCGCATTAATGGCTAAGATGCTTAACGCATTTTCTAAGCCTTCATAACTTAATGCGCGGCAGGCAGAAATCACAATGCCGCCATAGACAAGTCTTTTACCGATTGCAGCGTTTTGCATGAGATGTGCGTCAAAGTGTAGCCGGGCATTATTTTGATAAAGCCGTGTCGCTAATGAGTGATCGCTGTCGTTAATCGTCATGCCTGCGGCGTGATTAAGGCGCTCACCAATCGTGTAATCTTCCCAAAAATACTGACCGCCAGTTACGTTGCTAATTTCATCATGTGTTTCTACATATTGAGGCACATACAGTTGGTTGGGCTCTACATACGCTGGCAGCGTTGGAATCACTGTTTCGGGCGCATCTGCTTTCATATCTTTTTTGTGAACCATTACCCAACGCACCCAACTTAATACAGGCGCATTGTTTTGATTCACCGTGGTAGAGCGTACCCAAACCACACCACTCTTGCCATTAGAATTTTGTTTTAATCCAATGACCTGGCTAGATGTGCTGAGTGTGTCGCCGGCAAATACAGGTTGAATAAATTGAACATCGGCATAACCCAAATTCGCCACTGCGTTCACAGAAATATCAGGTACGGTTTTACCGAATGCAATATGAAAAGCCAGCAAGTCATCGATAGGTGTTGTTTTGTATTCTAGACTTTGCGCAAAAGGCACACTGCAATGCAGTGGGTTTCTTTCGCCCGTTAAGGCAATATAGAGTGCGCTATCGCCCTCAGTAATTGTGCGCGGCGTGGTGTGTTGAATCACTTCGTCTAAAACGAAATCTTCGAAATATCTGCCATTATTAATTTTAGATGGATTAGTCATTAGATAAACTCTTCTTCCAATTCTTCAATCATTTCGCTTAGTTGGATAATGCGTTCGGCTGCCGCAATATGGTGGTTTTCAACGAATCGATCGTTGACAATCACCGTGCCTTTGCCTGAAGCTTGTGCTTCTTTTAATGCTTTAATTACTTCACGGGCATTGGCAACTTCTGACGCTTTTGGCGTATACGCATCATTGCTGTAAGCTATTTGTGCAGGGTGAATAATTGATTTTCCATCAAAGCCTAAATCTCGACCAATACGGCAAGCATATTCAAATGCATGCATATTTTTAAGGTCGCTTGCAATGCCATCAACCACACATCTTTTATAGGCGCGTGCAGCAAGCACCACTAAGGATAATGACGTTAAAATGGCCGTTCGTTCTGGCGTATAACGCGCATGCAGTTGCGTAATCAAATCTGAAGTGGCTATCACCATGCATTTAATACGGTCTGACGCAGCAGCAATTTCTTTTGCATTCAATACAGCGATAGGGCTTTCTATCATTACCATGATTGGCATATGACTGCCACCTGCATCGTCAAGCGCTTGTTGAGCAGCTAGTACGTCTTCTTTTGACTCTATATTAGGAAACAGAATAGCGTCAGCGCCAATATTGGCCACTGCCTTGATGTCGTCATGGCCCCATTCAGAGTCTAAATCATTGACTCTAATAATCACTTCTCGTTTGCCGTAGCCACCTTCTTTGACTGCTTCAACAATATTGATGCGCGATTGTATTTTTGCATCAATTAAGATTGGGTCGCCCAAATCTAATATGACTGCATCCGCGGCTAATGTGCGTGCCCTATTTAAATAGTAAGTGTTACAGCCTGGCACATAAAGCATTGATCGCCTTGGTCTTATGTGTTCATTCATTGATTTGCTGACCTAAAATGTTTAGTTAATGTTGATTATAAGGATAAATTTAGGTCTGTCAATATCTATCTTATGTCTTATATAAGATATAAAATATATAGACAAATTATATTTGATTATGGTATAAAGTAGTCAACGGTGGTAAAGGTGTAATGAAAGCCTCTGCATACTATTGAATAAAATGCATTTTAAAATTGATGGGTTTCTTCAAAATGGATAAACAACTAAATTCGCCGAGTTATCGGCCACTATATGACCAGATTAAAGTGTTAATTACACAAAGTTTGATTGGTGGTGAGTGGCGTCCGGGCGAGATGATTCCAAGTGAAGTAGAGTTGGCAATGCGGTATAAAGTCAGCCAAGGTACTGTAAGAAAAGCGATAGATAGTTTAGCAACGGAAAATATCGTGATTCGGCGTCAAGGCAAAGGCACTTTTGTAGCAACGCATAAAGAGGATGATATTAAATTAAGATTTTTACGACTAACTGCTGAAACTGGCAATAAAGAGTTGTTAAATAATGCATTCATTTCTTGCACAAAGTCAAAAGCAGGCGCTTACATTGCCAAAATATTGGAGATTAAAGCCAGCGCCAGCATTATTGAAGTGAAACGATTGCTCACTTTTTCTGGCAGACCGCTGATTCATGATCATATTATTGTGCCTGCTGCCGCTTTTAAAGGCTTGAATAAAGATAAGGTAGAAGAGAGCAGCGGTTCTATGTATAGCATGTATGAATCACAATTTGGTGTCAGAATGGTTCGCGCTGAAGAGCGTTTAAAAGCCGTCGCTGCCCAAGCAGATGTTGCGCAGTCATTGGGTTTGAAAGTAGGTCATCCTTTGCTCAGTATAGAGCGAGTGTCGTTCACTTATGGTGATAAGCCAATGGAGTGGCGATTAGGGCTTTGTTTGACAGATGACCATCATTATATGAGTGAGCTAGAGTGAGTGTTTTAAACACCAGTCATTGATAAATTAACGAATATAAAATAGGACGCGTGATAAATGGACGATTTAAAAAAACGAGCATTAGATTATCATCAATTTCCTACGCCAGGAAAGTTGAGTGTTGAATCGACCAAACCGTGCTTAACGCAAGAGGATTTGTCTCTTGCTTATACACCAGGTGTAGCAGTACCTGTGCTAGCAATCAAAGATAATCCACAGGATGCATATAAATATACCAATAAAGGTAACCTTATCGCCGTCATTACAGACGGAACAGCCGTACTAGGCTTAGGCAATACTGGCGCATTGGCGAGTAAGCCCGTAATGGAGGGTAAGGCGGTTTTATTTAAACGTTTTGCAGGCATTGATGTATTTGATATTGAAGTCAATGCGGCAACGCCTGACGAATTTATTCAAACAGTGATTAATATTGCGCCAACGTTTGGTGGAATTAATTTAGAAGATATTGCAGCGCCACATTGTTTTTATATTGAAGACACGCTTAAAGCGCGTTTGGATATTCCAGTATTTCACGACGACCAACATGGCACGGCGGTGATTGTGTCGGCTGCATTGTTAAATGCGTTGAAGTTACAGGGTAAATCAATCGAAACGGTAAAAATAGTGTTTTTAGGTGCAGGTGCTGCTGGTTGTTCATGCGCAAAACTGCTTAAGTTGATGGGTGCAACCAACATCACCATGGTGGATAGAAAAGGTGTTGTGGATACTAATCGTCAAGATTTGCATAATAACAATCGAGATTTAGCCATCAAGCCTAGTGAAGTAAAAACGCTAGCTGATGCAATGCAGGAGGCTGATGTTTTTATCGGCGTTTCTGCTAAAAACGCACTAGATGCCAACTTAATTAAAAGCATGGCCGCCAAGCCAGTTATTTTTGCATTAGCTAATCCTGATCCTGAAGTCTTGCCGAGTGATGCACATGCGATTCGGGACGACATCATTATGGCAACAGGCCGTAGTGACTTCCCAAATCAAGTGAATAATGCTTTGTGCTTTCCTTATTTATTTCGCGGTGCTTTAGATGCTAAAGCAAAAAAAATAACAGAAGAGATGAAAATGGCAGCAGCACAAGCGCTGAGTGAATTGGCGCATGAGCCTGTGCCAGCTGAAGTGTTGAAAGCTTATAACTTAGCAGAGTTAAGCTTTGGACCTGAGTATATTATTCCAAAGCCATTTGACCCAAGGTTGTTAGAAAAAGTATCTAATGCCGTTAAAGAGGCCGCACTAAAGTGAGTCAGCATCTTAATGAAAACAGACCGAAGAACCTGAATTTATTCACCATCAGGTTGCCAATTAATGCGCTTGTATCGATTTTACATCGCGTGAGCGGCATGCTTTTATTTTTGATGTTGCCACTGTTGCTGCTTGGCTTAAATCTTTCATTCGTGAGCGAAGCGAGTTATTTTCGCATATTGAGTTGGTTAGATTTTTGGGTAGTGAAAGTAGTATTCATCGGTTTTTCTTGGGCTTTTTTTCATCATTTTTATGCAGGATTAAGGCACTTGGCACAAGATGTTCATTGGATGCATGGGCTTGATCAGGCGCGTTATTCCAGTCGCGTATTGATGGCGCTAGTGTTTGTTTCTGTGTTGATTTTTACTTATTTAATTTGGTGACCAACAGATGTTGATTGAATTAGTCACACGACGATACCCAGGCATGCGATTTTGGCTGTTTCAGCGAGTAACCGCTGTCTATATGGCGGCTTACACACCAGTGCTCTTGCTGTATTTTTGCATAGTCAAACCTGTCGGTTATGACGCTTGGATAGCCTTTAATTCACCATGGTGGTGGCGTGTTTTAACATTTTTATTTTTCTTTAGCTTATGTCTACATGCGTGGATAGGTGTTAGAGATGTGTTTCGCGATTATGTACCTAATCAAATTATACGGGATTACTTACAAGCTTTTGTTGAAGTGGTGTTGTTAGCTTGTTTGACATGGTCAATTTATATTTTTTGGAGTTTATAGATGGCGTTGGAAAAACATCAGTTTGATGCAGTAATTGTTGGCGGTGGCGGTGCTGGTTTGCGTTCTGCGCTGCAGCTGGCAGAAGCTGGCGTTAAAGTAGCTGTGCTGTCAAAAGTATTTCCAACGCGTTCACATACCGTTGCCGCTCAAGGTGGTATTGCGGCAGCGTTAGGCAATGTTTCAGATGACAAATGGCTTTGGCATATGTACGACACCATTAAGGGGTCTGATTTTTTGGGTGACCAAGATGCCATTGAATTTATGTGTAAAAACGCAGCGAAAGCGATTGTAGAACTTGAGTATTTTGGAATGCCATTCGACCGATTAGATAATGGCAAAATATTCCAAAGACCATTTGGCGGCATGACGAAAAACTTTGGTGAATCAGCCATTTCTCGTACTTGTGCAGTGGCAGATAGAACGGGACATGCCATGTTGCATACTTTGTATCAACGTAATGTGCGCGCTAATACGGAGTTTTTTATTGAATGGTATGCCTTAGATTTAATCCGCGATGCAGAAGGCGATGTGCTTGGCGTCATTGCGTTGGATATTGAAACTGGTGAAGTACGTATATTTGAAGCAAAGGCAACCTTGCTTGCAACAGGTGGCGCTGGTCGTATTTTTCAGGCTAGTACCAATGCATTTACTTGCACAGGCGATGGTCTTGGCATGGCGGCACGTGCGGGTATTCCATTGCAAGATATGGAGTTTTGGCAGTTTCATCCAACTGGTGTGTTGCATGCTGGCGTGTTAATTACCGAAGGCGTCCGAGGCGAAGGTGGCTATTTGGTCAATTCGCAAGGTGAGCGTTTTATGGAGCGCTATGCGCCGACGGCTAAAGATCTTGCCAGCCGCGATGTTGTTTCTCGCGCTTCAGCGACCGAAATTAAAGAAGGGCGCGGCGTTGGTGCTGGTAAAAATGCGGTGTACTTAAAGCTTGATCATTTAGGTGAGGATGTGATTGAGCAGCGGCTGCCAGGCATTCGTCAAATTGCCAAATCATTTGCCAATGTTGATCCTGTGAAAGATCCGATTCCAGTAGTGCCTACAGCGCATTACATGATGGGCGGTATTCCGACAAACTTGAATGGACAAGTGATTGTGCCTGATGGCGAGTCGCAAAAGGAAATTAATGGTTTATATGCAGTGGGTGAATGTGCTTGTATTTCAGTACATGGCGCCAATCGTTTAGGTTCTAACTCATTGCTCGATTTAGTGGTATTTGGCAAATCAACAGGCGACCATATTGCCAAAACGGTTAAGTTAAATAAGGCGCATAAACCTTTACCACAAGATGCTGAAGACAAAACAATGAGTCGACTTGCGCGATATGAGCGCCCTCAGGGTGAAAATTTGATGCAAGTGCGATTAGATTTGCGCCAAGTGATGCAAGAAAATTGCGGCGTATTCCGTTTTCCAGATTTGTTAGCCAAAGGCGTTGATGAAATTAATGCGGTAGCAGAGCGTGTGGCGAATGTTGTCATTAAAGACAATAGTAAAGTATTTAACACGGCGCGAATTGAAGCGCTGGAATTAGATAATTTAACCGAAGTTGCATTGGCAACCATGCACGCTGCGCATAATCGAAAAGAAAGTCGTGGCGCACATGCGCGCGAAGATTATGAAGAGCGTGATGATGTGAATTGGTTAAGCCATTCGCTCTATTATCGAGAAAATCACCAGTTGAAATATAAGCCAGTGCAATTAACGCCACTCACTGTGCCGTCATTCGTTCCTAAAGCGAGGGTTTATTAATCATGAAACTATCAACCATGAAACTATCAATCTATCGATTTAATCCAGATGTTGATAAAAAGCCTTATATGCAGGACTACGAAATTGAGCTGCAAGAAGGCGACCATATGTTATTGGATGCGCTGCTTAGAGTAAAACACGAAGATGCGACGTTAAGTTTACGCAAGTCTTGCCGTGAGGGAGTTTGTGGGAGCGACGCGCTCAATATTAACGGCAAAAACGGTTTGGCATGTATTACCAGCATTGCTGATTTAGAGCAGCCGGTCGTTGTGCGACCATTGCCTGGCATGCCAGTTATTCGCGATTTAGTAGTCGATATGACGCAGTTTTATGAGCAATACAACTCAATAAAACCGTATTTACAGAACGATGAGCCAATGGGCGAGACGGAAAGGCTGCAGAGCCCTGAGGATAGAGCCAAATTAGATGGCTTGTATGAGTGTGTTTTGTGTGCTGCTTGCTCAACTTCTTGCCCAAGCTTTTGGTGGAATCCAGATAAGTTTGTTGGCCCTGCTGGACTGTTGCAGGCGTATCGCTTTATTGTTGATTCGCGTGATCACGCAGAAGAAGAGCGCTTAGAAAACTTAGAAGATCCTTATCGCCTATATCGTTGCCATAACATCATGAACTGTGTGGATGTTTGCCCTAAAAAGCTCAATCCAAATGATGCTATTTCTAAAATTAAAGATTTAAAAATTGAGCGAGCAAAAGAAAAAAAACCGAAAAAGCTTTTCTCAATTAAATCATTATGAGGAGCTTGTCATGTTAAGTGCATCAGTATTGCAAGAAGCAGAACAGCGTAGGCTAGCTTGGCGATGTCGCCGTGGTTTATTGGAGTTGGATATCGTATTGCAGCGCTTTGTTAAAGAAAAATTTAGTGAGCTGTCATTGCAAGAAGTAGAAGTGTTTGATGGCTTATTAGATCTGCCGGACAATGAGTTTTGGGACTTAGTTAAATCAGATAAACCACATAAAGATAAGGTGTTAGCTAGCATTATTAACAAGCTTAACACTGCTAGTCAGCAACCGTTAAAGGAGTATTAATGGCTGAACATAAAGATAGTAAACCATTAGGTAATTATTGGCCGGGGATACAGCTTTATTACCCGCCAATTAAATATGCGCCTAGTCTTGGCATTTATGAAGACATGGCGCAGGCATCTGCTCGCATGAAAAAACATGCGCACTTTACCAATGCACATACCCTGATTTTTGACTTGGAAGATGGTTGCCGTCAAAAAGAAATGAGTCGTGAGTTGTTGCGTCAAGAGTTGCCTTTACTACGCAAAATGAACGAGCGCGTCACTATAGCGGTGCGTGTAAATTCTTTCCGTACCGATGAGTATGAGGAAGATATGAAGTTGGTGCGTGATATGGGTGACTATATCAATGTGGTGATGTTAGCCAAAGCTGGCGAGGCTTATGGTGCTGCAGAGGTGCGCGATTTATCCAGCTTACTACTTGAAGTGAACGAAAATATTACGATTCAACCAATTATTGAGCATCCTAAATCCTTAAGAATCGCGCCAGAGTTAATGCAATATGAAACCGTTGAGCATGTGGTGTTTGGTATTCACGATTTCTCGAAAGCGATGGGCATTCATATTACGCCAGAGAACTGGATTGCTGAGCTGCAATATTATATGCACGCTTTATTGTTTGAGTCGCGTATTGCAGGTGTTGGCGTGATTGGTGGGGTAGAAACCCTTATTGGTACCAACATCATGCCAGAAAAATATGTAGAGCCACATGATGTACGCCGTTGGTTAGATTTGCATGGCGATGACCAAGCGCGCATTGTGTACAAACACGCTTGTGAAGAAGCGGCAATGGGCTTAACCGGTAAGCAGACCATTCATCCTGGCCATATTCATTTATGTAAAACAGCGTATACGCCGTCGCCGACTGAAATTACCAAAAAGGTCAATATTTTAAAAGCAGCGATTGAAGCAGATGCCTTATTGGGTGGCGCGATTAAGTTTGAAGGTGAAATGTTAGACCCGCCAATGTTTGGTAAAGCTTTACAAACCTTATTAAGAGCGCATGCGCTAAGGACCTTAAAAAATAGCGACACCGAGTTTGCGTTAGAAGTGCTCGAAATGTTGCCTGAACAGGTCATCCGTCAAAACTGGCCATATGGAATATTATTATGATGCATAAAACATTAGAACCATTTCAACCGTTCGAGCAGTGGGAATGGCAAATTCCTGAGTTTTTTAATATTGGTGCGGCGTGCGCGGATAGTCAACTCAACACCAATCTTGCAGACTCGTTAGCGATGATTGTTGAGGATGATACGCACGGGACGGATACAATTACGTTTACTGCGTTATCGCATCAAACCAATCAATTTGCTCAGTTACTACGCAATCTCAACCTCAGTAAGGGTGACCGTGTTTTAGTGCGTTTGCCTAATAGTTTGGCGTACCCAATTGCCTTTTTAGGTACCATGAAAATGGGTGCAATTGCAGTGCCAACTTCAACCTTGCTAACCGCAGAAGAGGTTGCTTATTTAGCTAAGGATTCCGGTGCGAGCGTGTTGGTGACTGATGCAACAGCATGGAACGCAATGTCAGCGCAAATTAAACAGAATCTACAAGATACGCCAAATCTAAAGCATATTTTTGTAACTGAGGTTGACGCTATTGAGGCCGATGACACGCTGAATGTATTAAGTTTAAAGGCCGCATTAGAAACAGTGACAGACATTGAACCTGTCGCAAAAACGCTTGCAGATGACCCTGCCTATTTAGTCTACACTTCAGGCACGACAGGTTATCCAAAAGGTGTCTTGCATGCACATCGTGCTTTATTAGGGAGGCAACCTGCCGCTAAATATTGGTTTAATTATGCAACTGATACTCAAGATCGCATTATGCATTCAGGCAAGTTTAATTGGACTTATGTGTTAGGTTCAGGCTTGATGGATCCGCTGTATTTGGGCAAAACGGTGATTGTGCATGAAGGTAAAAATGATGCGCAAAAATGGTTAGATTTGATTCAAAAACATGCGGCGACTATTTTTATTGGTGTGCCAACCATCTATCGTCAAATCTTACAAAAGACAACCGCAGCTAAACAAGATTTACCGAGTATTCGCCATTTTATGAGCGCAGGTGAGCATTTGTCCGATGAAGTATTAAATCAATGGGAAGCGCGGTTTGAATTAGATATCTATGAAGCAGTCGGCATGAGTGAGTTTTCCTATTATCTATCACAAAGTGTTTATCGCCCCATTCGCGCGGGTTCAGCAGGTTTTGCCCAGCCTGGACATGCGATTAAATTGCTAGATCCTGAAACATTAACGGAAGTGCCGATTGGTGAAGAGGGCATGATTAGTATTCCGCTGAGTGATCCGGGCGTATTTTTACGCTACTGGAATTTGGATGCAGAAACTGAAAAGTATAAGCATGATGGCTACTTTTTTACTGGGGATTATGCAAAATATGATGAAGATGGTTATATATGGTTTTTAGGACGTAAAGACGACATTATCAAAAGCTTTGGTTATCGCGTTTCGCCTTATGAAATTGAACGCGTTTATAAAGGCCATCCTGATGTTGCTGATTGCGCTGCGATTGGCGAAGAGTTAGAAAAAGATAAGGTGCTAGTTGCTTGCTATGCGATTTTGAAACCGAATGCGACCATCACGCCAAATGATTTAATTGCGTTTGGTAAAGCACATTTGGCCGCTTATAAAGTGCCCAAAGTGGTGTATTTTGCCAATGATTTTCCACGGACTAAAAATGGTAAAATTTTACGCAAAGACATTACGCCCACGATTGCTACAGCAAAGAGCTCAAGATAATTCATGACAGTGATTAAAAAAGAAGATTTTATACAAAGCGTCGCAGATGCTTTGCAATTTATTTCCTACTATCATCCTGAAGACTATATTCGTTCATTGGTCTCAGCTTATGAGCGTGAAGAGTCGCCTGCTGCAAAAGATGCGATTGCGCAGATATTAACTAACTCAAAAATGTGTGCAGAAGGTAAGCGACCGATTTGCCAAGATACTGGCATCGTTGTTGCTTTTGTCAAAGTAGGCATGAATGTGCAATGGAAGAGCAGTGAAGGGAATAGTGCTTTAGATGTTGAGCAGATGGTGAATGAAGGTGTGCGACGCGCTTACCTATTGCCAGAAAATAAACTCAGAGCTTCTATTGTGAATAACCCTGCTGGCAAGCGCGCCAATACTGGTGACAATACGCCAGCGGTTGTGCATGTTTCCTTAGTGACTGGCGATAAAGTTGATGTGACCGTTGCGGCTAAAGGCGGTGGCTCTGAGAATAAAGCAAAGTTGGCGATGCTGAATCCTAACGATAGTATTGTCGATTGGGTGTTGAAAGTAGTGCCCCAAATGGGTGCGGGTTGGTGTCCGCCAGGCATGTTAGGTATTGGCATTGGCGGTAGCGCAGAAAAAGCGATGTTGTTGGCAAAAGAATCATTGATGCAGCCGATTGATATGCATGAGCTAAAAGAAAACGGCGCGAGTAATCGTATTGAAGAGCTGCGATTAGAGCTGTATGAAAAAGTGAATAATTTAGGCATAGGTGCGCAAGGTTTAGGCGGTTTAACAACGGTGTTGGATGTGAAAATATTGGATTATCCAACCCACGCAGCCAGTTTGCCTGTGGCGATTATTCCAAATTGTGCAGCAACTAGACATGTGCATTTTGCATTGGATGGCAGTGGTGTAGCCGCGTTAACGCCGCCAGATTTAAGTTTGTATCCTACTGTGCAGTGGGCGCCAGATGCCAATGCAAAACGGGTTGATTTAAATACGGTAACGAAAGAAGAGACACAGACGTGGCAAGCAGGACAAACCTTGTTGTTGTCAGGTAAATTATTAACTGGTCGTGATGCAGCCCATAAGCGCATTGCTACCTTATTAGAAAATGGTGAAGCGTTACCAGTCGATTTTAACAATCGATTTATTTATTACGTTGGACCAGTTGATGCGGTAGGGGATGAAGCGGTTGGACCTGCGGGACCAACTACAGCAACGAGAATGGATAGTTATAGCGATTTGATGTTAGATACGGGTTTATTAGGCTCAGTGGGTAAGGCAGAGCGAGGTGAAGCAGCGCTAGCCTCTATTGCGAAACATCAGTCGGTGTATTTAATGGCAGTTGGCGGTGCGGCTTATTTGGTCAGTAAAGCGATTAAGCAGGCAAGCGTGGTGGCGTTTGCAGATTTGGGCATGGAAGCGATTTATGAGTTTGATGTAGTGGATATGCCAGTGACAGTTGCAGTAAGTGCGAATGGCGAGTCTGTGCATCAATCTGGTCCCGCGTTGTGGAAAGAAAAAATTGCACAGAAAACAATCGCTATTAAGGCACTAAATTGAATAAAAAGCACTGTGTCTTAAGTCACAATGCATTTGCACTAAATGGATTAATCTCGGTCAAAATGGTAGTATGAACCGAGGTGAAATATGACGAAATTAGTGAAACTTACATTGCTGGTTTGTATGTTATTGAGTGCATCTTTAACGGGAGCAATAGAAATGCTCGACTACTTAACGGATGCTAATGGCAAATATGCCGGCCCTAGTGTTGAGGACAATATTGCAAAAATGGATACCGATAATAGCGGTTTTGCAGATGTAGCAGAAGTGCGCGCTTTTTTAGAGAAAAAACATGGCGTTGGCTATCAAAAAGCATTGCTAGATCGATGGGAAATTGCAGCCAACACAAGAAGTTGTGGCACATCATTTGCAGAAGAATTAGTTAAGTAAAGACAATATATTTTAAAAAATTTAAAGTTAGGAAGTTAAATAAACCATATGATAGAAGCATACCAAATACACGTTAAAGAGCGTGCAGCAGAGAATTTACCACCACTACCATTAACGGCGGAGCAAGTCGCTGAGTTGGTTGAGCTTTTAAAAACGCCACCAAAAGGTCAGGAAGACTTATTGGTTGATTTGTTAGCCAACCGCACACCAGCTGGGGTTGATCAAGCTGCTTATGTGAAAGCAGCCTTTTTGTCTGCACTTGCAAAAGGTGAAGCAACATCGCCATTAGTTAGCGCTGAAAAAGCGATTGAGTTACTTGGTACCATGTTAGGCGGTTATAACGTGTTGGCTTTAGTTGAGTTGCTGGATACGCCGTTAGCAGAACATGCAGTAAAAGCGCTTTCTAAAACGATTTTAATGTATGACGCGTTTTATGATGTAGAAGCTAAGATGAAAGCTGGTAACGCGCATGCCAAAAAACTTATCGAATCTTGGGCGAATGCAGAGTGGTTTACTAACAAACCTGCAATGCCAGCAGAAATAAAAGTGGTGGTATTTAAAGTTGATGGTGAAACCAATACCGATGATTTAAGCCCTGCGCAAGAAGCGTGGAGTCGTCCAGATATTCCTTTGCATGCTAATGCAATGCTTGTTAGCAGAATTCCAGATGCGTTAGAAACAATCAATCGTTTTAAAGAAAAAGGACATCAAGTCGCCTATGTGGGCGATGTCGTTGGCACTGGTTCTTCACGTAAATCAGCAATTAACTCTGTGCAATGGTGGATGGGACGCGATATTCCTAATATTCCAAATAAACGCACAGGCGGTGTGGTAATTGGCAATAAAATCGCGCCTATCTTTTTTAATACCGCAGAAGATTCAGGAGCGTTCCCCATTGAGTGTGATGTTTCAAAAATGAATACAGGAGACATCATCACCATTAAACCATTCGAAGGTAAAGTGTTTAATGAAGCTGGCGATGTGATTGCTGAGTTCAAGATGAACCCAGTGACGATTGCGGATGAAGTGCGTGCTGGTGGACGTATTCCATTGATTATTGGTCGTGGCTTAACGGCCAATGCACGTAAAGCATTAGACTTGCCAGCTAGCGATGCCTTTATTCATGCGGTTCCAGCGCGAGTATCAGATAAAGGTTTTACGTTGGCGCAAAAAATGGTTGGTCGAGCATGCGGATTGCCTGAGGGTCAAGGTGTACGTGCTGGCACTTATTGTGAGCCAAAAGCAACCACAGTTGGATCGCAAGATACCACTGGCGGCATGACACGTGATGAGCTAAAAGAATTGGCTTGTTTAGGTTTTAGTAGTGATTTGGTGATGCAAAGCTTCTGTCATACAGCGGCTTATCCAAAGCCAGTCGATATTAATTTGCAACACTCCTTGCCTGAGTTTATCTCTAGCCGTGGTGGCGTTACGCTAAAGCCTGGTGATGGCATTATTCACTCATGGTTAAACCGCATGATTCTGCCAGATACGGTTGGTACTGGTGGCGATTCTCATACGCGTTTCCCCATTGGTATTTCGTTTCCAGCAGGCTCAGGTTTAGTGGCTTTTGCTGCGGCAACGGGTGCAATGCCACTCGATATGCCAGAGTCTGTGCTGGTGCGCTTTAAAGGTGAAATGCAGCCAGGTATTACCTTGCGCGATTTAGTCAATGCGATTCCATATGCGGCAATTCAAGAAGGCACTTTGACGGTTGCTAAACAAGGTAAGAAGAATATTTTTAACGGACGCGTATTAGAAATTCAAGGTTTGCCTGATTTAAAAGTCGAGCAAGCGTTTGAGTTATCAGATGCATCAGCTGAGCGTTCGGCGAACGGTTGCACTGTGCAGTTGGGCGAAGCATCCGTAAAAGAATTCTTAAACTCCAATATCGTGCTATTGCAGAATATGATTGAAAGTGGCTATCAAGATGCACGTACTTTGCAACGTCGTATTGAAAGTATGCAAGCATGGCTAGCCAATCCTAGCTTAATGACAGCGGATGATGATGCGGAATACGCACATGTGATTGAAATTGATTTAGCCACGATTACCGAGCCATTGGTTGCCTGTCCTAATGATCCGGATGATGTGAAAACCTTATCAGCAGTGCAGGGCGACAAAATTGATGAAGTATTTATTGGTAGTTGTATGACCAACATTGGACATTATCGTGCCGCGGCAAAAGTATTAGATGGTTTAGGCAATATTCCAACACGCTTATGGATAGCGCCACCAACACGGATGGACGAAGCGCAGTTGCGTGACGAAGGGGTATATTCGGTTTTTGGTAAAGCAGGCGCACGCACAGAAGTGCCAGGCTGCTCATTGTGTATGGGTAATCAAGCGCGAGTAGAAGATAAGGCAACGGTCTTTTCAACTTCAACGCGTAACTTTGATAATCGTATGGGTAGAGATGCACGCGTTTATTTGGGTTCTGCTGAGTTGGCGGCAGTTTGTGCTAAATTAGGCAAGATGCCGACACATGCCGAGTATTTAGAGACTGTTGGCGACAAGTTGGCAGATGTTGATAATATTTATAAGTATTTGAATTTTGATCAAATGACCGAATATAAAGCGGCATTAGATACTTTAAGTAGCGGTAAAAAAGTCATTCCGATTACAGAGTCAGTTAACTAAAGTCGAAGCAAGATAAACAAAAGCCGCATTAGCGGCTTTTGTTTTATGTAGAATAACAACATCAAAAACTGGCAAAAGGGCAAGCATGGAACCAGACTTCTGGCATCAAAAGTGGGAAAGTAATGTGATTGGTTTTCACAAAAGTGAAGCTAATATTTTTTTAGTCAATCATTTCTCATCGCTTGCGCTATCAGAAGCCAGCCGTATATTTGTACCGTTATGTGGTAAAACGCGCGATATTGCTTGGTTGATGTGTAATGGTTATCGTACAGTGGGTATTGAGCTGAGTGAAATTGCGGTCAAACAATTGTTTGAAGAGTTAGCGTTAACACCAACCATTAGCCAACATCAATCGCTTATTCTTTATAGTGCGGACAATATTGATATTTTCGTTGGCGATATTTTTCAGTTAAGTCAAGAACAGTTGGGTGCGGTTGATGCAGTATATGACCGTGCTGCCTATGTTGCGTTGCCATATGAAATGCGCCAACGTTACAGCAAACATCTTATTGATATCACTGACAGTGCATCACAATTACTCATTACGTTTGAATATGACCAGCGTTTGCAAAGTGGTCCGCCGTTTGCCATTACTAACCAAGAAATCAATCAGCATTATCAATCTGCTTATGAAATTAATTTATTGGCAAGTGAAGAGTTAGAAGGTGGTTTAAAAGGGCAGTGTGATGCAGTCGAGAATGTTTGGCTATTAAAAAAGGCACTCAATAAAAAGGTGTTTGATGAGCAAGTTATCCATTTGCCGCCACGCGGACGTTGGAAAATAATGTTACCTGTTTTTATATTGCTCGCTCTCGGCTCCTTTTTAGCCTATCAATATAATATCGATGTAAAACTAGCAACCAGTGGCGTAGTCTTAGCGGGGTTTTATACGGGTGTAGTCAGTTGGCTGCTTGGTGTGATTACCATGGTGCCCATTATTGGGCCGTTGTTGGTCAAAGTGTTAACTATGTCATTTATTTGGCTGCTTAATGCCATAGGCTATTTAGTCGCTTATATCGCCATCAAACGTGGTTACTCTAAAGACGTCCTCACTTATCGCGGTATCACGATAGCGCTAATTATTGGCTTGGTGATGGGTTATGTATTGGGTAGCTTATAATAGCAATCTGATGGTTTTATTCATTTAAATAAAGAAAGTTAACGATGTTGTTATCAATAGCGATGATTGTGATTGGCCTTGCTGTACTTGTGTGGAGTGCTGATATGTTTGTAGATGGTGCTGCTGCAGTGGCGCTTAATCTTGGCATGTCAACCTTGCTGGTTGGAATGGTCATTATTGGTTTTGGTACATCCGCACCAGAGATGACGGTGTCTGTTTTGGCTGCGATGCAGGGCAATCCAGGGCTTGCATTGGGTAATGCCTATGGCTCAAATATTACCAATATTGCGTTGATTTTAGGTGTAACCGCTTTAGTCAGTCCAGTATTGATGCGCTCACAATTATTGAAACGAGAGCTACCCATTCTATTGGGCGTTACGTTACTCGCTTTTTTTCACTTAAAAGATGGTCAAATTACCCGTGTAGAAGGCTTCGTAGAGTTGGCGGTCTTGTTGGCAGTATTCAGTTGGATGACAGTGCAAAGTCGCAAAGAGTCCTCGCATGGCGATGCGCTAGAAACTGAGCTGGATCAAGAGCTTGAACACATGAAGCCGACGAAAGCATGGGTGATGCTTGTTATCGGCTTAGTGCTGCTAGTCATTAGTTCTCGCATGCTGGTTTGGGGTGCGGTGAATATTGCACAAGGGCTAGGCGTGAGTGATTTAATCATCGGATTAACCGTTGTTGCGATTGGCACATCATTACCCGAGCTTGCTTCTTCTATCGCTGCCGCCCGCAAAGGTGAACACGATTTAGCGGTTGGCAATGTCATCGGCTCCAACTTATTTAATACTTTAGCTGTTGTTGGTTTAGCGGGCGCTATTCATCCGATGCAAGTGCCTGCCGAGGTGTTAACGCGTGATTGGGCTGTAATGCTAGGGTTAACCATTTTGTTATTTGCCCTTGGCTATACACGCAAAGCATCTGGCGAAAAAACCATCAGTCGCTTAGGCGGTAGCCTTTTAATCGCCATTTATATTGGCTACACACTGTATCTTATTGTTGGTGTGATGCAACTGTAAATTTGCTAAAGGTGCTAGAAATTAGCTAATCATCATTTTCGATAACCAAATTAGGAATATGATTAAACGCAATTCGCATCGGCGCATCTTTTAGCGCTTCGTGCGCGCCGCCTAGATATACGGTGTTTTTGCCGTATTTCAAATTCAATTTATCTAATGCTTTATTCAGTTTTTCTTGTGTGGCAGAAGGTTTATCCGCAAATAAATCTTGCGCCACTTCACATGCGTTAACTAAGCCCGAGAAGTTAACGCCAATCGCAATCGGTGCGTCCTGATGTCGGGGGTATTGTTTCCATAGTGCTTCTAATGCGCTGGTTAGCGTTCTGGTATCGTCGGTTGCCGATAATTTGCTTTCAGCATAAAAACTAGCCTGTTCTCTAAATTTAACTTTAACGCTCACTTTTGTCGTGAGTAATGCATAACTTCGCATCCTCATAGCTGCTTTTTGCAGTAAGCGGTGTAACACAGCGTTGGCACCTGCGATATTACGCTGCTCTGGCGGCAATACATGACTATGCCCCAAACTACTCCGCGCATTCTTAACGTAATGCGGTTCTAATCCACGCAACTTGTCATACATGCGCTCACCCTCAACACTGCCCCAAGCTGTGCGTAGTTGGTCTTTATTAGCGGCGTAAAGCGATTCAACTGTATCAATACCATAGTGCGTAAGCCTAGCTTCCATTTGCCGACCAATACCGTTTAAATCTCGAGGTTTAAGGGCTAATAATCGCTCAGGAATTTCATGTTGTTCAATTACCACGCAACCGTCAGGCTTCTGCATGTTTGAGGCAACTTTAGAGATAAACGTATTCGGCCCAATGCCAATAGAACATTTGATATAAGGATATTGTTTGTTAATTTCGCGTTTAATTTTGGCGGCTAGTTTAAGCGCATTTTCCTTCACTTGCTGGCTGCCAGTCAGTTTGCAAACCATCTCATCAATAGAACGTACTTCTTCTACATGGGTACAGCTTTCAACAATCGCAATCAGCTTGTGATGAAGCGCTACATACAGTGGCGGCCTTGCTTCCACAAAGACAATGTCTTTACATAACTTACGCGCATCTCGAACAATGGTGCCTGTTTTAATGCCAAATGCTTTTGCTTCATAGCTCGCCGCGATGCAGCAAGTCGTTTCTGCCATCACAGGCAATACGCCAATTGGTTTGCCACGCAAGTTCGGTTGCAACTGTTGTTCTACAGAAGCAAAATAGGAATTGAAATCAACATATAGCGCGTTTAATGACATGGTTGTGTAAGGTTATTTTTTGAATCATTCAGCAAATTGACTGTCATGATTTGCTGATAAGATAGACTAACGAATAAGCTTATTTTAAAGGTAAACCCAACATGAGTAACGAACAAATTGCAATTTTCGCAGGCGGCTGTTTTTGGTGTACAGAACCCGTTTTTAGCCAACTAAAAGGTGTGGTGGAAGTCGAATCTGGCTATATTGGCGGCCATACCGAAAACCCAACTTATAAAACCATTTGCAATGGCGATACAGGTCATGCGGAAGGCATACGTATTACTTTTGATGCAGACTTAATCAGTTTTGAAACCTTACTAGAAGTGTTCTTGGTTTCACACGATCCAACCACGCCGAATCGTCAAGGTAATGATATTGGCACACAATACCGCTCAGCCGTGTTTTGTCAAAATGATGCGCAAATGGAAACAACAGTAAATATGATTAATACTTTTAATCAAGCAGGCATTTACAATGCGCCTATCGTGACAGAAGTGAATGGCGCTAACACATTTTATCCTGCGGAAGATTATCACCAGTATTATTTTGCGAAAAATCCAAGTAATCCATATTGCATGGCAGTTGCTGCGCCCAAAGCGGCAAAGATACGCGCAAAGTATGCTGCTTTGATTAAGTAAAACTGCCCCAGTTTTTTATGATACTTAATGTCATTCCAACTCACACCGTCATTCCAACTCCTGCCGCCATTCCGACGAAGTGGTTTAAGCAGGCAATCTGCAAAGCAGATGCTCGCAAAGTCGGAATCCAGAGTCTTTAATTTCAATTTTTAACATGTAACTCTGCGCCTACCTCCTTGCTTTGATAAAGCGCTCAAAGATTAATCAACTTCCAGATGGCTATATAAAGGGGTTGATAAATAACGTTCACCAAATGATGGAATAATCACCACGATTAACTTGCCTTTGTTTTCAGGGCGTTTGGCTACTTCCATTGCCGCCCACACAGCAGCGCCAGATGAAATGCCAACTAACAAACCATCTTCACTCGCCATACGTCGTGCCGTGTTCATCGCATCATCATTTTTAACCCGAACCACTTCATCATAAATCTTGGTATTTAAAATCGCAGGAATAAAACCAGCGCCAATGCCTTGCAGCGGATGCGGTCCTTTTTCGCCGCCCAATAACACAGCGCTAGCATCAGGTTCAACCGCAATAATTTGAATATCTGGGTTATGCGCTTTTAGCGCTTCCCCCACGCCAGTAATCGTACCGCCAGTGCCAACGCCCGATACAAACATATCCACGCGGCCATCGGTATCGCGCCAAATCTCTTCTGCTGTTGTTTTACGGTGAATCTCAGGATTAGCAGGATTCTCAAACTGATGCGCCACCACATAACGGCTATCACTCACGGCAAGCGCTTCTGCTTTAGCAATTGCGCCACCCATCCCTTCAGCGCCTGGTGTTAAAATCAATTCAGCACCATACGCCTTTAATAACAAACGCCGTTCACGGCTCATGGTTTCTGGCATCACAAATGCACATTGAATGCCACGCGCCGCACACACCATGGCTAAACCAATACCCGTATTGCCACTAGTCGCTTCAATCACAATGGTATCGCTTTTAATCTTACCCGCAGCTTCCAACGCATCAATCATCGCCACCGCAATGCGGTCTTTCACACTATGCGCCGCATTAAAATATTCCAGCTTGCAAACAATCGTCGCATCAACACCAGCCGCAACGCGGTTAAGTTTAACGAGAGGGGTGTTGCCGACTAATTCGGCGGTATTGTTGGCTATTCGCATAATCTGTCCTAGGGTTTTATATGGTAGCTAACTTAAAAAAGTCACTTTCATAAATAATTCTAATGTTAAGACCTTCAGTTATTAGCTTTTCAGCTTTTATATGTTTTGAGCTTTTATTTTTTCCAGCAAGCTTTGATATATCTTGGTCGCCAACAACAAGAATGGTTGTTTTCTTTGTAACACCTTGCCCTACATCACAACCTAATTGAGCAGCTAGGTTTGCTGCCTCATTACGATGCATAGTTAGCTCGCCAGTAAAGACTAATACTTCCCCAAATAAATTTCCTTCTGGATTACCCATTCTTTTTACACCTAATTCTTGAGTGGAAAAAGATGAGTTGATTGGCATTTTTACACGATTTAGCCAATCACTTATATCTAACTGAGTTTCCTGAATTGCAGCAAGAATAACATTCCCTGAGGCCTTCGCATCTTCCAAAGCATCATGGTGCTTAAATTTGTAACCAATTTTCTTACATACATTGGCTAAACCGTATCCAGACCAAGCAAATTCATCCCATGTTCTTCTTGCTACTTTTGCAGAATCAAGCCAAGTTATATTTAAACTTTCTAGAGAATATTTATTAATAGCTTTTGATAAAGCAAGCCTATCAAAAGGCATATGAGAAACACAAACTGAACCATCAAGAAATGATTTTAACTTTTCAAAAATCATGGGAAGTGTCGGTGCATTTGCGACGCTATGTTCATCTATTCCATGAATTCCAACATTAATATAATTAAAACAGTCCTCAGGATTAATGATGCTTTCCCATTCGTCAACAAGCTTATTGTTAGAGAATTTCGCTATTCCAATCTGACAAATAGATGCGACATCTGAGTTTGCTGTTTCAACATCAATAGCAATAAAATCCATAAGTATTATTGTTACTCTATAGATACTTCATAATCGGTTAAGTTTTGAGTAAAAGTTACACTTACTTTGGTTTTTGAGCAAGTTAGAGTGCGCTCTTCCTCCGTATTTATATTTAAATCTTCATTTCTTAACCCTTGCCACATTGCTAGATAAAAAAGCGACCCGTACTTTTTACCTTTTATTGGACTGCTGATGCCGCCTTTCCAAACCAAAGTAGGAAGCTCATTATTCAAACATGCTTGAGATAGGGCAGGCTCTGTTGCAGCTTTTTCTCTTCCTACTTCCCAGCATTTAATTATTCCTTTATCAAAAGACTCCCATTGAGTTTTCCAACTGAGATTGGCTCTAATTGGAGTGATTATTGATTGATGAATTTGAGTCATAAAATTTACTTCTGCCAAGCATCCCGCAAAGTAACCGTCCGATTAAACACAGGTTTACCCTTAACACTATCCACTCTATCCGCCACAAAGTAACCATGACGTTCAAACTGGAAAGTATCGCCAGCGTTCACTTCTTGCAAGCTGGCTTCTAATTGCGCGGTGATGGTTTGAATTGAATCTGGATTAATATCATCCAAAAAGTCGCGGTCGCCGCTGCCAGGATATTGTTCTTTAAACAGTCTGTCGTACATGCGAATTTGCGCTTCGTAAGCGTGGTTGGCGCTTACCCAATGGATGTTGCCTTTTACTTTTACGCTATTAGAGCCATCTGTGCCTGATTTGGTATCGGGTAGATAGTCGCAATGCACAACGGTGACATTGCCATCTGCATCTTTTTCACAACCTGTGCATTTCACCACATAGCCATAGCGTAAGCGCACCATATTATCGGGATAAAGTCGGAAATATTTTTCTACAGGCACTTCCATAAAATCTTCGCGTTCTATCCAAAGTTCTTTGCTGAGTTTCACCACGCGTTTGCCTAATTCTTCTTTTAATGGATGATTCGGTGCAAAACAATCTTCGCTCTCACCTCCAGGATAATTATCAATCACCAATTTAATCGGGTCTAACACAGCAATGCGGCGCTCTGCATCCTGATTCAGCACTTCGCGCATGCAGTCTTCTAAAATGGTGTATTCAATCCATGAATCGGCTTTGCTAACGCCAATTCTATCAGTGAATAATTTAAATCCTGCTGGCGTATAACCACGACGACGTGCGCCTGCTAGCGTTGGTAAGCGCGGGTCGTCCCAACCATTCACATGTTTTTCTTCGACCAATTGAATCAGTTTGCGTTTTGAAAGCACAACGTAAGTCAGGTTTAAACGCGCAAATTCATGTTGTTTTGGCACAGGTTGCGCCAACATGCCCGTTTCAACTAATTTCTTCATCAACCAATCATAGAAAGGGCGTTGATCTTCAAATTCTAACGTGCAAATAGAATGGGTAACGGTTTCTAATGCATCTTCAATCGGGTGCGCAAAGGTGTACATTGGGTAAATACACCATTTGTCGCCCGTATTGTGATGATGCGCACGGCGAATGCGATAAATAGCAGGGTCGCGCAGATTAAAGTTAGGCGAAGCCATATTGATTTTGGCGCGCAAAATATGACTGCCATCGGCATGTTTGCCATCGCGCATTTCGCGGAAAAGGGTTAAGTTTTCTTCTATTGTTCGTGTGCGGAAGGGTGAGTCTTTACCGGGTTCAGTCAATGTACCGCGGTTTTCGCGCATTTCATCGGCAGTTTGTGAGTCAACATACGCATAATCATGCTGAATAAGTAACTCAGCCGCGTGGTACATATCATCAAAATAATTTGAAGCAAAATAAAGATTACTCTCACCGTCATTTTCCCAGTTAAAACCTAGCCATTGCACCATTTCTGTGATGCTATCGACATATTCTTGGCTCTCTTTTTCTGGGTTGGTATCGTCAAAGCGCAAATGACAAATACCATTGTAATCTTGCGCTAAACCAAAGTTAAGAAAAACACTTTTGGCATGACCAATATGCAAATAACCGTTTGGCTCTGGCGGAAAACGCGTACGAATTTTGGCCGTATCAACTTGGCCAGTTTGTTGATGCGTAGCATCGCCAGGGCTGCCTGCCCAATGTTTGGTTGCATATTTATTCGCTTCTAGGTCGCGCTCGATAATGCCGCGAATAAAATTAGAGCCTAGTGGGAGTGGTGCGTGTTCTTTTGCCATGTTGCTTTTCCGATTAAGTTAAGCGTATTTTACACTAGCTAGGCATAGCTGGCGTTAGCCTATGCTAAACTTTGCCTTGTCTAAATCCTGTGTTAATTGATGAATACACTCACTTTTCCTATCTTGCATCAGCTTGCCGATGGCCAGTTTCACTCAGGTGAAGCGTTAGCCAAGCAATTTGGCGTGACGCGCGCCACGATTTGGAATGCGATTCGGCATGCCGAAAGCTTGGGGATTGAAGTGTTTAGCGTCCGTGGGCGTGGTTATAAATTGCCCTATGCGATTGCGTTGCTAGACAAAGAAAAAGTGCTGCAAGCAATTGGCATAGAGCGCGAATGGTTTCATTTAGAGGTGCTAGATGAAGTGGTTTCTACCAATACCTATTTGATGAAAGCGGCCACAAACGGCGCACCGCATGTGAGTTGCGCTGTTGCGCATATTCAAACGGGTGGGCGAGGGCGACGTGGTAGAACGTGGGTTTCTCACCTTGGTGCGAGTTTAACGTTTTCATTATTATGGCGCTTTGATTGTGGCGCCGCCGCGCTTTCTGGTTTGAGTTTAGCCGTTGGCATTGCCTTGATTCGCGCGTTACGCGAATTGGATATTGATACGGCACAACTGAAATGGCCAAATGATGTGTTAGTGGACAATCAAAAGCTAGCTGGTATATTGATTGATTTGCAAGGCGATATGGATGGGCCGAGCGCCGCGGTGATTGGCGTTGGTATCAATGTTGATTTGCCTAAGCAGGTGCTAGAACGGATTGATCAGCCAGCTATTGATATTAAACATGTTAGTCTGGCGAACATTGACCAAAGCCAATTGTTAGGCACGGTGTTAAAACGTCTGGCTGACGTATTGCGTCATTTTGAGCAGCATGGCTTTATTGGCTTGCGCGATGAGTGGTTAAGTTATCACGCTTATCACAATCAATCGGTGCGGATGTTGTTGCCTGATGGACGCGATGTGGAAGGCAAAGTGATCGGCGTTGCTGAAGATGGTATTTTGCTGGTCGAAACGGCGTTAGGATTGCAGCGTTTTTCTGCGGGTGAAATTTCTTTAAGAGGCATTAAATAAAAAGCCTGATGAAAAAGCTGTATTTGAAAAATGTATCTAAAAGCGGTAAAAGGAAAAATAAAAAACGATGCTGATGGTGATTGATATTGGTAACACGCGAACCAAATGGGCAGAGGTTGCTGATGATGGCAATCTGGGCGAATTTGGTATGGCGCCCAATATAACCGTTGCAGAATCTCCACTGAAAAATAGGTTAGCACAAGCTGAAAAAGTCATGATTGCCAATGTGGCTGGTGATGCAATGGCGGAACAAATGGTTACATTAATGCCTAGCCAGCTTAATGCACATTTTGTAACAGCCAGCGCTGAAGCTTGTCATTTGATTAATCAATATCAACAAAGTGAAACTTTGGGCGTTGATCGTTGGGCGGCAGCGATTGCGGCGTGGCATCACTATAAACAACCAGTGATTGTTGTTTGTGCAGGCACGGCTATCACGATTGATAGTGTTTCGATTAATACCACATTAAAAGCAGTGCTATTTAAAACAACATCTACAAAAAAAGGACTGTATCTTGGCGGCACGATTATGCCAGGTTTGCATTTAATGCAAGATGCGCTGGCGAATCATACGGCGAAGTTATCGACGGCTCCTTTGGGAACGATAAAAACATTTCCAGACAATACCAGTGATGCAATACAAACTGGCTGTATGAATGCGGTAATAGGTGCGATTCTATTAGCAACAAAGCAATTAGAAAAACACTGCGCTTTTTTACCTAAAATTATCATTACTGGTGGCGATGCGGGTAAAATTGCACATGCGTTAAAAGTACATTTAAAAAGAGTTGTAGTAGAAGATAATTTAGTGCTGCAAGGCTTGGCTTTAATAGAGAAAGACGGTGTATGAGATTATTGGTTTGGTTAGTGCTGTTGAATATTGCGCTATGGGGCTATTTTAATATGGATAAAATGGCGCCAAAGGTGGCAGTGGTGCACAAAGAAGTGAACCCAGAAAAGCTGAAACTGTTAATGGATGCTGACTTTGGCTCGTTAGAGAGAAAAACCTTTGTCGCAAGACCCCTGACGAATTGTTATAAGTGGGGTCGCTTTACTTCGACCAATTTGGATGCGGCACAAGAAGTCATGCAACGATTGGGCTTGGAGTCCGAGTTGATAGAAGAAACGCCAAAACAAGACAGACGTTTTTGGATTTATTATCCACCGCTAGCAACGCCAGAAAAAGCGAAAGAAAAAGCAGAAGAAATTAAAAGGCTTGGTGTTGATGAATTGTATATTGTGCAGGATGCGCAATGGCGAAACGCAATTTCTTTTGGATTATTCAGTGAAGAAGTATTAGCTGATAATTTGTTGAAAAACTTAAAAGCCAAAGGCGTGCGATACGCAGTGAAGTCAGTCCGTAACCAAGGCAGTGCAACTAGTAGCTTATTGGCTAAATCTGTTAGTGCAGAACTGGCGGTAGAACTTTATAATATACGCCCTGAGTTTATTGGAACAGATGTAACTTCAGTGGCATGTCAGTAACGAGTCGCTGAAGTAAGCATTAAAAAAGCCAGCGATATGCTGGCTTTTTTAATGCTGGTGTTTTAACCGCTTATCGTTTTTTCGGCGGCATCATGTCGGTAATGGTGCCTTCTTTTAACTCTGCTGCAAAACAAACAGTTTCTGAAAGTGTTGGGTGCGCATGAATGGTCAAGCCTAAATCATGTGCATCTGCACCCATTTCAATGGCTAAACAAGCTTCTGCAAGTAACTCACCTGCATTAACACCAACAATACCTGCGCCGATAAGACGATGCGTCGTTTTATCAAAAATCAGTTTAGTTGCACCTTCGGTACGTGCGACTGAGATGGCGCGACCACTGGCTGCCCAAGGGAAAGAGGCTTTATCAATATCCATGCCTTTTTCTTTCGCTTCTGTTTCGGTTACGCCAACCCATGCAATTTCAGGGTCTGTATAAGCTACACTTGGAATCACGCTAGCAACGAATTCTACTTTATGGCCAGCAATGACTTCGGCAGCCACTTTTGCTTCGTGAGTTGCTTTATGCGCTAACATCGGTTGACCGACGATATCGCCAATTGCAAAAATATGCGGTACGTTAGTACGCATTTGTTTATCGACAGTAATAAACCCACGCTCATCAACCGCAACGCCTGCATTTTTAGCGCCAATATTCTTACCATTCGGACGACGACCAATAGAAACTAAAACGCGGTCATATACTTGCGCGCCATCGGGTGCATTTTCACCTTCAAAGCTGACATGGATGCCGTCTTTTTTCGCTTCCATTTTGGCTACTTTGGTTGATAACATAATGCTTTCAAACCGTTTTTCCATGCGTTTTTGTAATGGTCGCACAAGGTCGCGATCACAGCCTGTCACCAAGCCATCCATAAATTCAACAACGCTAACTTTAGTGCCAAGTGCATCGTAAACGGTGCCCATTTCTAGACCAATGATGCCGCCACCAATCACTAGCATGCGTTTTGGAATGTCCGCCAAGGCTAAAGCGCCGGTTGAATCCATAATGCGGTCATCATCTGGTGCCCCTGGGAATTTAGTTGCTTGTGAGCCTGCTGCAATAATGGCATTCTCAAAACCTATTGTTGTGATTTTGCCATCTGCATTGGTCACAGCTATTTGATTGGCACCAGTAAAACTACCGACGCCGTTCACTACCGTAACGCCACGGCCTTTTGCCATTTGCGCTAAACCACCAGTCAGCTTGCCAACTACGTCATTGGATTTCCAATCGCGTAATTTATCCAAATCAATGTTTGGTTTGCCAAAGCTTAAACCATGCGCTTCTGTTTCTTCTGCCTCAGTAATGACTTTAGCGGTATGTAAAAGCGCTTTTGATGGGATACAACCTACATTTAAACAAACGCCGCCTAACGATGAGTACCGTTCGATAAGCACAACTTTTAAACCTAAATCAGCGGCACGAAACGCTGCTGTGTAACCGCCAGGACCAGAGCCTAAGACGACTAGTTGCGTGTCTATATCATTGTTGCCTGTTGGTGTCGCTGCTTTTGGTGTGGTAGCTGGTGTTGGTGTTTGCTCTTTTATGGGTTCTGCAGGCGTTTCTGTTATAGGCGCTTCTGATTTGGCTGGCTCATCTGCAGTTTCTACTGCTTCTGCCATTAAAATTAAATCGCCTTTAGCTACTTTGTCGCCAACCTTGACTTTAACTTCTTTAACAACGCCCGTATGCGCTGATGGAATATCCATCGATGCTTTGTCAGACTCGACCGTAATCAGCGAATCTTCTAGCGCAATACTATCGCCGACTTTTACTAAGACTTCAATGATATCCACTGAATCGAAATCACCAATATCTGGCACTCGTACTTCTACTAGCTTACTCATGCATTTCCCTAATACTTATAAAAACAATTTGATTAACTGAATTTTAGCATCAAAGTGGCTTTCTGCATGCCATATAAAGAGGAATAGATACGCTTTTAGTTTGGAGCCTCTCGGGCTTTCGCTCTATTTGTTACAGTCGTTCTTGTGCTCTTGTTGAGGTTTTTTGGACTGTTTTTTCTAAGCGGCGCATGGTGCACTGGTCATTGCCAAAGTTGCCACCGCTACCATCTGGTTCATAATAAGTTTGTTGAAAAGACCATTGATTGTGGCCTACTTTTTTAAATATTCCCATGCCTGTACTCAAGGCATTATTTTTGACATTCAATAGTTTGAATGTCATAGAAAACTGTCGACCTTTTGCTAAGAGATGACCAGTGTAGGTGGCTTGATTGTTCGATTCTGTACTAAAGTCGTAGATGCCATAGATGTCATGACTTGTGATGGTATTTAGTTTCAAGGTAACAAACACTTCGTAATCCCCAACGTTTGCATTATTGCCTTTGCAAACATATTTTCCACTATAGTCATCGCCGACAAATGGCGGCATTGCATTTGCTGATGGAGATAAAACGAAAAGAAGAAAAAAAGAACTGACGACTTGTTTAAACATGTGTTTATTTCTAACCCAAAAAATGATTGTATCGTTTTGTATATGCTATAAACAGTAAAAAAGTGTAACGCTACTGCTTGTTTTCATTCGCTCAATTATAATGCTATCTATGATGGATTGGATTCTACATATTTATCAAAATTAAGCGATGTAATTCAGACATTATTCGCTTTATTCAAGTTCAGTTATTTCAAGATTTCCCATGGAGTGCTATGCAAGTCAAAACTATGCAAGTCAAAACAACGAAATTGTTATGGGCCTATAGTGCATTTTATTTGCTGTTACTTGCGATGTTGGGTTATTGGTTTTATCAACAAAATCAGCCAGTTGAAATAGTGTCGCCATCTCTAGACAGCAGTAAAGTGCAATGTGTTTCCTATGCGCCTTATTACGGAAAAGGGCAGTCACCTTTTGTTGAAGGGATGTGGATAGCGCCAGCGCAGATTGATAAAGACTTAGCGTTATTAGCCAACATTAGTCAGTGTGTGAGAACTTATTCAGTTGGACAAGGCATGGATTATGTGCCAGAGGCGGCAAGTAAGCTTGGCTTAAAAGTGTATCTTGGTGCTTGGATTGGTTGGACAGAGGCAGATAACATCGCAGAGGTTGAATTGGCAGCGGCTAAAGCGAATGCTTATCCTGATACGGTCAAAGCATTGATTGTTGGCAACGAAGTTTTCCTAAGAGGCGAGCAAAAAGAAGCAGCGATGAAGCGTTATTTTAAATTGGCAAAATCGCTGTCTGATACACCAATTACTTATGCAGATGTTTGGGAGTTTTGGATTAAGCATAAAGACATTGCCCAATATATTGATTTTCATACCGTACATATTTTGCCTTATTGGGAAAATAATCCTGTTGTGATTGCTGATGCAACGCAGCATGCCGCAAATGTTATGGGTATTATGCAAAAACATTTTAGCAAGCCGATATTAATTGGTGAAACGGGCTGGCCTTCTGTTGGACGGCAACGTAGCGAGGCTGTGCCGAGTTTAGTTAACCAAGCACGTTATGTGCGCGAGTTTTTGCAAAAAGCCCATGAGGAACAGTGGCAATACAATATTATTGAAGCGATTGACCAGCCATGGAAACGCCAGTTAGAAGGAACGGTTGGCGGCTATTGGGGTGTGGTGTCAGCAGATTTGGAACCAAAGTTTTCTTTAACGGGTCTAGTTAGTGAACGACAAGATGGACATCAACCTATCGTTTTTGCGATAGCGGGTGCATTGTTATTTCTAATCATCGCGCTCAGTTTACATGAGAGACGTATAGCAGCTTTGTTTGGATTAACGGTCTTAGGGAGTATTGCCACGTTAACTGTTTATCTTGAGTATGCATATTTAATTGCAGCTTGCAGAGACTGGATTGAGTGGCTAGCTTTGGGTGGATTAGCATTATTAGGCGGCTTATTGGTATTGATGCAGCCGTGGTTGCTCATTCGGCCAACTAAGTGCGTAGTGATTGCGATGCAAAATTTTAAGTTAGTTTTTCTGTATGCTGCGCTGATTACTGGCTATCTGATTTTTACGGATGGGCGCTACCGAGATTTTCCAATCGTTATTTTTGCATTGCCAGCAATCGTGATGACGATTGGTTTTTTTGGTAGGCAATATGCAACGGATTGGCGATGGCTTATCTATGGATTGCCAGCTGCTTTAACCGTGATGTTTGCAGCGTTATGTTTTGCAGGAGAATCTGAGAATAATGCCGCGCTTATCTGGTTAGGGTTAAGCATTTTATTAGCAATGGCAAATTGGCCTATTCAAACGATTGAAAGATCAAATAAGCAGGTCCAGCGCTAATTCATTATGCAACTCATCAAACGTTTTTACTTCCCATTTTTATTTGCCATTGGCTTTGCTTTTTTGCATTTTGGCGCATGGGCAATCGCCAATAGGGCTCTTCCAATGATTAATGTGGAGCCGATTGTGCATGGCTTTGCTTATAGTGGTTACCAAGAAGGGCAAAGTCCATTAGAACGCAGTTATCCCAATACTGCAGAATTGGCGCAAGATCTTAAGTTGCTTAAAAAGCTGACCAATCGCATTCGGATCTATACGTCAATTGAAAATAGCGAGGTGGTTGCGCTTGCCGATAAAGAAGGGCTTTCTGTGATTGCAGGCGCTTGGATTAATCAAAATGCTTATGCCAATGGTCGTGAAATTGCCGCATTAAAAGAGAAAATGCACTATTACGACAATATTGAAGCCGCGATTGTTGGTAATGAGGTTTTATTGCGAAATGAGCTAGCCGTTGAAGGTTTGATTAAATATTTGGACGACGTGCGGGAAGCAACCGAAATCCCAATCTCAACAGCTGAACCATGGCATGTTTGGCTAAAAAATCCTGAGTTAGTCAAACATGTTGATTATATTGCGGTGCATTTATTGCCTTATCACGAAGGCGTACCAGTAGAGCAAGCGCCAGCGTATGCCATTGAGCGCTATCAAGAGCTGATGAAGGCTTATCCGCGCAAAAGAATCGTGATAACCGAAATTGGCTGGCCAAGCAGTGGGCCAGCGATTGGTGGATCTATTGCCAACGAGGTTAATCAAGCGCGTTTTGTCCGTGAATTTTTAGCTAAAAATGAAACAGAGCACTATGAGTATTACTTAATGGAAGCCGTTGATCAGCCTTGGAAAGTGAATATTGAGGGCTGGGCGGGTGCTTATTGGGGCATGTTTGATGCAAAGCGAGTTGAAAAGTATTCTTTACAAGGTTCCGTCGCTAAAGATGATCGTTGGGTAGAAAAAGCAATATGGGCAAGCATGATTGCGTTGATTCCGATTATCTTTATTGGCTGGCGATTTAGAAGTTGGGGCATTGGCGGCATTGTTTCAATGGCAATATTGTTGCAAGCCTGCATTACTACTTTAGTGATTGCTTGGAATTTGCCAGGTGATTATTACTATAGCTTGCGTGATTTTATTATTTTGGCTGGATTGATTCTAGCCATGGCGCTCACCTCGCTGGTGTTAATGATTTATGCGGTTGAGTTTAGCGAGGTCATGTTTAAACGGAACTGGCGACGTATTTACCATCGAAAAGCACCATTGCCAACAGATAAAGAGTTGTTCGTTTCGATTCATTTGGCTTGTTATAACGAGCCACCAGAGATGGTCATCGCTACTATTGAAAGCCTTAAAAAATTGGATTACACCAATTATGAAGTGATTGTGGTTGATAACAACACAAAAGATGAGGCTAAGTGGAAGCCGATAGAAGCCTATATGGCAGATTTACCAAACAATTTCCATTTCTATCATTTGCCAAAATGGCCTGGCTTTAAAGCAGGCGCACTGAATTTTGCTTTGACTAAGACCCATCAGGATGCGGTGGTTGTTGGTGTGGTTGATGCAGATTATGTTGTTACACAGGATTGGTTGGCAACATTGGTACCGCACTTTAAAGAGCCGCAAGTGGCCGTTGTGCAAGCACCGCAAGCGCATCGCGAGTGGGAAGATAGCTTCTTTAAACGCATGTGTAATTGGGAGTTTGAAGGGTTTTTCCGTATTGGTATGCATCATCGTCATGAGCGCAATGCGCTCATTCAACATGGCACCATGACACTCATTCGACAGCAAGCATTGAAGGATTTATCTGGCTGGTCAGAGTGGTGTATTTGTGAAGACACCGAGCTTGGTTTGCGCTTATTAGAGCAAGACTATGAGTTACGTTATGTAGATGACACTTTTGGTCGAGGACTGACGCCTGCTAGCTTTAGCGCATTAAAATCTCAGCGCTATCGTTGGGCTTTTGGTGCCATGCAAATTTTAAAGCGCCATATGCCTAGATTGCTTGGACAATCGACATTAAGTTTCAGTCAGCGTTATCACTTTCTGACAGGCTGGTTTGGCTGGATGGGTGATGCGCTGCAATTGATTTTTACTATTGGTTCAATTGGCTGGACATTGCTGATGCTGTTTTTTCCGAAAGCATTTAGCTTGCCTGTTTCGATTATGATTGTGCCAATTATTTGTTTTCTAGTGATTAAGGCTGCATTAGGCCCTGTGCTTTATCGTAAAACGATGCAATGCAAATGGCTAGATATTTGGGGTGCATCACTGGCAAGTTTAGGTTTGTCGCATGCCATCGCGCGTGGCGTGATGATGGGGCTCGTGCAGAAAGAAGGCGTTTTTGTGGTAACTGCAAAAGGTAAAGGTACAGCGAGCAAGTGGCAAATCCTTAACCCAATACGTGAAGAGTTTTTAATCTTAATAGCGCTATGCTTAGCTGCTTTGGCAATGCTAATCACTAGAGGTTTTGGTAATTTAGATGCTCAACTATGGGTCACATTATTGGCTTTGCAATCTATGCCTTATGCGAGTTCATTGGTTTGTCAAATCATTGCACAAAAGGAGTAGGTTTGTTTGTGTAACAGCTGGCCATCATCAGTTAATTGATGTCGATAATTGCACGCCAAGCCAATATTTTTTGCGCAAGCGGTATTGCATGGGCAGGGCTGGTCGAGGGTAGTCTAACGTAAACTAGCTTTGGTAAATGGAGCTTGTTAACAACATATCGATTAAATGATTGTTCGGCTTCTGTACCATTAAACACTACTAAGCGAAGGTGTGGATGTTGATTAAAAAAAGCACCAAAATCATTAGGAATGCGCGAGCCTGCTTGAATCTCACTATCTAAACTGCCCGACCGAATGCAAGTCTGTAAGACATCCCAGACAGCGACATTGAATTTTTTAAGTGATTCAATACGTGTTTCGTAGGACAGTGAGTTATCAAAGTTAAAAAGACTGCCCATGATAGGCCAGAAAGCATTGCGCGGATGTGCGTAATATTGATTGGCTTTAATTGAGGCAATGCCAGGTATGCTGCCTAAAATTAAGATGGTTGCTGTTGGGTTGGTAATTGGCGCAAAGCTGTTAACTTTAGTCATGATTTATTAAGAAGTTACACTTAATAAAAAAGATGCCGAAGCATCTTTTTATTGGTTTACAGCAACAGTCTTCTAACATCACTTAACATCATTCTTAAGTGACTAGTAAACCTTGCGCCATCAGCACCATCAATCACACGATGGTCATAAGATAGTGACAATGGCAACATTAAGCGCGGTTCAAATCCCTTAGTATCCTTATTATAAACAGGCTGCATACTAGAGCGAGAAACGCCTAAAATCGCCACTTCAGGACAGTTAATGATAGGCGTAAACATCGTACCGCCAATACCGCCAAGGCTAGAAATAGTAAAGCAACCGCCTTGCATTTCTTCTACTTTTAATTTGCGCTCACGTGCTTTCCCAGATAAATCCATTAAATCTGCCGCAATCTCAAGTACATCTTTGTTTTGCACATCGCGTACAACAGGCACCACTAAGCCATCTGGTGTGTCGCAGGCAAAGCCGATATTGTAGTAGCTTTTTAAGATTAAATTGTCACCATCTGGAGACAGAGAAGCATTAAAGTTTGGGTAGGCTTTTAACGCATTTACCGATGCTTTAATTAAAAAAGCTAACATAGTGAGCTTAACACCGCGCTTCTCAGCTTCTGCCTGCATTGATTTGCGGAAAGCTTCTAAGTCGGTAATGTCGGCCTCATCAAATTGCGTGACATGCGGCGCTGTTACCCAGTTGCGGTGTAAGTTGGCACCAGATAGTTTTTTAATGCGGGAGAGTGGTTGTGTTTTTACGTTGCCAAATTTACTAAAGTCGATGACCGGCATTGCTAAAGTTGATAGTGCGCTGCCGCCAGATGCCATGCTGTCTGAGCGTGGTTTAGCCAACTCACCTTTAACATAGGCCTGCACATCATCGTTTAAAATTCTATTTTTTGGCCCAGAACCTGTTACCAATTTAAGATCAACACCCAGCTCACGTGCAAATTTACGCACGGATGGACTAGCGTGTGATTTCACTTCTCTATTCGTATCAACATGCGCGCCAACAGGTGCTGGCGTGCTTGCAGGCTGTACTTGTTTAGGCGGCTCTGGTGCAGGACGTGATGGTTCTGGAATGTCTGCTTTTGGCGCTTCTTTAACAGGTGCTGGCGTCTCTTGTTTAGCTGGTGCTGGCGCTTCAGGTTTTACTTCTGCGGCAACATCACTTACTTCTAAGGTGATGATTAAGTGGCCTTCAGCAATTTTATCGCCCACTTTAACTTTAACTTCTTTGACCACGCCAGCTTCTGATGAAGGAATGTCCATTGACGCTTTATCCGATTCAACAGTGACTAAAGAGTCATCGACAGCAATCGTATCACCAGGTGAAACCAGCACTTCAATAATATCAACTGATTCGAAATCGCCAATATCTGGCACTAAAATATCTTTTACACTCATTTATTTACTCCGAACCAAACACTTAAATAGTACTTGGGTTTGGTTTATTTGGATTAAGCTTATATTTTTTCACCGCTTCAGCCACTTTTTCTGCAGGTAACTTGCCTTCGTCGCTTAATGCTTTTAATGCACTGACAACAACGTAGTAGCGATCAACTTCAAAGAAGTCACGCAAGGCTTCGCGGCTATCAGAACGACCATAACCATCAGTACCTAATGCAACAAACTGGTTAGGAACAAAGCGTTGAATTTGTTCAGCAAAACTCTTCATATAATCAGTAGAAGCAATCACTGGGCCTTTAGCGTCTTTTAAACACTCGGCAACATAACTAACGCGCTGTTTTTTCTCTGGATTTAACATATTCCAGCGCTCGCAATCTAAACCTTCGCGACGTAATTCAGTAAAGCTTGGCGCACTCCAAACATCTGCTGAGATGCCCCAGTCTTTTTCTAGCAGTTCTGCAGCAGCAATCACTTCACGTAAAATGACGCCACTACCCATTAACTGTACTTTTTCACCTTTTGCTTTTGATTTGCTAAAGCTATACATGCCTTTAAGAATCCCAGCTTCACAACCTTTTGGCATGGCCGGATGGCTATAGTTTTCATTCATTAACGTGATGTAGTAGTACACGTCCTCTTGGTTTTGCACCATACGACGCAAACCTTCTTGAATAATCACTGCCAACTCATAAGAGAACGTTGGGTCGTAGGACACACAGTTTGGAATCGTTGCTGATAGTAAATGGCTATGACCATCTTCATGCTGCAAGCCTTCGCCATTCAATGTAGTACGGCCCGCTGTAGCGCCAAGCAAGAAACCGCGTGCACGGCTATCACCGGCCGCCCATGCAAAGTCACCAATCCGTTGGAAACCGAACATCGAGTAGTAAATGTAGAACGGAATCATTTGCGCACCCGTCACACTATAGGACGTTGCTGCGGCTAACCAGCTTGAGAATGCGCCAGCTTCGTTAATGCCTTCTTCAAGAATTTGACCGGTTTTTGACTCTTTGTAATACATCACTTGGTCAGAATCTTGCGGTTCATACAATTGGCCGATAGATGAATAAATGCCCAATTGACGGAACATGCCTTCCATACCAAAGGTGCGTGCTTCATCAGGTACGATAGGCACGACAAATTTACCGATTTCTTTATCGCGGACAAGTGTAGAAAGAATGCGCACAAATGCCATCGTGGTTGAAATTTCACGCTCACCAGTATCGCCCAGCATGTTTTCAAATGCGGATAATTGCGGTACGGTTAATTCGTTGCCTTTTTGGCGACGTTTCGGCACATGACCACCCATTGCGGCATTGCGTTCAGCAATGTATTGCATTTCTGGACTGTCGGCTGCTGGTTTGTAGTAAGACAGCTTCTCTACTTGCTCATCAGTCAGTGGTAAGTCAAAGCGGTCACGGAATTTCTTCAATGACTCAATGTCCATACTCTTTTGTTGATGCGTCGTATTTTGACCTTCGCCCGCATCTCCCATGCCGTAGCCTTTAACTGTTTTGGCCAAAATGACAGTCGGCTGACCTTTGTGATTCACAGCAGCATTGTAGGCTGCATAAACTTTATGTGGATCATGTCCGCCGCGATTTAAACGCCAAATGTCGCTATCAGACATGGCGGCAACCATTTCTTTTAACTCAGGATATTTGCCAAAGAAATGTTCGCGTGTGTAAGCGCCACCTTTTTGTTTAAAGTTTTGATACTCGCCATCCACACACTCTTCCATGCGTTTTTTGAGTAAGCCATCTTTATCCATCGCAAGTAATGGATCCCAGTAAGAGCCCCAAACGACTTTAAGCGCATTCCAACCCGCACCGCGGAAGTTTGATTCGAGCTCTTGAATGATTTTTCCATTGCCACGCACAGGGCCATCAAGACGCTGTAAGTTACAGTTAATGACAAAAATTAAGTTATCTAAGCCTTCACGCGCTGCTAATGAAATAGCGCCTTGTGATTCCGGCTCGTCCATCTCTCCATCGCCGCAGAATACCCATACTTTGCGGTCGCTAGTATCAGCAATGCCACGGTTGTGTAGATACTTTAAGAAACGCGCTTGATAAATACCAGCCAATGGGCCAATACCCATTGAAACGGTTGGAAACTGCCAAAAATCAGGCATTAACCATGGATGCGGATAGCTTGATAAACCATTGCCGCCAGTTTCTTGGCGGAAATTATCTAATTGTTCTTCAGAAATGCGGCCTTCTAAGTAAGCACGTGCATAAACGCCAGGTGATGAGTGACCTTGGAAATAAATACAATCGCCACCAAAGTTTTCATTCGCTGCGCGGAAGAAGTGATTGAAACCAACATCATATAAAGTTGCCGCGGATTGGAAGCTGGCAATATGGCCGCCAACACCAGGTGATTTTTCATTAGCACGTAGCACCGTCATAATCGCATTCCAGCGAATCAAGGCGCGGATGCGGCGTTCCATTTCAGGGTCGCCTGGCAACTTTGCCTGCAAATGGGTTGGAATGGTGTTAACGTAAGCGGTTGTTGCGTTATAAGGTAAGTTGCTGCCTGAGCGGCGCGCTTGGTCAATCATCGCCTCAAGTAGAAAATGGGCGCGTTCTGTACCTTCATTTTGAATGACGGATGATAAAGCGTCTAACCATTCTTGTGTTTCTTGCGGGTCTGTTTCTGTTAAGCGAGTTTGCGGATTCGTTGCCATGCTTTGAGATTTCTCCGTGTTGTAGTCGTGCGCGACCATCTTTTGAATGACTGGCGTGACTAAACGTGAATTGGGTTGTTCTATACTAAAATGATAGTTTCGCTTTAATACGCATTTTGGTCAAGTTAAAACAGCCGTTTGTCAGTAGGGGAATGACACATTCGCTACGATTGAAGATGAATTTCTGTATGAGTAAATCGCAAGCATCAGTCGCAAAAAGATGTTAAATGCGTCCAAATTCAGTTAAAAACGACCAAAATTAAAAATTGGTGCTGTTGACTTTGCTTTAAGGTAGCTGCTATTTAACGCTTTTTTGATGATTATGCTAACGAATTCATCGCTAAGCGAAGCGCCGCGATGAAACACAGTATTGCAAACACTTTTTGGGCTAGTGTGCTTGAAATTTTATGGCTAATCAATTTGCTGGTGGCTAACATAGATAAGGTTAAGCTGGCAGCAAACGGTATGGCAATATTCCAATTAATTGTGTTGCTGTGAATATGGCTGGCAATGCTACCAATAGCAATAAGAGAAACGGCGGCTAATGTTGTTGCGATGACTGACTGGTGGTTAAAGTTGGTGACTTTACGTAAGTTGGGCGCAATGATAAAGCCGCCACCTACGCCTAACAGACCTGAAAGGAAGCCAGTTACTGCACCAGTGCTGATAAGGCGTTTTGTGCAAGAGGCTGTCCAGAAAAGCTTGGAAGTTGCTGGATTTAGCATGCAAGCTGGTGTGGGTGCCTGTGAATTGTCGGCATTGCTTTGTTTTGTTTGCCAGGAGCGAATGCCAATAAAGAGCAGGATGCCCATTAGTGTAATGCCTAATATCTGGTTAGAGCTGTTTTGCGCTAATTTAACGCCAAACGGCGCTAATACAATCCCTGTTAAAGCAATCAAGAGTGCTGTTTTGTAACGAACGACACCTTCCCACAAGCCTTGAGCAGCGCCGATACTTGATCCTATAAACACAGCGAACAGCGCGATAGGCGCTGCTTCAAAAATAGAAATAGGTAAAAAGAAAACCAATAATGGAATAGCTAGCGTGCCACCACCAGCGCCAGTGAGTGCCAAGATAAAGCCAATCAAAGTACCTAGCAGGGCGCTGATTATCTCTATAGACGACATAGATTACTACTTAGGCCTTGGTCGTGGTGATTTTGCGGTATAGCTTAGTGAGTAAACATTTGTTTTTAAAAAACCCCGTCACTTTAGTCATCAACCAGTTTTGTTTACCAATATTGTTTGCAACTTGACTCGCTTGCTGGGTAGATTTATACAGGCTGGTTGCGCGCATGCCTGTTTTGCAAAATCCTAATACTGGTGTTGGCGCATTGGATACAAAGCTGGCACAAGTATCAACATCACTTGGCTGAATATTGCTTGGGATAACAGGAATGTGTATATAAGTTAAGCCTGCTGCTTCTGCCGCTATTTTGAGGTTGTCACTTAACGGTTGTTCAATACCACCTTCATTATCTGGACGCGCATTGAGAATAGATTTAAAGCCAAGTTGTACAATTTCTGCGACATCTTCAGGATTGATTTGTGGAGAACTGCTAAATTGCTCATTATGTTTTGTAATGGTTAGTGCCATGATTTTCCTTTGGTTACTTATCTAATTTGCAGAGTTGCTCTGCTAGTACATCAATAATCGCCAACGCTGGTTTGCTAGCGACGCTATAGAATATATTTTTGCCTTCTCGACGTGTTTGCACCACTTGGTTCTCACGTAATACCGTTAATTGCTGTGAGAGGGTTGGTTGTTGTATGCCCGTTAACACTTCTAATTCTCCGACAGATTTTTCACCTTGTGAGAGTTGGCATAGCAGCAACAGCCTGTCTGGATTAGCTAATACCTTCATCAAAGCGGTTGCTAAATCTGCAGATTCTCTTAATACCGCTAAATTGTCAGACGCCATTTTGTGTGCCATTTCGATTACTCATTAATTTACTTATTTACATTATATATAAATATATATTATTATTCAATATAATTTAATGCAATTTAAAAGGAGAAAGTAATGTTTAAACAATTCTATGATGAAGTATCTTCTACACTCACCTATCTCATCGCTGATGATGTAACAAAAGAGGCGGTGATGATTGATCCTGTAAATGCGTATATTAATGACTATGTATCTGTCATTCAGCAGCATGGTTTAAAGCTTAAATATGCGTTAGAAACGCATGTGCATGCAGATCATATAACTGCAGGTGGTGAACTTAGAAATCAGTTAGGTGCTCAAGTTGCTGTAGGTGAACAGTGCGGCGCAGCCTGTGCTGATGTGCAGTTAAACGATGGAGATGTTCTGTACTTTGGGCAAGAGAAAGTGACAGTCATTGCAACGCCAGGACATACGGCAGGTAGTTTGTCATTCAGATGGCAAGATAAGTTATTTACAGGTGATGCTTTATTAATTAATGGTTGCGGTCGCACTGATTTTCAGAACGGAAATGCAAGTACCCTTTTTGATAGCATCGTTAATCAATTATTTACTTTTGCGGATGAAACATTAGTTTATCCTGGGCATGATTACCAAGGGCATCGGGTGAGCAGTATTGGGCAAGAGAAGTTAATTAATCCACGGTTAGCAAATAAATCCAGAAATGAGTTTATCGAAATAATGGCTAATTTGAATTTAGCAAAGCCTCAATTAATTGATGTGGCTGTGCCTGCAAATCGATTTTGTGGCATGCCTGAGAGTTGTGCGTTACAAGGATAATTTCAACTTATTGCATTTAGCGCTACAATCACTGCACTGTAAAATCACTACGCTATAAACAGGAGTGTTAAATGCAAACAGCAGTAAATAATTTGGATTGGCTAACCGCTTTTCCTGATTTGGTTGGTCTTGAGCCATCCGCTAAAGAGATTTTATTAAAATATGCGCGTATGGTAGAGGCGCCAATTGGTACAGTTGGTTATCGTGAGGGCGGTCCTTGTGGTGCTTATGTGATGCGGTTAGCAGGTCGGTCACGTGTGTTTAAAATGTCTTCTAGCGGTCGTGAAATATTGCTCTATCGTGTGCACGCGGGTGAAACCTGTGTGATTACGACGACTTGTTTATTAGGCAATAGTGATTACCCCGCTTCAACCGTGGTCGAGGAGGCGATTAAAGATGTGATTGTGCCTTCTGCTGCTTTTAATCAGTTGATGATCGATTCAAAAGTATTCCGCACGTTTGTCATGACTAACTATGGCGCGTTGATTAGCGATTTAATTGTGTTGCTAGATGAGGTCGCCTTCCATAATTTAGATGCGCGTTTGGCTAAATTATTATTAGAAGCAGGTAGTGACAGTGTGAAAAGAACGCATCAACAAATTGCCGATGAGTTGGGAACAGCACGCGAAGTTGTCAGTCGGCAAGTTAAACGCTTTGAACAAAAGCAATGGGTGACACTCGGACGCGGCCAAGTGGAAATTCTTGACCGCGCTGCGTTAACTAAGTTAGCGCAAAGCTAAATTTAATTTGTATCACATCGTACAGCCTGGTTTATTTTGACTTGACGTGTTGCTCGCGCTCACTTTTACCGCCGCTTTAGATTCAAGTTGTACAACGCAGTTGTTGCACTGACCTTTCACCTTATCAAAACCTTTCACGCTATCTAAGCCGATTACATCTTTAAAGTTAGCATTATCAACATCAGCATCAGTTAAATCTGCACCTGTTAAATCTGCGCCAGTTAAATCTGCTGATACTAAATCAGCACGATGTAAGTTGGTATTGCGTAAGTTTGCGCCTCTCAAGTTGCCAAAAGTAAAAGCGGCGATGTTTAAATCAGCACCTTCAAAATTCGCGCCTTCAAAGTTGCCGCCAACAGAATCAAACTTCATTTGCCCCATTGGTTGGTTACCAATATCTAAGCCGAAGCGACCTTTTCTGCCATCAATGCCGCTCATATCAACTTTGCCTAACGTGCCAATCACGCGTGCGTTCGTTAGGTTGGCATTTTTAAAGCTGGTATTGCCAAAAATGGGTTGAAAAATCGTCGCATTACTTAAGTCAGAACCGCTAAAATCGGCTTCTTCAATCCGTGCTAAATTTAAATAAGCATTACGTAAATTCGCATTTTTTAGCTTGGCGCCCATTAACTCCGCACCAAAAAAGCTCACATTTTGCATATTGCAATGGCTTAAATCCATGCCGTTAAAAATTAGATAACCTGCATCGCGATTGCTTAAATCGCATGATTTACTATTAATTTGCGCAACGGCGTCGGCTTGGCTAATTTTGACTCTGGCGACTTCTGCTTTGTTTTCATAAAAAGTTTTTGCCGCACTAATCATATTATCTGAATCCAGCAAAAACGAATCTTTGGATGACTCTAGTGCAAAGCAATATTTCTGTCCTTTATACACTTCATTAATCGAGCAATCCGTTTTTTTGTAAACGCCTTTAGATAACGCGTAGGTACAATGATTATCAAATGCACCAGATTCCGCTGTGTACGAAATTGCACTAAACAGTAATACCACTATCATTGCGATTGCTTTTAAAAAACTCATTCCAGTCTCCAGTCAGTCCCATTAATCCATCATTAAAATATGGCTATCTTTGTAGCGTTTAATATCAGTATAGGCGCAAAAAAGCGCAATACTGTAACTATGGTCACAAACCCAATCAATCCTGCGCAATAAACGATACAAGTCGCGCTAATGAAAATCATGATTCAGCATTAAGTAGCCCTAATTCAGTCAGCTAACTTTTTTTACGGGCGTTAATCGACTATCTGCAAAGCAATAGCAGAAACATGCCAAAAGGAGAATTTAAATGGTGAGTAAAAAATTAAATCAAATTTTATTGATTAGTGCTGTTTTTGCAGGCACCTCAATGAACGCAGTAGCAGGACACGATTATGGTGATCGCGCCCGTGTTATTTCAGCTACGCCTCAAGTAGAGCGCATCAACACGCCAGTACAAGAGTGCCGTACAGAATATGTGCGTGAAAGCGTTTATGAAAACAGAAGCAACTCAAATGGCGGCGCTATCGTTGGCACTATCGCTGGCGGCGTGATTGGTAGTCGTTTCGGTGGTGGCAGTGGTCGTTTGATTGCGACAGCCGTCGGTGCTGGTTTAGGTGCTGTAATCGGTGATCGTCACGATAATCGCTACAACCAACCAACAGAACGTGTCGTTACACGACCTGTTGATCGATGTGTGACGGTTGATCGTTGGGATACCGTTAATCGCGGCTATTTAGTTGAGTACGAATACAACGGCCGTCGCTATACAACCGAAACCGCAGAGCATCCAGGTCGCTATATTAATGTAGATGTCGCTGTGCGTCCAAGCGGTTATGTTGACAATATTGACTATCGTTATGATAAACACGATAGAAAACACAATCGCGGACACGATAACAAAAACTATCGTCGTCATTATTAATTAGGTAGGTAATAATAAAAAAAGCCGCTTGTTAGCGGCTTTTTTATTGTCAGTGATATTGCCTCAGCTGTTCTATAATTCCAAAATAATTAAATAAATAGGAAACACATTGCTAAAAGCAATCTATCAAAAAATCAGCGCATTATTCTCCAAGCCTGAAATGAATGCTGCGCAAAGTTGGCACTTACACGGTGGTGAAGCAAAGCATCCCTTTTGGTTATTCGCAACGCCAGTGAATATGCTGTTAGGGCGCGATAGTTACTTTTTAACTGACCCTGACACGACGCCAATCAGTAACGAAGAGAGTGTGGCATTCATTGAAAGTTTAAATGCACATTTTGATAGTTTTGGTGTTCGCTTTTATTTAGTCAACGACATTTGGTTTTTAGGCTTGGATAAAGATCCTGATATCACCACGACCAATATTGAGTTGGTGAAAAATCAAGATATTGCAGACCATTTTCCGCGAGGAGAGGGTGCATTGGCTTGGCATCAATTGCAAAATGAGATTCAAATGTTGTTATTTAGCCATCCTGTCAATCAAGCGCGTGAAGCACAAGGCTTACTTGTGATTAATAGCCTGTGGTGTTATGGCTTGGGAGCTTCTGACCAATAATATGCGTAAAACAATTATAAAAAGACAAGTTGATGATGTGATTGTTACTAAGCTGATTGAGGCAGGGGTTTCACCTTTATTGGCGCGACTGTATGCAGCGCGCGGCGTAAAAGACGCTGATGCATTAAGTGCTTCGCTCAATCAAATTATTCCGCCCAATCAATTAACCAATAGTGCTGAAATGGCGAAGTTATTAGCCGATGCAATTGCTGATAAGAAAAAAATATTAATTGTTGGAGATTATGATGCTGATGGAGCAACTGCGACGGCTGTCGCCGTAAAAGGCTTGCTCAGCATGGGTGCGCAAGTTGATTTTTTAGTGCCCAATCGGTTTGAATATGGTTATGGTTTAACGCCTAAAATTGTGCAACTGGCTGCGACTATGCAACCTGATGTGATTGTGACCGTTGATAACGGCATTGCCAGCGTTGATGGTGTTTTTGAAGCGAATAAATTAGGCATACAAGTTTTAATTACTGACCACCATTTGCCGAGTGATGAAACGCCGCAAGCTGCTTGTATTGTTAATCCTAATCAACATGGATGTGATTTTCCTAGTAAAAATTTAGCTGGTGTTGGCGTGATGTTTTATGTGCTGCTGGCTTTGCGTGCAGAGCTGCGCGAGCGTGGTCTATTTACTCAAGAGCAAGAGCCTAATTTAACAGAACTGTTGGATTTGGTTGCATTAGGTACCGTAGCAGATTTGGTTAAATTAGATGCTAATAACCGCATCTTGGTCGAGCAAGGCTTGCGCCGTATTCGCGCAGGGGCTTGTTGTGCGGGGATTAGTGCTTTATTAAAAGTAGCAGGGCGCGATCAATCGCAAGTGGGTGCGCAAGATTTGGGTTTTTACGTCGGGCCACGACTGAATGCGGCAGGGCGCTTAGATGATATGCGTTTGGGCATTCAATGTTTATTGGCTAGTGAAACCGAAGCGTTAGAAATTGCCCAATCCTTGCATGATTTAAACGCTGAGCGTCGGAGTATTGAATCCAGCATGCAAGATGAAGCGTTGGCTAGCTTAGATAATATCAGCGTCGGCGATCAATATAGCATTAGCTTGTTTGAATCAAGTTGGCATCAAGGGGTGGTCGGCATTTTAGCTTCACGGATTAAAGAGCAATATCACCGACCCGTGATTGCGTTTGCTGAGAGCGATGATGGTTTGCTAAAAGGCTCTGGCCGTTCTATTGCAGGCTTGCATTTACGCGATGCGCTCGATATGGTCACTAAGCGCCGTCCTAATTTAATTGTCACGTTTGGCGGTCATGCGATGGCGGCTGGTTTGACCATTAATCAGGACAAGTTTTTTGAGTTTCAGCAGGCGTTTGAGGATGTAGTGCGCGAATTGTTAACGCCAGCCGATTTGCAAGCAGTGATTGAAACGGATGGTGGTTTTGCCGCCGATGAAATGAATTTGTATAACGCGCAACTCTTAGCTAATCAGGTATGGGGACAAGGTTTTGCGCCACCATTATTTAGCGATACCTTTTCCGTGATTAATCAACGCATTGTTGGTGCCAAACACTTGAAAGTTTTATTAGAAAAGCAGGGTAAGCGCTTTGATGCCATTTATTTTGGTCAGACGGAATCGTTACCTGCGCAAGTAGAAGCGGTTTATCAGTTGCAAGTGAATACTTATAATGGCGTGCAATCGGTGCAGTTGCAGTTATTGCACACGGCTTAGTGTGATAGTGTTGACGCATCAATCTTAAGACGCAATCGCGTTTGCCTGCTATATAATGTCGCTAGATATGAAAAAAACCGCACAAAAATTTGTGATTGCCAATTGGAAAATGCATGGCAATTTTGAACAAAATCAAGCCTTATTAAATGCTTACGTGAGCAAGCTTAACGGTCTTAAAGATACCCAAGTCGTCGTTTGTGTGCCTTATCCTTATCTAGCGCAAGCGCAAAGCTTGCTGCAGAATACCGATATCGCTTGGGGCGCGCAGAATTTAGCCAAAAATGAAAACGGACCGTTTACAGGCGAAGTGAGCGCGCAAATGCTACGCGACTTTGGTTGTGAGTATGTGATTTTAGGACATTCAGAACGCGCAACCGCTTATTGTGAATCGGATGAAAATATCGCGCAAAAATTTATGGTTGCTAAACAGCATGGTATTACGCCAATTTTATGTGTGGGCGAGACGTTGATTGAACGTGAAGCTGGCGTGATGGAATTGAAAGTCGGCAAGCAGTTGGATACGATTATTGATTTATACGGTGCTGATGTATTTAACGATGCGATTGTATCTTATGAGCCGATTTGGGCGATTGGTACAGGCTTGGCGGCCTCTCCAGAGCAGGCAAAAGCAATGCATAAATTCATTTTTGATAAGTTAGCGCAAGCGAATGGAGCGCAAAAAAATAGTGTAAAAATCCTCTACGGAGGGAGCGTAAATCCGCAAAATGCGTTACAATTATTCGTAGTTGAAAATATAGATGGTGGGCTAATCGGCAAGTGTTCGCTTAGCGCGCAAGAATTTGAAGGTATCTGTCAAGCAGCAGAATCATCTGTTGGTTGATTTTTTTTGTGCTTGGCAGAGAATTTTATAGGTAAAAAATGGAAAACATTATCACAGTCGTGCATGTATTAGCCGCGGCAAGTTTAATCGGATTGATCTTATTGCAGCACGGTAAAGGTGCTGATATGGGCGCTGCTTTTGGTAGCGGTGCATCTGGCAGTTTATTTGGCGTGAGTGGCTCGTCAAACTTTTTAAGTCGCGCAACATCACTCAGTGTAATCGTGTTCTTTTCAACAAGTTTGGCGCTAGCCTATATTGCTAGCCATAAATCAAGCTCTGGCAGTGTTATTCAAGTACCAACGACAACGATTGAAACACAGTCCACTGATGCTGTTGGTGCTGAATCAGTTCCGACTGAAACGGTTCCGGCTGCTGGTACTGCGCAGGATGTGCCTAACTAAATTTAGGATAACCTCCTAAATAAACATGCCGTCGTGGTGGAATTGGTAGACACGCTATCTTGAGGGGGTAGTGACGAAAGTCGTGAGAGTTCGAGTCTCTCCGTCGGCACCAATGCTGTAGTTTGTTGTTTGCGTCAGTGATAACTAATGCAAAATATCATTGTTAATAGTGATATTAAAGCAAGATGGCTATAATAAGCTTAATATATTAAAGTGAACGTAGATTCACAGTGGTTCTCTGGGGAGTGAGCTGTTTTAAATAAGGTAAGAATGTTGTGCTAGACGTTTGTACGTTTAGTGGTTAAATGATGTAATAAAGCTCAGGGACAGGACTTTTGCTAGAAAACTACTTTCCAATTTTGATGTTCATATTAGTCGGCTTAGGCGTTGGTCTAGGGCCACTTATCCTCGGTAAACTGGTTTCGCCTCATAAACCAGATGCTGAAAAAAATTCACCTTATGAGTGTGGCTTCGAAGCTTTTGAAGACGCACGCATGAAGTTTGATGTGCGCTATTATTTAGTCGCCATTCTGTTTATTCTCTTTGATTTAGAAATCGCATTTTTATTCCCTTGGGCTGTTGTCTTAAAAGACATCGGGCTATTTGGATTTTTAGCCATGCTGGTGTTCTTATTTGTGCTGGTGGTAGGGTTTATTTACGAGTGGAAAAAAGGTGCGCTAGAGTGGGATTAAGCGCGAATATTAAATTGCTTTTTAATTTTGTATCGGGACTAATTTAAGTGGGCATTGAAGGTGTATTAGAAAAAGGGTTTGTCACCACGTCACTAGATACGGTGATTAATTACACGCGAACAGGTTCTATGTGGCCGATGACTTTTGGCTTGGCTTGTTGTGCTGTAGAAATGATGCACGCAGGTGCAGCCCGTTATGACCTTGACCGCTTTGGTATCGTGTTCCGCCCTAGTCCGCGCCAGTCTGATGTGATGATTGTGGCAGGAACGTTAGTGAACAAAATGGCACCAGCCTTACGCAAAGTGTACGACCAAATGGCTGAGCCGCGCTGGGTAATTTCGATGGGTAGCTGCGCTAATGGCGGTGGTTACTATCATTATTCTTATGCGGTTGTGCGCGGTTGTGATCGCATTGTGCCTGTGGATGTTTATGTGCCAGGTTGTCCACCAACGGCAGAAGCCTTGTTGTTTGGCATTATTCAATTGCAGAAGAAAATCAAACGTACGAATACCATTGCACGCTAAATAGTAGAAAATATGTCAATTAAGTTAAATGAATTGTCCGCGCAGTTAAAGTTAGCCCTCAATGCAGGGTTAGTTAAACTGACCGAAGATTTAAACGAAATTACCATTGAGTGTAAAGCGAAAGACTTGCTCGATGTGTGTGTGCGACTGCGCGACCATGGTGAGCTGAAGTTTGAGCAGTTAATTGATTTATGTGGTGTGGATTATAGTGAGTATGAAGATGGATTATGGGAAGGTCCGCGTTATGCCGTGGTGCTGCACTTATTATCTGTTTCACTCAATCAACGTGTGCGCTTACGCGTGTTTGCAACAGATGATGACTTCCCTGTCTTACCAACGCTCATTGATGTATGGCCAGTAGCTAATTGGTTCGAGCGTGAAGCCTTTGATTTGTTTGGTATTATGTTTGAAAATCATCCTGATTTGCGTCGCATTTTGACTGACTATGGTTTTGTAGGTCATCCTTTCCGCAAAGATTTCCCCATGATTGGCAACGTCGAAATGCGTTACGATCCTGAGCAGCAACGTGTGGTTTACCAGCCTGTCTCTATAGAATTGCGTAATAACGTGCCACGTGTGATTCGTGATGAAGGAGTGCACAATGGCTGAAATTCATAATTACACCATGAACTTTGGGCCGCAGCATCCTGCGGCGCATGGCGTGTTGCGTTTGGTCTTAGAGTTGGATGGTGAGGTAATTCAACGCGCTGATCCACATATTGGTCTGCTGCACCGCGCTACAGAAAAGCTGGCTGAAAATCGTACTTATTTACAATCAGTGCCTTATATGGATAGGCTTGATTATGTGTCGATGATGTCGAACGAGCATGCTTATGTGATGGCGATTGAAAAAATGCTCGGATTAGAAGTGCCGATTCGTGCGCAATATATTCGTGTCATGTTTGATGAAATTACGCGTATTTTGAATCATTTGCTTTGGATTGGTGCGCACGGCATTGATTTGGGTGCGATGACCATGTTTATCTACGCTTTCCGTGAGCGTGAAGATTTATTTGATATGTATGAGGCAGTTTCTGGGGCGCGTATGCATGCGGCCTATTATCGACCGGGCGGCGTTTATCGCGATTTACCTAACCGCATGCCACAACATGAAACAACCAAATTCCGTAGTAAAGCACAAATTAACAAGCTCAATGAGAACCGCCAAGGTTCCTTGCTTGACTTCATTGAAGACTTTACCAATCGTTTTCCTAAGCATGTGGATGAGTATGAAACCTTGCTGACGGATAATCGTATTTGGAAACAACGTACGGTTGGCATTGGTGTCGTTTCACCAGAGCGTGCTTTAGCACTAGGTTTTACTGGCCCAATGTTACGTGGTTCAGGTGTTGAGTGGGATTTGCGTCGCAAGCAACCGTATGAGGTTTATGATAAATTAGATTTTGATATTCCAGTTGGCGTGAATGGCGATAGCTATGACCGTTACTTGGTGCGCATGGAGGAATTCCGTCAGTCTAATCACATTATTAAACAATGTGTGGATTGGTTACGCAAGAATCCAGGTCCAGTCATTACTAGTGATAATAAAGTTGCACCGCCTAATCGTGAAGGCATGAAAACCAATATGGAAGATATGATTCACCACTTCAAGTTGTTTACTGAAGGCTTTCATGTGCCAAAAAGTGAAGCTTATGCGGCAGTTGAGCATCCAAAAGGTGAGTTTGGTATTTATATGATTTCTGACGGAGCCAATAAACCTTATCGTTTAAAAATTAGAGCGCCAGGTTTCGCGCATATTTCAGCGATGGATGAAATGTGTCGCGGCCACATGCTGGCTGACTTAGTGGCGATTATTGGAACGCAAGATATTGTGTTTGGAGAAATTGATCGATGATGATGCAAATGGATGTAGTGCGCATTGCATTTGCAATCGATATTGAGAAGGTTGTTTAATGTTATCAGTTGAAGCTATCGAAAAAATTGAATACGAGCTGACGAAGTATCCAAAAGATCAACGTCAAGCTGCAGTGATGTCTGCTTTGCGCATTGTGCAAACAGAGCGTGGTTGGTTGTCGCAAGAAAGTATCAGTGAAGTGGCAGCTTATCTAGGTATTCCTGATATTGCAGCATTGGAAGTGGCGACTTTTTACAATATGTACGATACCGAACCAGTAGGCAAATACAAAATTACGGTTTGTACCAATATCTCATGCATGTTGCGCGACAGCGATAGCATTGTGCATCACTTGCAAGAAAAGCTTGGCATTGGTTTTAATGAAATCACTGAAGATGGTCAGTTCTGCCTAAAAGAGGGCGAATGCATGGGCGCTTGTGGCGGCGCGCCTCTGATGAGCGTTAATAACGCAACCATGCATGAAAATCTAACGACTGAAAGAGTCGATGAAATTTTGAAGGAGCTGAAGTAATGGCGACATCAAAAATGACGGCCCCAGTCATGACAGATTTAAAAGGTCAAACCTTAGTTACCTTGCAAACGCTGAAGGAAAAAAATCCTGCATCGTTAGCTACTTATGAAAAGTTGGGCGGCTACCAACAATTAAAGCGTTTAGTCACTGATAAAGTGAAAGCCATTGAGGTGATTAACGAAGTTAAAGTATCTGGCTTGCGCGGCCGTGGCGGCGCTGGCTTTCCAACTGGGCTTAAGTGGAGCTTTATGCCGCGTTATTTCGATGGCACTAAATATTTGGTGTGTAACACTGATGAAGGTGAGCCAGGCACATTTAAAGACAGAGACATCATTAGATACAATCCGCATCAATTAATTGAAGGGATGGCGATTGCCGCTTACACCTTAGGTGCTGGTGTTGGGTACAACTATATTCATGGTGAAATTTGGCGTGAATACGAAATATTTGAAGAAGCGTTAGCCGAAGCAAGAGCGGCTGGGTACATCGGAAAAAACTTATTTGGCACTAACTTTAGTTTTGAGTTATATGCCGTGCATGGCTACGGCGCTTATATTTGCGGTGAAGAAACGGCGTTGATTGAGTCAATCGAAGGTAAAAAAGGCCAGCCGCGATTTAAACCGCCATTTCCGGCCAGTTATGGTGTGTTTGGTAAGCCAACCAATGTAAATAATACTGAAAGCTACACTAGCATCCCTTGGATACTGCAACATGGCGGTCAAGCGTTTGCAGATTTAGGTGTGGCTGGTTCTGGCGGGAGTAAATTATTCTCAGTATCAGGGCATGTAGAAAAGCCAGGTAATTATGAAGTGAATATGGGTATGCCATTTGCTGAGTTGTTGGAAATGGCTGGCGGTATCTGGAAAGGGCGCAAGCTAAAAGCAGTGATTCCAGGCGGACCGTCGACAGCAGTAATGCCCGCTGAGGCGATTTTAGGCGCCACCATGGACTACAACGGTTTAAGTAAAGCTGGGTCTAGTTTGGGCGCTGGCTCGATGATTGTAATGGATGATTCCACTTGTATGGTCAAAACGCTTAAACGCTTAAGTTATTTCTTTTACGAAGAAAGTTGTGGGCAATGTACGCCATGTCGTGAAGGAACTGGTTGGGTATACCGCGTGATTAAGCGCATTACCGATGGCAACGGAAAAATGGAAGATTTAGATTTGCTGACGGATGTGAGCAATAATATTTCTGGTCGCACAATTTGCGCGCTGGGCGATGCTGCAGCAACCCCAGTTTTAAGCTTTATTAAGCATTTCCGTCCAGAGTTTGAATATTATATTCAGCATGGCAAAAGCATGGTTGATGGAAAATAGCATATGTTAAAAATTGAAATTGATGGTAAAGCAGTAGAAGTCGACCACGGGACGACCATTATCGACGCCGCTGATAAGTTGGGCGTTGCGATTCCGCGTTTTTGTTATCACAAAAAATTATCGGTAGCAGCAAACTGCCGCATGTGTTTAGTCGATGTGGAAAAGTTTGGTAAGCCTTTGCCAGCTTGTGCGACACCAGTTGCAGAAGGCATGAAGATTTTCACACGTAGCAAAGCGGCCGTTGAAGCGCAAAAAAGTGTGATGGAATTTTTGCTCATTAACCATCCTTTAGACTGCCCGATTTGCGATCAAGGTGGCGAATGTGATTTGCAAGATATCGCGGTTGGTTACGGTGCGAGTGGTTCACGCTATACAGAAGAAAAGCGTGTTGTATTTAATAAAAATATTGGCCCCTTGATTAGCACTGATATGACGCGTTGTATTCAATGTACGCGTTGTGTTCGCTTCTTAAAAGAAGTGGGTGGTATGCAAGAGTTGGGCATGGTTGGTCGTGGTGAACATGCAGAAATTACTGCCTATGTTGATCAAAGTGTGAATTCTGAATTATCAGGTAATATCATTGATTTATGCCCTGTTGGCGCATTAACCAATAAACCATTTAGATACTCAGCAAGAAGCTGGGAATTAACACGTCGTCCTTCAATTGCGCCGCACGATAGCTTGGGCTCGCACATTGAAGTGCATGTCAAAGACAACAAAGTCATGCGCGTACTGCCGCGTGAAAAAGAAAGTATTAACGAATGCTGGCTATCTGACCGCGATCGTTTTTCGTACGAAGGTTTAAATAGTCCCGACCGTCTGAAAGTGCCAATGATTAAACACCATGGCGAGTGGCAAGAAACCGATTGGAAAACAGCGTTAGAGTTTGCCGCAGGACAACTAAAAGACATCACCAATGAACATGGTAGCGATGCCTTAGGCGCATTGGTTTCTCCGAATAGCACCATGGAAGAAGGCTATTTAATCAAAGAGTTGGTACATGGTTTAGGCTGTGGCAATATTGATTATCGCTTACGCCAAACTGATTTTAGATTAGATGGTAAACGGGTTGGTACGCCATGGATGGGTTGTAATATTGATGAAATCGAGAAGTTGGATCGCATCTTAATCATCGGTTCAAACTTAAGAAATGAACATCCCTTATTGGCGCAACGCTTCCGTAAAGCGGTCGATAATGGCGCTGAATTGTCGATTATTAGCCCATTAGATAATAATCCACTGATGGATATTGCCCATAAGATTATTGTGACACCTAACGATATTGTGAACGTATTGGCGCAGATATTAAAGGCTATGTCTAAGTTGCAAAAATTGTCTTTATGTTTGCCACCTACTTTAAGTGCATTGCTCGAACAGATTCACGTTCGCCCTAATACGGAAGCGATGGCGGAAAGTTTGGCTGGTTTAGGTAGAAACGTAAACTTGATTGCACCTCGTGTTGGTATTTTCTTAGGGAATATGGCATTAAGTGCACCACGATTTACTGAAATGTATAGCTTGGCGGAAGCCATTGGCGGCGTTTCTGGCGCAAAAGGTGGTATTTTGCCAGCAGCGGCGAACAGTACAGGCATGCATTTGGTTGGTGTGATGCCTTCTGCAACTGGCATGCATGCGCGCGCGATGTTAGAAGTGCCACGTAAAGCTTATTTATTATTGAATATTGAGCCAGAATTAGATTGTCAGCATGCAGCACTTGCGAGTGCTGCGATGAAAAAAGCCGATTGCGTTGTTGCATTAACCGCTTACAAATCAAAAGCATTAGATAATGCAACGGTATTGTTACCAATTGCGCCATTTACTGAAACTTCTGGTACGTTTATGAGTATGGAAGGCCGGATTCAAAGCTTTAAAGCAGTTGTGAAACCGCTCGGTGAATGTCGTCCAGCTTGGAAAGTGTTGCGCGTGTTAGCCAATACCTTGGGCTTACAAGGGTTTGATTTTGACAGCAGTGAAGAAGTAAAAGATAAAATTTTCGATGGTGAAAAACCATCAGATTATGCATGGCGCCACTTGAATAACAACATGAAAGAACTGGTTGAGATTGAGACGAAAATTAAATCGCCAGGTTTGCAACGGGTAGGCGAAGTGCCGCAATATGAAGCGGATCCTATCGTGCGACGTTCTGAGCCATTAAGAAAAACAAAATACAACATCAAGCGACTTGTTCGCATCCATCCTGATGAAATGCGTTTGCATGAGTTAAGTGAGGGCGATTTGGTGTTGGTGAAGCAAGACAAAGGGAGCGCAATATTGCCAGTTAGAAGTGACACGCATGTTGCCATGGGTTGTGTTCGCGTAGCAGCAGCGCATGAAGATACGCTAGGTTTAGGTGATTTAATGGGGGATATTTCAATTGAAAAAATCTCTCAAGAACAAGCAGATGCGATTAAAGCTAAAGAAATGGAAGCGCTAAGCTAATGGAATGGTTCGCACAATTATTCGGGGATTATTGGCCAAATGTTGAGTTGGTTGGTTGGACATTAATTAAAATTGTTGCCATCGTTGGCCCTTTGATGATTGCCGTGGCTTATCTCACTTATGCCGAACGTAAAGTCATTGGTTATATGCAGGTGCGTATTGGTCCTAATCGTGTTGGGATATTTGGCTTGCTGCAACCTGTTGCAGATGGCGTTAAGTTGCTGTTTAAAGAAATTATTCTACCCACAGCATCGAATAAAGGTTTGTTCTTATTAGGTCCGGTATTAACCATTGCTCCAGCATTTGCCGCATGGGCTGTCATTCCATTTGATGGGACAAAAGTATTGGCTAATATCGACGCTGGATTATTGTATGTGTTGGCAATGACCTCGATTGCTGTTTATGGCGTAATTATTGCAGGTTGGGCATCTAATTCTAAGTATGCATTTTTAGGTAGTTTGCGCTCAGCTGCACAAATTGTTTCTTATGAAATCGCTATGGGCTTTTCACTCGTAGGTGTACTAATGTGTGCTAATAGCTTGAACTTAGGTACTATCGTTTTAGGACAAGAGGGTGGTTTTTGGCACTGGTATTTCATTCCATTGTTTCCATTGTTTATTGTTTATTTTATTAGTGCCGTTGCAGAAACGAACCGCGCCCCGTTCGATGTGGCGGAAGGTGAGTCTGAAATTGTGGCTGGTTTCCACGTGGAATATTCAGGCATGGCATTTGCGATATTCTTCTTAGCTGAATATGCCAATATTTGGTTGGTATGCACCTTGGCTGCATTGATGTTTATGGGTGGTTGGTTATCTCCATTGCCATTCTTGCCAGACAGTATTTTATGGTTATTTGCAAAGATGGCGGCGTTGGTATTCTTCTTCTTGTGGTTTAGAGCGACTTTCCCAAGATATCGTTATGACCAGATTATGCGTCTAGGTTGGAAAGTATTTATTCCAATTACCATTGTTTGGATTGTGTTTGTGGGTGCGATGATGCAGACAAAATTTGACTACTTATTTCATTAAGGTATTTGAGTAAGATTCATTATGTTTAAACAAATTAAAAATACACTGGGCAGTTTAATGCTGATTGAGTTGCTGAAAGGCATGGCCGTCACAGGGCGATACTTTTTTGCGCGCAAAATCACCATTCAATACCCAGAAGAGCGTACGCCGCAATCTAATCGATTTCGCGGATTACACGCTTTGCGTCGTTATCCGAATGGTGAAGAGCGTTGCATTGCTTGTAAATTATGCGAGGCGGTTTGTCCTGCGATGGCGATTACCATTGAATCAGAACAGCGCGAAGACAATACGCGCCGTACAACCCGTTATGATATTGATTTAACCAAATGTATTTTTTGCGGTTTATGTGAAGAGTCATGCCCTGTGGATTCGATTGTAGAAACCCGTGTGTTTGATTATCACGGTGAACAACGCGGTGACTTGTTATATACCAAAGAGATGCTACTTGCTGTGGGCGACAAGCATGAGAAACAAATTGCGGCAGATCGCGCGCAAGATAAGAATTATAGATAACGCTTAATTAGTTAATGACAAATATGGTATTTACTGACTTTATATTTTACGTGCTGGCGGCTATTTTGCTGTTTTCAGCATCGCGGGTGATTACGGCGCGTAATCCCGTGCAGGCAGCCTTATTTTTGGTACTGTCATTCTTTACCGCTGCTGGTATTTGGTTGTTATTACAAGCGGAGTTCTTAGCCATCGTGTTGGTGCTGGTTTATGTTGGCGCCGTAATGGTGCTGTTCTTGTTTGTGGTGATGATGCTCGATATTAATATGGATAAGTTGAGAGAAGGCTTTTGGAGCTACCTCCCTTTGGCTGGCACCATTGGTGCGTTAATGGCAGTAGAAATGGCCATGATATTGGGTAATAAATATTTTATGGCAGCTGAAAGTGTCAGTCACCCAGCAGCATATAGCGATACAGCTGCTATCGGTAAAGTCATGTATACCCAATATTTGCTACCGTTTGAACTAGCCTCTGTTGTACTGCTGGTTGCTATTGTTGCGGCAATTGCGTTAACGCTGAGAGAAAAACGTGAAAGCAAATCGATCAATCCTGCAGAACAAGTAACTGTGCGCAAACAAGATCGTATCCGCATGGTAAAAATGAAGTCAGAAACGCAACCAAAACCAGATGATGCCGACCAAGGAGAAGCCTCATGAGCGTAGGTCTTTCTCACTATTTGATACTCGGCGCATTACTATTTGCAATCAGCGTTGTTGGCATCTTTTTGAATCGTCGCAATGTCATCATTGTATTGATGGCGATTGAGTTAATGTTGCTTGCTGTGAACCTTAACTTTATTGCATTCTCACATTATTTACAGGATATTGCAGGGCAAGTGTTCGTCTTCTTTATTTTGACAGTTGCGGCAGCAGAGTCGGCAATTGGTTTGGCAATTTTGGTTGTGCTATTTCGTAATTTACGCACGATTGATGTTGAAGATTTGGATTCACTTAAGGGCTAACATAAAATCATGACAGAACAGCTTCTCATTTGGATTCCTGTATTACCGTTGATTGCCGCCGCAGTTGTCGGTTTGTTTGGCAATCGTTTACCACGTAGCGCCGCCCATTTGCTAACGATTGCAGGCGTAGGCGCTGCATTTGTGTTATCCGCTATTGTGTTTAAGGCAACGCTAGCAGGCTTTACTCACAATGCCGATTTATACACTTGGTTAGTGTCAGGCGACATTCACTTTAGCGTAGGCTTTTTGATCGACAACCTTACCGCCATGATGATGGTTGTCGTCACGTTTGTCTCATTGATGGTGCATATTTACACCATTGGATATATGCATGAAGATCCAGGTTATAGCCGCTTCTTTAGTTATATTTCGCTCTTTACCTTTGCCATGTTGATGTTGGTCATGTCTAACAACTTTATGCAGCTGTTTTTTGGCTGGGAAGCAGTTGGCTTGGTCTCTTATTTGCTAATTGGCTTTTGGTACACCAGACCTACGGCGATTTATGCCAACTTAAAAGCATTTTTGGTTAACCGTGTTGGTGACTTTGGCTTTTTACTGGGTATCGGCTTAGTGCTTGCTTACACCGGTAGCTTAGATTATGCAGAAGTGTTTAACGCTGCACCTGCGTTAGCTGATACACAAATTAACTTGTTCTCCAATACCGCATGGTCATTGATGACCGTGACTTGCATCTTGCTGTTTGTTGGCGCGATGGGTAAGTCCGCGCAAGTGCCATTACACGTTTGGTTGCCAGATTCAATGGAAGGCCCAACGCCTATCTCTGCATTAATCCATGCAGCAACCATGGTGACTGCTGGCATCTTTATGGTGGCTCGTATGTCACCATTGTTTGAAATGTCTACCACAGCGCTTTCTTTTGTGATGACGATTGGCGCGATTACCGCTTTGTTTATGGGGCTATTGGGTATTATTCAAAACGATATTAAACGTGTCGTTGCGTATTCAACATTGTCGCAACTAGGTTATATGACAGTGGCATTAGGTGCATCAGCTTACTCAGTGGCAATATTCCATTTGATGACGCATGCTTTCTTTAAAGCCTTGCTGTTCTTAGGCGCAGGTTCAGTCATTATGGGCATGCATCATGATCAAGACATCCGCAATATGGGTAATTTGAAAAAATACTTCCCAGTGACATGGATTACTTCGTTAATCGGTTCTTTAGCCTTGATTGGCACGCCTTTCTTTGCCGGTTTCTACTCAAAAGATAGCATTATTGAAGCCGTTAAATTCTCACATATTCCAGGTAGTGGATTTGCTTACTTTGCAGTGATGGCGGGTGTGTTTATTACTGCATTCTATTCATTCAGGCTCTATTTCTTGGTTTTCCACGGCAAAGAAAAATGGCGAGAAGCAAAGCCACATGCACATGACGACCATGATCATGACCACCATCATGGTTTAGCGCCTGATCAAAATCCGCATGAGCCTGGTTGGGTGGTGAAGCTACCTTTAATTTTATTAGCCATTCCATCCGTTATCATCGGCTATCTTGCCATTGAGCCAATGTTATTTGGTGATTTCTTTAATGGTGTGATTGCCGTTAATGCGGAAGCCCATCCAGCGATGGAACATTTGACACACCATTTCCATGAGTTATTGCATACGCCAGCGGGTATGGCATTACATGGCTTCTTGACGCTACCGTTTGCATTGGCGTTAGCTGGCGTTGTGTTGTCATGGTTTTTCTATATGAAACGACCTGATATTCCAGCCGCTATTCAACAGCGCTTTAGTCTGATTAATCGCATATTAGAAAATAAATATGGCTTTGACAGTTTTAATGAACGCTTCTTTGCGGGCGGTTCTCGATTGATTGGCGACAAATTGTGGCAAATTGCTGATGTAAAAATGATTGATGGTGCCATCGTTAATGGCACAGCCAAATTGATTGGCACACTGTCAGGTGTCGTGCGTCAAGTACAGTCTGGCATGCTTTATCACTATGCTTTTGCCATGATTATTGGAGCCTTCTTACTGCTGAATAAGAACTTCTTAATATCAATCAAGACTTTATTTATTACATTTTTGAGTAAGATTTTTTAATGCTAACTGATTACATTTTAAGTTTATCTATTTGGGTGCCAATTTTAGCGGGTGTGCTCGTATTGGCGCTCGGCCATGATAACCGCGCAAGTATGACACGCTGGATTGCGCTATTTGGCGCGCTTGCAGGCCTTTTGGTGACATTGCCTTTATATACCCAATTTAACTTTGCAGAGGGTGGTTTTCAGTTTCAAGAAGTCGCTTATTGGATTCCAGCTTTTCAGATTTTTTATCATTTAGGAGCAGATGGTATTTCTGTGCCACTGATTCTGTTGACAAGCTTCACTACGGTGATTTGTGTCGTTGCTTCGTGGGAAGTGATTACTAAAAATATCGCACAGTATATGGCGTGCTTTTTAATCATGAGTGGTTTAATGATTGGTGTGTTTAGTGCCTTAGATAGCATTTTATACTACGTATTTTGGGAGGCGATGCTGATTCCAATGTTCTTAGTCATTGGTATTTGGGGCGGGCCTAACCGCGTGTATGCTACCATTAAATTTTTCTTATATACCTTGCTTGGTTCATTATTGATGTTGGTTGCTTTTATCTACCTATTTCACGAAACAGGTAGTTTCAATATTGCCAAATACCACAACGTTGTGTTGCCACTCAATGTACAAATCTTTATTTTCATGGCGTTTTTCATGGCGTTTGCCGTCAAAATTCCAATGTGGCCAGTGCATACTTGGCTGCCAGACGCGCACGTAGAGGCGCCAACAGCAGGTTCAGTTGTGTTAGCGGCGGTGATGTTGAAATTGGGTGGTTATAGCTTTTTACGCTTTGCCATGCCAATTGCTCCCGATGCGGCGCATTACTTATCAGGCTTTATGATTGTCTTATCACTGATTGCTATCTTGTACATCGCACTGGTGGCGTTAGTGCAAAAAGACATGAAGAAGCTAATTGCTTATTCATCGATTTCTCATATGGGTTTTGTTACGCTTGGTTTCTTCCTGTTCAGCCAATTAGGGCTTGAAGGCGCGATGGTGCAAATGATTTCGCATGGCTTTATTTCAGCGGCGATGTTCTTGTGTGTTGGTGTCTTATATGATCGCATGCATAGTCGAGCCATTGCTGATTACGGCGGTGTCGCCAATACCATGCCGATGTTTGCTGGTTTTGCTGTGTTATTTGCAATGGCGAATAGTGGCTTACCAGGTACTAGTGGATTTGTTGGTGAGTTTATGGTGATTTTAGCCAGTGTTAAATATGACTTCTGGATTGCTTTTATTGCGGCGACAACTTTAATTTTTGGCGCTTCTTACACGCTATGGATGGTTAAACGTGTATTTTACGGTGAGGTGGCGAATAAAAAAGTAGCGGCATTAAAAGACTTAACGCGCCGTGAATTTGCATTATTAACCGTGTTGGCGCTATTAACGATAGGTATTGGCGTTTACCCACAAGTAATTACCGAAATGACACAAGCAACCTCAATGCGATTTTTGGATCACATGGCAACTAGTAAATTACCGACGGCAGGAATGTAAAGCATGGACACAATTCATACAGACCTCTTTATCTCCTTGCCTGAAATTGTCATGCTCAGCATGGCGATGGTCATCTTAATTTTAGATTTATTTTTGAATAAAAATAATCGGATGATTATTTATGGTTTGGCGCAGGCGACTTTACTGGCGGCGGCATACCTTGTCTTATCGTTAAATGCCTTCGCAATCGATGTTGCTTATAGCGGCATGTTTATTAGCGACCCTATGAGCGATGTGCTGAAGCTGGCAACGTTAATTGGTGCGGCAATCATGTTGGTATATACGCGGCACTATATGGTGACGCGCAACCTATTCTCAGGTGAATATTACGCCTTATTATTGTTCGCCACAGTTGGCATGATGGTGATGATTTCAGGTTATAACCTGATTACTATTTATGTCGGATTGGAGTTGTTGTCACTGTGTGTTTATGCCATGGTCGCTTTAGATCGTGACAATGCTAAAGCAACAGAAGCAGCGATGAAATACTTTGTGTTGGGTGCGTTGGCTTCAGGCATGTTGCTTTATGGCATGAGTATGATTTATGGCGTTACAGGTAGTTTAGATATTGCCACTATTGCAACAAGATTGCACGGCGCTTACGAACATAATCCGGACATTATCCATAACCCGGTGCTTGCTCTAGGCTTGGTCTTTATTGTGTCAGGGTTAGCATTTAAATTTGGCGCAGTGCCGTTTCATATGTGGGTGCCAGACGTTTATCAGGGTTCGCCAACCTCAATTACCATGCTGATTGGCTCAATTCCTAAGTTTGCTGGTTTTGCCATGGCGTTGCGTTTGCTCGTCTTTGGCTTGTATATCTTGATTGGTGATTGGCGAGATATGCTGCTAATTATGGCGATATTCTCGATTGCAATCGGCAATATTACCGCCATTGCGCAAACAAATTTAAAACGTATGTTAGCCTATTCAACCATCTCACATATCGGCTTTTTATTGTTAGGCATTATGAGCGGAACATTAAACGGTTTTGCTTCTAGTATGTTTTACATTTGCGCTTATGTGCTGATGACATTGGCAGGTTTCGGCATGATTTTATTATTATCTAGAAGAGGGCATGAGGCTGAAGAGTTAGATGATTTAAAGGGCTTGAACAAACGCAGCCCGTGGACGGCTTTCTTAATGCTCATTACCATGTTTAGTATGGCTGGCGTGCCGCCAACGATTGGCTTCTATGCAAAATTCACGGTGTTGCAAGCGGCATTGCACGAAGGTTTTGTTTGGGTGGTCGTTTTTGCTGTATTGATGGCAGCGATTGGTGCCTTCTATTACTTACGCGTGATTAAATTGATGTATTTTGACGAGCCAACTGATACGGCTGCGATTACCGCTCCCTTGGACATGAAAATGATTTTAAGCTTGAACGCGTTAGCGTTGCTAGTTATCGGCTTAATGCCTCAAGGTCTACTAGAGTTATGTGGTGTGGCTATTATGTCGAGTTTGCAATAACTGAGCTGCTTCCTTAACGTTGGCTATTTTAGTCATTATTGTGTCACACTAACGTAGCATTTATTTCCACCACCTCTCGCGCTATAAAGAGGTGGTTTTTATTGGATAATCCATTTGTTCAATATTTTCACTTTCATGACATCAAGCGCATTAATTTCCGCATATTCGAATAATTGATATAGATGCATCACTGTTTTAACGCTAATATAGTTGCAAACAAATGTTTAAAGACAGTCTCTAGACTGACAACGTTAAGATAGGAAACAAAATGCGCTTAGATAATCAGAGAGAAAGTAGCAATGTAGAAGACCGACGTCGCATGCGCGTGTCAGGCGGTGGCGGCATTGGTATCGGTACCATTGTGATGGTATTGGTCGCGTTGTATTTTGGCATTGATCCATCCACTGTTTTAAATATGGGCAAGGGCTTGAGCCAAAGTACATCACAAGAGTCAGAAGCGATTCCTGAAGATGACGAGATGGGCCAGTTTATGGCAAAGGTTTTAGGCAGCACGGAAGACACTTGGGGCAAAGTCTTTAAAAGTGCTGGTTATGATTATCCCGCACCAAAGTTAGTCCTATTTAGAGGGCAAACCAATACGGCATGTGGTACAGGACAAGCTGCGATGGGGCCTTTTTACTGCCCAGGTGATAAAAAAGTCTATATTGATTTAGCCTTTTATGATGAGATGAAAAACCGTTTTAAAGCACCAGGTGATTTTGCCCAAGCTTATGTCATTGCGCATGAAGTTGGTCATCATGTGCAGAACCTCATGGGCACTTCAGAAAAAGTCCAGCAAGCCCGTCAAAGCGCTAGAAATGAAGCGCAAGCTAACCAATATTCGGTGCTGTTAGAACTGCAAGCTGATTGTTATGCAGGTTTATGGGCGCATCATGCTGATGGTGCAAACCGGATTTTAGAAGCAGGCGATGTTGAAGAGGCCATGCGCGCAGCGGCGGCGATTGGTGATGATGCTTTGCAAAAACAAGCGCAAGGCTATGCTGTGCCAGATAGCTTTACCCATGGCACTTCTGAGCAACGTATGCGCTGGTTTAATCAAGGATTGAAAGTTGGCGATGTCAATAAGTGCGATACATTCAGCGCTGCAAGCCTATAATGAAAAAAAGTATTGATTTAACCGAGCATTGCGTGCGTTCGACAACGGTTGTAGAGGGTCGCATGTTGACCGTTAAACGCGATGAAGTGCGCTTACCAAACGGGAACTTAAGCCAACGCGAATATGTCCTACATCCAGGTGCAGTGGTGATTGTGCCAATGCTAGCCAATGGCAATATTGTTTTAGAGCGTCAGTTTCGCTATCCCTTACAGCAAGAGTTTATTGAGCTACCCGCAGGAAAAATTGATCAAGGCGAAGAGACGTTAATGACAGGTCAGCGTGAATTGTTGGAAGAAACTGGTTATAGCGCAAGCAACTGGGTCAGTTTGGGCAGTCAGCATCCGTGTATTGGGTATTCTAATGAGGTCATTCATATGTATTTGGCAACAGGATTGACAGCGGGTGAGCATAATCGAGACGCCGATGAAGCACTTGACGTTTTTGATATGCCTTTTGAAGCGTGCATGCAAATGGCGCAAAGCGGTGAAATTACCGATGGTAAAACCTTGGTTGCTTTATTTGTTGCTCAGCAATATCTAAGTAAACAATATTTAAGCAAATAGTATGGCAGATATACTCATTATCGGTTGTGGCGATCTTGGTAGTTCAGTCGCCAAGTCCTTAGCTGATGTTGGGCATGCAGTAACGGGCGTTCGTGTTAGCGATAAACCCATGCCGAATCAAGTTGAGCGCATTCAAGCCGATGTTACTGATAGAGCATCATTAAAGTCGCTAGAACAGGTGTCTGCTGATATCGTCGTTTATTGTGTGGCTGCAGATGCGCAAACGGATGACAGTTATCGTAAACATTATGTAGACGGCTTGCGTAATGTATTAATCTCCCAAGCCAATAATAGTCAGCTGAAACATGTGTTTTTTATTTCTAGTACACGCGTTTATGGACAAGAAACAGACGCCTTATTAGACGAGTTAACACCAGCAGTGCCAAGTGATTTTGGCGGAGAGCGTTTATTAGAGGCTGAACAGTTATTAACAACAGTTGCTTGCGCTAGCACGGCAATCCGACTTTCTGGCATTTATGGGCCAGGTAGGCAATATTTGGTCAATATGGCGAAAGAGCCGCAACGATGGCCGCAAAGTAACAAATGGACAAATCGCATTCACCGAGATGATGCGGCGCGGTTTATTCAATTTTTATGTGAGCAGGTAATTGCAGGTAAGACCATTGAGGACTGCTATATTGGTGTGGATGATGAGCCAACATTGCAATATGATGTGCTGACGTGGATAGCCTCGAAGTTAAATGTAACGCCACCATCAATTAATTTGAATGAAAAAGTAAGTGGTAAACGGCTGAGTAATCAGCGAATGCGACAAACCGGTTTCGCGTTAAAGTACGCTAATTATCAAGTCGGTTATAGTGAGATGCTGAAAAATGTTTAATGTATTATTTGCGGTTTTTATTTTACTGGGTAGCGTGATTGCTTTTCCAGATGAAAAAAATGACTTCTCGATTTGGTTAGAAAGTCTGAAGGCCGAAGCGCGTGTTGAAAAAATCTCTGAGGCAACCATACAAGAGACTTTTAAAGATGCTGAGTATCTGCCAAATGTCATTGTATTAGATCGATCACAACCTGAATTTATTTCTACTTTCTTTACCTACATTAATAAGCGTGTAACAGAAGACCGAATTGATAATGGACGTTACAAACTTCATGAAAATATGGATTTGCTTAATAAGGTTGAGCAACAATATGGCGTGCCTAAAAATATCATTGTAGCTTTTTGGGGTCTTGAAACCAATTATGGTGGATATAAAGGTAATTATGAACTGCCATCAGCACTTATGTCGCTAGCCTATGAAGGAAGGAGAGCTGAATTTTTTCGTAGTCAGCTAATGGATGTGATGCGGATTATTGACGCTGGACATAATGATGTTGAGGGTATGCGTGGGTCCTGGGCTGGCGCATCAGGACATATGCAGTTTATGCCTTCTACTTTTATTGCCTATGCTGTGGATGGCGATGGTGATGGACGTAATGATATTTGGAACTCATTGCCTGATGCATTTTCATCAGCATCCAATTATCTTTCTAGAATAGGTTGGAAAAAAGAGGAGCCTGTCGCACTGGAGGTAAAGTTGCCAGCTAGCTTTGACTATGCTGAAGCACGGCTAGACTTGCGTAAAAAGTCTGCAGACTGGACAATTATAGGCGTGACCAAAGTGGATGGCACGCCGCTTCCTGCGCTTAACAACACTGCCATTTTGCTTCCACAAGGCTGGCAAGGCCCAGCATTTCTGGTTGCGGATAATTTTGATGTGGTCATGAAATGGAATCGATCCATCAACTATGCATTATCAGTCAGCTATTTGGCCGATCAATTAGTTGAAGACAAACCTATCATTAATGGGTGGGCAACCGCAGGCTATGGTGGTATTAGTTTTAATCAAGCGTGGGCAATGCAGGCTAAGTTAAATGAACTGGGTTTCGATAGTGGTGCGCCTGATGGTTTCCCTGGTACAAAAACACAACAGGCAATCAGAAGTTATCAAGTGCAACATCATCTGCCTGCAGATGGTTATCCATCGCTCGAGTTATATAACCGGCTAATGAAAGAGACTACTAAAAAAATATAAGTAGCTTCTCTTATCAATTAAAGTGCTACTTAGTTTGCGTGAGATTAAGCAATCAGCTAAAATCACGCCTTCTTGATAAATAGGCGGTTAGCTCAGTTGGTTAGAGCGCTTGGTCGACATCCAAGAGGTCAGCAGTTCGAATCTGCTACTGCCTACCAAAAAACAAAAAAAGCCGTAAAATTAACGGCTTTTATTATTTATAGTTAGAGATTACATATGCCTGTCATTCGATTACCAGATGGATCACAACGTCAATTCGATGCGCCAGTTAGTGTTGCAGATGTCGCGATGGATATTGGCGCTGGACTTGCTAAAGCCGCGCTTGCCGGTAAAGTAAATGGTACGGTAGTAGATATTAGCTATGTGATCGATGTAGATAGTGATTTGGCGATTATCACAGATAAAAATGATGAAGGTTTGGAGATTATTCGTCATTCAACAGCGCATTTGCTGGCTTACGCAGTCAAAGAATTATTCCCTGAAGCGCAAGTGACGATTGGTCCAGTGATTGACAATGGTTTTTATTATGACTTTAGCTATAAACGTGCATTTACACCTGAAGATTTAGCTAAAATTGAAGCAAAAATGACTGAGCTCGCTAAAAAAGATGAGCTTGTAACGCGTAAAGTCATGCCGCGTGACGAAGCTGTTGCTTACTTTAAAAGTATCAATGAGCAATATAAAGCAGAAATTATTGCCAGCATTCCAGCAGGTGAAGATGTTTCGCTTTATACAGAAGGCAACTTTACTGATTTGTGTCGTGGCCCGCATGTGCCGAATACAGGCAAGTTAAAAGCATTTAAATTGATGAAAGTAGCTGGCGCATATTGGCGTGGCGATAGTAACAATGAGATGTTGCAACGTATTTATGGTACAGCTTGGCGTAATAAAGATGAGCTAAAAGCGTATTTATTCCAGTTAGAAGAAGCAGAAAAGCGCGATCACCGTAAATTAGGTAAGCAGCTAGATTTCTTCCATATGCAAGACGATGCGCCTGGCATGGTGTTTTGGCACCCTAAAGGTTGGGCATTATGGCAGCAAATTGAGCAGTATATGCGCCAAATGTTTATCGATTATGACTATCAAGAAGTACGTACACCATCGGTGCTGGATAAGTCATTGTGGGAAAAATCAGGCCACTGGCAAAATTATCATGACAATATGTTTGTCACCGCTTCAGAGAATCGCGAATATGCCGTGAAGCCGATGAATTGCCCAGGCCATATTCAAATTTTCAATAGTCATTTGCACAGCTACCGTGATTTGCCGATGCGTTTGGCTGAGTTTGGCTCATGTCATCGTAATGAGCCTTCAGGTGCATTGCATGGTTTAATGCGTGTGCGTGGTTTTACGCAAGATGATGCACATATTTTCTGTACAGAAGAGCAGGTTGAGTCGGAAGTCGCTGATTTTATTAAAATGCTTTACAAAGCGTATGGCGACTTTGGTTTTAATGAAGTGCTGGTTAAATTATCAACTCGTCCAGAAAAACGCATCGGTTCAGATAAAGAGTGGGATAGAGCAGAGAAGTCATTAGCGAACGCATTAAAAGCAAATAATTTAGACTTTGAGTATTTGCCTGGCGAAGGCGCGTTTTATGGCCCTAAAATTGAATTTACACTAAAAGATAGTCTAGGTCGTTTATGGCAGTGCGGTACCGTGCAGCTAGATCCTAACCTGCCTGAGCGTTTAGGCGCTGAATACGTTGCGGAAGATAACTCACGCAAACGGCCAGTAATGTTGCATCGCGCTATTGTGGGCTCTATGGAACGCTTTATGGGTATTTTGATTGAAAACCACGCAGGTGCGATGCCTGTTTGGTTATCACCAGTGCAAGTTGCCGTGCTGAATATTTCTGATGCGCAAGCGGATTATGTCGTGCAAGTAGTTGAAACGCTAAAGAAAAATGGCATTAGATGCGAATTTGACTTGAGAAATGAGAAGATTACCTATAAAATACGCGAACATAGCTTGCAGAAGTTGCCATATTTGCTTGTGGCAGGTGATAGAGAAATGCAAGCGGGTTTTGTGGCCGTGCGGACCAGAAAAGGTGAAGACTTAGGTTCTATGCCGATTGAAGCGTTTATTGAGCGCATTCAAGCGGACATAAAAGCCAAAGTTTAACTGCCTAAATATTGATTTAGGGAAACTCTGGCAATGCGCGGCTTTTAATTTTGGTTAAAGAATAAGGGGACGGCTATAGCTCAGGACAAAGGTAAAGGTACACGAATTAACGGTGACATCACAGCGAAAGAAGTGCGCTTGGTGGGAGTGGAAAACGAACCGTTAGGGATTGTAAGCTTGGCAGAAGCATTCTCCCAAGCAGAGGCAATCGATATTGACCTTGTAGAAATTGCGCCAAATGCTAGCCCACCAGTTTGCCGTTTAATGGATTACGGTAAATTTAAATACGCAGAAAGCAAGCGTATGCACGAGCAAAAGCTTAAGCAAAAGCAAGTGCAGATTAAAGAAGTAAAATTTCGTCCAGCCACAGATGTTGGTGATTATGCGATTAAAGTGCGCAATATCACTCGCTTTTTGGAAGATGGAGATAAAGTTAAGTGTACTTTACGTTTTAGAGGTCGTGAGATTACTCACCAAGAGTTTGGTTTAGACCTGTTAAGACGAGTGCAAGCGGATTTAGAAGAAGTTGCGGTTGTTGAGCAGTTTCCAAAAATGGAAGGCCGTCAAATGGTGATGGTACTTTCAGCGGTTAAAAAGCTTCCTGTTAAAAAATAGTAAAAGCCTAAAGTAGTTAATGCGATAGGCGAAGCTAAAGAATAAATTAGTATTAGATTTTCATGAGTGAACTGGCCAAAAGGCATGCCTAAGCACTCTTAATTACTCTTAAGGAGAACAAAATGCCAAAAATGAAAACAAAGAGCAGCGCCAAAAAGCGCTTTAAGTTCTTGGGAAGCGGTAAAGTAAAACGTACCCATTCTCATCTTCGTCATATCTTGACTAAGAAAACAACGAAGCAAAAACGTAAGCTTCGTGGTACTGAAATTATTTCATCAACTGATGTCAAACGCGTCCGCGCAATGATGCCAACACGATAAGGAGAATGATATGCCTAGAGTAAAACGTGGTGTCGTCGCTCGCGCAAGACACAAAAAAGTATTAAAAGCCGCTAAAGGTTACCGCGGTCGTCGTAAAAACGTTTACCGCGTTGCTAAGCAAGCGGTAATGAAAGCTGGTCAATATGCTTATCGTGACCGTCGTCAGAAAAAACGTCAATTCCGTACATTATGGATTGCACGTATTAATGCTGGTGCACGTGAGTTTGGTTTGACTTATAGCCGCTTCATGAATGGTTTGAAAAAATCAGCAGTTGAAGTGGATCGTAAAGTATTAGCAGATTTAGCTGTGTTTGATAAAGATGCTTTTGCAAAATTCGTAGAATTGGCAAAAACAGGTTTAGCAGCGTAGTTATTTCTATTAAAAAAAGAGGCTACGGCCTCTTTTTTTTTCTTAAACCATTTGATTTATAATGAATTGATTTGTAATTAATCGATGTGTAATTACAAAGCCTTTGGTTTTAAACATTTAAATAAATTAAGAGTGACATGGCAAATTTAGACCATTTAATCACAGAAGCCCAAGCAGATTTTGCCGCTTGTGATACCACAACCGCACTGGAAGATGCTAAAGCAAAATATTTAGGCAAAACAGGCGCGCTTACCGATGCGCTTAAAGGCTTAGGTAAGTTATCTGCGGAAGAGCGTCCAGCAGCTGGTGCAGCGATTAATGTCGTTAAAAAGGGCGTTGAAACAGCATTGAATGCAAGGCGTGATGCTATTTTAAACGCAGCACAAGCCGAGCAGTTAGCTAGTGAATCGTTGGATGTGACATTGCCAGCGCGTGCACAATCAAAAGGCGGTTTGCACCCAGTTTCGCTCACATTACAGCGCATAGAGCAACTGTTTCATTCAGTTGGTTTTGATGTGGCAACAGGGCCTGAAATTGAAACTGATTTCTATAATTTTACGGCGCTGAATATTCCTGAAAATCATCCCGCGCGTGCTATGCATGACACGTTTTATGTGGATGATGCGCATGTTTTACGGACGCACACTTCGCCAGTGCAAGTGCATTATATGGAAAATGCCTTAAAGCAAAATAAAACACCACCACTAAAAATCATCGCGCCAGGGCGTGTTTATCGCGTGGATTCTGATGCGACACATTCGCCAATGTTTCATCAAGTAGAAGGCTTGTGGGTTGATAAAGACATTAGTTTTGCTAATCTTAAAGGTGTTGTGCAAGATTTCTTACAGCGCTTTTTTGAGCGTGATGACTTGGTTGTTCGTTTCCGCCCATCATTTTTCCCATTCACAGAGCCTTCAGCAGAAATGGACATGAGCTGGAACGGTGGTTGGTTAGAAATTGGCGGTTGTGGCATGGTGCATCCTGAGGTGTTTAAGCATGTGAATATTGATAGTGAACAATATCAAGGTTTCGCTTTTGGTTTAGGTGTTGAGCGGCTGGCCATGTTGCGTTACGGCGTTAATGATTTACGCCACTTCTTTAATAATGATTTGCGCTTCTTAAGCCAATTTTCTAAATAGATCGATATAAATATGCAATTTTCTGAATATTGGTTACGTCAATTTGTAAATCCTGCGATGAATGCAGATGAGCTTGGTCATGCCTTAACCATGGCGGGTTTAGAGGTTGAGGAGCAAGAGCTTGTTGCTCAACCATTTAATAATGTCGTGATTGGTGAAATTATTGCGGCAGAAAAACATCCAGATGCCGATCGTTTGCAATTGTGCAAGGTTGATGTTGGTCAAGCAGAGCCATTGCAGATTGTCTGCGGTGCACCAAACGCACGCATTGGATTGAAAGCGCCATGTGCGATGTTGGGCGCTAAGTTGGCAGACTTTGAGATAAAAAAAGCAAAAGTGCGTGGTATTGAATCATTTGGCATGATGTGCTCTGCCAAGGAATTAGGTTTGGCTGAGCAAGCAGATGGTTTATTAGAGTTTCCTGCATCAGCAGTAGTTGGACAAAATGTACGTGAATATTTGGGCTTAGATGACACTTTATATACCATTAAATTAACGCCAAATCGTGCTGATTGTTTAAGTATTTTAGGCGTTGCACGCGATGTGGTTGCGATGACTGGTGCCGCAATGACTATGCCAACGATTGCGGAAGCTAAGCTTGATTCGAATAAAACGGTAACGGTGAACGTTACTGAACCTGCTGCTTGTCCAAGCTATTTTGGACGTGTGGTCGAAGGTGTTAATGCAAGTGCGGAAACCCCTGATTGGATGGTTCGCGCATTAGAGCGCAGCGGCTTGCGTAGCATTAGCGTGATTGTTGATATAACGAATTATGTGTTGCTAGAGCTTGGCCAACCGATGCATGCTTTTGATTTGGATAAATTAAAAGGTGATATTACCGTTCGTTTTGCTCAGTCAGGTGAGAGCATTAAGCTGTTGAATGATACGGAAGCAAAGTTAGTGGCTGATGACTTAGTGATTGCTGATGCATCAGGCCCTATCGCCTTGGCTGGCGTGATGGGTGGTGAGCCAACTTCTGTAACTGACCAAACCAGCAATATCTTCTTAGAATCAGCATTTTTTACGCCAGATGTGATGGCTGGTAAAGCGCGTCGCTTAGGGTTAAATACTGATTCTTCATACCGCTTTGAACGCGGCGTTGATTATGGCAATACCAAACAAGCGTTAGAACGTGTGACTGGATTAGTGTTGGGTATTTGCGGTGGTCAAGCGGGCCCAGTCAGCGAAGCCGTTGCTAAATTACCTGAACGCCAGTCGGTTACTTTACGATATGCACGCGTACGCTCTGTGCTCGGTATTGATATTGCCAAAGATAAAGTGGGTGCAATTCTGTCGCAACTGGGCTTTTCATTCCAAGAGAACGGCGACAGCTTTATTGTGCAAGCGCCAACTTATCGCTTCGATATTGAACGTGAAGCTGATTTAATTGAGGAAATAGCACGTTTACATGGCTATGACAAAATTCCAGCCATTGCACCAATTGCTAACTTAAGTATGTTGCCTTTGCCTGCCGCTAAGTTAAGTGAACATTGGTTAAAAGATGTGATGCAAACGCAAGGTTATCAAGAAGTCGTGACCTATAGCTTTGTTGATGAAAGTTGGGAGCGAGATTTCTTAGCCAATCCTAATCCAATTAAACTTAAAAATCCGATAGCGAGTAACTTGAGCGTGATGCGCACTGGTTTATGGGGTGGATTGTTAGACGTGCTAACGTATAACTTAAATCGCAAGCAAGAACGAGCCATGCTATTTGAAGTTGGTAGCACTTTTCATCGAAAAGATAATGGATATCGTGAAGAAACACATATTGCTGGTTTATGTTACGGCACTGTGTTGCCTGAGCAATGGGGTCAAGCCGCACGTGATACTGATTTCTACGATGTAAAAGCCATGGTTGATACACTCACGCACCATCAAGCAACGTACCAAAAAGAAACGCATCCTGCGCTACATCCAGGACAAACTGCGCGCATCTATCTTAAAGGACAGCCTGTTGGTTGGTTAGGTAAGTTACATCCAAAATGGCAACAACATTATGATTTGGCTAAAAGTACAATATTGTTTGAATTAGAGACGCAAGGCTTGCTACAAACACAAGTGCCTGCCTACCAAGAAGTTTCAAAAACAATTCCTGTGCGGCGTGATATTGCCATCGTTGTTGATGAGCAACTAGAAGTGCAAGCGGTGATTGATGCGGTTTATGCTGCTAAGATACCGTTGTTGCAAAAGATACAATTATTTGATATCTATCAAGGAAAAGGTATTACTGAAAGCAAAAAAAGCCTTGCATTTCTTATACTTATGCAAGATACTCATAAAACGATGGTGGATTCAGAAGCGGAGGCTGCAATGGCTAAACTGCTCTCACTGTTAGAGAATAAATTTGACGCGCAGTTAAGAAACTAACTGGGAATAAATAAAACGTTAGAAAAGTAAGGCAGGGAGTATTTATGACATTAACAAAAGCTGATTTGGCGGATCTGCTATTTGAGCAAGTTGGACTCAATAAGCGTGAAGCTAAAGATATGGTTGAAGCTTTTTTTGAAGAGTTAAGAATTGCATTAGAAAGTGGCGATAGTGTTAAGTTGTCAGGTTTTGGCAATTTTGAGTTGCGTAAAAAAGCAGAAAGACCAGGACGTAACCCAAAAACAGGTGAGGAAATCCCAATTTCAGCACGTCGCGTAGTTACTTTTCATGCAAGTCAGAAACTAAAAAGTAAAGTTGAAGAGCATTATTCTTCATAATAATTGAGTCGTAATATCGCTGATGCCTGAATCACTTAAAAATGTACAGTTGCCACCAATCCCTGCCAAACGTTATTTCACGATTGGCGAGGTAAGTGAATTATGTGGCGTTAAGCCGCACGTGTTACGTTATTGGGAGCAAGAGTTTACCCAATTAAAACCAGTCAAGCGTCGCGGTAATCGTCGTTATTATCAGCATCATGAAGTGTTGTTAATTCGTAAGATTAGAGAGCTGTTATACGAGCAAGGTTTTACCATCAGTGGCGCGCGTAATCGACTAGATGGATTGGAAGATAATCATGGTAATGATGAGGCACAAACTGCTCAAGTGGCCAACGTTGTGTCAAATACACAAACAGTAACGACTAATAACTTAACGGCCATCCGACATCAAATTCAAGAAGTTATTCAATTACTCCGCGCTTAATTTAGCGCAACCATATCCTAAATTTCATCGCTAAAACTTTCATTGTTTTAGCCTAAGTCATTCGTTGTTTTGTTTTATAATAATGAAACACTCAGCGAGTGCATTCGGGGCGTAGCGCAGTCTGGTAGCGTACTTGTCTGGGGGACAAGGGGTCGCAAGTTCAAATCTTGCCGTTCCGACCAATTCACTTTTAAAGCCAGTTAGAGACGACTTACATGCAAATCAAGACGGTAGCAACTCAAGCTTTTTTAGATCAAAAACCAGGTACATCTGGCTTACGAAAAAAAGTAAAAATTTTTCAACAGCCAGATTATCTTGAAAATTTTGTACAAAGTATTTTTGATACATTAACTTTGCCACAGAACGCTGTGTTGACCTTGGGTGGTGATGGGCGCTTCTACAATCGCACAGCAATCCAAACGATTATTCAAATGGCGGCAGCGAATGGCCTTGCTAAAGTAATCGTCGGACAAGGCGGCATTTTGTCTACGCCTGCGGCTTCACATATTATTCGGCAATATCAAACTTTTGGCGGCATCATTCTTTCTGCTAGTCATAATCCTGCTGGGCCAGATGAAGATTTTGGCATTAAATACAATACAGCCAACGGTGGGCCGGCACCTGAGAAAATTACTGAAGCGATTTTTGAAAACAGTAAAGTGCTGCAAGCCTATAAAATTGCTGATGTGCCAGAAATCGATTTGGATGGTTTGGGAGTAACGACAATAGATGGCTTTACTGTAGAAGTCATTAATCCAGTCGCTGACTATGCGGATTTAATGGAAAGTATGTTTGATTTTGCCGCGATTAAATCATTACTGGCTAGTGGATTCAGTTTAAAGTTTGATGCGATGCATGCGGTTACGGGCCCTTATGCGAAAGACATTTTGGAGAATCGTTTAGGTGCGTCTGCAGCTAGTTTGATGAATTGCGAGGTGAGTGAGAATTTTGGTGGTGGACATCCTGACCCTAATTTGACTTATGCGCATGATTTAGTGGACATTGTTTACGGTAAACAGGCGCCTGATTTCGGTGCGGCATCAGATGGTGATGGTGACCGTAATATGATTTTAGGCAAAAGTTTCTTTGTTACGCCTTCTGATAGTTTGGCGATTATTGCGGCCAATGCACATTTAATTCCAGCTTATAAAAGCGGCATTTCTGGTGTGGCACGCTCAATGCCAACCAGTGGCGCAGTTGATCGTGTGGCAGAAAAAATGGGTATTGATTGCTATGAAACGCCAACTGGCTGGAAGTTTTTTGGCAACTTAATGGACGCAGGCAAGGTGACGTTATGTGGTGAAGAAAGCTTTGGTACTGGCTCTAACCATGTGAGAGAAAAAGATGGATTATGGGCAGTGCTTTGCTGGCTTAATATTGTTGCGGCGAAAAAGCAAAGTGTTGAGGCTATCGTAAAAGCGCATTGGGCTGAATATGGGCGCAATGTGTATTCGCGCCATGATTATGAAACGATTCCAACGGCGGATGCCAATAGTGTCATCATGCATATTCGTGACCAGTTTGAGACACTTGTAGGCCAACGACTTGGTAGCTATGAAGTGAAAACCTGTGATGATTTTGCCTACACAGATCCTGTTGATGGCTCGATTAGTCAACAACAAGGCATTAGAATTTTATTTACCGATGGTTCGCGTATCGTGTTTAGATTATCTGGTACAGGGACAGAAGGCGCAACGATTCGTATCTATTTGGAAGCATATGAACCGAATGTAGAAAATCATCATTTAGACGCGCAAGAAGCTTTACAAGAAATGATTCAAATTGCGTTGCAAATTTCGGATTTAAAAGCACGTACGGGGCGAGAAAAACCAACGGTTATTACCTAAACAAAAAGCCAGATTTATTATCTGGCTTTTTTGATGGGAGTCACATATAAGCTGCAACTAATCGATAACAGGTTTGATAGTCATTTCACCTTTATATAAGCGCACATCCATACGGCCTAAAAAGCTCATGCCGAGTAAAACATCGCCTTGTAAACCAGGTGCGATTGAGGCTGCAACATTATTCGCTTCTATTCCGCCAAGTTTTACAGATTCCAATCGAACTAAATAGCCGACGCTTTCACCATTAGCAGTTGATGTGCGAATGGCTGAAACGCTTTTTAGCTTAAGCCTATCAGCAACCGCTTGCGAAATAGCAACGCCAGTTGCGCCAGTATCGACTAGCACATTTACTTTTTGCGCATTAATAAATGCTTCTGCCCGATAATGCCCATCTAATCCACGCTTTAACACCACTTCTGTATCTGAGCCTAAGGCGTTAATTTTATTGGGGTTTTGAATATTGTCGGCAAGATAATAAATGATTGCGCCAATGCAAATCCAAACTAGAGCAATAAGAAAGCCGTTTCTAGACATCTGTTAAAAGGGAAGTTTTACTTCTGGCGCTGCTGCCAAAATAACCGCTCTAAAACAATCTTGAATGCGTTGTAATGCTACCGCATTATCTGCTTCAAAGCGTAGCACAATCACGGGCGTTGTATTAGAAGGGCGCATCAAGCCAAAGCCATCGGCATATTCCACCCGCAAGCCATCAATGGTCAACACTTCTGCATCTTCAAATATTGCTGTTTGTTGTAGTGTTGCAATTAACGCATGCGGTTCACCTTCTTGCATTTGAATATGCTGTTCTGGTGTACTGACGCTGTCTGGCAAAGCATTGAGCACAGCTGAAGGATCATCAAATCGGCTCAGAATTTCTAATAGGCGCGCACCTGCATATAAGCCATCATCAAAGCCATACCAACGCTCTTTAAAAAATGTATGCCCGCTCATTTCACCAGCCAGCGCGGCGCCAGTTTCTTTCATTTTGGCTTTGACGAGCGAGTGACCTGTTTTCCACATCAGCGGGTTACCACCGCGTGCTTTAATCCATGGTGCTAAGTTGCGTGTCGATTTAACATCGTAAATAATCGTAGCGCCTGGTTCACGTTTGAGTACATCTTCAGCAAAGAGTAATAACTGGCGATCTGGATAGATAATGTTACCTTCTTTGGTGACGACTCCTAGGCGGTCGCCATCACCATCAAAAGCTAAACCAATTTCAGCATTACCTTTTTGTAGCGCATTGATTAAATCAGTAAGATTTTCTGGCACAGAAGGGTCTGGATGATGGTTGGGGAAGTGTCCGTCCACTTCGCAAAATAACTCTTCAACCTCGCAACCCAATGCTTCATAAAGCTTTCTGGCAAAAGCGCCAGCAACACCATTGCCACAATCAACCGTAATCTTCATGGGTCGATCCAGTTTAATATGGCTACTGATTCTAGTGATATATTCATCATCAATATGATAACTACGCTCAGCACCTTCGCCAGTGCTTTCATGAGTATTCAAGTCATTATTTTCTATCCGTTGACGCAGGGCTTGTATGGTTTCTCCTGATAAAGTCTCACCACCAAGCACCATTTTTAAACCATTGTAATCAGGCGGGTTATGACTGCCCGTAACCATGACGCCGCAATCGGTTTTGAGGTGGTAAGCAGCAAAATACACCACAGGCGTTGCGACTAAACCCAAATTAATCACATCAACACCCGCTTTGCCAATGCCGCGTGAAAGAGCAGAAGCCAATTCTGGCCCTGATAGACGGCCATCATAACCAATGCAGATTGTTTTTTGTTTACGTGCGACGGCTTCACTGCCTAACGCATGGCTAATCGCTTCAACAATAGCTGGCGTGAGCGTTTTACCGACGATGCCGCGAATGTCATAGGCTTTGAAAATTTCTTTAGGAACATTGTTATTAGAAAGAGGTGTATTTGAATGCATAGTAAATAATCGCGAAGTAAGTTAAGTGATGTAACAGTTGATCCAAGCCGAGCAACACCCAAAACCATTCACTATTGTTTGGTTTTAAATCATAGTGGCGGGATAAATTCATTTTTGCCCAATCAATATGATAGTGCACTAGCATATCGATTAACGCATAGAAAATTGACAGCTTTATTTCAAAAAAGAAGCTAAGTACAATCAATGTGCCGATGCCATGCACGCCTGCATGAACGATGCCTCCAGGGTGTAAGTAACGACCTTTATTTAAATACATCCATGGAAACATTTGCAACGGAAAGTCGCAGATGAAATGCTTGATAAATAGCCCAAGCAATGCTTCAAACATACTTAACTCGCTTCATCAATCCAAGCAAGTTGAATGGCTTCTAACACTCTTTCTCCGCAATGTTCTTCGGTGTCATCAAAACCATCTAAGTCCATCACCCATTGCATTAGGTCGGTAAAACGGATGGTTTTTGGATCAACTTCTTCGTATTTGTCGTATAGGTCTTCGGCAATTCGCTGTGTATCTGTCCACTTCATGTTTGTTAGGCTCAATTTATCTACAAAGATTCATTATAGCTTGCTTATAATTTATAGGGGAAGGTCAAAAAAAATCCCAACCACGAGGGCTGGGAGAAGGGAGGAGACGAAACTTTGGAGAATTACGCTCTGATTTAGTTAATGCAAAGAGTGTGCCAATATTTTTTTCATTAATAATCAATGGCTTGATATTTTTTGAATGTGATTTTTGATTGTAGACGTGCACCGCCATCATTGAGTGCATGGTTTTAGTGCATGACTTGGTTAAACTTTAACGCCTTATAGCAGTCATTATAGAAGTACATATACAATTGCTTATATAGCAGACATCAGTTTTAACTAACAAGATGGCATGCTAAAATATGCGATTACTCTAACTAGTCATTTTGGAAGTCATTACCCTATGTTTAGCCATTCAAAAAAGCTTCATCTAACTGATCCTGCCATTGCACAATTAATTGATGCGGAAGTCATGCGTCAGGAGCAACACATTGAACTCATTGCCTCTGAGAACTACACCAGTCCAGCGGTGATGGAAGCACAAGGCTCGCAGTTAACCAATAAATATGCAGAAGGTTATCCAGGTAAACGCTTTTATGGTGGATGTGAATATGTTGACCAAGTTGAACAATTGGCGATTGACCGTTTAAAAGCGCTGTATGGTGCAGAGTATGCCAACGTGCAACCACACTCTGGCTCACAAGCTAACCAAGCTGTTTACTTTGCGATGTTGAAACCTGGTGACACCATTATGGGTATGAACCTTGGTCATGGTGGGCATTTAACGCATGGTTCGCCTGCGAATATTTCTGGCAAGCTATTCAATATCGTGGCTTATGGCTTAAACGAGCAGGAAGAAATTGACTACGATGAAATGGAGCGCGTAGCCATGGAAACCAAACCAAACTTATTAGTTGGTGGTGCTTCTGCTTATGCTTTGCGTTTCGATTGGGAACGCATGGCTGAAATTGCTAAAAAAGTAGGTGCATATTTTATGGTGGATATGGCACATTACTCTGGCTTGATTGCCGGCGGTGTTTACCCTAATCCAGTGCCACATGCTGATTTCGTGACATCGACTACCCATAAAACATTACGCGGCCCACGTGGCGGTATCATCATGGCTAAAGCAGAGTTTGAGAAAAAACTGAACTCTAGCGTATTCCCAAGTTTACAAGGTGGGCCACTCATGCATGTGATGGCGGGCAAAGCAACTGCGTTTTTAGAAGCGGCAACACCTGAATTTAAAGCGTATCAAGAACAAGTGGTTAAGAATGCCGTGGCGATGGCAGAAACACTAACAGAACGTGGTTTGCGTGTTGTCTCAGGCCGTACAGAGTCGCATGTGTTCTTAGTTGATTTGCGCGCTAAAGGTTTGACAGGTAAAGCGGCTGATGCGGTGCTTGGTTTAGCGCATATCACCGTTAATAAAAACGCCATTCCTAACGATCCTGAAAGTCCGTTTGTGACTTCAGGCATTCGCATTGGCTCGCCAGCGATTACTACACGTGGCTTTAAAGAAGAAGAAGCTAGATTAGTGGCTAATTTAATTGCCGATGTGTTAGATAATCCTGCTGACGAAGAGGCGATTGCGGCAACCAAAGCAAGAGTGCATGAGTTAACTTCGCGCTTCCCTGTATATAGCGCATAAGACTGACGCCGATTAATGAAGTGTCCTTTTTGTAATGCGGATGACACGCAAGTCGTTGATTCGCGTGTCAATGAAGATGGCGATTCAGTTCGCCGTCGACGTCGTTGTGGTAGTTGCGATAAGCGGTTCACCACTTATGAGACGGCTGATTTGCGATTGCCACAAGTCATTAAAGGCAATGGCAATCGTGAAGATTTTAAAGATGAGAAGTTGCGAGAAGGTTTTTTTCTTGCCTTACACAAACGACCTGTTTCTGCTGAATTAATAGAAGAAGCACTACAACATATCCGTAGTAAATTATTGGTATTAGGTGAGCGAGAAGTGCCTTCACGCCAAATTGGCGAGTTGGTGATGGCGGAATTGCGTAAGTTAGATAAAGTCGCTTATATTCGCTTTGCTTCGGTTTATCGTAGTTTTCAAGATGCGGATGATTTCCGTGATGCTCTTAAAGAGTTGAAGTAGCGCTTAACGAGATGACCGATTTCACGCCTGATGATCACTTATTTATGACGCAGGCTTTGCGGTTAGCGGAGCATGGCTTGTACACAACCATGCCTAATCCGCGTGTGGGCTGCGTGATTGTTAAAGACGGCAAAATCATCGGTGAAGGCGCGCATTTAAAAGCAGGCACACCACATGCAGAAGTACATGCATTAAGCCAAGCTGGCGCAACCGCAAAGGGCGCAACTGCTTATGTCACTTTAGAGCCTTGTAGCCATCACGGGCGCACGCCGCCTTGTGCAGAGGCTTTAATCAAAGTAGGTGTAGCAACTGTCATCATCGCCATGCAAGACCCCAATCCGTTAGTAGCAGGTCAAGGCGTTGCCATGTTGCAAGCTGCTGGCATTCAGGTATCAACAGGCTTAATGCAACAGCAAGCTGAGACTTTAAACGCAGGTTTTATTAAACGGATGCAGCAACGTATGCCATTGGTGCGTAGCAAGATTGCAGCAAGTCTGGATGGTAAAACCGCGTTAAGTAATGGTATTAGCCAATGGATTACTGGCGCAGCGGCGCGTAGTGATGTACAGCATTGGCGTGCGCAATCTTGTGCCATCATGACGGGAATCGGTACAGTATTGCAAGATAATCCCAGTTTGACTGTGCGTGATGTAGACATTGAGCGCCAACCATTATGCGTCATCGTGGATAGCCAATTACGAATGCCGTTAGAGGCAAAGGTGCTAAGCAATCAGCAAGTGTTGATTGCTTTTTCTGCTGATTCACAACATAAAGCCGCGCAACTAACAGCCATGGGCGTTGGGCTGATTTGCATCCCAGACGAGGCAGGTAAAGTGTGCCTAAAAAGCTTATTAAGCCACCTTGCAAGCATGGAGGTGAACGAGGTGATGGTAGAAGGCGGGGAAGGTTTGAATGGCGCGCTAATGGCCTTAAACTTGATTGATGAATTCATTATTTACTATGCGCCGAGACTCATGGGCAGTGATGGCAAAGGCATGTTTGCATTGCCTGAATTGCAAACGATGGAAGCGGTCGTTAATTTAGATATTCATGATATCCGCCAGTTTGGCCGTGATATTCGAATATTAGCTAAATGCGCTGTTAGTCAACGCGATGATTCATGACGGCAATATGAATATCATTGATACCCATTGCCATTTGGATGCCGCTGAGTTTGACGCTGATCGCGACCAGGCGCTCAATGAAGCCATTGCATCAGGCGTAAGTGCAATCGTTATTCCTGCCGTAACACCTGATAATTTTGCACATGTTGCTGCATTATCACAACAATATCTACAATGTTGTTATGCGTTAGGCATGCATCCTATGTATGTTGACAACATTAGCCCTAGTGACGTTGCAAGGCTAAGCGCTTTGGTGTCTGAAACTATGGCGCAAGAGAACAAGTTGGTGGCGATTGGTGAAATTGGCTTGGACTTTTATGTAACAAAACAGAACAAAGAGACGCAAGAGTATTTTTTTAGTGAGCAACTTAATATTGCACAAGTACACGATTTACCCGTGATTTTGCATGTGCGTGGCGCGATTGATGATGTATTAAAGCATTTAAGACGGACTAAAGTAAAAGGCGGGATTGCCCATGCCTTTAATGGCAGCATGCACCAAGCTGAAGCATTTATCGAGTTAGGATTTAAGCTTGGATTTGGTGGCGCAATGACATATTCGCGCGCGTTGAAAATTAGAGATATTGCTAAAAATTTACCATTAGAAGCGATTGTATTAGAAACCGATGCGCCGGATATGCCGCCAGCTTGGCTAGAAAAAAAAGTGCGCAATAGCCCAAAAGAGTTATTACTGATTGCAAAAACTTTAGCTGATTTGAGGGGTATTCCAGTGGCGCAAATCATTGAAATAACTAGGAAAAATTCATTCGATGTTTTGCCAAAAATAGCTAACTTATACACACGAGTTGAAGCATTACATTAACTAAAGCTAAAAAACAGTATAAAACCAATGAGATACGGTAAGTCATTGATTTTAAATGGTAAATAAATAGATTAAAAAATGAACTTTTTTAAAAAACCCTTTGAAATTGGTAAGTTACGTTTTTATGTCTCTTTAATCCACAAAGTTATCCACAGATTTTGTGGATGGAAAATGGGAAAAAATACTTATCAATAAATAGCAAGGCATTTATTTAAATTCTTTTGCATGTTTTATCATTGTTAAGGTTGCCCTGAGAGTAAATTCTATGTTTGTAAATAACACCCACTACCGAACAATTTGGCCTAATCCGTCAGGTTCCTCTGTTTCTATCATTGATCAGACCAAGCTACCCTTTTGTTTTGAGACTGTACAAATTGATTCGGTAGAAAAAATGATTTATGCCATTAGCTCTATGCAAGTGCGCGGTGCGCCATTGATTGGTGCTGCAGCGGCTTATGGGATTGCGCTAGCAATGCTAAACAGAGTTGATGATGACTATCTATTATTAGTCGCTAAGCAACTGATTGCATCAAGACCAACGGCAGTTAATTTAGCTTGGGCAGTTAATCGCATGGTGACGCACTTAAATAGAGTTGCATCTGCTGAGCGACTTCATGCAGCATGGCAAGAAGCGGCGAAGATTGCAGATGAAGACGTGCAACAAAATCAAACCATAGGCCAGCATGGGCTTACCTTAATTCAGCAAGCGCATCAGCAAACCACTTTTCATATACTTACCCATTGCAATGCAGGTTGGTTAGCCACTGTTGATTTTGGTACGGCATTGTCGCCGATTTATGCTGCGCACGATGCTGGTTTAGCTATTCATGTCTGGGTGGATGAAACCCGTCCGCGTAACCAAGGCGCTAGTTTAACTGCATGGGAACTGGGGCAACATGGCGTGCCGCATACGGTGATTTCAGATAATGCAGGTGGTCATTTAATGCAACAAGGGCAGGTTGATATGGTGATTGTAGGCGCAGATCGTGTGGCGGCTAACGGTGACGTTTGCAATAAAATTGGTACATATTTAAAAGCACTGGCTGCACATGATAATCGCATCCCCTTTTACGCGGCAGTGCCTAGCCCGACTATTGATGTTAACTTAGCGCATGGTGGCGATATTGAAATAGAAGAGCGGCACCAAAATGAAGTTGCTTATATTCAAGGTCATGCTGCCGATGGTAGTCTGCAAACGATTCGAGTGATGCCAGCAGAAAGTAAGGCCGCGAACCCTGCTTTTGATGTGACGCCTGCGCGGTTAGTCACTGGCATCATCACCGAGAAAGGGGTTTTTGCCCCAAGTAATTTGGCGCAAGGATAATCTGAGCATGAGAGAACAATTAGTTAAGACCGCACAAAAGCTGGTGACAATAGGATTAAACAAAGGCACTTCTGGTAATTGCAGTATACGAGATGCGGCTGGTTTTATCATCACCCCAAGTGGCGTAGATGCTGAGGATATGACGGCTAATAGCATGGTCAAGATGCAGCTAGATGGCAGTTTTGAAACGAATAAAAAGCCATCGTCAGAATGGTTCTTTCATCGTGATATTTACCAGCAACGACCAGAAGTGAACGCGGTGATTCATACCCATAGCATGTTCGCCACCACCATTGCCTGCTTGCACAAAAACATTCCACCCTTTCACTATATGATTGCCGTCGCAGGTGGCGATAGTATACGCTGCGCACCTTATGCTTTGTTTGGCACGCAAGCATTGTCAGATGATGCCATACTTGCATTAAAAGACCGCAAAGCCTGTTTGTTAGCTAACCATGGCATGATTGCGATGGGTGCGAGTTTGGAAGAAGCTTTGGCGATAACAGTAGAAGTAGAAAATCTATGCGAACAGTATTGGCGTTTATTGCAGATTACGCCAACACCGGCTTTGTTAAGTGACGCTGAAATGCAAGCTGTGTTTGAGCAGTTCAAAGGATATGGGAGATGGAATCCATGATTCCATTATTTTTATTAAAAATTGACCCGGTGTTTCATTGTGGTTGCATCGCCTTTCACGTAAAATAGTCTCCCGTCTGCAATAATTCTTATAAAGCCTTTTCATGACCAAATATGTATTCGTAACCGGCGGTGTTGTTTCTTCTTTAGGGAAAGGCATTGCAGCGGCAAGCTTGGGGGCTATCCTCGAGTCGCGTGGCCTTAATGTGACCATGCTGAAACTAGACCCTTATATCAACGTTGACCCTGGCACCATGTCACCTTTCCAACATGGTGAGGTATTTGTGACCGATGACGGCACTGAAACCGATTTGGATTTAGGCCATTACGAGCGCTTTATTAGCTCGAAAATGGGTAAAAGCAATAACTTTACTACTGGCCAAATTTACGAGAGCGTGATTAAAAAAGAACGCCGTGGTGAATATTTAGGTAAAACCGTGCAGGTGATTCCGCATATTACGGATGAAATGAAATCACATATCCGTGCGGGCGCAAAAGGCGCTGATGTGGCGATTGTCGAAGTAGGCGGTACGGTTGGCGATATTGAGTCATTGCCATTCTTAGAGGCGATTCGCCAAATGGGTTTTGAAGAAGGCCCGCAGAACGCCTGCTATGTGCATTTGACTTTGTTACCTTGGATTCCGACAGCGGGCGAGTTAAAAACGAAACCAACGCAACACTCAGTGAAAGAGTTACGCGAAATTGGTATTCAACCAGATTTATTATTATGTCGTGCTGAGCACGAGATTCCTGAAGAAGAGCGTCGCAAGATTGCACTATTTACCAATGTGCGTTTTGAGTCAGTGATTAGTGCGGTAGATGCGGATTCGATTTATAAAATTCCATTGTTATTGCACGATCAAATGATGGATGAGATTGTTTGCCATAAGTTAGGTATTTTGGCTAAAGCAGCCGACCTAAGTGAGTGGAAAAAAATTAGCCATTCCTTAGCGAATCCAAAACACCATGTGGATGTTGCTTTTGTGGGTAAATATGTCGATTTAACCGAGTCTTATAAATCGCTGACAGAAGCGCTTATCCACGCAGGTATTCATACAGAATCTAAAGTGAAAATTCACTTTATTGATAGTGAAGAAGTGGAAAAGAACGGCACCGATGTATTAAAAAACATGGATGCGATTTTGATTCCCGGTGGCTTTGGTAAGCGTGGAACTGAAGGCAAAATTCAAACCATTCAATATGCCCGCGAAAACAAAATTCCTTACCTTGGTATTTGTTTAGGCATGCAATTAGCGGTGATTGAGTATGCGCGAAATGTGGCAGGTTTAGCTGATGCTAACAGTACAGAATTTAATCCAGAAACAGAACACAAGTTAGTTGGACTGATTGATGAATGGCAAGATGCTTCAGGAAAAATTGAGAAGCGCGATGCAAATTCTGACTTGGGCGGCACCATGCGACTTGGTGCGCAAGCTTGTCCAATTGAGCCAAATACCAAAGCAGCGAGCATCTATGGCGAGCAAGTAAATGAGCGTCATCGTCATCGTTACGAAGTGAATAACCATTATGTTGAGCAATTAAAGGCCGCTGGTTTGGTGATTTCTGCTCGTACGCCAACAGAACAATTGTGTGAAATGATTGAATTGCCTGAAGCAACCCACCCGTGGTTTGTTGCTTGCCAATTTCACCCTGAATTTACGTCTAATCCACGCGCTGGTCATCCATTATTCACCGCTTATGTTAAAGCTGCTTTGGCGCATAAAGGAATCAAATAAATGAAATTATGTGGCTTTGAAGTTGGTTTGCATCAGCCTTTATTTTTAATTGCAGGCCCATGTGTGATTGAATCGCGCGAGTTTGCCATTGAAACGGCGGGTCAGTTAAAAGAAATGGCAGCACGCATTGGTGTGCCATTTATTTACAAATCGTCTTATGATAAAGCGAATCGCAGCTCGACTAAAACCTTCCGTGGTTTTGGGATGGAAGAAGGTTTGAGAATTTTAGATGAAGTGAAAAGCCAAATTGGTGTGCCAGTGTTAACGGATGTGCATACAGCAGAGCAAGTGCCGCAGGTGGCCGCTGTTGTTGATGTACTACAAACACCTGCTTTTTTGTGCCGTCAAACGGATTTTATTGTCGCTTGCGCACAGTCTGGCAAACCAGTGAATATTAAAAAAGGTCAGTTTTTAGCGCCGCACGATATGTTGCAAGTGGTGAATAAAGCCAAAGAGGCCAATGGCGGCATTGATAATATTATGGTGTGCGAACGTGGTGCTTCATTTGGTTATAACACTTTAATTTCTGATATGCGCGGTCTTGCGACCATGCGTGAAACCAATTGTCCTGTGGTGTTTGATGCAACGCATTCTGTACAACAACCTGGTGGTCAAGGCGATAAAAGTGGTGGTCAGCGTGAGCATGTGCCTGTATTGGCCCGGGCGGCGGTGGCAAGTGGCATTGCGGGCGTGTTTATGGAAACGCATCCGAATCCAGCCATGGCTTTATCAGATGGGCCTAATGCATGGCCATTAGACAAAATGGAAGATTTATTACATGTGCTAGTCGACATTGACAATTTAGTCAAAAAAGCAGGTTTTGCTGAGATGTCGCTATAAACTGTTTTGATTAAAGTTTGATTTAACGCATATCATTTTTAAATATTTATTTTAAACATATAGATTACCAAAGGAAAAAACAATGAGCGCAATTGTCGATGTTATTGCCCGCGAAATTATGGATTCACGCGGAAACCCAACGATTGAAGCAGATGTATTGCTAGAAAGCGGCGTAATTGGCCGTGCTGCAGTGCCTTCAGGTGCTTCAACGGGCGCAAAAGAAGCAGTAGAGCTACGTGATGGCGACAAAGGACGTTATTTGGGCAAAGGTGTATTGCAGGCGGTTGAGAATGTAAACACGGAAATTACAGAAGCGATTATCGGCTTAGATGCTGAAGAGCAAGCGTTTATTGACAAGACTTTGATTGAATTAGATGGAACCGAAAACAAAGATCGTTTAGGTGCAAATGCAATTTTGGCGGTTTCAATGGCCTGTGCGCGTGCAGCAGCAGAAGAAAGTGGTTTACCTTTATATCGATATTTAGGCGGTTCTGGACGCATGCAACTGCCAACACCAATGATGAATATTATCAACGGTGGCGAGCATGCTGATAATTCTGTTGATATTCAAGAATTCATGATTATTCCAGCGGGTTTGCCAACATTCCGCGAAGCGTTACGTTGCGGCGCTGAAATTTTTCATCAATTGAAAAAAACACTCAGTGCAAAAGGTTTAGCAACTACAGTTGGCGATGAAGGTGGTTTTGCGCCAGATTTACCATCAAACGAAGCTGCATTGCAGTTGATTATGGAAGCGATTACAGCCGCGGGTTACGAGCCAGGCAAAGATGTTTACTTAGGTTTAGATTGTGCGAGTAGTGAGTTTTATAAAGAAGGGAAATATGTATTAGCATCTGAAAATGTTTCACTGACTTCTGCACAATTCTGCGATTATTTGGCCACTTTATGCGATAAATATCCAATCATCAGTATTGAAGATGGCATGGACGAATTTGACTGGGACGGTTGGGATTTATTAACCAAACGTCTAGGCGATAAAGTGCAATTGGTCGGTGATGACTTATTTGTGACGAATGCCAAAATCTTAAAAGAAGGCATTCAAAAGAAAGTCGCTAACTCAGTGTTGATTAAAGTGAATCAAATCGGTACGTTGACTGAAACATTTGAAACCATCGAGATGGCGAAACGTGCGGGCTACACTGCGGTGATTTCACACCGTTCTGGTGAAACAGAAGACACGACCATTGCTGATATTTCAGTGGCGACTAATGCGCTACAAATTAAAACAGGCTCACTATGCCGTTCAGAGCGCGTAGCGAAATACAATCAGTTGTTGCGTATTGAAGAAGAGCTTGGCGACGCCTCTAGTTATGCTGGTTTGTCAGCTTTTTATCAGTTGTTTAAATAAGTTTGAAGTATTGCCTTGCGGGCACTCACCATTATCCTAATTGCGCTGATTGCCTTGCTACAATATCCATTGTGGCTAGGTAAGGGCAGCTGGCTACGTGTGTGGAAAGTGAATCAGCAAGTTGAAAAGCAGCAAATAGAGAATAGCGCGAGCCAGCAACGAAATGATGCGCTAAGAGCAGAAGTACGTGATTTGAAGCAAGGTAATGAGGCTGCAGAAGAGCGTGCGCGTAACGAGTTGGGTATGATTAAACCTGATGAAGTTTTTTACCAAGTGATTGATTCATCAGGATTTAATCAGGGTGGCAATCAGCCAGCCACTTCTGCTACGTTAGAGCAACACGAATAGTTATTAATCGATTGTTAAGCGATAAGGTAGTTCTTTAAATGTTACAGGGTGTGTGTTCCAGCTAATATTACCAGCCGTTTGCGCTTCAATCCGTATCTCAATTAGTGCATCAAAACCACCCGTTAAATTTGGCGCGACTTTGACGATTTGTCCAACTTCACTGCCGTTATTATCCATGACTTTATCACCTGCGTTAGGTGCATCATCAGCAGAAATGCTCGCTAGATAAGTGCGACGCTTAATGGCACCTAAATAATGGGTACGTGCCACGATTTCTTGTCCTGTGTAGCAACCTTTTTTAAAGTTAATGCCGTGCAAACAATCTAGGTTCAGCATTTGTGGCACAAATTGTTCTTGTGTTGCTTCCACAATATCCGGCAGGCCTGTTTGAATGTCTAACCAATCCCAACAAGGTTTACCAACCAATTGACAGCTTTCTTTTAGAGTGTCCCAAGTGGTTTGCGCATACGTTTCGTCTATGAATAATTCAAACCGTTGATGCCCATCAATGCTAGGCAGTTTAACCATAGTGCCGATTGTTTGTTGCGCTTTTAAAATTGGCGTCATTACATAATCTGCAGTTGGCACTATTGACAGCGCTTTTTCTACAATTGCAGCAGCCTCTGGACCATTAATGCCTAAGCGAATCATTTGGTTGCTAACGTCTTGAATATCAACTTTTGACCGCATCACATACATTTTTAGGCGCTTCATAATCGGCGCTAATAGTGATTGGTTAAATTGCAAATGCAAGGTATTGTTTTGCGAAAAAGTAAGGAACAGCGTTAGTAGGCGGCCTTTCGGTGTGCAATAGCCGCTGTAATGCGCATTGTTGCCATTGAGTGCTTTAACATCATTGGTAACTTGACCCTGCAAAAAAGTAACCGTATCGTCACCAGACAAGGCGAGTAAGCCAAGATGAGATAAATCACATAATGTATTGGTTGTTGCCGTCGCTTGTAAAGCTTGCTCCGCATCACCAAAGTGTTGAATGGCTTCATCTTGATAGACTGCGCCTTGTGCGATTAAGCTTGATTGCCAATTTGTTTCTGTCATGCCACTATTACCTTATATGAAAGCTCAATTAATTCAAGCGATTGATATTGCTATGAAACCGTCATTGTTATTATTGGGGTTGCTTGGCGTAATTTCAACAATAAGCTGTTTAATTATCAACACATTGCCAATGCATAGTCTATTTAAATTGCTGTTGTTAAGCGTGATTGTTATTTCAACTGGCTACTATATCTTACGAGATGCTTTACGACTATTACCATGGTCTTGGCAGCGGGTTGAAGTGAGTGCGACTGGACAGTTAAAGTTGATCAGTAAACATGGTAAGCAATTTACGCCTGTTTTAGCGGCAACGAGTTTTATTCATCCGTGGATGATTATTTTAAATGCGCAACCGACAGCTTACAGAAAACGGCTATTTGGCGGTTTGCCCGCACTTATTTTGTTTGCTAACCATCATGAACAACAACATCGGCAGTTACGCGTATGGTTAAGATGGTGGAAACACCAATAATCTTAACTGAGATAGTTGTCGTGCGCGATAGCTGCTTCCTTGTCAGAACGTCTTTTGAGTGATTTCTTGTATAAACCGATGGTTTCTGCCATGCGTCTTAATGGGTGTTTGCTGTAATAGGCGCTTAGCAATATTAGCCCAGCCAAGCCTGCTAGTATCCAGCCAATATTAAAAGGTGCAATATCGCGGCGTGCTGGTTTTTGCTTTTTCATCGCCTTAAGCACGCTTTGAATATTGTCACCATGCACATATAAGGCATCAATTTCCTCAGTCACTTCTTTGAGATAAGCTTCATCCAATTTAGAGATATAGCGATCATATTCACCCGAAGCAACGCTATCGTTGCGGGTACCAATATTGGATTCCGAAATTTGTGCAACCCCTGGTTGCAAAGCAAAACTTTCATTAGACCAGTAACCAATCACTTGATTATCTTGGCTGAGCTTGGGAATCGCTGCACCTTCTTCACTGCCTACGCCAACAAACAACCAATCTTTTGCGTCCTGTACACCTTTTAAGTCTTTTGTATTGAAAATATGTAACTTAGGCGCTTCTTCGCCATCAGTAAAAAACACCACTTGAGAAACTAACTCTTTAGGAAAAGAGCGCAATGTTCTAGAAATGCTATAGATATTTTCTCTAATTCGACTATTGCCAGACCAAGCTGTGCGCCAGTCTAAATGATCAATGGTGTCTTGGATTGCATGGAAGTTTTCGCAGACTTCAATTGGATGGTAAAGCGCTGCGGTACTAACGCCAGCAAACAGCGATATACCAACTTTGGTACCGCAGGGTAAAGAGGAGACGACTTCATGCATCAGCGTTTGCATATGCTCCATTCGTGTGATGGTTTTGCCATTCAGCTTTTTAATATCAGGTGTGTTCATACTCTGCGAAATATCAGCGACTAGTAAGTAAGTATAAATGTCATGTTTGACTGGCACTGTGGGGCGAAACATCGCCACTACCAATAATAATAAAGCGCCGCCCAATAAGACAGAGTCTTTATTCTTTTTACAGTAATTTATCCAATTTCGCATACTATCGTTTCATTAATCGTTATCTAAAATGCCTTATTATGGCAACCCAACAGGGATATTGCCCATAATAATGCCTGGAGAATCAGAATCACTCATGCCAGGCGTTGGCACTTCAGGTAATAAAGAAAGCACGCGATCTAGATTGCGGCGCGTACCCCAATTGCTATTGTCTAATTTGACTGCATTTTTGTAGGCAACTTTAGCTTCTGTCAGTAAATACTCCGCTTCATCACGTGCTCTTGGGTCATTGCCAGCATCAATTCTCAAGGCTTTGAGAAAGAACATATTACCAATATTATGAAATACAGCTGCGCGGTTACTTGGCGTACTGGTTTGTGTTAAGCCAGTAAATAGGTTGGTTGCCTCTTTATAATAGTCTTTTTTAGCTAACCAGTATGCTTGCGCGTACTTTGCTTCATAGCTGAGTTTGTCTGTTGCTGGTGAATTACCTGTGGTCACAGCTGCATTAAATGCATTAATCTGGTTGAGTCTTTTTAGTTGATATGCGATACCAATCGCGGATAGCAATGCGATGCCGACTAAGAGCCATGTGAGTCTTTTGACCGTTAACAATTTTAGGCCGAGCGCCATGTTTTATTCTCCAAATATTTCACGCCAAGTAGCAAAACAATCATCAACGCTGCAATAAGATAACAGAGTTGGGTAAAGTTTTTACCTGGAATTTTTTCCAAATAAGTAATCGGTTTCTTTTCTTTTTTATTAATATCAAAGATAGCGGTTTCTAATGATTTTGGGTCATCCGCTTCATAAGCCTGAAAAGGGGTGTCTAATGTTTTAAAGAAGTTCAACAGTTCAATTTGCACTGGCGGTAATTCAACTTCCTTCCAGTTTTCATATTTTGGGTCAAAAATACTAATGCCACCAGGTTGTCTTAATACAATCCAATATAAGGTAATATTAAATTGATGTAGCCAATCTTTCAGTTTTTGTTGTACCACACCATCTACTCTGCCTGCACCATCAGAAATTAAAATAATGGCGCGAGAGCCTGAATCTGGTACATCTTTAAATAAGCTGACCGCACTCGTTAAGCCTGCGCCAATGTTAGTCTGAAACAGCGCATTACCAGATGTTGCTTTGATGGCAGACAGCACTGCTTCACGGTTTTCCGTTAATGGTAATACATACATAGCAGAGTTGCTAAAAGTAATAATGCCAACCATATCGTTCTCACGGGCATTAACAAACTCAGTCATTAAGCGGCTAGCCGCGGCTGATTTTGTTTCACCAACATTGCCTGCGGCAACGCCGCCAGAAAAAGGATCATCCATACTGGCACTTCTATCAAGCACCAAGCCTATTTGAGCGCCAATACCAATTTTCTCTACTTTTTGCTCTAGTGTATGTGGGTCAGCAATACCTATAATAATTGAAGCGATGCTGATGGTTGCTAATAGTTTGAGTAATAGTCCGATTAAATCAGACAGTGAATCATGCGGCAGCATTTCTACCCATGAGTAACTTCTGGTGTGCGACCGCTCTAGCAATATGGGTAATAATGCTAGCGGCAATAGCCACAACACTAATGGATTGGTAAAGGCCATTAAGTGTTATCCCCTTGGGCAATATCGGGCACTAAGCCGCGCTCGCAGTTACGCAAAGTTTTACAGAGTGACAGTAACCAAGCTTTTGGTTTTTCATGATGCAGCGTATGCGAACTATCTTCAAAAAATACTTGATGCGATAATCCAAAAAACTGCTCAATTTCTTGTTTGGCTGGAGCGAATGCTGGTTTTTTAATCAAAAACACATCCAAGTTATTACTAAACAAACTGGCTCCAGCTGTTTTGTTCAGTGATTCATGCACACGTGATACGGCTTGTTTAATGCCGTCTGGCGACTCGTTCATCTTTTTAATGTCGCGATAGGCTCTAGCAAAAGGTGCACCCATTCTTGGCAACCATGCATGGGTGCCGAGGATATAAAGTAAACCCAGTAATGCTAAACCCAGCAATCCAGCTAATAGCTTAATTCTGAACATGACATTGCTGCTATCCAGCGTGAGTGGCGGAATAAAAGGGTACATTTCTTGATCTAGTTTTACTTGACCAATGACAGATAACGGCGAAATTCTAAAACTAAAAGAAGGGATACGATATTCGACGACTTCTTTGACATTTTCTGTGTTGCGTAGTCTTAAAATTTCTGCCCGCAATGCCGCTGGTTTTGCCACGCGACCTGTTTTAAATACTTGATAGCTTAAGTCCAATACATGTGTTTCACCCTCGCTGTTGACGGTTGTTTTTTTATTGATAGCAGATAACTCAATGCCAGAAACTTGGCCTTTATAACGGTGCTCGTAACCGACAATCGGGAGTGATTCATCAATCAGCTGATAAGGTTTTTTAATGGTTAGCGTGATTTTTCGATTGAGGATATCCCCAACGACATAACCAGCATCACGTGTTGGATCTTCTAGCTTTAATTCAACAAATTGATCATCAACGCTAGGCAATTTAACCTCAGCATACAGCTGATGCGAAAAACACATGAGGCACATTGTGAATAGATGAATGAAAGCATTACTGGATGTATAACTTGGTTGCATATATTTACTCATCATGATTAAGCCGCGACATACTGATGAAAGTAGTCGCCTAATAAGTCGGCATCAAATTGGTTGGTGACAAAGAAAGGTTGCATATCAAAGCGCAAAAATAATTCTTCGATGGCTTTGCGGCGTTGATTAAAGCTTTCTAAAATACGTTTTCTATATTCTTTGCGTAAAAATAAAGTGCGTTTGGCACCTGTTTCTGGGTCAGTCACATTGGCAATGCCAAATTCAGGCAAATCAGCATATTCTGACGTATCCCATAACACGACAGGAATAATATGGTGGCGCAGCATTAACACTAGCGACTCCTCTAAATCGGCCATGGGCATATGAAAATCAGACACTAAAAAGATTAATGAGCGCTCACGTGGTAGCATACGAACGGTATCTATCAACGCTGAGCTTCCAACTTCACCTGGTTGATACTCTTTTAAGCGCTCAGCCATCTCGACCGCAATATGTGGCCTTGCCGATAGTGTGCTAATCCAGTCTTCACGAATCTCATCATCAAAGCCAATAAAGCCAAACGGATCGCCATTATGCGTCACAGACTGCGCAACGGATTGTACAATTTCAGCCGCGATGCTAATTTTGCGTTGATGACTGCCATATTGCATAGAGCCAGACATGTCACATAAGACAAATACAGGCGTTGCACTTTTTTGATTAAAAATGCGTACATAAATCTGTTCCATCGGATCGCGGATGGTTTGGCGCAAATCAATTCGTCTAGGATCAGGATAAGAAAGTAAGGTGGCATGTCCACGAAAATCCATGCCCATGCCACGCTGATTGCTACGATGGCTACCAGGTCGGCGCGAGTTGGAGCGCCAGTTAATATGGTAGCTAAATTCTTTAATAGGATTCGAAGACATAATCAATTAATCTTGGTTGATGAAGATGTTATGGTGCAGCAATCACATTAATAATGCCGTCCAGCATTTCGCGTGCGATTTCTGTACGGCGCATTTCATAAACAGGACTAAACACCACACGATGCGCAATCGTCTCGTGGAAAACTGCATGAATATCATCTGGTAATACTGCGTCTCGATTGTTGAGCCAAGCGTTCACACGCGCCGCTCTTAACAACATACCCATGCCACGCGGGCTAGCGCCAGATAAAACAAGGCGATTCATATCAACGCCAGACACTTTGACGCCGTAATCTAATGGAGATTTTGTCGCTTGCCATAATTCTAGGGCATATTGTCGTAAAGCAGGGCTGGCGGTAACGCTATTTTGTAGTAGTGCAGAAAATGCGTTAAGTTCTTTATATTCAAGGATGTTTTCAGGCACGCCTGAGACCAGTTTGTCTACGTTATGGAAGCGTGTATCAAACACTAATGATTCCATAATGTCGTGATCTTTTGGCACTACAATTGGAATTTCCATCATAAAACGATCGCGTGCAGCAGATGGAATATCAAACGTTTCTTCTTTTTCCACTTGGTTACGATCTGCAAATACAAGCATGTGTGGGAAATGATGCTCTTTATTAAAAGCCGTTAGCGTACGTTCTGCCATCACCCGTAATAACAGTGAATGCACTTGTGGGCGCGCACGGTTAATTTCGTTAAAGAAGAAAATAGATAAATCTTCACCAGCCTCTAAAATTGGACCAGGGCTGACGTGTGGTTTACCGTCTTCACCTAAATAAGTGTGGTAAACCAAATCGTTAGGCATTAAATCAATCGTACCCTCAATTCGTTGATACGCGCCGCCAACACCGCGCGCAATTGCGCGCAGCAAAGTTGTTTTACCCACGCCAACATCCCCTTCAAGCAACACGTGACCGCGTGCAAAAATGGCAGTGGTAATTAATCGGATAGGGTTGCTTTGACCTACAACAACTTTATTGACTTCTGATTCTAATGCCAACGCATGTTGGCGCCAGTCGGTTAATTGACGATCGCTCATCGTGATTTCCTAATTAAGATTGGTATGAATGAAAGGCTATTTGTAACATAATGTAACAATATTAAACTATTTTTTAAAGAGTGTATACAGGTTTGTATAGTTTAATTTTTTGTTCAGTTGTATAGAAAATTGGTGAAAGATTTTTGGAATTTCCCAAATAAATAAAGAAAGAACACACAATAACGCTCCAGTGGCTAATAGCCAACTGATATCCAGTTTGATTTGATCATGATAGCTAATTTTTAAATTAAGCATGGCGCGCAATAAGCTGTTTGCATCGGTGGCTTTAAGGTATGTGCTACCCGTGTCAATTGCCAATTCTTTCATATAGTCTTCATCTAGACTAGACATATAATACTCATAGGGCGCGCTCGCATACGACTCATCTCTGGCGTCATTTGGACCTTCATTAACTGCAACGCCAGGTGCCATTTTGATGGAATAAATAGACCAATAACCAACAGGGTTGTTGTTTGCATCCAGTTTGGGGATTGGGCTTGCTTTAGTCTTACCCAGACCTACTAGCAATAAATCGGTATTCCCCACCCAACCTGCTATCCTTGTTTTGGTAATGGCATTTAGTGGAGGCGCTTCATCACCATCTGTAATGAAAATAACGTTGGTGGGTGTATCAAACGTGGCTAATCTGGCTGAAATAGACTGTAAGCCTAGCCGAATATTGCTATTACCTCTTGATGCCATTCGCCATTCTAAATGGTCAACAGAACTCCAAATAAGACTGGTATTACTACAAATTTCAATTGGCGTGTACAACAGAACAATATCCGCTTTGAAAAAAATACCTAATCCGACACGAGAGTGACATGGGATATCTTTGATGGTTTGTTTTAATAAAGCCTTTGTAAATTCGAGCCTAGAAGCAGGATTGCCCTGTAAAGACATGTCTGACACATTCATGCTCTGCGTGACATCGACAAGAATAAGATAACTTTTAATTTCCTGCTTAAACGGCAGCGTTGGTTTCATTGCTGCCAGTATGAGCAAGAAAAGTGCGATCAACAGCGCAATCATTTCGTAGTATGTTCGGAAGTGTTTTTGCACAACTTAAACTTAATGAATAATTTTTTCATGTTTAAAGGTTGATAGGAGTACAAGAACAGAAGCTTTGCCAAAGCCATAGCTAGTAATAAATAAGCTGGTAAAAAGATAGAGTTGAAAGACAAATGGCGGCGCTAAATTGGGTGTATCTAAAGCAGGAAAAATGGCCATTAACAAAAACAAACTAGAATTTGTAAAAGCGCCAATGACCATTGCCCAGCTCACGTGCCAAGGTAATTGCACTTTTGCTGCATAAATGCCAAGGATTAATGCAGTCATCAGCAGAAAGTCAATGTGCGCTTGTAGCAGTCTTTTAAATTCTCCCGCAAAAATTAACTTAAATGGCGGCACATTAAAATTGATTGCGACCATGCACCAGGCAAGTAATAGCGCCATTAGTAACCATAAGCATGCGCCTCTTAGCAAGATGATGTTGGTGTGTTTAGATTGCTGCATACGTTATCCTCAAAAAAATTTAGTTGAAGTAGTATGATTTTTTTCAAAAATTTTGCTTGATTGATAAGGAAGAAAGTGTTGACTGAGACGGAAGTGACATTATTTACATAGGCAATATTTACTTCTATGATGAGTAAACATGATTGTTCGATGAATATATCAATTTTTTCAGATGTTGAAAGGAACGTTGAGTGACTGCATTAAAAAAATCGATGGCGGGAATGGCCGTGAAATATGACACTGAGCATCTGCCGTTATACTCTCGTAGAGAGTGGCTGCGTGACATGATTACACGGGAGTATACAAAGGTTGAAGTGACTTCACCTGCCAATGTTAAGCTTCGTGATCAAACAACGATTTACCCGTGGGAAAAGCTCAAGTTATCGACGATTTCTTCTAATGGCATCAAAATTGAACGCATGAAAGTTGAGCCGTACGCAGACAGCCAAGCTAATTATTTGGCTGTTCTCTTACTTTCTGGACGCTACATGGTGGCGCAAGATGGTAGAGAAGCTTTTTTGCAGTCAGGAGAAATGACCATTTATGATGCCACGAAACCACACTTAATTCACTGCCCAGCCGCTTTTTCTAAAGTGATTGTTTCTGTCCCTAAACAGATGTTGCGTGAAAGATTGCCAGGAGTTGAGTTATGTACAGCGCGGAAAATATCAGGACAAGCAGGTGTTGGTTTAGTCACTGCAAACTTGATTGCATCAATAACAGATCAGATTAAGCAAATGGAAACAACAGTTTTTAATCGGTTATCTGAAGTGGCTTTGGATTCTTTAACTTTGGCATTAGCAACCGCACGGCCGCAAGATTACGAGCTGTCTGGCAGTCGGTCATTTACACTGTATCAAATTAAATCTTTCATAGAGCGTAATCTCACTGACCCCAATCTGACACCTGATGTTGTTGCTCAGGCAATGAAATGTACGCCGCGTTATATCAATTTATTGCTTCAAAATGAGAATACTTCATTAATGCGGTATGTCTTAACGCGACGCTTAAAACATTGCTATGATGCTTTGGCTGAAAATAATAATCAGCATCAGCGCATTTCTGATGTTGCATTTAAGTGGGGGTTTAACGATATTTCACACTTTAGTCGTGCGTTTAAACAAGCGTTCGATGCAACACCAACTGAAATATTAAATGCAAAGCAATAGTGACTTGTCTCTTCATTTTTACTCTGTGATTTAACAAAAAACAGTCTTTATTTACTAATACATTGTAGATAGGGGTTTCATGAAAAGCGTTTTCCAGCGAAAATAGCGGTAATCATCATTTCAATTGATAAAGAATAAACATAATGGCAAAACAAAATAGTTATACTAAAGAGGAATTATTGGCCTGTGGCCGAGGAGAAATGTTTGGCGAGGGCAATGCACAATTGCCATTACCGCCGATGTTGATGTTTGATCGTATCGTTAGTATTACTGACGAAGGCGGAAAATACGGAAACGGACAAATCATCGCAGAGTTAGATATAACACCAGATTTATGGTTTTTTGATTGTCACTTTACGGGAGACCCTGTGATGCCAGGTTGTTTAGGCCTGGATGCGATGTGGCAATTGGTTGGTTTTTATCTCGGCTGGAAAGGTGGTCCTGGAAAAGGTCGAGCATTAGGTGCAGGTGAGGTTAAGTTCTCTGGACAAGTCTTGCCTAGTGCCAAAATGGCAACGTATACCATTGATTTAAAGCGCGTCATTATGCGTAAATTGGTCATGGGTATTGCCGATGCTACGATGAGTATTGATGGTAGAGATATTTATGCGGCAACTGATTTGCGCGTGGGATTATTTACGCGGACAGATAATTTTTAATTCATTAGTAGGGAGAGACACGTGAAACGTGTTGTGATTACAGGGTTAGGCATCGTATCTAGCTTAGGCAACAATAAAGAAGAAGTTAAAAAGAGTCTTTTTGAAGGCAAGTCAGGGATTACTTATCATCCTGAATATGCAGAGCGAGGCTTACGTTCGCATGTTGCGGGTTCAGTTAAGTTGGATGTGCAAGAGTTGATTGATCGCAAGTTAATGCGTTTTATGGCTAAAGGTCATGCTTATGCATGGATTGCTTTGCAAGAAGCGATTGCGGATGCAAAGCTAGCAGAGGATTTAGTTTCTAATGTGCGCACCGGTATTATTGTCGGTGGTGGTGGCCCTTCAACTGAGAGTATCGAAGAAAGCAACCAAGTGCTTGCTGAAAAAGGCATTCGTCGCGTTGGACCTTATATGGTGACCAAGGCGATGTGCAGTGGGATTGTGGCTACTTTAGCGACAGGCGCTAAAATAAAAGGGGTGAACTATGGTATTAGTTCGGCTTGTTCTACTAGCGCACACTGTATTGGCGCTGGCGTAGAGCAAATTCAACTTGGTAAACAAGATATTGTATTTGCAGGCGGCGGTGAAGAAGAACACTGGAGCTTGTCTTATCTATTTGATGCGATGGGTGCAATGTCAAGTAAATATAACGATACACCTGATAAAGCATCACGCACTTATGACGCAGACCGCGATGGTTTTGTGATTTCTGGCGGCGGCGGTATTGTGGTGCTAGAAGAGTATGAACATGCCAAAGCACGTGGTGCAAAAATCTACGCAGAAGTGGTTGGTTATGGTGCAACTTCAGATGGTTATGACATGGTTGCCCCAAGCGGAGAGGGTGCTGTGCGCTGTATGAAGTTAGCGTTACAAGGGCATGATGGTCAGCCAATTGAAAAAGTGGATTACATCAATACGCACGGCACATCAACGCCAGTAGGTGACACCAAAGAGTTAGAGGCGATTCGTGAGGTGTTTGGTAATACGTCAGTGGCGATTGCATCAACTAAATCGTTATCTGGGCACGCTTTAGGCGCGGCCGGCGTGAATGAAGCGATTTATACCTTAATCATGATGGAAAATAACTTTATTGCAGCATCAGCGAATATCGAAACATTAGATCCTGCTGCTGAAGGTTTAAATATTGTGCAAAAGCGCATTGATAACGTCAAAATTGAAACCGCACTTTCTAACAGTTTTGGTTTTGGCGGCACTAACGCGACATTAACCTTATCAACCAAAAATCTATAAGCGGTTATTAATATTAGAGCGTCTGTGGTGAAAATATTAACTGCTTTCGCTATCTTTATTTTAGTCGGATGCGCAACGATAATGGGCGATCGCACTGTCAATGTAACGAGCGCCCAGATTCAAGAAAAGCTGAATGAAAAGCTATCGGTTCCTTTTTCATTACTAAAAGTGTTTGATGTAAAGTTAAGTAATGCATTGGTAACATTTGATCAAACAACCGGGCGTATGCATACAGTCATGGATGCGGATTTATCAAGTAAGCTGCTAAATCAACAATCATCGGGTAAATTAGGCCTCTCAGGCAAGTTACGTTTTGATGCGGCTTCTAGTTCGGTTGTGTTAGATGAGCCTGCAATAGAGCAAATTAACTTAGGTCAGGCCAGTCAGCAATCTAACGAAATATTAAATGCCTTAGCCAAAACCGTTGGCAAGGAGATGTTGAAAGGCTTGACCCTATATAAAGTAAAACCAGATGACCTTAAGGTTAGCGGCACGCAATATGCGCCAAAAGACATGGTGGTGACAGACCGCGGCTTGCAAATCAAACTATCTCCACAGTAGCTTTTTGTAAGGTAGCGGATTATTGTTTGCGGGCCAACAGCAACGCGGCAGCAACATGCCGTCCTTCACTCATTAAAATATTATAAGTTCTGCAAGCTGCATGGGTTGTCATACATTCAACAGCGATGCCTTTTTCTATTAGCGCCGCTGTTAATTTTGGATGCACAAATTGATGCGTTTTACCTGTTCCTAATAAGATAACTTCAGGATTCAATTCAAGCATGTCGGTAAAATGCGCTACTGTTAGTTTGGCAAAACCTTCGATAGCCCAATCTTCAATGATTTGATTGGGCATGACGATTAAATGATTGCTGTAGCGCTCTTTATTGACCTCGACAAAATCATCGTCATAAGCGGTAATCAGGTTGGTGTCTTCTGGCTGTGTTAGATGTAATTTCATAAATAATATTTTAACTACTTTTAATCCGCTTGGTATTGAATGAATGACACATTGTCGGTGATTAACATAATCATCACCAATGCAGCAAAAAGTGCAGCACATTATTCTGCTGATAATCGACGATTAGCACCTTAGTTTAATTGCCTGCATAGGTGTACACAAGGTAAGATAACATGTTTTTGTAAAACTGGTTTTCCTTAGCCGCCAATGGCATTGTTATAATACGAATGCAAATATGAATAAGCCCCTCAAAGAGAAGTTAAAAAAGTCCAATAAACTCGACAATGTTTGTTATGACATTCGTGGTCCTGTACTCGAGCGTGCGCGCGAAATGGAGGATGAAGGGCAGCGTATTATTAAACTCAATATTGGGAACCCTGGGGTGTTTGGGCTTGAAGTGCCTGATGAAATTCAACAAGATGTGGTACGCAATATTACTAAATCAGGTGTTTATACAGACAGTAAAGGTTTATTTGAACCACGCAAAGCGATTATGCATTACACCCAGAGCAAGCAGATTGCAGGTGTAACTGTTGATGACATTATTATTGGCAATGGCGTTTCTGAGCTGATTGTGATGGCAATGCAAGGTTTACTGAACAACGGAGACCAAGTATTAGTGCCAGCGCCAGATTATCCATTATGGACAGCGGCAGCAACCTTAGCGGGCGGCACGGCAAGGCATTATCTTTGTGAAGAAGACAATGACTGGTTGCCTAATTTACAAGATATTGAATCAAAAATTAATGCCAATACACGGGCAATTGTGGTGATTAACCCCAATAATCCAACAGGTGCGTTATATCCGAAAGAAACGCTGTTGGGTATTATTGATATTGCCCGTCATCACAATTTGGTGATTTTTGCCGATGAGATTTACGACAAAGTGCTCTACGATGAAAATGAGCATATTTCGATGGCCTCATTAGCGGAAGATGTATTATTTGTTACGTTTAATGGCTTGTCTAAAAATTATCGTGCATGTGGTTATCGTGCGGGATGGATGATTATTTCTGGCGATAAAACCTACGCGCAAGAATACATAGAAGGGCTGAATATGCTCGCTTCTATGCGATTGTGTAGCAACGTGCCAGGTCAGCTCGCTATACAAACAGCTTTAGGTGGCTATCAAAGTATTGATGACTTAGTCGCACCGGGTGGGCGTTTATGCAAGCAGCGGGACTTAGCTTATGACATGTTGGTTGCGATTCCTGGCGTGACTTGCTTTAAGCCAAAAGCGGCCATGTATTTATTCCCAAAACTTGACCCAGCAATCTATCCCATTCAAGATGATCAACAATTTGTGCTAGATTTATTAGAAGAAGAAAAAGTATTATTGGTGCAAGGTTCAGGGTTCAACTGGAAAACAGATGATCATTTCCGCGTTGTGTTTTTACCGAATGTGGACGATTTAACAGTGGCGATTAATCGTATAGCAAGATTCTTAAAAAATTACAGAATGAAGTTTGGAGCAAAAGTTTGAAGCAACTAAATGTAGGTATTTTGGGTTTAGGCACAGTCGGTGGCGGTACTTATACCGTATTAAAACGGAATGCTGACGAGATGGCGCGCCGCACAGGCGTTAATATTAAAGTGACCCATGTTGCGGACAGAAATGTTGAGCGCGCTAATGCATTGACGCAAGGTGAAGTTAATGTCACGGATGATGCTTTTGCATTGGTAGAAAATCCAGAAGTTGATGTCGTCGTTGAGTTAATTGGTGGTTATGGCGTTGCAAAAGACTTGGTGTTAAAAGCCATTGCCAATAAAAAACATGTGGTAACGGCGAATAAAGCGTTAATCGCTTTGCATGGCAATGAAATTTTTTCTGCGGCGCAAAAAATGGGCGTTATGGTCGCTTATGAAGCAGCGGTTGCTGGTGGCATTCCAATCATTAAAGCATTACGCGAAGGTTTGGGTGCAAACCGTATCGAATGGATTGCTGGCATTATTAATGGCACTACTAACTTTATTTTGACAGAAATGCGCGAAAAAGGCTTGGCTTATCAAGATGTGATTGGTGAAGCGCAACGTTTAGGTTATGCGGAAGCAGATCCAACCTTTGATGTTGAGGGAATAGATGCTGCGCATAAATTGGTCATTATGTCTGCTATTGCATTTGGTATGCCACTTAAGTTTGATGAAGTGTATACAGAAGGAATTACTCAATTAGCACAAGCAGATATTCAATATGCGAAGGAGTTAGGCTATATCGTTAAATTGTTGGGGATTACAAAACTGACAGATAAGGGTGTTGAGCTACGTGTGCACCCAACCTTGATTCCTGAAAAACGCTTAGTAGCAAATGTGGATGGTGCAATGAACGCTGTTGTGGTCCAAGGCGATGCGGTTGGTCCTACCTTATATTACGGCGCAGGTGCTGGCGCTGAGCCAACTGCTAGTGCGGTGATAGCCGATTTAATTGATGTGGCAAGATTGAAAGACGCAACTATCACGCAACGTGCACCTGCTTTAGGTTATCAAGCCGATCAAGTGCAAGACTTAACCGTATTGCCAATTACCGAAATTAATAGCGCATATTATTTGCGAATGTATGCGACAGATAAGCCAGGTGTGATTGCCTCAGTGACGAAAATATTGGCGGATAGAGGTATTTCAATTGATGCCGTGATACAAAAAGAACAGCCAAGTGATACTACGGAAACGGATATGGTTTTCTTGACAAATAAAACGGTAGAGAAAAATATGAATGCTGCCATTACAGAAATTGAGGCCTTAGCCGCGGTAACTGGTAACGTTATTAAATTGCGCATGGAGACATTAGGTTAAGCATGAAATATTTAAGTACACGTGGACACTCTCCTGCATTAAGTTTTAGCCAAGTATTACTTGGTGGTTTAGCGCCTGATGGCGGCTTATACATGCCAGATAAATATCCGCAATTTGATGATGCAGATTTAACAGCCATGCGCGATATGAATTATCGTGATTTAGCTTTTGCTATTTTGTCCCGACTAATTGCTGATGATGATATTCCTGCAAATGATTTACGTGCCATTATCGACAAAACCTATACCGCCGAAGTGTATGGATTTACCCGTAAAGGCCAACAGGCAGAAGATATTACCCCAACGGTTAAGTTAGAGAACGACTTGTACTTATTGTCATTATCTAATGGTCCGACGTTAGCGTTTAAAGACATGGCCATGCAGTTACTTGGTAATCTATTTGAATATGTACTGACTAAAAATGGCGAAACCACCAATATTTTAGGTGCAACCTCAGGTGATACTGGCTCGGCAGCTGAGTATGCAATGCGTGGCAAAAAAGGCGTACGCGTTTTTATGTTGTCACCACATAAAAAAATGAGCCGCTTTCAAACCGCACAAATGTTTAGTTTGCAAGACGATAATATTTTTAATATTGCAGTGAATGGCGTGTTTGATGATTGCCAAGACATGGTCAAAGCGGTGTCAAATGATGCGGCATTTAAAGCCAAATATAAAATCGGTGCAGTCAATTCCATAAACTGGGGACGTATCGTGGCGCAGGTAGTGTATTACTTTAAAGGTTATTTTGCCGTCACGGATAGCAACGACCAAAAAGTGGATTTCTCTGTACCTTCAGGCAACTTCGGCAATGTCTGCGCAGGTCATATCGCGCGTATGATGGGCTTGCCGATTGATAAACTAGTCGTCGCAACCAATGAGAACGATGTTTTAGACGAGTTCTTTAGAACAGGTGTTTATCGTCCGCGTGGTTCAGCGAATACTTATCACACCTCCAGTCCTTCTATGGATATTAGTAAAGCATCAAACTTTGAGCGTTTTATTTATGATTTATTAGACCAAAATGGCGACAAAGTACGTGAATTATGGGCTGGTGTTGATCAAGGTGGTGCATTTGATATTCAGCAGCTATTGAAAAAAGTCAGAACGTTTGGCTTTGTTTCTGGAAGCAGCAACCACGAAGCACGTATGAAAACGATACGCGCAACCAATGCAAAATATGGCGTAGTGATTGATACACATACGGCTGACGGACTCAAAGTGGCGTTGGAATACAAAGTGAAGGGCACGCCAATGATTGTGCTGGAAACCGCGTTGCCAGCGAAATTTGAAGATGCTTTGGTTGAAGCTTTAGGCGATGTGCCGCCAAGACCAGCAAGCTTAGATGGTATAGAAGATTTGCCACAAAAATTTACTGTGATGGATGTGAGTGTGGATGCCATTAAAACGTTTATCCAAGAAAAAGTCGCATGAAACAGTATTTAGCGCTTTGCCAAAGAATTATTGACGAAGGTAAATGGGTCGAGAATAAAAGAACAGGCAAACGCTGTTTAACGGTGATTAATGCAGATTTGACCTATGATGTTGACCAAGGGCAATTTCCGTTAGTGACCACCAGAAAAAGTTACTATAAATCTGCTATTGCGGAAATGATTGGTTATATCCGCGGTTATGATAACGCAGCGGATTTCAGAAAAATTGGCACCAAAACATGGGATGCTAATGCCAATGACAATCAAGATTGGTTAGCAAACCCTTATCGTAAAGGTGAAGACGATTGCGGTTTAATCTATGGCAAAGTAGGGCGCAACTTCCCTAAGCCTGATGGTGGCTCAGTCGATGTGCTAAAAAATATTTATGATAATTTGCGTGCAGGAATTGATAATCGCGGTGAAATTTATACTTTTTATCATCCAGGCGTTTTTCATATGGGTTGTTTACGCCCTTGCATGTACAGCCACCACTTCTCATTGCTAGATGGCACGCTCTACCTTAATAGCACACAAAGAAGCTGTGATGTGCCATTAGGGCTGAATTTTAATATGGTACAAGTGTATTTCTTACTTGCTATCATGGCGCAAATTACTGGTCACAAAGCAGGCAAGGCTTATCATAAAATCGTCAATGCCCATATCTATGAAGACCAGCTAGATTTAATGCAAAACACACAGCTAAAACGTGAACCATTCGATTCGCCACAATTGATTATTAACCCTGATATTAAAACTTTAGAAGATTTAGAAACATGGGTAACGGTTGATGATTTTGAAGTGCATGGTTATCAATGCCACGAACCAATTGCTTACCCATTTAGCGTATAAGATGACACAACTATCCATTATCGTCGCTGTTGCGAATAAAAATGTGATTGGCATTAACAATACTTTGCCTTGGCATTTGCCTGAAGATTTAAAACGTTTTAAAGCCTTAACCATGGGGCATCACATTGTGATGGGACGCAAAACCTATGAGTCATTAGGACGTTTGCTACCAGGCAGAACAACGGTGATTGTGACACGAAATAAGCACTATCAGGTTGAAGGTGCTGTGGTCGTGCATAGTATCGAACAAGCATTATCTGTTTGCGCTGAAGATGATGAGGTGTTTCTCATTGGTGGAGCAGAGTTATATCAGCAGGGTTTTCAGCACGCAGATAAATTGTATATGACTGAAGTGCATACCGATGTTGAAGGGGATGCTTTTTTACCTAACTTTGATTTAACGCAATGGAATGAAGTTGCTCGCGAATCGCATCAGGCAGAAAATGGTTTGGCTTTTAGTTATGTGACTTATCAACGAAATGCCGTTGATAAGTCAGCATAATCAGTTTTTACGCACGTACGCAGTCAACATAATAAATAGCTTTGCCATTCACTATTTCTTTGACTAAACCGTGCACATCAGTCTCAAAGCCGGGGAAGCGCTCATTAAAGATACGTGCAAATTTTAGATAATCAATAATCACTTGATTAAATTGCTCACCTGGAATCAATAGTGGAATGCCCGGTGGATAAGGCGTTAATAGTACCGCCGTTGTGCGACCTTCTAAATTATCGATAGAGACACGGTCAATATCACGGTGTGCCATTTTTGCAAATGCGTCTGTCGGCTTCATCGCGGGAATCATGTTTGATAAATACATATCGGTTGTGAGTCTAGCGATGTCATTGGCTTTATAAACATCATGAATCTGCGTACACAAATCACGTAAACCTAAGCGTTCATATTGCGGATGCTTTTGTGCAAAGTCAGGCAATACTTTCCAAATAGGCTGATTCTTATCGTAATCATCTTTAAATTGCTGTAAGGCTGCAACCATGGTGTTCCAGCGGCCTTTGGTAATGCCGATGGTGAACATAATAAAGAACGAATATAACCCTGTTTTTTCAACAATCACGCCATGTTCAGCTAAGTATTTCGTCACAATGGCGGCAGGAATCCCGAATTTATCAGAGAACGTGCCTTGTATGTCTAAGCCTGGTGTAATGATGGTCGCTTTAATTGGATCTAGCATATTAAAGCCTTCAGCTAAGTTGCCGAAGTCGTGCCAATCTTCATTGGCTTTTAACATCCATGCGTCGCGCTCTTCGATGCCTTCTTCTGATAAATCATCAGGCCCCCACACTTTAAACCACCAGTCGGCACCCCATTCTTCGTCCACCTTGCGCATTGCGCGGCGGAAATCGAGCGCTTCCATGATAGATTCTTCGACCAACACTTTCCCGCCTGGCGCCTCCATCATGGCAGCCGCAACATCGCAACTCGCCACAATCGAATATTGCGGACTGGTTGAGGTATGCATCAAGTAAGCTTCGTTAAATACATCACGGTCTAGTTTGTTGTTGGTTGCATCTTCAACCAAAATCTGTGAGGCTTGGCTTAAGCCAGCTAACAGTTTATGCGTTGATTGGGTTGAAAACACCATGGACTCTTTACAACGCGGTCTATCTTCACCAATCGCATGATAATCACCATAGAAATCATGGAAAGTAGCATGTGGCAACCACGCTTCATCAAAATGTAAGGTATCGATTTTGCCATCGAGCATTTCTTTGATTTCTTCTACGTTATACAACACGCCATCATAAGTTGATTGGGTGATGGTTAACACGCGCGGTTTGGCATTTTTATCAGTAATAAACGGGTTTTGTGCGATTTTCTTTTGAATATTTTCCCAAGCAAATTCACTTTTTGGAATCGGCCCAATGATACCAAAGTGATTACGCGTTGGCATTAAAAAGACTGGAATCGCACCTGTCATAATAATCGCATGCAAAATGGATTTATGGCAGTTGCGGTCAACCACCACAATATCACCTGGCGCTACGGTTGAGTTCCAAACAATTTTGTTAGACGTTGAGGTGCCGTTAGTGACAAAATAAAGATGGTCGCAATTATAAATGCGCGCAGCGTTTTGTTCTGATGCGGCAATTGGGCCAGTATGGTCTAATAATTGACCAAGCTCATCAACCGCATTACAAACGTCTGCACGCAACATATTTTCACCAAAAAACTGATGGAACATTTGGCCAACAGGTGACTTCAAAAAGGCAACTCCACCAGAGTGGCCAGGGCAGTGCCATGAATATGAGCCATCAGCTGCATAATGCGTTAACGCTTTAAAGAAAGGTGGCGGCAACCCTTCAAGATAGGTTTTTGCTTCACGAATAATTAAACGTGCAATAAATTCTGGCGTATCTTCGTACATATGCACAAAGCCGTGTAACTCTCGCAATACATCGTTTGGGATATGGCGACTGGTACGTGTTTCACCATGCAAGAAAATAGGAATATCATCATTGCGGTAGCGAATTTCTTTTACAAATGAACGTAATGTTTCAATTGCTTCCGGTTTTTCTTCTACAATTTCTTCATCATCAATTGATAAAATAAAGGCAGATGCGCGACTTTGCTGTTGGGCAAAAGAGGCTAAATCACCATAGCTGGTGACGCCTAGTACTTCAACACCTTCGTCTTCGATGGCTTTTGCCAATACGCGTATGCCTAAACCAGAAGAGTTGTCGGTACGAAAATCTTCATCAATAATGACAATTGGAAATCTAAATTTCATGTATTTTTTACCTAATCTTTAAATGCTAAGTTTTTGGCTAAGTTTTGGGTAGTGTAACGCCAACTTGACCTTGGTATTTTCCACCACGATCTTTATAGCTTGTTTCGCAAACGTCATCAGCGTCCGCTTCAAAAAATAATACCTGCGCACAACCTTCATTAGCATAAATCTTAGCGGGTAGCGGTGTGGTATTACTGAACTCTAGTGTGACATAACCTTCCCACTCAGGTTCAAATGGCGTGACGTTCACAATGATGCCGCAACGCGCATAAGTTGACTTGCCCAAGCAAACCGTCAATACGTTGCGCGGAATGCGGAAGTATTCCACAGTCCGCGCCAAGGCGAATGAGTTTGGCGGGATGATACAAAAATCTTCTTCCACTTCAACAAACGAATTAGGGTCAAAGTTTTTTGGATCAACAATCGTACTATTAATATTGGTGAACAACTTAAACTCTCTAGAGCAGCGAATATCATAGCCATAACTGGATGTGCCGTATGACACCATGCGCTCACCCGTTGGGCTAAGTTTAACTTGATTCGGCTCAAACGGCTCAATCATGCCGTGTTGCTCCGCCATTTTACGTATCCACTTGTCTGATTTAATGCTCATTGTTTTGCCTAATTATTTGTCTAGTTTAAATATTTATCATGTTGCGTTGTTTGCGTGTATTAGATAAAAAGCGGAGTTTAACTCCGCTTTTCATGAGAGACAATCATAACAATAAAAAGCGGATTGGTTGATAACTTTTTAATGCTAATCGATGCTTAATTTTTGCCGAAATTTAGTGCTGGTCGCCGCCTAGTTCAATACTGTAGCGCCAGAATTGATCTTCAGATTCAAAAATCACGCCAGACTCTTTCGGATCGCGGCTACCAGCAGGGTATTGATGTACTGGCGTTTTGTCGGCTGCCCAAGTTTCAACGATTGGATCAATTAATTTCCATTGCGCTTGCACTTCATCAATATGTAAGAATAGCGAAGCATCGCCTTCCATTAGATTCAGTAGCAAGGTTTCATATGAATCAACGCTATCATCCGTCGCTTGGCGAAGCTGACCATCCATGCTGATTGAGCGCGTTGCAATATCCAATCCTGGTACTTTGGTTTGCATTTCAAGTTTAAGGCTTTCTTTTGGTTGAATGCTAAGAATTAACCAGTTTTGTTGTTGACCTTCTTTTAGCTCCATTGGCGCTTTTTTAAAGCGGATAGAAATGGCAGTGCTACCTTCATGCATGCGTTTTGCGGTACGCACATAGAATGGCACACCTTTCCAGCGTGGATTGTCGATAAACAATTTAATCGCTGCATAAGTTTCAACAGAGCTTGGCTTTCCTAGTTCATCAATATAGCCTTTTACGTGCTCTGAATGACCATCACGCGCTGGCACATGACCTGCTTTATACTGCGCACGGAAAGCTTGTTTGTTGAGGTTCGCTTTATCAATTGGACGAATAGACTGCAATAATTTAATCTTTTCTGCACGAATGCTATCAGGATTAAAGTCTGCTGGTTTTTCCATTGCCACTAATGCCAAAGTTTGCAATAAATGGCTTTGCGCCATGTCGCGTAAAGCGCCTGTGCTGTCGTAAAACTCAGTGCGGTCGCCAACGCCAAGTGTTTCATTATTGGTGATTTGCACATGGTCAATATGTTCGTTATTCCACAATGGTTCCAGCATGTGATTAGCAAAGCGGGTTAACATAATGTTTTGAAGCGCTGCTTTACCTAAGTAATGGTCGATACGATAGATTTGCTCTTCTTTTAAATATTTTGTAATCGAAGCTTGCAGTTCTTGCGCTTTTTCTAAATTGGTACCAAAAGGTTTCTCAATTAACACACGTCGCCAATATTTACTGTCATCAGTTAAACCAACAGCAGCCAATTGTTCAACGACTGATGCAAAATCAACAGGTCGAATTGACAAAAAGTAAGCAAAGTTTTGTGGAAAAACACTGTCATCATTTAAACGGGCGGCCAACTTGTTCATCGCCTCTGGGTCATCAGAACCATTTTCTTGATAATGGTTACGCGCAATAAAGCGTTTAAACACAGTTTCATCAAGACCATTATAGAATTTCGCTTCTAGCATTTTGCGTACTTCTGCTTGCCAAGCTTCAGCTGAAACAGGTGATCTGCCGACCGATAAAATTTTCATATCGTCAGGCAACCTACCTAGTGAATCTAAGCGGTATAAGCCTGGCATGAGTTTAACGCGAGATAAGTTTCCGCTCGCACCGAAGAGCACTAGCGTGCAAGGATCAATTTTTTTAGTCATTTTTCAGCCGATAATTGTGTAAGAACAAGTATAATTATAGCAAATGCAATCGCATGACTTAATCATCTCCGATAATAAAATGTAAGGTTTTTTGTAATATGACGCAATCATCTGCTACTCGTTGGCATTCTTTTGACTCACAACACAATATCAATCAAGCCGCCACAGCCAGAATTTTACAAGCTGCTGATGAGGCCATTAAAACGCATGGTAGTTTTTATATCGTATTAGCTGGAGGCAGCACGCCAAAAGCGGTTTATCAATTATTGAGTGAGCAACAAGCCGATTGGGCCAACTGGCATGTGTTTCATAATGATGACCGTTGCTTGCCAGTTGACCATGAAGAGCGTAATAGCAAAATGGCGCGTGATGCATGGTTAAGTAAAGTCGCGATTCCTGAACAGCAAATTCATGACATTCCAGCAGAGCTTGGTAATGTTGCTGGTGCAAAAGCCTATGCTGAAACGTTAAAAGATGTGCGTACTTTTGATTTGGTTATTTTAGGCTTGGGTGAAGATGGACATACCGCTAGCTTATTCCCTAATCAAACAGTCGATAATAGTGCAGACGCCGTACCTGTGTTTGACGCACCAAAACCACCTGCAGATCGTATTACCATCAGTCAGAATCGTTTAAACAATACAACTGAAGTAATGTTTTTAGTCACAGGCGCTGGTAAGCAAGAGGCTGTGGACAACTGGCGCAACGGTGTAGCGATTCCAGCTACACTAATTACAGGTAAAAATGGTGTAGATGTTTATTGTTTTGGCGTTGAGTTGAAATAAGATTCAGTATTATTGAAAATAAAAAAGCGCCTTTAGGCGCTTTTTTATTAATGCTTAATATTAGGTGTTCTGAATCACTATGTTTGGAAACTTACTACTGTGGTCTAAGCCTGCATTAGCAATCTTAATAGCTGATTGACGTGCAATTGATTTATAGGTGGTTGCGATAGCGCTATCGGGCTCTGCAACAACGGTTGGTTTGCCATTGTCAGCTTGTTCACGGATTTTAATATCTAGCGGTAAGCTGCCGAGCAAATCAACGTTGTAATCTTTGCACATGGTTGCGCCACCGCCTGCGCCAAAGATATGTTCTTCATGACCGCAGTTTGAACAAATATGTGTACTCATATTTTCAACGATGCCCAAAATAGGAATACCGACTTTTTCAAACATTTTTAAGCCTTTGCGCGCATCAAGCAAGGCAATATCTTGCGGTGTCGTCACAATAATCGCACCTGTTACTGGGATTTTTTGCGCAAGGGTCAGTTGAATATCACCAGTGCCAGGCGGTAAATCAATCACTAAATAATCTAAATCGCGCCATTTGGTATCACGCAGTAGCTGTTCTAATGCGCCAGTCACCATTGGCCCGCGCCATACCATCGGCGTATCGGTATCGACTAAAAAACCAATACTCATGGCTTGAATGCCATAAGCTTCCATCGGCTCTATATTTTTGCCATCTGCGCTGTCTGGACGGCCACTGAGGCCTAACATTTGCGGTTGGCTCGGGCCATAAATATCCGCGTCTAACAAACCAACGGTTGCGCCTTCTGCTGCGAGCGCTAATGCCAAATTAACCGAAGTGGTTGATTTGCCAACGCCGCCTTTGCCTGAAGCAACAGCAATGACGTTTTTGACATTCGGTAATAAGTTAACGCCTTGCTGCACTTTATGCGACACAATACGGCTACCAACATTAACGCTCACGTCACCTACGCCATCCAATGCTTTTAAGTCATTGCTTACTAATGCTTTTATATCATCCAATACGCTATTAGCAGGGTAGCCAAGAATAATATCTAAGCTAATATTGTTATCTTTTATTTGGATATTTTTGGCAGATTTACTGCTAATAAAATCTTTGCCTGTGTTGGGGTCTATACACAGTTTAAGTGTGCTTTGAACGAGTAATTCCGTAATGGCCATGCGTTAATATTCCTGACTAAATAGTTCAGGTATTTTAACGGATATTCGTCATGTGCCCAAACTGTGTTTGCGATGTTTTTTAGTGTGAACGATTAAGCGTGAAAATGCCTAGAGAAAATATCAAAGCAATTCGCCCAACTCCATTTTTTTCTGGCCGTTTGTTTGATGTTTTGGTGGTCTAACTGTTTGCAGCCAATAATCGCATGATGTAAATCATCGTGAATATAGCCCGTCACGCCATGTTCAATCACATCAATTGGTCCTGCCACATTGTAGCCAGCGACGGGCAGGCCATTACACATGGCTTCTATCATGACGATACCAAAGGTATCGGTGCGGGAAGGGAAGGCAAAAATATCGTGTTCAGTGTAAATATCTGCGAGCTCTTTGCCGAATTTATAACCTAAATAATTCACATTTTTATATTTCTTTTTAAGCGTTTCTAAGTGCGGACCATCGCCCACAATCGAAATTTCAAACTCATTTTCATAAGCACACAATACATCCAAATTCTTTTCTTTACTCACGCGACCCACATTAAGCACGCGCAGTTTTCCATTCGATTGTTGATGCATTTTTTCACTTTTTAACTGGTCTGAAACGCCGCGCGTCCAAACCGTTAAATGTTCAAAACCACGTGCGGCTAACTTATTGCGCATGGTTTCTGTGGTCACAAAGGTGGTTTTGGCAGGCGCATGAAAGCGGCGTAAATAAGCATAAGTCCAACTAAGCGGAATACGCAAATACACATTTAAATATTCTGGGAACTGGGTGTGATAAGAAGAAGTAAATGGTTTTTTATTGCGCTTGCACCACGCTCTGGCAACCGCGCCTAATATGCCTTCTGTTGCAATATGCAGTTGCGGCGGATTAATCCGATTGAGCAAACGCCATAAACGGCAAGGCTGTGTTGCTAATTGGATTTCAGGATAAAACGGCATCGGTATCCATTTGAACAGACTAGGATGAATGACCTTGAAATTTAAATTGCGTGATCGGGCGACTCGTTTAATGTTTTTGTAAGTGGTTGAAACGCCATTGGTTTGTTCAAACGTATCCGTGACAATAATCATCGCTTTATTCCATTGAATTAATAGTGGTTTGCAAACTAGTTTGAAATTTCTGTGACTATTTTGTAGAGAATTCTTTTAAAAAATATGACAAAAGCATAAAGCTTTCATGACAAGCGCTGATGCAGATTAAACGTAGGTTAAGTGGCGCGCTTTTGTTAAAATAACGCTTTTAGCATAATCGGTTCATTTACCATGGCACGCAAAATCCTCGTTACTTCAGCACTTCCTTACGCAAACGGCAGCATTCATCTAGGCCATTTAGTCGAATATATTCAAACCGATATCTGGGTTCGGTTTCAAAAAATGCAGGGGCATGAAGTGCATTATGTGTGTGCGGATGATACGCATGGCACGCCAATAATGTTGCGCGCAGAGAAAGAGGGCATCACGCCAGAAGCCTTAATTGAAGGCGTACATAAAGAACATAGTGCAGATTTTGCTGAGTTTTTAGTTGGCTTTGATAATTATTATTCGACTAATTCAGACGAAAATAAAACGCTTTCTCAAAACATTTATAGAGCGCTGAAAACCAATGGCAAAATCGCAACTAAAACCATTGAACAGTTTTATGATCCTGTCAAAAATATGTTCTTGCCCGATCGTTTTATTAAAGGCGAATGCCCTAAGTGCCATGCTAAAGACCAATATGGTGATTCGTGCGAAGTATGTGGCGCAACCTATAACCCAACTGAGTTAATTGATGCGTATTCTGCAGTGTCTGGCGCTACGCCCGTGCGTAAAGAGACTGAACATCATTTCTTTAAACTATCGGATTGCGAAGCGTTTTTAAAAGAATGGACACGTTCTGGCACCTTGCAAGGTGAAGCCGCCAATAAAATGGGTGAGTGGTTTGAAAATGGCTTAAATGATTGGGATATTTCACGTGATGCACCGTATTTTGGTTTTGAAATTCCAGATGCGCCAGGCAAGTATTTTTATGTGTGGTTAGATGCGCCAATTGGTTATATGGCGAGCTTTAAAAACCTGTGCGATAAAAACGGCTTAGATTTTGACGAATATTGGAAAGCGGGTAGCGATACTGAGCTTTACCATTTTATTGGTAAAGATATTTTGTATTTCCACGCTTTATTCTGGCCAGCAACATTGGAGTACAGCGGTTACCGTACGCCGACGCAAGTGTTTGCGCATGGCTTCTTAACGGTTAATGGCGAAAAAATGTCTAAATCGCGCGGCACGTTTATTACCGCGCGTAGCTATTTAGAACATGTTAAAAATCCAGAGTATTTGCGTTATTACTACGCGGCAAAGTTAAATTCAACGATGGAAGATATTGATTTGAATTTAGAAGATTTTGTTGCGCGAGTGAATAGTGATTTGGTTGGTAAATATATTAATATTGCCAGTCGTACTGCAGGATTTATTAATAAACGCTTTGATGGAAAATTAAATCCATCTACAGATAATGCAGTTGTTGCTGAATTAAAATCAGCCGCTGCTGATATTGCCAAAGCCTATGTGGCGCGCGATTATGGCAAAGCCTTGCGTGAGATTATGCGTTTAAGTGATTTAGCCAATGGTTTTGTAGCAGAGAAAGCCCCTTGGGTCATGGCAAAGCAAGAAGGACAAGATGCTGAGTTGCAACAAGTGTGCTCCGATGCTTTGGAAATGTTCCGTTTATTAACGCTTTATCTCAAGCCAGTATTACCGAAATTGGCAACAGAGATTGAAGCATTTTTAAATATTGAAGCGATGCAATGGCGTAGCGTAGAAGCGAGCTTAAGCGCTGAACATGCGATTAACCAATATAATCATTTAATTACACGAATTGATGCTAAGGCGATAGAAGCGATGGTAGAAAGTAACAAAGCAAACTTACAAAGTACGGAAGCGCCAGTGAAAGCAGATGCTGTAAAAACAGAAGCACCGAAAGAACAAGTAGCTGGCGACTATATTCAAATTGATGACTTTACCAAAGTGGATTTGCGCATTGCTAAAATCATCAATGCAGAGCATGTCGAGGGTGCGGATAAATTATTGAAATTGACCTTAGATATAGGTGAGGAAACCACGCGCCAAGTCTTTGCTGGTATTAAATCAGCTTACGACCCTGAAACCCTAAAAGGGCGCTTAACGGTGATGGTGGCTAATCTTGCGCCACGTAAAATGAAATTTGGCATGAGTGAAGGCATGGTGTTAGCGGCAAGCGATGAAAGCGGCGGGCCATTTATTTTGAGTCCTGATAGCGGCGCGCAAGCTGGTATGAAAGTTAAATAACAGTAGGTCCTTAAATTAAAAAACCCGCCTAAGCGGGTTTTTTATTGACGGTAAATTACTCAGACTTCTCTTTATTGCTTTTCTTTTTGGTTGTTTCTTTAGCAGCAACCGTTGTTTTTCCCGATACGGTGGCATCTTTACCTATCTTTTTCACCATTTTAGGACCGATACCTTTGATATTGGTTAAATCGTTAACCGATTTAAAATTGCCGTGTTCTTTACGGTATTTGATAATGGCGGTGGCTTTATTTGCACCGATACCATTTAATGTTTCCAGCTCTGCTTTGGATGCAGTATTAATGTTGACGGCTGCAAAAGCGCTGAAACTTAAACTAAGTGCGATTAATAGACTAAGAATTGTTTTTTTCATCTTATTATTTCCTTTTATTATTGTTGTGACCTCACAGAATGTAAAGCCAACAAAAGTCTAACGCTTTGTTGATTGGTAGGTCAATCAGAAAATAAGATTAGATGGATTGTAAAATGTCTTGTAACGCTTTGGCAGGCTGTTCAGCTTGCGTGATAGGGCGGCCAATAACCAAGTAGCTGGCACCTTGTTGTAGCGCATCTTGTGGTGTCACAATGCGTGATTGGTCGTCTTTACTTGCGTTTGCAGGACGAATACCTGGCGTTACTAGTAAGAAATCTGGATGCACATGTTTTCTTAATAAGGTCGCTTCTTGTGCAGAGCAAACAACGCCATGCAATCCAGCTGATTGTGTGAGTTGCGCGAGTGAAAGCACTTGCTGCTCAATTGGTTGTTGAATATTGATTTCTGATAATGTTGCTTGATTCATGCTCGTTAATACAGTCACTGCAATCAGAAATGGATTTTCATTTGACTGATTCACACCTTCTAATGCTGCTTGCATCATGGCGCTGCCACCGCTGGCGTGTACGTTTAGCATCCATATGCCTAAGTCGCTAGCCGCTTTGCAGGCTTTTGCTACCGTATTTGGAATATCGTGAAATTTTAAATCTAAAAAAACTTTAAACTCTTTGGCAACCAGCTTTTCGACTAATGCAGGGCCTGCGGCAGTAAATAGCTCTTTACCTACTTTTAATTTGCATAGGTTGGCATCTAATTGATCAACTAACGCAAGCGCATCTTTTGCATTGGCATAATCCAGCGCTACTATTATTTTAGAATCGGTTATTTTAGAATCAGTCATGTTTGCTTTTTAATCGTTACTTTTTAATCGTCATCGTCCGGCTAATGGCTTCGCTAGGCTCAGAAGGAAGCGATTCCCAAGCGTTACAAGCAGGGCACTGCCAATGATATTGTTTAGCACGGAAACCACATTGATTGCAGTGATAAGCAGCGCGATTGCCGATAGCATTGCGAACCGTTTGTTGCATCAATTGAATATCTTGATCATTGCTGCTTTTGTTTGAGTGCTCAGCCATGGCGCGTGCTTGTAATAATTGGTCAAGCGTTTGCAAGCTAGGTTGCCGAATCAGCTCATTTCTAGCTAAGGTTGCCGCACTATCCGCACCTTCTTCTGCTATCGTTGCTTCGTATAATGCCGTCATGATAGAAGGCAGTTTATAGTTCTCTAAATAGGTTTTGAGTAAAGCCATACCTTCTTTGAGTTTATCTAGTGCGGCATGGCTTTGTAATAGCTTATTAGCAACTAGCCCAAGATATTCAGGGTCTTGAAACTCAATATGTTTCCAGTGTGAGATGGCGGCGGCATGGCTGCCAGATTGCATTTCTAACTCACCTAATAGCATGTTAGCGCGGATACATTTTTTATTGGCATCTAATGCGTTGGCAAGATGCAAGCGCACTTGGTCGGGTTGCTGGTCAATAATCGCATTCATGGCTAACTCACAGTGGTATTGTGCGATTTCTTTTCTAAAAGGGATGCCAGACAATCGCTCTAATTCGATGGCCGTTTCAACCGCTAATAACCACTCACGTTCGCGCACATAAATTTCTAACAGAGAGTGTAATGCAGGCTGACGATAGCGTTTGTTGGTCAAGTTTTTAAAGAGTTCTTCCGCCCGGTCATATAAACCTGCTTTTAAGTAATCGAGCGCTAACTCAGCTTTAACCGCATCTCTTTGGTTTTTAGTCAGTTCTTTTTTCTCTAACAAATTCAAATGCATATTAATGGCACGATCAGTTTCGCCTGTACGTCTAAATAGGCTGCCAAGTGCAAAGTGCAGTTCTAATGAGTCACTGTTGGCGTGAATCGCTTCAGAAAAAGCATCAACCGCTTTATTGTGTTGATCACCAATTAAGAAGTTAAGCCCTTTAAAATAAGCCGCCGGCAATGTGGTCGATTCGGCAACAATTTGTTTAATATCGACGCGTGCAGCTATCCAGCCCAGTATAAAAAATAAGGGGAGAATTAATAGCCACCAATATTCAAATTCAATTGTCATGTCATGCTCGTGATTAGATTGTTATCATTTTACCTAAGCGTTACGCTGGGGGCTAATGATAAAGAAAAAAAGAATAAAAAAAACGGCACATCATCGATGTACCGTTTTTTATCAGAGCAACTAAACTCAGACTAGCTAGCCAAATCCACGCGATCGCGTAACTCTTTACCAGCTTTAAAGTGTGGTACATGCTTAGCAGGTACTTGCACTTTGCTACCAGTTTTAGGGTTGCGACCTAAACGAGGCGGACGGTAGTTAAGACTAAAACTACCGAAGCCCCTAATTTCAATACGTTCACCTGTTGATAAATTATCAGTCATTGCATCTAAAATCGCTTTAACAGATAACTCAGCATCTTTCACAACGAGCTGTGGAAATCGTTCCGCCAGTAGGTTGATTAGTTCAGATTTTGTCATGGCTATATGGTCTTTTCTAATTGACTAATGATTATTTCTTATCTTCCATCTTCGCTTTTAATAGCGCGCCTAGATTGGTATTGCCTGATGCAGCAGCCGCTTCTTCAGCTGTTGGTTTAGCTGTTTTTGCTTTCGCTTTTGGCTTAGCAGCAGAATCATCAGCACTTACTGATGATGTTTCACCACTTGGATCTTCAGTTAATTGTTTAACGCCTAAAGAAATGCGCTCTTTTTCAACATCAATTGCTAAGATAACTGCTTGTAGCTCATCACCTTTTTTGAAGTTGCGAATCGCTTCTTCGCCAGATTGTGTCCATGACAAATCAGATAAGTGAACAAGACCATCGATATTGCCTGGCAAGCCAATAAATACGCCGAAGTCAGTAATTGATTTGATTTGACCTGCAACGTTATCGCCTTTAGCGTGTGTTGCTGCAAAATCATCCCAAGGATTCGGTTTACATTGTTTCATACCCAATGATAAACGACGACGATCTTCATCAATCTCAAGAATCATCACTTCAACTTCATCACCTAATTGTGCAATTTTACCTGGGTGAATGTTTTTGTTTGTCCAATCCATTTCTGAAACGTGAACAAGACCTTCGATACCTGGTTCTACTTCAACAAACGCACCGTAATCAGTTAAGTTTGAAACTTTACCGAATAGACGTGTGCCTACTGGGTAACGACGACCTAATGAAACCCATGGGTCATCACCAAGTTGTTTGATACCTAATGAAACACGGTTTTTCTCTTGATCAAATTTCAATACTTTAGCTTCAACTTCATCACCCACTGTTAACACTTCTGATGGATGCTTAACACGACGCCAAGCCAAATCAGTGATGTGTAGTAAGCCATCGATGCCGCCTAAATCAACGAATGCGCCATAATCAGTAATGTTTTTAACGATACCTTTAACCGTTGCGCCTTCAGCCAATGTTTCCATTAGCGCTTCACGGTCAGCACTTGCAGTCACTTCCATTACCGCACGACGTGAAACAACGATGTTGTTACGTTTGCGATCAAGTTTGATTACTTTGAAATCCCACTCTTTGTTTTCGAATGGTGTTGTGTCTTTAACGGGACGTACATCAACCAATGAACCAGGTAAGAAAGCCATGATGCCATTAACAGAAACGCGTAAACCACCTTTAACACGGCTGCTTACATAGCCTTTAACAACGCGGCCTTCGTTCATTGCATCTTCTAGGTCTAGCCAAGCTTCCATTTTCTTCGCTTTATCGCGAGAAAGGATAGTTGAACCAAATCCATCTTCAAGTTTCTCAATCGCAACTTTTACAAAGTCACCAACTTCGACTTCTAGTTCGCCTTGAGGGTTTTTAAATTCGTTTGCATCAATCACGCTTTCAGATTTTAAACCTGCGTTAACAATAACGTGGTCGCTGTCGATAGAGACAACTTCAGCAGTGATGATTTCGCCTGAGCGCATTTCTTGGCGCGATAAACTTTCTTCAAATAGGGCGGCGAATGATTCTGAGTTTGAAGAGGTTGTTGAGTCAGTAGTAGACATTAAAAAAGAGTATCCAGTTTATTCCCACCTAGCAGTGGGGAAGTTTAAATTAACATTAAGTTCGAAGTGATTTTTAATCGTCAGCTAAAAACTTAACACGAACCGCATATTTTACACAAAAAATATCGTCTGTTCAATGACTTAATTAAGAATTATTGTTGAGAATTGAACTTTTGGAGGCTGGCTTGATACTCTTTTAGGACAAAGTCGACCGCTTGCGCAATATTGCGGTTATCCGTATCAAGTAATATCGCTTCTTTTGTTTGCATTAAAGGCGCAGAAGAACGGCTTTTGTCGCGTTCATCTCTTTTTTGCAAATCTTGTAAAATAACATCGTAATTTGCATCAATATTTTGCTGTATCAATTGTTTATAACGACGGTTTGCACGCTCTTCCACATTGGCGGTTAAGAATATTTTAAGTTGCGCATCGGTAAAAACGACGCTAGCCATATCTCTACCATCTGCTACTAAGCCTGGTGCTTTTCTGAAGCTATGTTGCAACTCGAGCAAGGCATTGCGTACGGCTGGATGAACGGCTACTTGCGAAGCGCCGTTACTCATGGCGGGGCTGCGAATGGCAACAGAGACATTCTCCCCATTCAATAATATTTCACCATTTTTAAAGGCTATTTGTAGACTAGACACCATTGCGCCAAGCGTTTCACCATCGTTCCATGCAATCTGTTTGTTGTGCGCAGCTACTGCCACAATCCGATATAGCGCGCCTGAATCTAAATAATTAAAACCAAGCTGATGAGCAACGCGCTCAGCAACGGAACCTTTGCCGGAAGCGGAAGGGCCGTCTATCGCAATCACTGGAATTATTAAGTTTGAGTTCATAGGCGGTAAATTTAAAAAGTCGTTAATTAAAAAGATCGAACATTCAATAAGTAAAATTAATCAAAAAGGTAAAAACAATCAATTGGATTGATGTTTGTTGAGCCCTCATAATAAGCATATCAAGCAATTATTAAGGACTACAACATGATTAAAACAATGACTTTTGCCATTTTACACTTTAGCGTCGCTTTTACCGTTGCGTATTTGCTCACGGGTAGTGCTTTAATCGGCGGGCTTGTAGCGCTTGTTGAGCCAGCCATTAATACGGTTGTATTCTACTTTCACGAAAAAGCATGGACGCATCGCCGTCAAGGCGATCATCAAACAAAGCGTGAAACAGATGAGCATGAGTGGGCTTATCCCTAATGCTTAACTTGCGATTGACTGGAATACCTCAAAATAGTGTGGAAAAGTCTTCGCAACGCATTTTGGATCATTTATCGTGATTGGCACACCACCTAAACTCACCAATGAAAAGCACATTGCCATGCGGTGATCGTCATAAGTGTCAATTTCTGCATTTAATGTTAACTGTGCAGGTGGCGTAATCGTAATGTAATCTTCACCTTCAATAACCGTTGCGCCCACTTTGCGTAACTCGGTTGCCATGGCAGTTAAGCGGTCGGTTTCCTTCACACGCCAACTGGCAACATTACGCAGTATGGTTGTGCCATCAGCAAATAGTGCCAAAATCGCTAAGGTCATGGCGGCATCGGGAATATGGTTGCAGTCTAAATCGATAGCTTTTAGTTTGGGTGTATTGGGTTTGCTAGCCGTAATTTGATTTTCACCATAGTGAATCACGCCGCCCATCAATGCTAATGCCTCAGCAAATTTCACATCACCTTGAATGCTGTTGGCATCAATCCCTTGTACATCAAGGTTGCCAGCAATCGCACCAGCAGCTAAAAAGTACGAGGCACTGGAAGCATCACCTTCTACATAAATAATATTCGGGCTGCTGTATTGGCTATTAGCAGCAATAGTAAAAGCTTGCCAGCCATCGCGTTGCACTTGTACGCCAAATTTAGCCATCAAGTTTAATGTGATTTCAATATACGGTTTGGAAATCAGTTCGCCGACTACTTCAATCGTCGCTTGTTCACCAGTCAGAGGCAAAGCCATTAGTAGGGCAGTTAAAAATTGGCTAGAAACATCACCGCGAATTTGTATTGGTTTGCTAACATCTAAATTAGCCGGTGAGATTTGTAATGGTGGAAATCCTGCATTAGCCAAGCATTGAATCTCTGCACCTGCAGATTGTAGTGCGTTGACTAAATCACCAATTGGACGCTCATGCATACGTGGCACACCATGCAAATGATAGTGGCCGTTTGAAAAAGCTAAAGCAGCGGTCAGCGGTCTAAAAGCCGTGCCAGCATTACCTAAAAATAAATCATCTTGTTTATTGGGAAAGTTACCACTACAACCTTCTACAAAAAGGCTATCGTCTTTTTTAGTAAGATTAATACCAAGTGATGCCAACGCTTCTAACATGCGGTCAGTATCGTCAGAAGCCAGCAAACCTTTAATTTCTGTCGTGCCGTTCGCTAGCGCTGCCAACAATAATGTACGGTTAGAAATGCTTTTTGAGCCTGGCAATTGCATCTCGCCACTAACGTGTGCAGCTGGTTTTAAATGTAGTTGTTCCATCAATTTACGATTCTAAATATTGTTTAATGCTATAGTTTTTTGTTTTTTGCCCATTGATTACGTGCATCACTCGCGCGCTGAAAGGCGGCTTCCAAGGCGTCAGCATCATCATTTTTTAGGCTTTGTTTTAAGCTTGAAAGCGCTTGCTCATAGCTGGTAATTTCACTTAACAATGCCGTTTTATTAGCAAAGCTAATATCGCGCCACATTTCTGGGCTGCTACCTGCAATGCGGGTGAAATCTCTAAAACCACTCGCCGCAAACTGAAATAACTCATCTGCATTATCACGTGAGGCAATATCTTCTACCAAAGCAAATGCCAGCAAATGTGGCAAATGACTGACCGTGGCAAAAATACCATCATGTTTTTCTGCTGACATTTCAATCACGTTAGCACCGCAAGATTGCCACAATTGTCGTACTTGGTTGATTTGCTCAACTGTGTTTTCAGCTGTCGGTGTTAATACTACATTTTTACCGTGATATAAATCCCTCATCGCTGCTGTAGCGCCTGATCTTTCAGCGCCAGCAATCGGGTGACCGCCAATAAATTGATTGGCTTGCGCGCCTAATATTTCTTTAGCAATGGCTACTATATCGGTTTTGGTACTACCAGCGTCGGTGATAATGGTTTGTTGATTAAGGTGCGGTTGAATACTTTGTAGAATGCTTTTGGTTTGTGCAACTGGCGCTGCAATCAACACCATATCGGCATCTTGTAATGCAGTCGCCAAATCCGTTGCCGCTTCATCGATGATATGTAATGCCAAAGCTTGGTCTAAGTTAGCTTGGTTACGCCCAACCCCAACGCACAGCGGCGCATTCGCTTGTTTTTTTAAAGCCAATGCAACCGAACCGCCGATCAGGCCAACACCAAATATAACGAGTTTTTTCAAAGGGAATACTGAAAGATGACCAAAAAACAATTGTAGCATTTCTGATTCAAATCAAATAGCGCTTAGCCTATATAGGATATAGTTAAAGCCTAAAAAGGGTAATTTTTAGGTGTTTTTAGTTGGTGTTATGTATGCTCTCTAGTCATTACGAAATGGTTTGATAAGTTTATGGATTTTAAACTAACGACTTACGAAAAATTTTTAGAAACAATTCCTGATGCTGCTGCTGTGATTAATCAGCGTGGTGAATTTGTAGTTCTTAATTCTCAATCAGAACAGCTCTTTGGCTATCCTCTGAATATGCTTTACGGTAAATCTTTAGCCATGGTGCTTCCTCAATCTATTCAACCTTATCATACAAAAATGGTTGAAGGCTATTTTAAAAATCCCAAAACACGGGCAATGGGTAGTGGGGTAGACATCTTTGGGAAGCATGTCAATGGGCATGAGTTTCCAATGGATATTATGCTTAAACCAATTGAGTTTGAAGGGGGGGTGTATGCGTTGTGTGTGATGCGAGACATGTCTGGTATTAAAGCGCAAGAGCTGCAACTTCAACAGGCGTTAGCAAGAGAGAAGGAACTGGCGCTAACTGATTATTTAACTGGTCTTGATAATACACGTTCTTTTCATATTGCACTAGAAGCAGAAATTAATCGGTTTGACCGGTTTAGGCGTCCTTTTACGTTGGTCTATCTTGATATTGATAACTTTAAAGATGTAAATGATGAGAAGGGACATGGAGAGGGAGATAAAGTACTGATTGAAGTCGCTAAGTCGTTGAAAAATCGTTTGCGCAAAACAGATGTGATCTCTCGTCAAGGTGGAGATGAGTTTCTTATATTGCTTACTGAGACTGATGCTTCTTTAGCCGAAAAGCTGGTTAAGTTGTTAAAAAGTTACCTTGATAAAACGATGCAAAAGCACCAATGGCCAGTTACTTTCTCTTTAGGCGTGCTCGTGTGTTTAGATTTGGTTAGTAATATTGAAGATTTAATAAAAATGACAGATTCATTAATGTATGAGGCTAAAAAGCACGGAAAGAATAATGTCAAATATTCCGTATTAGGCTCCGATTCTGCTTCTAAATAGCTACTATAGGCAATCAAAAATAATAGGGTACAGACCACAATTAGCTAAAAAACAATAGTCTGTCTTATGAAATGAATTAAACTCAATTCGGTAAATACGCCCTAAATTTGCTCGGTACTAGATTTAATAGGTATGCACGGCATTTATGCCAAAAAGCAGAGAGTAATAGTAGAGCTGTGCCGATGGTAAATGCGGTGACGGCAAAGCCTATGCCCACGTGTCCCATATCGCTCAAGAGCGTACTAAATACATAAACAACGTAGCCCAGCGCTGAAACCATCAAGGCGCGGCGGTCTATTAGTAATGAGATAACGGCAATGGCGATATAGAGGATGAGTACGAAGCTGGCTTGTATCAGATTGATATTGCCATGTAACACGCCGATTAGGTCGAAAACAGGGTGAATAATGATAGGGGCGGCTAGTAAATGTAACCAAAACGCGACATCAGATTTTCGTGTTTGACGTTGGGTGTCTTGTTTATCCCAATACATGGCAAATGCGAATACGCCCAGACCCATCATGGTGGCAATTGGTGTGAAGAAGTCGGCAGGTATATTAATACTGGCTAATGAGGCGAGTAGGGTCGCAACCCATGCGGCGGTGCCAGCGGCGATGGTAATTGGCACTTTAAAGCGTAGCCAATGCAGCCATGCGGCGACTGTTGCCACAATTGAGGGAATGATAAAGCTTTGTGCGCCTTCAATCCCAATAGGCATCATCACGCTTTTTGTTGCAGCAAATAAATAGCCGACAAAAGCCAGTAGTAAAACAATCGCTGGTAGCGCCATGCGGCGTTTTAAGACAAAAAACTCAGCTAACCCCCAAGTGGCAGCCGCTGCTAGCAAGTTTCCGTAAAGCGCGCCGCCTATCCATTTAAGTGATGTGATGAGTAGCAAGCTGGCGATGACGACAAAGATGTCATTAAAGCCTGAGATTAAGCGAAAGTGCTCTTCATCGGCAACATCGCTAGAAATATTATTGGCGGCTATTGCATGTGCTTTTAGCGCATCAGCTGTCGCTTTATCTAAAATACCAGCTGCAATGGCGGATTGAATATTGTCTTCTGAAATCATGCATTGTCCTTATTTATTTCGGCGGTGATTGAGCTTGCTCAACTAGTTAGTTAGCCATTCGCCATCAATATATTTTTCTTGTAAGTTAAATTTTTCTTTGTAAGCCATTTTTTGGCTTTCTGCAATCCAATAGCCTAAATACACATATGGCAGATTAAGGCTTTTAGTCCAGTCAATAAGCCACATAATGGCATAAGTGCCGTAGCTGGCTTTTGGCTCAGCGGCATCATAGAAGGTATAAACGGCTGAGTTGCCATCGTTAACCGTATCAATGACGCTGACAATTTTGACTTGGTTTTGCGCATCTCTAAATTCAATCATCCAACTATTGACATTACTTTGGCAGAGAAACTGTTTGTATTGGTCTTCTTCGCTAGATTCAGTGTTTTGATTGAGGTCATCATCTGACGCGTGCCTTAAGCCTTGATAAGCAGCATATAATTCAAAATGCGCTTGGTGAAAGGCTAGCGGGATGATGTTTGCCGTTAAATTATTATGTTGTTTATAAGCACGCTTTTGGCTACGCGTTGGGGCAAATGCTTCTAGCTTGATGCGCACAGGTACACATTTATTACACTGTTCGCAATGTGGGCGATAGGCGAATTTGCCACTGCGTCTAAAGCCTTGCTGGATGAGTTCGCTATACACATCGGCATCCACCAAATGATGGGGCGAGGCGATTAAACTTTGCGCACGGTTTTTTGCAATGTAGCCACAAGGATAGGGCGTTGTGACATAGAATTGTAGTTTCTGTAATGGTAATTCTTTAGGTGAGCTCATGCTGTTAAGTGTATCAATTTTGACAGCGTTTGACTAAATACTTCGCGGGGAATTTCACGTCCGCCAAAACTGGTTAAAAGTGGCGTTTTCATTTGGCAATCAATCATGCCAACGTTTTTGGTTTTTAGGTAATTAACTAGATTAACAAAAGCGATTTTAGAAGCACCGGACTGCGTATGAAACATGCTTTCGCCATAAAACATCTGCCCGATAATCACGCCATAACAACCGCCAACTAATTGATTATCAAGCCAACTTTCACTCGAAACCGCATGGCCTAAATCATGCAGCTCACAATAAGCATCAATCATGTCTTGATTAATCCAAGTGCCAGCTTGGTCTGGACGCTTCACCTGACTGCAGGCGGTTATCACTTCGCGAAAAGCGCTATTAATACTAAGTTGATAGGGTTCCTTTTTGAGTGTTTTTTTAAGTGAGCTTGAAACTTTAAATTCTGCTGGAAACAAGACCATGCGTGGATTTGGACTCCACCACATAATAGGATTATCTTCACTAAACCAAGGGAAAATCCCTTGAGAATAAGCGTCTAATAAGCGTTTGCTGCTCAGGTCGCCACCAATGGCAATTAAACCGTTTGGCTCTTTTAGCGCTTGCGTGAGAGGAGGAAACTTGCCCTCTGCCTCTAAAGCAAGTACGTAGCCCTCTGAAAGTTTGTAGTATTGGTCTGCCATTACGCTGACAGTTTACCTATTAATATTGGAAAGGACTATTCGATTTTACCCAGTTAACCACTGCACCTGCAGGCATTGGTTTTGCAATGCCATAACCTTGCGCATAGGTGCAATTTAAGTTGTGCAACATGCGTAATTGCTCGATGGTTTCTGCACCTTCCGCAATTACTTTTCGATTAAATTCCCGGCTTAAGGTCACCACGCCAGTGACGACGGCTAAATCTTCTGGATCATCCAGCATGCCTTTGGTGAATGAGCGATCAATTTTAATAATATCGACTGGCAATCTGCGTAAATACACCAAAGAAGAATAACCAACGCCGAAATCATCAAGCGAGAAGGTGACGCCTAATTTTCTACATAGCCTAATAATTTTTGTGACTTTATCAAAATCGCTAATCGCAGCTGTTTCAGTAATCTCAATATTAAGTCTGTTTCCAGCAATATCAGGATGTTTTTTTAGGGCATCTCTAAGGAAGGTAGAAAAGTTTTTATAGTTAAGGTGATGCGCGGCAATATTAACGCCCACATGAAAATCTAGGTTTTCCGTACGCCATAATTCAAGCTGTTTGAGTGCAGTTACAATGACCCATTCACCAATATCAATAATCAGATTGGTGTTTTCAATAACGGGTAAAAAGTCATTAGGATTGAGAAAGCCGCGAGTTGGATGTTGCCAACGAATTAATGCTTCCATGCCAATGACATTCCCTGTATCTAAATCAATCTGCGGTTGGTAATAAAGCAGAAATTCATTATTTTTTAACCCTGCTGTAATGTCTTGTTTCAGGCGTTGTTGACTCTGAGAGAGTTGGGCTAAATTTGAGTCAAACAAATGGTGTTGTTTGCCGCCATGCGTTTTTGCGTGATACATTGCATGATCAGCATGACGCAATAAAGTGTCTGGCGGATTGTTGTCATTGGGATAGACGGTAAAGCCAATGCTCGCTGAAATATAAAATGTATGGTCAGCTATGTTAAACGGTTGCTCTATCGCATAAAGGATTCGATCTAAAGCATTAGAATATTCTTTTGCCGTTGGTAAACCGTTGAGTAAGATAGCAAATTCATCGCCACCTAATCTGGCTACGGTGTCATGATTACGGCAGTTGTCGCGTAGCCGATCAGCCAGTAAAACCAGTAATCGATCGCCAATCTCGTGGCCGTGTTGATCGTTGATTGGTTTGAAGTTATCTAAATCGACATAACAAATCGCAATGGCGCTTTCATCTCGTTCGATGGCTGCCAGTGATTGTTGCAATCTATCAGAGAATAATACGCGATTTGGGAGTTGTGTTAATGCATCATGGTAGGCAAGGCGTTCTAGCGTGTTTTGCTGCTCTTTTGCCACCGTGTTATCTGAAAACAAACCAATATAATGCATTAATTCGCCTAAGTCATTGCGAACGGGGTACATATCTAGCCATGCCGCATAAGCTTGTCCATTTTTTTGCTGACACCAAACTTCACCACGTTTGCCTTCATAAAAGGTGGACGAGTCAAATAGGTCAGAAAAAAAAGTGTCTAGCTGGTAAGCAAAGCCAAGTTGCTGTGGTTGTCGATTAAGCGCCTCTTCTCGCGAATAACCAGAGATGTCAGTAAACGCAGGATTGGTATCAACAATATTGGCATCTGCATCAGTAATAAAAATACCGTCATGCGCATGCTGAAAAACACTAGAAGAAATGCTTAATCTGCCTGTATTTTCATTAATCTCCTCAACCATTTTTCGCAAGCGGCTACGCATTTTAAGCATATTGTCAATCAACGTACCTGGCTCCGCAATGGTAGCATCATCTTCAAAATTACCTTGTTTGATACTGTTGACAAGACGAATAGCGGTTTCAGGTTCGCCGCCCAACGGTGTTAACACAAAGCGTTTAATGCCATGCTGAGCAAGTAGCAAGAGGATAATACCAAAAAAGCCACTTAACAACAGTAGCGGATAAAGCTGTGCAACACTGTTTAGATAAGCATCTTTTAATGGAAAGACAATGTAAGCATGAAAATTCCATTCTGGAATACTTCTATGCGACACGAACCAATTTTTGTTGGCGTTTTTGAGTGCGGATGCTGCTTCTTTTGCATCAATATGCTTAGATAGAAAGCGAATGTTATTGTTGTAGTCGGTAATTGCTGCGAAACCATGCGCTAAAAAACTCCATTGTTTAATCGCTTGGTCGAGCGCGTTTACATTGACTTTATAACCGACATACCACGCACCAATAACCTGGTGGTTAGCGTTAACTATTGGCTCATATCCTGAGATATAGGGCTCGCCTAAAATATCGACAACGCCATAAAATGGCTTGCCATCCATGAGGTGTTTAATCACCATGCCACTTGGGTCTAATCTTGTCCCAACTGCGCGCGCATTGTTTTTTTGTCTAACGTTTGTTGCAATGCGGATAAACGCATCATCCTTTTTGACAAAAAGAGTAGCAGTGCCGCTGCCAATATTTGTCACGTAATCAACAAGATAAGTTTGATTGGCCTGTGACTTATGGCCAAATTGTAAGTTTGGTACAGACTCTCTATTTAATAAAATCTCGCCATTAATTGTAGGCAAGCCTAGTAAATAGCTTTTTTGTTTCAGCAGCTCCATCGATGAATAAACACGTTCACTCACCAGATTTTTTGCCATGGTTAATACATGTTCTAGTTTTTCCGTCTCATAGCTAGCTTCTTTTTGGGTTGCTTCTAGGTTAAGGCTGAACATATAAAAAGCAGAAGTAAATACAGCAAGAATGCCAACAACCAGTAAAGGTTGTAGAAGGCGCTTGAATAGGACTATTCTTTTCATCACATTAGTTAATATTAGTTTTTGTTAATGGATTGGCGTCTTGTTGCCGCAATCGAAGCAATCACGTTACCAAAGTTTTTTTTCTTATGATATGTTTAGGGTGAAAAATGGTTTAATTAAGCCGTATTTTTTGCGTTTAGTTGGATTATTACAAAAATGACGCTAACTTTTATTTAAAGCGTCACTCAAAATCACAACGGTTAACCTCAGTATGTGAATAATCAACAAACGATTTGATTAATTACTGTTAAATCAAACAATTACCGCGTAAAATGCCGACCTATGGAACATTACACTAGCATGCTCGCCAAACCAATTCAAAGCTATCGCCCTTATTGGGCCAAGCGTTTTGGGGTGGCAACCATATTACCAACCTCACGCGAAGAAATGGATGCGCTAGGCTGGGACAGTTGTGACATTATTTTAGTCACTGGTGATGCTTATATTGACCACCCTAGCTTTGGGATGGCGCTAGTAGGGCGCTTATTAGAAGCGCAAGGATTTAGAGTGGGGATTATTGCGCAACCTGAATGGCAAGACGCCAGTGCATTCAAGGCCTTAGGCGCACCGAATTTATATTTCGGCATTACGGCGGGCAATATGGATAGCATGGTCAATCGCTATACGGCTGACCGCAAGATACGTTCGGACGATGCCTATACGCCAGATGCTGCAGCTAACAAACGCCCTGATAGGGCGGTGTTGGTTTATAGCCAGCGTTGCAGAGAAGCTTATCCAAAAGTGCCATTAGTTATTGGCAGTATTGAAGCCAGCTTACGCCGTATTGCCCATTATGATTACTGGTCAGATAAAGTGCGTCGCTCTATTTTGGTTGATTCTAAAGCGGATATTTTGCTTTACGGTAATGCCGAACGTGCTTTAGTTGAACTGTCTCATCGTATTGCCAAAGGCGAACCTGTAAGCGAGATACAAGATATTCGCGGTACTGCTTTTATGCGCAAAAGTTTGCCAGAAGGCTGGGATGAAATTGAATCAACTAAGCTAGATAGACCAGGAAAAATTGATACGCCTATTGACCCTTATGAAATGAAAATGGGCAAAGGTGATGCGAGTTGTGCTACGGATGAAGGTAAAGCGAAGGCGGATTTACCTGAAGGCACCAAACCAATAGCAATCGTACCTAGCTTGCGCGTCAAAAAAACAAAGGCTGATAGAAGTAAGCAAGTGGTGCGTTTGCCTGCTTATGAAGATGTGTCGCAAGATCCTGTGTTGTATGCGCATGCTTCTCGCGTATTGCATTTAGAAGCGAATCCAGGCAATGCGCGAGCGCTGGTACAAAAGCATGGCGATAGAGAGGTGTGGTTAAACCCACCACCGATTCCGCTGACGACCAAAGAAATGGATTTTATTTACGATTTGCCTTATGCACGCAAACCGCATCCTATCTATAAAAATGCAAAAATTCCTGCATGGGAAATGATTCGTTTTAGTGTCAACATTATGCGCGGTTGTTTTGGCGGCTGCACATTTTGTAGTATTACTGAGCATGAAGGTCGTATTATTCAAAGCCGTAGCGAAGAATCTATCTTGAAAGAAGTAGAAGAGATTCGTGACAAAGTGGAAGGCTTTACAGGTGTGATTTCCGACCTTGGCGGGCCAACTGCCAATATGTATCGCATTGCTTGTAAATCGGAAACCATAGAAAAAGCTTGCCGCAAACTGTCTTGTGTTTACCCAGATGTTTGTGAAAACTTAAATACAGACCACAGCGCTTTGATTCAGCTGTATCGCAAAGCGCGTAATCTTAAAGGCATTAAGAAAATATTGATTGGTTCTGGCTTACGTTATGACCTTGCCGTTAAGTCGCCAGAGTATGTCAAAGAATTGGTGCAGCATCATGTGGGCGGTTATTTAAAAATCGCACCAGAGCATTCTGAAGAAAATGTACTGAGCAAAATGATGAAGCCGGGCATGGGTGCTTATGATGAGTTTAAAGCCATGTTTGAAAAGTTTAGTGCCGAAGCAGGTAAAAAACAGTATTTAATTCCCTACTTTATTGCCGCGCATCCTGGCACAACCGATGAAGATATGTTGAATTTGGCGCTATGGCTAAAACGTTATAATTTCCGATTAGATCAAGTGCAAAACTTTACGCCAACGCCGATGGCGATGGCAACCGCGATGTATCACAGTGGTAAAAATCCATTACGTAAAGTGACAGCCGATTCAGAAGGTGTAGCTGTGCCAAAGGCTGGCGGCGTGCGCAAATTGCATAAGGCGTTTATTCGTTATCACGACCCTGCTAACTGGCCTATTTTGCGTGAGGCTTTAAAGAAAATGGGCCGTGCTGATTTAATCGGGCCAGGTAAAAAACAATTAGTACCTGCTTTTCAGCCTGCTGTGATTGGCGCTATTCGACAATCAGATGGTAGCAGCTTTCAGCCAAAAGCGAAGCAAAGTGCGCGTCGATCTGCGGGGCGGATGCCAAAAGCATTTAATGATATGAAAAATGCGGCAAGACCTGCGCGTAAAAGTAAAACAAGCCATTAAAATAAGTGACTAGATAGGTAAAAATGAGCCTGATTAATCTTAAACGACTACTGATTGTGATGAGTGGCTTGCTGTTGATGAGCACATCTATACTGGTAACAGCCACAGAAAAAGGCTTGTTTTGGCAGTTGACTTCGCCAAGTGGCCAGGTGAGTTATTTGTTTGGTACGATTCATACCGACGATAACCGCGTGACCGATTTTTCTGTGCCTGTTCTAAGCGCACTCAAACAAGTAGATTTGTTTGTAATGGAAACGCAACCCAATAGTAATCCTGCTAATTTCAAGATGCAATCAGGTTCACTGACAGAGATGCTTACGGAAGCTGAGTTAGAAAAAGTCAGAACATTAGCTGATTTTCATGTCATGCATCTGGAGCAAGCATTGCGCATGAAGCCTTGGTTGCTAGCTGTGGTGTTTAGTCAATCAAAGCCACAAACCCCTTATGCACAAGATAATTTATTAATGCGCGGTGCTGAAGATTTTGGTAAGCCTACACAAGGCTTGGAAACGAGTGCCGAACATTTTAGTGTGATTGATGACTTTAGTTTAGATGATCAATTGATTATGTTGCGCGCTGCGCTAGGCATGTCAGAAGCGCAAAAAGAAAAAGATTTTGAGCGATTAATAGCCGTCTATTTAACAGAAGACAGCGAGGCTTTACTGACCTTAGATGCTGATTTAACAGGCGCAGGTTTGCCTAAAGCGTTATGGCAGCGATTACGCACTAAACTGCTTGATGAACGTAATGCATTAATGGCCAAGCGGTCAATTGAATTAGCAAAACAGCAGTCTGTATTTGTTGCCGTTGGTGCTGCTCACTTGGCTGGTGATGATGGGTTGATTGCTGAATTTAAAAAAGCTGGGTTTACGCTAAAGCGACTTAGTAAATAGGTGTAAAGCAATCACGCGCTACTCTACTTTTTCTGAATCACATGTTGACCTGCCTCGTAATTTGGAATGTCAGGATTTTGATTCACATAAATAAGCTTATCTGTGGCAAAACCTAAAGCATTGGCTTGGCCCACCAGCTCTTGTTTAATCGGATAAGTCAGTTCTGGTGTGCGAGATAATATCCATAAATAGTCTTTATCTGGGCCGCAAATCATCACATAGTTGTAATACACCTTATCAAGCGCAATGATGTTATAAGCGCCGTAAAATGGGCCAAAAAAAGAGACTTTTAGTTTGCCTAAATAGGTGTTATCCGCATTAGGCTTTTCAATAAAATAAGCTTTGCCAATCGCCTCATCCCATTTCTTATCTTCGCGGTTATAGCCTCTATTGATGACTTTAATGCTGCCATCTGCGTTTTGTTCATAATGCGCTGTTACATTATCTAAGCCGCGCTCAAAGCTGTGGTCTAAACGTGCAATTTCATACCATGTGCCTAGGTATTGCTCTGGATTGACACCATCAACTACTTCAACATTTTCTGGCACACCCATACAGCTATTGAGTAACAATAAAACCAATAACAATAATTTTTTCATCTTAATTATCCTAACGTTAGGTTTGCCGATTGCGCGCTTTTGCTAAAAATTGATCCAATTGAGCAGCAAACGCTTTTCTATCAGCCGCGTTGAATGCATTTGGCCCTGATGTTTCTACACCGCTCGCACGTAGTTCTTCCATAAAGTTACGCATACTTAAGCGCTCTTGAATATTCTCTAGTGAATAAAACTCACCGCGAGGATTCAGCGCATGACCGCTTTTTGCAATGACTTCTGCCGCTAGTGGAATATCAGCAGTAATGACCAAATCGCCAATATTAAGTTCTTGTACGATTTTGTTATCCGCAACATCAAAACCTTGTCCAACTTGGATTGCTTTGAGATAAGGCGAGGGCGGTAAACGTAATAGCTTGTTAGCCACAAAGGTGGTTTCCACCTTTGCTCGCTCAGCCGCACGATAAAGCATTTCTTTAATCACCACTGGGCAAGCATCAGCATCTACCCAAATCCTTAACATTTATCTGCCTCGATTACCGCCGCCATGGCTTCTATTGCCGTTCCCGCCATTATTGTTTCTGGCGCGATTGCCACTGCCATTACCGCTATTATTTCTGCAACCAGGACGATAGTTGGTTTTTAAATCAGCTGCATAAATTGGTGGTTGTGGCTGTGCTTGGTGTCTTGCTGCTTCAGATAAATTTTCATTGGATGTTTTATTTGGTTTTCTATTGGCTTGCTCACCTCTTGGTGCTCTTGCCTCTTGGCCAAATGCACGCTGTTGTCCTTGGCCATTATTTTGACCGCGACCGTTACCTTGACCTTGCGGATGACGCTTAGCCTGACCTTGTTTTTTCTTCTGGTTTTGACCGCCGTTAGGCTGTTGCCCACGAAATAATCTTGGTGGTTCTGGCTCAATCACTGTCGGTGCTTCAAAGCCTTCAACTTGCACTTTAGGAATCTCTCGATTAATCAGTTTTTCAATATCTTTTAGGTACTTTAACTCTTCGCGATCAACCAAAGAAATTGCCGCGCCAGATGCACCAGCGCGGCCAGTACGGCCAATTCTATGCACATAATCTTCAGCTACGTTTGGCAGCTCAAAATTCACCACTTGTGGTAACTGATCAATATCCAAACCGCGAGCGGCAATATCGGTTGCCACTAATACGCGGGTATTGCCTGCTTTAAATTCAGCCAAGGCTTTCGTGCGTGCGCCTTGACTTTTGTTACCGTGAATAGCCATTGCAGAAATCTCACTTTTAACTAACTTTTCAGTCAATCGATTAGCACCGTGCTTAGTGCGCGTGAAAATTAATACTTGTTGCCAGTTATTGGTTTTAATCAAATGTGCGACTAAATCACGTTTGTGCGCTTGCGGCACCATATGCACGGTTTGCTCTACCATTTCTGATGCAGTATTCCGTCTTGCCACTTCTACAAAGCTTGGATTGTTGAGTAGGCTGTCTGCTAACCGTTTGATTTCATCGGCAAATGTTGCTGAGAACAATAAGTTTTGACGTTGCTTAGGCAATCTTGCCAAAATCTTTTTAATATCGTGAATAAAACCCATGTCTAACATGCGGTCAGCTTCATCTAATACCAGTATTTCAACGCCTGATAAATCAACTTTTCCTTGGTTGGCTAAATCCAGCAAGCGACCGGGTGTTGCGACCAAAATATCTATAAAACGACCCAAACGATTAATTTGCGGATTAATGCTAACGCCACCAAATACCACCATGGATTTTAAAGTTAAGTATTTACCATAGGTGTCGACTGACTCGCCAATCTGCGCAGCTAGCTCGCGCGTCGGCGTCAAAATCAAGCAGCGTGGCTTGCCTTTGGCAGGATTAGCCGCTGGTTTTTGCGAGAGTAAATGTAAAATTGGCAAGGTAAAGCCTGCGGTTTTTCCTGTACCTGTTTGCGCGCCAGCTAATAAATCGCCACCTTGTAAAACCAGTGGAATGGCTTTTGTTTGAATCGGGGTTGGTGTGGTATAGCCAGCATCTTCAATGGCTTTTAATAGCGGTTCTGCTAACCCTAAATCGTTAAAATTACTTGTACTTGTGTTGTTATTTTTTTCTGGATTTGTTACTTCTGTATTCATTATTAATTTTTTCCTACGGCGGCCAATTGCGCAATAGCAATACCAATCGAGGCAGACGAATATAAGGATTGTTAGTATGACGATTGAGAATAATCTGTCATCTGTATCATGCCGCTACGCTGATTGGTAGTGCGTAGGGTTGGGCTATTATACAAGCTTTTGCTCGATAGTTAAGTTTCTTAAGTTAATGATAACAAAACTGAAACAATCTTTTCGTCATCATAGTATTGATCTCCTTTGTTCATCAGCTTGGTGTCAATTAAGGTAATGCCAAGTTTCTGGATGAGATTGACTGGAATATCGCCAGTGTAAGTTGCGTTTTTACTATCAACCAAGATGAAGTTAATCAATTGATTGGGCTCTGTATCAGGCGCGTCTTGCTGTAAATAGTTCAATAAAAGGATGATTAATTGTTCCAAGCTAAGGTCATATTGCTCAGGATCATTGCCTAGGTTAGGAATGTATACTTTTGGACATTGATTATTACTAATGGCTTTGCCGACACCGCTTGGCAGTAAATTAGCGATTAAGCTGCTAAAAAAGCTACCAGGCGGGTAGCAAATAAGATCAGACTCTTCTATTAGCTTGCGGTTACGTTTTCTTAGCTTTGTTGTAACAGGGCTATAACTGTCTAATGTTTTGGAAAGAGACAGTTTTTGGATTGGCGATGTAATGGCTGGCGCTTCTTTGCCAGTCATTAAATGTTGACCAATAATCTGTTTACCATTTTCTAGTTCAACCGCTAGATGATAATGGTCGTTGGTAATTGGTCTGACAGTACCGAGCACATTAACCAGTTTTGAGAATAAAAATAAAATTGGTTCTAATTGTTTGTGGTTATTGATGTAACCGCCAGTGATAATCAGATTGCCAATGCTAGCACCTTTTAAATTGAAATCTCTCGGCATTGCATCGAGAAAATAACCTAGCTGATGGCAAATCAGCGTGCGCATCGGATTGGCAATATCTTCGATTAAACTATCTTTGCCAGCGGCAATATTGATTAGCCTATTTTTTAGCGTCGCTTGAGATTGATTCTCTGGTAGGCGATAACTAAATAACTGATAAATTTCAGGATGTCCAAGAATCGTTTCATCTGCTAATGCAATTAAACGGCTACGTAAATCACCAATAGCGGGCATATTAAATGCACTGCGTAATTTGGCAGAACTACCACCAGAGTCAAACGGGCTGACTAAATGAATCGAGTTGTGGGTATAATTTTTAAGGTGTTTTGATAAACCTGTTAATGCACTACCGCCACTAAAGAATAATACGCGTGGCCCAAGCTCAGGGACTTTACGGTAACGACTTAATCGTAAAATATCTGGAATGTTAACGGTTCTGGATACGTTGATTTTTGACATAAAATGATTTTTGCAAAGGTGAGGCGAGTAATGGCCATGTCTTGTTAGAAGAGTATAATCGGTATTAGACTGACAAAGATGACAATTGTAATTGTGTAACATTTTTGTCATATTGAGTCGATATGATGATTTGTTAATCATTTAATCAAAACACTATTATCAAGCGCGCCAATCATGCTAGCTCATTTAATACAAATCATTGTTTATGAATAAATTGCCCCAAGGCATTCAAGAAAACTTGCAATTTCTGTGTGTGGAAATTGATTCGCAACTGATCAATATGCAGCTGTATTTTGAGCAGATGGCTCCCAATGACGCCAATCAAGTATTAGAAAGAGTTGGCTACGCAGATAATCTTAAAGCGCGTATTCACAGCGGCGTAGTCAATCAAATAGCGACAAACAATCTGGAAAGTCGAGCGATTTTTAGTCTACGCAGCGTTGAATTTATTGCCAATGACCTTACGACCATCGCAGAAATTTGTCGCAACTGTATATCGCAGACGCAGGCGCTAGGCTCTTTTGAGGGTTTAATGCCTAAAATCTATATCAGCATTTTTAAGCAAGTACAAAAAGCAGTTAAATTAATTGTACCTGCAATAGGGCATGCTGATTCTAAACTGGCGATTGAGATTGGGCAGATTGATATTGACTTAGCGCAAGCGCACGAAAAACTACGCCAGAAAAACATTGGTTCGTTAAAGCGACTTAAGAGCTCAGAGCAAATAACCGCGGTCGTTTCTCTTGTGTATGAGTGTGGTCATTTGCGAGCGACGCTAGTACATATCTGCGAATCAATTATTTCCGCCAATTTAGGCCAGCCAGTTAGTTTTGATCATTATGCTGCGATGCAGTCTATGGTGGGAGAATTGGATGCTAATAATGATAATGTCCAAATGGAAACCATCGCGGAAACTCGCTCTGGTGCGTTGATTTCAGGAATAAGTAGCGCAGAAAATGGTTCTATTGGGATCTATAAAGGTGGCCAAAAGCAAAAGCTAAAACAAGAAAAAGAGGGTGTTAAAAGTTGGCATGAAATTTACCCTGGTTTAGCGCCTAAAATTTTATCTTACAAGAAAAAAGGCGAATCTGCGGCGTTGTTGATTGAGCATTTGTCTGGTTACACTTTTGAGAAGATTGTACTGAGTCAATCGGATATGTTACTGGCAGAAACCGAAAAAATGTTACATAAAACGCTGAGCTCAATTTGGTCAGAAACGAAGATTGAAAAAAGTGTTGATGCGCGATTTATGCAACAGTTACAAAAACGATTGCCAGAAGTGTATCAAATACATCCTGCGTTTTTTAAAAAACAAGTCAATCTTTGTGGTCAGGCATTATTATCTTTTGATGTGTTAGTTGAGCAAGCTGCTGTTTTGGAAAAGCAATGGCCATCCGCTTTTTCTGTCTATATTCATGGTGATTTTAATGTCGATAATATTATTTATGACCCAGCGGCAAAGCGGATTAACTTTATTGATTTACACCGCTCTTGTTATATGGATTACGTGCAAGATATTTCCGTTTTTATGGTTTCCAATTATCGCTTGCAAGCTATCGACAAACCCAGTCGTCAGCGCTTAATGCATGCGGCAACTAATATGTATGCAATGGCAAGGCGTTATGCAATTAAGCACAATGACAAGACTTTTGAAATGCGATTGGCATTAGGCCTAGCGCGATCATTTGCCACTTCTACTCGTTTTATTTTAGATCAATCATTAGCGCAAAATATGTTTTTACGCGCGCGCTATTTAATTGAGCTGGCGCTTGCGGTTAAATCGGCGAACGTTGCTAAGTTTAGATTACCTTTGAAGGAGATATTTGTTGATTAAACGCAAAATTGCTGTTGTTGGCATTCCAGGAAAATGGTCAACAGAAGTGTTGGCTGATGCTGTGGAGGCTAGCACTGGGTTCAGATTGGTAGTCGATATGGCGGAGGTTACTCATCACCTTAGTAGCAATCAATTACAATTTGCTAGTCAGCATCTTTGTGAGTTAGATGCAATTATTGTTAAGAAAATATCATCGGAATATAACCCTAATACCTTAGACCGATTAGAGCTGTTACGGGTTGCTGAATCACAAGGTGTTAAGGTTTTTAGTGGTGCAGAAAATATGTTACGTTTGGTTAATCGATTAAGTTGTACGATTACTTTACGTAATGGCAATATTAGGATGCCAGATACGACGATTACGGAAGATGCAGATGCTGCATTTGACGCAGTTAAACAATATGGTGAGGCTGTGTTTAAGCCTTTATTTTCTACCAAGGCACGCGGCATGTGTTTATTAAACGCGACAGAATCTGATAAACAGATGAAAAAAGCGATACGAGATTTTCAGCAAGAAAATCCGATGATGTATATCCAGCGTAAGCTGAATTTAGCCGGTCAGGATTTAGGGTTGATTTTTTTAGGCGGACAATATTTGGGTGCATATGCGCGCATTGCTAGTAACAAAGAAACATGGAACACCACAATCCATAGTGGTGGCTATTATGCGCCTTATACACCAAGTGCTGAAATTATTGCTGTAGCGCAAAAAGCGCAAGACTTGTTTAACATGGATTTTACGACAGTGGATGTGGCGATGACTGACAATGGCCCTGTGGTGTTTGAAGTTTCAGCTTTTGGCGGATTTAAAGGTGCAAAAGAAGGTGCTGGCATTGATGTTGCCAGCCTTTATGTTAATTATGTTTTGGATAAACTGGCACAATGAAAATGACAGAACCTAATATGGCAGCGTTAAGCCAGCTCACTAATTTGTTATTAGATGGCGTTACGTTTGAGCAGCAAACGCTGGTTTTAAATGTAGGGCGCTGCCATATCCGCATACGTTCAAATGCAGTGTTGTTATTAGAAAAATTGCAGACTTATTTTAGCCATATTGTTGTAGATGCGCCTACGCAAAATGCGGATATTGAGGTGATGGCCATTGAGAAGGACGGCATCGCATTGCCGGTTGATTTCCAAGATTGGAAACGCGAGCCTGGCAAGACGGGCAGGAAAGACAGTGTTTATGATGTCGCAGGAGGTCGATTTATTTATAAAGTGCGCACAGGTATGTTGTTCTTACAAAGCGCTGAACAGCGCATCGCTATTGGGCCCTGTTTGCAAAATGATAATCAAATTATCAACTTTATTAATAACCAATATATGACATGGTTGCAGCAGCGCGGCTGGCATAATTGTCATGCCGCTGCTTTGGTTAAAGATGGCTTCGCTTATGCTGTTGCTGGTTTTTCAGGTGGTGGAAAATCGACATTGATGTTGCAAATGTTAGAAGATGAAAGTACGCAATTTTTGAGCAATGATAGGTTGTTTATTCAGCCAGAAATGACGCAATTACAAGCCATTGGCATACCTAAAATGCCGCGTATTAATCCTGGCACCATTGTACATAACCCACGTTTAGCCAATATGTTGTCACCGACAGAACGTAAAGAATTATTAGCATTACCGCCGCAAACTTTATGGGATTTGGAACAAAAGTACGATGTGGATATTACATCGGTTTATGGGCAGGGGCGGATTGTGAGTGAAGCACCTCTTAAATCATTTTTAGTATTAAATTGGCAGCGTGTGTCAGACCAGCCATTGCAACTGAAAAAGGTGGATTTGCGTACGCGCCCAGATTTGTTGGTTGCTATTATGAAAGCGCCAGGCCCATTTTATCAACAAAGCAATGGTCAGTTTTCTGTTGATCGATATGATTTTGATGAAGAAGCTTACTTACAAGCCTTGGCGCTAGTTGATATTTATGAAGCGACAGGCAAGGTTGACTTTGCTACTTTGGCTGAGCATTACTTGATGCAGAAAGAAATATAACCATGGCTCGCCGCATTGCTGCGCTGATACGTCATGCTGATTATCAGCAATTGCCTGATACGCCAAGTGCTTTGCAGCCATTTGCGTTAACTGAACAAGGGGTGGCGCAAGCCAAGCAAGCGGCTGCTGATATACGGCATTACTTACAACAACAAGATTGGCAATTAGCGCCGAACATACAAACATCTTCCTCACTGCGTGCGTGGCAAACAGCAGAAATTATCAAAGAGCAATGGCAAGATTGGCTGCCGACATTGCAGTTGCACAGTGTTGATACATTAAGCGAGCGCAGTGTTGGTGCGGTTGCCAATTTGACGACAAAGCAAATTGAACAAATCATTAACGATGATCCTAGATTTACCAGCTTGCCACCTAATTGGAAGTCAGACACCCACTTCACATTGCCGTTTATTGGTGCAGAGTCATTGCTTGATGCGGGACAACGTGTGGCAAAACAGCTAGTTGGAACGATGTCGCAACTAACTGCAACTCATCATGATCAGGTGCAACTATTCGTGGGGCATGGCGCTTCATTTCGACATGCTGCTTATGTATTGAGCGTGATTGATTTGGCACAGATTGCAACATTGAGTATGCATCATGCTAAGCCTATTTTTATCGAATACTTCAATGATGGTACTTGGCAACATATTGCAGGAGACTGGAAAGTCCGTGCTACACAAAGTGACTATACCGATTAGCGTAATGCCTCATGACAAAAATAGCGACAACAAATCAGCCTAACATTGAACAATTAATACCTGAATTTGCGCAGTTGCCGCAAGCGATACGTCAATGTATGCCAACGCAGAGTGAGCGCTGGAATATGATGGAAGCGCATTCTGGCCATAAAAATAATGTTGATTTAAACCAGGCTATTCAAAATAAAAACTGGAAATGGCCTAAACGGCGTTTGTACGTCATTACTGATCCACATGCTGATGCTGAAGCGTTTGTTGCTTCTTTAATTGTGACTGGTGGTGTTGTCAAAACGGGTAAGCACAATAATGATTTCAAGCTTACTAAAGCAGGTAAAAAAAGCACTTTTATTATTGGCGGCGATTGTCTAGATAAAGGCCCTAGCAACCTTGCGTTATTAAGTAGTATTCAACATCTCATGCAATTAGGTGCAAACGTAAAACTGTTGGCGGGCAATCATGATATGCGCTTGTTTATGGGTATTCATGCGCTCGGTTTAAAGCGAAAACCTGTCACTGAGCATTTGTTTGTAAGGATGGGCGAAAAAGTGGTGCCGCTATTTCAAGAAGTGCATGAGCGATATTTAAAAGGTAAAAAGTTCAGCAAAAAAATTCCTGACGAAGCCGAGTGTAAAAAACGACTGTTTCCAAAAGAAAATTGGTTTGAACAGTTTCCAATTGCTGCGGATGGTTTTATGACTGAATCCGCGATTAAGCGTGAATTAAACGGGATGTATAAAAAAATTGATGTGTTTGAGCTGGCATGCAGGCGAGCTGGGTTATCCATGCGTGATGTCTATGCCACGGCATTGAAATGTCGAGCCTTGTTTTTGCAACCTAAAGGTGAATTTGCTTGGTTCTATCGTGAGATGCAATTGGCTTATCGCAGTGGCTCTTTTTTGTTTATTCATGCGGGATTAGATGATGGCATTATTCAAACCATTAGTAAAAAAAGTGTTCGTTATATCAATAAACAGTTTCGGCGACACATTGAAAATGATTTGTTTCATTTTTACTATGGCAGCTTAGCGAATACCATGCGAACAAAATACCGTTCTGCTGATTTAACGCTGTCAGACTTTGGTGTTAAACGACTATATCAGCAAGGGTTATACGCGGTTGTACATGGGCATCTCAACCGTATGTATGGGCAGCGTATTGTGCTAAAACAGGGCCTTATTCACATTGAATGTGATATTACGCTTGATCGTAATTCTCGACAAAAAGAGGGTTTGACTGGTTATGGGATGGGCGTCACCATTATTGATCCACAAAAAAGGGTACTTGGTCTTAGTTGTGACTATCCGCTAGTTAAGATATTTGAGCCAGATGGCTATTTCAAACATTAAGGAGGCAAGATTGTGTTAGAGCCACAGCAATTCAAACATGAATCATTGCAAGATAAAAAAAGCATCCAAGCTATTCTAAAATCGCTAGCTAAAGCCATTGCAAAAGGCGAGCTTAACTTTAGTGATCAGGATGGCGAAATTGTGATGGAGCCTAAAGGTTTATTAAACTTAAAGATTAGCGCGAGAAAACAAGATGGTGAGCAGCGGCTAGACTTGCGCGTGAGTTGGCGGACGCAAGAAAAAGCCCTAAAAAAAGCAACGTTAACGGTAGAGTAGCTGGGTTAATTTGCTTGCAAAATAAAGTGCGTTAACACTAGATAACGTAGTGATTTTCCTATGGTCACTAATACTAAAAACCACAATAAACGAACGCGTAATATCCCTGCAATGACGGTTAAAGGGTCGCCAATAATCGGTACCCATGCAAACAATAAAGACCATAAGCCGTATTGTTTAAAGCGTTGTTCTGCATTGATAAACTCCGACTCTGATAGCTTTAACCATTTTTTTATTACGCCTAAACTCGCCCAATAACCTAGTGCATAGTTGGTGAGAGAGCCTAGTACGTTGCCTGTTGTTGCGGCAATAACCAATGCGCTAGGCGATGCACCACTTAACAATAAAGCGCTTAATACCAGTTCAGAGCTGAGCGGCAAAATAGTTGCCGCTAGGAATGCGGCAATAAAAAGACCAATATAACCAAGCTCAGCAAAATATTCCATGCTGAATATGAGTTAACTATTTTGCTCTTTGCTATTCATCATCCAAGCAAATAATGAGTTACGCATCACTTCTTCTGCTGACATTTCAACGGGTGTTACCCATTCTCTTGGCACAAACACAGTGTAACCGCCAATGTTGTAACCCATCGGTAAGAAAACGGCTACGCGGTCTTTAGGGCTAAATCCTACGGGAAATGCTTCAGCATCTTGCAATGTAATTAAGCCAATCATTTCGATGTCAGAATTGGGTGATTTTAAAATGACAGCTTGTTGTGATGATGCCTCTTGGACTGGATTAAAGTAATCAGCAAAGTTTTTTAGTGATAGATAGATGCTTTTCACCACAGGAATATTGGCAAAAGGAAATTCAACCATTGATAACAGCTTAAGAATGAGACGGTGCGAAATTAAGTAACCTAATATCACAATGCTACTTAAGCCAATAATAAGCCCCATGCCTGGAATATACATATCGCCAACAACAGGGGTTATCCAAGATTTAAAAAACTGTTCAGACCATGTCCAAAACACATAAAGAAAATAAATGGTTAAGCCGATAGGTAAAACCGTAATTAAGCCGCGAAAAAAATATTGGTAGAGTTGTTTCATGTGAGAATCGGTGTTGTTAATTGAGGTGCCTTAAATTATACCCTTGGTCTCACTCTCTTAGCATATAGCCATGCACCTATGGTTAAGAGTGCATAGAGACCTATAATGAAAAGCAGCTGTTGCGGCTGGTTATTAAACTCGTAATATAAAATAAGGATGGTGCCTCCGAGCAAGCCAAGCAAAGAAATGACGGTAATAATAGTGGAAGAATTGGTCAAATCACGAATCTTATAATTAGCAAACGCCATCAGTAATGAAACTAATAAAAATGTAACGCTACCAAACTCAAGAATCACTTCTAAGTCACCTGCTAATATTAATGAAAAGGCTAACAAGGCCATACTAATAATGGCATAAGTTGGAATATTTCTTTTTCTTTTGGCTAATAAATTGGGAAGATAACCATCATGAGCAATGACTGCCATTTGCCGAGAAGCGCCAAACAGGGTGCCATTGATGGCGCTACTGGTGGCGAGCAAGGCGCCTATAATTACGAGGTCCGTTCCCCAATGCCCCAGTATTTTCTCTGCGCCTGCTGCTAGCGCATATTCTTTATTTTGAATAATCGAATCAAATGGAATCGTTAAAATAGCGCCGATTGAAATTACGATATAAATCAGCGTTGCAAGAAATAAGGCGGAGTAGATGGCTTTTGGAATGCTTTTCTCTGGCTCTTGCATCTCGTTGGCGGCATTAATCACTAGTTGGAATCCCTCGTAGGCAACAAAAGTAATAGATGCCATGATTAATATGGATAAAACACTGATCTCAGAATTGTTTTGTAGTAACACTGGCAGTGTGGTTTGACTATGGGTAATTAATATAAACGAGATAATCACTAATATAATTAGTTTGGTGTACACCATGAGGTCTTCAACTTTCCCCATCCCTTTTACGCTCCAAATATTAATCAAGGTAAAGGTTGAAATTATAGCGCCAGCCACTATTTTTCTTATTAATTCATTGCCTGCAAAATCTAAATTACTAATGGCATAAGCGGAAAAGGTATAAGCATACAAGGCCAGTGTGCTAATGTAACCAAATATCACCCACCAGCCAATTAATGACGCTGCAAAAGGAGATTTTGGAAACGTTCTTTTGTAGAAAGAATACGTTGCGCCTTCATCCTGATAGTAAACACCTAGCTTTACGTAAGAGTAGGCGGCAAGTGTCGCAATTACACCACCTAATAGAATTGATATCGGTGTAAATACACCAATCATAGCAACAGAAACGCCTAAGATAGTAAAAATGCCACCACCAATCATACCGCCTAATGCAATAGCAATGAGTTCGTAAACGCCAAGCGTTTTATTTTGTTTTTGATGTGTTGATTGGTTATTTGTGGAGTCGTTTGGGTTCATATTGTTCATAGGTGAACAGTGCCGAGTGCTTTTACAACTTGATTTCGGCCATTGTTTTTAGCACGGTACAAAGCCTCATCTGCACGTGAAAATAGCTGGTCACTGGTCTCATTTAAGCCATATTCGGCAAGCCCTATGCTGATAGTTATTGGCGCCGAAACGGCTTTGCCAGTTGCTAGTTTTTCAGCGGCTAGGTTGCGAATTTTATCTGCAATGACAAAAGCCGATTTTGCATTGCAGTTAGCTAAGGCGATGATAAATTCCTCACCACCCCAGCGACAAGTGGCATCACATTCCCGCACACTCTCGCGTAATATCTCTGCAAGAGATTGTAAGACGGAATCGCCTTCTAAATGGCCGAGCTGGTCATTCACTTTTTTAAAATGATCAATATCAATCAATAAAATGCTCAACGGTTCTTGTGATCGCTGTGCAGATTTCAGCATTTGATCGAACACAGGTTCAAATCCTTGCCGGCTCGCTAGATTGGTTAAATGGTCATTGGTTAGTAGTTTGCGCAATTGCAATTGTTGACGTTTAATCAAGTGGTAAATCAACCAACCAATTGCGGAGGTTACGATGATGCTCAGTAAAAGATTAACCCACAAAACATGCAGCATTTCTGCTTCTTGCGTATGTGCTTCCTCAATCACAATAAACCAGTCAAGCTCGTTGACTAAACGGGTATTAACAAACACTTTGTGTTCGCCATTATTATAGACAAACGAGCCAGTCTCTGTATTGAGTAAATCTTGCGATATGGCGCGCATGCCTTTCATCTCGTGTAGTGATTTTGCTTTAGAAAAACGAGAGCCATGTAAAGTGACATGTCCTTTTTTATTCACAAAATAAACGGTTCTATTGAATTGTTGCTGATACTCATCAATCCGACTGCGAATAATCTCTGATGCCAAGCCAACACCAATAATGCCTAATAGCTGTTGATTGTAGTCATAAATTTTATGGTTCACAAAAAAGTTGGTTCTACTCAGATCGGCGGTATCGTCATCTAAATTGATGTCATAACTTGCCTTCGATTTAATCGATTCAAAATACCATGCGTCTTTTGGGTCTTTAGCATTAACTGTTTTTAATACGCCACTGCTGTGATAATAACGATGCGTTTTATCCGAGATAAAGAATGAAGTGATGGTGTTATATTCTTGTTGAATCTCGCTTAAATAGTTAATGATTTGTTCACTACCTTGCTCACCACTTAATATCCAATCGCGTACAAAAGTATCTTTAGACATGACAGACGAAATCAATACAGGGCTAATCAAATCGCGTTGCACATGCGAGTAAATATTATCGCTGGTCAACGGCAAACTATCAGTGCGAATGCGTTGTTGAATAGATTTATTAGCTAAGTAATAACTAATTAAACTGGTTGCAGCAAAGCTCAAAAATAGCAACAAACAAATAACCGCCACCAAAAGGCGGCTATGTTTTTGCTCTATGACTACATTTGTGCTCATTAATACTTTCTACAAATTAACAATATGTTCTTAATATGACAGTTTACCGTGCTTATTAAATCAGCATATGTAAATTTTTGATAAGTGGAATACCGCATTTATTATGGCTGTGCTTCAGATTTTGGTATTGTTAGTCAATATTCAAGATTTTTTTAAGGTGAAATTAATCACAAGTTTTGTAATTAACACTTTGCTTATCTAATGTAATATTGACACATTTATCTTTTGTTGGAATGCGAATAAACGGTTGTTCTGTCAGCATATTAAAATAGATAAAAATAGCAGAAGCCGATGCGTGATTGTTAGGTAGTTTAATATGGTTGAGCGTTGTAAGTGGCGCCATCTCAATCGAAATAATGCCGAGCGAGTGTTGATTCAATAGCTTATTCTTTTGGTTAAACCATGCGGCACCAGTGGATGGCATTTGTTTAATTACATCAGCATCAGCGATAAACACCACATCAATCGCTGTTGCGCTACTTTGGTTCGCGTTGGCAAGCGTGGTGAACGATAGACTTTCTAAATCATTATTAGCAATTAACTTCATTGGATTAAAAGCGCAAGCGGCTAGTGATATAACACTAAAAGCAATGAATAAAAGCGTTAAAAATCGAGGCATGAACATCCTAATATTGAGATGGGTAACTTACATTAAAGCATTAAACTTTTCTTTTATGTGAATCATAGAGTAAGTCAATGCGTGTTCTTTGTGATTCCCGTCGCAATAGGCATCTATTTTCGTCAGCACGCTAGTAAAAAACAAACTCAAACACCTAATTGATCGCGCATTTGATACCACAGTGCACCCATCGCCGTGAATGGTACGCGGAACATCCGTCCGCCTGGGAAAGGGTGATGAGGTAGGCGGGCGAAGGCATCGAAACGTGTGGTATTGCCAAGTATCGCTTCGCTTAAGACGCGTCCGATTAAATGGGTAAACGTAATACCATGACCAGAGCAACCTTGTGAGTAAAAAATATTAGGCGACAATGTGCCAACCTGAGGTAAGCGCGAGAGGGTGAGTAAAAAGTTGCCAGTCCATCCAAAATCGACCTTCGCGCCTTTAAGCTGCGGGAACACCTTTTCCATTTGCGGACGGATAAGCGCAGTGACTTCTTTAGGGTCGCGTGCACCATAAACCACGCCGCCGCCAAACAGCATACGTTTGTCAGCGGTGAGTCGGAAATAGTCGAGCAGAAAGTTGTTATCTTCTACGCAATGATCTGATGGCACGAGTTCATCGGCCAAAGCACCTAGCGGCTCAGTGGTAATAATCTGTGTGCCACAAGGCATAGATTTAGCGGCAAGCTTAGGCTCAAGGTCGCCGATGTAGGCGTTGCAAGCCACAATCACATAGCGTGCGCGTACTTGGCCTTGCTCGGTGTGCACAGTAGCAGGTTCGCCGCGGTCAATCTTCACCACGGCGGTGTTTTCATAAATCGTGCCGCCCAAGCTCTCTAGCGCAGCCGCTTCGCCTAGCGCTAAATTGAGTGGATGAAAGTGGCCACCAGTTGGGTCGATAAGCAGGGCGGTATAGCGCTCAGTATTCACATATTTGCGTACATCGGCTGGGGTATCGACCAAGGTCAGCCCAGAGTGGCCCCATTTTTCCCACAGCTTCTTTTGCTCTTCCAAACCTTTGGCTTTGCGTGAGCTGATAGCGGCAAAAATGCCACCGTCTTTCAAATCACAATCGATGTTATATTTTGCCACGCGCTCACGAATTACTTGCGCACCTTCAAACATCATACCTGCTAGTGGTTCTGCTACAGCTTTGCCATAGTTGCGCTCAATCACATCAATATCGCGCGAAAAGCTATGCACAATCTGACCGCCGTTACGACCCGAAGCACCCCATCCCACACGCGCCTGCTCCAGAATCACCACTTTCAATCCAGCTTCAGCCAGCGCAATACCAGCAGAAAGACCAGTATAACCAGCGCCGACGATACAAACGTCAGCCTCGGTGCTGCCTTGCAGCGGCGGACGTTCTGGAGATGTGTGTGCCGAATGAGCATAGTAAGAAGGCGCATGCTTTTGCGCGTTGCTATGGATGGATGGGTTAGGGTTTAACATTCTTTAATTTGCTCCATGCTTCAAATTTTGTGATTAGCTTTGCAATTATGCACCACTGCAAAAGTGCGACAATGCTTATAAGTAATAGTCCAAATAATGAGCTATTACATGAAATGTGCCAAGTGATAAATGAAAAATATAGGTCAAAGCTAATAGGGTGTATTTACATGCGCTCAGTGGACAATCTAACATGCAGCGCAATTACTTTTAATCATGATAGGGCGGACTCATACATAGTCCGCCGCATGATAAACTTACAAGTAAATGTGGCGTACCGCAAGCGGATACGTCCTACTAGCTTCAATGTGACATAAAGTAAAAAACGAAGTTGCTTTGTATAATTCTAGCATGCGCATTTAAGGTAAGGCGGTTTTGAGTAATGCAGAGTTACTTATCATTTCCTCTAAGTGAAATTCAGTGAAGTCTGATAAATGCTTGAGTTTAATATCCGCAACTTCATATTTTTTATCTGTAAAATCTGAAAGTGGATGAACCATGACGGTTTTAAGATTTGCTTTGCTCGCAGATATAATCCCAGATAATGAGTCTTCAAATGCAATGCATTCTAAAGGGTTAACGTTTAATTTTTTAATTGTGGATAAATAGACCGCTGGATGTGGTTTTCCTTGAACCTCATTCTCTGATGATGAGACGCTGAGAAAATATTCTGAGATTTTTAGCTTGTTTAGAACTATTGGAATTAACCTAGAAGGTGCATTCGTTGATAGGCCAATTTTGAATTTTTTCTTTTGGAAAAAGCTTAAAATTTCTTTTACACCTTCCATAGCAACACCCTCTTCGGCAATTAGTGCAGCTACGCGGTCAATCACTTCAGTTTCGACTTGCTCTAAACTTTTACCTGACCATGGGAAATGGCTATACCAGAATTCAGTTACTTCACGTGTAGTCATGGTGGCGGTATAAGTAGATAAGTTTTCACTTACCTGAACGCCGACAGATGAAAAAACTTGTTTTTCTGCCTCTATCCACATGGGTTCTGAATCAATCAAAGTCCCATCCATGTCAAAAATTACAGCTTGCATCAGTTTAACGTCATACATCCGTGATGTTTTTTGAAATTGAGCAATTACCTTTTGCTTGTCAACGCCATCATATCACTCTCACTCAACCATCGCCATTCACCAACTTTTAAATCATCAGGCAGTTGAAGTTCACCAATTTGAATGCGTTTTAAGCCTTCTACGCGGTTGCTAATGGCGGCGACCATGCGTTTGACTTGGTGGTATTTGCCTTCTGCTAAGGTCATGTGAATAACGTTTTCTGAAAGGCGCGTGCAGTCTAAAGCGGCGATGGGGGCATCTTCATCGATGAGTTGTACGCCTTTTAGAATATGGTCGATTTGTTCGTCGCTGATTGGGTGTTTACAGGTGACTTCGTACACTTTTGGCACTTTGTGTTTTGGTGAGCTCATTTTGTGAATAAACTGACCATCGTCTGAAATTAAGATTAAGCCTGTTGTATCTTCATCTAGCCGTCCAATGCATTGCACGCCGCGTTCGACTAATGGATGGGGTAATAAGCTATAAATCGTGGGGTGATGTTGGGTTTTGTGTGAGCATTCGTAATTGCTTGGTTTGTGCATCATGAGGTAGGATTTTTCTTTGTAATCCCATGCTTCGCCTTGCACAGTGAAATGCAAATTATCTAGTTCAAATACTGCGCTAGGGTCGTCGCATAATTCACCATTGACCGTGATTTCTTCATTAATAATCATGATGCGACACAGTTTGCGCGAACCAAAACCTTGGTTATGCAATATGCGTTCTAAGTTGTTTGTTTTTGCTTGTTTAGCCACGTTTTATCCTATTAAATCCATGTAGCACTAGCCGTGTAATAAGATGTAAACATAAGGCAATACAATCGCGCTTAATACACCATTTAAACCCATTGCCATGCTGGCAAAAATACCTGCTTGTTCGTTTACACTAAAGGCGCGGGTAATGCCTAAGCCGTGTGCGCCAACACCAATGGCGGTGCCGCGAATCCACCATGGTCTTATCTTGAATATATCCAAGATATAGGGCGCTAAAATGGCACCCAAAATACCCGTAATGACGGTAAATACAGCGGTAAGCGTAGGTGAGACTTGAATGCGTTCTGCAATACCCATCGCGATTGGTGCGGTGACGGATTTGGTATACATGCTGCCAACAATGCTGTCACCTGCATTCATATATTTGGCAATCAGCACGGCGCTAGCAATAGAGGCAATACTGCCCGCGATTAAGGCAACAAAGATAGGGAACATTTTGCCCTTCATTTGCGCAAAACCGCGATAAATGGGCACAGCTAGTGCAACCGTTGCCGTACCCAGTAAAAAGTGGACAAATTGCGCGCCTTCAAAATACTTTTGATACGCATCTCGATTGGAGTCGCCAAAACCAAACTGCGAGATAATCACAGAAATTAACACAATGGAGATGGCGGCAGGATTTAAGATAGGATTGCGATTGGATTTGACGTAAAGCGTATAACCAATTTGATAAGTCGCTAGCGTTAACACCAATGCAAACAAAGGATCGCCAGAGAGGTAAACCCAAATTTCGGAGATAGGAAGTCTGTCAGTCACTTTTCTCTCCCATTACTTTTTTTGCATCCTTTTTTTGTTTGGCTTTAATGCGTCGCTCTTGTTTGCGTTTTTCAATTTCTAGGCGTCTATCTTCATCTAGCTCTTTCATTTCTTGCTTATAAGCTTTGGTATGCGCATAAACCGGCTCTTTAATACTAAATAACTTGAGGACGAGCGCAGTAACCGCAATCGCTAAAATAACGCTCACAATCAGCGCAACGCTTACCGCGAGCGCATGTGTTTTTAATTCGGGTAAAAATAGAATAACGCCGACGGATGCAGGCACGAATAATAAAGCTAAATGTTGCCGAAAAGCATCGGCGACCATGCCTAATGAAGGATTAACTTCACCTTTAATGGATAAAAATGCGACTAATAAAATCAGACCAATAACGGGGCCTGGAATGCTTGGCAGTAAAAACCTGGAAACCAGTTCGCCTATGCCTTGCCACAGAAAGATTTGTACTAAACCATCAATCATATCAACAGTGTTTTTTCTTTTATCAATGAATATAGCAATATTGTAAGGCTATTGCAGACCGATTAACCAATGAAATACGCTAAATAATCAATTTCGACGCGTCCATCAGTTAAAATGAGGCTGATATTGATCATATAAACAAGTTAACAACATGAGCTTTAAACATATTACTTCGCGCGATAATGCGATTTTTAAACACTTAAAAAAGCTAGCAGACAACAAACGCGAGCGCACGCAAGAAGGTAAAACGCTATTGGATGGCGTGCATTTGATTGAAAATTATTTACAAGCAATTGGTGAGCCTGAGTTATTGATTATTCCTGAAGGAAAAAGTACGCAAGAGGCTACGGATTTGATGCAGCATTTGGGTGATGTAAACACCATTATGTTTCCTACATTGATGTTTGCAGAGCTGACGCCAGTAGCGAGTAGCACAGGCATTTTGGCTTTAGTAAAAACGCCTGAAATTGCGCTGCCAGAAACCGTTAGTTTTGTATTGGTGTTAGAAGACATTCAAGATCCTGGCAATTTAGGCAGTATGTTAAGAACCGCTTTAGGTGCAGGTGTTGATGCGGTTTATTTATCGAAAGGTTGTACCGATGCTTGGTCGCCAAAATGTTTACGCGGCGGGCAGGGCGCGCAGTTTTATTTGCCGATTGTTGAGGGTGTGGATATTGTAGAAACGTTGAGTCAATTTGTAGGTAATAGTTACGCCACAACGCTAGCAGGTGATGCGGTTTATCAATATGATTTAACCCAGCCAACGGCGTTTGTCATTGGTAATGAAGGCGCTGGGCTTAGTCGCGCTGCAATCAATGCGGCAACGCACCAAGTGAGTATTCCGATGCATCCAAAATTAGAGTCGCTTAATGCTGCCGCAGCTGCAGCGATTTGTTTATTTGAGCGTAAGCGGCAGCTCGGTTTGAGCGGCTAACTACACCGTCTGATAGCGAAAACGGGCAGGCCGAACACATTTATCGTAACTGCGAGCGGAGCGCGGCAGTCTATTTGTTTTTCTAGTACCTTGAACTGCTGGATTGCTTCACTATGTTCGCAATGACTGAGTGGTATTCAGCCATAATGCTAGGATGATGCAAGCATACAATCATTAAATAGTTGTCAGTTTAATGGATTGCTTTGCTTGCGTTAATGACTTCATTTTCAGTAAATAATGTAGCCGCATCCACGGCATCAAATACATATTCTTGATTGCAAAAATCACAATTAATTTTAATTTTTTCTTGCTCAGATAAAATAGATTCCACTTCATCTTGGCCTAACATTTGTAGCATCTTGCCAACGTTTTCACGGGTACATTGGCAATAAAATCTAACTGATTTTGCTTCAAATAATCGCACATCTTCTTCATAAAAAAGTGTGGTCAGAATGCGTTCTGCCGATTCTGTTTGTAGCTCTTGTTCTCTTACGGTATCTGCTAAAATCGTTACGCGATTCCATGCATCAGCATCTTGTGCTTGTTGCTCTGGCAGTTTTTGCAACAATAAACCAGCGGCACTATTACCATCGCAGCTAAGCCATAATTTGGTGTCAATTTGTTGAGAGCGCAGCATGTAGTTTTCTAACATTTCGGCAATACTCACACCTTCAATCGGCACAATGCCTTGATATGGTTCGCTATTTTTTGTATCTAAAGTAATGATGCAATGACCTTCTTTAATCAACGTTAAAAAGTCGGCATCATCAGCAATCTCACCTTCCCATTTTGCAGTCGCCCGCATTTCTAAATCTGAGCTACATTCGACTACTAATAGCTTTAATTGCCCTTTAGTTTGAATCTGCAACACCATTGCACCATTCATTTTTAAAGTTGAGATGAGCAGGGCGCTAGCTGCCATCAGCTCTCCCAATGCTTTTTTCACGACTAAAGGTAGTTGTTGATGGGCTAAAGCGGCGTTGTAAGTATCGTTTAAATGCACTAAGTTGCCGCGGATAGGGGTATTTTCAAACAGAAAATGATGGAGTGAGTCTTTTTGAGTATTCATATGCGTATTTTATCATTATGAAGCGCAATCGTGCGCTTACAAAAAAGCCCACATGTTGATGTGGGCTTTAATAAGGTGGCATGTAAAACTAAGTATCTTAAAGCTATCGTTTATTAAAAGCTGTAGTTTAAAGTGACTCTGCCAGAGATTGGTGCACCTGGCATGATGTTGTTGTTATTATGCGAGCTAATTGCATATTCTTTATTGGTTAAGTTTTCAAGATTAAACTGTAGCTGTGCTTTTTCGCTAAGCTTGGCAAAAATTGCCGCATCGTAACGGGTGTAACCTGGCAAAACAGTGCTATCACCTACCTGTGGAATAGCAGCGTACATTTCTGAGCGTCCAACCACACCAAGTGCAACTGCCCACGTACCATTGATCTCATACTTATTCCATAAGGCATAACTATGATCTGGTGTTTCAGCTAGCTCGCTACCTTTTTGGATGCTAATCGCACCTGCTGCGCCTTGTTCCTTTGTAATTTCACCATCTTGATAGGTATAAGAGGCAATTACAGACCATTTATCGGTTAGATTGCCAGCTAGACTCAACTCTACCCCTTTGGTTTCCTGACCATCAATTAATACAGTAGCGCCACCAACGTTTGGATCTCTAGCAATTAAATTTTCTCGTTCTAAAAGATAAGTTGCTGCGGTAAATGATAAGTTAGGATTAATATCCCATTTCACACCAATTTCTTTATTAATAAATTTTTCTGGTTGAAATAATTCAGGTCTATTTTCACTTCCTCTAAAACCAGTTAACTGATCACCTGCTCTTGGCGCGTAAGACAAACTGTAACTTGTATACAGTGATGTATTGTTGGTTGGTTTGAATATTAATCCTGCTCTTGGCGACCAAAAAGCATCAGTCGTTTTGACTGTTAATACATTTGCTGGGTTTGTTTTATTGGTATAGTCGGTATCAAAAATATCACGTCTCAAACCTGCAACCACTTGCCATTTTGGCGATAGCTCAATTTGATCTTGCACGTAGAAAGCACGGCTGCTCACATCGGTTTCTTGGTTTCTTGCTAGTGTAGTAAATGTGCCTGTTGTTGTTGGATTGCTGGCAGAAATTCCTGCTACATTTGGCATTGTTAAACGAGCGTTTTTATCCTCTTGCTCTACAATTTCCGCGCCAACCAAAAATTTGTGATTGAATTGGCCTGTAGAAAATGGAATCGTAACATCCGTCTGGTTAATGATGTTCACACGATCTGTTTCATCACGATAGCCACTTAAGGTTAATGTTCCAGCACTACTCACTGGAGAGTTGGCATAGATGTTTTGATAAAACTTATTGTAATTAGCGTAACGGGTATTGTTTCTAATCTTCACTTTATTAGCAAAGGTATGCTCGATAATGGCATTAAAAGCGGTTGTTTCGGACTCTGTAGGGCTTAACGCAGCATTGCCAAAAAATTGATCTTCATCACCGATATTAAATGGCCTTCTGTTCTCGCCACTTCCATTCGCTAGTGACGGTACACCGCGGTCACTAATGCGTTTATCTTTAAAGTATTCTGTTGATAGATAAATAGTGGTGTTTTCATCTGGTGCGATAGTAATAGTAGGCGTGATACCAAAGCGTTCTAAGTTAACGCCATTACGATACGAATCAGCATCTTCATAAACAGCATTTACTCTAAAGGCAACTGCGTTGTTTAAGCCTTCGCTGTAATCGCCTGCAATACGTTTTTGATTCCAAGCACCATAAGTGACGCTTAAATCTTTAACGGAATCCCAGCCTGCTTTTTTAGTCACACGATTAATAACGCCACCTGCGCCACCGCGGCCAAATATCATGCCATTTGGGCCTTTTAGCACCTCAATACGGTCTGTATTGTATAAATCCCGATAGACTTGGACATCATCGCGCATACCATCAATAAACAAATCACTCGTGGTTTGGTTGCCGCGAAAGACAATCGCATCACGATTGCCTTCGCCTAGCGATGCGGTAACACCGGGCACGTAACGAACAGTGTCGGCAATACTTTGCATGGATTGATCTTTAATCACATCTTGCGTAATAACGGTAATCGCTTGCGGCACATCACGTAGCTCAGTATCTGTTTTGGTCGCGGTTGTGCTTTTTTTAGCGTTGTAACCTTTAACTGGTTTTGTGTCGCTAATTTTCTTGCCAACGACATCAACGCTGTCCAAAGTAATATTTTCTTCAGCACTTGCCATTTGAGGCAATGTAATTAGGCTTGCGCCAATAATGAGCCCAAACGTGCGGAGCATGAGGTGACTTGATTGCTTTAGTTGATGAGAGCGTACTGTATTCATTTCAATTCCAAGAGTAGGTGAACGGTAAATTTTAGTGCCGTAATGTTAACCTAAATGGTAATTGTTATCAATAACATTTAATGTTGTATAACTTAGTTAACTTCGCATTATTGAGTTATTTGGGTTCCTTTTGTAGGGATATAGGTGCTATCCCAATGCGCTAAGGCCCATTGCCAAATAGTGGCAAGGCTGTCATGCATTAATTCAGGTGGCGGGGTTTGGTTAAGAAAGTGCAGAGCGTTGAATAAGTCTGTTGATGCCTCAGTTGCGCTCAGACCTTTTGCGAGCGATTGTTTGCTGAGTTTCTGTCCAGTGTTATCTGTTGCGATGGGGATGTGTGTGTAGTTGGGTGTATTGAAATTTAACAACGTTTGTAGATATATTTGGCGAGGAGTTGAGTTAAGCAGGTCAGCACCTCGCACCACATGGGTAATGCCTTGCTCGGCATCATCAACAACTACCGCTAACTGATAGGTAAATAAATGATCGGCACGTTTTAAGACGAAATCTGCAATATCAACTTTTAGATTTTGAGAAATTTCACCTTGAATAGCATCATTAAAGCGAATTAATTTGTCCTCAGTTTTAATGCGCCAAGCAATCGGCGCATTGGGTTTAATTGGATTGCTCAAACACGTGCCCGGGTAAATAATACCTTCGATGCCAGTTTGAGAGGATGAATCCGCGATTTCTTTACGCGTACATGTACATGGATAAATTAATTGCTTATTTTTCAGTAGATTGAACGCGTTGATATAGGCATCATTGCGCTGGCTTTGGTACATAATGTCGCCATCCCACTCAAATCCAAATGCGTCTAATGTGCTGATAATATGGTCTGCCGCTCCAGCTTGCACACGCGGCGTATCTAGGTCTTCTATGCGCAGCAACCAATTGCCATTGTGTGTTTTTGCTTCGAGATAGCTGGCTACAGCGGCAACGAGTGAGCCAAAGTGTAAAGGGCCAGTCGGCGAGGGTGCAAAGCGACCAACATAAGCCATCGTTTAATGCACGGGTTGCAAATACGGTGGAATATCCCAGCTTTGTAATTGCTTGCCGAGCAGTTGTAAGCTACAAAGTAAACGACTACGACCATCGGCGCTCACTTCAAATTCATAGATACGAACAATCTGTACTTGCCCACGGCTATTGCGCGCAAAGCTTATTTTTTTGCAGGAGACGGTTTCATCTAATAACTGTAAATTCCAACGGTTGGCTAATTCTCGGCCAACATAGATAGCAATTTCACGTTTAGCAATGGTGTCGGACCAAAACCAACCAATGAATAAGATAATAATGAGTAATAGTATTTCGAACATAATTATATGTGTTTCTAAGCGTTTTGCTTTCAGTAAAGGAGGTTGGCTGGGGCTAGGCTGTAAAGTCACGCTACCATTAAAAGGCTATCTTATGACAATAGAAGAGCTGGAACAATAAGCGTAGCAAATTTATCTGAAATTCTTTAAAAACAAAACATTCCTTGTTTTTACTAAAGCGATGAGTCGAGTTATTCATCATAAAGAAGTAATAAAGCGGCTAACACAAGATTGCTATGCGAACTTAATTGGTGCAATGCACTTGCATATGCACTTATAATGCGCATTAAAGCAATTTCAAAAACATCAAAATAATTCAACAGGGGAGTTAAATGGAACAATTAATATCTGCAAATGATACTTTGTTTGTGTTGCTGGGCGCGATTATGGTGTTGGCAATGCACTCAGGTTTCGCCTTTTTAGAACTTGGTACCGTCCGTCATAAAAACCAAGTAAACGCCTTAGTTAAAATCATGGTTGATTTTTCAATCTCGACCATTGCTTACTTTTTTATTGGTTATAGCATTGCGTATGGCGTTAATTTCTTTAGCGGCGCAGAAGTGCTGGCGGCTAAAAGTGGCTATGATTTAGTCAAATTCTTTTTTCTATTAACCTTTGCAGCGGCTATTCCAGCCATTGTTTCTGGTGGTATTGCAGAACGTGCAAAATTTAACCCACAAATTGCAGCAACTTTTTTATTGGTTGGTTTTATTTATCCTTTTTTTGAAGGTATCGCTTGGAATGGTCATTACGGCATTCAAGATTTATTAGCTACACAGTTTGGCTTTGCTTTCCATGATTTTGCAGGTTCTGTTGTAGTGCATGCCATGGGCGGTTGGATTGGTTTAGTTGCAGTTGTGTTATTAGGTGCACGTAGTGGACGCTATGGCAAAGATGGTCAAGTCTATGCCCATCCGCCATCAAGTATTCCATTCTTAGCACTAGGCGCTTGGATACTGACGGTTGGCTGGTTTGGTTTTAATGTGATGTCGGCACAATCGATACAAGGTATTTCAGGATTGGTCGCAGTTAACTCTTTAATGGCACTGGTTGGCGGTACGTTAGCAGCTCTGGTATTAGGTAAAAATGACCCTGGTTTTGTTCATAACGGCCCGCTAGCTGGTTTAGTTGCGGTATGTGCTGGTTCTGATGTCATGCATCCACTAGGCGCGTTAGCGACTGGTTTGGTTGCAGGTGCATTATTTGTATGGGCATTCACCATGACGCAAAATCGCTTAAAAATTGATGATGTGTTAGGTGTATGGCCATTGCATGGTTTATGCGGTGCTTGGGGTGGGTTAGCGGCGGGTATCTTTGGCACTAAGGCGCTTGGTGGTATTGGTGGCGTCAGCTTTATGTCGCAATTGATAGGCACTAGCCTTGCGATTTTAATTGCAATGACAGGTAGTTTTATTGTCTATAGCATCATCAAAAAACTAGTTGGTATTCGCTTAAATGAGGAAGAAGAGTTTGAAGGCGCTGATTTAAGTATTCATAAGATTAGTTCAACAAGTGAAGATTGAGCTGCCGTTTTATCATCTATTGATAAAGTTGTAATTTGATAATAAAAGAGCAATAAAAAATTAAGGGGCTAAAAGCCCCTTAATTTTTTTGTTACTTAATAATAACTGATTAAAAGTCGTAAGTGATACCACCGAATACTAAACGTTCACGGCCTGGTAGCTTACCTTCGTTACGGCTTACTAAAAACTCTTTATCAAATAAGTTTTCAACATTGGCAAACAATGTCACACCTGAATTCGGTACTCGATAGTTTACAGATGCATTCCAGATGGTATAGCTAGGAATAGTACCTTCAATACCATTGCCAGTTTCAATGCGCGTATTCTCATCATCAGCAAACTGTTTGCTTACATGCTGTACACCAATGCGAACATTCCAACCTGCAATATGCTCATACCCTAAATCAAGGTTGAGTAAATGTTCAGGAGCGTACTGCATCCGATTACCGTCATTGGCAGGGTCGGAGGCTTTTTTGTAATCAGCTTCCCAGAGATTGGTGTATGCGCCAGACAAGTATACATTGTTGGTCCAGCCATAAATATCACCGAAGTTAATTCGGCCAGCTAACTCAAGACCCGTTTGCTCGCTTTCACCACTATTATCGAAAGTACCGCCATTGTCGACAACAGTGTTGTCAATTTGGTTATGAAATAAAGTTGCCGACGTAGTTAATCCCTTGAAATAACTAGAGCGAGTACCAATTTCAAACAGTGTACTTTCTTCTGGCTCAGCACGTTGACCAGGCGCTGTAAAATCACGATTAGCACGTGCTGGAGAAATGCCTTTGTGCACACCCGCAAAAATTGTTGTATTAGCAATACCGTTCCATGCTACACCAAAGCTTGGTAAGAACTCGGTAAAGCTATCGGTAACGCGATCTGAAGCATCAAATTCATTTGCGTCACGAGTTCTTACGTCTTCTACACGGAACCCAGGCGTGATTGACCAATTGCCTAGATAAGTGGTGTTTTGCGCATAATATGACAGTGCAATTGCTTCCAGTTTTGCACCTTCAAGTGTACCAGCACTATCGTTTCTTATAGCTAGCTTATAGTCTTCACGTTCAGCTGCATTAGTCGCAAATACCTGTTGGCGATGCACTTTTTCTTGGTGATAACGAACACCAGCAATCGTATCATTCTCTAATCCAAATAGATTGTATGAAAAGTCGGCTCGTGTTTCTGCGCCCCATGTATAGTATTGACGTGGCGCATGACGACCACCACAAATCTCAACATCTTGATTACCTAATTCAACCGTATTTGCAGCACCAGCGCCACCGTTTGCCGCATCGCAATTGCGTAAACGTGAAACCCACTGACCGCCAACCAAACGACCACTATTGCTACCTCGTAGACCATTGCGGAAAGTATCTGTGTAATAAGCTTGAGTGCTTAATTTAAAGGTGTCAGTTACATCAAACTTATGCCAAACCTGCACAACATCACGATCTTGTTCCCAGTCATCAATTTCAGCAGTTGGATGCGAGAAAGGGTCTCTTGCGTACTCATCACGCGTTAAATAGTTTTCAGTTTGACCACGGCGGTCGTTCGTGTGAACCAATTTCACACCTATGGTTTGACGATCAGTAATATTCAGTTCACCTTTGAAGCGATAGTCTTTAACATCAAACTCAGAACCATTGAAAATGCCATCACCTTTATTTTGTGTGAAATCAAGCATCGCTGCGCCGCGCTCATCACCAAAGCCAATATTGCCATGTAATAAACGATAATCTTGATTACCAAATGCAGAGGTTAAACTACCTTCAATTTTTCCGTTGCGAGGTAATGGTTTTGTGATGAAGTTAACGGCACCACCTAAAGTCTGTGGCCCATAAAGAATTTGACCTGCGCCTTTAATCACTTCTACCCGATGAACCACATTAGAGGGTGTGGTGTAATGGACAACTGGATCCAAGTACGGTGCAAGCTGTAATGGCACACCGTCTTCCATCACCATTGTTTTTGCGCTTCGACGTGGGTCTTGACCACGAATACCAATATTGGTATCGAAGCCCATGCTACCATCTGGTACAACATTGAGACCAGGAACTGTTCTTAGTCTTTCAATGTTAGAGACTGGACGACGTTCTTTTAGATACGCTTCATCAATAACATCAAACGAACCAGGAACTGCTTCTAATCTGTCAGGCAAAATGCCTTGAACGACAACTGGTTGGATAGCGACTAGTTCTACAGATTTTTCTGCATAGGCGTTAAAAGCGCTGGCGCTAAACGCAAGCGTGATGGCATGAGCCAAAATCTTTTTTGAAGGGTGCTTCATTCATTTATCCTCTTTTAATAGAATAGATGATGCGGCAATATTTATACCGCTTACAATAAATTTTTTATAACTATATGTTTTTAATGGTAATAATTAATTTTTTATAAACAATCAAAAGTGAGCTTTGCTGTGATGTGGTTTAAATAAGCCAAATAAATTAACCATTGGCGGTTGTTTATAACCGATTTGATTGGGTCTTTTGCATTCCATTTGGAGCAGGCTATGTAGTCGGAAGGTTAACAGTATCGTTAGAACGTTGAGCCTATAGCTAAAGATAAGACTTCAATAAGCGCTCTTTGAGGCAGTATGCGATTAGTGTTATTTTAGAAAAACTCTATTTCGCCTTCGCTAGTTTGTTTCTCTAAGAGTAATCCAGAAGCGATTAATTGCTCATGTTGACAAACATGGTTTCTGCCATTATTTTTTGCATGATAAAGTGCAGTATCTGCGCGATCGATGACCTTAGATGATAGGTCTAGTGCTTGAATCCTAGTAAAGCCGCAACTGACGGTTACTTTACCAACTTGTGGGAAATTAAAATCTTCAATGGCTTTTCTAAAGCGATTTAAGATGTGCATGATGGTGTCATTATCGGCACATTGAAAGATGCCAACAAATTCTTCGCCACCAAATCTAAACAGCAAGTCTTTATCCCTAAAGTTTTTTCTCATTATATTAGAGAGTAATAATAAAACCTCATCACCCATGAGATGTCCGTGCATGTCATTAATTTTTTTAAAGTGATCTATATCCAAAATGGCTAGATAAATATGGCTATTGTTACTTAAATCTTCATTGTTATTTGATAAGTCGGCAATGATGTCGTTGATTTTAAGATCAAATGTTTTTCTATTTAATAAGCCAGTTAAGGAGTCGTGCTCATTTTCATTCATCAGTGTCGAGAAATTGTGATAAATGTGTAAAATTTGCATAATCAAACCGTGGTTTGTTAATGAATTTGTCTGTTCTATTGCAATAACAGCGTGCGTTGTTTGTCTTGCATTCATTAGCGGAAATAAGGTCAATATTTCGTTCTCATCTATGTGAGTAATTGAGGGCTTGGCTGTTTCTAAGCAAGTAGCCAAGGCGGTTAGCATATTTGCTGGAATAGCATCGCTGTCGACAATCGGTTGATTATTGGCTAGAGCATGTTTCGTTCTGATGATGCTGCCCGCACTATAAATGGTCGTTTTTTTGACATTAGAGATTGAGAGCAGCATTTGCATTAATGCAAGCTCTAACTCATCAGAATCCTTCACTTCTGTAAGGGCAATGATGTTATCTAATACAGCGGGTAATTGTGTATGAGGCATCTCTTAATTTAAGCCATTTTAATTTTTATTTAGTTATATCATGATACGCACTTCACCATTATGACCAATAACATAGTCAATTAAATGGAAGATTAGCTTGGTTTAAGTCATTCAGTTTAAAATTGCCATTATTCTGCCATTTCATCATGCTAAACTAATTATATGCAATTATTCCATGTCATTATTCCCGCCGCGGGCATTGGTACCCGCATGCTCAATGTGTTACCTAAGCAATATTTACCACTTGCGGGCAAGCCCATTATTGCATATATCATCCAAACTTTCTTTAGTCACCCGAGGATTGCTACCATTCACTTAGCGCTGAGTCCCCAGGATAAATTTTGGCAAAGTTTGTCGCTCAATACTGAGAGCCGTTTGCATATCCATTACACGGGTGGTGAAAGTCGCTCGGAAACAGTATTGAATACTTTAAACGCGATGCAAGTTGATGCGGAAGATTGGGTGTTAGTGCATGATGCAGCGAGGCCAGGGCTGACACATGAATCGCTAAACCGCTTGCTCGATACATTAGAAACAGATGCTGTTGGTGGCTTGCTAGCGTTGCCTGTTGCGGACACCATTAAAAAATCGGACGAAATGAATATAGTTGATCAAACTATCTCAAGACAAAACTTATGGCAAGCGCAAACACCACAAATGTTTCGTTACACAATGCTCAAGCAAGCCTTGAGCGAATATGAGGGTTTGCCGACAGATGAAGCTGAAGCGATAGAAGCGCTAGGCTTAAATCCTAAATTAGTGCATGGCGAGCTGAGGAATCTTAAAGTGACGTACCCTGAAGATTTAGCGCTATTAGAAATGATTGTTGCAAATTCTGGGGAGGAAACGTAAATGCGAATTGGGCATGGTTTTGATGTGCATCGTTTGGTCGAAGGTCGCCCTTGTATTATTGGCGGCGTTATGATTGCACATGATAAAGGGTTAGATGGACATTCTGATGCAGATGTCTTATTGCATGCCATCTGCGATGCGCTATTAGGTGCGGCAGGTTTGGGCGATATTGGTAAACACTTTCCACCAACTGATAATCGCTACAAAGGCATTGATTCGCGTACCTTATTGCAACACGTAGTGAGTTTGCTTGCTAATCAAGCTTATGTGGTGGGTAATATTGATGCAACAGTCATTTGCGAAGCACCTAAGCTCAGTCCGCATACGGCGCAAATGTGTCTTAATATTGCGCAAGATTGCGGCGTCGATGTCAGTCAAATTAATATCAAAGCAACGACTACTGAAAAATTAGGCTTCACCGGCCGAGGCGAAGGCATTGCTGCTGAAGCGGTTTGCTTGATTGAGAAGCGATAAATATTGATGTTATCGACTTTATTTGCCAAGTTCGAGCAACTGGTTAATCCTTTCCCTAGAAATACCATTAAGCCGCCGCCTAAACACTTCTGGATTTTTGTTTGGAACTGTACGGCTGGCATGCGCCCATTGCTAGCTGGAATGACCTTGCTCACAGCGTTGTTAGGCGTGTTTGAAGCGCTCTTATTTGCCATGATGGGTAAAGTGGTCGATTGGTTAAGCGACACGCCACCTGCTTTGTTTTGGGGTTTAGAAAAACATACCTTACTGATTTTAGCGGCGGTTCTAATGGGTAGTACGGTATTGCTTGGTTTGCAAACTTTGCTTAAACATCAATCGTTAGCTGGTAACTTTCCTATGCGCATGCGCTGGAATTTTCACTGCTTAATGCTCAATCAAAGCATGAGTTTCTACCAAGATGAATTTGCAGGACGTGTCTCAGCTAAAGTGATGCAAACGGCGTTGGCAGTACGTGATGTTTGGTTTATTGTTTCTGAAATTTTGGTGTTCGTCACCATTTATTTTGCTACGATGATAGCCATTGTTGGTAGTTTTAATCCATTGATTATATTGCCATTTTTAGGATGGTTTGCTTTATATGCTTGGGCATTAATTTACTTTGTGCCCAAACTGAGCAAAGTCTCACAACAGCAAGCCGATGCACGTTCGCTTATGACGGGGCGCATTACCGATGCTTATACCAATATCAGCACGGTTAAATTATTTTCACATGCAGGACGTGAAGCATCTTATGCACAAGGTGCAATGACTGAGTTTTTAGGCACGGTGCATCAACAAATGCGCTTAGTCAGCACGATAGAAACGATTAATCATTTGCTGAATATGTTGCTGATTATTAGCAGTGTTGGTTTGGGTTTGTGGTTGTGGACGCATGGTCAAATGAGCATAGGCGGCATTGCCGCGATTGCTGCGATGTGTTTACGTTTAAACGGTATTTCGCATTGGGTGATGTGGGAAATGACGTCGCTCTATGAGCAAGTGGGTACAGTGCAAGATGGCATTAATACCTTAGCCATGCAACATACAATTGTGGATGAGGCTGATGCAAAACCATTGCACGTAAAAGATGGCCGCGTGCAATTTAAGCAAGTTAATTTTGCTTATCCTGAGCAAAAACAGGTATTAGCACAATTTGATTTAAACATTAAGCCAGGTGAAAAAGTCGGTTTAGTAGGGCGTTCTGGCGCAGGGAAATCAACCGCTGTGAACTTGTTATTGCGCTTTTATGAGGTGCAGGAAGGTGAGATTCTGATTGATGACCAAAATGTAAAAGCTGTCACGCAGAATAGTTTACGTGCCAATATTGGTATGGTGACGCAAGATACTTCTTTACTACACCGCAGTGTGCGCGACAATATTTTATACGGTCGTCCAGATGCATCAGACGCGGAGATGATAGCTGCCGCAAAACGAGCAGAAGCGCATGATTTTATTCTGCAACTACGCGATGCCAAAGGTCGCCAAGGCTACGATGCGCACGTGGGTGAACGTGGCGTTAAGCTTTCAGGCGGTCAGCGCCAACGTATTGCCATAGCACGGGTGATGCTCAAAGACGCACCTATCTTGTTATTAGACGAAGCCACCAGTGCTTTGGATAGTGAAGTTGAAGCAGTCATTCAAGAAAGCTTATATAACCTGATGCAAGGTAAAACCGTTGTAGCGATTGCCCATCGACTATCAACTATCGCGGCGATGGATAGATTGATTGTCTTAGACGAAGGCAAGATAGTCGAAGAAGGCACACACAAAGCCTTGTTAGCTAAAAAAGGTTTATATGCCAGCTTTTGGTCACATCAAAGCGGTGGATTTTTGGGCGAAGAATAGTCACTCGCTAGCTTATTTTTTACAAACTACTACTAATAGTTTTTAGTATTCAGCAGCACTCATTAACAATACCAAGCCATTTCCAAAGCATTTAACTAGATCGATACCGAACGTTCGTTACAGTTGACTTTGTAACGAACGTTCGGTATATTTGCATCTACTAACTATAGGTAAACAAGTGAAATAATCTATGGTACAAGCAACAATTGATGATGACGCATTAACGAGTGCTGTCTTTGAAGCGTTTAGAAAGCACGGTTATGAAGGGGCGACCATCTCCTTATTGTCATCAGAAACAGGACTTAAAAAATCTAGTCTTTACCATCGCTTTCCAGCAGGAAAAGATGACATGGCGAGAGCTGCTGTCACCTATGTACAAATACAAATTCAGCAACAAATGATTATTCCTCTGCTGGGTAAAACCCTTGCACCAGAGGTGCGTTTTAGTACGATGATTGCAGCAGCACGACAATTTTTTGTTGATGGCACAAAGAATTGCTTACTGAATGTATTGAGTTTGGGCGATGTAAAGCCAGAGATACAACAACAGCTTAATGCAATATACGATGCTTTTTTATATGCTTTAGAAAAATTAGCGCAAGAGGTTGGTATGAGCGCGCATGAAGCAAAATTATGGTCAGAGCGTTTTCTGATTTTTTTAGAGGGCGCTTTGGTGATACAGCGCCTAACTAAAAACAAAGAGATGTTTATTCAACAATTGCAGTATGAGCAGCAACAATTTAATCAATTGATAGCAAAAGGTGCTAAGCATGAATCAAACTAGTAATGAAACCCGTCCGCCATTACCACCATTTACCCGCGAAACAGCTATACAAAAAGTGCGCATGGCAGAGGATGGTTGGAATAGTCGCGATGCTCAGCGCGTTTCTTTGGTTTATACCATCGATTCGCAATGGCGTAATCGTGCTGAGTTTCCAAAAGGACGCGAGCAGATTGTTGAGTTTTTAACCCGCAAATGGGCGAAGGAGTTAGATTACCGTTTAATTAAAGAAATCTGGGCATTTGAAGGTAACCGTATCGCCGTACGTTTTGCTTATGAGTGGCATGATGAAGATGGTAATTGGACGCGTTCATACGGTAACGAGAACTGGCAGTTTGATGAGCATGGTTTGATGGAGTTGCGTTATGCGAGCATTAATGACTTGCCGATTAAAGAAAGTGAAAGAAAATTCTTTTGGCCGTTAGGCAGAAGGCCTGATGATCATGCTGGCTTGAGTGAATTGGGGTTGTAACTAATCACGCGAAGCAATTAGTTTATTGCTCCTTGTTAATATTAGTCTCGGCAATAGCCTTCGCCATATCGGATGGTTAAACAATTTGTTTTTTCTCTAAGCCATTTCATCCCAGTTTTTTCACCATCCGTGGCGAAGATAAGTTCTTTATGGCCATCTCTTTCAAATTGAATTTGATTATTAATCGCAGTGCCTTCAAAGGTGCTAGGGCCATCTAAATTTTGTATGGTCAGTTTGTATTTTCCATCACTGCCCGCAATTTTTAAAAATGTGCCCTCTGGACCATACCAAGTGCCAATCCATTGGTCAGTTTTTTCAGTTGACTTAGCGGATGTTTCTTGATTATCTATAGTTGAAATTTGACTGCTAGCTTTATTATGTTCGGTGCATCCATCAGCAATTAAAGGCAGAGCAATCAATAATATTAAAGTTCTTATATTCATTGGTTTATACAACCGTTCGATAATATGGAATGAATGTTTAGGCTTTTAGCAACACAATCACCGCACCACTGCCACCATCTTGCTGTCTCGCTTGCGCATAGGCAATCACCTCATCTTTTTGCATAAGCCAGCCACGCAATTTGTTCTTTAGGATTGGTTCTTTATTACGTGAACCAAGCCCTTTGCCATGCACAATACGCACACAGCGAATACCTTTTTTTTTGCAATCGGATATAAATGCGGACACGTAGGCACGAGCTTCATCGCTGACGAGACCGTGCAAATCAATTTGCTTTTGGATGACCCAATACCCGCGTCTGAGTTTACTTAACACAACAGGCGAGTGCCCATCGCGAATATAGAGCAGCTCTTCTCCCGTTTCTAATTCATATGAAGGAATGTAGTGGTCGCTGAGTGAGTCTGCCAGTGCTTGGTGTTCATCTAGGTGAAACTGTTGCGGAATCGGCTTGGGTTTCTTAATAGGATGCTGTACAACACCATCAGATTTTAGCGGACGCACATTGGCAACGGATTGCTTAAACAAGCTGAGTTCACCATTGGTTTCATCACGAATGCTCAGGTTGTTGTTAAGGTAACGCTGATCTTCGTCGAAATTACCTTTGTATGCAGCTATTTCAGAAGCCTCTTGTTCAAGCAACTCTTTTTCAAGCAGCGCATCCGTTTCTGCATCGCGAAGTGCTTGGCGCTCATCTTGTGTTACTCGCCTTGGTATAGGCTGCGGCTTCTTGGATTGCTGTTGCGAAATGCGGTCAGACTTAATCGGACGCACATCGGCAACTGCTTGTTTAAACAGGTTTAGTTCATCATCAGTGTCGTCATTCAAACTCATACGTTTATGATAGGACAAAACCTGTCTAGTTCAAAACCTGTCTAGTTCAAAACCTGTCTAGTTCAAAACCTGTCTAGTTCAAAACTAGCCCAGCTTATTATCCGCAATATGGTAGGTTGGATCTTCTAGCACATTCACTTCTACCATGCCTTTGGCATTGTCTAAAATCTCTAAACAATCAGGGCTGAGGTGCTTTAGATGCAAGGTTTTACCTGCAGCCACATATTTTGCCGCTAATGCATCAATGGCTTCTAATGCAGAGTGGTCAACGACTTTGGCGTCTTTAAAATCAATGATGACATTGTTAGGGTCTTCTTTCGGCGTAAATAAACCTTGGAAGGCTGAAATTGAAGCAAAGAATAATGAGCCATTTAGAACATAGGTTTTAGTACCAGTTTCATCAATCGATGCTGTCACGCGGATATTTTTTGCATGTTCCCAAGCAAAGGCGAGGGCAGAGAAAATCACGCCGACAATCACAGCAATCGCCAAATCTGCAAACACAGTAATCACTGCTACTAAAATACCAACAAAAATATCAGGTTTCGGTACTTTGCCAAACAATCTAAAGCTACCCCATTCAAACGTTTTTTCTGACACCACAAACATCACACCAATCAGGGCGGCCAGTGGAATCATCTCAATCCATTTCGACGCGAATAGAATAAATGACAACAAAAACACAGCGGTAGCGATGCCAGATAAGCGTTTCAGCGCGCCATTATTGATGTTAATCATACTTTGACCAATCATGGCGCAACCGCCCATGCCGCCAAATAATCCGGTGACAATATTGGCAAAGCCTTGCGCGAGTGATTCACGGTTTGGTTTACCGCGTGTTTCAGTCATATCGTCAATTAAATTAAGTGTTAACAAGGTTTCGATTAAACCAACGGCTGCTAAGATTAATGAGTAAGGCAGAATAATGTAAAGTGTTTCCAAATTAAATGGCACAACTGGCAAATGAAAAGTCGGCAAACCACCTGCGATAGACCCTAAATCACCAACTGTTTTAGTGTCAATACCTAAACTAATCGCGCCAATCGAAACAACCAAAATAGCGGCTAGTGTTGATGGAATCGCTTTGGTTAGTTTTGGTAATAAGTAAATAATTGCCATCGTAATCGCAATTAAAACAGCCATGATGCCAAGTGCTTCACTTTCCATCCACTGTGTTGTGCCATCTGGCAGTGTGGTTTTAAAGTGACCAAACTGCGCGATAAAAATGACCATCGCCAACCCGTTTACAAAACCCAACATCACAGGGTGTGGCACCATACGGATAAATTTACCCAGTTTTGCCACGCCAAATAGCATTTGGAATAAGCCCATTAAGACAATCGTAGCAAATAAATATTCCACACCATGTTGCACAACCAACGCCACCATCACGACGGCTAATGCACCAGTTGCGCCAGAAATCATACCTGGGCGACCACCCATGACTGAGGTAATCAGGCAAATCAAGAACGCAGCATAAAGACCTGTTAACGGTGAAACATGCGCGATTAATGCAAAAGCGATGGCCTCAGGCACCATGGCTAACGCGACAGTTAAGCCGCTTAGTAAATTGGTTTTAATTTCTTGGTTACTATAGTTAAACATGGTCTTCCTAATATGATTTTTATTGGGTTTTGCTAGATTTTATTGAGTAGCAAAGTGCTTGTTTGCAAAAGAAAAAGCACCTAATTGAATGTTGCGGCATTATCGCACATTAGGCTTTTGCTACAAAATACGAATTCATAAAAACGCTTAATAAAAAAGCGCTTAGCATGATTAGCTAAGCGCTTTTAGCGGTTTGAATTAATAGATTATTCTTGATTCGTCAGGTAACGCTCAGCATCTAAAGCCGCCATGCAGCCAGTGCCTGCACTCGTTACCGCTTGGCGATAAATATGGTCTTGCACATCACCTGCGGCGAAAACGCCGGGAACGCTAGTTGCGGTAAAGTTGCCTTTACGACCAGTTTGGGTGACGATGTAACCGCCTTCCATTTCTAGTTGGCCTTCAAAAATATCGGTATTTGGTTTATGACCAATCGCAATAAACACGCCTTTAACTTCAATTTCTTTGGTCGTTTCATCTTTGCTGCTTTTTAGACGCATGCCAGTCACGCCCATGTTGTCGCCTAATACTTCGTCTAATGTTTGGAAGGTTTCTAATACAATTTTGCCTTCTTTAACACGTTCCATCAGCTTGTCGACCAAAATCGCTTCTGCTTTGAATGTATCACGACGATGCACTAGCGTTACTTTTTTAGCAATGTTGGCCAAATACAGGGCTTCTTCCACCGCAGTATTACCACCACCAATCACGGCTACATCTTGCTCTTTATAGAAAAAGCCATCACAGGTTGCGCAAGCTGAAACGCCTTTACCAGAGAATGCTTCTTCGCTTGGGAGACCTAAATATTTAGCGGACGCACCTGTTGCAATAATGAGTGCATCACAAGTGTATTCACCAGAATCACCTACTAAACGAATCGGTTTTTCTTTCAAATGCGTTGTGTGAATATGATCAAAAATCATTTCCGTATTAAAGCGCGCTGCATGCTTCTCAAAACGCGCCATTAATTCAGGCCCCATAACACCATCAGCATCAGCTGGCCAGTTATCCACGTCGGTTGTCGTCATTAACTGACCACCTTGTGCAATGCCAGTAATTAGCATTGGGTTAAGGTTGGCGCGAGCGGCATAAACGGCAGCAGAGTAACCAGCTGGGCCAGAGCCTAAAATGAGTAATTTTGCATGTTTGGTCGACATTCGATAACTTTCTTAATGGAAGGATACTTATATTATAGAGACGCATAGTCTCAATTTAAAGAGCGAATGGAAACTATTCTGGCATTTTGCCATATATCGTTTCAACATTCGCTCTATTAGCTTACATGCATGAACAAGCTGATGCTATTGCATTACTTCTCTAACATACTGCGTAGCATCCATGCCGTTTTTTCATGGATTTGTAGGCGTTGGGTGACTAAGTCAGCTGTTGCTTCATCATCTGCCTTATTCGCTGCTGGGAATACGCTTCTTGCAGTGCGACAAACAGCCTCATGCGCTTCTACCAGTTCTTTAATCATGTCAGGTGCTTTTGGTATACCTTCAGACTCTGGAATCGTACTTAATTTTGCAAATTGGCTATAAGTGCCTGGCGCATATTCATCTAGAGCGCGGATACGCTCTGCAATGTTATCAACCGCAAGAGCGAGCTCGGTATATTGCGTTTCAAACATGAGATGCAATGTATTAAACATCGGGCCTGTTACATTCCAATGGAAGTAATGTGTTTTGAGATAAAGTGTATAGGTGTCTGCCAATAGCTTCGATAAGCCCTCTGCAATTTTCTTTCGATCGCTTGGTTTAATGCCAATATCCATTTAATTCTCCTTTTTTATGTTTACCTGTTTATATTTACTAGACGTACATTTTTAAGTGTACTGTATTAATATGACAACTGAATAGCAAATTCGTTTTGCTATAATGGGTAAACTTATCGAAATCATTAATAGAAGGTAACAACAGATTGTTTTTCAAGAAAAAGATCTCCGCTACGCAAAATAAAGTAGATGCGCCTAAAAGCGATAAGCAGCTTCACCATGCTCGGCTGGTACGCGAGGCGTGGTGGCTAGCTCTGGTTTTAGTCGGTATGTATCTGGCTGTTATTCTCGCTTCTTATCACCCAGAAGATCCATCATGGTTTTATATGTCTAGTACCGATGCTACCGTGAAAAATGCAGGTGGAACGGTTGGCTCTGTATTGTCTGACATGCTATTAAATCTGTTTGGCTTTTCCGCTTGGTGGTGGGTAATTCTTGCGTTTTTTACCATTTGGTTGATGTATCAACAAATTGAAGCGAAAGAAAAAGAGCGCCCATTCCTATTGTTTAACATGGTTGGGTTTGCTGTATTACTGATTGCATCTAGTGCTTTAGAGTCTGGACATTTGGTTAGCTTGCCAGCCAGCTTGCCTGATGTTGCTGGCGGTATTTTCGGTTATTCAATTGATGGTGTTTTGCGCAGTATGTTTGGTTATGCAGGTTCGACCATGCTGTTGTTATTGTTGTTTGCCATAGGCTTTAGTTTATTCACAGGTTGGTCTTGGATTATGATGACTGAAAAGTTAGGGGCTGGACTTATCTTTTCCTATGAGTGGATTCGCGCTAAATATAATGATTGGCAAGATCGCCGAGTGGGTAAAGTGGTTGAGCAAAAACGGGCTGAATTTGTTAATAACGAACGTAAACGCACGGAAGATAGAGCGCCAATCGAAATTAAGCCAGCTAAAACGGAAGTGGTCAAAAGCGAGCGCATGTTTAAAGAAAAGCAAGTATCACTGTTTGATAATGATGCTGCTTTGCCGCCATTACATTTGCTTGATAAAGCGAATAATGCAGTCGAGCTGCCATCTGAAGAGACCTTAGAATTCACTTCACGTTTAATTGAACGCAAACTTGCCGATTTCGGTATTGAAGTCAGTGTGTTATCTGCACAACCTGGCCCTGTTATTACCCGCTATGAGCTAGACCCTGCGCCAGGTGTAAAAGGTAGCCAAATTACTAATTTGGCAAGAGATTTAGCGCGCGCATTGTCCGTATTGAGCGTGCGTGTGGTTGAAACAATTCCAGGGAAAAGTTATATGGGTTTGGAAATTCCTAACCCTAAACGCCAAATTGTTTTCTTAACGGAAATCTTAGGTAGCAAAGTCTATGCAGATATGCATTCTCCATTGGCGATTGCACTGGGTAAAGATATTGCAGGCTTACCTGTGGTAGCCGATTTAGCCAAAATGCCGCATGTATTGGTAGCTGGTACCACTGGCTCTGGTAAATCGGTGGCAATTAATGCGCTTATTTTAAGCTTGGTTTATAAAGCAGAAGCTAGCCAAGTGCGCATGATTTTGATTGATCCTAAAATGTTAGAGCTTTCTGTGTATGAAGGCATTCCACATTTACTCGCACCTGTGGTGACCGATATGCGTCAAGCCGCCAATGCATTGAATTGGTGTGTGGCTGAAATGGAGCGCCGCTATAAGCTGATGTCGGTGGTTGGCGTACGTAATTTGGCTGGTTTTAATCAAAAGATTAAAGACGCAGAAAAAGCAGGTGAGAAAATTCCACATCCATTTAGTTTAACGCCTGATGAGCCAGAACCGCTAGAAGAGTTGCCAACGATAGTTGTGGTGATTGATGAGTTGGCTGATTTAATGATGGTAGTTGGTAAAAAAGTTGAAGAGCTGATTGCGCGTTTGGCACAAAAAGCCCGCGCTTGTGGTATTCATTTGGTGTTAGCAACGCAGCGTCCATCAGTTGATGTGATTACTGGCTTGATTAAAGCCAACGTGCCAACACGTATTTCTTTCCAAGTTTCTAGCAAAATTGATTCTCGTACCATATTAGACCAAATGGGCGCTGAAGCGTTACTAGGGCAGGGCGACATGTTATATATGCCACCTGGGTCAGGTTATCCGCAACGGATTCATGGTGCTTTTGTTAGTGACAAAGAAGTACACGCCGTGGTGAATCACCTGAAAACCTTGGGTGAACCAAATTATATTGAAGGTATCCTAACCAATGAAACTGAGGGCGGTGGTGAAGTTGGTGAATATAGTGATGGCGGTGGTGAAAAAGATGAGCTGTATGACGAAGCCGTTTCGATTGTACTCAAAAGTCGTCGCGCATCAATCTCGTCAGTGCAACGACAATTACGCATAGGCTATAACCGCGCCGCGCGATTAATTGAAGATATGGAACGCGCAGGTCTCGTTTCAGAAATGCAAAGCAATGGTAGTCGTGAAGTGCTAGTTAAAACTGACGATTAACCAAAGCATCATGAATATAAGGGTAATAATGAACAAATTTGTAGTTGTGTTGTTAGGTTTGTTAGTTTCAAACGTTGCGCTTGCAGATGGTGTATCTGCATTAAAAGAGTTTTATCGCAATACCAACTCCATGCGAGCCACTTTTCATCAAGAAGTGAAAGATGGTCAAGGCAATCTTGTGCAAGAAGTCGAAGGCAAGATGCAACTGGATAGACCAAACAAGTTTCGTTGGGATTACAACAAACCCTATGAGCAACAAATTATCAGTGATGGTAAAGAGGTGTTTTTGCTGGATACTGAATTGGAACAAGTCACGATTCGCACATTAAATCAAGCGCTTGGCATGAGCCCTGCTGCATTGTTAGCTGGCGGGGACGGAGTAGAGAAAAACTTTGATTTGAAAAATGTAAAACGCCCTGAACGCGAGACTAATGTTGATTGGGTGCAAGCCATGCCCAAGGTTGAGGATGGCGGGTTTGAGCGTATTTATATTGGATTTAAAGACGGTGAACTGCGCTATATGGAAATGATAGATAGTTTTAAACATCTGACTTATATTGCGTTTAAGAAAATAGAACGTAATCCAACACTAGCAATGGAAACATTCTTGTTCAAAGTGCCAGATGGCGTTGATGTCGTTGGTGAGTAAACTGCATTTTATTTAGCCGTGTGTTGCTAGCTGTTACAATATCTTTTTTATTCCTTTAGGTTAACCAGTGGATAGCTTATTTGAAGCGACATCGCCAGATGCGCCACTTGCTGAGTTGCTACGTCCAAAAACGCTGGCAGAGGTCGTTGGACAATCGCACCTGCTCGGACCAAGTAAACCACTGCGATTAGCGTTTGAATCAGGCAAGTTGCCCTCTATGATTTTATGGGGGCCGCCAGGTGTTGGCAAAACCACATTGGCGCGGCTAATAGCCAATACAGCCGATGCGGCTTTTATCCCTATTTCTGCCGTTCTTTCTGGCATCAAAGACATTCGTGAAGCAGTAGAGCGCGCTGAACATACCTTACAACAATCTGGCCGCAAAACAATACTATTTGTCGATGAAGTGCATCGCTTTAATAAAGGTCAGCAAGATGCATTTTTACCTTTTGTAGAAAGTGGTTTGATTACCTTTATTGGCGCGACGACTGAAAATCCTTCATTTGAAGTGAATAGTGCGTTATTAAGCCGTGCGCAAGTCTTTGTATTAAATGCATTATCAGAGCCTGAATTAGCCGAATTGTTAACTCGCGCAAGACAATTAGTTGCTGCAGAAGTGAGTTTGACAGACGATGTGCAAGAACAAGTGTTGGCCTATGCGGATGGCGATGCAAGGCGCTTACTTAACTTTGCAGAAAGCTTATTTAACGCGGCAAATAACGCTAAAGTCACTGAGATAGACGAAGCGTTTTTACAAACGACGATGTCGAGTAAAATGCGCCGCTTTGATAAAGGCGGCGAAGCGTTTTATGACCAAATCTCTGCCTTACATAAATCCGTGCGCGGTTCTAACCCAGATGCGGCTTTATATTGGTTTTTACGCATGATAGACGGTGGCGCAGACCCTTTATATTTAGGGCGGCGCATTGTGCGTATGGCGATTGAGGATATTGGTATAGCCGATCCGCGTGCGCAAACAATGGCGTTAGAAGCTTGCCAAATTTATGAACGATTAGGTTCGCCAGAAGGTGAGTTGGCCCTGTCTAATGCGGTCATTTATTTGGCCGTCGCAGCAAAAAGTAACGCAGCTTACAACGCATACAATCAAGCAAAAGCCTTTGTCGGGCAAGATAAATCCAGACCTGTGCCATTGCATTTACGCAACGCGCCAACCAAACTAATGAAGGCCTTGGATTATGGCAAAGAGTATCGCTATGCACATCATGAGCCGGATGCTTACGCCGCTGGCGAACATTATTTCCCAGACGATTTAGCAGCAATTCCATTTTATCAGCCCACACCGAGAGGTTTGGAAGGTAAAATAGGCGAAAAATTAAAGCACTTAAGAGAGCTAGACAGTAAAGCTTTAGATAAAAAGACCAAATAGCAAGCGCGTCATTCCGTGCAACGACAGGTAATCCAGCCGCTTTAACGACATTGGATTCCGACTTTCATCGGGATGGCATTGAAAATAAAAGGATTTAAATGTTAGACATTCAAGAATTAAGAAAAGATTTAGACAAAGTAGTAACGCGACTAAAAGCACGCAAGTTTGACTTTCCAGCCGATGAGTTTCGTAGCTTAGAAGCTGAGCGGAAGTCTGTACAGACTGAGGAGGAGGAAATTAAGAGTAAATGTAACTCACTCAGTAAACAAATTGGTATGTTAATGGGTCAGCGAGCTAGGCTTGTTGCTACTGAAGAGTTTGATTTAGTCGACTCTAATGATATGCAAGTAGAGCAAAATAAGACTCAAGTTACCAGCATGAATTCTAAGTTAAATGCTTTTGAGAGTCGTCGTGCTGAAATTCAAGAACAGCTAAAAAAAATAACTTTGAATGTCCCTAACCTTCCACATGAGAGTGTGCCAGTTGGCGTTTCAGAGGAAGATAACGTTGAAGTACGCAAAGTGGGCACACCGCGTACTTTTGATTTTGACATTAAAGATCATACCGATGTGGGTACACCATTAGGCTTGGATTTTGATACGGGTGCTAAATTATCTGGCGCGCGTTTTACATTAATGCGCGGCCAAATAGCGAAACTGCATCGTGCATTAGCGCAATTTATGTTGGATACACAAACAGAACAGCATGGTTATACTGAGTGTTATACACCGTATATGGTCAATGCTGAAACGTTAATCGGCACAGGTCAATTGCCGAAGTTTGAAGAGGATTTATTTTCTCTTAATCACAACGATAGCAAACTGTATTTAATCCCAACTTCTGAAGTGACGCTGACCAATACTGTGCGCGATGAAATAGTGGCTGTGGATGATTTGCCCATTAAACTCACAGCACATACGCCTTGCTTCCGCTCAGAGGCCGGTTCTTATGGGCGCGATACCAAAGGCATGATACGTCAGCATCAGTTTGATAAAGTGGAAATGGTGCAAATCGTCCATCCTGAAACAAGCTACGAAGCTTTAGATGAAATGGTTGGTCATGCTGAGAATATTTTAAAAGCATTAGAGTTGCCGTATCGTGTTGTTTCTTTATGTACAGGCGATATGGGTTTTGGTGCAGCAAAGACTTACGATTTAGAAGTATGGTTACCTGCGCAAAATACTTATCGCGAGATTTCTTCTGTGTCTAATTGCGAGGCATTTCAAGCACGACGTTTAAAAGCAAGATTCAAAAATGCAGATGGGAAAACAGAGTTTGTGCATACCTTAAATGGCTCTGGTTTGGCTGTTGGACGAACATTGGTTGCGGTGTTGGAAAATTATCAGAATGCGGATGGCAGTGTCACTATTCCGACTGTTTTACAATCATATATGGGTGGTAAAACAGCGATTACGTTTTAGTAGATGGCCTTTTATTAATTACTAGCAATTTTGTATGGATTATCCTCAAACGGCTCGTGCGCAGGCTCGAAGCGGCTGAGAATATTGTAGTAGCTGCGTATGGATTCAACATAAATAACGGGTTGTGCGCAGCGGCAATAGCCGTATTTTGCATTAACGTAGTGCTGTGGGTCGTTCAATTTAAGCAATGCCTTTTTAACATCAACCCAAGAGTCAGGACTTAAGCCCAAACGTTGTGCAAGTACGCGCGCGTCTTCAACATGGGCATAACCAATATTGTATGATGCAAGTGCCATATACGTGCGGTCTGGTTCTGGTACACGCTCAGGTATAGTATTAATCATCAAGTTAAGATATTTGGCGCCTGCTGGAATACTCTCTTTAGGGTCAAGTCGATTCATGACGCCCATTTGATCGGATGTGGCTTCAGTGAGCATCATCAAGCCGCGCACATTGGTTGGGGAAGTGTTAAAGGTATCCCAATGGGATTCTTGATAACTCAACGCAGCTAGCATACGCCAATCAATACCTGTGATTTCTTGCGCGTCTTTAAATAGCTTTTTGTACTGCGGTAAAAGCGTGCGACTACGTTTAAGAAAAGTATTCACATCAAGTGGTTTTAAGCGTTTGCTATTACCGTGATAGCGGTCAATCAAGTTGCGTAATGTGCCATCGCTTTTGATTTTTGTAAAAAACGCATTGGCTTCCAATATCAGTTCTGGCTTACGTTTTTTGGCAAATCCCCAAGCAATTTTTTCTGGCTCTCCAAATGGAAAAGCCACATGAAGCTGCGGATGAAAGTTTTGCAATACTGAGACTAAATGATCATCGGCAATCGTGTATTCAACTTTGCCGTCGGCAACATCTTCGAGAATATTTTCTGAGTGCGCTGCTTTACGCGCAATCCAATTGAGAGCAGGCTCTTTTTCTTGATATTCTTTCAATCTCTCCACAAAGCTTGTTGATGCAGGTACAACAATCTCTTTGCCAGCCAAGCGGCTTATGTTTTTTGCAGGTTTTGATGTTAATTGTTTATTATAAATCACTTGCTGTTGAACATTTTGATACGGAGTAGAGAACTCAATGACTTCTTTGCGCTCCTCTGTCACTGTCAAGTCAGCAGCGGCAATATCCGCTCGATTATTAACAAGCGCTTCAACTACCTCTTCTATGCTATCGACGACGATAAATTCAATTTGCTTTTTATCGTCAAGAAAGGCTGAAAATGCTACCGCTAAATCATACTCTAGCCCAGAAAACTCTCGATCACTGTTGATGTAATAGGTGTTTGGACTGTTGATAGTGACAAAAGTAATGACGTTTTCGTCACGTTTTTCGATTAAGCCTGAGGTGGATTTTTTTCCATTAGAAGATGTTTCACAACTGCAAGCAGCAAGTAACAGCGCCATGAATCCAAAAACAACGGTATTCTTAATATGAGTCTTAGTATAAACAAAGTGTCTAATCATGGACATCGTGCGTTACGCGAAAAGAACTACCGCCACTTTTCTTCAATATTGCCATCATGCGCGATAAAAACGGCAGATGCTAGTTGATAAAATAGACCATGTTCAATGACACCTGGAATGTTATTCAAGCGCTCGTTTAAGTCTCCTTCAGTCATGCTCTTATCAAAGGTCATATCGAATATTAAGCTACCATAAGAGCTAATAGACAAGCCATCTTTAGCAACGTTCGGTCGCAAATCGCCAATACCACCGATTACTTCAAGACTTTTTTTAACGGCTTGCCAAGCAAACGGCATGACTTCAATCGGGATGGCAAAGTTGGTGCCAATACAATCGACTAATTTACTTTTATCAGCGACCACAAAAAACTGCTTAGCTGCTTTTGCGAGTAGCTTTTCCATGACTAAATCATAGCCACGACCTTTTAATAAATTTAAGTCAGGTGTTATTTCATCTGCGCCATCAATATATAAATCAATGGCATTAACCTGTTGTAGACCAATCACGTTGAGGCCTAAGCTTTGCGCTTTAATCATGCTGATGTTAGAGCTTGAGATTGTTGTGATTTTTAGATTTTCTTCTGTTTGCCTTCGCGCTAGTTCTTCGATAAAAAAATTAGCAGTAGAGCCAGTGCCTAGTCCGACTAACATATCATTTTGCACATGCTTGGCTGCATGAATGGCGACGAGTTGTTTATCATTCATTGTATAAAGCTTTCCATGATTCGATGGCTTTAAATGTTGAAGCCTTAATTTTTGTCATTTAATCCACACTCAAATTGAAATTGACCTCAAAGTAGACCTCTTGTTAAGGGTATAATAGGCAAAATTCAACGCTAAACCAAGTCATTTTCAATCTCATTTATGCAGTTAACTCTTCCGTCAGTTGGTCAATCCATCCGTTTTCCTTATGCAGCCAATGGCTTAGATAGCTTATCGTTAGCATCGTTTGCTTGTCGTTTAAAAACAACAAAACAAGCATTGGTTGTCATTACGTCCAGTGCTTTTGAGGCGCAGCGATTGATCGAGGAAATACCGTTTTTTGCTCCTGATTTAAGTTTACATTTATTGCCAGATTGGGAAACGCTACCTTATGACGTGTTCTCGCCACATCCCGATTTAATCTCTGAACGTTTAGCTACGCTGTATCAAATCAGTCAAAATAACTTCGATATTGTCATCGTGCCGATTGCAACCGCTTTGCTGCGCATGCCGCCAGTGGCTTACTTATCGGGGCATACGTTTATGCTGAAAAAAGGGCAGAAGCTTGATGTTGATGCCTTGAGGCAGCAGTGCGCTCAAGCGGGCTATCACCATGTTTCACAAGTGATTAGTCCAGGCGAGTTTAGTGTGCGTGGTGGTTTGGTTGATTTGTTTCCGATGGGTGGCGTGTTGCCGTATCGCATTGATTTATTCGATGATGAAATTGAAACGATTCGCACTTTTGATGTGGATACTCAGCGCAGTTTGTATCCAGTGCCTGAAATTCGATTATTACCAGCACGCGAGTTTCCTTTAGATAAAACAGGTATCGATTTATTTAGAAGTCAGTTCCGAGAGCAATTTGAAGGCGACCCACAACGCGCCAAAATCTATAAAGATGTGAGCAAAGGCAATGCTACTGGCGGCATTGAATGGTATTTACCTCTATTTTTTGAAGAAACAGCGACTCTATTTGATTACTTACCTAAACAAGCTGTGCTGTGCACGCATGGCGATTTAGATAAAGCTGCGCAAACCTTTTGGTATGAAGCGAACTCGCGTTATAAGCTGCTGGCTTACGATGCTGAACGTCCTGTGCTAACGCCATCTGTTTTATTAATGCAAGTGGATGATTTTTTTAGTAAAACACATCAATTCCCACTCATTAATGCCAAGCTTGATGCTAAAAAAACCTTACCTGCTGTTGATGTAGATAGACGTGCTGACGAGCCTTTGCATAAACTGCAAGCGTATATCAAAAAAGCGAAATCCCGCATCTTAATCGTTGCTGAAAGTTTAGGTCGTCGCGAGACGATTTCAAAGCTGTTTACTGAGCATGGATTAGTTATTCCTGTCTGTGAAACGTGGGCAGCATTTGAAGCCAGTGATGCGCAGGTAATGTTAGGCGTTTCTACTTTGCACACTGGTTTTGTGAGTGATGTAGCCGTTATTACTGAGGCTGAACTATATGCCTCAACAGTGCGTCAACAGCGCCGCCGTGTTAAAGAAAAAGCACGCAATACTGAAGGTATGCTCAAAGATTTATCTGAGCTACGCATTAATGATCCAGTGGTGCATGAGCAGCATGGCGTAGGGCGTTATAGAGGCCTGCAGAATCTTGATTTTGGTGAAGGTGAAACCGAATTCTTATTATTAGAATATCATGGTGACGATAAGCTTTATGTGCCAGTCTCGCAGTTATTTCTCATCTCACGTTATTCAGGTGGGCCGCCAGAAAGTGCGCCACTTCATCGCTTAGGTAGTGGTCAGTGGGAAAAAGCTAAGAAAAAAGCCTTAAAACAAATCCGTGATACAGCGGCGGAGTTGCTTAATTTATATGCACAGCGCGCTGCGCGTAAAGGCCATGTTTTTAAACTGAGCTTAAAAGATTACGATGCGTTCTGTGAAGGTTTTCCTTTTGAGGAAACACCTGATCAGTTATCAGCTATTGAAGCGGTGATTGGTGATATGCAGTCAGGCAGACCAATGGATAGGTTGGTCTGTGGTGATGTTGGCTTTGGTAAAACGGAAGTAGCATTACGAGCAGCTTTTGTTGCAGTGATGGGCGGCAGACAAGTTTCAGTATTAGTACCAACAACTTTATTAGTAGAACAACATTATCAAAACTTCTGTGACCGTTTTGCGGATTGGCCAATTAATATTGCTGAAATTTCACGCTTTAGAACCAAAAAAGAGCAGGCTGAAGCGTTAAAAGGCTTGGCCGATGGCACCATTGATATTGTCATTGGTACGCATCGTTTGATTCAAAAAGATGTGAAATTTAAGAATCTTGGTTTGGCAATTCTAGATGAAGAGCATCGTTTTGGTGTGCGTCAAAAAGAACAAATGAAAGCCTTGCGTGCCGAGGTCGATGTATTAACGCTCACCGCCACGCCGATTCCACGTACGTTAAGTATGGCAATGGAAGGTTTACGCGAGTTCTCTGTGATATCTACGCCGCCACAAAAACGCTTATCGATTAAAACATTCCATACCGATTATTCTGACGGCATTATCCGCGAAGCGATGATGCGTGAGTTTAAACGTGGCGGTCAAGTGTACTTCTTGCATAATGAAGTGGATACCATTTTTGTGCAGAAGGAAAAGCTAGAAAAGATTCTGCCAGAAGCGCGTATTGCCATTGCCCATGGACAGTTACGCGAGCGTGAGTTGGAATATGTGATGCGTGATTTTTATCAGCAACGTTCTAATGTTTTGCTGTGTACGACGATTATTGAAACAGGTATCGATGTGCCAACGGCCAATACCATTATCATGAATAAAGCCGATATGTTTGGCTTGGCGCAGTTGCATCAGTTAAGAGGCCGAGTAGGGCGTAGCCATCACCAAGCTTATGCCTATTTGCTCACAGACCCGCATCGTAAAATTACACCGCAAGCACAGAAGCGCTTGGATGCGATTCAGTTACTTGAAGACTTAGGTGCTGGTTTTCATCTTGCTATGCATGATTTAGAAATTCGCGGCGCGGGTGAGCTGCTAGGCGATAGTCAAAGTGGCGAAATGCAGGAAATTGGTTTTAGCCTTTATTCTGATATGTTGAACCATGCGGTTAAGCAGCTGAAGTCAGGTAACGAACCTGATTTAGATGCGCCGTTAGGTGTGACCACCGAAATCAATTTGCATGTGCCTGCTTTGTTACCGAGTGATTATTGCCCAGATGTGCATGAGCGCTTGGTGATTTATAAGCGTTTAGCTAACTGTGAGCATGATGAGGCTCTAGATGACCTGCAAGAAGAGTTAATTGATCGTTTTGGTTTATTGCCACAAACGGGCGAGGCGTTAATGGCTTGTCATCGCTTACGGATTGCCGCTAAACCGTTAGGTGTAATCAAAATAGATGCATCGGATGCCGCGATTCAACTGCTGTTTAATCCGAAAGCCGACATTGACCCATTGAAACTAATTAATCTGCTACAACGTGATAAGCGTTGCCGCATGAATGGGCCTGAGAAATTGAGAATTTCTGTCGAATTAGGCAATATCAATCATCGTGTAGAGTTGATTAAAGATATTCTAAAACAGTTTACTTAACACCAAAGCAACAACGATAAGACCGATAGTTGCCCAGCCAATACGGTCAACATACTGTTTTAGTTTTGCTTCCATTGTTGCGCCACCCCATTTCATTAAGCCTGCGACCACAAAGAATCGTGCACCACGGCCAATAAAAGAGGCGATAGCAAAAGGTAGCAACGGCATCGCTAATGCGCCTGCTGCAATGGTGAATACTTTATAGGGAATAGGTGAAAATCCTGCGATAAAAATCGCCCAAACACCCCAGTCTTTAAACCAAGCTTCTGCCTTCTGAAAAGCTTGCCAGTAATGTTCATTGGCTTGCAGGTAAGGCATGATTAAATCAAATACCGTTGCGCCGATAAGGTAGCCTAATAAGCCGCCTAGTAAAGAGGTAATCGTTGTTAGCAATGCAAAATGCCAAGCTTTTAATGGATTAGCTAGACACATGGGCGCTAGCATCACATCAGGAGGAATCGGAAAAAATGATGATTCGGCAAAGCTCAACGCGCCTAAATAGTAAGATGCATTTGGTCGTTTAGACCAAGCCATGACGCGCTCGTAAAGATGAGAAAATAATTTCATTTAAGTGGTTTTGCCGTTGATTGATTCGGGTGTTTGCACGATTTTACACCAGATGCTAATGTGAATGATAAACAATGGTTTGTGTTATATTGCGACAATATTAAGTGGGGAGTATTGCGTTGGATGAAGTAATGAATAGCTTAGAAAGCTTTGGTTTAAACGAGCTTTGGATTCTGAAAGTAATGGGTGTTTCTATTGCGACAGTGTTGATGCATTTTATTGTCGCTTTTGTCTTTAGAAAGTTAGTTAAAACCTCAAGAAAATCAATCAGCTATTGGGATGACGTCTTGGTCGTTGCCGCCATTAGACCAGTGCCTGTGGTGATCTGGGTAGTTGGTATCTCGATTGTGCTGAAAGTGATTGGCAAACAAACAGATAATGAATTGTTTGAGTTTGTACCTATCTTGCGCGATGCGGCAATTACCATTTGTTTTGCTTGGTTTTTCTGGCGCTTAATCAAAGAGTCTTGCCAGCGCTATTTAGGTCAGCAGCGTGAGAGAGGCGAGCATGTTGACTACACCACTGTTGATGCGCTCTCTAAACTCGGCCGTTTGATTGTATTTGTTGGCGCCATATTAACGCTGATGCAAACATTTGGCTTTAGCGTTTCCGGTTTGCTTGCTGCTGGTGGTATCGGCGGTATCGCGATTGGTTTTGCGGCAAAAGATATTTTGGCTAACTTTTTTGGTGGCTTAACTATTTATGCAGACAGACCTTTTGTTGTGGGTGATTGGATACGCTCACCCGATAAAGACATTGAAGGTACAGTGGAAAAGATTAGTTGGCGATATACGCAAATCAGGCGCTTTAATAAAAACCCGCTTTATGTGCCGAATGCTATTTTCACGACTATCGTGGTTGAAAATCCATCCCGTATGACCAATCGCCGTATTAAAGAGACGATTGGTATCCGTTATGATGACATTGGCGTCATGGCGGCGATTGTTTCGGATGTGAAAGCCATGTTGACGGCGCACGAAGAAATAGATACGAATAAAACATTAATCGTTAACTTTAATGCCTTTAATGCCTCATCGGTCGATTTCTTTATTTATACCTTTTCACGCACAGTGGTATGGGAAGAGTTTCATGCGGTGAAGCAAGATGTCTTGCTAAAAATTGCCGATATTATTGCAAAACACGGTGCTGAAATTGCGTTTCCAACACAAACACTGCATTTTGCCAATGGTGAAATGCCACCGGATTAATTTAACTACAACAGCAACAATCTGCCGATACTAACAAAGAATATCGCCTTTTGTATCGGCAGTCCTTCTGATTCAAACAAGCTTGCATAATCATCTAACTGCGTTTGATATTGCGCGGCAATCGCTTGAAGACTGGCTTCTGAACTATCCTTAGCTAACGTAACCGATTTGTAGTCAATTATCCAACGTGTGCCATCTTCGATAAAGGTGCGATCAATAATCTTTTTAGTAGCAGTTTGGTCACTATGAAACGCAATCGCCAGCTCGCTTGCAGCGCTTACTCTGTTTTGCAAGACCCACTTTCCTTGCTCGCTAGCGAGGGTGGTCGCTAATAATTCATGTACTCGTGCCGCCGCTTGCTCAATGGTTGCATCATCATAGGCTTTTTGTTTGAACCATCGGCGCATGGGATTACTTAATGTCGCAATCTTTGCGATAGACCAATTTTCGGCGCCGTTTTCTGCCATTAGTTGTAGGTATAAATGCGTTAAAATGCCAATATTTGCTTCTAATGTGTTGCTATCATCTGCTATTGGTTGATTATTGCTAGTTGTTGGTGTCGTCGTTTGAAACAATATGTTTGGCATAGACGTATGATTTAAACGGATCAGTTGCGGCTTAAAGTTTGCTAAAGTGATTGTTTCTATATCAGTAACCGTATTTTTAGCTAAATTGGCACTAGGTCTAATCACTTGATCCGCAGTGAACTGTTGCTGCACAATTGGCCACAACATTTCTAAAAAAGTGTTTTTAGGTGCGGTGACTTTGCCTACAGCATCCGCTTTTGCCGCACCAAGTAAATGCAGATAACGCTCCGCGCGCGTAGCTGCCACATACAATACACGAGCATCTTCATGTGCCGCACGCTCTTTTTCTAACATTTTTAAATAATCATAAGGCGTAACAGTATTGCTTGCTTGTGCCACATTGCCTTTGGGAATAAACGGCGCGACCACTAAATCAACAGCATTGCTATCCTCTTGATTTAGGTCTGACGATACTTCTTCCCATAACAATAGTGGTTGCTCGTTACCACCTGTTTTGCGGTCTAATCCTGGCAAAATGACGGTATCAAACTCTAAACCTTTTGACTTATGAATCGTCATCAATTGCAAGCTATCATCTGCTTTAGCATCGGGCGCTGCGTAGAGCTTTTCAACTTCTATAGCGAGTTGTTGAGGTGAAAATTGTCCCGCAGTTTCTAATGCCTGAATGCGCGCAAAAAACGCTTGCACATCGCGTACGTCACCAGCATCCCATAAACAATCAGCGCCACCTAACATTAACCAAACGCCATACAGCCAACGACTAACAGACTGGCGACCTTGATGCTGTAAGGCTTGTAATAACACTTCGCGCACATGCAATAACCGTTTTTGACCATCTTCACTTAATTGACTGACACGCGCTTCATTTTGCATTAATTGCAAAATGGTGCTGCGCTTATCATCGGCAACTAATGCATGTAAGTCTGCTAGCGTTAGCCCACACCACGGTGCGCGTAAAATGGCTAACCAATGCATGCGGTCGGCACGTTGGTGTAGGGCATAAACCAATGACAATAGGTCTTGTACAATTTGCCGATTGGCCAACTCTTCTATTTCAACGGCTTGAAAGCTGAGGGTAGGGTGATTACGACGAATCTCGGTAACGAGCGCTGTGAGATGGCTACGGGCACGCACTAAGACGGCAATCTTGGCATTCGGTTTATAGGCTCTAGTTTGTTGAATAATTTCAATGATTTTATCGGCTTCTAGCTGGCGGATATCGGTTGGTAATGTGGCTTCATCTTCTTCATTATCGCCATGATTTTCATTTGGCTTTTCATCTAATAGCGTATGTACACTAACCCCAGCAATTGACTCACTGTCTTTTGTTGCAACAAAAGGCCGATATTGAATAGCGCCTCGGCTAATACTATCTTGTGATGGAAAAATAACATTGAAAGCATGATTAACCCACTCGACGACAGGCGGTGTTGATCGATTATTACGCCATAATTTCAATGACTTAAGTTTGATATTGCCAATGCCTTGTTGCGCTACGCGCAGGAATAAACCAACATTGGCTTTACGGAAACGATAGATTGATTGCATCGGATCGCCTACGCAAAACAGCGTACGCCCATCATCAGCTTGCCAACCGCGTGTTAAAGCCTGGATTAACTTGATTTGTGACGGGCTGGTATCTTGAAATTCATCAACCAATAAATGTTGAATACGATAATCGAGTTTCAAAGCTAAATCAGTTGCATTACCTGCAACATCTTCCAATGCTAGCAATGCACGTTGAGAAATTTCCACAAAATCGACTTCACCATGTGCTTGAAACACTAACCATAATTCCCCCACGGCTATATGCAGCAATTGCGCGAGTGTGGCAATCATCTGCCAAGTGCTTTCATCTTGTTGTGGGCTAGGCAGGGTGCGCAAACGCGCAATAGCGGCTTCTGCGCCATTAATTTGATTTAATGATTCAATAATCTCTAGTAGCGCTTCTTTGTAGGGCTTTGATTCTGGCGTTGCAGGCAAGCCCATATTCTTATCTAAGCGCTTACGGAAAGTACCGCTGGCAGTGAGTAATAAATCAGCTATCGCCTGCCATTGTGCGAGCGCAGTTGTTTCTGCATCAATTGGCGTATCCCAATCAAGTAACTGCAATATGGGATGGTTATTCTCTAAATTACTAGCTGCAAACCTTGCAATTGGCATTAAAGCTTCCTGATAGCGCAAACTTAAACAATCAGCTGCCGTTTGAATATCAGCGCTAATCATGCTCGATAGCGCGACTTCTGCATCTTGCGCTGTGTGTTGGCTTTGCGTATAAGGCAGCCACTGGTCGCGTTTTGCCAGCATTTCAGATAATAATTGAGTAAGCTTGTAAGTGTCGTTATCAAAATATTGCAAAGCATCATGCACAATTGCGCCAAAGTCTTCATGTTCGAGGTGTTCAATCACCCTCATGGCAGCTTCTTCATAATAGGGTCTTGGGTCATCGCGCACGCCAGGCTGCGTGCCAAAACGACTTAATAATGGCATTTGCCGTGCGAGATTCGCGCTAAGTGAATCGATGGTATAAATACGCAAACGTGACGGTGTATTGAGTAGATTCCAATTGCGTTCAGTTGAGCGCGTTAATACAGCTTGCCCTAAGTGAAAAGTAATTTGCTTATGTGGTTGCGGCGGTAATTCGCCAGTTGCTGCCATGGATAAACTATCCATAATGCGCGACTTCATTTCAGAGGCGGCTTTGTTGGTAAAGGTAATGGCAATGACTTCTTCAGGCGCATCAACTGAGATTAATAGCTTTAAAAATCGTTGAGTGAGCAACTCTGTTTTACCAGCACCAGCGGGCGCTTCTACAATAAAAGAATCATGTGCTAAAGCTTGCTCGCGGCTTAAGCTATCCTCATTTAATAAGTCTTGCGGCAAGTCGGTAACGGCGCTCATGACGGCTTATCCTGCATGGCATTATTGTGTTTTATCTGCTGTTGTTCAAATTGCAATTGGCGCTCAGGTAAGCGTAATAGCGGTGTAACATCACAGAAATCCAGGTGATTTTCGTTATCAAAAGTCACCGCTGCATCGCCATTTTTTAAGCTAAGTGCAGTGGCGGTAATGCTGTTTTTCCAGTGTTGGATAATGCTTTGCCAATTGGGAAAGCTAGTCTCATCAAACACTTTTCTACCTCGGCTATCATCAAATACGGTTGCGCCTTGGATAAGTGCATCCGCCGCCGCAATCCCAACAAAAGCATAATCTGCGCTACGCACTTTGGCATAACAGACTGCGCCAATATCACTGCCTGCTTCCTGTAAAATAAACGCAGCGTAAATCGGTAATTGTGGCTCGGTGATATTGGGTTGCGCCCAGTTTTTGTAATCAAGCTGGCTCCCTGTTTTATAGTCAATCACTACCAAGCGGTCATCATCTAATTGGTCAATGCGATCAATAATCAGCTTGATGCGAATGCCTTCAATCTCAATATGATGCTGCTGCTCGCAAGCGAGCACGGCAAAGCCTTGCGGACGTAACATTTCTACTTCAATCAACCATGCAAACACTAACTTGCTTAATCGCGCGGCTTCTAAGCTTAAAAACTGTTCAGAAAAAGTATTATTTCGCTCGGCATTAAATGCAGCTAATACCTGCTCTGCCATGCCTAATAATTCTACTTTTAGGCTATCAGGAATGGTATCTTGCCAGTCAGTTTGACTGCGCCCATCCCAAAATTTGGCCAATACCGCATGTACCAAATTGCCACGCTCCATCACATCTAAACCATTCACAGGCTCATCTAGTTTTCTCGCATTGAGCCGATATTGATAAAACGCCCAAGCAGGGCAGATTGCTTGCGCTTTAAGTAAACCTGTGCCGCCGCCCACATGCTCACCCGTTTTAATTGGCGGCGCCTGATAGTCATCCAACCATTGCCAATCGCGCGCTGATTGTTGCGCCAATGACTCTGCTAAAGTGCTGATTAATGTAGGTGTTGATACTAGCTTAGGAATATCATGCATCAACGGACTCACTCGCAACTCTCGTTCGCTCTCTTTTTTCGCGCTCGAAAAAGTCACTTGCTCGGCACTTTTGATTAAGCGTTGATGAATCGCTAAGGCAAACGCCGCTTGTACATCGCTACTGGCGTTAGGTGTCTTAGCATCTCGCTGAATATGTGCAGGTAATAAAGCATTGTGGCGTGCAATCGGCGGCCATAGGTGGTCATTCATGCCCATCACCCACATGCCATCTAATGGTTCGGCAACGGCTTCTAACATGCCCATGATTTGTATCGCCGCTTGTGTTTTACGTTCAGGCTGAAATATCTGCGCTTTGCATAATTGCGTTAGCCGCTTAATTGCTTCATTAGCACTCATTTTGCCCACTAAAGGCGCCAAGCTGGCGAGTTGTTGTAACACCTTGTTGAATGATTTGACCGCTTGGAACTCATGGCTAGAAGGGCTGCGCTTGCCTTGCCAATGGGTTAGTTCAAGCGCATTTTTAAAGATTTCTGCCCATTCTTTAGTGCTAGCAAAACGGCTATTGTCTTGCGCAACACCCATTAGCGCTTTGGTATCAGCTAATAAATTCGGTAAGGCTAACGCATATTCACCTTCACATGCATGGTGTAAAAAACGGATAAAACGATAGCTAGTTAAGCTTAATGGCATCTCTTGCCGCATACGCGCATCAAGCTTGGCGCGTGCATTCGCTTCTTCAAAACTATCAGACCAATACACGTTTGTTAATAATTGCGTAATTTCGCTTTGTAGCACTGCCTGTTTCTGCCAAGCAAAGCGTAATAAGTCTAATGCGGTGCTAATAATGGGTAAACTTGAGAGTGGCACACCCAATGTAAAATCATAACAACGCAAGGTTTCTGCGTGCGCTGGCGCTGCAGCTTGCGGATGAAATACGTCATCTAATAAATCGGATAACTGAGGGCGTAAAGCTTCTAATTCTGGCACAACAATCGCCAGTTTGGCATTTGGGTTTTGCCTTAGCTGCGTTTGCGCCCAAGCCACAGCAGCACGGCATCCTGCATCTTGATCATCAAGAATGACGTGGTTCAATTGTTGTGGTTCAGGCAAGGTGAGCGGATAGGTGCTGACAGTCACACCGCGTTTTTCTAACACGGAAATCAAACGCCGCATATTGGGATGCAAACGGTCAAAACCAGCTAGCTGAATATGCGTTGGTAATTGCCCCGCGTCTTTTTGCAAACAAGTTATTTGCCAATCCTCATAACGTACCGCTTCTAACACATTATTGGCTTTACAACGTTGCTGAAAATCTTCGCGCCACTGCATAAAGTGCAGGGTTTCCTCAGTTGCATCGGTTAAATCGATGGTTAAACGCCATTCGGTTAGCAAGCGATTTGCTTCCATTGCTGCGCCAGCTAAACCAGAAGTGTCAAATAAATCTGCCGCTGCATTGGTTTTCAGGGATTGCTGTATGCTTTGCTCCCACAACAAACCTTCTTGTGTTGTTGTTAATGCAGCAGTCGGCACGCTATTCGCATCAATCTCATTCAGTAAAATGGCGGTTTCAATCACGCCATTCAGCCAATCAGAAAGCGTGGTGATTTTTAGCGCTTCCCATTGCGTTTGACCGCTTTCAATCTGCTCGCGTTGCTTAGCCATTTGCAAGCTGCGAGCAAGGCGGGTCGTGGGGCAGAGGATTAAATGAGATGACGTTGTTGATGGCATGGCATTATTCTAAACGACAGTGTGAACATCATCATACTTTTTCCCATAAAACGTTCACAGCACCAAACGTTTTGTATGATAATGGCTGCTTAATTTATCTTGTGTGGAGAGGCTAGCATGCTAGCAAGTATTAAGAAATTCTTTAAATGGTTGAGTATTATCCTCATCCCATTATTGCTCTTCGTTATTTATACTTTTTTTACCTTACACTGGGTTTACTCTTCAGGTGAGCGGGTCGGTTTTGTGCAAAAAATCTCAGAAAAAGGATTTATTTGTAAGACCTATGAGGGTGAGCAAGTGTTGGTAACTGTGCCAGGTACGCAAGCAGAAAAGTTCTTTTTTACTGCTAAAAATGAAGCAATTTATAACAAAATTAATGAAACGAATGGTCAACGAGTCCGTTTAATTTATAAACAACATAAATGGATTCCGACTAGCTGTTTTGGAGACACTGAGTATTTTGTTTACGACGTTAAAGTATTGAAAAATCAAGAGTCCAATGGCATTAACTGACGAAAAAAATTACATCACCCCAGAAGGCTTTGCTACGTTGCAAGCAGAGTTTCATCAGCTGTATAAAATAGAACGACCAGAAGTGGTGCGCACAGTGGCTTGGGCGGCAAGTAATGGAGACCGCAGTGAAAACGGAGATTATATTTATGGTAAGCGTCGATTGCGTCAAATTGATAGTCGATGTCGCCATTTAATGAAACGCATGGATTTTGCTGTCATTGTAGATAGTAAAGAACAGCAGCATCTGGAAAAAATATATTTCGGGGCGTGGGTAACCGTTTTTAATTTAGAGGACGATAGTGAACATACTTATCGCATCGTGGGTAAAGATGAGATAGACCCCAATAAAGGCTATATTTCTTGGGTGTCGCCTTTAGCTAAAGCTTTACATGGTAAAAGCATTGGCGATGCTGTACGCGTAAAAACACCAAAAGGTGAGGGTGAGTTTGAGGTGATTGAAGTAAGATATTAATAAGTGTTTGATTACTTTTTAAAGCATGTTTGATACATGGATATCTGCACTCAATATTGTACTCAATCGAAAGTATACGCACAAGAGTAGTGCATATTGGCATGTTTTAAACGGCATGTATTTTCTAAAGCATTGATATTGTAAGAAATTATTATTGGCATGTTCTGTGCTTATAGTTGCTGGAGTTCCAAAGGCGGACCACCATCCAAAGAAGGATATGTGTGTTATTGCACATGATAAATCCATGAAGCCGATTTGCTAATATCAATCGGTTTTTTATAAATAAAACTAAGGGGTCCGCTTATGTCTGTCGACAAGTTTAATATTTTTTCTTTTACAGGAAAGATGAAGATACTTCATCTTAGCTGGTTCGCATTTTTTGTCACATTTGTTGTTTGGTTCAATTTGGCGCCGATGTTGCAGGCGATTCAAGAAACATTTGGTTTAACTAAAGCACAAATTACAACGCTATTAGTACTTAACGTTGCTCTTACCATTCCAGCACGTGTCATTATTGGCATGCTGACTGATAAATTTGGCCCACGGTTGGTTTACTCTGTGTTGCTGATTGTGATGGCTTTCCCTTGTTTTGCATTTGCTTTAGCCGATACTTACACGCAGTTGGCGATTTCACGTTTCTTATTAGGCGCGATTGGTGCTGGCTTTGTGATTGGTATCCGTATGGTAAGCGAATGGTTTCCACATAAAGAGCTTGGTGCTGCTGAGGGCATTTACGGCGGCTGGGGTAACTTTGGTTCAGCAGCAGCAGCATTTACATTACCAACGATTGCATTAATGTTTGGTGGCGATGATGGCTGGCGTTATGCAGTTGGCATTACTGGTTTAATGAGTTTTGTGATTGGGTTTATCTACTATTTTAATACCTCAGATACGCCTAAAGGTTCTACTTATTTCAAACCTAAACACATGGGTTCAATGGAAATTACCAGTAAAGGCGATTTCTTCTTTTTAATCTTTATGAAAATTCCTATGTACCTTGCATTGGCAGTGTTGGCATGGCGTTTATCACCTGCAAAAGTGAATATGTTGTCTGCTGATGTGGTCAATATGATTTATGCGGCGCTCGTTGCTTTGTTTATCTATGAAGTTTCATTAGTGTGGAAAGTAAACAAAAAAGTATTTAGTGAAACAATTCCTGCTATTCATCAATATAAATTTAAACAAGTGGCGGTTCTGAATGTATTGTATTTTGCAACATTTGGTTCTGAGCTTGCAGTGGTTTCTATGTTGCCTTTATTCTTCTCAGAAACATTCAGCTTAACACCAGTTTTGGCAGGGATGCTTGCTTCAGGTTACGCATTTATGAATCTAATGTCACGTCCAGGCGGCGGCATGATTTCTGATAGATTTGGCCGTAAAAAAACCTTATTAGTGTTAACAGCTGGTTTAGCTGTTGGTTATTTTTTAATGTCACAAGTTGAATCAAGCTGGTCGCTGGTGTTGGCTGTTACCGCAGTAATGGCGTGTTCATTCTTTGTGCAAGCAGGTGAGGGTGCAGTATTTGCCGTGGTGCCGCTCATTAAACGTAGCCAAACTGGTCAAATCGCAGGCATGACTGGAGCTTATGGTAACGTGGGTGCAGTAGTTTACTTATTGGTTTACTCAATGGTTGATGCGCACACCTTCTTTATGGTGATTGCCGCAACCGCTGTGGTTGGCTTTATCGCCTTACTCTTTTTAGAAGAGCCTTCTGGTGAAATTGCAGAAGTGGATGAGCATGGTCAGGTGCAAATGATTCAAGTTGGTTAATAGATAAGTTGCAATAGGCTTAAAGGCTTTCTAATGTAAATTAGAAGGCCTTTTTCTATCATTTAGTTGTAAGCTATTTAAAATAATGAAAAATAGGGGTGACGATTGAGTGCAGAACTAGCAGTTATCTATGGCGGTTATAGTACGGCAGGCTTGAAAAAAGAGAACCAAGATTCTTTTGCCGCCTATCAGCCAACACTAGGCATCACGCGTTATAAAGGCATTGCCGCTTGTGTGGCAGATGGTGTGAGTTGTAGTGAGAATGCACAGCATGCAAGTGCTACGAGTGTAACTACTTTCTTAAAAGATTATTACAGTACGCCAGATAGTTGGGACGTTAAAACAGCAGCGCAACGTGTTTTAGGACCACTCAACGCCTGGTTATACCATCATGGACGGCAAGCTTCCGCTAAACACAATGCACTAGTGACGACATTTAGTAGTATGGTACTCAAGTCAAACACTGCTCATATTTTTCATGTAGGCGATAGCCAAATTTTACGTTTACGTGGTAATACTGTAGAGCCACTAACAAGACCGCATACCCATCAGCACGGTAATGGGCAAGAGTTGCTAAGTCGCGCCTTAGGCATGGATAGTAATCTAGATATTGATTATCACACGACGGATATACAGGCTGGCGATTTGCTGATAGCAACGACTGATGGCGTACATGGATTTATTAGCCACAGTGAATTGAAGCAGTTGTTGGCGCCGTTGCAGCGTACAGAAGTTGCTAACCAACATGAGGTAGAGCAAGTGGCGCAAGTGGTTGTTAACCAAGCGCTTGCGCATGGCAGTGATGATAACTTAACCTGTTTTATCTTGCGCGTGAATACAGTGCCATCAAAAAATATAGAAGAGGCACACCAAGAGTTAACCACGCGTAAAATTCCGCCTGCACTAAAAGTGGGTGATAAGATTGATTGTTTTCAAGTCGAAGAAGTCATTTATGCCGGGACCCGCAGTCATTTATATCAAGTGACTGATAGGCGAGATCAGCAGCGTTATGTATTAAAAGCGCCATCACTTAACTTTGCTGAAGATTTGGTTTATTTAGAAGGCTTTGTACGTGAGCAGTGGGTGGGTAATCGAATTGATCACGAAAATATTATGCGCATACTGCCAGCAGAGCCGAATGGTCAATTCTTGTATCACACGTGTGAGGAAATTAAAGGCGCGACGTTGCGGCAGTGGATACACGACCATCCCAATGCCAGCTTGCATGAGGTGCGGGCAATTATTGAAAAAGTCATTCAAGCGTTACGTGTATTTCAACGAGCTGGCATTCTGCATCGCGATTTAAAGCCAGAGAACATCATGATAACGACTGCGGGACAAGTTAAGCTAATTGATTTTGGTACAGTCTCTGTGCGCGGCCTAGCGGAAATTAACTCGCCGATAAAAGAAGATGCACCTGTTGGATCTGTTAATTACATTGCGCCAGAAACCGTTGTCGATGGCACGGCGATTATGCAAAGTGATTTGTTTTCATTAGCAGTCATTGTGTATGAAATGTTGGCTCAAGCACTGCCTTATAAAATGGAGAAGGTGCATCGTCGTGGTGCTAAATCCGTAACGGAATGGCAATATGAGTCGTTGCGAGAATATCGTCCTGATTTGCCATTGTGGTTAGATTTGGCTCTAGAAAAAGCCTGCCATCCAAGTTATAAGCAACGCTACGATGCCTATTCTGAATTCTGGAATGACCTGCTCAAGCCTAATGCAGAGCTGATGCAACTTAATAATCGTAAACCATTACTAGAGCAAAATGGCAGTCGTGTGTGGCAAATTTTCAGCTTAATACTCTGCGCAATTGTCATTCTACAATGGTACTTTTTAGCGCAACATTAATTGGTTTCTTCTTCAGCACATTTCCCTTCGGTATAAGAAATGACCTTTTCATCTGCACAAGCCGTGCAACCAGTGGCATAAGTTTTTAATTCGGTTGATGGGCAAGGCGTTCTCACGCAACGTACTCCTGTATCTTTTGTTGCACAGACAGGATTGTATTCGCGAGTGCACATGGGAGATCTTGGATCTTTGCAAACCGTCACCGATTCTAGCTTAGTTGGTCTCGCTGTTGTATCGGTGGTTTGTGCGGTGCATGCTGTTATCAGAATACATATTACATAGATGATACTTGATGGTTTTATGTCAATTTATCCTTCACAAAAGCGAAACGTAGTCATGATTGTAGTCGAAATAAGTAAGTGTGCTTACAATCGAAAGCCTGTTCAAAATCGTGCGCAGTGCTTCATTGTGAAGCAATGCCAGAGTATTTCGATTTAAAACCGAGGCATTGCCTACAGGTTGGAAACAAGGCTATACCTTGCTGTCAGCATGGTTTTGTTTTTATCTATCTATGTTGGTTCGATTATTGCTAAAGCTAACAGATAAAGACCATAAACAAGTTAAATTTAAATCGTCTTTTATCACAACAATTAATTGAGCATCTATTTTTTTAATTACATAGACATTAGGGGAAAATAAAATGAGCGGTAATGAATCACGGTTAGCGGCAATATCTGAGATTACGAAAGCAATCCCATTCGAGACAAGTATGACAGAGCCTCTGAAGAAAATATGGGCGAGTGATGTATTTGGTTTGGAGCAGATGGAGGAATCACTTTCAAAATCTGCTTTTAAAGCCATGAAAAAAACCGTCGAAACAGGAGCCGCATTAGATCCTGCCACAGCCGATGTGGTGGCAGCAGCAATGAAGGATTGGGCAATGGCCAAAGGTGCCAAGTTCTTCTCTCATATTTTCTACCCAATGACCAATACCACTGCTGAAAAGCATGATGGCTTTATTATCACCAACTCTGATGGTGGCGCGATTACTGAGTTTACTGGTAGTTTGCTAATTAAAGGTGAGCCAGATGGCTCGTCTTTCCCTAATGGTAGCTTACGTATGACCAATGCGGCGCGCGGTTACACTGCATGGGATCCAACCAGTCCAGCCTATATCATGCAAACAGCCAATGGTGCAGTGTTGACTATTCCTAGTGTGTTTATGTCCTGGACTGGCGAAGCGTTAGATAAAAAAATTCCATTATTACGCTCAAATGCTGCGATGAATGCGGCGGCACAAAAAGTATTGTCTTTAATGGGCGAAACTGAAATTGCTACATTGAATTCAAGTTGTGGCGCTGAGCAAGAGTACTTTTTAGTTGATGAAAAATTTGCCAATGCACGCCCTGACTTGTTGCTGGCAGGCAGAACATTATTTGGCGCGCCATCACCAAAAGGTCAGCAGTTTGATGACCATTACTTTGGCGCTATCCCTGAGCGTGTGCAAGTGTTTATGCAAGATTTTGAAGATAAATTATACAAGCTTGGCATTCCAGCCAAAACCCACCATAACGAAGTAGCACCGGGCCAATTTGAGATTGCGCCTTATTTTGAAGCGGCGAATGTGGCGGCTGATCATCAGCAATTATTAATGACACTGATGAAGAATACGGCAAAAGCGCACGGTTTTTGTTGTCTGTTACATGAAAAACCATTCGCAGGTGTCAATGGTTCAGGTAAACATGTGAACTGGTCGGTTGGTAATGCCACACAGGGTAACTTACTCGATCCTGGCAACACACCAAATGAAAACCTTAACTTTTTGTTATTCTGTGGTGCAGTCATTCGCGGTGTGCATTTATTTGGTCCAATGTTACGTGCGGTGATTGCCTCTGCTGCCAACGATCATCGTTTAGGTGCGAATGAAGCGCCACCTGCTATTTTGTCTGTTTATTTAGGCGATCAGCTGGAAAAAGTGTATGACGACATTAAAACAGGCGCATTACATGTGCCTAAAGATGGTGGCATTATGGACTTAGGTTTATCACAAATCTTAACGTTTAAACGTGACCCGGGTGATCGTAACCGTACATCGCCATTTGCATTTACAGGTAACCGTTTTGAGTTCCGCGCGGTTGGTTCTTCACAATCAGTATCTGGTCCATTGGTCGCCATGAATACCATGTTAGCGGATTCATTAAATTGGATTGCCGATAAACTGAAAGCGCAGCTAGATGGCGGTGCTGAAACGCCAGCGGCAGTATTTGCCGTCATCAAAGAAATCATGGAAACACATGGCAATGTTGTGTTTGGCGGAGATGGTTACTCGAGTGAATGGCATGAGATGGCTGTGAAAGAGCGTGGTTTACAAAATATTCCGACTACTGCTGATGCATTGCCCGCACTTAAATCTAAAGAAGTGATTGCCTTATTTTCTAGTACAGGTGTGTTAACGCCAACTGAGTTAGAGAGTCGGTTTGAGGTCTATGCTGAGCAATATGTGTTATCGATTGAGGTGGAAGCGAAACTTGAGGTAGAAATGGCAACAACGATTATTTATCCAGCAGCGATTAACTACTTATTAAAATTAGAATCTATCAGTTCTAAATTAACACCATCACCGGCTGATGCAGTCACGAGTGCTGCTAATGCCATGATGACAGCGGTTAACAAACTCAGCGCCGCATTAGAAAAAGAAGACTTTGCTTCTATTGAAGCGCATATGAAGTTCTTGGCAGATGATGTGCGTAGCTTGATGGATGAAGTGCGTGCAGCAGCCGATACGCTAGAAACATTGGTGGATGATAGCCTATGGCCATTGCCTAAATATCGTGAAATGTTGTTTATTAAGTAAGTGTTAAAAAACCACAGTGGAGCAGCATTAACTTTTTTAAAGTTAATGCTGCTCCTTTGTATCACATACAAATGAGACTAACTTTTATCAATACTTGACGCATGCGTTGAGCTTGGTTTTAATAAAAAAGGATTGTAGGAACTGAACAATCAGAACATAACTATTTTTGCGAATAATTAAAGTCTATTGAATGCGTACAATTAAAGATTTGTTAGCACAAGAGCAACTTTTGCCAGCCTTCGAGCAAGCGATATTACCTTATTATGAACAGCTGGCTAATTTTCTTATCGCACAACAATATCAAAAAAACCAGCCTTTATTAGTCGCGGTCAATGGCGCGCAAGGCACTGGCAAGTCAACGCTAGCCTTGTTTTTACAGGCTTTTTTGCAAGCACAGGGCAAACGGACCGCCGTGCTGTCAATTGATGATTTATATTACCCCTATGCTGCGCGGCAGCAGTTAGCAGCTAAAGTACATCCATTATTACTAACACGCGGTGTGCCAGGCACACATGAGTTAGTGTTGGGTCAAGCGGTGATTGAGCGTTTACTCAACGCGCAAGCGGGTGATGCAGTGGCGATGCCTGTATTTGATAAAGCGCAAGATGACCGAAAGTTGGCGTCACAATGGACGAGAGTTGAAGGGCCAATTGATGTGATATTGCTGGAAGGCTGGTGTGTTGGCGCAACGCCGCTGCCAGAGAGTGATTTAGAAGCGCCAATTAATCAACTGGAAGCGGATGAGGATGCGCAGTGTATTTGGCGGCGCTTTATGAATCATCAGCTAAGCCATTATTACCAAGCTTTTTTTAAGCAATTTGATTTATTAGTCATGCTAAAGGCACCTAGTTTTTCTTGTGTTCGTGAGTGGCGTGCATTGCAAGAAGAAAAGTTGGCAAGAAAAATGCATTTAATCCATGGCAATACGCAAATAACAAACAATGGTGTATTAAGTGCACCAATGAAAGGATTGATGGATACTGACGCACTGAAGCGGTTCATGATGCATTACGAGCGGCTAACCGTTCATATGCTGAATACGATGCCTGCACATGCCAATGTATTAATCGAATTAGCGCGAGACCATAGCATTCAGCATGTTTCGTATCGAGACGGCGGCCGCTGATGACTAAGCAGTTTGTCGTTTTTAGTGATTTAGATGCAACGCTACTGGATCATCATGATTACAGTTTTGATGCGGCTAACGAAGCATTAACACAACTCAAGTCATTGAATATTCCATTGGTTTTAAACTCAAGTAAAACCATGGCTGAAATGAATCAGATTCGCACTAAGCTTGATAATCATCATCCATTTATTATTGAAAATGGCGGCGCATTGATTATCCCACCGCATTACTTCGGTAATGTTGCGGGCGAAATGATGAACTTTTCCACTGAATATAAAACAATCTTACAAACCTTATCTGCACTAAAAGACAAAGGCTTCAAGTTTCGTAACTTTGATAGCCTTAGCGCAAATGAAGTCAGAGGTTTAACTAATCTAAGCGAAGCTGATGCAAAGTTAGCCAAGCAGCGATTCGCTTCTGAGCCTTTGCTTTGGGACGATACGGAACAGCAATTACAGCGATTTACTCAAGAGATTGATCAACAGCAGTTGAAGTTGATAAAAGGCGGGCGCTTTTATCATGTGATTGGCTTATTTAATAAAGGCGATGCCATTATCAAAGCACGAACACTATTTGATAAAAAATACCCTGATAAAAAAATAGTTACTATCGGCCTAGGCGATAGTCCGAATGATTTACCAATGTTAGCCGCCGTTGATATTGCCATTGTGATTAAGTCTGGCCGTTTGGCGGAAATGCAATTAAATAGAAACGATGCAATTATTAGCAAGCTAGAAGGTCCTGCGGGCTGGAATGAAGAAATACTGACTTTATTAGAACAACAAGGAATTTAAAACAATGGGCGATTTTTACCAAAATGGCGTGATTACTACATTACACAATTTAAACAGACGGCCTGTTGAAGAGATAGAAGCTGAGCTTAGAACATTTAGTAAAGTCAGACCATTAGGACTAATTTTGCCTTCTCTTTTTTCGGAATTAGAAGGCCCAGCGCTGAAAAATATTGTAGAAGAGCTTAAGCAAGTTGATTATTTAGAAGAGATTGTGATTGGACTCGATGCGGCGAATGAAGAACAGTATCAATACGCATTAGATTTTTTTAGTGTGTTACCGCAACGTAAAAAAATTCTATGGAATGATGGGCCGCGCCTAAAAGCAATTGATGCCAAATTAAAGCAAGAGGGTATATCGCCAGTTGAGAAAGGGAAGGGGCGCAATGTGTGGTTTTGTATGGGTTATGCACTTGCTTCTGGCAAAGCAAGGTCGATTGCGATGCATGATTGCGATATTTTGACCTATAAGCGTGATTTATTAGCGCGCTTGATTTATCCAGTAGCGAATCCAAACTTTAACTATATGTTTTGTAAAGGTTATTATGCGCGTTTAGCGGGTGGAAAAATGAATGGGCGCGTTAATCGACTGTTGGTTACGCCGCTTATTCGCGCATTAAAAAAAGCGTGTGCGCCAAGCGAGATTCTCGATTACTTGGATAGCTTTCGCTATTCTTTGGCTGGTGAATTTTCATTTCGTGCAGATGTGATGAGCGATATTCGCATTCCGAGTGATTGGGGTTTGGAAATTGGCGTGCTATCCGAGTTAAAACGTAACTATGCGACCAACCGTATTTGTCAGGTCGATATTGCCGATGTGTATGATCATAAACACCAAGATTTATCAGCAGATGATGCAACCAAAGGGCTTGCTAAAATGAGTACCGACATCTCTAAAGCACTATTTAGAAAGCTGGCGACCAATGGTCAGGTGTTTTCAACTGAGGCGTTTAGAACGATTAAAGCAACCTATTACCGCATGGCTTTAGATTTAATTGAGACTTATCAAAATGATGCCATGATTAACGGCCTGAGTTTTGATCGACATAAAGAAGAGCAGGCAGTTGAAACGTTTGCGCAATGTATCATGGACGCAGGCAGTTCATTTCTTGAGAACCCAATGGATACACCATTTATTCCAAGTTGGAACCGTGTTAATAGCGCGTTACCCAGCTTGCAAGCAGAGTTTTTGGCAGCAGTTGATGCCGATATGGAGCAATATTCCAAATGACCCAACAAAACAGTGCGAATGAGCTTCACCATAAATTGGTCATCCATTTGGAGAAAGTTTATCCAACTGAGCTAGTAGAAGCATTGGCGCAGTCGTTGATAAACACCATGCAGCTAAATGCTGGCTATCAAGAGCCCGTGCCGCACCAAAATAATTGGAATGAACAAGATATTGCGGTGATTACTTATGCCGATACGTTGTTGGATGCAGATAAAAAGCCATTAACCGTTTTGCATCAATTTGCGAAAGACTATTTGACTGATGTGGCGAGTATTCTGCATATCTTACCCTTTTTCCCCTATAGCTCAGATGATGGTTTTTCAGTGATTGATTACTTAGCAGTCAATGAATCACACGGTGATTGGGCAGATATTAAAGCCATTAGCGGCGATTTTAAATTGATGTCAGATTTGGTGCTTAATCATATGTCAGCGCGCAGCTGGTGGTTTGATAATTATAAAAATGGCTTGGCTCCAGGCAAAGGCTATTTTTATGAAGCAGAGCAGGATTTAGACACCAGCAAGGTCGTAAGGCCGCGCACGTCGCCATTGTTAAATGAAGTAGAAACGGTCGATGGCAAGCGTTATGTGTGGTGTACTTTTAGCCCTGATCAAGTCGATTTAAATTTCGCCAATCCGGAAGTATTAATAGAGTTCGCTAATATTATTCTCCAATACCTGCAACATGGCGTAAAAGTATTTCGCTTAGATGCAGTCGCTTTTTTGTGGAAAACGCCGGGTACCAGCTGTATCCATTTACAAGAAACACATGAGGTTATCAAAGTGCTACGCGTATTAATCGAGCATCATAGTCCCGATGCCATCGTGATTACTGAAACCAATGTGCCGAATCGCGAGAATTTGACTTACTTTGGTAATGGTAATGAAGCGCACATGATATATAACTTTTCATTGCCACCATTACTTATTTACACCTTGATTACTGGCAATTGTCGCCATTTAAAGTCGTGGATAATGAGTATGCCGCCAGCGCAGAATGGCACGACTTATTTTAACTTTATTGCCTCGCACGATGGCGTGGGTTTGCGGCCATTAGATGGTTTGCTTAGTGATGAAGAAAAGCATCATATGGTAGAAACGATGCAACAGTTTGGCGCTAAAGTGAGTTATCGACGCACGGAAGAGGGTGAAGATAAGCCGTATGAAATCAATATCAGCTTGTTTGATGCATTAAAAGGCAATGTCGATGGCGCGGATACCCATCAAATACAGCGTTTTATTTGCGCACACACCATTATGTTGGCATTAGAAGGCGTACCAGCGTTTTATATTCATAGTTTGTTTGGCACAGAAAACGATATGTATCGCTTGGAAAATACAGGCAATAATCGCTCTATCAACCGCGCAAAATGGGATATCAATACTTTGCTTAATCAGCTTGGTGATAAAGCAAGTCATCACCATCAAGTCTTTAATGCATTAAAAAATAGAATTACCATTCGTAAACAACAAAAAGCATTTCACCCCAATGCAACGCAATTTACCCTACATTTTGGTACTGAAATTTTTGGTTTTTGGCGCCAGAGTATTGATCGACAGCAATCGATTTTTTGCATTTATAACATTAGCAACAAAATGCAGATTATTCCGCTGATTGATATTAATTTAATCGGTACTGATCAATGGGTTGATTTAATCACAGGTAATAAAATTGAAGATTTACAGCAACAAATTACGTTAAAACCTTATGAAAGCTTATGGTTAAGTAATGTGAAATAATGGTGATTGTTGTAAAGACGCTTATTGATTTTCTTGCAGGGCTTCAATAAACGATTCAACTTCACACTCGCAACCGCCGCAACCAGTATTAACGCCTGTTTTGCGTGAAATTGTTTCGAAATCAAACCCTTGTGTTGCAAGGTCAAATATCTTGCCGCGTGTGGTGCCAGTACACTCACACATAATTTCAGCAGCTAAATCTTCATTTTTAGTCGACATTGAATCTATTCACCAAACCAGTCTTTTAATTTTTGTGTCGCTAACGCTTTAACATCATCGTTAATATACAAGCTGACTGTTGCAATCGCTGAAGCTAACACACCTAAATCATCAGCGTAACCAACAATCGGCGCAATATCAGGAATGGCATCAACTGGAAAAATAAAATAACCTAAAGCGCCATAAATAATGGTTTTTGCCCATGTTGGTGTTTTTGGGTTTTCTGCCGCGTAATATAACCACAGCGCTTTTTCGATGACGTCTTTACCAGCGGTTTTGGCAAACTTAACCAGTTTGTCCCAAAATCCATCGTTTGAGTACTCTTTAATAAATCCTTGCTGTTGCTCCGACATGGCTAACTCCGTTTTTTCGTATGATTGCTATTAGTTAAAAACAGTAGTAAATAGTTTCAATATTTAATCATAGCAGTCTAATGTTATGCTCGATAGCGCTCATTAGCTTGTTTTTATTTAAATTAAAGGGCAGGCATTTTAAATTGATACAATGCTATCGTTTAGTGCAGATTATTATAAAGCGTGTAATTGACTAGTGAATAAAAGGTTAGCTTCATTTGTGATGAATAAACAAAAAAAATGGGATATCTTCTGCAAAATTGTCGACAACCTCGGCGATATTGGTATTTGTTGGCGTTTAGCAAAACAGCTTCACCAAGAACATGGTTTGCAAATCAGATTATTCATCGACAACTTATCAGCAGCTAGTAAGATATTAACAGACATTACGAATGCCGATGAACAGCAGTTTGACGGTGTAACGATTGTGCGCTTGGATGAAAATACAGTGTTTGATTCGGCGGCTGATATCGTGATTGAGACTTTTGCTTGTGGATTGCCAATAGCTTATTTGGCATTGATGACGCAGCAAAATGTTTGGGTCAATGTGGATTATTTGTCAGCAGAATCATGGGTGCCAGAATTTCATGGATTGAATGGTAAGCACCATGAAACAAAACTAACACGACATTTTTATTTCCCAGGTTTTTACGATAATACTGGTGGTTTATTGCGCGAACAGCGTCTTATTACTCACCGAGATGATTTTCAAGCTTCAGATGTGATGCAGCATGCCTTTTGGCAATCATTAATGGTTTCTGATCAAGCTGGCGATTTAACTATTTCACTTTTTCACTATTCAAATGCACCGGTCGATGCTTTATTACAGTCATTGGCAGATGGCGAGATTGCGGTGCAAGTGTTTATGCCCACCAACTCTCATGTGCCAACATCAATATTGGGTTATACCAACTTGGTGGCTGGAGATTGTTTAACACTTGGTAATTTAACATTGCACCTATTGCCGTTTTTACAGCAAGCAGATTACGATCGGTTGTTGTGGGCATGTGATCTTAACTTTGTTCGAGGCGAAGATAGTTGGGTGAGGGCTGTTTGGGCAGGTAAACCTTTTATTTGGCAACCGTATTGGCAAGAGGATAATGCACATTTATTGAAGCTGAATGCTTTTTTAACGAGTTTCTATCAACACCCAGAGTTACAGCAAACATTGGTGAAGTTGCATGAAGCTTGGTCAACAGAACGCTTTCATCAAGAAGTCTGGCAACATTATTTGGCGAATTTGCCCGAGATAGCCAAGCATACGCAATTGCAATCACGGCTTGTGATTGATCAACAAGATTTAGCGAGCAAATTGCTTGCTTTTTGTGCGGATTTGGCAAACTAGCGTATAATGCTCGCTTTAAAATAAATCCTCATTAATTTGGTATTGAATCTATGAAAACAGCTCAAGAACTTCGCGTTGGTAATGTTGTAATGGTTGATGGACAGCCATTGGTATTAGTAAAGTCTGAATACAATAAATCTGGCCGTAGCGGTGCCGTGGTAAAAGCTAAGTTTAAAAACTTGCTAACAGAAGCGCCAAGTGAAAATGTGTATAACGCGGGTGACAAGTTTGATGTGGTTGTATTAGAGAAAAGAGAAGTGACTTACTCTTATTTTGCTGATCCAAGCTATGTCTTTATGGATGCTGAATACAATCAATATGATGTAGATGTTGAGTTCATGGAAGACGTATTGCCATTTTTAGAAGACGGCATGACCTGTGATGTGCGTTTTTATGAAGGTAAAGCGATTCAAGTTGAGTTGCCAACCACAGTCGTGCGTGAGGTGGTCTACACTGAACCTGCAATCAAAGGTGACACATCAGGTAAGGTTATGAAGCCAGCTAAATTAGCCACTGGTTATGAAATCTCAGTACCACTATTTGTTGCCCAGGGTGACAATATTGAAATTGATACGCGAACAAGTGAATACAGAAACCGCGTATTGAAATAATAGCGTTAGATAGTCAAAAGGGTGCTTTTAGCACCCTTTTTTATTTGGTTTAAAGGCTATTTAGAATCAAACTTTTTTGATTCTAAAATCTAGGCAATCTTTTTATTCACTTCTTCTTCAGCCGCAATCCAAAAATCAATGGCGTTGCCCTGAAAGTGATTGTGTTCGGCAATATAATAAGCAGCCACTTCAATCATTTTATAGCGTTCTTCAGCACTGATTTTGCGCGTTTTGGCTGTGTTGGTTTTTGAGGATGTTGTTTTTGCGGCAGTTGCTTTTTTAACAGCAGGTTTTTTAGATGTAGATTTTTTTACAGGTGTTTTTGTTACCGTTTTTTTAGTAGTGCTGACAGCCATGATAATGCTCCTTTTGTAAAGTAAAAGCGGATGAAATTTTTAAGGCTTTTGACCTTGTTTACACCATCATATTAAACGGTGCCACCAACTGTCAAGCCGTCAATTTTAAGGGTTGGTTGGCCTACGCCAACAGGCACACTTTGTCCTTCTTTTCCGCAAGTGCCAACACCGCTATCGAGTGCCATATCATTGCCTATCATACTCACTCGCGTTAATACATCAGGACCATTACCAATCAATGTTGCACCTTTGACAGGGTAGGTGATTTTGCCATCTTCAATCATATAGGCTTCAGCTGCGCTAAACACAAATTTACCACTGGTAATATCAACTTGGCCGCCACCAAAATTAGCGGCGTATAAACCTTTTTTAACTGATTTAATAATCTCTTCCGGTGCTTTATCGCCATTGAGCATGTAAGTATTCGTCATGCGAGGCATAGGAATGTGCGCATAGCTCTCGCGGCGACCATTGCCGGTCGTTGGTTGTTTCATTAGGCGTGCATTTAAGGTGTCTTGAATGTAGTTGCGTAAAATGCCATCTTCAATCAGCACGGTATTCTTAGTCGGATTGCCTTCGTCATCAACGCTTAAAGAACCTCGACGGTCGGCTATTGTGCCATCATCGACAATGGTAATGCCTTTTGATGCAACTTTTTCGCCTATCATGCCAGCAAAGGCTGAGCTACCTTTGCGGTTAAAATCGCCTTCTAAACCATGACCAATTGCTTCATGCAGGAGGATGCCTGGCCAGCCTGAGCCTAATACAACCGTCATGCTACCAGCTGGAGCAGGGCGCGCATCTAAGTTGACTAAGGCTTGGTGTACGGCTTTTGCAGCATAGTCTTGTAAAACCGCATCAGTGAAGTAGCTGTAATCAAAGCGACCACCACCGCCAGCAGTACCTTGCTCACGACGGCCGTTTTGTTCTGCAATTACTTGAATAGAAACGCGCACCAACGGTCTTACATCTGCCGCCATCACGCCATCACTACGTGCAACCATGACGACTTCATATTCGCCACCAATAGAAGCCATCACTTGCGTCACACGTGGGTCAGCTTGTTTGGCAAACTGCTCTAGGCGTTCGAGTAGTTTAACTTTAGCATCTGCGGTAAGAGAGGCGATGGGATCATTTGGTAAATAAAGCGAAGTTGCTTCTGGCGTGATAATACGGTTAGCGGTTTGTTCAGCACCAATGGAAGCAATCGCCTTGGTTGCATTGGCCGCTTGTTGTAACGCCGCTAAATTAATTTCGTCTGAGTAAGCAAATGCGGTTTTTTCGCCACTAATCGCGCGCACTCCAACGCCTTGGTCGATAGAAAAAGCGCCAGATTTAACCTGACCTTCTTCCAAACCCCAAGACTCACTTCTGCTGTATTGAAAATACAAGTCAGCATAATCAACTTGATGCGACATAATGTTGCTCAATACGCTTTGTATGGCTTGCGAATCTAGCCCTGATGGGACAAGTAATGCTTCATTTGCTATTTCTAAATGGCTGGTTTGTTGCATTTAAATTGCTCTGATTGTTTTGTGTTTAAGCGCTGGTAGGCTTTTGCGTAAACTGGCTTCATAATGGGTATTAACACCAGCCATCACTATGCCAGAACCGCGTGGTAATCGATCCAATATAACGCCCCAAGGATCAACAATCATGCTGTTGCCATGGGTTTCTCTGCCCGACAAATGGTATCCGCCTTGAGCAGGTGCGATGACATAACACAAGTTTTCAATCGCGCGCGCGCGGATTAAGGTTTCCCAATGCGCTTTACCTGTTGTTTCAGTAAAAGCAGATGGAACCACAATCATGTCAACTTCGCCCATTGCGCGATACAACTCAGGGAAGCGCAAGTCGTAGCAAGTTGATAAACCGATTTTGCCATAAGGCGTTTCGACAACAATCACTTCATCACCTGGTTCGATGGTGTTTTCTTCGTGGTAGTGTTCTGTGGCTAAATCCAAACCAAATAAGTGAATTTTGTCATAACGTGCAATTTGTTTGCCTTTTTCGTTATAAACTAAACAGCTGTTACGTACTTTGTTTGATGCGCTGCTCACCAATGGTACGGTGCCGCCGATAAGCAAAATTTTGTGTTTTTTTGCCATTTTAGAGAGAAAGTGTTGAATAGGGCCTTCGCCTTCTTTTTCTTTCACTCTTACTTTATCCGTATCATGGATGCCCATGATGCAGAAATATTCAGGCAGTACAACAATTTTTGCGCCAGCTTCCGCGGCTAGTTTAATTAAGCGTTCTGCTTCAATCAGGTTGGCGGACACGCTGGGACTAGAAGCCATTTGGATACCAGCTACTTTAACGATATTGTTTGCGTATTTTGTCGATTTTTTTGAGGTCATGTTTATTGCGCGTTTAAAGGTGAGTTAGTCGGTTTTATTTCTTTTTTTTCTTTTTCTGCATCTTTTTCTACTGGTTTATCCCAAGTGCCAGTAATAGTATATTCGCTTTGTGCAATTTTGTTTAGCGGGTCTTTTAATAACTTTTGCGCAACAAAAGCAGCTGCACCAGCGATAGGACCGCCAGCAAGCGCGGCTAAAGAGAAGCTATCGCTGATATGTGGAATCACTTTTACATTGAGAAATTGTGTTTCTTTATTTAAATCAATATCACCTTTAATCTCAGTTTCCGCTGCCGGACCAGTCATAAAGAAGTTATCGCTATGCATGACTCCATCATTAATTTTCGCATTACCACTGATTTCATCGAATGCAAATCCTTCACTGAATAAGTCTCTAAAGTCCAATGTTAGACGTCTTGGTAAGCTTTGTAAGGTGAGTAGACCCAATAACCTACCAACGCCAGGTTTTACTTTAACCACTTGTCCTTTTGAAGCGCCTAATTGAAATTCACCATTCAATCCTTTTTTGTTGAACTGGTGTGGACTGCCTGGCCATCTCAATTGACCAGAAATTAGCGCAACACCACCTTTAATCACATCGGGCTGACCAAAGCGTTTTAAGGTGTTACCAACATCATTTGCCGTTAATGAAAATTGCAAATTGGTGTTAGGGTTGGTAGTCCAATTGTGCCAGCGACCTTCAGCCACTAAGAGGCTATCAGGATTGCTAATTTTAAGTTGCTGAATGACCCAATCATCTTCTGTTTCATATGCATTAAGCGCAAATGTGCCAAATGCTTTTTTACCAAGTTTAAAATCGTCTGCTTGAATATCTAAAGCAGGATATTGTTTGTCTAGCCTTTTAATCTCTTTATTCTCAGCACCATTGTCAGCAGCCTCATTACTGACTGGGATGTGTAGTTTTTTAAGCCGTGCAACTACGGCTCCTGTTTCTTGTGTTTTGCTTGGGTTTCGCCACTCAATATCACCATCAACTTCTTGACTGGTTATTGTCATGCTTAAATTCTGGTTACTCGGGTTTGACGTTACTTTCAAGTTGTTTAAACTACGACCAAAAATATCTAGTTGTTGAATAGAAACTTCGGCGCTATTTAAGTCGATATCAGTTGAGCTGTTGCTTGAATTAGTTGGCAAAGCTAGCCATTCGTCAGCGTTTAGATAATCAAATTCTCCACGCAAGGCTAAGCCGGGTTTTGTAGGTTTTTTCGCTTGTGTATTAATCGCAATATCACCGCTATCGAAAGCTAATTCATCATTTTTTTCAGAACGTAAAATAATGGCAGAAACGATATCTTGATAGGCGATTTTTATTGCATCGCGCTCAGCTTCTGTTTGTTGTTTATCAATGGAGAACAGCGCCTCTTGTTCGCGTTGCTTGCCAAGAGGCGCAGGTAGATTAATCGCTAAGCCTTTTAAATTAGAACGAATATTCATGTTTAGGAATGGCTTTTTAATCGCAATATCAGCTGACCAATTCGTGTTGCCATCTAGCGCACTGCTAAATACGTTACCATTAAATTGCTGAATACCTTTAGCCGTGACGTTACCTTTTGCATTAATGGTGATGGTTTTGTTTGCTGCTGTTTTTAAATCAAATTGCGCTGGGCCACCTAGAATATTTGCATTGATAGCGCGTGCGATAATGCCCAAATCATCGAAACTCAGCGTGCCATTAATATTAGAGATTTCAGGTAGGCCTAGTCTTTCATTAGCATACATAGTGCCATTGTTGATTAAATAGTCACCTTTAAATTTAGCATCAATAATATTGTCTAAAGGTAGTTTTAGACTTAAATTAAGCTTACCTTTTCCAGCTGTTTTTAAATCATCAGTAAAGCCCAATGTCACTTCTTTAACGGGGCTGTTATTAATAAATTTGATAGCTGAAGCAACAGGGCCTTCACCCACAGCATCAATATTAAGAGATTGTGCCATCGCACCATAGGTGTTGAGCTCAGGAATAACGGCTTTGGCTTTGATGATATTAACGTCAAAGATTTTGCCTGTATCCGCATTCAGCTCCATGCTATTGCCTTCAAAACGCATATCCAAGCCTATCTTCTCAATTTTAGGCCAACCGCTTCCGTACTCTAGTGACGCATCACTAATTCTAGCCGTGACTTTAAAAACACCTAACGATGGATCTGGATTATTTTGTTTATCAATATAAGGAAAGTCGTCAAGGCTACCTTTCACGGTTAATTGAACATCATTTGCCTTGCCCGCCAAAATAGAACTGTCTAGCCAATGTATGGTTTCATCACCCATGATTAGCGGGTAGTAGAATGGTGCAAACTTAGCATCGCCATTATCAAACTTGCCGCTCAAATCTAAATAGCCGCCTTTAATACCATTCATGTCATAGCTTGCATTTAGCGTGCCGGTAATATGGTCATTGGCAACAGCAATATTGTTAGCAATAATTTTTATTTTATCTTTATTCTTACTCCACGACACTTTACCGTCCAAGGTATTGATGGGAATTGGCCACCGCAAAATATCCTTTAAATTCAATATTGCATTGGTTGATGCTAGTTGCAATGTGCCATTATCTTCATTAGCCTCTATCTCGCCAATAAGGTTGCTGAATCCTGGAATGTTTTTATATGCATTGATGCTGAGCGCGTTAAACGCACTTTCAACTTGATAACTGCTAGGGCTTTGGGGATCGCCTTGTAAGCTAATACTCAGTTTGCTGAGTTTGCCTTGCGGATTCATTGCGTTTAATGGTTGGCTTATCGTTTCAGGTAAGCTGATTACTTTCTGCAATTTGCTTAAATAACTTAAATCAAAGGTATCCAGTTTTAATGCAGCATTTATCCAAGGTTTGTTATTTTTAATCTTGCGAGAAATAAATCCAGAGCCGTTATCGATATTAAACTGATTGTCCGCGATAAGCTTAATGTGTTGACCAGAGAATGTAGTGGTTTTATTCGATTCTTCCCAAGTTAATAAACCAGATAGCAGTTTGGCATTTAACAACTCCTCTGACTTGTCTAGCTTCACTGAAAGCTTATTCAGTCTCACATTGGCTTTAAGCTTATTGATTGATTTGTCAGAGAAGGAAAGTGCAACATTGGCTTTTCCTACACCACTTTGTAAGTCAATTGGGTAGTCAAACCATGGCTTCCACACGGTTAAGTCTATGGCTCTAGCGCCCAAATTAACCTCACCGCGCCAAGTTTCTATTTTGCTAACATCACGCCCAAAAAAGTGACCTGTTAGCGTAATTGGATGTTTTGTTCCTGTTGAAGGCAATGCACTGATACTGAATAAATGCTGCCCAAATATTTTACGCCAAGCAGGATTGCGTAGATTAAAATCAACTTTTTCTAGCGATAATGCAGGCGCCTGTCTTAAATCATCTTGCCATATTATAGAGGCATTATTGATATTAATATCCGCTTGACTTAACAGCCAGTTGGCGAAGTCTGGTTCTCCTTCACCCGCCATTGCAATGCCTGCAACATAAATGCTGCCGTCTTTTGTACGCTGTATGGTTAGCTTAGGGTTGCGGACTGAAAGGTGCGATAAATGCGGGTGCAGCATGGGAATACTTAACCATGAAAGCGTGCCATTAACGTTTTCAAGGTGCAAAGCAGACTTGTTCTCTGCATCATAAATATCAATTTCACGAATTAACACTTTGGGAGAAAGTCCATCCCAGCCTGGCACAATATTGCCAACCGTTGTTTTTAGCCCAATTTTTTCAGTAATAGTGGCGGCAATATCATTTTTGTAATGATTAATATTGGGGAATATGGTGAAGCGAATAACAGCAGCGATAATCAGCATCAAGGCTATTACTGCGAGTATTGCATAAATAATCCAGCGGAAAGTTCTTTTTATAATAAGCATGGAATTAGTTGTTACTAAACACTTTAGTTAGTTGCATATGGCGAAATTATTGAGTAGTTTCTTGATTTTACTAGAGTTTCGACAATAGTTTTGTGAATAAGTGCCAACTTTACTTAGTTTAACAATTTATTTTATAAAAACTCTTTTTAAGTAAAGACTGAGATTGCTTTAGAATAACGCCTCTTATCGTATTTGACTAACATTAACGTTTTGATTCAATTTAAAAATATAACCATTGCACGTGGGATTAAAGTCCTTATTCAAGAAGCTTCATTGCAATTACATCCTGGACACAAAGTAGGGTTGACTGGCGCGAATGGTGCTGGGAAATCTAGCTTGTTTGCTATGTTGCGCGGTGAGTTAGAAGCCGATAAAGGTGAATTGGAGATTCCATCAAGTTGGGTGGTTGGTCATGTTGCACAAGAAACGCCAGCACTCAGCACATCTGCGCTGCAGTTTGTATTAGAAGGTGATGAAGAGCTGCATACGATTGAACAGTCTTTGGTACAAGCTGAAGCGAACGCTGAAGGCGAACGCATTGCCGAATTACATGGGAGATTGTCTGAAATAGAGGGATATGCGGCCAAAGCACGTGCGGCAAGTTTGCTTGATGGTTTAGGCTTTAGCCAAACGGATTTGCAAAGCGCGGTTTCTTCTTTTTCGGGTGGTTGGCGTGTACGCTTGAATTTGGCTCGTGCCTTAATGTGTCGTTCTGATTTGTTATTGTTGGATGAGCCAACCAACCATTTGGATTTGGAAGCGGTGATTTGGCTAGAAAATTGGCTAAAAAGTTATAGCGGCACATTGTTATTGATTTCTCACGATAGAGACTTCCTTGATGCCATTGTTAATCACATCGCGCATATTGAACATCAAACACTCACTTTATATAAAGGTGGTTACAGTGATTTTGAACGACAACGTGCTGAAAAAATGGCATTGCAGCAAGCCATGCACGAAAAGCAGCAACACAAGGTAGCGCATTTACATAAGTATATTGACCGATTTAAAGCGCAGGCGACTAAAGCACGGCAAGCGCAGAGTCGCATTAAAGCTCTAGAGCGCATGGAAATGATTAGTGCTGCCCATGTCGACTCACAGTTTACCTTTAGCTTTCGACCGCCTTCTAGCTCGCCAGAACCGTTATTGGCGATTAGCGATATTGATGTTGGCTATGCGAACAAGCCCATCTTAAGCAATGTATCGCTGACGGTAAGACCAAAAGAGCGGATTGGCTTGTTAGGGCCGAATGGCGCAGGAAAGTCGACACTGATTAAGTTGTTGGCTGGCGAGTTGCAAAGCCATTCAGGTAAACGCACATTAGGCAAAGATTTGAATATTGGTTATTTTGCACAGCATCAATTAGAGCAATTACGTGCCGAAGAGTCGCCATTGCAACACATGCAGCGCTTGGATAAAAATGCGACTGAGCAAGAATTGCTTAATTATTTAGGCGGATTTGATTTCCGTGGCGATATGGCGCGATCCGCTTGCGAGAAGTTTTCTGGGGGTGAAAAGTCGCGTTTGGCATTGGCATTATTAATTTGGACGCGGCCTAGTTTGTTATTGCTGGATGAGCCAACCAATCACTTGGATTTAGAAATGCGCCATGCCTTAACCCTAGCACTGCAAGAGTTTGAAGGTGGCGTGATATTGATTTCACATGATCGCTCGTTGTTGCGCACGACGTGTGACCAGTTTGTGTTAGTTGCGAATGGTCAGGCAAATTTATTTGATGGTGATTTGGAAGATTACTCAGCTTGGGTAGCAGAACAGCGTAGTCAAGAAAAAGCGGCGATTGTGGATGAAACTGCTTCAACTGATAAGAAGAACAGTTACGCACAGAATAAATTAGATCGACAAGCGAGAATCGCGGCGCGTAGACCATTGATTAAAGAATCAGAAAAATTGGAGCGGGAAATTGCCGCATGGCAATTAGAAAAAGCCACCTGTGATGCGCGCTTGAATGACACAACTCTGTATGAAAACGCCGACAAAACCGAATTACAGGCTTTGCTAAAACAGCAATCTGCGTTAACGTTAAACATTGAGCAAGCAGAAGAGCGCTGGTTGACGGTGCATGAACAGCTAGAAACACTACCTGAGATTGATGCTTAACCGCATATATCATTATTTTTAAAAATTGAAAGCGAACGGATGGAAGAGCTTAAGTATTCACAACGATTAACCTTATTACATGGCATTTGTTTAGCTGAAATACATGCGGACGGTGCAACGCCAAGCACTGATTTGGCCGATTATGACGCGCTAGATGCGGCTTATTATTTAGCCAGCTATATTAGTTTTAACGCCATTACTGCCGCAGGTCGCAATCCAAAAGAAGAGTTGACTGAAGATTTTGATATGCTCAGCGTGTATCAGGCTTATGGCTTATTAACCTTTGCTTTTTTAACAACGCCATTAGCGGCTGAAGGCATTAAACCAGATTATCAAGCGGCGCAGGTGACGATTGCCAAAACTTTGTTTTCAGGCATTCCAGATGAGCAAATGATTGAAATCATTAATTCAGGCTTAAATAAAGTAAAACTGATTAGCGATGCCGATGTTGAGCATTGGGGTGAGTTCCGCGAAAACTTGGACAAATTAACCATTAGTTTCGTTATCGCAGGAACGGATGATGAAAGCCCGCACCGCAAAGAAGAAGTGTTGCCTTTATTTGGGCAGTTATTAAGCCAGTTATGCGAGGCATTTGAAGCTACATAAATGCATTTTCAGAAATAAAAAAGGCCACGAGTGTGGCCTTTTTTTTACACTTACCTTTTACATTAATGTGACGTTAGCAGTAGTTAAGCGGTTGTTTCATTATGCTTTTTTATCACCAGACTCTTCACGCTGTTTTTTGAAGTTAGCCTTTTTCTCAGCGACTTGTTTTCTTTGCTCTGGCGTCAATAGGTTTAAAATCTGTTGATGATGATGCACTCTCGCTAAGATACTATCGCGCTCTATTGTTGCTAATTTGTCAGCAAGGGCTTTCGCTTTAGCTTCAGAATAGTTGTCTGATAATTGCATCAATTCCTGCTTAAGCTGACGACGCTCTTTCATTTGCGCGCGCATCTTAGGCGCTTCTGCATGTTTTAGCTCAAAAATCTGGTCTTTTTGTGCATCTGTTAAATCAATGCCATGTAAAAAGCGATGTCCATGACGTGAGTGCATCTTACCTTGATGATGACCATGCTCACCTTTTTGCATACAGTGATGTTGCTTTTCATGACCTTGACTAGGCTTTGCCGTTGCAACGCCAGCCATTGATACACTAAGAATAGTCGCTGCTAATAGTGGTTTAAATAATGATTTCATGTTGTGACCTTTCACGTTGTACTTAAAATAAATTGCTTAAAGTTATTCGTCTTTTGAAGACATGCTCAGTTTGAAGATTTTGTTGTTAAGTGCTGTTAAGGTGTTGTAAAAACATGTAAAGATGACATGGAAATCGCGCTTAAATGTAAAGTTAGGTAAAGCAGAGAGGCGACGCTTGTGAGCGCTATATTTACTCGTTATGATTGGCTGGTTAAACGCTAGAAAATTAATCCCTAGAAAGAAGTTATTTGAGCAAACTATTACTCATTGATGATGACGTAGAACTCGTTGGCATGTTAAAAGAGTTTTTGCAACAAGAAGGCTTTGATGTCACGGCAGGGCATGATGGCATTTCGGCTGAGCAATATGTGTTGGCAGGCAGTTTTGATTTGATGGTGCTCGATGTCATGATGCCCATGCAAGATGGTATTCAAACCTTAAAAAACATCCGCGCGCATAGCAATATTCCAGTCATTATGCTGACCGCTAAAGGCGATAATGATGACAAAATAACTGGCTTGGAATTGGGCGCTGACGATTATGTGCCTAAGCCTTGTACGCCGCGTGAGCTAGTTGCACGTATCCGCGCGATTCTTAAAAGAGTGAAACTAGAGCCTTCTGCACAGACAGAGATTAATATTGGCGATTTAACGATTAATACCGCACAGCGCATTGCTACTTTTCAGACGCATATATTAATACTCACGAGCACGGAATTTAATTTACTAGAGACCTTGGCGCGTCACGCTGGTGCTGTGGTGTCAAAAGAGGATTTGTCTTTGCAAGCATTAGGGCGACCACTCGCTAAATTTGATCGGAGTATTGATGTTCATCTCAGCAGTCTTAGGCAGAAAATAACGCAATATTCAGATAATCCTAATTTAATTCAAACCATCTACCGCAAAGGTTACCAGTTGGTTAAAACATAAAATGGGACGTTTATTCTGGAAATTCTTTTTATTTTTCTTTATCGCGCAATTAACCACTGCGCTGGCAGTTGGTATTTTTATTCAATTGAAGGCTAATGATAGAGCCAATCAAGCGCGTGTCGATTTATCGCCTATCTCGCAAAGCTTAGTTGAAGCGGCGCAGTCAACCTTGCAGTTCGGCGGTTTAACGGGTTTGAAGCAGCTATTGCAGCGTTGGGAAGCGCAAGAATTGAAACACCGCGTTTTTGTTGTGGATAGTCATCATCAAGATTTACTTAATCGTGCGGTAGCGCCAATGTTAATTGAAAAAGCAGCACAATCTGCGGATAAGCTTGGAAATGCGTCGGTCGCTAACGTTGAGATTAACGGAGAGTCCTATCTTATTTTTGTTGCCTCAACCATTGGCAGAGCTAACAGGATTGAGCGCCATTTATCACTTGATAAGAAAAAATTGCTACCACCAAGGCCGCCTAGATTTAACCCATTAATTAGAACCATTGCTACCTTTCCAGTAAAAGCACTGATGATTGCGGCCATTGCCAGTGCATTATTTGCAGCCATATTGGCGTGGTATTTTTCAAAACCAATTAGCCGTTTACGCAACGCATTTAATCGTGCGGCGGAAGGTGATTTACAGTTTAGTGTTGCTAGTCAAATGAATGCACGCAATGATGAATTATCTGATTTAGGGCTACATTTTGATGAGATGACCAAGCGCTTGAGTGCTTTGATGCAAGGTCAATCTCGATTATTACATCATGTTTCGCATGAGTTGCGTTCGCCGTTGGCGCGGATGCAAATGGCGTTAGGCTTAGCAACGCAAACGCCTGAAAAAGCAGAAAGTGCGTTGAATCGTATTGCATTAGAAGCGGAGCGAATGGATAAACTCATTGGCGAATTGTTAGAATTATCTCGTTTTGAATCAGGCATGGTCGCGCTGAATAAAGAATGGTTTTCTTTTAATGCCTTATTAGATAGCATCATTGAAGATGCTAATTTTGAAGCGGCTAATAAAAATATTCAAATCAAGTCTGAAATTGAAGCGTCAATGACGGTTGAAGGGCAATTGGATTTACTCCATCGAGCGATTGAAAATGTTGTGCGCAACGCTATTAAATATGCGCCGAATGATTCGGTTATTACGATTAAAACGGTGGTTAGTAATCAACAATTACAGCTTAATATTACCGACCAAGGCGCGGGTGTATTAGCTAGTGAATTAGCCGATATTTTTAAACCTTTTGTGCGCGGTAACTCTGGCAGTCAAGTGGTTGGTCATGGCGTAGGATTAGCAATTACTAAGCAAGTAGTTGAAGCGCATGGTGGACAAGTCCTTGCGCACAATCTGAAGCCAAACGGGTTTATGGTCACGATAACGCTTCCAAACAACAGTTATTCTATTTCACCTGATACGTAATACCAGCGGTCAGTCAGTAGAAATTGACTGACTTCATGTAATCGCTCTGCTTTTTGACCGCCAACTTTATAGCGCGCTACAAACTCCACAATCGCGCTAGTTTCGCTGGTTTGCTCAAAACGCTTGATACTTAAACCCAGCCATTTTGTTGCAATATCTTCGTTTAAATTTAAGCTACTAGGACGCGTATCAGGATGCCAACTATCTAACAAATATTGCGTTAAACCCAAAACGTAAGCGGTGTAACGCGAACGCATTAGGGCTTCCGCATTAGCTGCTGGAGCACCCTGATGGCAAGGCTCGCAGCATAATGCATAAGGCTTCCCGCTCTCGCAAGGGCAAAGCGCGTTTAACATTTAGGCGATTTCGCGCGTTTCTGCAAAAGTGATGTCTGGATAACGCTCTTGCGCCATCTGCAAGTTCACGCGGTTAGGCGCTAGATACACATAATCATCCGCGCCATCTAAACCCACATTAAAGCCGTACTTATCAGCAATCGCTTTTAAATCACTATCAGAACCATGTAGCCAGCGTACGGTATAGCAGTCAAATGGTTCGAAAATCATATCCACACCATACTCATGTTCCAATCGGTGCGCCACCACATCAAATTGCAACATACCAACTGCGCCTAATACCAAATCATTCGTGAGTAATGGGCGGAAAAGTTGCGCCGCGCCTTCTTCTGCTAGTTGTTTAAGCCCAATTTGCAATTGCTTCATTTTCATTGGGTTTTGAATGCGCGCACGACGGAAAAATTCAGGTGCGAATGATGGAATGCCAATGAATTTCAAGCTTTCACTCGCTGTAAACGTGTCACCTAATTTAATTGTCCCGTGATTAGGAATGCCAATAATGTCGCCAGAATAAGCTTCATCCATAATAGTGCGATCTTGTGCCATAAAGGTAATCGCATTGTTCACATTAATCGTTTTACCTGTGGCTACTTGTTTGACTTTCATGCCACGTTCAAATTTGCCTGAACATAGACGTAAGAAAGCAATCCTATCGCGGTGCTTAGGGTCCATATTGGCTTGAATTTTGAACACAAAACCAGAGAATTTATCTTCACCAGCAGCCACTTCACGTGTCGCTGTCATCCGTGCTTGTGGGGCAGGTGATAAGTCGACTACTGCATCTAATAACGACTGCACACCAAAGTTATTCACTGCAGAACCAAAGTAAACTGGCGTTTGCTTACCAGCTAAGTAACGTGTTTTATCAAAAGCATGTGAAGCGCCGCGTACCAATTCAATATCAATGCGCAAAGCTTCAGCTTGACTACCAATCAGTGCATCCAAACGTGGGTTGTCTAAACCCTGAATAATTTCTGACGTGCCTTTTTCAGCGCGAGGATCAAAAAAGAAAATGGTATCGTTAACCAAACTATAAACACCGCGGAAGGTTTTACCCATGCCAATAGGCCATGTCATCGGCGCGCATTCCATGCCTAATGTGGTTTCAATTTCGTCTAACAATTCAATTGGCTCGCGGCTTTCGCGGTCTAATTTGTTAATGAATGTGACAATTGGTGTGTCACGCATACGGCAAACATTGAGCAGCTTAATGGTTTGTGCTTCAACGCCATTGACTGAATCAATGACCATAACGGCAGAATCAACAGCTGTTAATGTACGATACGTATCTTCAGAGAAATCATCATGACCTGGCGTATCCAGCAAGTTAATCATGTGTTCGCGATAAGGAAACTGCATCACTGAAGATGTCACAGAAATCCCGCGTTGCTTTTCTAGTTCCATCCAGTCCGATGTAGCGTGACGTGCCGCTTTACGACCGCGCACTTCACCTGCGACTTGAATCGCGCCACCAAACCACAGTAGCTTTTCAGTTAACGTGGTTTTACCTGCATCGGGATGAGAAATGATGGCAAAGGTGCGGCGACGGTTGATTTCTTGTTTAAGACTACTCATATTTGATTCTAACGCTATATTTTCAAAGGCGTTATTGTAACCGATTAGTAGATTAAAAATATTGGACGTGCTATATCTATCATTATGCGAATATTAATTATTGAAGACGACCATGATGTTTCGGCCTTTATTGCGAAAGGGCTAAAAGAGGCTCGCCATCTTGCAGAGATAGCTTCTGATGGAAAAGAAGGTTTATTGCTGGCTTCAACGGCACAATATGACGTGCTGATTGTTGATCGCATGTTGCCAGGTTTAGATGGTTTATCTATTATCAAAACGCTGCGCGCGCTAGATAATCCTGTTCCAATTTTGATTTTAAGTGCGCTAGGCGATGTAGATGACCGCGTCAATGGTTTGCGTTCTGGCGGTGATGATTATTTAGTTAAACCTTTTGCATTCAGTGAGCTGCTAGCGCGCATTGAAATATTAGGCCGTCGACAGCAACAGCAATCACAAACAGCAACGCTGAGTGCTGGCGATTTAGAAGTCGATTTAATGACGCGTAAAGTGACCCGCGGTGGCGTATTAATTGAATTACAAACGAGAGAATTTAGTCTGCTTGAATATTTGTTAAAGCATAAGAACCAAGTAGTAACGCGCACCATGTTGCTTGAGAATGTATGGGATTATCATTTTGATCCGCAAACCAATGTGATTGATGTGCATATTAGTCGCTTGCGTAGCAAAATTGATAAAGGGTTTGATGTGCCTATCATTCAAACTGTACGTGGTTCTGGCTATATTGTAGAAGCGAATGATTAAGCAAAAACAAATTGCAAACGAGCGTAGTTACGCCAAAAGCTCAAGCTTTAAAATGGCGATATTGTTTACGGTCTTATGTGGATTATCACTTTTTATTCTCGGCTACTTTGGCTATTTCTTTGCACGTGGCCACTTTATTCACGGCACAGAAGAGGTGCTTGATACTGAAATAAGATACCTTTCCGCCAATCAATCTTTGGATACCGACGCAGTTGAGCAAAATGCAAAAGGGCGTTTATTTATATCGTTCAATGCCAATGGCGAGCCGCCTGCACTATTGTCTGGAAAAGTTGAGCGTTTAAAAGAAGGCATTATTGTGTTTGAGCATCCAGCTTCGCATAAGACTTATGCTGCCAAAATCCATACCTTTAAGAATAATCAAAAAATGCTCGTTGGAATGGATATTAGCGAAACCCAACGCGAATTTCGTTTTATGCAATGGCTGAGCATTATTAGTATTGCATTGATTATATTGGTTGTTTTGGTCAGTTATATGATTAGCGTGTTTGTTGCAAGAGGCACTAATAGAATTGCGACCACCGCGCAAAATATCATGGATACTGGCGATTTATCCAAGCGCTTAGAAGTCAGCTCGCATTGGGATGATTTAGGCAAAATGTCGAATACGCTAAATTTGATGCTCGACAGAATTGAGGCGCTGATGGTTGGGTTAAGGCAAATGTCAGACAATATTGCACATGACTTACGCACACCGTTGACGCGTTTAAGAAACCATATTGAGGCAACTAGAAAAAATGACGATGATGGGGAAAATGAAGCCTTATTAAATGAAGCAGACAAGTTATTGAATACGTTTAATGCATTGCTCCGTATTTCACGTATTGAAACAGAAAAAAAGCGTGCTCATTTTCAACCATTAGCGTTGAAGAAATTAATAGAGGATGTCGTTGAATTTTATGAACCGCTGGCAGAAGTCAAAAACATTACTATTCATCAACAGTTATTAGATAAGTCAGTTATAGGCGATAAAGATTTGTTATTTCAAGCCTATGCCAATATCCTTGACAATGCGATTAAATATACGCCTGAGCAAGGCGCTGTTTCAATTAATATGCAAACGGAAGGACAATATTGCGTGATAGCGATTGAAGATACTGGCGGTGGTATTGCGGAGGGTGAGTTAGATAAAGTATTTCAACGCTTTTATCGTTGCGATATGAGCCGATCTTCATCGGGTACTGGCCTTGGATTAAGTCTAGTGAAAGCTGTTTTTGATTTGCATAACGGACAGCTTGCATTAGAAAATACTACGAAAGGTTTACGGTTTATTACAAAATTGTAATGTTCGTTCCATGCCTTGGTAACTAAGATATAGGCATAGTAACGTTATGAAAATTGCGGTCATTGGAACTGGTATCTCGGGCTTAGGTGCAGCTTATTTGTTGCATGAAAAGCATGATATCGTTGTTTACGAAAAAAATGCCTATGTGGGCGGCCATAGCCGCACTATCGACATTCCTGTTGAAAACGGTACGCTGCCAGTTGATACTGGTTTTATTGTGTTCAATGATTGGAATTATCCGAATTTACTGGGATTATTTAATCAAATCAACGTGCCTTACCAAAAGAGCGATATGTCTTTTGGCGTTAGCATCAATAATGGCTGGCTAGAGTACGGTTCAGGCGGTTTATTTGCGCAACGTAAAAATCTATTTAGACTTCAATATTGGCGCATGTTATTAGACGTCTTTAAATTTAATAAACAAGCGCTTGCCTATATTGATCAAGATCCGTCGATTAGCCTTGGTGATTGCCTAGACAAACTCAAAATGGGCACGTGGTTTAAGCAATATTATATATTAGCAATGGGCGCGGCAATTTGGAGTTGCCCAGTGGAAACGATTATGAAGTTTCCAGCGCAAACTTTTCTGCGATTCTTCAAAAATCACGGTTTACTCAGCATTAATGATAGACCGCAGTGGTATACCGTCACTGGCGGTAGCCGCGAATATAAAAAACGATTAATTGCACCGTTTGAAGAACATATTTTATTGAACAATGGCGCAACAAAAGTGGTGCAAAAAAGCAAGCAAATTGAAGTTACGGATTCGCATGGTGCAAAACGACTGTTTGATCATGTTATTTTTGCTTGCCATGCGGATGAAGCATTGCAAATGATTGAAGCGCCGACAGCAGATGAAGCAAGCATTCTCTCCAATTTTCAATATCAACATAATCAAATTATTGTGCATAGTGACACCAGTTTTATGCCGCAACATCAGCAATGTTGGTCTAGCTGGGTTTATTTATCAGAGCAGAAGCAAGATAAAAGTAATGGTGTTTCATTGAGTTATTGGATGAATAATCTACAAAGTTTAGACACCAAAGTGCCGGTCATTATCACGCTCAACCCTGCTAGACGACCAAAAGAAAATTTAATTATAGATGAGCATTCTTTTTCTCATCCGATTTTCGATTACAACGCCATTGTGTCGCAAGACAAGTTAGACCGTATTCAAGGCAAACGCAATTATTGGTTCTGTGGTGCGTATCAACGTTATGGCTTTCATGAAGATGGTTTATTAAGCGCTGTCAATGTCGTCAAATTACTAGGGGGAACGATTCCATGGGAATAATGGATGCGCAACTATTGACTGGAAAAGTCATGCATAAACGCTTATTTCCTAAACAAAATGCTTTTCAATATGGCATTTATTATCTTGCTTTACCACTTTCGCAATTAGCAAAAATGCCACTGGCTTACAATCGATTTGCAAGCTTAAGTTTTTTTGATAAAGACCACGGCCCATGTGATGGCAGCTCGCTAGATATTTGGGCGAGAGCAATATTGCGAGAACACAATATTCAAGCCGATGGCGAAATCACACTGGTTTGCATGCCACGCGTATTTGGCTATGCCTTTAATCCTGTTAGCTTTTGGTTATGTCAAGACAAAGCGGGGCAGATACGTGCTGTGTTATGCGAAGTCCATAACACCTTTGGCGAGCGACATACCTATTTGTGTGCGCACGAAGATCGTCGTCCTGTAAATGAATTAAGTCTTTTATTCGCAGAAAAGCTCTTTCATGTTTCACCGTTTTTAGCGCGTGAAGGACATTACGAATTTCGGTTTGATGTGCATGATGATGTGTTCAATGTTGTGATTAATTTGCACCATGAAGAAGGGTACAAACTGTTAATCACTTCATTAACAGGCAAGTTGCAAGCCTTAACGAAATCCAGTTTACGTTATGCATTTTGGCATTATCCATTAGTGACATTAAAAGCCATTGTGATGATTCATTGGCAAGCATTAAAGCTAGTGGTTAAAGGCATTAAATACATGCCTAAACCTGAACAAAAGCCACAAAAAGTAAGTACAACGAATTAAATGATTTTTTATTTGGAACAATATTATGATTAATAAAGCCGCTTCTGAACAAATTTTAAAACGATTTGACCAGATGTCTTGGGGGACGTTAACCGTGACGACCCCTGACGGAAAAATCCGTACATTTAGTGGACAAGAAAATCCGCAGCATCATGCGAATTTAATTGTGCATGATTGGAAAGTGTTCACCAATCTAATGCGTAAAGGTGATATTGGCTTTGCCGATGATTATCGTTCAGGTTTGTGGGATACCGATGATATTAATCAGTTGGTACAGTTAGGATTGCAAAACCAATCAGCGATGCAAGACATGGTCGCAGGTAGCAAGTTATACAATATGGTTTCGTCTTTGTTTTATTTATTTAAGCTAAACACGGTCAAAGGCAGCAAGAAAAACATTCATGCCCATTATGATTTAGGCAATGCGTTTTATCAGCTGTGGCTAGACCCTAGTATGACGTATTCATCTGCCTTATTTAAATCGGAAAATGATTCGCTGACACAGGCGCAACATCATAAATATGACCGCATGTTGGATTGTATGGAAACTGAATCTGGACGCTTATTAGAAGTAGGTTGCGGTTGGGGTGGTTTAGCAGAGCGCGCAATTAGTAGGGGTGATTTTAATATCAAAGGCATCACCTTATCAGAAGAGCAACATGCTTTTGCACAAGCCCGCTTAGGCAAAAACGTGAATATTGCCTTGGAAGATTACCGCCATCAAACGGGCATATATGATCGCATTATTTCCATCGAAATGTTCGAAGCGGTGGGTGAGCGTTTTTGGCCTGTTTATTTCCAAAAATTAAAAGAATTGTTGGCTAAAAATGGCAAAGCCGTAGTGCAAACAATTACCATTAACGAAAAAGATTTTCCAACTTATCGACGTGGTGGCGATTTTATTCGTAGTTTTATTTTTCCTGGCGGAATGTTACCTAGTGTTTCTCGCTTTAAACAAGAGGCAGAAAAAGCTGGTTTGAAAACGCACACGCCATTTATGTTTGGTCAAGATTATGCGCGAACACTCGAAACTTGGTTAGAAAGTTTTGATAAACAAAAAAAACCAATTAAGGCACTAGGGTTCGATGAAGGTTTTATCCGTCTATGGCGCTTTTATCTGGCTACATGTGCGGCTGGTTTTAGAGTGAATAAAACCGATGTGATGCAAATGGAGATTAGTCATGCATAAGCTTTACATTAGCTTATTGCTGCTGTTATTGACGACGTCAGCTAATGCGACCTCTTTGATTCAGAAGCAAATTCCAGATGCGCAAATGGTTGCGACTAGCCGACTAACGGTATTTTTATTTGATGTATATGACGCTAGCTTCTATACGGTAGAGGGTAAACGTCAATTGACGCCACCTTATGCACTAAAGCTAGCTTATTTGCGTGATATTAAAGGTGAAAAAATTGCTGATCAATCAACCGAGGAAATTCGTAATCAAGGCATAGTGGATGAGGTGACATTGGCTGATTGGCATTCGCAAATGCGCAAAATATTTCCCAATGTCAAAAAAGGCGACAATATCACTGGTGTCTATAAAGACTTAAATGCATGTAGCTTTTATAAAAACGATAGTTTTATTGGACAGATTAATCAAAAACAATTTTGTGAAGCTTTTTTTGATATTTGGTTTGGTGAAAAAACAAGCCAACCAGCCTTGCGTAATAAGTTAATTGGCCAAAAATAGTGATTCAAGCACCTAATCGCTGGTTATTATTTCAATATGCCATGTTGGCTCTACCAGTCGCGTTTGCTGGTTTGCCTCTATACGTCCATGCGCCTGATTTTTATACCCAACATTTGGGCTTGGGTTTAGGTGCGATTGGCATCATTCTACTTGTTGTTCGATTATTTGATGCAATTCAAGACCCTATCATTGGCTATTTGTCTGATCTGTATCCAGCCCACAGAAATCATATTTTAATGAGCGGCATTGCATTGCTCACATTGGGCTTATTTGCATTGTTTTTTGGCCCTCAGTTTACGGTTGCCACCTCAGTTTGGTTTGCGGCTAGCATGATATTAGCCACTACCGGTTTTAGCGTTGTGGTGATTAATCTGAATATGATAGGTGGTTTTTGGTCAGCGGATAAAAATCAACGTACCCGCATCGCAGGTTGGCGTGAATCCTTTACCTTGTTTGGTTTATTAATTGCTTCTATTTTGCCATCAGTATTGTTAATAAGCACCGATGCCGCACAAGCATTTAAAGGACTCTTTTTTGTCTATTTTGCGCTAATGATTGTTGCATGGATATTGTTTTTACAGTTTCTTAAACGCGCTGATTTAACTCACTTAAACCAAGCAAAAACAGCGATAGGCAATCCATTTTTTCAAATTCTTCAGGATAAACAGCGCTTATTTTTTCTAACCTATTTACTCACACAAATTGCTGCATCATTACCCGCTGTGTTGATTATTTTCTTTGTACGTGATTATTTACATGCAGAAAGTTACACAGGTTTATTCCTGTTTTTATACTTTATTTCTGGCGCGGCACTGATGCAGCTCTGGTTCGTTTTATCAAAACGGCTAGATAAATATCGTGCATGGTTAATCTCAATGCTGTTATCGGTTGCAGTTTTTATTTGGGTCATTTTGTTAACGCCAGGTGATGTTGTTTCTTACGGCATTATTTGCATGCTTTCTGGCTTTGCACTAGGCGCCGATTTGGCGCTGCCAGCTTCCATTATTGCTGACCGCATCAATGCGAGAAAAGCAGAGAGTCGCGCAACACAATATTATGGCGTGATGGCCTTTATTCCTAAATTAGCACTGGCCATTGCTAGCGGCTGTGCTTTCTTAATGCTTGATAGCGTAGGCTTTATTGTAGCGGCAACTAATACTGAAATCGCTATGAATACACTATTAATGTTGTATGGATTGGTCCCATGCATCATTAAGTTTTTAGCGGCAATTTGTTTGACTATTTTAATTAAAACGCAAATTAAGACACAAGGTGAAAACGATGAGACTGTACGAAATGGGACTATTCAAAATGAAAGTATTCAAAAAAGGAGTAATAATCATGGGGCTTATGACGTTTCTTAACGGCTGTGCAACGCCATCAATGGAAGCTTACAAAGACACTAAGCCTACTTTGGATTTGAAAGCCTATTTCACTGGGCCAATCAAAGCATGGGGCTTAATACAAAGCAGAAGCGGGGAAGTAACCAGGCGCTTTGATGTCACTATGAATGGTACTTGGAACGGAGACGTTGGTACGCTAGAAGAGCACTTTCAGTATTATGATGGTGAAACACAAAAACGCGTTTGGACGATTACCAAAATTGCTGATAATAGTTATCAAGGCACTGCAGGCGATATTTTAGATAAAGCCAATGGAGAGTCAAATGGTAGCGCTATGCGATGGGCATATAAGATGGACCTGCCAGTTGGAGACACTACCTACCGCATTACGTTCGATGATTGGATGTTTCTAATGAATGATGGTGTATTGATTAACCGCTCATATTTGAAGAAATTTGGTGTGAAGGTAGCGGAATTAACCTTGTTTATGCAAAAACAGGAGTAGCGATGCTGTTTTATGAGGATATAAAAGACCAAATGCAATCGGTACAAGGTCAATATATATGGGTGATTGGTGCCAGTAGCGGTATAGGCGCGGCGACCGCCGTTGCCTTAAGCCAGCAGGGTGCAAACCTAATCTTGTCCGCACGGCGAGAGCAAGAGTTAAAAACTGTGCGCACGCAATTAACGGGTGCGAATCATCAAATATTGGCTGTTGATGTGAGCGAACATACACAAACGGTTGAGGCTTTTAAAAAGATTAAACGGTTAGACCGCGTCATCTTTTTAGCAGCTGTTTATGATCCTTCAGCAACGGGTAGGGCCGATATTCAATTTATCCAAAAGAGTTTGCGGGTCAATTTAGGTGGTGTTTACCATGTATTGGATGTCGTGACGCCATTCTTTGAATCGCAAGGACATGGTCAAATTAATTTGTGTGGTTCAGTGGCTGGGTATTTTGGGTTGCCAAACGCACAGCCATATTCATCGACTAAAGCAGCAATTACTAATTTGGCAGAAAGTTTATATGTTGAATATCAGGCTAAGAATATCGATGTGAAGCTTATCAGCCCTGGTTTTGTGAAAACAGAAATGACGGCTAAAAATAACTTTGAAATGCCGATGATGATTGAAGTTGAAGAAGCTGCCCGACAAATTGTAGCAGGCATCACTTCTTCATCATTTGAAATTCACTTTCCTAAAAAATTCACTTGGATAGTCAAGCTATTACGCTCACTGCCTTATTGTTTGTCTTTTAAGTTAAGCAAAAAATTACGCTAAATTATTTAGCGGCGGAATCCAGACTCCAATACAAAAAATGCAGGATTTAACGGTGCCAACGGCGTTCTTAATTTAACCAACTCAGATTCAGGGCCATGAATCTCTAAGCGCGTTAACTCAGATATTTTGAGCGCTTCGGCTAATACTGCACCTACGTTGTCCAAATGTGCTAAGGCTGCTTCTGCATTTTTATAACCTTCGCGACAATGCGCTTCGTCGCCATTAAAGCTAAATCCATAATATAAACAATCAGTTTCGTTACTGGTTTTTGCTATAAATTGCTCGCAGATTGCTTTAAATGCAGCCATGTTTTGTTGAGGCACTTTAAAATAAGGGACAATCGTACAGCAGGTATCAGTTGTTGCCATGAATGGTTTCCTTTCTAATTGAATGGTTTTAATTGAATAGCGATTAGAACTATAACGGGTACGACGCGAAATGTCTAAAACAGTTCATTGTGTGGAGGTCGAAAACAAGCGTTATGCGGTATGGTTAAATTAAAATAAATTAAAGGACGTTAATCCTTTAGTTTTTCATAATGACAGCTAATCAATTAGTATTTAATTGAAATTAATTGAATGCCTTTGAAATTGGAATAATCGAATATGGATTTATTGTGGGTGACAATCTCTGCTGCATTGGTTTTTATCATGCAAGTAGGCTTTTTATGCTTAGAAAGTGGGTTGGTTCGAAGTAAAAACAGCATCAATGTAGCCGCGAAAAACGTCACAGACTTTATCATTTCTGCTGCATTATTTGGCATCGTTGGTTTTGCCATTATGTTTGGTGCCAGTTATGCGGGATTATTGGGTACCGAGTATTTCTTCTTCGATGATATAACACACCCTAAAACTGCAACTTTCTTTCTGTTTCAGATGATGTTTTGTAGTACAGCGGCAACCTTAGTCTCTGGCGCAGTGGCAGAAAGAATGCATTATTTCGGTTATATCATCACAACCATTGTTATTACCGTGTTGATTTATCCTTTTGTCGGCCATTGGGTTTGGGGTGGCGTTTTAGCAGGCGCACCAGCTGGCTGGCTTGAGCAATTAGGCTTTATTGATTTTGCAGGCTCAACAGTTGTGCATAGTGTTGGTGGCTGGGTGTCGCTCGCCGCATTGCTCATATTAGGGCCAAGGTTAGGGCGTTATGAAAATGGAGAGAATAGAATTCCTGGCAGCAATATCCCATTGGCATCAGTTGGTGCTTTGATTATTTGGTTCGGCTGGATAGGTTTTAATGGAGGGAGTACATTAGCATGGAACGATAGTGTACCCGTTATTTTACTTAACACATTTGTATCAGCTTGTTGGGGCGCCATTATCTGTACTGCAATCAAGTACTTTAAAGACGGCTATATTGATTTGATGTATATCCTCAACGGCACCCTTGGCGGCTTAGTTGCAATTACCGCTTGTTGTCATCTTGTGACACCGCATTCTGCCATTCTTGTTGGAATTGGCGCAGGCATTGTTGTTTATCTTGGCGAGATTTTTTTAAGTCATTTCCGAATAGATGATGTGATTGGCGTTGTGCCTGCACATTTATTTGCAGGTGTTTGGGGAACATTATCAGTAGCACTATTTGCTGTTGACCCTTCAATAGCAACGCTAGCGCAACTTGGTGTTCAGGCGCTTGGTATTGTGGTTGTCGGTTTATTTAGCTTTGGAACCGCTTATATTATATTAAGCGTGATTAATCATTTCTATAAGCTCCGTGTATCAGAGGCCGAAGAGTTGCAAGGGCTGAATGTTGTAGAACATAAAGTAACAACAGAAGTATTTGATCTGCTTGCTGCAATGAGTCAACAGAGCCGTAGTAGTGGTTTTAAAAATGCAGTGCCAGTAGAGCCTTTTACAGAAGTTGGGCAAATAGCAGAGTTGTACAACCAAGTATTAGAAAAAGTGAATGAAGAAATGCATGAGAAAGATCGTGCTTTTGATGCATTTAAGCGAAGCGAGCTGAGAAATGGCGCTATTTTAGAAGCTGCGATGGATTGCATCATCACGATTGACCAGCAGGGACATATCTTAGATGTTAATCCAGCAGCTGAAAAAACGTTTAGCACAACCAAACGCTATTTATCTGGCAAATCATTTTTTGCGTTATTTATGTTGCCAGAAAACGTGCAACAGGCAATGAAAAGTTTAGAAGAAGGTTTTACAGAGTTGCCGGGTTTAATTTTGCGTAAAAGAAACATGATGGAGTTGTGGCGCGCAGATAAAACCAAGTTTCCAGCAGAAATTGTTATTACAAAAACCACATTTAATGACTATGCCAATACGGAATACACGCTCTACATTCGGGATATAGCCAAAAGAATTAAGTTAGAAAGTAGGCTGCAATCGCTTGCTTTTAATGATCCATTAACGGGCTTATATAACAGAAGTTATTTTATGATCAATCTTAAAAATAGGGTTGATTTCCACAAAGAGAATTTAGGCAACACCACCTTAATGTTTTTAGATTTGGATGGCTTTAAAAAAGTGAATGACACTTTAGGGCATCAAGCCGGCGATGCTTTGCTTTGTGAGGTTGCAAAAAGATTAAGCGCCGTTTCGCGTGAAGAAGACATGGTTGGACGCTGGGGTGGTGATGAATTTGTAGTTATTATGTCAGGCAACGTGACTGAAAAAATCATGAAGAATCGCGCCGAAAAAATACTGGAGGTGATGCAGCGCCCCGTGATGGTTGAAAAGAACGAACTCAATATTCGCGTCAGCATTGGTGTTGCCATAAGTTACGCGGGAGATGTGTCAGCAGACGTGTTGTTACAACAGGCTGATATTGCGATGTATCAAGCGAAACAAGCTGGTAAAGATACGTATCGAATCTATGGCAAAGAAATGAGTAAAGCCACAGAGCATGCTTTTAACATCGAGTATGCGTTGCCAAAAGCATTAAAAGGCGGGCAGCTGTATTTGGCATTCCAACCGCAAGTGTCATGTAACAGTAACCAAATTGTGGGCTTTGAAGCGCTAGCCAGATGGAAGCATCCAGAGTATGGCATGATTTCCCCAGATGAGTTCATTCCAATTTTAGAAACCTCTAATTTGATTGTGATGCTAGGCGAATGGGTGATTGCCGAGACATTTAAGCAACTAGCTTTGATGAAAGAGCGGGGCTATGGAGGCATACCAATCGCCGTTAATATTTCTGGTAAACATATCCACAACCCTAAACTGTTAGAGCATATCAAGGCGAAGTCTAAGCAATATGACATCAATCCAAGTTTGTTAGAAATTGAAATAACAGAAGGCGTGTTGGCGAGCGATATAGATTCAAGTATTAAAGCCATGCAGCGCTTAGCTGACTTTGATATTAAGTTATCTATTGATGATTTTGGAACAGGTTACTCATCATTGAGTTATTTGAGAAAATTCCCAATCAAGGTGCTTAAAATTGATCGCGCTTTTATTAATAATTGTGCGAACAATAAAGATGATGCGGCTATTTGCTTGGCAATTATCTCGCTAGCGAAAAGCTTAAGTCTAGACATTATTGCGGAAGGCGTTGAAACTATTGAGCAACTGACCTTTTTAAAACCACACGACTGTATTTACCAAGGCTACTATTTTAGTCAAGCTTTGGTGAGCGATGATATGTTGCTTTTATTGAATAGCACGAGTGCGCAAAAGACGCGTGAGGTTAACACTGAGAATGTCTGAAGCAGCTAACGACATGGTCATTCACCATACCAGTTGCCTGCATAAAAGCATAACAAGTCGTCGAGCCAATAAACTTAAAACCCTGTTTTTTTAGCGCTTTACTCATCGCATCGGATACAGCAGAAGTCGCAGGAATATCACTATGCTGTTGCCATTGATTGTTAATCGGCTTGCTATCAAAAAATGACCAAATAAAAGCATCAAAACTACCGTATTCTGCTTGCATAGCCAGAATACGCTGCGCATTAATAACCGTTGCATTCACCTTCAGTTTATTCCGAATAATGGCAGGATTTTGCAGCAAAGATTCAATTTTATCGGCTGAATATTGAGCGACTTTTTGAATATCAAAATCATCAAAAGCTAATCGATAACCCTCACGTTTTTTAAGTATCGTTGCCCAACTTAACCCTGCTTGCGCGCCTTCTAATGTTAACGCTTCAAACAACAAACGGTCATTGTGAATAGGCACGCCCCATTCTGTGTCATGGTAATGGATTTCCAACGGCGAGCCATTAGCCCATGTGCATCTAGTCGTCATCGCCTACTTCATAAGCGTCGCGCAACATCGCATTAATGTCATCCATATCGACATTTGCAGGCAAAGTGCTTTTTGCTTGGCTTGCATTGGTGGTTATATGGTTGCTCGGTTTAGACGTTGCAGGCGTTGGCGTTTTTGTTGTCATGGTTGGCGCCGCCCCATCCATCCACTTTTCAAATGGCGCAGCATCTACACCTTCTGGCACATACCAATGTTTACCATCTGGGTTCCAACGCGCGCCTAATGATTTTGCTTCGTCTTTTTCTTTAAAAGGCACTTTTAATGCGATATTGCTTGTTGCGGTCATAATTTTCCAACGATTAGTAGTGAATATGAGAAGGCTTATTTTCTCACAACATTAATACATTATTTTCTTAATTAAACTAAAGATTCATAACATTCAGGGGTGAAACGCGGATTGCAAATCGCCAGAAAAATCAAATCCGTTTTACCACGATTGCTAATTCTTTGTCTTATCATTGGCGGAATAATGATCACATCACCAGCGCTAACTTCTTTAGCAGCTTCATCACCAATCTCTACAACCCCAACGCCTTCTAAAATACAGTATCGCTCAGTCACGCCATCCAATCGATGCCAAGTAGTCGTCACATTAGGTTCGACGCGTGCTTTGGCGATAGAAACTTCAGGGTCAGCAGGCGTATTAGATAGTTCGGTGATATAGCATCCTTCAGCGATAAATAAATACTCTTGATGATTGGGTGGCACAGTGTTTTGCATGATGGTTTAGCTCATATTTTAATCAATAAGAAGGGCTAAATCATAACGCAGTTTAGAGTTTTGCTAATGAACTAATCGATAAACGCTTATCTAAATTGATTAACACTTTCTGTTAATGTGATTCAACACACAAGTTTTATTTTCACGCTATCAACTTAACATAACTACGGCTACAATAATAAGCACTATGCAAGCGCTACCATACTTAATCCTTTGCGAAGAGTGTGACTCGGTCTATCAGAAGCCTGAAGCGCTTGATGGCCATGTTGCGCATTGTGCTTGCTGTGGAGCGGAAATTGAGCGCTATGCACAAAAAGATCACTATATATTGCCTTTGACAATCGCTAGCTTATTGATGTTTCTGATTGCGAATAGTATGCCAATCGCTCAACTAAGATTGCAAGGTTTAGAAAGTCAGTCTACGTTAATTGGTAGTGTGCTCTCGTTAACAGCGCATGGTGATTGGTTATTTGCCTCAATGGTATTAGCAACTACCTTTGTTTTTCCGCTGATGCAATTATGTTTGCTGCTTTATATTGCATTGCATATGCATCGTCAAAAGATGAGTCATCAAAACATGCATCATCAGAACAACCTTACAGCTAAACCGTTGCCATACCTGAATATCGTCATGCGCATCATGCATGGGCTTAAGCCTTGGAGCATGATAGAAGTGTTTATGTTGAGCATGATGGTGGCAATTATTAAGCTCGCTAACTCAGCAACTTTAATCTTAGGGCCTGCTATTTGGGCATTTGTCGCGTTAACAATTTTATTGAGCTTAGTGTTATCTGTTAACCAACATAGCCTTTGGCATCTAAAACTAGATTTATTTAAGCCAGAAGCATTAAAGCAATAAAGCATCCTATGCAATATTCTCTCCCAACCAATAAGACTGATTCACTGACAAATAATAGTCAAGAAAAAGCTAGTAATGGCAAAGTGCCAACAGGGGTCAGCATGGGTTTAATGGTTTGTCATATTTGCGGTACGGTTTGGCAAGATGCAAAAGATGGTCAACAGTGTGGACGATGCGAAAGCCAACTACATCAACGTAAACCCAATCACATCAATCGAACATGGGCTTTATTGATTGCCGCGTTTTTAATGTATTTACCTGCTAATTTGTTGCCTATTATGGTGACTAAAACCTTAATTGCAACCCAGTATTCGACGATTATGGGTGGCGTACTTTACTTCATTGTTTCGGATGAGTGGGCGTTAGCGCTCATTATCTTTGTTGCCAGTTTTTTAGTGCCTTTGTTTAAGTTGATTTCCTTAACGATATTATTGGTTTTGGCACAAAAAAGAAGTGCATGGCGGCTCAAAGAGCGTGCTAAGCTTTATCGCGTGATTGAAGCCGTTGGCAGGTGGTCTATGCTCGATGTGTTTGTGGTTTGCATATTGGCTGGCTTAGTCCAATTAAGTAACTTTTCTCAAGTGATTGCTGGGCCTGGTGTGTTGGCTTTCGCCGCAGTGGTGATTTTGACCATGTTAGCAACCTTGAGTTTTGATCCGCGCGTGACTTGGGATAATGCCAATCACCAGCAAGATAGGAAGTTGTAAGGAAGCATTTAATAGTTAAATAAAAAGCAAACCTAAATAAAAGCCATTAATTTATAACTCAATATCATACATAATGACTGAACCTACTTCGATAGATAAAGATAGCACAAACAAAGCTAAGCGTTTGCCTCAGCCCACACTTGTTAAACAACGTTGGGTACCTTCGCTGGTCTGGCTGATTCCGATTATTGCGGCGATTATCGGTTTGATGCTAGTGATCAAGTTTGTACTTGAGCGCGGGCCAGAGATTACCATTTCATTTGATACTGCAGAAGGCTTAACCACAGGCAGCACCAAAGTAAAATATAAAAATGTGGATATCGGTGAGGTGACCGATATTAAGCTTAGCGATGATCTTGCTAAAGTGATTGTTACCGTGCAACTAACAGAAGGTGCAGAAAACTTTACCAGTACGGATTCTAAGTTTTGGGTAGTGACAACGCGGATTACTGCGGCTGGTGTGTCAGGCCTCAATACCTTGTTATCAGGCTCTTATATTGGTGCGGATGCTGGTACAGCTGAAGATAAAAAAAGTAATTTTGAAGGTCTATCTGCGCCACCAATCGTAACGAATGACTCCTCAGGCAAACAATTCGTTTTGCATGCGGATAATGTGGGTTCATTGGGGATAGGCTCACCCGTTTTTTACCGCCGTATACAAGTCGGACAAGTGGCTGCCTACGAGTTGGATAAAAATGGAAAGGGCGTCACTTTCCGTATTTTTGTTAATACACCTTATGATAAATTAGTTGGCTTAAATACTCGATTTTGGCATGCCAGCGGTGTCGATATTAAAGTGGACTCAAACGGCCTTAACGTCGATACCGAATCATTATCTAGCATTTTATTAGGCGGGCTTGCCTTTCAGTCCATCATGGATGACCCAGGCCCTGTTGCAAAAGAAAATACTAACTTCCTGCTTGCAGCTAATCAAAAAAATGCATTTAAAGTGCCAGATGGCATTGCAGAAAACTTTGTGCTTTATTTTGATCAAAGTATTCGCGGCCTTGCACCTGGTGCTGTTGTCGATTTCCGAGGTGTCGCATTGGGTGAAGTGAAATCGGTCGGCATTGATTTCGATAGAGAAAAGCGCATGTTTAAAATGCCAGTTGTGATTGAAATTTATCCATCTAGACTGGGTAATGATTACGTTGAGAGCGTTTCAGATGAGAATAAAATAAGACGGCTACGTGCGATGATTAATCGCGGCCTACGTGCACAATTACGCACAGGCAACTTATTAACAGGTCAGCTTTATGTGGCACTTGATTTCTTCCCAAAAGTGCCTAAAACTGAAGTTGATTTAGCACAAAATCCGATTGTGTTGCCAACGGTTGCAGGTGATTTAGATGCATTGCAAAGTCAGCTCGCATCCATTTCAAATAAACTCAGCAAAGTACCTTTTGATGAAATTGGTGATGGATTGCAAAAGTCATTAGTGAGCTTAAACCAATCATTATCAAGCGCAGATATTTTAATTAAAAAACTCAATAGCGATGTCGCGCCAGAAATGGCAGCGGCATTAAAAGATGTGCGCGTCACACTTGGCAATGCCAATACCACGCTCAATAACGCAAGCAACACGCTGTCTGATAAAGCGCCGTTGCAGCAGGATTTACGCCAAACGTTACAAGATTTATCCCGTGCGGCAAACTCCTTAAAAGTGCTGACTGATTATCTTGAGCAGCATCCAGAATCTATTTTGAAAGGTAAGCAACCAGACGATGCGAACAAATAAAAAGTTGATGATGTTGAATGGTGTGGCTTTATTGCGATTGTTAAAATCGTCAAAATTTATTTATTTGCCCTGTATTTTGTTACTAACAGGCTGTTTAAGCACGAGTATTCCGCCTATACGCTTTTATACATTGGCGCAATCACCATCAGCTGATGCGATAGCTAGTGTAGCTAATGAAAAAAGCGGTCCTTATTTAGAATTTGCAACTATTCAAGTACCAGAGCGATTAAGAAGACCGCAATTTGTGATTAATCATAAAGGCAAACAAGAAGTCCAAATTTTAGAACAAGACCGTTGGGCAGCGCCATTTGATGATGAGTTGAGTAGTGCGCTAAAAGCTAATATTGCTAGACGCACCAACGCCATTGAATCATTACCCACAGTGCGCGAAAAACAACTACAAGCTTACAGAATAGCGATTGTTTTACGACAGTTAACCGCCGTTCCAGCTGAAACCATTTCAGCCGAATTTATTTGGACAATTTCACCATTACCATCTGCTGAACAAGATAAGTCAGCCGACCAAGCAAATGCATTATCCACCAACTGCAAACTATTGATTAACAAAGAGTTAGCGCAAGGCACAGAAGCCTTGGTGTCAGGCTATCAAGCGATGGTTGATACACTTGCTGAAAATGTAGCAAACAACATCATAAGTTTGAATGCGGGCAAAAAGCCTGAATGCAAATAACATAAGTTAGTAGGGTGGGTAACTGGTTACCCACGCGTTCCATCGTTGAAATAAAAACTAACGCGTATACCACACTGCGAACTTAGACAGATTGTCTTTGCGAACGGAGTGAAGCAATCTAAGGCTGGTTATTTGATTAGCTATATGGATTGCCACGGGCTGCGCCCTCGCAATGACGGATAATTGATAGGCAAACAAGCGTGTGAGCGGTTGTCTATGGAGTGGAAATTGATTTTTTTATGTATTTATTCCACCCATTCCGGATTAAATGCAACCTCCCAGACATGTCCATCAAGGTCTTGAAAATATCCAGAGTAACCACCCCAAAATGTTTCATGTGCTTGCTTAACTATTGTGGCTCCTGCTAATTTAGCTTGAGCCATAACTGAGTCTACTTCAGAACTACTTGAGACATTATGACCAATAGTCATGTTTGTAGCGCTGATTGGTGATTGTTTTAAACCTGTGTCGTGAGCAATACTTTTGCGAGGCCACAATGCAAGCCGCAAACCAAGTTGAAGCTGGATGAATACTACAGCGCCAAACTCAAACTCTTTACCAATAATTCCTTCAGTTTCAAACCCCAATCCATCCCTATAAAAATTCAGCGATTTTTCTAGGTCATCGACCCCTAAAGTAATGACAGTAATTTTAGGATTCATACTATCTCCACGAATACATAACGTTAAATTTAGAAGCTACCGAAGGTGGTCTGGCTTGAATGATGGGTTAAGAACTTGTAAGGCGAACTCATTTATAGTCCGCTGTACGCGAATTGGAATTCATGGAGCAACCAAACGCGCAACATCTCGAAGAGCACCAATCTTGATTAACTTCTCTTTGGTTTGGCCCTTTATCGCATCGTCGTAGGGATCATAATGAGGTGGCGTGATTTGCTGCACAAGCTTGAATGCCTTTATTGTACCAAAGGACAACCTGAACTCTTCCTGCTCTGCGTAGGATTTATTTTTTGCGAATGCAAGTTGCGTTGGTTCCTTGATATCAAAACATGCAGCTTCGGCCGGATGGTAGTAATGGACAGGTTGGGCAAGAAGTCCGATTGGATGTGCAGAAATTAGACGCGCGAGCGCAAAGCGAACTCTCCGAATGAACTCATTGGGTTCAAATATTTCGATGCATGCATCACTCTCAAACTCAAGCATCAAGTCTGTGCTAAGTTTTTTAGAAAGGCAAAAAGCGAAGACTAGGTCAGAGTTCGTAGAATTCAGGAATGAAAACTTCCCCGCAATCTTTGATTCCTGCGTCAGATTCTCAAGTACAACGTTTGTCCCAGGGTGGTCTTTGTGGATGCCTTCATATGGATCACCACGAATCCTTCCTTCATGCTGTCGAAAGTAGGTAAGGTTTCTGAATAGAATTTCGCCACGATCAAGAAATGCAGAAGCATATTTCGAGGGCAGATACTTGTATAAAGCGAGCACGCCAGTTCTAACCTAAAATAGATACCAGATCCGACTCTAAATTTTTAGTCAGATAGGCATCTAATTCATTTTTATATTTAACATGCATAATAAAATCAATTACTAATTTATTTTTACCATGCCTAAAAGTTTATCCATTTTTCTATAAACACACCCAATTAACCCACAACCTCTTTCAACTGCTCCAAAATCGCAGGGTTCTCCAATGTAGAAGTATCTGAAGTAATTTCCTCACCTTTAGCCAAGCTTCTTAACAAGCGGCGCATAATCTTGCCGCTTCTGGTTTTAGGTAAGTTATCACCAAAACGAATTTCGCTTGGTTTGGCAATTGGGCCAATTTCTTTGCCTACCCAATTGCGTAGTTCATTCACAATTGCTTTGGCTTGTTCACCTGTTGCGCGTTCGCCTTTTAGCACAACATAAGCGACGATGGATTCGCCTTTAATATCATCTGGTTTGCCAACTACAGCAGCTTCTGCAACTAAATCATGCGCAACTAGAGCTGATTCAATTTCCATAGTTCCTAGGCGGTGGCCTGATACGTTAAGCACGTCATCAATACGGCCCATAATGGTGAAGTTGCCTGTTGCTTTATCGCGGATAGCGCCATCGCCAGCTAAGTAAAGTTTGCCGCCGAGTTCTGCTGGAAAGTAAGATGCTTTAAAACGTTCTGGATCGTTGTAAATGGTGCGTATCATGGATGGCCACGGTTTTTTAATCACTAATAAGCCGCCTTCACCCCACGGTACATCGTGGCCTGTTTCATCGACCACATCAATAGCAATGCCAGGGAAGGGCAGTGTGCATGAACCTGGTACTAATGGCGTTGCACCTGGTAATGGCGTGATGACGTGACCGCCTGTTTCAGTTTGCCAAAAAGTATCAACGATAGGGCAATTGCCGCCGCCGATTTCTTGGTAATACCACATCCATGCTTCAGGATTAATTGGTTCGCCCACGGTGCCTAATAAACGCAAACTTGATAAATCGAACTTGCTTGGATGTGTGGCTGGATTAGTTTCGCCTGCTTTAATTAAAGAGCGAATAGCGGTTGGTGCGGTGTAGAAAATAGAGACTTTGTGTTTTTCTACCATTTGCCAGAAGCGACCAGCATCTGGGTAAGTTGGAATGCCTTCAAACACAATTTGCGTTGCACCTAATGCTAATGGGCCATAAGTGACATAAGTGTGGCCTGTAATCCAGCCGACATCTGCTGTGCACCAATACACATCATCTGCTTTAACGTCAAAGGTCCAACGCGTGGTATTGAGCGCGTGTAGTAAATAACCAGCAGAACTGTGCTGCACGCCTTTTGGTGTGCCTGTAGAACCTGATGTATACAAGATAAACAACGGATGTTCTGCATTAACCATCACTGGTTCGCACTCATCCGATTGACCTGCGATTAAATCATCCCACCACATGTCATTGGCATTCCAAGTGATATCCATGCCTGTTTTTTTCAACACAACAACATTGTTCACACTATCGCAACCGCCCATTGCAAGGCCTTCATCAACCGCTGTTTTAAGTGGTAAGGTTTTACCGCCGCGATATTGACCATCAGCCGTAATCACAGCCGCGGCACCTGCATCAATAATGCGTTCGTTTAAACTTTTGGCAGAAAAGCCGCCAAATACCACAGAGTGAATTAAACCCAAACGTGCACAAGCTTGCATGGCAACAACGGCTTCGATGCCCATTGGTAAGTAAATAATGACACGATCACCTACGGTAAGGTTGAGTGTTTTTAAGCCATTCGCAAACTGGCAAACTTGGTGATAAAGCTGTTTGTAAGTAACGGTTTTTACATCACCATTATCTGCCTCAAAAATAATGGCTGTTTTGTTTGGGATGGTAGATAAATGCTTATCTAAGCAGTTGGCAGAAACATTGAGTTCGCCATCTTCAAACCATTTGTAAAACGGTGCATTTTCTTCATTGAGTGTTTTAGTGAACGGTTTGTGCCACACCAATAATTCACGCGCCAGCTTTGCCCAAAAACCTTCATAGTCGCTTTCAGCTTCTTTGCATAGCGCTTGATAGGCTTGCATGCTGCCGACAGCAGCTTGTTGTTTAAACGCTTCTGAAGGCTCAAAGATGCGATTTTCGTGCATTACTGACTCAATGGACATGCTAAACTCCCCTAAACTAAATGATATGTAATTGTATTTTTATATAAATAATTAATTAAGATATTACCCCAAAAACAGTATGTCAATACCATTAACATTAGCCAATGGCGCCACAATCAGCACTTTACATAAAACTTATTTAGATAAGATTGAAAGCTTTAGTCCGTTTTTAACGCGGCTTTTATCTACAGATAAGGTACTGCTTGAAGATTTGCTACAAAACCTTGATGTTTCCTATCAATTAGATGAAATGCAACGGTTTCTTGATACGCATGAAATTAATGATGAAAAAAGCTTAAAAAAATCTTTGCGCCAGTTAAGACAGCGAGTAATGGCACGTATTATCTTGCGCGATTTAAATGGATTGGCGGATTTTAATGAAGTCGTGAAATCAACTAGTGACTTTGCTGATTTTGCAATTAATGTCACGGTCAATCAGCTTCATGCATGGCAAGTTGCAGTCTATGGTCAGCCAGTTGCAGCGGATGGTAGTTTGCAAACATTGTTAGTGGTTGGCATGGGGAAACTTGGCGGGGCAGAACTCAATGTATCATCGGATATTGACTTGATTTTTGCGTATGCGCAAGAAGGAGAAACGGATGGTGCTAATAGTATTAGCAATCAAGATTTCTTTGTTAAGTTAGGTAAGCAGTTTATTGCCGTATTAGACGAGGTGACCGAAGACGGTTTTGTGTTCCGTGTGGATATGCGCTTACGTCCTTTTGGTAGCGAAGGCGTGTTGGTTTCTAATTTGGATGCATTAGAAAGTTATTATCAAAATAATGGCCGTGAATGGGAGCGCTACGCATGGATTAAAGGCCGTGAAATAACAGGTGGCGACACGGTAACTACGTTGCTTAAGCCGTTTGTTTATCGTAAATATTTAGACTATGGCGCGCTGGCGAGTATGCGTGATTTGAAGGTGCAGATTCAACGCGAAGTAAATGTGCGCAGCGCTAAAACGACGGGTGGTAAAGACAATATCAAGCTGGGGCGGGGTGGTATACGCGAGATTGAATTTATCGCACAAGTATTCCAATTGATTCGTGGCGGACAAGATACCAGTTTGCAAATTCGACCGACTTTGCAGGTATTGGATTTATTAAAAGAAAAGCAGTTATTACCACCAGAAGTGGTGAGTGCTTTGCGCGAAGCCTATATATTTTTACGCAATTTAGAACATCGATTAATGTATGTGGAAGATGCGCAAACACAAGATTTGCCAAAGCAAGAAGAAGGGCAGCAGCGTATTGCGCATGCGATGGGTTTTGCCAGCTGGCAAGCATTTATGGAGGTGTTAAATCAGCATCGTGATGTTGTGCAAGTTCAGTTTGATCAAACGTTTAGTATTGTTGACGCTGAAAAGAGTGGTGATGTCGATGACGCAATTGCAACGGCGCAAATGATTTGGGAAGGGCAGTTAACTGATGATGAAAGTGTTGCGCAATTAGCGCAGTTAGGATTTGCCAAGGCGCCAGATGTATTAAAGCAAGTGCAGCATTTACATCAAGGTCATAAATATAAGCAGTTACCCGAACTCAGTCGGCAGCGCTTTAATCAATTATTGCCCATATTAATTGCAACGGCTAGCCGCGATGCTAATGCCGATATTGCACTAATGCGTACGATTGATTTAATTGATGCTGTTTGTCGTCGCGCCAGTTATTTGGCGCTGATGGCCGAGTTTCCGAGTGCGTTGGCCTTGGTTGTACGTTTGTGTGGTGCTAGCGCTTGGTGTGCGCAATACCTCATTCAACATCCTATTGTGTTAGATGAGTTATTAGATGAGGCTACTTTGTATGCGGCGCCAGATTTTGCTGCCTTGCAACTTGAGCTGACTGAAATGATGCAAAGTGTAGCTGGCGATACCGAGCAGCAGATGGATGCGATGCGCCGTTTCCAGCATGCAGCGGTTTTTCGGTTTGCTGCACAAGATATTGCAGGACAATTGCCATTAGAAACCTTGTCTGATTATTTGAGTGCTTTAGCTGAAATGATTGTCGATGTAACCATTCCGACTATCTGGCAATCGTTTAAATATAAACATATAGAAGTGCCTAAGTTTGCTGTGATTGGTTACGGTAAATTGGGTGGCAAAGAGCTTGGCTATGCCTCTGATTTAGATGTGATTTTCTTATACGATGACGCCGCACCAGATGTGAGCGGCATTTATGCACGCTTTGCGCAACGCATTAACAATTGGTTTAATAGCTTAACGGCAGCAGGCATTCTTTATGAAATTGATTTGCAATTAAGGCCGGATGGTAATAGTGGCTTATTGGTTAGTTCAACCCAAGCTTTTAATGAATATCAACAAAAACGGGCATGGGTTTGGGAGCATCAAGCGTTAACGAGGGCGCGTTTTGTTGCGGGTGACAAACAAATCGGGGAAGATTTTGCTAAGATTCGTCAACAAATCATGCAACAAGCGCGTGATGCCAAAAAGTTAAGTGTTGATGTGGTCGAAATGCGCGAAAAAATGCGGCAGGCGCAGAAGCTCAACGCCGATTTATTCGACTTAAAACAGAGCGCGGGCGGCATTATTGATGTCGAATTTATTGTGCAATATTTGGTGTTAGCGCATGCCGCGCAACATGAGGTGCTAACGCAAAATTTAGGCAATATTGCGTTGCTTAATCAATTGGCAACATTAGGGATTATTGATGCTAACATCGCGCAACAAGTAGGCGATGCGTATAGAGCGTTTCGCCGTTTACAACACGCCTCTCGATTGCAGGGTGATATGCAGGCCAAAGTGGAATATCAACAAGTGGAAATGCATGCGAAGGCTGTGGTTAAACTTTGGAAAAGTGTATTTGAAGCCTAGCTTTTTTTTGAAATTTAAATTGTTTTTTAAACAACTAACGTTCTAAATCTAAACGCCCCATCTAAGCCCAGCAGTATGCACAGGGCTATCCCAATGCTTTTTGATTTCATCATCTAACACGCAGACGGTAATTGAGGCGCCAGTCATGTCAATTGCGGTGGTGTAATTGCCAACTAAAGACCGTGCAATGGTTAGTCCATGCTCAGTGAGCAACTTCTCAGCCGTGTTATAAATTAAATAGAGCTCCATCAATGGTGTTGCGCCTAGACCATTGACCAATAATAGAATTTCTGTGTCTTTTTTAGGTTGTAAATCAGCAATAATGGCATCAATCATATCGTTAACCATCGCATCTGCTGCGCGCATGGTTTCACGCTTGCGACCTGGTTCGCCGTGAATACCAACGCCCATTTCAATTTCTGTTTCACTAATCTCAAAAGTGGGTTTGCCTGCAGCAGGCACAGTGCAACTTGTTAATGCAACGCCGATACTCGCCGTCTGCGCATTAATTTTGTCGCCTAAGGCTTTACAGGTCTGCAAGTCTGCACCAGTTTCCGCGATGCTGCCCACACATTTCTCCACAATCACTGTACCAGCCACGCCGCGTCGTCCATCAGTGAAGGTACTATTAATCACCGCACAATCATCACTGGTGAGTACAGTCGCGTTTTCAAAAGGCAGCATTTCAGCTGCCATTTCAAAGTTCATCACATCGCCAGCATAGTTTTTGACGATAAATAATACGCCTTTACCCGCATGAACAGCTTCAGCTGCAGCAATCATTTGGTCAGGTGTTGGTGAGGTAAATACTTGGCCTGGGCAAGCAGCATCTAACATGCCTTTGCCGATAAAGCCTGCGTGCAATGGCTCGTGACCAGCGCCGCCACCCGAGACGATAGCAACCTTATTTTTTGCCTTGTTTTTTCGAGTTAGATAATTTGGTTCCAAGTGTAATGACACCAAATCATTATGGGCTTTTGCAAATCCAGATAAGCTCTCGGTGAGCATATTATTAACGTCATTTACAAACTTTTTCATATTGATATTTTACTTTAAATAAATATATTAAGTATTTGATTTTAGTATTAAGTCACAAACTTCATTAATCATCACTTGGCAACTTTTTGCACCAGCATCTAAATGACCAATTGTGCGCTCACCCAAACCAGCCGCACGACCTTTTGTTGCGACTAAATCGCGTGTTGATGCCAAACCTTTATCCGCCGCAATTTGAATGTCGATACAGATTTCTTTGGTGGTTTTATTTTCAATCGCGCTAAAAATAAAAGTATGCGCAACAGGCACCAACACGTCTAGCATGGTTTTTTCACCTACTTTGCTTTTGCCACGTTTAATCAATTCTTGCACACCGCCTGCAAAAGCAGCGGCAATGTCTAATGTGGTATTCGCACCATTGTGTTTAGCGACTTTTGCCATGCCCATGAATAAGCTGGCAAATAAAGGGCCTGCAGCGCCGCCAACGGTACTAAGTAATTTCATGGCAATTTTATTCAATGCTTCGTCGGGTGTCAGCGATGCTAATTCATCGGTCATATTGGTAATGGCTTCTGCGCCACGCAACACATTAATGTAATGATCGCCATCACCAATCGCTTGATCAAGTGTCTCTATTTCAGGTTTGTGTGAAATAATAGCCGACTGTATAGTCAGGGCGGCTGAGCAGATAAAATCAGTTTGTAAACTCATGAATACCACTATATTTCAAATTTATTAAGGTTGCTAAACTCTACACATGTTAGATTCTCATATCAACATTTTGATTGCAATTTTTAGATAAAACAATGAGCTTACGACTCCGCTTAAACTTAATCATTACTTTACTCATGCTACTGTTCATGTTGGCAGTTGGTTTTATATTAATTAAATCGGCTAAATCAGCAACGCAGGAGAGCGTGGAAGCCGCTACGCATGTCACCACACAACTGCTCGATGCGGTTATTTTAAGTGCTAGCAATAGTTTAGATTTTGGCTATTCCAATGGCGTGATGAAGCGCTTTTTAGAGCAGCTTGGCCGCGTAAGAAGTAATGAAATTTATTTGTATGATTACAGCAATCAAGTGATTTATAAATCACCAACGCCAGAATATCGATCGGATGTAAAACCACCAAAATGGTTTAATGACCTGCTAGATCCAAAAGCTGAGCCAGTTGTGCGATTTATTAGGTTAGGTAAATTAGGCAGATTAGAGGTAAGACCTAATCCCAGCGGCACCATACGTGAATCTTGGGCTAAATTACAAAAGCTTTTTTGGATTTGGTTGGGATTTTTTATAGCGCTCAATGCTGGTGTTTACTGGGTGCTGGGCAGTTTGCTTAAGCCATTACAACCCATCTTAAAAACAATCAATCAATTAGAGCAGGGTGACTTAAGGGCGCGTTTGCCACACTTTAAATCGCCAGAGTTTGAGAAGATTGGGCACAGTCTTAACAGGATGGCAGAGTCATTAGCGGTAGAACGCGAGTTGGAAGAAAGTCGTCAAGTAACCCACCTCATCCAAAAACATATTGAAGAAGAACGTCGCAGTTTGGCCAGAGAGTTGCACGATGAGCTTGGGCAATATGTGACAGCGATTAAAACGTTCGCAGTGGCGATTGTCAGCAAAACCAAAGAAAAAGCGCCAGAAGTCGAGGCGAGTGCGCAAACTATTGTGGCAGCGGCAAATCATATTTACGATGGCATGCACAACATTATTAAGCAATTAAGACCAGGTTCTTTAGATAATTTAGGACTGCCAGAAACGTTAAAAGATTTAGTTAACTCGTTGCAAGAACAGCACCAGTATTTGCAAGTGCGCTTAAATTTGACTGGCAATTTAGAGGTGTTAGGTGAAACTTTAAATATCAATCTCTATCGAATGATCCAAGAATCGATTAATAATGCAATTAAGCATGCGCAAGCAACTACCTTAGACATTAATTTGAAATTGAATGACGAAAATGCGCTGGAATTAGTGATTAAAGATAATGGCAAAGGCATGGATATTCATGCAGTTGATCAAACCAATCATTTTGGTTTGTTAGGGATAAGAGAACGGGTTCAGGGTTTGCATGGACGTTTTAGTGTGGAATCTGAACTAGGTAATGGCACGGCAATTATTATAAAAATACCAAATGTGGTAAAAATAGGGACACAAGAATGAGCCAGATAAATGTAATGTTGGTGGATGACCATGCAGTGGTACGCATGGGCTTTAAAATGCTGTTAGAGACTTCTGATGACATTAAAGTGATTGCCGAAGCAGAAAGTGGCGAGGAAGCGATTAAATTTTATGTTGAGCATAAGCCCAATGTGATTGTGATGGATATTACGATGCCAGGCATGGGCGGCATGGAAGCAATTGAGCGCATTCTAACCAAAGACTCCTCAGCCAAGATTTTAGTGCTTTCTGCACATGAAGACTCTGTGCATCCTAAGCGTGTATTGAACGCTGGTGCAATGGGTTATGTAACAAAGCGTAGCGCCGCCGAAGAATTGATTAAAGCGATTCGCGCTGTTGCGTCAGGTAAAAAATATATTGAAGCCAGCGTAGCGCAACAAATGGCGATTCAACAGTTATCAGGCACACAAAACCCAGTTGATGTGCTGAGTGAACGTGAATTTGAAGTGTTTATGTCGCTAGCTAAAGGCAAAACGACGAATGAAATTGCAGAGACTTTGTTTTTGAGTCCGCGTACAGTCGGTACACATTTATATAATATTAAGCAAAAATTAAATGCAAGTAATTCAGCAGAGATTGCTTTGATTGCGATGCGTAGTGGGTTGATTGATCCTTAATCGATTGATTAATTAAATCAAATAGCTTGCTAAATTTAAACCGATTTTAATGATCAGCATTTTCAGCCACAATGGGCTCAGCCTGTTGTGCGCTGTATGTGCTCAGTACACCACCAATCATAATCAGGCCAATGGCTAGCCATTCTGATGCGGATAAATGTTCAGCCCAAAACAGAATGCCAAACAAGCTAGAAATCACAACCGTCGCATAACTAAGGCTGGCAACTGTGAGCGTTTTGCCTGTGCGGTATGCGCGCGTGAGTGCAAGTTGCGCGAGAGTTGCAGATCCCGCTAAGCCTAGCAAAATGGGTAAGTCATGCCATGTAACGACAGAAACTTGATCAAATAACATCCAAATACCTGCACCAATGGTTGAAATGAGCGTGAAGTAAAACACCGTGCGCCAATCGGGCTCATGCAAGTTCCCAAGTTGCTTAACGTGCACATAGGCTAATCCTGCCCCGATGCCAGAACAAAGGCCGGCAATACCAGCCAGTAAATCTTCTCTAGCAAAGCTTGGTTTCAATAATAGAATGATGCCAATAAAGCTCATTAAAATGGCTAGATAAAGGATTTTTTTAGGCCGCTCATGTAGCATAAAAGGCATAAATGCGGCTAAAAAAAGTGGCGATGTGTAGTTGAGCGTGATAGCAGTTGCTAACGGTAAGTGGCTGATTGCATAGAAAAACATCAGTAGTGCCACAAAACCAATCAGTGCGCGCGCCAGTTGTTTATTTAGGTGTGGTGTTTTGATGGGTAGACGTTTGATGCGAATTAATGTGAAAATCAATAAAAAGCCAAACAAAGAGCGATAAAACACCAGTTCTGCACTGGAAAATTTAGCAGAGCCAACTTTAACAAGTGCCCCCATTGTTGCAAAACCTAATGCCGCAACTAGCATCCACAGGCTGCCATATCGAGTGGTTTGAGAGGTTTTTTTGTTTGTCATATAGGGCGTTTGCGATGAAGTATATGTATGTAGTAAAAAGAGACAATCTAGATTCGTTATTTTAACAGGCGGCTAGCGATATGTTGAAAAGCATTTTGAATGTAAAAAATGCTTACAAAAGCCATGGATTCTCGCTTGAAATCTTGCATAAAATAGACTTTTGCTTTACTCTTATTAGAACTGAAAAGCTAATTTTTTAGGATGCACCATGAAAAAATCACTATCATCTAAAGGTTATCAATCTAACGGCGCAAAAACAGCAGAGTGTTTAGACCGCAAAAAGCTGTTTGCAATAGCTTTGTCGACCTTCTTAATATTGGTTGTTGTGAGTGAAGGTATTCGATTAGTATTAATGAATTGGTAGCTTAGGTGAAGCTGTAACGGCGGCCTTAGCCGCCGTTTTTGTTTTTATAGAACATGTTTTCTCTTTAAGTAACTTTAGATGCAATGCTTCTCTTAAGCATTGTTTTTTATTTTTTAGCGTTATTGGAAATTTATGTCGCAACACGTAATGAATACATATGGCAGATTGCCTGTCACCTTTACAAGAGGTCAGGGCGTATGGTTATGGGATGACCATGGCGAAAAATATCTTGATGCGCTTGCTGGTATTGCAGTGACTGGTTTAGGTCACTCACATCCTGAATTTGTCAAAGCGATTAGTGCGCAAGCTTCTACTTTGATGCATGTTTCAAACGTGTATCAAATTGCGGAACAAGCGCAGTTAGCCGATAAAATTGCCGCTATTTCAGGCATGGATAATGTCTTTTTCTGTAACTCTGGCTGTGAGGCCAACGAAGCGCAGATTAAATTGGCGCGCTTGTATGCACACAATAAAGGTATCACGAACCCAGAAATTATTGTGATGGATAAGTCATTTCACGGACGGACGTTGGCGACATTATCTGCAACGGGTAATCGCAAAGTGCAAGCAGGGTTTGAGCCGCTAGTGAGTGGTTTTGTACGCGTGCCATTTGATGATATTGAGGCAGTGAAACAAGTTGCGGCGCGTAAAAATAACGTAGTAGCCATCTTAGTTGAGCCTGTACAAGGCGAGGGTGGCATTCACATTCCTGCGGATATGAAAGCGTACTTTGAAGCGCTACGTCAAATTTGCGATGATAATGATTGGTTGCTCATGCTGGATGAAGTGCAAAGCGGTATTGGACGCACAGGCACTTGGTTTGCATTTCAACATACTGGCGTGATGCCAGACGTGATGTCTCTAGCAAAAGGCTTAGGCTCTGGCGTGCCAATTGGCGCATGCGTAGCCAAAGGTAAAGCGGCAGAAGTGTTTACTCCAGGTAAGCATGGCTCGACTTTTGGTGGCAATCCATTTGCGATGAGCGCTGGACTGGCAACATTAGCAATTATTGAGCAAGAAAAATTACGCGAAAACGCAGAAGCCATGGGTGATTTTATCCATCAACAATTTGCTGAAGCGTTTAAAGGTAACGCCGCTATTGTCAATATTCGTCATGCGGGTTTAATGATTGGGATTGAGTTGGATAGACCTTGTGCCGAATTAGTGAAAATAGCATTGGCGAATAAATTATTGATTAATGTGACGGCTGACAAAGTGATTCGCTTATTGCCGGCGCTCATTATTACGCAAGAAGAGGCACAAGAGCTGGTTAACCGCTTAGTGTCTGTTGTCGACCATTTTTTAAAAGCTGCTTAAATTAAGAATAGTAAACCGTTATGAGTATTAAACACTTTTTGCAATTTAATGATCTCAGTGGTGATGAGATTAATTATATATTTGAGCGTGCTGCTTGGATTAAATCGCAGTTCAAGGGCTACAAAAAATATTGGCCTTTAGAAGACCGCACTTTGGTCATGATTTTTGAAAAAGCCAGCACTAGAACGCGCTTGTCGTTTGAGGCGGGTATGCATCAATTGGGCGGTGCAGCGATTTACTTAAACACGCGCGACTCACAATTAGGTCGTGGTGAGCCTGTGGAAGATGCTGCGCAAGTCATTTCTCGTATGAGTGACTTAGTCATGATTCGTACTTATGAGCAAAGCATTATCGAGCGTTTTGCTGCTAACTCACGCGTACCAGTGATTAATGGCTTAACCAATGAGTATCATCCATGTCAAATCTTGGCGGATATTTTCACTTATATTGAGCATAGAGGTTCGATTAAAGGCAAAACCGTGACTTGGATTGGTGACTCTAACAATATGTGTAACACGTGGTTACAAGCGGCTGAAGTGCTTGATTTTAATATGCACGTTTCAACACCGCCAGAGTATGAAGTAGAGCCAGAGCGCGCCAATTTATATGGCACAGACCATTTTGAAGAGTTTAAAGACCCAATGGATGCGGCAAAAGGCGCAGACTTAGTGACCACGGATGTATGGACCAGCATGGGTTTTGAAGCGGAAAATGAAGAGCGTCGCAAAGACTTTGCCGATTGGCAAGTTGATGCAGACATGATGAAAGTAGCAAAGCCAGATGCGTTGTTTATGCATTGTTTGCCTGCTCACCGCGGCGAAGAAGTGAGCGCTGATGTGATTGATGGCCCTAACTCTGTGGTGTGGGAAGAGGCTGAGAACCGCTTGCATGTGCAAAAAGCGTTGATGGAATATTTATTATTAGGAAAAGTGAAATAATGAGCGATGTAAAGAAAGTAGTCCTGGCTTATTCTGGTGGTTTAGATACCTCCGTAATTCTGAAGTGGTTGCAAGATACCTATCAAGCCGAAGTTGTCACATTTACCGCTGATTTAGGTCAGGGTGAAGAGTTAGAGCCAGCGCGTGCTAAAGCCAAAGCGGCAGGTGTGAAAGATATTTACATTGATGACTTGCGCGAAGAGTTCGTGCGTGATTTTGTGTTCCCAATGTTCAGAGCTAATACCATTTACGAAGGTGAGTATTTATTAGGCACTTCGATTGCTCGCCCATTGATTTCTAAGCGACTCATTGAAATTGCCAAAGAAACCAATGCAGATGCGATTTCACATGGTGCAACAGGTAAAGGTAACGACCAAGTGCGTTTTGAATTGGGTGCTTATGCGCTGGATCCAGAGATTAAAATCATTGCGCCATGGCGTGAGTGGGATTTGTTAAGTCGTGAAAAATTAATGGCTTACGCAGAAAAACATGGTATTGCCGTTGATATGAAGCACAAGCAAGGCGGCAGTCCATATTCGATGGATGCCAACTTATTGCATATTTCCTACGAAGGCCGTCATTTAGAAGATCCAGCGGCAGAAGCGGAAGAAAGCATGTGGCGTTGGAGCGTGAGCCCAGAGCAAGCGCCGAATGAACCTGAGTATTTGGATATTGAATATAAACAAGGTGACATCGTTGCATTAAATGGCAAAACCATGAAAGCGCATGAAGTCTTGGCTGAATTAAATCGCGTTGGCGGTAAGCATGGTGTTGGCCGTTTGGATTTAGTTGAGAATCGATATGTTGGCATGAAAGCGCGTGGCTGCTATGAAACACCGGGCGGCACCATCATGATGAAAGCGCACCGCGGCATTGAAAGCGTAACACTCGACCGCGAAGTTGCGCATTTAAAAGATGATTTAATGCCACGTTATGCGAGTTTGATTTATAACGGCTACTGGTGGAGTCCTGAGCGTATTGCTTTGCAAACGCTAATTGATCATACCCAAGTGCATGTTAACGGCTGGGTGCGCGTTAAATTGTATAAAGGTAGCGTGTCTGTGGTTGGTCGTGATAGTAAAACAGATTCATTGTTTGATCCTAACATTGCGACATTTGAAGATGATGCAGGTGCATATGATCACAAAGATGCAGAAGGCTTTATTAAATTAAACGCATTGCGTATGCGTATTGCGGCAAAACTACGTCCAATCAATAAATAGCCCAATCAACAAATAATGCAAAAAAATAAAGTTATTGCTTACGATTCAACCCTGCGCGATGGAGCACAAGCGCAGGGCGTTTCGTTTACGGTTGAAGATAAGCTAAAAGTAGTTAAAAAGCTTGATGAACTAGGTGTTGGCTATATCGAGGCAGGTAATCCTGGCTCTAATCCAAAAGATTTGGAATTTTTTGAGCGAGTCGCTACGTTAAAGCTAAAACATGCCAAAGTCATTGCTTTTGGTAGTACGCGTAAAATTGGCATTAAAGTTGAAGATGACCGCAATTTAAAATCATTGCTCAGTGCTAATACACAAGCTGTCGCCATCTTTGGTAAAAGCTGGGATTATCAAGTAACTGATATTTTACGCACTACATTAGACGAAAACCTAGCCATGATTGGCGATACTATTGCTTATCTAAAGCAACAGGGTAAAGAAGTCGTCTTTGATGCAGAACATTTCTTTGACGGTTATAAAGCCAATCCTGATTATGCAATGCAAACGTTAAAAGCGGCTGCAGATGCGGGTGCAGATGTGTTGTGTATATGTGATACCAATGGCGGCACTTTTCCTGAAGAGATTTTTCAATTAACGCAAAAAGTGATTGAAAGCTTTGATACCCAAGTGGGCATTCATTGTCATAATGACTGCGAAATGGCGGTTGCTAATTCGATTGCTGCGGTAAAAGCGGGCGCTCTGCAAGTGCAAGGCACGATAAACGGTATCGGTGAACGTTGCGGTAACGCCAATTTGAGTTCGATTATTCCGAATGTACAACTTAAACTGGGCATGGACTGTATTCCTACTACGCAAATGCAACATTTAACCAGCGTATCTAAGTTTGTGAATGAAATTGCTGGCGTGCCATTTAATGAAAAAGCACCTTATGTCGGTGGTGACGCATTTTCACATAAAGGCGGCATGCATATTGATGCGGTGAATAAAAATCCTGTCTCGTATGAACATATCGAACCTACTCAAGTAGGTAACGAACGCCATACCTTAGTGTCAGAAGTGGCTGGTAGAAGCGCATTATTAGCAAAGCTGCAATCAATTGACCCTGAACTGACCAAAGAATCTGCAGATACCAAACGCGTTTTGGAACAGTTAAAAGAGCTTGAACATGAAGGTTATCAGTTTGAAAATGCAGAAGATTCTTTTGATGTACGTGTCCGTAAACTATTAGGTAAAAGCCAAACTTATTTTTCACTGCAAGGCTACAATATTAGTATCAAAGAACCTTCCGAAAATGGCATTAGCTCCAAGGCGGAAGTGTCATTCTTAATCAATGGCCATATTGTTGATGCAGAGGCAGAGGGTGATGGCCCTGTTGACGCTTTGGATAAGGCAATGCGCAATGCTTTGCGTGATACTTACCCAGCCATTAAAGAAATGAAGTTGACTGATTATAAAGTACGCGTATTAGATTCAAACTTAGCAACAGCGGCAAAAGTGCGCGTGATGATTGAATCTTCCGATGCCGAAACCAGTTGGAATACCATTGGCGTTTCTACTGACATTACTGAAGCTTCTTGGATTGCCTTGCAAGATGCGATTGAATATAAACTAATGCGAGACTCAATTTAGTTTCTAGCCTTTTTGGTTGGCGAAAGCATCACTAATTTTAGTTGCTCTTGATCGACAGGGCGCATGGTGACTTGCTGATAGGCTAACATGCCCAAACTGCTGTGATTAAACTCACGTAAACCACCTTGCCGTTCTAATACATCATGCTGCTTCCAAAATTGATCAAAATCTGCGCTGGTTTTCGATAATTCTAATACCAAACTTTGTAGCTCAGGTTCTTCTAAGCGACTTCTGCAATCAGCTCTGAACTCTGCGACCAAGCGTTTACCTCTCGTTTCCCAGTTGATAACAAATGTTTTTGCATTTGGATGGGTAAATACTAAGCGCAATAAGTTGGGCGCAACGTTGTTAGCTGGTGATAACCAATCACCAAATAATTTTTCAGCTTCTGGATTCCAAGCCAAGATATTCCAAGTTCGACCTAAAATATAAGCTGGCACTTTAATATCCTTTAAGAGGGCGGTGAGCGTGTTTGAGGCTAAGTCCTCCTCTTGGATATGACCTTGAGGATCGCGTCGGCCAGCAAGTTCAAATAAGTATGCACGCTCGGTACGTGTTAGTTTCAATGCTTGCGCTAAGCGAATCAAAGCGTCAGCCGACATATTTACCTCACGGCCTTGTTCTACCCAGGTATACCAAGTGGCGCTCATGTTCGCTAATTGAGCAACTTCTTCTCGTCTTAAGCCCTTTGTTCTGCGCCTTGCGCCAGCAGGAAAGCCAAACTCTTCAGGAGAGCCACGTTTTCTAATCGCTTGTAAGAACTCGCCTAGCTCTTTTCGACGTGTATCAATTTTTTTCTCTGGCATGATGTTTTATTTAAACTGTTAATATTTATACCAGTATAAACTATATTCTTGTTAGGGTATTAAATAGTCGGTATCATGGCGCCATTGAGTTATTAACATCACATTAATAGTAATGAAAAAGGAGCTGTAATGGCTGGAAAAACGCTTTACGATAAATTGTGGGATTCCCACTTAGTCCATCAAGATGCCGATGGTACTAGCTTGATTTATATTGATCGCCACTTGGTGCATGAAGTGACTAGTCCACAGGCTTTTGAAGGCTTGCGTTTGGCTGGTCGTAAGCCTTGGCGCAATAGTTCGATTGTGGCTAATCCTGACCACAATACGCCAACCAAAGATTGGGATAAAGGCATTGAAGATCCAGTATCTAAGTTGCAAGTAGATACCTTAGATAAAAACATGAAAGAGTTTGGTTCTTTAGTTTACTTTCCGTTTAAAGATAAAAATCAAGGCATTATTCACGTCATTGGCCCTGAGCACGGTACAACATTGCCGGGCATGACAGTGGTGTGTGGTGATAGCCATACGTCTACCCACGGTGCTTTTGGCGCATTGGCACATGGTATTGGTACATCTGAGGTTGAGCATGTGTTAGCCACACAAACTTTGGTGGCTAAAAAGTCTAAAAACATGTTGGTCAAAGTGAACGGCAAGCTTGGTGCTGGCGTTACGGCTAAAGACGTGGCATTAGCGGTGATTGGTATTACTGGTACGGCTGGTGGCACTGGCTATGCGATTGAGTTTGCAGGTGATGTGATTAGTGACCTTAGCATGGAAGGCCGTATGACCATTTGTAATATGGCGATTGAAGCGGGTGCGCGTGCTGGCATTATGGCGCCAGATGAGAAAACAGCGGCTTACTTAAAAGGTAAGCAATACGCACCAAAAGTAGACCAGTGGGACGCTGCCGTGCAATATTGGAATACCTTACATTCTGATGCAGATGCTGATTTTGATGCCGTGATTGAATTAGAAGGTGGCGATATTCAGCCACAAGTCACTTGGGGCACTTCGCCAGAGCAAGTATTGCCGATTGGCGCAACAGTGCCTGATCCAGCAAATGAAACAGATGCAACAAAGCGCACGAGTATCGAAAATGCATTGAAATACATGGGCTTAACACCCAATACGCCCATCACGGATATTAAGTTAGATAAGGTGTTTATTGGTTCTTGCACCAACTCACGTATTGAAGACTTACGCGCGGCGGCGGTTGTGGCTAAAGGTAAGAAAGTGGCGAGCAATATTGATGTAGCCATGGTGGTGCCGGGCTCTGGTATTGTAAAACGCCAAGCCGAAGAAGAGGGCTTAGATAAAATCTTTATCGAAGCAGGTTTTGAGTGGCGTGAGCCAGGTTGCTCTATGTGTCTAGCCATGAATGCAGACCGTTTGAGTGCAGGGGAGCGTTGTGCTTCAACTTCAAACCGTAACTTTGAAGGTCGTCAAGGCCCAGGTGGTCGTACGCATTTGGTGAGTCCAGCGATGGCGGCAGCCGCTGCCATTGCAGGTCATTTTATAGACGTGCGTAACGTTTAAGCGAGGAGATAAAAAACATGAAAGCATTTACACAAATTACTGGATTAGCTTGTCCATTAGACCGCGCAAACGTTGATACGGATGCGATTATTCCAAAGCAGTTTTTGAAGTCAATTAAACGGACAGGTTTTGGACCTTATTTATTTGATGAGTGGCGTTATACCAATTATGGCGAGCCAGATATGGATTGCAGCACTCGTCCTTTAAACAAAGACTTTGTACTCAATCAAGCACGTTATAAAGGTGCACAAATTTTATTGGCACGTGATAATTTTGGTTGTGGTTCTAGTCGTGAGCATGCGCCATGGGCGATTGAAGATTATGGTTTCCGCGTGATTATTGCACCAAGTTTTGCGGATATTTTCTTCAATAACTGCTTTAAAAACGGCATTTTGCCGATTGTGGCATCAACAGAAACTGTTGACCAATTATTCAAAGAGTGCGAAGCCAATGAAGGCTATAGCTTAGCGGTTGACTTGCCCTCACAAACGGTCACCATGCCATCAGGTCAATCATTTAGCTTTGACATTAACCCAACATCAAAACATAACTTGTTGAATGGTTTAGATGAAATTGGTTTGACGTTGCAACATGCAGATAAAATCAAGGCGTTTGAAGAGAAACACAAGCAAACCCAACCTTGGCTATTTGCTTAGAAATTGCATTAATCAACAACCGTCATTCCGTACAAGCCGAAGGCGCGATACGAAATCCGGTTTAGACAAAAAATGGATTCTCGCTTTTGCGAGAATGACATTATAGAGAGTTTAATTTAGGAAAAATCATGACAATGAAAATTGCAGTTTTACCAGGTGATGGTATTGGTCCAGAAATCGTTAAACAAGCGTTGCGTGTATTGGATGTGTTGAAAAATGAAGGTCTGGAAATGGAATTCACAGAAGCGCCATTAGGTGGACAGGCTTATGATGAATATGGTCATCCTTACCCAGAATTTACGCAAAAAGTGTGTCGCGCAGCTGATGCTGTATTGCTTGGTGCCGTAGGTGGCCCACAGTATGACAACCTGGATCGTCCGTTACGTCCAGAGCGTGGATTACTAGCGATTCGTAAAGATTTAGGGTTGTTTGCAAATTTGCGCCCAGCTGTACTATTTCCAGAGTTAGCGAATGCTTCTACATTGAAGCCAGAAGTGGTTGCAGATTTGGATATCATGATTGTACGTGAATTAACAGGTGATGTGTATTTTGGTCAGCCACGTGGGATGCGCACCAATGATGAAGGTGAGCGCGAAGGCTTTAACACCATGATTTATAAAGAATCAGAAGTGCGCCGTATTGCACATGTCGCATTTGGTATTGCGATGAAGCGCGGTAAAAAATTATGCTCAGTTGATAAAGCAAATGTGCTGGAAACGACTGAATTTTGGAAAGAAATTGTCATCGATGTGGCTAAGGAATATCCAGAGGTTGAGTTAAGCCATATGTATGTGGATAACGCGGCGATGCAATTGATTCGTAACCCAAAACAATTTGATGTGATGGTCACTGGTAATATCTTTGGTGATATTTTATCGGATGAAGCTTCTATGCTAACAGGTTCAATTGGCATGCTAGCTTCTGCTTCATTGAATGCAAGCAAACAAGGTTTGTATGAGCCATCACACGGTTCAGCACCTGATATTGCAGGTAAAAATTTAGCGAATCCAATCGCGACTATTCTCTCTGTGGCGATGATGTTGCGTTATAGCTTTGATAACGAAACTGCAGCGGTTCGTATTGAGTCTGCTGTGAAAAAAGTATTGGCTGCCGGCTATCGTACTGGTGACATTTACGAAGAAGGCATGAAAAAAGTGAGTTGCTCTGAAATGGGTGACCAAATCGTTGCGGAAATGTAATAAGGCAAGGGCGATTGTCAGGACTTAACTATTACTGATAATCGCTTTTCTGCGATAATAATAACTAGATTAAGTTTAGGAGATTGATAATGGCTCAGTTTGATAATGTAAGTGTAAAAAAGAAGGCAAATATTTACTTTGATGGTAAATGTGTGAGTCATACCGTATTATTTCCAAATGGCACCCGCAATACATTAGGTGTTATTTTCCCAAGTACATTAACCTTTAAGACAGAATCTCCAGAATTAATGGAAATTAATACTGGCGTCTGTAAGGTTAAATTGGCAGGGCAAGATGAGTGGAAAACCTATCAAGCTGGTGATAAATTCGCGATTGGTAGTAATACTAGTTTTGATATAGAAACAGTTGAAACCTTAGATTACGTCTGTCACTACGAGTAATCTATTAAGTATCATTGCATATTAAGAGAAGATTAAAAGGAGATTAAATGCCTTCATTTGATATTACATCAGAAGTAGACAAAGTTGCGCTTAGTAATTCGATTGATACGGCGGCCAAGCAGATAGGTAACCGCTATGACTTTAAAGGCACCTCTGCCAAGGTTGAGTTTAACGATAAAGACTCTGTGATTACCTTGTTTGGTGACAATGAGTTTCAACTGGATCAAATTAAAGATATTTTATTGCCAGCAATGGAGAAAAAAGAGCCGGACTCCTCTAAACGGTTGGAGCATAAAGCGGTGCAAACAATTTCTGGCAGCAAAGTAAAGCAAGAGCTGGCTGTGAAAGATGGTATTGATAGCGACTTGTCTAAAAAAATTGTCAAAACAATCAAAGACAGTGGCATGAAAGTGCAAGCAAGCATCCAAGGCGAGGCGGTGCGAGTGAATGGCGCGAAGCGCGACATTTTGCAAGATGCGATTGCGTTGGTGAAAAAAAGCATTACCGATTTCCCACTTAAATTTGGTAATTTTAGAGATTAATTAGGAGGTATTGGCATGTATCGTTTAGTAATGGCTGTTTTATTAGTAGGCTTTTTCGCAGGTTGTAATACAGTGGATGGCATGGGTAAGGATTTAGAAAAAGCGGGTGAAGCGGTTCAGAAGTCAACTAAATAACGGAATGAATAGAATAAGTAACAGCTAATGCATTTAGAAATGGACAGGGTATGTTGAAAGTAGGTTTTGTAGGTTGGCGTGGTATGGTCGGCTCTGTGCTCATGCAACGCATGATACAGGAAAATGATTTTGCGGACATAGAACCACAGTTTTTCACGACATCACAAGCAGGAAGCGCTGCGCCTGATGTTGGGAAAGATTCACCTGCGTTGAAAGATGCAAAAAACATTGCTGAATTAAAAGCAATGGATGTCATTGTGTCTTGTCAAGGCGGCGATTACACTACTGAAATATTCCCGCAATTAAGAGCCGATGGCTGGAATGGCCATTGGGTTGATGCGGCTTCTACACTGCGTATGGAAAAAGAGGCTGTCATTGTGCTTGATCCAGTTAACATGCATGTCATTAAAGATGAGTTGCACGCAGGCGGTAAAAACTGGATTGGTGGAAACTGCACTGTTTCATTGATGCTGATGTCGCTGCATGGTTTGTTTAAAGCTGATTTGATTGAATGGGCAAGTTCGATGACTTACCAAGCGGCTTCTGGCGCTGGCGCGCAAAATATGCGCGAGCTAATTGCGCAAATGGGGACGATTCACGCTTCTGTTCAAGGCTTATTGGCCGACCCATCATCTGCTATATTGGAAATTGATAAAGTAGTTGCAGAAACCATTCAATCAGACTTATTGCCAACAAAGCATTTTGGCGTGCCTTTAGCAGGCAGTTTAATCCCTTGGATTGATAAAGAAGTTGCCAACGGACAAAGTAAGGAAGAGTGGAAAGGCGGCGTTGAAACCAATAAGATTATTGGACGCGCTGATAATCCAATTCCAATTGATGGTTTATGTGTCCGTATTGGTGCGATGCGCTGCCACTCGCAAGCGCTTACCCTTAAGTTAAAGCAAGATGTGCCGTTGAATGAAATAGAGCAGATGTTAACGGAAGCCAATGAATGGGCACAAGTAGTGCCTAACCAGAAGGAAGCGAGCGTTAAAGCGCTTTCTCCCGCAGCTGTGACAGGCAAGCTGGCTACACCAGTTGGCCGATTACGAAAATTGGCAATGGGCGGTGAATATTTATCTGCATTTACGGTCGGTGACCAGCTGTTATGGGGCGCTGCAGAGCCATTACGACGTATGTTGCGCATATTGGTGAATGATAATTAGAATATTTTTGTGAAAAAGCGACAAGACTCATAAACAATTACATACACAAAGAACATAATGTGTGTTGTTAGCTTGCATCTATAACTAATTGATGTTAGCTTATTTATTGTGTATAAACGGCGATAATCTAAGCGATTTAGCGCCGGAACTTTAAGGTGGAATAGTGTATTTCTCGATAATAAAGAAAATAGCAGTTGTTTTATTTTTGACGGCATTCCCTCTATCCGCTTTTGCGGCAGGGTTGGGTTCGGTTAATGTGACATCTGCACTTGGCGAGCCGTTAAATGCTAGCATCGAACTATTGTCCATGACACCTGCTGAGCTTTCATCGCTACAAGCAAAAATTGATTCAGAAGCGGCTTATGTAGAACAAGGGTTAACACGATTAGCGGTACACGATGAAATCAAACTACGCATCAGTAAAGATGCTGGTAACAATATTCTCAAATTAACGTCAAACAGTGCGATTGCAGACCCTGTTTTGGATTTGCTGGTCGTTGTTGAGTGGAGTAATGGTCGAATCTCTCGACAATATACAGTCTTGCTAGACCCTCCTACCTATAATCCTGAGACAACTCAAACTCAGGCGCCAGTAGCTAATCAATTTGATAATGCCTCCATCAAAAATACAAATACTAACTCTACTAATCAATCGCAACCAGCAACTTCGCCAGCACAAGAGCACTTAACAAAAAATGGTGATACTTTGTACAAAATTGCGCGTCGTATGCAACCTGCAGGTGTGGATTTAGATAAAGTATTGGTTGCACTATTTGAAGCTAATCCTGACGCTTTTGATGGTAAAAATATGAATCGACTTAAAGTCGGCAAAATTTTACAAGCACCTTCAGAAGATGCATTAAATGCATTGACTGATAAACATGCGAATAGTGAAATTAAACTGCAGACAGCTGATTGGAATAAGTACCGTAATAAACTAGCAGAAGCTGTTGCACAAAAGGCCGCGCAAGCGAGTGACGAAGATACACAATCAAGTAGTGGAAAAATCAATTCAGCAGCTGAAGATAAGTCTGCACCAGCAGGCGTAACTAAAGATGTTGTGAAGTTATCGACAGCTGATACAAAGGAACTCAGTGCGAATACACAAGCTAAATTAACGGCATTACAAGAAGAGGTAAGTGCGCGTGAAAAAGGCTTGAAAGAGGCAGAAGATAGAACGGCTGCACTAGAAAAACAAATCGAAGATATGCAAAAGTTGTTAGCGCTTAAGAATAATACGATGTTAAATGCGCAGGAACAGTCAGCTCAAAGTGAGGCTGTTGCAGAAGCGGAAAGTAAGACAGAAGAGGCTAAAGCATCAGATGCAGCGGGTAAAGATGCGACTAAACCAGTAGCGGCACCAAAGCCAGTCGTAGCACCAACTGTTGCAGCTTCTGAAGTGAAACAGCCTAGCTTTTTTGCCAGCTTGCTTGATACCGCTTTAGATAAGTTTCATAGTTTAAATAAGACAATATTGCTTGCTATCGCTGGCATATTGGCGCTGTTAATTGCTATTTGGTTATTTCTGAGAAATAAACGCAGTAAACAGCTCCAAGACTTTGAGCAAGGTATCATGACCTCAGGTAGTTTGAAAGCGAATACGGTGTTTGGAGATACTGCTTCAAGCGGTGTTGCAACAGGCGATACTTCGTTTCTAACTGACTTCTCACATAGTACAAGCAATGCGTTGATTGATACGAATGATGTTGACCCAATTGCTGAAGCTGAAGTTTATATGGCCTACGGGCGTGATGCGCAAGCGGAAGAGATTCTAAAGGATGCAATATCAAAAGAGCCGCAGCGTTATGAGTTGCATCTTAAGTTACTTGAGATGTATGCAGCTAATAAAAACACGGCCGCATTTGAAGCAGTAGCAGGAGAAATGTTTGCTACATTAGGTAGTAACAATCCAACTTGGATAAAAGTAGCAGAGATGGGCGCTAAACTAGAGCCTGGCAACCCGCTTTATCAACTGAAAGCAAGTTCTGAAAATCAGCCAGCTGAGTTGAAAGTCGCTGAAACAAAACCTGATCAACCCAATCTGCTGCAGCCAGATTCAGACCCAACTCAATCTGCTCAAGCTGAATTAACGGAATTTAAGCCAGCGACAAACGAAGAAGCTGAAGGAGAGCTAGATGCTTCAGACTTTTCTGATTCGCCGTTAGCAGCTGCAGTTGATTTGGATTTTTCAATTTCAGATAATGCTGATGTAAATGATACGATGGTTGCAGGTCTTGATGTTGAGCCAGTAGAAAATTCGGTTCAGTTGCAAGATGAAGTGGCTACGAGCAAAAATGAGCCAGCTTTACAGTTTGATTTGAACAATCCTGATGAGATTGAAGAAGTAGAAAAATCGGTAACTGATTTGCCTAGTTTGGATTTTCCAACTTTCGAAACTAAAAGTGCCAGTGAAGAAACAGTAGGTGCGAGCAATGAGCTTGCTAAAGACGTTGGTATTGACGAGAGTGAATTATCATTAGATTCACCAATAATAGATGAAGCTAGTTCAAATGAGATGTTGTTAGACAGCAGCGAAGATAATGCTGATTTTGATTTTGGTGATGACAATGAAACTAGTCAAAATGAACTTGATATGAAAAGCGCTAATATTTTAGACGTTTCAGGTATTTCCTTAGATATTGGCGATGAAGTTTCTTTTGCAACCGATTCTGAATCAGAGCAAGGTGAGGGTGAAGGTGAAGAGGCTGCAATCGAAGAGCCAATGACACCTGCGCATGAAGAGGTCGAGACTAAACTTGAATTAGTTGCGGCCTATATCGACATGGAAGATAAAGACGGTGCTAAAGAGTTGTTAGAAGAGGTGTTAAAAGAAGGCAACTTAAGCCAACGTAAACGTGCCGATCAAATATTAGCTTCATTAGTGTAATTAATTGCGCTTCTTTTCTAAAGCCGGGCTTATGTCCGGCTTTTTATATGGCTTATAATTGGCTGATAAGAAACATATAAGGAAAGTGAATGTTAAAAGTAAATACAAAAACACAGCTGGTCACTTTTTTTCTATTTGCATTATTGGTGAATGGTTGGCATGTCGTTGTTTTATTGATACTTATGCCATTGCTTTTAGGCTTATTAATTTATGTTAATAATCGACATTATTTTCGGTTGAGCTATCGGTTGAAATGGTTTTATTTTGTGATGTTTGCAATTTTTGCATTTAATACACCAGGAGAACATATTGCTACTTGGCCTTTCAACATCAAGCCTACATACGAAGGTGTCTTGATGGGATTGGAACAATTGCTGCGGATTGCAACCATGCTAGCGCTACTATCTTTGATATTGATGCGGAATACTAAACAACAGTTAATTTCAGGTATTTATTTCTTAATTCGACCTTTATCATCTTTAGGACTTGATATAAAACGTTTTGCTGCACGTTTATGGCTAACTTTGCATTATGTCGATTTACAACAATCTAGCGAAGAAAAACTATCCATGACCAAAGGGCTCTCTCACTATTTGGATGCAGCAACCGATATAGCTGATGAGGATGTGGCTATTCACCTAGAGAATCCACAACAAACCCAGATAGATTATCTTGTTCTCAGTGTGATGTTTATTTTGTTGATCACTAGTTTTATTTTGGTTAGTTAGATGCGGATTGCATTAGGAGTAGAGTATGACGGTGCAAGTTTTTGTGGTTGGCAGAGTCAACCAAATGGTTGTGGTGTGCAGGATGCCCTTGAAGCGGCGATTTCTTCAATCGCGCAGTATCCAATCCGCGTACATGCTGCAGGACGTACTGATACAGGCGTACATGCGCTGATGCAGGTTGTGCATTTTGACACGACTGCAATGAGGCCTGATAACGCATGGGTGCGCGGTGTTAATGCATTTTTACCTGAAACCGTGCGGGTTATTTGGTCAAAAGTAGTAACGGATGATTTTCATGCAAGGTTTTCAGCACAACTTCGGCAATATCAATATTTACTGGTTAACCATGCAGTTGCACCTGCTATTTTAGCGACTAAAGCGGGTTGGTATCATTTGCCACTCAATTTGCAAGCGATGCAACAAGGCGCTAATTATTTAATTGGGGAGCATGATTTTAGTGCTTTTCGTGCCAGTGAATGTCAAGCCAACACGCCAATTAGAACGTTGCATGAAGCCAGCATTGAACAGTTTGGTCATAAGTTTGTCTTTAAATTTGCGGCAAATGCATTCTTGCAACATCAAGTGCGCAATATGCTGGGCGCACTCATTTATGTGGGTAATGGGAAGCATCCGCCAGAGCACATTCGAGATTTGCTTGCGCAGCAGGATAGAACCATTTCTCCACCAACCTTCTCTGCTAATGGCTTGTATTTAACAGGCGTTGGATATGATCATATATGGCAACTGCCAAGTGAAGAGCAACACATTGCTTTAATTTAAGCTAATCAATAGCAGGAAGTTGTGACAGCCTGTTAAGTTTGAGATAGGCTTACAGATTAATTAATCAATAAGTGACTGGATTTATGCGAACGCGTGTCAAAATTTGCGGTATTACTCGATTGGAAGATGCATTATCAGCTGTTGAGCAAGGTGCTGATGCGATTGGCTTGGTTTTTTATGCGCCTAGTCCGCGTTGTGTAACGATTGCGCAGGCAGCTGCAATCAGTGCAGCGTTACCGCCTTTTGTCAGTGTAGTTGCTTTATTTGTGAATCCCACTCAACAGGAAGTGAATGCAGTTTTGACCAATATGAATGTTGATTTACTGCAGTTTCATGGTGATGAGTCTGAAGCTGAGTGTGCACAATATGGATTACCTTATTTAAAAGCAATTCGCGTTAAATCTGACACAAATTTGATACAATACGCACAAACCTTTATGAGTGCTAAAGCTTTGTTATTGGATGCGCATTCTGATGCTGCTGTTGGTGGGACAGGTCAGGTGTTTGATTGGAATTTAATTCCTAAACAGATGGCTAAACCGATTATTCTTGCAGGTGGTTTAACACCAGAGAATGTAAAAGAGGCGATACAACAAGTGCAGCCTTATGCCGTTGATGTGAGTGGCGGTGTAGAGCAAGCAAAAGGGATTAAGGATGCAACAAAAATTGCTGCTTTTATGGCGGCAGTGAATGGTTAACTAAACGATTTAAACATGATTAATTGGGTGTGTATTTGCGCGCCAATAGTTAAGGGGTAAGTAATGCAGTTATACGATATGCCAGACGAACGTGGTCACTTTGGTCAATTCGGCGGTTCTTTTGTCGCAGAAACATTGGTTGAAGCCTTAGATGAATTACGTGTGATGTATGAAAAATATCGTCATGATCCTGAGTTTCTGGCGGAGTATGCCTATGATTTAAAACACTTTGTTGGTCGTCCGAGTCCGATTTATCATGCAGAGCGATGGTCTGATAAAGTAGGTGGTGCACAAATCTATTTAAAGCGTGAAGATTTAAATCATACTGGCGCGCATAAGGTGAATAACACCATCGGCCAAGCGTTGCTGGCTAAGCGCATGGGTAAGCCTAGAGTCATTGCTGAAACAGGCGCAGGGCAGCATGGCGTTGCAACGGCAACCATTGCGGCACGCTTAGGCTTGGAATGTGTGGTTTACATGGGTAGCGAAGATGTTAAACGTCAAGCGCCTAATGTGTTTAGAATGAAATTGCTAGGCGCAACAGTGGTGCCGGTAGAAAGTGGCTCTAAAACGCTAAAAGACGCTTTAAATGAAGCGATGCGCGACTGGGTAACCAATATTTCAGATACGTTTTATATCATTGGCACGGTGGCTGGCCCGCACCCATATCCGATGATGGTACGTGATTTTCAAGCCATTATTGGTATTGAAGCTAAAGAGCAAATGCAAGAAATGGTTGGACGTCAGCCTGATGCTGTAGTGGCTTGTGTCGGTGGCGGTTCTAATGCGATGGGTATTTTTTACCCGTATATTGATGTGCCTAATGTGCGTTTAATTGGTGTTGAGGCGGCAGGGCACGGTTTGGAAACTGGCCGACATGCTGCACCGTTGAGTACCAACAGCGCGGTTGGTGTTTTACACGGTAATCGCACCTATTTAATGCAAGATGAAGATGGCAATATTATTGAAACGCACTCAATTTCCGCTGGCTTGGACTACCCAGGTGTTGGACCTGAGCATGCGTGGCTGAAAGATATTAAACGTGCAGAATACGTTGGTATTACCGACGATGAAGCAATGACTGCCTTTCATAGCTTGTGCCGTACAGAGGGTATTATTCCAGCTTTAGAGTCTAGTCATGCCTTGGCGCATGCTGAAAAAATGGCTAAAACCATGCGCAAAGACGAAATTATTCTAGTCAACCTGTCAGGCCGTGGCGACAAAGATATTAATACAGTAGCTAAACTCGCCAACATTACTTTATAAAAATTAGATTCCATTTATGTCAAGAATACAATCAACGTTTGCAACCTTAAAAGCCAACAATAAAAAAGCACTGATCCCATATATTACCGCGGGTGATCCGCACCCTAAATTCACGGTTGAATTGATGCATGCTATGGTCAAATCAGGTGCCGATATTATTGAGCTAGGCGTACCTTTTTCTGACCCAATGGCTGATGGTCCTGTTATTCAACGCGCGAGTGAACGTGCGCTGGTACACAAAGTTGGTTTACGCAAAGTGTTGGCTTTAGTCAAAGAGTTTCGACTTGACGATGACAATACGCCAGTTGTAATAATGGGTTATGCAAACCCAATTGAAGCGATGGGCATTGCTACTTTTGCGGCAAGCGCGAAAGAGTCTGGTATTGATGGTGTGTTGACGGTCGATTATCCACCAGAAGAATGTGAAGGCTTTATTGCTGAGCTGAATAAGCATGACATCGATAGCATTTTCTTGCTGTCACCAACAACCGAAGTAAAACGCATTGATTTAGTGGTTAAACAAGCGACTGGTTTCTTGTATTACGTTTCGTTAAAAGGCGTAACAGGTGCCGCTAACTTAGATGTTGAAGAAGTAAAAACGCGCGTTGCGAATATTCGCAAACAAACAAGTTTGCCAGTTGGCGTTGGCTTTGGTGTTAAAGATGCAGCAACGGCAAAATCGGTTGCTGCTTTTGCCGATGCCGTTGTGGTTGGTAGTCGTACGGTATTAACAATTGAGCAATCAAGTGAAGAGACATTAGTAGCAAATATTAGTGCATTAATAGAAGAATTGCGTTCAGCAATCGATTAAAACAATATTGGAGTAAGCGATGAGTTGGTTAGATAAGATTCCACAAAAGATTCAACATGTTGTTGGTAATGTGCAAAAGCGCAATATGCCTGAAGGGTTATGGAGTAAGTGCGATGCCTGCCAGTCTGTATTGTATAAAACAGATTTAGAAACTAACTCAGAAGTGTGTCCGCAATGTGATCACCATAATCGTATTTCAGCTAGAGCGAGAATTAGCTTCTTGCTTGATCAAGGTAATCAAGTGGAAATTGGCGCAAATGTAGCACCAGTGGATTCATTAAAATTTCAAGACAGCAAAAAATACACTGAGCGCATGAAAGAAGCGCAAAAAACGGTTAAAGAGATGGATGCCTTAATTGTGATGCAAGGTGCTATTTTAGAAATGCCGGTTGTGGTTGCTGCTTTTGAATTTAAGTTTATGGGTGGCTCAATGGGTTCTGTTGTTGGCGAGCGTTTTGTGCGAGGCGTGAATGCAGCTATTGAACATAAAACACCTTTTATCTGTATTGCCGCCAGCGGTGGTGCACGTATGCAAGAGGGTTTGTTATCGTTAATGCAAATGGCAAAAACCAGTGCGGCTTTGACTAAGCTCTCTCAAGCTGGCTTGCCATTTATTTCAATCTTGACCGATCCTACCATGGGCGGCGTATCGGCTAGTTTTGCCATGCTGGGCGATATTATTATTGCAGAGCCAAATGCATTAATTGGTTTTGCTGGACCACGTGTGATTGAGCAAACCGTGCGTGAAACTTTACCTGATGGTTTCCAACGGGCTGAGTTTTTATTAGAGCATGGCGCTATTGATATGATTATCGATCGACGCGAAATGCGGGAAAAATTACATAATTTATTATCTAACTTAATGCACGCTGTTTAACCGCTACTTTATGTTTGGCGACCAATTTTGTGAATGATTCAACCCCACAATCACTTGCGCAGTGGTTGGTTTATATTGAAGCACTTCATCCAAAATCCATAGCAATGGGTTTGGAGCGAGTGAGCGATGTTGCGCTTCGCATGCACTTGTCGCCAACATTTCCTATCATTAGTATCGCTGGCACCAATGGCAAAGGTTCGACGTGCGCCATGCTGGAGAGCATTTATCTTGCTGCTGGCTACCGCGTTGGCACTTATACTTCCCCTCATTTACAGCGTTATAACGAACGTGTGCGCGTTAATCATCAAGCCGTGTCAGATGAAGATTTATGCACCGCCTTTTCCGCAGTAGAACAAGCGCGTGGCGATATTGTGCTGACTTATTTTGAAATGGGTACATTGGCTGCTATGTGGCATTTTGCACAATCTAATTTAGATGTTGCCATTTTAGAAGTAGGGATGGGCGGACGTTTAGATGCGGTCAATGTTTTTGAGCCAACTTGTTCGATTATTACTTGTGTTGATTTAGATCATTTAGAGTATTTAGGTGATACTAGAGAGAAGGTTGGCACTGAAAAAGCAGGTATTTATCGACCGTATAAGCTAGCGATCTGTGGAGACGTGAATCCGCCTGACACAGTGATTAATCATGCGAATGCAATTGGCGCTAATTTGCGCTTAATTAACCGTGATTTCTCAGTTAATCAAACCTCAAATGGATGGCAATATCAAACAAATCAGCATGCTTTATTGTTGCCACCATTAGCGTTACAAGGTGATTTTCAATTAAACAATGCAGCCTGCGCTATTTGTGCAGTAGAAAATTTAACTAATCAACTGCCAGTCAACCTAGACAGTATTGGTGAAACACTTAAAACGGTGACTTTACTTGGCCGCTTTTATCTGGCAAGTCAAAATCCAGACATTATTTTAGATGTCGCACACAATCCGCAGGCAGCAGTGTCTTTGGCGAACAATCTGAAAAACAGTCCATGCAAAGGGCGAACGTTAGGTGTATTTGCTATGTTGGCAGATAAAGATATTGCACAAGTGGTTAGTGCGCTTTTGCCACATATTTCGCTTTGGTATTTGGCGGATAACCACAATATACGTGGAGCAAAGGCACAAGATTTATTGACTTATTTGCCATTAGAGGCTGAAAATGGCTTAACAAAACAGTTTAATTCTGTAGCAGATGCATTGCGTTCAGCCTGTATAGAAGCTGACAAAAATGATAGAATAATTGTCTTTGGGTCGTTTTACACGGTAGCCGATGCGATTGATGTTTTAAATATTCAAGGGATGTAAATGCAGAACGATCAATCTGATCTGGAATTAATTTTTAAGAAGCGTGCACGCCGCCGTCTAGTTGGCGCAATTGCGTTGGCTTTGCTCATGATTATTGTGTTGCCGATGCTACTAAAAGACCGTACAAAAATGGCGCCACAACAAGAAATAGCCATTGTAATGCCTGGTGCTTCTTCAGATGTTGCGCTCAATGATGTTGTTCCTGTCGAAATTGATGGAGTAACCGCTTATGAAGAAGTGATTGAGTTGCCAACGCCTAAGACTGCTGATAAAACTGCGCAAAATGGTCAACCAGAAAAAGTGGTTGAAGTTAGCAAGTCAAAAGATACACCTAAAGAGGTTGCTAAAGTTGAGGCTAAGTCAAAAGTAGCTAATAAGCCAGCAGAGAAAAAGCCAGCAGTCGCAAAAGAGGCTGCAACTGAAGTGACGACAAAAAATGTAGATAACCAATTTTATGTGCAAATTGGTGTGTTTTCTGAACCAGAAAATGTTAAAAAGCTACAAGTGAAATTGAATGAGTTAGGCTATCAACCTGTTACCGAAAAAATAACAACAGACACAGGTGAAAAAACACGTTTACGCACAAGCAATTTTGCTAATAAAAACGAAGCGATTATTGCGCTTCAAAATATTAAAGATGCAGGGTTAACTGGCATGGTTATTAGCCAAAAATAAGGAAGTGCTTGTTTGACCAGTTTTGATTATATTGTAATAGCGATTATTGCATTGTCTGTTGTAGTGAGTATGATGCGCGGTGCAGTGAAGGAGATGTTAGCTATCTTGGGGTGGGTTGTTGCGTTTTATGTAGCAAAAGCTTATTCATCAATGTTGGCGGCTTTTCTGCCCGAAGGTATTCCTACAGAAGCATTAAAAACACTGATTGCTTTTTTAATCCTGTTAATTGCTGTGTTATTTATTAGTGGATTATTAGCGGTAGCAATTTCTGGCATCGTTAGCAAGGTTGGCTTGGGTAGCTTAAATCGACTGTTTGGTGTTATTTTTGGTTTTGCAAAAGGGTTGTTAATAGTAAGTGTGTTGGTTTTTTTAGCGGGATTAACCAGTTTGCCAAAAGAACAAATGTGGGCTGATGCGGTATTGAGTGAGCCATTAGAAATATTAGTAAAATCAGCGTTGCCATGGTTGCCGGAAGGAATAAGCAAGCATGTTAAATTTGATTGATTTTGTGATTAAATACTTAATTGTTTTAAGGACGATGCCATAATATGTGTGGAATTATAGGGGTTGTAGGTAAAAATCCAGTCAATCAACTGTTGTATGACGGTTTGTTAGTGTTGCAGCACCGTGGTCAAGATGCTGCCGGCATTGTTACTTGTGATGGCAATACGTTTTTTATGCACAAAAGCAACGGTTTGGTGAAAGACGTATTTCAAACGCGCCATATGCGGAGCTTGATTGGTAACGCAGGTATTGCACATGTTCGCTACCCAACAGCTGGTTCATCTAGCGCCGCTGAAGCGCAACCATTTTATGTCAATTCACCATTCGGCATTGTGCTTGGACATAACGGTAACCTCACCAATTCAGAGCAATTGAAATCAGAAATATTTAAGCAAGATTTGCGTCACATTAATACAACTTCAGATTCTGAAGTTCTGCTTAATGTGTTGGCGCATGAAATCGAAAAAACTTCTAAAAGTGCAGTGTTAAATAATGATATGGTTTTTGATGCAGTTGCCAATGTACATCGTCGTTGCAAGGGCGCTTACGCCGTTGTTGCGATGATTGCTGATTTTGGCTTGCTTGCTTTCCGTGACCCGCATGGGATTAGACCGCTGGTTATCGGTAAAATGGAAACTGAAAAAGGCACGGAATATATTGTTGCATCAGAAAGTGTTGCATTAGATGTGCTTGGATTTACCATGATGCGCGATGTGGAGCCTGGAGAGGCTGTCTTTATTGATATGGATGGTAATTTGTTCAGTAAGCAGTGCGCTAAAAACCCACAATTAACACCTTGTATTTTTGAATATGTCTATTTGGCCAGGCCTGACTCTTTAATTGATGGCGTTTCCGTTTATCAAACGCGCCTTGATATGGGCGCTAGTCTGGCAGAGAAAATTAAACGGGAATGGGGTCATCTCGATATTGATGTTGTGATTCCTATTCCAGACACTAGTCGCCCAAGTGCGCTACAAGTTGGTATTGCGTTAGGCTTGGAGTACCGTGAGGGATTTATTAAAAACCGCTACATTGGCCGTACATTTATTATGCCTGGCCAAGCCCTGCGTAAAAAATCAGTTCGTCAAAAATTGAACCCAATTAAAGTTGAGTTTGAAGGCAAAAATGTATTGTTAATTGATGACTCTATTGTGCGTGGTACAACGTCAAAACAAATCGTGCAAATGGCACGCGATGCGGGTGCTAGAAAAGTGTATTTTGCTTCTGCAGCACCGCCAGTTCGATTCCCTAACGTGTATGGTATTGATATGCCAAGCCGCGATGAATTGCTTGCAACAGATAGAACGGATCAGCAAATTTGTGATGAAATTGGTGCAGATGGCTTGATTTATCAAGACTTGCAAGCGCTAGAAGATAATGTGTTGGCATTAAATCCTAATATCAAAGATTTTGATTCTAGTTGTTTTGATGGTCATTATGTGACAGGTGATGTAGATGTCGCTTATCTAAGTCGCATTGAATCACTGCGCCGAGATTCAACCCAAACAACAAGACCGCCTAATTCAACCACGCAGATGGATTTAAACTTAGTGGGTAGTGAGGACGATGAGCTTGCTGCACAAACAACTTGATATGATCAACCAAAACAAACTTGACATTAGTTTGGATTGAGCGTTAAATAAAAGTGCGCTGATTTGAGTGGCCAACATTAAACAAAGCCTAACTCAGCTTGCGAGCGCAATATAAATTCTGCTAAAGCGAGACAAAAAACCCGTTTTAGCCAATATGCTAATGCGGGTTTTTTCACGCTTAGATTAATATAATGAAGAGAAGTATATGAATAAAAAATACCATCCAGATACATTAAGCGTCCGCGCTGGAAATGCGCCAACTGCGTTAGGCGAAAACTCAGAAGCAATCTTTTTGAACTCTAGTTTTAGGTTTGAAAGTGCAGCACAAGCGGCTGCCCGATTTAGTGGAGAAGAGCCTGGCAATATCTACTCGCGCTTTACCAATCCAACGGTGACGGCATTCCAAGATAAATTGGCAGCAATGGAGGGTGCTGAGCAATGTGTGGCAACGGCTAGCGGCATGTCTGCCATTTTGGCCTGTGTGATGGGATTGTGTTCAGCAGGCGACCATGTGGTGGCATCGCAAAGTATTTTTGGCACGTCAGTACAGCTATTTACCAATATATTAAAGCGCTGGGGTTTAGAGGTGACGCTAGTATCATTAACCGATATTACTGCTTGGCAAACAGCCATCACGCCGAAAACAAAATTGTTTTTTGCAGAAACGCCATCGAACCCATTGACAGAAGTGTGCGATATTCAAGCCTTGGCTGACATTGCACACCATGCAGGTGCCTATTTAGTCGTAGATAATTGCTTTTGTACGCCAGTGATTCAGCGACCATTAGCATTAGGCGCTGATATTATTATTCATTCAGCTACCAAATATATTGACGGACAAGGACGTTGTTTAGGCGGTGCAGTGCTTGGTTCAAAAACGCTAATGGAGCCTGTTTACGGTTTTTTACGCACAGCAGGCGTCACCATGAGTGCGTTTAATGCTTGGGTGTTTTTAAAAGGGTTGGAAACATTGCCAATTAGAATGGAGGCGCATGGGCGTAAAGCATTGGCATTAGCCACTTGGTTAGAAGCGCAAGCGCAAGTTGCCCGCGTCTTTTATCCTGGATTGAAGTCACATCCACAGCATGCTTTGGCGATGCAGCAGCAAAGTAGTGGTGGGGGTATTGTCAGTTTCGAAGTAAAGCCAAAAAATGGTCAAACAGAACAAGAAGCGGCATGGGCATTGATTGATGCAACAGAAATGATTTCGATTACGGCGAATCTAGGTGATGCAAAAAGCACGATTACACACCCCGCAACTACCACCCATAGTCGCGTCAGCAAAGAGGCGAGAGTTGCTTCTGGTGTTAAAGATAGCCTAATTAGAATCGCGGTTGGTTTAGAGCATGAGGATGATTTAAAAGCGGATCTTGCGTTATTGACGTGATCTAATCACCATAAAATGGCATTGATTTTAAAACGGGGCTTTAGGCCCCGTTTTTTATGGGAATAATTGCTTAAAAGACTGCCTTAGCAACGTAAACATGCTAAAATTTAATGATTAAAAAGCTTATAAAATGCGCTTACAAAAAGCGGCTGTCTTATACAAAAAAACGGAACAACTACGGAATAAATCATGGATCAATTCGCAAAAGAAACCCTGCCGATTAGCTTAGAAGATGAGATGCGTCGTTCTTATCTTGATTACGCAATGAGCGTGATTGTGGGTAGGGCATTACCAGATGTGCGAGACGGATTGAAGCCTGTTCATAGGCGCGTGTTGTTTGCGATGCATGAGTTGGGTAACGACTACAACAAGCCGTATAAAAAATCAGCGCGTATTGTTGGTGATGTGATTGGTAAATACCATCCGCATGGCGATACAGCGGTGTATGACACTATTGTTCGTATGGCGCAGGATTTCTCGTTACGCTATATGCTTGTTGATGGTCAAGGTAACTTCGGTTCTGTGGATGGAGATAACGCAGCGGCGATGCGGTATACCGAAATCCGTATGGCAAAAATTGCCCATGAGCTATTAGCGGATATTGAAAAAGAAACAGTCGATTTTGGTCCAAACTATGATGGCTCAGAAAATGAACCGCTCATTATGCCAGCGCGTATACCGAATTTACTGATTAATGGTAGTTCGGGTATTGCGGTGGGGATGGCGACTAATATTCCGCCACATAATTTAAATGAAGTGTTAGCTGCTTGTTTGGCGTTACTAGAAAATCCAGAAACAACAATCGACGAGTTGATTGATTTAATTCCTGCGCCTGACTTTCCGACAGCGGGCATTATTTACGGAACGATGGGTGTAAAAGAAGGTTATCGCACAGGTCGTGGACGTGTCGTGATGCGCGGTCGCACCCACTTTGAAGACATGGATAAAGCGGGCAATCGCCAATCAATCATTATTGATGAGCTGCCATATCAAGTCAATAAAAAGACCTTGATTGAGAAAATCGCTGAGCTTGTAAATGATAAAAAAATAGAAGGTATTTCTGACTTGCGTGATGAGTCAGATAAATCTGGTATGCGCGTTGTGATTGAGTTGAAGCGTGGCGAAGTGCCAGAAGTTGTGTTGAATAATCTATACAAACAAACGCAATTGCAAGATACGTTTGGCATGAATATGGTGGCGCTGTTAGATGGTCAGCCGCAGTTGTTAAATCTTAAGCAGATTCTTGAGGCATTTTTACGTCATCGACGTGAAGTCATTACGCGTAGAACCGTGTTTGAATTAAGAAAAGCCCGCGATCGTGGTCACGTGTTAGAAGGTCTTGCAGTCGCATTAGCCAATGTGGATGAAATGATTGCGATTATTAAAGCCGCACCAACGCCACCAGAAGCAAAAGAAAAGTTGATGGAACGTGCATGGACATCACCAGTGGTAGAGGAGATGTTGAAGCGTGCGGCAATGGAAGCTTCACGTCCAGAAGGCTTATCAGTCGACTTTGGTTTGACGCCAAATGGCTACAAACTTTCTGGAGTACAAGCGCAAGAAATTCTACAAATGCGTTTGCAACGCTTAACCGGTTTAGAGCAAGATAAAGTAGTTAACGAATATAAAGAAGTGATGGATGTGATTGCTGATTTATTAGATATTTTGGCCAATGCAGCGCGCGTAACAGCGATGATTAAAGATGAACTGACTGAGATTGGTAAAGGATTTGGTGATAAGCGTCGGAGTGAGATTGTTGAAAATGCGCAAGATTTGTCATTAGAAGACTTAATTACGCCGCAAGATGTAGTGGTGACGTTGTCGCATACAGGTTATGTGAAATCACAGTTGTTAGAAGAGTATCGCGCACAAAAACGCGGTGGTCGTGGCAAGCAAGCGGCACCGACAAAAGAAGATGATTTTATCGATAAATTATTCATAGCGAATACGCATGACTATATTCTTTGCTTCAGTAGCTTAGGCCAGGTCTACTGGTTAAAAGTATACGAAGTGCCGCAAGGTAGTCGAATTGGGCGCGGCAAGCCGATTGTTAATTTATTCCCATTGGCGGAAGGTGAGAAAATTAACGCAATCTTGCCAGTCAAAGAGTTTACTGAAAATGAATTCATTTTCATGACAACAGCTAAAGGTACTGTTAAGAAAACAGCGTTAACGGAATTTAATAAACCACGTAAATCAGGCATCATCGCGATTAAACTAGATGAAGGCGATTACCTAATCGGCGCTGAAATTACGAATGGTAACAATGATATTGTCTTGGTTTCTGATGCTGGTAAAGCAGTCTGGTTTAGCGAGGGTGATGTACGTCCAATGGGTCGCGCAACACGTGGTGTACGTGGTATGAAGCTGGCTGCTGGACAACAAGTGTTGTCATTGTTGATTGCAGATGATGATCAGCAATCGGTATTAGTTGCGACGGAAAACGGCTATGGAAAACGTACAATATTGTCTGATTTCCGTCACTCAGGTCGTGGTACGCAAGGCGTTAAAGCGATTGCAATTAGTGAACGTAATGGAAAAGCAATTGCTGCTCGATTAGTCAGTGCTGATGATGAAATTATGTTGATTACTACTGGCGGTGTGCTCATCCGCACGCGAGTGAACGAGATTCGTGATATGGGCCGTGCTGCACAGGGTGTCACATTGATAAACTTGGGCGCAGGTGAAAAATTGTCTGGCCTCGAAAAAGTGGTTGAATCTGACGGTGATGATGGTGAAGAAGATGGTGAATAATTAGATGAAGAAAATCTATAACTTCTCTGCTGGACCTGCGGTTTTGCCACCTTCTGTGTTGAAGCGTGCTCAGGCAGAAATGTTGGACTGGCATGGTAGCGGTATGTCTGTGATGGAAATGTCGCATCGTGGCAAAGAGTTTTTAAGTATTCTAGCTAAGACTGAAGCCGACTTTCGCACTTTGTTGAATGTACCCAATAACTATAAAGTATTGTTTTTGCAAGGTGGTGCAATTGCTGAGAATGTGATGATTCCACTCAATTTGCTCAATGGTAAACGCGCCGATTATGCAATTACAGGTAGCTGGAGTCAGCGCAGTGCAAAAGAGGCGAAGGTGCTAGGGAATATTGATGTTGTCACCAATACTGAGCCTTTTACGCATGTGCCTGATTTTGCAAGTTGGACATTGAATAAAGATGCCGCTTATCTGCATATTTGCACCAATGAAACAGTCAATGGCATAGAGTTTAATGGTTTGCCAGATGCTGGCAATGTGCCAATTGTAGCGGATATGTCTTCTCATATTTTATCGCGCTCTGTAGACGTATCAAAATATGGCGTTATCTATGCTGGCGCGCAAAAAAACATCGGCCCAGCAGGTTTGTGTCTTGTTGTCGTCAGAGAGGATTTGCTGGATCAAGCATCACCGCTAACGCCAGGTGTTTTTCACTGGAAAGAACAAGCTGAAAACCACAGCATGGTGAATACGCCGCCAACCTATGGTATTTATATGGCTGGTTTAGTGTTTGAGTGGTTGTTGGAGCAGGGTGGTGTTGTAGCGATTGAGAAGCAAAATATTGCTAAAGCAGCATTGTTATATGATTATATTGATTCAACTGATTTTTATATCAATCAAGTTGCTATTAATAATCGCTCGCGGATGAATGTGCCATTTTTCTTAAAAGATGAAAGCTTAAATTATGCTTTTACAGCAGGCGCTGAAGCAGCGGGTTTATTGCAGTTAAAAGGTCATCGTTCTGTTGGCGGTATGCGTGCTAGTATTTACAATGCAATGCCATTAGAGGGTGTGCAAGCATTGGTTGATTATATGCAATCATTTGAGAATTCACATTAGGTAAAATCTTTAGATGACTGATTTGTTGAAACAATTTAGAGAAAAAATTGACGCAATTGATGCGCAATTGCTGCAGCTTGTTAATGAGCGGGCGAAGCTCGCGCGTGAAATAGGCCATGTGAAAGAAGATGGTGTTATTTATCGCCCTGAACGCGAAGCGCAAGTGTTGCGCACCATGCAAGCGAATAATGAAGGCCCGCTCTCTAACGAAGCAGTTAGCAATATCTTCCGCGCTGTCATGTCAAATTGTCGTGCCTTAGAAAAAGAACTTTCCATTGCTTTCCTAGGACCATTTGGCACTTATACAGAAGAAGCGGCGCTGAAACAATTTGGCCAAGGCCGCAATGCGATTGTTTGTGGCACAATTGACGAAGTATTTAGAACATTAGAAGCTGATCAAGCTGATTATGCAGTTGTCCCTGTTGAAAACTCGACAGAGGGTGCTGTTGGGTTAACGTTAGATTTATTATTATCGAGCACGCTAAAAATATGTGGTGAGGTAACATTGCCTATTCACCACTGTTTACTGTCTAAGCAAACCGATATAAGCCAAATCTCTCACGTTTTTTCCCATGGACAGTCGCTTTCTCAATGTCACGAATGGTTAAATAGAACCCTGCCAATGGTGAATAGGGAAGCTGTGACCAGTAATGCGTACGCGGCACAAATGATTCATGATTTAGTTGCGACCGATGGCACATTTGCCGCAGCGATTGCGAGTAAGCGTGCAGCAGAGTTATTTAATCTCAATATTTTGGCTGAAAATATAGAAGACGACCCCAAAAACACAACGCGCTTTTTGGTGTTGGGCAAGCACGATGTTGCAGCTTCAGGCAAAGACAAAACCTCATTAGCGTTGAGTACAAAAAATAAACCAGGTGCTATGTTTGATTTGTTGGAACCGCTATCGCGTCATGGTGTCAGTATGACTAAACTCGAGTCCAGACCGTCAAAACAAGGTTTATGGGATTATGTGTTTTATATTGACATTGAAGGGCACCAGACTGATCAAAAAGTCGCGGCGGCAATTAGTGAGTTAGAACACCGTGCTTCGGTTGTTAAAGTGCTAGGCTCTTATCCCATTGCTATTGTTTGATTCAATGGTTTCATTTTATTGTTTTTATTTTTCTCTCATTTATAAAGTTTTATGACCTTATCCTCTAATTTAGCGCCATCTTACATTAGCGCCATCGCACCTTATCAAGGTGGCAGACCTATTTCTGAAATTGCTCGTCAATTTGGTATCGATGAAGCTGATATTATTAAATTAGCATCGAACGAAAATCCGTTAGGTATTAGTCCTAAAGCGCAGATGGCAATTGATGATGCGCTATTGGATATCGCGCGTTATCCTGATGGCAATAGTTTTGCTTTACGTGAAGCGGTCAGTCAAAAATTCAATGTCGCGCCAATGCAGATTGTGTTTGGTAATGGCTCAAATGATATTTTAGAGTTATCTGCACGTGCCTTTTTACAAGTAGGTGATGAGGTTATTTACTCACAGCATGCTTTTGCTGTCTATTCATTGGTTACACAAGCGGTTGGTGCAACAGGCGTTGTGGTACCAGCGAAAGCATTTTCGCATGATTTAGATGGATTTTTAAAAGCAATTTCGCCTAAAACGCGTTTGATTTTTATTGCAAATCCTAACAATCCAACAGGTACGTTAATCGACAAATTAAGCTTGAAAAGTTTTCTAAAACAAGTGCCTAGCAATGTATTGGTTGTATTGGATGAAGCTTATGATGAGTATTTGTCAGCAGATAATAAATCGGAAGCGATAGCGTGGTTAGCTGAATTTGATAACTTGATTATTTCTCGCACCTTTTCTAAAGCTTATGGTTTAGCTGGTTTGCGTGTTGGCTTTGGCTTAATGCACGCGGATGTCGCTGATATATTAAACCGAGTAAGGCAGCCATTTAACGTGAACTCTCTTGCGCAAGCCGCGGCAGTCGCTTCATTGGCTGATGATGATTTTGTCGCAAAAAGCTATGCTGCTAATCAAGCGGGCATGTTGCAATTGAAGCAAGGTCTTGATAATTTAGGTTTGCAGTATATTAAGTCTTACGCAAACTTTATTAGTTTTGCTATTAAAAATGCTGCGACAGTGAATCAACAGCTATTACAGCACGGTATTATTGTGCGGCCAATCGCTAATTATGAGATGCCTGATTATTTACGGGTTAGTATAGGACTATTTTCTGAGAACCAGCGCTTTTTAGAAGCGCTCGCAACAATTGTAAAAGACAATGACTGAATACGAGAAACGAAAACTAGATAAGCTGGCAACGGATGATGTTCGCATTGTCGAAATTAAAGCGTTAACTAAACCTGCGGAGATTATTGAAAAACTAAAAGAAAGTGATGTCAGCACAGAGAATATACTCGCAACGCGAGCGGCTATTCATCGTGTGTTGCATGGTGAAGATGATCGTCTGCTTGTGGTCGTTGGGCCTTGTTCTATTCATGACACAAAAGCTGGTTTAGAGTATGCAAAGCGTTTATTGGCTGTCCGTAAGCATTTATCGGATGATTTGTTGATGGTGATGCGCGTCTATTTTGAAAAGCCAAGAACAACGGTTGGTTGGAAAGGTTTAATCAACGACCCGCATTTGGACGGTAGTTATGACATCAATCTAGGCTTAGAAAAAGCCCGTCAATTTTTATTAGACGTCAATGAATTAGGGATGCCGGCAGGCATGGAATTCTTAGACACGATAACGCCACAATATACTGCTGATTTAGTGAGTTGGGGCGCAATTGGCGCGCGGACAACCGAATCACAAGTGCATAGAGAATTAGCTTCTGGTTTATCTTGCCCAGTTGGTTTTAAAAACGGGACCGATGGCGGCGTTGGTGTGGCGATTGATGCGATTAAAACAGCGAGTAGCCCACACCGCTTTTTATCGGTAACTAAAGAGGGTGAGTCTGCCATTATTGTCACCACAGGAAATGATGATTGCCATGTGATTTTACGTGGTGGTAAAGCGCCAAATTATGCTGCGGAACATATTAATGATGTCAGCACACAGTTAGAAAAAGCAGGTTTATCACCTAAGATTATGATTGATTGCAGTCATGCCAATAGTCAGAAAAAGTTTGAGCAACAAATCAATGTGGCAGATGATATTGCAGCACAAATCATCAATGGCGATAACCGTATTGCAGGTGTGATGCTCGAGTCGCATTTAAAAGCAGGCAAACAAGCACATACGCCAGGTTGTGAGCTTGTGTATGGACAGTCGATTACCGATGCTTGTCTCGGTTGGGAAGATACAGAAGTCGTTTTAAATAGATTAGCTGATGCTGTTAGAAAGCGTCGGCTACAGCAATAATTTCTGTTGTATCTAAGCGCTAGTCATAGGTGTTTTTTGGTACGAAATGCTTAGTTGTTTTAGCATCATGAAAATCACTAGCATGAACTCATTGTAGCTTGCAGGGCTGAATTGAAACCATTGCGTACTATAAGGCTCTTAATTAAGTACATCGTTTTGATGCTTATTAAATTCAAGGAGATTATTATGTGGACAACACCAGCAGCAACAGAAATGCGTTTTGGCTTTGAAGTTACGATGTATGTAATGAATAAGTAATTTCTTATAAAGACCGTTGAACGAAACGGTCTTTTTTCATTTTTAATTTTAATAAGTCAAAAAATTCATGTATATACACGTATTAGGATCAGGTGCAGGCGGCGGATTCCCACAGTGGAACTGTAATTGTGAGAACTGTAAAGGCGTTCGTGCTGGTACCATTAAAGCGACACCGCGTACGCAATCTTCAATTGCAGTGAGCGCGAATGGTACCGACTGGATATTATTTAACGCATCGCCTGATATTAAAAAGCAGCTTGATGATTTTCCTGCAATGCAGCCAGCGCGCCAAGTGCGCGACACTGCGATTACTGCGATTGTGATTACCGATGCGCAAATCGATCATGTGACTGGTTTATTAACGTTGCGTGAACACAATAAGCCGTGGGATATTTATTGCACAGATGCAGTAAAAGATGACTTAACCACTGGCTTTCCAGTGTTTAATATTTTGGGTCATTTCCGTGGTATTAATCACCATACAATCGCAACGGATCAATCGACTTTTACGATTCCAACTGCCGAAGGAATTGAATTTACAGCCGTGCCATTACTGAGCAATGCCCCGCCATACTCACCACACCGAGACAATACGGTGCCTGGTGATAATGTCGGCATGAACATTAAAGATACACGTTCTGGTAAGAGTTTGTTCTACGCACCAGGTTTAGGAGTGGCTGAGCCGCATGTGTTGGAATATATGCGTAACGCCGATTGTATCTTGGTGGATGGTACGGTTTGGACAGATGATGAGATGGCTAAAGAGGGTATTAGTAATAAGCGAGCCAGTGAAATGGGACACTTAGATCAGTCTAGTGATGGCGGCATCATGAGCATCTTAAATGCCATGCAAAAACCAAGAAAAATTTTGATTCATATCAATAACACTAACCCGATTTTGAATGAAGATTCGCCTCAGCGAGCGACGTTGAATGCAGCAGGCATTGAATTAGCTTATGACGGTATGGATATCACGCTTTAGGAGAATCGAAAAATGAATGAAACAAACAATAATGTAAAGCCTTGGTCACGTGAAGAGTTTGAGGAAAAACTACGTGAGAAAGGCAAGGGCTACCATATTTACCATCCATTTCATGTGATGATGTATGAAGGAAAACTGACCAAAGAACAGCTGCAGAGTTGGGTGGCGAATCGCTTTTATTATCAAATTGCCATTCCAATGAAAGATGGTGCGATTTTATCTAATTGCCCAGATGTTGAAGTGCGTAAGCAATGGATCGTGCGCATTACTGACCATGATGGTGTCGGCGATGCGATGGGTGGTATTGAAGCTTGGATAGAGCTAGGTAAAGCGGTTGGATTGACACGTGAACAAGTGACTAGCTTAGAAATGGTGAGTCCTGGCGTTCGTTTTGCAGTGGATGCATATATTAACTTTGCAAAACAACGTCCTTGGCAAGAAAGTGTTTGTTCTAGCTTGACTGAACTGTTTGCGCCACATATTCATCAGCAACGCATTAGCTCATGGCCAAGTATGTATCCATGGATTGATGAAACAGGTTTAATTTATTTTAAAAAACGCTTAACAGAAGCACGTCGTGATGTAGAGCAGGGTTTAGATGTAACGCTCAATTATTTTAGTACTTCTCGTGAAATGCAAATGAAGGCGTTAGATATTCTGCAATTTAAATTGAACGTACTTTGGGTGATTGCCGATTCAATCATGTTGGCATCAACCAATATAACAACAGAAGGGCGTGAATATATGCGTCAGCCTGTGATTAATTTTAACTAGAAGAAAAAGCCGACGCGATGGAAAACGATATTCAACATGCTGACATTTATGACATTGCTTTGCATCACCGCTTCCAGTGGGAAGAGGCACAAAATAGTTATGTGATTTTATTTCCTGAAGGCATGGTCAAATTGCATGGCGGTGCTGGAGAAGTCATTAAACGCGTCAATGGAAAAGCAACTGTTGGCGATATTGTGACTGAATTAAAAGCAGCATTCCCAGATGCTGAAAACATTGAAGCAGACATTATCGGGATGTTTGATATGGCTGTGGGTAAAGCTTGGTTACGTAAAGTTAACTAAGCATATAGGAGTAATAGATGACACAAAATTCATTAGGTGAATCAGCGGTACAAAAGACAGTGCAAGCGCAAAGCAAGAATAATGGTGTGGCTGCTAATATCACGCAAACACAACCTTTGTGGTTGCTAGCGGAGGTCACTTACCGTTGTCCTTTGCATTGTGCGTTTTGTTATAACCCTACCGACTATGATAAGCATACGCAAAATGAATTATCTACCGAACAATGGATACAGGCTTTACGTGATGCTAGAAAAATGGGCGCTATTCAACTTGGTATTTCAGGTGGTGAGCCACTATTGCGTGATGATATTGAAGATATTGTTATCGAAGCTAAAAAACTAGGTTATTACAGTAATTTAATTACCTCTGGTGTTGGCTTAACTGAAAAACGTATTCAAGCTTTTAAAGAGGGTGGCTTAGATCATATCCAGCTTTCTATGCATGATATTACCGAAGAGATTAACAACTTTATCACCAATACCAAAACGTTTGAACTGAAGAAAAAAGTGGCGGCAATGATTAAAAATCATGGCTACCCAATGGTACTCAATGTGGTTATCCATCGCTATAACATTGGCCATATGAAAGAAATTTTAGAAATGGCGGAAGCGTTAGGTGCTGACTATATTGAATTAGCCAATACGCAATACTATGGCTGGTCTTTAGTGAACCGTAGCCAGCTGATGCCGCTGAAAGAGCAGGTTGAAGAGGCTGAGCGCATTACCAACGAGTTTAGACAAAAAGCTGGCAGTAAAATGAAGATTTTCTTTGTGGTGCCAGATTATTTTGGCGACAGACCTAAGAAATGTATGAACGGCTGGGGCGAAGTCTTCATGATTGTGACGGCAAATGGCGATGTATTGCCTTGTCATTCAGCACGCGTATTGCCTAATATGGAATTTCCAAACGTGCGTGAGCACGGCTTGGAATATGCATGGAAAGAAAGCCCAGCATTTAATAAATACCGTGGTGATGACTGGATGAAAGAGCCTTGCCGTAGCTGCCCAGAGAAAGAAAATGATTTAGGTGGTTGTCGTTGTCAGGCCTTCTTGCTTTCTGGTGATGCTGAAAGTGCAGACCCTGTTTGTTCACTGTCACCAAACCATCATTTAATTGAAAAAGCGATTGAAGACTCTAAAAATCCAGTGTTATCAGAAAAACCAATTATTTTTAGAACAGATAAAAACTCTAAAAAATATGTTGCAGGTGATAAAGAGCGTATTGAAGATTTCCACGCTTTGCCATAGTATGTAAGCATATTTAAAATATTGGGGTTTGGTATGTATGAAGCAAGTAAGGCCGTAATGCGCCGATTGCACGATAGTCGATTTGCAACACGATACTTTATCGGAAGTGGAATTGATATTGGTTGCGGCCCTGATCCTATTTCTCAATATTCAGAACAATTTCCGTTGATGGAAAGTTGTCGTAGTTGGGATATGCCAGATGGTGATGCGCAGTATTTAGAGTCTGTAGATGATAATACGTTTGACTTTGTACACTCTAGCCATTGTTTGGAGCATATGGTTGATCCAAAAACAGCGATGACACACTGGTTAAGAGTGTTAAAACCAGATGGTCACCTTGTCATCACTATTCCAGAAGAAGATCTCTACGAACAAGGTATTTTTCCTTCGACCAATAACGATGATCATAAATGGACGTTTACCATTGCAAAAGCCAAAAGTTGGTCAAACAAATCCATTAATTTAGCTTCATTTCTAGCAGAGTTCTCAGATACCGCACAAATCTTAAAAATTGAGTTGTTGGATGCTAGTTTTCGCTATGGTTTACAACGTTTTGATCAAACATTAACACCTATTGGCGAATGTGCTATTGAGTTCATCATGCGCAAACTCCCGAGCGAAGAAATTCAAAGGCTTGGAAGATACCCTGATTCAGTTGAATAATTTTAGGCATAATAGTTGATTCTTACCTTTGTTTTAGCAGCTTTGGCTGCGCTTGCACCCTTTGCAATTGATACCTATTTACCAGCTTTCCACGTTATCGCACAAACCTTAGATGCTTCTGATGTAGAAATACAGCAAAGTCTTACTTTTTATCTACTTCCTTACGCTGCAATGACGTTATGGCATGGAGCAATATCAGATGCGATAGGGCGTATCACCACGATTAAATGGGGTTTAGGTATCTTTGTTTTGGCGAGTATCGGTTGTGCACTTTCACCAAACGTTGAAACATTATGGCTCTTTAGAGCACTGCAAGGTGCAGCAGGTGGGGCAGGCAATACCGTTGCACGTGCCATGGTGCGCGATTTATTTGAAGGCGCACAAGCGCAGCGCGTCATGGCAACCGTGCAAATGTTGTTTGGTATCGCGCCTGCTGTGGCACCGATTATTGGCGGCTTTTTATTGGGAATTAATTGGCATATTATTTTTATATTCTTGGCAGTCTATGCTGCGGTGAGTTTATGGGCAGCTGTTAAGTTTTTACCTGAAACGATGCCGCCAGAAAAACGGATGCAGCTTTCTGCTAAGAACGTACTCAATAGTTACAAAACCATTTTTACTGATCATGAATATACAAAATTAGTGATTGCCATTGGCGCTAACTTTTCGGGCTTCTTTATTTATGTATTGGCGAGCCCTGTATTTTTGGGTAAACATCTGCAGCTAGGCCCACAAGAATACAGCTATTTATTTATTCCAACTGTTACAGGCATGATTTTGGGTTCTTATTTAGCTAAACATACGGCTGGGAAGGTATCCTCTCATCAAGTATTAAAGCTATCTTATCTCTGGATGGGGTTAATGGCGCTTAGCAATGTGGTGATTTGTCTGACGCAGCCAACCAACTTAATTCTCAATATTTTACCAATCGCATTGTTTAATATTGGCATGGCGATGTGCATGCCAATACTCTCAATCGCCGCATTAGACCGACACGCTAAAATACGCGGTACAGCGGCCTCAGGCCAAGCCTTCATGCAAATGCTGCTGTCTACTGTCTCTGCAGGGATTGTGGTGCCATTTGTTTGGTACGCGCCATCTGGCTTAGCCATGGCTATGTTAGGGTATGTCTTGCTTGGTTTGTTCGTCATCACGCGAACACAGTTGTGGAAAGTGAAAACCTAAGGTCATTTTAGGGAGCTGTATACTAAGTTAAACTTCTCAAGGTGCTTTCTGTTGTTTCTTTCTACAAAAACTAATGTTTTTTACTGCATGGCGTGATTAAAAATGTAGTATATAGGCTATCATTTTTATGATGCGTATTTCATTCTTCGAGTGTGCGCATTTTGCAATAGAAGGTTAAAGGTTACATTAATGGCAGAAAAAGAATACGACGCGGACTCGGTTAAGGTGCTCCGTGGCTTAGAGCCTGTGCGCGCAAGACCGGGCATGTATACAAGAACAGAATCACCTACGCATATTGTTCAAGAAGTGATTGATAATGCCGCCGATGAAGCACTAGGAGGACACGCTACCAAGATACATGTGACAATTTACAAAGATGGTGCGGTACAAGTCGTCGATAACGGTCGCGGCATTCCTGTTGCTATCCCTAATGGTGAAACACAAGCCGCGGTTGAGTTGGTTTTTGTGCAACTGCATGCTGGCGGTAAGTTTGATAAAGAAGATGAAGCCAGTTCTTACCGTTTTTCAGGTGGTTTGCATGGTGTTGGTGTTTCTGTCACTAATGCCTTATCTACGCGCTTAGAGGTGCAAGTAAAACGCGATGGCAACGTCTACAGCATCGCCTTTGAAAATGGCAATCGGGTTCAAGCACTTGAGGTAATTGGTAGTTGCGCTAAAAAAGACACGGGTACAACGGTTAAATGTTGGCCAGATCCCAAGTATTTTGATTCGCCAAAAGTATCACTCTCACAATTAGAGCATTTGATTAAATCAAAAGCCGTGTTGTTAGGCGGCGTAACCGTGACTTTATCCATAGAAGGTGATAATGGCTTTGAAGAGAAATCATGGACTTATGCGCAAGGATTGCCACAATATCTTGATGAATTGATAGGTGATCGTCAAATCGAAGACGGGCAAGAGGAGCCTATTCCAACTATTTCAGGCGAGTCTTATGCTGAAGAAAATACCGATAGCGTTTCTAAAGGCGAAGGATCTATTTGGGCCATGTCTTTTGGTTTGGGTGGCGGACGTGGTGAGTCCTATGTCAATTTGATTCCAACACTGTCCGGTGGCACGCATGAAGCAGGCATGCGTAATGGCGTGTTTGAAGCGGTTAAAACGTTTATGGAGCATCACAGCATGATGCAACGTGGCGTTAAAATCACGTCAGAAGATGTGTGGAATAATGTCTGTTACGTGTTGGCTGCTAGAGTGTTAGACCCGCAATTTCAAGGTCAAACGAAAGAAAAACTGACTAATCGTGATGCCATGAAAATGATTGCATCATCGGTACGGCCGATTGTGGAAAACTGGCTGACGCAAAATGTGGACTATGCCAAACGCATATCAGACTTAGTGAATAGTAGTGCAGCAGCACGCAATAAATCGACTAAAAAGATTGAGAAACGTAAAACCACGGGTATCAACCTGATGCCAGCCAAACTTACCGATTGTGAAGCGGCTGGCACGATGGAGGCAGAGCTCTTCTTAGTCGAGGGTGACTCTGCTGGCGGTAGTGCCAAAATGGGGCGAAATAATGAGTTTCAATCTTTGCTACCTCTGCGCGGTAAAGTATTGAATACTTGGGAAGTGGATGCAGGGCGTATTTTCGGCAACTCAGAAGTGCATGATATTTTTGTCGCATTAGGTATAGAGCCGCACACCATGAATGATGAGCCTGACTTTTCAGGTTTACGTTACGGTAAGCTCTGTTTGTTATCCGATGCTGATGTCGATGGTTCGCATATTCAAGTTTTATTGCTCACCTTATTCTTAAAACACGCGCCTAAGTTGATTGAGCGCGGTCATGTCTATATTTCTCAGCCGCCGCTATATCGGATTGACGTGCCTGCACAAGGTAAAAACAAGCCAATGCGCAAGCTGTATGTGGCTGATGATTTAGAAAAAATGGCGACCATCGAAAAGCTAAAACGCGAAGGTATTGCAGAAGAAAAGCTAGGCATACAACGTTTCAAAGGCTTAGGTGAAATGAATCCAGACCAATTATGGGAAACCACATTATGTCCAGATACGCGCCGCTTAATCCAAGTGCGCTTGCCCGATGCTGAAGCAGCTAGTGCATTTGATATGTTTGATATGTTGATGGCAAAAAATCAAGCGCCTGCCCGTAAAGAATGGATAGAGCGCCGAGGAAATGATGTGGAGGCAGATGTTTAATGAATGATATCACTGACATGGATAAGCTTGAGCCAGATGACGATACTGTCGTTATTGGGCAATATGCGGAAGAAGCTTATTTATCTTATGCTATTTCTGTAGTCAAAGGTCGTGCATTGCCGTCAGTCGAAGACGGCCAAAAGCCAGTTCAACGCCGCATTTTATATGCGATGAAGGAAATGAACTTAGTCGCTGGCGCCAAACCTGTGAAATCCGCCCGTGTCGTGGGTAATGTGCTGGGTATGTATCACCCACATGGCGATAGCTCGGCTTATGAAGCGGCTGTGCGCTTAGCGCAAGACTTTACGCTGCGTTATCCACTCATCGACGGTCAAGGCAACTTCGGCTCACGTGATGGCGATGGTGCTGCCGCCATGCGCTACACGGAAATGCGTTTATCACCCATTGCCGATTTGCTACTATCCGAAATTGATCGCGGTACAGTTGACTTCCAAAATAACTATGATGGTGCATTTCAAGAGCCAGTATTATTACCCGCGCGCTTGCCGATGATGTTGCTGAATGGCGCATCGGGGATTGCCGTGGGCATGGCAACCGAGATGGTGCCGCATAATATGCGCGAAGTCGCCAATGGCGTGTTGCATGTGATGGCAAACCCCAATTGCACCACAACGGAATTAATGGCACATATCCCAGGCCCTGATTGGCCAGGCGGTAGTCAGCTGATTACCAAAACATCTGACATTCATGAAATGTATGACACAGGTCGTGGGTCACTAAGGTTGCGTGCGCGTTGGATAGTTGAGCCGATGGCGCGTGGTCAATGGCGAGTGATTATCAATGAGTTGCCACATGGTGTATCGGTAGAAACCATCCAAAATGAAATTTTAGCCATTTCAAACCCCAAACCGAAAAAAGATAAAAAGACGATTGATCAAGACCAGTTGCTACTCAAACAAGCGGCGTTAAGCATGATAGATACGGTGAAAAGCGAAGGTAAAAAAGACGTTCGTTTAATCATCGAGCCCAAAACCAGCCGCATAAATAGCGACGAAATGATGGCCTTCTTACTGCTTAATACCAGCCTAGAAGTCTCTTGCTCGGTCAATATGGTCATGATAGGCACCGATGGTCGCCCAACGCAAAAAAACCTGCTCACCACCATTAAAGAGTGGATAAGCTTCCGCTTAAATGTGGTGCAAAGACGTTGCCAATTTGATTTAGATAAAATCAATAAACGCATTCATATTTTAGAGGGCCGCATGATTGCCTTTTTAAATATTGATGAAGTGATTAAAGTTATCCGTAACTCCGATGAGCCAAAAGAAGACTTAATTAAAGCGTTTGATTTAACTGATATTCAAGCGGAAGATATCTTAGAAATTCGCCTACGCCAATTAGCGCGTTTAGAAGGGATAAAGATTGAAAAAGAACTCGAAAAACTACGCGAAGAAGCTGAGGGCTTAGCAGGCATATTAGGCAGTAATACCAAACTTAAAAACCTCACCGCACGCGAAATTAAGCAAGATGCTGAAAAATATGGCGATGATCGCCGTACCTTAATCGAGCCAGTCGAGCGGTCGCAAGCCAGTCAAAAAGCCTTTGTTGTGGATGAGCCAGTGACGATATTGCTGTCTAAAAATGGTTGGATACGCGCAAGACAAGGCCACAATGTAGAGCGTGATGCCATTACATGGAAAGCAGGCGACAGCGAACTTGCTGTGATTGAAACACGCACAGTAAGGCCGATTGTTATTCTGGATTCTAATGGTCGATGCTATGCCTTTGATGCCTCTAGCGTGCCAGGTGGCAAAGGTGATGGCATCCCAGTTAGCTCTATTATTGAGCTGCAAAATGGTGCTAGCATCACCGCCGCGATGTCAGGCGATGAAGAAGATAAATATCTGTTTATCTCATCCAACAGCTACGGCTTTATTGCACCACTCAAAGGCTTAATCGCTAGACCAAAAGCAGGTAAAACGTTTATGAAGGTAGATGATGGCGCAAAAGTGCTTGAGCCGATAAAGCTAGACAATCATGCATATCTAGCAGCGACTTCATCTGAAAATAAACTATTGGTCTTTGCGATTGATGAAATCAACGAGTATCCGAATGGTGGGCGTGGAGTTCGGATAATGGATATCCCTAAAGGTGAGATATTAAGTAGCGTTAGCTTGTGCGATGGAGAATCGACTACTGTGTTGGTGAAGGGTAAAGAAAAGCTGATTAAGGGTGATTTGTTTGATAAGGCTTTAAGTAAAAGGGCTAGGAAAGGGACTGCTTTGGTGGCTGCTAAGCCTAAGTCGCAGCGGCAGAAGGGGTTGTTTTAGCGGCGTGTAGGGGGCTGTGAGCCGTACCCATTTAAACCGACATACCTAATAAGCACATTATTGATAATGAGCCCTTTGTGTATGAGATATCTAACGGAACAGACTTAAACTAAGGTTAAGCGTTTCTAGTAAGCCTAAGAGCTTTCCATCCATGTTAAATACACCCGACAATCAAACTCCAACTGATGATAATCAGGCTCCATATGTTCACATAATTTATAAAACGCTTTGTTATGGTCGCGTTCTTTTAAGTGGGCTAACTCATGTACGACAATCATGCGTAAAAAAGGCTCTGGCATGCTTTTGAAGGTATCAGAGATGCGTATCTCTTTTTTGGCTGTTAACTTGCCGCCATGCACACGTGAAATGGCGGTATTCAGCCCTAAAGCATGGTGTTGCATGGTTAGGCGGCTGTCATATTCAACTTTTGCCAGCGCGCTGACATTACGCATATAAGCTTGCTTAATGTCGTTGCAGTAGTGGTATAAGGCTTTGCTATTTTGGATGGTGTGAGGCTGCGGGTAACGTGCGGTGATGTAGTCACCGAGTTTGCCCTCCGTTTGTAATCGGCAAATTTGGTCTTGCAGCGCTTGCGAGTAGTGTTGTATGTATTTAAGTGAAGTGGTCACGGTAATAGCCGATTAGGCGTGGATTAATGATGCTCACCTTCTGCTTTTAGCTCTAATGAGAATGCAGCTTGATGTTTGTTGATATACCAAATCAATACGCCTGCATATACGAACGTTGATAACATAATCACGCCAATCACAATGGCTTTGAAGGTTTCGATATGCTCAAAATCCGCTGGAATCATGGTCAACATGACGATAGACAACCCACCTTTGATGCCGGCAAAAGATAGAACAGTGGTCCAGCGGCGGTTTACATTAACCATTTTGTGGGTTCTGTTGGTAATCCATGCAAATATCGTCATCATGGCGGCACGAATGACGGTTGTCGCTAGAAACATAATGAGGATTTCAAAGCGGTAACTCCACAATAAGTCGAGGTCAATCATTTCTGCCATGGCGATGAATAGAATGGTATTGGCCACCATGGCTAATAATTGCACGTCTTCTTTATTGCGCAGATGGCGATTTTTTTCTTCTAGTGTCGCTTTTACACGCGCTAGTATCGTGCCGATAATACCAGCGGAGGTTTTGACTTTCATGGCTTCTACTCTCAATGTAGCTTCATCATCGATGATTTGTTCACTTTCTTGTTCAATGTGTTTATTCATGATGTGATTCACGGTGATGGTGGCAAAAATCACGGCTAGGATGCCAGATAGATGCATGTGAGAGTGACCGCCAAAGAGATTGAGCAAGACATAGAAATGTTCTGCGACTTCGAAAGCACCATAACCCGCTAGGATTAAAATCATCATTTCAGCAATGCGGTTTTCTGTTGTTTTCATGAGCATAAGACCGATAAAGCCAATGCCAACGCCGACAAGGATAGAGCCGAAAATAACCGCCACACTAATATCGGCGACATAGGTTGTTGTAATCTCGCCACCTTTAAGCGCAAATAAGCCAATGAATACAAACACGATTAACGCTGTTGCATCATTGAATAAGCTTTCGCCTTCGGCCAGCATTTTGAGTTGATGCGGTAGCTCGAATTTTGAAAAGATACTGACGACAGACACAGGGTCAGTTGCGAGCACCATGGCGAATAGCATGACGACGGCGGCATTGCTTAAATGGTAGTCAGCGAATAGCCAGTCTGAAATGGATAGCGCCATGATGATGGACAATGATACGGCTACGATAGACAAATATAACAAGCTTAAACCATGGGTTTTTAAGTCGCGTAATTTGAGTTCTAATGAATCAGAAATCAGCAGCACAGGTAGTAAAAAGATGACCAATTTAGCAAAGCTTTCAGCATCGCCCGTGATAACTGGCGCTTGCTTAATGGCGTAATGCGCCACAAAGGAGAGGGCGATTAAACCAAGTGACGATGGGACTTTAAACTTTTCTTCTAGTTGCAGCGCTAAAAATAAGATGCTGGCAACCATAATGAGCGTGATAATCATAATGCGTTCGTTCTTTGTTTGATGAGTATAAATCTTGAGCTTTATTATCGCATACTGCGATGCTGCGTTCGTTTTATTCGATTGCGTTGCGATTCGGTTCTTCTGGTTTTTTGATGAAGGAGAAGATGGCGCGCAGACCGCACCAAACTTTGGGTAGCAGCCAAAGCATGATTAAGACCAATACGCATAAAAAACCAATAAAAATAGCTGGGTGCATCAAGGCTAACCAACCGCCGCCTAAGAGTAGGCTATCTTCTCCAACTGAGGTCACCATATTGGTCACGGGTTCAGGTGAGGTGTTAATCAGGGCGCGGCTACTGGCTTTTGTTGCATGTGTGATGCCAGTGAGCGAGCCACCGAGCAGTGCGGCTAAGGTGGCGATAAGAGGGTCGCTGCTATTAATAGCGCCCATAGCAAGTAATGCACCAGCGGGAATGCGGATAAAGGCTTGTACACTGTCCCACGCGCTATCAATGTACGGAAATTTATCGGCAAGGAACTCAACCACCATTAATAGTCCACTTACACCAATGACGATGGGATTGGTCAATATGTCTAAACTATCGGGTAATACAATCACATCAAATTTCGACAGCATGCCGACGATAAAAATGGTTGCGTAAAGTCTAAACCCGCTCGCCCAACTTAAACCGCTAGCAAGTGCAATGCTTGAGATTGGATCCATAGTTGAATCTTATTAAATTATTCAGATTGAATAAGTATAAATCAAATGATAGGTTGAGATTTTCAATCTTTAGAATATGTTAATTCAATATAAACCATTCTGATTACTTTTATCTGTACTTAATGTATAAAAATTAGTAGGATATGCTTAATAATTAAGAAAAAAGGTGAAGTCGCACAATATATTATATTCAGGAGATGGGTGTGGGGATAACTAAAATAAAGGTTGCAATGATAGGTTCAGTTTTACTTATCAGCAGCTATGCGCAGGCAGCAGGCTTTGCTTTGATTGAACAAAATGCGAGTGGAATGGGCAATGCGTATGCAGGTGCAGCGGCTATCGCGGAGGATGCGAGTACAATCTTTTTTAATCCTGCTGGAATGACCTATATTAATGGCACGCAAGCAGTTGGTGCATTGCATTTGATTAAACCGAATGCGGAGTTTAAAAATAAAGGCACACTGGGCGTGGTTGGTGATGAAGGACCTAATGCGGGTGATTTAGCGTTTGTTCCTAATTTTTATTTTATGACTGCGCTTACACCATCCATAAAAGCGGGTATTGGTGTCAACGTACCATTCGGACTTAAAACTGAATATGATGATCAATGGCTAGGTCGTTTTCACGCCGTTAAGTCTGAGCTAAAAACCATTAACATTAATCCTTCAGTTGCTTTTAAAGTAAGTGATCAGCTTTCTTTAGGGTTGGGTGTGTCGGCGATGTGGGCAGAAGCTGAGTTGACGCGACAGGTATTTACAGGTGGGCCTGAGCCTGAAGTAAGAATTAAGGGCGATGATTGGGGTTTTGGTTTTAATTTAGGTGCTATCTATCAGGCCACGGCTGATACGCGTGTTGGTATTGCTTATCGTTCAAAAGTTAAACAAGAGCTTGATGGTAAAGCTAAGTTTGAGGCGCCATTAGCTGGTTTAAGCACTGATGTAACCGCTAAAGTTGATTTGCCTGAAAGCTTTTCTGCTAGTGTTTTTAGCCGTTTGAACTCTAAATGGGATTTGATGGCAGATGTTACTTGGACACGATGGAGTCGTTTTCAAGAGTTAAGAATCCTACGTAATAATGGAACGACATTAACGGTCACGCCCGAAAATTGGGAAAATACGATGCGTTACTCGATTGGCATTAATTATCACTATAGCGATAGTGTTAAATTACGTGCGGGTTTAGCTTATGATGAAGAGGCAATAAAAGATGCGTTTCGTACGGCACGTATTCCAGGCAATGATAGAAAGTGGCTTTCTTTAGGAGCCGGTTGGAAGGTAACGCCAGCGTCTACTTTAGATATTGGCTATTCGCATTTATTTCTTAGCAATGCAAAAATTGATGACAACCAATTGGCTTCTGGAAATGGTCGTTTAACAGGAGATTTCGAAGGAAATGCAGATATTTTAAGTTTGCAATACACGCACCAATTTTAGTCTGCGAAGAGTAAAAAAGAGGCTCACGAGCCTCTTTTTTATTGGGTAACATTTATTAAATGAAACTTACTCAATCAATAAATCTAATTTACCAGGTACACCATTCATCGCATCTGCATCTTCTAATGGTTCTTTACGCGCAGAAATAATCGGCCAAGTTTTAGCTAAGCGCTCGTTTAGCTCAATAAAGTGCTGTTGGTCTGCTGGCACATCATCCTCAGCAAAAATCGCTTCAGCAGGGCATTCTGCAACGCATAGCGTACAATCGATGCAATCATCAGGATTAATCGCTAAGAAGTTTGGACCTTCTACAAAACAATCGACAGGGCAGACATCTACACAGTCGGTGTATTTACATTGAATACAATTTTCGGTGACTACATACGTCATTTTCGTTCCTTTTTTAAATCTTATGTAATGTTAATCTATTTTTACGGTTTTAATAGCAATGATTTATACAATCATGCCTGCGCCAACAGTGCTGTTTGTGCTTTCATCAATCACAATAAAGGCACCCGTTGCACGGTTTGTTTTGTAACTATCTATCATTAATGGTTGTGCGAGCTTAAAGCTTAAACGGGCAATATCATTCATTTTTAAATCACTGGTTTGCTGTTCTTCTAATGTGTTCACATCAACCTTGTAATGAATTGCGCCAATTTTGGCTTTCGATTCACGGGTTGTATGACGCACAATATAGGTACGCGCAGGCGATAATGGTGTCTCACCTAACCAGCAGACGAATGCTTCGATTTGCTTTACTGGCTCGATTGTTTCATTGCTTTTCACAATCATATCGCCACGTGATGTATCAATTTCATCTTCTAACAGCAAAGTAATGCTTTGTTCAGTCGTCGCATTTTGTAATTGTTCATCACCAATTTGAATCGCTTTTACCTTGGATTGATAGCCATTTGGTAAAACGGTAACGGCATCACCCACGGCTACTTCACCAGACTCTACACGACCCATAAAGCCTCTAAAATCATGCAGGTCAGCATCGGCACTGGCATGTGGACGGCAAACAAATTGCACAGGAAAGCGGAATTGCTCAGATTGCTCTGTATGCGCAGCTGGCGCTTTTTCTAGCATTTCTAAGAGCGTTTCACCCTGATACCAAGGCATGTTCTCTAAACGATCAACCAACATATCACCATTGAGCGCAGACATTGGAATAAAGCGAATATCACGTGCACCAGCTAGACCAATCTCTTTTGCAAACTGCATATAGTCTGCACAAATTTTGTCATACGTTTCTTGACTATAATCAACTAAATCCATTTTATTAACAGCAACCACAATGTGCGGGATACCAACTAAATGCGCTAAATAGCTATGGCGACGGGTTTGCGTTAATACGCCTCTACGCGCATCAATCAAAATAATCGCAAGGTTAGCGGTTGAAGCGGCGGTTACCATGTTGCGGGTATATTGCTCATGACCAGGTGCATCCGCAATGATGTATTTACGTGTACCTGTACTGAAGTAGCGATAAGCAACATCAATGGTAATGCCTTGCTCACGTTCAGCTTGTAAACCGTCTGTAAGTAATGACAAGTCAACGGCTTCCATTCCACGTTTTTTAGACGTGTTAGAGATGTTGGTCATGGTGTCAGCAAGGATGGTTTTGCTATCAAATAGTAAACGGCCGATTAAGGTACTTTTGCCGTCATCTACGCTACCGCAGGTCATAAAGCGTAATAAAGAGTCGTTATGTTGCATATGATTTTCTTGATTATTGTCTTGATTCTTATCTTGGTTTATCGTTGTCATTAGAAGTAACCCTCTTTCTTGCGTAGCTCCATTGAAGCATCAGAGGTTTGATCGTCTAAACGGGTTGCACCACGTTCAGTAATCGTTGTTGTTGCGGTTTCAATCACAATTTTTTCTGTGGTATCTGCATCAGAATAAACAGGCGCAGTACATGTGATATCACCAACTGTTCTAAAGCGCACTTGTTTACTCACAATCTCTTCACCATCTCTCGGCTTGTTAATCACTTCGCCACTAGCTAATTTGACATTAGCAGGAATAATGTCGCCATTGCGAAGAATAACATCACGATCATGTGCAAAATAAATGCTCGGTAGCTCTAATTTTTCACGTTCGATATATTGCCACACATCCATCTCTGTCCAGTTAGAGATAGGGAAGGCGCGAATATTTTCACCTTTGTGTGAGCGCGCATTGTATAAATTCCACAATTCAGGCCGTTGATTTTTTGGATCCCATTGACCAAATTCATCACGGAAACTCATGATACGTTCTTTGGCACGGGCTTTTTCTTCATCACGGCGCGCACCACCAATACAGCAATCAAAACCAAATTCTTCAATCGCTTCTAATAACGTCACCGATTGATGTTTATTACGTGGCTCATCTGGATGTTTGAGTACAATCGTGCCGCGCTCCATTGAGTCTTCTAATGAACGCACAATCAAGCGCTCACCGATTTCTGCTACACGACGGTCACGAAACTCGACCACTTCTTGATAGTTATGACCAGTATCAATATGCATTAAAGGAAAGGGGAAGCGACCTGGTCTGAAGGCTTTTTCAGCTAAACGGACAATACAAAGAGAGTCTTTGCCGCCCGAAAAAAGCAAGACAGGGTTGCTACATTGTCCAGCGACTTCACGCAAAATATGAATCGCTTCTGCTTCTAGCCAATCTAAATGTGATAATGTTTTTTTTGTCATAATATTCAATAATTTATTTATAGTATTTAATCTAGTGTCTTTACTTTTAAGCTTTATTTTTTAACATGCAGACCGCATTCCTTGCTGTTAGGGTCTTCCCACCACCAGCGACCAGCGCGAACATCTTCACCCATGGCAACAGCACGGGTGCATGGTGCGCAACCAATACTTGGATAGAACTGATCGTGTAATGCGTTATAAGGCACATCAAACAAGCGGATGTAAGCCCAAATTTCTTGCTCGGTCCAATCGCTTAATGGGTTGAATTTTTCTAGTTGATTGCCCGCATCAAATTCACGGGTTGGCAAGCTAGTTCGTGTTGCGGCTTGCTCAGCTCGCATGCCTGTTACCCAAGCTTGTTTACCCGATAATGCACGTTTAAGTGGTTCTACTTTACGCATGTGACAGCAAGCTTTACGAAGCTCAATGCTCTCGTAAAAAGCGTTAATGCCTTTCGTGCGTACATAGTCTTCAACCGCATCATGTTTCGGGAAAAACACGATTGGCTTGGTCTCGTATGTTTTTTCCACTTCACCCATTAGCGTATAAGTTTCAGCTGGCAAACGACCCGTATCTAACGAGAATATTTCAATCGCTAATTGCTCTTTCGCAATGATATCGGTTAATACCATGTCCTCAGCACCATAGCTGTTAGCAAAGGTGATAGTGTTAAATTCAGTGCTAGCCGATTGTAACAACGCCACTACTTGCGCGCGCTTATCCGTCACGCTTTGTTTTAGCGCATCTGTTAGCTCAGGCGAAGTAGCAGGATTGCTCGCCGTTGGTTTAAGCATGGTAACGCCGAATGTCATTAGCGACTCACCCTAAGCACTATTGGTTTTTGTTTCATACTTGGCTCCGATTAACTCTACGCCAAACCGGCACGTCATCTGTTGCACCTTGATATGGTTGAGTAAAGTCATTCAAGCTGGCAATTGCTTCTTCAGCATTGCGACCTTCTTTGATTAAGTAACTATCGAAACCAGAACGCTTTAGAAAATATAATTGGTCGCGCATAATGTCGCCAACGGCACGTAATTCATTTTTAAAGCCGTAGCGCGTACGCAATAAATTGCCTAATGTAAAGTTACGGCCATCCGCAAAAATTTGCACGTAAACTGCAATTACTGGCAAACTATTTAAATCGTCAAATGCTTCGACTAATTTTTCAATCGGTTCATGTGTTTGTAGCACAATGCCAATCTCGCCAGCAGCCAGCCGCGCAGCCAAACTCTCTTTTTTCGCTAACCAAACGGTTAACGGCAACAATATCTTTCCTGTTGCAGGAATTTCTGTCGCATCGATTTGCTTTTGGGTGAACGTCTCTTCGTCATGCAATTTAAACATCACGACTTTACCTGCTTGTTTACGCACAGGTTCATCACCAAATGTAGGTGGAATTACGCGTGTCCACTCATCTTGTGCAATTTGATTGCCTTTAATTAATTGACTCATGCTGTCACCTCTTCATTCTCTGCATAGACATGTGCTTTGAATGGATCCATGCCTATACGACGTGCCGTATCAATAAAGCGCTCTTCAGGTGTGCGTTCTTGCACATACACATCAATCAGTTTTTGTACCACGCTTGGCATTTCTTCAGCGGAGAAAGAGGGGCCAATGACAGAGCCTAAACTCGCATCATTGCCTTGTTTTCCGCCAATCGATACTTGATACCACTCAGTATCACCTTTATCAACACCTAAAATACCGATATGGCCAACATGGTGATGACCGCAAGCGTTCATGCAGCCTGAGATGTTAATTTCAATGTCACCAATATCATGTAGATAATCTAAATTATCGAATTGCGCTTGAATAGACTTGGCAATTGGAATACTTTTTGCGTTAGCTAAACTACAGAAATCACCACCTGGGCAGCAGATAATGTCGGTGAGCAAGCCAATGTTCGGCGTTGCTAAACCAGCCGCGCGTGCTTTTTCCCACACAGTAAATAAGTCGCTTAGTTTGACGTCAGCTAGAATCAAGTTCTGTTCATGTGATACACGTAGTTCGCCAAAGCTATACGCATCAGCCAAATCAGCCACGGTATGCATTTGCGCACTTGATGCATCGCCAGGGGCTTCGCCATGTTTTTTGAGCGATAACGTGACGGCGCGATAACCTGCTGTTTTATGTGGATGCACGCAACGTTTTACCCACGCAGCAAAGGCAGGATTACTAGCAAGTTGCGTATCAAAGCTGGCATCGTTATCAGGTAAAGTTTCATAAGGCATCGGCTCAAAATAAGCAGATACACGGTCAAACTCGGCTTGTGTAATGGTTAACGGACCATTTTTTGAATGTGCCCATTCAGCTTCTACTTGTTCTTTAAACGCTTCTATACCAATGGCTTTAACTAAAATTTTAATGCGCGCTTTGTATGAGTTGTCGCGACGACCATGCATATTGTAGGTGCGGACAATCGCCTCACAGTAGCTCAGCGCATGTTGCCACTCTAAGTTTTCGTGAATCACAGAACCTAAAATCGGTGTACGACCTAAACCGCCGCCAACCCACACTTTAATGCGAAGTTCGTCATTTTCGTTTTTAAAGAATTCCATGCCAATGTCATGCATTTGCACCACAGCGCGGTCTTCTTTTGTGCCTGACACGGCAATTTTAAATTTACGTGGTAATAAAGCAAACTCAGGATGAAACGTGCTCCACTGACGCATGATTTCAGCCATTGCACGCGGATCAAACACTTCATCAGGTGCAACACCTGCAAATTGATCTGTTGTGATGTTGCGAATACAGTTGCCAGAGGTTTGGATAGCATGCATTTCAACCGTTGCTAATTCAGCTAAGATATCAGGCACATCTTCTAATTTTGGCCAGTTTAACTGTAAGTTTTGGCGTGTACTGAAGTGGCCATAGTCTTTATCGTATTTTTTCGCGATATCGCCAAGTTTGCGCAATTGCTTGCTAGAAAGTAAGCCGTAAGGCACAGCAATACGCAACATAGGCGCTAGGCGTTGAATATACAAGCCATTTTGTAAACGGATAGGGCGGAACTCGTCTTCTGATAATTCGCCTGCTAAATAACGGCGCGTTTGGTCGCGGTATTGGGCGACACGTTCGTTAACGAGTTGTTGATCAATTTTGTCGTATTTATACATGTAATTTGCTAATTTAAGTTAGCCCTCTATTTTAATCTAAAACGCCTTTTTTAATAAGGCTTTGCTCAAATTTTTCTTTTAATTTCTTCTGTAATTCAATTGTTTTAATGCAATGATTGCTATCAACAAAGTGAGGCCAACAGCCACATTCATTTGCGGGAACGCGAGTTTTTGGCCGACATAAACTAAGATTAATGCCAATAATAAGCGTATCCAGTGTTCAGCCACTTTTGCACTTAAATGGCTGCCTATCCAAATGCCAGGGATAGAGCCAATTAATAAGGTGCCTAATAAGCCGTAATCAACCGTGCCTAAGCTTACGTGACCCAAGCCTGCAACTAGCGTCAGCGGTACCGCATGAGCGACATCAGTGCCAACGATTCGCGTAATAGGTACTTTAGGATATAAAATTAATAAAGCAGTTACGCCAAGCGCGCCAGCGCCAACAGAAGTGAGCGTGACTAAAAAGCCTAAAACTAACCCTAAAATGAGGGTAAGCGCAGGTACATATTTTGGGTTAACCCAATGACCGCTTTTAGAGAGGCTTGCTAATTGGTTGCGAAAAATAACAGAAAGTGCCGTGAGCATCAATGCGATGCCTAACCAAAATTTAATGGTCTTTACCGCACTCTCAGAAGAAATATCGATATTTGCTAATAAAAGCGTCGTAAAAATTGAAGCGGGTACGCTACCGTAAGCCAGTAAACGGACGATGCGCCAATCTATATTGCCAAGCTTGCCATGCGCAAAAATACCAGCTGATTTTGTGATGGCAGCGTATAGCAGATCTGTACCAACCGCGACGGCAGCAGGCTGATGAAAGAACATCAGTAGAATCGGCGTCATTAAAGAGCCGCCACCAACGCCTGTCAAGCCAACCAGCAGCCCGACTACAAACCCAGCTAAAATGTGAAAAATATCCATAGATGCTTACGTACCGTATTTCAGTTTATTGATAATAGGCGCGTAATATAGCAGTTTTTTATATAATCATTTAATATTATTTTCTTATTAATTTATGTTATTTTGTTATATAGAAATAGGTCTGTATTTTTGAATAAGTATTTAGGGGAAAGTAATGAAATTACACCAACTAAAATATGTGCATGAAGTCGCTCGCCAAGGCTTAAGCGTTTCTGCTGCAGCTGAGGCTTTATATACGTCTCAGCCAGGCGTGAGTAAACAGATTCAATTGTTAGAAGAAGAGTTGGGCCTGCAAATCTTTCAACGTAATGGTAAACGCCTTACGGGCATTACCGAGCCAGGCAAAAAGATTTTGAAGCTAGCTTCAAGCGTTATGTTTGAGCTGGACAATATCAAGCGAGTGGGAGATGAGTTTAGTAAAGTGGAGGCGGGTATGCTAACCATTGCCACCACGCATACCCAAGCACGCTATAAATTACCAGCGGCCATTCAGCAGTTTATGCAAGCTTATCCGCAGGTTAAGTTAAATTTGCATCAGGGTAACCCAACGCAAGTGACTGATTGGGTAGCAACAGGCGAGGCTGACATTGGCATTGCAACTGAATCAATTGCAAAAGAAGTGCGGCTGATTTGTTTACCCTGTTATGAGTGGAATCGTAGTGTGGTGGTGCCAAAAGGCCATGATTTAGAGCATGTACCGTTGTTGAGCTTGGCTAATATTGCGAGCTATCCTTTAATAACTTATGACTTTGCTTTCACTGGTAGTACCACCGTATCAAAAGTGTTTCACGATGCAGGGGTCACGCCCAATGTGGTGCTGACCGCGATTGATGCTGATGTCATTAAAACCTATGTTAATTTAGGCTTAGGCATCGGTTTGATTGCCAATATGGCGTTTGATGATAAACGAGACGAAGGTTTGGTGCGCCTTAATTGTAGCCATTTATTTCCACAAAGCACCACTTATTTAGGGATGCGAAAAGATACATTTATGCGCAGCTATCTCTATGATTTTATTCAGATGCTGTCACCGCAATTTAACCGCGCTGCAATAGATGAAGTCTTTAAGATAACACGTTAGAATGGATAACCTTTTTTCTATAAGGAATGCTATGTTGAAACGCACCTGTATGGTAATGCTGACACTGATGGTAATCGCTTGCGCCAACAAGCAAACGCGCCTGCACGAGACGACAGGCATAGAAGTCGAAAGTGCTATCTATGAAGTGGCTGTGAAAGACGGCGTTAGTTATCAAGAGGTGGTTGATAGTTTAAAATCGATTTCTGAAGGCATGAATTTTGTTAACCCGGCTAACTTTCCGATTGGCGAACACATGAAATTGCGTGGCATCGACCCGCAAGGAATTAAAGAAGTGTATTCATATTGTAATTTAAGTATGGGGACAGAAATCATTCTCGACCATCCAGAATTTTTAGTATTTGCACCGTGTCGAATTGCGCTCTACGAAAAGCCTGATGAAAATAACAAGCTTAAGTTATTCATTGGTTTAGATCGACCAACGATTGATTTGAAAAACATTAAAAACCCAACAGAACGCGCTAAAAAATCAGCTCAGCAATTAGAAGATGCCTTAATCAAGCTGATGCAAAAAGCCAGTGTAGGAGATTTTTAAAATGGCGCAAGCGCGTAAAAAAGTTCGTATTCGATTTGTTGAGCGAGAATGGGTCAAAGGATTGTTGAAACATAGTGTGGCGATTGTCAGCTTAATCACGGCGATTGTTGGCTTTAGCTATAACTCATGGCAAGCGAATCAAAACGAAATTAATCAAAATATGCGGATTGCTGCGTTCGAAGTGTTGAAAAATTTAGGTGAGCTGCAAACTGTTGTGAACTATGCACATTTTAAGCAAGATGAATCGCGTGGCAACCCGATAGAAGGCTGGAAGCACGTGACCATGGTGCGTGATTTAAGCTACTTATTAAAACCATCGGCTAAACAACAAAGCCAGTTGCTATACGATGTTTGGCAGCAGGATTGGGAGCAGCTTGCTACTAATTCGACTATAGAACAACAAATCAGTCAACAGATAACCAAGACACGAGAAGCGGTTTTAAGTACGATAGACGCATCCGAATAATAGAAAGTAATACATGGCAGAACCTATTTTAATCGCTAAAAATCTAGCTAGTAGTAGTTTTTTATTGCCTAAGATGGCCAATCGTCATGGCTTGATTGCTGGCGCAACGGGAACAGGAAAAACGGTTACGTTGCAAACCTTAGCAGAGGGTTTCTCCAAAGCTGGCGTGCCTATTTTTATGGCCGATGTAAAAGGTGATTTGTCTGGTATGAGTCAGGCAGCAGGTGAAAACAAAAAAGTAAAAGAACGCATTGATCTGCTTGGTTTGGATGGCTATCTAGCACAATCATCACCCGTTACTTTTTGGGATGTATTTGGTGAGCAAGGACATCCGATTCGCACTACAGTTACAGAAATGGGGCCATTACTATTGTCTCGTATGCTGGATCTAAATGCGGTGCAAACAGGTGTGTTGCACGCCATCTTTAAAATTGCAGATGATGAAGGTCTATTGCTATTAGACCTCAAAGATTTACGCGCAATGGCACAACATGCAGCGGAGCATTCAGAGCAATATCAATCTATCTACGGTAACATTTCAGCGGCTAGTGTCGGTGCGATTCAACGCAATTTGTTGCAGTTGGAAATGGAAGGTGGTGATCAGTTATTTGGTGAGCCAGCGGTTAATTTAAATGACATGTTACAAACCGATGCTAAAGGTCGTGGCATGGTGAATATTTTGGCTTCCAATCAGTTATTTAATTCGCCCCGCGTCTATGGCACTTTGTTGCTTTGGATACTGTCAGAGCTCTATGAAAACTTGCCAGAAGCTGGAGATTTAGATAAGCCAAAGCTTGTTTTCTTTTTTGACGAAGCGCATTTGTTATTTAACGATGCGCCCAAAGCGTTGATGCAGAAAATTGAGCAAGTTATTCGTTTAATCCGCTCAAAAGCGGTTGGTGTTTATTTCGTTAGCCAAAATCCGTTAGATATTCCAGATGTGGTGTTAGGTCAACTTGGTAACCGCGTGCAACATGCTTTACGTGCTTACACACCGCGTGATCAAAAAGCAGTAAAAGCTGCAGCAGAAACCTTTAGAGTGAATCCTGATGTTGATATTGTGACGGCTATTACCGAGCTTGGTGTAGGCGAAGCATTGGTTTCTTTTTTAGATGAAAAAGGCGCACCTAAACCAGTTGAACGTAGCTATGTTTACCCACCTGAGAGCCGCATTGGCCCAGCTACAGAAGCTGAACGAACCGCGGTCATTACTAACTCACATATCAACAATAAGTATGAAACGTTAGTCGATAGAGAATCCGCCTATGAAATGCTGACTAAACGTGCCGAAGTGCAACTACCTACCAAAGAGGAAGCAGCAAAAGCGGAAGAAGCAACAAAAGAACAAGCAGACGAGCGTGATTTTGACTGGGGTGGCGTGTTAACTGGTGAAAGAGTAAAACCGTCAGACTCAACCATTGAGCGCGTTGCCAAAAAAACGATGCAATCATTTGGTGCACAAATTGGCCGGGCAATTTTACGTGGCGTGCTTGGAACCATCTTAGGAAAACGTTAGCCCTTAAAAATTTGATTAACAAAGCGCTAGTTTTTAGTTAATTCATTCAAGCAATGTAGCATCCTGGCGCATAAATTCTAGTTAGATTAGTTAACTATTTATACTGTTTACTAGTTTTTTAAACTATTCAATCAAATATCTTAACTTTGTCTTGCTTGAACAGCTAGCACAGGCGTAGTATGAATTTAACACGATTCAATCGTGAGTAAAGCCGGTATGTAGTTGGCAGTCTGCATAATAAGAAATAGTTAAAAAAACAACTAACATAAAGAGTGCTTTGATCATCGTAAAGGGTTAGGGGAGCTTAGATGATTCAACAATTGCAAGAAGACATGCGTGTTGTCAAAACATGTCGTGAAGATTTTAAGGTGCTTTTTTATACCTTAATTGCCGCAATGATGCTGCATGTTGTGTTTATCTTTCTATTTTATGCTGTTGGTCTTCCCACTTTATCTATCATCAATATTGTTAGCGTCGTTTTTTACAGTTACTGCATTAAACTATTTGCCCAATCATTGATAAAAAGTGACTTTAGTCTGCTGATTTGGTTAATCACGGCTGAGGTAATTTTGCATGCTTACTTTGCCTGTTATTACCTCGGTTTTGCCAGCGGTTTCCATTACTACATCTTAGCATTAACCGCATTTCCTTTATTTACTACTAGCGGTTATTTTATGTTAGGTACCGTGCGCCTATTGCTAATTATTGTTGCCTATATTGCGCTTGAGAGATGGCTGGCTGTCACTGTTCCGATTGTTGATTTAGGCATCAATTCACTAAATGCGCTACGTTATTTTAATTTATCTTGTTTCGTTTTGCTTTCTGGCGGCATTGCATTTTCTTTTGTTAAAGCCACCCATTTGAATCAAGATAACTTAATTGCAATGGCAACCTATGACAAATTAACGGGTTTAAACAACCGCTATAGTCTGGAGGCGTTTATAGAAGCGAATGTTGCGCAAAGTAAGCGCAATGGCAAGCCACTTTCTATGTTGATTGCTGATATTGATTTCTTTAAAGAAATTAATGATAAATACGGCCATTTATGTGGCGATTATGTTTTATCGAAAGTGGCAGATGTAATGCGAGGCGCACTGAGAAGTCAGGATGTCATTGGGCGATGGGGCGGCGAAGAGTTTATGGTAATTTTGCCAGATACTAATGCTGAGACTTTGGCGTTATTAGCAGAGCGTCTTCGCTTAACCATGATGCAAACCGTCTTCATTTACAATGATATAAAAATATCCATTTCAGTAACTGTTGGCGCGGCAATGATGGTTGATAATGATACGGTTGAATCATTAATATTAAGAACAGATCAAGCTTTGTATCAAGGCAAAGACAATGGTCGAAATTGCTATTACTTTAAGCCAGCCTAAACACGGTTGCGCTAAAAAACGGCATATTCTTAACTATTAAGGTTGCTTTAAACCACGACTTCAGCGTACTATTATTTTGACCATTTCAACTAAAAGGTTTGGATAAAAATAGCATGTTGAGTGATATTGAAATAGCGCAGGCAGCCACACTAAAACCTATTCAAACGATTGCAAAGTCGATTGGCTTTGCCGATGCAGATTTAATCCCTTATGGTCATCATATTGCTAAACTCAGTTATGCAGGTTTAAGCAAACTACAAAATAAGCCGAATGGTAAATTAATCTTAGTAACGGCGATTAGCCCAACACCGCCTGGCGAAGGCAAAACGACCACCACGGTTGGCCTTACTGATGCATTAAATCTGATTGGCAAAAAAACGATTGTTTGTATTCGCGAGCCATCACAAGGTCCCGTGTTTGGCATGAAGGGCGGTGCAACCGGTGGCGGTTATGCGCAAGTGGTGCCAATGGAGAATATCAATCTGCACTTTACGGGTGATTTCCATGCGATTTCTGCGGCCAATAATTTATTAGCAACCTTAATCGATAATCATATTCATCATGGCAATGCATTGGAAATTGATACTACAAGGATTACTTGGCGTCGCTGTATGGATATGAATGATAGGGCGCTGCGCAAAGTACATCTCAATCAATTACGGCATGAGACTGATACAGGATTTGATATTACGGTAGCCAGCGAAGTGATGGCAGTTTTCTGTTTAGCAGAAAGTTTGGATGATTTAAAAATACGGTTAGGCAAAATTCAGATTGCGAGTAACAAGTCTGGAAAAGCGGTTTTTGCTAGTGATATCAAAGCAGAAGGCGCAATGGCTGCTTTATTGAAAGATGCGTTTCAACCTAATTTAGTGCAAACCATAGAGGGAAGTCCTGCCATTATTCACGGGGGCCCTTTTGCCAATATTGCTCATGGTTGTAACTCTGTTATCGCAACCAAAGCAGCGCTTAAACTGGCAGATTATGTAGTGACAGAGGCTGGATTTGGCGCTGATTTAGGCGCTGAGAAGTTCTTTGATATTAAATGTCGCCAAGCTAATTTACAGCCAGATGCTGTGGTGTTGGTTGCTACGGTACGTGCATTGAAGTATCACGGCGGAGCGGACTTAGCTGATCTTAATCATGAGAATATTGATTTTTTAAATAATGGAATCAATAATTTAAAAAGACATATTAATAACTTACATAAACAATTTGGTATGCAAGTGACTGTTGCCATTAATCATTTTACCAATGACACAGCCGCAGAAATAGCCGCATTAAAGCAAGCTGTTGCTCCATTAGGTTGTGAGGTTGTGGTTTGTAAACATTGGGCAGAAGGTGGTGCGGGAGCAACGGATTTGGCACAGCAAGTGGTGGCGAGTATTGAGGCAAAACAATCGCAATTTAAATTGCTTTATACAGATGATTTACCTTTAATCGATAAACTAGAAACTATCGCTACCAAGTTATATGGCGCTGCCAACGTTAAGTTGAGCGATGAAGCTGAGCAACAATTGTCTGCATTAAGTCCCAGTTATTCACATTTGCCAATTTGTATTGCCAAAACACAATATTCGTTTTCATCTGATGCGACCTTGCGCAATGCGCCCACAGGCCATACGCTAGAAGTAAAAAGTTTACGCTTATCTCGCGGAGCAGGTTTTGTTGTAGCGTTGTGTGGCGATATTATGACCATGCCAGGTTTGCCCAAAATACCAGCTAGCGAGCGTATTACCGTTAATCAAGCAGGGGTTATCTCAGGGCTTTCTTAAGCTAAGCCATCACCATTGTTATATGCAAATTATTGAACAAGGCGGCGTTGCCGAACAAACGCTTAATAAATCTAAATTTCTTGCTTGGACCGCACATTGTGAAAGTGAGCGAGAAGTAGGCGCATTTTTACGTGCAATTGCTGCACAACATCAAAATGCCAGCCATTTGGCTTTTGCTTTCCGCATTAAAACGCCAGATGCTATTGTGCCGAGATTTTCTGATGCAGGAGAGCCGTCTGGCACGGCAGGCATGCCCATTTTGCAACGCATAGAAGGACTTAATTTAATTAACGTTTGTGTGGGTGTTATACGCTATTACGGTGGCGTTAATCTAGGCAAGGGTGGCTTGGCTCGCGCTTATGGCGGCACTGCGAAATTAGCATTAGATGCATCAAGATTAAGCGCTTACATTGAAATGCAACAATTGGCGCTCACAATAGAATACAATCGCTTGGATGAACTGACAAAAGCTTTATCGCAAATCAATGGGGAAGTATTAGATAAAACCTTTGATGAAAAAGTCCATGTTGTCGTTCGTTTACCTTTAGCCGAAGAACAAGCTTTTATGAATCGATTCACCAATGAATATGCCAATTGAATATGCTAATAAAACCAGTCACTAAAGTCGAAATCGCCGCTTGGCTAATCATGGCCGCCGTGATGGTTTATGTGTTGAATTTTAACCTATTGCCCGGTTTATTAGCTGGCTTGCTGGTCTTCGAATTGGTTCATGTGATTTCACCTTATATCGCACAAAAATTTCCAGGCTACACGGCTAAAGTCATCGCAGTTGGCCTATTGGCGATTATTATCGTTGGCTTATTAACACTGGCTGTTGTCGGGCTAATTGCTTTTTTTAAATCAGATTCGGGTAGTTTAACTAATCTGATTGGCAGAATGGCACAAATTATTGAAGACTCCCGTAGCATATTGCCAGATTGGTTAGATTCACGCTTGCCCGCTGATGCAGTGGTATTACAACAGATTGTTACTGAGTGGTTACGTAATAACGCATCTAGCTTACAATTTTTAGGAAAAGAAGTAGGGCGTTACGTTGCACATATTGTGATTGCCATGATTATTGGTGGTATGTTGGCATTGCGCGAAGCGCTAACAGACGATCACTACAAACCGTTTGCCAAAACAATGATTCAACGCACAACGCTATTTGGCCGCGCTTTTAGAAGTATTGTGTTTGCACAAGTCAGAATATCTGCAGTAAATACAGTTTTTACTGCTATTTATCTAGCCATTATATTACCGCTAATGGGCGTTGAATTACCTTTTATCAAAACCATGATTATGATTACGTTTATAGTTGGACTGTTGCCAGTAATAGGTAATTTAATCTCCAATACAATCATTGTCATTGTGAGTATGAGTCACTCATTTGCGATTGCACTAGGCTCACTTGTGTTTTTAGTTGTGATTCACAAGCTAGAATACTTTCTCAATGCGCGCATTATTGGTGGACGAATTAGAGCCAATGCATGGGAGCTACTGATTGCAATGGTATTAATGGAAGCTTCTTTTGGCATCGCAGGCGTGGTAGCAGCCCCTATTTACTACGCCTACATCAAAAGTGAGCTTAGAGCGCGCGAATTAATATAAAGAAAAGCTTAGTTTGTGTTTAAATTAAGCGTGCCAAAGATAAGCGGCTAATGCAATGCCTAACATGGCAATAGTCATCGATAAAATATACGCAATTTTACTAGAGTAAACCGACGGTAACTGTGTATCAGCTAGCGTAGCAGAAAAGCGCTGGTGCTGAATCGCCGCTGTAGCAATCGCCAATGATCCAATAACCACAAAAGCAATACCTAACGCTGACGAAAGCGGCGAGCTAACGTTATGGGCCAACGCTGGTGATTCTAATGCCAGTAATTTTACAAACAATCCAAAGCGTGAAATCACAAAGCCCAATGCAATAATGGTTAAACCTGTCCGCAACCAAGCCAGCAAAGTGCGCTCAGCCGCAAAAAAGACGCGTGGATCTTGATCAACTGCCATTTTAATCCCTTAGTACTCTTAATAAATTGGTGTTACAAGTGTTTAAGAACCACTTAGCTGTGCTTGTTTGATTTTTTGATGACATGGCGTTTGATTGTGAGGCTCACAAGCAAGGCTTATTTCGTCTAAATAAAACTGTTTATTGGTTACCAGTTTTTGAGACAGCGCATTATGTTTTTTATTGTCATAAATATTAATACCAGTCACGGTTGTTTTATGTCCTGCCAAATAATCAAAGTTTTGCTCAGTTGCGTCGCCACTAATGCGCTCAAGTTGCATTGCGTTAAATCCAACTAGTCGAAAGCGCGAATTTTCATAACGGAATTTAAAAGTGTGTTTGGTTGTGTCATAACCACTGCATTTTAGCTTGTAGTTTAATGCAACTTTAACGAGTCCATTGTTGATATTAATTTCTCCTGATTCAACCAACGGATCAGCCAAGCAAGGCTTTTGCTCGCTATGCTCAGTAGGAAATCCATTTGCAACACTTAGCACCTCTTCATAGCCTGTCTCTGTTTGAAAGAGAACCAACATTTTTCTAGGGTTCATATTCAAAATTTTAGGACCAAGAATGCGGTTTCTTTTAAGGTAGGAGGTGTCGGTATTTTCAACCACCATAATGGCATCATCTTTGCCATCATGATTAATGTCGCCCAACGTGTAGTAAACCAAAATCCAATTTTTGGGCACCATATCATTAATCATTTCAACCTTTGCTGCGCCAGCGGCAACGGTTGCGCTTAGCAGTAAAGTAATCATGATAATAGATTGTAATATTCGTCTCATACGTCTAAGGATCATAGCATGTCATTTTTTGCTTTGCGACAATCTACTTTAAAACCAAATAGATAAAAGCGATTTTTATTGCTAAATGTTGTATTTTTCACAACTTAACAAACCGCACCAATTCAATTGCATACAAAGCAAGCCATTACCAAGCTGGGCAACTTAAATCACCTTCTTGGCAATTATTTAAAGCCTCAAGCTCATTATTACGCTGGCGCGCCTTATCGGCAAGACAACCAGCTAAAACCATTGCATGAGCAGAACCACCTTCAACACCAGACGCTTCAAACGCACACGATAAATCTTTGAACTTTATCCAAGCCAATTGCACTTTTTTAAATTGGTATTTTTGCGATGGATTTAGCTTGGCGCTAAATTCGTGATAGGTTTTATTTATTTTCTCCGATTCGCGCGCTAACTCAGCAAACGCACATTGATTCAGATCGGCTTGCGTTTGAGCATGGTCACAATCCAAAGCCAAAGTAATGCTTGAAACAAATAAACTAGATAAAAATAAGCCAATTAAAAACAATTTTTTTAGCATCTTCGTTTTCCTTTCTATCGCCAAGCCTTAACAATGTGCAATCTAAATTAAAGAGTAATACAACTATCATACCTAAAATACTTAAATAATTAATTGGCACTTTAAGTTAACAGGTGAATGGCTGAATGACGCTTAACTCCATGCAGCTTCGCGGTAAATGCATTAAATCGTGGTCTGTCTCAGAATATTTACACATATAAGTTTTGCAGAAGTTGTATTTTATAAAAAGCAGCGTATTATAACAAATGTTATAACATTGATTGGAGTGCGATATGCAAGGGATTAAATTAACGCAAATTGGTAATTCTGTTGGATTGATTTTGCCAAAAGAGGTGTTGGCGAAGCTGAAGCTGGAAAAAGGTGATACGGTTTTTTTAACCGACACACCTGGCGGGGTGACGATTACGCCACATGATCCTACTTTTGAGGAGCAACTTGAGATTGGACGTGAGTTTATGCGCGAGTATCGAGATACGTTTAAAGCATTGGCAAAATAGTGATGCAACAGTGGAAATGGATCGATAAGAAGCTTTTAATGATGTTGCATGACGAGAGCTTGAGTCTGCATGGTGGTGCTTCTGGCGTGCGGGATGAGAGTTTATTTAATTCAGCAATGGATAGAGCGCCAAATTTGGCGAGTGATGGTGAACCTGATTATGCTGATTTAGCAGTAGCTTATGGTATTGGTTTGGCAAAAAATCATGCGTTTGTTGATGGTAATAAACGTGCTGCTTTTTTGAGTGTTGGTTTGTTTTTAGCATTGAATGGCTATCGATTAACCGCGACTCAAGTAGATGCTACGTTAAGCATATTAGCCATTGCTTCAAGCGAGATGAGCGAAGCAGAGTTTGCGCTGTGGATTCGCGCAAATAGTACGCAGCGATAACAATTTTAAGCAAAGTTACATCAAGATAATGTTGAATTGTGTATTTAGTGCAGACATCTAATTGTCTGTTTGATGTTAGTCAGTATTTAGGATAAAAGAGGCGCTTTAAACAATGCAAAAAACATTAAAAATGATGAAAGAGTTTGCTGCTATATTCTCTTGCGAGCAGTCATTTTTAGATAATCGTTTTGTGGGTAGTTATGTGCTTAATTTATTGGGTTTGCATGTGGCTAGATTACTCATTAGCCACGCATTTTTTCATTTCCGTTTATTGTTATTAACGCCTTTAGTTAACAAGGCCGACCGTAAAGCTTTTCGGGAGCAAGGTTATTTAATCAAAACTGACTTTTTGTCTGAAGATGCCTTTTCTGCATTAAAACAGGAGTTATGGCAATACAAAGGCGAAGTGCGACAGGTGATAGAGGGCGATACTTTAACTGAGCGGGTTTGGGTGAATTTAGATAGTGAGCAAGCTTTTCCGCAATGTCATCAGTTGATTCATCATAAGAAATTATCCAAGCTATTGCGCTACACTTCCTCTAAAAACCGGTTACCGCTGTTTCATATCGAAAACATTATTCAGCATCAAGGCAATGGCATGAAAGATACGCAAAAAGATACGCATTGCGATATTTTTCACCCGACTGTTAAAGCATGGCTTTTTATTGACGATACGGCTGAAAATGGGCCTTTTCAATATATTCCTACTTCGCATCGATTAAGCTGGGAAAAAATTAAATGGCACTATCGAGAGGCGCTAATCTCTTCTAAAAGTCGGCAAGCGCGTATTGCCGGACGTTATTGGACTGGCGCTTTTCGACTGTCCGAGCAAGATGCAATACGCATGAATTTGCCGCCATTAAAGCCAGTGATTGTCCCAGCCAATAGTATAGTAATTGTGAATACCCATGGCTTTCATTGTCGTGGTAATGCGGCTCAAAAAACGCATCGCTTAGCGATTTGGATGCAATCGCGAGATAACCCGTTTAATCCATTTCCATTACCTTTGCCGCTTAAAGTGGCCAAGATGTTTGATGATTTTTGGCGTGTTGAATCGGCAAAATTAGATGCGAAGCTGAAACGCAATGGTGAGTTAACATTAAAAAGCGGTGGCCTTACGCTACCTAATCATTAGCAGTTTCACGTATTTCTAAGACTTTTATACACATCCATACTAAAGAGTAAGCACGCTGTCTGCGCTGGTCTTTAAGTCGGTTATAATTCAAGGTATGAACGTATTAACAATATTACTCATTTTGGTTGTTTTGCTTGCCTGCATGGTATCTTGGCTGGTGTGGCAAAGTTTGCAAGCGGCAAAGAGCAAACAGCAACAATATAGCGAAGAAGAAAAGCGCCTAGAAGATAAACATAGAGCGATGTTGACGGATTTGAACGATGGCTTAAATAAGTTGGGCGATCGTTTAAACGCCAGCTCACAAGACAGCAGCGACCGCTTGAAAACCAGTGTAGCGCAAGAGCTTTTATCAACCCGTGAAGCCATGCAAAAGCTGCAACTTGAGCAAAGCAGCAATCTGTCGCAAACGCGCGAAACTGTTCTAGAAAAACTACACAACACCTTATCTGAGCAAGGTAAATCGCAACAGGGTTTAATTAACGACACCATGCTAAAAGCCACCACAACACTGACGCAAAGCATTGAAAGTTTGAGCAAAATCGTCGATGCGCGTTTAGAAGAGATCGGCGGCAAAGTATCCGAACGCTTAGAAGAAGGCTTTAAAAAGACCAACGAAACCTTTGTGAGCGTCATGGAGCGGCTGGCGACCATTGATGAGGCGCAGAAGAAGATTGATGGTTTGAGTACCAATATGGTGAGCCTGCAAGAGCTTTTGGGCGATAAAAAAAGCCGTGGCGCTTATGGCGAGGTGCAGTTAGAAGGCTTGATTCGTAATGTGCTGCCTGAACAAAGCTTTAAAATGCAACATAGTTTTGATAATGGCACACGTGTAGATTGCGCTTTATTTTTGCCAGAACCAACCGGTACCGTTGCGGTTGATAGTAAGTTTCCGCTAGAAAATTATCACCGCATGTTTGATAAATCGCTTAATGAGTTAGAAAAAGCCTTGGCGACTAAGCAATTCAAAGCCGATGTAAAACGTCATGTGGATGATATTGCCAGTAAATACATTATTCCAAATGTGACATCCGATGGTGCGGTGATGTTTATTCCTGCTGAGGCTGTCTTTGCTGAGATTCATGCTTATCATCCCGATGTAATTGATTATGCGATGAATAAGCGCGTCTGGGTAGTTTCGCCGACTACTTTAATGGCCGTGTTAAATACCGCGCGTGCGGTGTTAAAAGATGTGGAAATGCGTAAGCAAGTGCATATTATTAAAGATGAGCTAGGTAAGCTGAGTGCAGACTTTAAGCGTTTTGATGTCAGAATGAAAAAGCTTGCTGATAACATCCGAAAAGCCAACGATGAAGCGCAGGATGTTCAAATTAGCAGCCAAAAAATATCACGTACGTTTGCACGAATTGAGCGTGTAGAGTTAAGGAATGAGCCTACCGTTGATTTATTAGACGCAGTAGATGATGATTAATTTAAAACATTAAGTAAAATACGTAACTATCTGAATTAAAACATATGAATATTAAAGTATTGTATTTCGCAAGAATTAAAGAGTCTGTTAATTATTCGACAGAGGATCTTTTGTTGCCAGCTGATGTATCTAACATCAATACATTGAAAAATTACTTAGCAAGTCGTGGTGAAGTGTGGGCAGATTTATTTAACGGCAAGCAAACCATACGTGCGGCGATTAATCATGAATTAGTGGATGACATGATGGCGATAAAAGATGGTGATGAAGTGGCTTTTTTTCCACCTGTCACAGGCGGTTAAGTAATTACACCCAATCATGACAGTACAAGTACAAACAGCAGATTTTGATGTGGCGGCTGAATTGGCGGCGATGCGCACAGCTAGCGCTGATATTGGCGCGGTGGTGAGTTTTATTGGGCAAGTGCGCGATATCAATGATGGCGATGCAGTTTCCACGCTAACATTAGAGCATTATCCTGGCATGACGGAGCGCGCGCTTGAGCAGATTGAGCAGGAAGCAAAATCGCGGTGGAATATAAGCGGAAGTTTGATTATTCATCGTGTAGGAACGCTTCAACCGTTAGATCAAATTGTATTGGTGGCAGTAGCCAGTGCGCACAGAGGCGAGGCGTTTAAAGCCTGTGAATTCATCATGGATTATTTAAAGACCCAAGCACCATTTTGGAAAAAAGAATCAACCCCTGACGGCGAACGTTGGGTAGAAGCAAAAGTCAGCGATGATGAAGCACAATCACGCTGGAAACAATCATGAGTAGGCAATAGAAAAGTATGCAAATTTTAAATGAACAAGCACTGAATGCGAGTGTGCCTTTACATGATTTGACGTTTAAAACGACAAAAGAATTGATTAATCCGCAAGATAATCAACCACATGTGCATGGCTGGATAGCACAAGCAGAAGCCAAAAAGGCGGCGATGTTTGGCCTACGGATGCGTCAAGCGGGTTTTAATATGTTGGTGTTGGGCCAACATGGCAGCGGTCGCACATCGTTGATGCAAAGCGCTATGCAACAAGTGGCAAAAGAGACGGGCGAACAGTTACGTGATTTGGTAGCGGTTTACCATTTCAATCAAACGAATCAACCATTTTTAATCAAATTGCCCGTTGGACTAGGTGCTAAATTGTCTGCTCAAATGGATGTGTTCTCTCGCGCATTTATGGCTGAGTTGCCAACGTTGATCATTATTAAAGATAAAACAGAGGCGTTGAGTAAAGCGGAACCATGGTTAGCCAGTGCATTACAAGAGCTGGTTAAACTGGCGAAGGGCAATGAGCAATTAACGCAATATATTGAATTAGTTAAAAAAGATGTTTTAACCTTTTTGAAAATTTATCCAACGCCCGCTAATAACGATGTGGAAGGTGCTTTAGAAGCATTGATGAGCGATGGCTTTTTAAATCGTTTTAAAGTCAATGTGTTAGTCGATAATCGAGCGGCAGCAGAAGACGGCTTTTTACAACCAATCATTTACGACAACGATCCTAGTTATCAATCCTTATTCGGCAGTTTAGAAACGGGCGCCGAGCAAACGCATGAGTTTATGCGGTTACGTGCTGGCAAACTGCATAAAGCTGATGGTGGTATGTTATTGGTGCAATTGCGCGATATTTTGAACGATGAGCAAAATGGTGCGCAAATGATTGAGAAGCTGTATCGCTTTTTGCGTAATGGCACATTGCAATTTGAAGATGCGGCAGGCAGCGGGCAAAGTGCCGGTTATGTGTTGGCCAATACGTTAATTCCGTTACGGGTTAAATTGGTCTTGGTTGCCATGCGCGAAGATTTTTATAGTTTATTAGAAGAAAATCCTGATTTTTTCGATCACTTTCCAATTAAAGTGGAATTTGCCGACAGCATTAATGCCAACGCAGAAAACTATGCGGCAGTGGCAGGTTATGTAGCGCAAAAGTGTGAACAACACCAATGCGCACACTTTAACGCCGAGGCAGTAGCAACACTGATTGGCGCGTTACAGCGATTAGAAGAAGACCAAGCACGGATTAGCACCAACTTTGCCTTTTTAGAGCGTCTGATGTTGGAAAGTGCCTCTTACGCAGGCGATGCAGATGTGGTGACGCAAACGCATGTGCAAGCGGCGATTAACGCGAGAAATCAACGCCATCAATATTTTGAAACGCAAATTCGTGAATCCATTATTGATAATGAACTGCTGATTCAAGTACATGGTGAAGTGGTCGGCCAAATTAACGGCTTAACCCATATTGAGCTTGGTGATGCCAGTTTTGGCTCACCCATTCGCATTACTGCACGTTGTTATCCTGGTCAAAAAGGCTTGATTAACATCGACCGCGAAGTGAATATGAGCGGCCCAAATCACGATAAAGGCATTTTTATTTTACAAAATTGGCTCAGTGCCAGCTTTTCACATTTAGCGCCATTAAGCTTAAATGCCTCGTTGGTATTCGAACAAGAATATAACGGCGTAGAAGGCGATTCTGCTTCTTGTGCAGAGCTATTCGCGCTGCTGTCTGCCATGGCAAATTTACCGATTCAGCAAGGTATCGCCATCACTGGCGCATTAAACCAGTTTGGTGAAGTGATGCCAATTGGCGGCGTCAATGAGAAGATTGAAGGCTATTTTAGAGTGTGTAAAGCATTGGGTTTAGATGGCAAACAAGGTGTAATTATTCCGAAACGCAATCAGCGCCATTTATTGCTGGATGATGAAGTGGTGCAAGCGGTTAAAGACGGTCAATTTCAAATCATTACCATTGATCATGTGCTAGAAGGTATTCAGCTTTTAGTCAATGTAGACGCGGGCGAAAAAGACGCCAGTGGCAGCTATGCACCAAATACCGTTATGGGCCATGCGCAAGCGGTGCTGGCGGAGTATCGTAAAACCTTAGAAACCAATCAACCGCAAACAAAACATAATAATAGTCAGTAAAAAACATGTCACTGCGAGCTTAGCGTGGCAGTCTATGGTTTTGAAGGATAGATTGGATTGCTTCGCTTCTCTCGCAAAGACAGGGCGCGTCACTGAGAGGATGAAAGCCGTGGCAGTCCATGGGGTTTCAATTGTCTGGATTGCTTCGTCATTAGTATGCCTCGCAAAGACAGGGTACGTCACTGCGAGCGTCTCAATCGACTTAGCGGTTTATCCGCTTAGCAAGATTGGGGACACTCCTCGCGGGTGAAGCGCGGCAGTCTAGTATGTTAAGTATGTAAAGAACATATATGGTAACTAACCTTGATGAAAAATGTCGATTAGATAAATGGCTGTGGGCAGCGCGTTTTTTTAAAACGCGCAGCATTGCAGCGGATGCTGTGAGTGGTGGCAAAGTACGGGTGAATGGTGACCGTGCCAAAAGCGCAAAAGAAGTGCAGCTTGGTATGCAAATACAAATCACCACCAAAGACATGGAAATGGTGATAGAAGTGACGGGGTTATCCAACGCGCGACGTAGTGCAACAGATGCCGCTTTTTTGTATAAAGAAACCAAAGAAAGCAAAACCAAGCGTGATAAACTAAAAGCCACCAAAAGTGCAGACCACGCGTTAAGAGAGCGCGGAGCAGGGCGGCCAACTAAACGGCAATTGCGCGATATTGCCAAATTTACTGGCATTAAAAACTATGACGGACTATAGGCTTGTCTTTGCGAGCATAGCGAAGAAAAGCAATCCAGCCTACCCTTTAAAATACTAGACTGCCGCGCTTCACCCGCGAGGAGTGTCCCCAATCTTGCTAAGCGGATAAACCGCTAAGTCGATTGAGACGCTCGCAGTGACATACGCTGTCTTTGCGAGGCCATGAGGCCGCGGCAATCCAGACAGTTTCAAACCCCGTGGACTGCCACGGCTTTCAGCCTCGCAGTGACGAGTTCTGTCTTTGCGAGCGTAGCGACGCAATCCAGCAAACTACTATTATTTACTCAAAAAGCTTGCAATAAACAATCGCTTCTTGATAAACTGCGTTCATTCATTGAACGGTAAAGTTTTCGGCATGCTAACTGACGAGTACCGCTACAAAATTTTAAAAGCACTAGAAAAAAATCCTGAGATTAGTCAGCGTGATTTGGCGCGCGAGTTAGGCGTTAGTTTGGGACGTGCAAATTTTTGTTTAAAAGCGTTAATTGATGTTGGTTTGCTGAAAGTGTCCAATTTTAAAAATAGCAAAAATAAATTAGCCTATATGTATCTACTCACCCCAAGTGGCGTCAAAGAAAAATCGGCCATTACCGAACGCTTTTTAAAGGCTAAGTTGCAAGAATATGCTTCGTTAGAAGCGGAAATTGAAATGCTGCGGATAGAAGCAAAAAACATGATAGATGCAGAGGTTAATCAATCGTGAGCAATCATTACGCGCTGATTTTATGTGGTGGCTCTGGCACACGACTGTGGCCATTGTCGCGTACATCACGCCCCAAACAATTATTGGCATTAAACGGCGAAGAAACGCTATTGCAACAAACAGCAAAGCGTTTATTAGCGCATGTGCCTGCTGAAAACTTATACACCGTCACACACGAAGACCATAAATTTGAAGTAAAAGGGCAGTTGGCTGAAGTAGCGCCAGAGGCGGTTGTTAACGTGCTTGCTGAGCCTTGCGCCAGAAACACATTGCCAGCGATTGCGTGGGCAGTACATCAAATTCATCAAAAAGACCCTCATGCCATTATCGGCGTATTTGCTTCTGATCATGCAATTGATAACCAAGTCGCTTTTATCGAAGCATGGCAGACAGCGGAAACAATCGCTGAAAAAGATTATTTAGTGCTGCTAGGCATTAAGCCCGATGCGCCTGCAACAGGTTACGGCTACATCAAGCCAAACAAGCAGATTGCAGCTGACAATATGCCAGTTTTTGAAGTGGCGCAATTTGTAGAAAAACCAGAAATCGAAACCGCTAAACAATATGTAGAAAAAGGCTATTTCTGGAACAGCGGCATGTTTGTATTTAAAGCCAGTGTTTTGATGGAAATGCTAACGCAATATCAGCCAGAAATGGCTAGACAATTAAGTGAGTTGTCAGAAGATAACTTTGCTGAAACCTATACCAATTTCGCCAATATATCCATGGACTATGGCTTGGCTGAAAAAGCAGAAAAAATCGCAGTAGTGCCAGTTGATATGGCCTGGAGTGATTTAGGCAGCTGGGAATCCATTTATCAAAAGCAAACCAAAGATGCAGATAATAATGTCATGCACGGCGATGTATTTGCCCAAGACACAACAAACAGCCTGCTTTGGAGTCAATCTAGCTTATTAGCTACTGTCGGTTTAGACAATGTGGTTGTAATTCAAACCGCTGATGCAACATTGGTTTGTGATAGAAGTAGAACAGAAGAAATTAAATCATTGGTTGCGCGTGTGAAAGCACATAAAGCGGAGCTAGCAGAAACGCATCTAACCGTTCACCGCCCTTGGGGAACCTATACCGTGCTAGAAGAAAGCACAAACTTTAAAATCAAACGCATCGTTGTAAACCCAGGTGCCAAACTATCTATGCAAATGCATAATCACCGCTCAGAACATTGGGTGGTAGTAGCAGGAGAGGCGACTATTACTAATAATGGTGTCGAGATAACTCTGCAAGAGAATCAATCAACTTATATTCCGAAAACACATCATCACCGCTTAGAAAATAAAGCAAATGTACCGCTGGCTATCATTGAAGTGCAATGTGGCACGTATGTGGGTGAAGATGATATTGTTCGGTTTGACGATCAATATGGAAGGGTACAGAAATGAGAAAAGTAGCGTTAATTACAGGTGTCACAGGACAAGATGGAGCTTATTTAGCAGAGCTACTATTAGATAAAGGTTATATCGTGCATGGCGTAAAGCGACGTGCATCACTTTTTAATACGGATCGTATTGATCATTTGTATCAAGATATTCACGAAAAAGAAGTTAAGTTCTTTTTGCATCATGGGGATCTCACCGATTCGACAAATCTAATCCGGATTATTCAACAAGTGCAGCCAGATGAAATCTACAATTTGGCCGCAATGAGCCATGTGGCAGTCAGTTTTGATACGCCAGAATACACGGCCAATGCTGATGGTATCGGTACGTTACGTATTTTAGAGGCAATTAGAATTTTAGGCTTAGAGAAAAAAACAAAGTTTTATCAAGCTTCTACTTCCGAGCTTTATGGCTTAGTCCAAGAAACACCACAAAAAGAAACCACACCTTTCTATCCGCGTAGCCCATATGCCGTTGCTAAAATGTATGCGTACTGGATTACGGTTAACTACCGCGAAGCGTATGGCATTTATGCATGTAATGGGATATTGTTTAACCATGAATCGCCCATTCGTGGTGAGACATTTGTAACACGTAAAATCACTAGAGCGCTTGCGCGTATTAAACTCGGCTTGCAGGAGTGTTTATATCTTGGCAATTTGGACTCTTTGCGCGATTGGGGACACGCTAAAGATTATGTTGAAATGCAATGGTTAATGTTGCAACAAGACACTCCAGAAGACTTTGTTATTGCAACTGGTGTTCAATATAGCGTTCGTGACTTTGTAAATGCCGCAGCAAAAGAACTTGAAATGCAAGTCTCATGGCAAGGTCAGGGTGTAAATGAAACTGGTACAGATGCGCAAGGCAATGTAATTGTCAAAGTTGACCCTCGCTACTTCAGACCAACTGAGGTTGAAACTTTATTAGGAGATCCAAGCAAAGCAATGCAAAAGCTCGGCTGGTCGCCAAAAATTACTTTTCAAGAGTTGGTGTCAGAAATGGTTATTGAAGACTATAGATCCGCACAACGTGATGAGTTAGTCAAGAATCACGGTTTTGGTGCATATGACTATCATGAGTAATTTTTTTAAACGCAAACTCACGTGAGTTTAAAGTCTATTTTTAATAGCAAAACTATCAAAGTTTCGCTGATTGCTGCTTTTGCTTCACGTTTCGTTGGCGCAATAATAGGCATAGTTGCTGTTCCGTTTTATATAAAACTGATTGGAATTGAGTCATATGGACTAATAGGTCTGTTTGCTAGCTTACAAGTGATAGTTTCTATATTTGATTTTGGCCTTGGTCAAACAATAATAAGAGAGTTTGGCAAAAATAGTAACAATCCAACGGCTTTTCAAAGTCTTAGTGATTTAGCAAAAGCTTGTGAAATAATTTACCTAGGCTTGTCGATAATAATATGTGCATTATTGCTAATCTCTATCCCATGGATTGTAGATAATTGGATTAATCTCAGTGATTTAAATCCTGCTGATGTAAAAAAGTCCCTATATATTGGTGTATTCTCACTATCAATTCAGTGGCCAGCAACTCTCTACTCAGCAGGGTTAATTGGATTGCAAAAACAAGTAGCACTGGCAATGTTATCCACCACAATCATTATGCTAAGAGTGTTATCAACACTAATGGCACTTTACCTAGTTGCACCTACAATAGAAACTTTTTTTACAGTGAGTCTGGTAGCATCACTTGTGCAAGTAATTAGCCTGAGATTGTTGATGTGGCACCAGCTACCCAAGGCTAATCATTGGAATTATTGCAAGGTTAGGTTGTTAGAGCTCAAAGGGTTTATAGGTGTAATGTCAGCAATTACCTTATGCAGTATTTTGCTAACACAACTTGATAAATTGATTTTGAGCAATATACTGTCACTCAAAGACTTTGGCATTTACAGCTTAGTCGGAGCATTGGCAGGAGGTATATATGTTACCGTAAGCCCAGTATTTTCTGTGATATACCCAAAGCTCTCAGCCTTGATTCAAGATAAAAAGAATGAAAATATACTAGCTTTCTACCATAAAAGTGCACAACTACTATCTTTTATATTAATTCCAGTTGCGGTTACAACAATTTTTTTCTCTGAGAACATACTTCTGGCTTGGACTGGAGATTTGAGTTTGAGTAAGATGGCTGAGTTACCTTTGGTATTTTTAGTGATTGGTAATGTACTTAATGGCATGATGAATGTTCCATATGCATTACAATTAGCTTATGGTAAGCCCAAATTGGCATTGCTAAATAACGTTGCGGCAATATCTTTTTTATTACCAAGTATTTACTATTTGGCAGCTACTTATGGTGTTTCTGGGGGGGCTTTTGCGTGGCTGATATTAAATATACTTTATGTCGTAGTTTCACAGTATGTGACCCACCGGAAGCTACTTAATGCAGATCTTTTAAAGTGGTATTGGGTTGATGTGGGCATGCCGTTTATAGTTTGTACTATAGTTGCCTATTTGTTTTATTTGGTGATGCCATTAAACATGTCTAGACTAAATACGGCACTTTTTTTAGGTATAGCATTTTTTACTGCATTGGTTGCCGCGCTCTTTTCTCTTCCAGAAATGAGGCAAGTAGTAGTAAACACTTTAAAAGGATACAAGTTAAGTAAACAATGAACATTTTTACGCTTAAAAATAAAGTTAAAAAAACAAATAAGAAATCATTTTCACAGTTTAGCGAAGATATTTTCTTGCTTGAAATCTTCAAAAATAATAAAAACCTAGTATGCATAGATGTTGGTGCAAATGATGGAAGCTATGGAAGTAACTCGGCCTTGCTAGAACAGCACGGCTGGAAATGTATACTCGTAGAGCCTAACGCAGCTTTATGTAAACAAATATTGGTTAATCGAAAACCTTACAAGCTATTTGAATATGCTGCATCTAGTAAAGAGTCTGAAGCAACTCTCTACTTAGTCAGGGGAGGTGTGCTAGCACATGGGCTATCCACTCTTGAACCTAATAAAGAGAATTTGCAAAGAATAGAGAGCAATAACTTTAGCTATGAACAAACAACTGTTAAATCGAAAACTTTAGACTCTATGTTGATTGAAGCTGAGTTAACTAAGGTAGATGTAGTTTCAATAGATGTTGAAGGACATGAGTTAGAAGCATTAAAAGGACTAAGTTTTGAGCGGTGGAATCCTAGGATTTTTATAATTGAAGACAACTCCATGTTTAAATCCAAAGAGATATCTGGCTACATGGCTAATCATGATTATCAAGTTTTTTTTAGGACAGGGGTAAATGATTGGTATGCCCATTTCAGCGACAGTGAGTTAGTTAACTTAAATAATATAATATTATATAAACTTACAAAGTTTTCATTGTTACTTAAACAAAAACTAGCTCGATTCTCAATTCTTAGAAAAATTGTACACATTTTTCGTAACCACTAATTAGCCATAAATGAATAAAAATATTAAGTTATCAATATGTATTCCAACATACAACTATGGAGCATACATTGGAGAAACACTTGATAGTATATTGACTCAGCTAACCGACGAGACTGAAGTGATAGTTTTAGATGGAGGCTCAACAGATGAGACAAATATTGTGGTTAGTCAGTATCAGAATAACCACGATAAGCTAATTTACTACAAACAGAGTTTTAGGGGGGGCATAGACCGCGACATTGAGAAAGTGGTAAGTTTGGCTAACGGTGAGTATTGTTGGATATTTTCAGCTGACGACATTATGGTTCCAAACGCAATAAAAATACTTTTAGAAGAGCTAAATACTAGCGATGATATTTATATTTGTGAGCATACTTTATGTAATATTGATATGCAGCCTATCAGAGAGTACCCACCATTTAACAACTTGAATAATGCAGCTGTTTTTGATTTTAGTGATAACAATCAAAAAATCAATTACTTTCGACTTGCTAGAACTAGTGAGGCTTTTTTTAGCTTTTTGGCAGGCCCAATCTTCAAGAAGGATGCTTGGGATAAAGCGAACGCAATTATACCCGAATCTTTTTATAGCACTTGTTGGATCGTAGCAGGTCATTTGCTAAGTATGTTTAATCATGGCATTTCAATTAATTATCTAAATCAAAAGCTTATCTTAAAGCGTGAGGGCAATGATTCTTTTTCAAACGGCAGCAGGGTAAATAGATGCAAAATTGGAATCGCAAACTTTCAACACATCGCCCATACTATTTTCGGCCAAAATTCGCTACAGGCTTATGAGATTCGTAGAGTTCTTCAACGAGATGTTCCGCTTCGCTCGCTTTTATCGGCAAAAATGAAAGCCAAATTAAATCCTGAAATAGAAGATATAAATACACTTAACTTTCTAGTAAAAATCCATTATGCAGACCCGACTATCAAAAATAGGTTTTGTCGTTTCATTTTTAACTCAACACCCGCAAAACTTTTAGAAGGCTTATATTTTTTGTATAAAGCGTTAAGGAGTATAAGAGATTGAAAATTTTAGTTGTAATGTCTCAATATCCATTTCCACCTCTAATAGGCAGCGAAATAGTTGCATACAACTCTATTAAACATCTTTCAAAAAAAAACACTGTGGAATTAATTTGTCTTAAACCTCGAAATGCTGATATTAATTTACCTGAGTTTGCCACAAATGTTGAGTTGGTAGATCAAAAGGTCTACACCAAACTGACGCGCAATCTTTTTTTAATTGCAAATATTTTTTCAATTAACTCATTTTGGTCAAATTACATGAAAGTGAGAGTTGAAAAAAAAATTCAATCTGGCGATTACGATGCGATTGTGTTATTTGAGATCGACGCATTACAGTACTGTCCTCCAACTTGTTATTCCAAACTAACAATTAACATTGAAGATCCATTATCTATAAAATTTAAGCGTATGTTGAAGTTGTCAGTTTGGACTCTGAGACAAAAGTTTAAACTTACTTTACTTTCAAAACTAGCTGAATCTTATGAAAAAAAAGTTTTACCAAATGTATCAAAAGTGCTCCTATTGTCTTTAGCAGATGCGAGTGATATGAAAAAAAATGGTGCTTATAAGAACATTGGTTTTATGCCTTATGGTATTGAGCTTCAGCAATTAAAACCGAATTTTGGCTTGGAAAAAAGAGAGAAAGCTATTGTTTTTTCTGGGAACATGTATCACCCCCCAAATGTTGATGGTGTATTATTTTTCTTAAGAGAAATTTACCCGAGTATTATTTCCGTAAATCCTAATGTTGTTTTTTGGATTGTTGGGTCAAATCCAGATAAAAGAATATACAAGTCGGCTGCGAAATTTAAAGAAAACGTATTAATAACAGGTAAAGTTGAAAGCGTTGCAGAGTATATTAAGAAAGCCGCTGTAAGCATCTGTCCAATAAGACTGAAAATTGGTGTGCAAACTAAAGTTTTGGAAGCAATGTCAATGGGCACGCCTGTGGTCTCTACAAGTGCTGGAAATAGTGGAGTTGGCGGCGTTTCTGGTATTCACCTATGGATTGAAGACGAACCGTCTATTTTTGCGAACAGAGTATTGGATTTGCTTGAAGGAAATGACTGGGAGAATTTTTCTTCTCAAGGCCTTAGCCTAGCAAGAGATAAATTCTCTTGGGAAACTAGCGTAGCAAAACTTGAAGATTATATTCAAACCTCGAAACTAATAAATTGAAAATGAAGTCCGCAATTATTACTGGCATATCGGGGCAAGATGGATCATACCTTGCTGAACTCCTAATATCTAGAGGTTATACTGTTGTTGGCGTCGTTAGAAATATTAAGCATGCTAAAAATAAAGTTGTACTCTCGCTAGTAAATCAAGTTGAGCTTGTTGAATGGGACTTTACTAATCAAGAAGCGATTACAAACATCTTTAAACAATATCACCCATCGGAAATATATAATTTGGCCGCATTCTCCTCTGGTGCAGGCATGTTCGATAGCCCTGTTGAGATTGCAGAAATAAATGGATTGGTAATAGCAAAAATATTAGAGGCTATCCGTATTGTAGATATTAGAATAAGGTTTTGTCAGGCATCAAGCAGGGAGATATTTGGTGAAGCGAAACAGAGTCCTCAAACAGAAGAAACACCACCTCAGCCAAGAAGCCCTTATGGTGCAGCGAAACTTTACGCTGATATAATGATTAGAATTTATCGTGAACGTTATAATATATTCGCTTGTTCAGCGATTTTATTTAACCATGAGAGCCCACGTCGTGGATTAGGTTTTGTGACTAGAAAAATTACTCATGAAGCAGCACGCATCAAGCTAGGTCTTGCAAATGAATTGCGTTTAGGAAACTTAGATACGGTCAGGGATTGGGGGTTTGCTGGAGATACAGTAAATGCAATGTGGCTAATGCTTCAGCATGATCAGCCAGAGGACTATATTATAGCAACAGGCTCAACACATTCTGTACGTCAATTTTGTGAATGCGCTTTTAGTTATTTGGGGTTGAATTATAATGACTATGTTCGTGAAGATATCTCTTCATATCGACCATCTGAACTTGTTGTATTGGTAGGAGATGCTTCAAAAGCTAAAACTCAATTAGGCTGGAGTCCACAAGTAAGTTTTAATGAGCTAGTAAAAATGATGGTGGATGCAGATATACAATCTCTTCTGGAAGAAAATTAAAGTTAATAAAGGTTTTACTAAATGATGTATAAAAAAGTTGAAAAATGTAGAATTTGTGGAAATACACACTTAGAGTGTGTTTTAGACTTAGGCGAACAAATGTTAACGGGTGTGTTTCCTCGTGATAAACACGCGAATGTAACCATAGGACCCCTCCGTTTAGTAAAATGCGCTGGCAGTTCTGATGCTTGTGGTCTATTGCAAATGGAACACTCATATGATTTAGGTGAAATGTATGGTGAAAACTATGGTTACCGTTCTGGCCTAAATGCTAGTATGGTTGCTCACCTAAATAACAAAGTTAAACGAATTCTCAATCTTGTAGAGTTACACGTAGGCAATTTAGTAATTGATATTGGTAGTAATGATAGTACAACTTTACAAGCTTATCCATCATCAGGACCAACGTTAGTGGGAGTTGATCCAACAGGCATTAAATTTCACAGCTACTATCCTGCACATATACAACTCATCCCAGACTTTTTTAGCTCTGCACTAGTGAAAGCAAAATTCCCAGAGAAAAAAGCTAAAGTAGTAACTTCATTTTCAATGTTTTATGACCTTGAAGACCCTATGGGGTTTATGCAGCAAGTTTATGAAGTGCTAGCTGATGATGGCATTTGGGTGTTTGAGCAAAGTTATATGCCTACAATGCTTGATACAAACTCTTACGATACCGTTTGCCATGAACACCTTGAGTTTTACGCCTTGCGTCAAATCAAGTGGATGGCTGATAAAGTTGGATTTAAAATTCTCGATGTAGAGTTTAATGACATCAATGGGGGTAGTTTCTCAGTCACTGTAGCAAAAGCAAATGGCGATTTAACTGTCATCCCATCAGTACAAAAAATATTGGATACCGAAATTGCAAAAGGTTTAGATACGTTATTGCCATATAGAGCATTTGCAGAACGCGTAGTGAAAACAAGGGCTGACCTGTTAAACTTTATTAAAACCGCTCACTCAAACAATCAAACTGTTTCAGTACTGGGGGCATCAACCAAAGGTAATGTATTACTACAATACTGTGGTCTAACAACTAAAGATGTTGATTTTGTAGGGGAGGTGAATCCTGAGAAATTTGGCTGCTATACACCGGGGACATGGATCCCCATCATTGACGAAACCGAATTACTTAAAAAGAAACCTGATTATTTAGTCGTGCTACCTTGGCATTTTAAGCAATTTTTCTTATCAAACAAGAAGTTTTCTGGTATGAAGCTGGTATTTCCTTTGCCTAACCTTGAAGTTATTGAATTAAAGTAAAGTTATATCTAAAAATGATCTCGGTATGTATTGCAACTTACAATGCCAGTAAGTATATTCATGCCCAGATTATTTCCATCTTAGATCAACTTGGGCCAAATGATGAAATCGTAATTGCTGACGACTCCTCTACTGACGACACAATCAATATCATCAAAAATATAGATGATCGCAGAATAAAAATTCTAGTGGGTGCAAGTAAATTAGGAATTGTCAAAAACTTTGAGCGGGCGTTATATGCGGCCGAAGGAAAATTCATATTCTTATCTGACCAAGATGATGTATGGATGCCAAATAAAGTATTGGAATGTATTAAACAGCTAGAGCGTAATATATTAGTAGTGACAGATTGCATCGTAGTTGATGAACAGCTGAAACCACTACATGAGTCTTTCTTTTCATTAAGAAATTCAAGACGTGGTGTTTTACATAACCTATACAAAAATAGCTACATTGGTTGTTGTATGGCATTTAAAAAAGAACTTCTTTGTTTTGCTTTACCAATTCCAAAAAATGTATCTATGCACGATGTTTGGCTTGGTTTGCTTGCCGAACTAAATGGATCTGTCTGTTTTTTACCTAAGAAACTGATTCTATATAGACGGCACAGCAATAACGCATCATTATTAAAAAGTAATTCCAGTATTTTTAAAAAAATTCAGTTTCGTATTCATTTGTTCTTGCATATACTTCTTAGGCTTATAAAAATACAAACCAAAAAATTGTTAAAAATTGATCTTAATGAAAAGCAAGTTTAAAGTAAAAGTACTGTTGGCATCTTTTAATGGAGAGCCTTGGATCAACGATCAAATCAATAGCATATTAAATCAAAAAAACATTGATGTTTCAGTCGTGGTTTCAGATGATTGCTCTAAAGATAATACTGTGGATATAGCAATCAAAACAGCCGCTAGTTCTAAGCTCATAACTGTTTTGCCTGTCGAAAAGCAAGGTGGTGCCGCAGCCAACTTTTTTAGACTTATTCGAGATGCTGATTTGTCTAATATAGAGTATTTGGCATTATCAGATCAAGATGATATATGGCTTGAGAATAAAGTATATAAAGCAATAAACCTTATCATAGAAAATAATGTAGATGGTTACTCAAGTAATGTTACTGCCTTTTGGGCCAATGGCAATCAAAAATTAATAAACAAAGCACAACCACAACAAAAATATGATTACATGTTCGAATCCGCTGGGCCGGGCTGTACATTTGTACTTACAAAAAAATTAGCTGCAAATTTAAAAGAATTTTTATCTACTAACCACGAGGAGTCTAAAAGTGTTGCACTACATGATTGGTTTATTTATGCCTATGCAAGGTCACGTGGTTATAGTTGGTTTATAGATAAAGAGCCGCATGTGAGTTATAGGCAACATGATAAAAATGTAGTAGGTGCAAATATTGGTATAAAAGCTAAATTAGATCGTTGGAAAAAAATGCGAGAAGGGTGGCATATAAGGCAGGCAATTCTTATTGCAGACATTCTTGGCTATAGTACGGATTTTCCCATTAAAGAATTAAAAACCTACAATTATTTTATTGATAGAGTCAAATTAATTGTCAATGTTAGAAAACTACGTAGACGTTTCCGTGATTGTCTTGCGTTAGCTATATTTTTCTTGTTCCCCAAAAAAAAATGAAAATTCTAGTTACAGGCGCTACGGGGTTTATTGGTCATAATTTATGCCGAGCTTTATCGGATAATAATCATGAAACTATTGCGGTAACTAGAGAAACCGTAAAGACTAAAAAGAATATAACATTCATTCAAAAAGTTATCGCTAAAGATACCGATTGGGAAGGTGCCTTAAAAGATGTTGATATAGTTATTCACCTCGCTGGTCGTGCACATGTTATGCATGAGGATTCAGAAACTCCTTATCAGGCTTACGCAGAGATAAATATTGATGCAACTAAACATTTAGCACAACAAGCGGCACTGAATGGTGTTGAGAGGTTTATTTTTCTGAGCTCAATTAAAGTAAATGGTGAATGGACTGATTTAGCTGCTTTTAATGAGATAGATAAGCCTCAACCAGAAGATGACTATGGGAAAACTAAGTATGAAGCAGAAAAATTTTTAAATAACATTGCAAAAGAGACTGGAATGGAAGTCGTGATTATTAGGCCTCCATTAGTTTATGGTCTAGGAGTAAAAGCAAACTTTAAAAGACTGATTCAATTGACTCAATTTAATATTCCCTTACCTTTTGGCAGCGTTACTAATAAACGTAGCCTAATCTATATAGGAAACCTTATTGATTTCATCATTTTATGTATTAGTCATCCTGAAGCTGCTAATCAAATATTTTTGATATCTGATGATGAGGATGTTTCAACTACTCAGTTGATAAAGTATATTAAGGCAGCTAGTGGAAAAAGATTTTTGCTCATTCCAGTCTCCCAGAGCTTGCTCAGTTGCGTGTTTAAGTTAATTGGTAAATCTACACTATCTGATCGCTTATTAGGTAATTTGCAAGTTGATATTACCAAAGCGAAAACATTGCTCAATTGGAAGCCGCCTTATAGTGTTAAAGAAGGTATTGAAAGAACGGTCAAGTAATAAATGCATAGAATAAAAAGAATTATTGACGTTTTAATTGTAATGGTTTCTCTGGTTGCTGTGATGCCGCTAACGCTCATTACTCTTTTACTGGTCAAGCTAACCTCTGCAGGCCCTGCGCTTTATTGGAGCGAGCGTGTAGGGCAAAACAATCAACTATTTAGCATGCCTAAGTTTCGTTCTATGCAAATAGGCGCACCGCAAATAGCAACCCACATAATGAACCAACAAAACAATCCTGATCAGTACTTAACGCCAGTTGGTAGTTTTATTCGTAAAACTAGTTTAGATGAGCTGCCGCAATTGTGGAGTGTTTTAAAAGGGGACATGGCTATTGTTGGGCCACGCCCAGCGTTGTTTAATCAAGATGATTTAATTACTTTAAGAACTGAATATGGTGTAGATAAGCTAAAGCCAGGCATCACAGGGTGGGCGCAAGTGAATGGACGGGATGAAGTGTCAATTCCTGAAAAAGTAGCATTGGATACTTATTATTTAAAAAACCAATGTTTAAAATTAGATTGCCAAATTATTTTCCTGACTGTAATGAAAGTGATTAAGAGAGATAATGTTTCTCATTAGCTAATATGGTGAGTTTTGAAGGTAATCGTTATGTTAATCAGAGAACTTGGTTAAAATGCTTAATATAACAACGATATTAAGAACACATAAATATGTTTAATTGGCATTTTATTAAAAACCCACGTGCGCTTGCTGCTTTTTCTCATGATGTATCAGTAGCAATCGTCACTTGGCTGATGGCGTATTGGATAAGATTTAATTTCGACATCCCAGCAACATTTTTCTCGACAATGTGGCTGAATTTATTGTGGGTTATTCCTTTGCAAGTCAGTTGTTTTTTTGCATTTGGTTTATACCAAGGCGTTTGGCGTTTTGCTAGTATTCCTGATCTTAAGCGCATCATTAAAGCCATCGGTGTTAGTAGCTTGTTAATTGCCTCGACCTATTTAATGCTCAAGCCGTTTGGTGTTATTCCACGCTCTGTATTATTGCTTAATCCAATTTTATTATTATTAGCCATGGGGGCAAGTCGATTTGCGTATCGCGCTTGGAAAGAGCATCATCAGTATGGTGGTTTGGTTGCTAAGGGCAAGCCTGTGATTGTGTTAGGAGCAGGTGAGGCTGCCGTTGCTTTAGTGAAAGACTTGGCACGCAGTGAGGCTTGGCAAGTAGTTGGATTGCTAGATGATGAGCGATCTATCGTCGGGCGGCAGTTATTTGGCGCTAAGGTGTTGGGTGTGATTAGCGATTTGCCTCGATTGGCGGCGCAGCATCAAGTGGAGCATGTGATTGTGGCGATGCCATCTGTTGATCATTCAAAAAGACGGGCGGCGGTTGATATTGCAAATGGCTGCAATATGACGGTGCTTACTGTGCCTGCATTTGATGATTTGATGAGTGGTAAGGTGAGCATTTCTCAAATTCGCAAAGTCGAAGTTGAAGATTTGCTTGGTCGCGAGCCAGTGCAATTAGATGCGTTGGGTTTGCATGAGTTAATTGAGCATAATGCAGTGTTGGTTACTGGCGCTGGTGGTTCAATTGGGTCTGAGCTTTGTCGGCAAATTCTTAAATACCATCCTAGCCAACTCATTTGTGTTGATACTTCTGAATTTTCTTTATATCAAATTGAGCAGGAATTTAGCCAATTAGGTTTAGATGCTAAGACTGATATTCGGTTTGTAACCGCCAACGTGAGAAATGAACAGCGCATTAAGGCTTTATTAACCCTTTATCAGCCTACCGTTGTTTACCATGCCGCTGCTTATAAGCACGTGCCTTTGATGGAGAATGTGAATGTCGCTGAAGCGTTATCTAATAACGTATTAGGTACTTATACCGTTGCTAAAGCGTGTAAAGAAGCAGACGTTGGTAAATTTGTATTGGTGTCTACCGATAAAGCGGTGAATCCAACGAATGTGATGGGCGCCAGTAAGCGGTTGGCTGAGATGGTTTGCCAAGGCTTACAAGGCAAAAGCGGCACTAAGTTTGTCACCGTTAGGTTCGGCAATGTACTTGGTAGCAGTGGTAGCGTTATTCCTAAATTTAGAGAGCAAATTGCCAATGGCGGCCCTGTGACGATTACCCATCCAGAAATTACCCGTTATTTCATGTCGATTCCTGAAGCGGCGCAATTGGTGATGCAAGCTGGCATGATGGGAGCTGGCGGAGAGATTTTTGTGTTAGACATGGGCGAGTCCGTTAAGATTGTGAATCTGGCTAAAGACATGATTCGGTTGTCTGGTTTGGCTGAGGATGAAATTGAAATCGTTTATACTGGATTAAGACCTGGTGAAAAGCTGTATGAAGAGTTGTTAGCTGATGATGAGCATACTTTGCCTACACCACATGATAAATTGCGTATTGCTTCAGCGCGCTCAGCAGACATGATTTGGGTTAAGAAGCTTTTAAAATGGATAGCGTCTATTCATAATGAAGATGAACAAATGATTAAAGCAGGTTTGAAAACTTGGGTTGAAGAATATAAAATTGATTTATCGAGCAAAGCTCATGCTGGTTTTGTTCCTGAAACTACAACGATACATTAGAACCATATATTAAAATATATACATTAGGTAGCGATGAAAAAAATTACAAAAGCAGTTTTTCCGGTAGCAGGTCTTGGCACACGATTTTTACCAGCAACGAAAGCAAGTCCAAAAGAGATGTTGCCAATTGTGGATAAGCCATTGATTCAATATGCGGCGGAAGAAGCGATAGCAGCAGGTGCGACAGAACTCATTTTTATTACAGGTAAAAATAAACGCTCTATTGAAGACCACTTTGATGTGGCGGAAATGTTAGAAGCGCAACTAGAGGCGAGTGGTAAGCAAAAAATGTTGGCAATGTTGCATGATATTTTGCCCTCTCATGTCTCGTGTATCTTTATTCGTCAGCCAAAAGCATTAGGGCTTGGGCATGCCGTTCTGTGCGCTAAACCTGTTGTTGGCGATCAGCCGTTTTCTGTGATTTTGGCTGATGATTTAATTGTTGGCGACATATCAGCAACCAAACAAATGGTAGATGTTTATGCAGAACAAGGTGGATCTGTTTTAGGCGTTGAAGACGTGCCACCAAGTGCGACGGCTAGTTACGGTATTGTTGATGCTACAACAATTAAAAAAGATATTTTAGAAGTGAACAGCATCGTTGAAAAGCCACAGCCTGAGGATGCGCCATCTAACTTGGGCGTTGTCGGCCGTTATGTGTTTTCACCAAAGATATTTGATTGCTTAGAGAAGGTCAAGCCTGGCAAAGGTGGCGAAATTCAACTCACAGATGGTATTTCTGACTTGATGGCACTGGAGAAGGTTTATGCTTATCGTTTCTATGGCAAACGTTTCGACTGCGGTAGCAAGCTTGGCTTTATGCAAGCGAATGTTGAGTTGGCGCTTAAGCATCCTGAGCTAAAAGATGAATTTGCACAGTATTTAAAAAGCTTATCTTTATGAGTCTAGTGAACCCATGAGTAAAGTTAATCCGCATCAGTATAAACAAGATGCAGAGCTGCTTTATAGCGAGCAAGATGTTTCTGCTGCTATATCCGAGGTTGCGGCAACATTAAATGATGACTACGCAAAAGATTTCCCCATCGTGCTGAGCGTAATGAATGGCGCTATTTTTTTTGCAGGGCAATTGACGCCACGTTTAACTTTTCCATTGCAGCTTGATTATGTGCATGCAACACGCTATCAGGATGGGATTGAAGGTAAAGAGGTGCGTTGGGTTGTTAAACCAAAAGCAACCATAAAAGGTCAAAATGTACTCATTTTGGATGACATCTTAGATGAAGGCCACACATTAAAAGCGATTGTTGATGAATGTTATTTGCTAGGTGCTAAACAGGTAAAAGTCGCGGTATTGGTTGAAAAAGAGCTTGGTAAACAAAAGCCAGTAAAAGCAGATTATGTAGGCATTACTGCACCCAATCGCTATATTTTTGGTTGCGGTATGGATATTCATGGCTGGTGGCGCAATTTACCCGCTATTTACGCGTTAAAAGGCGCTTAAACATGACAAAAGTGCTCGTAACGGGTGGCGCAGGCTACATTGGTTCTCATACTTGTGTTGAGTTATTAAACGCGAATTTTGATGTGGTTGTATTAGATAGCTTTTGCAATAGTAAACCAATTGCTATTCAACGAGTTGAAAAAATTACAGGCAAAGTCATCACTTTAATTGAAGGGGATGTGCGCGATAAAGACTGCTTAAATCGCTTGTTTTCTGCACATAAAATTGATGCAGTTATCCATTTTGCGGGATTAAAGGCCGTTGGTGATTCAGTTAAAAATCCACTCGAATATTATGATAACAATGTGACAGGTAGCATTGCTTTGCTTGAAGTGATGGCCGCCTATTCAGTTAAGAACATTGTATTCAGCTCATCAGCGACTGTTTATGGCTTTTCTGATGACAAGCCGATTCCAGAAACGGCACCACTTAGTCCATTCAATCCATACGGCCATAACAAGCGCATGGTTGAGCAGGTGCTAGAAGATTTAAGCGTTGCTGATACTAGTTGGAATATCGCTTTGTTACGCTACTTCAATCCAGTTGGGGCACATGCTAGTGGCGAAATCGGCGAGGATCCAAATGGCGTGCCCAATAATTTAATGCCTTATATCTCGCAAGTTGCCGTTGGCAAACGTGAATATTTAAACGTTTTTGGTAATGATTACCCCACAATTGATGGTACAGGTGTGCGCGATTATATTCATGTGGTTGATTTAGCATTAGGGCATTTAGCTGCTTTAAATGTTTTAGCTAAAGGTTGTGGGTTGTTGACAGTTAATCTAGGCGCTGGACGCGGTTATAGTGTGTTAGAACTGGTGCGTGCTTTTGAAGCGGCAACAGGCAAAAGCGTTCCTTATAAAGTTGTCGATAGACGTGCTGGTGATATTGCCAGTTATTTTGCTGATGCATCATTAGCTAAACAACTGCTGGGCTGGCAAATGACGAAAAATTTAGAAGATATTTGTCGTGATGCATGGCAATGGCAATCTAAAAATCCAGAAGGTTATCAATAACCATAACATCTTGTGTTATAAAGGTTTAGTCAATAACAATTCAACTCGTTATAATGGCTACATGCAATTAAAAAGTTGCAGCAATACAGAGCAGTTAGTCGTTAATTGCTTTTAACCTATCAAATATTAAACTACTAAATATTAATCAACGAAAAGCCCAGATGCAAAAGAAGAAACCTTCTCTCCGCAATAAAGACCCACATGCACAGCGTGAAGCTGCGCAATATGAAACACCATTGCCAAGCCGCGAGCTTATTCTAAAAGTGTTAACAGAACAGGGCGTGCCTGTCGCCTTAGAAACGTTATATGACTTATTAGATATCGCTGACGAAGAGCAGGAAATCTTTGGGCGAAGATTAAATGCGATGGAGCGTGAGGGGCAGATTATGCCTAATCGCAAAGGCTTGCTTTGTTTACCTGACAAGATTGAAGCCATTGCTGGTGTGGTGCAAGGTCATCCCGATGGCTTTGGTTTTTTAGTGCCTGACGATAAAAAGCTGCATGCTGAAGATATATTTTTATCTAATAAAGAAATGCAACAAGTGATGCATGGCGATCGTGCCATGGTGCGCGTTAGCGGGCTAGATAGAAGAGGGCGCCCAGAAGGCAAGATTGTTGAAGTGTTAGAACGCACGAATGAAACCTTGGTTGGTCGCGTGATGCAAGGTCAGGGCGTTACGATTGTTGCTGCTGAAGATAAACGGATTAATCAAGACATTCTCATTCCTTATCACCTTGATATGGGTGCAAAAGTAGGGCAAGTCGTGATTGTTGAAATGACTGAGCAACCTTCTAAACATGCGCACCCGATGGGTAAAGTTGTGCAAATTTTAGGTAATTATGCTGACAGCGGTATGGAAATTGAAATTGCGCTACGTAAACATAAGTTGCCGCATGAATTTTCAGCGAAAGCAATTGCACAAGCAGAAGCGATTCCTAAAACAGTACAACCGAGTGACTATCAAGACCGCATTGACTTGCGTGAACTGCCACTAATTACCATTGATGGCGAAACCGCACGTGATTTTGATGATGCAGTATATGCGGAGCCGCAAGGGGCTGGTTGGCGTTTGGTCGTTGCCATTGCTGATGTGAGTTTCTACGTCAAACCTGATGATGCGCTGGATAAAGATGCATTAGAACGTGGTAATTCCATCTATTTCCCAAGGCGTGTGATTCCGATGTTGCCAGAGGCGTTATCGAATGGTTTATGTTCATTAAATCCAGATGTCGAGCGCTTATGCATGGTGTGCGATATGCAAGTGGATGCGAATGGCGTTGTTGGGAAATACGAATTTTACCCATCAGTGATGCTATCTAAAGCGCGGATGACTTATACCAAAGTGGCCGATATGCTGGAAAATCCGCAAGGTGAAACAGCAAAAGAGTACGCGCATGTGATGCCGCATGTGCAAAATTTGTATGCGCTATTCAAGGCCATGTTAGTGCAACGTCAAAAGCGTGGTGCTATTGAGTTTGAAACTGTTGAAACCATGATGATGTTTAACGATGATGGCAAAATTGACCGTATCGTGCCAACTTCACGTAATGAAGCGCATAAGATTATTGAGGAGTGTATGCTGGCAGCCAATGTGTGTGCGGCGCATTTCTTAGAAAGTAAAAAACACACGGCGATTTACCGCGTACATCAAGGCCCAACAGAAGAGAAGCTAGAATTACTCAGAACCTTTATGGCCGAATTTGGCTTTGGCGTTGGCGGCGGAGATAAGCCGCATGCTAAAGATTATGCGAAACTGATGAGTCAGATTAAAGGCCGTCCAGATGAGCAATTGTTGCAAACCGTCTTATTAAGATCGATGCAACAAGCGGTTTATAGCCCAGATAATCAAGGTCATTTTGGCTTGGCGTATGAAGCTTATACCCATTTCACCTCACCGATTCGCCGTTACCCAGACTTGTTAGTGCATAGAGCGATTAAAGCCGCGGTTAAAGGCGAAACTTATAAAGCAAAAGATTGGGAAGCATTAGGAACGCATTGTTCAATGACAGAGCGCCGTGCAGATGACGCCAGTCGCGATGTCACTAATTGGCTAAAATGCTATTACATGCAAGATAAAGTGGGCGAGATATTTGACGGTACGGTTTCTGGTGTGACTTCGTTTGGCGTGTTTGTGGCATTAGATGATGCTTATGTCGAAGGTCTATTACATGTGACAGAGCTAGGGAATGATTACTTTCACTATGATAAAGCACATCATGCAATGGTTGGTGAGCGCACCAATGAGAAGTATCGTTTGGGCGACAGAGTAACCATCAAAGTAGCACGTGTGGATTTAGAAACAACTAAAATCGACTTTAGTTTAGTGAAAAAGTCAGGTAGTTTAGCGCTCGCCACTGGTGAAGATGCAGGCGGACGGAAACCAACACGGACTAATCAGGTCAAAGAAAATACAAAATCTGCTACAAAACCACGCGGCAGATCAACGCGAACCTCGTCTAATAAGTCACCAGTCAATAAAGCGCCAGCAAAGAAAAGCAAGAAATCAACCAGCAGTAACCGTAAAAATAGTCGTAGCAAGAAAAGATAACTTTATAAAGATAACGTAAAAATAAATCATGAGCGAAGCACGTATATTATTTGGCTTTCACGCCGTCCAAAGTCGCATGCGTCAGCATGCCACTAGCATTCAAGAAATATTAATTGATCAAGATCGTGTTGATCCACGGATGAAAGATTTACTCAAATTGGCAGAAGCGTCTAACGTGCGTGTCATGCAAGTCGACCGTGACCGGTTAGATGGTATGGCAGGTCGAAATGGTCGTCATCAAGGCGTGATTGCACGCGTAATGGATACACCAATTCCGTACAAAGATATTCATGATGTTTTAGAGTCAGATTTAAAAGAGCCACCATTCTTTTTGATTTTGGATGGCGTAGAAGATCCGCATAATTTAGGCGCTTGCTTGCGTGTGGCAGATGCAATGGGCGTACATGCGGTGATTGCGCCAAAAGACCGTGCAGTTGGATTAAATGCAACCGTACGGAAAGTGGCTAGTGGCGCAGCAGAAACGGTACCATTTATTGCGGTTACCAACCTAGCGCGTACGATTCGTGAGTTAAAAGATGCTGGCGTGTTTGTTATTGGCACTACAATGGATTCAGAAAGTACATTGTTGAATACTAAGTTGGATGGTCCGATTGCATTGGTGTTGGGTGCAGAAGGTGACGGTATTCGCCGTTTGACCGCAGAAAGCTGTGATGCGTTAGTCACTATTCCAATGTTTGGCTCAGTTGAAAGTTTAAACGTGAGTGTTGCAAGCGGCATTTGTCTTTATGAAGTGCGCAGACAAAGGAACGCGCTTTAATCTTAAAAATAGTTGTTAGGTGAAATAATGAATCGACTCTGGATTACAACAACGTTGTTGTTTGCAGCGCAATCTTTTGCGGCAGAAAATTGGTTGATTGCAACGCAAAATGAGTTACTGAAGCCTAACGAAGTTATTTCATTTGAAGTGGTTAAACCTAGTACAGAAGCCAGTTGGCCAGCGACATTAAGTTTAACTATTTTCACTCAAGCAACTAGTGAAGTGGTTGAGCTAGTTGCAGTAGAAGCGCAAACTAGCGAAACAAGACGTGTTTATACAGGCAAAGTGACAACGGCATTCGATGGTGATGTGTTAGCTAAATTAACAAATCAAGCTTCAAATCGTTTATTGATGACTGCCAATCCAATTGATGTTGCCTCTCATCAAGCGGTTACTTCTCAGCAGCCAATTCCTGTTCCAGCAGCGGAACCCGTGCAACAGGCAACCGCACAACCCGAAAAAAAGCCTGATACTATTTTAATTCCAGAACCAAAAGAAGAGCGCACCATTAGTGCGAATGAGCCGCTTTATTTTATTGTTGGATCTAATAAACAGCGAGACTTTGACGCAAGGTTTCAAATCAGCTTTAAATACCGCCCATTTGACCCAGGCGCAACGGTTGCTAAAGTGATTCCTTATGCAAGTAATCTATATTTCGCCTATACCCAAACCAGTATTTGGGATTTGGGTAGCGAATCCAGTCCATTTAAAGACACAAGCTATCGCCCAAGTCTTTACTATAATTGGGATGAAAGTGGTAAAGGTTATAACCCTAACAGTTGGAAGTTTGGCTTAGAGCATGAATCAAATGGACGTGATGGCGCAGATTCACGTTCGTTAAACATAGCATTTGTGCAGCCGCAGTGGGATATTGACACCATAGGTGGCAGAAAGCTCACTTTCATGCCTAGGTTTTATACCTATTTAGAAAAATCTGATAATTCAGATATTCAAGAGTACCGTGGCTATGTTGATTGGATTGCTAAATTTGGACGCGACAATGCAGGCATTCTAACCGCCATGTACCGTCAAGGAACCAATGGTTATGCCCAAGGACAAATTGATTTATCCTATCCAATTAGCGATAAAATATTTGGCCGTACTGGCACATTCTTACATTTTCAATTGCTTGGCGGTTATGGCGAAACATTGATAGATTACGATAAACGGAGCGACACGCAGTTAAGAGTAGGCATTTCATTGGCTAGGTAGGCGCAAAAGCTAATGTCAGCAATATCCTGCCATGAAAGTAACATCATTAGTGCCTAGTGTATCTATCTTAGTGATTGCTGCATTCTTCTTTATTGGCGGAGTCGCCCATTTTGTCTTCACTGATGTTTTTGTGAGAATAATGCCCAACTATTTAGGCTATCAAAAAGAGTTGGTGTTAATAAGCGGTGTATTCGAATTATTAGGCGCAATTGGTATTTTATTTCCATCAACTCGCCTGCTTGCAGGCTATGGTTTAATTGTATTAATCATCGCTGTTTTTCCAGCCAATATCAATATGGCTATACATCCTCAAGATTATAAATCTATCCCTGAATTATTACTTTGGTTACGATTGCCGCTTCAGTTTTTCTTTGTTTGGTTTGTGTGGCAGTCTATAAAGTCAATAAAAAGTAGAACTTCTTAGCATTAAAAAAATCTATGTGCTATACCAGAACAGTTAGCATTCATTTGATTGCTACCTAAGCCTTATTACTTTATGGAAATTAACGCTAGTGATCAATCAATTTAAACAACAATTTTCTAAACTCAATCATCTTTTAAAGCTAGCTTATATTTTTTCCGCAGGCGCCTTGGCCGGTTGCTCTCCAGTCAATTTGTTAAATGGCCTAGTGCCGACAGATGGCCATACATTGATGCCCAATATTGCATACGGCGAATTGGCGCGACAAAAGCTTGATATTTATATTCCAAATAATAAAGCTGCAAGTAGCAATAAAAAGCTGATGCCTGTTGTGCTTTTTATTTATGGTGGAAGCTGGGATTCAGGAGAGAAAAAAGATTATTTGTTTGCAGCTGAGGCATTTACTTCCAAAGGCTATTTAACGGTTATTCCTGATTACCGATTATTTCCTGAAGTGAAGTTTCCAGCATTTATTGATGATGCTGCATTAGCAAGTAAATGGGTTAAATCGCATATTACTGAGTATGGCGGTGATCCTGACCACATTTTTATTGTTGGTCATTCAGCAGGTGCGCAGATTGGCCTCATGCTTGATTTAAATACTGAGTATCTTGCGCGTGTGAATTTGAAGCCTGATGCATTCAAGGGGTATATTGGCCTTGCTGGGCCTTATGATTTTTTACCGCTAAAATCACAACGTTTAAAAGCTATTTTTGGCCCTGAAGAGACGAGGTGGCAGTCTCAACCAATCAATTATGTCACTGGTAAAAATCAGCCCACACTGTTATTGGTTGGTTTGAAGGATGACATTGTTTGGCCAAAAAACACCTTTAATTTAGCAAAGGCAATTAAAGCAAAGAAAGGCCCCGTTAAGGTAGTGGAGTTTCCAGATTATGGGCATATCGACATGATTAGCAAAATTGCTAAACCATTTAGAGATAACACTACCTTATTAGATGAAATGGTCTTGTTTATGCACAATAACTAAAGCTAAGCTAAATTTAAATCAGAGCTTAACTCTAAACCCAACTCTAAATCTAACAACCAGCATGTTTTTAACTTATACAGCACAAGTAGTATAATTTCCCCCTTTTTGCTGTGATGATGCTTAATCATCAACTGCATTAGTTAATATCATTATGCTAGGTTGTCAGCGTGCAAATCAATAATTGGGTAAAAAGTTTTATTCCGCAATCCATTTCTGTTAACAATACAGAAAGATTACGCGCTTCAATTGGCGCATTCCTTGGCATTATACTGACCTGTTCAATCACTTATTTGATTGAAGGTGAGGCTAGCTCAATCCCATTTTTAATCGCGCCGATTGGCGCTTCTGCCGTCTTATTATTTGCAGTACCTTCCAGTCCGCTTGCTCAGCCGTGGTCGATTATGGGCGGTAACATGTTGGCTGCTTTTATTGGTATTACCAGCGCAATGTTGATTACTAATACATTTGTTGCCGCAGCAGTTGCCGTCAGTCTCTCAATTTTTATCATGTTTCATTTAAGGTGTTTGCATCCGCCTGCTGGCGCAGTAGCTTTGGTTACGGTCTTAGGTGGTAGTGCTATTCAGACACAAGGTTATAGCTTTGTGTTTTTTCCAGTTGGTCTTAATTCATTACTGTTATTGATTACAGCAGTTATTTATAACAATCTGACCAACCGACAATATCCACATATAACGACAAAAAACTCTGACAATCATGCCACGAAAGATGAATCGCCAGAAAAGCGTTTTGGCTTTACGGCTGATGATTTAAATGCTGTTTTAAAAGAGCGTAACCAAGTGTTTGATGTTAGCCGAGATGACTTGGAGAATTTGTTACATCAAACTGAAATGCAAGCCTATCGCCGACGCACAGGCGAAATTACCTGCGCGCAAATCATGTCAAAAGACATTGTCAGTGTTGAGTATGGCACTGAGCTGGAAGAAGCGTGGGCGCTGCTTAGAACACATAATATTAAAGCCTTGCCTGTTATTGATAGAGCACGTCGTGTGATTGGCATTATTACGCAAATCAATTTTATGGAAAATGCTAATTTAGATGTATACGAAGGATTTGATGTAAAGCTGAAACGCTTTATCCAAAGAACGGCTTCTGTGTACTCGGAAAAACCAGAAGTGGTTGGTCAGATTATGACATCGCCTGCTGTTACTGCTAATGCAACTATGCATATTGTCGAGTTGATTCCACTCATGTCACGGCCGCACGTTCATCACCATATTCCTGTTGTAGATAATGAACGTAGATTGGTCGGCATTGTGACGCAGTCAGATTTGGTTTCTGCACTTTACAACAAGAGCATTTCTAATTCCTAATACACTGTACAAACATTGATTGAAATTGCAGCGTTACCTTTTGGTGTAATGAGCACTACGTAAACACATCACTGGTCACGCGCATATGTCTTGTAAAATGATTTATTTGTTGGCAGTAACTTTCTGTTTGTTGCATAGCAACCACCACATTGGTTATTAACAACCATGATTTGTTTTTCTAATTTAGTAACTATCTGAATATAATCATTAAAATAGTTAGGCGTAAATCTTGCATTACCCCATAGCAAGTTAAATTTTGGGTACAGTAAATGCAACTAAATCAGACATTGAATCACAATTTGCTCTCTGAGTTTTATCTTAATCATAATGCATGGCTTTGCGCATGGTTAAGAAAAAAAATTGGTTTTTCATCAGGCAATACTTTAGATGCTGCAGATATTTCGCAAGATACTTTTTTACGATTATTGTTAAAAAAGGATCTAGAAACCATTATAGAACCCCGTGCCTATCTCACACATATCGCACATGGTTTATTAGTCAGCAAGATTAGACGACAAGATTTGGAGAAATCTTATCTAGATGCGCTGATGCATTTCTCCCCAACTGACGTCCCTTCGCCAGAGTTGCGATTGGTTGTATTAGAAACGCTGGTTAGTTTAGATAACATGCTTGATGGCTTGCCGCCTAAAGTAAGAAGTGCTTTTCTATTATTGCAATTAGAAGGTAACAGTTACAGCGAAATTGCTAAAAAGCTAGAAGTATCCACTCGAACCGTTGGCAACTATATTGCTAAAGCAATGTTGCATTGTATGCTGATTAAAGACGAGTGAGCTTAAGTCGTGAACCCAAAAACAAGTAAAGCCATGATGGAAGCAAGCCGTTGGTATGCCAAGCTTGCCTCCGATGAAGTATCTGAAGCGGAGATGAATGCTTGGACGCATTGGAAATCAGCAGATGAAGAAAATAAACTCGCTTGGCAACGCCTTGAAGACGTCAACCAAGCATTTAAAAACGTATCGCCAAAAATAGCCTTCCAAACGCTAAACACACCTAATTTGGAAAGACGAAGAGCTATTAAGCAATTGGCGGTTTTCTTTACGGCAGGAACGGTGGCTTATTACACTTATAATGAACAACCATGGCGTGGATATATTGCCGACAATGTAACCAAAACAGGCGAGCAGCGTAATCTTCAATTGGCAGACGGAACACAGATTCATCTTAATACCAATTCTGCTATCAACATTCATTTCTCAGACTCAGAACGCTTAATTGAGTTGGTTAAAGGAGAAGTGTTAATTGAAACAGGGCATGAACAATCGGCTGTTTATCGACCTTTTAAAGTGCAGACTCAACATGGCATTGCTGAAGCGTTAGGGACTAAATTTAACGTGCGTGATTTCGACACACACAGCAAAGTGAGTGTGTTTGAAGGCGCTGTGCAAATTAAACCTAAACAACAAGCCGCAACCATTTTGTTAAACAAAGGCGAATCAGCAACCTTTAACAAAGCGCAAAGCTTATCAACTGGCAAAGCAAGAGAAACAGATACAGCTTGGACAAAAGGTATATTGGTTGCTTATGCCATGCCGCTTAGCGAGTTTGTAGAAGAGCTTGCACGATATAGAACTGGTATTTTACGTTGCCATCCAAGTATTGCAGATTTAGTCATTTCCGGCTCTTTCCCCATACAGAACTCAGATGAAGTGCTAGCAAAACTTTCCCGCATCTTGCCAGTTCAAGTCGAAACTTATACCCGCTATTGGGTTAATGTAGTGCCAGCTAAATAACCACTTTTTAATTTAATCAAAATTATTTTACAAAAAACTTTCCTTATTTTAATTCTCGTTCGGCATATGGATATGAACGCAAATTAACGAACGTGATGGGAGAGTTTTTGTGGCACTAATCCAACCTAAAAAAACTTTGCTAAAAAAGCAAAGAAAACTGAACAACAGTTTAATTAAACCAGCTAATTTTAAACCAGTCGTGCTAGCTTGCATGCTGGCATTTGCTTATGGTTATGCCAGCGGTGCTGCGGCAGAAGAGCCGTTAATTACCAGCATTCCCAAAACCAACTATGCAATTCCGCCTGGTGATTTAAGCGAAATGCTACCACTCTATGCTTCACAAGCAGGCGTTCTGCTTGGTTTTGAGCCAGGATTAACAGTCGGCAAAACAACCAAAGGGCTAAAAGGTGAATACGGCTTATATGAAGGGTTCTCAACTTTATTAAAAGGATCAGGCTTAGAAGTTGTACAGGATGAAAAAGGAGGGTACACCCTCATAAAAGCCGTCAACAAAAGTGAAACCAATCTCAATCTAGAAGAAGTGCAAGTCCGCGCCAAGCGTTTTTACGAAATTGGTCCACTCCCAGGTTTAGGTTTAACTAAGAATCAAATTCCAGGCAATGTGCAAAGCATTACCGCTAAAGAGATTAAAGACTCTCATTCACTTAGCATGTCAGATTTGTTTAATAAAAAACTACAGTCCGTTACCGTTAATGATTATCAAGGCAATCCTTTTCAAATGGATGTGCAATACCGTGGTTTTACTGCAGGGCCACAAATTGGCACGCCACAGGGTTTAAGCGTCTTCTTTGACGGTGTTCGCGTCAATGAACCCTTTGGTGATGTGGTGAACTGGGACATGATTCCCATGAATGCTATTGCCAATGTTGATGTATTCCCTGGATCTAATCCCGTTTTTGGGCTCAATACATTAGGCGGTGCATTTACTCTCAAAACTAAAGACGGCTTTAATAATGAGGGAATTGATGCAGAAATATTGGCTGGTTCTTATGGGCGTAAACAATTGCAAGTAGAAGGTGGTGTCAACAACGGTACTTTTGCCTTGTTTGGAGCAGGTAATTTTTTTATGGAAGATGGCTGGCGTGAGAACTCACCCAGTGAAGTAAATCAATTCTTTGGCAAGGCTAGTTATCGTGGTGATAAGCTTGATCTTAATCTCAGTACATTGTTGGTAGGAACAGATTTAGTGGGGAATGGTTTATTGCCGAGTGAAGAATATGCTAGAGATCGTAACGCCTCATTTACTTCCGAAGATACGACAAAAAATAAACTACAGCAATTTCAGTTATCAGCAGCATTCCAAGCTAACGATAATTTTAGTGTGACTGGACAAGCATATAGACGAAACAGTGATCGCCATCAAATTGGTGCAGATGTATTTAGGGATTACGATGAATATCGTACGGCGAGGCGTATGCCCGCCGCGGGCGAAGAGCTGACTTGCGTCTACAGAAGTACCCCAGACCCGACAGATGGTTCAAATCCTAATCAATATGGCATTCCTGATTATCTTGTTGTGCCAGTGAATTTAACTACAAATGGCGGTATACCTTTTGCAGAGCAATTTACGAACGACTTTTTTCTTAATAACGGCGTTGTTGACTTGGATGGCGCTTATGCAAGTGGCGTAAATGCAGAATTGCCGAGTGAGTTTGTTAACGCTTTTAAAGAAGAGTTCAAAACTAGCAGTAATTTGTATGAAAACAGTGTTTATAACAAAAATTACAACAACGTCTATCCTGTAACAGGACCTACAACAGATTATGATATTGGTAGTGGTTCAACCTATTCAACTGCTTCATACAGTGCGAGTGGCTTGCAATTTGCATCTAGTGCTGGTGTTGGTTATTTTAACTCAATTTTTCCAGGTGAAAATGTCATATATGACGGGTCTTATTACTTTATGGATGTTGCCGATAACGGTGATGTCTTTTATAACGCTGTATTTTTTAAACCACCAATTAATGCAGATAAATGTAATCCATCATCAGCAACGGCAAATACAACATCTGAATTCTATGGACCATATAACATTATAGAACCGGGAGAGCTTTATCCAAGATTGATTGACGGTTTTGCGCTGGGCCAACCAGGTTATGTTGAGGGAACACCGACAGCAATTATCACGGATAATAAAATTAAACAGGTTGTAGATGGTGGTTCCATACAACTTAACTGGAATTTTGAAAAGCATAAATTTATGGTCGGAGCTTCAATTGATGCAGCCAGTGCAATCTATCAAAATGAGCAAAGACTGGGCTTTTTAGATGCGAATCGAAATGCTTTTTTGGCACCAGATATGGCTCACCCTCAATTTGCGATTGCTGACATACCGATTAGTAACAATGACTTTAGCGGTACCAATACGACTAAAAGTCTCTACTTTAGTGAGGCTTGGTCGCCAGTAGATGCTTGGAACTTTAATGTGTCTGGCCGCTATAATGAGACACAGACTGTCAATAAAATTGCTTCACGGTGGGGTATCTTTAATTACGGCCCTGGCGACGTACTCAGTTTGCCAGATGTGCACAGTGTCTGCTCAAGTGATGAAGAGTGTGATAACACACCGAGAAATTTTAGAACACCAGTAAAACAAAATAATCTAGATCCAGCTGAGACTGAAAAATTCAGTTACTACTCATTCAATCCTTCTGTGGGAGCAACGTGGCAGGCTAAAGAAAACTTGAATGTCTATGCAAACTGGGCAAAAGGAACACGCACGCCAAGCGTTATTGAGCTTGGCTGCGCCTTAGATGATACGCCGAACAACCCTCCAAATGATAATAGGCCAAGAAGTGTTGCGCAGAATCGACAATGTAACCTTCCGACTACACTATCTGGTGACCCTTTCTTGGAGCAAATTAAAGCTACTACTTATGATATTGGGCTGCGTGGCACAATAAGTGAGAGTTTGCAATGGAACTTGGGTGCATATCAAACCGATTTAAAAGATGATATTTATTTTATAGCACTACAAAATGGGGCTGGTTTTTTTGACACAGTGGGTAAGACTCGTCGTCGCGGTATTGAAGCAGGCTTGTCTGGTCAAAAAGATAAATGGGGGTTTAGTGTTAATTACAGTTTGACGGATGCAACATTCGAAGATAACTTTTTAATGTATAGTGAAGACAATAGTAGTTCGTTTTTTCTTCCGGGATATGGAAACGGTGTCATTGAAGTAGAGCCTGGCAGCCGTATGCCAGGTGTGCCTTTACATAATCTTAATGCAACAGTAAGTTATGCTGTGACACCAAAGTGGACTGTAGGCTTAACTGCTATAGCTCATTCTGAGAGTATTGCACGAGGAAACGAGAATAATAAGCATAAGAAAGGCGTGATTCAGGTTAGAGAGTTTTCACAAGAAATTCCTGGCACAGGCATCGTCCAACAAGTATTAGCAGAACGCCAACCTACCACTAATCCAGGCAAACTACCTGGTTATGCCACCTTTAATTTTCAAACGAGTTATCAGTTTAACTCTGAGTGGACAGCTAGCATGCTCGTTAATAATGTATTTGATAAAGAGTTTTTCAGTGCAGGACGTTTAGGACGTAATCCATTTTCTCCTAGTATATTAGGGGCGATTGGTCCAGATGGTTATAACCACAACTCTGGAGACTGGCGCAGCACCAACTTTATTGCCCCCAGCGCTCCACGCGGTGTTTGGTTTAGTCTGAACTGGCGCTTTGACGCTAATAAAAAGCCAGCATTCTAACTGCTCATGTTTATCGCAATGATCAACCTTAATAGCGTGGAAGCTGTGGAAGCGGGTGTGTTCTTAACCCGCACTGCTTCCAACGAACTCATCAACACCTATCAAGAACTGATGTTGTTAATGGATTGGTACCCCGTGTTTCTGGGTCTAGCCTTAGTTATTTACTTTCTAATTCTCACTTACTTACTGATAGGCCTACATCACCACCATGGATAATATCTTTGACATCGTCGACCTTGTTTTATACCTGCTGGCAGCACTATCTGCTGTTACTTGGGCAATTCTGCTGTATAAGCTCTATGTGTTCAGCCGCCTTAAACGCCGTAACAAACACTATTTAGCCCAAGTCAACAACCTAAGCCGCATTACCCAGCTACCAGTACCTGATGTAGAGAAGATTACCCAAGGCTCACTCAGCTACTTAACCCACACCATGTTCTATCACCTTAAACACTGGAACAATGACAAAGCCATAGAACCTGCTATTTATGCAGAGCTCCTACAACAAGTCCTCAAGAACGCCCAACATGAGCTACACACTAAACTAGAAAGCGGCTTACCTGTATTAGCCACTGTAGGCTCAACTGCCCCCTTCATAGGTTTGTTTGGTACAGTCTGGGGCATTATGCATGCGCTACAAGGTATTTCAGCCACTGGCTCTGCTGGTTTAGATGTGGTGGCTGGTCCAATCGGTGAAGCGCTTATTGCCACTGCCATGGGTATTGCCGCTGCCATTCCTGCGGTCATGGCTTATAACTATCTACTCAATAGAATCAGACTCACCTCAACGGACATGAGTCACTTCTCTGAACGCTTACAGACCGTGGCTAAGCGGGCAGGCTATCAAATTTAAACATTAATTTAGGACATTAGCTATACAGCGAACAGAGATAACGCATCAGAAAACTGTCATTGCGAGCCATGTTACATGGCGTGGCAATCCAGCTCTACTTTTAGCCAATCAATTGGCTCGCAATGACAATAGCTTCATTTAATTAGAGAGATTCAGTATGAACAATAGTAACGATAACGGCGGCATGATGAGCGAGATTAACGTCACGCCGTTAGTCGATGTCATGTTAGTGCTACTCACGGTCTTCATCGTCACCGCACCGCTAATGATGAACGCAGTCTCCGTTAACCTACCCAAAGTCGCCCCCACAGAAAGTCTTGATGTCGCCCATGACGCCAAGCTCAGTATTGATGCGACTGGTCAAATCAGCTTAGACCAAACCCCAATAGATAAAGACACACTAGAAGCTACCCTTAAACAACGTAACAGTGCAGGGGACTTACAAGTCGAAATCATGGCTGATGAAACCGTGCCTTACAAAGAAGTCGCCCAAGTCATGTCACACATCCAACGCGCAGGAGTAGATAAGTTCACCTTTGTGATGTTGCCTGAAACTAGCAGTGATACGCAGTAACGAACATGACTAACGTAGTCCAACAGCTAAACCAACAACAAGCCAACTAAAAATAGCAATATGACCCTATCAACCTCTTTGTATACGAGACCTTATTTGGATAGAAAATACACAGCGCCTAAGTTAAGCAACAGCCTATTTGGTTCACGCTATTGGATAGCAACGCTTATCTTCTCGATTACCATGCATTTACTCATCATGCATGGCTTACCTTGGCTGAATCAACTCAACCTAGAACCTGCCAGCATGCAGCAAATAACCGCTAGCTTTAAAGTATTAGAAAATCCAACAACAGCACCAATCCCTGCCTTCGAACCGCCATTGCCAGAGATACCACCTAAACCAGAAACGCCGATTGAACCAATCAAACCAGAAGTAATAAAGAAACCTGTGATTGATAAACCCATCCTACAATCAACTGAGATTGCGACCCCTAAAGACTTTGCCATAGAACAAACAGCCGAAGTAACAGAAGAAGTAGAAATACCACCAAGCCCACAACCCATGTCTACGCCATCAGACAATCAACCAATAAGCAAAACACAATCAGCACCTGCGACTACTAACAACACTAACCCCATCTCAACACCAAGCCCATCAGCCAGAACCAGTCAAGATGACGGTTTGCTTGATGCTTATGGTAGAGACTTACAACGCCTTTGTGAACGTAATAAACAATATCCTGCGATTGCCATTAGACGTAACTTAGAAGGGTCAGGCACGGTACTCGTCACCTTTAACAAGAATGGCAGTGTTTTACGCATTAGCATTGAACAAAGCACAGGTGAAAAGTCACTGGACGATCAAGCGATGAAGATGGTAGAGAAGAGCCTAGCGTCACTGCCTTTACCCACCAAACTCAATGGTAAGGTGATGACGTTGTCGGTGCCAGTTTCGTTTGCGTTGCATGGGTAGAGCAAAGATAAGCGCCAGATTAACTAGCTATTGATTTAATGCGTTTTGAATTTTGTTTCAACGAGTATAAGTGACACCAAGAAGGGGCACCTATTGAAATAACCGCTGATAATTTTCGGATAAGTGAATAAACACAGCCACTTATTGAAATATTGGCGTCCCCAAGGGGAGTCGAACCCCTGTCGCCTCCGTGAAAGGGAGGTGTCCTAGGCCTCTAGACGATGGGGACCTAAGAATTTTTACTACTGCTTTACAACGCAGCGTATTTTACTACATGTTGCTTAAATTTCTAAGCGATTTTGCTAAGTTTTTTACTCAATATTGCAGTGTTTTGGTGGAGGTAAGCGGGATCGAACCGCTGACCCCTTGAATGCCATCCAAGTGCTCTCCCAGCTGAGCTATACCCCCGATTACTACAACCAAATACTAAAACTCGGCGTCCTTTAAATTGGCGTCAATTCAAAGAAGGCGCAATATTAATGACGGGCGCGGTGCTTGTCAATGCTTTTCTAATAATCTTTACAGATTTATTCGCTTAGCCACGAATATTAGAATTAGATTCAAACTGGGTTAAATCAACGCGTGCTTGTGGCTGCCAGCCTGCTTTGCGATGTTCTGCCACGACATTGGTGAACACGCCACCACGTACGTAAAATTTAGAGGTGATGCGCATAAACTTAGGCTGTGTTGCTGCCACAAGGTCATCTAAGATGCTATTGGTTACTGCCTCATGAAAGCAGCCTTCGTCGCGGAATGACCACATATAGAGTTTTAAGCTTTTTAGCTCTACACAAAGTTGGTCAGGAATGTAGTCAATATAAATAACTGCAAAGTCTGGTTGGCCAGTTTTTGGGCATAAGCAGGTAAATTCTGGGATTTCCATATGAATGTGAAAATCACGGCTTTGATTAGGATTAGGAAAGGTTTCCAATTCCTTTGTAGGTTGTGCAGTTGGCTTGCCGCCTAATGTTGTAGTATTCATCATGTTGTATCGATTAAAATGCAGATTTTGCCTGTAAAAACCGTTATTATAACGCTTAAAATTAAATCCTAATTCTGAATATTCAATTTGCGTTTAACTCATTTAAAACTGGCTGGCTTTAAGTCCTTTGTGGATCCGACAACGGTTCACTTACATGGGCAGCGCGTTGGCGTTGTTGGCCCCAATGGTTGCGGCAAGTCGAATGTGATGGAGTCTGTACGCTGGGTGTTAGGTGAGTCGTCTGCTAAAGAAATGCGCGCGGATGCAATGGATGCTGTTATTTTCAATGGCTCATCTAATCGCAAGCCAATTTCACGTGCAAGTGTTGAATTAATCTTTGATAACAGTCTTGGTGGTGCGAGTGGTGAATGGAGCCAATACGCCGAGATTTCTGTTAAACGCGTCATTGAGCGTCAAAAAGGCTCAACTTACTATATCAATAATACTGCTGTGCGTCGTCGAGATGTGGCTGATTTATTCTTAGGCACTGGGCTTGGTGGTCGCGCTTATGCGATTATTGGTCAAAATACGATTTCACGCATTGTTGAAGCGAAGCCAGAAGAGTTGCGTATTTTCTTAGAAGAAGCGGCTGGGATTAGTAAATATAAAGATAGACGCCGCGAGACTGAGCTCCGCTTGCGCGATACGCGAGAAAACTTAACGCGGGTAGAAGATATTTGTCGTGAATTGCAAAAGCAAATCACAAAGTTGCAATCGCAAGCTGTGGTGACGCAGAAGTACCACGCGATGCAGGAATCGCTTAAATTGGCAGAAGGTCAGTATTGGCTACTAAAAAAGCGTGATGCCAGCCAAGCGTGGGAACAAACAAAAGCAACCGTTGAAAAGTTGGTGATTCAGCTAGAGGCACAAACGGCAGAGCTGCGTAAAAGTGAGACGGGCTTAGAAACGAGTCGCCAAGCTTTTTATAATGCAGGAGAGGCGATTAACAAGGCGCAGGCGGCCTATTATGAAGCCAATGCAGAGGTTGCCAACTTGGAGAACCAAGTTAAGCAGAATGCGGAAGCTCGTGATCGCATGACTTTGCAGTTGCAGCAGTTGGATGAGTCACTTGCGCGTAATGCCAAAACCAAAGCGGAATCGAATGAGAAATTAGCCCAATTGAATGTTGCGCTAAAAGCAGCTAACGAGAAAGAGCAAGCGGCTCGTATAGCGTTGGACGATTTAAAGGGTAGGTTGCCACAAGTACAAGCAGATTATCGAACCGCAGTCGATAAAATGCAGGCTAGTGCACAAGCTTTGCTAACGGCTAATCAACGCATCCAAATTGATAGTAATAACATTCAACATTTGAATCAAACGATTCAAGAGAGTGCTAGCCAAATTGAACGGTATGAGAAAGCGCTTAAACAGTTAGAAATGCCTGATGAAGAAGGGGCAGGCGCAGCACAAAAGGCGCTGACAGACGCACAACAAGCGATTGCGCATATTGAACAAAGTATTCAAAAATTACGCAGCACTGAAAGCGAAGTGCAAGCAAAAATTATCCAATTACGTGAGCAGCAACAACAAGCGCAGCGCGTGTTTGGTCAAGCAGAAGCAGAAGTACATTCTTTGGAAAAAATTCAACAATCGCTTAATGCTGAAAGCGGATTGGCAAACTGGTTAAGTAGCCAAGGGTTGCAAAATAATGCGCGTTTGTGGGAAAAAGTGAAGATTGATGATGCTTGGAGTCTCGCAATAGAAGCGGTTTTAGGTGAGCGCTTAAATGCATTATTGGCTGAATCGCCAGTGAGTAATCGACCACCAAGTGCGTTGGTGGTTGGTTTTTCTGGACGTGTTTCACAAGCTGCAAAAACAAACGCAAGTTATACGCCGTTAATCAGCATGGTTAAAGACTGTTCGCCTGAATTTCAAACGTTACTAAATGATTGGTTGGCAAATGTTTATCTATTAGCTGACGGTGTGGATGGCGTTAAAGCGAGTGCGACACTAGCGCCAGGCGAAAAGCTGGTGAATCAACAAGGCGATGTTTTTAGTATTGGTGGTGTTATTTATCACGGTAAAAATACCAATTTACATGGTGTGATTGAGCGTCAGCAACGGCTTGCTGATTTGAAAAAGTCATTGCCAAGTTTGCAATATGCGGTCACACAGACGGTTAATCAGCTAAAAGAAGCAGAAACTGAGTTGTTGCAGAATAGGGTGTTGCAACAACAGGAAAATAGCCAACTAAAATTGGCGATGCAAACGTTACATCAGCACCAATTAAAAATTTCTAAATTGGAGCAATTGCGAGAATCGACTATTTCGCGTGAAAAAAGCTTGAAAGCTGATATTGAGGCGGCAAAAACACGTTATGAGCAACAGTTAAATAATATAAAGTTGAAGCAAGCAGCCTTGCAAGAAGTTTCAGCAGGTATTCATCAGCTTGAAACGACAAAAACTACTGATGAAAGTGCTAGACAGCAAGCTGAACAGGCATTCAACGCCTTACGTGATTCAATCACTGATGCTGAGAAGGTGCATCAACAGTTTAGTTTTGATATTAAGATAATTAATAATAATATCAATGAATTAAATAATAAACTTAATGTAATAAATGAAGAAGAAAAAGCATTTTCTTTACGTAAGGCTGAGGCGGAGCAAGCGTTGAATATTACGCCAATGGAAACGCTTAAAGCTAACTTATCGCAAGCGGTAAGTACAAAGCAAACGCGAGAACTGGCGTTGTCGGAAGCAAGAAACCATTTGGAGGCGCAAGAAGCTGAGCTAAAGGATTTAGAGCGCTTGCGTATGCAAAACGAACAGCAATTGAATCCGATGCGAGATCAGCTGGAACAAGGGCGTTTAAGCGAGCAGGAAGCAAGGTTATACTTTGAGCAATGCCAAGCAGGCTTGCAAGAAAACGGCATGGATGAAACAACACTCATGCAAGGTTTGAGTGAGCAGGCTAAAGCCAGTGAATATGCCGATAAAACCAGTCAATTACAGCGTGATATTGACCGTTTGGGCCCCGTCAATTTGGCGGCGATACAAGAGTTGGATAGCGAATCGGAAAGAAAAACGTATTTGGACAGCCAAATGCAAGATTTGATTGAGGCGAGTGAAACCTTAGAAAGTGCGATTAATAAGATTGATCGGGAAACCCGCGATAAATTGTTAACGACTTTTAATGAAGCAAATCGACATTTTGGCGAGTTATTTGCAACTTTATTTGGCGGTGGTCAGGCCAAGCTAGAGTTGCTTGGTGAAGAAATTTTAGATACGGGCTTGCAAGTCTTTGCGCAACCGCCAGGTAAAAAGAACACGACGATTCAATTATTATCAGGTGGTGAAAAAGCACTGACGGCTTTGGCTTTGGTTTTTGCTTTGTTTAGACTCAATCCAGCACCGTTTTGTTTAATGGATGAAGTGGATGCGCCGCTTGATGATAGCAATACCGAGCGTTTTTGCGCGATGGTGAAAAAAATGTCGGAAAGAACACAATTCTTGTTTGTTAGTCATAATAAAATCACCATGGAAATTGCTCAGCAATTGATTGGTGTTACCATGCAGGAATCAGGTGTTTCACGTGTTGTCGATGTTGATATTGATGCGGCTATACAAATGCAAACGGCTTAATCATTAATCATATTGTTTAACTATTTAAAATAAATTCGAAGTAGAATTAGAAAATGTCAGACTTACAAATTGCACTTATTGTCCTTGGAATCATTATTATTGTTGCCGTTATTATTTATAACGGACGACAAGAAAAAAAGCTACGCACCAAGATTAGTAATGATTTTATCGTTCCCAAAAAAGATGTATTAGTCGATGATGCTTATGTAGATACAGAGGCTTTGCAAGCTGAAACTTTTAATCATACTGCGAAAGCAGAGGTTGCAGAGGAACTAAAGTCTACAGTAGACAATGAAGCTGTAAGCATCGTTGAATCGCCAGAAAGCATTGAAACTGCAGAAGTGAATGAAAAGGTGGCTGAAATTGCTGCTGAAGTAACGACTAAGGAATCAGTTCAAGGCGAAGTGAGCATGGTTGAAAAACCTGCTGCAGAAAGTGACGTTGCATCGCCGCTCGATATGACGGATACGGCCTCGTTGCCAAAAGAGGTGCATGCAGAAGTTGATTTAATTGCATTAATCACTGCTACAAAACCGATGAGTGCCCAAGCATTGCTCTCGATGAAGCAAGAAATATTAAAAGATCTTGGTGCGTTGACCATGTTGCACGGTGCAGATTTAGGGAATAATTGGCATCGCATTGATGACACCAGCGATCAGAATCAGTCGTTTAAAAAAGTGGTTTGCAGTCTTCAGCTTGCCGACCGAAGGGGGCCAGTTTCTAAAGCAGTCATTAATAAATTCCAATTTGCAATGGAAGCAATTGGGGTTGAATTTGAAGCTTATGTTGATTGGCAAGAGGCGGGCGATGCGGCACAACGCGCTATTGATTTAGATGCGTTTTGTATGAAGGTTGACCAATTGGTGAGTTTGCATTTGATACAAGGCAAAACGCCGATTCATGGCACTAAATTCAAAGGCTTAGCCGAAGCCAATGATATGCAATTAAATAATGGTAAGTTTTATTGTTTTGATGATAAAGGCAAAGGCCCAGTTCTCTTTACATTGATTAATGCTGATGAGCAGCCGTTTACCGCTGAAAGTTTGAGGCTGAATATCGTGAGAGGTGCAACTTTCCAAATTGAAGTGCCTAAATTGGTTAATTGTGAGCAGACGTTTAATCGCGTGGTATTAATTGCCCAACAGATGGCCAATAGCATCGGTGCGCAAATGGTGGATGACAATCAACGGCCATTGGGCACAACACAAATAGAAAAAATCAGACAACAACTTAAAGTGATTCATACGGCAATGGTCGAACGTGAAATTACACCTGGTAGCAACATTAGTCAGCGTTTATTTAGCTAAGCATGTTAACGGTTGAAGCAGCGCGTCAGCAGATAGCAGAGCTGATTGCTCAAATCGCACGATACGACCGCGAATACTATCTACTTGATTCGCCATCTATTACAGATAATGAATATGATGGGATTTATCGTCAATTACTTGATTTAGAAGCACAATTTCCTCAGTTAATTTTACCTGAATCACCCACTCAGCGCGTGAGTGGTGGCGCGTCAGAGGAGTTCAGTAGCGTACAACATCGACAAGCGATGTTGTCGCTCAATAATGTATTTTCAGATGAAGAACTGCTTGCATTTGATAAGCGTATTCGTGAGGGCTTAGGTGTTGCTTCAGTGCAATACGCAGTTGAACCTAAGTTTGACGGTTTAGCCATTACTTTAACCTATGAAAATGGCAACTTTGTACAGGGTGCTACGCGTGGTGATGGTTATACAGGTGAGAATGTAACGCATAACTTACGTACCATTAGCACCATACCGGCCAAATTAGCGATTGATAACCCGCCTGCACTGTTAGAAGTGCGTGGTGAAGTGCTGATGTTTAAGCAAGATTTTGAGCGTTTAAATGTAGCGCAAACGAAGGTGGGCGCTAAGTTGTTTGCTAATCCTCGCAATGCGGCAGCAGGTAGTCTGCGACAGTTAGATGCAAAAATAACTGCAACCAGGCCATTAAGCTTTTTCGCTTATGGGCTAGGTGAGGCTAAAGGTATTCCGGCGTTGAAATCACATGCAGAAGCCATGGATTATCTTGCACAATTAGGTTTTCCCGTTTGTGATTTGCGTGCGACCGTTACTGCTTATGATGGCTTAAAAACCTATTATGATGACATCGGCAACCAACGTGCTAGTTTGGCGTTTGATATTGATGGTGTGGTGTATAAAGTGAATGCTTTTGCCCAGCAGAATGAATTAGGTTTTGTATCACGTGCGCCACGTTGGGCAATCGCGCATAAATTCCCCGCAGAAGAAGCAACAACGCTGGTAGAAGATATTACGGTGCAAGTGGGTCGGACAGGTGCAATTACGCCTGTGGCGCGGCTTAAACCAGTGTTTGTAGGCGGCGTTACTGTGACCAATGCCACTTTACACAATGAAGATGAAATGTTGCGCAAAGATATTCGCATTGGCGATACGGTGATTGTGCGTAGGGCGGGCGATGTGATTCCTGAAGTAGTTTCTGTTTTGTTAGAGCAGCGCCCATCAAGTGCGCGAAGCTTTATCATGCCAACGCATTGTCCTGAGTGTAGTTCACACATTGAGCGACCAGAGGATGAAGCCGTTGCGCGCTGTACTGGCGGCTTATATTGCCCTGCGCAACGCAAACAAGCCATTAGCCATTTTGCATCACGACGTGCGATGGATATTGAAGGCCTAGGTGATAAGTTAGTGAGTCAGCTAGTCGATGCTGAGCTGTTAACTTCCGTCAGCGATATTTATCAGCTAACCGTTACACAATTAGCGGATTTAGAGCGCATGGCGCAAAAGTCTGCACAAAACGTAGTGGATGCTATAGCAAATAGCAAAAAAACGACGCTAGCGCGCTTTATTTATGCCTTAGGTATCCGCAATGTAGGTGAAGCGACAGCAAAAGATCTAGCCAATCATTTTGGTGCTTTAGATAAGCTGCTGAAAGCGAATACAGAAGATTTATTAGCTGTGAATGATGTTGGGCCGATTGTTGCAGAGTCGATATTACAATTTCTTGCTGAGCCACATAATACAGACGCCATTCAGGCGATGATGGCAAGTGGTGTCGCATGGGAAGAGCATGATGGCAAACAGCAAGCAAGTGGTGTTCTGCAAGGTAAGACATTAGTATTAACAGGCACGTTGCCAACCATGTCGAGAGATGAAGCAAAAGCCTTAATTGAGGCGGCTGGCGGTAAGGTAAGCGGTAGTGTTTCTAAAAAAACACATTATGTCGTTGCTGGTGCTGAAGCCGGGAGTAAGTTAGAAATTGCGGTCGGTTTAGGTATTACGATATTAGATGAATCAGGTTTAAAAGTGTTGCTTGCAAAAGACAGCGATGCAACTAAGGTGGCTGATAGCGAGTCAGACATGAATCATCAAACAGAAAGTCAACAAAAGGATTTATTTTAGGATGAAAATGCAATTAAAAAATACATTAGCAATCGTTTGTACTTCTTTGTTTTTAATCAGCTTTAATGTGAACGCTACAGAAGTTTCTGCAGAAATTAAAGCGTGTAATGATGCGGTGAATGAAGGTAATGCAAAAGGCGCTTTAGTGCAATCAGAAGCGATTTTAAAAGAAAACGCCACTGATTATGAAGGTTTGTTATGCAAGGGCAGAGCGTTAAGTTTGCAAGGTAATTACACGGATGCGTTGGCTGCAATGGAGCTGGCAGCGAACTCAACAGACGATATTTTTGCTAAAACTGTTTCTAATATCCTCATTGGGAATTTACACAAGGCTAACAATAAAACAGAAGCGGCAGTGGCGAGCTATAAGAAAAGCATAGCGTTAAGTGAACAGAAGGCGAATAAAACATACACGCGCATGAGCTATAACCTAATTGGCGATGCTTATTTTGATGCCAAAGATAACAATCCTGCTTTAGACAATTATTTAATTAGCATGAGCTTAGCCAATAATGATAACGAACGCGGCGAAAGCTTTGAGAACTTAGCAAAAACGTATCATGCATTGGGTAATCATGACAAAGCAATTGAGTTTCAGTTAAAAGCGACTGTCATGCAAAAACAAGCGGGTTCTTTAACCGATTATGCTGATTCAACTTTATTACTTGGACAATACTTTTTTGATGCAAAAGAATATTCACATGCAGAAAGAAACTATAAAAGACTGGCACAATTTGCTAAAGATAATGGTGGGGCTTATTACGAAGCCAAAGCCAATTACCGTTTAGCAGAAGCCATGTTTGCCAATGGTGATAAAGCGGGAGCAAAAGCACTATTTGTTGAAGCAGATCAGTTAGCCAAAAAAATTGGCGCTAAGCAATTAGTTGCAGAAATAGAAGCCGCGCAGAAAAAACTGAACATTTAGTCGTTTCACTGTAAGGATTTTGGTTGTGTTGCGACTAAACGGTATCTGAAACCTATTATTTAAGGTAATCAATGATTATTGTTAACCAATCTAAGCAGAATCCGAGTGATATTCAATCTTCTGAAATCACATCTAAAACAGTATTTGATAATCGTCGCCAATTCATCAAATTAGCAGCTGGCTCTGGCTTACTCGCTGGTGCTGGCTTGCTGAGTCTAAAAGCCAAAGCAGCCAATATCTCAGGCGGGGTGACGAGTGGTGATGCAAGACTGGTTGGCCGTGCAAATGCGCCAGCGCAACCAATAGCAGCATTGAAAAAAGGTGAGATTTATAATCCGCGCCAAAAAATAGCAGGCGTTAAAAAATCTGCTTATGGCAAAGATTTAGAAATTGATACTTATAAAAATATCACAACCTACAATAACTATTACGAGTTTGGTACTGATAAATCTGATCCTGCTGTTCAAGCCAGGACATTTCAACCACAACCTTGGTCGATTAGCATTGAAGGCGAAGTCAAAAAAGCTAAAACGATTAGCCTAGAAGATTTGATGAAGTTAACGACGCTCGAAGAACGTATCTATCGTATGCGTTGCGTTGAGGGTTGGTCAATGGTCATTCCTTGGGTAGGCTTGCCGTTAGCAAGTTTGGTTAAATGGGCTGAGCCGACCGGCAATGCGAAATATATCGAATTTGTTACCGCTAACGATAGAGAAAATATGCCAGGCGTTAACTCGCCTATATTAGACTGGCCGTATACCGAAGCGCTACGTATGGATGAAGCGATGAATCCACTCGCATTAATTGCAGTTGGCCTCTATGGTGAGTTGTTGCCCAATCAAAACGGCGCGCCAGCGCGTTTAGTGGTGCCATGGAAATATGGTTTTAAAGGCGGAAAATCGATTGTCAACATTCGTTTTGTTGAAAAAATGCCACGCACTACTTGGATGAAAGCAGGGCCTTCAGAGTATGGTTTTTATGCCAATGTTAATCCTAATGTTGATCATCCACGATGGTCACAATCAACGGAGCGACCAATTGGTGGTGGCTTATTTGGTGGGCGCATTAGAACCAAAATGTTTAATGGCTATGAATCAGAAGTTGGGCAATTATATGCTGGTATGGATTTGAAAAAGAACTTCTAATTGTCAAAATACGATGAATAAAAATCGCATTATCGCTATTAAATTTGTTATATGGGTATTGGCGTTGATTCCAGTTGTGCGCTTATTTTGGTTAGGATTCACCAATGATTTAGGGGCAAATCCAGTTGAATTTATTGAGCATTCTACTGGCACTTGGGCATTGGTGTTTTTACTTGTGAGCCTATCTATGACGCCAATACGGTTGTTAACTGGGCAAGTGTGGCAGATTCAAGTAAGAAGATTGCTTGGGCTATGGATGTTTTTCTACGCTTGTTTACATATCATCACTTACGTATGGTTAGATTTCAATTTCTTATTCGATGAAATGGTCAAAGATGTATTGGAACATCCGCGCATTTTAGTTGGATTTGCCGCTTTTGTATTAACGATTCCTTTAGCAGTTACTTCAAACAACTACATGATGAGAAAGCTAAAGACCAAGTGGAAAACTTTGCATAAAACGGTCTACCTTATTGCAATATTGGCTGTCGTACACTTCTTATTACTGGTCAAAAAAGATTTAACCGAGCCATTTTATTACACAGCAGTATTACTGTTGTTATTTGGCATTCGGATTTATTTTAAATATAAAAAAAATGTAATATCAGTGACGAACAAAAAATAGATAACTTAAAAGGGGAGTGACATGGCAGTATTTAAGCAAGTTAAAAGTTTTTACTGTTGGGCAGTGCGTATTCTAGAAAAATTTAATACTTGGTTGCCGCAACTGTTTTTAAGGTTAATTCTGGCATGGGAATTTGGCGAGGCTGGCTTTGAAAAACTACATGGGGAAAATTGGTTTGCTAACATTACCTTTCCTTTCCCTTTCAACTTAGTTTCGCCAGAATTTAGCTGGCACTTATCCACCTTTTTTGAAATTGTTGGCGCATTTGCATTGGTGCTTGGTTTGGCTACACGCTTTTTCTCTGCATCCTTGATTGTGTTAACCATTGTTGCAATTGCTGCTGTACATTGGCCAGATAGCTGGAGTACGCTGGCTGAACTTTGGAAGGGTTATGCAATCACAGACAAAGGTTTCGGCAATTACAAATTACCACTACTTTATTTAATGATGTTTTTACCGCTACTATTCGGTGGCGCTGGAAAACTGAGTTTAGATAATTTCTTTACACGCAGGAGATAGGTGATTCAATGCAGTATCAAAAGACACAAGAGGCGATTAAACAATTATCTGCAGAGCAATATCGAGTAACACAAGAGAATGGCACTGAGCGGCCATTTACAGGTGAGTATGACCAACATTTTGAACCTGGTATTTACGTCGATATTGTTTCTGGTGAGCCGCTATTTGCTTCATCAGCAAAGTTTAATTCGGGTTGTGGCTGGCCATCTTTTGCCAAGCCAATTAACCATGAAAATATAGCAGAGTTGCATGATCAGTCACATGGGATGAGACGAACCGAGGTGCGCTCTAAACATGGTGATAGCCATCTTGGCCATGTGTTTCCGGATGGTCCTGCCAGTATGGGTGGTTTGCGCTACTGCATCAATTCTGCAAGTTTGCGCTTTATTGCAAAAGAAAATATGCAGGCAGAAGGCTATGGCGATTATTTAAATCAAGTAACTGAGAATATTTAATGCCTAAGCAAAACCTTGCTTAAGCATTAAAGCGGCCCAGAAGTTTAAGAGACTTCCTCTGCCGCTAATAATTTGGCACGTTTTTTCAGCACAACAATTAAGGTAATTAGCCCAATGATGAGCATTACAAATGGGCCAAACCATAGCAGAGCGGTGCTGGCATTCACGGGTGGGCGAAAAGTCACAAAGTCGCCATAGCGTGCGACTAAATAAGCCACCACTTCTTCATCTGTCTTTCCAGTTTCAATTAGCTTACGGATTTCATTACGTAAATCCTGTGCTAGCGGCGCATCTGAATCGGCTAAAGTACTGTTTTGACAGACGAGACAGCGTAACTCAGTCGATAGTTTTTTTAGTCGCGCTTCTACTGCAGGGGATTCGCTGACTTGGTCTTGCGCAACGCTTGTTGTATGAAAGCTAAATGCACTCACAAACAATGCTAATGCAATAAAAATATGGCGCAGCGCTATCATGCGTCAAGCTCCTTTAATAATGGCAAGATTTTATCGCGTAACGATTCTGGGGTAATTGGCCCAATTTGCTTATATCGAATAACGCCTGCTTTATCAATCACATAAGTCTCTGGCACACCATAAACGCCATAATCAATACCTATCCTGCCATCTGCATCATTAGCCGTAATAATGTAAGGATTACCCATTTTGTCGAGTACATCGAGCGCGTCTTGTTCAACATCTTTATAAGCAAGCCCGTATAAAGGAATGTCGTGTGCTAGCATCTCAACGAGAAGAGGGTGCTCTTCACGACAAGCGACACACCAAGATGCCCAAGTATTCAGCAGCCAGACTTTACCCTTCATGTCTGCTGTCGAGAATGTTTTACTTGGGTCGCCTAATACAGGTGCCTCAAAAGCAGGTGCAGGCTTGCCTATTAATGGTGAAGGCACTTCTCTAGGGTCGAGAAACAAGCCTTTTCCAAGGAAGCCAACCAATACAAAAAACAAGACGAGAGGGATGAGAAATTTTAATTTCATGCAGTAATATCCTTTGCGTTAAGCACTTTTTTTAATTCTGTAGCGCTTATCAGTCATGGTTAGTATGCCGCCTAAGCCCATTAAAACGCAACCTAACCATATCCACTGCACAAATGGTTTAAAGTAAACGCGAATGCTCCAGCCGCCTTCTTCCAATTCTTCTCCTAGCGAAATATAAATATCTCTCACCGGATTAATTGAAATAGACGCTTCTGTCATCACTGCGCCTTGGACAGGATATAAACGCTTTTCAGGGGTTAATAACGCAACCTGTTTGCCTTCTTTGCTGACGTAAAACTGACCTTGCTTAGCTATATAGTTCGGACCTCTGATAGGTAAAATACCTTCAAATTTAAAGTCATAACCATTAATTACTTTAGTTTCACCACTTTGCATAGTGATGTCATGTTCGCGCTCGTAGCCCTTTACCATAGTGACGCCCACAATAAAAATAGCAAGACCAAAATGGGCCAGCAACATGCCATTATAAGCACGACCAAACGTTTTCAATTTTTGCGTTAATGTGCCGGATGGAATGGCATCTAAACGCAATTTCATCGATGTAAATACAGAGCTCATGACCCAAAAAGCCATTAACAAACCAACAAAAATCATCGGGCTTAATCGTCCCATGATGCTTGGCACGATCAATGCACTGATGATGCTAATGCCTAATGCCCATTTAAGTTTGCTAGCCATGTCTGGTACCGATGCTTTTTTCCAGTTAGCGATTGGCCCAATACCCATTAAGAAAATTCCTGGCACCATAATCGCCACAAAAACGGTATCGAAATAAGGAGGGCCTACAGAAATTTTACCCATATTCATGGCATCAATCAGAAGCGGATATAGCGTGCCGAGCAATACTGCGCCTGTTGCGGTAAAAAGCACCACGTTGTTAGTCAATAATAGAGATTCGCGTGAGACCAAATCAAACTTCTCGCCTAAGCCAACCGATGGTGCACGTAGCGCAAATAATGTTAGTGCACCGCCAATAACAATCACTAAGAATAATAGAATAAATAAACCGCGACTTGGATCTGTTGCAAAGGCATGAACAGAAGTTAGTACGCCTGAACGCACTAGGAATGTCCCGAGTAAGCTCAATGAAAAAGCGCAAATGGATAATAGAACTGTCCATGCTTTAAACGCATTGCGTTTTTCAGTCACGGCAAGTGAGTGAATGAGTGCGGTACCAATTAGCCACGGCATAAAAGATGCATTTTCAACCGCATCCCAGAACCACCAGCCGCCCCAACCAAGCTCGTAATACGCCCAGCGACTACCTAAAGCAATACCTAATGTTAAAAACACCCAAGCAGCGGTTGTCCAAGGACGTGTCCAGCGCGCCCAAGTGACATCTAAGCGACCATCGAGTAATGCAGCGATTGCAAATGCAAAAGCGACTGAAAAGCCTACATAGCCCATATAAAGCAGAGGAGGGTGGAACACCATGCCTGGATCTTGCAGTAATGGATTTAAATCACGACCATCAAACGGCGCTGGAAAAATGCGCTCGAACGGGTTTGATGTAAATAAAATAAATAGGATAAACCCAACGGATATCAAGCCCATAACAGCCAATAAACTGCTTCTGAAGCGCAATGGTAACTCTTTAGCAAAGAAGGTAACCGCTAGCGTCCATACCGCTAAAATTGACACCCAAAACAACATGGAGCCTTCGTGACCGCCCCAAATTGCGGCTAATCTAAACATCAGCGGTAAGTTAGAGTTTGACGTGGTTGCAACGTAATAAACCGTGAAGTCATTGGCATAAAAGGCATAATCTAAAATGATAAATGACAGAATGACGAGCAATGACTGTACGCGCGCCATTGGCGTTGCAAAAGCAAATAGCTTTTCGTTATTTTTTGGCAAGCCTGCCAAAGGTAAAACACCTTGTAATACAGCAACGACTAAGGCAAGGATGAGGGCGTAATGGCCGATATCTGGCATCATTTCACTTCTCCCGCTGTAGCTTTATATTGCTGTGCTTTTTCTAAAGCGTCGGCTGCTTCTGGCGGCATGTAGTTTTCATCATGTTTTGCCAATACTTGGTCTGCAATAAATACACCGTCAGGGCCTTGTTTTCCTTGAGCTACCACGCCTTTTCCTTCTTTAAATAAATCAGGCAAAATGCCTGTGTACACAACGTCCATGGTTTTGATTGTATCCGTCACTGTAAAGTGAACTTCAGTGCCGTTTCTTTTAATACTGCCAGCTTGAACCAGTCCGCCAATACGAAAATTACCTTGCTGCGGCGATTTGCCTTCTGCTACTTCAGTTGGTGAGAAAAAGAACACCAAATTACTTTGAAAAGATTGCAACAATAAGGTTGCGGCAATAGCGAGCAATGCGATACCTGCCACAATAATGGCAATGCGTTTATGACGTGATTTCATTTACAACAAATCCTTTATTTTTTCATTACTTAATCGACGAGCGCGCAAAAGAAATAGTTCTGTCGCCATACACGCAAAGGTGATGCCAAATGATACCCAAACATAAAGGCCATATCCGCCCATTTGTATAAAGTCATTGATGCTTTTCCAATACATTGCTATTCCTTAAACTCGTTTAACCATGCGGTGTTACGTTCTCTATCTTCAATTTCTCTTCGTACGCGTATCAAAATAACCGCCACACTATATAACCAAAAGCCTAAGGCCATGATTAACATAGCTTTTAACATGACGGCTGCCATGGAAGGAGACGATGTTAGGTTAATTGAAGAGCCTTGATGTAAGGTGTTCCACCATTTAACAGAGAAATAAATAATGGGCACATTAATCACGCCGACAATGGCTAAAATCGCACTCGCGCGATCTGAACGCCGTGTATCATCAATCGCTGCCTGCAAAGACATATAGCCTATGTACAAAAATAAGAGGATAAGTTCAGAAGTTAATCGTGCATCCCACACCCACCAAGCGCCCCATGTCGGTTTGCCCCAAAAAGCGCCAGTAACGAGGGCAACAAAAGTGAACATAGCACCAGTTGGCGCGATGCTTTTTGCCATCATATAAGAAAGTTTGGCGTTCAGTGTTAAGCCTAAAATAGCATAACCAGCCATCACCACATATAGAAACATGGAGAACCAAGCCGCAGGTACATGTACATAAATAATGCGATAAGCATCACCTTGTTGGAAATCAGTTGGCGCAACCAGTAAGCCAATATACAAGCCATAAATAATCAGGATTGCGGCGCCTACAGCTAGCCAAGGAATCAGTTTTTCAGCTAGTGGGTAAAAGGTTTGTGGTGATGAGTATTTAAATAAATTCATACAGTTACAACGTTTCCAACACAATCAAGATGACCTGTTTATTCTTTAAAAAATGCAATTGATTATTCCACCGCCACTTTTAACGCATAACTTGCCGTTAGTGGTGCAAAAATCAAAGCTAATGCCAACATGGCGCCTAATAGCGATAAGCCACCTTGAGCGCTCATGCCAATGGATATTGCATTGACTGCACCAGCGCCAAACACCAGCACTGGAATGTAAAGTGGTAATACCAATAGTGCGATTAAAACGCCACCGCCACGCAATCCCAACGTTAATGCGCCGCCAATACTGCCAATCAGGCTTAATGTTGGCGTGCCCAATAATAGTGAAAACGCCAACACTTGTAACTCATTGTTTGTTAAGTTAAATTGCAGGCCAATTAACGGGGCGATTAATACCAATGGCAAGCCAGATAATACCCAATGTGCCAAAATCTTCATCAATGCAATTAACAAAGTTGGCTGGTTTGATATTATAAGCTGTTCTAGGGTGCCATCAACATAATCTGCCTCAAACATGCGCGGTAAAGACAGCATGCAAGAAAGTAGGGCGCAGACCCACAAAACACTAGGGGCGATGGCATGTAATAGTTGAGGATCAGCACCTAATCCTAATGGAAATAAACTGGCTGCGATAATAAAGAAAAAGAACACGCTCATGATGTCTGAGCGTCGTCGCCACGCCACTGTGATATCGCGCATAAAAATGCGGCGCATTAATGAAAGGGTGCTAATTGGGCGCTTATTCATGCATCGCCTAACTGTAAATTCTCAATCAAACTCACGTTAAAGCTGGGTAGCTGATGGGATGTAAAAATCACCATGCCGCCATTATTAACGTACTTTTCAATATGTTCCGTTAAGGTATTAATCATATTGCTATCAAGCGCCGTAAAAGGCTCATCTAATATCCATAATGGTGTATGTTCTGGCGTATCTTGTAGCCATAATTGCGCTAGCGCAATGCGTCTTTTTTGCCCTTGGGATAACACGCGGGTTGGTAAATGAGCGCAACGCCCAACGCCTAATGTTTCCAGCGCACCAATTACTTGTGAGCGATTAGCGGTATAGCCTGTGAGTGACAATGAGAATTGGATGTTTTCAATCGCTGTTAAATCATCTTTAATGCTCGCTAAATGACCAACGTAAAGTACTTGGCCAGAATAATCTTCAGCTAATGATTTGATGTTTTGATTGTTCCATGAGATCTGACCAATGGCAGGCAGTGATAAACCACACAAAGTGCGTAACAAGGTCGTTTTGCCGCTACCATTTTCGCCTTGTATATATAGCAATCGGCCGCTATTTAGTTGAAACGAAAGGTTTTTAAACAATACTCTTTCGCCACGTATACAACCTAAATTATTGACGCTCAGACTATTGTTTAGCGGTGTTGATGCCATGCTTACCTAATTCTTTGATAATGCGTTATTTTAATCGTTTTTAGACTGAAATGCTCGGCTAAACTGCCTGCTCATGCCAGCCTTTTTTAAGATAGCTCAATACAAACAAACCTAACACCGTACCAACAGGAAACGCGATTAATGCTAAAACGGCCAAAAAGCCAGCAACATACCTTGCCCATTGTTGATGCAGTCTAAGACCTCTTGCCGCTAAAAGACATAACACGACATACCCAACAAACGCCATCATAATCGGCCAAAAATCAGAATTCGGCTTCTCAATCTCATCACTCATCGTATCAACTGCCAAGATAGAAGCGAAAATCGTAAATATAATAAAAATAAGTACCCAAGAAAAAATAGACAGTAAATGTCCTGCATTTTGGGTATTACTTTTAATTGCATCGGTATCGCTCATCGTCATCCTTAATTAAGTACAGCATCGGTATTTTAATTGATTCAAGTAGTTTATAGAGGTTCATTTTGCTAGATATAATAATTATTGGCTTTATTATTACTATTAAATAATTTAACATAATATACATTATGCGAAGTAAAGTATATTATTTAGCGGAATAGTTTCGACGGTTCACCTATTGGGATTTAGTCCGTGGAACTAACTTTATGGAATCTTTTGTGTTTTAAGGAACTTTTTGGGCACTGTCGCCAATTCCGATATTTAGTTCCACGTCTGGGATCAGCGTCAATATTGAATCTAGGCAAATATTATTTTAACTAATGCAAAATAGTACCAAATCCCTACTTTATTAATAAAACATACAATTTTTTAAGATATGTAAAGAAAACATCCAATTCTTAAAATTAGTTCCAAAAGCTTAATAAGCTACTTGAATCTTCTTTCATATGATTTGATTTTCTTAATATGAGTTTTATTTTCAGTCTTCAATGCATCTATCAGGCCATAGCTCTTACCTAGCTTTTCTATATAAACTAATAACTGGGCTTGCTTGCGTTCAATTTCTTTTAAATGGATTGCTTGGTCATTCTTTCTAAGAGCTTCTTGCTGCTTTATTGATTTTTCCGAAATCTTAATCTGCTGTCTGTATGAGTCTAACTCTAATAGTGATTTCTTCTCTAAACTATTAAAGCGTGACTCTGCCAAGAGTAAAGATTCATTAATAATAGTCAAATCTCTACTGAATGATTGTTTTGTTTCATCTAATTGCTGGATTAAAACAGTTTTATCATTTTCAAGCGATTTGAGCGATTTTTCTTTCATTGCCAAGGTGTCAGTATTAAGGCGTATTAAATAATCGGCCTCAGAGAGCCTGTTTTTAACAGTTTCCAAGTCAATTTTGGCTTCGCTTAATTGAACTTGAATATTTGAAAGATTTTCTCTCGATGCTTCAGTTTCTATCTTATATCTAAGTATTTCAGCAGTAGCATTTTCGATTAATTCAGAAAATCCATCCTGAGCAGATTTTTGTGCATCAATCCATAATTTTGCAATGAGATCACCGGCAGTCAGTTTAATATTTTCAGGAATGTCCGTGCGCTCTATTCGAACCCGGCTTTTATCACGTAATTCAGCCCAGAACTTATTGAGTGCATCTGCTGGAGCCGACATACTCCCTTTACGAACGTATTGATAAAGCTTATTGGCCGTTGGAGTTATGCCATACCTGAAAAATAAAAGCACGCAAGTCTCTCTATATGCATCTTGAGTGTCTGGGAATTGTAATTTCAATTCATCAATTTGAGCTTGTAGCTGCATTTCATCGATTAGTGGGCTGGTCATAATTAATTCTCAATAATTTAGGAATTTATAATACAACGTATTATGTTACATATATAATTATTTGTGATTAACTTTTGACATTATTAATCTAATGTCAAATAATATCTAAACTTACGATTTTGAAAGTATCGAGACTAATATTGACTTTACAGACTAAATTAACTGTTATCCCAGGAATTGCCACGATTGATTCTGTGCAACTTTCTTCTGAATTGGATGGAAGCAATGGACACAATCGCGCCATTGGCAACCGTCCGCAGATCACCGCAAATACTGATTCCGATGCTATTAGGGTGTGGCTAGCTCGCTATCTTGATACTAAGACCACTTATGATAGTTACCGTAAAGAAGCAGAGAGGCTGTTGTTATGGTCGGTGATTGAACTTGGTAAACCATTATCTTCTTTAAGCCATGAAGACTTCTTGGTATACCAACGTTTTCTAGCCAATCCGCAACCAGCTGGACGATGGATTATGATTCAGCGTAAGGTAGCTAGGGATGACTCGAAATGGCGCCCGTTTGCAGGCCCCCTATCCCCTACCAGTCAACGACAAGCGATTGTAATCCTGAATGGCATGTTTTCTTGGTTGGTGAATGCGGGTTATCTCGCCGGAAATCCTTTATCGCTATCTAGAAATCGTCAACGTAAAGCTAAACCAAGAGTTACGCGCTTTCTAGATGAGGATTTATGGAAAGAAGTAAAGATAACGATTGAAAGCATGCCACGAGAAACAAATCGCGAGCGCGAGCATTACCAACGTATACGCTGGTTATTTTCATTGCTGTACATCACAGGCATGCGTGTTTCTGAAGTCACGCAAAATACCATGGGTGGTTTTTTCAGTCGTAAAGACAAAAGCAGTGAATCAAGGTGGTGGCTGGAAATTACAGGTAAGGGTGACAAAACTCGCATAGTGCCGGCAACCAATGAGCTAATGCTTGAATTGGGACGTTATCGCCGTGAGATGGGACTAAGTTTAAATCCGACCGAAGGAGAATCAACGCCTCTATTGTTGCCTATTGGTGGCAAACAACGGGCGATGACCAGGAGTGCACTGCATTTGATACTCAAACAAATCTTCAACCTCACTGCTAAGCGTCTGCAAGAGCGAGGGCCTGATTTTATAGCTCAAGCCGTAAGGTTAGAGGCGGCTTCTGCACATTGGATGAGGCATACGGCGGGTTCAAACATGGCTTCTGGCGATATGGACATCAGGCATGTCAGAGATAATTTAGGCCATGAGTCCATTGCTACAACGAACAATTATCTACATTCAGAAGATGATAAACGTCATCAGGATACTGAAGAGCATCATAGATTAGATTGGTAGACTTTATTTTTTGGCAGTTGAGGACTGTGTCATTAACCCTTTGATAGCTGCATTCGTATTTAATTGTTGCTGACTTATCTGGTTAATTTGATCAGATTGATGCTCTATTAATATATAAAGTTCTTTTTCTTTCTGCTCGTGTATTAATTGCGTATTGGTGGCATTTTTAAGCTCATTTTTGTTTTGATTGAATGCCATGATGGAAACCACTAAGGATGCTAACGCTAGCAGCGCAGTAATAATAAGAGAACCTACACCTAGCCATAACTGGAAGTTTACTTGCTTATCGGTTTTCTCATCTTTTGCATCGAATCTTAATAAAAAATTTTCTGCTGATTCAGCTAAGTCTTTTAGCATTTCTGCTGATTGGGCCGTCATTTGACCAGTAATTTTGGCCAACTCGCGGTCTTCATTTCTTTCACGGTTAAGGCGATTTTGATGTTCAAAAAGCTCATTGTGGATTTCTGGTTTGTATGTCCTAAAAGTATGAGCTTCACGTTTTTGCTCACCAATTAAACGATCATAGATCCCAAGTGTACTGCCAAGACGTGCGGTGCTTGCATTTAATTGTTCAAAAATTTTCTTGGCAGGGCTCTCTATACTTTCTAATATCATTTTTCGCTGATTGATCAGAAAGTTTTTCTGTTGTGTAATTTCAGCTTCTAAAATGCGATCAAAAAATATTAAAGCCGTTTCTTCTGGCCTTCTTGACTCTAAGACTCCGCCACTCTTTTCATTGTGCTTTCCTTTATATACCACTAGTTTCGTATTAAATAGGTCAACAATTGCATTAAGGTCAGGCTCAGACAAGCTAGAGTAAATATCTAAAGGAATGGGCGTAACGTCCTCAGAAAAACTGGTTCTAGCAATCAAGCTAATCAAAATCGGCAATACCTTTTGAGCACGATTTTCAGGGGTATCTTCACTTAAGTCCGAGTAAAACTTATAGTTATCTATCGAAGGTGAATATGCGTAGACAGTGCCTTGAGAGGTTTCCACACTTCCCATCGGCTTTGCAAACATATCTAAATTTAGTTTTTTACCCCCTTCTGCCACTTGATAGTCCTTTATATTCTAATTGGAATTGATACTTGCGGCTGTAGAGGCACCAAAATATTTTGATAAGCACGTAAAATATCATTATATAAATTCTCGTGTTTTGGTGCTTCAACAGAGATAATAAGTGCATATCGAATCTTCTCGGCACGCGTATTGGCTGCACCTCCGGCCCTAGCGTTGTAATGAATATCGAATACCGGGCCATTTAAGGTAGTTCCACGCATATTCTTTTCACCATGAAGCACTGTTTCCCATTTACCCATATCCGATCTGCGCTCAGCTTCTGTAGAGTATTTTTTCAAATCGAAAAAGCCTTTAGTTTCCGCATTTGCCTTGCCAGTTTTGACATTATTTTCATCTGGTCGGAAGGTTACCTCTAGTCCTGCGCGCGTGTATGCAGCAGAGTCTTGGGGATCCGTTGGGGAGGCATAACAGAAAGTTGCTTTCAACGTAATATTGCCAGTCAAGCCGCCTTCTGGAAGCGGTAACGTTGCGCGTAGATATTTGCCAGGCTTCAATTCGCCTTGGTATACGACCCTTGCCACTCCAGTTGGGCAAGTTATGATGTCTACTAAATCCTCTTGTATTTTCCCCCACCCTACTTCGTTTTTATTGTGATCCAACGGGTCAGCACTATGTACCAACAATGCTTTAATTGCCAATGGAGATAGTTCTCTTCCTAGAATGGCTCTAACACCCACTGCATTTCTAAGTAAATATGGTGCGGCAAAGCTGGTACCTAAAGTTGGAGTAATTTCTGGTTTACCGCTTGGTGTAAGTACATGAAAGTATTTGTTGGGGTCACCACCAAAAGCAAGTAAATCGGGTTTAACAACGCCCGGACTACGGCCTGGACCTACAGCACTATAAGATGCACGCGCCCATGTACCATCAGTGTTATCAGCAGCTCCAACAGCAATGGCATTAACACAATCGGAAGGCACCTGAACTCTAGCATTCCCGGATGCGTGATCCATTTCGCCATTGTTACCTACTGAAACAGTCATAAATGTATCGCCATCACTGAGTATGTCATCGATGACAGATGTCCAAGCATGAATTTCCGTGTCTTCGATTGGTAAATCTGGGCCAAGGCTAAGGTTGATAAACTCATACTGACGAGACAGCAGTGCTTCTTCAACAAACCCCAATGTTCTATACAGTTCTAAAGGATCTTCATCTTCAGTTTTGCGATCCAAAACTCTCAGGTGGTCAACAAAGGAATATGGTTGTGCAACTTGCTGATTATGTAAGATGGGACCAAATAAGAACGCTGAGGTCACAGCTAGTCCGTGATCGGGTCCTTCTGGATCATCGCTAGCACCAGGATCCATCTGTCTATATGAGCGTAGCCAAGTTGAGATGACATGTTTATCAGGTAAACCTCCATCAAGGATTGCGACTTTAGGTTCTGCAGATAATGGTTGTGCAGTAGGTAGCTGGCAGCCTAAAGCAGGACCACCCGACCGTTGAACAGGTCGGATACCTCTTAGTTTAGGCATGGCACGTATAACACGTACAAACACGAATTCAGATAGCCTTTTGAGATGCTTAGCACTTCCCTCTACCGGTACAAACCATAAGCTTCCCACTCTGAAGCCCAAATCGACATGCACTTTCAATCCATTACGTTTCGCATAAGCTAGAAAGGCCTGTTGTTGCGGCACTCGCCCTTCTTCAGGTAGAAAATGGAGGCCAACTTCAAAGTACTCCTCGTCCTCGGCAATATTGGTAGCAAATCGCTCTTCGGGCACAAAGCTTGAGAATTTCTCAATATGGGTTAGGTCATCTGCTTCATGAGAAATCGGATTGATATTTTGCACCCAATCACTTAAATGTCTAAATACATCACGTTTAGCCGCAATAAAAATCTCAGTCGTCGTACACTCTTTGGGGGCGGATTTTTTAGTCCAACTTTCAGGCGTTACTGAAACGGTACGACTTCCTATTGATTCAACGCCAGCTGAACGCAATAGTGCAGTAGGGAAATAAGATTTCGCTATAAAGCTTGGATTTAGCGTAAGGAGAGCCACGCCAAAATCATCAGGGCAAGCCTCTGATGGTAACTTATCAAGTTCTTTGGCTGCAGATTTTAACTGGGGAGCTAGTCTTTCCACCGCCTGTTCAAAAGTATAAGCTTGAGCCTTTCCAGGTTTTCGTTTTGGCCCTTTAATGTCATGGGTTAATAGTTCGCCCCGCCCTATCAAAAAGTTTGTTTGACTCATACGCTAGTCCCCTTGTGTAGGTTTATCATCTTTCAAGTGTTTGCGAATCGTATCTCTACTTACACCGGTGATGTCTGAGATAGCGTGCTGTGAGAATCGCGTTTGTTTTGCCAACAATACAGAAAACTCAATTTTTTTCTGCCTATCTAAGTTTATAGCTCGTGTTTTTATGAAATCCTCTACCATATCGGCATCTGAATCTGTGCCGAGCGCCAATGCACGCCTAAATCTTTGTATCGCGCGTTCAATGTCACTGAAGGACTCACCTTCGAATGCAAACGCAAGCACATCTGCCCAGCGGCTAAGCAAAGCGTAATCCTGCCCTGCAAAATGTTTTATGGCTTCCTTAATTGATTTTTGATCAGGCAGTTCAAACTCAACCTTAAGATCAAATCGTCGCCACAATGCTGGGTCGATCAACTCTGGATGATTGGTTGCGGCTAACAGCAAACCTTCAGATGGCCATTCATCCAGCTCTTGCAGTATCACTGTCACCAACCTTTTTAGCTCACCTATATCAGAGTCGTCACTTCTACGTTTGGCGATCGAGTCGATTTCATCTAATAATAATATACATGGACTGCTCTTAGCAAAGTCTAATGCAGCTCTTATATTGCTTCCGCTGCGTCCAAGTAGACTGCTCATGACTGCAGTAAGGTCAAGTACATACAATGGTAAATTCAATTGTGCAGCAAGCCATCTAGATGTCAGCGTCTTGCCTACTCCTGGTTGACCTACAAAAATAGCAGATCGTGTAGGATCAAGCCCTAATGATGCTAATTTCGCAACTTGTTTACGTTCTTGAATCAACTGCCCTAAAGTGTCTTCTAGTTCAGTAGAAAGTAAGGGATGCACATCGTCAGGCTTGTCTTTAAATACTTTAAGTAAAGATAGACGAGACTCATCATCTCTAGGCAATATCGTTTCTTTTGAAGCTATTGTAGTTTTTCGTAACGCCGTGCTTTTCCTGGTCGGTTTAGACTTCAGATAAAGATTAATCTGCTCTACAAGCTCAGGATCTCCATCGCGATATTTTCGAACAAGTCTAGCCACAAACAATCTTACGTCGTCTGTTTGCTCTGCTAATGCCAGTCTGATTAACTGGACTAAATCATCTTTAATTTCTTTCATTTCGCCCATATACTATTTAAGTTGTTGATAATAATCATATTTATATTTTAATAAATTGGACTAGATTTATTTTCTCATGTTTGAAATACTTTGTGAAGCCCTATTGGTGATTTTGTACAAATTAAATCTAGAGAAAGTAAAACGATGACTAAAGACAACCTCTTAAAACTGATTGCCGAGAGCGGATATAACGTTGGCTATGGGGCTAAAAAACACTTAGCCACTTATGATATGGTCGAGAAGATTCCTGGCTGGATTGGCTTTATTTCACTCGTGGTCGGTATATTTGCCTTACTAATACCTAACTTGGCACAAAACACGATTTCGGCAGCATTTATCGTGATTGGGATTGCATCTATATCTGTCATTTTGGAATGGTCCATATCCGCCATTGTCGCGGTATCATGTTCACGCGTCATTTGGCTGTGATCCATGCCTTTCATATCACTTGGATCGACTTCAGCCATTTTACTAGGTTCTGGCATCACATCCATCCTAGACATCTCACCACTTTGAGGCGACATGTTCTCTATCTGTTCATGGCTCATCTGATTTTGCATTCCAGCCATGGAATGTCCAGCATGACCGCTACCATTTGAAGGTACGTTTATTGACTTCCAATCAGATAAATTATCATTAGTAAATGATTTGTAATTATCAAAAGATGATTCGTAGGTAAGGGTCTCTTGTACAGGGTCTGCTGCCAAAACTGACGTAGTTGCAGCTATAGTAAGAGTAAGTACAAACAACACTAAGTTGAATAATTTCATCGTAATCTCATTTCAAAAATAAATATGACATATCTACAGCAGACGCAGGTCTACTGCAGAAGTTAATTTCACATCTTATTTAGGAGATGGGAGGTCTTTGCGGTTGCGCACTGACGTACGATTGATAGCTTGTTCAATCAAAACCACATTAGTTGCTAAAACTTGAGATCCCATGCTAACTATATGAGTCGGAGGCAAAACGGTTGCGCAAGCCATGCAATGACTACATTTGTAGCACTGATTACTGGATGATTGTTTATGTTGAGAATCATGATTATGGTGATCACTATGTGTCTCAATAATAATTTTTTCCACACAGTGTTCATTGGCATTACCGTGACTTGAAGATAACGGGTCAGCAGCCATCATTCCGCTAGCATAAACAGTGTCAGTTAAAAACATGCTTAATAGCACAAGTAAAAAAATACGCAGAAATCTGAATTTTCTTAAGTTCACAAATGAAATATTACCATATTTAAATAAAAAGCGTTTTACTATGTCGCAAAAGACGCAATCCATTAAATATTACAATCAAACTTGCTCCCATATCGGCAAAAACTGCCATCCAAAGCGTTGCAATACCCATAAATGCTAGAACCAAGAATACAGCCTTGATACTTAAGGCAATGATGATATTTTGCTTCAAAATCCCAGCTGCCTTAATGCTTAATTTAATGAAATGTGGAATTTTGCGTAAATCATCATCCATCAATGCGACATCCGCTGTTTCTAATGCGGTATCAGTTCCAGCTGCACCCATGGCAAAACCAATGCTGGATTTAGCCAACGCTGGCGCGTCGTTAATGCCGTCGCCAACCATGCCTACCGTGCCGTATTTACTTAACTCTTCATTAATGACACTAAGCTTGTCTTCAGGTAATAAATTGCCCCTGGCATTATCAATTCCTACATTTCTGGCAATTGCTTTAGCAGTGAGCTCATTATCGCCAGTTAACATTAAGGTGCGAATGCCTAGTGCATGTAGTTCAACAATGGCTTGTCGACTTGTTTCACGTACCGTATCAGCGACTGCAATAACAGCGAGTGATGCCGTTTCACTGCAAATGACGATAGATGTTTTACCTTCGGCTTCCAGTTTGCTTAAAGTTGCTTCAGTCCCCTCATTACAAATGCCTAACTCTTCTACCAAACGATGGTTACCCAAGTAATGCCACTGATTGTTAATGCGACCTTTAACGCCACGTCCAGTGATTGCCTCGAAATCAGCAACATCACCTAGGACTGTAGCATCTGGTAGTGCTTCCCAGTACTTACTGACAGCTGTGGACACTGGATGGTCAGAGCGTTCAGCCAACGTTGCAGCTAAAAATAATGCATCTTTCTGTTCACCATTTAAAACCACTATATCTGTCAAAACTGGCTTACCTTGTGTAATCGTACCTGTTTTATCCAATGCCAAAGACTTTAGCTTACGCCCTTCTTCTAGATAGACGCCACCTTTGATTAGAATCCCAGCTTTTGCAGCAGCTGCGAGACCACTCACTACTGTGACTGGTGTCGAAACAACCAATGCGCATGGGCAAGCAATGACTAATAACACCAATGCTTTATAAATCCATGGCATCCATGCCCATCCAAACCAAAGTGGTGGAAAAACTGCAATCCCCAAAGCCACAATGAACACAATAGGTGTATATATTTTGGCGAACCTATCAACAAAACGTTGCGTGGGTGCTCGACTGCCTTGCGCGTCTTCTACTGCGCGTATGATGCGAGATAATGTTGAATCGGTTTGTACTGCAGTAATACGATACTCAAAAGAGCCAGTTTCATTAATGGTGCCCGCAAACACCTTGTCACCTATAGCTTTGGCGACTGGTATGCTTTCACCAGTAATTGGCGCCTGATTCACCGCAGACTGCCCTTTAGTCAATTCTCCATCTAATGGAATGCGTTCGCCTGGTGCGACACGGGCAATCATGCTAATACTGATGGTCGCAGCATCCATTTCTTGCCACGTACCGTCAGTCTGTAAAACGTTTGCCTTGTCGGGTGTCATTTCCATTAAGCCACGAATAGCGTTGCGAGCACGATCTAGTGACATTGCTTCAATCATCTCGGCCAACGTAAACAGTACCATGACCATGGCCGCTTCTGGCCATTGTCCAATTAATACCGCACCCGTCACAGCTATCGACATTAATGCATTGATATTCAGATTGAGGTTTTTTAAGGCAATCCAGCCTTTTTTGTAGGTACCCGTGCCGCTCACCGCAATTGCAAATAGCGCAAGTGCCACTACAGGCCAAGAATTCTCTGACCCGCCAGTCCACGCAATCACTTCAGCCAGAATGGCTGCAATACCACCAAGACCTAATAACCACCATTTCTTATGAGAATTTGGAGAAGGTCCGTCTTTTGATTGTGATCGTACTGCAGTTGCTATCAGAGGTACTGCATGCATATCTATCGCAACTAATGCTTGCATGATCGCATCAGAATTGCCTAATGTATGTGTTACCGTCAGCTTACGTTGCATTAAATTGAAATCTAATGCTGTTATACCATCCGTCGTGGATAACTTATTCCGTATCAACGCTTCTTCAGTCGGGCAGTCCATGTTGTCGATTATGAAAATTGATTGCGAAGTCCCAGGTAGAAACTTAGCTGCATTCTCGACAATAGGCTCCATGCCAAGTGCCGCTACCGCGGCAATAATAGATTCAGGTGCTGGCAAATGATGTCTTACAGTCAGCTTGCGCTGCATAAGATTAAAATCAAGACTTTCAACACCTTCCATACCTTCAAGTTTTTGGCGTATCAAAGACTCTTCAGTCGGACAATCCATCTTCTCAATTTGAAGTACGACTGTATTGGAAAGCACTTTTGAAGATGACTCTGCTTTGTTAGGCAATGCGGAATTTTGGCAATTATCTCCACTCATGATTTCGCCACTTTATTATTTTCTATATTCAATAAATTTTGACAATCTGAACCACAATAATCTTTTGCCATATAAACTCCAAAATAAAAATACTTTATATTAAAAAAACAATGCATAGGAAGCAGTAAAACCTCTTGGTGCATCTGGTTGATCACCGCTTCCACCTGTAAATTCTAATTTCATTAGTTGTGTTGGTTTTATACGTAATGTTGCTCCAATAAGCCAACGTTCAAAGGAACCTTCATTTGGACGATTGAGTGTCTCCAACCTTGAAATCCAATACCAATTATTTTTAATGGGAATTGCTGTTTGAATATACGCACCACTTCCTCCCTCTTTCCCTTTTGATGTGATACGCTGAAACATTTCTCCACTTACTTCTATTTCACTCAAGGTAGTAACAAAATCTATTCCCAACATACGATAACTGGTTCCTGAAGCACCATCAAAAGAACCTCGCTCGCTAAAAGAAAGTAGAGAAATACCTACATCTGAATCACTTTTAATACTAAATCTAGCACCTCTTACATGTTCAAATTGTAGTTCATTATTATCTTGCTGTTGATCTTCTAGCAACTCTGTAAATAACTTATATTCAAAAGCCACATCTTTAAAAGGGAAAGCTCCATGCAATGTAATTCCATTTGTAGCTATTGGGAATAGTCGACTGGTAACCAACGGCCTTGAGTTTGTCCACACCAATGGAGGCGCTCGCAACAAGTTCCAGCGGCTATTAGGAGTAAGGAATCGACCAAATCTGAAATTAGCTTTCTCAGATAAGTTGTAATCAATATAAAGTCGTTCTATATCGAGTTTGCTTTCTTCGCGACTATAGCGTTTGTTATCATTCCACGCTAAAGGTCTTTCGATTTCCAACTCACTGAAAAAACTTAGTCTACTAAGATTATTCCACGATATTAAAAGGCTTAGTTCGTTTGTTGCAGCTTCAGCTTCTGCATCGCGGTGCAATGTAATTGCTGCGCTAGAAAATCCGCCAACTTTTAATTGTTCATAGAATGTATTGTCTTCGCTAGCCTCAGCACACTTTGTCAGTGTTAAAAGTAAAATAATAATATGAAAGTTTTTCATAAGTTATTGTATATCTGTAAATTTTAAGTTCTCATTTTTAATGAACCAATTTTTTTTGCTGTCACATGTTTTACTACTGTGTATATCGTATGCAATAAGCAGGGTGCAAAATAAATCATCCTGACTTAACGGATAATCCTGCCAAGGTAAAATATCATCCAATTGATAATCAAAGTGTTTTCCTGTCCAGAGAATGACAGGAATGTGTGTTTGTGCTTTAGGTGCAATCAAGTAAGGCGCGGCATGAAGATAAATTCCCTGTTCCCCTAAAGACTCCCCATGATCTGCAACATACAGCATCGCAGTAGAATGCTTCTCATCATACTGCTTTAGAAAATTGATGACATTCGTCAAGAAATAATCAGTGTATAAAATAGCATTGTTATAGGCATTATCGACTTCCTGTTTTGTGCAATCTCCCAATTCTCCTGTCATGCACATAGGATGAAATCGCCTGAAATTTTCAGGATAACGCCTGTAGTATTCTGGTCCATGGTTTCCCATCTGATGCAAGACAATTAAAATATCTTTGTCTTGGTGTGATTTGATATATGCATCTAGTCCACTTAGCATCCCTATATCTCTACATTCTGTATCACAGACTGGATTCAAGGTTGGGCTCTTGAAGTTTTGATAAGGAATTCTAGTAGCAACGCCTTTAGAGTCTGAGTTATTATCCCGCCAAAGTACTTGTACACCGTATTCAGAAAGCACATCCAAGGCATTTTCTTGTTGGAAGGCTTGATTCTCATCGTATTTAGCGCGCCCTAAATTAGAAAACATACATGGCAGCGATATTTTGGTTGCAGTGCCGCAGGATGAGACGTTTTTAAAACTTACTACATTTAGCTTCTTAAGTTCTGGGTTTGTTTCTTTATCGTAGCCATTAAGCGAGAACCGATCTGATCTTGCCGTTTCTCCAACCACTAAAATGATTAATTTTTTATTACCTATGTGAACTAACTTCTTTGCATCCTCCGCCGTATGCTTTATAACATAAACAGATTGGCGTTTAAATTGCGTTTTACCATAAGATATTAGAGAATAGGTAAAACCTAAGGGGTTAGCATACATGCGCGTCATTTTATGCTCTCGAACAAAACTAGCAAAGTCAGCGGTGAAGGGCAAAATACTGATGATGCATAGCACTACTAAAAGTGCGGTTAAGCTCAGTCTAACTGTTAATCCTCTGACAAAACTAGAGGACTTTGAATCAAGTTTAAAAATAAGTATTGATGGAACAATGCCGAATAACAGCATGCGAACAAACATTTTAGTACTCACAAGCCCTGCAAACTCTTGTGGGTTGGTTTCCATCATGTTGGCGATCATATCCCGATCAATGACTACACCAAACTGATCCATATAGTATGCAGTAACTGCAGAAGTGACGAGGAATATTGAGAGAACCCATTTACTGAATTTGCCAAAACAAGTCCAGATTAAAAATAGCATGGTTGTAAAAGTAAAAAATCCCATAAGTGCTATTATGAAAGGCCATTTTTCAACCAATGGATATATTTCAGTCAGTCGATGAAATAGAGTAAGGTTTCCAGTTGCTGTGATAAAGACTGAGACAATTAATATAAGGCGTATATTTGCAGTAAGGAACATAATGACTTTATTGATTTTAAGACTGAGTGTGATATAGCATTTGATTATCTATACCCTCACACAAGCAATGAATGACAATCGAATGTACCTCTTGAATCAATGCGGTACGAGGATGCACTACATTGATTAAAATATCATTTTGATTTAATATTTTGGAAAGTTCTCCACCATCATGTCCTGTAAGTGCGACAACATTCACTCTCATTTTATGGGCAGCTTCAACAGCAGCAATAATATTGCTTGAGTTTCCTGAGGTTGAAATTGCTAGTAACACATCACCCGTATGCCCAAGCCCAAAAACTTGTCTAGCAAATATCTGATCAAAACGATAGTCGTTTGCTACTGCAGTCAATAATGCCGTGTCAGCAGTTAAAGCCACTGCAGGCAGTGGGCTTCTCTCTTGCTCAAACCTTCCCATAAGTTCTGAAGTAAAATGCTGAGCATCGGCAGCAGAACCTCCGTTACCACAGGCTAGCACTTTATTACCTTGAAATAAGGCCTGAGAAAAAAGTGTTATCGCTCTCGAAATAGGGCCTTGCAAATCATCTGCTGACTCCATAATAAGATTGGAGACATCTTTAAAGTGGTTCAAAATAAAATTATTCAATTGTTCTCCTTAACTGTATTTTTATGATGACGAGTGAATTGTTGATTTATTCAAAACTTTAACCCACCTCATAGGTCCGTATATCATACTGGTTGTCTGAGTTAGAAGCTGTTATCAGTGTAATCTGTCATTATTAATCATCGCTTACATTTATATCTACATGGTGCTTCTTAACAAACTTAGACCAACCAGGTAAATGATGTATGCCCAGCGTACCAAGAATCAATAAAGCCGTTAACCCAGAGAGCAAATACATACCAAAAGCACTTGCCATACCCACAGCAGCAGTTGCCCATAGCGTTGCAGCCGTAGTTAAGCCTTGCACCCTGCCCTTTACCTGCAAAATTACTCCCGCACCAATAAAGCCCATTCCTGTTACTACTTGCGCTGCAATCCGTGTTGTTTCGCCTGGCACATGGCTAGAAATAATGCTAAATGCGCATGCACCCACTGCTACAGCCATGTAGGTACGCACTCCTGCATCTCGGTTATGATTCTCTCGTTCCCAACCAATAATTCCTCCAAGTGTTGCAGCGAGAAGAACGCGTACCATTAAAATAAATTCTATACTCCAGTCCAATTCACTCTCCTTAATATAATTATTAAATTGATTAGTAACTGTGAGGACTATTATGAGGGTTAGTTGTAGGGCTGTCGGTAAATGTACATTCTTCAGCCTGATTGCATAATCTGGTTTCGCATTGCAATGTGGTGTGTGTAATAGCAAACTTATCAGAAAGGCTTGATTGAATGACCCTTATAAGATTGGTAGATTCGACTGTTCCGTCCATCAGAATATGCGCAGTGAGGTTAGTTTTACCGCTGGTAATAGCCCATAAATGCAAATCATGTAAGTTCACTACGCCTTTTTGACTTAAGATTTCTTTTTCCACTTCCTCTATATCAATACCCAGTGGAACACCTTCTAAAAGTAGATTCAAACTTTCTTTGAGTAATATCCATGTTCTAGGCAAAACCCATAAGCCAATAGCGACGGCAACGATGGTGTCAACCCAAGCCCAGCCAGTAAAATAGATGATAGTGGCGCCGACAATAACCCCGATAGACCCAACCAGATCACTCCAAACTTCTAGATAAGCACCTTTGAGATTTAAGCTACTGTCTTTACCCTCACTTAATAATTTGATGCTAATCATATTAATAATGAGACCGAAACTTGCCACTATCATCATGCCTACTGATTGCACCTCAAGAGGATTGCGGAAACGCTGCCATGCTTCATACAAAATATAAATTGCAACACCAAAAAGCAACAATGCATTAAAGGTAGCGGCTAATATTTCAAAGCGATGATAACCGTAAGTCCTATATTGATCCGCAGGTCTTCTTGCGATTCTGACGGCAGCTAGGGCTATGCCTAACGCGGCTGAGTCGGTAAACATATGTGCCGCATCTGATAGCAGTGCAAGACTATTCAATAAAAGTCCTGCAACAGCTTCTGCAATGAGAAATGTAGTGGTTAATGCAAAGGCTGTCCATAAGGCTTTCTCATTTTTGGTGCTGGGTAATGCGTGATTATGTTCTGCACTCATGTGTTTTCTCCCACCATTTTTGTTGAGTTCAATTTGGATTTGGGCTGATTAACCATTCGATACAACAGCGGCAGTACCAGTAATGTCAGCATCGTAGAAGACAAGATACCGCCGATAACTACTGTAGCAAGTGGCCGCTGTACCTCAGCCCCTGTGCCCGTTGCGATAGCCATTGGTAAAAAACCTAACGAGGCAACGAGTGCGGTGATTAATATAGGGCGTAGTCTATTCATACTGCCTTCACGAATCGCTTCATCCAAGGGTTTACCTTCAGCCATAAGCCCTTTAATAAAGGTAATCATCACTAGACCATTTAAAACTGCAACACCAGATAATGCAATAAACCCAACGCCAGCTGATATGGAAAGCGGAATATCTCGCAAATATAATGCAAGAACACCGCCAGTTAAAGCAAATGGAATTCCAGTAAATACAATTAAGCCATCTTTCAAATTATTGAACATCATATAAAGCAATATGAATACAATTAGAAGGGCAACTGGCACTACTATCTTCAAACGTTGACTGGCTGATTGAAGCTGTTCAAAGGTGCCGCCCCAATTAAGCCAATACCCAGCGGGAATTTTTACCTCTTTTTGAACAAGCTGTTGAGCTTCCGCAACGTAAGAGCCAATATCGCGATCTCTAACATTAGCTGTCACAACTACATTTCGTTTGCCGTTTTCACGGCTGAATTGGTTAGGCCCTGGCGCGATGTCTATAGTGGCAACCTCACCGAGTTGCAAATAAACAGGTGTAACACTATCATTTAATATTTTGATAGGTAACCTTTTAAAACTATCCATATCTGTTCTTAATGCTTCAGACAATCTAACCACGATGTCAAATCTGCGGTCACCTTGAAAAACGATACCGGCTTCTTTACCATTCATCGCAATAGCAACAGCATCTTGCACCTCGGAAACATTAACACCAAGCCTTGCAATCTTTTGGCGATTGATGTTGACAGTGAGTATAGGTAGTCCAGTGGTCTGTTCAACCTTAACATCTTCCCCGCCTTGAATTTTTGACAATATCTCAGAAATTTCCTTAGCTTTGTTATTCATTACATCCATATCATCGCCAAAAATTTTGACTGCAATATCACTTCGCACTCCTGAGATTAGCTCATTGAAACGCATCTGAATTGGCTGCGTAAACTCATAGTTATTACCTGGAACGTCACTAACTGCTTTTTGTATTTGTGCAGTTAAATCACTTTTACTTAAGCTGGGGTCAGGCCATTCTGATTTTGGTTTAAGCATCACAAAATTGTCAGCTACATTAGGAGGCATTGGATCAGAAGCTACTTCTGCAGTACCTATTTTGGCAAATATAGTGTCGACCTGAGGAAACAACTTAACAGTATGTTCTAGCTCCTTTTGCATCTCTATAGCCTGTGAAAGGCTTGTTCCAGGGATACGTAAGGCATGTAATGCAATGTCTCCTTCATTTAAACTAGGTACAAACTCGCTTCCCATACGCGTTGTTAGTAAGCCACTTAACACTACGGAAGCAACAGCCAATGTCAGCACCAATGGTTTGTTATCCATCACCATATTGTAGATAGGCTGGTAACCACGCTTAGCCAAACGAATTAGATACTGCTCTTTTTCTTCAACTTTTCCATTTATAAAAATCGCAACTGCGGCTGGAATAAACGTGACAGAAAACAACATGGCGCCTATTAAGGCAATCACTACGGTTAAAGCCATAGGATGAAACATTTTCCCCTCAACGCCTGTTAAAGCAAATATAGGTATATAGACTGCCATAATGATGAGCTGTCCGTATATCAAAGGCTTTCTTGCTTCCTTGGCAGCTTCAAACACTTCTGAAAAGCGCTCAGAACGTGAAAGTGGCCTGCCCAAGGTTGTTTGAGTATGAGATAGCCTGCGCATACAGTTTTCTACAATGACAACCGCACCATCAATTATGATACCGAAATCTAATGCTCCTAAACTCATTAGGTTCGCACTAACTTTCGCAACGGCCATACCCGTGAATGTAAATAACATAGACAAAGGAATAACTAGCATCGTAATCATTGCAGCACGCATATTGCCCAAAAAAACAAACAGAATTGCAATGACTAACAACGCACCCTCTAATAAATTTTTCTTAACCGTGTTAATTGCCTTATCAATTAGAATTGTTCTGTTATAAACAGTTTTGGCAATTACCCCAGCAGGTAAAGTTTGATTGATCTCTACTAGTTTCTTTTCAACCGCTGCTGATACGTCCCGACTATTTGCCCCTGTTAGCATAAAAACGGTACCTAAAACAACTTCTTGACCATTTTCTGTTGCTGCTCCACTTCGTGCTTCACTTCCTATCACTACTTCTGCCACATCAGAAATGCGAATTGGAACTTCATTTTTAGCACTGACCACTATATTACCAATATCATTCAGATCTTTTACCTGTCCAGGCATGCGAATCAAATATTGCTCTCCTGCTTTTTCGATAAAGCCGGCTCCAACATTGGCATTATTTTTCTCAAGCGCACTCACTAAGTCATTTAATGATAGACCATAAGCAAATAGCTTTTCTGCTGAAGGCGCAACTTGATATTGTTTAACATTACCTCCTATTGTATTTACTTCATTTACCCCAGGCACATTTCGTAATTGTGGCTTAATAATCCAATCTTGCACTTCCCTTAAATCCATTGGGGTATATGGTGTTTTGTCAGGTTTAAGTGCGCCTTCTTTTGCTTCTACTGTCCACATGAAAATTTCACCTAAACCAGTTGAGGTAGGACCCATTTCTGGAAGAATGCCGCTTGGTAATCTTTCCTTAGCCTGCTGAATACGCTCACTGACTAACTGCCTAGCAAAAAAGATGTCTGTGCCTTCTTCAAAAATAACTGTCACCTGAGATAGGCCATATCGAGAAATAGATCTCGTTTGCTCTAACTGAGGCAATCCGGCCATAATTGTTTCTATCGGATATGTGATGCGCTGCTCAGTCTCTAAGGGTGCATAACCAGGTGCTGAGGTATTAACTTGAACTTGTACATTGGTAATATCGGGCACAGCATCAATAGGTAGTTTTTGGTAACTGAACATGCCTAATACAGCAATCGCAAATACCATCAATAAGGTTAACCAGCGTTGATCTATTGCAAATCGAATAATTTTTTCAAACATTTAATAGCTCCTTTGGTTTATCTGCAGATTCAACAGTCATTGTATTAATGCTCATGACTTGCTCCTGCTTTACCAATGTCAGCTTTTACTAAATAACTGTTTCCTGCAGCATATTTTTCCCCAGCATTTAGTCCTTCTAACACTTCAATATATTTATCATCTCCTCGTCCAAGTATTACTGGTCTAGCCTCAAAATAGTTTCCATATCGACCAAACACCACTTTCTCTTCATTTAGTGATTGAATACCTTCAACAGATACTGCTATAGGAACATCTACTTCATTTGTTGAGATCTCAATATTGATAGGCAGTCCAGGACGCCATGTATTATCTGGGTTATTGAGTACGACCCTAGCCATCGCTGTTCTTGATTTCTCCCCTACTAATGACCCAACATAAGAAATAAAACCTTTAGCCTTGGCATCGAAGGCAGATGCCTTAATGGTTACTTCTTGATCTGTTTTTACGGCATTAATATCTTTAGCATAAATCGACATTTCAGCCCATACAGTTGTTAAATCAGATACTTCAAACAGACTAACTATTTCGCTTACAACCTGACCTTGACTAACATTTTTTAATGTGATTATTCCATTAATTGGCGAGCGTATCTCATAACTCGCTTGACCTGCACCACTCATATTAGTATCAAGTGAGCGAAGTTTTTGTCTCATGCGATTTGAATTGATTTCTGCTTCATGTAAATCATTTTCGGCTTGCAAGAAATCTTGCTGAGCAGAGATTTTTTCTTCCCAAAGCTGCTTCTCACGCTCATAGGTTTTACTTGCTAGATCAACTCTTTTTTGAGCTGCCAATAAATCACTACGCAAGTCGGCAATCATTTGACTTGATACTGTCGCTAGAACCTGTCCTTTGCGTACTTTGTCTCCAGCATTTACATTGACCTTCTCTACTATGCCTCCAACTCTAGAAACTATCTGTACAGTATTGTCAGCATTTAGTTTAATTTCACCTTGAAGCTTTAATGTGTTTTTGATTTTTACTGGTCCAGCAGTTAATACTTCCACTCCATTTAACCTAAGTTGTTTTTCCGACATTGAAACTCTATCCTCAACTTGTTTGTACGTAAAAATATAATTTTCTTTGTTATACAAAACATTGATGTTTACATCAAATGAATGAGGTTCCGCGACAGGTGCAGAGCTTTTTAAATAGCCATTTTCTTTAGCAAAACTAAATTGTTCTGATTTTCTACCTAACCGCTGTAGCTCTACACTAACTTTTGATAATGCTGGATCCAAAACTTTGTCATTTAAGTAAGTGTATATTCTAAATTCTGGAGATGTTTCATCTTCAAATATTGCAATCTCTAACCCATAGCCATCTTTCTCAAATAGTTTTCCACCATGTGGACCTTTTAATACCTCTTGCGGCTGAGCAGTATGACGTTCATCGTGTGCTTGAACTGCAGTATTATTTAAGCCTGATTCCTCTTCATGTTTATCTTCATTATCCTCTGAGTGATCCTCACCTTCAGTGTGTTCTTCATGCTCCTCTGACACGTTTTTAGGTTTTTCTGCCTTTAAAATCAATCCGCCTAACACGACACTGGTAATAATGACCAAAATAATTGCAATAATTTGTTTACTCTTTTTGCTGCTTTTTTCGAAATTCAAATTCATGATTAATTATCCTTAAGGCTTAGTTACCTGATGCTCTACAACAGCACCAAGAATACGTTCTATTTCGGCAATCGCCTGATGGGCTTCCAACAATGCGTTGATATACTGAGATTTTGCTTGGTATAAGGTGCGTTGTGCATCCAACACATCCAGAAAATTAAATTTGCCTAAACTAAAGCCCCTGTTAGCTGCATCAAATGCGCTTTGAGCATTTGGCAGAATGTCATTTTGAAGCGAGAGGCTTGCTTGTCTGGCTGCACTTAGTTTTTCATATTGTGTACTCGCGTTAGTTTGAATTTTGTTTCTTAGCGCAATCAGTTCATCTTCAGCTTTATACTTGCGACTTATAGCCTCTTGAACATTACCCTGATTCCGGTCAAACACTGGAATTGGAATAGACAATCCAAGTAAGGCTTGATTTAGTCCAATCTCTCGATTGTCCACCATGCCTAGACTTATTGTAATATTAGGAATCGCTTTACTACGTTCAATTTCAGTTATCGCCTCTCTTGCGCTTATTTCGAATTTAGCCAGTTTAATAGTTGGTGCACTATCAATTAAAGGTGCAAGGTTTTCCAGTGTATTTACTGCAGGAATATTGGTAACGTCGCCAGTAACTCGATCAAAACCAGGGGTATTATCAGCCCATAGCGCACTTAAACGTTTACGACTATTGCTTAATTGCGTTGTGGCTTGAACGAGTTCAATTTTTGCAGTTGCAGCAGCAACGCTTGATTTGGTTTGTTCAACAGGCGAACTTTTACCAGCCTTGACACGCTTAGATGCGGCATCAAGTGCTAGCTCGCCAATTTCTACAGAAGATTTTGCTAGCGCAACTCGCTCTTGTGCAACTAATACCTCGTAAAATGCCGCAACTACATTTGCATGAATTTCAGATTGTTTTGTTGCAAGCTCTGCGTCTGATCTACTATAAAAGGCATCAGCAGCTTCAATTCTGGCAGCGCGTTTCCCTCCCAGTTCAATTTCTTGATTTAATTGAAGGGTGGTTTGCCTTGTAGCATTGCGTGTGTCTTGAATAGATGTCGACACATAAGGGTTGGGCCTTGTTGCAGCTTGCACTTTTATGCCATCAGTAGCCTCTCGCTCACGTATAGCAACTGCAATGTCAGGATTTGATTTCAATGCTAAATCAAGCGAATCTGAAAGAGAGAGCTCTTTTAAGCTTTGATTTTCGACATTTTGCTGGTTGGTTTCATAAGCCGACCACACTGGGGTTGATAGTAATAAAAAAAATAAAAATAAATAACATACACGCATAGAATTCTCCTAAATTAAGGTAAGAATTCAGCGAGAAAATGGTATTTTCTACAGAAAAACTGTTATAAAAAAGACAAATCTCGCTGAACTAAACAGCGAGAATCCAATTTGGACGTTCTGGTTTGAGTGGAATTATTTCAGGATAACTGTCATAAACATCAACGATCACAGCAAGCTCAATGCTTGCATCAAATGCAAGCAAATATGCAATCATTGATTTGATAGTACCAAGGTGACAATAAGGGCAATCAGTATCTGCAGAGAACTTAGAACTGTCGCTTGAACTTTGATCCACCGTGTCGCTAAAATCGTCATTTTGTGAAACATGCTTATGCGCATGATGACCAAGGTGATCAACTTTTGGGCTTTCTTCATGCTGGCAATACTGAGCAGCAACAGCCCAAGTGGACTGCATCACGAAAACTACTAATAAAATTCTAAAAAAAAATTTCACATAAAAATATTATCACTAATATTCATTTTCAACAAGATAATAAATGTATAGGGTTTATATATTTTCATAAATAGTTAATTTTAATAAGTAATTGAGTTTTTTATTTAGGTATTTGCTTTATTTACAAGATATGAACTTCGAATAAAACTATAAAAAAGGAAAGTAAAAGGGACTAAAACAAGACTATAAGAAATCCATGCACCTATTCTACCCTGTGGGCCATAAGTTTCAGTCGCAGCATGCCAATAAGCATTATCAAAAATACCTAAATTGGCTATTTCTACAGATTCGGTATATTCATGAAATGCATATATGACTAATTGAATAGAAAATATCACCATAAATACCGCAGTTACTTGAAAAAATAACCCTAAATTGATGCGATGGCCATATTTAGTCCACGCTAATGCAACTAATCCTGCAATTGCTATACCCATCACACCACCAATGGCAAGATTTAGACTATCATTGCTTTGCGCTAATGAAGCAATCATGGTAGCCGCTTCCAATCCTTCACGGCCTATCATCAACAAAATGAATAAAAAGATTGCGAGCTTTGCACCAACACTTGGATTTTGAACTGCACGGTCTATAGTGCTAGTAATCTCGTTTTTCATGTGCTTACCCATTCTTACCATGTGCACTGTACAGCTAATTACAAGAACTGCTGCTGTTAAGGCTAATGTGCCTTCCCAGAATGGCGTTAACGCGCCTATTTTTGCAAAGACAAATCCCAAACCTGCACACCCTAAGATGGCAACAACACATGCACGATGGACAGATGGAATCAATTTTTCTCCACCCGTTTTAGCTAGATAAGCGAGCACAATCGCTACTATAAGAAAAGCCTCTAGTCCCTCTCTAAAAGTAATCATCAGAGTTTCAAACATAATCTTCCTTTGCCAGCATTAAATGCTTAAATTAAAATAATGTAAATGATATTCATTCTCATTATACATTAAAATATGACTTTTTCTAATTCAGCAAGATAAACAAATTAGGTAAAAAATCAATCTGAAATTCTCAAATTTAATAACAGTTAAATAACATCACATGGTTTAGAAGGTATTCATATTTTGGTTGCTTACTTAATTGATGCATAATCTATGGTTATTTTGCAAAATAATATATTAAGCCTTGAATCTTTCTTAGCTACTTTAGATCTAAGCTCTAATTTGTATTCTTTTTATTTTCTTTTGTGAATTAAACACTCACGATTTAAATAGGATTGTTATCATTCAAGCTTGATTCAAGCAAGCAGCAATTAAGTTAAGGTTTCATAAATGTTATCTTTTGGCTGTTTTTGAAAATTAAACTGTATTGCTGAGCTTCCGTTTTAGGAATTTAGCTGTCGAAGTGTATATTTTATTTTCCGTTTTCACTTTTATCCGAACTGAAAAGACAAAAAGGGAAGCTCTAAGAAATACTTAGTTACGCTTCTGATTCAAAATAAATTTACTAAACACATTCTCAAATTATGATTTTTTATACTTTTTTATAATTAGACGAAACAATTCTGCCTGAGCCAAGGCATCAATTAAAGCATCATGATTGCCTCTTAAAGTAGGCTGAAGATCTTTTATCATTACACTTGACTTGGATTGGTTCCATCTGCAATTTGTGGCAGAAAAATACATGGCTTTAATGTCCAAAGGGGCAAATCCGAAAGGATTATCTATGTGACAGTCATTAAAATAATAATTAACAAATGACCAATCAAATGCAGCGTTCAGACCAACAAAAATTGGCTTTATATCTGGGCCAGAAACCTTAGTTATCCAATCCCTAAACTTCTTCATTGCAACGGCAGGTTCTAAGCCGTCTTTTTTTAGAACATCTAAATCGAGATCTGTTACATTTACAGCTTCTAAATCAACAAATTTACCAGTAGGTTTGAGAAGGCATTGAAAATTTTCATCTGGGTTAAATATATCGCAGGCGCCAATGGACAAAAGGCTATATAAACCTGGAACAGCACCAGATGCTTCAATGTCTACTGAAATAAATATTTCTTGGTTCTCTACCATGTATTATTCCTTGATAATTGGTTGAAACTCAGCCCTATATATATTATCACCATTGATGAGCCAAGCTCTTATCCCGTCAGGACCTTTATTACGACCTACAATAACCGCAATTGGTGATGGAAGCTCAAGTGGATTATCTTTAATTAATTTTCTAAAGCTTTGCATATCCTTAGGTGAAATATTTGGAATATTTTCTGGATGTGAATGCCAGTACCCAATCAGTCTAAGATTTTTTTCATTGGCGTCTTTTGTCTCAGTACGACAACGTTCTGGATCAAAGTCAAGTGAGTACTTTGTTGATTTATCTCTTGAGTTTGGAGGGGTGGCCATGCTCAAGACTAACCCATTCTTATTGTTAGAATCAACAAATAGTAAGCCGCCACATTCATGCTTATTTCCAAACTGTCTATTTTTATCAAACAATTGGAAAACGGATTTTTCAACTAAAAGGGTGACTTCAATTTCTTTCAAAAGCCATTGCCAGACAAAGGATGAGTCACTCACTTCATACAAGGGATTCTGGGCTTGGCCATGTATAATTGAGCTCGCTGCTACCAACGTTTTCTGGTAAATCAGGGCCTTTATATTTACCACCATAATCTTTAATAGTTTTAACATTTCCGATGAGTACATGCCATTCTGGATTGTTTAAAGAATTTACAAGCTGATCTAATGCATGTTGAACAGTTTGACCTGCAATTCTTGCTAAAGCAACTGGTCCACCAGGGATGTAACTACCGCCACAAGCAGGTAACGCCTTGACTCCATCATCTGGCCACTCGGACATTCGTCTTAGAAATCGCCCGCCCATAAATAGGTATCGCCCATCATAATTGCCTCCTGGGGGTGCAGTTAAAATATGACCTACGATTCCATGAGGTTCACTCCATGCTTGGATTAGCCCCCATCCTGTGCCTTTAGATTTCAAAGCCCACAAATAGTCCTCTGAGTTCCAGTTAGCAGTAGTAATAATTACCAAATCCGCACTCTCTAAAACCTGAGAGTGATTTTTTCCACCATATTGAATCAAATCAGTACTAAATTCGACATGGGATGTGGGAACGTCTCTACAAATTCTATCTGCCAAAGCCTCAACTTTGTATTTACCTAAGGCGGTGGCTCCTAAGGTATGTCGACCAATATTCACATCTTCAAAAGTATCATAATCAACAAGATATAGGGAACCAACACCTGAACGTGCTAGAAGCACAGCAACCTCTCCACCCAAGCTTCCAGCTCCAATTACAACAACTTTTTTATTAGCCAAACCTCTTGAAGCTGGTCCCGCCCTATGATGGATGACTGCAGCATCTAATACATCTATGGGTGCAAATTGTACGTTTAAACTATCTTTGCTTGTATTAAATTTTCTTCTATTTGTTCTTCTTCCATAAAGTGTTGCGTGCTGCCTCTTTAAATATATATTTGAATCTGTAAACACAAAACCTTGTAATGCAATTTCATCAGTTGGTAAAGAGAGAATTAACCACCGCATAGGTAGTTCAGATGTTTCCTCAAACCATGAGTTAAGATCAAAAAATACATCGGGTGTAACATTACCCTTCAACCAGCTAAGTAAATCCATCTTCTCGATAAGATTTGAAGGTGTGCTCTCCAACTTCAGAAAGAAGGCCGGTTTTGCTGTTGCTTTTTGTTTGGAGGAAAAGCGTTTGTATCGTTTTTCAAACTGATAAATATCTTCATACTCCCTCCCTCCGATATATTGATTACTTTTTAATGGGTCTACAGCGTTTGCACTTACAACAAATAGCGAGCCACTTGATTTTGGTAATTTAACCAACGTGAAACGATTAGGCGACTCCTTCATTTGTGACGCCCAATAAGACCTTACTTCCCTAGAAAACTCGGCTTCTCTTTTCTCTTGATTCGAATCAGCAAGTGAGAACTGAACGAGTTGACTTACACGAATCATTGCCGACTGCACTGCTTCCTCTGGCGAAGATGTGGCTGGCTCTTGATTGGCGCCATAAAGGCAGACTCCATATCTCATAACATGAGGCCAAACCTGCACCGCACATGGAGTAATAGAAAAGTTAAGTGCCATGAACGGGAAATTTTTAGGGAAGCCAATCCGTAATATTCGATTTACACCTTTATAATCTAAGGGAAGTGCAAAGGAAAACGCTATAGCCTCGTTTGCTTTTGGGGTTTCTGGTTGTAGTTGATACGAAGCATCCCCTAGAAATCGCTTAAGTTCGGCAATACCGCGCTTTAACAACTCTTCCAAGTGCCCTATCCCAAACGGTCAGGTTGTTTAATAGTCTGTGGTTTGTTGGATGCTACCGCAGCACCACTCATTGCAGCTAACATAATTGAAGTACCAGTTTTTCCTAATTCGCGTCCAGGCAAATTCCAGTCCTGAGGTAACCGTCTGAGTGTATTGTTTACTGTGGATTGGCCAATGTTAAAAGACTCGTTTAAGGCCTTGTTGAATGCATCATTAGAAACAAAGTCTTTCAGTCCAAGTGAAAATGCTGCAGTAGCTTCCGCGTGCCACTCGTAAAATGCTTCACGATATTTATTCCCATCTGGTCTATTCCACTTCTCAGCAAAATTTTCATCTCTGTTCTCTGGGTTACATACTTCCCACTTTCCATGAGAACCTGCAATAAATTCTGGCATAGTTTTAATGACTTCTTGCATGACATCGAATGGACTTGAAATAAGCAACGGAGTTTTTTGATTTGCCAGTTTCTCATAAGCCAGACCAGCCAAAGTTGTTAATATCGCAGAAATTGGACGATAATCTTTTTTTGTTAGATTTCTTTGAGCCCATATGTCACGGGTTCTTTTAATCAACTTAATTAAGGCTCTGAGCACATTTGAGTCTACGTACTCCTCATAACCTGGCATTTCTTCTACCGTTGCCTTTGCAATTTCTTCAAACCTCTCTCTAAAGCTGTCCATAGCAAAAACTGGCAACTCTTTTTCTGAAATTTTGTGCAACCAATTACTATATGCAATTGGACTGCTTGCTTTCCAACCCAGTGTACGGTCGGGTACTTGAAGTGCGCCATTTCCACAATCTTGGCTGTTGCCGTAAAAGTTCCTAGCAGGTGTTACGTCGATGTGAAAACCAGGATTTTCATCAGCGTAAATAATACGAATACCACGGCGTAATTCATCAATTGGTGTAGAGACTTTGGACCCTTTCTCAAATCGTTTTTGAATAGCAATTAACACCTCTTCTGATGTTGCCGACGAAGCATTCTCTAGCCATACAACAGCATCTGCATCAACCGTTCCCAAATCATCCGTTGAATCAGGTAAAGGTTTAATTGCAGTTTTTAGCCTTATTGATCCTTGCGGAAAGATATGTGCACTTTGCAAAACCAGGTCATCAGCCTCATTCAATATACTTTCAAGATTCGAATATCGTTCGTTAATGGTTTTATAGAGTGATGGCGAAATTGAAATATCAATTGCCGCTTGAAAAAGCACCGCTTCCCAGCTTTTTTTACGTGAATCCGAATATAAACTGTTCATCTTAATAGATCCTTAATTAATTGAGGTAAGTATGTAAACCAAATGAATTGTCGGGTTTATTACGGTCATAAATGGCATATTTATGTCGATGGTTTGTTGAAATTAAACTACCAAACTTGAGTGCCATCGCTGCAGGTATTGCAGCAAAAACATGAATTGTTTCTGGACTCGCGGCTTCAAGAAGGCTTAGTGCTTTTTGTAGCTCTACTCCAAAGTAGTCAATAGTATTAGCATTCTTTACCAAGTTATAGTTCGGCTCAGAAATTCTGAAGGTAGCAATTTCACAATCAGGCAAGGTTGCAATTACGTCACGCTTAGGTATTTCAGCTGAAATTGAGATGACCAATGCATTTACACGATTTTCTGCATTAGAGAAAGTGAACGTAAAATCTGGGGTAGACGCATCTTTATCAGGCCAATTGAGTCGAGTGATACGGTTGGATGAGTAAATTTGATGGCGAACTCGGTCACCAAACTCCTGACCACAAATCATCAAACTTGGAATATCTGCAAGTCCGACTATACCGACAATAGGGTTGTCACCCAGTTCGCCTTTATACATTGTTAGCTCACGAGTGTAGTTATCTTTAAATTTAATTCTAACATTTTCATAATACCGAGCATCTCTGCCATAACGATCAACCTCAGGTAGAACTATCTTTAAAGGCAAACTCACAGGGCGCAATTGATCCCGCCACATAGCCGACTGCAGCTCGCTTGGGTCAACATTATTCGCCGTTGAAAAGTGATGGCCTAATATAATGACTCCTGTAGCAACGTTATATATTTTTTCTTTAGCTGCAAATTGTACAGAATCAACGAAAGCTTTATGAGCCGTGGTCAAATCGTTTACGGGATACCCTTCAGGTGTTTTATCAATATATGTATGGCAACAACCACAAAGTAACATTAAATTGCTTGGATTATTGGTTAGTATCTCTGAAGTTGCAGCAGTTTGGTCTGCATCTGACCGAGGTCCTTGTGGACTGGCTGGAATAACATGTGCAACTTCGCCAAGTTTGGCTGGGGTGAGTGTAATTAAATCGAAAGTTAAATCCTTGCTACACAATTCGCAGTGCCCAGCAGCACGGCACCATACATAATTTTTAACCTTCGGGTCGGTATCAAACCTATTGTTAGCCATTTTTTACTCCCCTTAGATACGATTGCTTTGTTTTTTATACATCAACTTACATTTTGTTTTTTATATATGGTTAAAATTGAAATAATCAAGAGTAGATAACTTAGTTCTTAAAATAATTACAAGAATTTTAGGACAAGTTGCTGTTTCACTTTAAATTAATATGCTTCTGAAAGGTATATGACACAACTACTCCAATATTCCAGAATTGATGTTAAAGAGAAGATTATGCATAAAATTTAAACTCTCGTTTTTTGTGTACTTTCAAATGCCTTGATTTTTTAGGGATAGTTTCAATATATTTTTCCATCAAATGTCAATTTTATTTATCTCTTTTGGGTACAAAAAAAACGTTCAAACTTTAGAAATCTACGTATATATCATTATTTTAATGGCTTACAAATCTACTCAATCTTCATATGTATCAGATTATAATCGCTATTCGCTTGGATTTTTTATCAATCAGATTCATTTTAATAAGAAGGAGTTGTTGTTACCATTAATGTCGGTGCGTTTGAGGGACTTCTTCCATGCTCGACACCTCAGTTTCCTCAAGAATATGTATAACTCCGCGACGCAATTTTTGAGTCCATTCCTCACCAAGCTTAATCCCAATATCCACCATTCGATCTTCGATTTGCTCGGCTGTTGCCTCCATCAGGTCATATGTCACATCAATATTCATACCATCTATTTGAATTTTGTGTATTCCCATCATGTCATATAACTCTTTTGCTAACAAATTTGCATCTGGCAAGGATAAAGATCGCTCAAGCTTGAAGCGGCGCCGTTTTACTACTTGCACACCCTTTTGCTTTGGAGCCTTGTGCCCTGGGTATCCAATATACAAATGAGGATTGGACTCAAACCTTTCGCGGCACTGATTGGAGCAGAAGGCATAGTGGACTCCCGCGTAAGTCATTTCAACTTTATGCACATCAACAACCATGCCACATACAGGGTCTTTTTCTACAATGCTCATACAGTTCTCCATTTTAAAGCTGTTTCTTTAATTAACTTCAGTTTTTTTCTTGGCTTGGTTTTGACTGATAAAAATGCGTTCACTCCCAAAGATGAGTACTAAACCTATTAGTGATGCCCAAATCACCAGCATGTCAGATTGCGCTTTGACCCACAAAAATGCACCAAGCACGACGACATCCAAGATGATAGCGGTTATTAAAATGGCAGCATTGGCTTTAATTTCTTTACGCAATCGTCGCAACACTCCCCAGTGTATGACAATATCCATGATGATGTAAAAAATAGCTCCCAGTGAAGCAATACGACTTAGATCAAAGAAAATAGTCAGCAGTATGGCAATGACAGTGGTGTAAACCAGTGCATGTTTTTGTATGGTTCCTGGCATACCGAAATGGCTATGTGGTACCAGACTCATATCGGTTAGCATAGTCAGCATACGTGACACGGCAAACAAGCTAGCAATTACACCAGAGACAGTGGCAATAATGGCAAAACCGACGGTAAACCATAGGCCGTAATCACCAAAGGCTGGACGTGAAGCTTGAGCCAAAGAGTAGTCCTTGGCTTTTATAATCTCATCAATCGAAAGGTTTGCGCCTACTGCTAATGAAACAAGCAGATATAAAATGACACAAATAACGAGTGAAATAATAATAGCGCGCCCAACATTTTTATGTGGGTCTTTTATTTCTCCCCCACTATTGGTGATAGTAGTAAACCCCTTAAATGCCAAGAGACCAAGCGCCACTGCGCCTAAAAAACCAATAACAGTCGTTTCTTGAGGGGTAATGGATACACTTTCAAAACTAAAACCAGATGCATATAAACCGCCAGCTGCAAGTAATGCCAAACCGCCGATTTTGATAAATGCCATAAAAAAGGAAATGGTTTGAATAAACTTATTACTTAAGATGTTTACAAAAAATGCAAAAATCAACACTAAGACACCAAGTGCTGGAACCAGCCCGCTATCTTTATCTACATCAAAAAGCTGCAAGGTATATGTGCCGAAGGTTCTTGCTACAAGGCTTTCACTGATTACCATGGAAAAATACATGAGCAAGGCACAAGCGCCAGTCATGGTAGTTTTACCATATGCCTTTTGTAGAAACATGGCAATACCACCCGCCGATGGCCAAGCGTTAGACATCTTTACATAGGAATATGAGCTAAATCCTGCGACAATGGCGGCAACCAAAAAAGCCAACGGAAACCATTCACGTGCAAGCTCTGCTACCTGTCCGGTCAGCGCAAAAATACCTGCACCAATCATCACGCCTGTTCCCATAGAAACGGCACCCCATAGTGTTAGGCTATTTTTTTTATAGTTTGATGATTCTTCCCCTTGCATATGTTCCATATCATAATCCTTTGTTTATAAATTTACTTTGTCATAGCACCTAATGAAGCGAGTATATTAAAGTCGCTACATTTGCACTGTTTTCATTAAAAGAAATGATTAATTTGATAAGTCTTTAAATACATTCATCCAAATTTGAATTAATGATTAATGCGAACTACTTATTCAATCATTGATAAAAACCTTTTGCCTCAACAACCCTTAATTTTAATCTCTACACCTACAGAGTCCGAGCCCACCCCATAGCCCGCTGCATTAATAGCCGCTTTGAATTGCATTGAATCGGTTAATTTTTCATTAAATTGAATATTTACTAAATTTTCTGCTAGCTTTATATCAACTTTTTGTACACCATTAATAGCGCTGAGAACTTGGGTGACTTTAGTTGTACACTTTGCATATAAATCCTTTCAATACTCTAAATTCAGGAATTTAGAGTATAAATTTAAGTTTAAAAATAATCTGTAGAGTTTGTCTGATAATTAATTAAATTGTTATTTATGGCCTTTAATGTTCCATTTTCCCCATTGGTTTTTGTACTTTCATCTCTATACCGCCTTTTGGAACTGACATATCAGATCGTTCTACTGGCGGTAAATCATTTGCCACTTCGTGTGCCAATGTCCCTTTAGGGTGCTTGTATGATCCAGGATCTTTATAATCATTGCGTCCTAATCCTTCTCGAATTTTCAATGTAGTAAACATACCTCCCATGTCGATTGCTCCATACTGCCCTGTACCAGTCATCATTGGTAAAGTATTCTCTGGAAGTGGCATTTCCATCATTTTGGACATTTCACTCATTTCTGCCATGCCAGTTTCACCCATCGCCATATACTCTGGTACTAGGTTGTGAATTTTTTTAATTAAATCTCCTTGTTTAACGCCAATTAATGTTGGCACTTCATGTCCCATAGGATTCATTGTGTGATGGCTTTTATGACAATGAAATGCCCAATCGCCTAGCTCATTTCCTACAAACTCTACAGCTCGCATCTGTCCAACCGCAATATCTGTTGTCACTTCCGGCCACCTTGCTGATTCCGGCACCCAGCCACCATCTGTGCCAGTCACTTCAAACTCGTGCCCGTGAATATGAATCGGGTGATTAGTCATTGTTAAATTACCAACACGTATACGAACACGATCATTTTTCCTGACGACAATAGGATCAACACCCGGGAAAGCGCGGCTATTAAATGTCCATAAATTAAAATCAAGCATAGTATTGATCTTCGGTGTGTAACTACCTGGGTCAATGTCATATGAGTTTAATAAAAATACAAAATCTCGATCTACAGGCATAAATTTAGGGTTTTTTGGGTGGGTAACCCAACTTCCCATCATGCCCATGGCCATTTGTGTCATTTCATCAGCGTGTGGATGATACATAAATGTACCCGCACGCCTAGCTTCAAACTCATACATATATGTTTTACCGGGTGGAATAGGAGGTTGATTCAAACCAGCAACACCATCCATGCCGTTAGGGAGTCTTTGACCATGCCAATGAATACTTGTTACTTCTGGCAATCGATTGGTAACAAATATACGTACTCGATCACCCTCAACAACTTCTATCGTTGGCCCAGGGCTTTGACCGTTGTATCCCCATAAGTGCGCTTTCATACCTGGAGCTATTTCACGTATGACTGGTTCCGCAACTAGGTGGAACTCTTTGACTCCCTTATTCATTCGCCATGGTAGTGTCCAACCGTTAAGTGTAACAACGGGATTATACGGTCGACCTGTTGATGGGTGTAAAGGTGCTTGTGTATCTGCTAATTTAGTACTAACAATTTCTGGAATTGCTGCCATAGAAACTTTACTGACACTTGAAGCTGCAATACTTGCTGCTCCCAAACCTGCAAATTTAAAAAAGTCACGTCGATTAAAGTTAGAAAATTTCATATTACTTACCTTCTTTCATGTTTGGGTTAGCTATTAAAGACATTTGCAATCTGGCGTCCGCGACCCAGAAAGCATGCAATGCTTCAATATAGCTCCGTATACTTGTAACTTGTGCCCGAGCATCGCCAAACAACTCAAAAGGGCCAGTTAGCATTCCGTTATAACGCAATTGGTTTTGTTGAAGAATCCTTTTTCTTAAAGGAACAATTTCCTCACGTATGTGTTTTGTTGTATCGTATTTGGTGCGATAGTTGTTATATTCTTCACGTATTTCTGACTGTGCATTAATAGCCAATTGGGTTGCACGGTTTATTGATTGCATATAAATTGCTTCTGCACGTGCAACGCGGGCAGTTCCCCAATCAAATATAGGTAACTCAAATGACAGTTCTACCCCTTTTTTATATGGGTCTCCCCGACGACCTTCTAATACTCTAGCTGGACCAATTTCTAATACATTAATAAAACGTGTTGTTTTAGTAAGTCCTAATTGTTTGGCTAAAGCATCAGCTTCAATTCGTATAGCTTTTAAATCTAGACGTTGTTCAAAAGCCAGCTTTTCAAATGGTTGTAAATCATCGATGGTTTCTGGTAGATCTGGTAAACGCTCTTCTAAAGTCAGACTCCGTGCAGGTACACTTAAAAGCCTAGATAAAACCTCAAGCGAAGCAAACTGATGATTTTTAGAGTTGGCTAAATCCAGAGCTGCGTCTGCGTAAAAGCTTTGTTCTCTAATTTGGTCTAATTGATTAAAGTTTCCAGCCTTTACCATACGCCTTGCAAGTTCAGCACTTGCTTCAGCTGACTCCTTAACTTGCTCGCTATATCGAAACTGCTCAATTGCAGCTACGGCATTAAAGTATGAAATACGTACTTCATTTGCTATTTTTAACACCTCTAGTGCAGTAGCTTGCTTTGTTTGCTCGAAAAATTTACGCTCTATCTCTATAGCTTTAGGCATCGTAATCAGAGAAAAAATATTAAATGTCAGTGCTTGTTCAATTTTATATTCACCATTATTTCTTGCATATAACATAGAAAATTTAGGATTAGGAAACCGACCGGCTTGAACAAGATCAGCTTCAGAAATGCCTAAATCATAGAAAGCCGCTTGCAGTCCTTTGTTATTAAGTAGTGCAATTTGTACAGCGCTTTCAACATCTATACGGTTTTGCAATAATTCCTGAACACGGTCTGCAATATTTGATTTATCAGCATCAGTTTTTGCCCAAATAACGTCTTGTTTAATACGCTCTTGAGTGATTTTTTGCACTTCATTAAAACCACTATTTTTTGAGAAAGAAGCACACCCCCCAATGACGAAGCTTATGCTAACAAGCGCAACCAGAGTGCGATATTGAATATTTTTTTTCTGTTTATTTATGTTCATGGTGCTCTCCTTTTTGACCGGCATGATGACCCGTTTCTTCGCCAGAGCCATCTTTAGTATTGGCGTGTGGTAAGTTATCTTGAACACCATGATCATGGTCATGGCCTTCACCCTCAATTGCTGGAATCGATAAAACGCCAATTCCATGTCTATAAACAACTTCTCCCCCTAACCAACCTGTAACTAAAATTGCCCCAGATAGAATAAACAATATAATTAGCACTGGAATAGACATGAGTTCGTTAGCTCGTTTCTTCCAAATATCCCAACTGGCTAACAATATAAGTCCTATTGCAGAAGGAATCGCCCACGCTCTATGCAATAACATAGCAGCATGTCCAGCATCATCGTGATTTACTGAGTTAAACGCTAGCCACCCAAATAGAACTGCCATAAGAGCACCTAAAGCGGCAAACCACAATGTAAAGTGACCAGCAATAGCGAGTTGTACTGAGATGATTTTTCCCCGTCGTACATATGCAGCAATGCTTAACAAAAATGCTACGATGGTTAATGCAATTGGAAAATGCACAACAATCGGATGAAAATTAGGAACCACCTCCCATGATGAGGTTTTTACTTTAGTTGTTTCCATTGAAGGAATTTCCATCGCGTCATGAGTAGACTCACTCTCATGCTTTAGAGATTCCGCTTGAATAAATTCATCATGATTGGGTTGTATTTCATCGTGATTAGAGTCATCCATTTGCATTTGACTCATCTCTTTCATCTTTGAATCACCATGTATATGTCCATCCATATTTTCATGGCTCATCTCTTGCACAGCTGCTTTTTGCGTTGGCTGATTATTAGGGGTGGTTTCAGATGTAGGGCTCAGACTTTCCTGCCCCATATCTGTCATTTTGGAATGGTCCATATCCGCCATTGTCGCGGCATCACGCTCATGCTTAATTTGGCTGTGATCCATGCCTTTCATATCACTTGGATCGACTTCTGACATTTTGCTGGATTCTGACATCGCATCCATCCTAGACATTTCACTACTTTGAGGCGACATGTTTTCCATCTGTTCATGGCTCATCTGGTTTTGCATTCCCGCCATGGAATGTCCAGCATGACCGCCACCATTTGAAGGTACGTTTATTGACTTCCAATCAGATAACTTATCATTAGTAAATGATTTGTAATTATCAAAAGATGATTCGTAGATAAGGGTCTCTTGTACAGAGTCTGCTGCTAAAACTGATGTAGTTGCAGCTATAGTAAGAGTAAGGATAAACAACACTAAGTTGAATAGTTTCATCGTAATCTCATTTCAAAAATAAATATGACATATCTACAGCAGACGTAGGTCTACTGCAGAAGTTAAATTCACAGCTTATTTAGGAGATGGGAGGTCTTTGCGGTTGCGCACTGATGTACGATTGATAGCTTGATTCAATCAAAACCACATTAGTTGCTAAAACTTGAGATTCCATGCTAACTATATGAGTCGGAGGTAAAACGGTTGCGCAAGCCATGCAATGACTACATTTGTAGCACTGATTACTGGATGATTGTTTTTGTTGAGAGTCATGATTGTGGTGATCACTATGTGTGTCATTAATAATTTTTTCCACACAGTGTTCATTGGCTTTACCGTGACTTGAAGATAGCTGGGCAGCAGCCATCATTCCGCTAGCATAAACAGTGTCCGTTAAAAACATGCTTAATAGCAGAAGTAAAAAAATACGCATAAATCTGAATTTTTTTAAGTTCACGAATAAAATATTACCATAATTAAATAAAGCATTTATTAAATTTACTATTTCCAAATAAATTTAACCTATTAGCTTAATACTTTCATTAAATACATCGCAAGTTAGTGGAATATACCAGCTGTTTAATTCTTTAAGCTAACAATTTAAAAGATCGTTTTGGATTCATGATACTTAGCTATTTTGGCGACAAAGTAGCCATTAAAATTAATCCTTATTCATTCCCAAGCGCAATGCATTACTAATCACTGAAACTGAGCTTAAGCTCATCGCTAACGCTGCTATCATGGGTGAAAGTAGCCAACCAGTGAATGGGTATAACAAACCTGCGGCAAGTGGAACGCCCAACGCGTTATAAACAAATGCAAAACCTAAATTCTGTTTCATGTTAGCGATGGTTTGCTCCGAAATCTCTCGTGCTTGTGCAATACCACGTAGGTCGCCTTTTACTAAAGTGACTTGCGCACTATTCATCGCAACATCAGTCCCTGTGCCCATTGCAATGCCTACATCCGCTTTTGCCAAAGCTGGCGCATCATTAATGCCATCACCTGCCATCGCAACAATACGCCCTTCTTTTTGGAGCTTTTCTACAAGGGCTAATTTATCGGCTGGTTTGACATCCCCATAAAACTCATCAATTCCGAGTTTGTTTGCAACTTCTTTGGCTGTTATTAGACCATCTCCTGTAGCCATAATAATGCGCATACCAAACGATTTTAAATTTGTTATCGCTTCAACTGTACTTTCTTTAATGGGGTCTGAAACAGACAATAAACCAGCCAGCTTTCCATCTGCTGCCAGATACATCACACTTGCGCCAGTTTGACGTAACGCTTCTGCCTGCTCTTTTAACACGTCGATTGGAATGTTAAGTTCAGACATCAGTGCTGTATTACCCAGCGCTAGTTGCTTTCCGTTAACATTACCACGCACGCCAATGCCAGTGCTTGATTCAAAACCTTCTACTTTATCTAGGGCTAGATTTTGTTCTCGTGCTGCTTTCACAATCGCATCTGCAAGCGGATGTTCACTTCCTTGATCTAGGCTTGCTGCTAACTGTAATATTTCATTTTCAGTAAAACCTGAAGTGGCTACCGCTAAATTAAATCGTGGTTTTCCTTCTGTCAGCGTTCCAGTCTTATCGACAATGAGCGTGTCGACTTTACGGAAGTTTTCAATGGCGGCGGCATCACGAAACAACACGCCTTTAGTTGCCGCTTTTCCAGTTGCAACCATAATCGACATCGGTGTAGCTAAACCTAGCGCACAAGGGCATGCAATTATAAGAACCGCTACTGCGTTGATTAAACCATAAACCCAGCTTGGGTCAGGACCAACAATGCCCCAAATGACAAAAGTCAGTAAAGCTACACCAACCACCGTAACGACAAAATACCCAGCGACTTGATCAGCCATGCGTTGCATCGGCGCTTTAGAGCGCTGAGCATTAACAACCATCTGCACAATACTAGACAACATGGTTTGAGAACCTACTTTTTCGGCTTGCATAGTTAATGCGCCATTGGTGTTGAGCGTCGCCCCTATCAACTGGTCGCCCAAGTTCTTACTGACAGGTAAAGGCTCCCCAGTCAGCATAGACTCGTCCACTGCACTAACGCCTTCAATGACTTTACCGTCAACAGGCACTTTTTCACCAGGTCTGACACGAAGCTTATCACCAATGTGCACATGGGTAAGCGGCACATCCTCTTCTGAACCATCAGCATTAATTCTGCGCGCAGTCTTAGGTGAAAGGCCAAGTAAAGATTTAATCGCCGCAGATGTTTGAGAGCGTGCTTTGAGTTCTAAAATTTGACCGAGTAACGTTAGTGAAATAATGACAGTTGCTGCTTCAAAGTAAACGGATACACGCCCCATCGTCATAAAAGATGCAGGAAAAATACTAGGGAAGAGTGTAGCCACGACACTATAGATAAATGCGGCAGACGTGCCCAACCCAATTAATGTCCACATATTCGGGCTACGATTGATGATTGATTGAATACCACGTTGAAAGAATGGAAAGCCTGCCCACAGCACGACTGGCAAAGTTAAAACCAGCTCAATCCAGCTTTGTGTCCCCATTTCAAACCATTGTAAACGATGACCAATCATGGCTAAGAATGCAACGATGATAGTGAGTGGAAGCGTCCAAAAAAAGCGCCTTTTAAAATCAACCAACTCAGGACTTTCACCATCTTCTAAACTAGGCATTTCTGGCTCTAGTGCCATGCCACACTTTGGGCAATCGCCTGGATGCGCTTGTCGAACCTCTGGATGCATTGGGCAAGTGTAAATCGTACCCGTTGGTGCTTGATCAGTCGAAATCGCCTTTGTACTTGATTTACCTTCTGAGTCTTTATTTGAATTCATCGCTAAATACTTTGCGGGGTCTGCACTAAATTTCGTTTTACAGCCAGCACTACAAAAATAAACTGGTTTGTTTTTATAGTTAAATACATGTGGTGACTGTTCTGTCACCTTCATATTACAGACTGGATCTGTTAAAGCTTCAAATTTTGAACTTTGCATGTTTATTTAAACCTTTCTATGGCTCTAATATTCTATTTTTCTAAATCTTTTATCAGTGCTTTCATTTCTGTAATTTCTCTTTTTTGGGCTTCAATAATACCATTGGCTAATTCTCTTACTCTCGGATCGCTGATGTTGGCACGTTCACTAGTCAGTATTGCAATTGAATGATGAGGAATCATAGCTTTCATCCAAGAAACGTCCTCTATCGTAGTTTGACTTCTTACTAGCCAGAGTGTCATGCCAAAAATAATGATGCTTCCTATGTAAATAGCATTATTTAATTTTTTATTAGCGTACATTTTTGACATAAAAACCAGCATGATAAAAGCCATCACAGCTCCCATTAAAATGGCCATATATGCACGTGTCTCACTAAAAAAAACATGATCGAGTTCATAGGTATTCAAATACATTAGCCCAAACATAATGACTGTTGAAGTTAATATCATTAATCCAAATTTAATATAGTGGTTCATCACATCTCCAGATTTTAGTTATCAATCAATATATTTATTCAGTCTACAACCGCAAACGGTGCTATTTTTATCGACTAACCACAACATCCTTTACCTTTAGGCTGATTAATATTAGCGGTATCAACGCCGTAACCAGCGTGAGTAACTACAGATTTTAATTGATCAATTGAGGTGAGACTTTCATCGTATTGCACAGTGGCTTCACTATCAGAGAGCGATACACTGACATCAATAACGCCATCTACCGCTTTCAACGTACGCTCGACCTTACTCGTACAGCCACCGCAGGTCATGCCTGTTACTTTCAATTGTTCTGTTAACATTCTTGAACTCCTTTTGTAATAGTGTTGAGAAAAGTAGTACTTAGCAATAATCTATTAAATTATTTTATTTAGACTTAGTGTAAACCTATGTGTAACACATAGGTCAAGCCCTTAAATGCGGACACTAAAAAAATTAGGATGCTAAAAATAGGCTCAATCTGGATAGCCGATGGCTTCGATTAGATTACAAACAGCATCTCCGTTTGGCGTTCCGTTTGGCATTTCTGCCCATTTTTTTGCCGCACGCTCCATAGTCAGTTGCAAGGTCTTAAGCTCTTTTAATTTTTGACGAGTATCTTGAAGTCGCTCATCCAATATCTCCCTTACTCTAGGACAAGGTGAATGACCGTGTTCGCTCATCTGCAAAATCTCAGTAATCTCATTCAATCCGAAACCTAATACTCGTGCTTTGCGTACAAATATTAATCTAGCTAAGTCATTATCACTGTAATAACGGTAACCATTTTGACTCTGTTGTTTTGGTTCAAGTAATCCACTACGGGTATAGTAACGTACCGTTTCTGCAGTCACTCCAGCCCGTTTAGCCAGTTCTGAAACTATCATAGAATTTCCTTTAATATTATCTAAAATAAGTAGAGTTCGAGTTGTTTTTTAATGGCTCAATCGCTATCATTTCCAAAATAGGGTTCGTCAACGTTTGTAATTCTTGGCTATTTATTTTCAAGATTTTTTTTGCTCAGCAACATATAGGCCGCTGGCAAAACAAATAATGACAATAGTGGTGCTGTAAGCATGCCACCTACCATAGGCGCAGCAATACGACTCATAGCTTCCGACCCTGTGCCAGTGCCAATTAAGATAGGAATCAGCCCAGCTAAAATAACTGCTGCTGTCATCGCTTTAGGCCTTACTCGCAGTGCAGCACCATCAATTAATGCGGCATAATAATCCTCTTTACTATTGAGTCTACCAGCGCTTCGATAGCGTTCAATTGCGTCATCTAAATAGACTAACATAATGATTCCAAACTCAGCGGCTAACCCAGACAAAGCAATCATACCCACGCCACTAGCAATAGAAAAATTATAGTCTAATAAAAAGAGAAACCAAACGGCGCCGACTAATGCAAATGGCAAGGTGCCCAATATAAGTATTGCTGGTGTAATGCGTTTGAAAGCTAAAAACAGCAGAATGAAAATAATACCAAGCGTCATTGGAACAACATAACTTAAACGTTTACTCGCACGCTCAAAATATTCAAATTGTCCCGACCATGCGAGAGAATAACCCGCTGGCAGCTGTAATTCTTTATCCAGCATTGCTTTAGCCTCTTTGACAAAACCGCCTAAATCACGGTCTTGAATATCCACATATACCCAGACATTCGGGCGAGCATTTTCACTTTTAATCATGGGAGGTCCATCTGTCACTCTGACTTCAGCTACTTCTCCTAATGGCACAGTTGCACCTTTATCCGTAATGATTGGAAGTGACTTAAGTTTTTCTACTGAATCACGTAACTCTCTTGGAAATCTCACATTGATTGGATAACGTGCCAACCCATCGATTTTTTCACCTATGTTGTCACCACCTATCGCTGTTGAAATAAGCAATTGCACATCATCAATATTTAAACCATATCGAGCAATTTTGAGGCGATCTATTTTAATATCAATATATCGCCCTCCCGTCACACGCTCAGCAATAACTGAACTGGCTCCAGGAACAGTTTTCATGATGCGCTCTACTTCTTGACCCAACTTTTCTAAGGTATTCAAATCTGCACCACCGATTTTGATACCTACAGGACTTTTAATCCCTGTAGAAAGCATATCAATACGATTACGAATTGGTTGCACCCAAACATTAGCCATACCAGGTATTTTTAATCTGCTATCTAACTCCTTGACCAGCTTTTCTGGCGTCATACCAGTACGCCACTCATCTCTTGGTTTGAGTTGAATAGTTGTCTCAAGCATCTCAACTGGGGCAGGATCAGTCGCGGAATCTGCTCTACCAGCTTTACCAAATACCGACTTCACTTCTGGTACGGTTTTAATTAGCCTATCGCTTAATTGTAGTATTTCACTAGCCTTAGAAACAGATAAACCAGGTAATGCTGTTGGCATATAAAGCAAATCACCTTCATCCAATGGTGGCATAAACTCACTACCTAGTTTACTAAGTGGATAAAGCGTAATCAAAACCAAAACCAATGCAACGCCTAAAGTAATTTTTGGGAAATGCAGTACCTTACTTAATAATGGTTTGTAAATGGCAATTAGCCATCTATTAAGCGGATTATTATGCTCAGGCCTAATGTGGCCACGAATAAAGAAAGTCATTAAAACAGGAATTAAAGTAACTGACAATCCAGCTGCAGCTGCCATTGCATAGGTTTTAGTAAAAGCTAAAGGTGCGAATAATTTTCCTTCTTGCGCTTCTAACGTAAAGACTGGGATAAAGGATAAAGTAATAATCAGTAGTGAGAAAAACAGCGCCGGCCCAACCTCACTTGCCGCATCAATAATCACTTTTATACGCTGACTATTATTAGGCTCTCCAAATTCTTTTTTGTAGCTTTCAAGCTGCCGATGGGCATTTTCAATCATCACAATGGCGGCATCTACCATGGCACCAATCGCAATCGCAATACCACCTAAAGACATGATATTGGCATTGACCCCCTGATAGTACATAACAATAAAACTCACTAATACACCAACGGGCAAAGCAACGATTGCCACTAATGCTGACCTAAAATGCCATAAAAATAGCATACACACTAATGCAACAACGATAAATTCCTCAATGAGTTTATGCGTTAAATTATTAACTGCACGCTTGATAAGTTGTGATCTATCATATGTTGTAACAAACTCAACCCCTTCAGGTAAGCTCTTCTTCAGTTTAGTCATTTTTGCTTTAACAGCATCAATCACCTTCAATGCATTCTCACCTGAACGCATGACAATCACCCCGCCAGTGACTTCACCTTCACCATTTAGCTCAGCAACACCTCGGCGCAACTCAGGTCCAACTTGAATGCGCGCGACATCAGATAATAAAACAGGCGTTCCACTATCACTGACACTCAAGGGTATGCTACGAAAATCATCTAAGGTTTCGAGATAACCATGTGCACGGACCATGTACTCTGCCTCAGCAGTTTCTATTATTGCCCCGCCTGTTTCTTGGTTGGCAGATTGAATTGCGGATACGATTTTAGAAAGTGGAATACGATAGTAACGTAACTTATCTGGATCAACTTGCACCTGATATTGACGCACCATTCCACCTAAAGTAGCCACTTCAGATACCCCAGGTATGGTTTTTAACTCAAATTTTAGAAACCAGTCCTGTAAAGCTCTTAACTCCCCTAGGTCATGTTTGCCACTTCGGTCAACCAACGCATACTCATATACCCAGCCGACACCAGTCGCATCAGGCCCTAAGCTTGGATTTACACCTTTAGGTAGTTTTGACGTAACTTGACTTAAATACTCTAATACACGAGAACGAGCCCAGTATTGATCTGTACCGTCATTAAATAAAATATATACATAAGAGTCTCCAAAAAACGAATACCCGCGTACCGTTTTTACTCCAGGCACTGATAGCATGGTTGTCGTCAATGGATAAGTCAGTTGATTCTCAACAATCTGGGGCGCTTGACCAGCCCATTGAGTACGGATGATGACTTGTGTATCAGATAAATCGGGAATTGCATCTAATGGTGTCCTTAACATAATAAAGACACCCCAAATCACGACCATTAAAGTTGCCAATAATACTAACAATCGATTGTTAGCTGACCAGCGAATTAATTGAGCAATCATGGATTTACTCCCGCCATGCCATCATTGATCATTTTAGATTTTTCTAAACGATCAATCATGTATTGCTTTGGCATCTCTGGATCTTTTGCTGATTCAGCTTTTAAATTAAACTCTACATCATCACCCACTTTAAGATTATTGAGTTGTTTGCTATTTTTAACCTTAAATCCCATCGTCATTGATGGCCAACCCAGTTCAGCAATTGGCTCGTGATTCAACGTAATATGATTAGTTTTAATATCCAAATCTACTACTTTGCCAAGACCTCTAGGCATTTTTTCTGATGTCATTCCTTTATCATTTTCCATTTGCATGTCATTCATTTCTGCATCCATCTGCTTATCTTGCTGAGATATTCTTGCTAATACACCAGATAAAGATGCTTCAGAATCAATTAAGAATTGTCCAGAAACAACCACTTTTTCCCCTAAAGTCAGGCCATTTAATATTTCAGTGCTATCGTTAAAAGCTTCTCCTGTTTTAATTTCAACTGGACGATAGCCATTAGCCTCTTTTACAATGACAACTTTGCGCATGCCTGTGGCAATAATACTTTCGGTTGGCACAGATAATGCCTCTCGAGTTTGCCCTGTAAATTCAACACTGGCATACATACCTGGTCGTAATTGATTATCTTTGTTCGGCAACTCAATTCTCACTTGCAAAGTTCTAGAGGCATCATCTAACATCGGATAAAGGTAACTGACTTTCCCTTTAAATAACTCGCCGGGTAGACTTTGCAACATAACATCGGCATTAACACCAACTTTCAACTTAGCAGCATCACGTTCAGGTACTTCTGCAATTAGCCACACTTGGGAAAGATCCGCGATTTGTACTAATGTACTACCGCTCATTAGCTGACCACCTTCTCGAACACCTAATTCAGTCAGCACTCCTGAAGCTGGTGCATATACGCCAAATCGAGTTCGAGATTGGCCAGATTTTGTAATAGCGGTTATCTCACCATTTGTCATCCCAAGCAACTTCAACCTGTTACGCGCTGCGCCCTTAAGAACGTTATCGTTATCGATATTACTTAATGCAAGCAGTGCTAAATACTCTTGTTGAGCCGCTAGTAATTCAGGTGCATAGATTTCAGCAATTTTTTGTCCTTTGTCTACTGGATCACCAACTGCACGTATTGATAAACGCTCCACGAATCCTGGAATCCGAGTTTGCACGTCATAAAACCGACGTTCATCAGGCATGATGCGGCCAATGGCAGAAAACGATTCTCCAAACACTTTAGATTCAACTTGCGCTAATCTGATGCCTAAATTCTGTGCCGTTTGAGATGAAATAGCCACGCCCCCTTCTTCTCCGTCGCTGCCAGTGTTTGAATACTTAGGGACTAACTGCATATCCATAAAAGGAGATTTACCTGGTTTATCGAATTTTTGCGTTGGTACCATTGGGTCGTACCAGTATTTAACCGATTTACCAGTATCATCTTGCACCACTCCATTCACCTCTACCACTTTCATATTGTCTGAATCTCCATTTAATGAATTTTCTGACAAAGTCTGCTGCATATTTTTTTGCCCAAAAAACCAACCAAGGCTTAAAGCTAATACTAATAATATAGCTGTTAGAACTACATTTGATCGTTTCATGGTTTGCTTTCTACATTAGTATCTTCTGCATAATGAGGCACTAACTGCATATCCATAAAAGGAGATTGGCCAGATTTGCTGAAACGCCTTCCTTCAACCATGGGGTCGAACCAAAAGGTGACTTTTTTATCACTTTCATCTTGTTCAATCGCAGTTGTGAAATCTTCAGTTGTAATTTCATTCGGGAGCATCTTTTTTGATTTCACTTCAGTTTCAGAGGGCTTAATTTCAATTACCTTTTCTGTAACTGGTATGTTCTCTATCTGAGCATCTGTCATTGCTTGGTTATCTTGTTTAGAGCAACCCAATATCACTGCTAGTGATACGGTCAATATTAAAAATAGTTTCATTTTCATGATGATTCCTTTAAATTTATTTAAACAGCTGATTGTTGTTTAGGAAGTACCCAATTTTGACTGCAGCCCGTTGTTTATCTGTCACAATACTTAATCGGTCTAATTCAATATCAATCACACTTCTGCGTGCTTGCCACACATCTGCAATTGTTTGCAAACCTGACTTGTAACCTGCTTGCGCGATGCTTAATTTAACTTTGGCATTAGGAATAAGTTTTGTTCTGTTTTCTCTTTCAAGAGCCTCAGCAGCTTCTGCATCTGCCATCGCACTTTCAAATTCTGCTAACAATTCTCGTCTTCTATCCTCCGTGAGTTTGCGAGCCTTTTCCACTAATAAAAGTTTTTCTGCAGTTCGCCTATCTTGACGATTGGCACGGTCTAATTGCAGATCAATTGAAACCTGAAAACTAAGCATGTCACTTCGATTGTTAAAGCGTTTACCATAACCAACTTCCCATCCCCAATTACGCTCAAGATTTGCTTGTGCAATATCCACCTCATATTGGGCAACTTTTTCAGACTGGAAAGCATTTATTAGTAGCGGGTGTTTTTCAATCTCTTTTTTGGCAGAACTATCTTCTAAATTACTATTAATTATTGGAAGCTCTGTTGAAATTGAACGAGATGCAGACTCACCAATCCATCGAGCCAGCGCTGCGCGTGCTTTACGCTCATCACGTTGAGCAAAGATGGATTTTTCCTTGGTTAAGGATATATTAGTGTCAATCAATAACACTTCGCTAGTTTTAGCATTACCAGAACTGATGCTGGCTGCAAGTACATTTCGCTCTGCCGTCATGTCATTAATTAAACGCTGATAAAGCTCTGTTTTTCGCTGCGCTTCATAGACGTCAAACCAAGCTAAAGCAACGTCTCGCTCGATTAATCTTGCTGTTGCTATTTGTTCTGTATAGAACTCATCAGCCTCTGCAGATGTGCGACTTGATTCAGCTTCACGTTTTTTAAATGGAGTGACATCTTGTGAGATACCAACCGTAGCCATAGTCATCATATCTCGATTAAAATTCAGCGCATCACTAGTTGTTACTGGTACATTAATTGCCCCTATCTTAAACTTCGGATCTGGCAATTGTGCCTCTGCAATGGAAGCTTCACGTGATGAAGCAGCTGCATCATTAAGTGATTGTAATAAAGGTTGATTTTGTGTAGCCAGTTGAATGGTTTCAGCTAATGACAGCTGCTCTTCTGCTTTTACAGAAAATGCTACTGTCAGTGCTATGCCAAACAACAGGCACATAATTATTGACTTAAAAGCCAATCTAACGTCGGACATGAGAGTTCTCCAAATACTTAAAAAGATAATTTAGGGCGTAGTGAGGCCCTATAACATCAAATCAAGCTGGAGGTTTTAACGGCGGGGATAAATCTATTGATTTTTCTAGAGGAACAAATTTTGGGAAAGTCGTGCTGGTTGTTACTGCAAAAACGTACCAAGATAACGAATCAAGTTCTGATATTACTTGCGTGAAATGACAAGTTGCACCCATTGAGCAGGACTTATACTCAGTAGAAGGTTTGTTTGTATGTGTATCCTTTGAATCTTCATGGCAATGCTGCATTTCAGACATATCATCAGAACTTAAAGAAGTCATAGCAGACTCAGACGCACATGAAGTTGCGCAAATTGCTGCTAGAGTTGGAGTTGAAGCCAACACTAAAATTAACATAACAGCAATTGAGCGGAAAAATTTCATATCAATGATGACATTATCACCCTCAATTAGTTCTAGCAAGTCAATTTTATATTATTGAGTTTATGGTTATCAACTTCTAAAATTTGTACCTTCAGTCATTTAATAGAATTATTTAAGTTTTATTTCAAATATGACCGTATAGCGGCGACCACTTGCTCTATATCTTCTTGACGCTTATTGGGCTCTATATCCGGCACTCCAAGATGCTCTCTGATATGCTCTTCTAGCACTTCAGTCATAAGACCATTTACTGCACCGCGGATAGATGCAACTTGCTGCATTATCGCCGCACAATCCACATCATCATTTAATGCCTTTTCCATAGCTTCTGATTGACCTTTAATTCGTCTTATACGAGTCAATAGCTGTTTCTTATTTTTAGAAATATGTGACACGCTCTTTTTGCTCCATGTTATTTGTTAAGGTATACTGGGGTATACTATATATAAATATTATTCTAAGTACAATCATGACGCAATTAAATTCCATTGAAAGTCTTAAACACTCCCATAAGTTTGACGAGGGTAATCCGCTAGCTGAAAAAAATACTCTAAGAGTAGCGCTCTTAACAGCTGTCATGATGGTGTTAGAGATTGGTGGTGGCTGGTATTACAACTCAATGGCGCTATTGGCTGATGGTTGGCATATGAGTTCGCATACGGTAGCTCTTGGATTGTCGGTGCTTGCATATGTCTGTGCAAGAAAATATGCTCATGACCCGCGTTTCTCGTTTGGCACTTGGAAAATTGAAGTGTTGGGTGGATATACCAGTGCGATATTTCTAGTCATGGTGGCAGGATTAATGGTCTTTCAGTCCATTGATAGGTTGATTTCACCCACTGCTATCCATTACAACCAAGCCATTTCTATTGCAATCATTGGCCTTCTAGTCAATATTGCTTCAGCATGGTTACTCAAGGATGGGCACCATCATGGCCATGGACATCACCACGATCACGGACATGATCACCATGACTTAAATCTACGTTCGGCTTATATCCATGTGCTGACAGATGCAGCAACTTCTGTCTTGGCAATTATAGCTTTGTTTGGAGGCAAATTTTGGGGTGCAAGCTGGTTAGATCCAGTAATGGGACTGCTGGGTGCAGTTTTAGTGTCTATCTGGGCTTATGGTCTATTGCGAGATACGGGACGTGTGCTATTGGATGCTGAGATGACTGTGCCTGTAGTTGAAGAAATTCGTGAAGTAATTTCTGAATCACCTATAAAAGCTCAGATTAGTGATTTACATGTTTGGCGGGTTGGTAAAGGCAAATATGCCTGCATTCTTAGTTTAGTAACTGATGCGGGAATGTCACCTGAATATTTTAAAAACCAGCTACGCATCCATGAAGAATTAGTTCATATTTCTATTGAGATAAACCAAGTACACAATTCTTTTGAAAAATAATCTTAATGGCCGATTTGGGGATTCATACGAACAATTCATTTGGGGACAACGAAGACATTTAGAATTTAATTCAAATTACAGCACTTTTCTGATCCAAAGTTTCAATCAATCTACAATGTTCTGCAGTTCGACTTTGGCAAGCTACAATTTTTGTTAGCACATCCTGCATCGCCATTAAGTCTTTAATTTTTGTTTCGACTTCCACTAAATGTGCTTCTGCAAGTTTGTCTGCTTCAATGCACGGATGCTCAGGATGATCAGCAAGCTCAAGTAAGGTTTTTATTTCTGCAATAGAAACCCCCAACTCTCTACCTCTCCTAATGAATCTTAATCGTTTAATAGCTGACCCATCATATTGACGATAGCCATTTATTGAACGTGAAGGCTTATTGAGTAAGTTAATCTTTTCATAATATCTTATCGTTTCAAGATTAACCCCTGTCTCACGACTTAATGACCCAATAGTATAATTTCCCAACATAGCTTGACCCTGTAGTTGCTACAGACTTTATGATACACACTCTAAAATATAAAAGGTATTTATGAGTACGCATTGTTGTCCAAGTCCTGATCCAAAAGATGATCAAAACTCCAGTGCACCTTATCGCAGAATATTGTGGATAGCGTTGATCGTAAATATCACTATGTTTGCAGTTGAAATTGTGTGGGGATTAAAGGCTAACTCAGTTTCCTTACTAGCTGACTCATTAGATTTTTTAGGTGATGCGGCTAATTACGGCATTAGTTTGTGGGTATTAGGCATGGCTCTTGCAGTTCGTGCTAGAGCATCGTTGATTAAAGCCATTTCTATGGGAGCATTCGGAATATGGGTTTTAGGTAGTGCTTTATGGCAATTTCTATCAGGCGCTATGCCTGAAGCGGAAATAATGGGATTAATTGGTATCATTGCATTAATGGCAAATCTTGGTGTAGCCGCATTACTCTATGCATACCGTAAGGGTGATAGCAATATGCGTAGTGTATGGCTTTGCACGCGAAATGATGTAATTGGAAATATTGCCGTTATTTTTGCAGCCATTGGTGTGTTTGGCACATCTTCGGCTTGGCCAGATTTAATCGTAGCAATTATTATGGCAAGCCTAGCATTGCATTCTTCATGGACGGTGATTAATGATGCCAAAACTGAACTTACTGGAACAAGAAAATAGTTAATGATGAGTTAGGTATGCCTAGAACCTAAGATGATGATTGCCATCCCTAAGAAACAAACTAGAACACCTACCCAATCTGTTGTTGTGGATTTAATAGACTCAACAAACCAGAACCAAATAATAGCAACACCAATATAGACGCCACCATAAGCGGCATAGGTGCGGCCAGCAATGTTGTTTAGTAATCGCGCGTTCGGTCAATTCAACCTGTAAATTAAGTGCAGTTGATGTTGTTATCACTAAAGCAAACAATAAACAGTTCCATACTGAACAGCAATCTTAATGTTGGATGAAAATTAAGTGGGCAATATTAAGTTCTAAAGAAATAGTTTATGATTTTAACTACCACTGCATTTTATGGGCATATAAATACAAAAGCCTTGCTGTGTAAGGCTTTTGTACGTATTAATATCATCAACAATTATCCAACCAAGTTCCTGTTTTATTGATCAGGTGTGCGTTTAACGAGCAAGTTTCACATAGCACACTGGTAGACGATGCTTGTCGTCTGTAACCTTTATGCTCTCCACAATTACCACAGATATGAGTAGATGTTTTGCGAGCACTACTAACTGACCGCCATACCTGTGATTCCTTTGTAGATTTATTGACATTAAAGTCAATTTCGAAAACTGAATAAAAATCTGAGATTTTAGTTACCATAATTGAATAGCCTTTAACCCTGCTTACAAAGTCTTGAGCAATACCTGACCAGCCTTTTGGGAAGCGAATTTCTACACCATCAGGTACAACAATTTTAGTTTTTTGGCAAAGTTTTCTAAAGAACTCATCACTATTAAATTCTAAGTTTTGTGTATTTAGATGATTAGATGAATCCGACACGATATTTCTCCTTTCCAGCTACTGGTAAATCAGTGACATAAATTGCACTGCGATAATGGCGGATGGCTTTAAATGCCGCTTCCTCAAGTGCTAACTTGACGGCTCTAGGTGACCTATTGCTTAAACAATCAATGAGTGTTTCATCAATAACCGGATCTAATAACTTGCCATAAGTTTTTTTTACCCTAATGTGCTCATAAATACTTTTAATCACAGTAGGCATCACACTAATATCAGGTTGGTGAATTTCAAAGACCCGCATCCTAGATTGAATTGGAGCTGGTACGTTATTCAGATAGTTACTGGTTGCTAGCCAAACAATCTTGCTAGCATCTAAGGGAAACTCCAACGCCTCGTCTTTAAAGAATGCTGAAGAGTGTGATTCCAGTAAGCTATACAATACATTCATGGGTTTGTACCGACCTTCGGCTGACCCCTTATCAATCTCATCAATCAAGATAATAGGATTGGCCACTTCGCTTGTAGCCAATGTATTGGCAATAAAGCCAGGTGAACTTTCAGCCCATTGGAGATTTCCACCACACAAACCGAAAGAGGCACTGGTGGTCGCTAATGAGAATTCAAAGAATGGTAGTTGAATGCATTTAGCAAGCTCACTAGCAAAATAAGTCTTACCCAACCCAGGATCGCCTTGCAATAAGATGGGTTGAATCTCAAATGGTAAGTCTAATCTTGATAAGCTAACAATTGAGTTTTCATAAAAGTCGATGACGTCATTAAATTGTGGAAATCTTTTACGTAAGGAATCAAGATCAACACCATCTGGCACAGCACGCAAAACACGTTCCGGATTCCACAGTTTTTTAAGGGTATGCCCGACACGACCTTTGATGTCGTCTGAGCGAGATTGTAGTTCATCAACACGTTTTTTGACGTGTTCAATTTTTGCAATTGGATAAATTAAATCATTTAACATGACAGCTCCTAAGCCGCCATGTATATGACGGCTAAATATTATTTAAATAAACAGAAATGTGATCAGGAAAGCATATTCGAGATCGACCTGTGGAGCCAATGCGCTTTAGGTATAGCGCAGGGTGCTTAGTTGATGATGTAGAGTGAATTAACATAAAGCTAATTATATTCAAACAGAACAGATTCTGTCAATAAGTTATTTAAAAACAATAGGTTGTACTATGTAAGATAGTTTATTTATTTAATAATTTATGTAAAAATAGATTTAATTAATTTTATTAAATATTCTTGTGTAGCCTGTTTACCTTTGCAATTATTTAAATTAAATCTCGAGCTTTGTATCTCGAAAAGTCTGCGCATATAACTGAGCAGGTATCATAGATGCGCTCTAAAAATTAGAAATTTTGGTGAGACTTGGTTTATAAAAAAATAGATAATCAATCAATTATTACGGATTTTTTCATTAAGCTAGTTATTTTCTTAGGTAGTACCAATTAACTAAGCCTTATTAAGACTAATGATGGCATGACTTCAGCTTTGTTATACATTTTCATATTTTGAGTTAACTAATCTAATTGTCAGTTAACAACTCTTTTAGTCAATAACACTTAGATTGTCTGTGATTTATAGATCTTCCAGCCAGATCGCGGCAGAAATCACAACTGCAGTTGCAGATGTTTCGTTACCGTAATTAAAAAGTAGGCTGATCAAAGCCGCAGTTCTAATTATTGATGATTTGGGGCTGATGCCATTTGATTCTTTGGTGGCTAGCACTTTGCTGGATGTTGTCAATGAGCGTGATCGGTTAAGTGAAGGTGCACTGGGTCTTACCAGCCAGTATCCCATTGATCACCGGCATGCATTTGTGGGGATCTTACGATTGCCGATGCCATTCAGGATCGCATGGTGCATGCAGCTCATTATATCGATATGAAGGTTGGCTCCTTACGTAAAGTTAGGTCAAAAGAATAATTAGGATGGTAGTGGCACCAAATCCATGTTGGTGCCACTTCCTAAATATTGTAATTAGATGACTGCTCATGCAACTGCTGCACACTTCATTGCAAGCGCTGGTCACTTTCTATCTGAATACATGACTTGAGATTGCTGGTTAGAACGTCCTGCAACTGCTGAGTAATATAGGGTTTAGGTGAGCAATTAACATGAAATTTTGCGTGAGTGGTGATTGTTAGACCATTACACTTGATATGCCAGTAATAATAGTCAAAATTGCTAGTATGAGTTTTGTAAAACCATCCGACCATTTCATACTGGCAATCATTCCGAAGGAATTCAGGATTAAGTGACTTTTAAAGGATTCTGCTTATCTTTATTTTTATCGTTGTATTTCCAAGATCATAAAAAATTATTTGGAAAGTTAGACTGATTGAGGTAGCCGCTTAATAGTTACTTAATGTTTAAATTATTAATAATCTAAACATTAATGTGTTGATAAGTACGACGTAAAGTTTTTAATAATTTAAACATAGTTCCATTTGAATTAGCGTCGTAATTACTAAGCGATTGAAAGTAGTCATTAGAATAGCCCTCTGACATCCAACCCTCCTCTTTTAGCTGACCGCTACAACGTGTGAATGAATGTAATTCCAACGATCTGAAATCAGGAAAAGCAACAACCCATTCGCCTGAATGGTAAGATGCTATGAAATTATCTTTCGTAGACTGATATGCACTTCGCGCTAATATGACTTTTTTATCTCCAGAATACTTATTAATTAATTCCCATAAATAAAAAAAATATGCATAAAGCAATGAGGTGTGCCCTTCAAGGGTACTTGTAAATTCTTCACTATTGATTCGATAAGCTATTATGGCGTGCTTTCTTAATTTTCTGCTTTTTAAAGCTTCAATATTAATTACATTCTCTACTGACATTCTCCAAGTTGCAAAAGCTAGGGATACTGTACAAACTTTATCGCTAGATAAATTTAAGGCATCTTCGTATTTATAATTAATTAGTTCGTTCCAGCAAACTTTATGTGGTTTTATAAATTTTCGATAAAAGTATCTTCTCACTGACCTGTACGCTAAATCCAGCGATGATTTTCTTTTCGCTATTTCTGATTCAAATCTCCAATCTTTATATAACTCATAACTATATATGTGAGTATTCGCTACTTGCTTCCAGTGCAAAGTTCTTACTCTATCTCTTTTAATATCAATGTACCAAGGACAAGGACCAGCTAAAGCTTCTGCTGAACTTAAATACATTGGTAATTTATCAAATCTATCATTAAATTTGTATTGCTCTAAAAAGAAACTCCTAACTTCAATCGAAGAATAGACCCTACCCCACCATTTTAAAAATATCTCACATAACTCAGTTATCTTTTCTACTTGGATACTTGTTAGCAAATTACTTGATAGCAGCTTGAGATCATTAATACTAACATCACCACATTTAGTCTTTTGTTTAAAATTGTCAGATTCTATTGATATGTCCAATCCTTTTACATTTAGAGCAGAACCGCACTCCTTACATGGACTCATTAATCTTAAATTATGCCAAGGGCAATGAGTAATAAACGCCAACTGAAAAAACACGCAGTGATAACCCAACTTCAAACATTCGCTGCAATGCTTGACACCAACTCCAGGTTGGCAATTTTGTGAAAATCCAAATTGATCTAGGAAACCTTTTTTTAGTCGATCGGTATCAACATTAGTGCAAAGAGAAAATTTTTCGAAATCTATCCAATCGCTCTTATCTACAGACAATTTCGGATTTTTAATTTTAGAAAGTGAAATATGTGCCGCTAACTGATTTGGTTTTATTAAGTTATATGCAATAAGTTTAATAAAAATACTCCAACCAGATTCATATGGTGCTGGAGAGTCGCTTTGCCAAATAAGCTTTTTAGCAAAAGAAGCTTTCATTGTGTACTTATTGAGTACCAAAAAGTCCGGAGAAGTAATTCAAATTGCTAGCTTCAACTGCACTGGTGAAATCTTTTTTCTTAAATTTAAACTCAGGTGAGTCAGATTTAGAACCTTGCACAAGAAGATACTCTATTGTTCTAGATAAATGTTCCATAGGTATAGAAGCTCCTGTCAATTGCTTTGCAGCACACACTAAAGCAGACCATATCTCATCTGAATAATCACTCAACCTGAGGCCTCTATCGTATGCAAAAGGGAGAAAGAATTTTGTAAATGTAAAATCACTATCAACAGGATAATGTTGAACTTTGTCATAGGATTCTAGAATTGCTTTTAAAGCAAATTTTGTCGCACATCCATCAAATGCAATTGGCTCACTTAGGAACCTAGCAATAAGAAAACTTTGTCCTGTTGCTTGAAGCGCAGTTCTAATATTTAGTATTTCTGGTTGAGCAAAACCTATCGTTGTCATTCTAATATCAATGGCTTCTAATCTGTTATGAATAGTTGCAAGCATATCTAAGTCATCTTGACCAAGTTTTTGCATCTCATCAATCATTAAAACAAATTGCTGGCCTTTTTTTGTAAACAATTGCGCTTGTATATGGGTAATTAACTGTCTCTGGGTATCTTTGTAACGTGACGATTTTGCGATAGCTAAATTCTCTGATTGTAATATATCTACAAATAACCCCGATTCCTGTTTTCGTCTTGGTTCAGCCGTAAAACTAATGATTAATATATCTGGAAACTCTTGTTCTAAAAGTGTCTTAACTATCTTTGCGCATGTCGTTTTACCAAGTCGAGGAGGAGCATACATAAATGTTCCAGTTACTCTCATCCAAACTCTATCCCTTATTATTGAATAAATATTGTTTATAACTGGAGTTATGATCCAGTATTTTTTTGTAATTATTGGATGTTCTGAAAATAGCTCTAGCCGTTCCTTGTTTGTAATCACAGTTATGTCCATATCTACCCCTATAATTTATTTTTTACCCTTTAATAGTTCGTTTAAATCAGGCATAGGTTTGAACATTAACGGTTTTCTATCACTACTTAACGAATCTAAGTTTCTTTGGCCTAAAGGTTCATTCATTTTTTTATCCATGATTTTGCGTGGTAAGCCAGACACCTTAGCGACTCGGGTAGCTTCTGTGGCTGCACGAGGGCTTATGATTGGCTTATTTTTACTTTTTGTTTTTTTTCTAGTGGACAAATCATCAAGATAAACTTGTACAATGTCTTGCTGAGATCCGACTACTAGTAATTTTTTTGACTTTAAGCTAAGAATTATCTTTCTTGTTTTCAAGTCATGTTTAGTTTGCCAATTGCTTGACGCACTCAATATTCCGATTTCTCCTCCATCTGATAAGTAAGCTTTGCAATAGGTAAGGTCATTTTCATCCACTTCTAATTTCAATTTTTTACCTATAAGTCCTGAAGTATTTGCCAATACTGGATTGGTATATCGAACACCATAAAGTTGAATATATGGCCTCCTTCCAGACTCCCTCCCACCTCGGATTGTGGCAGTCAATATTAACGGTATTAAAACTGAGCTATTTCCAGATTTAACTGGAAGTTTTCTTATCAAAAAGTGATCTTTGTTATTTTCAATATAATGTTTTAACACCTCAATTGGCGAGTTAAAAAATGTACCTTCGCTTGGGGTTTCATTATGTTGAGCTACAAAAACTGCAGCCATCTCTTCCGCCTCATGAGCACGGATTTTATAAACTACCGCCTTTTGTTCAGCATTTTTTGCCCTACCTTTACCTGGCTTTGAGCCAGTTGTAGAAGGTAATCGCATAAACAAATCTTTAGAAATTCTTGCAAAATACCTTTCAATATCTGGTCGTCTTTCAAAATGGGCTGCAGGCCCCCAGTTGATAGAGAAGCCTAATTGTTTACGTACTCTTTCGTGAATAGTATTTGATAAATGTGCTAATGCCCCGTCCAACATTATTGTTCCCCATAAAGCCCCTTGGCACTCTGGAAACACCTCGTCTGGCATTCCACCGTTATCTGGATATTTAAGACCAGGAATAGTCAGTTTCAATCTTTCTGTTGGATTCACTGCCTTACGTATAACGCTAAGTACATCATCTGCACTTACCTCACTCCTATAGATCACAGATTGAGCAAGAATAGCTCCTGAAACAGTTTCAATCATAGCTATTAGCCAAATTCTCTCTAACTGTATGTCAGTTTTGATATTTTCAGGTGTTTGAAATTCTGCAGTGAAGAATGCATTTATAGAGTAAGCATCTAGCTGTACTACTTCATATGGTTCTTCAAACGTTAAGAATCTCTCATATCCAGTACCTACGGCCAAATGAGCCGCTGCTACCTGCTCTCCCCGACTTGTTACTGTCTTATTAAATGACTCATCTAAAACCTCATCAAGGTATTTTTGAATTGTCTTAAATCCAAGATGCTTAGTATTAAATGGCCACTGGTTATCATTTACATCATGTTCTTTAAGTAGCCGGAGGAAAGTCTTATGAAGATCTTTTGCACGAATTTTTACTTCGTGAACATTCAGCTCTTTAGAGTGTTTCTTTTTAATATATTGAATTAGCTTTGCAGATATGTCCGGGAATTTTTTTAAAGTTTGCTCAAACACACCAGATAGACCACCCTGAGCTTCTGGATACTTAAATTGATGAGCAGCTGATCTTTCATATTGTTTAAAATTTAGGAAAGGGATTAATGCTCTAAAACCAAAAATTCTTCCATCAGAAGCTATTTTTTTACATTTATGTACTAATGTTGTAATTGACTTACTATTTACCCCAGTAGTTTTTTGTATATCTACTAATGGATATCCATCCAAATACATTTCTACAGCTTTACATTTTTTATTAAATTTTTCTCGATATTCAAAATCTATCAAGGTATCTAATACAGTCGGCCATGTTTTAATTGGCGGACAGTCTGCGAGTGTTTCTGCCCTGCTCGTATATTTCCTATTCACGATAACTCCAAGGGGTAAGCTTGCCAAATGATTTGTCTTTTAAATTTATATCGACATAACCCTCAATGGCTAATCGTATCAATACACCTAAAACCACAGCGGATTCAAAGCCTTCAAGTTCAACTAGCAGTGAATTTATAGTCCCTTTTTTTTGCTCACGGATTGCAATTAGTAGATAGGTGCGGCAATTAATGTGCTCATGCTCTCTAATTGCAGCTGCATAAGAGATTGCCATTAGCCACCTAAGCGAAATTTTCACTATTGGTGCTAAGTCAGTATCATTAAATCGTTTATATATTCGATGAGCTTTAGCAGCAGCATTTATCTGAGCTTGCTTTTGAGATAGATGAGACGGATCGTTTGGCTCTTTGCCAGCCTTTATCTCATGCCAAGCAATTGAGCCATCTCGAAAAGTAACTATCGCGTCTAATTCAGTTGCGCGGACTTCATTATTATCTTCAGATAATATTGGTTCTGGGGCTAAATTAAATGAGACTACATCTGGGTTTGTTTCAAGAAAGTAAAGCCAATGGATGAGTTGTCTGTCACTTGGTAGAATCCAATCGCTATTTGTTTTAACGCTATAAACTAGCCACAGATTACTTACGCTCCTACCACGAGCGCGATATGTCTTCAGAACTGACTTACGAAGACTAGATTTCAATGATATTTCAGGAGTAGCCATAAGACCCCCTAAGCAACATTAACTACTAAGGCATTAAAACTTTCTGCCTTCAATTCGTCTTTTTAGTTCCAAACGTTACCGATGTCAAGTATTTAGTTCCAGAATATGGAACTAAATCTTTAGATTGAATTAAATAAAGAAGTTAAATTAGCACCGTAAGTTTATGTTTTTAATGCTCTTCATGTGTAATTGAGTTAAGTAACATTTACTTCCACGGACTGATTTACCCTATTAGAACCTACCATATAACAATTAAAACCTTTAAAGCTGATGTTGGCCGTGCCCTAGGGATTGAGATTTTTAAGCCAGATGCCAATGACGAAAAGATATTTAGTAACAATCGTTATCATTAGTTTAAAAAAGCATTATGAGCTTCAGCTTCAGATGCCAGTCTATTGTTAATGTTCTGGCAAACCAATTCACACATTAGATGTAGATTATTATCGCTAATACTGTAAATCGCACTATTGCCTTTGACTTCTTTTTTAACAAAACCATTTTTTGCTAGTAAAGCTAATTGTCGTGAAACGTTAGCGATGCTGAGGTTGGTTTGTTGAGCCAAGCTGCTGACGCCAATACCTACATTGCTATGACAAAGGCAATTCAATAATTGCAAACGTGATGGATGAGACAAAGCCTGAAAGTAATTGGCTAGGTGCTCCAAGGTCGCCTTTGGTAGTAGGCTGTCGCTAAGTAATTGTTTATTTGAGTTCATATTAATGATAATGATATATCTATTTGCATAATTGCGCAAATAGTTGTACGATTGCTATTCATTTATTGGTAAAGCGATAATGTTAAAAAAACTATTTCCTAAGCGATCCAATCCTAAAAGTTATTTAGCACGAGAGATAACATTGGTGCTAGTGGTTAAAATCGTTTTAATTACAATGATTTGGTTTTTTTTAATCAGAGAACATTCTGTGAAATTCAATGATCAGCAAGTCGCGTATCATCTTGTTGTAAAACATCCACGTACCCTTCCCCTTAAGCAAAATATGGAGCAACCATGATTTCTGAAGAGTTAGTTGATCTTTCGCGTTTACAGTTTGCAGTCACCGCGTTATACCACTTTTTATTTGTTCCACTAACGCTAGGTATGGTGTGGATACTAGTTATCATGGAAAGTGTTTACGTCATGACAGGCAAAGTGATATGGAAAGACATGACCAAGTTTTGGGGAAAACTGTTCGGGATTAATTTTGCATTAGGTGTTACAACAGGCATTACCATGGAGTTCCAATTTGGTACCAATTGGGCTTATTACTCACATTATGTTGGGGATATTTTTGGTGCGCCATTAGCAATTGAAGGTTTAATGGCATTCTTTCTTGAGTCGACTTTTATCGGCTTATTTTTCTTTGGGTGGGATAAGTTATCTAAACCCAAACATTTAATGGTTACAATTTTCTTAGCTATCGGCACCAATATGTCTGCTTTGTGGATATTAATTGCGAATGGTTGGATGCAAAACCCTGTCGGCGCCCTCTTTAATTGGGAAACGATGCGCATGGAAATGACTAGCTTTTGGCCTATTATTTTCAATCCGGACGCACAGGTGAAATTTGTGCATACCGTTTCTGCAGGTTATGTCACAGGATCGATGTTCGTATTATCCATTTCTGCATGGTATTTGCTCAAAGGTCGCAATATTCAATTTGCTAAACGCAGTTTCAGTGTTGCCGCAGCGTTTGGCTTGGCTTCATCTTTAAGCGTAATCGTATTAGGTGATGAATCTGGCTACACAGTTGGAGAGGCACAGCAAACCAAAATGGCAGCAATTGAAGCGATGTGGGAAACGAAACCTGCACCAGCAGGATTGACATTGTTAGCAGGAGTTAACGAAGCAAAGCAAAAAAATGATTGGGAAATTGAATTGCCATATGTGATGGGAATTATTGGGACGCGCTCACTAGATAAAACCATTCCTGGCATTCAGGAAATTAAAGAGAAAAATCGTGAACGCATTGAAAATGGTATTCCAGCGGTCGTGGCATTAGAGCAGTTACGCAACAACCGGAGTGATGCAGAGGCAGAGAAGACGTTTAAAGCACATATGCATGACTTAGGCTTTGGTTTGCTATTAAAACGATATATTGGAGACGTTTCACAAGCAACGCCTGAAATGATTACGCAAGCCACAAATGATACTGTCCCACGTGTTGCTCCTATGTTTTGGTCATTCCGCATTATGGTTGGCTTAGGCTTTTTAATGTTAGCGTTGTTTGCAACGGCTATGTGGCATAGTGTTAAAGGTACATTTTCTGAGAAAAAATGGTTATTAAAATGGGCTTTACTCATGTTACCTGCCCCTTGGATAGCGGCTGAGTTAGGCTGGGTTGTTGCAGAGTATGGCCGTCAGCCTTGGACTATCTACGGCATTCTACCTACGCATCTATCGGTATCGACGCTCAGTGTTAACAATATTTATGGGTCATTAGCAGGGTTTATCGGTTTCTATACTTTACTATTGGTAGTGGAAATGTATTTAATGATTAAATATGCCAAGCTAGGACCAGGTTCGCTTGGTACTGGCCGCTACGATAATGAAGCAAACCAAGCCTAGGAGAGCATCATGGATTACGTTACTTTAAAAATTATTTGGTGGCTATTAGTGGGTGTACTGTTGGTTGGTTTTGCCATTATGGATGGTCACGATATGGGCGTTGGTGCCCTATTGCCCTTTGTCGGTAAAAATGATGATGAACGCCGTGTCGTCATTAATACTGTGGGGCCTCATTGGGATGGTAATCAGGTTTGGTTTATTACAGGCGGCGGCGCTATATTTGCTGCATGGCCATTAGTCTATGCTACCGCATTTAGCGGTTTCTATTGGGCAATGCTGGCTGTATTATGGGCTTTATTTTTCCGTCCTGTTGGATTTGATTATCGAAGCAAGATCGATAATCCAACATGGCGCAATACATGGGATTGGGGCTTATTTATTGGCGGTGCTGTTCCTCCTTTGATTTTTGGCGTTGCTTTTGGTAATTTATTACAAGGAGTGCCTTTTGAATTTAATAATCTGCTCATCTCAACTTACACAGGTAGTTTTTGGCAACTACTTAACCCTTTTGCACTATTGGTTGGCATCGTATCAAGTGCAATGATTACAATGCATGGCGGTATGTATTTATCTCACCGTACTGAAGGTGCTATACAGCAGCGTGCAATAAAAGGCGCCTCAATAGCCGTTATCGTGATGATAACCACCTTTATATTAGCGGGTTTATGGTTACGTTTTGGCAATATACAAGGGTTTATGATTGTTTCTGCACTGGATCCAGCATCTTTACCAGATCCATTAGCAAAAACGGTGGTAAGAAGTGCTGATGGTTGGTGGCAAAACTATCATAAACAACCGCTTATTTGGTTATTGCCAATATTGGGCGTTGCTGGTGCTTTTCTTGCTATGCTAATGGTCCGCAGTGGTAAAACACTAAGCGCTTTTGTTGCATCTTCATTGAGTATTGTCGGTGTTATCGGCACTGCTGGTGCAGCGATGTTCCCTTTCGTCATGCCCTCTTCTACCCAACCAAATGCAAGTTTGACTGCTTGGGACAGTGTTTCTAGTCATCTAACTTTACAAATCATGTTTTGGGCAACTGTTATTTTTATGCCGTTAATTATCTTTTATACTAGCTGGGCATACCATGTGATGCGCGGTAAGATAACCGTGGCGCATATTAGAGCTAATGATCATACAGCCTACTAATTAGAAAGGAATATTATGTGGTATTTCGCTTGGGTTCTAGGTGTTGGATTTGCTGTTCTACTGGCCATTTTAAATGCTATGTGGATTGAAAATGAAGATGCGCGGCATCATTCTGATGAGTAAAGGCGCAGCTCCCTCACAATCTCTACTTTAATATTTAACACGTCAACCATGTGGTTGTGTCGCATTATGGCATTACTGTTGTAATGATAAAAACTGCATATATACAACACGTCAAAATAAAAGCCGTCTATGACGGCTTTTTAGTTTTAGATGTTGATGAATATTATCGATTATTGAAAAAAGCAATATTACCTACGTTGTCATTTACAAAAGTAATTTCAACTTCTTTGTATGCATGTGTTGGATCGTATTTAACAATGCCGTTGTAATACCACATTTCAATTTTAACTGGGTTTGACTTTTTATCGTCTTTAAAGCTTTTGCCTGTAATTTTCTCTGCATTGGTTGGTTTGACAGAAGCTTGCCTTTTAACAGGTTTGCCTAGTTGCTCCATGACAACTTTTTTAGATTTACCGCTAAAACTGTTTAAAAATTCATTTTCAGTATAGGTTTTTTCTGCAGCGCTTGCTAGACCAGCGAAAGCAAATGCGGCAATGGTAAGGCTAAGGGTTATGTTTTTAAATGCGTTAAAAGTCATTGTATTTTCCTAAATTGTTAGCTGTTAAACGGTTTGACTGCAATTTCGTTGACGTGGCGCTAAATATTAATCTTCAAGCCATCATAGCCAACTGAAACGTTCTTAGGCAGCATTTTTGTTAAGGCTTTGTATTCTAATTCATGTGTCATGTGAATCAAAACACTTTGTTTTGCGTTTATCTGACCGATGTAAGCTAAACTTTGTTCAATATTAATATGCGTTGGGTGTTCTTTTACGCGCAAACAATCGATTAATAGCAAGTCTAGATTTTCGAGTAATGCAAATGAAGCTTCAGGGATGGCCGATACATCAGTCATATAAGCAATGTTGCCAATTCGGTAGCCGAATATTTGGATTCTGCCATGCATGATTGGAATTGGCGTCACCGTTGCGCCAAATAAATCGAAGGGCGCATTGACTTCATTAATGCTGAGCACGGGCAAATCCCAAAAATCACATGGCTCTCTTAATGTGTAGCCAAACTTCGCTTTAATGTGTTCAGCAGCTTCTTTATAACTATATAGCGGGATTTGTTTGCGATTGACTTGGCAAAATCCGCGCAAATCATCAATGCCGTGTAAGTGGTCGGCGTGTGTATGGGTATAAAGTACGGCGCCGATATTGGTAATACCTTCTCTTAGCGCCTGTAATCGTAAATCTGGCCCTGTATCAATCAGGATATTTTCACCTGTATCGAGCGTAATGATGCTTGAGCAACGCGTTCTTTTGTTGCGCGGATCATCAGAGGTGCAAGTATCACATTGGCAACCAATTGCAGGCGTGCCTGCGCTAGAGCCTGCGCCAAGTATGGTTAATTGCATACAGCCTCTTGATTGGCTGCGTGTTTAAACAGCTTGAAAAAGTTGGCGGTCGTTGCTTCTGCAACCTCTTCTAAACTAATGCCGCGTAAATTGGCAATCTCTTGCGCGACATATTTAACGTAAGCGGGTTGATTGGTTTTGCCACGGAATGGCACAGGCGCTAAATAAGGTGAGTCTGTTTCGACTAAGATACGATCAAGCGGAATTTGCTTGGCGACTTCTTTGATATCTGTTGCGTTTTTAAACGTCACAATGCCAGAAAATGAGATATAAAAGCCCATTTCAATTGCCGCCAGCGCCATTTCTAAGCTCTCAGTAAAGCAGTGCAATACACCCCCAGCACGCTCTACGCCCTCTTCTCGCATAATCTGCAAAGTATCATCTACTGCATTTCTCGTATGAATAATCAAGGGCTTACCCGCGATAACTGCTGCGCGAATGTGGGTGCGAAAACGTTCACGTTGCCATTCTAAATCACCTGTTAAGCGAAAGTAATCTAATCCCGTTTCACCAATTGCAACAATCTTAGGATGGTTAGCTAACTTAACCAATTCCTCAACAGTCGGTTCTTGTATGTTTTCATAATCAGGATGTACGCCAACGGAGGCGTAAAAGTTATCATATTGCTCGGCTAGGCTAAGCACTTCAGGAAATTTATCTAAGGTGACAGAAACACAGAGCGCGTGCCCTATTTTTTCTTCTTGCATTAACTGTCTAACAGATTGAATATTTTGCGCTAATTCTGGAAAGTTGAGATGACAATGTGAATCGATAAGCATAGGCATTACATAGTGTTTGTTGAACGTGAGGATTTTAAGGCGCTGCCTAACAAAGCTTCAATTTTGTTTTTGACTTCGCCAGCATCTTTTTCACTAAACTGCACCCCTACTCCTTGTGGTCTGCTACTGTTGGCAACAGGCGAAATCCAAACTACTTTACCGACGATTTTTAATCTTGTCGGTTCATCGAGCAAGCTTAATAACATGAATACTTCGTCACCCATTTGAAAAGGCTTACTGGTCGGAATAAATAAGCCGCCACCTTTGATATAAGGCATATAAGCGGTAAATAAAGCCACTTTTTCTTTAATAGCCAATGACAGTACGCCAGGCTTATTCGCCATTAACTGTTCGGTACCTGGATCTAAACTCAATTGAATGCCCTTTTCATTTAACTCTTCAACTTAACTTTAAACGCACGGATTAACATCAATACTTAAGCTTGTGGCATAAATACGTGGGTATATTGTAATAATAAATTTTCTAATTGCATTTCATTACTAAGCGGATGATTTGCTGCTTTTTTTGCTTCAGTTAAGCTGCGCTGAAACTGTAATAAACCGCTTAAGTTTACGCTTTTACACAACGCTTGCAAAGCCTGTCTTTGTTGCGAATGGTAATGTGCACTTTGGGTTAATCGATAACTTAATAAATCAAAAGTCCATTTTTGAATCACATCAATCGCGCGTTCCATGCCTTCTGCTAAAAACAAGGGCGCTGATGTAAAAGGATCTAACCGTTCACCTTTTGATAAATGCTGAACAAGTTGCTCATTAGATGCAAGCTGGTCTTGCATTTGCAATGCTGCTAATGGCGCGCCACCTGCATATTCAAGTAAAGCCTCTGCATTTTGTACACCTTGCTCAGCTAACCAACCAATAGCATCAACTTTCTGCGGAATAGAAAAATCAAGCACTTGGCAACGACTAATAATGGTTGGCAATAAGCGTTGCGGCTGGCTGGCGACTAATAAAAACAAGGTGTTAGCTGGCGGTTCTTCTAACATTTTAAGTAGAGCATTGGCTGAAGCTAGATTTAATGTTTCTGCCGGTGAAACTAAAATAATACGGCGACCATTCACTTGATGGGTAGAAAGGCTGAGGAAATCGAATAGTTGTCGAACTTGTGCGACTGAAATCTGTGTTTTCTTACTGGTTTTTTTCTTAGCAGCGGTTTCTTCCGATTCATCTTCAGGAGTGATTAATTTAAAGTCTGGGTGATTGCCCTCTTTTAACCACACGCAACTGGCACAGACGCCACAAGCGCCCTCTGCATTAGCCTGCTGACACAATAATGTATGCGCCAAATGCAAGGCAAAATCATCCTTACCAAGACCCGTTCTTCCACGTAATAAAACAGCATGTGGCAGCGCATTTTTTCGCTGCATTATATTATTCCATTGCGATTTTTGCCAAGAATAGATCATATTAAAATCAGTTGGTTGAGAAGAACTCTTCAATAGAAACTTTAACTTCTTCCTTGACAGCTGCTAATGCTTGATTACCATTAATAATGCGGAAGCGTGCTGGATCTTGCTTTGCTCTGGCTAAATAGGCATTACGTAGTTTTTCAAAGAAATCTGCACCTTCACGTTCAAACTTATCTGGCGTTCTAGCTAATGCTAATCGCTCAAGGCTGACTGCTACAGGTACATCAAATAATAAGGTCATATCTGGTTGTAAATCGCCTTGCACCCATGTTTCTAATACATTAATTTTTGCAATAGACACCGCTTTTGCGCCAGCTTGGTAGGCGTAAGTCGCATCGGTAAATCGGTCAGAAATCACACAATCACCACGAGCAATGGCAGGTGCGATAACTTGCTCAATGTGTTCTCTACGCGCGGCAAACATTAATAAAGTTTCTGTTTCTGCATGCATGGCTTGATGTAATAATATTGCTCTTAATTGCTCTGCTAACGGCGTACCACCTGGTTCTCGCGTGCAAACAACGGTTTCTCCCAGCGCTTTTATTTGATCAATAATCGCTGGAATGTGGGTACTTTTCCCTGCACCATCCATGCCCTCTAATGTAATAAACTTGCCTTTTTTTACCATCAATCAACCATTTTTCTTCATCGTTTAAGTTGGTATTTTGCCACAGCGCGATTGTGCTGCGTTAATGAGTCTGAAAATTCGTGGCTACCATCACCTTTACCAACAAAATAGAGCGCTTTGGTTTTAGCGGGATGCAATGCTGCCTCAATCGCAGCTAAACTTGGCATAGAAATAGGCGTTGGCGGCAAGCCTGCTCGGGTATAAGTATTGTATTTGGTATCTTTGCGTAAATCTTTACGACGGATATTGCCATCAAACGCATCTCCCATGCCATAAATGACAGTCGGGTCGGTTTGAAGCAACATACCCATCCGCAATCGATTAACAAAAACACCTGCAATCATTGGTCGCTCAGAGGCTTTGCCTGTTTCTTTTTCAATAATCGACGCCATAATCAGCGCTTCATAACTGTCTTTATAAGGTAAATTAGCCTCTCTATTTTGCCACGCCGCTTCTAATTTAGTGACCATCGCGGTGTATGCGTTTTTTAAGATTGCAACATCTTTTGTTGCCTTATTAAAATGATAGGTATCAGGAAAGAATAAGCCTTCGGGGTGTTGTTGTTTTGCGCCAATTAACGCCATCACATCAGCATCTGACGCGTTTTTAATGGTATTTTCAATATCGCTATTGCTTTGCAATTTTTGGCGCATTTCTTTGAAGGTTTTTCCCTCGATAAAGGTAATTTTACCTTGGCTTGTTTTGCCTTCATTGAGCGCTAATAGCACCTCATATGGCGTAGCGTTCTGCTCAAAAGTATATTCGCCTGCCTGCAAGGATGATTCTTTATTTAAACTGCGCGCCAGTAAGACAAATGGTAATGCATTTTCAATCACACCTTGCGTGACTAATTGATTGGCAATGCTTGATAAACCGCTATCAGGCTTGATAATGACTGTTTGTTCAGGGTTGTCGAACTGGAGTGATGTTTTTGAGTAGTAATCTAGCCAGGCTAGAAAAGAAAGCAACAACAATATGCCTGCAACTAATGTAAATAGTAAGAATTTTTTCATGAATGTAAAGTTTTACGAAGGTTAATAGCAAGGTCTTGTTTAACCCATTTCTTTTGTTCTAACTGGCGAACTTGCCATACGCCGAATAAGCTATTGCAGATAATCATCTCATCTGCTGATAATAATTGCTTTAAATCGATTGTTTCTACTGCTGTTTTAAGGTCTAAAGAATGCGCACGCGCCATGATTTGATTACGCGTAACCCCCGCTACACCGCATTGATCTAATTGAGGGGTAATCAACAAATCGCCGTAGCGCGCAAAAACATTCGCAGCGGTACATTCAATCACATTATTCGCAATATCTAGCATGAGGCCATCTGTAATTTCTGGGTCATGCCATTCCATGCGTGCAAGTACATTCTCCAATCGATTTAGATGTTTAACGCCCGCTAGCTTGGGTTGGTGGCCAATACGCGTCTCACATAGATGCAGCATCACGCCTTCATCAAAATGATGTTGTGGATAGTTTGGTAAATTCGATTTAACCATCACCCGCGTTGGGTTAGTAATGGCAGGTGGGTTATAGCCACGCGCACCTTCTCCGCGTGTAATGATAATTTTCGCGACAGCAACTAGCTCTTCAATGGAAAATAGCTGTTCAAAATCATTGATAAACACATCTGCGCTGGGGCAAACAATGCCAATTGCACTACAATCTTTCACCAGCTTTTGATAATGTGCTGGCCAATGTTCAGGCAAGCCATGCACAACTTTAACGGTTCTAAATACACCGTCGCCATAAGTGAAACCTCTATCAAGCGCAGAAATTGCACCATTAAAACTACCATTGATAAGGATTGAGTCGCTCATTTGCATAGCCAACATTAAACCATAGCCAAGATAAAATGACAGTAAAGACCAATAAAAAAGCCTGTCGCAGACAATGCGCAGGCTTTTTTTACAACATAATTAATGGTTAGACTTTTTTAAATACTAATGAACCATTCGTGCCGCCAAAACCAAAGTTATTTTTTAACGCATACTCGATTTTCATATCACGCGCAGTATTCGCACAATAATCTAAATCACATTCGGGATCTTGCTCAAAAATATTAATGGTTGGTGGTGAGATTTGATTGTAAATAGAGAGTACTGTAAATACCGACTCTAAACCACCGGCACCACCTAATAAGTGACCTGTCATTGATTTTGTTGAGTTAATAACAAGCTTATGTGCATGATTGCCAAAAGTCGCTTTAATCGCATTAGACTCATTCACATCACCTAATGGTGTTGATGTGCCATGTGCGTTCATAAAGCTAACTTGATCTGGATTTGCGCCTGCATTTTTTAATGCATTCACCATAGAACGACGTGGACCGTCCATGTTTGGTGCGGTCATGTGATAAGCATCAGCACTCATACCGTAACCCGCTAGCTCTGCATAAATTTTTGCGCCACGTGCTTTTGCATGCTCATACTCTTCTAGCACCATCACACCAGCGCCTTCGCCCATAACAAAGCCATCACGACCCGTATCCCAAGGACGACTAGCTGTAGCAGGATCATCATTACGGGTAGAAAGTGCTTTTGCAGATGAGAATCCACCAATCGCTAATTCTGTAATTGCCGCTTCAGCGCCGCCAGCAATCATCACGTCAGCATCGCCATATTCAATCATACGTGCTGCATCGCCAATACAATGTGTACCAGTCGTACAAGCAGTCACAACAGCGACGTTAGGCCCTTTTAAGCCAAACATAATGCTTAAGTTACCAGAAATCATATTGATGATGGTGCCAGGAATGAAGAATGGTGAAATTTTGCGCGGGCCACCTGCATCAAAGCTATCGTTAGTTGATTCAATCGTCGCAAGTCCACCAATACCAGAGCCAATCTCAACCCCAATGCGCTCAGCATTTTCTTCTGTGACGACTAAACCACTATCTTTAAAGGCTTCGATACCTGCAGCTAGACCGTATTGAATAAAAGTATCCATTCGGCGTGCATCTTTTGCTGGCATAAAGTCTTCAGGATTGAAGTCTTTGACTTCACCTGCAATATGACATGCAAAATTGCTAGGATCAAACTTTGAAATACGAGTGATACCAGACTTGCCTGCGATTAGATTATCCCAAGCTGTGTTAACGCCTATACCTACAGGAGAAACCACGCCCAAGCCAGTAATAACGACTCTACGTTTAGACATATATTTAGAAATTAGCCCTTTTTCAAGGGCTAATTTATTTGAATTTATTTGAGGTTTGCGTTGATGTAATCAACAGCAAGCTGAACAGTTGTGATTTTTTCTGCTTCTTCATCAGGAATCTCTGTGTCGAACTCCTCTTCTAAAGCCATCACCAACTCAACTGTGTCGAGTGAATCAGCACCTAAATCATCAACAAAAGATGATTCGCTTTTTACGTCAGCTTCATTTGAACCTAATTGTTCACAAACGATTTTTTTTACACGTTGTTCGATGTCAGACATCCATTTACCCCTTTGATTAAAAATTAGCTTATTCGGCTAAGTGCGTATTCTAGCAAAACTCTACCAGAATACAAAAAATTATTTTGCGGCATTTACGCCATGTACATGCCGCCATTCACATGAATCGTTTCACCTGAAATATAAGCTGCATTTGGTGATGCTAAAAAGGCGACTGTTGCCGCTATCTCGTTTACATTACCTAAACGGTTTAATGGTATGCGAGCCAACATTTGCGTTTTAATGTCTTCAGGCAGCTCAGCGGTCATATCCGTATCGATAAAACCAGGCGCAACACAGTTCACAGTAATGTTTCTACTACCAACTTCCGCTGCTAATGATTTAGAAAAGCCCGACATACCAGCTTTAGCCGCAGCATAATTAGCTTGTCCAGCGTTACCCATATGGCCAACGACACTAGAAATGCTGATAATACGGCCTGTTCTTGCTTTCATCATTGGGCGCAAAACAGCTTTACTCATCCGATAAACTGAGCTCAGATTAGTAGAGATGACTGCATCCCAATCCTCATCAGACATACGCATCATTAAGGTATCTTTAGTGATGCCCGCGTTATTCACCAATATGCTAACTGCGCCAAATTGTTCTGTAATTTGGTTTAATACAGTTTCAATTTGTTCTGCGTTATTCACATCTAAGGCAATACCAGCACCCTTTATGCCAGCTTCTTTTAATGCGGCGGAAATCTTTTCAGCACCTGCTGAAGATGTTGCTGTGCCAATCACTGCAGCGCCTTGTTGACCTAGCGTTTGTGCGATAGCTGCACCAATTCCACGACTGGCACCGGTCACTAATGCAATTTGATTTTCTAATGACATTGTTAAAACCTTTTAAATTTTAAAATGGAGTTATGATTTATATGCGACAACCGCATCAATGCTAACGAGCGCTGTACAGGGCATCTCTGCCACAATGCGTTTTGTTAAGCCTGCTAACACTTTGCCTGGGCCGCATTCTGCGGTTTTATTAATTTGTAATCGATGTAAAAATTGTACCGTTTCAACCCAACGCACAGGTGAATGTAGTTGACGCACGAGTGCATCTTTGATTTTATCTGAATCGCTATAAGCGACTACATCAGCATTATGCAACACAAGAATTTCTGGGGCATTTATTTGAACATTTTTTAAATATTCAGCTAGCTGTTTCGCTGCTGGCAGCATTAATTCACAATGCGAAGGCACGCTGACTGGTAGCTGTATAGCGCGTTTGGCACCCTTTTCTTTTGCTAACATCATTGCGCGTTCTACCGCAGCTTTATTACCCGCAATCACCACTTGTCCAGGTGAGTTTAAGTTCACTGGCGTAACGACTTCACCTTTTGCAGCGTCGATACAAACTGCATTAACAGTTGCATCATCAAGCCCTAAAATAGCGGCCATTGCGCCTACACCTTCTGGCACAGCATTTTGCATCGCTTCTGCGCGGAATTTAACTAGTGGCAAGGCATCTGCATAGCTAATCGCACCAGATGCGACTAAAGCCGTATACTCTCCCAAACTATGCCCAGCTAAAAATGCAGGGGTCTCACCCTTCATGATTTGATAAACACGCCATGTAGCAACGCCAGCTGCCAACATCAGTGGTTGCGTATGCTGGGTTTGGTTAAGCAGATCATTCTCTTCAGTAACCATGCTCCAAAAATCAACACCTAATAAATCTGATGCTTCATTGAAGGTTTCTTTTATGATTGCAATACCGTCAAAACCAGCCATCATGCCAACTGATTGTGAACCTTGTCCTGGAAAAAATAATGCTGATTTTGTCATAATTTACTTTAAATAACGATTATAATTTATTGATATATATGAAATAGTATTTTATTTATTAACTTAAAATTTAACTAAAGCCGAACCCCAAGTAAAGCCGCCGCCAAAAGCTTCCATTAATAGCACTTCCCCACGCTTGATGCGACCATCACGCACGGCAACATCTAACGCCAGTGGAATGGATGCTGCTGAAGTGTTGCCATGCTTATCAACCGTAACGACAACTTTATCCATGCTCATATTCAACTTTTTAGCCGTTGCTTGCAATATACGAATATTGGCCTGATGTGGCACAAGCCAGTCTATATCTGACTTTTCCATATTATTTGCGGCCAATGTTTCATCGACAATTTGGTCTAGTGTATTAACCGCCATTTTAAAGACAGCAGAACCTTCCATTGCTACAGTGTCTTTGCCTTCCTTATTACGTGGCACATGCAACATCTTTTCATAATTGCCATCTGCATATAGATGTGTCGAGATAATGCCAGGCTCTTTTGATGCTTGCACAATCACTGCACCCGCGCCGTCACCCCATAAAATACAGTTGCTTCTGTCGGTATAGTCTGTAATGCTTGAAAATGTGTCAGCACCAATCACTAATACACACTGATTAGCGCCTGCTTTAATGAAATTATTGGCAGTCGCCAATGCATAAACAAAACCACTACAAACAGCTTGGATATCAAATGCCGGACAGTTAGAGGCGCCAATTTTTCGTTGTACGATTGAAGCGACACTGGGAAATATTTTGTCTGGGGTTGTCGTTGCGACCAAGATAAGATCAATGTCATTAGCCGTTATACCTGCACTTTCAATAGCGCGGTTAGCCGCTATTGTCGCCAAATCACTGGTCAGTTCATCAGGCGCCGCAATGTGACGTTCACGGATGCCAGTACGCGAAAAAATCCATTCATCAGTGGTATCCACCATGGATTCTAGCTCTTTGTTGGATAATATTTTTTCTGGTAAGTAGCTGCCAGTACCAGCGATTCTAGAGTGAGTCATTTTGTTAGTTTACTTAATTTTCAGCTGTAACTGGTGCAATTGTTGTATCTTTTTGAATATGTTCAATTTCTAATTGCTCCGTGATACGACGCAAAACACCATTTCGCGCCTCTTCGATTGCAACATGAATCGCATGATAAAAAGCGAAAGCATCTGCCCCGCCATGACTCTTCACAACTACGCCACGCAAACCTAAAAAGCTTGCTCCATTATATCGACGTGGATCTAATCGTTTTTTGAATGCTTTTAAAACAGGCATAGCACATAAAGCCATTAACTTTGATAACCAGTTCTTCTTGAATTCTTGTGTCAAAAATTTACCCATCATATGGGCTAAGCCTTCGGTCGTTTTTAACGCTACATTACCAACAAAACCATCACAAACCACTAAATCTGTTGTGCCTTTAAAAATATCATCACCTTCAATATTGCCATAAAAGTTGAGATGACTTTCGCGCAACAATTCGCCAGTTCTTTTAACGACTTCATTGCCTTTAATATCTTCTGAGCCAATATTAAGCAAGCCAATAGAAGGGTTAGGCTTATGCTCCACGCAACTGACCAACATGGCACCCATGACAGCAAATTGTAATAATTGCTCTGCCGTACAGTCTGCATTTGCCCCTAAATCAAGCATATAAGTGCTGCCTTTTTCTGAAGGTAATGCAGATGCAATGGCTGGGCGTTCGATTCCTGGTAATGTTTTTAATACAAAACGGGCAGTTGCCATTAAAGCGCCAGTGTTACCAGCGCTAACGCAGGCATTGGCTTCGCCACTTTTGGTTAAGTTAATAGCAACACGCATTGAAGAATCTTTCTTGTTCTTCATCGCGCTTTGCGGTGACTCATCCATCAGTACAACTTCGCTAGCATGATGAATGCGCAAACGTGGACTTGTCGTTGCTTTATGTGACTTTAACTCTGCTTGAATAGCGTCTTCTAAGCCGACTAAAACAATATTTAGCTGCTCGTCTTCTTTGAGCGCACGTAACGCTGCAGGAACGGTCACATGGGGCCCGTGATCCCCACCCATTGCGTCAATTGCGATTGTAATATCCATGAGGCCTCTTACTTGACTATGCAGTCTTTTACGATGTCTTTTAACTCTGACGTGACATGCATTAGAAGTGATGCTGACATAAATGTCAATTTAGCGTTTGATTGCTTTAAATAGACTAACGCCGCGTTATGATGCATAAACGCGGCGTTATCCAAGCAATTCATTAGTTGCGATTAAATTACTCGCCTTTTGTCGACATTACTTTACGACCACGGTAAAAGCCGCTAGGACTAACGTGGTGACGTAAGTGCGTCTCGCCTGTAGTAGGCTCAACTGCTAAAGGAGGGTTCACTAAAAAGTCATGTGAACGATGCATGCCACGTTTTGAAGGTGACTTTTTGTTTTGTTGAACTGCCATGTTATTGCTCCAAGCTAAAAATAAACTCTGCTAGAATTTATTAGATTTTTTAAATGTAATTCTGTTCTAAACAGCTAATCCTCAATGATAATCTATTTGCTGTGTTTTTGTAAACAAAAAACACATAATATTGTGTGAATTGAGTTAAAAAACACTCACTTATAGGTTTTATTTCAACAAATCTTTCAACACAGCGAACGGATTTGGCTTTTCTACCTCTTCTTGAATCAGTGGTTTACATGCATGGTCGTGTAGCGGCCCAAGAGGAATCGCCATCAGCAACTCGTCTTCTACTAAGGTATTAACATTCATTTCGCGCGACGCTTCCAGCCAATCAATTTCTTCATCACCTTCGAATGTTTCTGGCTCAACTTCGGCAATCACATACTCATAATCCAGCGAAAGGTCAAGCTGCATTGGCTGAAGACAGCGTTGACAGAGTACAGGTAGAGTAGCTTCAATTTTCAAACCTAAACTAGGCAAGTGAAAGGTTGATGTGCTCCCTGTTAAGTTATAGCGAATGTTTCTTGGTAACGTTGAACTTGTTTCGAGTAGATCAAGTAATCTTTCACAACTATCCACATCGATTGAGTGCGTGATTGCCTCTTGTTTTTTTGCAAACTCTAGGTTGTTAATTAGTATGGGTTTCATTCGATGATGCTTCTGTCATTTAAATTATTACGGCAAATTTAGCTACTTTAGTATTTTGCAGTCAGAGTGCACATGATACAATCAAGCGGTTAGAAGTTCAAAAGAAAGCTTAAGTGTGTTCAAAAAAATCCTAGTGGCAAACCGTGGGGAAATTGCCGTCCGCATTGTGCGCGCCTGTTCAGAGATGGGTATTAAATCGGTTGCGATTTATACTGATGCTGACAGACGTGCTTTACATGTTAAAAAAGCTGATGAAGCGTACAGCTTAGGTTCCGACCCTGTTGCTGGCTATTTAAACGCCCATCATATTGTTAATATTGCTACCGCAGCTGGTTGCGATGCATTGCATCCTGGCTACGGCTTCTTGTCTGAAAATCCTGAGTTGGCTGAAATTTGCGCCAAACGAGGCATTGCGTTTATTGGTCCAAGCGGCGCTGTTATTCGTAAAATGGGCGATAAAATTCAAGCACGTATCGCCATGACTAGCGCTGGCATTCCATGTACACCTGGCAGTGATGGTAACTTAGCTAGCTTAGATGAGGCTGTTGCTTTAGCCAGAAATATTGGCTATCCAGTCATGCTGAAAGCCACTAACGGTGGCGGTGGTAGAGGTATTCGCCGTTGTGATACGGAAAATGATTTACTCAACAATTATGATCGTGTTATTTCAGAAGCGAGTAAGGCTTTTGGGAAGCCTGAGGTATTTTTAGAGAAGTGTATTGTTAACCCACGGCATATTGAAGTGCAAATTTTAGCGGATAGCAAAGGCGATGCCGTTCATTTGTTTGAGCGCGATTGTTCTATTCAGCGTCGTAATCAAAAGCTGATTGAAATTGCCCCTTCTCCACAATTATCAAAAACGCAACGTGAGCATATCGGCAACTTAGCCGTTAAAGCGGCGAAAGCCGTTGGTTATCGCAATGCTGGTACGGTTGAGTTTTTATTAGATTCAGACAATCGTTTCTATTTTATGGAAATGAATACACGCTTGCAGGTAGAACATACCATTACCGAAGCGATTACTGGCGTTGATATTGTGCAAGAGCAAATTCGCATCGCTTCTGGTTTACCATTACGTTATAAACAAAGTGAAATCAGCTACCGTGGTTTTGCGATTGAATATCGTATTAATGCAGAAGACCCTAAAAACGACTTCTTGCCTAGCTTTGGTAAAATCACCCGTTACTATTCGCCAGGCGGTCCTGGTGTGCGGATGGATGCAGCAATTTATACAGGTTACGTTATCCCCCCTTATTACGATTCAATGTGCGCCAAACTAACGGTATGGGCATTAGACTGGGAACGTGTGGTTGAACGTGGCAAGCGCGCATTAAACGATATTGAGGTATATGGCGTTAAAACAACGATTCCTTATTATCAAGAAATCATGAATCATCCTGAGTTTAGAGCAGGTAATTTTAATACTGGTTTTGTCGAGGCGAATCCAGAGTTAACAAACTATGCAGTAGAACTCCCTCCTGAACTGATTGCTGCCGCTATTTCAGCCGCAATCGCAGCACATAATGGTATTTAATGAGTAAAGATTTAATTATGAAAAAAGTAAACATTACAGAATTAGTATTACGTGACGGACATCAATGCATGATTGCAACGCGCTTGCGTACTGATGATATGTTACCTATCTGCTCCAAACTTGATTCTATTGGCTTCTGGTCTTTAGAGGCATGGGGTGGCGCGACATTTGATGCTTGCGTACGATTTTTAAAAGAAGATCCATGGGAACGTTTAGCTAAATTACGTAAAGCTTTGCCTAATAGCCGTATTCAAATGTTATTACGTGGTCAAAATTTGCTTGGCTACCGTCATTATTCTGATGATGTGGTTGAAGCTTTTGTAAAGAAATCAGCTGATAATGGCGTAGATGTATTCCGTATTTTTGATGCGATGAATGATATGCGCAACCTTAAAACTTCAATTGAAGCGGTTAAAAAAGCCAAGAAAATTGCAGAAGGTACGATTAGTTATACGACAAGTCCGAAACATGATGTTGCCCACTTTGTGGCTTTAGCAAAAGAGTTAGAAGCCATGGGATGCGACACGCTTGCAATTAAAGATATGGCAAGCTTGTTAACGCCACAAACAACTGCTGAGTTGGTTAAGGCTTTAGATGAGGCGATTAACATTCCTATTCATTTACATAGTCATGCAACTTCTGGTCTAGCGAGCATGAACTTGATGCGCGGCGTTGAAAATGGCGCAACAATTATCGACACTTGTAACTCAGCATTTAGTGAAGGTGCTAGCCATCCAACGACTGAAAGCATTATTGCTGCCTTACAAGGCACGGAATATGACACTGGCTTAGACATTGCTGCTGTACAGGAAGTAAGCGAATATTTCCGTGAAGTGCGCAAAAAATATTGGCAATTTGAGAGTGATTATACGGGTGTTGATACGCGCGTATTAGTCAATCAAGTACCAGGCGGCATGATTTCTAACTTGAGCAATCAACTTAAAGAGCAAGGTTCTTTAGATAAAATGAATGCGGTTTTAGCAGAAATTCCACGCGTGCGTGAAGATTTAGGCTACCCACCATTAGTCACACCAACTTCACAGATTGTTGGCACACAAGCCGTTTTAAATGTGTTAACTGGTAAACGCTATTCTACGATTACTAATGAAGTGAAAAACTACTTCTTAGGTCAGTACGGAAAGCCAATTGGTGCTGTTGATGAAGATGTGCAAAGAATGGCAATCGGCGATTCAAAAGTGATTGATTGCCGTCCTGCTGATTTGCTTAAGCCTGAAATGTCAAAATTGAGTAGCCATGTAGATCGCCTGGCAAAAAGCGAGGAAGATGTTTTAACCTATGCAATGTTTCCAGATATAGGAGAAACCTTTTTAAAAGAGCGAAATGCTAATTCATTAGTACCAGAGCCATTGTTATCAAAAGAAGATGTGCATGCTAACGGCCCGCGTTATGCGCCTAATGAGTTTAATGTCACCTTGCATGGAGAAACTTTCCATATCAAATTGACAGGCACAGGCCATGAAGGCGAAGAAATTCGTCCAATTTATGTGACGGTAGATGGCGTGGCTGAAGAGGTGATGGTGGAAACACTGAGCGAAATTGAATTAACTGGCGGCGCGCAAAGCAATGGCGCTAACGTTAAAAAGAAAGAGTCTAGCAATGGCCGCCCTCGCCCGCACCATAAAGGCTGTGTAACCACAGCGATGCCTGGCACTATTGTGGCGATTAAAGTAGCCATTGGTGACAAAGTAAAAGCGGGTGACTCTATCCTAGTGATTGAAGCCATGAAGATGGAAAATGAAATTGAAGCATCAACATCAGGTACGGTGGTGTCTATTAATGTGCAAAAAGGTGACAATGTAACACCTGATGAATCTTTAATTGAAATCCAGCCAGATTAATATTTATCCTGTCACCATAAAAGCCGACAGAAATTTCCTGTCGGCTTTTTATTGAATAATGAGACTTCTCATATGAAAAAAACGCTTATTTTAGCTTCATCTTCGATTTATCGACGCGAGCTATTGCAACGCCTACAAATACCCTTTAATACCGTGTCGCCGCATGTCGATGAAATTATTCTTGATGGTGAAAAACCACAAGATACAGCACTGCGTTTATCACAGGAAAAAGCGAAAAAAGTAGGGTCAGAATATCCGCATGCGCTCATTATTGGCTGCGATCAAGTTGCAACACTTAAAGGAGAACAGCTTGGTAAACCATTGAACCACAACAATGCAACCAAACAATTGCGCTCCATGCGTGGGAAAGAAGTTACTTTCCATAGCGCCTTATGTTTATTTAATGCAGAAACTGGCAATATGCAAGCAGAGGTAGTGCCTTATTTAGTCAAATTTAGAAAACTGACTGATGAGCAAATAGAAAACTATTTAACAAAAGAACAACCCTACCATTGTGCAGGTAGTGCAAAATCTGAAGGGCTAGGCGTTGCGCTCATCGAGCGTATGACGGGAGACGATCCAAACGCCTTAATTGGTTTGCCATTAATCAGGTTAATTACTATGCTACAAAATGAGGGTGTCAACATAATCTAAGTTAGCCCGTTAAACGCCTCATTAACTCACCTCAATGGAGATTCAAATGTTTAAATCGCGCTTTATGATGTTCATTCTCATTAGTATTATTCCAATGCCAATTTTAGCTGCTGATAATGTAGTAGAGCTTCGTAGCACACTTGAAAATCAACAAAGTGTTGCAGTTACGATATATAACAATGATTTAGCGTTGGTAAAAGATGTCCGTAACATCAATCTAAACACAGGCTTAAATGCAGTCGCATTAAGAGATGTAAGCGCGCAAATTAGACCAGAGACTGCGTTATTGCGTAGTATTAATGCACCGGGTAGTTTAACGTTATTAGAGCAAAATTTTGACTATGATTTATTAAGTCCTAGCAAGATGTTAGAAAAGTTTGTCGGGAAAACTGTCACTATTGTTAAGACAAATCCAGCAACAGGTGCTGAAACATCAGAAAAAGCCACAGTATTGTCGGCCAACAATGGTGTTGTGCTTAAAATTGGTAACCGTATTGAAACTGGTTTACCTGGCAGAATTGTTTATGATGATGTGCCAAGTAACTTGCGCGATCGCCCTACTTTAATTACCCAAGTAAATAATAAAGGAACGCAAAACCAAACGGTAGAACTTAGTTATCTAACGGGTGGATTAGGCTGGAAAGCGGACTATGTTGCAGAGTTAAGCGTTAAAGAAGACCGTTTAGACCTTTCTGGCTGGGTTACGCTTAGTAATATGAGCGGTGCTAGTTATCAAAATGCAAAATTACAACTGGTTGCAGGTGATGTTAATCAAGTACAACCTAATCGTAGACCAATGGCAAAAACGATGCGTGGTGATGTGATGATGGCTGAAGCAGCAGCGCCGATCAGCGAGGAAGGTTTGCTTGAATATCATTTATATCGATTAGAGCGTCCGACTACCATTGCTGAAAATCAGACTAAACAAGTGGCATTGCTTTCAGCGAGCGATATTCCAGCCCGTAAATCATTGCTATTGCGCGGTGCAAACTATTATTACAGTAATCAATATGGTGAAATTGGCTCAAAATTAAAGGTAGATGTATTCATTGAGTTTGATAATAAAGAAGCCGCAAAATTGGGTATGCCTCTACCAAAAGGCATTATGCGCGTCTATAAAAAAGATAGTCAGGGCAACGCACAGTTTGTGGGTGAAGATGCCATTGATCACACGCCAAAAAATGAAGTGGTTCGCTTGAAACTAGGCAGTGCTTTTGATGTGACGGCGGATAAAAAACAAACGGATTTTCAAAAAGTATCGAATAGAGAATACAAATCAGCTTTTGAAATTACGCTTAAAAATGCAAAAAAAGAAGCAGTCACTGTTGTCGTACAAGAACCAATTGGTGGCGATTGGCAGATTTTGTCTGAGAGTGCAAAACACACAAAAGTGAATAGCCAACTTGCGCAATGGGAAATCAAAGTACCAGCTGAAGGTGAAGCTAAGTTAACTTACCGGGCGATTGTTAAATACTAATGAATGACACTCAAACAAATGCCAAATATGGCACTTTATATTTTATACCCGTTACCATAGGTACTGATAATATCAGCCAAGTATTGCCGCCAGATGTGGTTAGTTTGGCGCAATCACTAAATGAGTATATTGTTGAAAATGAGAAAACAGCGCGTCACTTTTTAGGGGCAATTAAGCATCAAAAACCGATTCGCGAAATTACGCTTAAGACATTAGATAAAAATACGGATGATAAAGATTTACCTGCCCTGCTCTCCTCATTAATCGCGGGTCATGATGTCGGATTAATGTCAGAAGCAGGTTGTCCAGGCATTGCTGATCCAGGCTCTCGTTTAGCTGCATTGGCGCATAAAAAAGGGATTCGGGTAGCACCATTAGTGGGCCCTAGCTCAATTTTATTGAGTCTGATGGCCTCTGGCTTGAATGGTCAGCGCTTTACGTTTTTAGGGTATCTGCCAGCTGAAAAAGCCGCTCGCATCCAACAAATCAAAGCAATTGAACAGCGCGCTAAAGCACAGAATGAAACACAAATTTTTATTGAAACACCCTTCCGCAATCAACATATGCTTGAAGATATTCTAGCGCATTGCGGTAGCGAAACTGAGTTGTGCATTGCCTGCAATATTAGTTTGCCTGATGAGTTAATTGTGACCAAACGCATTCGTGCCTGGAAGCAAGCGATATTGCCCGATTTACATAAAAAACCGACTGTGTTTTTATTGCTGGCTTAATAATAGCTTACGCACTGGAGCGTAGCTGCGTCTATGCACTGGCGATACGCCATGCTGCTGTAATAAAGACATGTGCGCGGCTGTAGGATAGCCCTTATGTTTTGCAAAACCGTACATGGGATATAGATTGTCTAGTGCGTACAGTTCAGCATCACGTGCTGTTTTAGCTAGGATAGACGCTGCAGAAATGGCTTGTACTTTGCTATCACCTTTGACAATCGCTTCACAAGGTAAATCAATCTTAGGACATTTGTTACCATCCACTTGTACGAGTATTGTTTTTGCCTGTAAGACTTGGCTAAACTGTTGTTGCATCGACTCGATTGCGCGCTTCATGGCTAATAAGCTGGCTTGCAATATATTGATTGCATCAATTTCTTCTACGCTACTACTGGCAATGGCCCATGCTAATGCATGCTGTTTAATTTCAATCGCTAACGCATCACGCTTTTTTTCTGTGATTTTCTTGGAGTCAGCCAGCCCTGCAATCGGAGAGTTAGGATTTAAAATAACCGCTGCTGCATAGACGGCGCCAGCTAATGGCCCTCTTCCAGCCTCATCAACGCCGCAAATCAACTGATTCATTATAGGTAAGAAAGAATCACATCAGCTGCCTTTTTAGCTGAGTTTTGTTTAAGGCTACGATGGATATCTGTAAATTCTTGCTTGATTGCTTTTAAGGCAACGGTGTCTTTTAACATTGCTGTCATCGTTTCATTCAACTTTTCTGGCGTTGCACTTTTTTGCAATAATTCAGGTACGATAAATTTGCCAGCCAATACATTTGGCAAGCCAACATAAGGTAGATAATGCATAGGCTTCAGTAACCACCAACTCAGTGTTGACATGCGATAAGTAATAATCATTGGTTGTTTTAATAGTGCAGCTTCTAACGTTGCAGTGCCAGAAGCCACAATCACGAAATCTGCCGCTTCCATTGCATCATGCGCATGACTAAATAGCAACTTCATTTCAAGCGTGTTATCTGTACTTTTAGCTAAAGCTCTCTCAAAAATATCACGTGTTTCACGGGTAATTAATGGCACGATAAATTTAGCGGATGCATGATGCTGATTCATTAATTCGGCTGTTTTAACAAAGAGTTCTGCATGTTGTAGCACTTCTGATTGGCGACTGCCAGGCAACATGGCAATCACCAATTCATTTTGCCTTAATTTTAATAAATTGCGTGCAGCTGTCTTATTCGGCCTTAGTGGCAACTCATCAGCAAGGGGATGCCCCACATAAGTAACAGGCATCTTAACGGACTCATATAGTGCTGGCTCAAATGGAAACAGTGCCAGCATATGGGTAACCGCACGTTTAATTTTACGAATGCGCCCACCACGCCATGCCCATATAGAGGGGCTGACATAATGAATAGTTGGAATTCCCTGTTTTTTTAGTTTTCTCTCAAGCCAGAAATTAAAATCTGGTGCATCAATACCAATAAAAACATCTGGTTTTTCTGCAAGAATCTGTTGCAACAAGCTTTTTCTTAGCTTAAGCAAACCACGAAGATGCTTAATGACTTCAAAATAACCACGAACTGACAACTTTTCCATTGAAAATAAAGTGGTTGCCCCTTCGCTTATCATTTTTGGTCCTGCAATACCAAAAAACGTTAAATCCTTACGTTGCTTTTTCAGCGCACTGATTAAATGTGCTCCTAGTAAATCTCCTGAAGCTTCTCCAGCTACGATGGCAATTTTTGACATAGGTTGTAATGATTAACGAATAATGCCGCGGGTTGATTGATTAATAGAGTCTGAAAGTAATTGGATTTTCTCACACTCATCATGCATGGCTAATAATGCTTTTTTAGCCTCTTCTAAGCTAAGACCTTTGCGATACAAAGTTTTATAAGCACGTTTGATATAAGTGATTTCATCTGTCGTAAAGCCACGACGTTTAAGACCTTCTGAATTAATGCCATGCGGTTTAGCGTCGTATCCAGCCGCTGTTACATAAGCTGGTATATCTTTAAAAACAACGGAGCCCACAGCCGTAATCACATGTGAACCAACTTGGCAAAACTGATGGACTAAAGTAAAACCACCTAAAATAGCAAAGTCATGCACATCGACATGACCTGCTAAAGAAGAATTGTTGGCTAAAATAGTATTGTTTCCAACATTGCAATCGTGGGCAATGTGCACATAGGCCATAATCCAGTTGTCGCTACCAATTTTCGTAATGCCCTTATCTTGAGTCGTGCCACGATTGAAGGTGCAAAACTCACGAATCGTATTGTTATCGCCAATTTCTAAAGTCGTAGGTTCGTCTATATATTTTTTATCCTGTGGTTGCTCACCTAAAGACACAAATTGAAAAATATGATTATTTTTACCAATCGTTGTTGGCCCCTTTATTACCGCATGACTACCAACTCTAGTGTTCGCATCAATCTTTACACCTGCTTCAATAATAGAATAAGCGCCTACTTCTACGCTGCTATCTAATTCTGCTTTTGGGTCAATAATGGCCGTTGCATGTATTTTACTTTGCATAAATAACTTTAACTTTACTATCTATATCATTAATTTTTATATATTTTTTAAAATACACATCATGCTAGCTTCTGCTACAACAGCACCATCTACCGTTGCAACTCCAGTATATTTCCAAATGCCTTTTAGAATTCGGTCAATTTTTACATTCAGTAAAATTTGGTCTCCAGGTGAAACTGGCTTTTTAAATCGGGCACTATCAATGCCTGCAAAGTAATAAACAGATTCTTCACTTGGTTTAAGATCCATTGTTTTAAATGACAGCACAGCCGCTGCTTGCGCCATCGCCTCAACAATTAATACACCTGGCATGACTGGATGATACGGAAAATGACCCGGAAAAAAAGGCTCGTTAATCGTGACATTTTTTAAAGCGGTAATTTCTTTACCAACCTCTAAAGAAATAACGCGATCAATCAATACAAATGGGTATCGATGCGGAAGATGATCTAAAATCTCATGAATATTCATGCTGCTATCAGCGGTATCAGTCATAGGGTGCTTTCTGTATTATTACTATCGTTTTTTTGTATTTTCTAATTGCTCAATTGCATTTTCTAATGCTTTAATTCTATTCGTTAATTGACTCAAATGACGCATATTTGCAGCCGTTTTAAGCCATTCATTATGAGCTTGAAATGGCATTAATGCAGTATAAGTATCTGATTTTTTTATTGATCTTGTAATCATACTGCCAGGGGAAATCGTGACATGGTCTGCAATAGTTAAATGCCCTAATATCATCGCTGCACCCCCTATTTTACAATATTGTCCAATAACCGCGCTACCCGCAATACCAACACATCCTGCAATTACCGTGTGCGCCCCTATTTGGCAGTTATGTGCAATTTGTACAAGGTTATCAATTTTGACACCCTCTTCAATAACGGTATCGTCGATAGCGCCGCGATCAATAGTTGTATTCGCGCCAATATCAACATGATCTTTGATGATTGTTCTACCAACTTGTGGAATTTTTACCCATGATTGAACCCCTTTTGGGTCAGTCTCTTGAGCATAACCAAAGCCGTCATTGCCGATGACTGCGCCTGAGAACAAATGACAATAGTTACCAATTTGACAGCCATGCTTTATCGTCACATTGGCTTCTAAAACCGTGTTATTGCCTAAAATAGTATTTTCCTCAATGACACAACCTGCTCCAATCGAGACTTGGCTCCCTATTACTACATTTTTTTCTATTGTAACGTGAGGCCCGATACTGCAGTCATTTGGAGTGGATACTGACGCATCAATTATTGCACTTGCATGAACACCTTTTACTGTTGTTTGTTTGGCATTGAGCAGCTGGGATAGTTTGGCAAAATAAGAGTATGGGTTATCCGTGAGAATTACGGGTAATTGGGTCAATTCGGCATGTTCAGGCTTTAAAACAACTGCACTTGCATTGGTTGCTTGGAGTTGACTCGTATATTTTGTGTCATTAAAAAAACTAATTGCGCCAGTTGTAGCTAGCGCCAAAGAGCCAACACGAGAGATAATTAAATCAGCGTTATCTTTATGATGCGATAAGCTTCCACCAAGCGCATCGATGATTTGTTGAAGTGATAAGTTGCTGTGCATAGACATTAAGCATGTGCTACTTTCCGCTTAATAGCTTCAGCACTTTCTCTGTAATATCAATTTTTGTGCTTGCATAAGCCACACCGCTATACATAACAAGGTCATAACCTTCAGCCTCTGAAACCTTCTTAACGGCATTGTTGATGCGGTCTTGTAAGTTTGCTAGCTCTTCATTCTTACGAATATTGATATCTTCACGCAACTCACGTTGTTTACGTTGAAATTCAATTTTTAGATTGGTTGCTTGCCTTTGCTTGCTGCGACGATCTGCGCTGGTTAAATTCGCATTCTCATTTTCCAAAGTTGCTTCAATTGCGGAAATTTGACTACTCATCTTTTCCAGCTCTAATGAACGAGGACTGAATTCACGTTCAAGTTTTTTCCCCGTTTCTGCTGTTTGGGGTGCCTCTTTAAGCAGCTTGTCTACTTGAACATAGCCAATCTTGAGCTCTGCAGCATGCGCATTGAATGTCGCGACAAGCATACAGGCAAGAAAAAACATTTTTAACATATTACTACTCAATTCAATCTCCAAGCGTTACAGGACACAATAACATTCTACTATTAAACAGTGTACATTTAAACACGACTAAAATTGTTGCCCAAACTGGAATTGCAACGTCTGAGTATTATCGCCTTGTTTATCGTTTAATGGCTTAGCGAATACAATTTTCAAAGGCCCAAACGGAGAGAACCAGCTGACGCCGACACCTGTACTATATCTCAAATCACCAATACTGATGGATTCACTATCCCCAAAGGCTCTACCAGCATCAAAAAATGCACTTAAGCGAAATTGAGATGAGTCTTTAATCAAAGGAACAGGAACAAAAACCTCAGCATTACCAACCACTTTTGTTGTGCCGCCAACAGAAAAGTCATTACCTGTTGCTGGGTCGATATCAATTGGGCCTAATGTACCATTTTCAAAACCACGAACAGAATTCACACCACCAACAAAAAAGTTTTTAAAGAAAGGAAATTTTCTACTGCCATAACTATCGGCGTAGCCCAATTCACCATTCAACATAAATGTTACATTCTTAAACACGTCTTTATACCAAGCATGTTGATATTCAAGCTTGTAATATTCCAAGTCTAAACCAGGCACACTGACTTCAGCACTTAAACGCTGTAAAACACCTCTATTTGGAAATAATAGATTGTCTCTTGAGTCGTAAGTCCAACCAGCGCGAACTTGAATGGAGTTCGCATCACAACCAGAGGTATTGCCACAAAAGTCAATATATTGCTTAGGACTATCAGCTTGCAAATCAATACTCGTTATGTCACCTGTTAGCCCAATATTGAAGCTGCTTCTTTCGGTTAATGGCAAGCCAAATCTCACTCCTAAACCATAAGATGAGCTCTGGTAAGTACCAATATTAGATGTTGTATTAGTATCAGTATCCACATCTCGTCTATAAACATCAAACCCGCGACTAATCCCATCAGGGGTAAAGTAAGGATCGGTGTAAGAAAGTGAATAGATAGTATTCAGGTTACTTGTATTGATTTGTGCATTGACTCGGTTGCCAGTGCCTAAAAAGTTTTGTTGGCTGACATTGAATCCAAGCACAACGCCCTCATTACTTGATAAGCCTGCACCAAACTGCACGCTACCTGTTGATTTTTCGGCAACGTTAATATTTAAATCAACTTGATCAGTATTGCCTGGCACAGCAGGCGTTTCGATATCTACACTGTCGAAAAACTGTGTGCGGTCTAAACGCTCTTTTGACCGTTTGATTTTATCGCCAGCATACCAAGAAGACTCCAATTGACGCATTTCTCTACGTAATGCAGAGTCTTTAGTTCGTGTGTTGCCTGTCAAATTAATGCGTCGCACATAAACGCGTCGACCTGGATCAACGAAAAAAGTAAATGCTGCCGTTAGCTCCTCTTTATTAATATCTGGCACTGCATTAACATTAGCAAAGGCATAACCCTCATTGCTTAGTTTGTCACTAATCGCTTGACTGGTTTCAGTAATCATTTGGCGATTAAATGTGTCACCTTTTTTAAACTTAACTAATTCTTGCAGTTCTGTTTCTGGCAGCTTCAAATCGCCAGCCAACTTCACATCACTAATGGTATATTTTTCACCTTCGGTCACGTTCACGGTGATGAAAATATCTTGTTTATCAGGTGAAATAGCCACTTGGGTAGAATCAACAGCAAACTCTAAATAGCCTTGATTAAGATAAAAAGATTTGAGTGTTTCTAAATCGGCTGTTAGTTTTTGTTTAGAGTATTGATCATCTTTATTCCACCAACTCATCCAATTTGGTGTCGTTAGCAGAAACTCTGCGCGAAGCTCATCCATCGTAAAGTCTTCATTACCAACGATATTAATATCGCGGATTTTGGCGACTTTACCCTCTTCAATTTCAAACCGAACGGCCACACGATTACGCTCTAATGGGCTAACTACTGTCTTGACCGTTGCACCATATTTGCCTGTAGATAAGTATTGGCGTTTGATTTCTTGCTCTGCTCTATCTAACTCAGATTTATCAAAAATCAAGCCTTCAGAAATGCCAATTTGCTTTAATCCTTCCAACATTTTGTCAGATGGGAAAGAGCGATTGCCACTAAACGCAATGGTTGCAATGGCAGAGCGTTCTTGCACAGTCACTAATAACACATCGCCATCAGCTTCAATACGGACATCTTTAAAGAAACCTGTTCCATAGAGTGATTTAATGGCACGCGTGGCCTTTGCATCATCCATCGTATCGCCAACTTCAACTGGTAGATAGTTGAAAATAGTGCCTGGCTCGGTACGTTGCAAACCTTCTACACGGATGTCTTTGATGACAAAAGGATCTAGCGCCAACGCATATTGATGAAAAAGTGCGAGAACTAATGCGGGAATGATGCGAGGTTTAAACAAATGATTATCCTGTAACTATTCGATTGATGTCATTAAAAATGGCTAAAATCATCAGCAAGCCTAGTAGTCCAAATCCAATTTTTTGTCCCAACACCATTGCTTGTTCAGACACGGCCGATCCCTTGATAATTTCTGCCATATAATACATTAAATGGCCGCCATCTAAAACAGGTATTGGCAAAAGGTTGAGTATACCAATACTAATACTTACTAGTGCGATAAACCCTAAAAAAGGTTTCCATCCTAGATCCGCACTTTCGCCAGCGTAGTTGGCAATAGTTACTGGGCCGCTAATGCCTTTCCATGATGCTTTTCCCATCACCATATACCACATCATTTTTAAGCTAAAAGCAGACGTTTTCCAAGTTTTAGCAATAGACATGCCTAAGCTATCTATACCAGAGTAATATTGTTTAATCATTACTTTATCGAGCTGCATGTCATCTAGCTTGACGCCTGCTCCAATTTTCCCGACCAGCGCATTATTTTCTTTAACGCCTTCAGGTGTAACGGTCAGGCTAATAAGCTTCTGTTGGCGTTCAATATTAAAGTTTAATGCTTGATTAGGATTGGCTTTAACGATATTAACAACATCACTCCAAGTGTCTGTTTGAAGTCCATCAATCGCCAATACTTTATCGTCTGTTAATAAGCCGGCTTTTTCTGCCGCACTATTCGATAATACTTGTGCAAGAATAGGAAGCACCTCTGGTCTAAATACACTAATACCAATTTCGTTAAGAATGTCACTTTCCGCTTCTTTGCCTAACCCTGCTAGATTAAGCTTATGCAAATGCAGCTCATTACTTTCATTCACAGCCTTAATCTCAACCATTTCATTCTCTAATGCGGATTCAAACAGTATCCAGCCAGCTTCTGACCATGTTTTAACCTCTTTATTATTGATGGTTTGTATCATCTCACCTGTCGTTAAATTTGCTTGTGCAGCGATACTATTCGGCTCAACTTGCCCAATAATCGGCAGCATGCCTGTAACACCTTGCATAAATAAAACCCAATAAATCAAAATCGCCAACAATAAGTTAGCCATTGGTCCCGCAATCACAATAGCTATCCGTTTGTAAACAGATTGCCGATTGAAGGCTCGGGTTAAATCGGCTTCAGAATAGTCATGGTCAGACGTTTCTCCAGCCTCTTTTTCGGCTTTCAGCTCTCGCTCATCTAACATTTTTACATAACCACCCAGAGGAATTGCTGCCAATACAAACTCTGTTTGATCCTTGCCTAACGTTTTCCGCCATAGTGGTTTTCCAAACCCAATAGAAAATCGAATGACTTTTACGCCGCACCAACGTGCAACTTGAAAATGACCATATTCATGAATGGTGACGATAATGCCGATGGTGAAAATAAAAGCAAATAGTGTTAACACGCCAGTGCCTTAGGATTCATTGAGCGTGCAATCCAATCACCCGCATATTGCCTTGCTTCCCGATCAACTTCTACTAACTGTTCAATAGCGTTTACGTTTTCAATAGCTAACTTATTCAATGCTGAAGCAATTAAGTCTGAGATGCCTTTGAATCCAATTTGGTCATTTAAAAACGCATTAACCGCTACTTCATTGGCCGCATTAAGAATAGTAGATGCTGTACCGCCTGCTTTTAGCGCGTCATACGCTAATTGTAAGCACGGAAAACGTTTTGTATCTGGCGCTTCAAATTCAAGCTGACCAATCGTTAAAAAATCCAAAGAACTGACGCCTGAATCAATACGCTCAGGATAAGCTAAACCATAGGCAATTGGCGTACGCATATCAGGGTTACCAAGTTGCGCAAGCACGCTGCCATCAACATATTCGACCATAGAGTGAATCACACTTTGCGGATGCACAACAACTTCTATTTGTGATGGCTGTGCATTGAAGAGCCAATGCGCCTCAATCACCTCAAGCCCTTTATTCATCAGTGTAGCTGAATCAACGGTAATTTTCGCACCCATCACCCAGTTTGGATGTTTAAGCGCCATTGCTGGCGTCACTTTATCAATTTGCGCCTGTGTATACTGTCTAAAAGGCCCGCCAGAGGCTGTTAGAATGATTTTGCGAACACCACCATCCTTTAAGTTTTCAAGCCCTTGTGGCGACATGACTTGGAAAATAGCGTTATGTTCACTATCTATCGGCAATAACGTAGCGCCACCTTGCTTAACCGCATCCATAAACAAGCTGCCAGCCATAACCAAGGTTTCTTTATTGGCTAATAAAATACGTTTACCTGCTCTGGCAGCCGCCATCGCAGGCTTAAGTCCAGCCGCACCAACAATCGCCGCCATGACTGCATCAACTGCAGCATCACTACAAACCTGTTCCAGATTAGATAAGCCGGACAACACAACGGTTTTACTATTATGTGTTGCTAGCTGTTCAGCAAGCACTTTTGCTGCAGCAGCATCTAACATCACGGCATACTGTGGCTGAAAGTCTAAACATTGTTGAAGCATCACTTTCGTATTGGTATTAGCCGTCAATGCGAAAACTTTATAACGTTGCGGATGGCGAGCAATGACATCCAGTGTTTGTTCGCCTATAGTGCCAGTGCTGCCGAGAATCGTAATGTTTTGCAATTAACTAACCGCCTGAAAGTAATTAAAAAGATAAATCGCCAGCACGGCGATAGGCAAACTAGGTAACAAGCCATCAATACGATCTAAAATGCCGCCATGTCCAGGCAAGATATTACCGCTGTCTTTTTTGTTAAATTGCCGTTTAATTAAAGACTCAAACAGATCACCAACTACGCCCAATGCGGCCACGACCCATAACAACGGAAAAGTTGCTAAGTGCGTTGCGAGTCCACTACCGTACAATACCGCAGCAAAAATTGTAACGCCGATGAATGCGCCTAACACGCCTTCCCATGTTTTACCTGGACTAATGCTAGGAGCAAGCTTGTGCTTCCCAAAATTCTTTCCTGCAAAATAAGCTGTGCTATCGGCAATCCAAATGGTGGCTAATAAGCTAAGTAATAACCAAGGGTTAGCACCTTTTGCAAAAATAAGTGCTAACCATAACGGCATGATCATTAAAAAACCAATAATCATTAGCACTGTTTTATTTTGTACGACCAAATATTTTGCTAACAAAACTGGTACAAGCAACAACCAAAGAATTAAGCTTATCGCAAAAATCAGTACAGATTGATAAAACAACCAATGAAATCCATGCTGTTCCAGCAAAATCAACAATGTTGTACCAAACGCAGTATAAATAGCAGCATAGAAAAGCGACATCCGCTTTGGTAAGTCAATCAAATTGGCCCACTCATAAATAGCCACAACTGAAACGGCCAGCATAATTAATGCCCAAACGATATTGGAAGCCAAAAACAGTGCGGGTAAAAATGCAGCAATCAAGACGGTTGCAGTAATAATACGAGTTTTAAGCATAATATTTAATCAGTTAGGTATTGGTAACTTGCTCACTTGTACGACCAAACCTACGTTCCCTTTGTTGATAAGATATCACAGCTTGGTCAAAAGAACTTTCGTCAAAGTCAGGCCATAACGTATCAGTAAAATAAAACTCAGTATAGGCTAGTTGCCATAATAAAAAATTACTAATGCGTTTTTCGCCACCAGTGCGAATAAATAAATCAGGCTCTGGCGCATAATGCATCGTAAGGAATGGGGTCAAATCCTCTTCCTCAAAAGCTTGAGCTGATTGAGAATTGGCTTTGACCATTTTACTCATCGCTTGCAACAAGTCCCAACGCCCACCATAGTTTGCGGCAATCGTAAGTGTTAAACCAGTATTGTCTTGCGTCAGTGCTTCTGAGGCTTCAATTTGCTGAACCAGCTCAGCTGAAAAGCGGCTCCGATCACCAATTAAGATGAGTCGAATATTATTTTCATGCAGTTTAACGACCTCGCGTTTAAGTGCATCCATAAAAAGTCCCATTAAAAATGAGACTTCTTCTTCTGGTCTGCGCCAATTTTCACTACTAAACGCAAATAGCGTGAGAAACTTAATGTCTAGTTGAGCGCATTTTTTAACCACGTCTCGCACCACCTCTACACCACGCTTATGCCCTGCAATACGTGGTAGAAAACGCTTACGTGCCCATCGACCATTGCCATCCATGATAATGGCAATATGGTTAGGTAGTTGATTGACATCAGGAATCGTTTTGGTTGAGCTGGAAAAAAAGCCCTTAGCAAAAAGTCGCTTTGTAGATATGCCCAAAATTAATCCAATTAAACAGCCATTAAATCGGCTTCTTTCGCCTGTAGTAATTGGTCAATTTCGGCAACCGCTTTGTCAGTTAATTTTTGCACAACATCTTGTGTACGACGCTCATCGTCTTCACTGATTTCTTTGTCCTTAATCAGTTTTTTCAGTGCATCATTGGCATCACGCCTGACATTACGCACAGCTACTTTTGCGTTTTCACCTTCGCTACGGACGATTTTCGTTAAATCACGTCGACGCTCTTCGGTTAACATCGGCATCGGCACGCGAATTAAATTGCCATTAGTGGCTGGGTTTAACCCTAAGTCGCCATCACGAATCGCTTTTTCCACTTTGGAAACCATGTCTTTTTCGAAAGGCTGCACATTAATAGTATGTGCGTCACCCAAGTTCACACTCGCAACCTGATTAACCGCAACCATGGAACCATAATACTCAACCATGACGTGATCCAGTAAGCCAGTATGCGCGCGGCCAGTACGGATTTTTTGCAAATCATTTTGCAAGGCCTCAATAGACTTTTGCATTTTTTGCTCGGCCGTTTTTTTAATTTCCTCCAACATTTTGCTTCTCCAACTAATTAATTAACTATGTTTCAAATGATAGTTTTTATTTTATAACGCGTGTACCTTCATTCTCACCCATCACCACGCGCATTAATGCGCCTGGTTTGAAAATACTAAAAACACAAATTGGTAAGTTTTGATCGCGACATAAAGTCAATGCAGTAGCATCCATCACTTTTAAGTTTTTGTTAATCGCTTCGTCAAACGTAACCGTTTCATAGCGCGTGGCATCCGGATTGTTTTTTGGATCAGCCGTATAAATACCATCAACCTTAGTTGCTTTTAATACAATCTCAGCATCAATTTCCATGCCGCGTAATGCAGCAGCTGTATCGGTTGTAAAGAATGGATTACCTGTTCCAGCGCCAAATATAACCACACGCCCTTCTTCTAAATAGCGAATCGCTTTGCCACGAATATAAGGCTCAGCCACTTGCTCAAGTTTCAATGCTGACTGTACCCTGGCCTTTATGCCAATGCTACGCATAGCATCTTGCAATGCCATTGCATTCATCACAGTTGCTAGCATGCCCATATAATCTGCAGTCGCCCTATCCATGCCTGCTGCTGCAGGTGCAACACCACGGAAAATATTACCACCACCAATCACGACAGCCACTTCGACACCTAAATCGACAACGGCTTTAATTTGCGCAACAATATCATCAATGGTTGCGCGGTTAATGCCATAAGCATCATCCCCCATTAATGCCTCACCAGAAAGCTTAATGAGGATTCGTTTATATGCGGCTTTTGCCATTTTTTTCCTTAATTTTCAACTTTTCACATTTAATCATAAATGGTCGCAAGCTCCAAAGAATCTCAACAAAGAATCACCAAGTAAATTTTGACCAAAAAAAAGTGGGCCGGTTTATCCGGACCCACTTTTTAACTTGTTTAAATTGAATTAAACTTTTGCAGCAGCAGCTACTTCAGCAGCGTAATCAACCACTGCTTTCTCAATACCTTCACCAACGGTATACATTGAGAAAGAAGCAATGCTTGCATCTTTTGATTTAAGCAATTGCTCAATGCTCATTTTATCGTTTTTAACGAACATTTGATTAAGCAATGTCACTTCTTTCAAATACTTGTTAACAGTGCCTTCAGCAATTTTTTCTACCATCGCTTCAGGTTTGCCTGCTTCAAGCGCTTTTTCAATCGCAACACGACGCTCTGTTTCGATTAATGCCGCATCTACGCCATCTGCATTCAATGCTTTTGGTTTTGCTGCAGCAATGTGCATTGCAATGTCTCTGCCTAACTCGTCATCACCACCAACAAGATCAACCAATACACCGATTTTTCCACCATGGATATAGCTAGAAAGCTTGCCTTGTGCAGCAATGCGCACAAAACGACGTGGTGTAATGTTCTCACCAATTTTACCAGCTAGTTGTGCACGTGTTTCTTCAACTGTTGCGCCATCCATAGGCAACGTTGCTGCGGCAGCCATATCTGCAGGATTATGTTCATTAATCACTGATGCCAATGCATCAACATAAGCAATAAATGCTTCATTTTTAGCACAAAAGTCTGTTTCTGAGTTTACTTCTAATAACGTACCTGTTTTGCTATCAGCAGTTAAACTGATGCCCACAATACCCTCAGCCGCGACACGACCTGCTGCTTTGCTTGCTTTGTTACCAAAACGGACACGTAAGATTTCTTCTCCACGACTCATGTCGCCTTCAGCTTCTGTTAATGCTTTTTTGCAATCCATCATAGGCGCATCAGTGCGCTCACGTAATTCTTTTACCATGCTCGCGGTAATAATAGCCATTTGGGGCTCCTTAAAATTGAATGTATAACTTTAAGTTATATAAATAATCTATTGATTTTTAAATTTAAAAAGCTGGAATAAATCCAGCTTTTATTTAAACACTGCTTATTCTGCTGAAGCAGCTTCTGTTTCAGCTACTTCTACGAACTCTTCTGTTTCGCTAGCTGATTTAGCAATATCAGCCAATGCATTTGCACGACCTTCTAACACAGCATCTGCCATACCACGTGCGTATAAACGAATCGCGCGGCTAGAGTCATCATTACCAGGAATGATGTAAGCAACACCTTCTGGTGAGTTATTGGTATCAACCACACCAATTAGTGGAATACCTAGTTTTTTAGCTTCAACAACAGCACCACTCTCATGACCAACGTCAATAATGAAAATAGCATCTGGCAAACCGCCCATTTCTTTAATACCACCGATAGAGCGCTCTAACTTCTCAAGCTCGCGCTTGTAGCCTAGCGCTTCTTTTTTAGCGAATTTTTCCATGCTACCGTCTTCAACCATTGCTTCAAACTCTTTAAGGCGCTTGATTGATTGTTTAACCGTTTTGTAGTTCGTCAACATACCGCCCAACCAACGGTGATTCACATAAGAACAGCCAGCGCGTTGCGCTTCTTCTTTAATGATGTCACGTGCTTGACGTTTAGTACCAACGAATAAAATACGACCTTTATTAGCAGCTAAAGTACGCACATATTTTTGTGCATCTTCAAATAGTGGTAATGTTTTTTCAAGGTTAACAATATGAATTTTGTTACGATCACCAAAAATGTACTCAGCCATTTTAGGGTTCCAATAACGGGTTTGATGGCCAAAGTGAACGCCGGCCTCAAGCATCTGACGCATAGTTACAGACATAGTAATACTCCAGTAAGGGTTAAAAATTACACTTGCCCAACATCATCCATTTTTTTTAATGGACACCCTGTACGGGGCAGTGCAGTAATTTAGCTAAGCAACAGTTAAAGTGCTAAAATAATGCCAATAGTCTTGCTTAGCGGCGCGTATAATACCAAATACCGTCATTAATATCAACTTTAATCAATCTAAACTTTAACCTAAATACCGATAGAATATTATGGCCATTTCCATTAATAAAGCAGACGATATTGCTAAAATGCGTATCGCAGGCAAGCTTGCTTCAGAAGTCCTTGATTATATTACCCCTTTTGTCGTGCAAGGCGTCACAACAGACAAGCTAGATAAACTATGCCATGACTACATTGTCAATGTGCAAAATGCAATTCCTGCACCTTTAAATTACGCGCCAGACGGTCATACGCCCTACCCTAAATCGATTTGCACTTCGGTTAACCATCAAATTTGTCACGGTGTGCCAGGTGATAAGGTGCTTAAAAATGGCGATACCGTTAATATCGATATTACCGTTATTAAAGACGGCTATCACGGTGACACTTCGCGCATGTTCCATGTTGGTGAGGTTTCTATTCAGGCCAAGCGCTTATCTGAAATTACTTATCAAGCGATGTGGCTTGGGATTAACAAAGTCAAACCTGGTGCGACCTTAGGCGATGTAGGTTACGCCATTCAAGCGTTTACCGAGAAAAATGGTTATAGCGTAGTAAGAGAGTTTTGTGGTCACGGTATTGGCAAAAAATTTCATGAAGATCCACAAGTATTGCATTATGGCAGACCAAACTCCGGAGTTAAGCTGGTTGAAGGCATGATTTTTACCATAGAACCAATGATTAACGCTGGTAAACGTGACATTAAACACATGCCAGATGGTTGGACGGTGGTGACTAAAGACCGTAGTTTGTCAGCGCAATGGGAGCATACGATACTGGTCACTAGCACTGGTTATGAGGTGTTGACCGTTTCTGCAGGCACGCCTGCAACGCCAGAAAATCTTCAATCGCTCTAAAGCGCAAATTGAGAGCTTCATTTTTAATTAATCAACATTTTAATCAATACTGGATAACTGACTAAGCATGTCAATGGAACAAATTAAAACTTGGCGAACTGAGCTGAAGACGCAACAAGCGCTGCTAGAGCAAGAATTTTTAAACAACACCAATCCAGCTAGCTTGTTAAAAAAGCATGCAAAACTAATTGATAAGTTGCTGAGCAAAGTTTGGCAACATAGTGAATTAAACAATGAAATAACATTGATTGCTGTCGGTGGTTATGGTCGAGAAGAGTTGTTTCCATTCTCTGATATTGATTTACTTATTTTGATGCCAGACAATGCTTCCGATGAGCAAAACAAGAAAATAGAAGCCTTGATTGGTGTGTTGTGGGATTTAGGTCTCAATATTGGGCATAGCGTTCGTACATTACAAGAATGCATTACTGAGGCAGCAGATGATGCAACCATACAAACAAATTTGTTAGAATCGCGTTTAATTTGCGGCAGCGAAGTAGTGTACACTCAGTTTTTTATCGAAATAAAACAACAGCTTAATGCCACTGCATTTTTAGATGCTAAAATTGCCGAACAAAATAAACGCCATGAAAAATTTAATGATTCCGGCTATAGCTTAGAGCCTAATATTAAAGAAAGCCCTGGTGGTTTACGTGATATTCACACTATTTTATGGTTGGCGCAAAGCCAAGGATTAGGCAACACTTGGCTGGAGCTGGCTAGGAATGGTGTGATTAGTCAGTTTGAATTGCATGAAATTAAACGTCATGAGCGCAATTTAAACACCTTACGTATTCGATTACATTACTTGGCAAAACGTCGAGAAGATAGACTATTATTTGATTTCCAGAATGAGCTAGCAGCCAATCTAGGCTTGGTGAATACGTCAAGCAAGCGCGCCAGCGAACAGTTGATGCAAAGCTACTATCGCAGCGTGCGCTATATCAATCTCATTAATGAGATTTTGTTAAAGTCATTTGCCATCTCAAATGTCACTAGCGAAACTAGTGTGGTGATCAATGCGCGATTTACTGCGCAAAATAAATGGTTAGAAGCGATTTCACCAGATTTATTTCAAAACCAACCTAGTGCCATTTTAGAGTGTTTTTTATTGCTGCAACAGCATCCAGAGCTTGAAGGATTCAGCCCTTCCTTGTTACGTCAATTGCAAGATGCCACCAAACTGATAACCAAAGAATTTCGTGAGTCCAGCGAGCATCAGCAATTATTTTTAACCATATTGAAACAAAAATACGGCGTTCACCAAAGTATGAGACGGATGAATCGATATGGCATACTAGGTAAATACATTCCTGCTTTTGGCAAAATTATTGGGCAAATGCAGCATGACTTATTTCACGTCTACACCGTTGATGAGCATACGCTAAAATTACTCGCTAATTTACGTCGCTTTAGCAAACCCCAGCTAGAGCATGAGTTTCCGCTGTGCAGTCAATTATTTGCTGAATTTGAACAGCCGCATTTGCTCTATTTAGCGGCTATTTTTCACGATATTGCAAAAGGCCGCGGTGGCGACCATTCGGAGCTTGGTAAAAAAGATGCTAAACGCTTTTGTGAATTACACCAATTGCCTGAAGAAGATACCAAATTAGTTGTTTGGTTAGTGGAGAAGCATTTGCAATTATCAAAAGTCGCTCAAAAATCTGACTTATCAGATCCGGCAATCATTGAGCAATTTGCAAAATTAATGAAAAACCAAACTTGCTTAACAGCGCTATATTTGCTGACAGTTGCCGATGTGCGCGCAACCAGTCCGATAGTATGGAATGCATGGAAAGCGAAATTGCTTGAAAGTTTATTCTTAGAAACACGCCAAGTACTGAATGATCCATCATTTAGTGTTAAAAATGCCATCTCTGAGCGTCAAGAAAAAGCCCGCGCTAAACTTAGTAAATATGGTTTATCTCCTGATGCGTATGAAACATTTTGGAATAATGTTGGAGAAACTTATTTTTCACGCTTTAACAGCAATGAAATTGCATGGCAAACAAGATTGTTAATCCCACACGTGCTTACTGAAAAGCCAATCGTTCGTGCCCATTTAAGCCGTGAGGGCGATGGTATTGAGGTCATGATTTATACCCGTGCTCATCAAGAGTTATTTGCGCGCATCTGTAACTTCTTCGACCGTATTGGTTATAGCATTGGTCAAGCAAAGATTTATACGACCAATCATGATTACGCGCTTAACACCTTTCTTGTATTAGATGAATCAACCACCGAAATAAGCTATACAGGCTTAATTAAACATATTGAGGAGCATTTGCGCGACAAGATTTTAACAACGTCGCCAATAGAAGATCCAATACAAGGTCGTCTGAATCGCCAAGTAAAACATATGCCGATTACCACCCAAGTAATGTTTGATGCGATACCTGATTGTAGCTATCAGATGCTTGATATTATTGCTGGCGACCAACCTGGTTTGCTAGCCAGCATTGCTTTTGTGCTGATTGAACATCACATTAAAGTACATAATGCAAAAATCAATACACTAGGTAACCGTGCTGAAGATACATTCTTAATTTCAGATAACGAAAACAACGCACTTAGTAGCGCGAAATTACAAGCGTTAAAAACAGCCTTGTTAGAAGCTGTTTAAATGTATTACACTTTTACTTATTTAAAGTAAAAAAACAAAAAAGCCTAGCATTTGCTAGGCTTTTTAATCTTAAAGCAAAACTCGATTAAGAGTGTTTATAATGCTTTTTAAGTTGTTTTACTACTTCCCAGTTAGATTTTAAACCTTTAGGGAAGACAACTAAATCGCCAGCTTTAACAACCACTTTTTCGCCGCCTTCAGGATAAACATGAAACTCGCCTTCTAATACATAAGCCGTTTCAGTCATGCCGAAATCTAATGGGAATTTTGACGGTGCACAATCCCAAATAGACCAGCTAGTAACGCCTAACTCTTTTAACTTTTCTTCTGATGGGTTGTGATCGATAACGATTTGACTCATATTAAATCCTTAATTGAATATCTATAAAAATGCCGCTTGTCAGCGGCATTCAAAAAATTGGCGGAAGAGGTGAGATTCGAACTCACGGTGGGCGTGAACCCACGACAGTTTTCAAGACTGTAGCATTAAACCGCTCTGCCACTCTTCCTAACGAAGGCGAGATTATACCAAAGAATTACATTTATGGAAGATGCTGTTCAGGAAAAATCACATCTACATAGCCAAAAGTCGTTAAATCAGTCATTCTCATTGGGTAAAGTATACCATCTAGATGGTCGCACTCATGTTGCACTACTCTTGCATGAAAGTCGCTCACCGTTCTATCTATAGTATTGCCATACGGATCAAAGCCTGAATAATGCAATTGCGTATAGCGCGGCACAACGCCACGCAAGCCAGGCACTGACAAACACCCTTCCCATCCATCTTCTTGCTCATCACTGATAAAAGTCAATTTCGGGTTAATTAATACGGTATACGGCACTTCATCAGCATCTGGATAGCGAGGATTCTTAGTATCATCGCCATCTTTCTTACCAAAAATAACAACACGTAAACTCACGCCAATTTGTGGTGCGGCTAGGCCTGCGCCATGCATATCTGCCATGGTGTCTTCCATGTCTTTAATCAACGTATGCAATTCAGGCGTATCAAACGCATTTACTTCACTGGCCTTTTGCAATAACAAAGGTTCGCCCATACGCAAAACAGAGCGAACGGTCATTCTTCTGCCTTTTTGTGTAGCGTTACAATCTCACTAATCAAGCCGCGCACTTTCTCCATCGTGACACCTAAGTGCTGCATCATCAATTCATAATGAATATGATCCTGGCTATCGCCTCGTCCAGCCGCGTGGTTGGCTATAGGACAAAGTGCAGCATAATCAACCCCAAGTTCTCTGGCTAGAGCGGCTTCAGGCATGCCAGTCATGCCGACTAAATCGGCACCATCTCGTTCAAATCGGTCAATTTCTGCAGCCGTTTCTAATCTTGGGCCTTGCGAGCAAGCGTAAACACCACCATCGTGTAAGGCTTGCTGGATATTAGCAGCTGCTTGTTTGCAAATATTTCGTAACGATTCTGTGTAAGGATGGGTGAAGTCAATATGCATCACTGGCCGTTCTATGCCATCACAGTAAGAGCTATCTCGTCCATGCGTATAGTCGATAATTTGATGTGGTAAAACGATATCGCCCGGTAGCAAGCGAGTATCAATACTGCCGACTGTTGCCACTGCCAATAAAGAAGTAACACCAACCGAATGTAATGCCCAAATATTAGCGCGATAATTAATGGCATGAGGTGGAATAGTGTGACCGCCACCGTGACGTGCTAAAAACACAACATCATGCCCTGCTATTTTGCCAAAAATAAGTGGCTGCGAAGCATCGCCATATGGCGTGCGAACAATTTGGCGTCTCACCACTTCTAAATTAGCCAGCTGTGTTAGGCCTGTGCCGCCGATAATACCAATCATAATAACCCTTTACATTTTTTGTTTATTCTATCGCCTGCCGGCGCTGGCGCATAGTTCTATTCTCAGAGCCCTATTATCAATGCCCTATTAACAGAGTGATATTCTATGGCATACTTCACCCATGAGCACGAACAATCCCACTTTACCCGCAGCAGATCATACAGTGCTTGCCCGCCAGCACTATGAAAACTTTCCTGTTGCTTCTGTGGTTTTACCCAAGGATTTGCGCTATCCAATCGCATTAATTTATCACTTCGCACGCTGTGCAGATGATTTTGCAGATGAAGGTGATTACACGCCATCGCAAAGGCTCGATTTATTGCAAAACTATGTGAATGAGTTAGATATCATTAACACAAAAGGTAAAAGTGACGATGCTTTTTTTACTGAATTTGCGCAGATGATTCACGATAGAAATTTGCCTCTAGCGCCTTTTTACGACTTATTGGATGCGTTTAAGCAAGATGTCACAAAAACGCATTATGCTCACTTTGATGAAGTGTTAGATTATTGCAAACGCTCTGCTAATCCAATTGGCACCTTATTGCTCCATTTATTTAACAAAGCGACACCTGAAAACATTGCCTATTCGGATAACGTTTGTAGCGCCTTGCAACTCATTAATTTTTATCAAGATGTTGCAATTGATTTCGGTACTGATTTCCATCAACGCCGCATTTACTTATGCCAAGATGAAATGCAAGAATTTGGCATCACAGAACAACAGATTGCTGACCAAGTAATCACACCAAACTGGACACAGTTAATGCATTTTAATGTGGTTCGTGCAGAGGCGATGTTACAAGCAGGCAAACCACTTGGAAAGATTCTGCCAGGCCGTATGGGCTTGGAGTTGCGCTTAATCATTGGTGGTGGAGAAACGATTGTTCGTAAGCTGAAAGAAGTGAATGGCGACATTTTCAATCACCGCCCTACGATGAAGGCTTGGGATTGGCCTTTTATCATCCTAAAAGCACTATTTTAAACTGTTCGATTTTAAACAATTAAATTAAAGACATGACTCCTCAGCAATATTGTAAAGATAAAACTAAAAAAAGCGGCTCTAGCTTCACTGTTAGCTTTATTTTTCTGCCCAAACCAAAGCGCGAAGCGATGATTGCGCTTTATGCTTTTTGCCGTGAAGTAGATGATGTGGTCGATGAATGTACCGATTACAACGTTGCACAAACCAAAATTAATTGGTGGAAAACTGAAATTGAAAACTTATATGCTGACAAACCACAGCATCCTGTCAGTTTTGCACTACAACCCGTTATTAAGGATTTTAATCTAGCAAAAGAACATTTCTTAGAAATTATTGACGGTATGGAAATGGATTTAAAGTTTAACCGTTATGAAGATTTTAAACAGTTGCAACTCTACTGCTATCGCGTTGCTAGTGTTGTGGGCTTACTAAGCGCACAAATATTTGGCTTTAAAAACCGTAATACACTTAAGTTTGCCCATGATTTAGGCATGGCATTTCAGTTAACCAATATCAGTCGTGATGTCGGCGAGGATGCCAGAAGAGGTCGTATTTATATACCGTTAGATGAATTAGCAAAAGCGAAAGTAACCGAAGAAGATATTTTAAGTAGCAACAAAACAGCTGAAGTGAAAGAGCTTATTGAGTTTCAAATTGAACGCGCAGAAAGTTTTTACGATAAAGCCTTGCAAGAATTGCCCGCTGAAGATGCGAAACAACAGCTGCCTGGACTGATGATGGCCGCGATTTACCGTACTTTGTTGCGTGAAATTAAAGCAGATGGCGCAGAAAATGTGTTGAGTCATAAAATAGGCATCCCACCATTCAGAAAATTGCTATTAGCGCTTAAAGCGTATATTAAATATGCCTAGCATTGCCATTGTTGGCGGTGGCATGGCAGGTTTGGCGGCGGCAGTTAAACTAACACAGCAAGGCCAACTGGTTACCTTATTTGAAGCAGCCCCCAGTTTGGGCGGTCGCGCACGCGGACTTGATTACAAAGGTTTGCGATTAGATAACGGTCAACATATATTGTTGGGTGCTTATCATGAAACGCTGAGTTTATTAGCGTTAGTCGGCGTTAAAGAATCAACCATGTTCACGCGTTTACCGCTAGGCTTACAAGTAATAAATTTGTTAACGGGCACAGACTTTTTACTCAAAGCCAGCCCACACTTGCCTGCTCCATTGCATATTTTGTACGGCCTATTAACTGCGCAAGGTGTGTCAATGAGTGAAAAGCTATCTGCAATTCGCTTTATGGTTAGCATGCGTTTAAAGCGTTTTACGCTTAAACAAGACCAATCTTTAGGTAACCTATTAGCAACCCATCATCAATCACCTGCTTTTATCCAATCTTTGTGGGAGCCGCTGTGTTTAGCAGCGCTCAATACGCCATTAGCGCAAGCCAGCGCGCAAATCTTTCTGAATGTCTTACGTGATAGCTTTACTAAAAAAAAGCAGGATGCGGATGTATTGCTTGCCAACACGGATTTAAGCGCATTAATCAGTGAACCAATTGCAACTTATTTACGTAAAAACGGTAGCGTAGTCGCAACGAGTACGGCGATTGAGCGTATCACACCAACCAGTAATGGCTACAGTCTACAAACAAAAACTGCGCAACATCAGTTTAAACGCGTGATTCTAGCTTGTGGGCCGCATCAATTAAAAAACTTCGCAGAAACACTGCCGAAACTGAGTGTGTTAACTGAACACTTCACTTATCAGCCGATTACCACTGTTTATTTGCAATATGCTGAAGATGTAACGCTGCCAGAACCGATGATAGGCATCGTCAATAGTTTGGGTCAATGGGTATTTGATAGAGGCCAGATAGTTGGTCAAAAAGGCTTAATCGCCGTGGTGATAAGCGCGCATGCACCTTTTAAACAAACACAAGCTGCTTTAGCAGAACAGATTGCAGGTGAGTTGAAGCAATTATTTCCACATTTGGCACAACCGATTTGGCATAAAGTGATTACAGAAAAACGTGCCACTTTTAATTGTGAGTATTCTTTAAAAAAACCAGAAAATACAACCAGTTATGCTAATTTATATATTGCTGGCGACTATACAAAAGGCGACTACCCTGCCACCATTGAAGGTGCCGTAAGAAGTGGGATTAAAGCAGCTACTTTGATTGTTTAGCTGTTGCGAATTTTGTTGAGCGCTTGATCCAATCGATCCACAGCAATTACTTCCATTCCTTGAATTTTGTTTTTTGGCGCATTGGCTTTCGGCACAATTGCTTTGGTGAAACCTAGTTTTGCCGCTTCTTTTAAGCGTACTAAACCACCTTGCACAGGTCGCACTTCGCCTGCTAAACCAACTTCACCAAACACAATCAGTTTATCTTCTAATGGCTTGTTTTTTAAAGAAGATACAATGGATATTAATACCGCCAAATCAACGCCTGGCTCACTAATTTTGACACCGCCAACGGCATTAATAAACACATCTTGGTCAAAACAAGCCACACCTGCATGTCGATGCAATACCGCTAATAGCATTGCTAAACGATTTTGCTCTAAACCAACACATAATCGTTTGGGTGCAGGTGCATGACTTTCGTCGACCAATGCTTGAATTTCAATTAATAATGGACGCGTACCTTCCATCGTAACGGTAATACAGCTACCTGCCACTTGTTGCTCGTGATGTGATAAAAACAAAGCAGATGGGTTAGCGACCTCTTTTAAACCCTTTTCCGTCATCGCAAACACACCTAACTCATTCACGGCACCAAAGCGATTTTTAAACGCGCGAATGAGACGGAAAGATGAGTTTTGATCGCCTTCGAAATACAAAACAGTATCGACAATATGCTCTAATACGCGAGGGCCTGCCAAAGCGCCTTCTTTGGTTACATGTCCAACGAGGATAACGGTAATGCCGAGCTGTTTAGCTAAACGTGTCAGTTGCGCAGAACATTCACGCACTTGCGCCACAGAGCCTGGTGCTGATTGTAACGCTTCTGAATAAACGGTTTGTATCGAGTCAATCACGGCAATATTCGGTTTATTTACCTGTAACGTCGCCAATATCTTTTCTAGATTAATTTCAGCCAATAAATCAACTTCGCTAGCATCTAGCCCTAAACGCTTGGCTCGCATAGCAATTTGTTGTGGCGACTCTTCACCACTCACATAAATAGCTTGGCTGGTTTTGCCTAAATGGCACAATACTTGTAGCAATAAAGTTGATTTACCAATACCAGGATCGCCGCCAATCAGAATGACGCCACCTTCAACTAAACCACCACCTAACACGCGGTCAAACTCAGCAATGCTAGTTGGTTTGCGTTCAATATCTGCCGCTTCAACCGCACTTAACTTCTGCAATTGACCCGTAGTAGCTAAACCTTCAAATTTATTGGCATATCGATTGGTGCTAGCCGTTTCTGCAACGCCCTCAACTAAGGTGTTCCAAGCCATGCAACCCGGACACTGGCCTTGCCATTTTGGCTCGCTAGTACCACACTCGGTACAAATATAAACGCTTTTTGCTTTTGCCATCTTTATGCAACCACGCTCATGGGCACACGCGGCGCCACAGCACAAAGTAACTCATAACCAACTGTTCCACTCGCTTCAGCAACCGCATCAACAGGTACGGTAGCACCCCACAACTCAACAGTGGCGCCAATGTCCGCTACTGGTATATCAGTCACATCACAAAATAACATATCCATCGACACGCGGCCTAAAGTGCTTGTTAACTGGCCATTAACGGCGATTGGCGTGCCATTGGGCGCATGGCGCGGATAACCATCTGCGTAACCGCAGGCCACAATGCCGATACGCGTTGTTTTTGTGGCAGTAAATTTTTCACCATAACCTGCACTTTCACCTTGTGCTAAAGTTTGGATGGCGATAATTTGTGAAGTCAATTGCATGGCTGGTTTTAAATCGAAATTTGCCGCTGGCTTACCACCAACGGGCGTTGCGCCATACAGCATAATACCTGGACGCACCCAATCAGCATGCGCTTCAGGATGCAGCAAAATGGTCGCGGAATTAGCTAAAGAAATCGGCGCATCAATATTTTTAATTGTCTCTATAAATTTAGCGAGCGGTTTTGCTACGCCAACAGCTTCATCTGCAGTTGCAAAATGCGTCATTAGCGTAATGTGTTTAACATTATCGCAAACACTTAATTGTTCGTAGGCGGATATATAGGCAGAAGCAACGAAGCCTAGTCGATTCATACCCGTATTCATTTTTAAATAAATATTAACCGACTTCGCGAGCTTAGTATTTTGCAGCATCTTCATTTGAATGGCATTATGCACCACCAAGCTAATTTCAAAACTGGATGCAATACGTAATTCTTCTTCGTCAAATGCGCCTTCTAACAACAAGATTTCTTGTTCGAAACCAGCTTCACGTAAGTCAATCGCTTCCGTTAAATTAAGCGTTGCAAATGCATCTGCACTATTTAGTGCATGCGCAACGTGAATCAAGCCATGTCCATAACCATTCGCTTTAACAACCGCCATCACTTTAGCCGCTTTTGCATGCTGCCTAACGACCGCAAGATTATGTTGTAAAGCACTTGTAGAAATCGTTGCTTGAATGGGTCGCATGGTTATTCTTCCATGTAATTCGCGTTAGCAAAATCCTCGAAGCGCGTATGTTGCCCAATAAAGGTCAATCGAACGCGTCCAATTGGACCGTTACGTTGTTTACCGACAATAATTTCTGCGGTGCCTTTATCTTCGCTATCGGGGTTATAAACCTCATCTCGATAGATAAATAAAATCAAATCGGCATCTTGCTCAATTGCGCCAGATTCGCGCAAATCACTCATGACAGGTCGTTTATCAGGCCGCTGCTCTAAGCCACGGTTGAGCTGTGAAAGTGCCACAACTGGCACATCCAGTTCTTTTGCTAAGGCTTTTAGTGAGCGGGATATTTCGGAAATTTCAGTCGCCCTATTCTCGCTACGAGTACCTGCTGGCGCCGCCATTAACTGCAAGTAATCAACTACAATTAATCCTAATTTTCCTGTTTGTCGGTGCAATCGTCTTGCTCTTGCTCGCACATCAAAACTGCTTAAACCAGCGCCTTCATCAATAAAAATAGGTGCTTCATTTAGCTTACCTAAAGCAGTGGTGAGTTTTTCCCAATCTTCATCTTCTAGGCGCCCAGTTCGCATACGGTGCTGATCCAAGCGACCAACCGAACCAATCATCCTTGTTGCTAACTGCGTAGCGCCCATCTCCATTGAAAATACAGCAACCGGCAATCCAGTATCTAGCGCCACATTTTCTGCCATATTGATAGAAAAAGCAGTTTTACCCATCGACGGACGACCAGCGACAATAATCAAATCGCCACCATGTAAGCCAGAAGTCATTCTGTCCAAGTCAGTAAACCCTGTTGGAATGCCAGTGACTTCACTTTGATCTTCACGTGAAAATAACTCATCAATTTTTTCTGCCACTTGCGGTAATAGTTCTTTGATGTCCTGGAATCCTTCAGTGTCTTTATTACCACTTTCCGCAATCTGAAAAATCTTAGCTTCCGCTTCATCCAATAACTGCTGTGCATCACGTCCATTGGGGCTAAAGGCACTACCCGCAATGTCAGAACCAACGGTAACCAGCTTGCGCATAATTGCACGTTCGCGGACAATCTCTGCATATCGACGTATATTGGCTGCAGTTGGTGTATTTTGCGCTAGTGAGCCTAGGTAGGCGATACCGCCAACACTGGCAAGCTCCGCTGTATTTTCTAGCGACTCTGCTACCGTCACAATGTCAGCAGGACGGTTACGCTCGATTAATCTGGCAATATGCTGATAAATAATTTTATGATCATGCTGGTAAAAGTCATCTGGACTTAAAATGTCAGCCACTTTATCCAAAGCTTCATTTTCAAGCAGCAAGCCACCAATGACGGATTGTTCCGCTTCAATGGAGTTTGGGGGAAGTTTTAATGCATCTAGTTGTTCATCAGCCATAAGCTGTGATTATACGCATAAACAAGCCACTCTCACAAAGCGCAGGCAACAAAAAAGGCGACCTGAGTCGCCTTTTTTGAGAGGAAGCTAAAAACTATGCTTCTGCTACTACTTTAACAGTGATATCAACCACTGCATCATGGTGCAATGCGATACTTACTGGATACTCACCAACTGCTTTTAATGGACCAGATGGTAAACGCACTTCAGATTTAGCCACTTCAGTACCTGCTGCTGTTAATGCTGCAGCAATGTCATGATTGGTTACTGAACCAAACAAACGGCCATCTTCGCCTGCTTTTTGTGCGATTTCAACTGTTTGACCAGCTAATTTATCCGCGCGTACTTTCGCCGCAGCTAAGATATCAGCTTGTTGCTTCTCTAACTCTGCACGACGTGTTTCAAATTCAGCTTTGTTAGCGACTGTTGCACGTTTTGCTTTGCCTTGTGGGATTAAAAAGTTACGGCCAAAACCATCTTTAACTTTTACGATATCGCCCAAAGCACCTAAATTAGCTACTTTTTCTAATAAAATAATTTCCATTGTTATTCTCCTTAGCCTGGGTGTTTATCAGTGTATGGTAACAATGCCAAGAAACGCGCACGTTTAACCGCAGAGGTTAATTGGCGTTGGTATTTAGCTTTTGTACCAGTCATACGTGCTGGGATGATTTTTGCATTTTCTGAAATAAAATCTTTCAGTAAATCCACATCTTTGTAATCAACTTCTTTAATGCCTTCTGCACTAAAACGGCAGTAACGGCGGCGTTTGTACATATCTCTTGCCATGTGTAACTCCTAATCTTTTTTCGTTTAGATATCGCTTAATTTAAGCTATATCAGTTCAATATTCTTTATATGCAATACCAGTTGTGTGCTTTTTGCGCTGCGTTTGGCTAAAAAACCCAATGCGTTTAACTTTGCACCTAGTTGAATATCAATTTTTGCTAAATCGCCTATCGCAACCGCTTTTATTTCACATTCCACTTTACGCTTTAAGCCAGCTTCAACATTTTCTGAAACATGACTAATTACAAAACTCAACAACGGTAAACCTGCTGGTGTATAACGTAGCGTCTCAACTTGAGTCACTTCACCGCTTATCGCCAGCTTATTCACACCTATTCTGCTGCAGCCTCTTCTTTAGCTGAATCATTGCTCAAGACTGATTTAGATTTCTCTTCTTTCATCATTGGGCTAGCTTCTGTAACAGCGGCTTTTGTGCTAAATGTTAAGTGGCGCAATACGGCATCATTAAACTTAAAGCCTAATTCTAGCTCTGCTAAAGTTTCTTGATCACATTCAATGTTCATTAACACATAATGTGCTTTATGGATTTTATTGATTGGGTAAGCTAATTGACGACGGCCCCAATCTTCTAAACGATGGATGTTACCTTTATTACCGGTAATCAGTGTGCGATAACGCTCAATCATTGCAGGCACTTGCTCGCTTTGATCAGGATGCACGATAAATACTACTTCGTAGTGACGCATGAAATCTCCTTGTGGTTAAAGCCACCCATCGAGCCCTTTCATGTAAGGCAGCAACTAAAATAATTGCTTCGTGGTGTGGCAAGGTTTGTGTAAGGGCGTGATTATAGTTAAAAAACGTTTATGAATCAAATGCTTTTTAAACTTCCCTTTCAGTATCAGACAAAACCATCAAAAATTAACAAAAAATTTATTTGGGATGCGTGCAAAGGCAGTGCATAATAAGCGCTCTTATTAAAGAGATAAGGCAAACTAAGCCTTATTAGATTTATTCATTTAATCAATATTAAAAGGAATTAACATGGCAGAAGCAAAAGGTTTAGCAGTTCCAGTCAAAATGAAAAGCGAATTAGCAGCGCTATGTGGTGCAGATTCACTACCACGTACTGAAATTACTAAAAAAATCTGGGACTACATTAAAGCCAATAAATTACAAACCAAGTCTGTTAATGGCAAACCTGAAAATGCAGGCAAATACATTGTAACCGATGCTAAATTACTACCTATTTTCAGAAATACAAATTCAACAAGCAAAACAGGTAAAGTAACAAACTTAACCAACATCAAAGAAGGCGAAACTGTCGACATGATGCAAATGGCTGCTATTGTTGGTGCTAACTTAGCTTAAGTTTATTAATAAAACTTAGCGACAGACGTTGTGAATCAACGTCATGTGATAAATGAGTCATCAAGTGGTTACATGGTTAGCCACTCATGACTCATTTTCTATTTAAGAAAACCTAACCATGAACATTTCTGCAGTTCTTTTTGATATTGGCGGCGTCTTGATTGAACTTGATGGTTTGCCATCATTAGCAAAACTACTCAATAGCCAACAATCTCACGATGAAATTTATAAAAAATGGATGGCCTCACCTGCCGTGATTGCCCATGAGACCGGCCAACTTTCTAGCGATGCATTTGCTGAGCAAATAGTCAAAGAGTTAAATATCGATTTAAGCCCAGATGCCTTTATGGCTAATTTCGCCACATGGATAGTCGGCACATTCCCGAATACTTTTGATTTATTAAAGGCCATTCCATCTAAATTAACTGTTGCCGCGCTCAGCAATACCAGTGCTGCGCATTGGGTACATGTAGAAGCAACGGGCTTAACCAATCAATTAGACCATTTATTTTTATCGCATGAGATTGGTCATTTAAAACCAGACCATCAAGCATTTCAAGCAGCGGTCGATGGTTTACAGCTCCCTGCTGAAGAAATTATTTTCTTTGATGACAATATCGATAATGTGCACGCAGCCAACGCATTCGGCTTAAAAGCACATCAAGTGTTCAATCCTGCACAAGCAAAACAAGTGCTTAATCAATACGGATTACTGTCAATTTAAGTCACTTGCATCCATAGCGCTGGCATATTAAGCTAGTCGTCACAATAAATGACAACGCTGAGGAGCAAACAATGAAGCTTGAGTCTATCGCACTACATCATGGCTATACATCGGAAGCCACTACTAAAGCCGCTGCTGTCCCTATTTACCAAACCACTTCATACACTTTTGATAATACCCAACATGGCGCGGATTTATTCGACTTAAAAGTGCCTGGTAATATCTACACTCGCATCATGAACCCAACTACAGATGTGTTGGAGCAGCGTGTTGCGGCGATGGAAGGCGGCATCGCAGGTTTAGCGCTTGCTTCTGGTATGGCTGCCATTACTTATGCCATTCAATGTATTTGCGAAACGGGCGACAATATTTTGAGCACTAGTCAGCTCTATGGTGGTACATACAATTTATTCGCACATGCGTTGCCTAGACAAGGCATTGAAGTGCGCATGCTTTCACATGATGATTTTGCTGGGTTTGAAAAAGCAATTGATAGTAAAACCAAAGCGATTTTTTGTGAATCTATCGGCAATCCTGCGGGCAATATCGTTGATATTCAAAAGCTATCAGCAATCGCGCACAAACACGGCATTCCTGTCATTGTTGATAACACGGTTGCAACACCCTATTTATGCAAACCGTTTGAGTTAGGCGCTGATATTGTGGTGCATTCTCTAACTAAATATATCGGCGGTCATGGTACATCAATTGGCGGCATCATTGTCGATTCGGGCAAATTTGATTGGACGGCTAATAAAGAACGTTTTGCTATTTTGAATGAGCCAGATCCTTCTTATCATGGCGTTGTTTACACAGAAGCATTAGGCGCTGCCGCTTATATTGGGCGTTGTCGCGTTGCGCCTTTAAGAAATACTGGCGCCGCTATTTCACCAATGAATTCATTTCAAATTTTGCAAGGACTAGAAACCTTAGGTTTGCGCATGGAAAGACATTGTGAAAATGCAGAAAAGCTAGCGGATCATTTACAAAACCACCCTAAAGTAAGCTGGGTTAACTATGCCGCGTTAAAAGATAGTCCATATCATGCCAATTGCCAAAAAATCACCAATGGCAAAGCATCTGGCATTTTAAGTTTTGGCATTAAAGGTGGCGCAAAGGCGGGTGAACAATTTATTGATGCGCTTGAAATGATTTTGCGCTTAGTGAATATTGGCGATGCAAAATCATTGGCTTGTCACCCTGCTTCTACTACGCACAGACAACTTAACGAAGAGGAGCTAAAAAAAGCGGGCGTCAGTGCCGATTTAGTCAGAATCTCTGTTGGTATTGAAAATATTGACGATATTATTGCTGATGTCAGTCAGGCGTTGGATAAAGTAGGCTAACTTTAACAAATCAATCAAGTTCGCGGTGATTATTGCAATTGCGTTAGCAATACAATAATCACCACAAACAACACAAACGACATTCCCTTCCAAAAAGCCACTGGGTTACGCTCAATCAATGGCGCTCTAGTCTTATTTAAAAAGGCTTGATTGGGCTGTTTAAGGTCAAAAATAAACTCAGATAACGCTTCATAGCGCTTATAAGGATCGGGGTAAACAGCCTTCATAATGGCATCATCAACCCAAACTGGAATTTCTCTTCTGTCGTAACGAATTGAATCGTAAGTTAATTTATTCTGCCCTGACTTTGAGTTGGTTTTCGCCAAGTTTGCGCCATAAGGCAGTTTACCAGTCAACATCTGATACGTAATCACGCCTAATGAAAATAAATCAGAGCGCACTGTGCCCTCTTCTCCTAAAAAATACTCAGGCGCACTGTATTGCGCCGTGCCTAAGATTGGGTCTTGTTCGATGGGCGAAGTCATTTCAGCCAATCCTGCAACGCGCGTTGAGCCAAAATCAATAATTTTCACGGTGCCTGTATGGTCAATCATCACATTTGCCGGCCGTAAATCTTGATGCAGCATTTCTAAACGGTGAAATGCACGCAACCCTTTAACAATCTGCTCAACAATGCCTCTCACCGTTTGCAGGTCAGGTTTTGGGTTATCTAACATCCATTGCGCTAACGTCTGCCCTTCTATGTATTCTGTTGCCACATATAAATAATGCCGTTTTCGCTGATGGGTGCAAGGCTTCATCACATGTGCGCTATTCATGCGCTTGGCTATCCACTCTTCTAGTAAAAAGCGCTCCAAATAAGCCGCATTTTCTCGCAAATCAATCGAAGGTGCTTTTAGTACAACTTGTTCTTTGGTCTCAATATCCGATGCTAAATACACATGGCTACGGCTAGAAACATGTATCTCTCGAATAATCTCGTAGCCATCAAAGACCATGCGAGGCTCAAGCTGCGGCGGGAATGGCAATTCAGTTAATTGTTGATACAACTCATCTACATTTTGATTAGGCAAATCATGCACGCGCACTATTTGTAAGGTGAGATTGTCATCACTCCCTTTTGCCAGCGCTTCATCCATAATTATTTGCGCAGCCTGTTGCAAATTGGTTGGGTGCTTGGCAATGACCTCTGTGACAAATCGCTCACTGACAAACTCATAAACGCCATCCGTTGCCAGTAAAAAAGTATCATCCTTGCTCACATTAAACGCATTATAATCAATCTCTAAATGCGCTTCTATGCCTAAGCCGCGGCTAAGATAGCTCTTATCTTCAGATACCCATACGCGATGATCTTTTGTTAACTGTTCCAACGCGTTTTGATGTACGCGATAAATGCGAGTATCTCCGACATGTAAAATATGCGCCGTCGTCGATTTAAATACAATGGCACTAAACGTGCACACGTAACCTTTATCTTTATCGTATCGGCTAATTTGATTTTGTTGCGTTTGCGAATATAACCATGAGTTGATGGCCGTTAATACACGTAAAGCAGCTGTTTTAACAGACCACATTTCTGACGTGCAAAAATAATCGGCTAAAAAGCCTTTCACCGCCGCCTCGCTTGCTTCTTGGCTGACATCGCTACTGCTAATACCATCCGCCAAAGCAATCGCAATGCCCTTTGCGCTCAATTGTGGCTCTGGCGGCATGGTCACCGCATGAAAGTCTTGATTAACTGCTTTTCGACCTTTATCTGACAGTTGTGCAACTTCAATTTGTAGGCTATTCGACATCATTCATCTACTTTATGCTAAAAAAGCGCTAGGGACTATCTAGCGCTTTTTAATAATTGTTGCCAGTCTACCAAGACTTATAACCCAAGAACTTACCATTCATGGTTACCACAACGCGATCACCTTTAGGATTCTCTTCTTTTTCAACTTCCATTGAAAAATCAATCGCACTCATAATACCATCGCCAAATTTCTCTTGAATGACTTCTTTCAACGTTGGCCCATAGACGCCAATAATTTCATATAAGCGATAAATCAATGGATCTTGCGGCACAATTTTATCCCACTCTTTGGTTGGATAAGCTTCTAAGGCTGTAGCAACCTCAGTGTCTAAACCCAAATATTGGGTAATTGCGGCGGCTTGCTCTTTGCTGGCACTATTCATGCCCAAACAAGCGGAAGTCAACCAAACAGGTGACAATCCTAATGCATCCGCAATCTTTTCCCACGTTAGCCCTTTGGCTACTTTTGCAGTAACAATCGCATCAGTCATGCTTTGTTTATTCATTCAAAATCTCCTATCGTCTTCATTTCATTCAAACTAAAAAACCTCAGCATGTACTTAAAAAAGCTTAGTGCTGAGGCGACATATCTCAAATTAAAGTGTGCGTTTTGGTTTTGTTTTAATATGTGTTGTGTAAAGTGTTAAGCCTGTAAATGCAAGGCCGCCAACCAGGTTGCCTAGTGCAGTTGGAATCTCATTCCAGATAAAGTAATCACTGATTAAGAAGTCGCCACCCATAATCATGCTGAATGGGAACAAGAACATATTGACCACTGAGTGCTCAAAACCCATAAAGAAGAACAAGAAGATAGGCATCCACATGGCAATCACTTTGCCACTGACATTGGTAGAAATCATCGCACCAACCACACCTAATGAAACCATCCAGTTACACAACATGCCGCGTACAAAAATAGTGAACCAGCCTGCAATCCCATATTTTGCATAACCTAACGTACGTGCCTCACCAATGCCAGCCACTTTAGTCGCAATATCGCCACCATCGGTATTAAAGCCATAGGTAAAAATAAACGCCATCATCACAGCAACGGTTAATGCGCCCATAAAGTTACCAACAAAAACCCAACCCCAGTTACGTAAAATTTGTGCCCAAGTAACACCAGGTCGTTTATCTAACCAAGCCAATGGTGTAAGCATGAATACGCCTGTCAGTAAATCAAAACCCATGAGATACAGCATACAAAAACCAACGGGAAATAAAATAGAACCGATAAGATGTGAACCAGTTGCAACTGCAATACTGACAGCAAATACAGCTGCCAACGCTAAAATCGCGCCTGCCATATAGGCTCTAATCACAGTGTCTCTAGTGGACATATAAATTTTTGATTCTCCTGCATCGACCATTTTGGTCACAAACTCAGATGGTGCTAAATAAGACATAAGTTTTCCCTCTTTTATCGTAATTTTAAATAAACTGTTTAATATCAATACAACGTACTTCAGGCTGATTCACAAGCTTTGGTTATTCAAATTCCTTTATCTAAACCCCTTATGGATAAATCGTTAACCAAATAAAAAAGGCGTCTTGAAACACAATGCTTTTGCACTGCATTTCAAGACGCCTTTGTCTTGTTTTTTATCTAATTAATATAATTAGATTAAGCTCCATTCTTCCCGTCCTTGGGTAAAACTGGCTTAAATGTTCTTATATATCTGTTAAATATGTATACGCTTTGCGTACCATCAATCATTATTTTTTTGAGTTGCGCTTTATAAATAAAATAATGATTAAACCAAAAATCCAATTGCATAAAAGCAAAGCACATGCCAACTAAATGTCAGTTGAATTAACTCTTTGATTAAAAATACAATATTAATTTAACAACTTAAAAGTCTAATACGTACTCACCCACTGCTTTTTGCACCAAACCAGTGCAAACGCACCGTAAGTAATATAAAAACAGTTTTTGTCTACTTAATCTTACCTTCTAGCCTTTTATCTTCTTTTGGCAACTCATAAGCATCAGCCACATAGCCTGGGCCCTTCATGATCATAATCAGTACGCACCCAATGGCTAACACGCCAACAAAAAACCAATAAGAAAATAATGCGCCTAAACAAATATAAATCGTTTTATATTGCGCTGCAGAAATCACTGCATTTTTAAAATAAATAACGACTGCAGGAGAAGTGATGAGCAAAGTACCGATGATAAAAATATGTGGGATCTTTTTCAAAATAGGCCACTCAATACCAATCGGGTATTGGGTGGCGTTCGGTAATTTTTTAAAAAAATCAATCATCGTTTTACTCTTTATTTATGCTAGCGCATCAGCGCACATTACTCTAAATGCAACCCTATTCTGTCTGCAAGTCAGATTATTTGACGCAAATCAATATTTCACCTTTTAACAAGCGCCTTAAAGCTATAAAATCTGTGCATGAAAGATCAAACGCGTTTTAACAATACCATTGCCAGCTTTGATGCGATTAATGCGCAAGACCCAAATCAAATCAACATAGATGGCAAACCACAGCCTAAAGAACTCGTCTATGCAGCGCGATTAAGTGAAATGCTTAATCGCTACGCACCAGACGCTTCAGAAGCACTCAAACTCGCCGTGCGTGCGCAACATATCCAACGCTGGATATCGCCGCGTAGCGACTATGCCATGACCAAGCCTGGCTATATGCAATGGCGCAGCAATCTTAAAAATCATCATGCTGAGGTCGCTAGTAAAGTGATGCAAGAACAAGGTTATGATGCAGAAACCATTGAACAAGTTGCAAGTTTATTAAAAAAAGAGAACCTACGCACCAATGCTGATACACAAACCTTAGAAGATGTGATTGTATTGGCGTTTTTGGAACACGATTTGGCTGATTTTGTTGAAAAATATAGCGATTACACGGAAGAAAAGTTTTTAACGATTTTGCGTAAATCTTATCTAAAAATGTCAGAAAAAGGTCGTGCTGCAGCGTTGACGTTAATTACGATACCCGAAAATCTCGTCCCCGTCGTACTCAAGGCCGTTGGATAAATCAACGCTTTCAGCTGCCAATATAAATGCCAGCTTTCACCAATATGCACAACGCTTTACGTTAGCAAGAAAGCGTGCACGCCAGCACCACTTTTACCTGGGGCCTACCAATTCAGGCAAAACTTACCATGCGCTAAATGCCTTAATGGAAGCCAAAACGGGCGTCTATTTAGCCCCGTTACGCCTATTAGCCATGGAAGTGCGCGATAGATTGGTGCAAGCTGGTGTGCCTTGCAATTTAATTACGGGTGAAGAACGCCTTTATATGGATGGCGCACAGCATATCGCCTCAACCATCGAAATGATGCATAGCACAAAAGCAGTCGATGTTGCCGTGATTGATGAAATCCAAATGTTACAAGACCCTGACCGTGGCCAAGCATGGACTGCGGCGTTAATTGGCCTACCAGCTAAGCAAGTATTTATTTGTGGCTCTAATGCAGTCACAACGCTTTGCACTAAGGCGCTAGAGGCTTTAGACGAACCATATACAATCACTTATTTGGAACGTAAAACACCGCTCATTTTTGAAGAAAATAGCTTATGTGGCAAACGCTATAACAAAGCCAAACTCAAACACCAATTGCAAAAAGGTGATGCAATTGTGGCGTTTAGTCGTAAGGATGTATTAACGCTTTCAGCACGATTTAGGAATTGGGGTTTTAAGGTCGCCAGTATTTATGGCGCATTGTCACCAGAAGTCAGACGGCATGAATCAGAACGATTTTTATCAGGTGACGCAGACATTTTAGTAGCGACCGATGCGATTGGCATGGGGTTAAATTTACCGATTAGACGTGTCATATTCGCTAATATTCATAAGTTTGACGGTATAGCACCGCGTTATTTAAATGCGACTGAAGTGCGCCAAATTGCAGGTCGCGCAGGTCGTTACGGCGTGTATGAAACTGGTTATGTAAATGTGTTAGAAGATGATGAACAAATTCATATCGAACACATGCTAAACGTTGATGACACTGCCACCATTACACATCTGCCAATTGCGATGCAAATGGGCGATTGTGAGCGCATTGCCAATCAATTACACACGAACCGACTAGCTGAATGTATTGCTTACTTAACGGAACGTCATCACCATCAAGATGACTTTTGCGAACATAGTCACGCCGCCGCACAATATACCCAAGCGCTTATCGTTGATGAAATTGCGCCTAATATGGCACTTAAAGATAAGTTCGCCCTAGCCTGCGCCCCGCTCTCTATTCAAGTGCCCATTGAAAAAGATTGCTTTATCCAATGCATACAGAGCATTTATGAAAATAAACCGCACCCAATACCTTTTGCCCCCAACTGGCTCAATGGCGGCAGTGAGAAACACCTACAACAAGCTGAAATTCTAAGTCAACATATCAGCCTCTACGCATGGTTAAGTTATAAATTTCCAACTATTTTTACCGAGCAAGCAGCAATTCCTGAGCTTAGAAGTAAAGTGGCTAACTATACAAAGCATGCTTTGCTGACGCAAAAGGGATATGGCGATACTAGTAGAGAGGTAGAATTAAAATAGTAATGCTATATAAAGATGGCTATTGGCAGGCCGTTAATGTATACGGGTGAATTTAGAAGGCTTAGTGATTTTTTTCTTGGTTTTTTTGCACACTCTTGTCATCAATACATATTCTATTTTTACCTAACCTTTTCGCTTCATACATAGCAGTATCAGCTTGCTTCAATAAATCTTCTTTTGATTTTGAGTGGTCATTGAACATTGATATTCCAATACTTACTGATACAGTAAATTCAAATTCATTGATGCTGAATGGCTTACTCAACTGCTCTCTAACCTTTTCGATCAAGAGCAAAATTTCAGCTTTCGCTATTTCAGCGCTCTCGCTTAGGCCTTCCATCACCGCAACAAACTCATCACCGCCGAAACGGCCAACTAAATCGGTATTGCGAAGGTTGGATTTTAATCTTTGAGCGACTTCAATTAACAGCATGTCGCCGTAATCATGTCCATGTGTATCGTTAACTAATTTAAAATGGTCCAGATCTAAAAATAGACATGCACCATAATTTTTACTTCTAGCCGCTCTTGAAAGTGCAAGGTTGAGTTGATCTAAAAAGTAGTTTCTATTGGGGAGCCCTGTTAATAAATCATAAAAAGCAAGCCTTTGAATCTGCTCCTCCATAGACTTACGCTTTGTTATATCACGTCCAACACTCTGAATTTCAATTAAACCCTCATCAGAGTCATAAAAACCTCGATTGCAAAATTGCATCCAATGTATATTACCATCACTAGAAAACACGCGATTCTCAATCATTACAATCGGGTTTGTTGGGCTCATTTCTGCCAGTTCATTTGTTACACGATCAATGTCATCAGGATGAACTACTGGTTGCCATTTTTTTCCAATAATTTCATTGGGATTCTTCCCAAAAAACTTACTGTAAGCTTCATTAATAAAGATATACCTTCCATCAGCATAAAATCTGGAAATAACTTCAGTTTGTCCCTCAACTATTGCTCTATACCTATCCTCACTTAACTTGAGTTGAAACTCTACTTCTTTTAAGCATGTAATATCTGTTACTAGTGCAATAAATCCTTGCACCTCTCCGTTGCGAATATCTGGAATGTAGTTTGCCAGTGAGTGCCTGTAGCCATGTCCATCTTGATTAGGAATAGAGCGTTCAAACTCTTGAAAATACCCTTTCAGTACAGCATCAATATAGGGAAGATTTAGGTTATATAGTTTGTCACCAATGACCTCACGTATGTGTTTGCCAGATACGTTACTTGCATCAACGTCAAACCAGCTTTCATAAGCTTTATTGACAAATCTGTTTTTTAAGTCCTTGTCCCAATAACCAACCATTGAGGGTAAGTTGTCAATGACTGTTTGAATAGCCTCGTTAGGCAGAAAGGATTTTATATAGGACATGATTAGTCATCATTTTTTTTGCTTATATTTTACGTCAGCATCTGACGGAAATCGAGATTGAGGTATAGATTGTTTATTTTTCTCTCAACTCCCCCTTAAAATAATAATATCATAGTTATTTTTGTGAAAGAAATATGAATTATGTATATAAATCTATTCTGATAAGCATCTAATTTAAAAATCGAACTTACCGTTAAAATAAATATTTGTCGGGAATTAAAGATCAGTTGGCTGGGCTTTGAAGAGAAGAATTAAATGAATCTTAATTTTTTTCATTATTTTTAACCAAAAAACCTATAAAAAACTTAACAAATCCATAGATTGACCACGAAAAAAACCGCTTGAGCAAACGACTTTTCCCCCACGCTTCTAGTGTGATTGAATCAGAACTATGAATCGTGTGTTCAATATCCGCTTTTAATTCATTAGCAAACTGTGCCTCTTGAATAACCACATTCGCTTCATTTGCTAACATTAAGCTCAAAGGATCAATATTGGATGACCCTACCGTTGCCCAATTACTATCGATAACCGCTACTTTGCTGTGCAAAAAGCTTTTTTTATATTCGAATATTTCAATGCCAGCATGCAATAGCTGGCTATATAGCGCATGGGTTGCAAACATTAATAGATACTCTTTACGGCCTTGCAATAACAGCTTGATACGCACGCCACGTGCAGTTGCAGCTAACATGGCTTTGCGAAATCGTTTGCTGGGTAGAAAGTAAGCGTTAGCAATGATAATTTCTGATTTGGCGTTATTAATTGCATTTAAATAAGCATGTTCAATATCGTGTCGATGCAAGATGTTGTTACGTATGATGAAAGCTGCTTTTGTATTGCCATTAGCAGTTATTGCAGGCGGGTTAAATGTGGCTTCTGACGGTGTTCTTAACACTCTTTTTGATACGCTGTTTGATATTTTTTTAAGTCTCGCCATCCATGACATATGGCGCCACAGCGTTTGCACGCTATCCATCATATCAATCAATATTGACCCTTGAAGCTGCACCGCATAATCAACACGTGGCGGCGTTTCATCAGCATCGTCGCTATCATTCAGTATATTAATACCGCCGACAAAACCAATGGCGCTGTCAATCACACTCACTTTTCGATGCATACGAATCAATCGTCTTTTTTGTAAAGTCCAAGGTGAGATTTTGGGTCGATAAAACATCACGTGCACACCACTTTGCTGCAAATCATTAACAAAGTCATCGGCCAATTCTTTGCTGCCAAATCCATCTAATAAAAGATTAACCGCCACGCCTCGTGCAGCAGCAGCTTTTAAAGCATTACCAATAAGGAAACCTGTTTCATCATCTTGATAAATATAGGTTTGTATATAAATATCGACCTTAGCTTGCTCGATAGCTTGTTCTAAAGCAGGAAAATATTCCGCACCACAGCGCAATAGTTTTACTGTATTGTCGCTCGTAAAATTCATCACGTTTTGGCTAACGATGCAGTCAATATCGCATGATCGGAAAGGGTTAAAAAACGTGCGCCAGCGTGTACTTTTGCTTGCTTCACATCAAAGCCGCGCACATAGATACGATCTACTTTTAAAACAGGTAACATCGCTGGAAAGCTACGGGCGTGCGAACCATGGTAATGCTCAAAAACCTCTTTGATATTTAAACGCTTTGCAAATTCACGCCCTGCGCGTTGGCTCCAATCATTAAAATCACCTGCGATAATCAATGGTGCATCAGCAGGTACTTGCTGCTCGATAAAGTTAGCGACATCAATTAATTGTTTTCGCCGCCAACTAGCAAACAAACCTAAATGTAAACAAATAGCATGCAAAGGCTGATTCCATTGCGGCACTTGGATTTCACAGTGCAACATGCCGCGCTGTTCTGAGTTGTGAGCAGAAATATCTTGATTATAAATGTTGATGATTGGAAACTTTGATAAGACAGCATTGCCATGATGACCAGATGGATAAGCAGCATTTTTGCCATAGGCATGGTCAGACCAAATAGAATCGGCCAAATACTCTAACTGGCCTGAAGTTGATGATGCATTAAGGCGTTTGCTATGCTTGATATGCACGTCTTGCACTTCTTGCAAAAAAATCACATCGGCGTTTAATTTTCTAAGTATTTCCCGTTGACCTTGCAATGCAAAGCGCGCATTAAAATGGGTAAAGCCTTTATGGATATTAAAGGTTGCAATATTAATCATATAAAATATAGTCGCTTATTTTTAATATAGTTATCAAACAATCGGGTATACACTACTATTCGCTTATGTATAACTTATCACATAGGCATTCAGCCAACTAAAAAATACGTTACTAAGTTTCTGAGATAGATTGAATATTTTGCGTATTAAGGTTTGCAAATACATCAGCAGAGACAGGTTTAGAGAATAAATAACCTTGTCCAAAATCACAACCCGCGGCGAACAGTAGATCTAACTGTGCTTGCGTTTCAACGCCTTCCGCGACGACTTTTTTGCCTAGTTTATGAGCCATTACAATAATCGCTTCACATAGCGCCATATCACTAGAACCATCGCTGATATTCGCGGTAAATGACTTATCAATTTTGACAAAATCAATATTAAATTTTCTTAAATAAGCGAGCGATGAGTAGCCTGTACCAAAATCATCAATAGATAATTGTATGCCCGCACCCCTAAAATGATTAAGTTGATTTATAACCGCCTCTCGTGCGTCTAATAGCAAGCCTTCTGTAATTTCAATACACAAGCTATCGCCTGGCAACCCATGTGCTTGTAACACTTCAACCCAGTTAACTTGATTCTCTACATTCGCTCTAAATTGAACTGGGGAGCGATTAATGCTAATCTGAAAATCTGGCGTAGTCGCTCGCCATTTTATTAATTGAGCAACGGCTTCTGAAAACACCCAATCACCAATTTCAACAATCAAGCCAGTATGCTCTGCGATTGGAATAAATTCCATGGGACTGACTAAGCCATGCACCGGATGCTGCCAGCGAATCAGCGCTTCTGCTTTTTCGATAGTGCCAGTTTTGAGATTAACAATTGGTTGATAATCTAAAAAGAATTGATTTTCAGCCAAACCAGCTCTTAAATCGTTGGAAAGCTGCATGCGCTGCAGTGCGTCTGCTTGCATAGATGCCGTAAAGTAATGGTAACAATTTCTCCCTTTATCTTTAGCGGCATACATGGCTTGATCTGCATTTTTCAATAAAACCTCAACGTCTTTGCCGTCATTTGGATAAATACTAATGCCGATACTGGCCGTGATATAGGTTAGATTCCCTCTTAAAAAATAGGGCTGAGTGAGTTCGCTTAATATCTTTTGAGCAATACTGTCTGTACTAGTGTGACTATCAATGTTGTTCAAAACAACAGTGAATTCATCGCCACCCATACGCGCGACCGTGTCATGTGCTCTTACACATTCCAGCAATCTTTTTGCGGCCTCTTGTAATAACACATCGCCCATTTCATGGCCAAGTGTGTCATTCACTTCTTTAAAGTGGTCTAAATCCAAAAACAATAAGGTAATCTGCTGAGCGTCACGTTCGCTTGCTTTTATCATTTGTTGAAACCGATCGGCAAACAATACTCTATTGGGCAAGTTTGTGACTGGATCAAAATGGGCAAGGCGGAACATTTTGTCTTCATCATTTTTTCTTGCACTAATATCACCATGCGTGCCAATCATTCGCGTAGGCATGCCTTGCTTATCTTTGCTGATAATCATGCCTCGGCTTAGCACCCACTTCCATGTGCCATCCTTGCATCGCATGCGGTATTCAGATTCGTACACATTTGTTTTGCCTTGCAAGTAAGCTTGCGTATCTTCAAATTGTCGCGCTAAGTCGTCTGGATGCACCAGTTCACGGCCTGCGGTAGCTGTTGGCATGATTTCATCCTGTGCATAGCCAAATATTTCACACCATCTGGCTGAGCGGATAACACTATCCGTCGTAATATCCCAATCCCAAACCCCTTCTCTTGCGCCCTCTAATGCAAATTGCCAACGCTCTTCATTGGATTTAATTTCATCTAAATTAGAAGTCTCTTTTTTAACTAACTTACGGGTAAATAAAACCCCTAACGACATCAACATTATTGTGACAATCAGCATGACAATAGCAATCAATAGTTGCGCTTTACGAGATGCCTGGCTAATTGAATTAGAAAAAGCCTCTGCCATTGGCGTGAGCTGAATGCTGACCTCGTTGATTTCTTTAATGATGGAATCAATATTATCTTGCGATGTTGATTCATGTAGCACCTGCTGATTCAATGTCTTACCCAACTGCATGATTTGTAAGATTAATTTATCGGCGTCAGTCCAAAGTTTAATTGAAGGCTCCAACAAGCTTGTATGTTTAAAAAGTCGGTATAAAAGAATCATGCCTTGAATGTCATCAGGGTCATTTTTTCCCTGAATAAGGCTTAGAGTTGCAATGTCTAAATTAGGATTGGCTGATTCTAATTGTCGGCGGGCCTCTTTGTCGCCCAAAGTAACTTGAATAGCACTCAAGAAGTTTTGATAATCAGACTCATCATGGGTGCGCGCATAAATATTGAGATGAATAACAGCTTCTTTCTGCGCTTTTGACCAAAAGCTCTCTCCGCTAATATAAGCTCTAACTGAAGATAATGCCTCCATGCTAATAATACCCAACAAAAGCAGCAGTAGCACAATGCTACAAAAAGGCAAGATGATTGAAACTAGTTGTTTGTTAATAGAACGAATTTTTATGCCTTAACAAGAATATAAAGATAGAAAAAGTAGAAGGTTTCATTGCTAATGCTACGCTGAAGTTAATTCAATGAATGCATAAAAAAGAGTATTTTAAATGGTTTATTTCACACTTCAGATCGAGTCTAAGCCATCATCTATATCAGAGGGGTTTAGTGAGGTTTGAAAGCTTGCAAAATTGAATCAAATACTAAGATGTTAAGTACTCAGAAATACACTTCAAGATTTTGAAATATATGAATAAATTAATAAATTAATAATACCGAATGTGCCTTAATCAAACAATTTCATATGCGCCATAATTTGACCATGATCAGAAGCTAACTTGTTATAAGGCGCTTCGGCATGGGCGCCATCGGTAATATGGTCGTTAAACACACTAAAATAATCCATCACACCAATGTTATTAGCTGAACCTTCGATAAAGTGCTGAGACATTAAAATCTGGTCTATGCTTTCATACACGCCGCCAAAAGCCGAGGTAAACACCATATCGCGCTGGCTCTTTTTAATAAACTGCATCTCTGCGCTTTGCAATTGGTATTGCTCAATTTGGGCGCGAATAATCAAATCTTCTTGCTCAGTGTAGCGATCGCTTTTGTGTTCAGCGTCGTGACGGCGCATCCATGCGTAATTTTTAAAAGGTCGCTCACCTTTAATCATCGAGGATGAAACGGAGTATTCGCTATCGTTAAAGTCGCCTAACACCATTACAGGATTATCTCTAACCAACTCATCTGCAATCAGCTTGCGCAATACGTAAGCTTCGGCGCTACGGCGCAATAACGCGCGCAATTCACCTAATGCCCTTTGCGCAGGTAAATAATGCACCAAATCAGCTTCTGGTGCGAAGCTTGCACCTGCTGGTTTGACGTATTCGCCTAACTTAGATTTTAGATGACAATTAAAAATAGTCACAATTTGATTGCCAATTTTAATCTTGGCTTTGATAATTGGGCGCGATAGTCGCTCCAGTGTGTAACTGCCAGCTTTCTCACCGCTGTCATATCCTGCGCTAGGGAAATCAATCACGACTGGTTGCGTTAATGTTTGAATAACTTCTGGTGACTCTTCAAAGCCAAACCGAGACAGCATGGCAATACCTGGACGTCGATGCCCTGCTCCACCATCATCTACATTCGGCGCAAAAAATAGTTGCTCTCTACTGTAAGCATCAAAATTCAGCTTTTCAAAAATTGCTTTGCGATGGTAGCGTTTGGCAATATCTTGAGTCACCTCTGCATTGAGCGCGTTGCCCGCTTCATTGGTTTCATCAACCACCGCTTGCAAAGCGGCTTGATCGAAGATTTCTTGAAAGCAAACAATATCTGCGTTCATGCTAAGCAATTGATTCGCTAACCAGTTTTGCTTCCAAGCGTGCTCTTCTTGAGTGTACGATTCAAACCGATAATATTCTTGGTCCGCACCTATCAGGTTTTTAACGTTAAAGCTGGCAATGGTAAATTCAGTCATGGCGGCTCATTAGTTTGTCGTTGTCGCAGTTTGTACAGTCTCTAAACCTTGCTTATCCCAAGCCAAAATACCTCCTTCAAGGTTATAGACTTTAGTGAATCCCGCATCAATTAGTTTAGCGCCCGCGATATTTGAACGCCGTCCACTACGACATTGCACGATAATTGGGCTATCTTTATATTGTGTCAACTCGCTCATGCGGTTTTCCACTTGATTCAATGGAATGAAGATAGCGCCGTCGATATGCTGTTCATCCCATTCTGCTTGTTCGCGTACATCAACAATGACTGCTTGCTGATCAGAAAACAACTGCGCCGCTTGATTAGGAGAAACCGTTGGCACATCAGTAGAACAAGCAGAGATAGAAAACGCTAGTAATATCGCCAATATAAATTTGATGAAATTAGTTTGAGTCATAATAGGTTCTCCATTGTGTGTTTTTTCGACATAAACTCTAAAATAAACAACAAAAGCGGCTTATGTCTTGCATTTACCTTTTAAGCGTTTCCATGATTTTAAGCACCATAATCATGGCTGATAATGCTACGGTAATGGTATTGGCAATAATAATCGGCCAATCTTGCTTGAGTAAGCCATAAACCAACCAAAGTGCAACGCCTAACGTAAAGATAGTATACATGGGCAACGAGATGCCAGATAAATCTCGCGTACGATAAGATTTTATCGCTTGCGGGATAAAGGCGATGGTGGTGCAAGTGGCAGCAAAGCTGCCAACGTAGTCTACAATATTCATCATTTACTTTAGGTTTAATCTTTAAATTATTGATTTATTTGTTTTAAATATAACTAACTCACTTCTAATAGTTTCGCTTTGAGTGTTTTCAGTTGATCTCTCAACTCTGCTGCTTTTTCAAACTCTAGATTCTTCGCGGCATCGTGCATGTTTTTTTCGATGCGTTTAAACTCTTTAGTCAGCTGTTTCACACTCAAGCTTTCATAGCTGGCTTGCTCTTGCGCGGCTTTACGCTCGCGCTTACCTTCGTCCATATCATAAACACCATCAATAATGTCTTTGATTTTCTTAGAAACGCCTTTCGGTGTAATGCCGTGTTCTAGGTTAAACGCCGTTTGTATGGTCCGTCTGCGCGTTGTTTCGTCCATCGCCGCTTTCATGCTGCGGGTAATGTTATTGGCGTAAAAAATCACTTTACCGTTTAAATTACGAGCGGCACGACCTGCTGTTTGAATCAATGATCGCTCAGAGCGTAAAAAGCCTTCTTTGTCTGCATCCAACACAGCGACTAATGAAACCTCTGGGATATCCAAACCTTCGCGTAACAAGTTAATCCCAACCAACACATCAAACTCTCCCAAACGCAAATCACGGATAATCTCAACCCGTTCAACAGTATCAATATCGCTATGCAAATAACGCACTTTTACACCATGATCACTTAAATAATCCGTTAAATCTTCTGCCATACGCTTAGTTAATGTCGTCGCTAAGACACGTTCTCCAACATTCGTTCTCAGCTTAATTTCACTCAATAAATCATCGACTTGCGTATCGGCAGGCTTAACAATAATTTCAGGATCAATTAAACCTGTTGGCCTTGCAATCATCTCAACGACTTGCTGTTGCTTTTCTGCCTCGTAATTAGCTGGCGTTGCCGAAATAAACACCGCTTGCCGCATAATTTTTTCAAACTCTTCAAACTTCAACGGCCGATTATCCATGGCAGAAGGCAAACGCCAGCCATAATCAACCAAGTTCGATTTACGCGCCCTATCGCCTTTATACATGGCGCCAATTTGTGGAATCGTCACATGACTTTCATCCAAAATCATTAGCGCATCATCGGGTAAGTAATCAATCAAAGTTGGCGGCGGCTCGCCTGCTTTTGCACCAGACAAATGGCGTGAGTAGTTTTCAATGCCTTTGCAAAAGCCAATTTCATTGAGCATTTCTAAATCAAAGCGTGTGCGCTGTTCAATACGTTGTGCTTCGACTAATTTTTGCTCTTTCACAAAAAAATCAATGCGTTCGCGTAATTCTAATTTAATGGTTTCTATCGCACGAACTGTGGTGTCTCGTGTCGTTACATAATGACTTTTGGGGTAAATCGTAAAGCGTTTGATTTTGTCAAAAATCTCACCTGTAAGTGGGTCAAACAATGAAATGGTTTCCACCTCATCATCAAATAAACTGACACGTACCGCCGTTTCATTATTTTCCGCTGGAAAAATATCAATAATATCGCCACGTACGCGAAAGCTACCTCGACTAAAATCAATATCATTACGCTTATATTGCATGCCAATCAGAATATCAATCGCATCACGCTGTGCCATCTTATCGCCCTGCTTTAAGTGCAATACCATGGCATGATAATCTTGCGGATCGCCAATACCGTAAATAGCAGAAACCGATGCCACAATAATGGCGTCTTCGCGTTCTAATAAAGCTTTAGTGGCAGAAAGCCGCATCTGCTCAATGTGATCGTTAATGCTGGAATCTTTTTCAATAAAGACATCACGCGATGGCACATAAGCTTCTGGCTGATAGTAATCATAGTAACTGACGAAATACTCAACCGCATTGTTGGGGAAAAACTCTCTAAACTCACTATATAGCTGGGCGGCGAGTGTTTTATTAGGTGCCATCACAATGGCTGGACGACCTGTTCGCGCAATGACATTCGCCATGGTATAAGTTTTACCAGAGCCAGTAACACCCAATAAAGTTTGGCATTTCAAACCATCATTAATGCCTTGCGTTAGCTTATCAATGGCTTGTGGCTGATCGCCAGCGGGTGGAAATGGTTGGTAAAGCTGATATTGACTATTGGGAAAGGTAACAAACACGCATCTACTCAATTTAGTTAAAACAACATTTTATTTTAACAGGCTTTATAAAGATTACTCACGCTAATCCAATGTAAATAAAAGTAATTAGGGAACCTAGTATTTCAATTAGAGTCATTAACATACGTTTAATGATTGAGAATAACTGATGAGAACAACCCTGATTACTATAGCAGCATTATTAAGTGCGACATTAAGTGCAAACACTGCGTTTGCCTACGACAAAAAAGCATTAATCGAATCTTACTTTAGCATCGTAATGGTAAGAGGCTTTAACGACAAAGGAGGCATGGCTTATGGCTCTGGCGTTGTAGTTGATACCGACAAAGTCATTACCAATTGCCATGTATTACGCACCACCAAACAGCCTTGGATATCGCGTGGTGAAGATTCATACGAAATTACTTCTGTTAAAGCCGATACATGGCACGACTTATGTTTAGTGACGACCTCTGGTTTACCAATCAAAGCAGTCAAAATCGGCAAAAGCAGCACATTGAAACGTGGCCAAGAAGTCGCTGGTATTGGTCACTCTAGCGGCTCACCTGCACCACTGACTTCTCAAGGTAGCGTCAATGGTTTATATGCAGGTAATCCAGGAAAAGTCATTCGCACCAATGCCAAATTTCTGATGGGCGCAAGTGGTAGCGGATTGTTTGATTTAGAAGGTTATCTAGTTGGCATTAATACCTTCAAAACCGCAGGACGAGGTGGCAGCATTCATTTCGCATTGCCCGTAGAGTGGATACAAACGCTTGAAACGCTACCTGAAATCAAAGAATTTCCAATTTCAGGCAAAGCCTTATGGGAAGAAGATGAAGATAAAAAACCATTTTATATGCAAGCAGCAGTGCCGGAATCGCGCTATGACTGGCCAAAATTAGCAGAAGTAGCTGAGCGTTGGACAAAAGCCGAACCACTGAGTCCTGATGCTTGGTTTGCCTTAGCCCTCAGTCAAGAAAACATGGATAAACTATCATTGGCAGATGAAAGTTATCACCACTCATTAACACTTGATACTGAAAATATTGACGCTTGGATAAAAGTTGGCGATTTAGCTAAGAAGCGTGGCGATGATGCAGAGCTAAACCGTGTTTACACCGCGTTAAACAATATTGATAAAGAGATTGGCGATCAATACAAAAAAATTGTTGAGTGCACTGAAAGCTGTTAATCATTCACCTAAAAAGCGGCTAAAACCGCTTTTTAGCATTTGACTAAACGTCTTATAGCTCAACATCGTATCTAAACTTCTTTTTTTTGCGTAAAATAGTCAGGTTTATCTCACTCATATTTTTGCATTAAGGGAAGCATTTTGGTCAAATCATCATCTCAGCTAGCACTCTCAGAAAGAGTATTAAGCATTAAAGAATCGCCTACATTAGCCATTACCGCTAAAGCAGGAAAATACAAAGCAGAAGGTCGTCCGATTATTGGTCTTGCTGCTGGCGAACCAGATTTCGACACACCGCAACACATTAAAGATGCGGCAAAAGCAGCGATTGATGCAGGCTTTACCAAATATACCCCTGTGACAGGCATTCCTAGCTTGAAAAAAGCCATCGTTAATAAATTCAAAATAGACAATGACTTAGATTACACCATTAACGAAGTGATTGTTGGTGTGGGCGGTAAGCAAACCATCTTCAACCTTTGTTTAGCCGTGTTAAACAAAGGTGATGAAGTGATTGTACCAGCGCCTTATTGGGTGAGTTATGCAGATATCGCTTTGGTAGCCGAAGCAAAACCTGTGATTATTGAGTGCGGTATTGAACAAAGTTTTAAAATTCTGCCAGCGCAATTAGAAGCGGCGATTACGCCAAAAACAAAATTGGTCATGTTTAACTCCCCTTCTAACCCAACAGGCTCTGCCTACACATTGGACGAGCTAAAAGCATTGGGTGAAGTATTAGTTAAACATCCGCATGTATTAGTCGCAACCGATGATATGTATGAACACGTCAACTTAACTGGCGACAAGTTTTATAACATTCTTAACGCCACACCTGCGTTAAAAGACCGTTGTATCGTGCTTAATGGCGTCTCTAAAGCCTATTCAATGACAGGCTGGCGTATTGGTTACGCCGCTGGCCCTGCATACATTATTAGTGCAATGGGTATTTTACAAAGTCAATCAACCAGCAATCCAACCTCCATCTCACAAGTAGCAGCACAAGCAGCGCTTGAAGGGCCGCAAGAATGCATTACACCGATGTTAGATGCGTTTAAACTACGTCATGAGTATGTAGTCGACCGTTTTAACGCGATGCCAGGTTTAAGCTGTTTAAAAGCGGGTGGCGCTTTTTATGCATTCCCAGACGCACGCAAAGCGATTGCTAACTTGCATCAAGCAGGAAAAATTGCAGAAGCAAACGACATGGCTTTCGCAGAGTATTTATTAGAACAATTTGATGTAGCTGTAGTACCAGGCTCAGCTTTTGGTGCAGAAGGCTACTTCCGCATTTCATTCGCAACGTCGATGGAAAACTTAGAAACTGCACTAGACCGTATTGAAAAAGCGTTGAATTAATTAATTTATACGATTTAAGTAAAATTAGTCGAAAATTATCACTTCTAGTTATTGACCAATAAGCGCTTAGCCAGTATTATCACGCCTTCGTTAAGTGCTAAGAAACATTAGCAACAACCGATTCCTCAATAGCTCAGTTGGTAGAGCAATGGACTGTTAATCCATGTGTCCCTGGTTCGAGCCCAGGTTGAGGAGCCAGATACTAAAAGCCTCACAGTGATGTGGGGCTTTTTTCATTTCTAGCACCACCCTACTGTATAAGCGCTGGTGTAAGCAGATACTGCAAATAAAAAAGCACCCAAAGGCGCTTATAGTTTTTCTCTGAGTTTATTGGCCTAACTGATTCTTCCACCAGGACAATATCAAATACGCCCTTTACAGGACGTTTTGCATTTATACGCATCCAAAAAATACACCTTACATTTTTAGTAATTTGTTTTATTTTGTTTATTCAAAGTATCCAAAAAGGTGTTTGAGGAAGCAGACAAAGTAATTGGAGTAAGCACAACAGTAGTAATAATTAAGGTGTTTTCAGCTATTTGAAAATTCAAAAGTAGCTCTAACAAAACAAAGAGTATTCCAACTATAATAACTGAACTCATTAAACTCAACCCGATCCAGATTGTGAGTGATAAAATAAACCAACAACCTTTCAGCCATTCAGCTTTTAACTCGTTAATAATATCAAAAAGGATATTAATTTTTTTTTCAATCTCAATTTCAAACTTTCTAAGTTTCCTTGATAATTCGCTTAAATTTTTCTTCATTTATATTATTTACCTAACTAAATTAAGACCTAACTGGATTGCTTACTTTGTGTGATTCAACAGCTTATTATTTATCTGTGTTTGCGCTGAAAGTTATTAGTGAATATATATTGATTTGGGATTAATTAAAACTCTTAAAATCTTTTTTGGTTATGTTTATAAAAAGAAAGTTTCGTTGTCGGTAGTAGTGAATGAGGTAATCATCTTTAAATGCGCCCTAGCCTTAACATTAGCCTCGTCTTGTGAATTGAGTTGGTCATTGGTTAATGTTTTTATGTTACCTTATCCTGCAATAAAATATCCTTATTAACAAATTGAGGTTTCAATATGGATTGCATAGAAATATTTTCAATTATCAAAGATATTTGTATTTCAGGAGCAGCATTAACTACAGCTTATGTTGCGTATACAGGTCTTGAAAAGTGGCATAAAGAACTTCGTGGAAAAGCTAATTTTGAAGTTGCTAGAGAATTGATTAAATCAGTATATCTTTTAAGAAATGAGTTAAGTTATTGTCGAACTCCTTTTATTTCTTCTGCGGAATTTCCTACTGGATATGTAGAAAGAAACAGCGACAATCAACAAATAGGTGAAGCGTACCATCACCTTTTCTCTAAAAGATTTGAGCCAGTGGGTGAGGCTTTAAACAAATTTGATGCGGCGCTATTGGAAGCTGAAGCGCTTTGGGGATCAAGCATAAAAAATAAAGCAAAAGATTTACAAAATAGTGTAAGTAATCTTAGAGCGAATTTTCAAGCATTTGTAGATGATAAACTCACAGGTGGTCAGGACTTTAAAGATAAAGAGTACGCAAAAAAAGTCAGGTCAACAATCTTCGATTCACGGCCTACTGAAAATGAACTAACGATTAAAATCAATAATGCAGTAATTGCACTAGAGAATGAAATCTCACCTCATTTATCACGTGATTAGTTAGGCATGATTTTATAAATAATGACAGCACATGGCAGCTACCGTTAAAGCCTTTATATTTCAACACTCTACACAGCTATCGCAGATAGCCTGTAGTATCTAGGAGTTATACGCCACAGCTATTAGGCGAGTGCCACACCGATGGATCTAGGTATGGCACTGAGAAATTAATCTGTTTCACTCGATAGGATTAATACTGCGCTTGGTGCAAAGCAAGCCCGATTCTCAATTCGCCTATGTGACTTTTCCACTTTTGAAGATAAGATTCATTGGCAAGTAATTGAGCCACTAATTTTTTCAATGCGTAAAAAGCAAAGTTCACCTAAGACTAACAATGAAATAATCGAACCTGTAGAGAAAAAATTAAACATGATGGTTTTAAAAGTGAAATAAAGTAGCAACCTCAAGTATATGGATTTAACCTATGAGAATGCGAATTAACCAGTTCTCATTTTCATCCGAACTGGTGAGCCAAACACCAAAGGCTAGCTTAAACAAGCTAGCCTTTTTCATTTCATTTTTCAATTCAAAAAACAAGTATCACCAAATCTTAAATGTAACGGTGATACCAATAAAATGTATTTGCATTATCAACAATCTCTTTTCTTAACATTTCCGCTATAAAACCTAAACAGAAAATTTAATAAATTATAGAGAATGTTAAGCAAAGCGCTTACTGTCTATTAATAACATCAACGACAAAAGCATATTTTATTTTTCATTAAATAAGCAATATTAATTTCATTTTTCTCAGAACTAATTGGTATTATCAAGGTTTTCATCTATTTATTTTACATGTAATCAATATCTTATTAAAAAATATCATTTTTATCGTTTTTATCGTTTAGTTTAATGTAGAATAATTTTCGTTGACTAGCTGGCCTAATGGCCATTCAACATTTTAATAACCTTTGAAAATTTAATTAAGAATAAGGATTAATACTATGAAACTAAAAATAAGTAGAATAATTGCAACGCTCATTGCAACTCAGGTAACCTTAGCGAATGCTGATATATCTATCGATACGCAATCGTTAGTTGCAAGTTTATCTGATTTAACTGGCCAAGAATCTCTAATCAATGATGTTGCTTTACCTTTGAATGTTAATTTAACTTTAACTACACAACTTGCTGATGCAAGTACTTTGATTGAAGCGCCACAAGCTGTATTGTCAGAAGTTGCAACGACATTGCCCATTGATGACGTATTAGGTGGTTTAAACGGCGGTAGTATCCCAGCACTTCCTCTTGGAGATGTTGGAGCTTTGGTTGAAGCGCCACAAGCGGTCATCACAGAAGTATTAGGCACCTTACCTGCAGATGACATATTAGGTGGTTTAAATGGTGGTGGTATCCCAGCACTTCCTCTTGGAGACGTTGGAGCTCTGGTTGAAGCACCACAAGCAGTCATCACAGAAGTATTGGGCGCCTTACCTGCGGGTGACGTATTAGGTGGTTTAAATGATGGTGGTATCCCAACACTTCCTCTTGGAGACGTTGGAGCTTTGGTTGAAGCGCCACAAGCGGTCATCACAGAAGTATTAGGCACCTTACCTACGGGTGATGTATTAGGTGGATTAAATGGTGGCACGCCAACGTTACCAACAGAACTGCCTGTTCTAAGTGATGTTTTAGCGCCATTAGCAAGCATCACCGGAGTCTAAAGTTTTGCTCGAGGGAGATATGCCTCCCTCCGCTACTTTACCGTTAATTTGAATTAGAAAGATCCAGCTCCCAATTTATCCGAATTGGTGAGTCAAACACTAAAAGCCTCACAGCGATGTGAGGCTTTTTCATTTCTGACAATGTACCCAAAACGTCACCAGTTACACATCCATAAAGTTTCCAATCTTTCATCATCCCGTTTAACTGCTCATAAGACAGGAAAATTTCCCTATTTCAACTACCTAAACTGAGTTATAAATCAAAAAAAAGGAGAAATAATAATGAACTCAAGTGATTTACGTCTAGCAGGTTATGCATCAATAATTAGCGCAGTACTTTCAATTCCAATACTCTTTTACACTGTTTATGCTTCTGTTACAGGAGCAACATTCACCTCAAACATCATTGAACTTATTGATGTTTTTATATATGCCTTTGTCTCAATGAGGCTCATTCAGTTATTAGATGAATTAAATTTCAATTCAGTAAATACTATGCTAACCACTTCAGTTATTTTAAATATTGTTGGTTATGTACTTGCACTTATAGCCCCACACTCAGAGAGTTTTGGTATGTTTGGCATCATTGCAATGATTGCACTTGGCGTCTTGATGGTTTTAATTGGAGTTAATCTTCAAAAATGCCCTAATGATCTACACGGTCACTTAAAGCTTTTTTCTTTAACTTGGATAATTAGTGGAGTATGCTTGGCGAGCATCATACTTATTCCATTCTTTATTTTGACGTGGGTAGCTATGAATGTGATTTTAGGTATGATCTTTTTTAAAGAAGCTGACAGAAGACAAGACCTACCTATTTTTTGATGTATTTATAGCCCCCCGTGTTACATGAACGGGGAATAACTGGGAGTTGGTTTTGTCAAAAAAAGATATTCTTTTAGTAGTTGGAAATGGAATATCAATTTCTATACATAAAAATTACCCAATAGCAAACCAACTAAATCCTAGCAATCCTCTATCTTGGAACTTCAAAATAGAACAGAACCCATCAATTGCGTGGCAGGATGCATTTCCAAAATTAAATAGTTATATAAATAAAATGGGCAAAGTCGATGACTTTGAAATTTTTAGAAACATTCATTCTGAAGAAAATGATTTTGAACTTGAAGTAGAATCAAGGCATTTTCTTGCGCTGGCATATGCATATTACTCAATAAATACTTGCGTCCCCCATTCATGGGAATGGGTAAAGTTTTTAAAAAAGCACTCTAAGAGCTTATTAAGTGTTATTTCATTTAATTATGACCTCATTGCTGAAAACGCACTTATCAAGGCAGGACAAAATTGGAACTATGGAGGTTACTTAGAAAGCCATATTCCAATTTTAAAGCCTCATGGATCATGTCAATTAGAAGTTCATCCGATGGCGATTTCCATGGGACCTCAAAAGTATCCATTGAATAATTGGTTGAACTTAAATGACACTCCAGCATACTATTTAAAACGTGAAGATTATATGAAACCTAGAAAAGAAGGTTTATGTATACTTCCGCATGAAAGTAATAAATATATTGAATTCCAATGGCAGGAAGCATTCTGGGATAATGCTGCTGAAAAAGCAGATATTATTGAAAAATGCATAATTGTTGGTCTCTCTTACCATCCTGTGGATAGATTAGAAATTAATCGTATAATTGATTTGCTAAAGTCTGATGCCGTTATTCACTTATGCAACCCTTCACATGATCCTGACTTAATAAGTTATATAGAAAAATCAGGCAAAAAACTAATTCTGCACAAAGGTATGCCCCATGATTTTTGATTACTTATAAAAAAGCTCCTTCAATTCAATATATTAAAAAGCTAATTATCCAGTTCTCATTTTTATCTGATTTGGTGAGCTAAGTACTAAAAGCCTCGCATTTTTGCGGGGCTTTTTTATTGTGTCTTTAGATTTAACTAGATTAGCAAACTAGCAAAAAACAATCTTGTCAGGCGTTCAGTCGATTGAGGAGAATAAAAGCCTTACTTCTAATATAACTCGTAAGGCGGACTCGCTTGCAGTCCGCCGCATGCTAATTTAATAGTAGGCTCATACGGCGCACTGTAAACTGGTGCAGCCTATAAACTATAGTGATTAGATTGATTCACGTAGCGCAAATTTTCATATAGTCGTTTCTGCATCATTCACACTAATAAAATCGATTTAATTCGCTACGCGACAGTACAGATATTTAGCAAAACATCGCTATCAACAAGCAACCCAAAACACTGTGTTCTAGCTAGGTGTTTTTTACGACTAGCCTCAATATCTAGTAAGAATTAACACGCTATTTCCCCTATAATATTGCCTATGAAAAACAACGAAGTTGACGTATTACTAATTGGCGGCGGCATAATGAGTGCTACGCTCGGCGTATTGTTACACCAGTTAAATCCTAACTTGCACATTACCATGGTAGAAAAGCTATCGGCAGTAGCGTTAGAGAGTTCTGATGCGATGAATAATGCTGGTACAGGCCACGCAGGTTATTGCGAGCTAAATTACACGCCTCAGGCGGCAGATGGTAGCGTAGCGATTGACCGCGCCTTAACCATTAACGCCAATTTCGAAACATCGTTACAGTTATGGACAAGTTTGGTGGAAATGGGCGCCCTGCCCGCGCCTGAACAGTTTATTCGACAAACACCGCATTTAAGTTTTGTTTGGAATGATGAAAAAAATGGTGCAGACAATATTGCTTTCTTAAAACAGCGTCATGCCAAATTACAACAGCACCATTTGTTTAAAGAAATGCAATTTAGTGAAGACTTTGCACAGCTAAAAGCTTGGATGCCGCTGATTATGCAAGATAGAGATGCGACAAAGCCTGTTGCCGCTACCTATGTTGAGCATGGTGCAGATGTGGATTTTGGCGTGATTACACGGCATTTGGTGGCCTATTTAAAACAGCAAGCTAACTTTACCTTACTCACTGATACTAGCGTTAAAAGTATTAAAAGAGTGAAAGTTCCAGTGGAAGATAATAGCTGGCATGTTGGGCTTTATCATCAAGAGACGAAACGTAGCCATACGGTCAATGCACAGTTTGTGTTTATTGGCGCTGGTGGTGGCACATTACCGTTATTACAAAAAGCCAATATCGATGAAAGTATGGGTTATGGCGGCTTTCCTGTGAGTGGGCAATGGTTGATTTGCAATAATCCTGATGTGATTAAGCAACACTACGCAAAAGTCTATGGCAAAGCGGCTGTTGGCGCACCGCCAATGTCAGTGCCGCATTTAGATACCCGTATTATTGATGGCAAACCGCAGTTATTATTCGGCCCTTTTGCAGGCTTTACCACCAAGTTTTTAAAGGCAGGTTCTAAGCTGGATTTAGCTAAATCCATTAAAAAGAACAATATAAAAGCCATGTTAGGTGTGGGTAAAAACAATGCAGATTTAACCAAGTATTTGATTAAAGAAGCCACGCAAACCCATGAGCAACGCATGAATACCTTGCGCACGTTTTTACCAGAGGCTAACAGCACCGATTGGCATTTGGAACAAGCTGGTCAGCGTGTACAAGTGATTAAAAACTGTGAAGATAATTGGGGTAAATTAGAGTTTGGTACTGAAATTGTCAGTGCTAAAAATGGCTCTTTAGCTGCGCTACTGGGCGCATCACCTGGTGCATCTGTGAGTGCAAAAGCCATGTTGGATGTAATTGAACGTTGTTTTGCCAAACAGATGGCGCAAGATAATTGGCAAGAGAAACTTAAACAGTTAATTCCTGCTTATGGTGAATCGCTCATTGATAATGCAGATTTATTAAACCGTGTGAGAAATCATACGCACACGGTTTTAAAACTATTTTAAGTCACTTGTTTCTTGTCGCTTAAATTATTGATCACTTAATTTATACACTAGCATGGCGTCGCCCTGCTTAAAGCCCATAATCCAATTGCCGCCGCTAGCAACTGCGATATATTGCACGCCATCGACCATATAAGAGATTGGTGGCGCATTCACACCAAAGTCGGATTTGGTTTGCCATAGCAATTCACCTGTTTGGCTGTTGTAAGCATTAAAGTTACCATTGCCCTCACCCATAAATACCAAACCACCTGCTGTCGCTAACGAGCCGCCTACCAATGGTTGCTCGGTTTTATTTTGCCAAGCGATTTTGCCTGTTTTTAAGTCAACTGCTGATAGCAAACCCCAGCTTGGATCGTTTGTTGGCTCACTGGATGCATAACGCAAAGCTGGACTCGTTTCCGTAGCGGCTGTTTCATGCAAGGTATATTTAATTGGCGCATGAATACCTGACACAAACGCCAGTTGTTTACTTTCATCAAGACTGACTGGCGACCAATTAGAACCGCCTAAAATACCGGGATACAGCACTTCGCCTTCAAAAGTCGCTTTGGCAAACATATTTTTTTGCGGCACAAAGGCATCGGACTTTTTAAGTAGCTTGCCAGTTAAACGGTCATGAATATAAAACCAGCCTGTTTTACTGGCTTGCCCTACCGCTGCAATGGTTTGCCCATCCTCGGTTGTGTAATCAAACAACACGGGCGGGCTGGCTAAATCATAGCCCCATAAATCATGTGGTACCTGTTGATAAAACCATTTTAATTCACCTGTATTGCTATCTAAAGCCACCAATGAAACGGTGTATAAATTATCACCTGGGCGTGACACATCGTTCATTTGTGGCGATGGATTACCTGTGCCAAAGTAAAGAATATCATTCTCAATATCAATCGCTGGCGTGCTCCAAGCAGAGCCGCCACCTAAGCTGGCTGAATCGGGATAATTAGCCACAGCCGCTTTTTCTGCAGCAATATCACGATCTAATGTAATACCGTCGGCCGTTGTTACCGTAAAGTCACCTTCCCAACCTTCTTTTGGAATCGTGTCGAATTGCCATACGCGAGAACCATCATTAGCATCAAACGCAGCTAAAAAGCCTGGGCGACCAAAACGACCTGCAACACCAATCACTGCGCCTAAAGGCGCATCTGCAATTGGGTTATCAATATGCAAACCATAACCCACACCAGTAATGCCAATAATCACTTTGCCTTTATAAACCACTGGCGCCATGCCAATACCAATACCTGTACCGCCTGTCACCTTACGCGCTTTGTTTGGGTCGTCTTGACTGAGCGTCTCTTGCCCTTCTCGACTAATGGCTGCTTCAACGACATCAATATCCCACAGCTTATTGCCATTGGTAGCGTCTAAAGCAATCAATCGTGCATCAACAGTACCCATATAAACTTTACCATCACTGACGGCTACACCTCTATTTTGCGGGCCACAACACATTTTCCAGTCTTCACGTCTATCATGTTCATAACGCCACAACTCTTCGCCTGTGACCGCATTAACCGCAACAACATGGTTAAACGGTAACGAAAAATACATAATGCCATTTTGCACAATCGGCGTAGTTTGATAACTGGCAACAACGCCGCTATTATGTTGCCATGCTAGCGTTAAGTTTTTAACATTATCAATATTGATTTGATTCGCGGTAGAAAAGCGCTGGCTAGTATAGTCATTGCCATAGCTCGGCCAATCTTCTGCCTGATTAATTGCCGTCTGTTCTGAACGATTGCATGCGGTTAAACTTATGAGCGATAAAGCCAGTACCAAAGAAACTAACACGGATGAAAAAGGTAAAATGCGTTTCATGTTAACGGTTCCAATAAATAATAATAGACAAAGTATACCGATAAGTATACCCGCAAACAAAGTGTAAATGCTAATTGATCAGTCCACGCTAGTATCTTTCATTATTATCATTAGTCTGAAGTGAATATGGCAGAAAAAAAGATTACCCAAACTGCGATTATCATTGGTGCTGGCATCGCTGGCTGTAGCACGGCTTATGCGTTGGCTAAGCGTGGCATTGCTGTTACGCTCATTGAGCGCCATAATACAATCGCACAAGAAGCATCAGGCAACCCTGTTGCTATGCTCTATCCTAAACTCAACACTGGCATCAGTGCACTTAGCATGATAGCCAGTCACGGCTTCGCATTTACGTTAGCGCTACTCAAACAATTGTCCAATAACGAAGCGCTTTTTCAGTTATGTGGACAAATTCAATTGGCATTTAATCAACGCGAGCAAGATAAGCAAACAGCTTTATTAAAGGTGATGCATCAACATCCAACCTTTCAATTACTCTCTGCGGTTGAAGCCAGTAAAAAAGCCAATATTAACTTACCTTTTGGCGGTCTTTATTTACCTGAATCTGGCTGGGTAAATCCGCAGCTATTCTGCCAAGCGTTCATACAATCAGATTTAATTAAACATCATTTTTCTGATGAAGTAGTATCAATTAATCAACATGCGACGCTGTGGCAAGTAGCGTTAGCTAATGAACAAAGCTTAACAGCTGATATCGTTGTGCTTTGCAATGCCAATGCCATTAGCCAATTTGAGCCCTGCAAACATATCCCAATTACGCCGGTCAGAGGGCAGCTGAATTTTTTCAAAGAAAATACTATCAGCAAAGCGATCAGTGCTGTGATTTGCTCCGACCATTATTTAAGCCCCTCTGTTAATGGGGTGCACTCAGTTGGCACCAGTTACGCGCCAAATGATTTGAATCCTGCCGTTTCTGCTCAAGATACCGATGCTAATCTGCAAGCATTAAAGAAAATATCACCTGCTATTTTCAATAGCGTCAAACCATCCGACGTATTTGGGCGCGTCGCATGGCGCAGCGCTACACGTGATTATCTGCCATTAGCAGGTCAAATAGTTGATGCGCAGGCATTAAGAAAAGCGCCACCGCGTTATAACGATAACCCACGCGATTTACCTTGGCTAAAAGGTTTATATATGAATGCAGGACATGGCTCAAAAGGCATGATAACTGCGCCCTTGTGCGGTGAGTTGATTGCTAATCTGGTGATGAACGAGCCATTAATAATTGAACAATCGCTGGCATCTAAACTCAATCCTAGCCGCTTTTTATTACGAGACATGGGCTTAAAACAGATTGCGCAAAATTTGTATGATTTTTAGATTAAAATAATGCGATGGTCGATGTCAATAAACTAATCAAAGACGCTCAAACAGCGCAATCTACAGGTAACGACACACTTGCTTTAGATTACTTTCAGCAAGCATTATCACAATATCCAAACGAAGCAAGTCTGCTGATTGCTTGCGGCAATCTTTGCATGAAACTGAATCACTTTGCACAGGCTGTAACGCATTTTAGAAACCTATTGGCAGTGAACAAAAGCCCTGAAGTGGTCAATGCACTTTGCTATGCCTTGCAAGCGTATGGCAATCAAGCAGCCAATGAAGGTCGCGATAACATTGCAGAAGCGTGTTTTACCGAGGCACTGCAATACCATCCAAAACATGCTATTTTTTGGTACAACTTAGGTAATGCGCAACGTAATTTAGGCAAGCTTGAGGCGGCTGTTGCGAGTTTTAAACAATCGATTGAATCCGACCCAAATGATGCTGATGTTTATAATAATTTAGGTAATGTGCAACGTGAACTTGGCCGACTGGATTTAGCCATTGCCAATTATGAAAAAGCCATTACTTTAGATGACAAGATGCATCACTCGCTCGCACATTTGATTCACCAAAAGCAGCATATTTGTGATTGGCGAGGTGAAGGAAAAGACAATCTTGAACAACAAATTCTGACGCTTCGCGAGATTGTGCGAACCACTCCAAATGCGGCAATCGCGCCCTTTGCTTTTTTAGCAATGCCAAGCACCACTGCTGCAGAACAAAAGCTGTGTGCAAACCATTACATTGCTCAAAATTATCAGCAACTAAGCGCCCTCCGCGACAAGCTGGCATTCACGTATCAATTACAAAGCAAACCTAAATTAAAAATAGGTTATTTGTCAGCTGATTTTCGCTTACATCCGCTCGCGTTTTTAATAACAGAGTTAATTGAAAGTCATGACAGAACGCAGTTTGAACGCTATGCATACTCTTACGGCGCAGACGATAAAACTGATACCCGCAAACGACTGGTTAATGCATTTGACCATTTTGTTGATATTCGCGCGCTAAATGATATTGAAGCTGCAACCAAAATCAATCAAGATCAAATTGACATATTGGTCGATTTAACGGGTTACACCCAAAGTAGCCGCACTGGTATTGCCGTATTGAAACCAGCACCGATTCAGATTAACTGGCTAGGTTTTGCAGGCACCATGGGAGAATTTGCTGAACAGACGCCATTATTTGACTATCTGTTAGCCGACAAAATCATTGCGCCTAATCAAGCTGATTTTAGTGAAAAGTTACTTTATTTACCTTGCTACCAGCCTAATAACAAACGAACTTATGTCCAAACGAGCACAAAAGCCAATCATGGCTTGCCTAATGATAGCTTCGTATTTTGCTGCTTTAATCAAACATTTAAAATCACGCCAGATGTCTTTGCTGTTTGGATGCGATTATTAAAACAAGTACCTAATAGCGTGCTGTGGTTACTGGCATGCAACCCATGGGCGAAAGCGAATTTAGAAAAGGAAGCTGAGTTAGCGGGAGTGAATAAACAAAGACTGATTTTTGCCGCAAGAACAGCATCAGAAGCGCATATAGAAAGACAGCAACATGCCGATTTATTTCTAGATACCATGCCTTACAACGCCCACACAACAGCGAGTGATGCGTTGGCTGTTGGTTTGCCGGTCTTGACCTGCAAAGGTGATACATTTGCTGCCAGCGTTGCTGCTAGCTTACTAAACCATATTGAACTAGCCGAACTAGTTTGTAATAGCTTAGCCGACTATGAGGAAAAAGCGCTTTATTTTGCACAAAATTCGCATGCATTGACGCAGATAAAAACTGAGTTGAAGCATCAAGTTGAAAACGCAGACTTATTCAATGCGAAAAAATTTGCAGAATCATTAGAGAGCCAATACCATGCAATTTGGAAATACCGTTGCAAAAACCCTGTTAATTAGAGGTGCTTTAAACTAGGTTTGTGCTAAAGTATCTTCATACTAAGATAAACAAAACTTAACCCAATAGGAAATAAAATGGCAGCATTTGATATCACGCCCGTTCTGGAATTAATGGTAAAAAAAAGCGGCTCTGATTTATTTTTTAGTACAGGTGCTCCTGTTAATATCAATATTGAGGGTGAACTCCTTCCTGTTAATAGCCAAATACTAGCGCCCGGGCTCATTAAAGAAATTGCTTATGGATTAATGAGCGCGTCACAAATTCAAGATTTTGAAGAAACTTTAGAATGCAATTTTGCGCTCAGCAAAAAAGGTGTTGGTCGTTTCCGCGTCAACGTCTTTCGTCAGCGCGGCGAAGTAGGCATGGTTATTCGCCATATCAAAACAGAAATTCCAAACTTTGAAACCCTGGGATTACCTACTGTTTTGGGTGAATTTGTAATGCGTAAACGCGGGTTAGTATTGGTGGTTGGTGCGACTGATTCAGGTAAATCAACGACATTAGCCTCCATGATTGACTACCGCAACACCAATGCAAACGGCCATATTGTGACAATTGAAGACCCAATTGAGTTTGTTTATCACCATAAAAAATCGATTGTTGACCAACGAGAAGTGGGCATTGATACACTATCGTTTGATAATGCGTTGAAAAACGCGATGCGCCAAGCACCAAATGTTATTTTAATTGGTGAAATTCGCGATATGGATGCGATGCAACAAGCGTTAGCTTATGCTGAAACAGGTCACTTATGTCTAGCCACCTTACATGCCAACAATGCTAATCAAGCACTAGAACGCATTATTTCATTCTTTCCAACGGAAGCGAAGGATGGCTTGCTGCTTAACCTTTCACTTAATTTAGCTGCAGTGATTTCACAGCGTTTAATTGCCGGAAAGTTGAAAAAGCGTGTTGCTGTTTTTGAGGTATTAAAAAATACACCTTATGTTTCAGAGCTCATTAAAAAGCAAAATCTAACCGAAATAAAAGAAGTCATGGCAGATAGCAATGATATTGGCATGAATACGTTTGACCAAGCATTATATGAGCTGTTTAAGAATGATCAAATTGATGAAAACAGTGCATTGGTCAATGCGGACTCTAGAAATGATTTGTCGCTTAAAATCCGCTTTAATGCAGAGCGCGATTTGAGCGGATTTGGTCAGTAATTTGCTGAATAATTGACTTAATAATTAACAACGTGTGGTTCATCAGTAATCATAGAAGCAAAAATCGCTGAAGAGATAATTAGCACGCCACCCAGCCACTCATTCCAAGCCATGGATTCGCCCGCTAACAAGTAAGCCGCAATTGCCGCCACTACTAGCTCGAATAAAAAGATAACGGCGGCACGTGCTGCGGCAACATGGGTAACACCATATTGGACGAGCAAGGTGCTGACAAACAGCATTAATCCGACCGCCAACATGATCAACCAATCATGCACACTAATCGCGTTTGATAAAGTAGACACCTGTCCAAAAAACAGCATGCCTAGCAATGAAATCAATGTCACACCAAGCCATACAGCAAACGACTTGGCCGTCAAACTTAAATGGACAGATTTACGTGTAATGACGTTGGTTAACGCAAAACCCATTCCTGCTGAAACGGCCAACCAATCGGATGAACTGCTCGGTAAAGGAAAGTTTTTAGTTTCATCATAAAGCATAATAAAAGCACCCAGCAAAGAGGTGATTATCACCAAGACATCTTTTAAACCAGCCCGCTCTTTTAACCAAAAATGCGCTAATAGTAAGGTCCAAACAGGTGACAGATAAAAGAGCAAAATAACGCGCATCACTTCGCCATCAATCACCGCAAGCACATAGCTTAAATTGGTCCAACCAGCCGCCAACACTAACCAAATAATACTGGTTGGCTGACGGAATAGCGCGCGCCATTGTCGCCCAAAAACAAAGCATCCGATTAGCATCGGAATCAAATAAGTATAAAAACTAGCAACGATGCCTGAAACACCAGCCTGTTCTAATAAGCGATAAGGAAACCAAATAACGCCCCACACAGTTGCACCAAAAAGCAAACCAAATATTGCAAAAAAGTTTTTATTATTACCGATGCTCACTATAATACTCACCTATGAACGAAAATTTAAACTTGCTTCAACCCTACCCGTTTCAGCGCCTTAGAGATTTATTTGAAGGAATTGCGCCGAATTCACAATATACCGCAGTTAACTTATCAATTGGCGAACCTAAACATGAAACGCCAAAGATTATTCAAAAAAGTTTGATTGATCATATTGCAGGCTTAGCCAATTACCCCACGACGCTCGGCTCAGTTGAACTAAGACAAGCCATTGCAAACTGGGCAACACGCCGCTACGGCATTCCTGCACTGGATATTGATAAAGAAATTATTCCTGTTAATGGCAGTCGTGAAGCTTTGTTTGCATTAGCGCAAGCTGTTATTGATACGTCTAAACCTAATCCTGTTGTGATTAGCCCGAATCCGTTTTACCAAATTTATGAAGGTGCTGCTTTCTTGGCTGGTGCAGAACCTTACTTCATCAATACGCTGCCTGAAAATCAACATAAGATGGATTTTAGTACCGTGCCAAGCGATGTGCTTAATCGTACCCAGTTAGTTTATGTTTGCTCACCAGGCAATCCATCTGGCAAAGTCATGTCGTTGGACGATTGGCAAGAACTGTTCAAACTATCTGACCAATATGGCTTTGTCATTGCCGCCGACGAATGTTACTCTGAAATTTACTTTGACGAGACCAACCCACCTTTGGGTGCACTGCAAGCCGCAAACAAATTAGGTCGTGACTATTCTAGACTCGTTGTTTTTAGCTCATTATCTAAGCGCTCAAATGTGCCTGGCATGCGTTCTGGGTTCGTCGCAGGTGATTCTGCTATAATAGCTAAGTTCTTACTTTATAGAACGTATCATGGCTGTGCAATGAGCCCAGCAATACAAGCAGCTAGTGAGACTGCGTGGAACGATGAGGCGCATGTCGCCGAAAATCGTCGCCTTTATACAGAAAAATTTAGCACCATCACCCCCATGCTTAAAACAGTGTGGTCAGCGGTAGAAATGCCTGATGCAGCGTTTTATCTTTGGATACAAACCAATCAAGATGATACCGCTGTAGCAATTAAGCTAAAACGTGATGCTAATATCACCGTACTCCCTGGTAGTTATTTGGCCAGAGATGCACATGGCATCAATCCTGGAAAAGGGTTTATTCGGATGGCACTCGTTGCACCATTAGCCGAATGTGTTGAGGCAGCTCAACGTATTCAACAACTTTATTAAGTTAAGATTTCTTTTAATTAATGATTGAGGAGTAGAAGATGAGTGAAAGAATTATTATGCGCGTTGGAGAAGCATTGGTCGCTGGCGGCCCATTAAATACAGCAGCAGAACCAGAAGTCGCGATTGGCGTAATGGATGGACCGATGGGTGTGGCATTTGCCAACCAACTGGCGAATCAATCACAAGGCCATTCAAAAGTATTGGCCATTATGAATACCGATATTCAAGTACGCCCAGCAACATTAATGGTGAGTAAAGTGACGGTTAAAGACACGGCTTACACCAATATTTTAATGGGAACTGTGCAAGGTGCGATTGCCAATGGCGTACTAGACGCGGTACGTGAAGGCTATATTCCAAAAGAAAAAGCCAATGATTTAGGGATTATTGTGTCAGTTTGGTTGAATCCAGGTGTTGCTGGTCAAAAGGATTTAGACCATAAAGCATTATTTGAAATTCACCGTAAAGCAACGACATTGGCGATTAAGAAAGCCATGTCTAACGAACCTAGTATTGACTGGTTATTAGAAAACCAAGATAAAATTACGCATAAATATTATCAAATGGGTTTAGACGGTAAAATCTAACTGCTGTGTATGTTTTACGCTTAAAGCCGCTTATTGATTAAGCGGCTTTTTATTTAAGCGGATGAACATTAAAATCTAGATTGCTTCGTAACTACGTTCTTCGCAAAGACGTTCTGTCATCGCGAGCATAGCGCGGCGATCCACAGCATTTATCTTAATTTCTCAGTATTTCTCCGAGCGACTAAATTGATTAATGTTTCTTTATGTCAAAAATGCTTTAACCAGCTGACTACAATCGGTTTTTATTTTTTCAGCATCTAAACAATCAACAACAGAAAGTGTCTGCATCCCTCGCAGCCAGGTCAATTGCCGTTTAGCTAACTGACGTGTCGCAAAAATGCCTCTGTCACACAACTCATCAATATCATATTCGCCTTCTAAATAAAGCAAGGCTTGCCGATAACCAACACAACGCATCGCTGTCGTATCCGCAGTTAAATTTGGATATTGCGCCAACAATTGTTTCACTTCACCCACAAATCCATTTGCTAGCATTTGTTTAAAGCGTTTTGCAATGCGTTCATGTAACACTTTCCTGTCACTCGGCACTAATGCTATTTTAAGCACATCGTAAGGCAAAGCTTGATTTGCTTGTTCAGTTTGTTGTTGATACAACGCAGTCATAGTTTGACCTGTAATTTCATACACTTCTAATGCGCGCTGTATGCGTTGCATGTCATTTGGCATTAAGCGAGATGCACTTTCAGGATCAATAGCAGCCAGTTTCTGATGCATAGCTGGCCAGCCTATCGCTTCCGCCTCTTGATCTAACTGCTCACGTATCATTGGATTCGCTTCAGGTAAGCCATTTAAGCCATTTTCCAGCGCTTTAAAATACAACATCGTGCCACCAACCAACAAAGGTACTTTGCCTCGTGCAGTAATTTCCTGCATTAAACGCAAAGCATCTTGGCTAAAACTAGCCGCTGAATAGGCTTGCATTGGCGGGATAATATCAATCAAATGATGCGGTGCGATTTTCAAGATTTCAGCACTAGGCTTTGCCGTGCCAATATCCATTCCTTGATAGACCAAAGCAGAGTCAACACTGATAATTTCGACTGGATAATGTTGCAATAGCTCGACTGCCGCATCGGTTTTTCCGCTGGCTGTTGGCCCCATTAAGAAAATTGCTTTAGGTAAAGAATTGTTTTTCATACTGTCAATTATTGGTTGAAGCTATATAATACCGCTTTAAAGTGTGTCTTATTGGATTACCTTTATGTCACTCTATTATTGAACTTGAATAAGTAATGGCGGATTATTATGAATATGGAAAAAGTAGTTTTTGGGTTTTTTATTGTACTCGCAATGACGCTCAATTTCGGGTTCTTTCTTGGCGAAATAGACAATGCTACTCACCATCATGTCTATGAATTATACGCGGCAATCATTGTGAGTTTAATCGCTACAGTGCTTAAATTTGGAGATCGTACTCAAGTTGGCGCGATTTTGCTTTCTACAAGCTTAGCCGCAGACTTGCAACTCATCACGGCTGCTATTTTATGGGCTGCGCTTCATGACTCAATGGAAACCTCTAGCTTAATGGTTTATATCGTCTCGCTTTCTGGTGGCGCATTAATGGCCAATTTTGTTTCTGTCATCTTGCTTATTTCTGAAACCATTAGTCAGCGTCGATAATCCAATTTTTTATTCTGATTTAATAAGAAACGCTGTACTAGCACATGAATAGCATACTCTTCATGATTCTGCGGCGCTTAAGGCGTCCGATTATACTGGTTATTGTTAGCATTGCCATTGCAACAATTGGCCTAACGCTAATGCCTGGTATCGATGATAATGGCAATGTTTGGTACATGAGCATTTTTCAAGCGTTTTATGTCATTAGCTATACTGCAACAACCATAGGATTCGGTGAGGTTCCCTTCCCCTACAGCCAAGCACAACGCTTATGGATGACCTTTTCAATTTATTTTACCGTCATTCCTTGGGTCTATGCTGTCGGTAAAATTATCAGCCTATTACAAGATGTTAGTTTGCGCCAAACGGTCTCTGCCGAACGTCTCGCGCGCAATGTACGCCAATTGCAGGAGCCTTTCTTTATATTATGTAGTTATGGTCAGTCCGCCAGCTTGCTTGCCCATATTCTTGATGAAAAAGGCATGCGAGTTGTTGTTATTGAGCAAAATCAAGAACGGCTAAACGAGCTGGAATTAACCGATAGCAGAAATGGCATTCTCAGTCTTTGCGCAGATGCCAAGATACCTGAAAACTTGATCCGCGCAGGTATTTATAATCCTTACTGTAGTGGTGTTGTGACGCTTACTGACAATGATGAAGTCAATCTTGCCGTTGCTGTTTCGGTTAAATTAATGAAACCGAGTTTACGTGTATTGGCGCGTGCAGAACGTAAAGATATTGCGGCCAACATGGCTTCGTTTGGCACTGACCACATCATCAATCCTTACACATTATTTGGCGAACAACTCGCCATGCGCGTACATGCGCTAGGCACTTATATTCTGCATCAATGGTTGACTGGCGTGCCTGGCGATACGCTACCACCGCCAGAAAACCCACCTAGAGGTAATTGGTTGGTGTGTGGTTACGGCCGGTTTGGTAAGTCAGTTGTAGAAAATTTGGAACGCGAACAACTCACCACCACGATTATTGAAGCAATGCCAGACTTGACGGAGTGCGAAAATTGTGTTGTTGGTAGTGGCACCGAGGCGAGTACATTATTAGAAGCTGGAATCGAAGACGCTTGTGGTGTTGTTGCGGGTACAGACAATGATATTAACAACTTATCCATAGTGATGACCGCGAAAGAATTGAATCCTAATCTATTTTTAATTGTGCGCAAAAACAATCGTAATAATGGTGCACTATTCAAAAAGTTTGGTGCCAATATTACTATGCAGCCAACCGATATTATTGCGCACGAATGCTTGGCGCATATGCTGACGCCACTGTTAGCAGAATTTTTAACTTTGGTGCGTAATCAAAATAATCAATGGGCAAATGCTTTAATTAGCCAGCTGGTGGATGTGGTTGGCGAAACAGTGCCAGAAACGTTTGCAGTGACCATCAATGCAACCAATGCCAGCGCGGTAAGTGAATATATCGAAAGCGGCATGCTGGTTAAATTACAAAATCTAATGCAAGACCCTGCTAATCGAGAAAAAAATCTCAAATTGGTGCCGTTATTACTGGTTAGAGATGATGTTTCTTACCTTGTGCCCGATCAAGATATGGTGGTCATAGATGGTGATTGCATTTTATTCTGTGGCACTTATGACGCAAAAACGGCCTTACCTGCCTCAATTAACAACACTAAATCATTTAACTACATCATGAATGGATTAGAGGTGCCTGATAGTATTGTGTGGCGCTGGATTAAGCGCATGACCTCCTAATCAAAGCCATATATCAAGCCGATTATTTACCGCGCATAAACATTTTGTCTAAATCACCCAAGCTCACTTGAAACCAAGTTGGGCGTCCATGGTTACATTGACCTGAACGCTCAGTCGCTTCCATATCACGTAGCAAAGCATTCATTTCTGTAATCGTTAAACTGCGATTCGCTCTCACCGCCGCATGACAAGCCATCGTACCTAACAAAGTATTCCGTTGATCGGTCAGCACCCTACTCGCTCCATATTCACTTAACTCACGCAATACGTCACGCGCCAACGCAACCGCATCCGCTCTTTGCAACAAGGTTGGCACAGCGCGTACGGCTAATGTTGTGGGCGATAGCACCGCAATATCAAATCCAAGTTGCGTTAATGTGTCTTCGCCTGAAGCTAACAACTCATTGACGGTAGCCACTTCCAATCGATCCGCATTAAAACTAACGGGTAACAATAAAGGTTGCATAGGCACAGCTTTATCATCTAATGCCTGCTTTAGTCGCTCGTACATAATGCGCTCATGCGCCGCATGCATATCCACCACTACTAAGCCCTGCGTGTTTTGTGCCAATACGTAAATGCCATGCACTTGTCCTAAGGCAAAGCCTAATGGATATTCTGCTCTTTCCTGTGCAGGCGTATTGTTTTGAGGCGCAGTTGCTTCGAATAAACTATTTTTATCACTCGGAGACACATTCGTTTCACCATATAACTGCTGATAAAAATCAGGTGTTTGATTGGCTGACAAAGGCATTTGCGACTGAAATCTTGGATATGGCTGTGCAAATGAATCGGTTGTTGAACTTGCTGAAACAAAAGGATTATGCGCAGCTTGACCAGCCGTCACCGCGTTCGATTCACCTGTTGGCGTAGCTAATACTTTATTTAATGCATGAAAAATAAAACGATGAATGGCCTGCCCATCTCTAAAACGCACCTCAGTTTTAGCAGGATGCACGTTCACATCAACCAAATGCGGATCCAACTCTAAAAATAAAACAAAAGCAGGATGTCTATCGTGATGCAAGACATCTTGATAGGCTTGGCGTATCGCATGCGCAATCAGTTTATCGCGTACAAAACGTCCATTGACATAGACATACTGCGTATCTCGTCGACCGCGATTAAAGGTCGGTTTTGCCGCCACACCCCAAAAGCGCAAACCAGCCGCTTCATCATCAACCGTGACTGTCTCTGCGGCAAATTCTGCACCCAATACATCTTTAAAGCGTTTACTCGGCTCTGACACGGCATAACGGCTGACGATACGTCCATTATGTTCTAAAGTAAAAGCAACATCAGGGCGTGACAAAGCAACGCGCGTATAAGCATCTTCACAATGCCCAAATTCTGTCGCTTCTTTCTTTAGAAATTTACGTCTGGCTGGCGTATTAAAATATAAATCATTGACCTCTACTATCGTGCCAGCGTCTAAAGCGCTAGGCTCTAATGCAGAAATTTCACTGCCATACGAATGAATCGTCCATGCATGTTTAGCGGCTTGGGCGCGACTGACAATCTGCGTGCGAGAAATTGAGGCAATACTCGCCAACGCCTCACCACGAAAACCTAGGCTAGCAACTGACTCTAAATCATCTAAAGAACTAATTTTACTCGTCGCATGCCTTGTTAACGATAAGCTCAAATCATTTTCATTAATGCCATTGCCATTATCAGCCACTCTTAGTTGCTTAATACCGCCCTCGATTAAGCTCACTTTAATATCGGTACTTTTCGCATCCAAGCTATTTTCCAACAACTCTTTTAGCGCAGAAGCAGGTCTTTCCACCACCTCTCCAGCGGCAATTTGGCTGATGAGTTGGTCTGGTAATACTTTAATCACATTCATTGCGATTAATCGTTATCCGCAACGGTTCTTGCTAATGCAGGGTTAGCTGCGAAGTATTTTTTAATACCCGCTAGAATAGACTTAGCCAATTGATGTTGATGGTTATTGTCATTTAATTTACGCTCTTCTTCTGGGTTACTAATAAAGGCAGTTTCAACCAAAATAGAAGGAATATCAGGTGATTTTAATACCGCAAAACCAGCCTGCTCTACATGCTTTTTATGCAATACATTAATTTCTTCCACATAATCCAAAACAGCTTTACCTAATTTCAAACTGTCATTAATCGTTGCCGCTTGTGATAAATCTAATAACGTTTTTGCCAAAATAGGATCTTTATCTTTCAAACTAACGCCACCAATCAAATCAGATTGATTTTCTTTTTGTGCTAAATAACGTGCAGTCGCACTGGTTGCACCACGTTCTGATAGCGCAAAAACAGAAGATCCACGCGCCGAGGATTTAGTGAATGAGTCCGCATGAATCGAAATAAACAAATCAGCTCTTAACTTACGCGCTTTGACCACTCGGCCGCCCAAAGAAACAAAATAATCGCCATCTCGCGTTAATACGCCGCGCATATTTGGCTCAGCATCCACATAGGTTTTTAGTTTTTTAGCAATGGCTAGGGTAATATCTTTTTCACGACTACCACTCGCACCACCAGCGCCAGGGTCTTCGCCTCCATGCCCTGCATCAATGGCAATAGTAATAATGCGGTCATCTTGTTTTTTATTCGCAGCTGGCGTTTCTTTCTCTATCTCTTTTTGGGTTGGATTTTCTGTCAGAGAAGGTTGCTCTTCAGCAATCGGTTGAGTTTTTAGGTTTTTATCAAGCTTATCCAGCATCGCCATCACAGGGTCTTTTAATGGCAAAATATCCAACACCAAGCGATGTTTATATTCACCAACTGGACTTAACGAAAACACATTAAAATTGACTTCTTTTTTCAAATCCACTACAACGCGAACAACGTTGGGTTGATATTGACCAATACGGACTTGTTGAATATACGGATCATCAGCAAGAATTTGAGTTGGCAACGCATTTAATACTTCATTTAGCGAAATATCTTCAATATCAAGCACCAAACGCTCAGGTTTTTTCAGTGATAGTGTTTGATATTTAAACGCCCCACTGCCTTCAAATGTCATCCTCGTATAGTCTTCAGCAGGCCAAACGCGGGTTGCCGTGACGAGGTTTGCGGCTAGCGCAGAGGTGCTTGCACTGAGCAACATTGCAACTATCACTAATTTTGCAAACAATAATTTAACCATACGTCCTTGTTATATTTCACGCGCAATTGTTAAGGTTCGGCCAACAGCTTGCTGGTCATGATTCGATAGCTTTAACACCACATCAAAGCTTGGTTTAGGCAATAGTGTACCTGCTTTTTCAGGCCACTCAACCATGCAAACACTCATCTCGTTAAAATACTCACTAAAGCCAGCTGCATCCCACTCGTACTCATCGGCAAAGCGATACAAATCAAAATGATAGACATCTAATCCAGAAAGTTCATACGGTTCAACCAAGGTATAGGTTGGGCTTTTTACTTTGCCTTCATGCCCTAAACCTTGCAATACACCACGTACAAATGTAGTTTTACCTGCGCCTAAATCGCCATGCAAATAAACGGTCATGCCTGCAGACAACTGCTTGGCAAAATCACGACCCGCTTGCAATGTCGCTGCTTCATCGGCTAATTCACGTGTAAAATGTTCAGCCATGACCACCAGCACTCCTGCTTCTAACGAAATGACCGCCCTCGCCGATGACATCAAACGCTGGGGTCGCGAACTTGGTTTTGCCGAAATTGGCATTACCGATATGGATTTGTCGCAAGTTGAATCTGGTCATCAAGAATGGATAGCAAAAGGCTTTCATGGTGAGATGGATTATATGGCAAAACACGGCACGAAGCGAACCCGCCCTGCCGAATTAGTACCGAATACTATCCGCGTTATTTCTGCGCGATTAGATTATTTACCGCCCAAAACCAAAGACAGCTGGCAAGTGATTAACAATGGCGAACAAGCGTTTATTTCACGCTATGCACTAGGCCGCGATTATCACAAAGTGGTGCGTAATAAGCTGCAAAAGCTCTGCGATAAAATTCAATTAGCCACGCAAAACGTTGAATACCGCGCCTTTACCGATAGCGCACCAGTGCTAGAAGTTGCCTTAGCAGAAAAAGCTGGCTTAGGTTGGCGCGGCAAACACACACTCCTCATTAACAAAGATCACGGCTCTTGGTTCTTTTTAGGTGAAATCTATACCAATCTACCATTACCAATAGATCAACCAGCCACTAATCACTGTGGCACTTGCACTTCCTGCATCGACATTTGCCCCACCCAAGCCATTACCGCGCCATATGAAGTAGATGCAAGACGATGTATCTCCTACCTCACCATCGAGCTTAAAAACAGCATTCCTATTGAATTAAGACCACTCATCGGCAACCGCGTTTATGGCTGCGACGACTGTCAACTCACCTGCCCTTGGAATAAATTTGCCGAAACCACACAAGAAAATGACTTTCACGTTCGACATGGCTTAGACGATATTACGCTTATTGAATGCTTTAGTTGGACAGAAGAAGAGTTCAAACAAAAAATGGCAGGCAGTGCGATTTATCGGATTGGTTACGAGCAATGGTTGCGTAATATTGCGGTGGGGTTGGGTAATGCGCCGACTAGTTCGGAAGTCATTACAGCACTTAGAAAACGTATTGATGATAGCAGTGAGTTAGTGAAAGAACATGTTGCTTGGGCATTGACACAGCATAATAATAAGCGCCCGCAGTCTAAAATAGCATTCAGTGACAAGGCGTTTTGAAAACCATCAAACAAAGGTGAGTGTATTAGAGGACGTATCTATTTAACCAACTAATTAATATGGGGAGGTAAATGAATACAATGAGAGGTATTAATGGTTACTTCAAAGAGCTAACAAAGCAAGACATCGATAATAATGTACATAGAAATTTTGTTGGTGGTTTGTGGGATGCGCTTGGTCAACTTCAGCTGGAGTTTTTAATCAACTCTGGCATACAGCCAAATCACAAACTTCTTGATATTGGTTGCGGTTGCTTAAGGGGTGGCGTGCACTACGTAATAAAATATTCGGGGACAGACCACTATTTAATACCTTTATCACAAAGATGCATCAGATCATAGTTCGTATGGCACACCCGTTTGCAGTACGCCGCATGTGTTTATGAAGTTTGTCATACTGTGGACATAAATGAGCCTGTAAGAGAGCTCTAAGCTTTGCTAGCCAACATCGCCGCGCCAAGCATGCCAGCAATATCTTGCGCGGTTGAAACTTCAACTTTAACTTTGCCGCGTAATACAGGAATCAAGTCGTGATTTAAACGTTGATAAAATGCATTTTCCATTAAATTCCAAGCGCCAGCCATGCCGCCACCAATCACCACATGCTGCACATCGACCACTTTTAAAATGCTGGCAAGCGCTTGTGCTAAAGCATCTGCGGCAATTTCATAGGCATTAATAGCATCGTTATCACCTGCGGTTGCAAATGCTACAATCTCCGCGGCTGTGTGCTTGCGTTGTGTGGCTGCTTCATAACTCAGACTAACGCCGCTAGCAGAAGCATATTGCTCCATACAACCTAAATTACCACAACCGCATAAGCGCCCTTCTGGCACTACAGTAATGTGACCAACTTCCATCGCACAACCGTGATGACCAACATGAGGTTGACCATTTAAAATTAAACCACCACCAACACCTGTGCCTAAACCTAAGTAAATCAAGCCTGTTGTAGGTTTTCCTGCTAAACAATACTCGCCAAAAGCGGCAGCATTGGCATCATTTTCCACCACCACGGTTTTCTGTAATAGGTTAGCTAGGTCATAGGCTAAATTAACATTGTGTAAGCCTGGCAAATTAGGTGATTGTGCAACGGCATGCGTATAAGGATCAATAAAGCCAGGGAAGCCTATACCAATGTGGGCTATTTCTGGGTGCTGTGCGAGTACACTTTGTATGCTTTCGGCTGTGATAGTCAGTATGCTTTCCCAAGCTGTTTCTGGCGGGTTATTTTTACAAATAGTGGAGAAGTCAGCCTGAATTCGCATTTCTTCTACTAAATTAAGGTCTTCAAACACACCAATACGAAGATTAGTGCCGCCAACATCAATGCCTATGGATTTAGCCATGGGCACGCCCAGCATCAATAACGGCTTGTTTAAACTGCTGTTGATGTGCTTCAGTTAATTGTTCCCAATTAAAGCCCCAAGCCCAATTATTTTTGATGGTGCCAGGCGTATTCATACGATGTTCGCTATCCAGCGCCAAAATATCTTGCATTGGCACTATTGCTAACTTTGCTTCTGTAGAAAAAGCCAATGTGATTAACGCGCTCGGCATATCAGGCTGTTCATTTTGCAAATAATGGTGCAAATGATCTTTGGTTTCCTGCCCTGCCTGCTGATACCAACCCAGCGTGGTGTCATTGTCGTGTGTGCCTGTATAAACCACACTATTTTCCTCAATATTTTCAGGTAAATAAGGGTTGGTTTCATCGCCACCAAAAGCAAACTGCAAAATCTTCATGCCTGGCATATTGTATTTCAAGCGTAAAGCATCGACCTCTTCGGTAATAATACCCAAATCTTCTGCAACCAAGTGGATATCAGGGCATTGTGCATAAATAGCCGCCAGTAAAGCATCACCAGGCGCTGTCACCCAAGTGCCATTCATCGCGGTTTCTTCATCTGATGGAATCTCCCAAGCGGCTTCTAAGCCTCTAAAATGATCAATTCGCACCAAATCAAACAGCTCAGATTGCGTCCGCATCCGCGCGACCCACCATGCGTAATTATCCTTCGCCATTTCATCCCAGTCGTAGTGTGGGTTGCCCCAACGCTGACCCGTTTCAGAGAAATAATCTGGCGGCACACCAGCTACGACTGTCATGGCATTATTTTCATCCAGCTTAAATAAGCTAGGCTTTGCCCAAACTTCTGCACTGTCATAAGCCACAAAAATAGGAATATCTCCAAACAAGGCAACGTTGTTTGCATTAGCATATGTTTTCAATGCATCCCATTGTTTAAAAAACAAATATTGATGGAATTTAACTTGCTCAATCGCTGATGCATGTTCAGTTTGAAATGCTTTTAATGCTGCTGTATCGCGATTTTTATAGTGCGCATCCCATTGATTCCAACCAGCGTTGTTGTACTTTTTTCTTAACAAAGAATAAAGCGCAAAATCGTTCAACCAAGCTTTGTGTTGATTGCAAAAATCTTTAAATACATCAAGCTTATTGTTAGTTAGGCAGTAATGGTAAGCCATGTTAAGGGCTTTAGTATGTTCCAACTGAATATCTAACTCAGCTATTAACCCTTCTTTTGCTAACTGTTGTAAGCTGATAAAAGCGGTATTAGCTGCATGCGCCGACACACATTGATAGGGCGAGTTGTCTGCGTGTGGCATATTAATGGGCAATGTTTGCCAAACGCTAACACCACTTGAGGCCAAAAAGTCGACAAATTGATAAGCGTCTTGGCCTAAATCTCCCGAAGGTAAGGAACTAATATGTAATAAAACACCGGCTTGTTTTTTATGACTGTTATTGTCTTTAGGCATCCTGCCCCCTACGCATTGTTCCCGCGTTTTCAGAATCGCCGCCACCTTCGCTAATGGCTTTATACAAGCTATCTGGAACCGATTGTCCCAATAACTCATATAAATTAATTAAATTTCGTCGATAAAGCTGGTCAAAACTTTTGACGCTATCGGAAGCATTGTAGTCACCAAACCACCAAAACCAATCCGACCCTTCGCAAATAGCTAACTGTCGCTCGCAAGCGGTTTGTTTTTCAGCGTCCAAGGTATGTATCACATTGTCATACACTCTTTTTGCCTCGCATAATAAATCCCAAGCTGCATTTTTATCTTTATCCCCTATCCATGTACTAAAAGTGCCATAAACCCAGCTACCTGCTGCAATTTGTGGCAATACAAGCGTTGTAGGAAAATGCCCTGTTTTTTTCAGCTCAACGATATCGGTAAAAGTAGACATCACAATATCAGGATGGTTTACTAACGCTTCATATAATTCTTTTAAGAAGTAAAAACCATTATATGGATAGTATTCCCAAGCGTTTTCACCATCTAAAATAACACTCACCACTTTTGGTTTCTTGGGATTATTGCTTCGAATATTTTCTAAGTTGGCAATAAAATCCTTTACCGCATCGGATGAATGCATTTTGGAATACTCAAAACCGATTTTATCGGACAAATGATCATCTCTAAAAAAGCATAAAATATCATCCTTACCATTGGTAACGCGGTAAGGCTCGTAGAGATATTGATGTTTATCAACCACATTTTCACCCGATTTAATGAGGCTATTGGCTAAAACGCCCTGTCCTGTAGCCGCCCATTTAACGCCATGTTCAGCCATTAAAGACAGGGCAGCATGAGATACACCGCCTTCAGCAGGCCACATGCCTTTTGGCAACTCACCAAAAATTGTTTGATGGTATTGTTGTGCGGCTTTTACGTGTGCTTTTGCACGGCTGGCACCACCTGCATATTGAGGATGCTCTGGTAATGGCGCATCAGGCATCGCATCTTTTGCTGAAGCAAAATCAATCAACAATGGCAGGATAGGATGGTAGTAAGGCGTTGTTGTTATCTCAACTTGCCCACGTTTCATTAATGCTTTGTATCGTGGAATAAGGCCGCTGATGGTGTTTTTAATTTCTGCGAACAGTAGTTGACGGTCCTCAAGGGTAAATAATACGCCTTTTTGCATTAATGCTTGAATGGCTTTGCTTTGCTGACGCATACTTTCGCCACACCAAGCCAAATGATACCAAACCAATAAATCGACCTTATACTGAGCTGATAAATAATGAAAGTCATAACCATCGGCCATAATAGCTTCAACTTGCTGGTAAATATTCAGCAATCGTTGGTAATGCGGGAAAGGACTTAACATTTTTTCGTGGTGCGCTTTAAAGCAACTTTCCACAATCAAACGACACTGTTGCTCATTGATGCCAGCTAAGTTTGGCTCTATGAGCAAAGCTAATAAAGGATCGCGAATCTCACCCTTGTTTAGCTGTTCCGTATAGTCTAATAACTGCTCGACCAAAATTGGTACAAAGTTAAAAGTAACGCGAGCTTTTGGATGCTGCTCTAAATGAAAAACCATATCACTATAGTCTTTAATCGCGTGCAGATAAGTCCAAGGCAACACATATTCACCAGTACTCAAATCACGGTAGTCTGGTTGATGCATGTGCCAATACAAGTTCAGGTGGAGCTTGGGCGGTTGTATAGCCATAAATATTCCTAACAAATAACTTTAAATTATTTGCATAAAGCTATGTTTTTTATTAAATAACTCTATACAAATCTTGCCCCAACATGTCTGGTGTAACCAGAACAATCCCCTTCTCTGAAACATAAAAACGCTTTGCATCCAATGCTAGGTCTACGCCTATTTGCATACCTTCTGGAATGTAGCACCCACGATCAATGACAACATTTTTTAGTACGACATTACTATTAATAGTTGATTTCGGCAGAATCACTGCATTTTCTACGACACAATAATCATCCACATGCACATCAGAAAACAAAACTGAATTAGTGACGCATGAGCCACTAATGAGGCAACCGCCAGAAACTAATGAGTCTGTTGCTTTGCCTGTTCGCCCTTCATCTTTAAACACAAATTTAGCTGGCGGCAACTGCTCTTGATACGTCCATATTGGCCATTCCATATCATATAAGTTCAATTCAGGAATCACCTTGGTCAACTCCATATTGGCTTCCCAATAGGCATCAATCGTCCCAACATCACGCCAGTAGTAATTATTATTCTGGCCAACACAGCTATCAGTAAAACGATGGGCTTGCACATAATATTTTTTAATCACATGTGGAATAATATCGGCGCCAAAGTCGTGTGATGATTTTGGATCATCAGCATCTCTAATCAGTTGCTCAAATAAAAATTTTGCATTAAAAATATAAATACCCATGCTAGCAAAAGCTTGTGTCGGATCATCTGGTAGCGAATCTGGGTTAGCTGGTTTTTCTGAAAAACCAACCACACGATCAGTCTCGTTCACACCGACAACGCCAAAACCTTTAGCTTCTTCTAATGGCACATTGATACAAGCAATTGTCATATCTGCATTGCTGTTTGCATGGGTAGCAAGCATTTTGCCGTAATCCATTTTATAGATATGGTCACCGGCTAAAACCAATATATAGTCGCCACCATTTTCTCTCAACAAATCAAGGTTTTGATAAACAGCATCTGCTGTTCCTTTGTACCATTGCTCAGACAGTCGTTGCTGCGCAGGAATAATATTGACGTACTCATTAAACTCACCGCGTAAGAAACCCCAGCCGCGTTGAATGTGTTGAATCAGACTTTGCGCTTTATATTGCGTGGCAACATTGATGCGACGAATCCCTGAGTTAATGCAATTAGATAGCGGAAAATCAATGATTCTAAACTTACCACCAAACTGGACGGCAGGTTTGGCACGCCAATCTGTTAAGTTTTTCAGTCGGCTACCACGACCACCAGCAAGAATAATAGCGACAGTATTTTTTGTTAAATTACTAATAAAGCGATCGGCTTGAGGCTCAGGCCCAGCATTCACTTTTTGACGACTTTTGTATTGTTGATTCGACATGGAAATTCCTAACAAAGCTGGCAATTAAGCAGCAAGATGAACCACTTCTGCTTTATAATCACATTACATTAATACAATCCACTTTAACAGTGATTATTTGAAAATTCTTGGAAAAAATATTTGCCTGTGAAAAAATCAAACGCCATGACAAGCAGTGATGAGCAACATTTACAACGAATTGTGGATGCGCAACATCACGACCCTTTTAATTTTTTAGGTGTGCATCAAATTAATGGAAACTATGTGCTCAGAGTGTTCCACCCTCGCGCCAGCAATATTCAATTAAAAGTTGGTCAAAAATGGTTGTCACTACAGCAAGTCGCTGATAAACCTTTATTTGAGCTGGAAAGTAAAACAGCGATTCAAATGCCCTGCTTGCTTAAAGTTGAAGTTGATCAGCATAGCTTTGAGATTTACGACCCTTACACTTTTAGCAATAGCATCAGCCAAGATGATTTATATTTATTTGGTGAAGGGAAGTTAAAACAAGCCTACAAAATGCTTGGCGCGCAAAGCATGACATTGCAAGGTGTTGCTGGCGTTAGATTTGCGGTTTGGTCTCCTAATGCTGAACGAGTAAGTGTTGTTGGTAGTTTTAATGATTGGGATGGACGCATCCACAGTATGCGCTCTCTAGGAAGCAGTGGCGTATGGGAGCTATTTATTCCGCACTTGACTACGAATGATTTGTATAAATTTGAAATTCGTAATCGTCATACTGGACATATCTTAGTTAAAACTGATCCTTATGGTTTTGAATATGAACAACGTCCTGGCACTGCTAGTAAAATTAGTCAAAGCACACATCAGTGGGGCGATGCTACTTGGTTAAAAAACAGACAAGAACGTGATTGGCTACACGCGCCCTTCAATTGTTATGAGGTTCATCTAGGCAGCTGGCAGCGTAATGCGCAAGGTCACTTTCTTAACTACCGTGAACTGGCAGAAAAGCTAGTGCCGCACGTGGTGGAAATGGGTTATACCCATGTTGAACTATTACCCATTACAGAGCACCCTTTAAACGAATCTTGGGGCTATCAAACAACTGGCTACTTTGGCGTCACTAATCGATTTGGGTCGCCTGACGATTTACGCTTTTTGATTGACGCTTTTCACCAAGCGAATATTGGCGTTATTTTAGATTGGGTGCCTGGCCATTTCCCTAAAGACGATTGGGCACTTGCACGCTTTGATGGCACCGCGTTATATGAACACGAAGATCCAAGACTGGGCGAGCATCAAGATTGGGGCACTTATATTTTCAATTACGGTCGCAACGAAGTGCGTAACTTTTTGATTAGTAATGCTTACTTTTGGTTAAATGAGTTTCATATTGATGGGTTGCGCGTTGATGCAGTCGCGTCAATGTTGTATTTAGATTACTCACGCAAAGCTGACCAATGGCTACCGAATAAATACGGCGGTCGAGAGAACCTTGATGTCATTGAGTTTTTTAAACAACTGAATATGATGGTCGGTGAAGATTTCCCTGGCGCGCTCACGATTGCAGAAGAGTCAACGGCATGGCCTGGTGTTTCCAGACCTGTTTATGCTGGCGGATTAGGCTTTAGCATGAAGTGGAATATGGGCTGGATGAACGATACGCTTGCTTATATGGAAGAAGATCCTGTTCATCGTAAATACCAGCATAACAAACTAACGTTTGGGCAACTCTATGCTTATAGTGAAAACTTTGTGTTACCGTTTTCACATGATGAAGTTGTGCACGGCAAAAAATCGTTGTTGAATAAAATGCCAGGCGATGAGTGGCAGAAGTTTGCTAATTTACGTCTGTTGATGTGCTTACAAACAACTTCGCCCGGCAAAAAACTAAACTTTATGGGCAATGAGTTTGGTCAAATAAGTGAATGGAACGTGAATGCAAGTTTAGATTGGCACTTGCTAAATGATGCTAATCCAAGCCACCACTATCACCGTGGCATCCAGCAGTTAAATCGTGATTTGAATGATTTATATCAATCACAAGCCGCATTGCATGAACTAGACTTTGAGCCTGCTGGTTTTGAGTGGTTAGAGTGTCAAGATGCGGATCAATCGACACTTAGCTTCATCAGACGCGGCATGCACAATAGTTTTGCTATAATAGTGCTCAACTTTACACCTGTCCCAAGAGAGAGACAGCGTATTGGTGTGCCAGTTTCAGGCCAATACAAAGAAGTATTAAACACAGATGCAAGTTATTACAGTGGCAGCAATATTAGCAATGGTAACCATATACAGTCTGAGAATGTCGGATGGATGAATCAACACCATTCTATCAGCGTAACGATTCCGCCATTGGCTGGCATTGTAATCACATTAATTTAATAATAAACCGTTAGAATAACTTTAATAGAATACCTTTAATTTACTAGAAAAATATATTGATAAATGGCAATACTAACTCAACACCCTAGCTGGAAAACACTTTGTAAACATCAAGAAACGATTTCAGCGTTGCATATGCGCAACTTGTTTGAAGCGGATCCGAAACGTTTTGAAACCTTTAGTTTAAAACTAGATGATTTATTGTTAGATTATTCAAAGAATCGCATTACAGAAGAAACCTTAGAGCTACTCTTTCAAATCGCGCGCGAAGCTAAAATCGAATCATGGCGTGATCGTATGTTTGCAGGTGAAAAAATCAATATCACGGAGGACCGTGCTGTATTACATACCGCCTTACGCAACCGTAGCAATGCGCCAGTCTATGTTGATGGTCATGATGTAATGCCTGATGTCAATGCCGTGTTGGCGCAAATGCGTGTATTCTCTGAAAAAGTACGCAGTGGCGAATGGAAAGGCTACACAGGCAAGGCAATTACCGACATTATCAACATTGGTATTGGTGGTTCAGATTTAGGCCCAGTGATGGTTTGTGATGCATTAAAACCATACGCACGCCCTGACTTAAACGTACATTTTGTCTCTAATATTGATGGTGCGCATTTAATGCGTGCATTAGAGAAATGCAATCCAGAAACAACCTTGGTGATTGTTGCATCAAAAACATTCACCACCCAAGAAACCATGACCAATGCACGCTCAGCACGCGCATGGTTCCTCAATAGTGCAAAAGATGAAGCTCACATTGCCAAACACTTTGTTGCTTTATCAACCAATGCCAAAGCCGTGACGGCTTTTGGTATTGATGGTGCCAACATGTTTGAATTTTGGGATTGGGTCGGCGGTCGATATTCTTTATGGTCTGCGATTGGCTTATCAATCGCCCTATATGTAGGCATGGATAATTTTGAAGATTTATTGGCTGGCGGCCATGAAATGGATAACCATTTCAAAACGGCGCCATTAGAACAAAACATGCCAGTGATTATGGCGCTGCTTGGCATTTGGTATAACAATTTCTTCCATGCTGATTCGCATGCTATTTTGCCATACGATCAAGGCATGGCGCGCTTTCCTGCGTATATGCAACAAGCCGATATGGAAAGTAATGGTAAGTTTATGTGCCGCGATGGTAAACGCGTACATTACAAAACAGGACCTGTGATTTGGGGTGAGGCTGGTACTAACGGCCAACATGCGTTTTACCAGTTAATTCACCAAGGCACACCAGTGGTACCTGCTGACTTTTTAATGCCTATCCATAGTCATTATGCAGTGGGCACTAACGGCAATGAGCATCATAAAATTTTACTAGCTAACTTCTTGGCGCAAACACAAGCGCTGATGTTAGGTAAAACAAAAGAAGAAGCAAGAGTAGAGTTAGAAAAACAAGGCTTATCAGGTGAGGCATTAGAAAAATTGTTGCCGCACAAGATTTTTGAAGGCAATCGCCCTACTACATCGATTCTATTTGATAAGCTAACCCCAAACACATTGGGCAGACTGATTGCTTTGTATGAGCATAAGATTTTTGTACAAGGAATTATTTGGGACATTAACAGCTATGATCAATGGGGCGTTGAGTATGGCAAACAAATTGCCAGTCAAATCTTACCGCAACTCACTAACGATGAAGTAGTGACTAACTACGACAGCTCAACCAATGGCTTGATTAACTATACAAAAGCGAAAGCGTAGTGGTTAATTAAATCGTTACCAAACAAAAAAGCTGGTATTAACCAGCTTTTTTGTTATCTAAGTAAAACTAAGAACGTAAAGCCAAAACTTAGCGTAATTTAATACCCGCTGATTCAATATCAAAACCAATATTTTTAGCGATGCTAGCACCTAAGCGCTTAGCAAAACGATCTGCAAAGTTTTCACGGTAAGTAAAATCGACGATTTCTTTTTGCTTAATCACTTCTCTAGCCACATAATCTGTACTACCCAACGCATCAGCTAAACCAATATTGATACTTTCTTCACCGCTCCAAAATAGACCACTAAAGGTGTCTGGCGTTTCTTTTAAGCGATCACCACGACCTTCACGCACGACCGCTTTAAATTGCTCATGAATCTCGTTTAACATATTTTGCGCAAAAGCTTCATGCTCAGGATTAACAGGAGAGAACGGGTCTAACATGGCTTTATTTTTACCTGCCGTTAATAAGCGACGTTCTACACCGATTTTTTCCATCACGCCTGTAAAACCATAACCATCCATTAATACACCAATTGAACCAACGATACTCGCCTTATCCACATAGATTTTATCAGCAGCAGCCGCAATATAATAACCACCCGAAGCGCAAATATCTTCAACCACGGCATAAACAGGAATATCTGGATGTAGTTTTTTCTGACGTTTAATTTCCTCGTTGATGATTCCTGCTTGGACAGGGCTGCCACCAGGACTGTTAATCCGCAGAATAACACCTTTGGTACCTTTGTTATCGTATGCATCAGCCAAACTATCGATAAACGACTCTGCATTCACCTCACCACCGGGCATAATAACGCCCGCAACATCAATCAATGCAGTGTGTTCACCAACGGCAGATTTTCCTTCTTTTACGACCCAACCCAGCGCGTAAGCTAGGATGACGAACAAGTAGATAAATGTTAATACTTTAAAGAAAATACCCCATCGTCTAGCTGCTTTTTGCTCTTTTAAACTAGACATCGCTAACTTTTCAATCACATCCTTCTGCCAGCGACTATCTTGAGCATTGTTTTCTTCTGCCATCTTTCGTTTTCCTGTGTAAATTATAGAGTCTTGCTTTTGTTAATTAATCAAGGTGAATGAATACTTGATCGCTTTCTTCTGTCACTTTTAATACTTGCAACTGTTTCCCTTTGCAAGGCCCAAAAGCGCAATGTCCTGTATCTGGTACATAACAGGCGCCATGGGTTGCACAAATGATAAAGTCTTTTTCTCTTGTAAAAAACTCGCCTTCATTCCAATCTAATTCAACTGGCATATGCGCACATTGATTGACATAAGCATGCGGTTTACCATCAAATCGGATAACAAATCCTGTGGCATGCTCACCTAAATGCGGCAAATCAAATCGCAAACCGCGCGACTTTTCTTGCAATTCATTGCTGTCAAAGACTATCGTTTTACTAGGCATTGCGCAATAACCATTCACTTAGTTCATCAAACGTATTAAAAATTCCTTTAGGGTCAAACTTTAATAAAAGTTCGCTGCTGTGTGCGCCAAAAGTCACCGCTAGCGATTGCACACCTGCATTTTGCGCCATTTGCAAATCATAGCTACTATCTCCTATCATCAACGTACGTTCAGGTGTTGCAACTAACATATCCATTAGTTCGTCTAGCATTTGCGGATGTGGCTTAGAAAAACACTCATCAACAGTGCGTGTTGCCTGAAAGTATTTTGCTAACTCTAAACGTGCCAAATCCGAATTAAGTCCACTCCGCCCTTTTCCTGTTGCAACCGCTTGCTTATGTCCGCGTCTTGCTAGCTCGGCAATCAACGCAGCCGCCCCTTCAAATAAGGGAATAGCTTGCTCGCCTGCATAATAATTAATCGCATATTGTTTGGCCAACGCTTGCGCTTGTTCATCTGGAATACTGCCAAACAATGTTTGAATTGATTCACGCAAACCCAAACCGATGACATTACGCGCTTTTTGCAAGGCTAGCGCTGGTAAACCAACTTGCTCGGCTGATGTTAGTAGTGCGCTCGCAATCATGCTGGTAGAGTCAGCTAATGTTCCATCCCAATCCCATACAATCAAATCAAATTGTTTTTTGTTACTATTAATCAATGTATTTCTTTCTTTTTTAATCCAATTACTTTTTATAACTACTTTTTACTGAGCGATTGCATAAATTGCTCTAACGGTTTAGGTAGAGGTGCAATTAAATGCAAACGCTCATCCGTGATTGGATGGTTTAACTTTGTCTCAATAGAGTGCAAAAACATACGCTTCAGACCTTGCTTTTGCAATGCTTTATTCAACTCAAAATCACCGTATTTATCATCACCAACAATCGGAAAACCTAAGTGCGCAAGCTGCACTCTTAATTGATGCGTGCGGCCTGTAATTAATTTTGCTTCTAGCAAACTAAAACCGTCAAAAGACTGTTTAAGATAAAAAATAGTCTCTGAAACCTGCGACTCATTAAACTTATCTTTTGCTTTATCCGTCACCACATTCACCCGGCGTTCACCACTCGGCAGCACATATTTCTGCAAGTCCAATGTCACATGTTTCTTTACGTCTTTCCACTCACCAGCAACCAACACTGCATAACGCTTATCCGTTTTATTCTCTCGAATCGCTTGGTGTAATGCAACCAATGCTGAACGTCTTTTTGCTAATAACAATACACCAGACGTTTCTCTATCCAACCGATGCACCAACTCTAGAAACTTGGCTTTTGGACGCTCCAAGCGCAACTGTTCAATCACGCCACGACTAACACCACTGCCACCATGCACAGCAAATCCAGCAGGCTTATTAATCACTAACATTGCATCATCTTCAAAAACAATCGCGTCTGCAAATTTAGAGACTGCCGGCGTTTCATCGCCAGACACCTGCTTCGCAGAGACACGCATAGGTGGCACACGCACAAGATCATTCATCTGTAATTTGCGTGACGCATCTACGCGCCCTTTATTCACGCGCACTTCACCACTACGTAAAATGCGATAGATATGACTTTTAGGCACGCCTTTGAGAATTTTAGTTAAAAAATTATCAACACGCTGCCCTTCACTCGCTTCATCCACTAATATTTGTGCAGCAGCGTGCTCACTTACTTGTTTATTTTCACTTACTTGTGCCATATTTTTTGCTTAAAATCTCAATTGCGCCTATACTCTAGTGTCGTTCAAATTTAGACAAAAACTATTTTAACGATACTCATTTATTTTAATGAGTTTAAAAGAACATTTGGCTAATACCGCTCGCCATATTTAAGTAGCGATAAAATAAAATTGCGCTCTAGCCGCCGCAGATAAAAAGTACAAAGTGCGACTAAAGCTACTGAAGACACGATTTTAACGAATTTATAACGATAACAGGCATCATTTTAATCTATTTAACTGACATATTAATTAATCATTCCGTGTTGACCGCAACAAAATAGTGGATAACCAAGGGCGCACATTAACGCCAAAATGATTATTGAACATAAGTAATAACCAGCTTATGTCAGCTAAAGTAAATCAAAATAATAACCCCTGCTTCATCTTAGCATTTGTTAATGACACACAACGTGTGCCACCCTCTTCAGAGCTTTAATCCTGACTTCATCATCTGCCTGCTAAGCGCGGGAGTATCCAATGAAACGCATGTTATTTAATGCAACGCAGTCCGAAGAACTACGCGTTGCGATTGTAGACGGTCAAAAGCTCATCGATTTAGACATTGAGCACGCTGGCAAAGAACAACGAAAAAGCAATATTTATAAAGGGATTATCACCCGTATAGAGCCATCATTAGAAGCGGCTTTTGTCGATTACGGTACTGATCGTCATGGCTTTCTGCCTTTTAAAGAAATCTCACGCTCTTACTTCAATAACAACAAATCAGAAAGCGGAAAAGTTCGCATTCAAGATGTGATTAAAGAAGGCCAAGAAGTGATTGTCCAAGTGGATAAAGATGAACGCGGTACCAAAGGCGCTGCATTAACTACTTATATTTCACTGGCTGGTCGTTATTTAGTCTTAATGCCAAACAATCCTAGAGGCGGCGGTGTTTCACGTCGTGTTGAAGGTGAAGAGCGTAACGAACTCCGTGACACGATGGCGGCACTTGAAATGCCTAAAGGCATGAGCATTATCGCGCGTACTGCTGGCATTGGTCGCTCAGCTGAAGAGTTGCAATGGGATTTAAACTACTTATTACAATTGTGGACTGCCATTGAAGATGCATCTACTCTTCAAAAAGGTGCGTTCTTAATTTACCAAGAAGGTAGTTTAGTGATTCGCGCGATTCGCGATTACTTCAGTGCTGATATTGGTGAAATCTTAATCGACACCGCAGAAGTGCATGAGCAAGCTGTGCAATTCATGAATCACGTCATGCCAGCTAACGTGGCTCGTGTTAAGTTGTATGAAGATGAAACACCGCTGTTCTCTCGCTTCCAAATTGAGCATCAAATTGAAACTGCGCATTCACGTGAAGTGCGTTTACCTTCTGGCGGCGCCATTGTCATTGACCATACCGAAGCGTTGGTTTCAATCGATGTTAACTCAGGGCGCTCAATCAAAGGCGCTGATATTGAACAAACAGCATTCAATACCAACCTTGAAGCAGCAGAAGAAGTTGCGCGTCAATTAAGATTGCGCGATCTTGGTGGTTTGGTTGTTATTGACTTTATCGACATGGAAAGCCAACGTAACCAACGTGAAGTTGAAAATGCATTACGCGAAGCATTGCATCCCGACCGTGCACGTGTACAAACAGGTAAAATTTCACGCTTTGGTTTATTAGAACTTTCACGCCAACGCTTACGTACAAGCTTGGGCGAAGCCAATCACGGCGCTTGTCCACGTTGTCACGGCACTGGCCATATTCGTGGTATTGAGTCAACTGCCCTACACATTTTGCGCATTACACAAGAAGAAGCAATGAAGGACAATAGCGCGATTATCCAAGTGCAATTACCTGTTGACGCGGCAACTTTCTTGCTGAATGAAAAGCGTGCGGAAATTCATAACATTGAAGAATTGATGGGCGTAGAAGTCGTGTTAATACCAAATATTCATATGGAAACACCTAACTACAGCGTGGTTAGAATTAAGCAAGATGACGTTAAAGAAGATTCTTCACCAAGCTATAACTTGGTCGAAATTCCTGCAGAAACTGATTATGTTCGTAGCTTATCCGAAGAGGCGAAACCAGTTGCTGCAGAGGCGCTAGTAAAAGGTGTAACCACATCAAGTCCCGCGCCAGCTCCTATAGCAGTCGCTGCAATTGAGACAAAAACGTCATTCTTAGGTCGCATTAAAAAATGGTTAAGTGGCGAAGGTGAAGTCAAACCAGTTGAAAAAGCGCCAGAAGAAAAGACAAATATTAATCGCGATCGCAATAGAAATCGCAACCGTAATCGTAACAAAAATCGCAATAATCGTGATCGCAACGACAACCCTCAACAACAAGTTGCAAATCAAGTAAAACCAGAACACGCGGCAAAACCAAAAGTTACTGAAGCGAGTGCTCCACAAAAAACTGAGTCTGCAACAACAAGTAACACTACCAATCCTAACCAAGCTGAAAAACCAAATGGTCAGCAACGTTCAGAGCGTGGTGGTAGACGTAGTCGTAATAGAAGAGATCGCAGACCACGTGATGAAGCTGAAAATTCAGGTGCAACTGATAACGTAGAGATGACGAAACAAACAACGCCACCAACAGCTGAAGTTGCGAAACCCGCGCCTAGTAGCGTTGCGGCAGTTAAAGAGGATTCGCCACAAGCCAAACCTACTAATACTCAAGCTGCACAAGCAAAAGAAGTCGTTGAGAAAGAGACTTTGGAAAAAGCTGTTCCTGTCAATACAGATTCAGAAAATACAAGCTCAGCAACTAATGATGCTACTGCCAATAAGAAGCCTGCATCAAAACGTCGCAGAACCACAAAGCCTAAGCAAGAAGCAGCAAAACAAGAGGCTCCTGTTGAAAAAGAAACTGCGGCGAATAGCACAGTTGATGCTGAAGCTGATGGTAGTAAAACTGCAGAAACTAAGCCAAAAAAAGCAAGACCACCGCGCAAAGCTAAAAAGGAAAAACCAGTTAATTTAGCTGACAGTGGTCTGCAATTAGTAGAAACAAAAAGTAGTCCTAAACAAGAATCAGCAGCACCTGAGCAAGTAAAAGCAAGAGCGCCGCGTAAAACCGCAAGCTGGAAAAAAGAGGCAGAAGCTGATAAAGCAGAAGCACCTTTGGTGATGGTAGAAACGCAAAAGTAGATTAGCGGTATTTCTTCTACTAAAAAAGCCCGACAAGTCGGGCTTTTTTATTGCTTACTGGTTAACTTTTTAGGGCGTTGAACAACCAGAATCCAATTGCCGTCATTAATAAAGAGCCGAACACATGCGTCAACAGGTGCGTGGAAGCCAGCATATATTGCTGCTTGTGCAAAAAGCCTAATGCTTCTGCTGAGAAAGTAGAAAAAGTAGTTAAGGCGCCTAAAGCACCAGTCATCACAAATAATCTCAATTCATTATTAGCCGGTGTTGCGATAAAAAATGCTAATGCTAATCCCATTAAAAAACCACCAAGCAGGTTTGCAGCCAAAGTGCCGAATGGAAACACATTGCTATTTAATACGATACCTAAGCCCCATCTGAGCCATGCACCAATAACCGCCCCCAACCCTACCGCAACAAATTGTCCAACTAACATACTATTCCTTCATTTAGATATTAATCATTACGCACTATAATAACGGTCAATATAACATCTTTCATAAAATCCCATAAGAGAACGAATGTGCACGTCTTATTTGTAACATCAGAAGCATTTCCATTAATTAAAACAGGTGGCTTGGCAGATGTCAGCGGCGCGCTCCCCAAAGCGATTAAAAGTGCAGCAAGTTTCAATGGCGATATTAAAGTATTACTGCCCGCTTATCGAGGCGTACTCTCTAAATTAACTGCTGTTAAAGAGGTTGCCTCTATAAAGGCGCTGAAACAATCGTGCACGCTTTTTTCTGGTTACTTGCCAGATAGCGATGTAGAAGTAATTGCCATCAAAAATGATGCGCTCTATGACCGCGCAGGCGGGCCTTACACCGATGAAAGTGGCGCTGACTGGAATGATAATGCCTTACGATTTGGCGTGTTGTCTAGAGTTGCCAGTTTACTCTCCAAGCAAGACTCACCGCTCAACTGGCAACCTGATATCGTACATTGCAATGATTGGCAAACAGGGCTAACGCCAGCTTATATGAAGTTAGTCGATCAAGTCCCAGTCAAATCAATCTTTAGTATTCATAATATGGCATATCAGGGCAATTTTGATGGCAATGTGTTAAGCAAATTGGAACTGCCAGCGCAACATTTTAATATGAATGGATTTGAGTTTTATCAACAACTTTCGTTTATGAAAGCTGGTTTGTTTTATGCCGATCAACTCAGCACCGTTAGCCCAACATATGCCAAAGAAATACAAACCGTTCATTATGGCTTTGGCCTACAAGGCTTATTGAAAACACGTGCAGAACAATTAACAGGTATTTTAAATGGTATCGATACGCAAGATTGGAACCCTGCCACCGATAGCCATTTAATTAAACCCTATTCGGATAAGAATATTACTGGCAAAAAAGCGGTCAAAAAAGCGTTGCAACAACAACTTGGACTGAGCATAAATCCAAATGCGCCATTATTAGGGGTTGTGAGCCGATTCGCCTATCAAAAAGGCTTAGATTTATTGCCACCGATTATTCCACAATTGGTTGCTGATGGCTGTCAACTGGCTATTTTAGGCAGTGGTGAAAAAGCATTAGAAGATGGATTTGTTGCTTTGCAAAAACAATTTCCCGACAACATCAGCATCACCGTGGGCTATAACGAGCCAATGTCACACAACATTATGGCAGGTGCTGACCTATTTATCATGCCCTCCCGCTTTGAGCCTTGCGGCTTAAACCAGTTATATGGCTTAGCCTATGGCACACCACCGATTGTTTCAGCAACTGGTGGCTTAGCCGACTCAGTGCGCGACACAACGCCAGAAACCATTAAAAATAATACTGCAACCGGATTTGTGCTCAAAAATGTCACTGATGCATCATTATTGGGCACAATTCAAAGTGCAGTTAAACTTTGGCAAGATAAACAGGTATGGAGAAAAATTCAAAAGAATGGCATGCAAACTGACGTCAGTTGGTCATCTAGCGCCAATCTATACTTAGATTTATATGAAAAAACATTGGATTTACACAAAAAAACATTGTCTAAATAAAAAAGGTAGTACTTGGCACGCTGTATGCTTAATATAAATCAGCTTCTCCAAAGCTAAATCTCCTCCCTAGGGGCGACATTTAATGTAAATGCCGCCTCGTTTTTTATCTAGCGTTTTACTCAACCATTTAAAGCATCATTTAACAATAAAATGTTCTCGATAATACTTTAGCTCATCAATAGACTCGTAAACATCTGCAAGTGCTTCATGTCTGGATGACTTTTTAAAACCTGCATAAATTTCAGGCTTCCAGCGTCTAGCCAACTCTTTAAACACACTGACATCCAAATTACGGTAATGAAAAAAAGCTTCTAGCTCTGGCATATAGCGCGCCATAAAACGTCGATCCTGGCAGATAGAATTGCCCGACATAGGCGACTTACCAGCTGGTACATATTGCTCAAGAAATGCAATCATTTGCTTAGATGCAGCTTCCTCGTCAGTTGTCGATGCTTTCACCTTTTCGATTAAGCCGCTACGACCATGCGTACCCTTGTTCCACGCATCCATGCCATCCAACACAGCATCAGACTGGTGCACAACAATCACTGGCGACTCACCTAACACATTGAGCTCTGCATCGGTGACAACCGCAGCCAATTCGATAATGCGATCAGAGTCAGGCAATAACCCAGTCATTTCCATATCTAACCAAATCAAATTATCTTTATTTATTACATTACTTTCAGCTTCCATCATGATTTCCATTAAAATAGTAAAAAATTGCGTTGTACTAGAACTATCAACGCATAAATGCTTCAAAATACTTAAATGACATCATATCAGGTTAGCAGAGTAGTTTAAAAACATGGCACATACACTTACATTTATTTTCATTGGCTTACTGGCTTTTAGCACCATCATTCGATTTTGGTTGGGCAGACGACAAATTAGTCACGTGCAAGCAAATCGCAATGAGGTTCCTGCTGCTTTTACGCAAAACATCGCTTTAGATGCGCATCAAAAGGCAGCGGATTACTCAAGTGCAAAAACAAGTTTAGGTTTGAGCGAAATGCTTGTACAAGCGCTACTGCTTCTTGCGTTTACTCTCGGTGGCGGCTTGCAATGGATAGATACAGTATGGACAACGATAGTACCGAATCATGAAATATTGAGAGGTGCGCTTGTCATTTGCAGCGCGCTATTGATTAGTAGCTTGATTGATTTGCCTTTTGATTACTACAAAACATTTGTTGTGGATGAACGATTTGGCTTTAATAAAATGACGCGCCAGATGTTCTTTATGGATTTGATTAAACACAGCGTTGTTGGCTTGTTATTAGGCGCTCCACTCTTATTTGCAGCGCTATGGCTAATGCAAGGCGCTGGTGAGTATTGGTGGTTTTATTTATGGGTTGTTTGGACTGTATTTAACATCTTAATGTTAGCGGTTTATCCTACTTTTATCGCCCCATTATTTAATAAATTTACACCACTTGCTGATGAAAGTTTGAAAGCAAGAATTGAATCTTTATTGGCTAAATGTGGCTTCAAATCACAAGGCTTATTTGTGATGGACGGTTCAACAAGAAGCAGTCACGGCAACGCTTACTTTACAGGTTTTGGCAGTAGCAAACGCGTGGTTTTCTTTGATACTTTACTTGAACGTTTAAATACAGAAGAAATTGAATCTGTTTTAGCACATGAGCTAGGTCACTTTAAACACCATCATGTTATTAAGCGTGTAGCCATGATTTTCTTCGTGAGCTTTATTGGTTTAGCTTTGCTAGGCTGGTTAATTGACCAATCATGGTTCTTCCAAGGCTTAGGCGTTACAACGGAAAGCACTTACATGGCGTTACTATTGTTCATGCTGGTTTCACCTGTATTTTTGTTCGTTATTCGCCCTTTGATGGCCAGCTACTCTAGAAAAAACGAGTTTGAAGCAGATGATTACGCAGCTAAAAATGCAAGTGCTAAGCATTTAGTAGAAGCGTTAGTTAAGCTGTATCGTGATAATGCGTCAACATTGACGCCAGACCCATTACATTCAGCTTTTTATGATTCACATCCGCCTGCAAGTATTCGCATTTCAAAATTAGCGGCGTATACTGGTTAGCAATACTCATAAACGATAAACCATGAATAAGCTGATTTTTCTGATTTGCAGCTCAATCAGCTTTTATGCTGAGGCAAATGACTTGTTCGCACAAGCCGATTTAACAGCAGGCAAAGCACTGGTTGAGCAAAACTGTATTAGTTGTCATGCTTCTAGTTATGGCGGCGATGGTTCGGAAATCTATACCCGCGCGTTTCATAAAGTAGAATCTTCAGCCGCTCTTATTGCACAGGTGCGTGCCTGTAATACTAATCTAGATTTAAAGTGGTTTGAAGAGGATGAATTGAATGCTGCCGCTTACCTCAACAAACAATATTATAAGTTTGAACAATAAATTGCAGACCTTACAAGGTTTAGTGGTTGCCGCTTATGGTAAACGCTATCAGGTAGAATTGCCGGATAAGAAAAGAATCAGTTGCGTCACCCGTGGCAAAAAAACAGATTTAGCTTGCGGCGATATTGTGAATATTAAGTTAACCGACCGTGCCGAAGGTGTCGTTGAATCTAGCGAACCACGCATTTCGCTTCTTTATCGCAGCAACGCCTTTAAAAGCAAAATTCTCGCGTCTAATGTCACGCAAGTCGTCATTGTGTTAGCCACACAACCCAGCTTTTATGAGGCTTTATTAAACCGCTGTTTAGCTGCGGCAGAGGTAGCGAATATCAAACCGCTGATTGTGTTAAACAAATGCGATTTAGCAGAAACCAATGATGCAAAAAATAAACTGAAAGTATATGAAGATTTAGGCTATGAAATTGTTTATCTTTCCGCAAAAACAGATATCAATCCACTATTACCCTATTTAAGTCATCAGCAGAGTGTATTAGTTGGGCAATCGGGCATGGGTAAATCAACAATTATTAATGCATTGCTTCCCAATGAAAGTGTGCGTACACAAGAAATTAGTAATACGCTCGATAGTGGTAAACACACAACAACGGCTACCCACTTATATTATCTTGATGCAGATAGCACATTGATTGACTCGCCTGGTTTGCAAGAGTTTGGCCTTAATCACTTAACGCAAGAGGATTTAGAGCTTTCTTTTATTGAGTTCAAGCCCTATTTAGGGCATTGTCGTTTTAATGATTGCAAGCATCAAGTTGAGCCAGATTGTGCCGTTAAACAAGCTGTTAATGAAGGTAAAATCAATCCAGTAAGAATGGCTTTTTATACAGAGTTATCGCAGGAGCTTTTATCTAACTAACCCTAACATTTAGAGACTACCGTGCTTAAAACTGCATTTATTTCACATCCAGATACGTTATTGCATGTAATGGATGGCAATCATCCCGAATCTCCCGCCAGAATAACAGCGATTAAAAATGCAGTGCTTGCTTCCGATTTATCAAAAAGACTCACTTTTTACGATGCGCCAAAAGCCACAAAAGAAGCTTTGCTACGTGTACATACTCAGACTTATGTTGACTATATTATTGGGATTGCGCCCAAAGCCGGTTTAGTTAAGCTAGATGGTGACACTGCGATGGGGCCGATGAGTTTAGAAGCAACTTTACATGCTAGTGGCGCGGTTCTTCATGCGGTTGATTTGGTGATGCAAGAAAAAGCGGATAATGCTTTTTGCTGTATTCGCCCACCAGGCCATCATGCCGGACGTGCGAATAGCGCGGGCTTTTGCATTTTTAACCATGTGGCGATTGGTGTCGCTTATGCGCTAAATCAATACAAACTAAAACGAGCTGCTATTATTGATTTTGATGTGCATCATGGTGATGGCACCGAGGACATTTTTAAAGATAATCCGAATGTCATGCTTTGCTCTACTTTTCAGCATCCTTATTATCCACATAGCGGTGCTGAAACAGTCAGCAATCATATACTCAATGCGCCTTTGGCGGCAAAAAGTAATGGAGAAGCAATCAAAAAAGTATTTGAGGAAAAATTTAGGCCCGCATTAGAGGAGTTTAAACCTGATATTGTTTTTATCTCAGCTGGTTTCGATGCCCATGTGAATGACCCATTAGCAGACCTTGCCTTAACAAAAAATGACTATGTTTGGATGACAAATTTCGCCAAATCGATTGTAAAGAATTGTTATCATCAACGCATCATCTCTTCTCTTGAGGGCGGATACCACTTATCATCACTGAGTGAAAGTGCATGTGCCCACATTGAAGCATTAAACAGTCAATATGATTGATATTAAACACGAAAAAATATTAGCAAACCAATTGACGCTAGGGATGTTTGTCTCTGAGCTGGATAAGCCGTGGATAGAGTCTGACTTCATGCTTCAAGGTTTTATACTCAATGATCAAGCTGACCTTGATAAAATAATCGCCACTTGCACACATGTTTATATCGATCGAACTCGATCTATTGGCGACCAATTTGCTGAGATTAAAAATACAAAACAGGCCTTACCACGACAGTCGAAAGTCATCATTACCTCAGCAACTGAGCTTGATAATAAAAAGAATCCAGTTCTCGCTAAAGCAAGACTTGGCGAAAAAGTATCCTTCATGGATATTCTGCGCGAGGTAAAAAACTACAAAGCGCCTACAAGTAGCACGCAGCATAATGAAACTTATAGCGTAGCAAATCAAGCGATGAGCGTTGCTCTTGATGCGAAAAACATTGCTCAGGCTCACAATAAAACGCTAGTAGAAAGCGAAACAGCTAAGGCAGAACGACATACTGGTGGCATCTTTAATCACTTCAGCGGCTTTGTAGCAGGACTGTTTAATCAAAAGAAATTAAAAGAGTCTAGCGCTAAAATAACGCAAGAATCTGTCCAACATAATCTCAGCAATTCAGAACTCATCATTTATGAGTCGGAGCCTTCAGTCGAAGAAGAAATAGCGACTATTTACCCAGTCTTTGAGCAATCTGAAGTCGTAACGCGTAGTCTATTTGATGCAGTTGCCAATGACCATCATATGGATATTAGCAAAGTCAGCGATGTATTAGACAATATGGTTGAGAGTATTGGTCGGACGCCAGATGCGCTATTATGGCTAGCAAAACTAAAAAAAGCAGATGGACATTCCTATAACTTAGCGTTGAATGTTTCTGTAACTTTAATGGCATTTGCTAGCTTTTTGGCGTTGCCGAAAGAACAAATAAAATTAGCAGGGTTCGCGGGCCTGTTGCAAGATATTGGTAAAGCAAAACTCTCACCAGATGTGTTACTCAAGAAGGGTAAATTAACGACTGAAGAATACGAACATGCGCAAACACATGTAGACGAAAGTCTAGCGATTCTAGAAAAGACAGCCAATATTCCACCCAAAGTCATGCAGCTGGTGTCAGAGCATCACGAACGTTTTAATGGTAGCGGCTATCCATCAAAACTTAAAGGCAATCAATTAAGTTTATTATCCCAATCTACAGGACTGATTGACACTTATTGCGCCATGACCAATGATAGAAGTTATGCAGATGCCGCTCATCATCAACAAGCATTAGATCAAATTCATGCACTCAGCGGCGAGCAGTTTTCAAACGAAATTATTAATCAACTGATTCAGTTTATGGGCATTTACCCTGTTAGCTCTCTAGTTGAGTTAAATACGGGCGAAGTTGCTGTTGTCATTCAACAAAACCAAGTTCGTCGTCTTATGCCACGCGTGATGCTTTTGCTCAATCAACAAAAAGAGCGTTATAGCTCGCCGATTGTGTTAGATTTAATTTATAAACCAACCGCTCCTAATGGCGAAATATACAGCATTCGTAAAGGCATTCCAGCAGATAGTTATGGACTTAATCCAAATGAATTTTATGTTTAACTTGACGGCCTATTATGCCTGAACGGATAAGAAAAGCAGATGTGCTGAAAATAGCATACTCAGCAGAAATGCTGTGTGACAAACTTGAACAACATCAGTTAACCCCAGACACTGTTTTTGCTAAGTTGCGTGCAGATAAAACGGCATTAACTCAGCTACAAAAACAATATCTAGACAACACATTGCTAATAGATTTATGCCAAACAATGAAAAGCTGGCCATCAAATGTCACTTCAGCTAGCTTTACAAGCAACCTCAATCAACTGATTTCATTATCATTAAACGCACTTCATCATCATGCAGAAATCGACAAAATACTAAGTATCCTTAACAGTTTTACCTTAGGATTTACTGCTTTTTCAAAAACAATCAGGTTTCATTTATTTATTCATCAGCTTTTTATTGAATCACTCAATCAGTATCATTTAGCTGCTTTAGATAGTGCCGTTAATTTTGATGAAAACAGCCAATTACCGCATACGCATCAATTAGAAACCAAATTAAATTCTTTTTTAAATCAATTAGATAAAAAACAAACTATTGCCTTACTTTCATTACAGTTTCAAATAGAAAGTAATGTTTTCTTATTACCAAAATCAACATCACAAGATTTAAACAAGCAATTGGCGCAAATTTTACAAAGAAATATAGGCATCAACAATGACTTATATTTTAATGGTGATTATAAGTTTGACGTGGTAGTGACGCGGATTGAGCACGAAACGCAAATTAATTTACTCATTGCCAAAATATTTAGAGCTTTTGAAGATGTTGTATTTATTGACAAGCAATCTATTTTCGTCAAACCGTTTATTGGCTACTCTTATGCACAGGCGCAGCAGACTAATGCAAATGAGCTTTATCGCCAAGCTAAATCAGCACTTGAATATGCAATTAACACCCAAAAGTCTTGCTGCGTTTACAGCGATGAACTTGAGCAAATAATGCACGACCAAATTATTTTAGAGTCTAAAATTTTGCATGCTTTTGACAGTAGCAATCTAACCTTGAGCTTACAACCAATTGTGAGTTTAAAAAATAAAAAATGTGTCGGTGCAGAGCTACTTCTACGCGGTTCTGATCAATCAGGAAGCCCACTTCAGCCTAACATCATCGTTGATGTATTAAACAATGCTGGCAAAGGAAAACTCTTTACGCGCTGGTTAATTAACACAGCTTGCCGTTATGCACATGAACTAAAAACGATATATAAGCTTAATCTTTATTTATCACTTAATTTGCGTGCTGAAGATTTACATGATGCAGAACTACCTGCTTTATTTTCCAATGCGCTTTCTTTATGGCAGTTAGAACCTAAAAATATTATTCTGGAAATTAACGAGAACGGCATCTTAGAACAGAATGAGCAAACCTCTACTGTCATTAATGCACTTTCTATATTAGGTTTTAAATTTGCATTAGACGACTTTGGTACAGGTCTTTCTTCTCTCGCACGCTTACGATCACTCCCAATTGATATGCTTAAAATTGATCAATCTTTTGTCAGAAATATGCCTCACTCGCAAGAAGATTATGAAATCGTCCAGTCAATTGCTATGCTTGGAAAAAGCTTGAATAAAGAAGTTGTTGCGGAAGGCGCGGAAGATGAAGCTTGCTTAACCCTGCTCAAACAATTAAAAATTGATCGGTGCCAAGGTTTTTTTTACTCTAAAGCATTATCTTATGAATCATTTATCGCTTGGGCACAAGCACATTGAGTTGAGGTGCTATAATTTACTTTTTAGTAGTAAATTAATCTCAAAAGCCAAAACCAAGCAATCATGGAAATTACAACACGTTTAGAATTTGATGCAGGTCACCGCATTCCCAATCATAAAAGCCAATGTCGCAATTTGCATGGTCATCGCTATGTGATTGAAATTACGTTGGGCGGCGATATTATCAGTAATGAAAAAATCTCAGAAGATGGCATGGTCATGGATTTTTCTGATGTGAAACGCATTGCGCGCGAAAGTGTGGTTGATGTTTGGGACCATGCATTTTTGGTTTATAAAAATGATGCTGTTATCCTCGACTTTTTAAACACATTGCCCGACCACAAAACCGTCATTTTTGACACTGTGCCAACTGCAGAAAATATGGCGGCTGAAGCATTTAGCATCTTAAAAGGCCAATATCACGATACTTACGGCAATCACTTAAACTTGGTTCGCGTAAGATTATACGAAACACCTAATAGCTGGGCAGATGCTATCGCTTAACTCACAAATACTGCATCACATTTTGCAAACCAGCTTGCCATGTTGGTAAGGCAATACCAAAATCCTGTTGTAATTTAGCATTATCTAAACATGAATTAGCTGGCCTCGATGCGGGTGTTGGGTAATCTGCAGTTGTTAATGATTTGATTGCTTGCACATCAGTCATTAATACAGGCTGGTGATTCGATGCTTTATATTGCCGAACAATCTCACAAGCAAATCCATGCCATGAGGTATTACCCGTATTGGTAAAATGATAAACACCACTTTGCTGACCATCCCATTGCGCCACTAATTGTTCTAGTGCACTGGTAATACTCATACTCGATGTCGGTGCGCCAATTTGGTCAGCAACAATCCCAAGTTGCTCTCTTTCACTAGCTAATCGTAAAATTGTTTTGAGAAAGTTTTTGCCGTAAGCGCCATAAACCCAACTGGTGCGCAAAATAAGATGCGGCAAACCAACCGTTTGTATCGCTAGTTCGCCTGCCAATTTACTTTTACCGTAAACGCATTGCGGATTAACCGCATCTGTTTCAACGTAAGGTACGTTTTTACGACCGTCATAAACATAGTCAGTCGAGAAATGAATCAGCGCACTACCTAGTTTTGCTGCTTCTTCTGCCATCACTTTTGGCGCTGTGGCATTAATCGCATAGGCTAAATCAAGCTCAGACTCTGCTTTATCAACAGCCGTATACGCTGCTGGATTGATGATCAAATCAGGTTTAATTTCGCGGATAACGCTTCTAATTGTGTCGACATTGCTTAAATCCAGCTCGTGGCGAGAAAGTGCAATCACCTGATGCCCAGACAACTGAGGTAGCAAAGCATGTCCAACCTGACCGTTAACACCAGTTAATAAAATTCGATTTGGTTTCATTATTCTTTGTTTGAACTTAATTAAAGTTTAAGCTTATTTAAATTTAGGTGCATCGGAAAAAGCCATGCCTGCACTATCTTTTCCAGAAAGCGATGGCGCGCTATCTAAAGGCCATTCGATGCCAATATCTGCATCATTCCAACGAATACTCACTTCATGTTCTGGCGAATAGAAATCCGTTGTTTTATATAAAAATTCAGCCGTTTCTGACAAGACTAAAAAGCCATGGGCAAAACCTGCTGGTACCCATAACATACGTTTATTGTCAGCAGAAAGTCGTTCGCCGACCCATTGCCCAAACGTGCTGGATGACAGCCTTAAATCAACTGCCACATCAAAGACTTCACCTTGTGTAACACGGACTAACTTGCCTTGGGTATGCGCAGTTTGATAATGCAAACCACGCAACACATTTTTAGCTGATTTAGAGTGATTATCCTGCACGAAATCGATGCTTAATCCAGTGGCTTGCTCAAACACCTTAGCATTAAAGCTTTCATAAAAAAATCCTCGCTCATCTCCAAACACTTTGGGTTCAAAAATAACGACATCAGGAATGCTTGTTTTAATTGCTTGCATCTAAAAAACCCGCTCTTCTAACATTTGACGTAAATACTGACCGTAACCATTTTTAGCGTATTTTTTTGCTAAGACTTTCACTTGCGTTGCATCAATAAAACCCATGCGATAAGCGATTTCTTCTGGACACGCCACCTTTAAACCCTGACGCTTTTCTATGGTTTGAATAAAGCTACCAGCCTCAAGCAGTGAATCATGGGTTCCCGTATCTAGCCACGCCATGCCTCTACCCATAACTTCAACTTGCAAATTGCCAGCTTCTAGATAAATGCGGTTCAAGTCGGTGATTTCTAACTCACCACGCGCTGAAGGCTTTAGATTTTTAGCCATTTCTACTACTTTATTATCGTAAAAATATAACCCTGTCACCGCATAACGAGATTTTGGTTTTGCAGGTTTTTCTTCTAGGCTAATAGCTGCACCGTTATCATCAAACTCGACCACACCATAACGCTCGGGATCATGCACAGGATACGCAAACACCGTCGCGCCACTGCTGCGTTGGGCAGCTTGTTGCGTAATTTCCCCCAATTCATGACCATAGAAAATATTATCGCCTAACACTAATGCACAAGCATCATCGCCAATAAAATCTTCACCTAAAATAAATGCTTGCGCCAAGCCGTCTGGCGATGGTTGAACGGTATAACTAATCTTCATTCCCCACTGACTCCCATCACCTAATAATTGTTCAAATCGTGGTGTATCTTGAGGCGTTGAAATGACTAAAACTTCTTTAATCCCACCTAACATTAATGCTGACAATGGATAATAAATCATCGGTTTATCGTAAACTGGCAACAATTGTTTGGAGACAACTTCTGTTACTGGATATAGCCGTGTGCCTGAGCCACCGGCTAAAATAATACCTTTAGTCGCCATTATGCTTTCTCCCTAGCTTGATAATTGTCCCCTATCCACTTTTTATACTCACCGCTGGTCACATGTTCTACCCAACTTTGATGGTTTAAATACCACTGCACTGTTTTTTGGATGCCTGTTTCAAACGTTTCAGCTGGTTTCCAGCCTAACTCACGCTCTATTTTAGTTGCATCAATCGCATAACGTTGGTCATGTCCAGGCCTATCTTGCACATAAGTAATTTGATCGCGATAGCTGCCTGAGGCTTTAGGTTGCGCTTGGTCTAACATGTCACACAACGTATGTACAACTTCCAAATTAGTCATCTCATTCCAACCACCAATATTGTAGGTTTCACCGATTTTTCCAGCTTCAAGCACACGGCGTATCGCACTACAGTGATCTTCCACATACAACCAATCACGCACATTACTGCCGTTGCCATAAATAGGTAAATCTTTACCATTTAAGGCATTGTGAATAACCAGTGGAATGAGTTTTTCAGGAAAGTGATAAGGACCATAATTATTAGAACAATTAGTCGTTAACATCGGCATACCGTAAGTATGATGATAAGCGCGGACTAAATGATCGGAAGCCGCTTTAGATGCCGAGTATGGACTATTCGGTTCGTATGGGTTGGTTTCTTTAAATGCAGGTTCATCAGCAGTTAAAGAACCATATACCTCATCTGTAGATACATGCAAGAATCTGAAGTCATGTTTAGCATCTTCATTTAATGCGCTCCAATAGGCACGCACTTCTTCTAACAAGTTAAAGGTGCCAACAATATTGGTTTGTATAAATTCACCAGGCGAGTGAATAGAACGATCGACATGGCTTTCTGCGGCAAAGTTAAGCACTGCTTTTGGTTGATACTGCTTTAATAACGCAGCAACGGTTTCTTTATCTCCAATGTCCGCTTGCACAAAAACATGATTTTCATTATCACTGATTTCTGCTAAATTTTCCAAATTACCTGCATAGGTTAATTTATCTAAGTTAATCACTTTGCCTAAACCTAGCTTAACCCAAGCATTCACAAAATTACTGCCAATAAAACCAGCTCCACCCGTCACCACTATACAATTATTCATTTTTTTAATTACCCATTAATTTTAAATCTATTACCAAGAAGGCTTTTCAGTATCACCCAATCCTGCTAAATAAGCTTCATGCGCAGCAAGCTCTGCCTCGTCTGCCATTAATACCTTTAATTTTATCTTACTTTCACTAATCACCAGATTACTTGCTACAGGCGCTTCATGCTCCAAGTCTATCATCAAACTATCTTGACCTCGCGTTAGCGCCATATACACTTCCGCCAACAGCTCCGCATCTAATAATGCGCCATGTAGCGTACGTCTAGAGTTATCAATCCCAAAGTGTCGACATAAAGCATCCAAATTATTACGCTGTCCTGGCCGCGCATCTTTAGCCATTTTTAGGGTATCAGTAATGCTGTCACAGCACTTTTGCACGGGATCCAAACCCAAGCGACCTAACTCACTGTTGAGAAAACCAACATCAAAAGGGGCATTGTGAATAATCACTTCTGCGCCCTTAATAAAAGCAAGAAAGTCATCTGCAATCGCCTCAAACAGTGGCTTATCTTGCAAAAACTCTAAGGTAATACCATGCACTTCTTGCGCGCCTGCATCAATTTCTCGCTCAGGATTAATATATTGATGATAGTGATGATTAGTTGGACGACGATTAATGGTTTCAACTGCTGCAATTTCAATAATGCGATGGCCTTGATCGGGGTAAAGCCCCGTCGTTTCGGTATCTAAAAATATTTGTCTCATTTAATTAACCTTATTTAATACTTGCTCGACGCCTGCGTTAGCCAACACATCTGCTCGCTCATTGCCAAGGTTGCCATGATGGCCTCTTACCCACAGCCATTCAATTTGATGCTGGCTAGCTAACATGTCCAGTTGCTTCCATAAATCATCGTTTTTCACTGGCTTTTTGCCTGCAGTTTTCCAATTCTTCGCTTTCCAGCCAGCTAACCACTCTGTCATGCCTTTTTGCACATAAGATGAATCAGTATAAAGCTTCACTTTACTCGCTCGCTTTAAAGTCTCCAGCGCCTTGATAACCGCCATCATTTCCATGCGGTTGTTGGTGGTATTTTCTTCACCGCCGAAAATTGACTTTTCGTGACCATTATAATGAAACCAAGCGCCCCAGCCACCAACGCCAGGATTTCCCTTGCAGGCGCCATCGGTATAAATTTCAACTACTTCATTCATTGCTTGTGTTCTTTCATACTTTTCCGCTGCTTTTGTTTATTTTGATTCATATGCTTTTGGCCGCCGACCACCAAGCCTGATTGCAACAAACTGCGCTTCCATTTAGGCTTTAATAAAGTGATATTAACCACCCTTTTTTTAGCCACAATCACATATTGACCACCCATCACCGGCCACCATTTGCTACCCATTTTCTCGATACATGACAAGCGCTTTAACCATTTTTCGTTATTAATAGGCACTTCATGTGATAAAAATTGCGCCTCAACAAACTCTAATCCAAGTAAAGCCAGCCAATCTTTAATACGTGATAAAGAAAAAAACTGCCCGTGCCATGGGTAACGATGCGCTTTTATCATGCGCTTTTTGAGCCCCCAAAAACTCATGGGGTTAAAGCCAGTCAAAATCAGATAACCTTCTGGTACAAGTACCCTTGCCGCTTCTCTGAGCGTCTGATGCGGATTATCACTAAACTCTAAAACATGTGGCATACACAGTAAATCAATGCTGCTCTCAGCAAAAGGCAAATAACTGCTTTCACAATGAACATCGCCAGTGGTATTACCGGTGGCAATAAGATTAGGGATGCGTGATTGTTGCAAGCAATTAATCTGTGGCGAGCCAACTTGTACCGCATAAAAACCAAAGACATCACCGACTGCACGATCATAAATAGCTTGTTCGCGCGACAACAGACGTTGACCTAAAGTCGTTTCAAACCAAACTTTTTGCGTAAATGGTTGCATTAATTAATTGACAAAAGTAGGAATCAATCCAATAGTTAACATTATATTTAAGATGTAAAACGCTAAAGGACTAATAGAAACCGCATGCAGCAGCAACCTTTACAGATTGAGCCGATTCCTGCCTTTGAAGATAATTATATATGGCTTTTGCACAATACGCGCGATGCAATTGTGATTGATCCTGGTGATGCAGCGCCAGTATTAGCTGCATTGAAAACCAAAAAACTATCGCTAAGCGCTATTTTAATTACCCATCATCATGCTGATCATATTGGCGGCGTAGCGACCTTACTCGAGTCTAATCCAGTTCCAGTTTATGCACCAAGCTACGAACAGTTTTCATTCAACCATATTGCGGTAACTGAAGGAGAAATCATCGATTTACCGCAACTTGATTTGAAATTTAAGATCATGTGGTTACCAGGCCACACGCTAGGCCATATTGCTTTTGTGAATGAGGCTTATTTGTTTTGTGGCGATGTTTTATTCAGCGCAGGTTGCGGGCGTTTATTTGAAGGCACTCCTGCACAAATGTTGGCATCGCTCAATCGCTTAAAAAAATTACCTGCCGACACACAAGTGTATTGCACACATGAATATACTGGCAAGAATATTGATTTCGCGCTCACTTTAGAGCCTGAAAACCAAGCTTTATTTGATAGAAAACAGGCTGTTTCTCAATTAAGAAAAGACAACAAACCAAGCTTGCCGAGCACTATTGCATTAGAGTTAAGTACCAATCCATTTTTACGCTGCAATCAAAGTAGCATTATCCGTCATGCAGAGGTAACAGAAGCAGACGAATTAACCGTTTTTACAAAAATCAGATTGCTAAGAAATCATTATTAATCATAGCGATAAAATACAATCTTAAAGCAAATTTATTCTTGACTAGGAGAAATGAGCTAGCTAATATGTAGCCTACTTATTTCAAGAATTTTACCCAATGAATCGTAAAAAACCACTCTTAGCCGCAACCGCTCATTGGCGCAATCATTCAACGATTATTTCCAGTATTTTTCTATTAACAAGCAGTTTACTTTTCTCCTTACCATCAACAGCGGCAACCAATGCACGCGGAGTTGAAATTGCTTTCCTTTTAGACAATGTACTCAGTGAACCATTAGTTACAGAATCAAGCCCTGTAGAAGAAAGTAACTTGTGGCTACGCATCGCGCAAGGCTATGCAATGATGAACACCGAATCGGCGTACTCGAAAAAGTTCGAAGACTTTTATGCCGCGCGTCCTGAATATGTCAATCAGATGATGGGTCGCACCGAGAAGTATTTGTTTTACGTAGTAGAAGAAGTTCAAAAACGCGGCATGCCAACTGAAATTGCTTTATTGCCGATGATAGAGAGTGCCTATAACCCGCAAGCGCAGTCACGCAGTCGTGCTGTTGGCATTTGGCAGTTCATTCCTTCAACAGGCAAATACTTCGGCTTAGAGCAAAACTGGTGGGCAGATCATCGCAGAGACGTTGTTTCATCGACACAAGCCGCTTTAGATTATTTAGAAAAATTACACACCATGTTCGGTAGCTGGGAATTAGCACTCGCGGCCTATAACGCAGGAGAAGGCACGGTTAGTCGTGCTATTGCGCGTAATGCAAAAGCTGGCCTACCAACTGATTACGATAGTCTGACACTGCCGCTAGAGACAGAACAGTACGTGCCTAAACTGCAAGCGATTAAAAATATTGTGACCAATCCTGAACAATACGGTCTTAATATCAACACGATTCCTAATCAAGCTTACTTTGCTGAAATTGATCCTCCATTTCAAATTGATGCAAAATTAGCGGCTAGCCTTGCTGAAATTTCGGATGAAGAGTTTGCCTTATTAAACCCTAGCTATAAGCGCCCAATTATTGCCTCAAAAAATAATACGCATAAAATTCTACTACCCGTTTCTGCTATTGATACCTTTAGAATCAATTTGGCCAATAACGAAGAATCGTTAACTAAATGGTCTGTTTACAATGCTAAGCGCGGTGAAAACATTGCAAGTATTGCTAGCAAATTCAATATTTCATTAGATAGATTACGCAATATCAATAGCCTCTCTAATGACAATCACTTATCAAATCCATTGCACTTACTAGTACCTTCAACAGAGGACAGTGCTGATGAAATTAACGTTTCTCAACTAGCGACACAGAAAACACAATCACCAACCTTTGGTGCCAAAATTGTGCATGTCACGCATAAAATAAAGCGTGGAGAAACATTAAGTACAGTCGCCAGAAAATATGGAACTGACACGAGAACTTTAATGAAAGTAAACCGTCTTAAATCGTCTAAAATAAAAGCTGGGCAAATTATTAAAATTTCAACAACGCCAGAAAGAGCTAAGACAAAAAGAATTTAATGTTTAATCAATTGCGCTTACATTAACAATTTTTTAGCTAACTACTGGATAAGCGCATACAATTGTTAACCATATGAATATCAATACACCTGCATCCATCGCCAACACTCCGCTTATTGATATTTTTAAATTCATCACAACCCTTTCTATCCTAAGTTGTTTTACGTTCGCTAGTTGTAGCCAACAGCCAGAAGCCAGCATTGACTACAACAAGTCCTACCCTAGCCAAGATGGCGGCACCATGATTAGTGCGATGACAGGTGAGCCCAGTGGGCTGATTTTTATGGTTGCTGGTGAGTCTGCTTCAGCAGCAATTGCATCCAATATATTCAATTCACTCTTAAAATATAATGGCAACCTAGATATTGAGGGCGATTTGGCTGAAAGCTGGGAAATTTCAGATGACCAAAAAACCATCACCTTTAAGCTCAAACCTAACCTTTTTTGGGCCGATGGCAAGCCGCTCACTAGTGCTGATGTATTATTTACATGGAAAACAGTAACCGATGAGAATACACGCAGCCCTTATGCTTCTGACTATCAATTAGTGTCCAATGCCGAGGCAACTGATGCGTTTACTTTCAAAGTGACTTACGGACAAGTCTATGCGCCTGCATTAGACAGTTGGGCAAGTTTACATATTTTGCCAAAACATTTATTGGCAGGTCAGGATATTCGCACCACATCATTTGCGCGCAAACCTATCGGCAGCAACTATTATCAATTGTCACAATGGAATCACGGAGAGAGCCTTAAACTCTCCCGCAACCCAAACTCCGTGTTGGGTCAGGCTGCTATTAATCAGCTAGTCACACGGATTATTCCTGATAACTCTGCACAATTTTTAGAATTAATGGCAGACAATATCGATAGTATGGGTTTAGATCCAATTAAATATTCACGCATTATTCCAGCCAGACCAGAGTTAAAGAAAAACCTTAATTTATACAAAGAATTAGGAAATAGTTACACTTATCTAGGCTTTAATCTTAAGCATAAGCCATTTGATGATATTCGCGTTCGCAAAGCTATTAACTACGCGATTGATAAACAAGAGATTATTGACGGTGTGTATCTTGGCTTAGGAATCAACATTTCCTCACCTTACAAACCTGGCACGCGCTGGAGCAATCCAACGTTAAAACCCTATTCTTACGATCCAGAAAAGGCGCGTGCATTGCTCAAAGAAGCTGGCTTCACCAAAAATGCAAATGGCATTTTGGAGCACGACGGTAAACCTTTTGCTTTTGAAATCATTACCAATCAAAACAAAGAACGTGAAAAGTCAGCTGTTATTATTCAGCGTAGATTAAAAGAAATTGGTATCGACGTTAAAATTAGAGCCATTGAGTGGGCCAGCTTTATTAGTCGATTTATCAACACAGGTGATTTTGATGTTGTCATCCTCGGCTGGGGTTTAGGCTTAGATCCTGACCAATATAATATTTGGCATTCCAGCCAACAAGCGCCTGGGCAGTTTAACTTTATTGGCTACAACAACCCTACTGTCGATAAGCTGCTTGAGCAAGGTCGAAGCGAACTTAACCCAGATAAACGCCAAGAAATCTATCATGCGTTCACCGAACAATTACTCGCTGATAGCCCTATCGTTTATTTATCTGCAGGTTATGGACTCACTGCGATACATAAACGTATTAAAGGTATCGTCAATCCCATTCCACCTGCTGGCATAGGCTATGATTCGCATAAATGGTATATTCCTAAGCCGTATCGTAGAAATCAAATAAGCGCGAACTAACTATGTTGAAATACTCAATCAAACGTGTGTTATGGATGATTCCAATGCTGATTGGTATTAGTCTTATTTCTTTTTTTATCATGCACTTAGCACCGGGCGATATTACCAATAATGAAGCTGCTTTCAACCCAAAAGCGAGCGAAGAATCTCGCCAAAAACTACGTGAACTTTACAATTTAGATAAACCGATTATCGTGCAATATGGCTTGTGGCTAAAACGCATGGTGCAATTTGACTTCGGCAACTCATTTGCTACCCATCAAAAGCCTGTATTTTTAGGTACAACTGACACAGATGGCAACTATACAAAAGGCATGATAGAAGAAGCGCTGCCCATTACCTTGATGATTAATTTACTCGGTTTGGCCATTACGCTGACATTAGCCATACCGCTAGGTATTTTAGCCGCGCGCAAATATCAACGATGGCAGGATAAATCCATTACCCTATTTAACTTTATTGGCTTCTCCATTCCAGGCTTTTGGTTATCGCTATTATTGATGTATTGGCTAGGCGTTGCTAACAATTGGCTCCCTATTTCTGGCTTACACAGCCTAAACTACGAAAATTTAAGCACTTGGGATCAATTAAAAGACAGTATCAGCCACCTCATCATGCCTGTGATTATTCCTTCAGTCACAGGACTTGCTGGCATCACCTTATTTGTCAAAAACGGCATGTTAGATGTGCTTAATCAAGATTACATTACTACGGCGCGCGCCAAGGGACTTGGTGAACATACGGTTGTCTATACCCATGCTTTAAGAAATGCATTACTACCATTAATTACCATTATCGGATTATCGATTCCTGGCCTCATTGGTGGCTCTGTGATTGCTGAAACTATTTTTGCGATTCCAGGTATGGGCAAGTTATTTTATGATGCAGTTCTAATGCGAGACTTTCCTGTTGTCATGGGCGTCCTCACCATTGGCTCCGCCCTCACCTTACTTGGCAACCTGCTGGCTGATATCGCCTATGCATGGGCGGATCCACGTGTGAGACGTGGTGTAGCAAGAGGATAATATGCAGAAAAATATACTCGCAAAGGCACTTTCCAACCCATTGGCTTTAGCAGGCTTTATCATCATCATGGTGATGTTTCTACTTGCTATGCTAGCGCCGTGGATAGCACCATACGATCCTGATGCATTTGATGTTAAAGCCATTTTATTAGGCCCTTCTTGGCAACATTGGATGGGTACTGACGGACTAGGTAGAGACGTGTTTAGCCGCATGTTGTTTGGTGGTCGCATTTCGCTACTTGTCGGCTTAGTGGCTGTTGGCATTTCCACTGCTATTGGTATCGTGTTGGGCGCATTAGCTGGCTACTATCGTGGCTGGGTCGATACTGTCATTATGCGTTTAGTAGACATTATGCTATCAATTCCTAGCTTCTTTTTAATCTTAGCGGTGATTGCATTCCTTACCCCTTCAATTATCAATATTATGATTGTGATTGGCCTAACCTCATGGATGGGTGTTACGCGTCTAGTTCGTGCAGAGTTTCTGAGCTTGAGCAACCGTGAGTTTGTCCTAGCCTCTCGCACCTTAGGCGCTAAAGATATGCGTCTTATATTTATTCACTTATTACCCAATAGCCTAACGCCAATTATCGTCAGCGCGGTATTAGGCGTTGCAGGCGCTGTATTGTTAGAGTCAGGCTTAAGCTTTTTAGGGCTAGGCGTACAAGCGCCGCAAGCGTCATGGGGCAATATTCTGACAGATGGCAAAGAGTATATTCAATTTGCTTGGTGGTTGTCGCTTTACCCGGGTATGGCCATCTTATTAACCGTGTTAGGGTATAATCTACTTGGAGAAGGTTTACGCGACGCGCTTGATCCTAGAAGTCAATCTAGCTAATCAAGCTAGATAATTAAGAACCAAACGTGCGCAGATTCAATAATATTAAATAGGATTAACTATGGGATTTTTAGCAGGTAAAAAAATATTGATTGCTGGCTTACTCAGCAACCGCTCAATTGCATACGGTATTGCCGCTGCCATGAAACGCGAAGGCGCTGAATTAGCATTCACCTACCAAATGGAAAAACATCAAAAACGCGTTGCCGATTTAGCCGCCGATTTTGATTCGACCATCGTTCTACCTTGTGATGTTGCAGAAGATGCGCAAATTGAAGCATTATTCACAGAGTTAGCAAAACAGTGGGATGGTTTAGATGGCGTTGTTCACTCACTTGCTTTTGTGCCAAAAACAGCCTTAATGGGCGATTACTTAGATGCCGTTGACCGCGAAAATTTCCGCATCGCGCATGACATCAGCTCATATAGTTTCTCTGCATTAGCAAAAGCCGCTTACCCAATGATGGCAGGTCGCAATGGCAGTTTGTTAACACTTAGTTACCTAGGCGCGGAACGTACCATGCCAAATTACAACGTGATGGGCGTGGCGAAAGCCAGCTTAGAAGCCAATGTGCGTTATTTAGCGCAAAGCTTAGGCCCAAGAGGCATTCGCGTGAATGCCGTTTCTGCAGGCCCAATTAAAACATTAGCAGCTTCTGGCATTGGTGACTTTGATAAAATGATTGGCTTTAATGAGAAGCATGCAGCTATGCGCAGAAATGTCACTATTGACGAAGTAGGCAATGCTGCTGCGTTTTTATGTAGCGACCTAGCTTCTGGCATTACTGGAGAGATTACTTACGTTGACGGCGGCATGAACATCACTGCAGCAGGTCAAATAGATTAATATCTATCGTTAAAATAAAAAAGCTGGCAAAAGCCAGCTTTTTTATTAGCGTCAATCTTCTCAAGCTAAGGTTGCTGAGGGCTTTCCAATAGTTTACGACTAACCTCTACATCAGCTTTCGCCTTTAGCGATTTACCATAAGCAGCCACATATTCCTGAGCTAATGCAGCCTCATATTCTGCTTGCGCTCTTTGTTTCAGCGTCTCATCTTCTGTCAACGCATTTGATACACCGCTTACTTTTACCAATACATAAGCGCGATTGACATCAACAAAGCCATCATAAGCAGGCAACTTAGTCGTGTTCATCTTAAACACTTTGTCCATCACTGGCTCAGTCAAGCCTTGCGCATTCTTGCGATCAACCGTCACTTCAGAAATCCACTCTAAGGTTTCATCTTGTTCGCCCGCGTTTAATTTAGCAATAGCGGCTTTACCTTTCGCTTCAGCTAATTTCATTGCTTGCTCTAGTTTTAGTAAGGCCTCAATGCCCTGCTTTACATCATCAAATGTTTTTGGCGCTTCAGGCTGATACTCAGCAACACGTGCTGCAATCAAATTATTAGCTGAAACTTCTACCGCTTCTGTATTACGCTTTTCTTTGAGCACTTCATTAGAAAAGACCATATCCATTAACTTAGTGCTGTCTTTAAAATACTTAGCGCCTTCTTCGTAACTCAACCAATCAGTTGTTTGGATAGTCAAATCAAATTTGTTAGCAACGGGTTGCAAACTGCCCGATTGCTCATACACTAGATTACTGAACTCTTCAGTTAATTCAGCATATTTAATTTGTGCTTTTTGGAAAATAAGCTCTGCTTTAATTTGTGGCTTTAAACTATCAAATGATGATGACTTACCACTCACGCCGTCTAAACGAATAATATGGTAGCCAAACTCTGATTCAACAACATCACTAATTTGATTAACTTCCATGTTGAATACAGCATCTTCAAATGGCTTAACCATAGCACCGCGACCAAAGCTACCTAAACTACCACCTTTTGCCGCTGAGCCTGGATCTTGTGAAAACTTAGCCGCCAACTCTTCAAATCGCTTAGGATCTGCTTTTAGCTGCGCTTGAATTTCAAGCGCTTTTTCTTTAGCTTGCTCTTTATCTGCATCCGTTGCACTCACACCAAAACCAAGCAAAATATGACTAGCTTCACGCTGTTCATCTCCTTGAAACTTGTCTAAATTCTGGTCATAAAAAGCTTTTACTTCTTCATCTGTCACGTTCACGCCATTAATTAAACTAGCCGCTGAAAGTAAAACAAACTCCATTTTTACTTTTTCAGGCACTCTAAACTTATCTTTATGTTTTTCGTAGTACGCTTTAACCTCTTCAGGCTCCACATTTACTTCAGAAATAAAAGCTGAAGCTTTAATCTCGGCTTTGCTCGCATTGCGCTTTTGATAGCTATATTGCACCGCGCTTTCAGCAAGTGACTTAGGTGCAAATGCTAAACTGGCCAAATCATCGCGCGCCTGTTGCACAACTAAATCATTCCGAATACTTGATTCAAGTTTACTAGCCGTTAGTCCATTTTGCTCCAAAGTCTTTTGATAAGCCTCTTCAGAAAATTGACCGTTTTCTTGAAATTCAGGCATCTTCAAAATGTGATCACTTAATTGTTTATCACCAATTTGAAAGTTTTCATCCACCGTTTCAGCATTCACCAAACGTCGCATAATCAAGCCATCTAAAATAGACTGTTTAAATGCAGGACTGTCAAAAACGGTAGGATCATATTGCTCTGATTGTGACTGCATACGCGTACGAACAGACTCAAGCGTATTACTATATTCTTGCAATGAAATTTCATCACCATTAATTTTTGCAACAGGTACATTGGCGCCAGCACCACTCAAATATTGATCAATACCAAATAAAGCAAATGGAATGGTAATGGCAGCTAAAATTAATTTTGCCAACCAGCCTTTTGAATGATTACGGATTAGTTCTAACATAAGTCTACTTTCAATGTTTTATTGCTACAGAAATAGCCATTTAGGCTAAAAATTAACTTGGTAATATACCATAACTAAACGTTAGACGCACACTGATATTGGCTTGCTTGTTAGGGTAATTAAAATGATTGTATAAACGCAGAAACGTGAATAAAAAAGAGTGTTAAGAATTATCTTAACACTCTTTTTACATGTTGGCGGAGCGGACGGGACTCGAACCCGCGACCCCCGGCGTGACAGGCCGGTATTCTAACCAACTGAACTACCGCTCCAGTTAACTTTTATTACGACTGACTAGTTAAAGTCAAAAATAAAGAGTGCTTTTGAGCACTCTTTATTGATTAAGGCAAATATTCGAAAGCGTTGGTGGGTGCTAACGGGGTCGAACCGCTGACATTCGCCTTGTAAGGGCGACGCTCTACCAACTGAGCTAAGCACCCCGCATCACTAAACAATATTTCCATAAAACTAGCAGTGCTATTTGGTTAGTTATACCCAACCAAATAAGTGCGCTAGTTTACCGCATCTTTAAGTGCTTTACCAGCTCTGAATTTAGGTGAATTTGCGGCACTAATTTGAATCGTTGCACCCGTACGAGGATTACGGCCACTACGTGCAGCACGCTTACCTACATAAAACGTACCAAAGCCGATTAAAGTGACTAAGTCACCTTTTTTCAAGGACTTAGCAATTGCATCTGTTGTTGCATCTAATGCACGTCCAGCAGCTGCTTTAGAAATATCTGCTGACTTTGCAATCTGATCGATCAATTCTGATTTATTCACGTGTAATCCCCTCTTAGATTATTAAGAAACAGGCTCAACCTGTTGTATCTTTATATCAAGCGACAAAAGTCCCTGTCAAGCTGTTTCCACGCATTTTGCATCATTATTTAACTAAACAAACAGAATTTCTGACTAATTAATGGGTAATTGCTGCTTTAGGGTCTTTCTCCGCCTCCGCGACAGCGGTTGGCACTTCTTTTTCATCTTCACTTAACGGCTTAGGCATTTTCTCTAATGCATATTCCAATACTTGATCAATCCATTTCACTGAGTGTATGTTTAAGTGATTTTTGATATTCTCAGGAATTTCTGTTAAATCTTTTACATTCGCTTCTGGAATCAATACAGTTTGAATGCCACCACGATGTGCCGCTAATAGTTTTTCTTTCAATCCGCCAATTGGCAACACTTCGCCACGCAGTGTAATTTCACCCGTCATTGCCACATCAGCGCGCGCTGGAATATTAGTTAAAGCAGAAACCAAGGCTGTCGTTAATCCAATACCTGCACTAGGGCCATCTTTTGGTGTCGCGCCTTCTGGTAAATGAATATGAATATCTTTCTTTTCATAGAAGTCTTCTGCTATTCCTAAGCGGCTGGCACGACTACGCACCACACTCATAGCAGCCTCCAGCGACTCTTGCATAACATCACCAAGTTTACCCGTCTTAATCATCTTACCTTTACCTGGCAAGACAACGGTTTCTATCGTCAATAATTCACCGCCGACTGAAGTCCAAGCCAAGCCAGTGACCTGACCTATTTGATTCTCTTTTGCCGCAACACCGAAGTCATAGCGATAAACACCAAGATATTCATCAATATTTTCAACTGTAATTTCTATTTTTGTAACCGGAGTTAAATCAACGCCATCGTCTGCGCGTTGAAATTTTTTCGCGTCTGTTTTGCTTTGTAATAAAGCTTTGACCACTTTACGACACAGCTTAGCCAACTCTTGTTCCAAACGCCTTACGCCTGCTTCTCTTGTGTAATATTGCACAATATGACGAATCACTTTTTCATCAATATCAATCTCAGTTGATTTTAAACCGTGTGCTTTTAACTGTTTAGGCAATAAATAGCGCTCTGCAATATTGACCTTTTCATCTTCAGTATATCCAGCGAGTCGAATAATTTCCATACGATCTAATAACGGTGCAGGAATATTCATGCTGTTAGCCGTTGCAACAAACATGACGTCAGATAAATCGTACTCTACTTCAGCATAATGATCTGCAAAAGTGTGGTTTTGTTCTGGATCAAGCACTTCCAGTAATGCAGAAGACGGATCTCCACGCATATCTTGACCCATTTTATCCACTTCATCTAAAAGAAATAATGGGTTTTTAACGCCGACTTTCGTCATGCTTTGCAATACTTTGCCTGGCATTGAGCCAATATAAGTCCGACGATGTCCGCGAATTTCTGCTTCGTCGCGCACACCACCCAAGGCCATACGAATAAATTTACGATTAACCGCTTTAGCAATACTTTGTCCTAAAGAAGTTTTACCAACACCTGGCGGACCAACCAAACATAAAATAGGCGCTTTCACTTTGCCAACACGTTGTTGCACAGCCAAGTACTCAACGATACGTTCTTTTACTTTTTCTAAACCATAGTGATCCGCATCTAAAATTTGTTCTGCTATAGACAAATCACGGCTGATTTTCGTTTTCTTTTTCCAAGGCAGGCTTACTAAAGTATCAATATAGTTACGAACGACAGAAGCTTCAGCAGACATTGGTGACATTAATTTAAGTTTTTTAAGCTCAGCATTCACCTTTGCTAACGCTTCTTTTGTCATGCCTGCAGATTTAATGCGCGCTTCTAGCGCTTCTATCTCAGCATTATCATCTTGCTCGCCAAGCTCTTTTTGAATGGCTTTCACTTGTTCATTCAAATAATACTCACGTTGGCTTTTTTCCATTTGGCGCTTAACACGACCGCGGATGCGTTTTTCCACTTGTAAGATATCAATTTCTGATTCCATCAAATGCAGCAGGTGCTCCAATCGTTCAGTAACACTGAGCATTTCTAATACATTTTGCTTCTCTTCTAACTTTAATGTTAGATGTGCAGAAATCGTATCTGCCAAGCGCCCTGCTTCGTTAATGGTAGCCAGCGAGGTAAGTATCTCTGGTGGAATTTTTTTATTGAGCTTAACGTATTGGTCAAACTGCGTCATGACAGTTCGCATTAACGCTTCTACTTCATTATCATTTTCGTCTTCTTGCTCAATTGTTTCTGGCTTAGCCCAAAAGCTGCCATCAATTTCTTCAAACTCAGAAACGCGAACACGATGTAAACCTTCCACTAGCACCTTAACCGTGCCATCAGGTAATTTAAGCATTTGCAATACGGTAGCGATAGTACCAATTTCATATACATCATCGGCATCTGGCTCATCTTTCGTTGCTGATTTCTGAGCGACAAGCATGATTTTTTTATCTGTATCAGAAGCAATTTCAAGTGCTTTAACTGATTTATCTCTACCGACAAATAATGGAATGACGAGATGTGGATAAACCACGACATCGCGCAGAGGCAACAAAGGCATTTTGCCGTTTGTTAATGGATTTTTTTGTGACACATCAGTCAGTGTTGGTTCAGTCATAGTTACCTTAAATTTCACACGGGCTTATCTACCCTATGTCATTAGAATGGGACCATTCTTTGGTAGTTCAAGAGCAAGCGATAATTAAAGTATTAATTACTACAAGACATATTAGTATTTATATCTACTATAAGCCACTCAATTAAGATTGAAAATAGCTAATAAAAAATAATTGTTTGTTAGCTTGCTTTTTCTGAGAGTTTTGGAGAGTCTTCAAAGATCATTTTTGGCATCGCGCCGTTTGTCACGACGTCGTCATCAATCACAACTTTCGATAAATTTTCCATTGAAGGGATGTCATACATCACATCTAGCAATGTCTGTTCCAGGATAGACCGAAGGCCACGAGCACCAGTCTTGCGCTCAAGTGCTTTTTTGGCAACTGATTTTAATGCCGACTCTTTAAACTCAAGCTCAACGCCTTCCATTTTAAACAGCTTTGCGTATTGTTTGGTCAGTGCATTCTTTGGTTGCGTTAATATCGTCATCAGCGCTTCTTCATCAAGCGATTCCAATGTTGCAACAACTGGTAAGCGACCAATAAATTCAGGAATCAAACCAAATTTAATTAAATCTTCTGGCTCAACATCACGTAGTGTTTCTCCTACTTCACTCACATCATCTTTGCTTTTGACTTCAGCACCGAAACCAATGCCACCTTTTTCTGAACGCAAGCGGATAATCCGCTCAAGTCCATCAAAAGCACCACCACAGATAAACAGAATATTCGTTGTATCTAGTTGTACAAACTCTTGATTAGGATGTTTACGTCCACCTTGAGGTGGAATAGAAGCAACCGTACCTTCAACCAGCTTCAATAAAGCCTGTTGCACGCCTTCGCCAGATACATCACGTGTAATAGATGGATTCTCAGACTTACGTGAAATCTTATCGACCTCGTCAATATAGACAATGCCACGCTGCGCTTTTTCAACATCGTAATCACATTTTTGCAATAATTTTTGCATAATGTTTTCAACGTCTTCACCTACATAACCTGCTTCAGTTAATGTGGTTGCATCCGCCATCACAAACGGCACATCTAATAAGCGTGCTAACGTTTGAGCAAGTAATGTTTTACCTGAGCCGGTTGGACCTATTAGTAAAATGTTACTTTTTTGAATTTCCACATCGTCTTTAGTCGTGCTGTCACCAATATGGTTATGCTCTAGACGTTTATAGTGGTTATAAACCGCTACCGATAAATTTCTTTTCGCTTGCTGTTGGCCAATGACATATTGGTCTAAAATTTTTGAGATTTCTTTGGGACTAGGCAGTGATTTTTCTGTGGTTTTAATATCACTCAGACTCGTCACTTCTTCTTTGATGATGTCATTGCACAAATCAACGCATTCATCGCAAATGAACACGGAAGGACCGGCAATCAATTTTTTAACTTCGTGCTGACTTTTTCCGCAAAATGAGCAGTAAAGTAGCTTTTCATCTTCCGACTTAGTTGCCATTCAATCTTCCTGTTGCTTAATTAATATTATGCTACTGCTGAGCGGTCTGTAATCACTTTATCGATAAGACCATATTTAACAGACTGTTCAGCACTCATAAAGTTGTCACGTTCTGTGTCAACATCAATCTCTTTTGCAGATTTACCTGTATGACCAGCTAAAATGCTATTAAGTTTCTCACGCAAGTACATGATTTCTTTAGCTTGAATTTGAATGTCAGAAGACTGACCTTGGAAGCCGCCTGAAGGCTGGTGAATCATCACACGTGAATTTGGCAAACTAAAACGCTTACCTTTTGCGCCTGAAGCCAATAAGAATGCCCCCATACTCGCCGCTTGACCAATACACAACGTGCTTACATCAGGTTTAATAAACTGCATGGTGTCATAAATTGACATGCCTGCTGTCACAGACCCACCTGGTGAGTTGATATAAAAAGAAATATCTTTATCTGGATTTTCTGCTTCTAAAAACAATAGTTGTGCAACGATTAAATTGGCTGACGCGTCATTTACAGGACCAACTAAGAAAATAACGCGTTCTTTTAATAAACGTGAATAAATATCAAACGAGCGTTCTCCGCGTCCACTTTGCTCAATCACCATCGGAATATAACCGAGATTTTGAGTATCTTGTGCTGCGTTAATCAGGTTTGCTTTCTCGCTCATTGTTTTCGCCTTTTTTATCCTGCCATTAATTCATCAAATTTAATCTTAGTTTCTGACACTTTCGCTTTTGCAAGCACCCACTCAACGACATTTTCCTCAGTCGCTAGTGCCATTGGCTCATCTAAGCGTTTCACATCTGCGTAGTACCAGTCTACCATTTGTGCAGGTTGCTCATAATTTTGAGCAAACCCTTCAACCATCGCTTTGACTTGATCAGCATTCGCCTGCAAGTTCTCAGTATTCACTAATTCTGACAAAATTAAACGTAAAGAAGAGCTACGTTTTGCTTGCTCTTCAAACATTTGCGGCTGCAATTTAATCGCTTTAGGATCCATACCGCGTTGCTGTAGGTTGCGTGCCGTCATTTGCATCATGCGTTCAATTTCAGAACTAATCATCGCTTTAGGCACTTCTAATTCAGTCACTTCAACTAAACCCTGAAACACCTGCTCTTTAACACGTGATTTGATTCGTTTTTCAACTTCCTGCTCTAAACTTGATTGGATTTCAGCACGCAATTTCTGCACGTCACCGTCCTCCACACCTAATGTTTTAGCAAATGCTTTATCCACTTCAGGATAGACGGGCTCTGAAACAGCGTTATAGACAACGTTGTAACTTACTTTTTTACCAGCCAATTGTGCTGGCTCATGGTCTGCTGGGTACTCAATATCAAAGTCTCTAGTATCGCCAGCTTTGCTACCTGTTAGCTCTTTATCAAACGCTTCAATGCGCCCAACCTCACCCAGGACAATGTCCATGCCTTTATTGTTCGTGCTCTCAACCTGCTCACCATCAATTGAAGCGGTTAAATCAATATTGATACGATCACCTTTTTTAGATGCGCGTTTAACTGGCGTATAGCTCACACGTTGTTTTACCAATACATCAATGGTTTTATCAACATCTTTGTCAGTGACGCTTAACGTCGGCTTTTCAACTTTAATCTTTTTAACGTCACCAACTTTAATTTCAGGAACAATTTCAAATGTCGCCACATACTCAAGTTCAGTTGCCGCTTCAGCAAAAGGCTTGTGTTCGATATTAGGAAAACCTGCTACACGCAGCTTATTCTCTACCACCGCATCGCTAAAGCTCGTCTCAACCGCTTTTGCAAACACTTCATCACGCGCTTGCGCGCCGTATTGTTGGCTGACCAAACCCATTGGTGCTTTACCTGGGCGAAAACCTGAAAATTTTGCTGTACGCGAAATTTCAGAAAGACGTCTATTAATAACGCTTTCCAATTCAGCCAAAGGGATAGTGACCGTCATGCGACGCTCTATATTACTGATTGTTTCAACAGATACTGCCATGTTGCGCTTCCTGATTAGTTATTCATTGAAGGTTGATATTTTGGTGCGAAAGGAGAGACTCGAACTCTCACGCCTTGCGGCGCTGGAACCTAAATCCAGTGCGTCTACCAATTCCGCCACTCTCGCATAGGTTTTTAAACGTGAAATAATAACGTCATAAACTCCAAAGGCGTCATTGTATATCAATGATACCGTCTGGAAAAGATTAATCTTACATAAAACCAACTAATTTTATTTCTGCTGTTGCTTAATTGGATTTGTTGGTGAGATTTAATTTACTTTTTCAACAACGCTGGTTAAAGTATGGCATTGATTTGAGGGTGCGTAGCATCATTAACCGCCTGAGATTCCTAACATCATTAAGACTGAGAAACATATAGACATGACCCAAACTGCTGAAAACAATATGCTCCGCGAAGAACTAGAATTGCTTATTAAAGAGCGCGAGACTTTACTCATTATCGCTGGCGTTGCCGCTGGCCTTATCGCAGAAATAAGAACGAGCGATTTGCCAATTCGCACCGTTGAGGCGGCTGATTTGTTGGCAACTTCAATCAATCAACTGCCAGAAGAAACCTTACAAGATGCGCTCAATGCTGTGCATGCTTCTATTGCTTCATAAAATGTATTTTAGTTTAAAGCGCAGTCCTTTAGCAGCAGTGCTTTAAACTAGCTTGTTATGTCAATTAAAAAACAAACACTTGTCCCAGTTCTCCTCTGCCTGATAAGCATGGGCTGCGCCTCAGAGCATGTAATGAAGCCATTGGATGACAAGGCAAGTGTTGCTAAAATTTTAGCTAAAGACCCGACTAGCACGGCTTTTAATGCGTACCTAGTAGAAGTTGGTTATCCAGCAGAAAGCTTACCGCTAACGAGTTGGGGGATTGACGAGCTAACATTGTGCGCCCTCTTCTACCATACCAAATTAGATGTTGCTAAACAGCAATTAGCGCTGTCTGAACTTAATATTCAGGCAGCTGGAATAAGAAATGCACCATCCATTAATGCCGAGTTTGGTCAAAGCAATCAAAAAAATGGCGATTTAAGCCCATGGTTATATGGTTTATCGCTAAACATCCCAATCGAAACGACCAATAAACGTAGTATTAGAATCGAAAAAGCAGAACAAAACGTCGAAGTGGCGCGTATGGATTTGGCAGAAATTACATGGCAATTTCGTAACCAAATTGCGACTGATTTAATCGCTTATCATCAAAATTTAGCTGAAACGCAACTATTACAGCAAGAAGTTACAACGCAAGAAAGCATTGTGAGCATGTTAGAGAAGCGTGTGAATGCGGGTCTAGCATCAAGCACTGAGCTAAGTAACATCAATCTATTAACACTAAAAGCCAAACATCAACTCAATAATAAACAAACAGAATCCCAACTCCTCAAAGCAAAGTTAGCAGCAGACGTTGGATTAACCCCTGAAAATTTTGCCGCTATTCAAATTAAGCCACTTGCAATAGAGAATACATTAACGCAACAGGCCACTGTATTAGAGGTGCCATTAGAATCAAAGGCGCTACAACAAGAAGCATTGCTAAACCGCATCGATATTCGTCGTAGCATTGCACAATATGCAGCAGCAGAGACTGAAATTAAACTGCAAGTGGCGCAACAAACACCAGACATCTCGCTTAACCCAGGCGTTTTGTTCGAATTTGGCGATAAAATTTGGTCATTAGGTTTTTCTAGTTTATTAAAGTTATTGCACAAAGACACCGCTCTTGTAGAGCAAGCAAAGCAATTGCGTGCGATTCAAGGCGCTCAGTTTGAAGATCTGCAAGCAAGTGTCATTGCACAAATCAATCAACTACATGCGCATTATCAATCGGCAAAACAAGCTAATCAGCAGGCAGAAAACACACTGAAGGCAGAAGTTGCACAAAAACAAAAAATGCAAAAACAATTTGAGTCTGGGTTGATTGGAAAACTGGAGTTTGCCCAATATTCACTCAATACGCTGATTGCAAAGCAACAACAGTTAAGCGCGCAATTCAACTTATTAACCATTGCGAACCAAATAGAAAATGCAATGCAAAAACCGATTTATACCGACTTTAAATTGCCCAATTCAACTGTTACGAGGCTTAGTAGTGATGAATAAAGTAATGATGAATAAAAAATCTGCCATTATTATTGGCTTACAAGCGTTATTAATTGTCATCCTGTTTTGGATGTTGGTTTTTTATGGCAAAGATGAATATGAAAATTTTCGTACCGAGCAAGAAGAAGAAATTGAAAGTTTAGACCGCGTAACAGAAAACGAGGGCGTCAGTACCGTTGTGCTATCGCCTGCCGTTCAAAAAAATAGTGGCATCAGCACCGCTAAAGTAACGCCAATGTCTTATCAAAATGAAATTAAAAGTTTTGGCACCGTTGTTCCGATTGATGCGTTAATTGAAGCAAAAACACAGCTACTTAACTTAAAGGCCGCGCTAGCTTCCGCACAAGCGAACAGTCAGCAACATCGCACGCAATATAACAGATTAAAAACACTGAACGCGGATGACAAAAACGTATCCGACCTTGCTGTTCAACAAGCACAGGCGTTAGTGACCAATGATAACGCGCTTATCAACAGTAAAGCATTGGAGATTAGCAATCTGGAATCTAGCATTAACCTAAAATGGGGGAAATCGTTAGCCGCATTGGCATTAGGCAATCAAACCAAACCAGTCTTTAATCAGCTGCTTGCACGAAAAAGCGTGTTAATTCAAGCAAGTTTGCCATTTAGTGCAGCAGATCCAACGCCTGGTGATTTTATTGCCATTACCCCACTTAATGGCAACAGCCCAATCAAAGCCACTTATATCTCTGCAGCTACGCAAGCGGATAGCAATGGTGCTGGCAAAACATTTTATTACAGTGCGCCTGCGGAGAATTTACGGATTGGCATGCGGGTTGCTGTAGAAATGAATGCAAAAAATACACAGAGCAATGGCGTTGTGATTCCGAGTAGCGCTGTCGTTTGGTATGCAGGCACGCCTTGGGCTTATTTTAAAGAAGGTGACAATCAATTTATCCGCAAACCGATTTCTGCCGAGGCTGAAGTCGATACTGGCTGGTTCAATTCAACCTTTGATGCAGATAGCGAAGTGGTAGTTAAAGGTGCGCAATTATTGCTTTCTGAAGAATTTAAATATCTGATTAAAAACGAAAATGATGATTAAGCACAATCATATCAACATGCATCAGCTTATATTAGCAAAGACAAAAACCATATGATGTCGGCGATTGTTCGTTTTTCTATTCGCTTCTATGGCGTCATTATCGGTTTAGCGATTTTGGTTGTGGTGTATGGCAGTTATAGTTTAACGCGTAGCAATTTAGATGTATTTCCAGAATTCTCACCTACCCAAATTATTATCCAGACTGAATCGCCAGGCTTGTCTGCGGAATTAGTAGAAAGTTTAGTGACACAGCCTATTGAAACATCGATATCGGGTACGGTTGGCGTTGCAGATATGCGTTCGCAGTCGATTCCGGGGCTTTCAGTTGTCACCGTTATTTTTGATGAGAACTCTGACATTTACCGCAATCGACAAGTTGTTGCCGAGCGTTTAAGCACGCTTAGCAATCAGATTCCTTACGGCATTACGCCTAACATTACTCCATTAACCTCTTCCGCCAGTACCGTTTTAGGGTTTGGACTGACCTCAAAAGACCGTAGTTTGATGGAATTACGCACCTTAGTAGACTGGACGGTGACACCACACTTATTATCCATCCCAGGTGTCGCAGATGTGAACGTGTTTGGTGGCGACGTACGTCAATATCAAGTGCAAATTGACCCTGCAAAATTACTGCAATATCAACTCAATATTAATGATGTGGTAGATGCTGCTAAAAAAGCAACGGGCGTAAGTGGCGCTGGCTATATTCAAAACAGCAATCAACGCATTATCGTCAATACTCAAGGTCAGGCAGCGACACCAGAGACGCTAGCGAAGGCGACCCTATTCCATAAAGATGGGCGCACAATTCATATTGGTGATATCGGTCGTGTGGTGGAAGCGGCTGCGCCATCTATTAGTGCCGCAGCCATTAATGAAGAAACAGGTATTTATTTATCTGTGCAAGGTCAGCTAGGCGCTAACACACATGCTGTCACACTGGCTATCGAAAAAGCATTGCAAGAGTTGAAACCAACATTAGTGAATGAAAAAGTCACGCTACATGAAGGTTTGTTTCGCCCTGCTAACTTTATTGAAACCGCAATAGAAGGCGTTAGAACCGATATTTTAATTGGCTCGGTTTTGGTTATTACGATTTTATTTTTATTCTTATTCAATGTTAGAACGGCATTTATTTCTGCAACAGCCATTCCGCTCTCATTACTCACTGCCATCGTCGTGCTCAATTATTTTAATATTGGACTCAACATCATGGTGTTAGGCGGTCTCGCGATTGCGCTTGGAGAAGTGGTGGATGATGCGATTATTGATACCGAAAATATCTTTAGGCGTTTGCGTGAAAATCGGTTATTGGACAAACCACTTTCCAATTTCAAGGTGGTTTATGAAGCATCAATGGAAGTGCGTAGTTCCGTCGTCTATGCAACCATTATTGTTGCATTGGTCTTTGTACCGCTGCTCACCTTAAGTGGCGTGGCAGGCAAGCTATTCGCGCCGCTGGGCATGGCTTATATTGCAGCCATCATGGCATCACTAGTCGTCGCACTGACTATCACGCCTGCTTTGTGTTATTTATTGCTAGGCAATGCCAAATTAGAGTCGGAAGACTCTCCGATTATCAGGTCAATTAAAACCGCTTATGTGAAATTACTGCATCGTATTGAGCGAAACTTTAAAGCGGTGTTGGCTGGCAGTTTTATGCTCATCGCAATTGGACTGGGTATCTTGCTCTTGTTTAAAAGTCAGTTCATCCCTGCTCTCCACGAAGGTCATTTTATTATGCACATGACCGCAGTACCTGGCACATCAGAACAAGAGTCGTTAAGGCTAGGTAAAAAAGTCTCTAGTGTTTTACGCAAAATAGATGGTGTTAAATCGGTTACACAATGGGTTGGCCGCGCGCCGAATGGTGCGGATACTTTTGGTACGCATTATAGTGAATTTGAAATCGAGATTGGTACACTATCTGGCAACGAACAAGATCGCATTTTAGCGGACATTCGTGAAGAATTAGCTGGCGAAGTAGAAGATCAAGATGATGATGGTGTTGCTGAAATTGGCTTTGTTGGCGTTAACTTTGCCATCAATACCTTTTTAACAGAGCGTATTGAGGAAACCATTTCTGGCTATGCTGCATCTACTGTCATTAACCTATATGGCACTGATTTAGATGCGCTAGACCGCGATGCACAAAAAATTGCAGCCGTAGTTGCTGATGTAAGAGGCGCTGAAGATGTACTTCTACAATCACCACCAGGCACGCCACAAGCGGTTATTCGATTAAGACCTGAAAAGTTAGCTGAATGGGGTTTAAAAACAGTTGATGTGTTAGATGCATTACGTGCCTCTTATGAAAGCGTGCCCATTGCTCAAGTTTATCTGGGCAATCATGTGGTTGGCTTAACGGTAGTTTTAGAAGAGGAAGCACGTGATGATATTGGCGATATCAAAAATATCCCTTTCTTTAATCCAGCAGGTAAGTTGCTCTACTTAAAAGATATTGCTTTTATTACTCAAGAAAACGGGCGCTCTAAGATATTGCATGCAGGCGCTAAGCGTATCCAAACCATTACCGCCAATGTGGAAGACCGTGATATTGCCAGCTTTAATGAAGAAATTCGCGACCGCATTAAGAATGAGATTCAACTACATCAAGGCAACTATTTAGAATTTACTGGTGAAGCAGAAGCTAACGCCCAATCTCGCGAAGACTTATTAGTGCATTCTATTCTAGCTGGCGTCGCTATTTTTTTAATGCTTTATGTGGCTTTTGGACAATTACGTAACTTGCTACTCACCTTTGTCAACTTGCCGTTCGCCTTAATTGGCGGCGTGATTGCAGCATTATTCACTGGCGGCTGGATTTCACTAGGTTCATTGGTTGGTTTCGTCACTCTATTTGGCATTACGCTCAGAAACTCAATTATGATGGTCTCGCATTTTCAACATTTAATCGATGAAGAAGATTGTATTTGGAACCTAGAAACATGCATCCGCGGCGCAACCGAGCGCCTACCTTCTATTTTAATGACTGCTTTAGTCACAGGCTTAGGTTTACTGCCATTGGCGGCGGGCAGTAATCAACCAGGTCGTGAAATTGAAGGGCCAATGGCGACGATTATTGTCGGTGGTTTAGTGACTTCAACCATTCTGAATTTATTAATATTGCCGACGATTATGTTGCACTTTGGTCGGTTTAAAAAGAGACTTCTAGATTAGAGATTAGTCGTATTTACTCTAATGGGCTGGGCAGAAGTACTGGGCAGGCAATGCAATTAATCCGTATCGCCCCTCTCTGGATCGCCACGCTACGCTCGCGATGACGGGTAAAGATGACTATTCGTAGGATGATTGTTTTAATCGTATTTGATATATTTAAACCGTGCATCGTCATTTGGTGTGCCTGTTAAAGCACCCTCTTCCAACGCTGGTTGCCATGCAATCACTTGCTCAATCTTAGCGGCTAATTCAAAATCTTTATCGGTAATGCCTTTTGCCTCATGTGTGCACAGCTTAACAATCACAAAAGCATAAGAAACGGTTAAGTCGGGATGATGCCATGCGGCCTCGGCTAAGTGGCCAACGGTATTAACCACCATCAGCGTTGCTTTCCAGCCACTGGTTTTATACTTACGGCGAATCCAGCTATTTTCAAAAAACCAATGCGGTAATTCTGCTGCCAGCTTAGCAGCAACTTCGTCTTCTGTATAAATTTTACTGTCAGTCATTAATACTGCCCCTCATTAATGAAGTGCCCCAGCTACTTTGCCCAGTGTTTCATAATTAACACCTTCTAAAAAGTATTCACAATCTGTTTTTTTCAGCACCCAACGGCCAAATGTTTTATTCAACACAAAGTCACTAAACGCCTCGTCGACAACACCGCTTTCCGTCATCATTTTTAAGCTCAACTCGGCACCATTAGGTTTATCAGACTTAACGAGTACCAGTTGTTGTGCATCCACTTTTTCTGCCAGCCATGCAGCGATGCTATCTGAAGTCACATCCCAACTCTTTGGAATACTGTCATCCGCTAACACCATTTGACTTGGTAGCCATACAATACATCGATGCTGCCAAGTGCGTTCATCAATTTCCATTTCGGTTCTTGCAACCGCCAAATCAGGGTTCATATTGGCCAGCAATAACCCAAACTGATCCATCGCCAATACCGCTAACTTGTGCGCGCAGGCATCGCTGATTTTAGATACTTTTTGTGCATCTCGTACGGCATCAGCAAACACGCCGCCACCTGGCACGATGATAATATTGCCATCACTAAACTTAGCAAATAAGCCTAACCATCGCTCTAACTCTGGCGATCCTAGTAAGCTCCCTCCAACTTTAACTACCCACACGGCTCTTCCTTTTTTATTGTTTGTCGCATTCGACCATAGTTGAGCACTATCTAATAAGGCAAAACAATACATTATTCTTCTTATTACCTTCCCTAAAATAGAGTTGGTTTTTAGCACACATATAATCGATTTAATCACGTCAATTCTTAATCACGCCATTGAAAAAACTTTAGCAGTTTAATCATAGTAGACGCTTTATCCAATGTTTCTAAATATTCTTTCGAACCACTTGAATCTGCAACGATACCACCACCTGCGTAATAACTTAACTGTTGATTGTTAATCACCGCTGTTCGAATAGCGATATTGGTATCCATTTTACCATCAAAACCAATATACCCAATCGCACCGCAATATACACCGCGCCTATTCGGTTCCAACTCTTCAATAATCTCCATTGAGCGCACTTTAGGCGCACCTGTAATAGACCCACCAGGAAAGCACCCTCTTAACAAATCAATCGCACTTGCATTCCGTTTTAGCTTTGCCTTCACAATACTCACTAGATGATGCACATTTGCAAAACTTTGCAATTGAAACAACTGCTCAACTTTTACACTACCCGTTTCGCAACTTTTGCCAATATCGTTCCTAAGCAAATCAACAATCATCAAGTTTTCAGCTTGATCTTTTTCGCTGTCTTGCAACTCTTTTGCATAAGCTAAATCCTGCTTTAAATCTTCTGCACGCGGTCTTGTGCCTTTAATGGGTCGTGTTTCGACGTGATGACCTATCACCTGCACAAACCGTTCTGGGGAATTGGACAATACTTGAAAAAAATCGTTCTGATTATTCGGCAATTGCATATAGGCCATAAATGGAGCGGGGCTAATTTCACGCAGTTTTTTATAAGCCAGCCAACTATTACCACTTACCTCTGCTGAAAAACGTTGCGCTAAATTGACTTGATAACAATCGCCTGAATGAATATAAGCTTTTATTTTGTCAAATGCATTGCAATAGCTTGTTTCACTAAAATTGCATTGTGTCTCTGAGAGCACCTTAAACGCAGATTGGCTAGGTTTAATTGCATCCTGAAAAAGATGCGTTAATGCAAGCCAGTTCTGCTCTGTTTCTTGTGAGAATCCATGCGAAATCAACATGGTTTCCTTTTTTTTGTGATTAACTACTACCGCCCAATCATAAATACCAATCATCATTTCAGGTATGTTTTCAGGCGTGTTTTTATCGTTAATTTTTTCTACTCTTCGCCCTAAATCATAAGCAAAATAACCAACTGCTCCGCCTGCAAATGGCACACCAATATCCTGCGCTGGATAACGCTTTAGCAATTGGTTAAGCAATGCAAAAGGGTCTTCCGTAGAGACTTTCACTTCATTGCCATCTTGAATCGTTGTCGCATCTGCATTCGTAATCAAGGTGGTTATTGGCTTTGCCACGATAATATCGTACTGCCCATATTGACTGCCAGGCTTACCTGTATTGGTATCCAGCATTTGACCACTATCTAATAACATGGCCCATGGCTCATGTGCAATACGCTCAAATAACCGCGCACTATCGTGATGGTAAGGTAGCACTTGTTTCAGTATGGGCATTAAGCAATACCCTTTCTATCCGCTAATACAGCAACTGCATAAGCGGGTAAGCAAACGCCCAAATGCTCTTGTTGATGAGGCAATATTGAATTGAGCGTCGTATAAGGATGTTGCAATGATGCGGCAATTGCTTTTACTAAAAAATGCCCTGCGCCTGCGCCTAGAATCGTCATATTTTTTGTTAACTGTTTGTTAATAGCTGACTGAATTTGATCACATTGTTTCACACGGCAAGCTTGCGCCAATTGCTGCCAGCTTTCAAGCGGTTTATCTTCTACATCGTGCCCAACCATGCGGGCTAAACGTCTTGCAGACGCCAACACAGTCTTTGGTGCACCATCAGCTGTTTCAGCCATATCAACGGCTTCAGAAAGCTCTCCAGTTAATCGATAAACATCTGCCATGGTTGCAAAATACTCAGCCGCTACATTGGTTTCAGTAGACCCCAACGGTAATTTTTGTGCAACTGCCATAACTGGCGTGCGCACAACACCTGTATAAACTAAGACATCCTGTTGCATGCGTTCTGCATCGGTCATTGCTTGATTGATTATCTTGCCATTCTCTATAGCAATAATATCGGTCGTCGTGCTACCAATGTCGACTAATAATGCGGATGGCATGATTTGTGCAATTAAAGACGCGCTGGCATGCCAATTGGCAGAGGCAATCATTTTGGTGTGCTCTGGCACTTGATTGAGGCTAACCAAATGTGGCGCATTGGTTTTGCTATCAATTGCATAAAACAAGATCTCATTGCCTAATAAGTGACTTACAAATTGCGCAATCGCTAAAACACCCTCATGCCGATTAGCAAACAAATCAACCAACTCACCCGTCATGGTAACGGCATGATGCACTTGCTGTGATTCAACCTCCATGCTTTTCAATATAGCGAGCATAACCGTTTTTAGCTGATCCAAACCTAACCACAAAGGACATGCCATTTGCTGAACATGTATAACATTTTGACTGTCATCAAGTAGCACCACTTTCACATGCGCGCCGCCAATATCCCAACCGACGATTTTATGCATGACCAACCTCAAGCAATGCTTCATTTTGTTGCATGACTGGCCAATGACAATCTGCATTTGTGAGTGTATTGATGATGCGTTCAGCCATGTTATAACCTGTCGCCTCACGTAGCGCAATATAGCTCGTCGTTAGCCGTGGATTAATTTCAATCACCGTGATTGTTTCTTCTTTTTCATTATCGCTAACGATAACATCAATACCAACATAACCCGCTAATTCAGGTAACAATTGTGCGATTTGATTGGCTAAAGCGACGAATTTTTGCCAATGTTGCCGCATACCATTCACTACACAACCTTGATAGTTAAGCACATTATTTTTCACTGTAATTAACTGCTGATTACAACTCAACACATGCGCTTTACCTTGATGCATCACACAGGAAATACTGCCCGCAGAGCCGGTCAAATAAGGCTGAATCACATGCGTTTCAGTATACTGATGCGCTAACAACCATTGCGATAAGTTCACAGCCCCATCAAAGCAAACCGTTTGCTCACAGCCTGCCCCATCATCTGGTTTAGTTAGCCAGCTAATTCCACTTGTCTTAGGCCATTCTACGTACGAATACGTTTCTACTGTCTTTACGCCACTTTGCTTCAATAATTGATAAGTCGCCAATTTGCTACTACACACCTCAATCGCGCTTAAACCGCATCCCAAAATGATTTTATTTTGCTGTAAAGCCAGTGCGGTTAATTTAGCCAAATCACCATCTGTTTCTGGGGCAATCAGCCAAACCGCATCAACGCTATTCATTATCTCAGACCACTGCTGCCATGCATCTTCTTCTGCCTGAATCGCATAACAAATATGACAATCAATTGGCTTTGTTAATCGCGCATCGATTGCTGTAATGATTTGATATGGTAAATCAGACAAGTCACGCAATAAAGCATCGCGCATCGCCTTGCCTTGGTCCAATAGCGATTGTGGCAACGTTTGATGATTTAAGCCGCCCGCAGTGATAAACTCACACACAAAGATTGTTTTGATTGGTTTATTTTGCACATTATTCCTGTGATAGATTTATTAAATGGCGTTGTCGTTCACGCTAAGCAAGGCGAGCGCGCGCAATATAGAGCCATTCAATCTTCATTGACCAGTTCTAGTCATCCAATCGATATTGTAAAGAGTTTTATGGCTTTATACCCATTTAAAACGCTCTATATCGCAGATTTAAACGCCATTCAGAAGTTAGCCAATACAGGTCAATGTCATCAGCAAATCCTCGAAGAGATTCATCAATTATTTCCACAATTAACGCTATGGATTGATGCTGGTATTAACGATGAAGTCGAAGCAAAAAAATGGCAAAAACCTTATACGCAACTGGTATTGGGCAGCGAGTCTTTTACTAGCCTGTCGCAATACAAAACACTCATTACTGAGCTAAACAATCGTTATATTTTGTCACTAGATTTTCTACCGCAAGGCTATGCAGGGCCAGCCGAATTATTGCAAGATGCGCAACACTGGCCAGAAGAAATGATTCTAATGACATTGGCGCAAGTAGGTGCAAACATCGGCGTGGATAATAACGCTATTAACGCGATTGCAAAAAAAGCGCAAAATCATCACATTTATGCGGCTGGTGGCATTCGCGAGCTCAACGACTTAACTCAACTAAAACAATTATCCATACACGGCGCTTTAATCGCCTCAGCTTTACATAACTTACAATTATCTAGCCAAGATTTAACCAGTTTAGACGCATAAAAAAAGCCTGAGTAAACTCAGGCTTTTTGATATAGTCATTAACTATTCTAAGTTAGCATGCAACGCGCGCATACCTTCTTCTGTTAGGTTTTCTGCATGAATCAATTCAGAAATTGCACCTTCCAAGAATACCAATGTAGAAAGCTCAAATTGTGAGCCCATCGGCATACCTTTTACTAATGGGAAGCTATCATCTTGACCAATTTGTACGACTAAATCAGCCACATCAGCCATTGCTGAAGATTTTTTCATTGAGATAACCGCTAATTTAGCACCCACTTCTTTAGCTTTTTTCACGAACGGTAATAGTGTTGCTGTACCACCTGAACCTGAAACCAAGATAAGTAAATCGCCTTCTTTAATTGCTGGCGTTACCACTTCACCAACCATAAATACTTTATGGCCAGAATGCACTAAACGCATTGCAAAAAAGCGTGAAACTAATAATGAACGACCAGCGCCACCGATAAATGTTGCACCAGAGCTTTTAACTAAGTTAACTAACTCAGCCGCTTTGCTTTTATCCGTTACATCTAAGATACGGGTTAAATTATCTAAAATAAATTGTTGATGATCCATTGTCTTTTCCTTTTAATTTATATGGTTAGCGATGCCAAACCTAATATAAAAAATCCCGACGCATTACTGGGTCGGGATTTTATATGCTCATATCAATAATGAATTATTGATAGTGAAAATTATCCGTGAGCAATTTTTGTGATTTCTGCAGCAGAAGCAGCAGGATCTTCAGCACCGTAGATAGCAGCACCTGCAACGATGATCGTTGCACCAGCATCACGTACTTGAGCAGCTGTGTTAGCTTTAACACCACCAGCAACTGAAATCTCAACGCCTAAGTTTAAAGCAGCGATAGCAGCTAAGTCAGTGAATGGAGTTTGACCAGCAGCTTGTTGATCTAAACCAGTGTGAACACCGATGATGTGCGCACCAGCAGCAACAACTTCTTTAGTCAAAGCAGCTTTATCAGCAACGTTGATTAAGTCGATTTGTGCTTTTTTGCCGTATTTGTTAGCAACATCAATTACACCTTTGATAGTACCGATATCAGCACAACCAAGAACTGTACAGATATCTGCACCAGCTTTGTAGAATGGCTCAGCTTCGTAGAAACCAGCATCCATTGTTTTCAAATCAACTAAGATTTGGTTGTTTGGGAATTTAGCACGTAGAGTTTCTAGCAATTTGATACCGTTATGCTTGATGCATGGTGTACCGATTTCTAGGATGTCAACGTGTGGTGCAACTGTAGCTGCTAAAGCAACTGTTGCGTCAAAATCTAATGAATCTAATGCCATTTGGGTTAAAGCCATGGTTAATCTCCGATAAAAAGTTAATTATTACAATGAAGCCTTAAAGACTTATTGTGTTATTTTTTGTTACTACAAAAAAACTGGACACTCATGATAAGTGCCCGGTAGATTTATGTCAATGTTAAAGCGGGTTTATTACAAGATTATTACATGTCATAAAGCATCGTTTACAATCTGCAACCACCTGCTTCAACACTGTAAACTTATAGTTTTTCGCTTAAAGCTGCTTCTAATTTGTTTTGATCTGCAACGAAACCGCGAATACCTTCAGCTAGCTTTTCAGTTGCCATAGGATCTTGGTTTAATTCAAAGCGGAACTCTTCTTCTGTCATTTTTGCTGGTACTGCTTTTGTTGCGCCGTTGTCTTTTAGCACTTGTGTCAATGTACCTTCTGTTGCTGCCAACTCTTGTAATAGATTTGGAGAAACAGTTAAACGGTCACAGCCAGCCAAAGCAATCAATTCACCAGTGTTACGGAATGAAGCGCCCATTACCACTGTTTTGTAGCCATGCTCTTTGTAATATTGATAAATTGCACGCACTGAAATAACACCTGGATCTGACTCTTGGTCATATGTTTCGCCCGTTTTTGCTTTGTACCAATCTAAGATACGGCCAACGAATGGAGAAATTAAGAACACACCCGCTTCAGCACAAGCACGCGCTTGGCCAAAACCGAACAACAATGTTAGGTTACATTGAATGCCTTCTTTTTCTAAAATCTCGCCAGCTTTAATGCCTTCCCATGTTGATGCTAATTTAATTAACACACGGTCTTTGCTCACGCCTGCATCTTCGTATAACTTGATTAATTTACGGCCTTTAGCCACCATTGCATCTAAGTTAAATGACAAACGTGCATCAACTTCTGTAGAGATACGGCCTGGCACTACTTTTGTAATTTCTGTACCAATTAATACCGCTAATTTGTCAGCTGCATTATCAATTTGCGCTTCTTTGCTACCGCCTTCTGCTTTTGCATAAGCAATCGCTTCTTCAATCAAATGCGCGTATTGTGGCAATTGGCTTGCTTTTAATACTAATGATGGATTGGTTGTCGCATCAACAGGTTTAACTGATTTAATCGCCTCTACGTCGCCTGTATCAGCCACGATAGTCGTCATTGCTTTAAGTTGGTCTAATAAATTTGCCATTGCATCCTCCTAGAAAATTCTTGTCTTGGGTTTACTGAAAATCGGTTTTACGAAAATCGAACTACAACATTATATCGTAAATTAACGTTGATTACTCGAAACTTAATGACTCCATTTTGATTATGTCATCGTTGATATAGAACTTATAAATGAATCAATGGCTGGCATATATTAAGCCAGCATAGGCGAACTCACTTGCAGTTAACCACATTTGTTGAGGCGGCACAGTCCAGAAGCGCAAACCATCTGAAACCGTTGCTAACCATTACCAACCAAATAATCCACTGCTGGCAATTGCAGTTTAAACGTTGTCATCACGTCAATTTCACTTTTCACCGTGACATATCCATGATGTTTTTCAGCTACCGTTCGTACAAAATACAAACCTAATCCTGCGCCATTGGCTTGTTTATCGTGTTTTTTTAATCTCGAAAATCGTTTAAACAAATCTTCTTGCTCTGCCATCGGAATACCTGCACCAGTGTTACTAACGGAGCACATGACTTGTGTATGCTCGACATTTAAATTGACACTTAATTGAATGGTTGTCTGCTCTGGTGCATATTTCACTGCATTTAAAATCAAATTAAGAATCGCACGGTGTAGCAAACCAAAATTACCATTCACCCACACAACACCTTCTGCAATATTACGTTCTAACCTGATTTGCTTTTCTTTAGCCGCATTATAGGCGTCATCAATGGCTTGATGCACCAGCCCAGTAAAATCAAGCTCATCAAATGCCGTGTTATCTATCATTTCTGCGCGTGAAACCTGCAAAAAATCTTCGGCTAAATTAAGCGCTTGCGACAATGGTTTGTGTAACTTTTCTTTAGCCTCTTGGTGTTGCTCTAACACAGATAGCGCGCCTGCAATTGGTGCGCGCAAATCATGGGAGATAAACGCTAAGGTTTCTTTTCTTTCTGCATTTAAAAATCTCAACTGCTGCGTAGCGATACGCACTTGAGCAATGCGCGCATCAAATTGATCGTAGCCTGCCAATGATGGATTAAGCGACTCGTCGGGCAGAGCGATCATATTCTGCTTTAAATAATTCAGTTCAAAATCTAAAAACCGTTGTGCGGCTTCTAACTTACGCCAGCTCCAAATGGGATACGCTAGTAATAAAGAAACTAGCGCGGCAGATGGCGGTAACCAAAGTCCGCTGAATGTTGGCAATAAACCAGCTGCCAGCGCAATAAAGCCCATAAACAATAACGTACTTAAAAAGCCAATTAAGGCAGAAGTTTTGGGCATCCATAGTAATGGCATGACGGATAATATCAGCAAGATGCCTAAACTAATATAAGGTGAAACTAAATGAATAAGCTGATTGGTTCGAATAGATTGCAACACATTGGCGTGAAATTCGACGCCTGCCATTGGCGTGCTCAGCCCTGAAACTGGCGTTGTTAGCAAATCGTTCATACCTAGTGCGGTTGCGCCCACCAGTACAATTTTGTTGGCAAATAGCCCTTGCGGGAAATCACCAGCTAAGACTTGTGCATAAGAAATGCTATTAAAATGATTAGCAGGACCTGAAAAATTAATTCGCCGCTGATGTTCTCTTGCCAGCCCATACGCGTTAACACTTGTTTCGACCGTATCGGCAGTAAATTTATTTTGCGTAGGTTGATTGGTAGCCACATTCAACACCGCTTGCGAAAACAGTTGCCAAACAGGTTCGCCAATGCCTTCGTGCAAATAAACACTGCGCGCAATACTATCTTCATCTAACACCGCATGCACCCGTCCAACATCAGCGGCATGCTGCATAAAAGTTGGTAAAGGCAATGTTTCAATCACTTGCCCATTCGCTCTGACGGTTTCCAGCAAGACGGGCAACACCACCTTGCCTGATTCGGCGATGGCTGTTGCCAACAAAGTGTCTGCGGCAGGATTCGATTGTTCAGGTTCGGCAAAAATCACATCCAAACCAATGACTGCGGGCTGTTCTGGTTTTAAGCGTTGCAATAAATTAGCATGCACCGCTCTAGACCAAGGCCAGCGCCCTATTTGTGACAAGCTGTCTTGATCAATAGCAATCACAATCACATCATTCGGCGCTGCTGTACTTGTGACTCTTTGCCCATAATCAAAAATTAAATTATCGACTCTGGAAAATAATTGGCTAGTGTGAATAACAAAAGTAAGCGCCAATAAAATGAGCGCAGCAGAAGCTAAGTCATTGAGTTGGAAGCGATGCAATGAGAAGCCAAACACTATTCTGGTTGCGCATCAAACTCATAGATAGCAGGCTCGCTTTCAATGCCATCACTATCAACATAGCGAATATAGAGTGTTTGCTGGCCATATTCTCTTAGCAAAAAGTGAAACTGATTCGCTAAATCAGAAGCGCGCCAAACATTTGCTTGTTGATTAAATGGATTCTCTAAACTCGCATTGTAAGTAAGCCCATCCATCGACGGTGGCAACTGCACAAATACGCGATTGCGCACCACATTGACTTTTAATTGACTAATATCAGGCATGACTGGCGCAGCTTTATAACTAAATGCATTGACTTGCAAAGCAGGCCCTTTTTCTAACTGACCATCATCTGCCTTTGCAAGACTAATGACACGCCAATAATATTGACCTGGCGTTAGTGGTTTATCTAATTGAATACTCAAACCATCTATTTGTTTTGCTTCTATCAACTGATTAAATGTCGCATCACTAGCCACTTCAACTGTGTATTGCTGTGCATCTGCAACTGTTTGCCATTGCAAGGTCGGTTGCGCCTCTCTGACAACAGCATCAGCAGTTGGCGAAACAATCTCAGGCTGGAAAGGTCTAGCATTCACATTGAACGCATACACAGCCTCATAACCGACAATACCTTCGCTATCTTTTGCCCGCAAATTTAAATATAACTGACCATCTGGCACATCCGCAAAAGCCAATTGATTAGTATTAAACTCACCCTCAGCAACCAATTGATTAAAACCTGCATCTGTTGCCACTTTTGCCACCCAACGCTCAGCACCTTTCATCGGAGGCACTTCAAATGTAACGGGCAAAGCCGCATGTTGTGCATTAAAGCTAGACGTATCAACCGCTGGTAACAAAACAACTGGTGGAATTGGTTGTTTACCTTGTTCCGCCTTACTACCAAAACCTTGATTTACCATCACTTCTTGGTTAGCCGCATTCAGTCCTACGCGTCCATCAAGCGTTTCTTGTGTAGTCACTGCTTCATCTGCCGTGACCCGAAAGGTTGTGCCACGAACCGCCGCGATAGCACTCGGGGTAATCACTTGCATTTTATTACCTTGAATATGTTCTGGGTTGGCGTTTGTTTCTATCTGTCCTTTTTGTAAGCGAAGTTTAGTATCCACCATGGCGCCACCGCTATACAAACTAAGCGCATCTAATGATAAAGTTGAGTTTGAAACAACATTGGTGGTTGAGCCATCGGCAAATTGAATCACAACTTTGCTATTCTCTTTAGTCATAATCACCGCGCCTGGACCCAATTGTTTGCCTATTTGCAAAGGCGCCCAATGCGTTGCTGATTGTTGCCAATGTGCCTGACCTGAAACGAAAATAACTTCCGCGTTTGCTGCAGTCTGTTTAACCAATGCCAGCGGCATGCGCAACACGCTACCGATGGGTAGTCGATATGGATCCTGAACGCGATTAATCTGTTGCAATACGGTCCAATCATCGGCATTAATCAAATGGCGCTTACCTAACGTAATGAGATTATCACCAGGCCTAACGGTATAGCGCCACATCGTTTCTTCTGCAGAGGCGGGTGCGCTGAATAGAACGCTATTAAATAAAACAGTATTGAATAAAAGCGTGTTGAGCAGAAATAGTCGGATGTATTTCATATCGCCTTAGCCTTTTCTTGTTATATGCATCATTTACTCTACTGTTTCTAATCGGTAACCTTGATGGTAGACAGAAACTAAACGCCAGCCATTTTCTGGCATCAATTTAAGTTTATTGCGCAAATGACTGACATGCACATCTAGCGTTCGTGTATCGATATCGGGCGTTGTGCCCCAAACTACTTTGGTCAAATGCGCTCTAGAAAGCAACACACCTATTTGACTAAAAAAACACAAAGCTAAATCAATTTCTTTTTCTGTCAATTTAACTGTTTGATTATCAATAGAAAAGTTGCGTTTTGCAAAATCAATGGTCAGCTTGCCAAAGGTTTTAACCGACAACTCAGCTTCCTGTAGATTTGCTCTTCGATACAAGGCATTGATGCGCGCAATTAACACGTTGGCGCTCGGTGGTTTAACGATGTAATCATCAGCGCCCGCATTCATCATGGCAACCACATCCTCTTCCGCATCACGGCCTGTCAAGAAAATAACTGGTGGGCAATTGCCTTTAATTTTAAGGCTCTGCAATATCTCAGCCCCCGTCATATCTGGCACTTCCCAATCTAGCAAGGCAAGGTCATATTGAAACTCATTTAAGGCTTTAAGACAGGCTCGACCTGCCGCAAAGTGGCTTACTTGATGCCCTGCTGCTTGCAACTTAAGAACAATCTCAGCGGCAAAGGAAGTATCATCTTCTAAAAATACGATATTCATTTGATGACTTTACAATAAACGGTACGGTATTGTCACACAACTTGATGAAAACAGACATAATAGCGCGATTTTAGCTACAAATTAGCGCAATTATGAGTCAAGAGAGTGGCAACAGTCATATCCGCACTGGTGCCTGGATTAATGTCTCCTGATTTTAATGATTGATCAAATGCTAATAATTGTGGCAGATATTGTTTGGGGTTTTCTGATGAATGCAAGGCATCAAAATGAATAACAGCCTCAGCCTGAACCTGATTTGCTATAGCGGCGCCATATTTTCTTGCAATATGGCTATCAGGATAATGACTTAGCCAATATAAATATAAGGCGCTTGTTGCCCAAGCTGGTCGTTGCCAGCGCAACAACGCGGCTTCAAAAATGGGTAGGCCTTGGTCAAATAGTTGCAAAAAACCATTGGCATATTGTTGACCAATAAAATCTTTATCGGCAGAAGCTTGCATTGCTTCGAGCAACGTACAATCGGCTGGCTGATGCACATCATGCACGCTGGCACTACCTAAACCTGCTGGATTAGCCAGTTGAATCGCTTTAAATAACCATTCAGCATCTGCTTGCGTGGTGTTGCTCAACACTTGTGTTAATCGATTGCGTAGAGAATCAGTCGCTGGTAAAAATGCTGCTTGAATAATCGGTGCGCATAGCAAAATAATACCAAGATTGGTATTGCAGTTAACGGCGCTCCAAGTTGCCTCAACGCTTCGAAAAATACGCTCACCCAATTCTAATTCTGGTTGTGCAATCACTTTAGAAGAAGCTTCTGCACTTTGCATAAAGTCTTGCACTTGCATACCATGACCATCTGCAAATATATGGACATTACCAGGTTTCAGCGCCTCAATTTCTGCAAAGCAGGCGATTTTGTAAGCTTGCGCAAGTTGCTGTGACAACCTTAAGATATCTTCATTTGGCATGTGTTTTACTAATTGATTTGTTAATTAAATCGTCCACTAAAGATTGGGCAATATTAACTTGCGTCACACTCTGCAAACCACGCCAAGCAGGAATGCTATTCACTTCAAGCACCCATAATTGACCGTCTTTATCGCGCATAATATCAACACCACAGTAATCAATCTCTACCGCTTTTGCTGCGGCAATCGCCAGTGCCTCAATCGCACTATCTTGCTCACTCACACAATTAGCACCTTGCGCTACATTGTTAAGCCAACCAGAACCGCTTCTTCGCATGGTTGCAATGGCTTGATTATTAACTACAAACACTCTGAAATCATGATGACTATCGCCTGAATCAATATAGGATTGTAAGTAATACACGCCATCGACAAAGCTATCTTTAGGTAACGGCGATTTACTTTCTTGATTAACCAAGCGCACACCCTGACCTTGCGAACCAAATAATGGCTTAATGACTAAGGTACTTTGATGGGCTAATTGGTCGGCAATCATTTGATGGGCGATATGACGAGATTCGCATACCCAAGTCGCAGGCGTTGGCACATTGTGTTGTTTTAATAAAAAGCTAGTCATGCCTTTATCAACGGTACGCTCAATGGCCTTTGCATCGTTATACACTTTCACGCCTTGCATGCGGAGAATATGCAGAATATTGAGGCGCGTGATGACTTGTTGTAGCGTACCAGCAGCAATACCGCGAATAAACGCCATTTTGGGCAATGCATCAAATTTAGGCATATTGATGGTCGGCTGTTCGCCTGACAAATCAATCACACAATCTTGCAACTCAACAAAAACAGCTTCAATACCTCGCGCCGCAAACGCCTGCTGTAAAGCAAGGCCATGCCAACCACCTGCTTGCGCAGCCTCATCCGTGATTATAGGGACTTTCATCGACTGTAAATTAACTTAATATTATTGTTTAACTATGTAATTTAATTATTTGATTTATATTAATAATATTAATTAAATGATTGTTCTAAAAGTGCTTCGTTAAATGCGCCTGCAAAAAAGCTATTACCTGTTTTCATATTGGTTACAGTGACTTTAGCGGGAGAAAAAAGTAAAGGATCGATTTGGTAAAAGTCCATATTCACTGCTTTAAAAATCTCAGCAAATGGACGGCCATAATCTTTAGAAGCACTGCTTGGCATTGATTGCGCCAGCTCGGCTGCGGCAACATCTTCGCAATTCACGTACAGATGCACAAAACCACCAAATAAAATGGCATCGTTGGTTCTGCCCATACCAGTCAAGAAATCTGGCGAAGGTGCAGGAATTGGCGCAACACCGTAGCCATCAACAAACTGCTCTAAAGGAAAGTGAACTGCATGCATTTTATGCAAAGCAACTTCTAGCACGCGCGCAGTAATTTGTACCGTACCCGCCAAACTTCTGGTTGGCGTGAGAATAAACGTTAAATTTGACGTTCTAATACCAGTGTCATGCGATACTTTTTCGATGACTTCTGCTGGCGGGATTTGATCTGTTTCTAATACCAGAGAAGTATGTGAACTTTGATCTTTATAAGCTAATTCTTTAAAAATATCTTCACGCTGCGCAATTGCACGAGCTGGTCCACTTCCTAATGAGAAAAACTTCTCATGCGACAATGCCCACCCTGCATATTGACTACCCAAGCAAGCAATAACTGGACTCTTAGCATGTACTTTCACACTTAAAGGCCAATTTTTGAATGTGCTGTCATTTTGTAAAGAAACTGAGCCTAAACCGCCCATACAAATCTCTGCAATTTGTCGCCCAGCTTCTAAGCCACCAAGCGCATTAATGCCCGCATCAACAATCATTGCACCTGAGTCATGCTCACTCACAATCACGTTTAACGCACTTGCATTCATTAATAAATCTTTGACCAGTAGATTAGTGCGTTGATTAACACTGACGTTATTATCATCTATTGCATTCATTGTTTTCTGTCCATTACATTAATTTAAAAAATCACGATTAATCGCAATCGCTCTTTCGTTCACCAAGCATTGTGCTTGCTCAGCCGTTTCTGCCTCTGCAACAACAGTGCAGACTGGCACTCCTTCATCGAAAAAGCCACCAAGTTTTGGCCTATCATATACCCACCTAGGCCAAATAATATCGTCTTTTATCACCACTGCACGTTCAGCATAAATGATTTGCTCAGCATGACTTCTTTTACAAGCCTGATTTACCACAACGACTTCACCCGCAACTGCCGCCATATGCTGTTCAAATAATTGGCAATCTTCATATAAGGCCATCGTTGCACTCAAACGCGGATTAATTTCCAAGATGTAAATATCATCCCCGTCACAAATAGCATCACAACTATTAATGCCAACTAAACCAATCGCTTTTGACATCGTGCCAACATAATGTTCAAAATTCGCTTTTGCCACATCACTCATTGCCACATGGCTCACTGCACCGCCATAACGAAAAGGCGTAGCATTCGCTTCACTAATAAACTGTTCATTAAAGCCAACCACTTGCACGCTACTCTTATTTGCAATAAACAAACAAGACACCGCTTTCCCTGCCTGAAACTGCTGATAATAGGCCGCGTCTATTTGTGTCGTTTGCGCATCAGTGAGTCGTTTGATGTGGCTGCCACCGCTCGCTCCAATTTCTTTTCGTAGCCATCCATCTGTATTACTTGGCTGACTAAACATTACCTTAGGATAAGGCACTTGCAACTGCCCACATACTGAAAAAAAATCATTTGGCGCTTTACAACGACTAACCGCTTGTTCCAAGTTACCGATAACTGGCAATAACGTATTAATTTTAGTCAGCATCTCAGGCTTTTTTTCAAAACCCGCGCCATAGCAAAAACCAATAAACTGATTCAAATCTAAACCATTTATCACCTGCATAAGCTGATGCATATTTAATTGCCCATGGCTGAGCTCAAGCTGGTAACAACTTTCTGCTAAGTCTCTAACTTCAACATCGACAAAGGCATCAATTGCCACCACTGTATAGCCACACGCTACTGCCGCCTCAACATAAGGTCTGCAAGCAATAGCGGCAATAATGATTTTTGGCTTATTGGCTATGGACACACGCGATATTAAAAGCGTGGTTATAGTCTAAATGCACAGGCTTTTCGCCCTGCAACATTTGCTGTAAAAGCTTTTGTTGTGTCACATATTTGAGTTGACCAATGGCGAGTGCGCCCACACCTAAAATTTTAGTTTTACCTAGTTTAACACCATCAAACTGGGCATCAACACCCTCAATCCCAGAAGGTGAAACAGCATTCACATCCGCCATTACTTTTAACGATACTGAATCAACATAATGTTTAGCTTCTAGAACGCGCACACCGACAGGCGCGGCGGTAATAATCACAGTTGCTGAATTCAAGATATTAATTTTATCTTCATCGGTTGCGCCATCAACCACTTCAAAATGATACCCGTATTTTTTCTCTAACATATCAGCATGCATCTGCATTTGATCAACACCGTTATGCGCAACCAATTTCACTTTCGCACCTTGTGCTGCTGCAATCAGCGCAGATGTTGAGCCAACGGTTCCACTTGCACCAAAAATAGCGAAAGTCTGTTTTGCCAATGCATCATGTGAGCGCACTAAGTGCTGACTGATTTTTGCGAGTAATGCGCCACTAGTTGTAAACGAGCCAGAAGGGTCGGTCATTGTCGATACAGCAAACGGAGGGAACATCGCCTTTTTAGCCGCATTTTGCATATCAATGGCTAAACTCACATCGCGCCCTCCAAAAAAGATGGCCTCGCGTTTTACGCCACTTGGGCTGCGAGAAAAAATCGCATCTTGCGTTAATGCAGATATTTCATCTATTGAGACTGATGTATAGGGCATAACCTTGTCAAAACCTGCATCAAACGCCATATTGACGTCAAAAGGACTAGCATTACTGGCTGCTGTAATCAAATGTAATATCGACACTTTTTCCATATTTTTTCCTTACCCTTTATGATTATTTTATTACGTATTAATCACTTTAACGCTTATCCTACCCATTCAATCTAATGATTAACTACTGATTTTCGGTTCAATTTCAGCATTATGCATTGTCAGTTTTAATAACGGCGCCAACATTGCGAGCTTTGCACAGTAACCAACTTAATTGTGGCTGATTAAAAGTAGATTTCAGTTGCGTTAAGTACTGAGTTGCTACTGCCTCACTCTCAAAAACAGCAAAACCTGTCGGCCCCCAAGAGCTTTGGCCAACACAGTTTATTTTACTTTTACTTAAAAAATTCAGTACGTCTGCTACATACTGACTCGCATAACGGCCACCTTGTGCAGGCGCAAAGTAATCACCAGTATAGGCTTGCAATGCAGCAATCGCCTCACCAAATCTAATTAAGTCACCTTCTTGTATGGCTGGCAATGCTCGCATCAGTACTTGATAATTCACGGTTTGCGTCTCTGCTAAATCTGCATCTTCTAAACGCGCAAAAGCCTGTACTTCCTCATCACCATGCACACCCACGTGCTCATGATCAAAAATCAATAAAATACGCCACGCTTCTGGAAATGGTTGCTGCGTGATAATGGGCGGAACGATTGTGTTAGCCCCTCTGCCGCCATCCAAGACCAAGCCGCCTTTTGCAAACGTACCAATGCCAATACCAGAACGTAAACCGCGCTTTGTTATTTGTGCAATATCGGTCAGGCTGAGATTAAGATTAAATAACTGACTAATCCCCATACCAATGGCCAGCGCCATTTGTGTTCCAGAACCCAAGCCAAAATGTCGTGGGATTTCCCGATGCACTTTGATACTTACCGCTTGCTGAATATTGGCATATTGCAAAATCAACTGCTTGCTTTGTTTAACATATGCCGCTTCCGCTTCGTTAAATACATCATCGCCTATGGTCAACTCAATCAATGTATCTAGCCCATCTAAACCTACGCCCAAACTGCCAAATCGCCTGCCTTGTGAGCCATTAAGATCTAAAAATCCCATATGCAATCTTGCAAAAGCATTCACAAAAACAGATTGATTGATTTGTGGGTTGTTCATTAAATAATATATCAGTAAGTGATTAACGAGATGATGATGCATTATATAGGCTTGTGTATCGCCGCAAAAGGCTATTATTCCAGCGTGACATGCCTAAGCTAATTTGGCATAATGAAACCAGTCTAAAAATAACGATTGAACAAGCTGTAACAAAGTGTAACAATCCACATATAAATTTCATGAATATCAAAACTTTAAAGGTCCTGTATGTCTAGCTACGTCATTCCATTTGAAAACCTTCGTAATACTGATGTGCCCTCTGTTGGTGGAAAAAATGCATCGTTAGGTGAAATGATTTCTCAATTAAACGCAAAAGGCGTACGCGTTCCGACGGGTTTTGCAACAACGGCCGATGCATATCGAGAGTTTTTAGCACAAAATGGACTGGATGCAAAAATCAATGCAGAACTAGATGCATTGAATGCAGATGACACACAGGCCCTTGCTATTTGCGGTGAAAAAATTCGTAAATGGATTATGGAAGCTGAGTTTCCAGCGGCGCTAACCGAAGCAATTGCCGCAGAATATAAACGTTTAATCGAGCGCTCAGGCGAAGGTACAACGTTTGCTGTTCGTTCTTCAGCAACTGCAGAAGACTTACCAGACGCTTCATTTGCAGGCCAACAAGAAAGCTTTTTAAACATTCATGGTTTAGACCATATTAATCATGCGATTAAAGAAGTATTCGCTTCTTTATATAACGATCGCGCAATTTCATACCGTGTGCATAAAGGTTTTGTGCATGCTGATGTTGCGCTATCTGCGGGTATCCAACAAATGGTGCGTTCGGATATTGGCTGCGCAGGTGTGATGTTCTCAATTGATACAGAATCTGGCTTTAAAGATGTAGTGTTTATCACTTCATCTTACGGCCTAGGTGAAACAGTGGTGCAAGGTGCAGTTAATCCTGATGAGTTCTATGTGCATAAACCTTTGTTAGCACAAGGAAAGCCAGCGATTGTGCGTCGTACGATAGGCTCAAAACTCATCAAAATGGTGTTCTCAGATGCAACACAAGCTGGTAAATCAACCAACACCGTTGAAGTCGATAAAGCAGAAGCTGAGCGCTTCTCACTAAGCGATGAAGATATTTTAGAGTTAGCTACTTATGCCATGACCATTGAAACGCATTATGGCTGCCCAATGGATATTGAATGGGGTAAAAATGGTTTAGATAACAAGCTTTATATCTTGCAAGCACGTCCTGAAACGGTTAAATCACAAGAAGCAAAAAGCAATGTGACAGAAACGTATTCATTGAAAAAGCATGAAAATAAACCATTAGTTGTTGGTCGTGCAGTGACGCAAAAAGTGGGCGTTGGTCCAGTGCGCATTGTATTAGATCCTGCTGAAATGCATGAAGTGCAACCAGGCGATGTTTTAGTTGCCGATATGACAGACCCTAACTGGGAGCCTGTGATGAAACGCGCAAGTGCTTTAGTCACTAATCGTGGCGGTCGTACTTGTCATGCTGCCATTATTGCGCGTGAACTGGGCATTCCAGCGATTGTTGGCTCTGTTGATGCAACCGATTTACTACGTGAAGGTGAAATTGTCACCGTTTCTTGTGCTGAAGGCGAAACTGGTTTTGTTTATCACGGTGAAATGGAATATAAAGTCACTACAGAAGAAAACGAACCGCTGACAAAACCGCCATGCAAAATCATGATGAACGTTGGTAGCCCAGATATGGCATTCAGCTTTGCGCAAACACCTAACGACGGCGTTGGTCTTGCGCGTTTAGAGTTTGTCATTAACAACATGATTGGTATTCATCCTAAAGCGATTCTTAATATTGATGCGATGCCTAGTGCTATTCAAGCAAAAATTAAGAGCCGAGCACGTGGTTATGCTAGTCCTAAACAGTTTTATATCGACAAAATTACAGAAGGCGTTGCAACGATTGCCGCTGCCTTCTATCCAAAACCAGTGATTGTGCGTACCTCAGACTTTAAGTCTAACGAGTACAAAAAACTGATTGGTGGTGATATTTACGAGCCAGATGAAGAAAACCCAATGATTGGTTTCCGTGGCGCGGCGCGCTATATCGATCAAGACTTTAGAGAGTGCTTCGACATGGAATGCCAAGCGATGAAACATGTTCGCGACGTAATGGGCTTTACCAATGTAGAGTTGATGATTCCATTTGTGCGTACGGTAGATGAAGCTAAAGCAGTCACTGAAATTATGGCCGCAAACGGCTTAAAACGTGGCGACAATGGTTTACGTCTTATCATGATGTGTGAAATTCCATCGAATGCATTAATTGCAGACCAATTCTTAGAATACTTTGATGGTTTCTCAATTGGCTCAAACGATTTAACACAATTAAGTTTAGGCATGGACAGAGATTCTGGCATCTTAGCGGCTGGTTTTGATGAGCGTAACGATGCGGTTAAAGAGCTGCTCAAAATGGCGATTACTGCTTGTAATAAACAAGGTAAATACGTTGGCATTTGCGGTCAAGGCCCTTCTGACCACCCTGATTTTGCTGAATGGTTAATTAAACAAGGCATTCAATCTGTTTCATTAAACCCAGATACTGTGGTTGCTACATGGCAACGTTTAACCAAGTAACATTTAAAAAAGTAACATTTAAAAAAGTAACATTTAAAAAAGCTACGTTTAAATGAATCAACGTTCAGTCTTTATCGTCTCAGACAGCACCGGTACAACTGCTGGTGCGCTGAGTAAATTATTAGAGCATTTTCCTAATACTGAATTTACTATTTCACGACTACCCTTTACCGATAATTTAGAAAAAATAGAAGCAGCTCAAGTAAGCATTCAAGCCGCTGCTGAAACCAATGATGCGCTACCAATTGTGATTATGTCGTTAGGTGATGTTGCTTTACGCCAAAAGCTAAAAGAAACAAAAGCGTATTACATTGATTTGTTTACGACTTTTATTGACCCCTTAGGTGAAGAGCTTGGTGAAACACCGCTTACAGGTTCGGGTATTGCGCATGGTGTAATGGGACATAGCTATGATGAGCGGATAGAGGCGATTAATTTCTCGCTTAATCATGATGATGGTCAAACCGATGTTAATCTCGATCAAGCACAAGTCATTCTCGTCGGCGTTTCACGCTGTGGAAAAACCCCAACCAGTCTGTATTTAGCCATGCAGTTCGGTATTAAAGCGGCTAACTATCCGTTAATTCCAGAAGATTTTGAACGTGGCACACTGCCCGCCTCACTATTGCGCAATATGGATAAAATTTTCGGTTTATCCATTAAGCCAGAACGCTTACACTCAGTGAGAAGTCAACGCCGCCCAGATAGTTTTTATGCCTCTTTAGATAATTGTCGCAATGAAATTAATGCAGCTGAAGAGATGATGCGCAAAACAGGGATTAGTTGGGCAGACTCAACCACGCGTTCTGTTGAAGAGTTATCTGCCATTATCTTGCAAAAAATCAAACAGCCAAAAAAACAAATGCATTAAGCATTTGTTTTTAAAAGTTTAATTATTTTAAATAAGGCTTAATTTCTTTCATAATACTGTCAGAGTCTGGCTTAGTCATACTAGAAAAAGCAGTCACTTTTGCCCCATTAGGCGCAATCACATACTTATAAAAATTCCATTTAGGCGCAGTGCCTGTTTGATCAATCAACTGCTTGTAAAATGGGTTCACGTCACTACCTCTTACTGCGCTTTTAGACATCATCGGAAACTTAACGCCGTAAGTCATTTTACAAAAATCACCAATTTTTTTATCTTCAGCGAGCTCTTGCTTAAAATCGTTAGATGGAAAGCCAACCACTAAAAGACCTTGTGATTTATATTGCTCATACATGGATTCTAAGGCCTCAAACTGTGGCGTAAAGCCGCATTTACTTGCAGTATTCACGACTAAAATAGGCTTATCTTGGTAATCACATAAGTTAAATGGCTTACCTTCTAGGGTGGTGAATTGATGATCATAAAGTGCATTACAACTCGCATTTGCCATTGCGCTTACTCCTGCTAAAAAGAAGATAACAAATCCTTTTTTAAAAAAGTGTTTTGTCATGATTGAAAGGGCTCCTAAAGATAATAGACCTAGCTTCGATTAAAAAAAAGGTCGCCAGTTCCATACAATCGAAAACAAATCAAACTAAGCATTGATTTAACAAGTGACTAATATCAATACAATGTGACCAATATTGCCATTGTTATTACCGATTTTGCTACGACTTCACGACTACAGAAAAGATAAGATTGTAAAATAAGATTAAGAATATACGCTTGCCATCAACATAACATCACTCACAGAAAATGATTATTCTTTCAATAAATCAGATGCTTAACTAAAAATACAGCGTATCATCTCAGCCAGAAAAATAAATAGTTTTGTGAAATAGATGGTCAAAAAACCATCGCAAAAATGTATAAACATAAGCTGGCATGCAATATGCTCCTATCTTAAATACCAAACGTTTTATGGGTAACCAACATAAGAAAGTGAGATTATCATGACCGAAAAAACACAAGTTTTGGATCAGTTACTAGAAGATTTAGCAGGCGAAGAAATTAGTGAGTTTACTGACAACTATGCACTAGATGCAGAATATAGCAAATATTCAGAAGTGGATGAATTTGTTGATATCGATAGCTATCATTAAACCTTAACGTTTTTGCTTCTCTCTTTGATTTAATCAACGTTAGAGAGTGCAACTTTTAATACCGCGTCAATAAACATCACTCGCGCAGCTTTGTTCTGCGCGTTTTTGTATCTATAATTCACACTCACTTCCTGAGTCGTCAAATGTCCAACAAAGAAAAAAAACTAACATTAGTCCTAAAAGCGTTGACTTTTGCCGCCGAAAAGCATCGCCATCAGCGACAAGATGACGCGGCTGCATCGCCTTATATTAATCACCCTATTTCGCTCGTTAATTTGTTGATTGAAGTTGGCGTGACTGATAGCAAAGTTATTTGTGCGGCGTTATTGCATGACACCTTGGAAGATACCGACACTACTTATACAGAATTAAAAACGCATTTTGGCAAAAAAATTAGCGATATTGTCTGGGAAGTCACAGATGATAAATCGTTAACGGATGCAGAGAGAAGACGCATTCAAGTAGCGCATGCAAAAACAGCAAGTAAACGTGCAAAACTAGTCAAGCTCGCAGATAAAACGTGTAACTTACGCGACATCATTGAGACACCGCCCGTTGGTTGGGATATTAAACGACAACGTGATTATTTCGATTGGGCGCAGGAAGTGATTGATGCACTGCGTGGCGTGAATAAAAAGTTGGAAAAAGCATTTGATAAGGCTTATGCTTTGCGCCCTTGAGCAAATCAAGCTTAATTAATACCCGCAAAAATGACTCGTCAGTTTCAGCTCTACAAACAAAAAGCACCCTCGATGGTGCTTATTTAACTTGAGACGAAATTTTATGCCTTTACACCCGCAAGGGGCGTCCCCAATCTTGCTAAGTGCTAAAACACCAAGTCGATTGTGATGGCGGGAGAGAGGGAGTCATAAAACTAGCTTAAACCTTTTAAACAAAGGCTTGTAGCAATGTTACATTTTCAACATACCCCCAAAGTTACCCCAATAAATTTAAAGTGACATCCTTTTTATGAGTCAGAAAACTAGTTGAGTGGAACGTTAATCTATTTGCTATCAAAAGTTTTAGGTAGCCCAGCTATTTATTTATTTCTACAAAAACTAAAGCGAATATTGCTATGCTAAATTTAATAAACTAATCTTTTATCGAGAAACTTACTCCCCCAATGCTTTCAGCGCATCGTTAATGGGAATGAAAAAGTTTACCCCCTGAGGATTATTATTTATAACAATACCAGATACAGTTACCCCGACTACTCTACCATTTTCATTAACGAGAGGTCCGCCACTATTCCCAGGCAATACCTGCACATCACTTTGGATTAGAGTTTTATTATCTTCAACTCGATAGTTGCTAACAATGCCACTAGTTAAAGTTGATGAAAACTTTTCATCAAGTGGGCTTCCTATTGCATATATTTTAGTTCCAATACTTGGCTTTGTTCTTTCCAAGTCAAAGTGTTTAGGTAGACTTGCATTAACCTTAACAATAGCTACATCTCTAGCAGAGTTTGATGCGATAACTTTGCCGACAACCTCCAACCCATTATCGAATTTGATTGATACTGAGTTCGACTCTCCAACAACATGCTGATTAGTCATAATTAAATTATCTGAAATAATAAAACCACTACCATGACCTCTACCAGCAAAAACTGTAACAACAGCGTTCAACCAATCACTTTTTTCTTTTTTTACTGCTACTGATTTTTCTGATGAAATTACAATTGCTTCTGAAGTTCTATAATTAGTTTCCTTAATGCTTGAGCCTCCTTTTGAAACTATTTCTCTAAACTTCTCATCTGCCAACAGGTTTCTTGCAGCTTGTGCAAATGCATTTAGAATTGCGGTAGTTCCACCGTCAGCAGTACTTTCTGTCGCAGTATATGAACCTTCAGCTTGTACACTATGTACAACAGATCTATCTAATTTTGAGTAAATTTGCCAATCCACTTTAACAAAGGCTTCACCCTTAGCATTGCTAAAATTACCAAACCCAGCTTGAGGGTAGCAAATGTTAGCTTTTAATTCTTTAATTAACCCACCCACTAAAATTTCAGACTTCCAGGTTGATTCGTCCTCAAATAATGCGTCGGTATCACCAACAGTTTTAAATGAGTGCTGTTCAAGTTCCTCTTTAAAAGTTTCTGTAAGCTCATCAGAGCTTACATTAAGCTTTCCACCCTTCCAGTTAAGATCGCCATTTGGAATGCATAAAAGACCAGCTTTATATGCTCCAATATGTTCACCTCTCTTTAATTTTATTACAACCTTACTTAATTGAATCGGTTTTGAAGTTGAACTGGCTTTTAAATCTTGAACTTCAGCATCTTCTACCTGTTTAATAACGGAAGAAGTTCCAGCACATCCAGTAATTGCGATAATGAGAGTGAGGATTAGAAAAAATTTTGGTGTTTTCATAGTAATTTTATTTTATTTATTGACTCCTTGATTATGCACATAAATTATTCTTTTGGCTAATTTTTATAACTTCATATCATTCAAATAATTCGTATTTATCTTCACAGATTAATTAAATTTATTTGAAAAATAAGTTTAAAAATAGAATCACAGAAAGAGCTACACTTACGTATTTTATGGAACTAAAGAAATTATCTTTTTTGGTTGTGTTTAACTTAACAAATGATAACGCTCGGTAGTTAGAGGATTGCGACTCAACTTTTAAACCTCCCCTGTCTGACTATATGCTCACCTTGCTGGATATTAAGTTTTGATTAACTAAATCAAGCTTAATAGTTTCTATGTCTTTTTAATAACTCCGATAATGTTTGCATAAGCTCATGCGCGCGTATTGATTACTAAATTAAAGCGTTATTACTGACCTTGTAAAAACTGGGCAACCTCAGTGCAATCTTAGGGTGATTTGTTTAAAGCAATCTTGATCTAATCTTGACCTTGTGTGTTGCATATTCACTGAGTAAAAATGTTAAGTTTTGTTAAGCTCCAGCCTATTTGACTCGACTATTAAGGCATTGATTAATAATATATTTCACCCTCGCGCGCGTACTGGTCTCATAACTACAGTTAATTCAATTGTAACTATATGATTGTTTTACGCTTTAAGTAGCTGACTAGTCATGAAAAATGTAAGGTTTTGTTAGGTTTATTAATGCAAGTCTTGTTGCAGCCTTGCCGTAATCTTGCCGTAATCTTGCCGTAATCTTGCCGTAATCTTGCCGTAATCTTGCCGTAATCTTGCCGTAATCTTGCCGTAATCTTGCCGTAATCTTGCCGTAATCTTGCCGTAATCTTGCCGTTAATTAAGGTAAATTATTGGGGTAATCTTGTGGTGATTTTACTAGCTTGATTAACTGATTTATCCAACATCAATGCTAATCGAGACTTTCAGCACATTAAACTTATCTACTTGATGTTTTTGCTCTGCTAGCTTATTAAACGCCTTTGCAATCGCATCAAACTCATTAAAGGCATAAGCACTTAACGTAATAGTTTCTTTGTTATCAGCGTTCTGTAAACAAACCTCATAATCATGCTCTTTATTAGCGTTGCTATGCCATCCACCATTTCTACCGTACTGCCTAGCTCTTGCACTCATTTTTATTCTTTTTGATATTAGTTTGTCTAATGATAACTGTCATTAGTATTAACTGCCAAGTATCACCAGCAAAGGTATTAAAATATATCATTACCCATTAGCAGCTCTATCATAATCATTAACCCATTCATCATTTACATCATTAGATATATCACCGCTATCTAATGACTGGGTTTTACTTAACTTATCTTGACTAGACTTTACTAAGGACTCGCGTGTACCTTGCCGAGATACTTGCGAGTCACTTGCACCTTTAAATTTAGCATTCGTTTTAGCTGCCCCCTTTTTTCCACCTTCACTTTGTTTTGTTTTTATATCGTTTAAGTGCTGCCTATAATTATCTAACTCAGGACACGTTAGCTTGTCATTCTCAATCTTGAAAAATGTTTTCACTCTTTCTGTAAAAGCACTGTTTAGTTCACTTTCTTGCACCCCTAAATATTTAGCTAACTCTAGTGTCTTTATTGGTAAGTCCTGATTTTCCCAGCACTCTAAACGCATGGCATACAATAAGCCACGTTCAGCAAGACTCATGAAGCGATAATGTTTATTCGATAACATAGTCGCTGCATACTCTTGATAAGCTGGTGCGTTTCTATTTTGTGTCATAGTTCACCAGCCAATCGTTGTAAATAGCAATATAAACCCCATAACTCAACCAAACTAAGCGAGGCTATATCAGCATCAAGGTTTAGGTAAGAAAACTGCGCTAACAACATTTTTAATCGCTCTAACCAATTATCATTACTCATGGTTTTTACCTATCTTTCTTGCCATGCGTGAGCTGGATTTAATTGCTTTATCTAGTGCCTTTTTAATGATGTAATGCCGTGTAGTTATTTCAGGGGTAAGCCTTACCATTGCCTCATATAGATACCCTAAGCCTTGCCTCTCAAAAACTGGCTTAGCATCGGTCTTTTGAGCTTCTGAAAGATAAAAGCAAACACGCTCACCATCAAGGTGCTTTCTTTTTTGCCAGTTAGTTTCTAATGGGCATATTGGCGCGTTGCATTGTTGATATTTAGGGCATGAGCTTTGCATTGCTTACCCCTCCACTTTCTTGCTCATGAAGGCGCGCAACTCTTTGGCTGTAACAGTTGTAGTTCGCTGGGTAAGTTTGTGAGTTTTTATGTCGCCATTTTTAACTAGCCTCCAAAAGGTGGCGATGCTAATGCCTAAGAGAGCTTTTGCGACTTGAGGTCTGATGTGTGCACTGTCTGGGAAGTGGTCAAATCCACTTAGTGACTGATTGATATTGCTTGAGGTTTGTTGCATTTTTTATCACCTTTATAAAATTTGGTGATACTTATTATATTTATCAAAGTGGGCTAAATATCAAGTTGTACTTTAAAGCGTCCTATGTAATTGATTAATATAAACTATGCATCTTATTCACATTTTTCCCAAAAAAAATGGCTATTTTCTATGCTGCTTTTTTAAGCGCTTATTCATTTGTATTATCGCTGCTGGCGTTGCAATTTCTATGTAACCTGCTATCTCTCCTAGCTGACATAAGAAATTCTGAAAGTCATCAAAACTATAGTTATACCGAGTTGATAATATAGCAACACTCAAAGACAACTCTTTTAAAAATATGTCAGCATACAATATCGCTTGCTTATCTTCTTCTAAGCTGAAATCAACAAACTCCCAAAGCCCAGTTTCAGGATTTAGGATAAATGGGCTGTATTTATATTTAAATTTACCATCTAGTCTAGCTCGTTGAAAAATTAACTTAAGGCGTTCTGCGATTGATAACTGATTTTCTAATCTATATTTTTTTCTTAACGCTTTAAACATTCTTAAAAAAATTAATTGGTTATCTCTATCAAGTTTTCGTGAAGTATTTTTCCCATAGTTATATTTAAATAAGTAATTGTCTCGGTGCTCACTTTCTTGTTGGTAAGCCAACTCATATGCAATAGAAGATTTTGCTGTATCGCTCTCCAATATAGAGGGCTTTTCTCCAAGCAATTGCTCAAGAATTAATTTTTTCAAACTCCGCCCCTTACGCCCCAAATAAAAGAAACCACGCCAGCTAAGTTAGGGTTGCTTAGTTTTCGCATAGGGTAATTAAGCCCACGCTAGGTATAGTTAAACTTTTAAGCTTGTTTAATTGGCACTACCTTTGCGCCTGCTTTTAACTCATCTAAATAATCCGCCCAGTGTTGCATCATGGCAGTCCGTTGCTTTAGGTAAAGCGCATGGTTATATGAAGCGCTCACTTGGTTACGCTCTTGGTGCGCTAATTGCAGTTCTATGTGCTGGTGGTCGAAGCCTTGCTCATGCAAAGCAGTAGATGCTAAGCCCCTAAAGCCGTGACCAGTCATGCGGTGTTTATAACCTGCGACATCTAACGCCTTTAAGATGGTGTTATTGCTCATGGGCTTGTCGTTACCGTTTTGATTAGGGAAAACTAACCTATGGTGTCCGCTAATAAGTTTTAATTGCTCTAATACCTGTAATGATTGTCTTGATAATGGCACGATATGCGGTGTTTTCATTTTCATGCGCTCAGCAGGTATGCGCCATTGATTCTCATCAAAATCAAACTCGTCCCATCTAGCATTAATGAGTTCGCTGGTGCGTACAAAGGTTAAGCCCATTAACTTAACAGCAAGGCGTGTTAATGCTTGTGAGTTGCTAGCATCTAAAGCGCGGAGTAATTGGGGTAACTCTTTAAGCTCTACTCTTGCATAGTTCTGTTTAGGTCTGCTTTGTATGATGTCGCTAGGTTTAATGTCACTAGCAGGGTTGCGAGTCGCTTTACTGGCTTTGTTATGCGCTATGGCGTATCTAAATACTTGCCCTATGGTTTGATGCGCTCTCTTAGCAATATCAAGCGCACCACGTTCTGCAATTGCCTTAATAGCCTCTACGACTTGATGCGCTTCAATCTCATTGATAGGCAACTTACCAATGCTTGGGTATATATCTGCTTCTAATCTACGATTAACATACTCAGCATGGCGAGGGCTTTTATCTTTATGCCAGTGTGACCACCATTTTTTACCCCATAATTCAAAGGTGTTAGTTTTGTTTGCTTGCTTTTCTGCCTTATCATTTTGACGTTTAATGCTTGGGTCTTGTGGTGGATCACTGGCTAATAATGCTCTAGCATCGTCACGCCTACGCCTAGCAGCTAATAATGGCACATCAGGATAAGTGCCAAATGAAAGTAATTTTTCTTTGCCATCAAAGCGATATTTGAAGCGCCACCACTTACCCCCACTTGAGGTAACTTGAATAAATAAACCGCCTTCATCATATAGCTTATAAGGCTTATCTTTAGGCTTTGCACTTCGTAGCGCGGTATCTGTTAATGCCATATTGGGGTAACTCCAAAATGGGGTAAGTTAAGTTACCCCAAATCTTACCCCCAATTAGCGTAAGATTGCAAGCGATTGTTTGATACGCTATGAAGTCATTAATCTATGTTAATGCTTGTATTTACTAGGGATTTTGATGTTTTGTGAGACGGTGTGATTATAACTTTTGGCGGAGAGAGAGGGATTCGAACCCTCGATAGAGTTGCCCCTATACCACCTTTCCAGGGTGGCGCTTTCGACCACTCAGCCATCTCTCCGCAATGATTGTTGATGAGAACAAATCAAGGGCTGGATTATAGCGGATAGCATGCGTTTCAACAAAAGATAAATCAAATAACATTAAGCCATTTTCCATTCTGATTAAGCCATATTTTCAAGAACTTTTAATTAAAAAATCGGTCAATCATCTTCTTGCTTTGCCCTTCAATTAGGTTTATTGTTTTATATCAGACAAATGAGCAAACCCTTTTCTAGCAAGGGTTTAAGCTTAGTTAGCTGTCGATTATGATTCATTTATAAAACGAATTTGTTTATTGCGGGTTAGCGGTTAGAAAACCTAGATAATCACTAGAAAAACTAGAGGAGTTAGTATGAGTTTGGAGACTTTAAAAGCACTTGGCGTGACAATCCCTTATAAAGAAAAATATGATAATTTCATTGGAGGCAAGTGGGTTGCGCCAGTAAAAGGTGAATATTTTGATGTGATTTCGCCAATTACAGGTAAGCCTTATACAAAAGCAGCACGTTCAAGTGCTGAAGATGTTGAGCTTGCTTTAGATGCGGCACATGCAGCAGCAGATAAATGGGGAACGACATCTACTACTGAACGCGCGAATATCTTACTCAAAATTGCTGACCGTATTGAAGCAAACCTTGAACTGATTGCAACTGCAGATACAATTGATAACGGCAAACCAATTCGCGAAACAATGAATGCGGATATTCCATTAACTGTTGATCATTTCCGCTATTTTGCCGGTGCAATTCGCGCACAAGAAGGTGGTATTAGTGAAATTGATAACGACACGGTTGCTTATCACTTTCATGAGCCACTAGGTGTTGTTGGCCAAATTATCCCTTGGAACTTCCCAATTTTAATGGCGGCTTGGAAGCTAGCCCCTGCTTTAGCTGCAGGTAACTGCATTGTGTTAAAACCAGCTGAATTTACACCGCTTTCTATCTTAATTATGATGGAAGTCATTGGCGATTTGTTGCCTCCAGGCACCGTTAACGTTGTGAATGGTTATGGGCGTGAAGTGGGTGCGCCATTAGCTAATAGCAAACGTATTGCGAAAATCGGCTTTACAGGCTCAACTGCAACAGGCCGCGCCATTGCACAAGCAGCAGCCAGCAACTTGATTCCAGCAACTTTAGAATTAGGTGGTAAATCGCCTAATATTTTCTTTGCTGACATCATGGATGAAGATGATGCATTCTTTGATAAAGCGATTGAGGGTTTAGTGTTGTTTGCCTTCAACCAAGGTGAAGTTTGTACCTGCCCTTCACGTGCCATTATTCAAGAGTCTATTTATGACAAGTTTATGGAACGCGTGTTAGAACGTGTAAAAGCGATTAAACAAGGCAATCCGTTGGACCCAAACACCATGCTTGGTGCACAAGCTTCTGAAGACCAACTAAACAAAATCATGAACTATATTGATATTGGTAAACAAGAAGGTGCTGAAGTATTAATTGGTGGCGAGCGTAATCTATTAACTGGCGATGTTGCAGGCGGCTATTATGTGCAACCAACGCTACTAAAAGGTCACAATAAAATGCGCGTTTTCCAAGAAGAAATTTTTGGCCCTGTGCTTGCAGTAACAACCTTTAAAGATGAAGCTGAAGCATTAGAAATTGCAAACGACACTATCTTTGGTTTAGGTGCTGGCGTTTGGAGCAGAAATGGCACAACCGCTTACCGTATGGGTCGTGGCATTAAAGCGGGTCGCGTTTGGACAAATTGCTACCACCATTATCCAGCACATGCTGCATTTGGTGGTTACAAAGAGTCTGGCGTTGGCCGTGAAAACCACAAAATGATGTTAGATCATTACCAACAAACTAAAAACTTATTAGTAAGCTACAACCCAAACAAAATGGGTTTCTTCTAGTGATTAGTTGATATTGTGAGAATAAAAAGGGGCAGATTGATTGCCCCTTTTGTTTGGAGAAAACATGATAGCTGAACGAGTATCTGCTACAGAATCTGCAAAAGCACTGATTCGTAAATTAATTGCCGAACATGGTGACATTGCTTTTCTACAATCTGGCGGTTGTTGCGAAGGCAGCGGCCCTTTATGTATGTTAGCGAATGAGATGCGACCAAGTGCAATGGATGTGATTTTAGGCAATTTGGAAGGCGCTATTTTTTATATGAGCGATAGCCATTATTCGTTTGCAGAAAATATGCACACCATTTTAGATGCAGTGTCTGGCTCTAGCGGTTCATTCTCATTAGATTGCGGTACTGGCATGGCGTTTATCACACGCGGACGGCTTTATAGCGATGAAGAACTCGCCTATTTAGAAAAAAATCCCGCGAAACGCTGCGGATATTGAGTGAAATATTGTAGAATACGTGCGGCGGGTCTCCTCGCATTGTAATGTAGCCAACCTGGTCAGATGCGGAAGCAAGCAGCCACAACTATTGCACAAGTGCCGAGGTAAGGCTCGCCACCCTCTAATTCGCACCGTCTAATTAGTCTAATTAACTTATGTTTAGTTAGAATCTCTTTAAAACCTATTTAATGAGACCCGATTCTTTTTATGCGCCCTGTTCTTCAACTGTATTTATCAGCTAAAATAGACTTATGTCACATCAAGTTCTAGCGCGTAAATGGCGTCCTAAATCCTTCGAAACCCTAGTTGGACAACCGCATGTTGTGCGCGCATTAACTAATGCGCTTGAGCAACAACGGATCCATCATGCTTATTTATTTACGGGCACACGCGGCGTTGGCAAAACCACATTAGCACGTATTATTGCAAAATCACTCAATTGTGAAACTGGCATTACCGCCAAGCCTTGCGGCGTTTGCAATGCATGCACAGAGATTGATAAGGGTCGCTTTGTTGATTTATTAGAAGTCGATGCGGCGAGCAATACACAGGTCGATGCCATGCGTGAATTACTGGAAAATGCACAATACGCACCAACATCTGGTCGCTTTAAAGTATATATCATTGATGAGGTGCATATGCTGTCTAAAAGCGCCTTCAATGCTATGCTTAAAACGCTAGAAGAGCCGCCTGCACACGTTAAATTCATTCTAGCGACTACTGATCCACAAAAAGTGCCTGTAACGGTGCTATCGCGTTGTTTGCAGTTTAATCTGCGTCAAATTGCTAGTCCAACGATTATTACGCATTTACAAGACGTGTTAACGCAAGAAAATATTCCATTTGAAATAACTGGCGTGCAACTAATTGCACGAGCTGCAGAAGGCAGCATGCGCGATGCGCTATCGCTAACTGACCAAGCCATTGCTTATGGCAATCAGGCCGTCAACGAGGCTGATGTGCGCAGTATGTTGGGGGCGATTGATCAAAGCTATCTGTTCGATATTATCAACGCCTTAATGAATGAAGATGGTGCAGCCCTGATTGCGAAAGCGCAAGAGATGGAAGCGCGTAGCATTTCATTTGAAGCGGCATTGAATGATTTAGCTAAACTCTTGCACCAAATTGCGATTGCACAAACGGTACCTGAAAGTATTAGCCCTGATTTGCCTGAACGAGAAACCTTGTTGCAACTAGCGCAAACATTATCGGCTGAACAATTACAGTTGTATTATCAAATTGCTTTATTAGGCAGTCGAGACATTAATCTAGCGCCTGATGAATATGCTGGATTCACCATGAGTTTACTGCGCATGTTAGCGTTCTCGCCAGCAGAATCATTCTCTGCTCAAAAAAAAAATAGCGTAAATCCCACTGTTGCACCCGCAGTAACTACAACTCAAGCACGTGTGCGCAATGCTGTCGCAGCACTGCAAGAGACAAAACAGCAAACTGAAATGACGAAGCCAGCAGCTGCGACTCATCAGCCCGCTATCGAGCCAATAGTTGTTGAGACAAGTATTGAACCCTCTTCGACATTAACTGAGGAAGATGAAGCACCTGCCAGTGATAAATCTAGCGCATTTGACGGCAATTGGCGCACCTTAATTGAAAGACATTTGAAGCTCGGCATTGCACGCGCACTGGCGCAGAATTGTGAAATGCTGTCTTATGATGAAAATAGCATTACTTTACGAGTTGCCGAAGAGCAAAAGCATTTAGTCAGCGCCACGTATCAAGAAAAATTATCAACGGCGATTAACAATCACTTTAATAAAAAAATAAAACTGCATTTTAAGATTGATAGTGAAGCGCATACGCCAGCAAAACAACAAGCAGAAGAAAAAGCGGTGATTCAATCAACGGCTGAAGAAGCGATTATGAATGACGCTTTTGTTAAGGCACTTATTCATGATTTAGATGCCAAAATCATTCCAAATAGTATTAAACCCACAACGTAAAAGGAGATTGAAATGAAGGGTGGTATGGGTAATATGATGAAGCAAGCGCAAATGATGCAAGCCAATATGCAAAAAGCGCAAGCAGAATTAGCGAATGTCGAAGTAGAAGGCGTTGCAAGCAACGGCTTAGTGAAAGTCACCATGACTTGTCGCAATGAAGTAAAGCGCGTCGCGATTGATGACAGCGTGATGGATGACAAAGAAACGCTGGAAGATTTATTAGTGATTGCACTGAAAGATGCTAATCAAAAAGCTGAAGCCACTTCAACAGCGCGCATGAGCAGCTTAATGCCAGCGGGTATGAAGTTACCTTTTTAAGGTTGATATTTAAGTCAATTGTAAACGTGAAAAATCCCCCTGCATTAGAACAGTTAATCGAGTCGCTGCGCTGCTTACCTGGCGTTGGGCCAAAGTCTGCTTTACGCATGGCCTATTATCTATTACAACGTGATAGAAAAGGCGCAAGCGGGCTTGCCTATGCGTTAAGTAATGCACTTGAAACAGTTGGCCATTGTCAATTATGTAATAACTTTAGTGAGCAGCCTACTTGCTCAACTTGCGCATCTGAAAAACGTGACACGTCTTTACTGTGCGTGGTGGAAATGCCAACCGATGTGATGATGCTGGAGCAAACACAGTCTTATGATGGCCTTTATTTTGTGTTAATGGGTCGTCTTTCACCTTTAGATGGTATTGGCCCAAAAGAAATTAACTTAGATAAACTCATTAAGCGCGCCCAAACTGGCGCTGAAAATAAATCGGTTAATGAGGTGATTTTAGCAACCAACTATACCGTAGAAGGTGAAGCCACGGCTCATTACATTATGGAGCTATTAAAGGCGCGTAATATAAAAGTGAGTCGTATTGCACGCGGTTTGCCTATGGGCGGCGAAATTGAGTATGTGGATAGCGGCACATTGGCACAAGCCATCGTCGAGCGAAAGCGCGTTAATTAATTAAAGTCAGAATATCCTTAGGCACTGCAATAGTGCTATCGGCACCCCAAGTTAGTGGCTTATCTGTTTCATCAATATAACCATACATGGCAATAACAGTTTGCATGCCAGCTGCTCTGCCCGCTTGAATATCACGCTCTGCATCGCCAATATAGATACATTCTTCAGGCCTCACTTGCGCTTGTTTGCAGGCTAGCAATAATGTTGCTGGTGATGGCTTTGGCTGTGGCGCATCATCTCCGCTGATCACACAAATAGCTTCTTGGTCCAGCCCTAAACTTTTAACCAAAGGCACCGTAAACCGACCAGGCTTATTGGTTACAATGCCCCAACTCAATCCTTTTTCTACGATATTTGCTAGTGTAGATTGCATGCCATCAAACAAAAGTGGTGATCGGGTTAAAACGGTTTCGTACAGATTTAAATACTCATCACGCATTTGAATAAAATCCGCGTCATCAGGTGTAATACCAAAACCCAATGCCAATAATCCTTTTGAGCCATGCGAAGCAAAAGGTCGAATTTCTGCATCCGCTAACGGTTGCTTACCATACTTTTTTAACTGTAAATTTAGCGCATAACCGAGATCTGGCGCGGTATCCACTAAAGTGCCATCCAAATCAAATAGGATTGTTTTCATCTTATTTTGTGCCATTTAGCGTGATGGCTTTTGTGTGTGTACGAGGTAGTTTACTGAAACGTCATCATTTAACCAGTAGTGCTGCGTGATTGGGTTATAACTCATACCAACTTGTCCGATCACAGACAAATCGGCCTGCCTGACAAAACGCGCCAACTCTGATGGCTTAAGAAACTTAGCATAATCATGCGTACCTTTAGGTAGCATTTTTAAGATATATTCAGCACCTAGTACAGCAAAAATATAGGCTTTTGGATTGCGATTAATGGTCGAAAAAAATACATGTCCGCCAGGTTTGACCAGCTTGGCACAGGCACTAACAATACTGGCAGGATCAGGTACGTGCTCCAACATTTCTAAGCAAGTCACTACATCATATTGTTCCGCCGCCTCTGCAGCATGCGCCTCAGCTGAAATATAGCGATAATTAACGTCAACACCACTTTCAAGACTGTGTAATTGCGCGACTTTAAGGGCTTTTTCACCTAAATCAATTCCAGTAACGATTGCACCTTTCTCTGCCATCGACTCCGATAAAATACCGCCGCCACAACCGACATCTAATACGCGCTTTCCGCTAAGAGAAACTGCATCATTAATATAATTTAATCGTAATGGGTTAATTTCATGTAGCGGTTTAAACTCACTGGTTTTATCCCACCATTTATGCGCTAGCTCACTAAACTTATTTAATTCAGCTGTATCTGCGTTAATCTTATTCATCGTCTCACTCATGTAAACTCACTTACTTTCGATTGCCATTTTCTTACAATAGCGTTTAATTCACGTGGCTCTATGCCACTATAAACAGCTGCACTTTCTGCTGGCTTATGGTAGCGCAACTCGCCATCCACCCATGTATGACTAACGTGCTCGCGCCCTGCCACATAAACCAGATGTGATATTGGGTCAAAACAAGGCTGCATTTCAATGTCAGAAAAACTAACAGCAATTAAATCTGCTCGTTTGCCAACCTCAATTGATCCTATTTTATCTTCTAATCCAAGTGCTTTAGCGCCATTAATAGTCGCCATTTCTATTGCCGTATATGCAGGCACTGCAGTTGCATCTCCACTTTCTGCTTTAGCCAACAAAGCAGCCAGCCGCATCTCGGTGAAAATATCTAAGCGATTATTGCTTGCCGCACCATCAGTCCCAAGCCCAACGTTAATATTATATTGAATGTACTGACTGATTGGTGCAATACCACTAGCAAGTTTTAAATTAGAGCTTGGGCAATGCGCAATACTACAACTATGTTCGGCTAACAATCGCATTTCAACCGCATTCATATGAACACAATGGGCAAAAGTGACATTCGGCCCTAATAAATCTAAATTGGCCAAGCGAGCTAATGGACGCAAACCATGCGCTTCATTACTTTGAGACAACTCTTCTTTAGTCTCATGCAAATGGGTGTGTATGCCAATATTGACTTGATTGGAGAGCGTTGCAATGCGCTGAAATGTTTTATCAGATACGGTATAAGGAGCATGCGGTGCAAAACTAAAACTAACTAAAGGCTGATCTCGGTAATTATCCCTAACATCTAATCCTGTTTTAATATAACTATCTGCATCATTCGCATACTGTGTTGGAAACTCAATAACGACCAATCCTAAATTAACGCGCAATCCCATTTTGATACTGGCTTCTGCCGCCGACGCAGGGAAAAAATACATATCATTACAAGTAGTCACTCCACCACTTAACATTTCTGCTGCAGCTAAGACTGTTCCATCATAAACAAAATCTGGTGAGACCAACTTACTCTCTGCAGGCCAAATGTGGTTATGCAACCAAGGCTGCAGCGCTACGCCATCGGCTAAACCACGCATCAAGCTCATGGCTGTATGTGTATGTAAGTTAATCAACCCTGGCATTAGGATTTGATTATTGAGTTTGATAACTTCATTAGCTTGATATTGTGAATGCACTTCTGCAATTGGGCGAATATCGACAATTGTCTCCGCATCCACAACTACCGCATAATGCTCTAAAAGCTTATTACTAGGCACAACGGGCAAAACCCAATGTGCTTCAATGATTAAACTGACTTGTTGTTTCATTTGCTTATTATAACGCTTTAATACTGTCTAAAAAAAAGCCCCGCATAAGCGAGGCTTTTAAATAAACAATGGTTATTTGTGCTTATTTACACACTGTTTCTCTAACGTTTGCTTCAACTGTCACGCGACGGTTAGGCTGTAAGCACTCAATTAAGGCTTTTCTTGGTTTAACACCTTCACATGAAACCACAGGTGATGACTCACCACGACCTGTTGAAGTAATGATACTTGAGTTAACGCCTTGAGAAGCAAGATATTCTGCCACTTGTTTAGCGCGACGCTCTGATAATTTTTGATTGTATTCAAATGAACCTAATAAATCAGTATGTCCAGTAACAATCACATTTGTGATTTCTGGATTAGCTTTAATTTTATCAGCAGCTGCATTCAACTCAGCTTTACCTTCGTCTCTAATAGCTGCCTTATCAAAACCAAATAGTTTCGCAGCATCAATAGTAACTGTGTCTAATTTTTCTTCACACATTGGCGCTGGCGCTGGCGCTGGCTCAGCTACTGGGATTGGAGCTGGCTCTGGAGCTACCGCTGCAACAACAGCTGCTGGTGCGCCTAGACGAACGAAACCACCAAAACCTAAGATTGTGTTACCGATTGTTTCTGTGCTCGATCCTGTGTAAACACCATTTGTTACATCTGCAACTTTAGCTCTGCTAAACTGGTGTCTTAGGTCTGCTTGAAAACCAAAATTTTCAGTAATTAAGTATTGCGCACCTAAACCAAGGCTTGCTAACCACGATGTTTTATCCTCATCAATATCCTGACCTGGAGCACTATAATCAAGATCGTTTTTTCCAACGCCTAAACCAGCCAACAGGAATGGACGTAACTTATCACGACTAAACATGTACAAAGCATCTAATTCCAAAGTAGTGTTTTTATACCGACCAGAAGCGCCAGGAATACCAGTATCCTCGCCGCCACCCTGTCTTCCAAAACGACCTTGCAAATCCCAACTTTGACTAAGTTCCTTACCAATTGTAACGTACCCACCAGCTCCGTTAGTTGATTCAAGATCACTGTCTGTATCTAGGCCTACAATTCCTGCTCCACCGTACCAAGCACCGCGATACATATCTTCTGCAGTTGCGGAAAGTGCTGTCAAACTTAGTGTTGCTGCTACAGCAAGACTAACTAGCTTCTTATTCATGTGTGAACTCCTAAAATTAACTGCTTAAGCAGTATATAAAAAAATCAAAAAACTGTTACCTAGACTATACTTAATCCAAGTTTGATTTGCAACTTGAGCCAGTTATATTTCAAGCGGCTCTAATCTATTGTTGTAGTTTAACAACATAGTTTTAACTTCAACCACCCTGTCTCCAACCAGCGTAGATGTTCTATCTCGCCGATGACAAACGCCACCACGCATGCCAATAAAACTAGGATTTAACATTAACAATCTATCAATATGTGTCATATTGATTGACCCTGCTAACCCAGAAATCAGCATATGTTGCTTACAAACAACGGTAAATTTTTTCAATGTCTCCGTCGTTTGCAGCTCTAACAATGAAGTGTTTTTCAATTGTGTATCGAGCATTGCACCATAAAATCCACCGTCTTTTAGCTTATTAAGTAAGCTAAAGTCGAGTGGTTCATTAGCAAAAAAAACGGCAACCAGTTTAATACCTAGATTGGTTAATTGCTTTATTTCACTATAAAAATCAGCTAGTTTAAACAATCCACTCACTGCAATTTTAACGACATCAACCCCTAACCCAGCATACAAAACAATGTCTTGCTTGAGCACATCAATCGTTGCATGTCCTTCACCTACGGTGGCACTGAGCAATACACCGCCGTTTACATCCTGTACAATCTGGCTCACAACATCAACATCCAACGCGCCTAACGCACCAACACTAGGGTCTTTTAAATCGATGACGTCAGCGTTAGCATACCGAGCTATTCGAGATTCCTCTAGATTTTTAACACTTATTAACAATTGTGTCATACGGCATTTTCTTTATAGTATTGATTAATTTTGTCCGTTAGCCAGCCCCATGCTTCAAGCTCACGCTCACCAGCCGTTTTATCAATAGCAATTTGCAAATAACGCAGTTCTGATTGAATTTTTTCTGGCGGCAGCATGTGTAAACGGCTGGTCAATACTGCCAGCTCAATCACCGCAGCTTGCGCTCGATTGAACCCTTTGAATCCTGCATGATGCTGTGTTTCAACTTGCTGCATCACTAGCTGTGGTCGCTCTGCATCTTCTCGCACTTCAACCAACAATAGTTCTGTATGCGTTAAACTACCATCAAGTCTCAGCCCTTTGATTTTACTAGCAGGTAATAGCGACCACGATTGTCGTTTGGTTAAAGCGCCAGCAAACACCCGCACATCATCCGTAAGATTCATCGTGGCAGATTGTGTTGCTAAAATATTGCTTAATGTTTTTGATGGCTTAAAGGGTGAAATAATCACCAAATCATCTTCATATTTAACACCAAATGGCGTCACATGTGGCAAGCCATCAACATCTGTACTAACAATAATGGTTTCAAATATCATTTATTTTTAAGTTTCTTCTCGGCTAAAGACGCTTCTCTGTGTTTTTTCTTTTCTTGTTTATCCGTCATTAGATTGACACCCCAAGCGAGCTCTTCATCTTGGACGTAACGCTTTTTAAGTTGCCAAGCAATTTGTGCGCGCCCTAACTCCACACCCAAATAAAACGCATGCGAAGCATCTTGCTCCACGCCTAAATGGGCATAAAAAGCAAATGGGTCAATATCCAATTGATGTCCGTTTCGGTTAAAAACATGCACACCCGCTTCGCTGACCATAATCCTAAAACTCGGATCTTTAATTTGGCTAGCAATCTCTTCTATCTCACTCTTGTTATATGAAAACGGCTTTCTATCATGTAAGCCTAATAAGCGATTACTGTAGCCACGCGGTAAACGATTATCTTGTTTTGCCCGATACATGATGCGCCTTGCTGCATCAGCCTCTGCAATCGCGTTCACCGCATGCGGACTCACTGAAGTAGCCAATACGGCATTAATATTCAGCTCACTAATCAACCCAAACAACATGGCGTTAATGCCCGTGGTATCGGCATCCGTGAGCTCCGTTAAATTACCAACACCCATCATTATTTGAATATCAGGATATTTTTTACGTAATTTGTGATAGCGAACAATGGAGTCCGCCAATCCAAAATGAATCGGATCTAAAATTGCATCGGCAATAAATGGTTTATTACGCGTTAAGCAATGCTCAATCGAACGATATAACGAGGCCATATTACCTGGTTTTGCAGGAATCAGAATCGGCGTCGCCTCAACTTCACCTGCAATCCATATTGTTTTTTCAGTCAGGCTAAGTAAATAGTCAGCACCTGCATTGCCAGCCAATAGCAATTCATCAGGCTGAATAGAATCGACACTAACCTTAAACCCATGACTTTTAAGCAATTGAATTGCATCAACTAAATGATTAAACGGTCGATTGGGCAAACAACCTAAATCAATCACATTTGCACCCTGCGTTTTATATTGCTCAGCTTTAGCTAAAATAGCATCCAAACTTAAATCAGGCGCATCGACAATTTCTGCAAAAATATCCACACTATGCTGACTTAAATCGGGTGCCATCCCTTGCTGCCCAAAATATTGCGGCAAATCTTTCAAATCGTCCGGCCCGCGTTCGGCTGGAATGCCATATTGTCGATGCAGCAAGCTCAAATCACCTTGACACAATCCTGGCAAAATCATTTTTTTTGCATTGCCTATATTTTTTAGCCGTTTAGCAATTAACTCTGGCGTCATGAGCGCTGCAACCGAAACACCAATCTGCTCAATTCGATATTTAAATTGTGGCGTTTTGCTATTAGCTTGGATTTGACGCAAAACTTTATCCAAGCTCTTTTCAGCCAGTTTGCCTGTCACAAAAAGTAAATCTTCAGTCTTCATTGATACGCCAATTAATGGCTCTGTAACCTTCGTTCAACCGCTGCTTGCAACTCAGGAATGCTAGCAACCACTTCCGTCACTTCAAATTGCGCTAATTTTTGCACATTATCTAAATCAATCTGGCGCGGATACACTTTAACCATATTGTCTTTCGGCGCTTCAGACTCAAGCTCTGGCGCCGTATCGCAAGCAAACACAATACTCGGCACGCGTGTTTTCCCCGCCTGCGCATACAAATTACTCACCAAGCTATCAGAAAATCCATACGCCATTTTAGCGACCGTATTCGAGGTCACAGGCGCAATAACCAACGTGTGATACAACCCTTCATAAAAAAACTCAACTGGCACACTGCTCGCTGTTTTATCTTGAAAAATACGGTGCCCCATTGCATCTAGTTGCGCTTGAAATCCATATTGTTTAATGATTTCAGCAGCGGCTCTGCTCAGGAAAATATCAACTTCTTTAATTGAAGCTAAAATTTGTAAGGATTCCCGTAAATAATGTCCAGAGCCTGTAATTGCCCATGCTAGGCGTTTATTTGTATTTTTCAATGTCAACCTTTGTTCTACTGACTACTCAAATCGAGCTTATCGAATATGGCTATAAAAATCAAACCAATAAAATCAAACGCATAAAATGCAGTTAAATAACCACTGCGCTTGGTAGTTAAAAAAATAGGTCGCGGTGTTAACGGCGACCCATTTCAATGACAACCAATCAAGATTAATTAAATGGATGTTCAATCACTATCGTTTCATCGCGCTCAGGCCCTGTTGAAACAATCGCAATCGGCACACCACAAACGGCTTCTAAACGCTTCAAATAATCTTGCGCATTTATAGGTAAACCATCCCATGTTTTCACGCCAAACGTACTTTCTGTCCAACCTGGTAACGTTTCATAAATCGGCACACAACCTTCAACATCATCTGCACCAACTGGCAATAAATTAATTTTCTCACCATTCAGTTCATAACCGATGCAAATATTGATTTCTTCAATTCCATCCATGACATCCAGCTTGGTAATACATAGCCCAGTCAAACCATTAATCATCGCTGAACGACGTAAAGCAGCCGCATCAAACCAACCACAACGGCGTTTGCGTTTAGTCACTGTACCAATTTCTTGACCAACCACCGACATTTGCGTGCCTGGCGCGCCTTCTGTTTCAATATCAAGCTCACTTGGGAACGGGCCGCCACCTACGCGCGTGGTATACGCTTTGGTAATACCTAATACATAATGCAACATATTGGCACCAACGCCAGTGCCTGCTGAAGCTTGGCCTGCAATACAATTGCTAGATGTGACATAAGGGTAAGTACCATGATCAATATCCAGCAATGTGCCCTGAGCTCCCTCAAATAACAAACGATCGCCTCTTTCATATGCACCATATAACTCTGCGGAGATATCAGCAACCATTGGCTTTAACGCTTCTGCTTGTTGCATACTCAGTGCTAATTGTTCATCAAAATCAACTGGCGCTGCATCTAAATAGTTCGTTAATACAAAGTTATGGTAATCCATCACTTCTTTTAATTTTTCAGCAAAACGCTCTGGGTAAAACAAGTCATAAACACGCAATGCACGGCGCGCAACTTTATCTTCATACGTTGGGCCAATGCCTTTGCCTGTCGTGCCAATTTTTTTCTCTGCGCTACGTTTAGCTTCACGTGCTACATCAACAGCGACATGACAATTTAAAATCAACGGACAGCCTGGACTCACTTTTAAGCGACTTTTAACCTCTAAACCATCTTTTTCCAGCGTTTCAATTTCTTTAAGCAAATGTCCAGCATCTAATACAACACCATTGCCGATATAGCAATTGATACCAGCTCGTACAATACCTGAAGGTACCAAGTTTAATTTATAAACACGTTGTGCATCGCCTTGACCAACTACTAAGGTGTGCCCTGCATTGTGTCCACCTTGAAATCGCACTACGCCCTGTGCTTGGTCAGTTAACCAATCAACAATCTTACCTTTACCTTCATCGCCCCACTGCGTGCCAACGACGACAACGTTCTTCCCTGCATTTTTTACTGTATTATTTGCCATAATGTACTATTTAATTAAGTGTTATTCAGCCAATGGCACAATTTGCCATTCACCCTTTTGGAGTTTCAATTCTTTATCGCAGTTTAACTCGGTTAAACTGGTTTGGTCATTCGGCAAGGCCTGAATAACAATCTGCCCTGCATTTCGCAGAGCTTCTATTTTTGCTTTCAAAGCTTCATCCTGATTAGCAGGTGCCAATATGCCTTTGGTTGAATCTGAGTTTTGCAATGCGGTGACAACACCACGCAAATCTAAACTAAAGCCCGTTGCAGGACGCGCGCGCCCGAAAGCAACGCCCACTTCATCATAACGACCACCCAATGCTAGCGGCCCTGCATAGTTTTGCGCATAAGCTGCAAACACTAAACCACTATGATAGTGATAGCCTCGCAACTCACTCAAGTCAAAACCGACGTCTAAATCAAGATCGCTCAACTGCTCAGCAACTGCCGCTAAATCTTCTAATGCTGTTGAGATTTTTGGTAATGTTGGCAATATAGTTCGCGCACGCGCTAGCACACCTATATCGCCATTTAAATCGGTTAAATCTATTAACGCTTGCTTAATTGAGGCATCTAAACCATTAGCTAAATTTGCAACCAATGTTTTATCTTTGCTCAACAAAGCCGCATGCAAATCATTTTCTAATGATTGATTAACATTGCCTGCTTCAATCAAACTTTCAAAAACGCCAACATGACTAAAATCAACATGCAAATCATTAATGCCAATCAATTTTAGCGCTTGAATCATCAAACGTTGGATTTCAACATCGCTCTCAACACCAGCGTGACCAAACAACTCCGCACCAACTTGCAAAGGCTCGCGTGTGTGCGCAAGACCGCTAGGCTTGGTGCGTAGCACGGTACCCGCGTAACATAATCTAGCAACGCCTTTATGATTAAGCATATGCGCATCAATACGGGCAGCTTGCGGTGTTGTATCTGCACGAATACCCATCATGCGACCAGTTAGCTGATCGACCACTTTAAATGTTGCGGTATCTAATTTACTGCCTGTACCAGTAATGAGCGACTCAACATACTCTAGTGTTGGGGGAATGACATATTGATAGCCATGTACTTTAAATAAATCAAGCAGTTGTCGACGCAATGACTCAATGCGTGACGCCTCTGCTGGCATGACATCTTCAATAAATTCTGGGAGTAACCAATTTCGCATGCGGGTATTATACTGGTAAACGACCTAAAGAGCGCATAACATAGGCGCGCACTTTAGTGATTTAAGAAAAGTAGCAGTAAGCCGCCAGCGATAGAAGCCAATCCGACAAAGCGTAATTGCCCATCTTTTAACGCTATCATGCGCTTAAATGTTTCTCGCCACGTTTGCGGGGCAATAAAGGGCATCAACCCTTCAATGACTAGCATCAGTCCAAGCGCCGCAAGTAATGTTGAGTTCATCGTGTTAAATTAGTTAAGATTCATTGCATTGATTAAAATTAATGCCACTTACTTGCCACCATCTGCGCGCATGTATTTAAAGAATTCAGAACTAGGATCTAACACCATGACATCTGATTTATTTTTAAAGCTATTTTTATAAGCTTCTGTGCTGCGATAAAACGCATAAAACTCAGGACTTTTGCCGTAGGCTTTTGCATAAATTTCTGTGGCAATCGCATCGCCCTCACCTTTTGTATTTTGTGCATCACGAAACGCTTCAGCGATAATCACTTCTCGCTGTTTATCCGCATCAGCACGAATTTTTTCAGATGCAGCCGCACCTTCTGAGCGTAATTGGTTAGCAATCCGTTTACGCTCTGAAGTCATACGATCAAATACTGACTTACTAATTTCTTCTGAATAATCAACACGTTTAAGACGAACATCAACAATCTGAATACCAATCTGACTTGCTTCTTTATCTGCTTTTTGGCGCAAGTTATCCATGATGGTGGTGCGTTCTCCCGCAATCACATCATGCACAGTACGCACACCAAATTCCGCGCGCAAACCAGCATTAATGACTTTAGAAAGCCTATCTTCTGCAGCAGCCTCGCCACCCTCTTTAATCGAAACATAGTATTTGGCAGGATCGGTTATGCGCCATTTCACAAAAGAATCGACCAACATATATTTATTTTCACTGGTAATAAATTTTGCTGCTTCTTCACCATCCAGTGTCACTATACGGTTATCAAAGTATTTAACACTCTCAACCAATGGCAACTTAAAGTAGAGTCCAGGCGCTTTTTTCACCTTAACAATTTGCCCTAAGCGAAACACCAACGCATATTCACGCTGATCAACCGTGAACGCAGCCATGCTTAATAAAACAACTAAAACAAAACCACCAACAATCATTACGCCAATATTTTTCATATTAGTTACCTTCTCTTTCACGGCTACGTTCTAATGCGCGCTCAACATCAATCGACTCTGCACTTTTATCACTCGCCACACTTGCTGACGATTGCGTTGTATTTCTGCTAGTTCCTTGCGTTTCAGAAGCCTGCATTAACTTATCTAACGGCAAGTAAAGCAAACTGCCGCCTTCTTTTTGATCAATAATCACTTTGCTGACGCTAGATAAGATTTGCTCTTGCGCTTCAAGATATAAGCGTTTACGCGTCACCTCTGGTGCTTTCACATACTCTGCATAAATGCGTTCAAAACGATTAGCGTTACCTTTCGCTTCGCTTTCTACTTTTAATTTATAACCATCCGCCTCGGCAATCAACCGAGCTGCATTACCACGCGCCTTTGGCACAACCGCATTGGCATAAGCTTCACCTTCATTAATTTGGCGTTGATAATCCTGATTAGCACGGTTAACGTCTTCAAACGCTTCTTGCACAGGCTCTGGTGGCAATGCAGCTTGTAACGAAACACTGGTAACATTGACCCCAGTTTTATAAAAGTCTAACAACGCCTGCATTTGCTCAGAAGTATCTTGCAGCCCTTTTTGTAAAAGGTCGTCTAATTTATTTTTACCAACCACTTCACGAATCGCGGTTTCTGCCACCGACATCACTGATTCATCAGTTGATCGATTATTAAATAAATAATCTTTTGCATTCTTAAGGTTATATTGCACTGCAAACTGCAAGTCGATAATATTTTCATCTTCCGTTAGCATTAACGCCTCTGCAGGAACCTTTGTTTTGCTACCGTTTGTTCCACTTCTATAACCCACTTCTAAACGACGAACCTGTTCCATATTCACAACCGTTACTGTTTCAATGGGATATGGCCAATGCCATCTTGGGCCTGGTTCTGTTGACTCAACATATTGTCCAAATCGCTGTTTGACGCCTAATGAACCTTGGTCAACAATATAAAAGCCAGTCGCCAGCCATACTAATAAAATCACAACAATAATAGGCAAAATTGGCAAGTTAATCGGCTCGTTAGTGCTTGGTGGAATATTTCCTTTGCCACCGCCTTTTCCAAAAAGATTATTAATCTTTTGGTTTAAATCACGGAATACTTCATCTAAGTCTGGCGGCCCTTCATTGTTACGTTGCGCCCAAGCAGGAAGTTTCATTTTTTTACTTACTCCAAATTTGCTAATGTTATTGTTCAATAATCACTTACGCCAAACTAGGCATAAGCTGTTTTTTCTGTACTTAATTTTTTCAAATAAGCGTGATGTTCTTGTAATGCTAATCGAATGTAGTCCATACCCTCACCCGTTTTAGCTGAAACACGTATGCGTGCAATCTTACCATATTCATCACGGTCAAATCCCGCCTCACAATCTATACGGTCAATCTGATTAAGTATTAACACTTGTGGCACTTTATCAGCGCCAATATCCTGTAAAACCTTATTAACCTGAGTAATCTGTGCTTCACGATTGGTACTTGCCATATCCACAACATGCAATAGCAAATCTGCTTGTGCCGCTTCTTCTAAAGTAGCACCAAACGCTTCAATCAATGTTGTCGGTAAATGCTTAATAAAGCCAACCGTATCTGACAATACAACTGGCACTGAACCATAACCTTCCAGTTCAGGCAAATGCATTTTGCGCGAAGTCGTATCTAAAGTTGCGAATAACTGGTCAGCCGCATAAATCTCCGAACGAGTTAACCGATTAAACAAGGTAGATTTTCCTGCATTGGTGTAGCCAACCAAAGAAACAGCCATTAAATTTGAGCGTTTACGCGCTCTGCGTTGCATTCCACGTTGAGATTTAAGTTTAATTAGCTTCTCACGTAACTGCTTAATCCGTACCCGTAGCTGTCGTCTATCTAGCTCTAACTGCGTCTCACCAGGGCCGCCACGCACACCAATACCCCCTTTTTGACGCTCTAGATGGCTCCAACCTTTAACCAACCTAGTCGAAAGATGTTCGAGCTGCGCCAATTCAACTTGCAGTTTACCTTCATGGCTTTGTGCGCGTTGGGCAAAAATATCCAGAATTAGTCCCGTTCTATCCACAACACGCGCACCTAGAAAACGCTCTAAATTACGTTGTTGTGATGGGCTTAAGTCATGGTTAAAAGCAACCAACTTAGTCTCACTGGCTTCTAGCATTGCTTTTAAATCTTCAGCCTTACCTGAACCGATAAAAAGCTTTGCATCTGGCACACTTCTTTTACCTTCAACTGTACCAGTAATAGTCAGTCCGGCAGTGGTTACTAACTGCCTTAACTCGTAAAGGCTTTCTTCATAATCAGGCTCATTAAAATCGATACTAACGAGAATGACCGCGTCTGTACTTTCCGGTCTATCAAGCATGCGGGTACTTTGTATTCAAATTAAGCTTCTTCCTGATCTGGAATAGTCATTGCAACTGCACGCGCAGGCACAATGGTAGAAATTGCGTGCTTATAAACCATTTGTACCACGGTATTTTTCAGCAAAATAACGTATTGATCAAATGAATCCACTTGTCCTTGTAGCTTAATTCCATTCACTAAATAAATAGAAACTTGCACGTGCTCTTTTCTCAGTGCATTTAAAAATGGATCTTGTAGCATTTGGCCTTTGTGTGTCATGGTTTACTCCTTGTAGTTTTAATAAATTGGAGATAGCTCTTTTTATGAATTATCTGTCACGGTAGGACTATCATTGCGCTTTTTTGTTCTAATTTCAAGTGCAAAATATATTTTTTATTGTAAATAAGCGTTCATTCTAGTTAACACTTCTTCCTTACCTAAAATCGCCATCACCTGATCAATACTCGGCGACTGCGCAATACCGGCCAACATCACTCGTAACGGCATTGCAACTTTAGGAAATTTAAGCGCATTATCTTTAACTGCAGCATTAATTGCTTCGTGTATGTGTTCTGACGTCCATTCAATCTTGCTCAATGTTGCATGCAAGGCTTGCATCACTGGCTTGATATCATCGGTAATATGCTTCTCAACGTCTGTCAAATTCGCTACTGGCACTTCATAGAAATAGGCAATATCAGCAGCTAATTGGTTCAAATTATTTGCGCGCTCACGATACAATTCCAATACGCTTATCATTAATGGCTCTGCTTTAACCGCTACATTCTGCTTCGCCAATCTTTCGGTAATATCTGCTGCTAACGCTGTTAAATCAGCAGTTTTAATGTAATGCGCGTTCAACCAATTCAATTTTTCGGTATTAAATTGTGCAGCCGAAGGCGTAATATGGTCTAAATCAAACCACTGGCAAAACTGCGCCATATCAAACACTTCATCATCGCCATGACTCCAGCCTAAGCGCGCTAAATAATTCAGCACCGCTTCTGGCAAATAGCCATCCTCATGGTATTGCATCACACTTACCGCACCGTGTCGCTTAGACAGCTTTTGTCCATCATCGCCTAGAATCATCGACAAATGCGCATACTGCGGCACATCTGCACCAAGCGCTTTAAATAGGTTAATTTGACGTGGCGTATTATTCACATGGTCATCACCGCGAATCACTTGTGTAATCCCCATTTCCCAATCATCCACGACTACGCAAAAGTTATACGTGGGCGTACCATCGCCACGTGCGATAATTAAATCATCAAGCTCAGCATTGGCAATTTCGATATCGCCTTTGACCATATCATGCCAAGCAACAACGCCTTCTTTGGGATTTTTAAAACGAATCACTGGGTTCACATCGGCAGGAATCTCGGGTAGCACTTTCCCCTCTTCTGGACGCCATTTGCCATCATATTTTGGTTTTAATCCTGCTTGCATTTGTTGTTCGCGCAAGGCATCTAACTCTGCTTTGCTACTATAGCAATAGTAAGCGTGACCAGATGCCAACAAGGTTTGCAAATGCTTTTTATAATGTTCCATGCGTTGCATTTGGTAAAAAGGACCTTCGTCATGCGCTAAGCCTAACCATGCCATGCCATCTAAAATCGCTTGCACTGCTTCAGGCGTACCGCGCTCAACGTCGGTATCTTCAACGCGCAACACAAATTGGCCGCCATGCTTTTTGGCATAAGCCCAAGAAAAAAGCGCAGTGCGTGCACCACCAATATGTAAAAAACCTGTTGGGCTAGGAGCGAATCGGGTACGTACAGTCGTCATAATAAATGCTAAGAATTAAAAACCATGCATTCTAACATGTAAGCAGACATCTGCTTACGTTGTAATACAAAGCAAGCCTAATACACTAAAATTAAATATTGTTTAATATTCAATGATTTATTGTTGTAAATTAAATTAGCTTATGATATACAGGTAATAACTCGTTGTTAAGCATGTTGTAAGGAGAAATTTATGGATATACATACAGGTGAAGTGTATGGAAAAAAAACATCATCGAACAAACTGGCGATGTACAACGTCCTTAAAGTAAGCAAAACTGCCATCACACTACAAAACATTGATAATCCGTTAAGTTTATTTGAAACAACAATGCAAAAACTCGCCATTTTAGGCTACGTGCGCATCAGCCAAACACCTTATATTAACTTGAATAAGTCTGGCGCTAAAAAGCGCCAAGCAGCACGTAAACCAACACGCTGCCCATTAACCTTGGATTTTTTAGAAGACCGTGCAGATAGCGAGCGACCTGCGCCAATATTACCTGATTTATTTACACAAGCAGCGTTGTAACACTCTGCTATTTAGTCTGTAGGTGGCCCGCCGACTAAATCATGTCCATCAACGGCTAGAATTTGCACATCAACAAAATCACCTGGATTTAATCCGTCAGCATCTTGCACATAGACAATCCCATCAATTTCAGGCGCGTCTGCTTTGGTGCGCCCCAGCGCGATGATGTTGTCATCACTATCTGTTGTTAACTCATCGATTAATACTGTTTGTAGTGTGCCAACTTTGCGTTCCAACTTAGCACTGCTGATGCGTTCTTGCACTTCCATAAAGCGGCTTAACCGTTCTTTTTTCACTTCTTCTGGCACTTGATTAGGCAAGTCATTCGCTTTTGCACCATCAACAGCGGAATAAGCAAAGCAACCGACTCTGTCTAGTTGTGCCTCTTCCAAGAAGTCAAGCAACATCTTAAAGTCATCTTCTGTTTCGCCTGGGAAGCCTGCAATAAAAGTAGAACGCACGGTAATATCAGGACAAATTTCACGCCACGCTTTAATACGCGCTAAATTATTTTCACTACTTGCTGGGCGTTTCATTGATTTCAACATACGTGGACTCGCATGCTGAAAAGGCACATCCAAATAAGGCAAAATCAAACCATCTGCCATCAATGGAATCACATCATCCACATGCGGATAAGGATACACATAGTGCAAACGCACCCAGATACCCAGTTCACTTAAGGCTTGGCTTAGCTCGGTCATATGCGTTTTAATCGGTCGACCATTCCAGAAACCCTTACGAAATTTCATATCAACGCCATAGGCTGAAGTGTCTTGCGAAATCACTAAAATCTCTGAAACGCCTGCATTCACCAAATTCTCAGCTTCGTTTAACACATCACCAATCGGACGGCTGACTAAATCGCCGCGCATACTTGGAATAATGCAGAAACTGCAACGGTGATTGCAACCTTCTGATATTTTTAAATACGCATAATGTTGTGGTGTTAAGCGTACGCCTTGTGGTGGCACTAGGTCGGTGTATGGATCATGTGGTTTTGGTGAATTGGCATGTACTGCCGCCATCACCTCTTCTAAAGCATGCGGCCCTGTAACGGCTAATACGCTAGGGTGTGCAGTTTCTACCACGCCTTTTTTTGCACCTAAACAGCCAGTGACAATCACTTTTCCATTTTTATTGATTGCTTCACCAATCGCATCTAATGACTCTTCTACTGCGCTATCAATAAAACCACAGGTGTTCACAACCACTAAATCCGAGTCTTCATAGCTGTTACTAATTTCATAACCTTCAGCGCGTAATTGCGTCAAGATGCGCTCAGCATCTGAGCCAGCCTTAGGGCAACCAAGTGATACAAAACCAACTTTTGGAATATTTGTTTTCATAAATTCATTATCAATGTAAAAAATAGCCAATCAGGCCAATAGAACTAACGCCTAACGCGATTAGCAATAACTGCGATATCGTTGCTGCCAGCTCAGTTTTTCTGTGTAAGCTTGGAATCAAATCTGCAACCGCCACATAAAGCATACTCGCTGCTGCAATCCCCAAAACAAACGGTACCAATTCTTGCATTTGTTGCAAGGCATAATAGGCTGCAAGCCCGCCAACCATGGTAGCCAAACTCGAGACTAGGTTGAAAATATAGGCTTGCTTCTTCGTATAGCCAGAATGTAACAAGATAAAAAAATCGCCCACTTCTTGTGGAATTTCATGCGCCACAATGGCAATCGCCGTCACAATACCAATCTTAACATCAACCATAAAGGCAGAAGCAATCAGAATGCCGTCAACGAAATTATGAAAAGTATCACCAATCATAATCATCATACCGCTGCGACCAAAATCATGTTCGTGCGTGTGCGAGTGCTTAGCTGTGATTGAAGGTTTTGTCTGTATGACTGGCTTAAATTTAACTGCCGAATCTTTTGTAGTTGTTGATTGATGATCAGGGCAGTCTTCTTCGGTATGTACTGCGTGCACTTCACAATGGTCACCATGACAATGGCGCCAAATAACGAGTTTTTCTAATGCAAAGAATAATAAAATACCAAACAGCACGGTTGTCGTCATCACTTTAGGTGAGCTGGCTTCCTCTATCGCATGTGGCAAAATTTCTAAAAACACGGCGCCCAGCATCGCGCCTATTGCGTAGCTAATCAACATAGGCACGCGTACTTTAGTTACGTTCAAAGCAACTAGTGCTGCGCCGCTCACGCTAAGCACGCCACCAATTAGGCTGAATAGCACAATCCAAGTGAGCGTGGAAAAATCAGGAATCATCATTAAAGAACTATCTTTTCAATAAGTTGCGTATTATAGACTAGTAGCCACTTGGCAACTAAGTTGTTTTTAGGCCTGTCAATTCAAGTTAGCCAAATCAGTGTTGCCATGCGGCCAGTCGCGCCATCTCGCCTAAAGGAGAAAAATCTTGATTTGTCACTATGGGTGCATAAGCCGCCGCCATAAATTTGTGTCACACCAAGCTGATTCAATCGTTGTTTAGCAATGCTATACAAATCACCTAAATAGCGCTCACCGCTTGGTTTAAAAGCACTGACTGCTTGCGCATCTTTTTCAATAAATAGTGCGCGCACTTCTGCACCCACTTCAAACGCATCTGGACCAATGGCAGGACCTAACCATGCCATGAGTTGACGACTATCTACTGCCATAGTCTTAACGGTTTCTTCTATCACACCATCACATAAACTGCGCCAACCTGCATGCACTGCCGCCACTGTAGTGCCTTGTTGGTCACAAATTAATACTGGCAGACAATCTGCTGTCATAGTCACGCAAACCACATTGTTTTGCTCGGTAAACGCCGCGTCAGCCGATTCAATACAACTGCTTTTTGCGGCATCTAATACACGAACACCATGCACTTGATTCATCCAAACAGGCTCTGTTGGCACATAAGGTGCAAGCAATTGTCGATTCTGCGCCACATGCAACGGATGATCGTTAACGTGATCGCCAACATTCAAGCTATCAAAAGGCGCTAAACTGACGCCGCCAATGCGCGTCGTTTGTATCGCACAAACATTGCTTGGTGCAGGCCAATCAGGCGTGATAAAAGTCTGACGCAACGCATCAGTCATCCTCAGCATCCTCGCCTAATATGTCGTCATCTGCCAAATCATCATCTAAAGAGTCATCGTCGTCTAAATCATCATCCCAATCATCGTCGCCAATATATAAACCATTCTCATCAACGGCAAGGTCAAAACCACCCTCCCATTCTGGCGCATCTTCATGCCGCATGGCTTCTAATAAGCTTCTCATGTCTTCAGGCAACTCAATTTGCCATTCCATAAACTCATTAGTAACAGGATGAATGAGCCCTAATTTAACGGCATGTAAGGCTTGGCGGTTAAAACCAGCAATGGCTTCTTTTAATACCTCAGACATTTTAGTATGAGGAATAATGTTACCAATACCATATTGTGGATCGCCAACCATCGGCGCTTTAATATATTGCATATGCACCCGAATCTGATGCGTGCGCCCAGTTTCTAAACGGCAGCGCATATAAGTATTTGTACCAAACCGCTCCAGCACTTCATAATGGGTCACCGCTGGTTTTCCGTTGCGCAATACTGCCATTTTGGTTCTAGCATGCGGATGGCGACCCATCGGTTGGTCAATTTTACCGTTGCGCCACACTTGACCCCAAACAATCGCGCGATATTCACGTTTCACTGACCGCGCTTGCAATTGGCGGACTAAACTGGTCTGCGCTTCAAGTGTTTTAGCAACGACCAACAAACCAGTGGTTTCTTTATCTAAGCGATGCACAATACCGCAACGCGGAACGTCTGCAATAGCCGGGTAGTGATAAAGCAGTGCATTGAGCAATGTGCCACCCCAATTGCCTGCGGCTGGGTGAACAACTAAACCAGCAGGCTTATTAATCACTAATATCGCATCGTCTTCGTAAATAATATCCAAAGGAATATTTTCTGGCTTAAATGCATTTTCTTGTAGATTAGGCGGCTGATTAACAACAACTTTCTCACCACCCCAAACCTTTGTTTTTGCAACTACATTCGCGCCATCAACTGTTACCAAACCTTCTTTTATCCAAGCTTGCAAACGGCTTCTAGAATGCTCTGGCAACATCTGCTGCAAAGCCAAATCAATGCGCTGACCGCCTAAGCTTTGAGGAATAGTGATTGTTTCAATTGTACTTTGTGTCATTTTTAGATGTATATTTTATTGATGCTTCAGTTATTATGATGCTTCTGTTGTATAGCGCTTACGTTATAATAGTGCAAACATAATTTGGCAGGTTTTCTTGTGAAACGTATTTTACCGCTTATTCAATCTTTCTTTTTAGCTTTATTAGTTGGCACAGCCTTAACTGGATGTGCCATATTTGGTGCGCCTACCGAATTAGATGATACCAAAGGCTGGCCAGCTGAGCGCATTTATGAAGCTGGCGCAACAGCAATGTCGGATAAAGACTATGACAAGGCACTTGGCTATTTTAAAAAGTTGGAGTCTCGATTTCCCCATGGCAAATATGCAACACAAGCAAAACTAGAAATTATTTATGCTAACTTTAAGAAAAATGATCCAGTTTCAACACTAGTTGCTGCTGATCGCTTTATTAAAATACACCCAAACCATCCGAATGTTGATTACGCTTACTACCTCAAAGGCTTAGCAACGTTCAATGAAAGAGGGATAATTGAAAAAATAACCAAACAAAACATTAACGACCGCGACCCTAAAGCACTCAAACTCTCTTTCGCTGCGTTTAAAGACCTTACCGAGCGCTACCCAAAAAGCCGTTATTACAAAGATGCTACACAGCGCATGGTTTATATTGTCAATACTTTAGCACAGCATGAAATGCATGTTGCACGTTATTATATGGATCGCAAAGCTTATTTAGCCGCACTTAATCGAGCTAAATATGTATTGGAATACTATCCAAAATCGGATGCTGTCGAAGATGCACTGGTGACGATGGTGAGCGCTTATGACTATATGGATTTAACCGATTTAAAAGAAGATTCTATTCGTGTACTTAAAACCAATTATCCAGAAAATCCATTGATTAATGGAAAACTGGTTCAAGAAGAACGCATCTGGTGGAAGTTCTGGGAAAGTCTATAACGAAATAAAGTGGCCTAACACACAGTGTTAGACTTATCTTTTTTTATTCTCTTGGTCTTTTTTCGACTTTAATTCAACCCGTCGCGCCGTTTTACGACGACGCATCGTGACAATACCTTCACCAGCTTTGCGTTTATCAGTATCAGCATAAGGGTTATCGCCCTGCTTAAACTGCACCCTAAGTGGCGTACCAACCAACTGGAAGGTCTTACGAAAAACACCTTCTAAAAATCGTTTATAGCTGTCTTTAATCCCACTGATATGCGTACCATGTACCACTACAATTGGAGGATTTACGCCACCTTGATGTGCATAGCGTAATTTTGGTCGAATACCTTTACTGACGGGTGGTTGATGCTGCGCGACCGCATCCGATAAGACTCTGGTTATCTGCGGGGTCGATAACTTTGCAAACGCTGCTTTAAATGCGCCATCTACAGAGCTAAATAACTCTGGCAGCCCCTTTTTACGCAAGGCAGAAATATAGTGAAACTTAGCAAAGTCCAAGAAAACTAATTTACGATCAATTTCTTTTTTAATCCAATCGCGTTCATCTTCTTTCAAACCATCCCACTTATTCACTGCAACAACTAACGCACGCCCTGCGTCTAAAATATAAGCAGCAACATGGGCATCCTGCTCAGTTATGCCCTCTTGCGCATCAACAACTAAAATCGCCACGTTGGCATCTTCGATTGCTTGCATGGTTTTCACCACTGAGAATTTTTCTACTGCTTCAAAAACACGTCCTCGTTTACGCACACCTGCGGTATCAATAAACGTATAGGTTTTGCCCTCACGCTCTAAATCGACATAAATTGAATCTCGGGTTGTACCCGCTTCATCAAATGCAATCATACGATCTTCGCCCAACAATGCATTCACTAGTGTTGATTTACCTACGTTAGGGCGTCCGACGATGGCAATCTTGGGCGTATCTTTTTGTTTTTTTTCTTCTGCTTCTGGCGAAGGGAAGTTTTCTAATGCGAGTTCAATTAAATCTTTAACGCCTTCACCATGTGCCGATGAAATAGAGAGGGGATCACCTAATCCTAACGCATAAAAATCAGCCGTTACAACCGCTCTTTGCATGCCTTCTGTTTTATTAACCACCAATAAAACTGGACGTTGCGACTTTCTGAGCTTATCTGCAATCGTGTATTCTTCAGGCGTTAAACCTGCGCGCGCATCGACTAGAAATAGTACTAAATCAGCTTCATCAATGGCTAGCAACGTCTGGCGAGCCATTTCTTTCAAAATACCAGTATCTGCCGTTGGCTCAAAACCACCAGTATCAATGACTAGATAAGGCTTACTCGCACCAATACCACGACCATAGTGACGATCCCTAGTTAATCCAGGCAAGTCAGCAACAAGTGCATCACGACTTTTGGCTAGACGGTTAAATAAAGTGGACTTGCCGACATTGGGTCGACCAACTAATACAATGGTAGGTAACATGATTATTGCGACTTAGGTAAAACAATACCTGGTCCACTGCCTTCTTGCGTTTCTGGAAATAAAAGCGGTTGCTGCTTTTGGAATAAAATACTACGTGAAGGCTCTTCAGCACTTTCACTACTTTGCGATTGCACATCATCAGCCTCTTTAGCTTCGCTTTCTTCAGCTATTGGTGATGGTGCTGATTGACGAGGTTCGATTGATGTCGACACTGCGGAGCCTTCTATGCTTACCGCATACAAACCACCATCGCGTGTAGCCGCAACCAGTTGCGAAGGTGAGTTACCCGCAATTAACGACATCACAGCTTTGCTACCAACTTGAATCCGTGCGGCGAATTGACCATTCTCTAGATTGATAAAATGTACATATCCTTCTAAATCACCAACAGCAATAAAATCTTTTAGTACGACTGGCGTTGTTAAGCGTCTGTTGAGTAAATCTCCTTGTCGCCAAAACGTTTTACCTGTTGCATCATCTAGCGCATAAAAAGAGCCTAGTGTATGAGAAACATAAAGCTTGTTATCACTAAAAGTCATGCCAGTATAACTAGAAATATCTCTATTCCACATCACTTGACCGCTTCGACGATCAACGGCAGCGATACGCCCTTGATAAGCAACCGCATAAACCACTGGACCAGCAACAACGGGTAAACTCGTGATATCAGCAATCCGTTCAATCTCAGTCACTCCTTTTGGCGTTGCAACAGTGGCTTCCCAAAGCAATTTTCCACTATCTGCATTAAGCGCAATCATTTTTCCGCCCGGAAAACCTGCATATACAGCTCCACCATCGACAATAATACCCGCACTACTTCTTAAACTAAGCGCCGGTACTTTTCGTGTATAAACCCATTTACGCACACCATCGGCCGCATCTAATCCGTAAATGTAATTGTCGCCAGAACGGACAATGACTTTACCTTCAAAATAACGTGGCGCGCTTAATATCTCACTGGAAACATGTGACTTCCATACAAACTTTCCGCTTACATCATATGCCAGCACATCACCTCTGTTGGTACCGACCAAAACCAAACCACCGCCAGAACCTACACCACCACTAATCGGCTCTTCCGTCTCAACTCGCCACTCTTGTTTACCATTGTCAGCATTTAATTTCGCCAACTCACCTTTTGCATTGGTGGCATAAATGAATCCAGCATCTAACGCAGGTGTGAAATCATACTGGTCTGTATTGCCTAGTTGACTAGTCCAATTTACCTTTACCTCATTAGTGGCTGTTATCGCTGGCAACTCCGCAGGCATATCTAATGGCTCACGACCAAACAGCTTATCGGCCATATCTAACCTTAGCTCAGTTAACGCACTACAACCTGTTAACAACAATACAGCGACGATAACGCAACGATTTAATATTTGACTAATCATGAAGAAAACTCACCTAGCTCCCAAGGGACTCAAGCTTTTGCTTTGTAAACAAATATAAACGACCTTCTGAATCTAAATTAGCTAATGCAGCTGCATATACTTTTTTAGCCTCCTCAACTTTACCTTGCGCCAATAAAATGTCGCCCTGCAAATCTTCTTTCAAACCAATATAACCTGGATCAAAATCACCTGACAATGCTTTATCAGCACCTGCATAATCTTTACTGTCTAACAAGATTCTCGCTAATTGCAAACTAGCAATCGCCTTTATTGGCGTTTCTTTAGCATTTGCTTTTGCCCATTCCAACTGTATTTTTGCGCCATCAACATCACCTGCAATGAATTGACTTCTTGCTTGCATAACAGCTGCTCTACCTGCATATGGCGTACCTGCATAATCTGCAATTAACTTGCTAGAAGCGGCTTTTATTTCTTCTGTTTTGCTTGGGTCAAGTTGGCCTAATGATTGATATAGTTCAGAAGCCTCAACTGCTTTTTTATGCGTAAAGTATTGATAACCTTGCCATGCGGCATAAGCAACAATGGCTGCCAAAACTAGATTAATGGTCAGCTTACCGTACTTATTCCACCACACTTTAAATTCATCCAACTGTTCTTGATCATCTAAATCTAATGCCATTATTTATCCTAAAATACTGATTCTAAAACGATTAACTATTACAACCCAATTTATTTCTGCCCAGGAATTGCTTTTAACAAATCCCTTGTATAACTTTGCTGCGGCGACTGGTAAATGGTATTCACATCACCTTGCTCTACTATTTTTCCTTTATTCATGACCACCATTTCATCAGCAACATGCCTAACTACGCGTAAATCATGAGTAATGAAAATATAGCTTAAATTCATTTCCTTCTGTAAGGTTTTAAGCAACAGCAAAATCTGCGCTTGCACCGAAACATCTAACGCTGAAACAGGTTCATCACAGACCACCACTTCTGGCTCTAGCACCAAAGCCCGCGCAATACCTATTCGTTGTCGTTGGCCACCAGAAAACTGATGTGGATATTTCTTTACATCATCCGCATGCAAGCCAACGCGCTCTAACATCAGTTGCACTTTCTGCAACCGCTCATTTGCATTGCCCAAACCATGGACTAATAAGCCTTCTGCAACAATATCGCCAACACGCATACGCGGATTTAACGAAGCGAAAGGATCTTGAAACACCATTTGTAAGTTTTTACGCGCTTGACGTAGCGCCTTACTATCCAATTTGGCGAGTGATTGTCCTTGAAACAAGACTTCACCACTATCGAAAGGATGCAATTGTAACAGACATCGCGCTAAAGTTGACTTGCCGCTACCAGATTCGCCAACAACCGCCAAGGTTGAGCCTTTTTTTAAAGCAACACTCACATCATCTAATGCGTTAATCGTCGTCTGTCCAAAACCAAAACTGCCGCTTCGCTGTTTATATTGCTTAACCAAATGGCGTGCTTCAAGAATGATTGAGTCTTGCATTAGGCAGACACCTCATTGGTCTTTAGCCAAGCATAATCAATTGGCTTTAATACTTTTTTGCCTTCCACATCTGGTACGCAGTCTAATAATGCTTTGGTATAAGGATGTTGTGGGTTTTCTAATACTTGTTTTTTAGGACCAGCCTCAACAATTTCACCTTTAAACATCACAATCACATCATCAGCAATATCCGATACCACACCAAAATCATGGGTAATAAACAACATTGCCATTTTCATGCGATTTTTTAACTCATCTAATAACGTTAAAATTTGCGCTTGTACCGTCACATCCAATGCCGTCGTCGGCTCATCTGCAATCAATAAAGCAGGCTCACAAGCAATACTCATTGCCACCATCACGCGCTGACGTTGACCGCCAGATAACTCATCAGGGTAGCTGTTTGCACGTTCTTCTGGAATACCAACTTGCGTTAGTAAGGTCGCAATTTTTGACTTTAATGCGTCACCTTTTAGACCCTTATGTGCAGTGAGCACTTCCCCAATTTGAAAGCCCACTGTTAAAACAGGGTTCAATGAGGTCATTGGCTCTTGGAAAATCATACCAATTTGTGCGCCTCTTATTGTCCGCATCGCTTTATTATCTAATGTGGTTAAATCGACTCCATTAAAAAAAACATGCCCACTTGCGACCAATTGATTGGACAGTAAGCCCATAATGGTTAGCGCCGTTAAACTCTTGCCACTACCTGATTCACCAACAATGCAAGTCGTTTTACCTGCAGATAATTTAAATGAAGAGTCTTTAACGAGCAACCGTGTAGGCTCTTTTTTCAGCCCTACATTTAAATGCTCTATACTTAAAATTTCGGTCATCAGAATTTAATCACGTTTCTAGTAAGCGTTATTCTATGTTGTAAACAATGGTCACAACGACTCGTGCTGTTTTATCAATGGTCGATTTATCATAAACGCCACCATAATCACTGTCGCTATTATCTGCACCGCCAACAGGTAGAATGTAAAAAGCGCCTTGCCGCGCAGATTTCATTACACCCACTGTTGCGCCGTCTTGTTTAACAAATTCTGTTGCTCGAACTCGCGCATTTTGGGTCGCCTCTGCAATTAAAGACATTTTAATTTCTTCTAAATTACTCACCAAATACTGTGGCTCATAAGCCACAACCGGTTGATTTTGCGCTCTTAATTGTAAGAATGCTTTATTGGCTGCTTGAATTTTATCCAAATCTTTTGAAACCACTCTGATATTTTGATAACCTTCATAACCGCTTTGTACTTGTCTGTAGTTATCGCCAATAATGACTTCTTCATAATGTGGTCCTAGGCTTTCCACATCGACACTCCACGCTTCTTTTACAAATCCTTGCTCTGTTAAAAAGCCCTCAACAACCTTAAGAGTTTGTGCAACGTCAGTTAATGCTTTTGCTTGTGTCGGGCTAGCGACTGATATATGAATCATCCATTCAGCAGCATCGGCTTTAATTGGCTTCTCTGCTAAACCCTTCACTGTAATACTTTGTTGACCAACCACCGCACGTTTGGCTTGCACGCCTAAAATAAAAGCCGCACTTGCCATACCAATGGCTAACAACAAACCGAGAACAGTCATTGCGTTTAGAAAACTTTTATTTTCCGTCATGTTTAATCCTTAACTTTTTGGACAACTTGCTGTAATTGACAACGTTGTTGCTCACCTTGCGCTAACAACGGCTTTAATGAAATCTCACCTGAAGCAACTTCATCCTCACCCAAAATAGCCGCATAACGTGCACCACTTCTATCGGCTTTTTTCATTTGCGATTTAAAACTACCGCCGCCTGCATGCAACACAACAGACAAACCTTCGCTACGTAAAGTTTCCGCGATGTTAAACGCTTTTTGTTCTGCCAACTCACCAACATTCACTAAATAAAGATCAGGCGTACTATTGGCTGTCACCCCATATTCTTGCATCAACAAAAATACGCGCTCTAAACCAATGGCAAAACCACAAGCTGGCGTTGACTTGCCGCCAAGTTTTTCCACTAAAGTGTCGTAGCGACCACCGCCTGCAATTGTGCCCTGCGCGCCTAGTTTAGTCGTCACCCATTCAAATACGGTACGGTTGTAATAATCTAAACCACGCACTAAACGATGGTTCACCACATAAGCAATACCTGCGTCTGTTAATAGCTGACAAAGTTGTTCAAAATGCGCTTTGCTGGCCTCACCTAAACAATCCATCAACTTAGGTGCAGCTTCACACATGGCTTGCATGCGCGGATTTTTAGTATCAAGAATCCTAAGAGGGTTCGCATGTAGGCGACGTTTTGCCTCGTCATCTAATAACTCTGCATGCTGCTCAAAATACGCAATAAGCGTTTGACGATAAATAGCACGTTCATCTGCATCACCAATACTATTAATCTGCAACTCAACATCGGTAATACCCAATTCACGCCATAATCGCGCTAATAATACAATTTGCTCAGCATCGACATCTGGTCCATCAAAACCAAACGCCTCACAACCGACTTGATGAAATTGACGTTGACGGCCTTTTTGCACGTTCTCATGTCTAAACATCGGGCCGATATACCATAAGCGCTGTGGGCCGTTATACGTCAAATTTTGCTCAATCACAGCACGTACGCAACCTGCCGTTCCTTCTGGGCGCAATACTAGCTTGTCGCCATTGAGTTGATCTTCCCATGCATACATTTCTTTTTCGACAATGTCAGTATGCTCACCCACGCTACGCACAAACAACTCTGTTGGTTCGACCAATGGCATGCGAATATTGTTATAACCGTATTGCGATAATATTTTGCGTGCGATATCTTCTAACTTAAACCAAAGCGGTGTCGCTTCTGGCAAAATATCGTAGAAACCTTTAATGGATTGTAATTGGTTTTTTTGACTCATTACTTAACTAACTGATTGAATTGGTATGATTTTAGACTGAACTTGCTGACGTAATTTACCGCCTTCAGCATAGTTATTTTTTACATAATCTTCCACAATGGCTTGGAATTCTTGCGCAATATAATCGCCTTTTAACGTCACTGTTTTTTCACCATCGACAAAAACAGGTGCCACAGGCGTTTCGCCAGTGCCGGGCAAACTAATCCCGATATTGGCTAGTTTAGACTCTCCAGGACCATTAACCACACAGCCCATCACCGCGACACTCATGTCAGCGACACCTGGATAAGCACTCCGCCATATCGGCATTTGCTGACGTAAGTAGGATTGAATTTGCATGGCTAATTCTTGAAAGTAAGTAGAAGTCGTCCGCCCGCAACCTGGGCACGCGGTAACTAACGGTGTGAATGAGCGAATCCCCATGGTTTGTAGTATCTCTTGAGCAACCACGACTTCTTTCGTACGTGACTCATTCGGCTCTGGTGTTAGGCTCACACGTATCGTGTCACCAATGCCTTCTTGTAATAATAAAGATAAAGCCGCTGTAGAAGCGACAATACCTTTAGAGCCCATACCCGCTTCTGTTAAGCCTAAATGTAATGGATAGTCGCAACGGCTACTGAGTTCACGATAAACCGATACAAGGTCTAGCACATTGCTGACTTTGCATGAAATGATTATTTGATTGGCATCTAAGCCGATTGCAACCGCTTGTTGAGCACTTTCCAGAGCAGACTGTATCAACGCTTCTTGCATTAATGCATCCGATGATAGTGGGTTGGCTGATTGCGCATTATCATCCATCATTTGCGCCATTTTAGCTTGATCTAAACTGCCCCAATTTACCCCAATGCGCACTGCTTTTTGATACTGAATCGCCGCTTCTATCATGCTAGCAAATTGCTCATCACGTTTACTGCCTTTGCCTACATTGCCAGGATTAATACGATATTTAGCAAGCGCTTTAGCACAGTCAGGATAAGCTTGTAATAATTTATGACCGTTGTAATGAAAATCACCCACCAATGGCACATTACAACCTAGCGCATCCAAACCTTTTCTGATAGCACTAACCTGCGCCGCCGCTTCAGGCGAATTGACTGTAATGCGCACCACTTCACTACCCGCTTGCCATAATGCATATACCTGCTCAATTGTACTTTTAGCATCTGCAGTATCGGTGTTTGTCATACTCTGCACAACAACTGGCGCTGGAACTGTACCGTACAAACCACCGCCAACGGCCACATGGCCTATCATTACCTGCCGTGTATTTTTACGCATTATTTAACTCTAAACTTAATCATAGTGATGATGATTAACGACCTAGACGCACACGCGCAACATTAATACGCGTATAGGGTGCTAAGCTAATCGGTTTGCCATCAACCGTCAGCGTTGCACCATGCGCATTGCCGACAACGATTTCTAAAGGCTGCTTGATATCAACAATATCGCGATTACCTGCATACAGAATTTTATTGTAGACCTCTTCGCCTGATTGATTGACGACGCTCAACCATGTTTCTTGTGTTGCATTAAATTCTAACCTTGTTGTTTTTACAGGGGATGCCGTTTCTGTTGCATTTTGAGGCGCGGCAACAACTTCAGGCGCTTCATTCTCTGCAGAAACAAGCTCAGCGTCAGGCTCTTCAACATCAACAACCGCACTCTCTTCAATTGCCTCATCTTCAGCAGACAGTTCATCAGTCAATTCTTGCGTTTCAATTGCCGGCAAAGCACTCTCTGGCGTCGTCATTTGCAAGGCCAACTCTTCTGGAAACATCTCAGCCACTTCTGGCATAGGATTGACTGTATCTGGCTTTTGAATATAGTGTTGGTAGAAGAACCACGCAGCCAATCCAAGCAACAGTAAAACCGTCAACAATAAATAGCGCGCACTGCTTGATTTTGTGTTTTCTGATATTTTCATATTAATGCCAGGACCGACAGCAAAAGCATACTGCTCGGTTTTAGGCATTAGTTCTGCATAGGCTGCTAATATCGGCTCAGCTGGCGTTTTAAGTAGTTTAGCGTAATTGCGAATAAACCCTTTAACAATGGTCGGCTCAGGCAACGCTGAAAAATTATTTGCCTCTAACGCCTCTATCTGGACATTACCCAATCGCAATTGTTTAGCAACAGCTTGTGTAGTCAACCCTTGCTCTACCCGTTTTGCTCGTAAAGCACCGCCACACTGGGCATTGTAATCTTGCACAACAGAATCTCTAGCCACATCAGTTAACGTTGGCTCAACCACAGCTTCATCCATCTCTGATTTAGTCTCCATCTCAATATTGATTGAGGCATCACTTTCCTTCAAATTAGGGGTTTCAGCCTCGACCTCTTCATCTTTTTTAAGTTTACGTGCCATTTCAAACCCTTATAGAAATAATGTTTTATTGACCACTTAATAATAGTTGTGTTTCTGCAGCATTTGGATATTTTCTTCTTAGCTCCAAAGCATAACTTGCCTCATTATTTTTGTCACCCAGCAATCGTGCAATCTTAATGCCTAACCATAGCGTTTCCGAGGTTGGCGCAGCAATCAATGCATTTTGTAGTGTCTTCTTTGCTTGCGTCGCATCACCACGTTTAAATTGAATTTCTGCTAAGTTCTGAGCGGCAGAATGGGTAAGCGGCTCAATTTCAAGCGCTTTATTTAAATATTGCTCAGCACTTTTCATATCGCCTTTTCGTTTAGAGCAAATGCCCGCGTTGGCATAAGCTAAGTTTGGCGTCCCATACAAGGGATTTTTTACTGCTGTTAAGAACTGTGTTACAGACTCATCATAACGACCACGGGAGCATAAAAAAGTCCCATAATTATTGTATGCCTCTGGAATAGAAGGGTCGAGCTGAATGGCTTTTTTAAAATTAAATTCAGCCTCTGCATCTTGTCCCAATGCAGAGCGCACCATGGCCAAACCATTATAGGCCATCGCAAAGGTTGGCATAATTTCGATGGCTTCTGTGAACTCATCAAGTGCGATTTCTAGTTTATTCTTTTGCAGATAAGCGGCACCTAAATTAGTATGCGCACGCGCCCTATCGACGGTTGCAGCATTTACGTTTGCATTACTGGTAGTTTTTGCTTCCATCAATTCACATGCAGCTAAACAACAAAGCAACACAAAAATAAACATCCGTTTTGCATTAGCCTGCATTACATCACCTCAATCGGAATAAATTTTGAACTACGGTTGGTTTTATCTAACACTTTGCCCGCCAATTGACCGCAAGCCGCATCAATATCTTCACCACGTGTTTTTCTTACTGTAACTACATAACCTGCATTCATCAGAATGTCTCTAAAAACACGAATATGGTTAGACGTAGAAGTGCCGTAGCCACTATTAGGGAAAGGATTAAATGGGATTAAATTGAATTTACATGGCACATTTTTAACTACATCTAATAATTGATGTGCATGCTCAACTGTATCATTAACCCCATCCAACATTACATACTCAAAGGTCACAAAATCACGCGGCGCTTTCACTAAATAGCGTTCACATGCTGCCATCAATTCTTTAATTGGATATTTTTTGTTGATTGGCACAATCACATCACGCAAAGCATCATTTGGCGCATGTAAAGAGACAGCTAGCGCAACTGGGCAGTCTTCTTTTAGTCTATCCATTTGCGGCACTAAACCGCTGGTCGACAATGTCACACGCCTGCGACTTAAACCATAGCCATGATCATCCAACATAATCTGCATGGCACTTACAACGTTATCATAGTTCGCTAACGGTTCGCCCATTCCCATCATCACCACGTTGGAGATAATGCGATCGGTTGGCGCCAACATGTCGTAACCATCCACTTTGCGCAAAGATTGATTCGCAATCCAAAGCTGTCCAATAATTTCAGACACCGTTAAATTGCGATTAAACCCTTGTCGTCCTGTACTACAAAACGTGCACTCTAATGCACAACCTACTTGGCTAGAGATACATAATGTTCCGCGATCATCCTCTGGAATGAACACCGTTTCAACACTGCTACTTGTACCATCTTTTTGATTGTTTGCGCCAATTAGCCATTTGCGCGTACCATCATCAGAGGCTTGTTCTAGCTGTACTTCTGGCAAGTTAAAGCTCGTTTCATTGCCCAATTTCTCTCGCAATACTTTGGCAATATCCGTCATCTGATCTAAATCAGTCACGCCATAGTGATAAACCCATCGCATCAACTGCTTGGCGCGAAAAGGCTTCTCGCCGATACTAATAAAGTAATCGGCGAGTTGCTTTTGATTAAAATTGAGTAAGTTAGTCAACTTTTACTTAATATCAATAAACAAACGATCAATTAACCAAAGAAATATTTGATTTCAATCGCAGCGTTTTCTGCTGAATCTGAACCATGCACTGCATTCGCATCAATGCTTTCAGCAAAATCTGCACGAATTGTACCTGCAGCCGCTTCTTTAGGATTTGTTGCGCCCATCAAATCACGATTTTTCAATACAGCGTCTTCGCCTTCTAACGCTTGAATCATCACAGGGCCAGAAATCATAAATTTAACCAAGTCTGCAAAGAAAGGACGGTCTTTATGCACAGCATAAAAACCTTCTGCTTCTGCTTGTGAAAGTTGCGCCATTTTCGCTTCAACAATCTTTAAACCAGCGTTCTCAAAACGGGTATAGATTTGACCAATCACGTTTTTTGCCACTGCGTCTGGTTTGATAATACTAAGGGTGCGTTCTACTGCCATGTTAACTCCAAAAAAATAATAAAAAACAACAACTAAATGAATGTATTACAAAGTGCGTAACATTAACATTTTTAGCTATTTTAATAAACCTAATTTGACTTTAATTTGTTGCTTATTTTTACATATTTGATCAAGCAATTAATTTTTAGCAAAGTTGAAATTTACTTTCAAATCAATTACCACTCCTTAGTCAAAATCAAAACAAAGCCCAGTTTTTACCTCTATTATGGGTTTACAGTCCTTTTTTTTTGGTTATGATAGACGTTCACTTATCGTCGCATCTTGAGCTTAAAGAAAAACTATATCCATGCAGAACTCCACAGACAACCATCTCATGCTCGCTACCTGCCCCGCATGTGGCTTGCTTTGCGATGACATTGCAATTAACAATAAACTGGAAAATGCATGCGCTAAAAGCATTAGCTTTTTTACGCAAAAAGCAGATGCAGCACTGCCATCAATTGCAGGTAAAACGGTCGATTTTCCTGTAGCAATTAAGCAAGCTGCAACCATTTTAAATGCTGCCAACAACCCAATCTTTGCTGGATTAAGTACCGATTTAGCTGGGTTTAGATCGGTTTTTAATTCAGCAGATCATATAAAAGCACCAATGATGCATATGAATGCCCAAAGCACATGGCGCAATACCAAAGTGTTGCAAAGCAGAGGTTGGCAGACGACAACATTAATGGAAGTAAAAAATCGTGCAGATGTAATTGTCTGCATCGGTACAGATGTGGTTAGCCACAACCCACGGTTCTTTGAGCGTAACGTCTGGAATAAAGAAGCGCTGTTTACTGACCCGCAAGCGCGCGATATTATTTATTTAGGTGGTGAAAATTTAGATACCAGTGCTGGCGTTTCACCAACCGGTAAACAACCAACCGTCTTACCGAGTGCATTGGAAGCTTTACCTGAAATTACTGCTGCCTTACGTGCATTGATTCAAAACAAACCACTAAAAGTGACGACTGTTGCAGGTATTGCAATTAACGATTTACAAGCCATTGCAGAACGTTTAAAACAAGCGAGTTATGCCGTATTGATTTGGGTGACAAAAGATTTAGATTTTGCCCATGCTGAACTGACGATTCAAAACATGACCGAAAGCGTTGTCGCCTTAAATGAAAAGAGCCGTGCAATGGGGTTGGCACTCGGTGGCAGCGATGGCGACACCACTGTTAATTATGCGCACACTTGGTTGAGTGCATTAGCACCAGCTGAGCATGATATAAGCCAACACGATGCGATGGTTTGGATTAATAGCTTTAGTCCAGAGAAACCAATGCCAACGACAAAGGCGCCAACAATTGTTATTGGTAACAGCAACTTGCAATTTTCTACCCCGCCTGCGGTCTTTATACCTGTCGCAACACCTGGCTTAGATTGTTCAGGCACTTTATTTAGAGTAGATTCTTCTATCGTTTTACCACTCAAACAAACACGTGCAAGCACATTACCAACACTGGCTGAAGTGATGACACAAATGGATGCATTATTAACATGATTACCTTGCTCAAAAATGCCAAGATATATGACCCTGCTCATCAGAAAAATGGCGTCAAAGAAGACATTTATATCCGCAATGGCCATATCATTGCCAAACCAAGCGATACTGAGAAAATCAATGAAACCATTGATTTAAAAGGAAAAGTTGTCATGGCTGGCGCGATTGATATGCATAGCCATATTGGTGGCGGCAAGGTGAATATTGCGCGCATGATGTTGCCTGAGTATCAAGAAGCACTCAGATACTCAGAGCCAGAAGCGCATATTTGTGGCCCGCATTGCGCGCATCACGCAACGCCAAGCACCATTAACACGGGCATGCACTATATTGAAATGGGTTACACCGCTGCATTTGAGCCTGCAATATTGGCCATTAATGCACGTCAGGCGCATTTGGAGATGGGCGATACGCCGATGATTGATAAAGGTGGCTACGCCATGTTGGGTAATGATGATTACTTTTTACGCTTATTGAGCGAAAAAGCAGATCAAAAAACCATTAATGATTATGTCGCTTGGACCATTAATGCAACGCAAGCCATTGGCATTAAAGTCGTTAATCCTGGTGGCATTTCAGCGTTTAAATTTAATCAACGCCGTTTGGATTTAGACGAAAATAACGCACATTATCAAATTTCACCACGTCAAATTTTACAAAGCTTAAGTCGCGCTGTGCATGATATTGGCATAGCGAAGCCGCTACATGTGCATTGCAATAACTTGGGTGCTGCGGGCAACTTTCAAACCACGCTCGATACCATGGGCGCGAGTGATGGTATTCCCATGCATTTAACCCATATTCAATTTCATAGCTACGCGGCAGAAGGCGATAAAAAGTTTTCATCTGCTGCGGCGCAAATTGCCGAGGCTTTGAATAAGAACAAACACATTACAGCCGATGTTGGACAAATCCTGTTTGGGCAAACCGTGACCGCATCAGGTGACAACATGATGCAACATTTAAACACCAAGCATGCCAATCCTAAAAAATCGGTGATTATGGATATTGAATGTGATGCAGGTTGTGGCGTTGTGCCATTTAAATATCGCGATGAAAACTATGTGAATGCCTTGCAATGGGCGATAGGCTTGGAAATATTTTTAAGTGTGGAAGATCCATGGCGCATCTTCCTAACAACCGACCATCCGAATGGCGCACCATTTACTTGTTATCCGCATTTAATCCGTTTATTAATGGATAAACCGTTTAGGGATGAAGCGTTTGCAAAATTAAACTTAGATGCGCAAGCCATGAGCAATTTAACGTCGATTGACCGTGAATACAGCTTGTATGAAATTGCCACCATGACACGCGCTGGTGCAGCTAAATTAATTGGTTTAGGTGATCGCGGTCATTTAGGCATCGGCGCGGCGGCGGATATTACGGTCTATACTGAACAAGACGATAAAGAAGCCATGTTTAGCAAACCAAGCTATGTGTTTAAAGATGGTGAATTAGTCGTTAAAGATGGTGAAATCATTAAGGTGGTTTGGGGCAAAACGCATACAGCGAAACCTGCTTATGATAAAGCTGTGGAAAAAGGCTTAAAAGACTATTTCGATAAATACCATACGATTCAATTAGATAACTTTAAAATTAGTGATGATGAAATTGCGCAAGATGGACGCAATCAAGCCATTAATCATACAAAATAACGACTTATACCAAATGAAACTAAACGGCGTACAAATAGACGACACCTTTGCAGAAGCATTCAATATGCGCGGCACGCGCGTGTTGATTACCGCACAAAACCTAAAATGGGCCTATAACGCGGTCAATGCTATGACTGGCTTTGCTACTAGCGTGATTGGTTGCGGCGTAGAAGCAGGCATAGAACGTGAGTTATTAGAATCTGAAACGCCGGATGGTAGGCCTGGCGTGAGCATTCTCATATTTGCCATGGGCAGTAAAGTATTAATGCAACAGCTAGAGACACGGATGGGACAATGTATTCTCACCTGCCCTACCGCTGCTGCGTTCTCAGGCATTGAGAGTGAAGATCAAATAAGCTTAGGTAAAAACTTACGTTATTTTGGCGATGGCAATCAAATCTCAAAATTATTGCCTAACGCAAAAGGTGAGAACCAACGTTATTGGCGTATTCCAGTCATGGATGGCGAATTTCTTACCCAAGAAACCACAGGTATGGTGCGTGCAATTGGTGGCGGCAACTTTTTAGTATTAGGTCAAAGCCAGCCGCAAGTGCTCGCCGCTTGTGAAGCCGCGATTGAAGCGATGAAAAAACTACCAAATGTGATTATGCCTTTCCCCGGCGGTGTAGTGCGCTCGGGTTCTAAAGTGGGTAGTAAATATCCAAAGATGTTTGCGAGTACCAATGATGCGTTCTGCCCTACCCTAAAAGGCGCGGTTAAATCAGAATTAAGTGATGATATTGAAAGCGTGATGGAAATTGTGATTGATGGGCTTACATTTGAAGATATTGCGTTATCCATGAAAGTCGGCATTGAAGCCGCCTGTGCTTTAGGACCAGATAATGGCATTAAGCGTATTTCTGCAGGAAATTATGGTGGAAAACTTGGCCCACATCTTTTTAAATTACATGACATTTTAAATGGCAATTTATCAGGAGCAGATAAATGAGTGCATTAATCTTCACTTTTAAAGCTTCTGTTAGTCGCGTTATTGACTGCAAAAAACTAACACCAGATTATTTGCAAGGCAAATCAATAGAGGCTATTTCATCTATTACATTAGGCAATCAAACAGTAGCTGACGTATTTGATGTGCAAGGTGATGATGCGACAGCATTAGTGTTTAAAAATACAACACCACAATTGCATTACATCGGTTATCGCATGAAAACTGGCAGCATCACTATCGAGGGTGATGTTGGCGATTTCACAGGTGCAGAAATGCAAGGTGGCACATTAATTTGCAAAGGCAATACTGGCGAGCGCACTGGCGATACCATGCGCCGTGGTCTGTTGCTAATAGAAGGCAATACAGGCGATTATTGCGCATCGAATATGCGCGCAGGCACACTTGGCTTATTAGGCAGCACTGGCGCTTATTTAGGTTATGGTATGAAGCGCGGCACGTTGCTGTTATCGCAAAATCCAGCCGAACAAGCGACCTGGTTAGATTGTGGTTTACATACTTTACCATTCTTAAATCTGTTATATCAATCGTTTCAAACACTCGATACCAAATTTGCACAATTAAGCAATAGACGGGTAAGGCGCTGGATGGGTGACGTTTCAGGCTTAGGCAAAGCGGAAATATTGGTATTGCAAGCTTGAGCTGTAACAGGTTACCACTTCAATCCTATCTGATTTGAATCAAATCGGTTCCATCAAAACAATGTTAAAATTCCATTTTTAACGTTTATCGTAATTTCTAAATGGACCAATTTCTAACTGCTGCACTCTATAAATTTGTTAGTCTGCCTGACTATCAAGCGCTACAAAAACCGATTCTTACCTTTTGTGTAGAACACAATATCAAGGGCACTTTATTGCTTGCGCTAGAAGGCATCAATGGCACCATTGCAGGCAAACCTGCAGATATCCACGCTGTTTTAAATTACTTACGCCAAGATCCGCGGCTTAGCGATTTAGAGCACAAAGAATCTTATGCCGATAGCCATCCGTTTTATCGCATGAAAGTTAAGCTAAAAAAAGAAATTGTAACGATGGGTGTAGCAGGCGTTAACCCGAATGATGTAGTCGGCACTTATGTCAAACCAGAGGATTGGAACGCCTTAATCAGCGACCCTGACGTGATTTTGTTAGATACGCGCAATGACTACGAAACCCATATTGGCACGTTTAAAGGTGCGATTGATCCAAAAACGACGACGTTTAGAGAATTCCCAGCTTTTGTAGAACAAAACTTAGACAAAACTAAAAATAAAAAAGTCGCTATGTTTTGTACAGGCGGCATTCGTTGTGAAAAAGCATCGTCTTACATGAAGCAGCAAGGCTTTGAAGAGGTGTATCACTTGCAAGGCGGCATCCTGAAATATTTAGAAACTGTGCCAGAAGAGGAAAGTCTATGGCAAGGTGAATGTTTTGTATTTGACCAACGGGTTGGTGTAAAACATGGCTTAGCCGTTGGTGAATATGACCAATGCTATGCCTGCCGTATGCCATTGTCTCAAGAAGAAATGAAAAGTGAGCAATATACCGCCGGCATTTCTTGTCCGCACTGCTACGATAAAACTTCAGAACAGAAAAAGGCGGCGCTAACTGAACGACAAAAACAAGTGGTGTTAGCTAAACAACGTGGTCAAGCGCACATTGGTGCAGCGATTGATTCGGCAGCAAAAAAAGGCAGCTAACCGCTTTATTCAATCACCACTCTACCGTTAAGTGGCTGCACTGGTCGATTATTATCCTCTCGCATCACTTCTTTAAAGGTATCGATTTGCCTTTTAGAAGCAGTCATTGGTGTTTTCATCACCACCCAAACCACGCCTTCACTACATGGTGGTGTGGTTAACGACCCACTAAACCGGTAATATTCTTTTTGTCTAGGAATTAACTCCCCAGCCAAAACCTTACTATTCAATTTCACTGGTTTACCTTTTCTTTTCGGCATTTGACTCCATAATTTAGCCATCGCTTTATTCTCATTACCTTCTTCATACATCACTGCCAATATAGCTAAATGCCCGTTAGTATCAGCATGTAAAAAATGTGCTTCTAATGGAAAGGTTTTACCCATAATTTGATTTTCACTTGGTGCATGAAAACTAACCTGTTTCATTTGATACATCAATCCATCAATGACCAATATATTGCCAGGTTTAAAATCAGCCTGAATAGTCAATCCATTATTCACAATATCAACCGCAGGGAATCGCTGAAAGGCTTTCAGCGGCTTTGGTGTAGAGGTAATTGTTTTATCAATATTAATCGGCGATTGATTCATCCCCGCCTTGCAACTAGCATAATCAGGGCTTAAATCTCCCCAAAATTCAGGGCCTTTTTTACCCGCATATGTCCAATGCGCTATTCGGCGCTTTTTACTCGCTGATTTGTTTTTATCATCAGGTTTAATAGCATCACTGTGCTCGTCGTCTTGTTCAGCTTCGTCAACCAATTCGTCATCCGCGCCATCACCCTTTTCTTCTTTTTTACTATTACTTTTTTCCTTAGCGGCAGATTGACCATCTATCTTTTTAGTTGTTTTTTCAGGTGCTACTTTAGGCTTTTTCTCAGACTCTGTTTTTTTATCAACATCTGCCAACTTCTCAGCTTCAACAGCTACTGCGGGTGGGGATTCTGGCAACACAGCCGTTGGCACGACCGCGGGTGCTGGCGCAACAGGTGCGGCAGGTTTATTAACTGGCTCGGGTATATTAGCTGCTTGATTTTTGGCATTTTCAGCCGCCTGCGCTTTTTTCTCTTTTAGCGCTTTTTCACGCTCTTTTTGCGCACACACATAATGCATCGCAATATCGGCTTCTGTTTCTGGCACAGGCTCTAAAAAACGGGCTCTTTTAACATCAATCGCAGCAGAATAAACTTGCTCTTCATTCAACGATTGATACACTTGTGCAGTAGCAGATTTCTGTTCTGCGCAATTGAAATACCATAATAATTTTGCGTTGTTATAGCTTTTTTCAGGGTACTCTAAATTGGTTTGCAACGCTTTATAATCAATATTGACCCATGCTTTTTGATACTTGCCAGACTCCACAATTGATTGTTTATCGAGCATTAATTTTGCATGCTTATTCTCATGCAACTTTGTCCATTGCGCTGCGTCAACATTGCCAATAAAGGCAATACTCAACAATAAAACAATCACGATATTGTTCATCAAGCGTTTTTCCATCCAACCATTCCCTATCAAATCCTATCTTATTGAAAATCAGCGACTAAAAAGTGGTGACCACAATGCCACATACTGCATTATGGCAAATACCAACCCACTTTAAATCTCTGATTAATCATGCTTTTAATGCCTTATTTATCTCATCAATTGATCAAAATTTGCATACAATAGGATTCAATAGCATAAACATGCTTACATAGAAAAAATTGAAAACTAACAACAATCAACCAATGGCTAACGCGAGAGAAAAAAAAGCAGCAGATGCTTATTTAAAGTTTTTGCAAAGTAAAGGTGCATCCACCAGCACACTTTATCAACGCTCGCGTTTTTTAGACGCCTTTATGATTCAATTAATAACCAAAGAACAAACCCGCAAAGCCTTTGCCTTTGCATTAGAAGAAACGTTAATTAGCCTACCTCAAGAAGATAGAAGTAATGCACTTAATACCGCACGAGAGTATTTTCCATTTTGGATGAATGATATTAAAGCAATAGCCATGTTTCATGAATACTATGGCTTTAGCACCAAAGAAATTACATGGAAGCCCAAACATGCCACATTAGATGCACTCACCAAAAACTTAGATAACGAAACATTTAATGATGCAGAAACGCTATCGCTGAAAAATTATTTGCAAGTCATCGCCAATCTTGGCGCTGATCGTACCATCGTCGAAACCAGAAGTAAGTTAGTCAGAATTATTTTGATCCGTTTGAGAGAAGCGCCGATAAAAAATCATGCAGCTTATCGCATCTCAGTTGATCTGACTTTACCCTTATTTAAAACCAAAGAAATTCGCGATCTCTATCTTGATGTTGTGCGCGAGTTTTATCATTTCTGGGAAAATGAGCCCAACGCTGAAGAGCTTACATTTGGTAAAAACTAAGCTATACTTTTCTAAAGCTTGTCATTGATAAGGCTGTAGCGTTATCTATACCGAATAATAATATCGCTACGAATAGACTGAACGACCAATTCAAAAACGGTAGTAATATCTATATGGAAAAATAGTCATGAGTCGCGTTGCAGTATTTAATCAAAAAGGTGGTGTAGGAAAAACCACAACAGCACTCAACCTGAGTGCTGCACTTCATCGAAAAAAAGCCAAGAACTTAATCATTGATATGGATCCGCAAGCGCATTTAAGCGAGATTCATCAAAAAGAAAAAGTCGACTCTACGAAAAGCTTATTCGATTTTTACCAAAATAATACGCAACTATCACGCCTCATTACTGAATGGGAAGCGTTAGGTGACATGATTCCTGCACATTCAGAATTGATTAAAGTCGATTCGGTATTTGGCAAAGGTCCTGCCATTTTAAACAAACTCAAACAGGGCTTAAATACACTAGAAGAAGGAAATAAGTACGACAACATTATCATGGACTGCTGCCCATATTTAGGCGTGCTATCACTAAACGCTGTGTTTGCAGCTGACTTAATGATTATTCCAATGGCTTCTGATTTTTTGTCGCTTAAAAGTGCGCAGAAGATAGAAAAAACCTTATTGGCTTTAGAGCGCGTGTTAAAAAAGCGTGTTGATAGACGCTACGTGCTGACTATGTTTGATAAGCGAAGAAGAATGCCATTTGAAGTGATGGAACAAGCGACCAGTTTTTTTGGCGATGAACTTTGTAAAACCGTGATTAATGCCAATGTGACATTAGCTGAAAGCCCTTATCATCAACAAGATATTTTTAGCTATCAAGCCAACAGCAAAGGTGCTGAAGATTACAACTTGCTTACAGAGGAATTGCTAAATCAATCGCTGATTCATCGCTAATTAGTCACTATCGACAATATTAGATAACACATCAGCAAAATCAGTACTGACTTGCCGCGAAGTTACCGCAACACTCACTTCTAACACCTCACAGTTGCGATACATCTGCATTAATCGCTCACGCGCAAGACTTTCTGTTTCGCCATAAATTTGCAAATGCTCTACCAACGCGCCATTATTACAGCGAATTCTGTAAACGTATTTGGTCATATGTGGAACAAGCATATCCATTTTTTAATCGCAGTCGGCTCAAAGAGTTAACGTCTATTGGTTCAAATTAATCCAATTTATTGTAAAAGTAAACCTTTGAAATGTTTATCATTTATGAATTAATAGCAATTAATATGTTTATTGGCAAAAGTGCGACAAAATTAAGCCAAAACAATTACGGTAGTCTATTGGCAATGCCTATTAAAAAAGCCGCTGAAAAGCGGCTTTTTAACAAAATGATGGTTAAACAACTATCTTGGCAAAGCCTCACAAACCACACCGTTCTTATTTCCATCCAAACCATAAACATCTAATGACATGATTTTTGCTCTATCTAATCCTTTGTTATTTTCAGCAATTTGCTCAGCACAATAATCATACTTCGCTTGTGCTTCGGCTTGGGTGCTAAAGTTGCTGCAATTTAAGTCATAGGATTCTGATTTTCCAGCTGGTTTAACGCAATCACCCATCAATACCACACCATCTTTTGTGTGCTGAACGCGCGACTCTTTAACACTACCCGTTTTCCATAACGTACCTAAATCCAAATCATAATCCATGGTTTGAATACCAATTGCGGCCAACAACAATATGCCCAAACCAATCGCAAAACCTTTCTTAATGATGCCAAACATATATAAAGCAATCACAATCACCACTAACAAGACTAAGAACCAAATCCGCGTCGATTTTGTATTACGTGCTTTTTGTAAAGATGAGGCCATATCAATATCCATGAATAGTTGAACAAGCCTGAATCGTAGCGTTAAAGTTAGGGAGTGTCAAAGAATGGATTGCGCTTATTTGATTAGCTACATGAAGCCAGACTTGCCTTTGGTATATGCGCCACAAATCGCACAGATCAGGATTTATTCACACGTTAAAAACGATCGCTACAGGGCTTTTTCTGGCAGATACTCAGGCGGCACCACATCAGCCCAATCAATGCGGTAATCGGATGACTTTTGTTTAATCACCGCCTCTAACATTTGCTCTGTCACCATGCCATTAATGCGGCGCACCAACTTGCCTTTTGGGTTGTAAATAAAGGTCAACGGCACCATATCCACAGCCTGACCAATCACCTCGCTAGCCACCTCACCATTGACCATCAATAGAGGGTAATCAATAAAATGACTAGCAGCAAAATCAGCCAAATACGCTTTATCAGGATAATCAAAACTAGGGAAATCTAACGTCAAACCCAATACCATCGCATTCTTTTGATGATGTGCATTGTGAAAGTTAGTTAAATCAAACAACTCATGCCTACAATACGGGCAAGCCGTCGCCCACACATTCACCACAACCCATTGCCCATGACCAACGTATTCATTTAAGGCATGCTTTTTAGTATCGATGCCATCTAATAAAAGCTTGTGGTTTTCCGCCTTCGCTGATTGCGAAGCGAGAAATAACATTGCAACAGCAGTAAAAACAACAAGATGTTGACGCACACGTAAATCCATAATGTTTAATTACAATATTTGAACATAGTTTTTAGGTAAGTTTAGTGTGTTTAGTTACCAAACAATATTAAGATCTCTTTACACCAAAAAAACAGCATTACTTTTGGCAGATATTGTGATTGCAAGTAATTTAAATAAATGGTGTTAACATTTTCAAACTAAGCACGATTAACAACACACCAAATATTTTCTTCAATCTGTTAATCGGCAACCGTTGCGTTAGCTTTGCACCTAATGGCGCGGTAAAGTAACTTGGAATAGAGACCAATAACACCGCTGGTAAATAAATATAACCCCATGTATAGGTTACGAATTCTGTTGATGCGACATTGAACTCACCATTAATGAGATAGCCTAGCGTTCCTGCAGTAGCAATAAAAAATCCTAAGGCGGCTGAAGTTCCAATTGCATTTCTAATATTGATACCGCGCCAAGTGAGATATGGCACAGTCAACGAACCACCGCCAATTGAGACTAATGCCGATACAGCGCCAATACCAAGCGTTACACCTGTTAATTCAACTCGATTAATATCACTGGGCTCAATTTGCGCGGTTTGATTACGGAACATGTTAATGGAGACATAAGCCATAAACACAGCAAAAAAGATGGCAAGCGCCTTAGCGCTCAGGTAAGCAATTAGAAAAGTAGCCGAAAAAGTACCAAGCACCATACCGATTGCCATCACTTTAACCAGCGACCAATTCACCACACCATTTTTATGATGTGAGCGCATGCTAGAAAAAGAAGTCAAGATGATACAAGCCATTGAAGTGCCCAAGGCAAGATGCACCACACTCTCTTTCGGAATGCCCTGAACCATAAAAATAGACGCGAGTACCGGCACCATAATGCCGCCACCGCCTATGCCTAACAACCCTGCCATGATGCCGACAACAACGCCAAGTAAAACAAATGCAAAAATTAACTCAACACCCATGCAATTTCCTCAGAACGTAAGCCTGTATCTTAAAGCAATTTTAGTAAACAACAGAAACAGAGACTCCTCCCATTGGGCGGCGTTCGCTTTGACGTGCAGACTTTGTGCGAATTTAAATAATTATGACACTCTTTAAATTTTACCTGGTGTCGAGATTTAGCACGCTTGATTATTTGAGGAATAATAAATAGATCATCAGACTAAAATACAAAGTTGCAAATATAGCTACAATCCAAAATACCTTTAACATATTGGTATTAATCTCAGTTAACTTCGCGTTATTTTCCTCAAGCAACTTAGTCAATTTATCTTCGTTTTGCATATAAACTCCTAACGGTTATTTCGTTTTTTTATCATGCTTTTTTTGCATAAATTCAGCAACGATATTTCTGTGTCGCCAACACTCAGGGCTATTTTTATCTAAACATTGCTCTTTTAATTTACAAAAGCATGTATTCTTTACCATCTCCTCTAAAGAAGTTACTTCAGCATTACTGTTCGTACTTTTCGTCATACTTGCCCCATTAATGATTTTTATACTTTTGCTACAAAACTAATTTGAAGTCATTACACTTTTAACAATCAATCTTATTTGATGGTATTGCTAAAAGATTTAATGGCTATAGTAATAGCCTGATTAAAAGCACCTAGATGAAGATGAATTTTAATCTCTTTTAGAAAGTTTCATCTCAAATAATCATTAAAAACACCTTTTAGTGTGGAACCTTGTTTATAAGTTCCTATCCTATTTTTTTTGTTTAAATGTTCCAGCAGATGCACCAGCTAAATATCGTTTGGTTTAAGCGTGACCTCAGACTTGAAGATCATGCAGCGCTTTCTAGCGCTCTTAAAAAAGGAGTGGTATTAGCCTTGTATTGCTGGGAACCCAGCATGTGGAAAGCAGAGGATGCTTCGTTATCGCAACAGGTGTTTGTAGGTGAATGTTTAAAGTCTTTGAGGGTTGGATTACATAAGCTGGGAATTCATTTGCATATTTCATCCTTAGGCATTGTAGAAACACTTACTTTTATAGCCCAACAGCACACTATTGCAGAAGTACATAGTCATGAAGAAACTGGTAATTTAACTAGTTATGCTATTGATAAGGCTGTAGGAAAATGGTGTAAAAGTTTCAATGTTAAATGGCATGAGCACCCACAAAACGGCGTTATTCGTGGGTTAAAAAATCGCGATGAATGGCATGCAAAATGGGAGAACCATATGCAGTCCTCTATCATCACACTCTCTCAGTCAAGAGTGACCCACCCCGTGATTGCTTTACCCAAACCACCTGTTACTAGATCAAAAGGTGAGGATAAGCCACAACGCCAAGTTGGTGGAAGGGAGGCAGCAATGGCCACCTTATCTAGCTTTTTTACGCATCGATCTGGCTTTTATAGAGGTGGTATTTCTAGTCCCATTAAAGCGGCTGAAGCCAGTTCAAGACTATCAGCGTATTTAGCTTGGGGTTGTATATCACCAAGAGAAGTCGTTCAAGCAACAAGGGCAACCGTTGCACATCATCGCTCCGAAGGCTTGGCTGCCAAACATCCACTAATATTAGGCCTTAGAAGCTTTGAACGGCGGTTGCATTGGCATTGTCACTTCATTCAAAAGCTTGAAAGTCAGCCTACACTAGAAATTGAACATATGCATACAGCGCATATTGGGATGAGAGATGAGCAACTCAGCGATAGTGAATCGCAAAGACGTTTAGCAGCTTGGTGCAAGGGTCAAACGGGATGGCCTATGGTTGATGCTTGCCTAGCAATGCTAAATCAACAAGGTTGGATTAACTTCAGAATGCGCGCCATGTTGATGAGCTCAGCTTCCTACTTATTGTGGCTACATTGGCGAGAAACGGGACTGCATTTAGCTAGGGAATTTGTGGATTATGAACCCGGTATTCATTGGCCACAAGTACAAATGCAGTCTGGGTCAACAGGTATTAATACATTGCGTATTTATAATCCCATCAAGCAAGCTCAAGATCAGGATCCGCGCGGTCAATTTGTTCGCAAATGGATTCCTGCATTAAGACGTGTGCCAGATGCTTGGATTTTTGAACCTTATTTGATGCCAGCACAGCTGCAATTAAAGTACGGATGTGTGATTGAAAAAGACTATCCGATGCCACTTGTCGATATTCGTCAAGCCATGCATTACGCAAAATCACAGATTGCTGAAGCCAGAAAAGCACATCAGAATAAAGGTGAAACACGCAATGTACTGATGAAGCATGGATCACGTACGTTTAAAAGAAAACCATCATCAACTAGAAAAAGAAAAGATAAAGCCACCATGGATCACTCAAAACAAAGCTCACTTTTTTAAAACCTAACTATCTTTCAATTGATAGCCACTCATGATGAAAACAACTAACAAAGTATGGAAAATACCACTCGCTACTGATGAGCGAGATGCAGCAATAGATGCATTGTTCCCAAATTCGCGAAAATCATCAAATAGCTTAATCAAATCCCTACGAGGCGGACGGCAAAAGGCATTAACTAAACTCAATGCAGTAAAAGGCTCGACTTATGGCCAAACAAGAAACTTTTTAAATGGAGATGTCACACATTTATCGCCATATTTTAGACATGGCTGTATCACAATAAAAGAAGCAGTAACCAATGTTAATGAACGGTTTGGTCTTACCAGCCAAAAATTATTAAATGAATTTGCATGGCGTGAATACTGGCGAACAGTATGGTATGTGCATGGCATGAATATATTGTTCGATATGCAGCCGCCCAAAGTGAGTTTATCGTTCAATGACTTGGCTGAAGATATTAAAACAGGGAATACTGGCCTACCCTGTATGGATGGTTTCATCAAAACCCTCATGGTTGAAGGTTACTTGCATAACCATGCACGCATGTGGCTAGCCGCTTATATTGTGCATTGGCGAAAAACGGATTGGCAAAAAGCTGCCTTGTGGATGCATGATTTACTACTCGATGGTGACTACGCAAGCAACCATCTTTCTTGGCAATGGATTTCTTCCACTTATAGTCATAAGCCCTACTTTTTCAATCAAGAAAATCTAGCAAAATATACGAACAATCAATATTGCGAAACATGCGAGGCTAGATGCCCATTTAAAGATAGTTATGAAAACTTAGAAAAGCAACTATTTAAACCAACGCAGCAACCAGCTCGTCAACTTAAATCTACTCAGCCTATTGTTGAAAATAAAACACTAGGCAATCAAACAATCGTTTGGGTTCATGACGAAATGCTACGCAGTAATCATCCACTATTACAGCAATCATATGAAAAAGTATTTATTTTTGATCCTGACTTTTATCAAGGCTGGTCTACGATGAGATTACAATTTATTGCTGACTGTCTAGTTGAAATGCCAAGCGTGAATGTATGGATAGGCAACCCTAGTGAGATTTTTGCATCATTGAATACACAAAAAATCATTACACAAAACACCCCAAATATTAAACTAAAACAACAAGTTGAAGGCTACTCAGTAACGTGGCAACCAGAAGAAAGAGTCAGTTCTGCAAACCTTACTACAGCCGATATTAAAAGCTTTTCACGATTTTGGAAAGTCGCTTCAAATGACTTTATTGTGTAGCGGTTCACAACGCTTATGTTGATGTTTTAATAACAACCCTGCTATTTCTTAATGATTGTGAATGAATCAAAAGTTAATCGGCGAGTAATTGTTTTGATAACTAACACTTCAGCTCCCTTCTCAAACTGAAATCTGCAAGCATCTAATTCCATCGAAATACAGTCTACAACCTCTGTCATGCCTTGATTATAAATCTCGGCCGCTAAAGGCTACTGTAATCAATTTGCTTATTTTCAACAGCTTGCCATCCTTTAGCTAATAGTGCATTTTTTGCTTCCTCGTAGGGCATACCCTCTTTAAGGGTAGTGAACCTCTCATTAGCACTCAGTAATGAAACATAAAATAAACATAAGACTATTAAATAAATTTTGTAGCGCTTTAACATATTACTTTCTTGAATATTTGTTTTTTCGATTATTTCACAATTGAATTAAAGCATTATCAAACCAATTAAACAGGATATTTTCTTTGTACTATTTTCAGCAATCTTGGGCCAATAACTTTTGATATTTGATGCCTATGCTTCGCAAAAAAGCCATAAAATTTTGCATACAAATATCTAAAACTACTGAACGAAAAGAGATATTTAATAAATGCTAGATTGGTTCTTTTATAAGCTTCAAAAAACACTTCTGGACCAATAATTATTGCTTCATCCCCAAGTCTTGCATGTATCGTTTCAAGTGCGAGTTTGCAATCAATGACTGTTGTTGATGAATCTAGTGATTGAATATCAATAAACGCAAGCAGCTCCCTATCATTATGCTGTTTAAGTACATGTATTTCTGCCAAACATAGTGGGCAAGAACCATCATAATAAATAGTCAGCTTGGTTGTAATATTTTTAAGATGTTTTAAGTACATAGATTAAATAACCTGTAAATTAATAATTTTATTCGCAAGCTTCAACCTACTTAGCCGAACAACCTGTACTTTTTTACCATTAAACGAATCATCCCATACCTCAACTTGCGCTTTATAGGCAATATGACATCTATTATCGTGATAGGGTTCATAATGCTAAGTATGCACAACATAGAAAATATGTCGTAGATGTTGTAATTTGATTAATTAAAATCAATAGGGTTCAGACTCCATTGATTATAAAAACTTGTTGGCGGGAGTGCTCGACTTTAGCGTTTCTTCCGCCAAAACATTCGCCAAAAGACCCGCCAGTAGAATATTACTTGCACTATAGACCATTGATAACTATAGTAGTATTTTAAATATAATCTTATTAATAACATCCGCCAAATGAATGCTAAAGTAATTCGCGCACCTGCAGCTATAGACATTGCTCAAATGGAGCCTATGCTTCCTCAAGCAAATGAGACTGAGAAGCTACTATCGCTTGCAAGCGAGTTACGCGAAAAAGCAATTAAGCTAACGGCCAACCCGCTGCCTGGACTAAGCAAGAGCCTGCCTATTATCTTACGTGCAATGAATTCATACTACACCAATAAGATAGAAGGTCAGCACACGCTGCCAGCAGATATTGAATCTGCGCTTAATAACCAGTATTCCAACAATCAAGACACTGCCCGTAAACAGCGTATTGCCAAAGCACACCTGTTAACAGAGGCTTGGGGTGAGGATTACATTGCTGAAAAAACTTGGCGTGAAGTCTACTCTTCCGATTTAATCACAGACATTCACTATCAGCTCTATCGCTACATGGATGAGTCTGATCGCGTTGCTGAAAACAACGAACCAGTGAATGAAGGACATTTCAGAACACAAAATGTAACGGTTGGTATGCATATGCCACCGGATGCAAAGCATTTACCCAACTTTATTAAACGATGGATTCAAGCTTATAGCAAATTGCCCGATGGAGACATGGCATTGATTGGGCTAGCCTGCGCACATCACAGACTTGCTTGGATACACCCTTTTAATGATGGTAATGGCAGAGTAACGCGTTTGCACAGCCATTTGTTACTGCATGCGATGGGCTTAACTAATGGTTTATGGTCGCCCATGCGCGGTTTAGCTCGCACACACGAACAATATTACGCGCATCTACACAACGCAGATAATTTGCGAAATGGCGATTATGACGGACGTGGCGCTCTTACAGAACAAGGCTTAGTTGAATGGATACAATACTTTTTAGGTATTTGTATTGATCAAGTAACGTTTATGGAAAGCATGCTCAAACTATCTGACTTTAAAGACCGCTTAGAAACCCTATTGTTGGTTGAAGAAAAAAAAGGAAAGTCAGGCTTAAAAACCGAAGCACTCATCCCACTACACTACATCGCCATTACTGGCGCAATTGAGCGCGGTGAGTTTAAAAAAATGACTGGGATGGCAGAGCGTTCTGCAGAGCGACTTTTAAAAGCATTACTTGATTACAAGTTATTGCTCTCAGACTCACCAAAAGGAAAAGTCTATATGGGCGTACCTTTGCATAGCTTACAATTTTTATTTCCTAAGCTTTGGCCTGAAGCTGAAGTGCAAATATAAAACCAACTTTCCTAAAATCAGGAAAACTTGGCAACCAATTCTATTTAGTTTTTATTACCCCCTCAATTTTAACTTAATCCAAATCAATGGAGTCTGAGGTAACCCGCATTTGACGGGAATGCTCGGCTTTCGCGTTGCCTCCGCGAAAACCTCGGCCCACGGCCCGCTCCGCTAGCTCCGCGTCCAAGCAATCAGTGATGCTTAGTCGAACCCGAGGCGGATTCGTTTCTACACCGGCGCCACAAACAAAAACACCACCCGATGGGTGGTGTTTGTTGTTTGGTGGAGCAGGCGGGAATCGAACCCGCGTCCGCAAGCCCTCCACAGACAGTTCTACATACTTAGCTGTGTTGTTTAAATTTAACGGTACACCCACCAACGAGCAAGCGAATGTAACGCGAGTTACCTTAGATTTAACACTGTATTAAGTAACCCAATATAGTGCGATTTCCTCTATATGACGTTGCTTGCTAGTCACCTAGCCTGGGCGAGGAAACCCCCAGAGCAACGTTTAGCGGCCTAAGCTGCTAAAGAGTAAGTTTCGTCGTTTGCGACTATACTTTTTCCAGATGGATTTACGAGGAAACCTGAAACCCTCGGTATGCCCTGCATGCTTTGTAACCCACGTCGAAACCTAGTCAGCCCCAGTGTGTTGCATTACATTTTATGACTAACGCATTCATATTTAACGCGTCAAGTTCTTTATTATACGCGCAAATATGTTAATCACGTTTTTTTATGTGACTGCTATAATAGATTCAATTGTTTTGCATAAACGGGGTATTGTAATGCTTAAAAAGTATGGTGCAAGCTTTAGAAACAGCCCTGAAAAGTGGTTCTCATTCTTACCAAGAATAGACGAAAACAGCAACAAATACACGCGCGGGCATACTTTAGTTGTAGGTGGTCAACCACTAACAGGTGCGTCTCGACTTTCCGCTATCGCGGCTGCAAGAATAGGTAGTGGTGTGACGACTTTGCTTGTGCCGAAAGTGGCTTTTCCAGTATACGCTAGCGCATTAACCAGCATCATGATTAAGCCTTTTGATGATATTGAATCCTTTAATCAATCCATCACCAATACACGTATTACTAGCTTTTTAATTGGCCCAGGTGCTGGTGTTAGTGATGAGACGCATATACAGGCATTAAAGTTATTAGCTACTACACTACCTGTTGTATTAGATGCAGATGCAATAACAGCGTTTCAAAATGATGTACGTGTATTGACTAATTACCTGCATCCTAATTGTGTGCTGACACCGCACGAAGGTGAATTTAAACGCTTATTTAATTTAACAGAAGACCGTATGTTAACCGCACAACAAGCAGCTAAAGATTGCGGTGCTGTGATTGTGCTCAAAGGTAGTGAAACCATTATCGCAGCACCCGATGGACAAACGATTATCAACGATAATGCGCCGCCAACACTGGCTACTGGAGGCTCTGGTGATGTTTTAGCTGGTATGATAGCTGGCTTGATAGCACAAGGGATGCCTACTTTTTACGCAGCAGCCGCAGCTAGTTGGATACACGGTGAAGCCGCAAAACTATTTGGCTTGGGCTTAATTGCAGAGGATTTGCCTTTATTACTGCCTAAAGTGCTTCAAAAGTTACACAATCAGTAAATCATTTATTGTGCGCACGCATGATGCGCGCTTTATCTCGCTCCCAATCTTTTTGCTTAATCGATTCGCGTTTATCGTGTTGTTTTTTACCTTTACCTAAGCCGATTTGCACTTTTATGCGGCCTTTGCTGAAATGCATATCGAGTGGGATTAAGGTGTAACCTGCGCGCTCAACTTTACCAATCAATTTTGCAATTTCTTCATTATGTAACAATAGTTTACGCGTTCTTATCGAGTCTGGTCGTACGTGCGTTGATGCCATGCCTAACGGTGTAATATGACAGCCAATCAAGAAAATTTCACCGCGCATAATCACCACATAGGCTTCTTTAATATTGATGCGGTGATCACGAATCGCCTTGACTTCCCAGCCTTCTAGGACGATTCCAGCTTCGTATTTTTCTTCGATAAAATAATCAAAAAATGCTTTTTTATTTTGGGCAATGCTCATGACTTAACACTAAATAGCTTAAAATGGCTATTTTACGCTAGTTTAAATAGAACGCTTTAATGAATAAGGTAGAAAAAACTGTTTTAGTGATGCACTCGGCAGAACAGATGTTTAATTTAGTCGATGCGGTAGAAGATTATCCCAGCTTCTTACCATGGTGTGGCGGCGTCGATTTGCATGAACGCACGGATGCCAGCACCAGTGCGACTTTACATATTAAATACCACGGCATTAAACAAAACTTCACAACAGTAAATAGCAAAGTGTTTCCTAGCAGCATGGACATTGCGCTAAAAGATGGGCCGTTTAAACATTTAGAAGGTGACTGGCGCTTTATTGAATTGCGCGCAGATGCTTGTAAAATTGAGTTTAGACTTAATTATGAGTTTGCGAACGGCTTTCTTGAAAAGCTAATCTCGCCAGTGTTTAACCACATTGCCACAACGTTTGTTGATTGTTTTGTAACGCAAGCAGATAAAATATATACCGTTAAAAAGGATTAATTTTGCCTAACAGTAACCTAATCACTGTCGAAGTCGCTTATGCTTTGCCGCATCAGCAATTGATTATTCCGGTGCAAGTTGCACCAGAAACAACCGCTGAAGAAGCAGTTAAAGCATCGGGTATTACGGCCAAATTTCCTGAAATTGATTTAAGTATTAATCAGATTGGCATTTTTGGAAAATTAACCAGGTTAGATACCCCACTGCGTCATTTAGACCGTGTGGAAATTTATCGCCCGCTGATTGCAGACCCGAAAGAAGTCAGAAAACAGCGTGCTGCAGATGGAAAAGCCATGAAAAAAGGCGGTGGAGACGCACCGCCTGAAATGGAGTAACGAACTGAATTAATTACAATATTGCTGCATATTGGCTTGTGCTTGTGCTTTACGCTCATTTAAAGCAGCATCATCAAAATATTCACGCTCACCTTTTTCATTCATTTGATATATACGTCCGCCTTGGATAAATGTTTCATAGTCTGCTTTAGCTGAACGGCAATTTTCTGCTTTTAGCTTAGCTTGTGCCGCTTTTTCTTCTTTATTTTTCTTTTCTATTTCAGCATTGCGTGCGCGTAGCTGTGCTGCCTCATCTTCAGAATTAGGCTGTGTTTTATTATTAGCGGCTGGGTTGGCTTCTTTTTCGGCCGCAGGCGCTGGTTTTGTTGTTTTTTCTTTACCAATTTTATCGACTTTTACATTATCAGTTGGCGGCGTATCTGAATAGCGCGTTACACCATTTTTGTCTTTCCATTTATAAATCTGCGCATCCACCAACATTGGTGTCGCCAATGCAACCATCAATCCCAAATACATTAATTGTTTTAATTTCATTGCTAGCCTCTTTGCAATCGCGATAATTCAAGTGTGTAGATTACAGTAAGCTACTGTAATTTGACAATATAAAACGTGTCTAACAACGTAAAGTTGACAAAGATAAACGTCATGATTGCGATGAAAATTGATGCGTTTTATCGCCAATTCTGTATAATCGCGTTTTGGAATTAAAGGATTACTCATGCGTTTGCTGCAACAAGCTCTCACTTTTGATGATGTTTTATTAGTTCCCGCGCATTCTATCGTAATGCCGCGCGAAGTTGACCTAAGCACTCAATTCACCCGTAACATCAGATTAAATATCCCGCTCACCTCTGCGGCGATGGATACCGTCACCGAAGCGCCCTTTGCAATTGCACTGGCGCAAGAAGGTGGCTTGGGCATTATTCATAAAAATATGAAGCCGATTAAACAAGCGGCGCACGTGTCACGTGTAAAACGTTTCGAGTCTGGCATTGTTAACGATCCTGTGACGATTCAAAGTCATATGACAGTGCGCGATGTATTAGAACTCACCGCATTACATAAAATTTCTGGCTTGCCAGTGGTCGACAATGACAAAGTAGTTGGCATTGTGACTAACCGTGATTTGCGTTTTGAGACCAATCTTGATCAGCCAATTACCAATATCATGACCCCGCGTAACCGTTTGGTAACGATTAAAGAAGGTGCGCCACGTGAGCAAGCAATTGAGCTACTTCATCGTCACCGTTTAGAGCGCGTATTAGTGATTGATGACAATGACACGCTAAAAGGACTGATAACAGTCAAAGATATTCAAAAATCCAGCGACCACCCAAATGCATCTAAAGATGCGCAAGGTCGTTTACGTGTTGGCGCGGCTGTGGGTGTGGGCGAAGGAACAGAAGAACGTGTTGCGGCATTGGCTGATGCAGGTGTAGACGTGCTTGTTGTTGATACGGCACACGGACATTCGCAAGGCGTATTAGACCGTGTGACATGGGTGAAAAAGAATTTCCCACATATTGAAGTTATTGGCGGCAATATTGCCACGGCAGATGCGGCAAAAGCGTTAGTTGATGCAGGTGCTGATTGCGTTAAAGTCGGTATCGGTCCAGGTTCAATTTGTACTACACGTATTGTGGCTGGCGTTGGTGTTCCGCAAATTACAGCCATCTCCAATGTTGAAGAGGCTTTAAGAGGAACAGGCGTGCCATTTATTGCAGATGGCGGCATTCGTTTTTCTGGTGATATTTCAAAAGCCATTGCAGCAGGCGCTTACAGCGTGATGCTAGGCGGTATGTTTGCAGGTACTGAAGAAGCACCAGGCGAAGTTGAGCTTTATCAAGGTCGCTCATATAAATCTTACCGTGGCATGGGTTCAATTGGCGCGATGAAAAAAGGGTCTAGCGATCGCTACTTCCAAGACAATAATGGCAACGCAGATAAATTAGTACCAGAAGGTATTGAAGGTCGCGTGCCATACAAAGGCAGCGTGATTGCGGTCATTCACCAATTAATGGGTGGCTTACGCGCTTCGATGGGCTATGTTGGCGCAAAAAACATTACTGAAATGCGTGAAAAAGCAGAGTTCGTGCAAATCACAAGTGCTGGCATGCAAGAGTCGCATGTGCATGATGTGCAGATTACGAAAGAAGCGCCTAACTACCGCGTAAACTAACTGAATAACTTAACATTGGGCAAACAGCTGATAGCAGCTGTTTGCCCAAACTTTTATATAGCATCACATAATAACTAAACCAGATTTAAAAATCATATGACATCAACCACGACGCATTCTAAAATTCTGATTCTTGATTTTGGCTCACAAGTCACGCAACTCATTGCACGCCGTGTACGCGAAGCGAACGTTTATTGCGAAATTCATCCTTGTGACGTATCGGATGACTTTGTTCGTGAGTTTGGCGCGGAAGGCATTATTCTTTCTGGTAGCCACGCCAGTGCTTATGCAGAAGAAACCGATCGAGCACCTCAAAGCGTGTTTGAATTAGGTGTTCCTGTGCTCGGCATTTGTTACGGCATGCAAACAATGGCATTGCAATTGGGTGGAAAAGTAGAAGCTGGTGTTAAACGTGAGTTTGGTTATGCACAAATGCGCGCACGCGGTCACTCTGCCCTCTTCCGAGATATTCAAGATGAAACCAATGATGAAGGTCATGGCTTATTGGATGTTTGGATGAGTCATGGCGATAAAGTGACTGCATTGCCACCAGGCTTTAAAGTGATTGGTAGCAATGAAACCACACCTTTTGCAGCAATGGCAGATGAAGATAGAAAATTCTATGCCGTACAATTCCATCCAGAAGTAACGCACACCAAACAAGGTCAAGCCATGCTTGAGCGCTTTGTATTAGACATTTGTGCGGCTAAACCTGACTGGATTATGGGCGACTATATTGCAGAAGCCGTTGCTAACATCAAAGAACAAGTCGGCGATGAAGAAGTGATTTTAGGCTTATCTGGCGGTGTTGATTCTAGCGTAGCGGCGGCGTTAATTCACCGCGCCATAGGCGACCAATTAACCTGTGTTTTTGTTGACCACGGCTTGCTTCGTTTAAACGAAGGCGACATGGTGATGGAAATGTTTAAAGGGAAACTGCATGCCAACGTAATTCGTGTAGATGCCGCCGACCAGTTTATGAACAAGCTAGCTGGTGTTAGCGACCCTGAAGCAAAGCGCAAAATCATTGGTGGTGAGTTTGTTGAAGTATTTAAAGCCGGAGCCGCAAAACTCAAAGCTGGCGACCAAGGTCATAAAGGTGCGACCTTTTTAGCGCAAGGCACCATTTATCCAGATGTGATTGAATCTGGCGGCGCAAAAAGCAAAAAAGCTGTGACGATTAAAAGCCATCATAACGTCGGTGGCTTGCCGGAACAGCTTGGTTTAAAGCTATTAGAGCCACTACGCGATTTATTTAAAGATGAAGTGCGCGAACTCGGCGTGGCTTTAGGTTTGCCGCGCGATATGGTGTATCGCCACCCTTTCCCAGGGCCAGGTTTAGGTGTGCGTATTTTAGGCGAAATTAAACGTGAATACGCCTTATTGTTGCAACAAGCCGATGCTATCTTTATCGAAGAGCTGCGCAATACGATAGACAAAGAAACGGGCAAAACTTGGTACGATTTAACCAGCCAAGCTTTTACGGTTTTCTTGCCTGTTAAATCAGTTGGCGTGATGGGCGATGGCCGCACTTATGACTATGTCGTTGCTTTGCGTGCTGTGGTGACCAATGACTTTATGACCGCACATTGGGCAGAATTACCTTATAAACTATTAGGTAAAGTATCGAACCGCATTATTAACGAGGTTCGAGGCATTAATCGCGTTGTATATGATGTATCAGGTAAGCCACCCGCAACCATTGAGTGGGAATAATGAGCCGCGGCTTCGTTAAAGAAGATGATTTAGAACACGCAGGGACAGATTTACCAGAGCGCCCTGTTAGTCCGCATCCGAATTATGTAACGCCGATTGGATTAAAGCAGTTAGAAGATGCAGCAAATGCACTCGATAAAGAGCGCGTCAGTTTAGTTGGTCATAAAGAGAATGAAACCGCTAAACAAAGACTAGCGGTGATTGATCGTGATTTACGTTATTTGTCTGTGCGACTCAAGGATGCTATTTTAGTAGAGCCGACTAATCAAGATAGAAGTACCGTATTGTTCGGCGCAATTGTAAAAGTAGAAGATGAAGCAGGTGAACTGCTGGAATTTCATGTTGTGGGTGAAGATGAAGCTGATATTGCGCAACACAAAGTGAGTTATGTTTCACCGATTGCCAAAGCACTGATTGGACGAAAAGTGGGTGACTCTGTGCGCTGGAAGCGCCCTGCTGGCATATTAGAATTAGAAATTATTGAAATTAATTATTAGGAATTAAATAGATGAATGTTACTGAAGCCATTATAGAGCGCCGCTCTATTAAAGCTTATGATCCCCATCATAAAATGACCGAGCAAGAAATTGCAAAACTAATGTCACTTGCTATGTTGTCACCAACAGCGTTCAACATTCAACATTGGCGATTTGTAGTGGTGACTGACCCTGTGTTGCGTCAACAAATTCGTGCTGTGAGCTGGAATCAGGCGCAAGTGGAAGAAGCTTCATTGTTGATTGTACTCACCGCAGACTTAAAGGCGTGGGCAAAACAACCGCAGCGTTATTGGGCGAATGCGCCGCAACCAGTGCAAGACTTTATGGTGCCCGCTATTACCAACTATTATGAGGGCGATGATCGCGTACAACGCGATGAAGCGATGCGCTCTTGTGGGATGGCAGCAACGACCATTATGTTAGCAGCAAAAGAGATGGGCTATGACACTTGCCCGATGGATGGCTTTGACTTTGATGCTGTTGGTAAGCTACTTAATTTGCCAGAAGACCATACACCAACGATGTTCGTCGTCGTTGGCAAAGCGTTGGAGCCTGCTCGTCCGCGCGCTGGTCAGCTGCACATGGATGAAGTTGTTATCTACAATCAATTTAAGTAAGCTATTGTAATTTAACCATTTTTAAGAATTAATTTATTTAGAGAGTTTATGTTAACCGCAAATAATATCACCATGCAATTTGGCTCTAAGCCACTGTTTGAAGACGTTTCAGTTAAATTTGGCGATGGCAATCGCTATGGCCTTATTGGCGCCAACGGCTGTGGAAAATCCACTTTTATGAAAATTCTAGCAGGTGAGCTAGAGCCAACTAGTGGCAATATTTCGTTAGATACAAATGAACGGATGGCATTTTTACGCCAAGATCAGTTTGCCTATGAAGATAAGCGTGTTTTAGATGTGGTGATGATGGGTCACGAGCAAATGTGGGCCGCCATGACTGAGCGTGATGCCATTTACGCCAATTTAGAAGCCACTGAAGACGATTATATGAAAGCTGCCGAGCTTGAGGGTGTATTTGCTGAATATGACGGTTATACAGCGGAAGCGCGTGCTGGCGAGTTGTTATTAGGCGTTGGCATTCCAATTGAGCAACATAATGGCCCAATGAGCGAAGTCGCGCCAGGCTGGAAATTACGGGTATTGTTGGTACAAGCTTTATTCGCCAATCCAGATGTACTGTTACTCGATGAGCCAACCAATAACTTGGACATTAACACCATTCGTTGGTTAGAAGATGTGGTTAATAATCGTGACTGTACCATGGTCATTATTTCGCATGATCGTCACTTTTTAAATCAAGTGTGTACACATACTTGTGATATGGATTACGGCAAAATCACCAGTTATCCTGGCAATTATGATGATTATATGGAAGCCAGTATTGCGGCGCGTAATCAACAAGCTAAAGACAATGCTAAAGCGAAACAGCAAATTGCGGACTTACAAGACTTTGTGCGTCGCTTCTCTGCTAATGCATCGAAAGCCAAACAAGCAACTAGCCGTGCTAAGCAAATTGATAAAATTAAAGTGGAGGAATTTAAACCTTCAAGCCGCCAATATCCATTTATTCGCTTTGAATATGATGATAAGGAAAAGTTACACCGTAACGCCGTAGAACTTAAAAAACTTGGTCATGGCTTTGATGATAAAGACTTATTTAAAGGCTTTGAGGTTATTTTTGAAGCAGGCGAAAAAGTCGCTATTATTGGTGAGAATGGTATCGGTAAAACAACGTTTTTACGTTGCTTAGCGAATGATTTAGAACCTAAACACGGCTCAGTAAAGTGGGCAGAAAAAGCCAATATTGGTTATTTTGCGCAAGATCATGAATATGAGTTCAAAAAAGGTGAAGACCTATTTGAATGGATGTCACAATGGCGCAAACCCGGAGATGACGACAATGTTGTGCGCAGTATGTTAGGCCGTTTGTTGTTTGGTAGCGAAGCCACTAAAAAGTCTGTAAAAGTACTTTCTGGCGGTGAAAAAGGTCGCTTGTTGTACGGCAAACTCATGCTAGAGCGTACCAACGTCTTGTTAATGGATGAACCAACCAACCATATGGATATGGAGTCGATTGAGGCACTAAATACTGCATTAGATAAATATAACGGTACGCTGTTCTTTGTCAGCCATGACCGTGAATTTGTAAGCTCTATCGCTACCCGTATTATTGAAATTAAAGCGGATGGCATTGTTGATTTCAGTGGTAACTACGAAGATTACCTTGCTAGCCAAGGCGTAGAATAAGCTTGGCGATTAAGGCCACCGTGTTTAAAGCCAGTCTGCAAATTGCAGATATGGATAGGCATTATTATGCTGAACACAACTTAACCATTTCGCGGCAGCCTTCTGAAACAGACGAACGCATGATGGTGCGCTTGTTGAGTTTTGCGCTGAATGCTAGTGAGTATTTAGCCTTTGGTGAAGGCATGACCGATGATGAATCGGCCGACTTATGGCAAAAAGACTTAACGGGTGCGATTGAGTTATGGATTGATGTCGGCTTGCCTGATGAGAAGCTTATTCGCAAAGCCTGCGGCCGAGCCAATCGCGTTGTCGTTTATTGCTATGGCGGCAATGCGGCAAAGCTATGGTTTGAGCAAAATGCTAAACAATTTTCACGCTCAAAAAACCTTACCATTATTAATCTATCGCAAGCTTGTACGCAAGCTATCGCCAAACTATCAGAACGTACGATGCAGTTACAATGCAATATTCAAGATGGGCAAGTATGGTTGATGAATAATCAAGAAAGTGTGCTGATTGAGCAACAAATTTTAAAAAACAACTAGTCTTTTAGTCACGAATAAAAAAGCCAAATCGCATCTGATTTGGCTTTTTTATTGTTATTTATTAGTCGCTTGTTTTGCATTTACTGAAAGCAGATAGCCTAGTAACAACGCTAGCAAAATGCCTGGCAAGCCTTCATAGACCATATGATGTAAGTTGAGGTACCGCCATAGCAGTGCAACTAAGATACCTATCGCCATTACAAGAATAGCGATTCTTTCGGTCATCACGCGCCCCATAGCCAATAAAATTAATATTGGTCCAAAAGCGACAGCCATCACAGACCATGACATGATAACTAAATCAAACACACTACTGCTGGCATACAATGCAATCAATAATGCCAACCCAGTTACTGTAGCCGTGACTAGCTTAATCACTATTTGGCTCTTTGCTTTATTGGGTAATAAATCGTTTGTAATAACTGAGGAACAACTAAGCACCAATGAGTCAGCTGTCGACATGGTTGCAGCAAAAACACCTGCCAACACTACGCCAACTAATACTGGTGGCAATAATTGCACTGCCATCGTAGGCAGCGCCATCTCAGGATCTAGGTTATTTAACTCAGGCAAATGTAAGCGCGCCAACATGCCCGCGACAGTTGCTAACGCATAAAAGAGGATAAAAAAAGCATAATAATAAATACGAGCAGATTTAATACTATCGGCATCCTTAAGCGCCATAAACCGTATCATGATATGAGGTTGACCAATTACACTGAGCCCAGCCACTAACCAGCCTATGAAAAACAGTAGTATGCCCATCAAACCAGGAAGCGCTAGCCCTGGGGGTGCTAAATCAAAATAGCCTGGAATTGCTTGCCATGCCTGCATCACATCTGCGACCTCACCAAGTGCCATCACCCCAGAAAAAACCAATATACTCATTGCTGCTAGCATGACGACGCTCTGTGCAACATCTGTCCAGATAGAGGCACGAATGCCACCTGCTACGCTATAAGAAAGCACCATTAGCGCCACTAGCCATGCACCAACGGTTCTATCCCAATTCAACACACCTGCTAACGCCTTACTACCCGCTGAAATCTGAGCTGCTGCATAAGCGCCTAAAAATACCAATGTTAAAACAGCAGCAATTCGTCGCCAAGCTAACATATTACCGCCAGACCATGTTGCTAATACGCCTGAGTAAGAAGCCTCGCCCGTTTTAGCGGTTGCGATATGTAACTTCTTATGGATAAAAAGAGAAGCTAAAAAGTCACCTAGAATCCAGCCTATCATCAACCAAATAGATGCCAAGCCTACGGCATACGTATAGCCTATGACGCCAATAAACATATAGCCACTATTATTGGTTGCCACAGCAGAAAGCCCACTAAATAGCGGGCTTACTGATTGATCTGCTAAATAATAATCTTTGCCTGTGCCTTTACTTTTGATTACTGAAGCGAGGCCTATCATAAAAAATAGACCAAGAAATACAATAAAGCTAATCACAATGATCATTTTTTAGGCCTTTTTATCATCAGTTTAGGCAAAAGTTAATTCTGAACGATGCGCGAGATATCCACCTTTAGGATGAATCGGCTCTGGTGTGCGGTTGGCAATAAAATCTGGTCTTGGCGCTTTGTTGCCATAAGGTGCAACCAACTGATTGGACAATGCATTGTAAACAAAAAAAGTATTTGATCGCGGCATCGGAGTGATATTGCTGTTAGACCCATGCATCATATTACAATCAAAAATTAAAATAGAACCTGGTTTCGCGACTGGGCTTACGATGCCAAATTCGTTTACCATTCGCTCTAAATTATGCTGATCTGGCACACCAAACTCTTGTTTTTTTAATGATGTTTTATAGTGGTTTTCTGGTGTTTCCCCAATACATCCTAAGAAATAGCGGTGTGATCCAGGCATCAACATGAGCGATCCGTTGTGGGATGTATTTTCTGTCAGCAACACCGACATCGATAAAGCGCGCATACGTGGCATACCATCTTCCGTATGCCATGTTTCAAAATCAGAGTGCCAATAGAACTCTTTGCCAACAAAGCTAGGCTTATAGTTCAGTCGTGACTGATGCAAATAAACATCATCATCCAGCAAAAAAGAAGCAACCTCAACCAAACGCTGATCTGAGGCTAAGCGCCCCATTAATTGCGATTGCTGATGAATTGCAAATATTGATCTTACATCGTAGCTAGCAAACTCACTAATGACTGTTTCTAGACGTAACGTCGCAGCATTCTGTAAAGTATGCTTCGCTTCCGCTTGCATATAGAGGACTTCATCAGCAGTAAAAACATCTTCTAAAAGCAAATATCCATCTTGATTAAATTTGGCTGTTTGCGCTTTTGTTAACGGTGCTGATGGTTGCCACTGTCCATAAAATACTGGATCTTGCCTTGCTATCAATGATGCTTGTGGGGACTGTCTACTAGGATAAATATCGTGTGTATTTTTAATGTCGTAAGCCTTATTAGTCGTTAGTCAATATCAGCAGGATATGACCCATGCTCATCATGCACTTCTCGACCAGATACTGGTGGATTAAACACACAAGCACAGACAATTTCCTGCTTAATTCTGAGAATATGATGGTCATGCGCATCAAGTGCATACATCACGCCCGGGAGCAAATCATGCACTCGCCCGTTAGCTAAGTTTTCAATTGTGCCTTCACCTTGCATAATAAAAACTGATTCTAGATGGTTTAAATATTGCAACTTTATTTCTGCGCCTGCATACAAGGTTGTGATATGGAAGGAAAATCCCATACCATCTTGCTTCAACAACATGCGCGCACTCTCCCAGCCTTCCGATTTCACGTTATGCTCAGAGGCGCGGATTTCATTTAAATGACGAATAATCATTGATAATCTCCTACGCCGCAGCGTCAACGTCTTCAGAGCATATATTTCGGATACATTGCTCAAGGATATCAAGGCCTTTTGCCATTTCTGATTCAGTGATGGTTAATGGCGCTAACACCTTAATCACCTCGTCAAACGCACCACTCGTCTCAATAATAAGCCCTTTATCAAAAGCATCTGCAGTCACTTCTGATGCAATATCACCTGAACCAACATCAATACCGCGCATCATGCCTTTACCGCGCGTGCTAAACCCATATTTATCCGCCATTTTTTCTAGGCGTGCAGACAAATACTCACCTCGTTTGTATACTTCTGTCTGAAATTGATCGTCTGCCCAAAAGTGTTTCAGTGTCGCTGTCGCAGTCACAAAAGCATGGTTATTGCCACGGAAAGTACCGTTATGCTCACCTGGTGACCAAATATCTAAGCTAGGTTTAAATAGCGTCAGAGCAAAAGGCAAGCCCATGCCAGATAACGATTTTGACATTGTCACAATATCAGGCGTAAAGCCCATGCCTTCAAAACTAAAGAATCCATTGGTGCGGCCGCAACCTGCTTGAATATCATCAACAATCAATAATGCGCCATGGCGCTTTGCTGTTTCAGCAATTTTACGCAGCCACTCAGTAGAGGCTGCATTTAAGCCACCTTCGCCCTGCACTGTTTCTAATAAAATGGCAGCAGGTTTATCTAAGCCGCTAGAAGGGTCTGACAAACGCTGTTCCAACATATCTGCCGTATCAACATCTGCGCCAAAGTAACCATCAAACGGCTCATGGACTACATTATTAAGTGGCACGCCTGCGCCATTACGCTTTGTCGCATTTCCTGTACAAGCCAGCGCACCAAGTGTCATGCCATGGTAACCATTGGTAAACGAAACAATCAACTCACGTTTCGTGACTTTACGCGCCAATTTAATCGCCGCCTCTACCGCATTTGTCCCTGTAGGGCCTGTAAACATCACGCGATAATCTAAATTTCTTGGCTTTAAAATAATCGACTCAAATGCATTGAGGAAATCTGCTTTCGCTTCTGTATACAAGTCTAAACCTTGGGCAATGCCGTCTTTTTCAATATAGTCCAACAAAGCTTGCTTCATAACAGGATGGTTATGTCCGTAATTTAATGAAGCACAACCTGCTAAAAAATCGAGGTAATGTCCATTATTGCTATCGAGCATCCAAACGCCTTGCGCTTTGATGAACTTTCTAGGCATTGCGCGAGCGTAACTCCTTACCTTTGATTCTCTACGCTCGAAAATAGCAGTATTCGTTTGATTTTTTTGACTCGGATTTGGGATTTTTGACATATTAAACTCCTTGATTGCTTAAGATTTTTTGAATATCGAATGGCCCTATTTTGGCTAAAAACTCTGTTTCATGAACCCCATTAAAGTGAGGTTCTTTTTCAAAATATGGCGTTTTATCGAGATGTAATTGATGTGATGTTGCAAACCGTTCAAACACCGACCAAGATGCTTGATTGTCTTGCGTAATCGTTGTGATGAGGTAGCGTACATTGGCTAAGGCTTGACGGTTTAGCAATGCACTTAACAAGTGTTTTGCCAGCCCCTTTCCTCTCGCCTCTGAATGAACTGCGAGTTGCCAGACAAAAATATGGTCTAACTGATTAGGTGGGATATAAGCTGAAAGCCATCCTAGAATATGATTATCAGACTCTGCAATGACACAAGTTTGTGCAAAGTGCGTGCATTGCAATAAGTTGCAATAAGCAGAATTATTATCTAACGGTGGTGAATTTTTTATTAGCGCTGTAACGGCATGGCCGTCATGCACGGTTGGTGAGCGGAATTTGACTAGAGGTAAAGTGTCAAATTGAAAGTGATTAGTCTGTGTTTCTTGGGGGTTTTCAACATTATTGAATGTCAAACCTTCTCCTTCATTGAATGGCTAATTGCTTTAGTAAATCAGATAAATAAAAGCTTTTATATAATTTATTATTAAAAATCAGGCGCTTATGATAGCACACTTTCGGCCATGGCTCAAGGTTCGCTCAGTAACCAGAAATAACGCACAAAATAAAACCACCGATTAGGTGGTTTTATTAATTGATTAACTAAGTGATTTTATTAGTCTTTTGAAGCTCTTTTACGCTCATGTTCTAACAAGAAACGTTTACGAATACGAATCGTTTTAGGGGTAATTTCCACCAACTCATCATCATCAATAAACTCAACAGCACTTTCTAATGTCATTGCAATTGGCGTAATCAAACGTACTGCTTCATCCGTTCCTGAAGAACGAACGTTAGTTAATTGCTTACCTTTAATCGGGTTAACAACCAAATCGTTATCACGGCTATGTATACCAATCACCATGCCTTCGTATAATTTATCACCTGGACTGGCAAACATTTTGCCGCGATCTTGCAATTTCCATAAGGCATAAGCAACTGCCTCACCTTTTTCAGATGAAATCAATACACCGTTACGACGACCTGGCATATCCGCTTTGGTTGGTGCATATTCATCAAAAATATGTGCCATTAAACCAGTACCACGCGTTAAGGTTAAAAACTCACCTTGGAAACCAATCAAACCACGCGCTGGGATTTTGTACTCTAAACGCGTACGGCCGTTACCGTCAGATTCCATGTTTTGCATTTCACCACGGCGGCGACCTAACTCTTCCATAACAGGGCCTTGATTATCATCTTCCACGTCTACGGTTAAAATTTCGTATGGCTCACATTTTTCACCATTAATTTCGCGGAAAACGACTTTTGGTTTACCAACCGCAATTTCAAATCCTTCACGACGCATATTCTCTAATAGAATCGTCAAATGCAACTCGCCACGACCAGACACGCGGAAAATATCAGCATCTGCGGTATCTTCAACACGTAATGCCACGTTCACTAATAATTCTTTTGTTAGGCGGTCGCGGATTTGACGTGAAGTAATAAATTTACCTTCTGTACCGGCTAATGGTGATGTGTTCACCATAAAGTCCATGGTCAATGTTGGCTCATCAACGCCTAAGTGTGGCAAGCCAATCGGTTTATCACGGTCACAAATTGTGTAACCAATACCAATCTGGTCTAAACCAGCAATAATAATGATATCGCCAGCTTCAGCCTCAGGCACTTCAACGCGCTCTAAACCTTCAAAGCCAAGCACTTGGCTAATTTTACCAGTGCCAACCTGCTCATCACCATGCATCACAGCAACCGCTTGACCAGTTTTAACACGTCCATTCAATACGCGACCAACACCTAAGCGACCTGTATAAGTTGAGTAATCTAAAGCAGATACTTGCATTTGTAATGGCGCATTCGCATCGCCTTTAGGTGGTTCTACATGTTTAAGTATCGTCTCGAAAACAGCACGCATATTGTCTGTTTTTTCGCTCATATCTAACATGGCAAAACCATTTAATGCAGAGGCATAAACAATTGGAAAGTCCAACTGATCATCTGTTGCACCTAAGTTAGCAAACAAATCAAAGGTTTGGTCAATCACCCAGTCCGTACGCGCACTTGGACGGTCAACTTTATTAATCACGACAATGGGTTTTAAACCAAGCGCCAATGCTTTTTTCGTTACAAAACGCGTTTGTGGCATCGGACCATCAACGGCATCAACTAACAGCAATACGCCGTCAACCATACCTAACACACGCTCTACTTCACCACCGAAGTCAGCATGGCCTGGGGTATCCACAATATTAATGCGTGTACCTTCATAAGTCAGCGCGGTGTTTTTAGCAAGAATCGTAATACCACGTTCTTTTTCAAGATCATTGCTATCCATTGCACGTTCTGTAACGGCTTGATGGGAGGCAAATGTACCTGATTGCTGTAATAATTTGTCCACCATGGTCGTTTTTCCATGGTCAACGTGGGCGATAATTGCGATATTTCTTAAATTGCGAGACATTAGTTAAGCTGCCAATAGGTTCAGAAGGGCGCGATTCTAACACAATAACAAGACTTTATTATTTGACATTACAAAATAATTGGTTATACTGCGCCCAAGTTAAAACTTAATCTTAATATTTTAAGCAGTTTTAGATTCATCGCCCTGACCTTTCGTAACGCGTGAAATAGTGACGTTACATCTTATTTTATCGGTTAGTGGCTATGCCAGCGCGCCGGTAAAAGAAGCTTCTACCTAAATATACAGTATTGTTAGATACAGTCTTCTGCGTTTATGTTAATCATTAATTGATGTATATTCATCATCATAAATGACACATGCCGTTATTGCTTGCGCCCTTTTTTGTTATTTTTGAAAGGGACACTACATTGTCTTCAGTTACATTTGCATCATTAAATTTACACCCATCTATTCTTAAAGCAGTTGAGGAAGCGGGTTACACCAATCCAACGCCAATTCAAGCGCAAGCGATTCCTGCTGTATTAGATGGCAGAGATATTTTGGCCTCAGCTCAAACAGGCACAGGTAAAACAGCTGGTTTTACATTACCAGCATTGAATTTACTAGCAACACCACATGAGTCAAATAGCCGTGGCCCACGTATTTTGGTTTTAGTTCCAACACGTGAATTAGCTGCACAAGTAAATGACTCAGCTCGCAAATACGGTAAATTCATCCGCGCACGTACGGTAAGTATCGTTGGTGGCATGCCATATCCATTACAAAACAAACTATTATCACAACCGCTAGACATCTTAGTTGCAACACCAGGTCGCTTTATTGATCATATGGAACGTGGTCGCGTTGATTTAAGCCGTTTACAAATGTTGGTCTTAGATGAGGCCGACCGTATGTTAGACATGGGCTTTATGCCAGATGTACAACGCATTTGCGATGCATTGCCTAAAGATCGTCAAACTTTATTATTCTCTGCCACATTAGATGGCAATATTGGCCGTATTGCACAAGATATTTTAAACAACCCAGTCACGATTCAAGTGGCTGCGCAAAAAGAAAAACATGAAAACATTGAGCAACGTTTACATCACGTTGACGACATGAATCATAAAAACAAATTACTTGAGCATCTTTTAATTGAGCCTGATGTTGATCAAGCGATTATTTTCACGAGCACTAAACGCCATGCTGACTTATTAGCAGAAGACTTATATGCTGCTGGCCATAAAACAGCTGCTTTACACGGCGACATGACGCAAGGCGCACGTAACAGAACCTTAACAAAACTACGTCACGGCGATGTTAAAGTATTAGTAGCTACTGATGTAGCAGCGCGCGGTATTGATGTTAAAGGCATCAGCCATGTGATTAATTACGACTTACCAAAATTTGCTGAAGATTATGTGCATCGTATTGGTCGTACTGGCCGTGCTGGTCAAAAAGGCATCGCGATTGCATTTGCGACGAATATGGATAGACATGTATTGCGTAAAATCGAAGAGTACACAGGTCAACGTCTTGAAGCTTCTGTGATAGAAGGTTTTGAACCTAAACGCCCAATTAATATGAACGCGCCTGACGGCAAACGTGGCAAAGGCCGTGGTGGCCGCAGCAACGATTCTCGCTCTGGTGGCTACAAAGGCCGCAGTAGCAATGAATCACGTGGCAACTCTCGTGACAACAATGGCGAAAGAGGTCGTAGCTTTGGTGATCGTGCCGCTGCAGATCGCCCATCACGAGGTAAGCCAAACGAGTCACGTTTTAACGACAATGGTGGTGAAAGAGGACGTAGCTTTGGTGACCGCGCTGCTGCAAATCGTCCATCAAGAGCTAAACCAAATGACTCATGTTTTAGCGATAAGCCGGCAAGAAGTCACGCACCACGTAACAACGAGTCTCAAGGCGCTGAAGTGAATGGCAACAGCGTTCACTATACAAAAGATACTAACTTACAGTTTGCAAAAGAAGTGGCACGCGGCGCAGGTAATGGTCGTAGTCAACATAGCCGTAATCATGGTGAACATAAAGGTTCTGCTAAAATATCAAACGAAAAATTTGGTAAGCCACGTCCTCAACGCAGTAATGGCAACGCAGCAGGCAATAATGCGCCTCGCCGCTCGGATAATGACGGTGCTAGACGTTCACGGAATTTCGCTTAATTTTGCTTATGACAGATAAAAACGAAACGATATCAACAGAAGTAAGCCCAGCCATTCAAGCAGAAATCATTGATTTTCATTCGCTTGGGCTTGCAGCACCCTTGCTGCAAGCGGTGGCTGATACGGGCTACACAACACCAACACCGATTCAAGCACAAGCTATCCCACTCGCTTTAACTGGTGTTGATTTAATGGCTGGTGCCCAAACAGGCACGGGTAAAACAGCTGCATTTACGTTACCTATTTTGCATAAATTATTGCCTTTAGCGAGTGCTAGCACTTCACCTGCGAAGCATCCTGTACGTGCATTGGTATTAGCGCCAACGCGCGAACTAGCAATTCAAGTTGAAGAAAGTGTACAAACTTACGCCAAAAATACCGATTTACGCAGTTTGGTTGTGTTTGGCGGTGTTGATATTAAAAAACAATTACCACCACTGAAGGCAGGCGTTGAAATTTTAGTCGCTACGCCAGGCCGTTTATTAGATCATATCGAACAAAAGACAATACAGCTCAATCAAGTGCAAATCTTAGTGCTTGATGAAGCAGATCGTATGTTAGATATGGGCTTTATGCCTGATTTAAAACGCATTTTGGCTTTATTGCCTAAAAACCGTCAGACCTTGATGTTCTCAGCTACTTTCTCAAAAGAAATTAAGAAGCTATCAGATGAGTTTTTAAATAAACCAACCCTGATTGAAGTCGCGCGTAGTAATGCAACCTCTGAAAATGTGCAGCAAAAAGTCTACTCAACGACACAAAGTGATAAACAAGCTTTATTGGTCGAGTTGCTGAAAAAAGAAGGTGACAATCAAGTTATTGTGTTTACCAAAACAAAAGTAACCGCTAGTCGATTGAGCCGTGCATTAGAACGCGAAGGTATTAAAGCCGATGCGATTCATGGTGATAAAACACAAAAAGAGCGTATCGCGGCTCTAGATGCGTTTAAAGAAGGCAATATTACAGCGCTAGTCGCAACAGATGTTGCTGCGCGTGGTTTGGATATTACCGATTTACCAATGGTAATTAACTACGAAATTCCATCTGCTCCAGAAGATTACGTTCATCGTATCGGTCGTACTGGACGGGCTGGCGCGAGTGGCATCGCGATTTCATTGGTTTCTGAAGATGAAGAAAAGTATTTCGTTGAAATTGAAAAGCTGATTAAAAAGACGATTCCTCGCGAAACTTTAGTGGTTTCTTCACAAAGAAAAACGAAACCTGCAGCATCGAATAGCGCATCAAGTAGGTCATCAAAACCGCAACGGTCATATAATAAAAATAGAGACCCATGGTTTGATCAACCTTATGTGCCGAGCAAACTGAATGACAGCAATACTAGTCAAACAAAAAGAGTGTTAGCAAAAAACCGTAAAGCCCCTGTTGCAGCGCTGCTTGGCGGCCTTAATAAATAGTGACTGTTTAAATAATTATTGATTGCGCATAAAGTCAGCAACGCCATAAAGTTGCGTTGCTAACTTGGTTAAGATTGGCTCTTCAATGCCAATCTTATGCATCGCACTAATCATACAATACATCCATTGGTCTCTTTCCGTTTCGCCAATGGCAAAAGGCATATGTCTGGCACGCAAGCGCGGGTGTCCGTAGCGCTCAATATACAACTGCGGACCACCTGTCCATCCAGATAAAAACATAAACAACTTTTCACGCGCTTCCGTTAAATCAGGCTGATGTATAGCGCGCAATTTTGCCGCTTTAGGATCACTATCCATGGTGTCATAAAACGTTTCAACCAATAACCGTATATTCTCGATTCCAGTCTTATCGCCACCTAACAACTCATAAAAAGTCGATTTATCCGACCCGACCTCTTCTATTTTATCTAACATCAATTGCCTTTTGTCTTAACTAAGCTAGCGGCTTTTTGTGCATTGACTCTTGCCGCATCCGTATCATTGGCTGTCGCCAGCGCCACACCCATCCGTCTATGCACAAAAGCAGCGGGCTTACCAAATAAACGCACCTCGCTATTTGGGATGGCTAATGCCTCTTGTAATCCTGAAAAACTGAGATTTTCACTGTCCATACCGCCATAAATAACAGCACTTGCGCCAGGTTTTGTCGGTGCGACATCCACTGGCAAGCCTAAAATTGCGCGTGCATGTAATTCAAATTCATTTAACCGCTGACTGCACATCGTCACCATACCTGTATCATGCGGACGCGGGCTAACCTCTGAAAACCACACTTGATTGCCTTTAACAAACAACTCCACACCAAATAAACCTAAACCACCTAAAGCATCGGTAATCGATTTTGCTACTTCCTGTGCGGCTTTAAGCGCTGTAGGAGTCATGGCTTGTGGCTGCCAACTTTCAACATAATCACCGCGCTCTTGTCGATGTCCAATTGGGTCGCAATAGTAAGTTTGTATTTCACCAGTTGCATTTTTTGCACGTACCGTTAGCAATGTAATTTCAAAATCAAAATCAATTTGCCCTTCTACAATCACAACACCTTGGTTAACGCGCCCACCACTTGCTGCATAATCCCAAGCTGTTTTCACTTCGCTGGCTTGCGTAATACGTGATTGCCCTTTGCCTGAAGAAGACATTGTCGGTTTGATAAAACAAGGGTAGCCAATACCCGCATCAATACTAGCTGCTAGCTCAGCTTCGCTTCTAGCAAAGGCATAAGGTGAGGTTGGTAATTGTAATGTCTCTGCAGCAAGACGGCGAATACCCTCTCGATTCATGGTTAATTGCACTGCTTTAACGGTTGGGATGACTGTGGAAACACCTGCCTGCTCAATGTCTGCTAAGGCATCGGTATTCAGTGCTTCAATTTCTGGCACAATTAAATGTGGGCGCTCTTTAGCAACCAGCGCTTTTAACGCGTCACCATCCGTCATATCGATGGTGTAAGCACGATGTGCAACTTGATGTCCTGGCGCATTTTCATATCGATCAACGGCAATTACTTCTACCCCTAATCGCTGTAATGCAATAATGACTTCTTTACCAAGCTCACCACTGCCCAACAACATAACTTTGGTTGCAGAACTAGATAAAGGCGTACCTAAAACGACTGATTCACTCATGAAAAACTCCAGACTTTAATGACTGAAATCATACCATGATGATGGGTAGAAGCTAAACGTTGATACCGTGTTTTTCCATACGGTAGCGCATTTTCATCCGTGTAATGCCTAAATGACGCGCCGCTTTAGAGACATTATTGTGCGCAGCCTCTAGCGCCGCAATCAACATACGTTTTTCAGCTGCATCTAATGTAGGTTGCGGCATTAATTCTGGCGTTTGTTGAGTGGTCACGTTAGCATGGTTCTCGGGCAATCCGATATCAACTGCTGAAATACTAGGCTGATTACTTAATAAAACAGCGCGACTAATTTGGTGTTTTAACTCACGTACATTACCAGGCCAAGCATAGGCCTGAATAGCTTCTAATGCGCTTATACTAAAGGCATGTGCAACCAACCCATAACGTCGTTCAGTTAATCGCATAAAATGGGTAGCTAATTGCACGGCATCGCGTTCGCGCTCTCGCAAAGGTGGAATACTAAGACTAATGACATTTAGCCTAAAGTATAAATCTGAGCGGAACCGCCCAGCATTCGACATCGCATGTAAATCTCGGTTTGTCGCAGCAATAATTCTTGCGGGCACATGACGCTCTTTAGTAGAGCCTAAGCGCCTCACTTTCCTTCTTTCCAACACATTCAATAACTTAGCTTGCAAAGGCAGCGGAATCTCACCAATTTCGTCTAAAAATAAAGTGCCATCTTCAGCAGCCTCAATCAAGCCTGGTCGGCTAGCCGTCGCATTGGTAAATGCGCCTTTTTCATGCCCGAACAACTCATTTTCAATCAATTCTGTCGGTAACGAAGCACAATCTACATGTACAAAAGGCTTCTCCTTGTTTGCACAAGATAAGTGCAGCATACGGGCTGCAACATCTTTACCTGTGCCTGTCTCACCAGTAATTAATACCGTAGGCGGAATAGCATCCATCAAATGACCTAGCTGTGCAATCCGTTCAATTTGCATCCGAATGCTTTGCATAGCAGGACTATCGCCTAATAAGCTAACACCTTCACTATCATGCGTATTCCGTTGCTTTGAGTTATCTAAACTAGCTTGTAACTCAAACGCTTTTTCATTTTTCTGAATGACCAACAATAACTCATCTAAGTCGATTGGTTTTTTAAGATAATCGTCCGCACCCAATTTAATTGCTTGTACCGCATCGGTTACTTCACCATAAGCCGTCATCACGATTACTTTGATGTTTTTATCAACTAACTCAGCAATTAAATCTAAACCATTACCATCAGGTAGTCGCATATCTAACAACACCAAATCAGGCTGAAATTGTTTAGCAAGTATGCGTGAATCCATTAGGTTTTCCGCACACTCACAATCAAAATCAGCCTTCTTTAAATGTTTGGCGACTGCACGTGCAAACAGTGTTTCATCCTCAACGATTAATACTTTATTCTGACGAATATCATTAATGCGTTGGTTAGTTGTTTGCATTGGTGCAGTCAATTCACTTTCTCTGGTTAATACTTAGTTTGAAGCTGTTTTAGGTGCAGCAAACTCATAGCGGAAACCTAACCAAGCAGCACGTGGCGCACCTGGCAATAAGCTTAATACTTTCGATTCTGCACCGTAATTTCCGCTTGCATCAAATTGGGACTCTGCTAAACGACCACTAAGATTGTATTCACGGTCAAAAATATTAGTGGCTTTAGCAAACATTTTCCATCCATTACCAAAGTTATATTGTGTATCTAGATTAACTACAACATAACCACTAATTTTACCTTTGCCGATTGCACAATCATCACCACCATTACAGACTGCTGCATTGGCACTGTGACTATTATTTTCATTACCCAATACATATTGACTTGAATAACCTACAATATTGGCACCAATATTCCAGCTTGGTGTAGCAGCAAATTGTCCACGTAACTTGACTTGATGTTGTGGAATGACTGGTATTCTGTCACCAGGCTTAGCAGTATAAATACCACTACCTCCATTCGCCTCACCAACAGAGTTTGAACCGTTAACAAAATCAATATCAGAATCATAAGTGGCATGTACAAAACTATATGAAGCACTCCAGTTGAATCGGTCAACATTTCCATTTAAACCAAAATCAACACCTTGACGCTTTGTTCTGCCAATATTTTTGAAGTAACCAGCACCATTTAGCTGATTAGATGCCACAAATTGAATATCATCATGATTAACTGCATGATAAATACCCGCATTCCAATTGATATTGTCAGTCAATCTACCACGACCACCAAACTCATATGTTTTTGCAACCACTTGATTTAGTGGAGGGTCATCCGCTAAAGCAGCCGGAAGCAAACAAGGATTAGCTGGGTTGGAACAACCAACTTCAATCGCTGTTGGCGCACGACTTGACTCACTATAAGACGTATAAAAAGTAATGTCATTTGTAGGCGTATGCGTTAAGCCAATTGTTGGATTTAGACGCGTATAACTATCTTTAGCTGTTAACGATCTTGGTCCATTGTCTCCGCGTAAAGTATCTACGTTATCAATCCGCGTAAAGTTCCAGCTCGCCCCGGTATTCAAATGCCATTTTTCATTTAAAGATAAAGTGTTATTTGCAAACAAACGAGCAGTATATTGCTTGCCAGTTAAGCCAACTGTTTGACGTTGAGGTAAAACGCCATCACCTGCAAAAGTTGGTTTTCTTGTTGGATCAAATACCTCGTCACTACCGCCTACAATAATGCCTCCATCGTCAAAATCACTTTCATCAGAAACATTTATCTGCTCACTTTGTTTAAATCGGATCAAACTATAATCATAGCCAGCGCCAATAACAAACTGATTCTCCTTACCCATTAAATCCTGATCAAAAGTGAACTGACCAGTTAAACCGTAATTATCTTGTGTTGTCTTAGTGCGATTTAACACTGAACCAATCAACTCACATTCAGTTTCGCCAGCTTCTGGGGTACAAACTACACCTGGATAGCCTTCTAATCCATCTCCTCCATCAAGTCCAGCTTCATATCCATCACCATTTAATGTTGCTCTGTTAGATTTTTTATAATAAACGTTACCAGAAAACATGGTGTCATCATTAAAGAAATGTGAGCCATTTAATGCTAAAAAGTGCGAGTAGTTATTAGTAAAATCTGGGCGTGTGTTAATTTGATCGCGATCACCACGTAATAAGAATTCAGGTGTTAAACCATTACCAATTAAATTATTATCAGTGCCGATGTAAGTTAAATCTAATTTCGTTGTTTCATTCTGCCAGCCAGTTTTACCAAACAATTGATTGACGTGTGATGGTGAGTAATCTCTCCAGCCATCTTCAGTGGTATGTTGATAACCAAACATATAATCAACAGAGCCATCTTTTGAAACGCCACCATATTCAATTAGTGCGCGTTCACGACCCCAAGAACCGGCTTCATACTCAATAGCAGCGCCTTGATTATCACGCCCGCTCTTTGTTTGCACGGCAATAGCGCCCCCCAATGTGTTCAAACCATACAAAGGGTTTGAGCCTGGGATAACTTGCATATTACCAATCGCAAAACTTGGAATCTTATCCCATAACGTTAAGTCGCCAAATGGCTCATTAACCCGAACGCCGTCTATATAAGTAGATAACCCTTGCGAATTACCAAGCAATGGAGATGATGAATAACCACGGAAGTTAATTTCTGGCTGCCATGGATTACCACCCAGCTCAGTTACCGTAACGCCTTGCATATTGCTATTCATGTAATCAGCAATTGATACGCCTGTTTGCTCCTTTATACGTTTAGGCGGTGCAATTTGCACATTAGCAGGCACTTTATTAAGTGGCAAGCCAATGCCTTTTAACGGCGTTGTACTATAGACTTCAACAGGTCCGATTTCTACATCTACTTCTTCTGCAGCAAACGCGGATGATCCAGCGTAGGCCGATAAAATCGCAACTATAAGAAGCTTAGGTTTATATGTTTTTTGCATGTAAGTTCCCTTAAAAAATTTAATTCAGTTATGTTTTTATTATCTTGGTCTTAACAGCAAAATTCATTCCACATAAAACAAATTAAAAAAACTGATATTAATCAATAAGAAAAGGTGAAGATAAGTATTAAGATGGTTATTGTAGGCTTAAAATTGGTTGTATACAACCACAATTAATGGCTGATATCAGCCAACTTATACGAGTGGAAGTAATTAGCTAGTCGCTGGCTCCCATCGAACAGATAAACCTAGCTCATGGCTTTGTGCTTCCATTTCAGCATCGCTACCGATATTAGGAATAATAACCAAGGTTTCATCCATAAAAATAAGCGGCAATTGCACGCGTTGCCATGGCGGGATTTGGCTTGATTGCATAATGGCTTTAAGGTGTCGTTTAGGGCGACCTAAGGCAGGTTTGAAATATTCGCCACCTTCTCTGTTTTTAATGCGAAGCTTAATATCACTGCCGCCACGTTGATAGGCAAAGCCTTTACCCATTTCTTTAGTAAAAAATAGTCTGGATAGGTTAGGTAAAATAACAACCTCCTCGCCTTGCCAAAGTAAATTGATTGGCGCCAAACTTACAGGCTCCGCAACCAAATAAGCGGAGCCTTGATAACGCATCACATGCACGCTTTCTGCTACTTTTACTTTAATTGCAGCATCGGCTTTTTCTGACGATAACTGTTGTAAGATTTGTGATAGCAATACCGTGCTTGGCACCACAATTTGATTATTGGTAAGCCAAAAACGAATTAAATTGCTTTGCCTAGCCTGACTGAGCAATTTAAGTTGATTGACATTAACCGTCTTACACGATGCATCAAGTACATTCGACGCATCAAGCGCCGCCAACTCATCCAACAACGCATTGGCTTCTGCCATGTGGTTAGCTGAACGCGCTAATGTTTTAGTAATACTGGCATAGCGCTCACTAAAGGTTGGCATCAACACATGCCGTATAAAATTGCGGTCAAAAGTAGTATCTGCATTACTTTCATCATCAACCCACTGCAGCTTATATTGCCCTGCATAAGCGACTAAATCAGCATGTGGAATAGACAGCAAGGGGCGTAATAATCGACGCTTTTTATCTATTTTTGCCATGCCTGCAAGCCCTTTAACACCAGCGCCTCTAGCTAATTGCAATAACAGCGTTTCTGCTTGATCGTCTTGATGATGCGCCAAACAAATAAAATCTGCCGTTGCTGCTTGAAGTGCTTGGTATCTCGCAGCTCTTGCAGACGCCTCAATCCCTAAGCCAGCATTTTGCTCAACATGGACATGTGTTTTCTTAAATGAAACACCTAAATTAGCGCAGGTTTTTTCACAAAAGTCAGCCCATTTATCCGCGTGTAGACTTAAACCATGATGCACGTGCATAGCTGATAAATGAAAAGGAATCTCGTTTTGTAATTGATGCATTGCATGAAGCAATACGGTTGAATCTAGCCCGCCGCTATAAGCAATTAGTAAGGTTGGGCGGGCTAATTGATGTTGCTTTAAAAAACTGATTAAGAAAAGCTTAAGATGACTTAACAGTGAATCAGCTTCTTTTCTAACCAAGTTACTTACTGGCAGTTTCTTTGAACTTGCCATAACTCATCAAACGCGCATACCTAGTTTCCAATAATGTTTCTGTGGTTTTTTTCTGCAAATTAGCTAAGTTAGTTTTAATGGCTTTTTTCAGCGTCACCATCATTGCATCAGGGTCGCGATGCGCGCCGCCGATTGGCTCTGCAACAATTTGATCAACTAACCCTAATACTTTTAATCTATCAGCGGTGATACCTAAAGTTTCAGCCGCCTCTGGCGCTTTGCTTGCACTTTTCCATAAAATAGAAGCACAACCTTCTGGCGAAATAACAGAATAGGTTGAATGTTGCAGCATTAATAATTGATCAACAACACCTAACGCTAGCGCACCACCTGACCCGCCTTCACCAATCACTACGCCAATAATTGGGGTTTTTAGTTCCGCCATCACATATAAATTCTTTGCAATCGCCTCTGACTGTCCGCGTTCTTCCGCGCCAATCCCAGGATAAGCGCCTGGCGTATCGATGAGCGTCACGATTGGTAGTTTAAATTTTTCTGCCAATCTAAATAAACGTAAAGCTTTACGATAACCCTCTGGCCTAGGCATGCCGAAGTTACGATATTGACGCGCCTTCACATCACGGCCTTTTTGCTGACCAATCACCATCACAGGCACATCATCTAAACGCGCTAGACCACCGACAATCGCAGGGTCATCAGCAAAAGCACGGTCACCATGCAACTCTTCAAAATCAGTAAATATATTTCGAATATAGTCCAAGGTATAAGGGCGTTGTGGATGACGTGCAACTTGCGAAACTTGCCATGCATCTAAATTTTTATAGGTTTCAGCCAACAACTGCGCATTCTTTTTTTCTAACTGCGCAACCTCTTTGGCCACATCCAAGTCGTCATGCTCATCATGCGCCGCTTGCAATGATTCAATCCGCTTTTCTAATTCAGCAATTGGCTGCTCAAACTCTAAATAAGTTAATTTCATGTCTGTCGCTTTTTTTTCACTCATCTCAATAACTCAATCAATTTTCATTTTGTTAACGTTGCTAATTATAAAGGATTTTTACATTTTCTTTTGACAACCAAGCTTCTAATCGATGAAGCAAATCGTCTTGCAATTCAACTCGCCAATCATTACCTAACATTAATCCTACTTGGCTAGTGGCATTGTGATATTCAATTTTAATTGGGCACAGCTTTTTATCACCTTCACTTTTGCAATAAGGCCGTAAGATAGCCGATAGCTTAGCCGCATCTGATTGTCCATTACACGCTATTTTAAGCATGCTAGCATACGCGCTTCTGGCTGTGGGTAAATCAAAAACCTTATTCGCATTGACGCGATTACCCCCTGAAAAATCATCATGACTGATGCGGCCTTCAATGACTAAGACCTGATCTTCTTTAATCAGATGTGCGGCCTCTACTAATAAATCACCACCAACCACCACATCAACCCGTGCCACTGCATCATCTAGGGTCACAATTGCCATTTTGCCGCGTTGCGTCATTCGCACACGCACCCCCATAACCACGCCAGCAATTAATTTTGGTGTTTTTTGCGGCGCAATATCGGCTAAGGTGCCGTGCACAAATTGCGCAATTTCTGCTTTGCTTTCTGAGTAAGGATGACCACTTAAATAAAAACCTAATGCTGCTTTTTCTTCTTGCAACTGCTGCTGTGGACGCCATGCCTCAACCTCTGGAAGCTGATGTTGCACACCGGTTTCTTCACCAAATAAATTATCTTGCCCCGCGTGGTTATTAGCATGCTCAGCCGCACCAATTGCCATGCTAACCCCTGCTAATAAAGCTGCGCGATTAGCATTTAATTGATCAAATGCACCTGCCCTAATCAACGATTCAATCACACGCCGATTGACCTTTCGAAGGTCTAATCGACTGCAAAAATCAAACAAATCAGTAAATGGACCGCCAGCTTCTCGATCCGCTACAATCAACTCAATCGCTGCTGCGCCTGTGCCTTTAATCGCACCCAAACCATATAACACTTGCTTATTGTTCAACGATTGGAAGCGATACTGACTTTGATTAACATCGGGTGGTAACACCTCGATTTCATTTGGCGCGCAATCGTCAAATAAAATACGTACGTTATCGGTATTATTCATGTCTGCCGACATCGTCGCCGCGGCAAAAGCGGCTGGATAATGAGCTTTTAAATAAGCTGTTTGATAAGAAACCAAGGCATAAGCTGCCGCATGCGATTTATTAAAACCATAACCTGCAAATTTTTCCAACAAGTCAAACAAGTCATTTGATTGCTGTAAGCTTAATCCATTTTTTTGCGCGCCCTCATTAAAAATTTCACGCTGCTTCACCATTTCTTCAGGTTTTTTCTTACCCATTGCTCGGCGTAATAAGTCAGCGGCGCCGAGACTATAACCTGCAACGACTTGCGCGATTTGCATGACCTGCTCTTGATAAACAGCAATACCATAGGTTTCTTTTAAAATCGACTCGGTGGAAGGATGGGGATACTCAACCCGTTGTAGCCCATGTTTACGTCGACAGAAATCTGGAATCAAATCCATTGGACCTGGACGATACAAAGCAACCAAGGCAATAATATCTTCAAAACAATCAGGTTTTGCTTGTTTAAGCATATCCTTCATGCCGCTAGACTCTAACTGGAAAACCGCTGTGGTATTTGCGCGTTTTAATAAGTTAAATGTCGCTTTTTCGTCTAACGGTAGTTTTTCTAATATGAGCGGCGCTTCACCCGTGATTGCACGCTGCGCATTCGCATTCTCAACCGCCATCTCTAGGATAGTTAAGGTACGTAAGCCCAAAAAGTCAAACTTGACCAAACCAACGGCTTCCACATCATCTTTATCATACTGGCTAACTAAACTGTCGCCATTAGCTTGACAGTAAATCGGCGAGTAATCAGAGATTTTACCGGGTGCAATTAATACACCACCCGCATGCATACCAACATTACGAACTAGGCCTTCCAAGCGTAGCGCTAACTCTAATAGTTGCGCGACTTCTTCTTCCTTTTCACGTCGCTCTTGTAGTTGCGGCTCTTTTTCCAAAGCGCTTTGTAAAGTAATGCCCAATTCAAGCGGAATAAGTTTTGCAACGCTATCCACAAAATTGAACGGCAAATCAAGCACTCGCCCAACATCGCGAATGACTGCTTTTGCCGCCATGGTACCGAAGGTGGCAATTTGCGAAACCGAATCCAAACCATATTTTTGCTTTACATAATCAATGACCCGATCACGGCCTTCTTGGCAAAAATCAATATCAAAATCAGGCATGGAAACCCGCTCTGGATTTAAAAAACGCTCGAACAACAAGTTGTATTCAAGTGGGTCTAAATCAGTAATACCTAAACTATAAGCGACTAGTGAACCTGCGCCAGAACCACGACCTGGGCCCACTGGCACACCATTATTTTTTGCCCAGTTAATAAAATCAGCAACGATTAAAAAGTAACCTGGAAATCCCATTTGGTTAATGATATTGCACTCAAAATCTAGCCGTTTTTTATAAACGTCAAACTGCTCAGTTCTGACTGCTTCGTCTGGATACAATTGCGCTAATCGAAGATGCAAGCCTTTTAATGACTCTTCAGCTAAATAGCTCGGCAAATCTTGCTGGTTTGGCGTTGGGAAGTCAGGTAAGTAATTTTCTCCTAAAGTTAAGATTAAATTACAACGCTTTGCAATTTCAATCGTGTTTGCTAACGCCTCTGGTAAGTCAGCAAACAAGCTCGTCATTTGGGCTTGGGTTTTAAAGTATTGTTCGTCAGTAAACTTCTTAGGCCGACGATTATCTGCCAACATATAGCCTTCAGCGATACAAGTCCGCGCTTCGTGCGCGGTGAAATCATCTTGTTCAATAAACTGAATGGGCTGGGTAGCAACAACAGGCAATGACAGCGTGGTTGCAATCGATAATACTTGTTGTATGGTGGCTTCTTGCCGCGACTTCTGTGCAGCATCAGCGACGCGCTGCACTTCCAAATAAAAGCGGTTAGGAAATAGCTCAGACCAACGTTTTGCTAGCTTAGTGGCGAACACAGCATTATTTTGCGCTAAAGCCTGTCCAATATCACTCTCGTTATTACCTGATAATAAAATCAGTCCCTCACTGTTTGCTTGAAACCACTCTGGTTTTAGCTCAGGACGCCCTCTTGTTTGATTCTCTAAATAAGCTTTACTTAATAACTCACAAAGCAGCGTATAACCTGCTAGGTTCTGCACCAATAGCAGCGCTCTTGTTGGCTGTTGCGGACTCTTACTGTTTTCTAACCAAACATCCGCACCAATAATGGCTTTAATGCTTTGCTTTCTAGCTGCTTTATAAAATTTAATCGCGCCGAACAGATTACTCAAATCTGTTAGCGCCAGCGCAGGCATGCCATCTTTTTTCGCGGCATTCACATAGTCGCCAATTCTAACAATGCCATCAACAATGGAGTATTCGCTGTGGCAGCGCAGGTGAACAAATGAGGGTGACTGACTTAAATCTTGCATAGCAACATTTTACCCTTGCTGACAACAAAATGATGCCAAAAAATAAAAAAGCCGCCAAAAAATTAGCGGCTTTTTTGCTATTCGGTTGATGCTATTCCTTATTTTGAAGCGAGCAATATTTTCATTTCCGCAATCAGCGCTTCATCTTGCACTGGCTTACCAAAGAAGGCGTCCACACCAATTTCTTTGGCCAGATTTTTATGTTTATCCGCAGTCCGCGAACTAATCATTATCAGTGGCGTGCTAGCCGTACGCGCATCATCACGAATATTACGTGCCAAACCAAACCCATCAAGTCGCGGCATTTCAATATCGGTCAAAATAATGTCAGGCGTCGCCACTTTTAACAACTCCATCGCATCCATACCGTCATTTGCCACCTGTACGTCATAGCCTTCACGCTCTAACAAACGACCAAGCACTTTGCGCATGGTCAGTGAATCATCAACAACTAATACGCGTGTTTTATTCTGTTTGGTTACATGATTAACTGATACGCTGCCTAATGCCAATTGACTACGATTTGACATCACTACAGGGTTAACAATTAATACAATATCGCCATCACCCGTCACCGTTGCACCGACGATGCCTGGTACACGAGCTAACTGTGTACCAATTTCTTTCATCACCACTTCCTGATTACCGATGACTTCATCAACATGCAATGCAATCGTGTGCAATCCACTACGTAACAACAATACAGAAGCATAGGGCTGCTCTTCTATTTGATGTTCTGATACATTTAATAATTGTGCGAGATGGTAAGTCGGATAATCAACACCATTCCATTGCACCTTTCCTGCGCTGTAAACCGCTAACAAATCATGATGTTTCACTTTCTGCGCTTGCTCAATCATTGCAACAGGTAATGCATATCGGCTATCGCCAGCACGTACCATCAGCACTTGTGCAACAGACTGCGTAACAGGCACATAAATATTAAAGACAGCACCCTTGCCCATTTCGCTCGACAAATCAATGCGACCACCAAGACCACTAATGTCATTTCGAACAACATCTAAGCCAACCCCACGACCAGCAATTTGCGTTGTTTCACTTTCTGTAGAAAAGCTAGGCTCAAAAATAATAGAAAGTAACGCACCTTCTGCAATATCAGCATCAGGCGCTAACAGTCCATTTTGAATGGCTTTTTCTTTCACTTTTACTAAGTTAACGCCTGCACCATCATCACTTAACGTCATTTGAATTTCATCATTTACAGCACGGACGAGCAATCGAATGATGCCTGTTTCTGACTTGCCTGATAAAACTCTTTCTGCTTTTGCTTCAATGCCATGCGCTACTGCGTTTCTTAATAAATGCTCTAAAGATGCACTTACTTTTTCTAAGACCCCGCGGTCAATCTTGGTTGTTTCGCCTTCAATAATCAAATCCACCGATTTGTTTAACTCACGTGCAGTCTGCCTTACAATCCGTTGCATGCGCTCTGAAATATGTTGAAATGGCAACATGCGCACACCAAGTAAGCCTTGCTGCAAATCTCTACTCATGCGGCTTTGTTGTTGCAATGCCGCCTCTGTTTTACCTAGATTAGCCAGCAATCCACTTTGAATCGTCCCCACATCATTAACACTTTCCGCCATCATGCGCGTCAGTTCTTGCAAGCGGGTAAATCGATCAAACTCAAGCGGATCAAACGCTTCATTAGCTTCTTGCAAGATATTCATACGTGATTGCATTTGCGTTTCCGCTTCAATTTCCAACTCGCGTAAATAACTACGCAAACGCGCAATGCTGTCAGTCAAATCATTAGAAGACGCTTTAAAACCCACCACTTCACGCTCAATTTGCGATCGAATAATCGACACTTCACCAGCATCATTAATCAAATGATCTAATATTTCTTCTCGCACACGCAGGAAATTTGCCGCTTGATTAGCGAGTGTCTGAATTGGCTGTACGTGATGGGCAATTGAATCTGCTGCCACCTCGTTGATTGCTGGCTGATTGAAGAAACCAACAATATCATCCAAAGCAATAAACATGGTCTCAAAGTCATCGGCAATAGGCGCTACTGCCTTCTTTTCTATCACTTCTTCTAACTGATGCGCAATATTACCCACTTCAGTTTGCCCAGCCATACGCGCACTGCCTTTTAAAGTATGCAATAAACGTTGCAACATTTCAGCATGCTGTTTATCTTCTGGCGCTGCTTTCCAGTCACGAAGCGTCGTGCCAAGTTCTGGCAAAATAACATTCGCCTCTTCCACAAACATAGCGACTAACTCTGCATTCACCTGCTTAACAGCTAGCTCATCTTCAACGGTGTCTGAAGACTTAATTGCTTCTGGTTCAATTGCTAGCGAGTTAATAGCGATTGGATTATCTGCAACATCGACAACCTCTTCTGGCAACGGCATGTCAGCTGTTGGTGGAACAATTGCCTTCGCTTGCTCAACTTGTTCTGAGGCTTCATTCAGCAATCTAACCAAGGCCCTAGCAGAGCGTGGCATTTTAAGTTTAGAAATACTTTGCCACATTCTGGCAATCGCTTTTGACACGTTTTCGTACAAAATTAAAGATTCTGACGTCCAATTAACGACATCAAGCCAACTCTCTAAAGCACGACATAATTCTCCCATTGGCTTAAATCCTGACGCCAAAGCATTACTAGCTAAGGTGTGCACCGCTTGTTTTGCCTGCTTTGCTGGCTCACTTTTTCCATCGGCTTTTAAGCGCGCAATATCTTGTTCAATCACTACAAGGTGCTGCATGCTTTCATTTAAGAAAATATCATAGAGCGGCCGACTGACTTTGTGTTTACCACTAATTAACACATACGCGCTTTGGGCTTCTTCTGCCGAAGGCGGTTCTTTATCAACTTCTGCGCTTTGCTGCGGATATAGCGCAGCCACTTTATTTAACCAATGTTGTTGATGAATAAACGCTTGGCTATTGGCTCTCAAATCTGCCGTCCAATCTGCAAATGCAGCTGTGATTTTTTCTAATTGAGCAATTTGTGTTGCCGTCAAAAAATCTTCTTGGTCTAAAACTGTATTTAAAAAGCGCTCTACACCAGAGGCAACCTCTGCTTGCGCAACCAAGCCAACTGTTCGACCACTACCCTTCAGCGTATGATAATTACGACGCACATCCATTAACGGCTCTGGCGCTGTCGCGTTCACTCTTAAGGCTTGTAGGTTTTGTGCAATGTGCGCAAGAATTTCTTCTGCTTCAGTCAAATAAATATCAAGCAGTTCTTCATCAAAAGCTTGGTCTAGTAATTGGTCTGCCGCATCCACCACCTCTAACGGTGGCTCAGATGCTGAGCCAACTAACGTTTCAACTAGTTGATCATCTTCTACATCAGTTAACGTTGCCAACACTTCTTCAGATAGAGCAACCTCTGCAAGTGAAAGCGCTTTGTTTAAAGCGCTCAATTTTTCCTCTAAAATCGTAAGCGTTCTCGCTCTTACATTCGGCATTTCATCTGCATACAAGCCTACTATAGCCAAACTTTCTGCCAACAATTCAAAATCCGCCTGGTTTTCATCATATTCATCTTGCTGAAAATATTGAATAGTGTGATGACAAGCGTTTACAACCTGCATTGGCATCGGCAAATTCAACATATCAAAAATTGCAGCGACTTGTTTTAATGGCTTATGCGTTAATGATAACGTTGCCTTATCGTCTGGCTTTCTGAAAAAGGTATCTAGTGATTGCTCTACTACTTTTAGAGAAGAGCCAATATCCTTCACTACGGCTGCAATCGTTGGCTTATCCAAACGTGCCTCTTTTACGACTTCAGCTTGGCTATAGTCAAACCCAGTCTCAATTAATTTGAGTCTTTCAGCTTCTGCATTCAGGCGCTGAATCATGTTTGCATCGATAGTTTGATAGTGAGTAAGCGCAGAATCTAACAAACTTAATGCCGAAGCAACTTCTACCAAAGCGCCTTGTGAGACTTTATTCTGACTATCGCGCAGTACAATGCTTGCTTGCAGCAGCGCCTGATAACAATGCATCAATGCATCTTGGTTCAACACCCCTACCCAAGTTTGGTTGACATCTAACTTATCGGCAAACTGGGTAATTAACACATTATCTAATTCGACTAATGCACTATCAGAGTTGGCATTTATTTCTTCTAAATCAATGCTATCCGAAACGCTTTGCCAAATATCATGCAAAGCTTTTATTTCTGTTTGCAAGTCCGCAATCAATATTAACGTATCGGCATCCAGCGGCGCTAAACTAGCTGTTGTCGCTTCTTTATCGACTAACCCATCCAGCAAGAAAACAGCTTTAACTTCCGCAATAGTGTCCGTTTCAACCTCACTAATAGCGACAAAATATAAAATATCACGAAGCAATTGATTGTTCGGCCGCTCATCTCCTGCAACCAATTGGCGCAGCGCTTGATCTAACTTTCTACAGACTTTTTTAGCCGCTAGATTATCAGAAGCCTTGGGAGATTTAAGCGTTTCGATGAAGGCACTTGCTGCCCACCATAAGGTTTTAACACGCTTATTGTGCTGTGCAAACGCTACTTGGCTTAATGCCTCGTACATGGCACTTATTGCATCAACACTTTGCGTTTGCATCCAAACCAATAACGATTTTTGATAAATAGCGCGTTGCTGCAACATTGCGGCCGTGTACTCATGCTCGCTAAGCTCTTTACTCAATACAGAATTTGGCACACTAGGACTAGTATCTGGAAAAAACAACTCACTTTCGTCTACAGATTCACCCATCACCGTTACTAGTGGGGCTAATACTGGATGCAAACGCGAAGGGATATCTACAGCACCGTCGACCAATCGTTCAATATACGCTTTCAATGCATTAATCGCATTCACAAACAGCTTAAGATTATCAGCATCAGCGGCAATTGTTTTTTTCTCTAACTGCCCAGCAAATTTTTCTAATTGATTACAATAGTGCTTACAGCCCTCAAGCCCAACCATGTCTAATGCACCAGACACCTGATATAAATAAGTCTGTGCGAAACGCATACCAGCTGTATCTTGGCCGTTATTTTTAATTGCCTCAACACTCTCCAACACAGAGTCAAGAGACTGATTAATATCATCTTTTACCCAAAGCAAAGGGCCTACATCAAAATGTTCATCCACCTAGCAAACTCCAATTATTGAAGGTAGAAATCAAGACAATTTAAAACCAGCAACAGATTTACGCAAATCATCAGCCAGCGCCGTTAGCTGCATAATCGATTCCGTTGTTTGCTTAGTACCATCTGTTGTTAAAGTGGTAATCTCTTGAATTTGCTGCATATTCTGTGTCACTTGCGAGGCTGTATCGGTTTGCGCCTCTGTCGCACTTGAAATCGACTGAATTAATCGCGCCAAATTAGTCGTCACTGTTTCAATCTCAGTCAGCGCTTGACCTGCCGCGTCTGACAATTTTGCGCCTTCAACCACGCCCTCTGTACTTTTTTCCATCGCCGCAACTGCGCTATGCGTATCGGTTTGAATCGTTTTAACAATCGCGCTAATTTGCTTTGTCGCCTCGGAAGACCGCTCTGCCAATCGTTGCACTTCTTCTGCCACCACAGTAAAACCTCGGCCAGCCTCACCAGCAGATGCCGCTTGAATAGCCGCATTTAACGCCAAAATATTGGTTTGCTCAGTAATGTCTGAAATCAACTCAACAATCTCGCCAATTTCTTGTGAGCTTTCGCCCAACCGTTTAATACGCTTTGATGTTTCTTGAATTTGCTCACGAATGCCATTCATGCCTGCTATGGTATTTTGCACCGCTTGCGAACCTTGTGTTGCCGCGTGTAAAGACCGTTGTGCAACCTCAGCCGCCTCATTTGCATTGGTTGATACTTGACGAATCGAGCTAGTCATTCCATCAACCGCTTTTGTTGTATCCGCAATTTGTTGTGATTGCATTTCTGCCGCTTCTAATAACGCCACAGAGGTACCTTTTGCCGCCTCAGTTGCCGAATTTACTTGCTCAGTCGCACGGTTAATTTCCACCACCACATCACGTAAACTATCGATTGTATAGTTCACCGAATCTGCAATTGCACCAGTAATGGTTTCTTTCACCTGCGCACGAACGGTCAAATCACCTTCGGACAAATCACCCATCTCATCTAACAACTCCAACACCGCCAATTGGTTATTTTGACCATCTTCTTCTAGCAACTGCATTGCCGAGTTGGTCGCCTCAATTTGTTTTTTACCAATAAAATAAATAGCAAGACCAATTACCACAGCTAACAAAGCCAATCCGACTAAAAAATAACGCAGTAAATTATTGGCATTTAATGCTGTTTCCTTACTCTCTTTTTCTAGAGCAGCTACAAATGATTGTACCTGCAGACTGTTATTTACATAGGTCTTTTCTAAATCAACCAAGGCGCGTGATGAAATGCCAATATAGCCTGATTGCAATGCAGGCAATAACTGATCTTTATAAACGGTAAAAAAGGCTGCGCCAGAGGCAACCACTGATTGATACGGCTTAATTAATGACTTAGGCAACGGCGTGGCATTCCAACGTTTAACACTTTCTACGTAACGCTGTTCATTCACTGCGAAGCGCTCTATCAGCGCTTGCATGCGACTATCATTACCATCAACCAAGGCCAAATGCATATTTTGTGCAAGCGCATAAGGCTCAACAATAAACAAGGCAGGTGGCGCCAAATCGCCGCGCAAGTTATTTACCTTTTCAATTTGATTAAAAATAGGACCATTAACCTGCACCTGTGAAATTGCGTAATAAGCAACCAACACAAAAATAACCAAGCCAATAATAGGGATAATGACTTGCATCATCCCTAATTTCCCGCCACTTAATTGGGTTAATAATCGAGAAAGTTGATGTTTAAACTTTTGTATTATATTTTGTAGTGCTGCCATATTATTCCCTTTGGTCGATACTTTTTTATTTCATCTTATATAGTTAAATCTATTGCTATTAGGAAGTTGCGTAAGGCATTTCAAACACCCTTGAACTCACCAATTTTTTACAATCAAACACAGTCCATAATCTCTTCTCTTCATCTTCGTATCGCGCTGATGAAAAACAAATACTGTCTTCTGTCGAATCTTCCAATGCTTTCAGCGAATCTGCACTACGTAAACCAATGAGCTTATCCACCACAAATCCAACATTAGAAATAATCTTTTTATTAATCAATAACATTCTAGTGTTGGAAGAAATTTCTGTTGGTTTGCCATCTAAGAGTTGTACTACGTCATTAATGGCATAGAGCACGCCACGGATATTCGACAATCCAAGAAACCACGGCTTAACTAGCGGAATAGGCTGAATATCAACCATGCTTAAGGTTTCACTAATTTCTAACAAATCGACCAAAACAGCTCGACCGCCGATACTAACGCCCAAATAACTCACAGGCGCGCTAGCCGCGTCTGTTTTAACTGCCTCTAACTTATCGAGAATGCTTTTTTGATAATCTTTGAGCTTTATTTTTTCGGCCATATGAATCGCTTGATTAAATTGTTAAAGACTAAAGCTTAGCAATTCGCTCGTTCAAATCCTCAATCGTAATTGGTTTTAGAACACAGTCTTTGGCACCCATTTTTGCCGCCCAAGTAAGGTCAGTCACTTGCAATTTACCCGAACACAAGAAGATAGGAATATTCGCCGTAGCTGGATCTCTGCTTAGAATGCGGGTTGCTTGAAACCCACTTAAGCCCGTCATGATGATATCCATAATAATTAAATCAGGGCTAATTTCAGCCGCTTGTTCTACACAAGATTCACCACTTTCTAATGCAACCACTTGAAAGCCTTCGCTTTCCAACAACTCCGTCAAATAAAATCGATCTGTTGTTGAATCATCGACAATTAATATTTTTTTCAAAGCCATTTCACTCTCCAAAATCGATTCGATGGTTACTGACGATGCTATTGATGAATATGCGCATTAACAGCGTCTACCAAGCTATCACGCGTAAAAGGCTTGGTTAAGTATTGATCAGACCCTGCCATACGACCACGTGCGCGATCAAATAAACCATCTTTACTGGATAACATAATAACCGGGGTTGATTTAAAGCGTTCGTTACGTTTGATTAACGCGCAGGTTTGGTAGCCATCTAACCTTGGCATCATAATGTCGACAAAAATAATTTGAGGGTGCTGATCGGCTATTTTAGCCAGCGCATCAAAGCCATCCTCTGCCAATATCACTTGAAAACCCGCTGATTTGAGAAACAGTTCCGCACTACGTCGCATAGTATTACTATCATCAATCACCATGACCTTTGTTCCAGTAGTCTCTACTTGCACCAAGAAAGCTCCCCTATGACGAATAGTTGCATCATCTAAATTTCTTACAAGCTTTATGTGTTTCCAGCTCTTCTAATTAGTGATTTAACGATGGAATTATGCAAAAAAAAATTCTACTAAATAATACGCCTATTATAATTTTTTACAAAGTTTTACATTTGTATCGTTTTGTAATACATTTGAATAAGTTAGCACTTGTTGATAATAAAACACTTTACGAAAAAATATAAAAAAATATTGTATTGGTATGGATGTTAGCTGTTAAATGCATTGGGGAACATTGCGTTGAAAACAATTAATTTTAATAACGCTTATAACCATCGGGACGGTAAATGATTATTGCTCAGGAATCAGTAGATTCAAAATCTACGTTGAATAACCTACCAAGTAAATCACCATTAGAAACAGCAAGTTTAGTATTGGTATTTAGTTCTATCAAACGATTTAATGAAAGTAAATTACAGAGCTTCCTAAAATCACGTTATCCAACCGCACAAATCGTCGGTTGCACAACCTCTGGAGAAATTAGCCCTAACGGCGTGTTTGATGACAGCATTCAAATTACCGCCATTGAATGGGAAAAAGTCATTCAACGTGTTGTACAAAACAAATCCGCCAACATGCAAGACTCGTTTGAAACAGGCGCCAATTTGGCGACACAATTAAAAACCACCACCTTGCGTACCGTACTACTTATTTCGGATGGTCTGCATGTTAATGGTTCCGAACTGATTAGTGGTTTTCAATCCATCTTAGGCGACATTCCCATTATCGGTGGCTTAGCTGGCGATGGTGGTGCGTTCTCAAAAACCTTACAGCTATTCAACGATTCTATTTCTGACAGCATGGTCATTGCGGTTGGCTTATATGGTGATGCTTTGGTGACTGCTAGCGGCGCACTCGGTGGTTGGAAACCTTATGGTCCACCAAGAAAAGTGACGAAATCAATCAAAAACGTGGTTTATGAATTAGACGGAAAACCTGCGTTGCCACTATATAAAATGTATATTGGCGCCGCTTTCTCTAAAGATTTGCCAGGTAGCGGTTTAAAATTTCCTTTAGCAGTAATTGAAGAAGGCAAACGTGATGTTGAAAAAATTCGCACTTTGCTGGCGATTGATGAACGCAATAATAGTTTAACTTTTGCGGGCAATGTTGATGAAGGTGAAACCATTCGTTTATGCCAAACCAATCACGACAAATTAGTGGAAGGTGCTGGCGCCGCCGCTAATCTTGTTCTTGATGGATTAGACACCCAACAAACTAAGCAGCCTGGCTTGGCGCTTTGTGTTAGCTGTGTGGGTCGCAAAGGCGTGATGGCAGAACAAGTGATTGATGAAGTAAAGTTGGTGCAACAAATATTAGGTAGCCAAACCTATATTGCAGGCTTTTATTCCTATGGTGAAATCGCACCTCGCCCTCATACCAGCGATAGTGTGCTGCACAACCAAACCATGACGATTGGTTACCTAAGTGAAACCGTTTAATCGCGCCAATATTGATTATATTAGCAATCAATAATTTAATTATTTTTAAAAAACACCTACACCGCTAGCGTGTTTTTTGTTTTATGATGACACATCAATTAAAACAAAACCCAATCTATTAGGAGATGATTATGTCTAGCTCAGTAATGTTAAAAGGAAACCCTGTCGATGTTGCAGGCAACCTACCCCAAATTGGCAGCACAGCCCCTAACTTCACCTTAGTCGATGAAGCATTGCAAGACGTTACATTAGATTCGTATGCAGGCAAACGAAAAGTCCTTAACTTATTCCCAAGTGTAGACACGCCAACGTGCGCAAGTTCAGTTCGTGAATTCAACAAACGTGCCAGCAGCATGAATAACACCGTGGTGATTAACATTTCTGCTGATTTACCATTTGCACAAAAACGTTTTTGCGCGGCTGAAGGTATCGAAAATGTTGTTAACTTATCAACCATGCGCGGACGTGATTTCTTAATGAACTACGGCGTCTTGTTATTTAGTAGCAAACTTGCTGGCTTGGCTGCACGTGCAGTGATTATCTTAGATGAAAACGATATTGTTAAATATATCGAGTTAGTGCCAGAAATTACACAAGAACCTAACTACGAAGCTGCTGTTGCTGCTTTATAAGCACTTGGCTATTAAGCCTTAAAAACCAATAAGCCCAGCAATGCTGGGCTTATTTTTTATCTAAAATATACCATCTTAGCGCTATGCTTTTACAAATTCGCCCTGTTCAGCACCAGCGAGCAACGTCAACAAGTCAGCGCCTTTTAACGACAACGCGTAACCCAATACACCGCTACCAATAACCACTGTTTCATAATGATGAAGACTACTGTCCACCATCACTCTTAAGGTTGCTGGCAACGCAATCGGCGGCACAGCGCCAACAACATAACCAGTGACTTCTGGCACTTCGTCAAATTCAGCCATGCGTAATTGTCGTTCATCCAACTGTTTACGCAAAACACCCCAATCTGCGCGTCCACCGCCAGCAACCGCTAATAGATAAAACCGTTCTGAACCACCTCGAAATAACACACTACGCACCACAGAAGTGGGATCTAGGCCTTTTGCACTAAGCAATTCTTCTAAATTGCGTATCGGTTTTTTATCGTCGCTTAATGGAATTTCTATCACTTCAAAAGCGATATTTTGCTGTTGTAGTAAATCGGTTACTGCTGAATTGATTGTAGGCTCCATAGGTTATTCCGACGCATTATCTGATTGATATTCAGTATATTTTGCATTCCTACCTTTGGCTTTTTCAACAGGATATTTCTTAGCATTAAGATCAATCTTCTTATTTGCGGCATCAATTAAATCAATTCCACACACTTCAGCAATGCGAAGCAAATAAACGAATGTATCAGACAACTCTTGCCCTACTTGCGTTTTCTTTTCAGCATCTAGATTACGACTTTCTGCTTCAGTCATCCACTGAAAATGCTCAACTACTTCTCCCGCCTCCACAATCATCGCCATCGAGAGATTTTTTGGCGAGTGAAATTGTGCCCAATCGCGCTCGTGCACAAACTGATTAATCCGCGCTCGTAAGTTATCTAAAGAGTCTGTCACTATTAAGTTCCTATCATTTACTGTTATGTCTTTACGTAACTATACTTGGTATTTTTTATTCGCTTCCAAAAGGCTGGCAAAATCCTCAGCAGAAACTGGGCGACTAAAATAATATCCTTGTATTTCATCACATTCAGCATCTTTTAAAAACTGTAGTTGCGCAAGGGTCTCAACACCTTCTGCAATCACATTCAGGTGCAAGCTGTGCGACATTTTAATAATCGCCGTGACAATGGCAGCATCATTGGCATCTGATTGAATATCACGCACAAAGCTTTTATCAATCTTAACACTATCAACTGGCAACCGTTTTAAATAAGACAAACTAGAATAACCAGTACCAAAATCATCAATAGATAGCCTAACACCCATTTCTTTTAGCGCAAGTAAATCTCTAATACCCTCATCATTACCATCAATCGCGACCCTTTCCGTCACTTCCAACTCTAAATACTGCGCTTCCAACCCCGACTGCATTAGTATTTTTGATACTTGCTGTAAATAATCAGCCTGCCTCAACTCCACTGCAGACACATTAATCGCAACAGGAATGACTTGAAGCCCAGCTTGTTGCCAGCGCTTATTTTGCTCGCAAGCTTCACTTAATACCCATTTACCAATCAACTTAATTAACCCAGTATCTTCAGCAATAGGGATAAAAATATCAGGTGAAACCGTGCCTTTTTCTGGATGGTGCCATCTAATCAGTGCTTCTGCTCCAACAATTTCACCCGTTTCTAATGAAATTTTTGGCTGATAAACCAGCTTAAACTCATGTTGGTTAACTGCTCTCAGCAAACTGTTCTCAAGATCAACTTGTTCTGCAATTTTTGCACTCAGTTGCTTAGTAAAGAACTGAAAATTATTCCTGCCCAGACTTTTTGCATAATACATAGCGGCATCTGCATTTTTCATCAAGGCATCAGCACTATCGCCATCTTCTGGGTACATCGAGATACCAATACTAGCAGACACATTCAACTCATGCGTCCCAATTTGAAAAGCTTTACTGGTAGCTTCAAGCAATTTATTCGCGATGGTAACTGGGATAGCGGGGCTATCAAATTCAGTCAGTAAAATAACAAACTCATCACCACCTTGCCTACTAATGGTATCCATGTTTCGCAAACAAGCTTGCAGCTTTTTGCTCAGCATCATTAGTAGCTGATCGCCGACATCATGCCCTAAGGTGTCATTCACTTTCTTAAAGTGATCAAGATCTAAATACAAAATACCAACTCTGGTATTTTTTCTTCTCGCCATATTCAGGGCTTGGGTAATTCGATCCGTTAACAATAAGCGATTCGGCAGATCGGTTAAAAAATCGTGCTCTGCTAGATAAGACATTTTTTCAGCCATGTGCTTTGCTTCACTCACGTCATGAAACACCAACACCACGCCAATCGTATTACCATCCACATTAATAATTGGCGCTGCTGAGTCTTCAATGGCAAACTCTTTGCCGGTTTTAGAAATCACAATCGTGTGATTAGCAATACCACAAACCATCCCATGCGCTAAAACAACGTCGACAGGATTCGCTGCTAACTTACGCGTACTCTCATTTAAAATTCTAAAAACCTCCAGAATTGGACGGCCTTTTGCTTCCGCAAGCGTCCACCCCGTCATTCTTTCAGCAATCGGATTCAGGTAAGTCACCTTAGAGTCCATATCTGTCGTGATAACACCATCTCCAATGGACTCTAAGGTGACAAGTGCTTGTTGTTTTTCTTGAAATAAATCCTGCTCAATCAGCTTTCTTTGCTCAATTTCCATTAATAAATCACGATTAATATTGGATAACTCTAAGGTGCGCTGTTGCACATTTTGCTCAAGATTATTATTGACTCTAGCCAACTCTTCTTCAGCTTGTTTGCGTTGTTCAACTTCATGTTGCAGTTGTTCAACAGTTTTCTGTAGTTGTTTAACACTGGTTATTGTGAGCAAAACGGGCATTAAACGCCATAACATAATCGCAGTGATTGCAGATGCAATAGCCGTTAAGCCTTTCATACTGGCATCTAACCAATAGGCTGGCTGCCATATCGTTAAGATAGAAATAAGATGCGTCATACCGCAGAGGAAAATAAACAGGGAAAACATAAGGAAGACCCAGTTAAACTGTAGGTCAATACGCTTACGAATAAAATGTAGAATCGCAACAGGAATTGTAAAGTATGACAGCGCAATCAAGCCATCTGAAATCACATAAAGCCACAGTAATGAAGGCGTCCATAAATAACAATGCCCATGCGGCATAAAGTTGTCTGGCGCCAAAAGACTTAATAGAGCATCCATCTCATTCTCCTAAAGGTAAATTTTTTGTAGACTCTATTTATTTTTACTTTTCTAAGTAAACCACATCCTAGTTATTCTCATTCCCTTATTAAGCGGTGTTTTATCGTTTATCTTGAAGCATACCAGCAAATTACAATTCTTTTTGCGGTTTTCGATTAGAACCGGCAACCATTTTAATCTCAAATAAGCGACACTCTAGCGGCCCGTTGAATAATGGTGTTTTTTTACTTGGCGATAAACGCATGAGTTTTGGCATACGCAAATCATTGGTGAGAAAATAAGTATTCCAACCTGCAAACTTGCGTTTTAAGGCTTCACCTAATTTAGGATAAAGCGCAGTTAAATCTTCATCTTCCCCAATACGTACACCGTATGGCGGATTTGCTACCAATACACCGTGATCCGCAGCTGGCAGCACCTCGGTAATATCAAATTGAGATAATTGCACCGCCTCTAAAAAGCCAGCCTCTTCTAAATTACGTTTCGCAATCCGCACGGCGCGTAAGTCAATATCACTGCCGTAAATTTTTTGGAAGGTCACTGGTTTTACATTTTTCTGTGCTACGTTTTTTACTTTCTTCCAAGTATCTGACTCAAAGTTTTTTAAACGTTCAAAGCCAAAGCCACGGTTTAATCCTGGCGCAATATTCAGCGCCATCATCACCGCTTCTAATAAAAATGTACCGCTTCCGCACATTGGATCTAACAACGGCTCTCCCACTTGCCAACCTGTTAATTGCAACACGCCAGCAGCCAAATTCTCGCGTAACGGTGCTTCGATGCTGGCTTTGCGGTTACCGCGCTGATAAAGCGCATCACCAGAAGTGTCGATATACAAAATATAATCTTGTTCAGTTAAATAAGCATGAATACGAACAGCTGGTTTTTTAGTATCAATATACGGTCTGCTACCAACGGCCAATCTAAATTTATCGCAAATCGCATCTTTAATTTTAAGTGTGGCAAATTCCAAACTTTTCAGCGGGCATTTAACGCCAGTCACCTTCACCATAAAATCATGCTTCACATCAAACCAATTCGGCCAATTCACTTTATACGCGGCTTGAAACAAATCCTCTTCGTTGGCATATTGACCTCGCGTCACTTGCCACAACACCCGCGTTGCAATGCGTGAATGCAGATTAACGTAATAACACACCGCAACATCACCTAAAAAAGATACGCCACCATCCGTTTGTTTGATGTTTTTTGCACCGCTGGCTTGTATCTCTTTAATGAGTAATGCTTCTAAGCCGCGAGGGCAAGTTGCGAAAAATGTTTGATTCATGCTGATTCCAATAGTGAATACAGTTTTTGGTAACCATTTTGCTCATGCAATTTGTCCAAAAACTCGGTAAAGTCGATGATGTGATCTTGTTTTAACTTCAATGCACGTTCTCTTACCTTTTTCTCAGTGAGCTTTAACGGATCTTTAAAGCCAAAGACAATAATATTGCCAGGCTTACCCGTAGGCAAAACTAGCACTCTGTTTGAGAAGGTTTGCTCAATGCGCTGTAAATAAATATCAAAGTTCTTATCCGAACCCCACAAATTAATCACAAATAAACCATTGTCTTGCAACACATTAAAGCACTTATCAAAGAAATCTGGCGTACAAAAACCTTCAGGAATGCCGTCTGCATCAAAACCATCAATAATCAAACAATCATGACTCAGCGGATGCTCTTCCATATAGACAATTCCATCAGCCTTAATCACTTCTAAGCGTGCATCATTCTCTGGTAAAAAGAAATGACTACGCGCAACTTCAATCACTTGCGGATTAATCTCAACCACTTTTTGCTTAATCTCAGGGCAATAAGCGTGGATATATTTAGTGACCGATGCGCCGCCCAAACCAATCGTCAGCACATTTTTTGTCTGTTCTGAGAACAGTAAAAAATACATAATGGCGCGCGAATAATTAAACACAAGTACCAACGGCGATTTCACTAGCATGCCACTTTGCACGGTTTGTGAGCCTAAATGCATTTGGCGCACACCGTCTACTTCGGTTACTTCAACCACATTATCTTCTGCCACACTTTTATGAATTTTACGATTAAATAGTCGCACTATTCGCTCTCCACTTCGTTTATTAAATCCTCATTTACTAGCACTTCTTTTTCCGCTTCGGCAATGATTTGTTTAAATTTACAATTCAACTCCATCAATAGCGTGTCAATATGCTTAATTTCCAAGCTAACTTTAGTTCCTACTTTCAGCTCAGGCAAACTAGGCACTTTGGTAATAAAAAACATACCGTCAATACGCACTAAATTCTCACGCCACACGGTTGCAGTCACCTCGATTAACTGTTCTTGAATCAAATATTGCAAACACCAATAACGCTCCATGCGCGTTTGAAAATCGCTATACGATTGATACGTCTGATCAAAATCGCGGATGATGATTTTCAACGCATCGCCATCTGCAGGATAAGGGGCTTCTTGTTGATTGAGAAAAGCAATTAATTGGCGCTGATTAACCAAATCGACCGCTCGGCGCAATGGCGAAGTGCACCATGCATATTGCGCCAAACCCATGCCCTGATGCGGGGTCGCTTGCGTCGTCATAAACACTTTACCACCCGTTTGCGCACGATAAATACCTGCGCGCTCACCCTCTTTTAACAAACCGCCCCAAGTGCTATTGGCATAAATCATCAATTCTGCCACCAGCTTATCCATCGGTGATCCGCGCTCACGGGCGACTATGCTGACAATACCATCCGTCACATAAAAATTATAATCAATCTGCGGCGCACGATTAGGGTCATCTTTACCGCGTGCTTTTTCTAACGACTCCGCAAAATCATGTAAAAACTTCAACTCTGCCCATAATGGATGACCACTATCTGCCGCTAGCGTTTCTGCATTAAAAAACGGCTCCAAACTATCGTGACGCAAATTCTGCTTAACTTTAATTCGCTCTATTTTGGTTTCATGGGCAACAACTGAACAATCAGCTGCCACTTCACAATATAAACTTAAGGCAGGCTTAATCTCACCCTCATCCAAACTAAAAGGACGCACAATGGCTTCAGGCAACATGGTGATTTTATTGCCAGGCATATAAACAGTAGATAATCTATCCAACACCAGTGTATCTAAATCACTGCCTGGCGCAACGGCCAAAGCAGGTGCGGCAATATGAATGCCGACGCGTTTATTGCCGTTTGGCAAATCAACAACGCTAAACGCATCATCAATCTCATTGGTCGTTGCATCATCAATACTAAAAGCCTCTGCCTCACTAATCGGCAAATCAGCGACCATACTTTCTAATTGTTTGGTCACATCGTCATAGTCAGGAAAATCAGTGCCGTCAGCAAACATTTCACGTAAAAATGCCCCCAAGTGATAATCATGCGCACTGCTAATTAAGCCAGCATCTGCCATTACCGTTAGTGCCAAGCGACCAGAACTTGCCGCTGCTTCCTCTATCGCCTTCCATTCCAAGCTATTTTTATCTGGCTGATAAATCAAATGGTCGGCTTTATCCGCAAAACCATCGGGCAATTGTTTGTTATTAAGCTGCTCAACCCACTCTGCCATTTGCAAGGCTTGCAGACGCTTTTTCTCTACGGCTGCTAATGCCAGCTTTAGGGTTTCTTCTGGCGCGGCTTTATATCGCCCTTTGCCCTTACGATAAAAGTACACAGGTGCCGCATGGACTTTAATGGCGGTTGCAGCTAACTGTATATTGCTAGGTTTATCGCCATAATAGGCTTTGGCTAAGTCTTCAAAACCAAACTCATTTTCCTCACTACACTCCCATAAGAAGTCAGTATCTAGCGCATCTGCTTCAGCTTGCGCCAACCCCATAAAATCGTCAATAGCATCATCAAAATTGAGTAAGACATTCGCTGTTTTTATTTTAGAGCGCTTACCTGTCGGCGCTTCAACTTGCAAGCTGCCAGGGTTTTCTGCCTTAATCGTAGCGACCTTAAAACTGCCGCTTTCTTCATAAAATACGTTCATACATCTTTCATTCTTGTTCGCAGAGTGGGATAGTCGCAATGATACATGAGTGGCACCCTAAATACCTTACACAAGCGCACATTCAATCGAGAAATTGCAACTTATCTCTCATAATCCGTCTAAAATATCATGATGCGAACATTAACCTTTGACAACCGCTTTACTAGCGAACTACCACAAGATCCAATTTGCGAAACCTATCAACGGCAAGTCAGTAATGCTTTATGGTCAACCGCGCAACCCACACCTGTTAAAAACCCACAAATACTCGCCTATAGCCCAGAAGTAGCATCTATGCTCGGTTTAACAGCAGAAGATATGCAAGACCGCGAGTTGATTCAAACTTTAGGTGGTAATGGCGCTTTAACTGGCATGGTTACTTATGCGACTCGCTATGGTGGTCATCAATTCGGGCATTGGGCTGGTCAATTGGGTGATGGTCGCGCTATTTTATTAGGCGAACTGATGCATGAAGGCAAACGCTTTGAATTGCAACTCAAAGGCGCTGGCGAAACGCCCTACTCTCGTAGTGCCGATGGCCGCGCCGTGTTACGCTCTAGCTTACGTGAGTTTTTATGTTCTGAAGCCATGCATTATTTAGGCGTGCCAACTACACGTGCGCTAAGTTTAGTTAGCACTGGCGATTTAGTCAGACGCGATATGTTTTACGATGGCAACCCACAAATGGAACCTGGTGCGATTGTTTGTCGAGTCGCATCGTCATTTACGCGCCCAGGTCACTTTGAGTTAATGGCAAGCAATGGTGAGCTAGACTTACTTAAACGATTTATTGGCTTTACCATCGACAGAGACTTTGCTGATTGGCTGCCGACAACAGGCTTAACGTTAGATAAAGAAAACCCCTCGCCAGAATTGATTGAGGCATGGTTTGAAGAAATCTGCGAGCGCACAGCTATTTTAATGGCACATTGGATGCGCGTAGGCTTTGTGCATGGCGTCATGAATACCGACAATCTTTCCATTATCGGCCTTACGATTGATTACGGTCCTTATGGTTGGATAGACAACTTCAACCCTGGCTGGACACCTAACACAACCGATGCGCAAGGCAGACGCTATTGTTATGGTCGCCAGCCTGATATTGCACGCTGGAATATGGAACGCTTAGCCGATGCGCTAAGTACCATCCTACCTAATACCGAAGGGTTGGCAGATGCGATTACGCATTATGACAACACTTATTTGAAAGCATTAACGTCATCCCTCGCAGGTAAATTTGGCTTGGATGACTGGCAAGATAGTGATGGTGAATTGGTAAATCGCGTTTTTGAACTCATGACCCGCGCGGAAGTGGATATGACGCTATTCTTCACCAAACTAGCCGAGATTAATATCACAACGCCAACCATTGATACCATTAAAGATGCGTTTTATACCGAACAAGGTTTTAAACAACTTGGTGATGATATGCAGCAATGGCTCAACACTTATGCAAAACGCTTGCAGCAAAGCAAACTGTCATTAGAGCAACGCATGAAAAAAATGCAATCGCATAACCCACGTTATGTATTACGTAACTACATGGCGCAAGAAGCCATCGATTTATTAACTGAAAGCGGCGACAACAAACGCTTATTAACGCTGCTAGAACTGTTTAAAAATCCCTATACAAAACAAACAGGTATGGAGCAGTTTGAACAAAAACGTCCTGATTGGGCACGGCAAAAAGCAGGTTGCTCTATGCTGTCTTGTAGTTCATAAAGTCATCTTCGGTAAAATTACATTACGTAAAATCATTAGGCTTAATTGCGCAATCCACACAGGGGTTGAATGAAACCTATCTGTAAAATACAAATCATACAAACACATCAGCAATGATGAATGTTTGAGTTAAAACTAAAAGGAGAAATATTATGTGGACAACACCAGCAGCTACTGAAATGCGTTTTGGCTTTGAAGTAACAATGTACGTAATGAACAAATAAGATTACTTGCACGAATAAAAAACCCAACTAAGGCTGGGTTTTTTATTGTCTGTTATTTTGTATTAAAAGTGATAATTCACTGTTAGTCGAGCGCTAATCGGCTCTAATGGATGAAAATGCTTATCGTCCACACCACCTGCCGCTTCGCCATTCAATCTTGAAGTATAAAAGTAATCAATATCACTTTGTTTGCGGTTAAATAAATTAAACACATCTAATGTTACTTTAGTCTTAGGATTCACTTGATACCCCACTCGCGCATAAGCCACGGTTGTTGAGTTAGAGCGCACGCTGTTATCTTCAAGCAACGGCCTAGGTCCAAAATGGCGTAATTGAAACGCACCTGACCATTGATGGATATTGTTAAAACTGGCCCCCAAAGAAATGACTCTGCCAAGTGAGCCTGGAATATGACGACCTGAACCATCATCATTTCTGTAACGTGCTTGCGATAGCGCCACATCAAAATCCAACAGTAACCAATCATTTGCAATGTAATGGTTACTCCATTCAAATCCTTTACGTTTGCTCGCTCTGGTGGGCTCGGTCTCGCCTGCATCGCCAATATACAGTAACTCAGAATCTAAATCTAATTGCCAAACAGCCAGTGAGCTTTGTAAATTGGGGATAATCTCAGTACGCAAACCAATTTCACTGCCTTTTGAGGCGGCTAATGGCGTTACTGGCGACGCTGGGTCACCATTCGGCAGCACGGATTGCGTGGTGCCTCGCGCATCATTGCTATGAAAACCTTCACCGTAATTCACAAAAAACTCTGTTTGTGCCCAAGGCCCAAAGATAAGTGAAAGCTTGGGCGAAGTGATATTGTCTTGTTCTTTACCGGAGTTGTTTTGAATACTACTATCCACATCAAAATAATAATGGTCATAACGCAATCCTAAAACTGACCTAAACTTATCATGCCATTGGGTATTATTTTCGATAAAAAAGCCATTAGATAGCTCTTTCACTTCATCAGAGCGAATCAATGTCGTGTGATTGGTTGCAACCGTGTTGTATAACGCTACTGGTGATAAATCATCATAACGTGTTTGCAACCCAATTTTGTTTTGCATCGACAAGTCAAACACATTAGTAAACCATGTTTTGGCTAAATTAAAACCAACTGTGGTTCGGCGCTCATTTTGATTAAATTGGTCGCCATCCACTGGATTATTCAAAAAATAAGTAAAGTTGCTGTACAAATCTAATTTTGAATGCAATGCATAGGCATTAAAATCAAATGCACCGTCATTATCACGCAGATAACGCGCAACATTTAAGCTATAGCGTGATGACTCACCACCATTGGTTTCATCAATCGTATCAAAACGGTCAATAGTGTTTGCCCGCACCGCACGTAAAGGAATTTGGTCGGTAGCATCCCATTGGTTGTGGTACGCCATTGCCGTAATATTGAAACCATCAGCATGCGTACCGCTTGAATAACGTAATACACCATTGATTTTTTTTAGATTTTCTTCACTTTCCCAAGGGCCATTATTACGGTTCACCTCAAGCGCATACAGCAAATCGCCATCGGCAATTGCCGTAGAATCAGCTAACAGATAACGTTGGTAACCATACGTGCCAAAAGTGACGGATGCCAATCCGCTGGGCATTCGGTTGAGCAGTTGCATATGCGCAGAACCTGCCGAAGCAAAGTCGCCCTCCTCGGCAAAATAAGGTCCTTTTTTATAATCAATTCGATTTACTAGTTCAGGAATCAAAAAATTTAAATCGGTATAACCTTGCCCGTGTGCATGCGTTCGCATATTCACAGGCACACCATCCACAAACGTTGCAAAATCAGTACCGTGATCTAAATTAAAACCGCGCAAATAATACTGATTAGCCTTTCCGTTACCACTATGCTGAGAAACAATTAAATTAGGCACAAATTCCAACAATTCACCCGTGCGAAGCGCTGGCCTAGATTCAATTAAATTGCGCGTTACCACGCCTTGGCTAGCTGCATCAGAAGTACCCAATCCATTATCGTAATTACCAATTACTTGCACGCTATCAAGATGAATCAAATCTTCGGCATAGGCGCTTTCAAACATCATGAACAGGCTGATTATGAGTAATGGTTTCACCATTTTTACGTGACTATTTAGCTTAAAAAGTGTGTACATAGACCGAACCATAACGAAAGGGGAAAAATTGAAAAATACGCATTTTTACTTATTGATAAAGCCTTTATTTTGGCTGCTTCTGAATTGATTCAAATAGTGATTACGTAAAATCATTAGCCGTTATTACGTGACCTCATCAGGGTCATTATCAAACTCAAGTGTAATATTGCAGTCATACAAACACATCAGCAATGATAAATGTTTGAACCAACAACCAAAGGAGAAATATTATGTGGACAACACCAGCAGCTACAGAAATGCGTTTTGGCTTTGAAGTAACAATGTACGTAATGAACAAATAAGCTTAACGCTTAAAACAAAACCCAGCTTAGGCTGGGTTTTTTATTGTCTTTTGCTTAGTTAACACTACTCGTACCAAGCGTCTACTAACTGACCGACTTCAACATCTTTCAATGCTTTATTCGATTTAAGCCAATCTTCAACCGCTTTTTTGTCATCCTCAGTGGTAGAACCATTTTTCCACTTCGTCACAAAACCGCCATCAATCCAACCACCTAAAGCCAGTTTACGCGGCTCAATCACATCTTCTAATAAGGCAATAACAAGCTGTTCTTGCGCTTCCATATCAATGTCTTTTGTAAAGTCAGCCGAGAATGCAAAGCCATACTCTTTAAATTCACCTAATTTAAGTTTTTTTAATAATCGTGGTGAGCGTCTTTTGCTCATAATAAGTGCTCCTATGTGGGTTTGGGCAGCATTATAACCGTAGTCTAGCTTTTTATTGGATATTACTCGCGCAAAGCGCAGTGCGTTGAATGTGTGCTTGCGATTGTGAAAGACAACATGCGGCGGGTTACAAACCGTCCTAGGAGCTAGGGTTATATTCTTTTTCGCCTTTAGGCGAGTTACTTTCTTTTGCTTGTGCTAAAGAAAGTAACCAAAGAAACACACACCCTGCTATCAAGGGCTACGCCTCCCTTGCGTTGCTCAACAAAATAAGCGGCTGCGGAACTCAACCTAGCGGCTTGCACAAAACGCAAGCCACCGCGGGATTCAAACAAGTCCTCGCCTTCATCTTATTTTGTCTGCGCTACTCAGCTTGATAAAGGGGATAAAAGTCAAAACCAATATCAGTTGCCGTTATTCCCATGTAAATGGGAATCCATTTTAAGTTTAAAGGTTTGATTTGGATTCCCGATTTCACGGGAATGACGGTAGTAATTCAGTGGCACAATAGTGAATCTTCAATCGTTGTTCAGCCCCCTTTAGCCACGCCGAGCAACGGAAGTGAGCAAGGGGATTTCGTCGAGGACTGTTTGAGCGTAGCGAGTTCCGCAGACGCCTTGCTTGCTGAGTAGCGCAGGGAAACCTTTAGGTCGAGGCGACGGGGTGTCCTTTTCTTTCCCCTATTTCTTTTGGACAAGCAAAAGAAATAGGGTCGCCGTCGCGCGAAAAGCGACTTGTTGAGAAATGAAAAACTGCTACATACTAAGTAATGCCTTTTATTTTTTGCACCCCAAGCGAGTTTTCATAAGCAACATTTTTTAAACTTCTTTCCACTTCCACAGGGACATGAATCGTTGCGCCCAATTTTGCCTGTGTCACTTATGGCTCGACTTACTCTACGCTCTCTAATTTCTTCAGCTTTTACTTTCAATCTATCTCTATCTGCTAGAGGTATATTTTTAGACTCTAGAAATTCCCACCGGATGGAACTCAATTGCTTTGTTTCTGAATATGTTAATTCGAGAAGCAAACGATCGGCTTCACCATACATGAGCATCAATGCATGCGTATGGTCAAGTGCCAGGGTATTATCCGCAGTGTAGTCAGAGATGCTCCATGGAAACACTGTAAGTCTAACATCACCATGTGATGAGAAAGGTCGAGGCTTACGTGAAGGTAAAGCTTTTAATTCATCTTCTATCCCTTCAAAAATATTATTACGCCATTCACTACTAATATCTAATAGATAATCCGCTACTTTTGAACGGCCTATATCTTCCATACTATTTAACAGATTGATAAGTTCCTCTAGCCTAAAGGGCATATCTTGCACTAATTTTATAGATGATTCAGCTCCAATAAGTTGGTCATGAAAATACGTATCTATCTCATCTCGGTACCCAAAAAAGTTCAGCCCTGCTGCATTCGCCCCAACCATTTCAGTAGCATATTGTGAATAATTATTATGTTTTAAATATAGACCCAAATGATCAAGTTCATCATCCAATTTAAGTAGGGGTGAGTTAAAAGCCCTCATTCGTTGTTTAACGTAATGAAGGAATTCAAGAGGATGTGTAAATACCTCAGCATAAACACGAAGGTCATCAATAGATAGAGACCAAACTGGAGTGTGACCTATTTCAACTCCAATATTATGTAAATGTTGAATTTGAGCTGCAATTTCAGTAAAAGGATCCTGCGTAACAGCACATATTGTGATGCTTCTATAAGTATCTTTCTTAAGTTTATAAATTTCTTTATGATTTTTGTCATAAATTGAAACTTCATCTGCACCATTTAAATACTCTAGGAAGCGCTGCCCTTGTTTTACTGGGCTTTGTACAAGGTTTTTTAATGATTGAACATAGGCCGGTAAATCATCTGCAGGAGATGTATAAGTAAAAGCACCCGCCTTTACTTCAATAATAAATAAATGGTCATCATAGGTAATTAGCGCATCCGCTTCACACCACTGTTTTTGAGTGCCGTCCTTTGTGCTCCATTTGTAATATGCTTCTTGAATAACATGACTTGCAGGTAACATCTGTTTGAAATAGTTTAATGGTAATGCTTCAGAAGTATCTTTACGATTTTTAACCCATTGCTGTTTTTTTAGCTCTGAATGCACAAATATTTTCTTTTCTATTTGTCGATAAAAATGATCAAAAAGTGAATGTATATCAAAGCAGTAAAACCTTTCATTAATTTTAATGAAAGGTCGTTTAAACGTTGGCCATATCTTTAACGGCCAGCCTCTGAAATCACCTTCAGCCAAAAACTCTATATCTTGTCCTAATGCCCAAGAAAACTCTTCGAGAAAGGCTTTAGGTAAGTCTGTAATTTTTTCTAAATCAAATAAATCCATTCCAAATATTTTTCCAAAGGCAGAATCGCGCATTTCGTTTAGATTATGTCGATTTAAACTATAAGCCATCATTTCATCAGGCTTTAATTTTGAGTCGATTAGTCCAGACTTTATGTCTGCTTCCATTGCATCTAAAGAAACTGTTCTGAATGTATTAAACTCATCCATTGCTTCCCCGGCTCCAAAAGTTAGGCTATGCCAAATCTTAGATAACTCTTCTAATAGTTGTGGAGCTGAAATATTATAAACATCTTCAATTACTTGAGTCTGAGGAAGGAGGAAATCTGACAGAGCTGTTAACTGATGAGCTTGATATCTGTCACCTCTCACATTGCACCAATATATTTGTGATTTAAATAAAAACTCTTCTAAAGCATCGTCATAATTATTGCTCTCAGCGCGCCTTTTTGCTGTAGCACAGATATGGAAGTTACCATTAAGTGTCTCAAATAAATTCTCTATACTTGAGCAAAGTAGTTGCCAATCCTCTTCTGACAGTTCCTCTTTTTGTGTTTCTGAAGGTGCTGAAGCTGCTAGCATACTTTGAATATAATCAATCATCCTCATAGCCATAGCATCAGCAGTTTTTACGTCTGATTCAGCTATGATATGCCTTCCGCTCATAGCTTTCTCCCACCATGCACGCTGCAATATTTTATCTGCAGGTAGTTGACTCACTAAATTCTCAACTTGAGATATAGCCAAATTTATTTCATTAACAATAACAGGGTATTTTTCTACAAGATTGCGTTGAAACTCTTCATATTGACCTTCTTGCCAATTACTTTGCCACAAAAGGTCTTTTCCAAATCTTGCAAGTTGAAAAGGCCCGCGGGAAAACACCTCGTCGGGTTTAACTGGTTTGAGTCTTTTTTTATTTTTTTTACTATCCATTTTTTTGCTCGCCTCATTAGTTCAATACAGTATTAATAGACTGAATCCTTATGTCAAACTTTACAAATCGACATCACTTAGTCAATATCAATTAAATCCACTCTATTTGTTTAATCAAAATCACCTGAGAAAAATCAAGGTGTCAGCCTCCTTAACTTCACAAATAATCATCTTCGCGCTGATGGCGCAAGGCTATTATCGTCACAACCGCATTTTCTTCTATTTCAAATAAAGCGACATAGCCATTTGCACCAAAACTAATGACTAACTCACGTAGAAATGGGTTATCTGCTTGTGCTTTTCTGCAGGTAAAGGGAAAGGTGTTGAGCAATTGCATCGCTTGCTCTATGGTGGCTAATGCACGTTCTGCGGCGGTTTTGTCTTGCGTTAATAAAAACGCATAAAGCCGTTTTATATCTTCTCTGGCAGCTTTGGTGAATCTGACTTGATACGTCAAAATTACGCTTTCTTTAGCATGTCTTTTAGTTCATTGATTACACTATCCGCAGTGTAATATTCTTGCGTTGTTTTGGCTTCATCTCGCGAAGCAATGCCGCGCGCAATAAAAGCTTGTTGATGAATACGGCGTTCTATATTGGCTTTGAGTGATTCTTCTACAAAGCTAGAGAGTGTTTCACCTTCTGCTAATACCTTTTCTGCAGACTCTCTTAGCTTAGGCTCAACTCTTAATGCGGGAATGGTTGCTGTTTTCATTGCAAATCCTTTCATAACAAATGCTGATGTAATACATTTGCATTACATTAACACATTGTATAATGATTTGTTATCAATTATTTCACGCTTATCAGTTATGGATTACCGCATACCCGTTACTCTCCTCACTGGCTTTTTAGGCTCAGGCAAAACCACTTTACTCAACAAGTTGTTATCGCACGCTAATATGAAAAATACGGCGGTGATTATTAATGAATTGGGCGAGGAAGGATTGGATCATATTCTGGCGCAGAATGTGGATAGTAGTTATGTGGCGGATAATGCGGTGTTGTTGCAGAACGGCTGTTTGTGTTGCACCTTGAGTAATGAATTGGCAGACACCATGCGCGATTTGTATTTTAAGCGTTCGATGGAGGCGATTCCGCAATTTAGCCGTTTGGTGATTGAAACGACTGGTATGGCAGACCCTGGGCCAATTATGGCGAACTTGATGAATGAGCCTGTGATTGAGTCGGTTTATCGCTTAGACGCGGTGATTGTGACGATTGATGCGATGTATGGCGTACAACAATTGGCAGAGCATGACGAAGCGCGTAAACAAGCGGCAGTGGCAGATGTATTGCTCATCACCAAAACCGATATTGCGACTGCGGAACAAGCCAGTGAATTGAAAGAAAAGTTGATTAGCTTAAATGCTGGGGCAACGCAACATAAGGTGTTTAACGGCGAAATTGATCCTGATTTTATTATTGATGTGGGTTTATTTGACCCGACTGGCAAACGCGCCGAGCCTGAGCGTTGGTTACGTGCGCCGCTAAAACCAGCCAGTATGATGCGCGGTAAATTGCCGACTAGCCCAATGCAACATCAAGATGACATTAGTAGTTTTACCGTGACTTTACCCACTGGTATCAGCTGGAAGACTTTTAAACCTGTGTTACTTAAACTGTGCCAAACGCATGGCGAACAATTGCTGCGTTTAAAAGGTATTTTGCATGTGGAAGATCAACCACATCCAATCGCCATTCACGCCGTGCACTTTACGCCTTATCCTGCAACTCTATTAATCGACTGGAAAGAAGAAACGCCGACTAGCCGTATTGTGTGTATTGGTAAAGGCTTGGATGAAGAAGCGATTCGCAAAATGCTGACACAAATATAGAACAATCTGCATTATTGATGGTCTGTTGATTATGAAGAATCAATTAATCAATCGACTGTTAATCACGCTTTTAAGTGTGAGTGCTTTAGCAGTGACTGCCTGCTCGGCGATTAAATCCACCCAATCTAGTAATGCCCAAGCTGATGATATTGAAGTTGTTTATCAATGCGACCGCGGCTCTGTTCTAAATGTAACCTTTTCCGAAAGAGGCTACACCACTATTCATGGCGGCAAACATTACAAAAGGCGATATCATGAAAAACCATCTGTCGCCATCGTACATTTTGCTGATAACCAACCGGTGACCTTAACGCAGGAAGTCTCTGGCTCTGGCTTTCAATACACTAACGGGCGTTATTCGCTCCGCGGCAAAGGCAACGAAGCCATTTGGACGGTTGGCAGAATGGCGGATGAACATTGTGTGGCAGATTAAATGATTAATATACGCGTTAATCTGCACAACTAAATTAAATCGCTCCAAATTTTATCCAGCCGCTTAACCGATATTGGAAACGGCGTTTTAAGCTCCTGCGCAAATAAAGACACACGCAGCTCTTCTATCAACCAACGAAAATCAGCTAGCTCGGGCGATATATCGCCCAACTTGCTTTGCTTTTCAACCTCAGCTTTCCATTTGTCCCAAAAAACACCAACACTCGCCGCGTGTTTACCATCTCTATCTGGGTTGCTGGGTTGCTTCTCAATACGCAATCTTAGCGCTTTTAAATAGCGTGGCAGGTGCTGCAATTGATCCCACGGCGTTTGACTAAAACAACCTTTATACAGCAAATACTGCACTTGGCTTTCGACATCTTTAGTCAAGCGATTTGCTTTAGCTTGCATCTTAGATTGTGCATCCGCTAAAGCAAAATATTCTATGCCAATCATGGCAATGATGCGGAAAAGTGCATCTTTAACGGCTGGTAAGCGCGTTCTGGCGCGTTGCTTCAACGCCATAAATTCATCATTGCTTCGTGGCAAGTCATCTTCACCCACAAAAGCGCGGTCGGCCAATGTGGCGACCAAATCTTCTTTTAAATCATCTGGCGTAATCACATTCCGCAATTGCAGCGCGTATTGATTAAAATTAGGCAACGCTTTTTCCAGCTGCTTCATTTGCTCTTTTAGCTCAAACCGCATTAAGCGACAAACACCTGCGCGATGGGCTAAATAAGCGGCTTGCTCGGTATCAAACAACTTAATAGCAACGCTATCAATCTGGTCTTCTAGCGCAGGATAACCAGTGAGTTGATGACCTTCTTTGCTAAAAGTCAGCGTTGCGGGTAAGTCACCAAAATCCCATTGTTTAATGCCTGTTTTTTCGATGTTATTACTCGTGCCTTTTCTAAACGTCAGTTGCGCGGCATTACCTAATTGTTTTTTTAAGGCATGCCAATCACGGCCCATGCCTAATTCGCGCTGCCTTTCATCAATCACGCTAAAATTCATGAAAAAATGCTCAGGCAATTTATCAATCATAAAATCATCAACGCCCAGCTTTAAACTGGTTTGCAGCTGAATATAATCAACTAGCGCAATTAAAATAGGCTTAACGCCAATATTGGTTTGGCTTAAAAAACTGGTGACAAAGTCTGGTACTGGCACACATACACGACGGAAGGTTTTTGGCAAAATCTTGATTAATGCCGTCACTTTTTCGCGCAACATCCCTGGCACCAACCATTCAGCGCGTGTTGCATCCAATTGATTAAGCAACGCTAACGGCACGGTTGCGGTAACGCCATCTAACGCGTGCCCAGGTTCAAAGCGGTATTTTAAATGAATGGTCACGCCGTCAATTTCCATGGTTTCTGGAAACTGGGTTTCGGTCACGCTTTCTGCTTCGTGACGCATTAAATCATCTCTGGTCAAAAATAATAGCTTAGGGTTAAGCTTTTCTGCTTCTTTGCGCCAAGCTTCAAAACCAATGCCATTCACGATGTCTTTCGGCACTATCTTATCGTAGAACGCAAATAAAGCATGCTCATCAACCAACACATCTTGACGTCTTGCTTTATGCTCTAATTCTTCAATTTCGGCGATAATGCGCTTATTTTCGGTTAAAAATGGCGCTTTTATCTCTAATTCCATATTAGCCAATGCTTCACGAATAAAGATTTCGTGCGACACTTCGACATTAATTGGTCCATAATGCACACGGCGTTTTGGCACAACCGTTAACCCATATAAACTCACACGCTCCCAAGCGGTCACTTGTGCTAATTTTTTATCCCAACGCGGATCGCTATATTGGCTATTGGTTAAATGTCGCGCTAACGGTTCTATCCAATCAGGCTCTATCTTTGCTACGCAACGCGCATACAGTTTAGAGGTATCCACCAGCTCAGCAGCCATCACCCATTTTGGTCGCGATTTCTTTAAACAGGAACCTGGCGCAACATAAAAACGAATGCTGCGCGCGCCTGAATAAGCATCGTTATCGCCATCTTTAAAACCGATATTGCCTAATAAACCAGCTAACAATGCCTTATGGATTTGCTCATAATTCGCTGCTTTTGTATTCAGCTTAAATTCCATTTCTTCAGCAATTTCTCTGATCTGAAGATACAGCTCACGCCATTCTTTTAGACGCAAAAAAGACAGGAAGTTGGCATGACATTGATTGAGTAAATCTTTATTAGATTGTTTGGTTTTAAACGCATGTTCATACCAATCCCAAATTTTAAGAAAGCTCATAAAATCGGAACCTTCACCATCAAACTTAGCATGCGCATTAGCCGCTGCGTCACGTTTATCCATCGGTCGTTCGCGCGGATCTTGCATACTCAATACGCTAGCAATAATCAGCACTTCTTGTAAGCAACCTTCTTTTTTCGCGGCCAAAATCATACGCCCAACACGCGGATCTAACGGCAATCTAGCCAACTGCAAACCGATGTCGGTTATTTGACGATTAGCGTCCACCGCGCCTAATTCTTGCAACTGCAAATAACCATCTGAAATTAAACGCGAACTTGGCGCTTCAATAAATGGAAACTGCTCAACATCGCCTAGTCGCAATGCGCCCATGCGTAAAATCACACTAGCGAGTGAGCTGCGAATAATTTCGGGGTCGGTAAATTCAGGGCGATGATTAAAATCTTCTTCTGAATATAAGCGTATGCAAATACCATTCGACACACGTCCGCAACGCCCTGCACGCTGTTTTGCGGCGGCTTGTGAGATTTTTTCGATTTGCAACTGTTCTACTTTGGCGCGAGCACTATAACGATTAATCCGCGCTAAACCTGCGTCAATGACGTATTTAATCCCCGGTACAGTCAGCGATGTTTCGGCAACGTTGGTTGCTAATACGATGCGGCGCTGGCCATGTGGCTTAAAGATTTTTTGTTGGTCGGCAATGCTTAATCTGGCAAATAATGGCAACACTTCAATATGTTTTAGCTTAGGCGAACGGCCTTGGTATTTGCGCAAATGATCGGCGGTATCGCGTATCTCTCGCTCACCTGGCAAGAACACCAAAATATCGCCATCGCCTTGTCGCAGCAAATCATCTGCTGCGTCTAAAATAGCTTCTTCTATCGCCTCTTCTTCATCGTCTTCCGCTAGCCAGCGCGCTTCTGTTTTGCCTTTGCGCTGGATGCCATGCACTGTTGTGCTTGGTGCATCGTCATCATCAAAATCGTCATTACCCAAGCTAACATCATGCGAAATAAAACCAGCCTTGCCTAATGGGCGATAACGTATTTCTACTGGATAGGTTCTGCCACTGACTTCAATAATCGGCGCATTCACCAGCTCACCTTTCGCATTTTTAGTGCTGAAATGCTTGCCAAAGCGGTCAGCATCAATCGTCGCAGAAGTCACAATCACTTTTAAATCGGGACGTTTTGGCAATAGCTGCTTGAGGTAACCCAGCAAGAAATCAATGTTCAAACTGCGCTCATGCGCCTCATCAATAATGATGGTGTCATATGCATTTAAGAAGCGGTCGCCTTGCGTTTCTGCAAGCAAAATACCATCGGTCATTAATTTGATATAACTGGCTTCAGAGGATTTTTCGTTAAAGCGTACTTTATAACCAACAATCTCTCCCAACGATGAATCTAACTCTTGCGCGATACGTGTTGCGACGGATCGTGCTGCAATACGGCGTGGCTGGGTATGACCGATTAAACCTGACACGCCGCGACCGAGTTCTAAACAAATTTTCGGTAGCTGCGTGGTTTTACCAGAGCCAGTTTCACCACACACAATCACCACTTGGTTTTCGGTAATCGCCTTGGCAATTTCATCGCGTCTGGATGAAACAGGTAGCTCTAGCGAATATTCTGGTTTGGGTAATTTTTCTAAACGTTGCGCTAGTCGTTGAGATGAACTTTGCACTTTTCGTGCAATGTCCGTTAGCGACTTCTCGACAGGCTTATTTTGCTTGAGTAGGTCTTTCGCTTGCTGCAGTCGTCGACGCAAAGGAAAGCGGTCTGCCAACATACAGCTTGGCAGTTCTTTTTCTAAATGGGAGATTAGTTGTTGCGGTGTGCTCATAAGGGCGTGATTTTACCACGCCAGCACTTATCGCATCAGCCTCTAATCAGATGGTTGTCTAATCCGCAAAAAACGTGCGAACCTAGGCTTGCCTGTTTTGGTTTTATGCTGATAGATAAATGTGACTGTACTCCCTATTGCTGGCGGATGCGCGCGTTCAGCATCGCTAAAGCCTGTCCCTAGCTTAAACTGCACGCCATCAGGCAGCTCAACAAATAAAGAGCCCATTTTTCCTGCGTACTTACCTTTACCTGGCAAGTGTGCAATGACTTTTGCTTCCGCATCCAGATAAGGTTTGAGTTTCAGCAGCACATCACTACGCCCTGTTTCATATAAGGCATTGGCTCGATGCAACATTAAGCCCTCTCCTTTTAAGGCGATAACTGCTGCCATTTTCTGTTTCAGCGCGGCTTTATTGTTAACCTTGAATTGCTTGACCAGTTTGAGGTGCTTTACATTTGCCGTGGCGATGATGTGCTTAAGTGTTTGATAGCGAGTAGAAAAATCACCCTTTCCATTCGGCAACTCAAATATCAAATAGGAAACTTGCCGCCAATCAGCATCAACTGGCGACTGACTTCTGACAACACCAGAAACTTGATCGAATGCACCACGGGCTATCCATAACTCACCATCTAAAGGCGATTTCGGAAAGTTCGCGATAAACCAAGTAGGCGCGGCAATTGGATTGCCTTGTCGCGTCGTCAACGTCTTGCCATCCCAAACTGCGCGAACACCATCGAACTTTTCACTGACTAAATATTGGGTGACATCAATATCATCGTTATAAATCTTAGCCAACAACACCTCGGGCGCATCAGCGAAAACAGTCTGCGAAATAATGAAAAGCAGTGGGAATAGAAAAGTAAGCGCCATTTTTTTGACGCACTCATGCACAGCGATATTGTTCATTGTTATTCTTATTGGTTGTTTTTATTACTGCTTATCTTACGCCTTTTAGGCGCTTTTAAAATAGACTACTGATTAAAACCGAATGCATCTTCCATCACATAATAAATGTAGCTTTGCTCTTGTACACCGTGGAATAAATGCGCTTTTGGCCCCGCAGCATAAATCGCAACATCCTCAGCAGCATGCGTTTCATGTTCCAGTGGCACCAGCGCTTCTTGATGAAAATCTGGGTCTGTGGTGTCAACATCGCTCATGTCTTTAATTCGTCCCGTTCTAATATCTTTCGCCTCTTCAACATGCTCATGGTAACCAAGTCCATTAGCAAAATTAACTGTGGTGTAAGGCTTACCATCTTTGGCTAATGTTGGCTCTGTTTCATCTGGCACGATGACTTTGCCTAGAATAGGATTACCACGTTTTGGGTAGCCAGTAATGGTTAATGAATGGCTATGATCCGCTGTCACGATAATGAGCGTGTCACTTAAATCCACTTTATCCAACGTGGCCTTGACGGCATCAGATAAGGCGACGGTTTCTGAAAAAGAACGGTAGGCATTCCCTGCATGCGAGGCATGATCGACGCGCGCGGCTTCTACCATTAAAAAATATCCTTTTTCTTGTTGGCTTAAGATATCAATCGCTTTTGTCGTCATCTCACCCAAAGATGGCTCACCTGCTTTGTCTTTTGCTCTATCGTGCTCATAATGCATATGTGAGGGCTGAAACAAGCCTAACAATCGTTTTGTTTTTTTAGGGTTAATCGCATCAAATTGTGCTTTATTCCAAACATATTCAGCACCGTCTTGCTGCATATATTCTGCAATCAAGTTGCGCCCATCGTGACGATTGCCCAGCTTTTTTGGATTTTCAGGATCTTGTACATCCATTGGTAAAAAGTTTTTACGACCGCCGCCTAGCATCACGTCTATGCCATCGCCAGCGGATTGTTTGCCTTGCTCCACTAACTGCACTGCAATATCTTTCACCCCTGTTTTCTCAGCCGACGCTGGTAACATTTCATCATTTTCCCAATCACGGTCAGGAATATGCGCATAAGTTGCTGCTGGGGTCGCATGCGTGATACGCGCTGTTGAAATAATGCCAGTCGCCAAACCATTTGCTTCAGCTTTTTCTAAAATAGTTTGCACTTGATTCGCTTGAATGACCGCAAGGTTAGTTTCACCACGCTTAACGTTCTGATTCAGTGCAAGCACGCCATCATTGGTTTTAACGCCGGTCACAATAGCCGTCATGGTTGGTGCAGAATCTGGGGTTTGCTGGTTAGCAGAGTAGGTTTTAGATAAAGCTAAATATGGCAATTTTTCGAATGATAGTTGATTACGCTCACCATCCACACCACGCTGTTGCCCTTCAAAAATACGACTGCCAGTAACGGTAGAAATACCCATACCATCACCAATAAATAGAATGACATTTTTAGCTTTTCGATTATTCGGCTGCAATTGCTTAGCCGCATTTAATGCCGCTTTACCATCGTTAATCCAAGTGTTTTGATCTTCTGCGATTGCGCTCACCGCAGAAATAGTAAACACAATAAAAATAAATAATCTAATTATATTAGTCAAAGAAAAATCCTATCCGAAACACATTTGATCATGCAGATATTACGTAAAACTGATGACAAAAGAATGTCAAAACCATTAAGACTGAAAACGTTGCTGCATTTCGTTTAAATTGAGCTCTTCTAAAATGGCATCTAGGCGTTCACGTGCATTTTTGCGCTTTTGCCCCGTATATTTTGCAATAATCAGCTCATTTTTCATGGAGTGTTCCCAACCAACCAACTCCGTTACTGTCAAACTATAACCTGCCGATTCCAACTGTAAACAGCGCAATACATTGGTAATTTGGCTGCCGAACTCACGCGTATGAATCGGGTGACGCCATATCTCAGACAATGGCGTTTGACTGAGGCTTTGCGCTTTATTTTTACGCATGACTTCTGCCACTTCTGCCTGACAACAAGGCACTAACACCATATACTGCGCTTGTTTTTTTAAGCCAAATTGAATCGCGTCATCGGTCGCAGTATTACAGGCATGTAATGCTGTAACAATATCTACTTTATCTGGAATATTAGTGGAAACCATTGATTCGGCTACGCTCAAATGCTCAAATCGCATACGGTTAAAACCGCACTCTTCTGCCAACGCTTTGGATTTTTCAACCAAATCGGCGCGCGTCTCTATGCCAATCACATGCCCCTGTGGCAATTGCTTTAATAGCAAGTCATACAAAATAAAGCCCAAGTACGATTTTCCTGCGCCATGATCAACTAAAGTGGGATTATCCTGCTTGGTCAGCACGTCTTGCAGCAAAGGCTCAATAAAATTAACCAAGTGATAAACTTGCTTAAGCTTGCGACGGCTATCTTGATTCAGTTTGCCATCGCGGGTGAGTATATGGAGCGCCTTGAGTAAAGGCACAGATTGATTGGGTTTAATTTCTGGAGGTAAAGACATAAACGCTATTTTATATGGCTACGCGCAAATACAAAGGGTTGTGATGAAGTTTTTTGTCGCTAGTTAGGGAATAATCGCATGCTCCTGATGCGCTAATGTTAAAATACGCGCTAACCCAATATCAAAAAAACAAAGTACGCATTGGTACTTTAAGCGAATTTAAGGCAAAACATGGCAATTCAGTGGTACCCAGGTCACATGACCTCTGCGCGTAAAAAAGCAGAAGAAACCATGGAGTTTATCGATGTGGTGATTGAAGTGCTGGATGCGCGTTTACCAGCGGCTAGTCACAATCCGATGATTGATGAAATGCGTTTGTTCCGTCAACGTCCTAATTTAAAAATTCTCAATAAAGCCGATTTAGCTGATCCGCAAGCGACGCAAGCTTGGCTTAATTATTTTAATGCGCAGCCTAATACCAAGGCCGTTGCGCTTTCTTGCAAAAAGCCAGGCGATGCAAAAAAAATCCCAGGCCTTTGCAAACAGTTAGCACCGCATCGGGGCACCCATATTAAGCCATTACGCATGATGATTATGGGCATTCCAAACGTCGGTAAATCAACTTTGATGAACGCCCTATTGAATCGTCGAGTGGCTAAAGTGGGTGATGAGCCTGCTGTAACCAAAAGCCAACAACGATTTGAGTTAGACCCGACCATGAATATTACCGATACACCTGGCATGATGTGGCCAAAAATCGCACATGAAAGCGATGGCTTTATGCTCGCGGCGAGTCATGCGATTGGGCGTAATGCGGTGATTGATGAAGATATTGCAGTATTTTTAGGCGACAATTTACTGGCCAGCTATCCGGATTTACTCAATGCACGCTACAAGTTAGATGCGATGAAGCTTAATGTGCAAGAACTGGATGGCGTAGATTTACTAGAAGCGATTGCCAAGCGCCGTGCCTATAAACGCCGTGATGGGGTATGGGATTTAGAACGCACAGCGATGGTTTTCTTAACGGACTACCGTCATGGTTCGATTGGTCGCATCAGTTTAGAAACGCCCGCTAGCAGACAAGCTATGTTGGAACAAGAGCAACCAAATAAAGCAAGCTCATCAGAATTGCCACCTGAAGAAGCATTACCAGAATCAAGCTCTGATACTGAAGTTTAACCATGTTGAATACTATGAACGCGCCGCAGCGTGAAGCGGTGAACTATGTCGATGGGCCTTTGCTGGTATTAGCGGGTGCTGGTAGCGGCAAAACGCGCGTGATTACGCAAAAAATTGCACACTTAATTGAGCATGTTGGTTACTCACCAAAAGAAATTGCGGCAATTACTTTCACCAATAAAGCGGCATTAGAGATGCAAGAACGAGTAGCTAAGCTCATGGAAGGTAAAAAAACCAAAGGCTTAACCATTGCAACGTTCCACTCTTTGGGCTTACAAATCTTGCGTAAAGAAGCCGCTCTTCTGGGTTATAAGCCGCAATTTTCAATTTTAGACTCCTCTGACAGCTTTAAAATTCTGTCTGACATACTCGCTACAACCGATAAAAAGCTGCTCAAACAAACGCAATGGCAAATATCGGGCTGGAAAAATGCATTTATTAATCCAGATCAAGCCAAAGCAACTGCAGAAGAAGAATTAACCGTTGTTGCTGCCAAGGTTTACCAATTGTATCAACAGTCATTAAAAGCCTATCAAGCAGTTGATTTTGATGACTTAATTAAGCTGCCCGTTGAGCTGTTTGAAAAAAATCCTGACACCTTACAGCAGTGGCAAATGAAATTGAAATATTTGCTCATCGACGAATATCAAGATACCAATGCTTGCCAATATAAACTGGTTAAATTGCTGACCAACTTCTCCAAACAATTCACTGCCGTGGGCGATGACGACCAAGCGATTTATGGTTGGCGTGGCGCTGATGTTGAAAACCTCAATCAATTAACCAAGGATTTTAGCAATCTCAAAGTCATCAAATTAGAGCAAAATTATCGCTCGACTGTGCGTATTTTACGCGCCGCTAATAAAGTCATCTCCAATAATCCTAAACTGTTCGAAAAGAAGCTATGGAGTGATTTAGGTACTGGTGAATTGCTACAAGTAAGCGCGGCGCGTGATGAAAATCATGAGGCTGAAAATGTCGTCACTAAGCTCATGGCGCATAAATTCGAGAATCGAACGCACTATAAAGACTATGCGATCTTGTATCGCGGCAATCATCAGTCACGCATTTTGGAACAACAATTACGCAACAATAAGATTCCTTACACCATTTCTGGCGGCCAATCGTTTTTTGATAAAGCGGAGATTAAAGATATTGTGAGTTATTTACGACTCATTGCTAATGAAGATGATGATCCTGCGTTTATCCGCGCAGCGACCACACCGAAAAAAGGCATAGGCAATACCACTTTAGAACGGCTAGGCGAATACGCTAGCGAACACCATTTATCTTTGTTTGCTGCTGCCTTTGAAGGCGGATTTCAAAGTACCGTTGGGCAAAAGCAATTAGATGACTTACTCACCTTTACCCAATATATTAATAAGTTACAAGCGCGCGCTTTAAAAGATCCTGCGGAAGAAATTTTGAATGATTTACTGAAAGCCATTCAATACGAAGCTTATTTATATGATCACGAAGAACAGCGAGCGGCTGAAACGCGTTGGAATAACGTGTTGGAATTTATTGCATGGCTGACCAACAAAAGCAAAGGCAGCACAGAGTTTGGCAATGAAACCAATGACAAAACCTTATTAGAATTAACGCAAATGGTCGCGCTGATTAGCATTTTAGAAGGCCGTGAAGAAGGCGAGCCAGATGCGGTCAAACTCAGCACCTTACATGCGGCAAAAGGCTTAGAGTTTGGTCATGTGTTTTTAATCGGCGTGGAAGAAGGCATTATGCCGCACCGCGAATCGATTGATAATGATAAGATAGAAGAAGAACGGCGCTTGATGTATGTGGGCATAACCCGTGCGCAAAAATCATTGAATATTTCATGGTGCAAAAAACGTAAACGCGCAGGCGAAATGGAAATGTGCGAACCTAGCCGTTTTATTGCAGAACTGCCAAAAGATGATGTGCGCCACTTTGGTAACCCATTTAACGACCCCGAAATTAGCAAAGACTTTGGCAAAGAAAAAATGGCGAATATTCGCGCCATGCTAGCCCAAAACAAAACCACTTAAAGACAAATCAATTTAAAGACAAATGAACGTATGCCTTATATCACCCTAGAAAATGCTTCTCTCGCTTTTGGTCATCACGCGCTGTTAGATAAAGCGGCGTTTCAGCTAGATGCTGGCGAGCGTGTTGGTTTAATTGGTCGTAATGGCGCTGGCAAATCCAGCATGTTAAAAGCGTTAGCAGGCGAGATTAAATTGGATGATGGCAAAGTGTGGACAGCGCAATCTGCACGCACTGTTTATGTGCCGCAAGAGCCTGAATTGAATGCTAAGCACACGATTTACGAAGCCGTTGCTGAAGGCTTAGGCGACGTACAAAAAACCCTAGTGGCTTATCATGATGTGACCCACAAAATGGGTGAGCCAGACGCGGATTTTGATGCGCTGATGAAAGAAATGGAAATCTTACAGCATGAGCTAGATACGCAAAATGCTTGGGAGATGCAATCTAAAATTGAAACGGTTTTAACGCGCTTAAGTTTAGATGCTGATGTGTTGGTTTCGACGCTCTCAGGTGGCTGGCGTAAACGCGTGGCCTTAGGTCGCGCATTGGTTGCCGAACCTGAAGTTTTGTTATTAGACGAGCCAACCAACCATTTGGATTTGGAAGCGATTTTATGGCTAGAAGAGTTGCTATTAAGCTTTAAAGGCGCGGTTTTATTTATTACCCATGATAGACGCTTTTTGAATCGCCTCGCTACGCGTATTACCGAACTTGACCGTGGTAAACTGACTGACTTTGTTGGCACCTATCAAAGCTACTTAGTCAAAAAAGAGGAGTTAATCGCGATTGAAGCAACGCATGCTGCCAAGTTTGATAAGGTATTAGCGCAAGAAGAAGCATGGATACGCCAAGGCATCAAAGCGCGACGTACCCGTAACGAAGGCCGTGTCAGACAATTAGAAAGATTGCGTTTAGAGCGCGCTGCGCGTCGTGACCGTCAAGGTAATGTCAAACTCAATATTGATGCAGGCGAACGCTCTGGCAAGCTAGTTGCCGAGTTAGAAAACGTCAATAAATCGTATGGCGGCAGAACGCTGATTAATGCCTTTAGCACCCGTATTTTACGTGGCGACCGCATTGGTTTATTAGGGCCAAACGGGATTGGTAAAAGCACATTACTCAAACTCATTTTAGGCGAAATTGAACCTGACAGCGGCAACATAGAGCGCGGTACGAATTTGAATATTGCCTACTTCGACCAAATGCGCGAACAGTTGGATGAAGAAGCGACGTTAGCAGATACGATTAGTCCAGGTTCAGACTTTGTCGAAATTGGCACCGAACGTAAACATGTGATTAGCTATTTGGAAGACTTTTTGTTCCCGCCACAACGTTCACGTTCCCCGGTTAAATCATTGTCTGGTGGTGAGCGTAATCGCTTATTATTAGCGCGTTTATTTGCTCGCCCAACCAATGTATTGGTGTTAGATGAGCCGACAAATGATTTGGATATTGATACGCTAGAACTACTGGAAAGCTTGTTGCAAGAATATAAAGGCACACTATTTTTAGTTAGCCATGATCGTGAGTTTTTAGAAAATACCGTTACGCAAGTGATTGCGTTTGAAGGCAATGGTGTGCTGGATGAATTTGGTGGTGGCTATGATGATTGGCTACGTTTTAGCCAGCAACGCACTGCTGAAAAAGCAAGCAACAAGCCTGCTCCTTCAAAAGCTGAACCTAAGAAGTCTGAACCAAAGAAATCAGAACACACAAAGCCAACAGCTCAAAAACTAAGCTTTAATGAGAAGAAAGAGCTGGATAATTTACCACAGGAAATTGAAGCGCTAGAAACTGAGCAAGCAGAAATCACTGCTCAATTCTCCAATCCCGATATTTATCGTGATCAACCCGAGCTTGTCGATAAGCTACAAGCAAGGTTAGCGGCTATTAGTGCTGATATAGAAAAAAAGATGGAACGTTGGGAAAAACTAGATCAATTAAATAATTAACCCTAAGTAATACAACCTAACGAATTAATCCTAAAAATATAATCATGGTTGGCATGCATTTAGCTTATATTCAAATTAGCTTTATAACTTTGAATAAAAAACCAAACTGCCAACTCTATGATTAACTCTCAAGCCTTCGCCCGCCATGGCGATAAAGAAAACTCCGCTTTTTTTGAAGAATACTTACAACGCATCTTAGAGGAGCGTGACCGTTTAGGTCTCACCGAAATGGTGCATGAAATTGATGCGCTGATGATTACGGTCGATCCTGACCACTCCATTCGCTATATTGCCGAACTGTGTTTAATGACGCCGTACCACTACCTCGTCACCTTAGAGAGCGAGTCACATTGGACCCATATTTTACGCATTGATTTAGACTCACCTGATTTACTCGTACGCGAAGTTAAAGATGCCAATTTCAGAGGCATTTTCCGCTCATTAAATGAAATTTATCCAGTTGGTTCACAAAAGCCGAATAGCCGTTATATGGGCGAAATTATTCGAGTGACGAATAAGCATGAAGTAGAGCAAATTCAACAGGCGCGTGAATTTAGGTTCTTCAATCAAAACGATATTCGCAAATTAGAATTGCCAGGCAACTTGGCCATTAGCAAACCTTCGCCTTACACCCACAATATTGTCGGATATTTAGAGCGTGGCATCTCAGATATCAGGGTCTATGCGCTAGGCATGAGCGTCATTAGAGACGATGTACAGTCTGCCTACCAAGCGGCTAAAGAGCTGCAAGAAAAGTGTCGGATTGATGATTTAATCTTACCCGTCGATCACCTTGCAACGCGCATTTATAGCCAAAATAGAGAAGTGGCGATTTTGGAATATTTATCACTATCCAGCTACCACTTCTGGGGCGCTTACAATATTAAAGACCAAAACTCATCGACGAATGTAACTAAAAGCGTGCATGCCGTACCTGAATCGAAAAGTCCTGCCAAAGTGTTTACTGCCAATAACACGCCCTACTTCGTCAATCATTTAGAAAAACTGCCTTCGCCGACTGAAACCTTTGTTCGTAATTATGGCCCGCGCTTACATCATATGGCGTTAGCGGTAAAAGACGGTGAGCGTGACGGTATTGAAAACATTGATTTTGTCGTCAACTCAATCGCCGAACAAGGCAAAGGTTTTTTATTAGATGTCATTGGCTCTAAAGAACAAGGATTAAAACAAATATTCTCAAATGCCTCTGAACACTCTTCTTTAATTATTGAATATGTACAACGCTACGGTGATTTTGATGGCTTCTTTACTAAGGAGAATGTGGCGGCGCTAACGGAAGCGGCAGGTGTTGAAGAAGGGGTTAGAGCACTCAATATTTAGTTAGGATTTAGAGTAATTAGACCTAATAAATGCTGGCATGGTATTCGCTAGTTTAATTAAAAAACATTGTGTAAGATAGGACATATGAAGATATCCACAACGGAATACACGGCCAATAAAGCCTACGATGAACTCATCAGCAAAAACTTATTGCCGCGTGACATTGCTAAGCCACTACTCGATTACTTTGCTTCCATGGATGAAGATGAACTTGCTGCGAGGATGCAAGCAGTAGATTCCGCCATTCTCGCTATGGGCATTACCTTCACAATCTACTCAGATGCAGGCAATATTGACCGCGCATGGCCTTTTGACATCATGCCCAGAATTATCAGCAGTAAAGAGTGGGATTCTGTGCAAGAGGGGCTAAAGCAAAGACTGACTGCGATGAACATGTTCATTAATGATTTATATAATGATCAGAACATTGTTAAAGATGGTGTATTCCCGATTGAAGTGCTCAGTGGGTCAAAAAATTTTCTCAAACAATGTATTGGCATAACGCCTCCATTTGGTGCATGGGCGCATATCTGCGGCACTGATTTGGTCAGAGATGATAGCGGCACCATGTATGTTCTAGAAGATAACCTGAGAATTCCTTCTGGCGTTTCTTATATGTTAGAAAACCGTCAAATCATGAAACGGGTTTTTCCAGAGCTATTTAAAATCACCAATATCAAACCAATCGATAACTACTCTGCGATGTTGTATAACACCTTAGCGGCGTTATCTCCGCGTAAAAATAAATCACCAGTCATTGTGGTGTTAACGCCAGGCATCTACAACTCAGCCTACTTTGAACATAGCTATCTAGCAGAGCAAATGAGTGCCAATTTAGCTGAAGGATCTGATTTAGTCGTAGACGATAAAGATATTGTGTACATGAAAACCATTACCGGCTTAGTCCGTGTTGATGTGATTTACCGCCGAGTTGATGATGAATTTATTGACCCTGAAGTGTTTAATCCAGAATCTGTACTAGGCGTAAAAGGCTTAATGCGCGCTTGGCGCAAAGGTAATGTTGCCATTGCCAATGCACCTGGCGCAGGCGTCGCGGATGATAAAGTGGTGTATACCTATGTGCCGCAAATCATTAAATACTATTTAGATGAAGAGCCTATCTTGCAAAACGTACCAAGCTACTTATGCATGTATGAAGACCAGCGCGAATATGTATTAAACAATCTCGATAAATTGGTCGTCAAACCAGCGAATGAATCAGGTGGATACGGCATGATGATAGGCCCACGCGCAACCAAAAAGGAGCGTGAGGAGTTTGCCGAGCTCATTCGCAATAATCCACGCAATTATATGGCGCAACCGACGCTTAATATTTCAACCTCGCCGACCCTGATTAACGGTGAGCTGGTACCGCGTCATTTAGACTTGCGGCCTTTCGTACTCCAATCTAAAGAGCTGCAAGTGACTATGGGAGGTCTGACGCGCGTAGCGATGCGCAAAGGTTCACTGGTCGTTAATTCATCACAAGGTGGCGGTAGTAAAGATACTTGGATCGTGGAAGGAGACCATTAATGATGATGCTTGCTCGCGATGCTGAAAACTTTTATTGGGTAGCCCGCTACCTTGAACGCGCTGAAAATACAGCACGGCTCATTATTAAAATTACCGATACTTTGTTGGATATGCCGACTGATGCATCCGTTGGCTGGACAACACTGCTTGAAATTGTCGGCGTTGGCCATCTTTATAATAAGTATTACGAAACAGCGACAGAAAATGACATTATGCATTTCTTAATTGCTGATGACCGTAACCCGAGCTCTATTTTCGCCTGCATTAAATATGCACGTGAAAATTCACGCACCTTACGCGAACTACTGCCAGAAGAATTATGGGAGCGGGTCAATGGATTGTATTTATACATCGCCAAAAATATTGAAGACACATCCAATAAAAGGCGTAAAAAATACATTTTTCTACAAGAAGTGATTTACCAAAGACAAGCCATCATTGGTTTAATCTTTGGCGCAATGGAACGCAACCTGCCATATCACTTTATGAAAATGGGTAGAAATTTAGAGCGGGCAGACATGACGACCCGTATCATGGATGTGAACTATGCTATTTCATTACCAGAAGACCATCCTTTGTACGAAGTTGCAAAAGAAATGTTATGGGCAAGTATCCTTAAATCATTATCCGGCTACCAAACTTACCGACGGTTAAAACACTTTCACGTCAATATGCCAGACGTCGTTGACTTTTTATTTAATGAAGAGCATTTCCCACGTAGCATATTGCACTGTATCGGCGAGCTAGAAAATTGTTTAATTGATATGCCAAATAATAAAAATGTACTTAAAACGGTCAGATTAGCGCAAAAAACATTAGCAAAAAAAGATGAGCAAAGAATGAGTGAAGAAAAGTTGCATGAACATATTGATTTATCACAACAATTTATTGGTGATATCAATAATGCAATAACAGAACAATACTTTAAAATTAAATAAATTTACTGTGGTGTCATACTGTTTATCCATTAACACGTATGAAGGCTTGGTATTGTGCGCCTCTTCATTTGTTGAGCCAGATAAATTGCCTTCCAGATCAAATATGCAGCGTTTTATTTGGCCAGGCAATCGGTTTATCACTGTCTTATCGTCTGGAAATCAGCTAACAATTGATGGTGTTTTAAACAAAATTCAGCAAGATTTGGATAAGCAAACGCCAATCAATCTACTCACAGCATGTAGTTTAGATGAAGTAAGCGACTATATTGCTAACATCAGCGTTAAATACCAGCACGAGCTAATTAAAAAACACGGAACCTCACAAGCTTATGAAGCCAACTTCATTGTGTCTGGGCAAATTTGCAATCAACAATTGGCAACCTTACTGATTTATGCAGAAGGAAACTATATTCAAGAGTCGAATGACTCACCTTTTTTGCAAATTGGTGAAATGAAGTTCGGCAAACCTATTTTAGATCGTATCATTCAACGCAATCTTAACATCAACACAGCAGCACACTGCGCCCTTGTTTCCGTCGACTCCACTGCACGTAGCAATCCCGCGATAAAAATGCGAACAGAATTATTATTATATAAAAACAATAGCTTAAGCATAGGCCACCACCTACTTTTGGATGAAAACAGTAACTTCTTTAGTCGTATGTCAGATGTTTGGAACGAAGGAATTACCGCTGCGCTTGGCGACTTACCTCAATTTGAATGGGAGCGTTAAAAGGCTAAACTAAAGCCGTTTTAATTCATTAATATTGTTTTTGATTTTGTGTCTAATGACATACAATTGATGTTGGCTAAAAATAACTATAAAAGTGTTACAACTACAGCGCACAATTAGCGCTTTCGGGACTACTTAACTATGACTTATTGTCTTGCCATTAATACTAATGAGGGATTAGTCTTGTGCTCAGACTCGCGCACAAACGCAGGCTTTGATAACGTATCGACTTACAATAAAATGCATACGTTTTCATGGCTTAATAATCGCTTTATTACCATCATGTCTTCCGGCAATTTAGCAACAACACAGCAAGTGTTAAAAAAGCTGCAAAGCGATCTTGATAAAGGGGTTTTACCAAATCTATTAAGCGTTGCTAGCATGCATGAAGCAATAGACTACATTGCTAGCACCAGCACAAAAATACAAAATGTGCATGTCGTGCGTGATGCTGGCACGACCAGTTTTCAAGCGACTTTTATTGTTGCTGGCCAAGTGGGTTCTGATAAACCAGAAATTTCACTGATTTACCCACAAGGTAATTTTATTAGTGAATCTGATGAACATCCCTACTTGCAAATTGGCGAAACAAAATATGGTAAGCCAATATTAGATCGCATTATCAAACGCGATACATCGCTCAATCGTGCGGGCCGTTGCGCTTTAGTTTCGATGAATTCAACCATTCGCAGTAATCTTACGGTCGGGCCACCCATTGACTTAATGATTTACCAAAAAGACAGCTTAACCGAAGGCAGAAAATTACACTTAACCGAAGATGATACCTTTGCCAAGGAACTTGCTGAAAAATGGAATAACGGGCTAGTGAATGCCTTAATGAGCCTACCTAAGTTTGAATGGGAAGAAGAGCAGTCCAATTCGGATGCGGCTCAACAAAATTTTTCTTAATCTCATCTGTATCAATTAAAAAGCGCTAATGTTATTAGCGCTTTTTCTTTAGCAACAATTTATACAAAGATTAGCCTTGCCATCTTAAATCCAAGGTAAATGGGAAGCGTGGGTTACGATTTTCCTGTTCAACTTTTAACTTACCAGGTTTATGCCCATGGTTCCAGAAACGAGCAAAACGCCGTGCCTCTGCTTCGTTGGCATTAATCGGGAAAGTATCATAGTTGCGCCCACCAGGGTGTGACACATGATAAGTACAACCGCCAATGGCTTTATTGCTCCATGTATCAACCAAATCAAAGGTTAATGGTGCTTGCACACACAATGGTTGGATGTAAGGCAGACCACGGGCTCCATGCGCGAAAACGCACGCCAGCGATAAACTCACCTGCTATACCTGTTGGTTGCAATGGCAATGGTCGACCATTACATGTCACAATATGGCGACCATCTGTTAATCCACGCACTCGCAATTGCATGCGTTCAACGGATGAATCTACATAGCGTGACGTACCGCCGCCGCTCATTTCTTCACCTAAGACATTCCAAGGTTCAATCGCTTGGCGCAATTCCAGCTCAACACCTTCATAAGCCACTGTGCCATAGCGCGGAAAGCGGAACTCGACAAATGGATCGAACCAACTTTGTTCAAACTGATAACCAAAAGCACGCAAATCTTTAACAACATCAGCAATGTCTTGCGCCACAAAATGTGGCAACATCCAGCGGTCATGTAGCTCTGTGCCCCAATGGATTAATTTACTTTGGTAAGGCTCTTTCCAAAAACGTGCGACTAATGCTCGCAATAACAAGCTTTGGACCAAACTCATGCGTGCATGCGGTGGCATTTCAAATGCGCGGAACTCAACCAACCCTAAACGACCAGTTGGGCCATCTGGCGAATAGAGTTTATCAATCGAAAACTCAGAGCGATGCGTATTGCCTGTTAAATCGACCAATAAATTGCGTAATAATCGATCAACTAACCAAGGGCGGTCGCTCTCTTTAGTTTCTGGCAATACTTTTTCCATCTGCTGAAAAGCAATGGCTAGTTCGTATAAATTATCATCGCGCGCCTCATCCACTCGTGGCGCCTGACTGGTTGGTCCAATAAACGTGCCTGAAAATAGGTATGAAAGCGCTGGATGATTTTGCCAGTAAGTAATCAAGCTTTTTAATACATCTGGTCGTCTTAGCATTGGACTATCAGCAGCCGTTGCACCACCAAGCGTTGCATGATTACCTCCGCCAGTGCCCGTATGACGGCCGTCCAACATGAATTTCTCAGTGCCTAAGCGCGTCAATCTTGCCTCTGCATATAATATCGTCATGTTATTAACCAACTCGTCCCATGATGAAGCAGGATGAATATTCACCTCAATCACGCCAGGGTCAGGTGTAACACTTAGCATTTTAATGCGCGCATCTCTCGGCGGCGTGTAGCCTTCGATGGTTAAGGTTAACTTCTGTGCCGCAGCTGATGCTTCAACTACGCGCAACAAAGCCAAGTAATCATCAAGTGTAGTCGTTGGCGGCATAAAGACAAATAAACGCCCTTCGCGCACTTGGACACACAACGCTGTATGCACAACCTCATTTGGCGCAGGTTTGGATTTTTTATGTTTAAGCTTAACAGTTACTTTTTCATCATCACTTAGTGCTTCTGTTGACTCAAATGGGTCGGCTGGAAATGCAGGATCGACGTCCTTTGGCAAAACCCAAGGCAATGACGACAATGGTAAACGCAATCCCAAAGGAGAGTCGCCCTCTAATAAATATAAATGTTCACGTTTAAGCGGCCATTTACTAGTCAGCCACTCTGTATCTTTTTTCTTGGCTTTTGATTTGCCTTTAACCTTCACTTCAGCAGGTTTAATTGGCATCACATAACCAACGACCTCACTCAAACCATTTTCTAATAAGCGCGCTAAACGTCTTCTTTCTTCACTATCTTTTGCATCAACTGTTAATGGGTCTATATTTTCAGGCAAACGCTGTTCTAGCAGTGCTAAAGACAGCACATCTTCATAAGCTGGAATTAAACATGCTTGTGGAAAATCGAGTTGTTTCACCAACTCTTTAGCCAGTTTTTCAGCATCTTTAGTCTTATACTTCCCTTTTACGATTTCATCTGAAAACAAGGTCTCATCTTGCCAGATAGGTTTACCATCAACACGCCAAAACATCGAAATTGCCCAACGAGGCAAAGGCTCACCCGGATACCATTTGCCTTGACCATAATGCAACAAGCTACCTTTAGTGAAATGCTGTTTCAGTTTTAATGCTAATTTACCCGCCAATTCCCGCTTTTTATCACTATGTGCTTCGGTATTCCATTCTGCGCCTTCCATATCATCAATTGACACAAAAGTTGGCTCACCGCCTTGCGTTAATCGCACATCCTGTTTTTTCAAATCTGCATCAACTTTTTTCCCGAGTTTATCAACCTTAAGCCAATCTTCTTCTGAATAAGGTTTAGTGACGCGCGGATCTTCATGAATACGTGTAATCGTCATTTCATGCTCAAACGTCACTTCAGCAAAGTCGGTCATGCCAGTGACAGGCGCAGCAGAAGATGGGAATGCGGTACAAGCTAATGGAATATGCCCTTCGCCAGCCATTAAGCCTGAAGTTGGATCTAAACCTATCCAACCAGCGCCTGGTACAAATACCTCAGTCCAAGCATGTAAATCAGTAAAGTCGACGGTTGTGCCACTTGGCCCATCTAAAGCCTCAATATCGGCTGTCAGCTGGATTAAATAACCAGAGACAAAGCGCGCAGCAAGCCCTAAATTACGCAATATTTGCACTAATAGCCATGCACTATCACGACAAGAGCCTTTTACCAGCGACAGCGTCTCTTCTGGCGTTTGCACACCAGGCTCCATCCGCACTAAATAATTAATTTTTTGCTGCAACTGTTGGTTGACCGCAACCAAGAAATTTGCCGTGCTTAGTTTTTGTGTCACCAATTCATCTTGCACCTTCTTAACCCACGCAGCTGTTAATTCGCCCATCGGCTCTGGTTTTAAATAGGCAGCCAGTTCTTCTGATTACTGATCGGTGTATTTGAAAGGAAAATGCTCTGCATATTTTTCCACAAAAAAGTCAAACGGATTAATCACCGTCATATCTGCCACTAAATCGACCGTAAAATCGACTGCCTGCACCTTTTCGGGGAATACAAAACGGGCAATATAATTACCATAAGGATCTTGCTGCCAATTAATAAAGTGATCTTTAGGCGTGACTGATAGCGAGTAAGACAAAATGGGGGTGCGTGAGTGAGCAGCTGGCTTTAAGCGGACCTCGTGCGGGGAAAGACTCACTAATCGATCAAACTGATAACTGGTTTTATGGTGTAATGCAACGCGTATTGCCATTCGATTCCTTTTGACTTATTTGCTTAAATTGAAAACTGTACAGTCAGTCGATACAGTTAAAGTATAAACAATGCACAATTTATGCCATCGTTTCTACTATAGCGCGCTTCTGGTTAGCTGGTAATTTTTTAATTTTACATTCTGCTTTGGATGCTTCAGAACGATTCGCAAACTCAAATACTTTGAGCAATCGTTTAGGTGGATGTGAACGCATATATTTAGCGCCCTTGCCCGCCTTATGTGCGGCGTAACGCTTATCAACGTCTACTGTGATGCCAGTATAAATACTGCCATCCTGACATTCAATTAAATATAAAAACCAAGGTTTAGTGATGTCTAAAGTCGTCATGCCATTGATTAAATTAATATCATTGATGGTGCCCCTGACACGAATCGAACGTGTGACCCTCCCCTTAGGAGGGGGATGCTCTATCCACTGAGCTACAGGGGCATGGCGTTGTGAGCATTATTTTACGCGCTATTTGGTGGTGTGAGAACAAGATACTGGCAATTGTGAATTGTGCCAATAGGCACGCCCAATTGCGATTGATGCGGCTTTTAACTTTTGGTTACTGAAGTGATTTTAACACAGGCTTTGTCAAGGCTTGATTGGCTTCATAACCGCATGTTTCTTATGATTTACTTTAACTTTATACTTTATCAGTTGAATTAAGAATGCCATTTAGAGGCGGGCACCAATCAAATGAACATTACTTTTTTTCTGATTTTGCTCAATACATAATGCTTCCAGCGTGTCAGCTGCCACAGGTCTAGAAAACAAATAGCCTTGACCATAATCACAGCCGACAGCCATTAATAAATCGCGTTGCTCAGCCGTTTCAATACCTTCTGCAATTACTTTTAGACCCAATTTATGTGCCATAACAATAATCGCTTCGCACAACACCATATCCTCTGAGTCGGCTGATAAGTTACGTACAAAGGATTGGTCGATTTTAATATAGTCAACATCAAATTTCTTAAGATAAGAAAGAGACGAATAACCTGTACCAAAATCATCAACAGCGACCTGTATACCGCTGTCGCGGAATGCCAATAACTTCTCGCTCACTTCTGGGTTTTTATCTAGCATCAAGCCTTCTGTAATCTCAACAACTAAGCCTGAACCCGGAATACCAAGCGCATTTAAATAATCAAACCAATCTTCATGCTTATTTGACTTATCGTAAAACTGAACGGGTGATTTATTAATACTGACTTGGAAGTCGCTATCAATTGTTTTTCTCCATGCTGCCAATTGTTCAGCCACTTTATAAAACACCCAATTACCGATATCAACGATTAAGCCAGCTTTTTCTGCTACTGGAATAAATTCTGCTGGGCTTACTACGCCATTTAATGGATGATTCCAGCGCAACAAGGCTTCCGCTTTATGGATTTGATGTGTTGTTAAATCAACAATCGGCTGATAGACCAAGCTAAACTGTTCTTGCTCAATCGCAATCCGTATGTCTTGTGTCATTTCTCTACGTTTAGCCGAAGCTTCTTGAATAGATGGCGTAAAGAAACTATGCGTATTTCGCCCCTTATTTTTAGCGTCATACATCGTTTGATCTGCATTCTTAATCAGCGACTCTGCATCACTCGCATCTTGTGGATAAATCGTCACGCCAATACTGGCGGATATATTAACGACATAAGCCCCTAATTGAAAAGGCCTTGTTAATACTTGCAGGATACGCTGAACAATGACATTAATGTCATCGTTAGTTTTGAAGTGGTTAAGAATAATCGTAAATTCGTCACCACCCAGACGCGCAATTGTCCCTTCTCTACCAATCGTATCTGCTGCACGCAAGCAGCTGAGCAATCGCACGCCCACCTCTTTAAGCAACAAATCTCCCATGTCGTGACCAATACTATCATTTACCTCTTTAAAATCATCAAGGTCTAAAAACATCAAAGCAAATGGGTTGCCGGTTTGGTTACTCGCATTTACTTCAGTTTCTAAGCGCTTGTAAAACATATGACGATTTGGCAAGCTAGTCACCGAATCATAGTTTGCTTGGCGTAAAATCCATTCTTCTGCTTGCTTTTTCTCTGAGATATCGGAAGCGACAGTCACATAACCTGTAATATCTCCCTGATCGCTTTTAATTGGGCTGACATGCATAGAAATAGGCAATAACTGACCTGATTTTGTTTTAAGTGTTAATTCTCCTCGATAACTACCTTTCCTTTTAGCAATCAAAAATATTTCATTTTTGGTGAGCTTATTCTCGTTCTCTGTGGGTATTAATGAAAAAGGCTTATCAGCCAGTTCTTCTAGTTGATAGCCAAACAATGCAACAAAGGCAGGGTTTACATATTGATATTGCAAATCCACATCAAGCAATGCAATGGCTTCTAACGTTTGCGATAGCGCCTCATCACTTTGTCGTAACTTCGCATCACGCAACTCAATTTGATTTAACATTAAATTAAAACCGTCAGTTAAGTTACCTAATTCATCAGAAGAAACTTTTTTAACACGGTGGGTATATTGCTGATGTTCGATAATCTTACCAATTGCACTTGTTAATCGCTCGACAGGCTCTAACACATGCTTCACTTCGCGCTTCAGAAAGCAATAACCAATTACAAATGCAATCACAATACCGAGTAAATTGGTCACCATTCTTACAACAACATCAGCAAACACATGATCGTAATCGGCTGTCACCCGTATTGTGCCAATCTGCTTTTTATTTTCAACAATTGGACGTTCAATCATCAACGCTTCAAAAATGGCTAGCGTGTGAAGCCAACTGCTTTTTTCATGATTGTTATTTACATAAGATGCAAATTGATTACCTTGCTTATCAAGAATATCTGCCGTCAAAATAGAGCTGTCGGCCTGTAGCGCATCCAGCGTTTCCTTGGCTGCAATCGCATCATCAAAAGTAATGGCTGAAGCGCTGTTTCTAGCCACAACATCGGCCAAGGTAACTAAATCTTTATTCGCCGACTCACGTGCACTATTGGCATCATTTATCGTAGAAAATAAGAAAGTAATAAGCACCACAATGCCCGCGGTCATTGCGACGACAAACATTAATTTTTTTTTGATTGACTGATCAGCTAAGAGCCTCAACACTAAGATGCTTCCCTTATTATTTTTGTTGTAGTCTGGTCAGTAATTGTATAAGAAATAACTCTGATAGGGTTGTCTTCTGCACGTCTTATTTCAGACAACGGGTTGTATGTTGCTTGCTTTAGTTCACTTTTTCTAATGGGACCTGCCGTAGCAGCACTGTTGTTAACAACCGAATATACTTCCATTGCAATTAATTCAGTTAATGGCTTTGCAACAATAGAAGCTAATTCCGCTGTTGAAATTTCTACCGAACCGACAACCATCGCCAAACCACCATTAACACGTCGACTGCTATCGGTAGGTTGAAAATGCTTAAACATCATGACAGCAATGACAAACAAAGGAGTCAGCAATAGAACAAACCAAAGATTGTCCATAACAAACTGCTTAAATTCACTCAATATTGATGATTTCTTATTCATTCTAAGCCCCTTACAGTTTTCGCTAATTTAAGCAACTGTGCACTCATATTTAACCCAGACGCTCTTACCGCCTTCAAATCCACCTCAAGACCTACACGCGTCCCATCTCTTATCAAGCCAACCATGCCACCGTTATCAATAAAATGAGGACTATCACTAATCGTCAACACTGGAAATGTATTAATTCGTTGCAACAGTGTTTTCATTTCTTTTGTACTATCCTGCGATACAAAAACCATATGGCAGCTCTCTAAACTATCGCTTTTAACCCAGCGACGTAAAACTAAAGGCTTATTGGCAACTAACTTCCCTTGCAAACTTTTTAAGCTGCCACCCAACTTAGCATCACCAAAAACACACAGATTAAACTGTTCATCATTGCTAACATGATTAGGCCATATCACATACTTAGTCACGTTATAAACAAACCCTGCCTTGACAGCTTGTTCCTTAGTTGCGGCATGCACAAGCATAGGCATACACAATAATATGCAGAACAAAAAGCGCAGAAAATATTGATGTTGAGTATTGATAATCAGTTCCTCTTGCTTATTTAAGTTTCAACCTTAATGGCAAGTGTATCCGACCAAAAAGAAAATCAATCCTTAAAATAACGCATTAAAAACCGTCTATCTTTAAAAGCACACCTTATTTAATCGACACTATTTGCCAATCATATTGCTCCTAATCTTAATGATGCCTATGCCAATATAACGGCATCATATAGTCAGACTTTAACGACCAAATCTAACCTATAGAACAGCTGGTGAAATCGATATTTTGGGTTTGAAAAACAAGATTGGGTAAATGCAAACAATCTAACATTGAGAAAATTGAATTGTCTTAGTCAACGTATGTAGAAAAGAGTTGGTGCCCGGGGCCGGAATCGAACCGGCACGACCGCAAAGTCGAGGGATTTTAAGTCCCTTGTGTCTACCAATTTCACCACCCGGGCGGGTGATTAGTTCTGAGAAGAACTTGAATTTGTACGCTTGTCTTTCAGCGCGGTGCGTATTCTAACACCATACCGATTATTTTATAAGCTTAAATTCAGCTTTTTTAAGTAACTTACTAAAAAAATAATATTTTTTGTTGCTCAATAAAAAAGGAGGCTAATGCCTCCCTTTTTAATACTGCTAATCCTACTTATTTCTGTCTAATTAACTCAACACGACGGTTATCACTATTACCTGTAATTGGGTCATTTTCTGCAATTGGCATATCAAATCCATAACCCGTTACCGTTAGTCGGCTTCTATCAATGCCTTTTTTAACTAGGTAATCAGCTACAGCTTGTGCACGCTTTTTAGATAGATTTAAGTTATAGTCCGCTTTAGAGGTATTTCTCTTATCGGTATGTCCTGCAACTTCCACCTTAGCATCACCCCACTCTTTTAATGTTTTCACTGCATTATCTAATACAGGGAATGAAACTGGTTTAAGTTTAGCGCTGTTTGTTTCAAACTCAACAGGTGGTTTTACCTTGTCGCTTAAAACAATCGTTTCTTTCTTCTCAATCATTTTGTCATTTGCATTGCTTGAAGCTGCAGCAAGTAAAGCAGCTTTATCAACTGTTAGCATTTCTGGTGCTACTGCAGTACAAATTGCGTAGTTTTGATTATCCTCAGATTGGCTAATTTCAGGCAAGTCACCACGAATAACACCTACTTTATTTAACAAAGTACCTTCGCCTGCATAAGTTCTTGCATAGGCTGCGTTTAAGTCATTTACCGCATTGGTATACGTGCGTCTTGCTTGGAAGTACTCATTCTCAGTATCTAACAAATCGAGCAATGAACGCTGACCAATATCAAATTGTTTTCTGTACGCTTCTCTTGCTTTCTCGATTGAAAGTTGATGTTGATTACGGTAAGTAATTTACTCTTTCAAAACGACAATATCATTCTGTGCAATCGACACTTCTTGCCTCACATCACGGCAAGCTTTATCACGTAAATCAAATGATCTATTCAAGTTTTCTGCTGCTTGTGCAATATTTGCTTGATCTTTAAAACCTCTGAACAAGTTAAATGATGCAGTTAACTCTAAGGTATCAGCAGCCAAGCTACTGTTTTCACCATTTGTACTTGTATATGGATTTGCTGTACCTCTTAAATTAATTTGTGGCAAATAACCTGCACGATTACCTCTTACTTCCTGCTCTGTCGCTAAAATATTTTCTGCGGCAGCTAAGAAAGTTGGGTTCATTCTATAGGCGGTTTCTAAAGACTGGTTCGCATTAAGGGCATCACCAATCTCATTCATGTCTAGTTTTGGTAAAGTAGCTGGTGGCAAATCACCATACAAGCGTTGGAAACGCGCTGTCACGTTTTGTAGATTGGTTACTTCAGTTAATAAGTTAGCTTCAGCTAATGCCAAACGACCACTTGCTTGCTCTAAATCGACCTTACGTGCAACACCTGCAACAACGCGCTCTTCAATCTTATCGAACATCTGCTTGTGCGCAACATAATTGCTTTCTGCAAACTCGACTAACTGACGGTTACGTTGCACATCAATATAAGCTCTGCTGATGTCTAATGCAATGCTTTGCATAGCCGCTTGCAGCTCATAGTAGCGCACGCGAGCTGTGTGACCTAAACGATTTACTTGGCTAGGCGTTGCAAAACCATCAAATAACATTTGGCTAATCACAAATTGCGCTTGACTGTTTGGTGTTTGTGTATTGTTAAAGCTAGTGACAACTTGTTCTTGCGATCTGGCTTTATAGATAATGTCAGCAACTGGGTAGTAGTTACTTTTTGCCACTTTTTGTCCTTCAAGGGACGCTGTGTATTCATGCAGTTTTGCTTGAACTTCTGGATTGTTTGATATTGTTTTTTCTACAATATCTTTATATTTTTGAGGAATTTCAGCATATGCTGGACTAAATGCTAGAATCATCCCCGCCGCTATCATCGCTCTATACATTTTGTTCATTTTTAATCTCTCTTTAAATTAATTTTCAATTTGGCAGTTTATTTTCTTATATTTTTATTAGCTTGCGTTCAAACACCCCTTGAAATCAAGCTTTAATCAATGAATTGATTTTACTCTGATAGTATTAACATCTTGCATATTGCAAACGTTGCTTATTATTATTTTACAATTCCATGTCAACCATTTTTAACTTGACTGCAACTTGTTTGGTTAGTAAGGGAACTTTTCCCAATATACCAACCACATTTTAAGCTGATAATAATACATAGAGCCCAACATTACAAATCCATTTTATAATTTAGGTACGAAGCGCGTTGCAACCACCTTGTTTTGTTGCATTTTTGTCTTTAATTTTGTCATTGCCACCGACTTCCAACACTTAGCTGACCTTGCGAATCAACGCTATGGGCATCTAGCAAAACAAAGAGTCACTGAGCTTGAATCTCTTTTTATCAGTCTCCGCTCTGCTTCTGAACTAGAGCAATTACAGCGTATTAATGCTTTTTTTAATTACCATATTGATTTCGTGAGTGACCAAGACAATTGGAATACCAGTGACTATTGGGCAACGCCCTTAGAATCTTTAGGCAAAAGCCAAGGGGATTGTGAAGATTACAGCATTGCTAAATATACGTTTTTGCGTGCGTTGGGCATTCCAGATGAGCGACTAAAACTAACTTATGTCAGAGCGCAAATTGGCGGTGCGCATAGTAAAGTTTTTCAAGCGCATATGGTCCTGAGTTATTATGAGTCACCAACAGCAGAGCCACTTATTTTGGACAATCTTATTTCAGAAATACATAAGAGCTCACGCCGCACTGATTTAAGGCCAGTTTTTAGCTTTAATAGTGCGGGGTTATGGGTTGGCAATGCTACCAATCAAAAAGGCGCGTCATTAAAATCACTCTCACGCTGGGGTGATGTATTAACACGGATTAAAAACGATGGTATTGAGTAATTGAAAGGTTAGGAATAAAAATGTCACTGATTAAACAATTATGGTTAGCAATCCTATTAATAATGGCGCTTGCATTTAGTGCGAGCTTTATTATTAACACGGCGACCAGTAAAAACTATTTAGAACAACAGCTAGAAATGAAAAATACTGATAATGCGGTTTCTCTGGCGCTGTCAATTTCGCAAATGGAGAAAGATCCCGTTGCTGTTAATTTAATGCTCTCAGCACAGTTTGATAATGGTCACTATGAATATATTCGATTAACTAACCCGAATAATCAACTGATGACGGAGCGTGTGAACGAAGATGTGGACAACACGATTCCTAGCTGGTTTAAACGTTTGATTAATATTTCACCTAATCCTGGTGTGGCGCAGATTCAAGATGGTTGGACACAATATGGCGTGCTTTCATTGGCTAGCTCAACTAATTTTGCTTATTTGGATTTATGGGACGGCACGCGGTGGATGCTATTATGGAGCGCTATTATTGCTATTGCTTGCGGCGTGATTGGCACATTGATATTAAAAATGATCGTCCACCCATTGCATGAAATGGTTGCCATGACCGAAGCGATTGGTGATAAAAAGTTTATTTCGATTAAAGAGCCCAATACGTTTGAATTTAAATCATTAGCAAGGGCGTTAAACCGGCTATCTCAAAAAATTAAGGATATGCTAAAAGATGAGTCAGCGCTATTGGAACAGATGCGTTTAGAAGCTAACTATGATGAAATAACAGGGTTAATGAATCGTAAATATTTTAGTAGCCGAGTAGCCGCTTATATCGAAAATGTTGACGAGTTTACGCAAGGCGTGCTGGTTGTTTGTCATATTAGCAACTTAGCGGAAATAAATAATACCCTAGGCCCTGCTGCAACCGATAGTGTATTAAAAAGGATGGGGCTTGCATTACAAGGCTACTGTCATAAACATCCAACGGTTATTTCTGGCCGCTTAACTGGTGCTGATTTTGCCGTATTTTCTAGTGAGCCGATTGACCACCACTACTTATGCGGACAAGTAGAAGCTGCATTAATTGAAGCGGCAGGCTTACAATCTCAGTTTGATGCTTTTGTACTGCACACCAAGTCAAGTGAGGTTAAGAAATCTGAGCAACTAGACGGTCTCAAACAACTAATTTCAACCATCAGAAGTAAAACCAATACAGCTGAAGCAGACATCATGAGTTGGATTTATCAACAAGATGCAACTATTTATGAAAGTCATGATAAAACCACTTGGCGTGCCATGCTTACTTCGGCCATCCAAGATAGAAGGTTAAAGCTAGCATCGTACCCTGCCGTTTCTAACGCGGGTAAAGTTATTCATTATGAGAGTCCAGTCAGATTACAATTAGCCGCTGATGGTCCGTGGCTTGCTGCTGGTGAATTTATTGCATGGGCTAACCAACTGGGCTTAGCAGCACAATTAGATTTATTGGTTCTGGAAACAGCGATTCAAGCCTTGGGTGAAGATGAAAGCCTATCGATTGCAGTCAATGTATCAACTAATGCCATGTTTGACGATAATTACCTCGCTCTCCTCAACCAATTATTATCAAATAATAAACCACTGGCCAGTAGACTTTGGTTAGAAGTAACAGAGCAGAGTGCATTTGAAAACTTGCCGCAATTTTTAATCTTCTGTGAAATTGCTGAACCGTTTGGTTGCAAACTGGGTGTAAAACATGTTGGCACACAGATTAGCAGATTAGGTGAGTTACATGACTTGGACTTGGATTATATTAAAGTGGATGCTTCTATTATTCGCAACATTGATAAAAACCCAGGCAATAAAGCATTCTTAAAAGGCCTTTGTTTGATTGCACATTCAATTGGCTTAATCGCTATTGCAGAAGGCGTACAAAGAGAGCAAGAATTAGCGGCGCTACCTGAACTGGGCATTGATGCATCTACTGGCCCTGTTATTAAATAGCTAGATTCTCAAAAAATATAAAATATCAGGTAATAAAAAAGGTAGCCGCGCTACCTTTTTCTAACTGTTTTAATGCATCTGAATCAATAAAGGCTGGATTGCTTCGTCACTGTGTTCCTCGGAAAGGCGGTATCTTACGAACTTCTCCCACATGGGCAGTGAGCATTAGTCTCGCTATGCATTGAAGTGTTGAATCGAATATGAAAAATGCTACGTCATTGCGAGCGTCTCAATCGGCTTAGCAGCTTTTCCGCTTAGCGAACTTGAGGACACTCATCGCGGAGGTAGTGTGGCTATTCAGAGCATTGAAGATATGACTAATCAATTCCGCACATCCAAATAGTTTACTCAAACAGCTAGCCTTTGATTGTCTATTAAAGCTGTTAATGAAAGCTAAAAATCATCTTCATCAGCCAACAGATTAAGTTCAGACTTTCTTGCACGCAAGCCCTCACGCTCAATAAGCCGTTTTTGTGCAGGCTCTGGAAAATCAGTAAAACGAATAAAGTCACGATCAATCAATAAGGAGATTAAATCTTCCAACACCCTTGCCAGCTGGATATCACTTTCACGGAACTTGTCCTCCTTACTAATTGCTGTTGCCAAAAAATCAACATAATCAGCATCACCTACTTGTACTTCTTGCCAGCCAACAATGGCATTCTGGCTGACGGCTTGCACTTTTCCATCTTCACCTCTTAACACATAAGGCATCTTTATTCTCCAAGCACTATTCAATTAAGCTATCTTAATCAAGGTTATGTAAAAGCATTTAATTAAACAAGCAATTAAATCAAGGCCAAATTGACCATTCAAATCAATAAAAAAGCCCGAGCAAGCTCGAGCTTTTTTACTACTTCACTTTAAACGATTACTAATTGATTACTCAATTAAATTACTGATCAACAATCAATTGATTATTAGCAAGTAAATTAGCAATGATTGCCGCATCATTTGCTCCACCAAGATCAGTCAAACTCACATTTTCCAATGTAATCGTTTGCGTATCACCAGCGCCAATATTTCCAGCACTATTAACATGCACAATCGTATTAGCGCCTGATTCCTCAAAATGTAAGAAGTTAGTTAAATTGCCTGCATTCTCACCTATGAGCAAATCTTTCAAATCAAGGACATCACCCTCAGCGACATTAAAGTCAGTAATCATATCTGCCGCTGGGGTACCAACTGCGCCGTCATCACCAAGATTCCATTTAAAGACATCGGCTCCAGTACCGCCAGTTAAAGTATCGTTACCAGTGTTACCAATAATAACGTCATTACCCGCGCCACCAACAATCGTGTCGTCAGTAATACCTCCAATCAACGTATCATTGCCTGACGTACCAGTTAAAGTTGTACCATTATTGAAAGTAATAGCACCAGTTGCAATATCGCCATCATTATCAATCAAGGTATAACTAAATTGCGTTTCAGTGGTGCCACTTGGTGTTGGAGATGATAAGTAGTTATAGTTACCATCATCCATATCTAAGGTTAATTTACCACCTGTTGATGTAGTAATTGTCACTTGGTGAGTAATATTGTCATAAGTGCTGTTATTAGTACCCGCCACAGTTAGCACACCAGTTGCTTGGTTATAGCTATAAGTTGTACCTTCAACGGCAATTTCTTGCACGTAGCCACCATCTGCACCAAAACCACTAATCGCTCCATCAACTAAAGTACCAGTTGACTTAATCACAATTGTTGAAAGCAATGTTGTTTGCAGTTGAGAAATAGTCACAACTTGTGCATCTCTGTTTGTAGCTGTTGATCCATCATAAGCGATAGGGTTCATGCTCGTCACAGTCACACCAGTACCGACACTCACAGCAAAAGCATTAATTTGATTGTTATTTAAATGAGTAGTCCAAATTGCCTCTTCAGCAGTACTAATTCCAACACTACTGTTACCACCATTTTGGTTTACTAATCCAGAGTTACCATCCCCTGTTTGCGGCTGACCATCAGACAAGAAGTACAAGACATTTTGACCATCTGGTATCTTACCTGCATTACCAAAGTCAGATATTGCTTCAGCTAAGGCAGCATCATAATTGGTACCAGCGTTGTTGCCTGTGTAAACTGACAATCCATTTAAGAAGGTTAACGCATTCGCCGCACTCAACCATACACCATCATTAGCACCAGCTAGTCCAGCAACACTACCGAAAGTAGTGATATTGACCATGACATCGCCATATTCATCATAACCGTTAACAAGTGCTTGAATTGCTAGTTTTGCTTGCGACAAACGTGAACCGCCAATACCGCTGTTGTCGTTCATCGACCCAGAAAGATCTAGCACGATACTTAAGTTAGTGTTAGCAGTGCCATTCAAAGCACTTACAATCGCATTTTGTCCTACTAAAGGTGAATCATCTTCAATATTAACATTCAATGCGCCCGTATTAACTCCGCCTGCAGCATCTGTTATTGCCACACCAAAACCAAGGCTCTTAATATCTTCGCCAGCACTTGCATGGTCCACAGCTTTTGATAAGGTAACCGTATAATTGCCGTTATTATCAATTGTTGCACGAATCACTTCGACACCAGCTGCAGAGCCGATAACAGTATTAGTCCCAGAACCTGTCCAAGTCACTGGAACGCCACCTGATGTTAATGCCTCAGCTGGCGCTGTTAAAGTAACCGTACCAACATTAACAGTCACAGTACCTGAAACAGTTGCTGCATTCGTTGTGTCAGGGCTGCCGATAGTATCTGCTTCTGCGCCAGGCAACCCTTCTTCAGAAACGTTCACAGTTACTGTAGGTGGTGTTAAATCAACACCGTAACTCGCCGCAGTGGAACCGGTACCAACGTTACCAGCACTGTCTACTGTTGTTACAGTGGCATCAATTATTGGGTCGGCAACTATTTGTGCACCTGGCACGTCAACAGTAAAGCCTAACTGTCCTCCTGCTAATGCAATAACCTGAGTATTGTAGTTGGTGCCATTTACACTAACTACCACTGTATCACCCACCTTAGCATCACCTGCAACGGTACCTGTTACAGCAATATCACCAAGTGATTCAGCCAAGTTGATAATACCATCCACAGCAATGTTGGCATCTAATGCAATTGACGGTAGTGGTGGTGCAATATCAACACCATAGGTAAAGGCTGTATTGGCACTCACTAAATCGCCTAAACTATTAGTGCTGGTCACTTTTGCGGTGACATTTGGATTTGCAACCAACTCTGTGCCTAGTACATTAACACTGTATGTTAGTCCTGCAGTAACTGTTGCTGCATAACGAACACCATTTACCGTTACTTCAACTGCATCACCAGATTTAGCAATACCAGACACAGTACCAGTTACCGCTACTAGGCCAGTTGACTCAACCGCGTTAATCACACCGTCACCTGCAATATTTGCATCAAGTGCAATTAATGGTTGGCCTTGTGGACCAGTACCTTCAATCAAGTAAGCTTGTGTATCAGTTGCTGTGGCTGAGTTACCAGCTGCATCCGTTACCGTAATTGAAGCTGTGACTTCTTGTGGTGCAAAAGCACCCAATACGTTCGCTGGTACGCTTGCCGTAAACTCTAGCTAACCACCGTTATTGAATACTGTTGCTGTATAGCTGTTAAAGCCAACATTCACAGTAACGGTATCACCGGCTTTAGCATCGCCACCAACCGTACCTGTCACGGCTACGTTTGTACCAGCTTCAGCTAGTTGAACAATGCCATCACCAGCCACATTTGCATCAATACTAATGGTTGCTGACGCGCCACCATCTAGAGTATAGGCTTGTGTATCTGTGACTATTTTTGGATTGCCAGCTGCATCAATCACAGTAATTTGTGCTTCAACAATCTTATCCGCATCGGTTGCCAAGTCAGCACCACTCACATTCACGGCAAAGCCCAGTTCACCTCCGATGATTTGTGCTGTTGTGTTGTAAGTGTTGCCATTCACAGTCACTACAATTGGGTCGCCGACTTTAGCATCGCCACCAACGGTACCTGTAATAGGTACGCTTGCTGAAGCTTGCTCTGCTGCATTCACAATGCCATCACCTGCCACGTTTGCATCAATACTAATTTCTGCAGAAGCACCTTGTGTATCAAGATTAAAGGTTAATTTACCTGGCTGACTCACATTGCCCGCAGGATCTGTTTCAGTTGCGGTAATGTTATGCGTACCTTCTGGCAAGTCAGTACCTGGAGTAAATGTCCATGTACCATTAGGTTGAACGGTTGTTGTACCTAATTGCACGCCATTATCATAAATAGTAATCGTATTACCTGGCTCACCACCTGTACCATTAAAGTCAGGTCGTTGATCATCAATGGTTGATTGATCAACAATCGGACCAACTACCGCACCAATATCATCTATACCAACAAATGATGGGGCACCTGGTGGCGTTACATCAACGGCAATAATCGCTGTTGTGATACCTGTACCTGCATTGCCTGCAGCATCAGTTGTTGTAACCGTTGCTCTCATATTAGGATCGGCTACTAACTCTGTACCAGCCACTGTCACACTAAAGCCAAGCGTGCCGCCAGTTAGTGCAATAACAGTTGTATTAATATCCGTTCCATTAATAGTCACGACAACTGGATCGCCCACTTTAGCACTCGGGCCTGACACAGTACCGGTTACATCAACAAGCCCTTGTGATTCAGCAAGGTTCACAATACCATCGCCAGCGATAGTCGCATCAAATGCAATTGCTGGTGATGGTGCAACAACATCAACACCATATTCGATTGATGTCGTTGCGTTGACTGTATCGCCTGTTGCTTCATCAACAGATGTAATCACAGCGCTAACCACTGGATTCGTCACAATCTGTGAACCAGCTACATTAACACTGAATGTGAGGTTGCCTGGCGTACCCTGTACTGTTGTTGGAATATCAACACCATTAACAGTCACTACAACGGCATCACCCGCCTCAGCAATACCCGCAACCGTACCTGTCACCGTCACAGTGCCATTTGACTCTGCAATGTTAATGACACCATCACCAGTAACATTGGCATCAAGCGCAATCGTTGGTACTTTTGTATCCACTCCATCAACAATATAGTTTGCGGTATCAGTTGCTGTTTTTATATTTCCATTCTCGTCGGTTACCGTAATGCTGGCAGAAACCTCTTTACCAGCAAAGTCAGCAAGTTGTTGACCAGTAAAGTCAGTGCTAGTAAAACCAAGCTTGCCAGCGCCAAGGTCAATCACTTGAACATTAGCAGTAGTCGTGCCAACAGTAATGGTGACGGTGTCACCTACTTTAGCTGCACCACCAACTGTACCTGTAATCGTTACTGGCGTTGTTAGTTCAGCTGTCTGTACAATGCCATCACCTGCCACATTGGCATCAATACTAATCAAGCCATTCGCTGGATTCAGGTCTACTGTGTAGGCTTGCGTATCACTCGCTGTGCCTGCATTACCAGCAGCATTCGTGTAAGCAACTGTTGCACCAACTTGTTTGCCTGCAAAATCAGCCAAGTCTGCACCTGGAATGCTAGCAGAGAATACAAGCTCTCCCGCACCATTTGCAAAGACGGCAACAGGTGCATAAGTCGTAGTGCCAACATTAATGGTGACTAAATCACCTACTTTAACGTCACCGCCAACAGTACCTGTCACTAACACATTCACGCCTGCAGCTGCTTCAGCGGCATTGACAATACCATCAGCTGCCACATTAGCATCAATACTAATCTGAGCAGACGGTGGTGACGTATCCAACGTGAAGTTTAATGTAGATGGTGCACTCACATTGCCTGCTGGATCAGTCGCCGTGAAAGTAATGGTATGGCTTGCACCCGTCAAATCGGTTGTTGGCGTGAAGGTCCAATTACCACTGGCATCAACAAGTGCTGTACCAAGTGTTACACCATTATCTGCAATCGTAATCGTGTCACCTGGGTTTGCTAATTGACCAGCTGGGTTTCTAAACTCTGGTCTAGCATCATCAATGGTTGAACCATCAACAATAATACCTGTTGCAGTACCTTGATCATCAAAGCCTTCATATGCTGGTGCGCCTGGTGCTGTTGAGTCAACAGTGAAAGTTTCACCTGCTACCGTAGTTGAGTTACCAGCCACATCCGTTGCTTTGATGCTTGGTGTATAAGTATTATCAGCTAAGTTTGCACCCGTTAATGTGACTGACCATGTACCATTAGCTGCTACTGTTGCAGTGTAATTTTTACCATCTACAGTCACAACAACAGTATCGCTACCTTTTTCTGTCGTGCCTGTTAAGGTTGGCGCTCTGTTATTGGTTAAATTATCAACTTGGCTTGCACCAGTGTCATCAGCTAGTGTCTCTGGCAATACGCCAGACACATTGGTTGGACCACTAATGTCAATGTTAATACCGTATAAATTACTTACTGGACTTACATTACCCGCTGCGTCTTTTGTTGTCGCAGTAAAGTTATGAATGCCAGCATTCAACTCACTCGTCGTAATTGACCAAGTGCCAGTAGCACTTACAGTCGTTGTACCAACTACGGTAGCCCCATCAAATAATGTAAGCACTGTATTAGCTTCAGCCGTACCACTAATCGTTGGGGTTGTGTCGTTCGTATCAGCGCCGTTTGCAACAGTACCTTGTACAGTACCAACGTCATCTGAGATGTCGGCAATCACTGGTGCTGTTGGCGCTGTGGTATCAACCGTAATCGCATATGGGCCAGAAACACCACTCACAACACCAGTACCGCGTTCAACTGCTGTTGCAGTAAAAGTGTGTGGTCCTTCAGGCAACGCACTGCCTGCAGGCACTGTATATGTCCAAGTGCCTGATGTAACAGGCACACCTGTTGCTACTTGTACGCCATCAATAAATACGTTAACTGTTGCCGCATCAGCTGGTGCCGTACCGTTAACAGTCGGTGTTGTGTCATTGGTAAAGCCATCTTTAGCCACCACACCTGTTTGCGGTGCAAAGTCATCAACAACGCTCGTAATCGTTGGTACAGTGATACCTGATGTATCAACTGTAAATGCTGTTGGTCCTGCTGGTGGACTTACGTTACCAGCTTTGTCTGTTTCTGTTGTAGTAAAGCTATGTGGACCATCAGTTAATGGTGTTGTTGGTGTAAATGTCCAAGTGCCACCAGGTTGTACAATCGCTGTACCAATTGGCGTTGGGTTGCCGTTATCATAAATAGTAATCGTATTACCTGGCTCACTACCGCCAGTACCATTCACAGTCGGTGTTGAGTCATCTGTTGTGGCATTGTTAACAATCAAGCCAGTTAACGGATCAACATCATCTGTTAATGTGAATGCTGGTGAATTAGGCGCTAAAGTATCTACTGTAAATGGATATGGGCCAGATAGGTTACTTGTTACACCTGCTGGGCTTGTTGCATCTACTGTAATCGTGTGTCCACCTTCACTTAATGGCGTCGTTGGCGTAAATGTCCAGTTGGTATCAGGTTGTACAAGCGCTTCACCAATTTTAATTCCGCCGTCATAAACATTAACCGTACTGCCTGGTTGACCTGTACCGACAATCGCCGGCTCGTTATCATTCGTTACACCATTTGGCGCAACGTTACCAACGATAGCAAGCACATCATCCGTCACACCTGTAATTGCTGGGTCTAATGGTGCGCCAGCATCTACTGAGAAGTTACGTGCATTACTGTCTGGACTTGTATTGCCAGCCGCGTCTGTTGCTTGCGCTGTAATGGTATAAGGACCAGTCACAAGTGCTGATGATCCTGGAGTTACACCTGGTGTGAATGTCCAGTTTCCAGCAGCATCTGTTGTTGTTGTGCCAAGCAATGTTGGTCCATTGTAAACAGACACTGTGCTGTTCGCTTCTGCTGTACCAGTAATGGTCGGTGTTGCATCATCGGTGATTGTGTTATTTGCTGGATCTCCTGTTGTGTTATCTGTAATCTCACCTTGAATAATACCAACGTTGTCATTAACGCTTGTAATCACTGGTGCACCTGGTGCTGTTGAGTCAACAGTGAATGGCAACGGCGCTGATGGCGGACTTGTATTACCCGCTGGGTCAGTCGCTGTTGTCGTAATTGAATGCGGACCTTCAGCCAATGGCGTAGTTGGTGTAAATGTCCATGTACCATCAGGCTGAACAGTTGTTGTACCAAGCGGTGTAGTACCATCAATCACAGTGATTGTGTCACCTGGTGTAGCGCCAGTACCTTTAATTTCAGGTAAATTATCATCAATACTAGAGTTTGGAACAATGTTACCAACAATAGGACCAATATCATCTACACCTACAAAAGCAGGCGCATTAGGCGCTGTTATATCAACTGTAAACGGCAATGCTGTAGATGGAGGACTAACATTACCAGCTGGATCGGTTGCTGTTGTCGTAATTGAATGCGGGCCTTCAGCTAATGGCGTAGTTGGCGTAAATGTCCATGTACCATCAGGCTGAACAGTTGTTGTACCAAGCGGTGTAGTACCATCAATCACAGTGATTGTGTCACCTGGTGTAGCGCCAGTGCCTTTAATTTCAGGCAAAGTATCATCAATGCTAGAGTTTGGAACAATGTTACCAATAACAGGGCCAATATCATCTATACCCACAAAATCAGGTGCATTAGATGCTGTTCCATCAACCGTAAAAGTTTCGCCCGCTTTTGTTGTTGGGTTGCCAGCTAAATCAGTTGCTAAAATACTTGGAGTGTAAGTACCATCAGCTAAGTTTGCACCAGTTAAGGCTACCGCCCAAGTACCATCCGCAGCAACAGTAGCGGTGTAAGATTTTCCGTCAACAGTAACTACAACTTTATCTGTTGATAATTCAGTTGTACCAGTTAGTGTCGGCGCTCTGTTGTTTGTTAAATTATCTGTTTGACTTGTGCCTGTGTCATCTGTCACAGTTTCTGGCAATACACCAGTAACATCAGCAGCATTAGGTCCTAAGGTATCCACAGTAAATGTTAACGGAGTAGATGGAGGGCTAACATTTCCGGTTGGATCTGTTGCTGTTGTTGTAATTGAATGCGGACCATCTACCAAAGGAGTAGTTGGTGTAAATGTCCATGACCCATCAGGCTGGACTATTGCTGGTGGACCTACTAATAAAACGCCACCATCAAAGACCTGTACCGTGTCTCCTGGTGTAGCACCAGTGCCTTTAATTTCAGGCAAGTTATCATCAGTGCGAGAACCTGAGGTAATTTCCCCTGTAATCGTACCAACATTATCTATACCAATAAACGGCGCAGCAGCAGGAGGCGTTGTATCAGTAACAGGCCCCTCAACTGGTAGTGAGAATAAAGGCGGAACAGTTTCAGTCGTTGTACTGCTTTGATAGGTATATTCAATTGGGCTACCACCTTGCTCAATCACTCGAACCAGGTTGATGACTTCATCATTACCACCTTCATTACCAGAGCCGCCACCTGGACCTGCAGCGGTTTCCTCAAGTACATCGCCAATATCTTTACCTTCGTTAATCGCCTGAATAACAGTCTGAATTGCAGCGCCATCACTCGAAGCGCTTTGTGCATCAGGTGCTCCGTTTTCAAGTATGTCACCTGTCATCGCAACAGTTTGCTCGCCATCAATTGAGATAACTTGTCCGTTAGCTGCCTGAACTTCGACTTGCACGCCAGGAGGCGTAATAATCACATCTCCAGGATCAATAGTATCGCCAATTTTTAACGGTATCTTTTGTCCGTTTGCTTTAACAACAAATACTTGGGTTACTGCCTGTGCGGAACCCGTAATTGCTACTACTTCACCTGAACCTGCCATGATATTGTCCTTTGCTTTGCCATTATTAATACAATTCAGGAGCTATAAAACTCCCCTATGCTGATCATTAAACTGCTTTTTTTAATCTGTGTATATTGTACTGAAGTACAGTATTGCCTACTAAATCTGAACTAACGCTAATAGACTGTCTTTCTATCTGCTTTGTTAAGCATTGTTATGTGCTGATTGTTAGTGCAATACTCTTTTTTGTGACGGCTCGGATCTTTCATTTAAAACAAGCGCTAATTGGAGACGATCTTTAATCTTCAACTTTTCTAAAATTGCTGAAATATGCGCCTTGACTGTCCGCTCTGTAATATCGAGTGATCTGGCAATCTCTTTATTACTTGAGCCTTCCGCTGCCTCAAGTGCTACTTGCTTTTCTCGTGTCGTTAGTAATGACAAAGCCTTGGCAACATTGTCTGATGAATTGTGCACAAGCTTTCTTGTGGCACCTATCAATGTTTGCAGCAAATCAGGCCCTAGCCATATGCCGCCATGCATCACCACAGTACGGAGTTCTTTTAACATGCTCGCTTCACTATAAGCGTGACAATAACCTACACACCCTCTAGTCATTACTGCTAAAGCATCTGGTTGATTCGGCGTATTCGCTAGCACAACAACTTTAAATCCTTTGAATTTTTGTGCGAGTTCCGCCATCGTTTCGTCTAACCAAGCTTTATTGTTCGCATTAGCATGCAACCAAAATAATACTGGCTCATCGAGGGGAATCGTTTTTAAAGAGGAAGTTACCAAAGCCTTTGGAAACGCTTTCTTCCAGTTATCTAGCATCATGCCATTTGGGCAAACAAATACGTCTTGCATCATGCTCCTTTAGCTTTATTATTTTTGTCTCAAAATACCAACATACGCTAAACTTTGGGGCAATGTCTAGACATCTCAAGACACTTAATAAAATTTAACTTTATAGCGCAAACGCCCCAAAGGAAACACGCAGCATATAGCTACATTAAATCACGGTATTAAGGACAAATCTATTGTACTAAAGGCCAACTAACAAAGCTGATTAAACCACTAGATTAACCACGCCCAGATTAACTACGCCAACAGTTGAAGTTTTTTGTCATCAGAAATTAAAGACGACATGACATTAGCTTGCTGTTGCCTTACTTTGAATGGCCTAACCTTACTATGTTGCTCCATAGTAACGTTTTGCTGCAACTCACCCACTCTTTCGTTCATCACCAGCGCTAATTGCAACCTATCTTTAATCTTCAACTTTTCTAAAATTGCTGAAATATGCGCCTTGACTGTCCGCTCTGTAATATCGAGTGATCTGGCAATCTCTTTATTACTTGAGCCTTCCGCTGCCTCAAGTGCTACTTGCTTT